>Ga0308159_1000011_pt1 | contig 968970 bp, 817 predicted proteins | sample PhyCR1_FD_201040 | JGI IMG/M metagenome (GOLD analysis project Ga0308159, IMG submission 201040) | Phyllosphere microbial communities from UC Gill Tract Community Farm, Albany, California, United States - DLSLC.R1 | ecosystem: Host-associated > Plants > Phyllosphere > Unclassified | place... | reverse complement strand
TCTGCAGTACGCCCATTACTTAAACAATATTTGTCAACCAGTTCCTGATAGATAAATGTAAAATCTATCAATTCGCTGATCTTACGAAGTAAATTGTCCTTAGGGATGATCAAATCATAGAGACCTGAATAGGAACTGAGAACAAGTTTTTGTTGCTGGGCTAACATCGAAGTGATCCTTTTAAATCTACCTTAAAATACAAAAAAACGGGCAGAATACCCAAAGGATCCTGCCCGTTTTTTAACTTCTAATTTTAAAAGACTTTTTCAGTGTCCTCGTTTTACCCGGTAAGGCTTTTTGTATTGATCTGTCTGGATCAGTGAGTCAGAATTACCTTGACGCCGGACTTACAGATTCATCTTTTTCAATTCCTTAACAGCATGGTCGGCAGCTCGTGCGGTCATAGCCATGTAAGTAAGCGATGGATTCACACACGACGCTGAGGTCATGAAGGCCCCGTCGGTCATGTAAACATTTTCTGCACCCCAAACCTGGTTGTTTTTATTTAATACCGAAGTTTTCGGATCGTTACCCATGCGGGCTGTTCCCATCTCGTGGATACCGATACCCGGATGTTTTGATTCGTCGTTATACTTAGATACGTTTTTCAAACCGGCTGCTTCCAGCATTTCTGCTGCATCATTCATCATGTCGACACGCATTTTCTTTTCATTCTCACCATAGGCAGCATCGAAAATCACAACCGGAAGGCCCCACTTATCTTTTGTTTTTGTCGAAAGTGTAAAGCGGTTTTTCTCGTCGGGAAGCATTTCTCCGAAACCTCCGAGGTTCATGCTCCATCCGCCAGGCTGAGAGATTTCTTTTTTGAATTCAGCGCCAAAACCTTCGATTCCAGCACCACGTCCCCAGTTATCACGACTTGCACCTCCCTGGTATCCAAAACCTCTCAGATAATCTCTTTTGTCATTACCCCAGTTACGGTAGCGTGGCACATAGATTCCGTTCGCACGGCGGCCGAAATAATATTTATCTTCGAATCCGTCAAATTCTCCACGCGCTCCGACAGCAAGATGGTGGTCCATGATATTACGGCCTACCTGGTCACTGTCGTTACCAAACCCATTCGGGAATCTTTTTGATTTTGAGTTCAAAAGGATAGAAGCGGACGCAATCGCAGAAGCATTCAGGAAGATTACTTTCGCAAAATATTCCTTTGTTTCCATGGTGTTCTGATTGATTGTGCGAACACCGGTTGCTTTGCCCAATTTGTCGTCATAAATGACCTCCGTTACAATCGTATCAGGAATCAATGTAAGATTTCCTGTTTTAGTTGCAGCAGGAAGTGTCGCCGCCTGCGTGCTGAAATATGCACCATAAGGACATCCGCGCATACACATATTTCTGAACTGGCAAGCTGCACGTCCAAGTTCAGTATGGAATTCTTTTGGTTGTGTCAAATGCGCTGCACGACCCATAATGACATGACGGCCGGCAAATTTTTTCTCAATTTCACCTTTTACAGCCGTTTCAACGCAGTTCATCTGCATTGGCGGCAAATAATTTCCGTCCGGTAAAACGTCCAGTCCGTCTTTAGCACCGCTGATACCTGCAAATCTTTCCACATAGTCGTACCATGGTGCAATTTCGTTGTAGCGGATCGGCCAGTCGACAGAAATTCCGTCTTTCGCATTTGCCTCAAAATCCTGTGGGTTCAGGCGGTAGCTCTGGCGGCCCCACAACAATGAACGTCCACCAACATGATAAGCCCTGATCCAGTCAAATTTTCTTGTTTCCTCGTAAGGATTTTCACTGTCGTTTTCAAATAGATACCTATGTTCAGGATTGGCGGTATAACCCGTACGCATCCCCGCCCAGTATTCTTCTTTCGCAACAGTCGTTACGCGGCCACGATGTTCAATTTCCCAGGGCGCCAGTGTCGCAGTTTTGTAATCAACAATGTGTTTGATATCGCGTCCGCGTTCAAGCATTACCACTTTTAATCCTTTTTCTGTCAACTCTTTTGCAGCCCAACCGCCACTTATTCCGGACCCAACGACGATGGCATCATAGGTTACCTCTTTCTGTCCCTTTATGTTTAAATTCATGGTGAATTTCTTATTTCTGTATAATAAATAATCTTTTTCTGAGCGCTCGGGCCCGTCCTACAATATTTTTTTACAATTCAGGTTTATGACATTGCCCATGCCTTCTGGCCAGGCTTCAAGTCAATGCAGCCATCGTAACGTCCCGGAACAGGCACATAATCCAATGCCAGCGTTGCGCCAGGTTCAGATGTGAAATAACCTAATAAAGTAAGCTCTTTGATAAGCTTGAAGAACGGAACTCCCTGATCGTCAGTATATTCTTTTCCTGCTTCTGTGAATTTCTTTCTCGCTTCCGTGCTTTTTTCACTTTCCGCTTTGGCAGATGCCTCAAGTTCTTTCAGGATCTTAGTTTGATCTGCAGGCGAAGCTTTCAGGAAATCTCTTTTTTCCAGATCCTTTAACCCAGCCGCGAAGCTGTTCTGATCTTTTGCTTCATAGCAGTCTTTTAACATCATCTCGATAAACTCGCCAACCTTCGCATCTTTTGCGCCGGGCGTATCGGTTTTTGGAATGATAATTTCAGCAACTTCTGAGACTAAACTTTTCTGCTCAGTTGGAAATGGAAAAGTAAGACTTGTCGATGTTTCGGTCGACGATTTACAGCCCTCCAAAAAAGCCAGCATGGTCGGGGCGGAAAGAGTTCCACCCATCAATAGTGCCACACGGGCAATCGCATCACGTCTTTTCATTTTATTTATTTAATAGGTTAACGATCCAGAGTGTAATAATACATTAGATTAATGCAATTCAAAACAACCCGGCTAATTTATGAAATAATCTCTGTTTTTAGTCGGTTAGAATAATTCTATATTAGTGATATGAATGTATATTGCTATGAATCAGCAGGACAGCAATGATTAGAAAATCCTTAATATTGATACACCCTGAAATTGAAGTGTCTGTGTACTTAAATTCGTCTGAATAAACGGTTTACAATACAAGTAAATTGCATCCGCGGATGTCTGAGTTATCAAAACGGCCCATGACATAAAATGAGCCGGATGCTGCGCCAAACCGCCCGAGGTCCTGGGTTTCAATAAATGAACAGCTATCCAGATTAGCCAGGTCGATCACATTGATTCCGCCGGTTTTAGAGCCGGAAAGATTGTGATCAAATATCGAAAACGGATCGTTTACGTCCCGCAATAAAATACGCATGGTTTTGCCGGGAACGAACAATCCATCACCATGTGAATAACTCTGAGAAAGGAGCTCGGTCATGCCATATTCAGAATGGATTTCCGCGACGCCGAAACTGGACTTAAGGATGTCATGGACCTCTTCGCGCAACAATTCCTGACGACGGCCTTTCATCCCTCCCGTGTCCATGATTCTGAGATCCGGAATACTTTTGAAAAAAGAAAAATCAGTGCCGCTTTCTGCCAGGTCCAGCAATGCGAACGTAACACCCATTAAAAGTATCCCTCTGCCATCTGGCTTTTCTGAAAGATATTTTAATCGTGCGAGCATATCGTCTGTGTTGTGCAGATAAAAGTTGGAATAGGGAGAATCTGCCTCGTTAATAAAATGCTGCATCATATACACGAGTGACGAGTTGTTTCGTTCAAGGTATGAAGGTAGCAGAACTAGCAAATGGAAATTTTTCAGATGCCCGTAATTTTGCTCAAAGATGCTTGTAGAGACTGATTCGTAGAGAGGTGCATCATATAAAGCATGGCGGCTGGTGGAAACACCGGAAGTTCCGCTACTTTCAAAAACAACCGTCGGTTCCGGCGGATTTCCTGATTTAATAGTATGATTTTTAAAAAACTGGATCGGTAAAAACGGAATATCGGTAAGTTGTTCTATTTTGTTCGTATCAATGTTGAGATGCGTTATATATTGCCGGTAAACCGGGTTGTTCTCGGCCTGATACCGGAAGATACGCAAAGCCAGCGATTCGAATCCGGATGGGTTCAGATCGATAATTTGCCGGCGCAGTTGCTGACGTATTTCCAGGGATGATGTATTGCTTTGAAGTTCCAATCGTAGTACTTTCGTAGTAAGTTCAGCAAAGTTATATGTTAGATCTCAGAAGTTTGTAGCTTGAAGACGAAAAGTGAGCATGCAAACCATTTATAAGACCTTTGAATAACTTTTCAGGGAAACCTTAAAGCATCTGTTAGCAGGCCAGCAATGGCCAAAAATTAATTAATATGAAGTGGAAAATATACTTGTTCTTCTTTTCGTCGATTGCGCTGGCGAGCTGCGTAGACATTCCTGATTTTGATGATACTCCAAAAATATATTATAACAGTATCGACCAAAGTACGCTGACTGATTCTTCCGGAAGAAAAATTCAGGAAAATGTGATTATCAGTGTTGACTTTGAAGACGGTGATGGTGATCTTGGCGCTTCCGATGCTGAGCGAAGCGACTCGGTGAAATACAGAGATTGGGGTAATTATGAACTTGTGACTTCCAGGCTTGAAAGCGGCAGGTGGGTCGACCGCATTTTGGCGCTTGATAAATTCAAGTTTTTTCCGATGCTCAAGCCCGATGGAAAGTCTGGGCCAATCAAAGGAAGGCTTGATCTCAACACCACATTTTTCTATTCCGGAAGTGCATCGCTGGTCTGGGTTAAGTTTAAGGTCAGGATACGCGACAGAGCATTGCGAGTAAGTAATCAGATTCCGACCGATAGTATCCAGGTTCCTGCATTTTAAAGATTTTGTGGAATACACTAGTAAATAGTAAAGGCTGTTGTCGATCTTGACGGCGGCCTTTCTGTTTAAATGGCTACTTAAATATGCCAGGCAGGTATGCTATTATATGCTCTTTGTTAATAAGAGCCGTATATTTAGGCGCTTTACCGGACGCAACGCATATGCCGCAAATATTTACGAAAGATCACTCCATTTTAATTAAGCTGCTCCTGCCCCTGTTGTTTTTCGCAACAGGCCGATTGTTTGCGCAGAATTCCATTGGACAACGCGACAGCATCGACATAGCCATTTCTCCGGAATATAACGACGTAGGGAAAGTTCACCGTTTTTTTCTGGGTGAAAATTACAGGAAACTTTGGGCTACACCGGTCCCGATGCGCATTCTTGATCTGAAAAAGGAAAAGGGCGGACTGGAGATTGTTAAACTAGGCGGCGGTATGCAGACGAGGTCGCTTCGTCTTAAAGATGCTTCCGGCAGAGAGTGGGTTTTGCGGACTATTCAAAAATATCCGGAGCGCGGTCTGCCTGAATATCTGCGTCCGACCATCGCAAAAGATATCGTTCAGGACCAGGTATCAACGGGGCACCCTTTTGGTGCTCTGATCACACCCCCACTTGCTTCGGCACTCGGGTTGCTGCATTCCAATCCTGAGATTGTTTATGTTGGAGACGATCCCGGATTAGGAGAATTTCAGAAAGAGTTTGCAAATGCTGCTTATTTATTTGAAGAAAGAAACCCTTTTGAAACAGAAAAAACAGATGCTACGGACAAGGCACAGCGCAAAGTTGAACGCGATAACGATACCCGCTTTAATGAAAAACTGACGCTCCGCGCAAGGTTGCTGGACATGGTCATTGGCGATTGGGACAGGCATGAAGACAACTGGCGCTGGTTTCCGGAAAAATCGAAGGGAGAAACTTTGTATTTGCCGGTGCCGCGGGATCGGGATAAAGTTTTTTATAAAACATCCGGATTGCTTCCCTGGTTTCTATCGCACCAATGGCTAAAATCAAATCTTCAGCCATACAACGAGACAATACGGGATATAAAAGGCTGGAATTTTAACGCACGCTATCTTGACCGCTATTTTTTAAGCCAGCTAAGTGAAACAGACTGGAAAGAAGAAATCGGGTATATCCAGGAAAAACTGACATCTGATGTGGTAGCCAATGCAATGAAACAGCTTCCTGATAGTATCTATGCAGATCCGACAACACAAGAACTTCAAAATTCGCTTTTGGGAAGAGTGCGTAATCTGCCGGTTTTCGCTTTGGAATATTTTAGGTTTTTGTCGCATACCGTAGAAATTCCCTTATCGGACAAACGCGAATACTTTGATATCCGGCATACCGGGACCGGAGATATCGATCTGACTGTCTACAACATCAGGAAAGATGGCACAAATGGGAGGACCATCTATAAAAGAAAATTCGATCATCAGATTACCCGGGAAATCAGATTGTATGGATTTGCAGGAGAAGATGTTTTTTCGGTATCTGGGCAAACCAAATCGCCTATCCGGATCCGGATGGTAGGTGGCGACGATCCGGACAAATTCGAGGTTGATCCAGAGTTGAGAAACAAAAGCAAACTTTTTGTCTATGACCGGTCAGATGAACAGAATATTCTTCCTTCTGCCTCCAAAGTAAAGCTCCGGCTTTCAACGGATACGACGGTTAATCAATACAATAAGAGAAGTTTTATGTTTAACCGGCTGGGGCCTCTTTTCCGTGCTAACTACAACATAGACCAGGGAATACAGCTTGCTGCCGGAGCAATTTTCGAAAAACAGGGATTCAGAAAAGAACCCTATGCTTTCAAAAACGAATTCTGGGCCAATTATTCGACAGGTCGACAGTCCTTTATCCTCGATTATGTTGGTGATTTTAAACAGGTTTTTGGTAAAAATGATCTGGAAATTGATGCACATTTATTAGGTCCAAGAAATTTGAGTAACTTCTTTGGGATAGGAAACGATACGCGTTTTATAAACGAAGGAGATTTCAAAATGTCCTATTACCGGAATCGCTACGATTATCTGACTGTGGACTTCAAACTGAAACGGAAAGTCGAGCAAAATCTTACGTTGTTCGGAGGTTTGTCCACAGAGTTTTATACCAGCAGTTCTGAGTCGAATACAAATCGTTTTTTTAATGATTTCGATCGGGAACATCCAGAATATGCCGTTTTTCAGGACCGTTTTTACGCTGGTGCGATAGCGGGCTGGATCTATGACACCCGTGATAAAATTACGATGCCGTCAAAGGGACTGTTTTGGAACACCACATTATCATTTAAAAAAAAGGTGGACGGAGACTTTGAATCTTATGGGAAACTGGCGACAGAGTTCAGATATTATATAAGCTCAAAAAATTCAAGGTTTGTGGTCGCAAACAGGATCGGCGGAGGAACAACAATAGGGGACCCGGCTTTTTTCCAAAAGATGCAGTTGGGTGGTGTAAGAAGTTTGAGAGGTTTTCATACCAACCGTTTTACCGGCAAGACCATGTTATATCATAACCTTGACCTCCGACTGGATGTGTTTCATTTTACTTCCTACATCGTACCAGGTACGATTGGCTTAATTGCGTTCAACGATGTAGGAAGAGTTTGGGAACCGGGGCAATCATCAAAAAAATGGCATGACGGTTACGGCGGAGGGATTTATATCGAGCCAGCGGAATTGATACTCATCCAGGCGGCTGTCGGTATTTCCAGGGAAAGTACGCTACCCTACATTTCAGTCGGTTTCAGTTTTTAAAATAAAAAGAAGAAGATGTCGGCAGGCTGAACGGAATCCTGATGCGTACCTCAGACGTTTTGTTCCGTAACGATCTCATCAACAATTTTTGCGGGTATAAGAATTCTGAATGTGGTTCCTTTGCCGATCTCCGAGCTTTTGACAAAGAGTTTGCCGCCATGGTAGTCTTCAATGATCCGTTTTGCCAGAGTCAGGCCAAGTCCCCAGCCCCGTTTCTTAGTACTGAATCCGGGATTGAAAATCTTGTTGGCGTTTGCTTTGCTCATTCCCTTCCCCGTATCCTGAATATCGATCAGAATCTGTTTGCTGTTGGGAGGCGCCTGGAGCGTGACGTGTATTTCGCCGATACCGCTCATAGCGTCCACTGCATTTTTGCATATATTTTCAACAACCCATTCAAAAAGATTTTTGTTGAGCAGGGCCGTCTGACCTTCAGATAACTGATCGTGTATAAAGAAGTGTACTTTTGATGAAACGCGCTTCTGTAAATATGTTACAAAATTTGTGACGATCGAAGAAACAGATTCTTGTTTGAGGGTTGGTATGGAACCAATGTTGGAAAAGCGAGTTGTGATCATTTCCAGACGGACAACATCTTTTTCGATCTCATCCGCAATTGAAGAATCGATGTTTGGATCACTCCGGAAATATTCCACCCAGGCCATCAGTGAAGAAAGCGGTGTTCCCAGCTGATGCGCAGTTTCTTTTGCCAAACCTACCCAGACCCGGTTTTGTTCCGCTTTTCGGGCAGCACTGAAGGCAAGATAAGCCAGGTAGCCGATCAGTAACATGACCGTGAGCTGTACAAAGGGATAGTAACGGAGCTGAGTCAGCAAAAATGAATTGCTGTAATAAATGTATCCTATCTTTCCTTCTCCAACCTGAACGGGCACTGGAAGGTGCTCACCTTTCATCTTGACCAGCTGGGCTTCAATGATCCTTTCTTTTTCCCGGAGAGATGCATTTTTCGGGAAGTTTATATTTCTATGAATCGGGAAATTATTTTCATCAACATAAATTACCGGGATCTGGTAAAAAGTTACCGCATCCTGAATTACACTCATAATGACATTGAAGTTTTCATCATCCGGGCTGTTGACGATGTAACGAAGTCCTTCACCATACAGCCGTACCTCCCGCTCTTCACGTTCTTCAAGCTTGTCGACCAGGTCATTGGTATAAAACAGTGACGCTATGCTCAGAATGAGCAATACCACACCGATAAAATATTTAAAGTTTCCCTTCCGCTCATAAGTCTCTACCAATGAACGCCGAAGCCTGTCGCTGTTTAAAAGAGCAACCGGGTGTAATCGGAAACGGGGTTTCTTTTTTTTTGTCTCAGTGATCATTTATGATTTGGACACGTAAGGAATTAGCCGTTTGATATTTAGGCTTACAAATAACGTAAAATAATCGTGCTTAGTGGATTTTATCCGCATTTTCATTTGTTCTTCATGTCATGCTTAAAAATGATGCAAGTCATTTATTCATCTTGAAGTTAACCTGAAATTTACAGCAGGAAGATCGTTTTATTTATATGTCTTCTAAATAAAGAAAGGCTCTTTACTTAGGGTTCCTATTGTAAACTTTGTGCTGTATTTTTGTGAATCGAATTAGACCTAGTGATGTATAATCATTTCAAATCAATAAGTTTATCACATCGGAATGCCCCACTTTCCATTAGAGAGCAACTCGCTCTTTCGGAGGACAGCGCGAAGGGTATAATGCTTCGTTTGAAGGATTTCTTTGAAGTTTCCGATGTTCTTATCGTTTCCACTTGCAATCGTACAGAAATATATTATTCTTCGGCTGAGGATCTTAATGAAGATGTAATCAAACTTCTCCTAATCGAGAAGGGTATTACAGATACGGAGCCTTTTCTTGATTATTTTGAGCGTTTTTCGGAGGGAGATGCAGCTGTAAAACATTTATTTGAAGTAGCAACGGGGCTCCATTCACAGGTTGTTGGGGATATGCAGATCCCAAATCAGATCAAACATGCCTATCAGTGGACTGCGGATCTGAATCTTGCTGGACCTTTTTTACATCGTTTGCTGCATACTATTTTCTTTGCCAACAAACGTGTTGCGCAGGAAACCTTTTTCCGTGATGGCGCGGCTTCAGTATCGTACGCAGCAGTTGAGCTATTGGACGGCCTGATGCCAAACCCAAAAATACTGGTTGTTGGTCTGGGCGAAATAGGGGCGGATGTATGTCGTAACCTTGCACAGAAAACCGATGTTGACGTCACTTTGGTAAACCGTACCCGGGTTAAAGCTGATACGTTAGCGCAGGAACTTGGGTTCAGGGTGGCTGATTTTGAGGACATTGAGCATGAAATATCTCAGGCTGACATCATCGTTTCATCTATTGCAAGAGAGGAGCCTTTCTTTACAAAAGAAATGATGGTTCGGTTACGCGGGATGTCATTTAAATATTTTATTGACCTTTCGGTTCCACGTAGTGTATCTCCGGAAGTTGAAGAAATTCCTGGTGTGATGTTATATGCGATTGATTCGATCAGGTCGAGAGCGGACGAAGCGCTTTCCCGCCGCCTGGAATCAGTTCCGCAGGTAAGGGAGATCATCGGAGAAGCAGTTTTGGAATTTAACGACTGGTCGAAAGAAATGATTGTTTCGCCGACCATACAGAAGTTAAAAGGTGCATTAGAGCAGATCCGGAAGGAAGAGCTTGGGCGTTTTACAAAAAATCTCAGTGATTCTGAGCTCGAGAAAGTCGAGCGTATTACGACAAGTATGATGCAGAAGATCCTGAAATTACCTGTGTTGCAATTAAAGGCGGCATGTAAAAGAGGAGAGGCGGAAACGCTGATCGATGTTTTGAACGATTTGTTTAATCTGGAAAAACAAAAAGAAAGTCACTAAGAAATACAGGCATTAATTATATAAGACCCCAATTGCTGCAAAGTATTTGGGGCATTTTTTTGCCTGCATACAAAAAGAACGGGACACTTTTTAGCGTCCCGTTCTATGCATTACCTTACCCTCCACAATTTTTATATCATTACAGCGACACAACAAATGGTCCTGCAATGTCAAGAACTTCTTTCATTGATAACGGCTCATCGAAAGACTCTGTGATTGTTGCAAACGAAATATTTTCAAGCCCTGCAAGACCAGGCAGGTTTAAACCACCCTGCACCACTTGCCCTTCGCTCATCTCTCCTTTGTACACTGCACCCGGGAAACCGGCATCATTTGTAATCCAGCTTTTGATCGATTTATCACCTGAGATCTTCGAAAGGATCTTTCTTGCAATTGAAGCATGGCGAGCCTCTACCGAATGGATCTGAAGTGCATACTGAAGAAGAAGCGGCTGTGAGATAAGATTGCCCGCTTGCCCTTTGTAAGCACGAACACCTGTGTCTTCAAATGCTTTTGAAAGTGTTACAAAAGTTGGGAAATCCGTAAAAGCAGGAAATGCACCTTTTGCAGTAAAATCAAAAGTTGGTTTTTTTACAGCACTCGCACCCAATGCAGTTACAAGAAATTTAACATGATTTTTTTCGTGCATACCGATCTGAGAGAATACTGCTTTATACTGTGCAGGAATCAGATTAGCTGTGTTATTCGCTATTTCGTAAAATTCGTTTTCTAGATATTCCAGTGTTAATGCGTAGTTTAAAACTTCAACCGCAGTTGGTGTTGCACCGTAAGCCTTGTTGACAACGGTTGCAAAAGCAGTAGGTACCGCAGCAGCTGCCAGTGTACTTCCTATGCGGTTCATGAATGTGCGGCGGGTAGCATGCTCCAAACGACCAAGTGCATCACCGTCAATTTTTTGTAGAGTATCAAATATATTAAAGATATTCATGTCTGTTGAATTTTAAAAGTTGATTATTAAACTGGCAATTGTGAATAACCGATTTTATTCATCACAAAAGGCTGAACAGAAGGAAGAATTACCACAGGTGGAAGTGCAACATCAAATCCATCACTTGTAGTAACAATGTCATCGCCAGCGAAGTAAGCGGTGTTTGGCATCAGCAAATCACGAATTGCTGCCGCATGACGCGCCTCTACTGAAACGATTTTTCCTGCCAGTAATAAGTAACCTGCATCTTTAATAAATTTACCAGCTCCGTTGTAAGCCTGAACGCCGGTATCTTCGAACAATTTCGCTGCACCCAGTACACTTGCGCGGTTTGAGAAATCGATCGAAGTAAAGTTTGGAGTCAATCCTTTAATTGCAGCCGATCCAAGCGCCGCTTTGAAGAATTGTCTGTGAACGATTTCGTGGTCTCTGATATCAGTAAGGATCCATTTTTCTTCGTCCGTAATACCAATGTAAGGAGTAGCCAGAACCTGAATGTAAAATGCTGCTTCCAGTTGTTCCAATGCGTAAGCATAGTTCAAAATCCCAACATCTCCGGATCCCAGTTCAACGATCTGATCGCTTTCAAGATCGTGATCTGTACATGCGCCAAGGATGTATGCACCAGTCGCTGCTGCTACACCGGCAGATCTTAGGAAGTAGCGTCTGTTCACTTTCACCAACATTTCGTTGTCGGTTGAAACTGAGTTTTCTGATAAGGTTTTTTTCATAGTCGTGATAGTTTTTTAACCTGAGCGTTCGTTGAAATAAGTTAGAAATTTAAAGACTTACGCCGACGAATTGAAAATAGATTTAAGGCACAGAAAAATATTTGGCATATCGTTTCGTTCGCCAAACTTCATTTTGTATTAATGCCAGAGTAAAGTCCGGTAAGTGCCTGGTTTTATAGGATAATTACCAGAGTAAAAATTTTACAAATTTTTTCGCAAAATTTAAATTGTAGAAAAAATTTGTAGCCAGATCCTAATCTCATCTGGACAAAACATCCTTTTAATAAAAATTTTAGTATAAAAACGCCGTATTAACGAATCGTCAACAATATTTACGTCGCGAAGTTTTTCGATTGTTTTAGCTAATTTGCCCGCTGAGCAGCATCCGGCCGGTGCAGTTTTATCGTAGGTATCATTACAAATAAGTTCAGAACATTTATATATACACCATTTACCTCCACCTGATATGGCGTTCATCAACGCTCCAATTCGACAGTTTTGCCAGTTTCTCAAATGGAAAGTCAGTTATGCCTGTTTGAATATGGGCAAACTTGTGCCATTGTTCATCTTAATATCGATCAGTGCCGGTAAGCCGGCATCCGCCCAGACGAGCCATTTTGCGCCTTCGGCAGAGATTGGTACCTATACAGGAACGAACAAAACAACTCCTTTTTGGCTTCGGGCAAACCAGTTTGGTGTTGTTCCTTTGAATATGCCGGTGTTTACAGGCCGGGTTGGGCTGGTTTATGATTCTCAGCTTTCAGAAGATTCTGTGAAAAACAGGCGTTCCAACTGGCGATGGGGTGCTGGTGCGGAAACAGTTTTAAATACCGGAAGGAGCGATACCAAAGTTTTTTTGCCGGAATCTTATGTAAAAATTCGATGGAAAAGTCTTGAATTCTGGGGTGGACGCAGAAAGGAAATTCTCGGGATTGTCGACACAACGCTGAGTACGGGTTCGTTCACCTGGTCGGGGAATGCACTTCCGGTACCGAAAATTCAGCTCGGTTTTGCTGAATATGTACCATTGAAATTTTTAAAGAGTTTTGTATCAATAAAAGGATTTTACGCGCATGGCTGGTACAATTCACCTTATATCAAGCATGCATACCTGCATCAAAAAACCTTGTACGGTAAATTTGGGAAACCAAATGGTCGGTTCAATGTTCAGCTTGGTGTCGTACATAGTGTAACCTGGGCAGGAGAGGCTGAATATCTGAAAGACAGTCCGCTGGCCATCAATGGCAAGCTGACAGATAATTTCGGCGATTATCTATGGGGGGTAGTTATCGGCAAGATTCCGAAAGTATACCGTAACACGCGATTTACCAATTTTGATGGCGAAAACCGTGTTGGAAATCATGTGGGTCAGTATGATCTGGCTTTTGAATACAAACTCGATCAGTCAAAGTTGTTATTGTACCATAACCATCCTTTTGAAGACGGTTCTGGATTACAGTTGCAGAATATCCCGGATGGTTTGTATGGATTTAGCTGGAAACGTGCAGCAACGGGAAAGTCAGTTATTCAGATTAAAGGTGTACTTCTTGAATATATGTTCTCCAAAGACCAGTCCGGTGCTGGCTTCAATGTTCCGGGAACACATTTCAAAGGCAACGATAATTATTTCGACCATGCACAGTATCGTGAAGGCTGGTCTTATTTTGGTAAGGGTATGGGCACGCCTTTCATACCACCTACCAGTGAAATAAATCAGGAGAAATATGGCGGTGGTGAATTTTTCTCGGACAACCGGGTCGTTGTCTACCACGCAGGTTTGGAAGGCACAATTTCAAGAGCAATTCAATGGAGGACTAAGATCTCTTACAGCTCAAATTTTGGTACCAATAATCGCCCTTTTGAACCGACAGCCAAACAATTTTCTTATTTATTAATGGTTGACGCGCCCATCCTGAAATGGGGTAACACGCGTTTGATCACAAAACTAGCCGTCGATCAGGGTGATCTTTATCCTTCCTCCGTGGGCGGGTATATCGGGCTGAGGGCAACGAGTTTCGGAAGGAGAAAATAAAATCATACGGGAAATAAAAAACGTTGACAAAGTTAATTTTGCCAACGTTTTTTATTTCCTCAAGTGAATCATACTTTATTTTTTCGGTGCCCTTTTAATAGGCCGGCCATATTTTTTCATTTTTTCTTCTGCATGATTTCTACGTACGTTGACCTTTTTGTTCTTGTCAATTTTTTCATGGAATGCTGCACCGACCGTTCCCTTTTTAGGAAGTTTGATGTCAGCTGTTTTCATGAAAATGTGCGGTTTTTCGAGTTCTGTCAACACTTCCGAAATTTTTAGTTTTTCAGGCAGAGGCACCATCGGAATCTGATAATTCATCAGCGCTTCAATGTTTTCCTGAAATTCCTTTTCTTTTTCAGTAACAAAAGTAATGGCAATACCTTTTTTGTCGGCCCGGCCGGTCCGGCCAATACGGTGTATATAGTTTTCCGGAACTTCCGGAACATCAAAGTTGAAGACGTGAGAAACTTCAGCTACATCCAGACCTCTCGCAATGATATCTGTTGCAATGATCAATCGATAGTTGCCTTCATGAAACTGCCTGACTGTATTAAATCGGTGGTTTTGTTCTTTATTGGAATGTATTACACCGATTTTCTCGGGAAATTTCATTTCCAGCTGTGCATATAACTGATCCGCCAGATGTTTGGTAGCACTGAAAACAAGCACTTTTGACATCGATTCGTCTTCGCTCAGAAGCAATTCCAGCAGATTTACTTTGGTGTAGAAATTGGGTACATCGTACGCCATCTGCTCGATATTTTCCAATGGCGTCCCCACCGGTGCAGCTTCAATTCGTACAGGGTTGTTGAAGTATGTTTCCATCAATACTTCAACTTCCGGAATCAATGTTGCCGAAAACAATAGATTTTGTCTCTTCTGCGGAAGTATATCCAGAATGTTTTTTAATTGCGTACGAAACCCAAGGTTCAGCATTTCATCTACTTCGTCAATGACGAGTTTTTTAATGGCCTTGGTTTTTAATGATCCGTTCAAAGCCAGATCCACCAGGCGGCCAGGCGTAGCCACGACGACATCGGCGCCATTTTTCAACTCAGCCATTTGCACCTTGATGTTACCGCCACCGTAGACGCCCACGGCCGTCAGGGTCATGTAAGCCGCCAGTTTTTTCACCTCTTCTACTACCTGTACGACCAGTTCACGGGTAGGCACGATGATCAGGAGCTGAGGCAATCTGTCTTTGGAATATTGCAATTGCCGAAGCGTCGGCAACAAATAGGCGAAAGTTTTACCGGTTCCGGTTTGTGCGATACCACACACATCTTTACCGGACATCATCACAGAAAATACCTTCTCCTGAATGGTCGTGGGCGTTGTATAACCCAGATCTTCAAGTGCATTGAGTAAAGGTCTGTTGAGATTTAATTCTTCAAAAGTCATAACACTACTGCTAAATAATCCGCAAAGGTAATTCTATTCTTGCGTAGATGACGACTTCTGCTGATAATAAGGTTAAAAATCGCCGGGTCATGAAGAATTCAGATAACTTATTGCCTGGTAAAAATTACGGTTTCGTATAAATCCAGACCCACCAGATCAATGCAAATTGCAAGGGGAGCCGCAAAAGCGCTATCCATAAATAGGCATTCTTCTCATGATAAAAACTGACTGCCATTTGAATATTTGCTGGAAAAACAGCCAGCAATAGCAGTATCAGAAGCCAGGCCCCAGCTTGCCGGGTGGCAGGAACAACAAGTAATATGGCAAATAATATTTCACATATACCGCTGATGTAAACCAGCTGCAAAGGAAATGGCAAAAATTTGGGCATGATACCAAGAAACATTCCCGGCTTCAGAAAATGACTTACCCCGGCAAAGATGAAAAATGCTGCGATAAGGTAAAGGAAGAAAATTTTCATTCGTAACAAGTTAACCGATGCACAGGATGGTACGCTTTGGGGTGTCAATATATCTTTTTTAGCCATAACTTCAATCTATCGGCATAGCCTGATTTGATCCTGACGAGATTTAGTATAGGAAAGATTAATCCTTTTAAAAGCTTTATTATCTTTGATCACATAACAGAACCGCAACGAAAACTTCACCGCTGCCCAAAATATATCTTAGTAAATGAAACTTGCCGGACAATTAAACCGCGTAGTAATAACAGGCCTTGGTGCTTTGACTCCCCTCGGGAACAACATAAATGATTTCTGGCATGGACTGATTAATGGTGTCAGTGGAGCGGGTTCCATCACCAGGTTTGATACAACCAATTTCAAGACAAAATTTGCCTGCGAAATTAAAGGTTTCAACCCCCAGGATTTTTTTGATCGCAATGAAGCCAGAAAATATGACCCTTTCACACAATATGCCTTGGTTTCAGTTGCGGAAGCGGTAGAAAATGCGGGTATCGATTTTGACAAACTGAATAAAAACCGTGTTGGAGTGATCTGGGGAAGTGGAAACGGAGGCATCTTCTCTTTTCAGGAAGCAGTCTCTGAATATGCCACAGGAAATGGAATCCCGCGTTTTAATCCCTATTTCTATCCTAAAATGATCGTGGATATCGCCTCTGGGGTGATCTCAATAAAATATGGACTGCGGGGTGTCAATTTTACGTCTGTTTCTGCCTGTGCAAGTGCAAACACAGCCATCATTGAAGCATTCAATTTTATTCAATGGGGAAAGGCCGATATGATTATAACCGGAGGTTCCGAAGCGCCGATCTATGAAGTGTCAGTTGGCGGTTTCAACGCAACAAAAGCACTTTCAACCAATAATGCGCACGCTGAAACTGCCTGTAAGCCATTCGATCCTGCACGCGACGGATTTGTAATGGGAGAGGGAGCAGGTGCGATCATCCTTGAAAGTTATGAACATGCTGTCCAGCGTGGTGCCAACATTATTGCAGAGATCGTTGGCGGTGGCATGACGGCGGATGCCTATCATTTGACAAGCACACATCCGGAAGGGGAAGGGACAGTTCTTGCCATGCAGCTGGCTCTGGAAGAAGCTGGGATTTCGGCATTTGACATTGACTATCTTAATGTGCATGGGACAGCATCGCCGGTCGGGGATGTCAGTGAATTGTATTCCATTGAAAAAATATTTGCGGGCAATCAGGGCTTGAGTATCAGTGCCACCAAATCGATGACAGGGCACTTACTCGGCGCCGCCGGTGCCATAGAAGCGATAATCTGTATTAAGGCCATTACCGAAGGTATCATTCCGCCAACCATAAATACCTCACAGATCGAGCCTGCTTTCGGTGGAAAATTTGATATGACGCTTGGCAATGCTAAGAAAAAACAGGTTCAATATGCGATGAATAATACACTGGGTTTTGGCGGGCATATCGCTTCCAGTATTTTCAGGAAGTTTGAGTAAGCAATGTTAAGCTGAGTAATTTTTTTCAATCAGATATCAAATGGTAAAACCAGCAGGGTCATTTAAAAATATGGAAAAGCAAAATTATAAAAACCATGTAAGGTATTATCCTCCGCATCATTTTGTATTCTATCCGGTCCTTATGGTTCTTCTGGGATACAGTATCTATTATATCTACAAATACGAGGAGCAATCCCTGATCTGGACTTTCCTGACGCTTTCGTTTTTTATGATCGGATATCTTGCCTTCATGCTGCGCCAGCATTATGCGTTGAGCAACCAGAACAGGATTGTGCGGCTGGAACTCCGTTTCAGATATTATGTCCTGACCGGCCAGCGTTTTGAAGATTATGAAGCAGTACTTTCAGAAGGACAATTATTTGCGCTTCGTTTTGCTTCCGATGAAGAGCTGCCTTCGCTGGTGCAAAGAGCTGTGAAAGAAAATATAACACCGGACGAAATTAAAAAGTCGATCGTAAACTGGTTGCCGGATCATATGCGGGTTTAAGATTAGTCGAAATAAGAAAAGGCATCCCGTAAAGGATGCCTCACTTGTTCATAGATGAAGTGTAATATAACGGTTATCGTGTTCTCAGACGACCTGATTTTTTGTCATAAGTACCAAGTGGAAAGCTTAAACCAAGGTTGATTCCAAGATTCCGGTTCTTAAGATTTTCGTTCGTTGCTCTTGAAACATTAAACAAACCCAGTCCGTAACGTACGTCAAAGTTCAACCATACTTTTGGACTTAATTCATAATTCAAACCTGCACCTCCTGTTATTCCAAGATCAAAAATATTGTAGTAGCGCATGTTGTTAGGTCTTTCGATGCTGTTTCCGTCTTTGTCTTTAGCACTTACAAGGAAATTCAGGCTAGGTCCGACAAATAATTTCGGACGAAGGCGATCTCCGAACTGACCGAAGAAAAATGTGAACAATAATGGAGCCTGAATATAGTTCAGATTGACCTCATTTGTCTTTTCAAAAACTTTTGCACCCAGCTGCGTAAAAAGCAATTGTCCGCTGAAACCAAATCCTGATTTTGTGCTGTAATTGTAAAAAGCACCAACAGTTAATCCTGGCTTTGTGCTTGTCTCTCTGTTTCCATGAAGATTAGCGAATGAAACGCCGGCGATCGGACCGATGGATACATTCTCCTGCGCCGATGCCGAAGAAATGCCGATAGTAAGTGCCAGTAAAAGAATAATACAATTTTTCATATAAGTACGATTAAGTTAATTAGAATCGTACTATCCAATTACTGTGCCTGAAAGATGGGTTATCTGTGTTTTAGTTAGGTTGTTTGTAATCAGCCTAATATAAGATCATTGCAATTTTGACATCGTGGAGATTGTTGGAAACTTGTGGTGGGATGTCCACAATTCGCAGGTCAGTCATCATCTTCATCGTCGAAAACGGTCATATTTGGAATCTGGTAAGTTTTAAGGAACATTTTCAGTAAACTTGGTTCTTTCCATTTCTTCAAAGTATACTTGATCTCCTTTATTTCTGCTTTTACCTCATTGATATTTGTATTAAATTTCACAACAACGGTCGTCATGGAATTGACGTGTTCAGGTTTAAGTCCGCATAGGTATGAAATCTGCTGCTGAAGAGTTTCTTTGTCTTTTTCCAGCTCTTCAACCTGCTCCTTTAATACCAGATTATAATAGGTCAGCTGTTCTTTTCCCATATTTTCCAGATGATCCTGATCGATCCGTTCAAATTCAATCTGTAATTTTAATAATTCAAGCAGATTATTTTCCTGATAGGTCTGCGTAACTTTTTGCATTATTCCGGTTTTTCGCAATTTTTCCTCTTCGTCAGTTTCGAGGTCAGGGTGAAATGCTTTTACAAGATCCATATACACTTTTCGCACAGATTTGGTGGTCTTTTGCTTTTGCAGTATCTGTCTTGCCTGTTTTGCCTCTTCCTGATGTGCTTTCACTTTTTCTGCCCGTAAGTCAGCTTTGATCCTTTCCTGTTCTTCGGCGTCAAGTTCGTAAAATGATTCCTGACCGGCAATTTCATTCTCTTCAGCCAGGAGTTTTGTGTCAATCAGATGTGAATCTGCACGTTTTAATTCTCTTAATGCCGTTTCCAAATCTACTTCGCTGTATTTATTAAAAAGCGGAAGCAGTTCTTCAAATTTATAATTAACAATCAGGTCAAAAGAAATTTCCGAGATCAGGTACGCAAGCTTGGTCAGATAGGCTTTCCTGTAAAGATCTTTCTCATACATCCTGTCCAGCAACCTGACCAACTCGACCCGGAACGCCTGATATTCCATCACGATCGGGTTATACTCTTTCTGTACTCTTTCGATTAGAAGATCATAGGTATTTTGTAATTCAGGAATCACACTATCCAATTGTTCAATCCGCTCGGATAATTGATTGAATTCTTTCTGACGTTTGTTTAAAATAGTCTTTGGCTGCCCGATTCGCAGCACACTTGATCTTTGCATTGGTTTTTATTTTAATGTATTCAAACCGCCATTCAGCAATCTGTAATTTTTTTCCGGCCGGTTGTTTGTAATTCAGCCAATTGCAGGCATTACTACTATATCATTTTGTCGCCTCTGCCGGTTTCAACAAATGATATACCATATAACAAAAACGGCTGACAGGATAATTCCTAAAAGCCCAGTTCCTGATATGATATCAAAACAATAGCGACAACTGCCAGCGCAAGTCCCAGACGGTTCAGGTTATTCAGTTTTTCCCTGTACAATGCCCAGGCAGCCATCGATGAAACCAGCATACTGAGGATGTTATAGATTGGAAAAACGAATGCGGCACTATTGCCGAATGAACCCAGAGCAAGCAGGAGAAAGTACAAAGAAAGAAAATTGGGCACACCCAGGATCAGGCCGCCAACAACGCTTCGAAGCTGTAATTTTTCTCCGCCGAAAATCGTTTTGTAAAGTAACAGAGCAGTACCAATCAATATGGCGCCAGAGCAGGCAATGATCATAAAAAGTGTAGTTTGCTCAGGACGATAATACTGCATGGTCAGGTAATTGATGAGCGTATTGTTCGTACCGCTCGCCAGAAACGTAAACACTGGCAGAAGCCATGCGTAGGAAAGTACCGACACTTCCAATGGCTGCCCGTGTTCAAATGCTGTTTTCTTTTCTTTTTTCTGCATCACACCCAGCGCGAGTGCTGCGAGGGCTATTACCAGTCCGGTATAGTTAAGAAACGTGAAGGCTTTATTGGTATTTTTGAAAATAAAAAGACCGAACAATACCGGGATCACCAGCGACATATTTCCTGCCAGCGACGCTGCTGTCACACTTACTTTTTGTGCCGTCAGGCCTATCGACATGAACGCGATTACGAACAATGTGCCTAGTGCTAGCGTCAATATTGTACCCTGGGATGTCCAGTCAACATTTTTAAAAGCACTGATATCGGGTGTCAGAAATAACCCTGTGACAACACAGGAATAATAATTGAAAACCACAGCGTGGAAGGAATTAATCTGATATTTCGGATATGACCGCATGATCAGATAAAGCGCTACTGTAAAAAGGACGGAAAGTAAAAAGTATAACATAGGGAATGATTACTTCAAACCTGATAGAACTTCGTCGATTATTTTTGGGAAATGTTCGTGTTCCAGTACATGGATCTTTTCGGCAACATCATCCGGCGTGTCTGTTTCAAGTACCTCGCAGCTTTTCTGGAAAATGATGTTCCCCTCATCATAATGCTCATTTACAAAGTGAATCGTGATGCCGGACTCTTTTTCTTTTCCTGCCACAACGGCTTCATGAACGAAATTTCCATACATTCCTTTTCCACCATACTTTGGTAACAGCGCAGGGTGAATATTTACCATCCTGTCAGGAAAAGTTTCAACCAAAGCGGCTGGTATAAGCATCATAAAACCAGCCAGCACAATGAGATCGATCTTATTTGCGGTCAGCAGCTCTATGATCCGATCAGATTCGTAAAAAGTCTTTTTATCAAAAACCAGCACAGGAATATGCAGTTTGCGTGCACGCAGGATTACCCCGGCCTGAGGATTGTTCGTCAGGATAAGGTTTACCTGCACATCGGTACGGCCTGCAAAATATTCGCTGATCTTTTCAGCATTTGATCCGGAACCTGATGCGAAAATGGCAATGCGTTTCATTGTAAGAATAAGTTGAGAGCTGTAGGCGACGGTAAATCCAATCCTTGACAGCCATTTAAAATAATTGGCAAAGCTATAAAAAAGAACGGCTTCCGGTGAAAAATTCGGAAGCCGTATCTTAATTGTAACTAAATAGCGCGACTGTTTTTAGTATATTTTTGTCAGTTCGCTTCTGCTGAAAAGTTTCCCTTTGCGGTATGTTTCCGTTTTCAAATCCCAGAGTACACCGGGCGCGCGCCATGAAATGGTTTTAAGCTCCATCTTGATACCAAAGCCCATTTTTGTTTCCATCAGCATATCAGATGAAATTTTGTAGGCGTCAAAAGTACCGGCAGGAATGGTTATCTTTTCCTGACTTTCAACATTTCTATTAGAAATCAACATATTGAAAGTCATGGCCATCGGCCCGGAGGAGCCTTCACCTTTCAGGGTAGCATCTTTCAGTTTTTGTCCAACGGTGAAGTTGTTAGGAAATTCAATATTTGTCGATGTATATTTCATCTGAAAATTTTCAAAAGACTTCATTTGTTCCTGGTTGATCATCGTACTGGCGTCCAGATACAAGGTGTTGCCATCACACTTCATGTCATAACTATTTTTCAACTCCGACTTCCCTTTGGGATTGAAAACTTCCATCTCGATCGTAATGACAGACATGCCGCCCTGGGAAGACACTTTGGCGATTTTATAATTGATGGTACCGGTTGGTTTTCCTTTGCCATCATAATTGGTCATTTCAAATCCGCTGCCCGCCTTCATGGTCGTTCCCAGGCATTCCTGGGCCTGCACACCGGCAGCGCTGCATAAAATGACAGCCAGTAATAGTAAAAATCTGTTTCTCATTTGGCGATCGTTTAAGTTATTGAATAATCCTTCAGGTAAATTAGTCGTAATAAGGTCAGCGATTTGTAACAGATATTTTATTATTCAGGCCCATAACATGGTTACCAGCCCGAGCAGCATGATCATTTTACACAAAGAACTGATTTTTTTAAAATCACGGCGTGTATCAGATATGCTGAGTGAATATACCAGCCAGCCGATAGGAAAAAGCAATAGCAAAAATAAGACGGCCAGAACCGGGTTATTCAGCGTATGTGCCATGAAAAAGAGGGTAGTTACAAAAATGAAAGTTACACAATAAAGGAATTGTTTGGTCCTTCTTATACCCCAAATTATAGGCAATGTCCGGCAGCCATGGGCTTCATCGCCACGAATGTCTTCCATATCTTTTATAATCTCCCGTATCAAAGAAATAAAGAAGGAAAAAACGGCATATATAAACACGAGCTGACGGTTTTCCGGATAACGCAATGTCAGGATCAGCAGAGTAAATCCTGTTAAAAGCGACACAATAAAATTTCCTATAAATGGAGCCCGTTTGTAACGTTCAGAGTAAAACCACAGCAGGGTAATCGAAACAACATTTACAACAAATACCCATGGGTTGACCAGCAGGCCAAGGGCTGCACCCAGTACGTTGAGGATCTGATGTGCTCCCATAGCCCAGCGTCTTTTCAAATAACGGCCAACGACGACCCGCTCGGGTTTGTTTACAATATCAATTTTTATATCAAAATAATCATTAATGATATAACCTGCCGCTGCTATGCAAACGGTGGAAAGTGACAGGATGAACAGATCGGGATCGCTGATGATCTGTCTCCATTCATGCCTTGGGCCGATCAGTAATATTCTTGTAAGGTACTGTGTTATAGCCACAATGACGAGATTGCTCATACGGACCAGACGCACGCTCCCGGTAACAAAATCCCAAAATCTTACTTTCGGTCTTACAGACACATTCATGGAGGTTATAGAAAATATAAGCAGGTTCAGACATTAAAATTATTCATTTTATATCAATTAAGGAATTAATAAAATCTTTCTCTCGCTGTTCGGGATAAAAAAGCGCTGATTTTGTGTTAGCTATCCATCACCCGTCTGTATTTAGAAGCTCGTCGTGCTCAAACTTAAATTATTTCATTAAGAACATAGAAATTTATAATTATGAAAATAGGCATTGTGTGCTACCCAACCTTTGGTGGTAGTGGCGTAGTTGCTACGGAATTAGGAAAAGCACTCGCGAAACAAGGGCATCAAATACATTTTATTACATATTCTCAACCTCAGCGGCTGGACTTTTTCAATGAAAACCTTTATTACCATGAAGTAAATATACCTGCTTATCCGCTGTTCCAATATCCTCCGTATGAATCTGCTCTGTCGAGTCATATGGTTCACGTAGTAAAAATGGAAAAGCTGGATTTGCTGCATGTGCATTATGCTATCCCGCATGCGTCATCTGCCTATCTTGCTAAGCAAATTCTCGCTCAGCAGGGAATTCACATTCCGGTCATTACCACTTTACACGGGACCGACATCACGCTTGTTGGAAAGGATGAGTCATATGAACCGGTTGTAACATTCAGTATCAACCAGTCGGATGGCATTACAGCGGTGTCTGAATCTCTGAAGAACGATACTTACAAACATTTTGCTGTTACAAAAGATATCGAGGTGATCCCGAATTTTATTGATCTTGACCGTTTTAACAGACAAAAGAAAGATCATTTTAAACTTGCCATCTGTCCAAATAACGAAAAACTGATCGTTCATACGTCAAATTTCCGGAAAGTAAAAAGGATCGATGATGTGATCATGATCTTCCATCAACTACGAAATCTGACGCCGAGCAAACTTCTCCTTGTTGGAGACGGCCCTGACCGTGCCCGCATTGAACGATTGTGCCGTGATCTTGATATGCTTTCAGATGTTCGTTTCCTTGGGAAACTTGACGCCATAGAAGAAGTACTTTCCGTAGCGGATCTGTTTCTGATGCCATCCGAATCGGAAAGCTTTGGTTTGGCTGCGCTGGAAGCACTGGCATGCGAAGTGCCGTTGATCACGTCCAATGCAGGCGGTCTGCCAGAATTGAACATCCCTGGCGTAACCGGATTTTTGAGCGACATCGGTGATGTTGACGATATGGTTAAAAACGCTGCCTTTATATTGGCAGACGAAAATTTACCAAGGTTTAAGGAAAATGCTCTGGCCCGGGCGAAGGAATTTGACGTAGCAAAAATTCTTCCGCATTATGAGTCTTATTACGAACGGGTGATAGAAAATAACAAAGCGACTGTGTAACTCGTTGTAGGTATGGTATTTGTAAGTGCGGTTTTTATCCACTACAAATACCATAGTTATGTTAGCGAACATCCCATATACCCAATATAAAAGAATTGTAATCATCGGTGCCGGTTTTGGCGGACTTGCACTTGGCCGTGAACTTGCCAAGCGTGAAGATTTACAGGTAGTTATAATTGACAAAAATAATTTTCATCAGTTTCAGCCACTTTTTTACCAGGTTGCCACAGCCGGACTCGAGCCGAGTTCAATATCCTTTCCGCTCCGGAAGGTATTCCAGTCCAAAAAGAATGTTCATATCAGGGTTACCGAAGTTACTTGCATCGATACCGGAAGGAAATCTCTTATTACAGGTCTTGGAGAAATAACCTATGATTACCTGGTCATCGCCACGGGTGCAACCACCAATTATTTCGGTATGAAAGAAATTGAAGAGCGTGCACTTCCGATGAAGTCTGTTTCGGAAGCACTGGCTCTGCGGAACCGTGTCCTGCAAAACCTGGAAGATGCGCTTGGCGTAGAGACAGAGGATGAACGAGCCGGGCTGATGAGCATAGTCATTGTTGGCGGTGGGCCCACGGGTGTAGAACTGGCCGGGACGCTTGCAGAGATGAAAAAATATATACTTCCAAAGGATTATCCCGAACTGGAATTTTCGGCGATGAAAATTTACCTGCTTGAAGGACTGGACAAGATCCTGTCGGTTATGTCAGAGGAATCGTCCTCCAAGTCCAGGAAGTATCTGGAGGAGATGGGTGTGGAAGTACTCACAGGTCAGTCTGTCGCCGGTTATGATGGAAAACATGTTACCACCAAGCAGGGTATGAACATCCGCGCCGACAATCTTATCTGGGCGGCCGGAGTAAAAGCCAATGCGTTAAAAGGGATAAATCCCGAAGTGCTGGTAAGAGGCGGGCGGATTAAAGTGGACGAGTTTAACAGGGTGCAGGGGTATACTGACATTTTCGCTATCGGCGATGTTGCATCTATGAGCGAAGGAAAGTTTGAAAACGGACATCCTCAGCTTGCGCAGCCTGCCATGCAGCAGGGGAAAGCACTTGCGAAAAACATCTGGAGGGCGCTGGATGATAAGCCTCCGGTACCTTTTAAATACAATGATCTGGGTTCTATGGCCACTGTCGGCAGAAACAAGGCAGTAGTTGATTTGCCCTTTATTAAATTTCAGGGCTTTTTGGCCTGGCTCACCTGGATGTTTATCCACCTGATCTCCATTGTAGGGGTGAAAAATAAAGTACTAACATTTATCAACTGGTTCTGGAGTTATGTAACGTTCGATCAGTCACTGCGATTGATACTTACCCCAAAAGAAACCGCGAGAACCTACATTCATGAACAGGAGCATATTCCTGAAAAAGCAGCCGGTGATTTGTAGAACCAGGGAATTTGCCGTTCGTCAATAAGCGCAACCATTCTTCCAGGCTATTGGATCGTTTGATAGCTTTTCGTTATATTCGTGTGTTATTACGAACGGATTTTTCGTTACAATAGAGGTATAAAACTTTTGAAAGATGAAAATTGTATTTAATATTCTTGTTATATTTTTCTTACTATTAGCCTTCGTTCCTGTATTCCGCCGCTTTATGTTTCATTTATTGGTTGGAAGGCAGTTGGTGAAGGAGCAAAAAAGGCAGGCAAAAGCATATGAACAAAAGGCGAAACCAGGAATAAAGGTAGACAGCGTACCGCCGGATGCAAATCAGTCCCGTTTTCGGGGAGGTGAATATGTGGATTATGAAGAAGTGAAATAGCAGAAAAAATATTTTAACCGAAATTTAACGCGGGTCTGAAATCATATGATTTCAGACCCGCGTTTTTTGTGACAGTAATTTTTCTGATTGTAACATTACAAAAAATCCCGGCGATGAGCCGGGATTTTTGATTGCCGATAGGAAGACTATCTGCTCAGATATAAATTACGCTCACCGTAAATTTTCTGGAAGAAGTCATCCTGCAAATCATCGATGAAATAAATCGCTTCACCGGTTGACTTCATTTCAGGCCCTAATTCTTTATTAACATTTGGGAATTTATTAAATGAGAACACCGGAATTTTAATCGCCCAACCTTTTTTAACTGGGTTGAAAGTGAAATCACTCAGTTTTTTATCTCCCAGCATCAGTTTCGTCGCATAGTTTACATACGGTTCCTGGTATGCCTTACAGATGAACGGCACGGTACGTGAGGCACGTGGATTCGCTTCAATGACATAAGCTATCCCGTTTTTCACCGCAAACTGGACGTTGATCAAACCTTTGACGTTCATAGCCAGGGCTATTTTGCGTGTATATTCATTGATCTGGCGGATTACATCGTCGGTCAGGTCGAACGGAGGAAGTGCAGCATGCGAATCTCCCGAGTGAATACCAGCAGGTTCGATGTGTTCCATAACCCCGATGATATAGGCATCTTCGCCATCACAAATTGCATCTGCTTCTGCTTCGAGAGCGCCTTCAAGGAAGTGATCAAGAAGAATATTGTTGTCTGGAATATCACGAAGGATTTTCACAACATGTTGTTCCAGTTCCTTTTCGTTGATTACGATCTTCATATTCTGTCCACCCAAGACATAACTTGGGCGCACAAGAAGCGGGAAGCCAAGCGTCCGTGAAAGCTCAACAGCTGCGTCAGCAGTTCTTACCGTTCCGAACTTTGGATAAGGAATGCCTAATTCTTCAAGCAATGGAGAGAAACGTCCGCGATCCTCAGCCCAGTCGAGTGAATTATAGCTGGTTCCGATGATTTTTATGCCATATTTCTCCAGCTTTTCAGCCATTTTTAGTGCAGTCTGACCACCTAACTGAACAATGACACCTTCCGGTTTCTCATGCTCGATGATGTCAAAAACATGCTCCCAGAACACAGGCTCGAAGTATAATTTGTCTGCAATATCAGGATCTGTTGAAACCGTCTCAGGGTTGCAGTTGATCATAATCGTTTCATATCCAGCCTCTTTGGCCGCTAATACACCATGCACACATGAATAATCAAACTCGATTCCTTGACCGATTCGGTTAGGTCCTGAACCCAGAACGATCACTTTCTTTTTATCCGTTACAACCGATTCGTTATCAGGGGTTTCCTGAGACGAATTGAAGGTAGAGTAGTAGTAAGGCGTTTTTGCTTCAAACTCGGCCGCACAAGTATCAACACACTTGTAAACACGTTTGATGCCCAGTTCTTTTCGTCTGTCATATACCTTACTTTCTTTGGTATGAAGTAAATGTGCAATCTGACGGTCGGCATATCCTTTCTGTTTCGCCGTTAAGAACAAGTCTTTTGGCAGGTCAGTCAGGTCAAATTTTTCGATCTCATGTTCCAGCTCGATCATTTCTTCGATCTGGCGCAGGAACCAGGCATCTATTTTCGTCAGGCTCTGAATCGTCTTGAACGACAATCCGATCTTGAAAGCATCGTAGATATGGAAAAGACGATCCCAGCTTGGATGCGCCAGGCTGTGCTTGATAGCTTCCTGGTCGCGAAGCTCGCGTCCGTCAGCGCCAAGTCCGTTTCTGCGGATCTCCAGCGACTGGCAGGCTTTCTGTAAGGCCTCCTGGAAATTGCGTCCGATACCCATTGCTTCACCAACCGATTTCATCTGCAAACCTAGCGAACGGTCAGCGCCCTGGAACTTATCAAAGTTCCAGCGTGGAACTTTGACGATCACGTAGTCGATAGACGGCTCGAAGAAAGCAGAAGTGCTTCCTGTGATCGGGTTGATCAATTCGTCAAGGTTATACCCGATGGCCATTTTGGCGGCGATCTTTGCAATAGGATAACCTGTTGCCTTTGAAGCAAGAGCAGACGAACGTGAAACACGCGGGTTAATCTCAATCGCAATGATTTTATCATCAGCCGGATTCACAGAAAACTGAACGTTACATCCGCCGGCGAACTTACCGATCCCATCCATCATCTTGATGGCCAGATCGCGCATTTGCTGATAAAGCGTATCAGGCAAAGTCATGGCTGGTGCTACCGTTATACTATCCCCGGTATGTACACCCATCGGATCAAAGTTCTCTATCGAACAGATGATAATGAAATTTCCGGCGCCGTCACGAAGCAGTTCAAGCTCGTATTCTTTCCAGCCGTACACGCTTTGTTCTACCAAGACCTCGTGGGTTGGAGAAGCGTGCAGACCGTTATTTAATGCCTGGTCGAAATCTTTTTCAGTTTCAACAATACCGCCACCTGTGCCACCCAAAGTAAACGAAGGACGTATAACAAGTGGGAAACCGATTTCCTGGGCTATTTCTTTTCCTTCCAAAAATGATCTTGCCGTACGTCCTTTACAAACGTTAACGTCAAGTTCGAGCATTTTCAGACGGAATTTTTCTCTGTCTTCTGTGGTTTCGATGGCTTTGATATCGACACCGATAATTTCTATCCCATATTTCTTCCAGACACCCGCTTTGTCACAATCAATCGCTAAGTTCAAGGCTGTCTGGCCACCCATCGTTGGCAGAACAGCATCAATCGGCCTGCCAAGTGCTTTGTGTTTTTCAAGAATCTCGATGATATACTTTTTTTCCAACGGCAACAGATACACGTGATCAGCACTGATCGGATCCGTCATGATCGTTGCAGGATTCGAGTTAATCAGCACCACTTCAATACCTTCTTCACGAAGTGAACGGGCTGCTTGTGAACCTGCGTAATCGAACTCACAGGCCTGACCAATGATGATGGGACCAGAACCGATAATTAGGATGGACTTGATATTCGGATTTTTGGGCACAGTAAATGGTAATTTGTAGAATTTTGGAAATAACTTTTAATAACTTCGGAGCGTACCTGATGCTTTTTTTCTTTTGAAGAAAAGGGGTTCGTTCAAAAATTCCACAAAGTTAATTCACAGATCGGAAAAAGAATACTTAAGGCCTAAAAAAAGTCGGAAGGTCAAATTTTGATAAAGCACTCAGCCAGACGATTGTGGAACGGTTTTTAGAACGATGTTTGGTGAAATATTCTTATAGGGATTGATTGTATGGGTGAAATTGATAATAAGTTACTTTATCGCTTAATTTTAGGTTTTTTTGCAGCATCAGTTTTTGCGACAATTGTACATGAATATGGACATTTTTTCACAGCAAAATACCTTGGATATGAGGCACGTGTGAGTTATGGATCCACGGGTTGGACCAATCAGGGGTATCAGGATTTTTTTGACGGGCTGACAAGGGACGAAAGAATCAAAATCAGGACAAACGAATATTTTCCCCGAAAACAGGATTATGAAGCGATGGTGAAAAACATCAGAGACGAAGCTTTTTTGATAACATTGGGTGGACCGGTGCTCACAATCCTGATCGGAACTTTTGGATTGCTGGTGGCTTACCTCAGCAGGCAAAGGTTTAGCGGTGAGCCGTTATCCTTAAAAAAATGGTTTATTGTTTTCATAACATTGTTCTGGCTTAGGGAGCCTGCCAATTATATTTTTGATGTGCTGGTTACCGTGAGGCAGGGTACATTTCCCCGAAGAAACGATGAAGCAGTTTTAGCCCGCTATCTTGGATTGGACAGCTGGACGATCTCATTTGCACTGGCTGTAATTGGCTTGGTACTGGTCTGGATCGTGTACCGCAGGTTTGTTCCGGACCCGGATAAAACTACTTTTTTACTGGCAGGATTGCTCGGAGGACTCGGTGGTTATATTTCATGGTTATTCTTTCTCGGGCCAATATTCATGCCCTGATGGTAATTTTCGGTTATTGATAAGGTACCATGGATGGTGCCGCAATGTCAAAATCCCGTAAACGAAGCGGCGTGTTGCCTTCAATGGCATAACGGGTATTCGAAGAACTTCCCGGAATATTAGGGTAAAAACCAAAACGTAACTGAAGCGTATTAATGGACAGGTTTTCATTTCTTAAACGAAGACCAAGTCCATATCCCTGGTAGACAGGCGTATCCCAGAGATGCAGCCTGTCCTGTGCAACAAGGCCAAAGTCTGCAAAAGCATAATAGGCAATACGAAATCCCAGCAAACTTTTTTCAGAGAAATATACTGTTTCAAGTCCGATCGTAAACTTTTTAGTGCCGATCAGCCTGTCACTGTTAATTCCCCGGATCCCATTTTCCCTGCTAATGTTGATGTAGTCGACCGGGTCCCGATTTAGGCCACGGGCATAACGGACAGTAACAAACTGCCGGAAGTAGCTGTATCTGAATGGAATAAGTTTACTGATGTAATTGGTCTGGGCACTGATAACACCCGGTTGTTTCGACCCATGTTTGAAGTATGAACCAACATTTAATAAACCGTAAAGATATCCTGCATTCCGGGGCAGATAATTTCCCGAAGCGTATTGAACTCCCGCATAACCTCTTTGTCCGAACTCGGTATTTTCCTGTCCAAAAGTTACAGCCAGAAGATTTCCGACGGGTACGTCTTCCGTCCTACCAAAACCATAGATCAAAACGTCCCGTTTGTAACTCCGGTTAGAATATCCAAAACTCATAAGCGTAGCACTTCTATCCCAGTATATGATGTTGGTATCGGCGCGAACCTCCGGGCGGCGCGTAAAGCTGTAACTATTATGCCGGAGCGCGACGACCAACCTTGACTTTTCGCTTAGGGACGAGTTTTTAAAAGGGAATTTGAACGATCTTCCAAGCCAGATGTCATAATAATAATATCCGGTCTGATACCTGCTTTCTTCGTCCAGATCTTCAAGATTTCGTTTGTACTGCCGCAATTTTGCATGCCCGGCCTCTACAGATCCGGCGTATTTCGTAGCAGTTGTCAGGAATGACCGTGACAGGACCAGGGATTGAATTTCCTGATCTCTTTCATAAATCAGATTTGCCTGACCGGTAATGAAGGTTTTACCAATGTAAGGGATCGTGTAAATGGTCCGGAATTGAAATTTGCGTATTGTATCACCGGCGTCATATCGGATTTTTGTCAGCTGCTGATGGGTCGTTCCGTTGACGTTGGTATTGTTGAGCCCGATGCTGAACTTATTGAGTTTGCTGGGGCTGGCAGATATGTTCCATGACCAGGAATCCTGTATCAGGACCAGGATGTCGGCCATCCAGGTCACGTCCGTTCTGGGGATAACAATGATACGTGCATCGGTAATCGTTCCATTTCTACGCAACAAGCGTTCATTGTCTCTTAGGACGCTGGCCTGAATTTCCTCTCCTTCTGAGAACCGTAAAAATGATTTGCGGATGATGCGCTCCCGTGTGTTGGTATGGAAATTTTTACTGAGAAATCGTTCAAGCTGTTTTCCCTTTCTGGTGGTATCATAAACCGATTCGCCAAGCACGTCCAGTTGGCGGATAACGATCTTACGGATCACCATACCTTCATATTGCGTAAACGGATTGGTCTCGATCGCCTTAATTTCACCTTTTTTTCCCTGATTATAAACATCCCGGAAAAGGAGCCTGTACAATGACCTTGAGAATTTTGTTTTCGACATACGGATTTTTAGGTTCGTATACCGCACGCTATCCATATTCACGCCACTATTCCGCAGACTGTCTGCCCGTTGAGCCAGTGTGGTGGTGGTGATGATTAAGAATAGGAACAAAAATCTAAACATGGGCACATAGAAATGAACAAATCATTGAACAGTATATAAACGTACGAATGTCAGATGTAGTCAGATTAATCCTGATATTGTAAATTAAGATTTTGTGGTGTTGGTTAAGATAAACATTAGAAGTTAGTTTCCCGCTTGCTGAATGGCTTTGATTACCTCGGCTGTCTTACTTGGGGCGGGTGCTTTTTTTGTGGCAAATTTCCCATTGGGTTTTACAATGGCATAGGTCGCCGCATCCAGGGGGTTCAGTTTGATCAGCAGTTCGATCAACTGGTTACTGTTCAAAAACATATGAACACCTTTCAACTGATGACGGACGATAAACTGTTTCACTAGATCATTTGAAACCGCGTTTTCCTCCGTTGGGATATGAACATAAATGAATTCGACATCCGTAGGAAGCTGAGAACGTAAGGAAGCAGCGAAATCCAGCTCGTCCCGGCTTTTCTGATCGTCCAGATTCCATTTCAGCACATACAGTGTTTTCCCCTTGTACTGTTCTGTAATTGTATTGAACCATTCATTTCCCCGTCCTTCCGACTCCGAAAGCCAGTATTCAGGCAATACTTCTGTCGGCTGAGGTTTTAAGTTCCGGACTGCGAGTATTTTACCAATATTTGCACTGTCCTTTACTTCCAGCCGGACGAGTTCGTCAAGTGATTGTTTAAAATGCTGTGATTTTATTCTTGTCTGAATATAATTATTTAATATGACCTGGTTTTTATAAGTTATTTTATGGAAGTTCTTAGGCAGGTACCGCGCATTCAGAAAATCAGCTGCCGTACTATCAAAATAGGAATAGTGGGCTCTTGCATCAGATTCATAGGCAAAAAACAGATCAAGCCTTGAACTTGCTTTTTTATAAAGATTATTAAGGAAATCGAGTTCGATCTTTTCTGCTTTCCCACGCTCAATGATGGCGTTGAGCTTCTCAGTTTCGTCAGCGTTTAATGGACCGACGTTATCTCTGATCATGGTCGCCATTAATTTCACCTGAAGCGATGATGCCTTGATGCCGGAGTTTAGTTTATCCTCTTTCAGGATATCAGCATAAGCTGCAAACCGGTTTGCCAGAGAAACGCGCTGTTCGGTCAAAGGGCTTTGGTTCAGTCTTTTAATTTCAGACAGGATTGCGTTTGAAGCCGGGATCTCCATCTGATTGGTCAGAAAATATTCATACAGATTTTGAAGTCTCTCATCCAGATTAATCGACTGAGCCCATTGGGTGAGCGTAGGATCGGGAACGGCTGATGTCATTTTAGACAACGCAGCATTACGTACTTCTGCCCGGTTTGTAGCCGACTTCTCGGCTTCTGATGGACTTTTCTCCCAAAAGTTCTGATAGAACTTCGCACCGAGAACGGTGTTTGCAGTAATCTCTTTGTTAAGCGCTTCAAGATATTGCGGAAACTGATTATTGGCAGTAGCGTTCGCCCCGGCAAAGTAAAATAGTTTTTTAGCTTTCAGTAAAGAATCACCGTCAAATGTGATCTCTATTTCGCCTTTTGAGCCAAGAAATGTCGTGCCTGCTTTTCCGCTGTAATCAAGATAAATCTCTTCTTTTGGAAAAAGTACCGGCAGCGAAACCCGGAAGCTTCCATCGACCTGGAGGTCGGCCCTTTTGGTGATCTCAGACTGCGGCTGAAGGATATTGTTTCGGGAGAAAGTAATTACGGGAGCTTGCCGGTATAAGCGCCCTGTCAGATTTAAAATACGGCCTTTAATGATTAATGAATCAGTAGTAGCATATCCTTTAAAAGATACGCATGACAAAATAACGAAGAACGTCAGAAGAGACCTGGTTTGCATGATGATCAGTAATTAATATCGGAAAATACTGAGCCTTTATCAAGCAACCAAATTTGTTCTGGAAAATATAATACGTCCGTTATCAGATATTACCCTTCAAAGAATTAATGCTCAGGTTACAACCTATGTTTTGTAGGCGTATCGGCTATTGCATAACCACATTAAGCAACCTACAACTGGCTCAACTGTTTTTCATGAAGATGGGGCGGAAATTACCGCCCGTCTTTTTTCGGCATGAATCAATAAAATGGTATTACTGAAAACCAGCCTGCATCGAACCTATTCAGCTTCAAACCGGACATGGATGCCATGGTATCTTTCCTGTGCTTTGTAATCTTTCCGCAAGGGATGGCCTTCCCAGTCTTCGGGAAGCAGGATGCGGCGCATATCCGGGTGGTTGATAAAACGAATTCCCATCAAATCGAAGATTTCACGCTCGTGCCAATCGGCCGTCCTCCATATATGGCTTACCGTTGCCACTTCAGGAAGGCGATGCTCCTCTGTATTTCTTGCAAAAACAGCCTTTATGATCAGATCATGACCATAAGGAATAGAGGTCAGGTTATAAACGAGCTCCATCGTTCCGATCGCAGGGCCGTTGTCAAGGGCAGTCACACAGGCCAGAAAATCGAAATAGAGCCTTTCATCTTCAAACAGAAACTGACAAACCTCTGCAATCCTGTTGGCCGGAATGGTTATAAACGGCTGTAAACCTTTATCCTCCGCCACAACGTCTTCACCAAAACGATTGGTAAGAATTTGCTTTATTTCTTCGTAAGTCATCGGTTGCTGAATATTTAATTGATACTACTTAACTTATGCAGGAACACCATCCTGCATTTCGAGAAATAATTCAGGTGCCAGCGGATGCTCACCTCTGATTTTTTCCTGCAACCTCATAAAACCTCCGATCAAGGCTTCCGGCCGCGGAGGACAGCCAGGTACATATACGTCAACGGGCACGATCCTGTCTACACCCTTTACTACATGGTATCCGTGTTCCCAATATGGGCCGCCACAATTTGAGCAGCTTCCCATCGAGATCACATAACGGGGCTCCGGCATCTGTTCATACAAACGGCGGAGACGGTCGGCCATTTTAAACGTAACGGTTCCTGCCACAATCATCACATCCGACTGACGCGGGGAAGGCCGTGGCATAATACCAAAACGTTCAAGGTCGTAATGTGATGCATAAGTTGCCATCATTTCGATGGCGCAGCAGGCGATCCCAAAGCCCATCGGCCATAGCGATGAAAGCCTGGCCCAGTTCATCAGGTCTTCTGCATTTGTAAGTATAATACCACCGTCGCCGGTCTTGATTCTATCGCTCATCTGCTGTTGATTTCTATTCTATTGCTCTGGTACAATATTTGTTCATTTCAAAGCAAATCTGTTTCCGGGTAAAAGTAACTATAAATGCCAAGAAACGGACTTCCATTCCGTTCAAAAACAAACACTTCAATTAATCCCACTATGAAAAACAAATTACTTTTTTGCTTTCTTTTATCTGCTCTGTTATTTAACAAAGCTTCTGCCCAGGATAGTTTCGATACGACATCAACGGTAAAAAAATATAATAGCGGCATGGCCATATATGGTGAAGTGGGGCTGCTGGGGAATAATAGTTTCAAAGGTATCCGCAATGAAATGAGGGCGTTAGGAATCAAACCTTTTGAAAATGTAATGGCGTCGATCGTACTTGCCAAACGGTTGGAAACTGAAAAGTTTTTCATGGAAAGCCGTCTTATTCTTATGAATAGCACAAAACACAACCGTGACGAAAATGTAGCCAAAGGGATGTTTCGGGGGATAGGCATTGGGGTAGATGCGAGTCCTAAATTTGTGAATACCAAACACTGGAATCTGTTGATCCCGATTGGCTGGGACCTGATGTTATACCAGGTAAAAGTTAAAAACGACAGGACGGCAACTTTTAATCAGGTTGTACAAAACCCAAATGCTTTTAATACTGCAAAATTGCACAATGGTGCATTCAACCTCCATGCAGGAGTCGGCGCGGATTATAAAATGAATTTGTTTCCAAAAGTCTATGATCAGGTTTATATCAGCGCCAAGGTTTCCTATCATCTGCCTGTTGCCCGAATGGGAAGCTGGCGTGGAGACGACGTGAAGATCACTGATCTTCCTTCTTTTAAACCAAATCAGTTGTATGCCCAGCTGGGACTTGTTTTCTTTCCGAAAAAAACGCACAGGATGTGGGGCAGAATGCATTGAAAATTGTAAGCAGGCATAAAAAAATCCATCGGGGAAAACCGATGGATTTTTTTATTATGAAGATACCGAAAAATGCGGTTCTTAATCAAGCCTTTTTATAACGTTCATTAACCTGCTTGTACAGATCAGCGGGTACCGGAGATTTTACTTCCGGAATCATAGGCTGTGGACGAACCCAGTCCAGGTAACCTTTCACCCAGGCATAAGCGAGCCCCAAAACCAGGATGAGTACAAATACCGTCATTTCTGCCATCGCAAACCAGCCCCATTGTCCATTGGTCTGCTCAATAAGATCTTCGTTTCCAAAAACGACTGCCCATGGAAAAAGAAATAATAATTCAATCTCGAAAAGAACAAATATTAAAGCAACGACATAAAAACGCACGTTGAACTGAACATTCGCATTTCCGAAGGGATCTTCTCCGGACTCATAGGTAGTCAGTTTTTCTTCATTGGGTTTGTCGGGACGAAGAAATCTTGCCACCGTTAGAACGACGCTTATCAGGACCAGTGCCGCAATGATAAATAGTAAAATATAACCAAAGTCAGAAAGCATAACGCATAAAAGAGGTTTTTGCAAAACTAGTGATTTTTGAAGTAGCGTGTCGCAAAACCATTGGAAAAGCAGTTTGAATCGGTCTTTCGATGTTAAGAAGCAGCTATCACGATTAAAGGATACTCAGAATAATTGTACGGAGACTTAGTCCGATCACAAGAATTCCGACCAGCAGCATCAGAGGTTTTCTTTTTATCTTGCCAACAACCAAAGCTCCGAAAGGCGCTGCGATGACCCCGCCGACGATCAGGCCAAGTACAACCTGCCAGCTGTTGACACCATGGAAAATCAGGAAAGTGATACCGCTGGCAAAAGTTACGACAAACTCGGCCGCATTTACTGAACCTATCGTATACCGCGGATCACGGCCTTGTCCAAGCAGTGTTGAAGTAACGATGGGGCCCCAGCCTCCGCCGCCGATAGAATCCAGAAATCCGCCTGTTGCGGCCAGAACACCAATTCGTTTTGTTTTATTTTTAACAAAATTTTTCTGTACCGCTTTGCGGATGATGATCAGACCAAGGATCAGCATGTAAAAAGCAATATAGGGTTTGATCAGATCCCCATCGATGACATCTGAAAGCAGATAAGCACCCGTCACGGCTCCTGCCACACCCGGAATGAGCAACCCTTTGAAGAGCTTTTTGTTTATGTTCTTAAACCGGAAATGAGAAATAGCAGAGGCGCCTGTTGTAAACATTTCTGCTACGTGGACGCTCGCGCTGCTTACCGCAGGGGTGACACCAAGACTTAAAAGGAATGATGTAGAAGTAACCCCATATGCCATACCCAAGGCTCCATCGACGAGCTGCGCTGCTAATCCTACTAACAGATATAACGCAAAATCACTTTCCAGAAATGCCGATATTCCTTGTTCTGTGACGGCAATGGTGCCGTTAAGAAATAAAAATCCGGCAAAAAGAACAAATAAACCGATCGGCAGAATGTACCAGACCGGCTTCGTTGGCAGTTTTAGGGAGAGCACTTTTTGTAGCATTTCAATCGGTTTTTATATTCAGCAGATGCATAGTGAATGCAAAGCTACTAAAACCATTAAATCTACCAAACTAATAGAGTAATTAATTTAATTGTAGTCTATTGAAAAGGCTGTGAAAAGATCTGCTCCGGTATTTACAGATTTTCCGTTTGGTCTTGATCAAGCCATACCACTTTCTGCTCCGAAACATGGTCTTGCCCAACGATACCGGCGTATAATTCCGGTCTCCGTGCCTTTAAGTATCTGTAACCGCCAGCGCGTTCCAGTTTTTCGGGCGTCAATGTTGCAATGGCAATGTCATTATCCAGCGCACGGCATTCAGCGATAATGTCGCCGTAGGGATCAAGTATCATCGAACAGCCATTTTTCAACTGATCATCATCCATGCCGATCGGATTTGAGAAAACGGCGTAAACCGCGTTGTCATAGGCCCTGGCCGGAAGCCATTTCATAAGCCAGTCGCGGCCTTTTGCTCCGTCAAATTCCTGGCGGAGCGAGGTAGGGTCGGACACTCTGTTTTCCCATAAAGACGGATCAACAAAACCTGCACCGGGGCGAGTGGAAGGAGTGCACATCGTCACGTGCGGCATAAAGATAATGTCTGCACCAAGCAGCTTTGTTGCTCTCACATTTTCAATAATATTGTTGTCGTAACAGATCAGGATACCACATTTCCAACCGAAAAGGTCGAAGACGACATATTCATTTCCCGGTGTCAGATGAGGGTTGATAAAGGGGTGGAGCTTTCGGAACCGGGCAACGAGCCCTTCTTCATTGACACACACATAGGCCTTGTACATTTTCCCATCCGCATCTTTTTCAAAAAGCCCGGCCAGGATAGTGATCTTGTTCGCCTTAGAAATTTCGGTGAGTTTTTGGATACTCGGACCGTCAGGAATCAATTCGGAGACTTCAAGTAATTCTTTCTTTGATAGATTTCGTGCGAAAGTATATCCGGTAATTGAACATTCGTGAAAGGCAATCACCTTCGCTCCTTTTGAAGCCGCCTGCTGTGAAAGCCCGCTGATCACGCCAAGATTATAGGCTTTGTCGCCGCTCCGGTTTTCGAATTGTGCAGTCGCAATTTTAAGATTTTCCATTAGAGATCGTTTTTATTGAACCAATCAAAAATAGGTAATGATAAAATTGGATCATTGTACAAACCCGACAAGCATTCTTTTTTATCAGGGAATTTTTAAAAAATTTGCAGCCAGCAAATTGGATTGAACCATATACTGGCCAGGAGTGATGCCTGAAATATGTTTCATTTGCCGGATCAGATGGGCCTGGTCGAAAAAACCTGCATCATATACCAGTTTTGTAAGCGAAGCGTCCGGATCATTACGCAGCAGTTTCAAAAAATACTGAACTCTGATAACTCCTGAAAAACGCTTTGGCGAAAGCCCTACATGTTCTTCAAAAGTCCTCTGTAATTTCCTTTCATTCACCTGTAAATTTGTAAGCAGCTGACTCACCGTCAGATTTCCGTTTTGCCGCTGAATAAGGTCTACGGCATATTGCATGATCTCGCTTTTAGGAGGGTTATCTGAAAGTCGGGCAACCAGGAAATTCTCTATGTTCTGAATTTTTGAAAGGAGTGTAAGTGAACTGAAAATCTGGTCTGCCAAAATTTGGCTCTGTGCAGGAAAGAAGATTTCCAGGTCAACAATTTTGTTTTTTAGTTCGATAGCGGGAATTTTCAATAAGGTTGAGATTCCGAAAGGATGGAAGACAACGATGAAGATGCAGATCCCGCCTGTGGAAATAATATTCCGGAAAGTCTCGGGCTGGCCATAAACGAAGACAGCAGGAAGTTCTTTTACTGTTTTGGTATTCTCTTCGACAACTAAAAGTGGATTCCCGAAGTTGAAAACCATGCCAGTATTACCATCAGAGAATATCCTCAAACTAACGTTTCCGATCTGTGCATTTTCAATGATCAGATAATGCCTGACGATGTGCGCGAGCGAAGGAGATGGTAATACCTGCATGAAATTTACATGTTGTTAAGTTCTTTTTACCCAAAAACTTTGACCGCTAAAACCGCTTTTTGCTAACAATGTGGCAGCGATGCGGCTGCGTTTGCCGGTTGTGCAGTAAAAAACGATTGTTTTGTCGGAAGGAAATGACATAATATTTTCAGGTATATCAGCGAGCGGAATATTGAGACCGCCAATGAAATCTTCTTCAAACTCATAATTTTCCCGAACGTCGATCAAATATAGATCGTTGGTTTCGGTTTCGAGCTTGCTTTCCAGCTCGTCATAGAACATTTCCTCGATCTTGTTAGTGACCGGTTTATTGCCGGTATCTACATGACCAATGTTTTTGTTCAACAGATACTCCGCCGATCTTGTGAAGTTGAAAATATTACTTGTGTTGTTCAGTGCATTTAAAACCAACAGTTTACCCGAAAGTATCTCACCAATTTCACAGATTATTTTGATGGCCTCATTAGCCATGTAGGTTCCGATGATCCCGGGTAAAATCCCGATCACGCCGGCGATCTCGCAGTTATCACCTTCTTCTGCTTCCGGAAAAAGGCAGCGGTAGGTTGGCCCGCCTTTATAATTAAAAACCGAAACCTGTCCTTCAAATCGTAAAATTGATCCGAAAACAAGTGGTTTGTTTAATGCTACGCAGACATCGTTGGCCAGGTAGCGGGTTGGGAAATTATCCGAACCATCAATTACCAGATCGTAAGCTGAAATGACTTGCGCTGCATTTGATTCATCCATACGGAAATTAAGCGGGATCAGATTAACGAAAGGATTTATGGCTCTCAGCTTTTTCACAGCTGTTTCTGCCTTTCCTTTGCCTATGTCGTCGGGGGAATATAAAATCTGCCGGTGCAGGTTCGTGACATCAACCGTATCATCGTCGATAATCCCAATCGTTCCGGCTCCTGCGGCCGTAAGATACTGCAGAACAGGACAGCCCAGACCGCCTGCGCCGATCACCAGAACTTTTGCATTTTTCAGCCTTTCCTGTCCGTTGATACCCATTTCCGGTAAAATGATCTGACGGCTATATCTTTTTCTTTCTTCTGCTTCCATCTATTTCTCTATTACACACCTTATTAAAGAAGATACCGGCGCATATTTTTGTAGTTCGCTTCTTATCGCTTAGTTACTAACAAATTGCTTTATCCCAATCTTTCCAGACCGGTTCATAACCCTTTGATCTGATCATTGCCGCAATTTCAGCGGGGCTCCGTTCATCTGAAATTTCAAATTGCTCCAGTGATTCCGGTTCGGCGGCATATCCTCCCGGATTTGTTCTCGAGCCGGCACTAATAGAAGTGATCCCAAGTTGCACACAATGATTTCTGAATTTTTCAGATTCCCGGGTCGACAACGAAATTTCAACTTCTTCATTAAACAAACGATATGCACAAATGAGTTGCACCAATTCGCGGTCATTCATTGCTACCTTTGGTTCCAGTCCGCCAGAAAACGGGCGAAGTCTTGGAAATGACAAGCTGTACCGTGTTTGCCAGTATGTTTTTTCAAGATAATTTAAATGCAAAGCTGTAAAAAAACTATCCGTACGCCAATCTTCCAGACCGATCAGGACACCGAGGCCCATTTTGTGAATTCCAGCCTCACCAAGTCTGTCAGGTGTTTCTAACCGGTAGTTAAAGTTAGATTTTTTTCCTTTTGGATGATGTTTTTTATAATCTTCCTGATGATAGGTTTCCTGATAGATCAGAACAGCACTTAAACCCAAGGGAATTAATTCAGTATATTCATCGGTATCCAGGGGCTGGACTTCCATTGAAACCTGGGCAAAGTAAGGTCGGATCAGCTTGAGCACTCTCTTAAAATATTCGACATGGACAGTCTGGTTTGCTTCTCCGGTAACTAGCAGAACATGCTCATAACCGAGTTTTTTGATGACTGCGACTTCCTGTAAAATCTCATCATCTGAAAGCGTTTTCCTGCGGACCTTGTTATCCAGACTAAACCCGCAATAGGTACAAATGTTCGTACATTCATTCGAAAGATACAGCGGTATATACAACTGAATTATTTTCCCAAACCGCCTTTGGGTCAATTGCTGGCTTAGCTGGGCCATCGGTTCCAGATACATTGCAGCAGCAGGAGAAACAAGAGCTTTGAAGTCCTCAAGCGTTCTTACAGATGTATGCAAGGCAGCCTCCACGTCGTTTTTTGTTTTAGAATAAATGCTGTCTTTAACCGAGTCCCAGGAATATGTTTCGAATAAATCTTTAAAACGCTTCATCTAAAAAGGAGGTTAAGGGACTGCTTGCAACGGCAATATTTCTCTTTTGCGCAAGTCTGGCGTGAAAAGCCATTCTGCCAGCTTCGACAGCCATTTTAAAAGCAATCGCCATCTGAACCGGGTTGCCGGCTACGGCAATGGCAGTATTAACTAAAACGGCATCTGCACCTATTTCCATCGCTCGGGCGGCATCGGAAGGCGCACCAATTCCGGCATCCACGATTACGGGTACGTTACTTTGTTCAATGATAATTTCCAGAAAATCGATGGTTTTTAATCCTTTGTTACTTCCGATCGGTGCGCCAAGCGGCATTACAGCCGAAGCACCTGCATTCTCCAAACGCTTGCATAAAACCGGGTCTGCATGAATGTAGGGAAGGATAATAAAACCCATTTTTGCCAGCTCTTCTGTGGCCAGCAAGGTTTCGATGGGGTCAGGCAGCAAGTATTTCGGATCCGGATGGATTTCCAGTTTAAGCCAGTTTGTTTCTAAAGCCTCTCTGGCCAATTGTGCTGCAAAAATAGCCTCTTTGGCCGTTCTGACACCGGAAGTGTTTGGTAACAGGTTGATTTTTGGGTGATTTAGATGCAGCAGCATATCGTCTTCCCGGCTATTCATGTCAACCCTGCGCAGGGCAACGGTCACCAGTTCGGAGCCGGAAGCAACCAGTGCTTCCTCCATTATTTTGGGGGAACTGAATTTTCCGGTCCCGGTAAACAGGCGGGACGAAAATTCCTTGTCAGCTATTTTTAACATAATACTTTATTGATTTGGTAGACCACCTTTTTTGGATTTGCTGCGGCGATGATTGATCCGGAAATCGCAACACCGTACATGCCGGTCCGGAGAATTTCAGGAACGTCATCCTGCGTGATACCGCCGATTGCGATCAGTGGAATAATATGTTTCAGATTATTAAGCGACTCTGTAAGGCTCTTATATCCTTCAAGACCCAGAACCGGACTTAAGTTTGTTTTGGTTGAGGTAAACCGGAAAGGCCCCAGGCCCACATAATCAGCACCCTCCATGATCCGGTCCAAAATATTTTGAAGCGTGTTGGCGGTTCCTCCTATGATCATTTCCGGACCTGCAATTTTTCTTGCCTCAGATATCGGCATGTCATTTAAGCCCAGGTGCAGGCCATATGCGCCAATTTCTCTCGCTATAAACGGGAAATCGTTGACGATAAGCCTGGCCTGATATGTTTCACACATGCCCTTCGCCAGGATCGCCGTTTTTAGTACTACGTCCTCAGGCTCGTTTTTTATACGGAGCTGAATCCACCGGCACCCAGCCTCCAGGGCGATTCGGATACTGTCCAGGTGTGTTAGCTCTGTAGTCTGGTTTGATATAAACTGAAGTTTATCGATCATGGCTGATTTGATTGAATTTTGTATGCTGTATCGTGTCAACGAACCGTTCATTGTTCCTGTCATCCCTTATGTTTCAGGTAAAGATCCTGGATGAGACACAGAAGGTTATCACACTTGTGGTATCCCGGTAGCGTCTGGTCGGTATATTTTTGATTACGTCCCATCAAGATGAATATATCAGGTCCCGTAATTCACAGAACTTTGCAATCGTATTTTCAGGCTCGTTCCATAATGTGCCTAAGACAGCGGCTCCATCAAAATTCATTGGGCCCAATTTTCCGACATTGCCGGCCGAGATCCCGCCTAGTCCATACACAGGCCGTTTCTTGATTTCTGGCCTGATATAAAAATCATCCGGCAATACACTTTTGTAGCCTTTTTTGGAAATACTGTCAAAAACGGGTCCGAAAAAAGTATAGCTGAAGTACGATGGCAGACGCTCCAGATCTTCCAGGTCATGTACCGAAGTGGTCAAAATATAACTGCTGGATTTCAAGGTTTTAAGAATTTCCGGAGCCGTTATTTTTCTTTCCTTTTCAGTAAAATGAAGCCTCTGGATTTGAAACTTTTCTGAAAGTCTGTGATGCTGATGTATCGCGACCCTGGTCCGGAATTCAGGCCTGATCCCGGTTAATAAATCCGCAAAGTCATCTTCGCTGCTTCCGGGTTTGCGAATATGTAAACACACCAACCCCTCCCTGAAAAGGCTGTTAATCAGTGTAGCCTCGTCAGGGATAAATTCGGGATCAGATATGGCTAATAGTTTCATTATAAATAAATTTCCCTGCCTTTGTTCGCAAATTCCCTGGCTTTCTCCTGCATGCCTTCTTCCAGTACCACTTCTTCCATCAAACCATTTTCTTCGGCATAATCACGTACGTCCTGCGTTATTTTCATGGAACAGAAATTCGGTCCGCACATGGAGCAGAAGTGAGCAATTTTGGCGCCTTCAGCTGGCAACGTTTCGTCGTGAAATTCTTTGGCCGTATCAGGGTCGAGCGAAAGATTGAACTGATCTTCCCAACGAAATTCGAAACGTGCCTTGCTCAATGCATTGTCGCGATACTGTGCGCCCGGGTGTCCTTTTGCAAGATCGGCAGCATGGGCAGCGATTTTATAGGTGATCACACCATCTTTCACATCTTTTTTGTTGGGCAGGCCTAAATGTTCTTTTGGCGTAACATAACAAAGCATAGCCGTTCCAAACCATCCAATCATCGCGGCGCCGATCGCTGACGTGATATGGTCATAACCAGGTGCGATATCGGTTGTCAATGGCCCTAAAGTATAAAAGGGAGCTTCATGGCAATGTTCCAGCTGCTTTTCCATGTTCTCCTTGATCAAGTGCATCGGTACGTGGCCGGGACCTTCTATAATGGTTTGAACATCATGTTTCCAGGCAATTTTCGTCAGCTCGCCAAGGGTCTCCAGTTCTGAGAATTGGGCTGCGTCATTGGCGTCGGCAATGCATCCCGGACGCAGGCCGTCGCCCAGCGAAAATGCGACATCGTAAGCTTTCATGATCTCGCAGATTTCCTCAAAATGCGTATAAAGAAAATTTTCTTTATGATGTGCCAGACACCATTTTGCCATGATTGAGCCGCCGCGGGAGACAATTCCTGTAAGGCGTTTGGCAGTTAAGGGAATGTATCTTAATAAAACACCCGCATGAATTGTAAAATAATCTACCCCTTGTTCTGCTTGTTCGATCAATGTATCTCTGAACAATTCCCAGGTCAGATCTTCCGCTTTTCCGTTGACTTTTTCCAAAGCCTGATAAATAGGGACGGTGCCAATCGGGACGGGAGAATTCCGGATAATCCATTCACGGGTTTCATGGATATTTTTTCCAGTGGAAAGATCCATGATCGTGTCAGCGCCCCAGCGACATGCCCATACAGCCTTTTCAACTTCTTCTTCGATGCTCGAAGAAACAGCTGAATTACCTATGTTGGCGTTGATTTTTACGAGGAAATTACGGCCTATGATCATTGGCTCGCTTTCAGGATGATTGATATTTACGGGTATCACCGCTCTGCCGGCGGCCACTTCCGAGCGCACAAATTCCGCGGTTATGAGGTTTTTTGGCGTGTTGGCTCCAAAGCTATGACCGGCATGCTGATGACAGAGCGTGTTTGCTTTTCCGTTTAATTCTTTAATCTGTTCTTCAATCCGCTGGTTTTCACGAATTGCGATATATTCCATTTCTGCTGTGATAATCCCTTTTTTAGCATAATGCAGCTGCGAAACGTTTCTTCCGGCTTTAGCACGAAGTGGCTTGCTGATATGGGCGAATCTTAACGGATCCAGACTTTTATCATTTTTTCTTTTCGTACCATATTCAGAAGAAATCGTGTCAAGCTGCTCCACATCTCCCCGGTTCAAGATCCAGGAGGTCCTTATCGGTTCAAGTCCTTTTTTTACATCAATTTCAATGTTCGGATCCGTAAACGGACCGCTGGTGTCATAGACGGTAACTGAGTGATTTTTTTCGACAAGACCTGTTTTTCCATGTATTCTGGTATCGGTAAGCGCTATTTCACGCATCGCAACGGAGATGTCGTGCAGCTGACCTTTAACATAAATTTTAGTTGATTTAGGAAAAGGCGTGCGGGAAATTATTTCTGTGTTGGGAGTTTTTTCGATTTTCATAGTTGGCCGTGTTTAGATCAGCGTTGTGCCGACAGCGATTAAGAACTTAGTGGTTTAGTGAGTAGCAAAAGAAGTCTAACCTCCCTGAGTAGCTTTAATCAGAGTAATTTTATCGTTAGGATGAAGCATGTGAACCTGCCACTGAGCTTTGGGAACGATGGCCTGGTTGATGGCAATGGCAATTCCTTTTCCGGAATCTTCAAACAAAAAGGATAGAAGCTGCGCTACCGAAAAGTATTCGGGTACTTCTGTAAGTTGTTGATTGATAATTATGTCCATTCTGAAAACTGTTTTATGAGAAAAACTTCAGGAATGGACCTCGCGAAAGATTCATTAAGATACAGCAGCAGTATCTCTTACTTTTCCCTATCGGCAGTACTAACTGCATCAGGTTCAAAGGGTATTATCTCAGTCCGCATACGGGACACCCCTAAAGTTTCCGTAAAGCTATCGGAAATTTCGGAGTTTCAAAAAAAATCCCTTAAACCTGATTTTGGATGATTGGGAAACTGTGAAAGTTTTGTTAATTATGAAGTAACTTTGACCTTGTCCTGTTAACACCTCAAAAAGAATCTGCTTTTAATGGATCTTATCATAAGAAATGCTGCTCCCCGGGACTTACCGGTTATATTGGAAATCATAAATCACGCCATACTTACATCAACTGCCATATATGATTACGAGATCAGGACGCTGGAAGAGCAAACAGCTTGGTTCGAAAAGATGATCGCAGATGGTATGCCGGTCATCGTTGCTGAATTTGAAGGAGAAGTAATCGGTTACGGATGTTACAGCATTTTCCGTCCTAAAATCGGTTATAAGTTCAGCGTTGAACATTCTATTTACCTGAACGAAAAGTCCAGAGGTATCGGAGTAGGTGGGAGGTTATTGGGAAGTTTGATCCAGCGTGCGAAAGAATCCGGACTGCATACCATGATCGGCGGTATTGACGCGTCCAACCGCGGAAGCATTGAATTTCATAAAAAATATGGTTTTGTAGAAAAAGGGTATCTTCGGGAGGTAGGTTATAAATTTGACCAGTGGCTTGACCTGGTTTTTATGCAGTTAATCTTAAAAGAAGATTAACTGCATTTAGCCCTGAAAGGGCGTAATATCTTAGAATCGGGCATCGCCCGATTTATCTTGGAATTGGGCACCATCCGATTGATTTTGGAATTGCGCACCACCCGATTGATCTTGGAATCGGGCATCGCCCGATTTATCTTGGAATTCGGCACCACCCGATTGATTTTGGAATTCGGCATCGCCCAATTGATTTTGGAATTGCGCACCACCCGATTGATCTTGGAATTCGGCATCGCCCGATTTATCTTGGAATTGGGCACCATCCGATTGATTTTGGAATTGCGCACCACCCCATTTATCTTGGAATTCGGCACCACCCGATTGATTTTGAAATTGCGCACCACCCGATTTATCTTGGAATTCGGCACCATCCGATTGATTTTGGAATTGGGCACCACTTCGAATTGATCACCACCCAATTGATCTTAAAATCGGGCACCATCCGATTGATCCGGGATATGTGAATAATACATTTCCGCATTTGAATTCCAAGATATGAAATCCAATTCCATATTTTCAATGTCAAATTCCCAAATTCTAAACCCAATCGCCCAATCCAATAGGGCGTTGCCCCATCCTAAGATATGACGCCCTTTCAGGGCTAAAAGGGCGTCGTATCAATCAATGTGCTCTGCCCGTCTCCACGTAAGTTTCCTCATCGCCCGTAGGTTTTCGATGCCAATAGGAAGCAAGGATAGATCCCGTGATATTCATTAAAGGTCCAAAAACCGCAGGTGCCAGCCCGACAGTCGCCATTTTGCCCATTTCTTTTGCAATACCAGATGCCAGACCGCCATTTTGCATGCCAACTTCGATTGCAATCGTCCTGCAGTCCCGCTCGCTCATTTTGAACAGTTTACCGGAGAAGTAGCCCAGTGTGTATCCCAAGAGGTTATGGATTAACACCAATCCGATCAATGCAGGACCGATGGTAAGCAGACTGTCTCTTCCAGCTGCTGTAATGATGACAATAATAAATGCAATTCCAGACATGGATACCAGCGGCATCGCGTCGTCAAGCCATTTGGCTTTTCCGCTAAACAATTTGTTAAAAATCAACCCTGCACCGATTGGGATGATCACCATTTTAACGATGTCCCACATCATATGCAGCATATCAATCTGAATAAATGCACCGGCATACAGCTTCATCAGCATAGGTGTCATCAGCGGGGCAAGCATGGTAGAGATCGCTGTGATCGTAATCGACAGGGCTAGGTTTGCTTTGGCCAGGTAAGAGATAACATTGGAAGCCATACCATTGGGCGAACATCCGATCAATATTATCCCAGCCGCGATCTCAGCAGGAAAACCGCTGACGCTAGCCAGTGTAAACCCTAAAAGTGGCATGATCAAAAAGTGGCTGACCACACCGATAAAAACACCTCTTGGCATTTTAACGACCCCTACAAAATCATCGAAGCTCATCGAAGTTCCCATCCCGAACATGATGATCTGAATAAGCGGCGTGATTAATATCGCAAACTTGAAACCGTTAAATTCCTGAAAATATTGAGGATAATACAAAGCTGTGGTTACAGCAGCGAAAATAATTGTCGTATAAGTAAATCCTTTGAGTGCTTCTGAACCTCTGAAACTGATTGCCAAAGCAAGAAAAAAACCAATAAAAAACGGACCAGCCTGTGCCAGATTTCCTGATAAGGCAAGGTAAAGTGCAACAGCCAGGCACAGCACGGCAATACCAGAAAATATCTTATAAATGTTCATAAAAATATATTAATGATGCAATTTTAAAATGCGCGCATTTAAAGGAAGAGGTCAGGAAATGAACACTTCTTGATTTCTTCCTTTGTTGTTACCAGGTTCTTTTGTTCATGTATTCGTCCAGGTCTGAACGCTTCATTGGGATCTCTTTCGGATTTTTGTCAAGCCATTTCAGAAAGTCTTCCTTCAACTTATCTGACCACTGGCTATCGATCTGGCCAGGTGTGTATTTTCCTTCTTTTAACATCAAGATTCCGAATTTATCCCTTAAGGCAATAAATTCAGCGGTTATAACCACTTTTTCTGCTAAATGTGCAGGGATAAATACGACACCTTCCCGCTTTGCCAGGACGAGGTCGCCTGGCAATACAATTGCGCGACCGATACGGATGGGGGTGTTGAGCCCGGTAAGCACCACATCCTTCAAATAGGAAGGGTCCCAGTCGCGCACAAATGCATTAAATCCTTCTATTTTGGATAACCCTTCAAGATCGCGGGACGATGCGTCGAAGATGACGCCGTTGCCAGTTTTTGCAAAAATTGAATTACCAAGATTATCACCGATCAAAGTTCCCTGAGCGATTTTACCAAATCCGTCGGCAACATATACGTCACCTTTGGAAAGCTGGTCAATCGGCCAGGAATTCGTATTTCCAATACGCCCGTTTTTAGCACCACGTTCTTTAATGTTTTTTTCAACGTCCGGGCGGGACGGCATAAACTGTGCGGTAAGGGCACGGCCGGCAACAGGAACATCCTGATGGATCATTTTCCAGTTTCCGTCAAACTGACAATTGTAACCTTCATTCTGAAGGACAACCCAGGCCTCTTCAATGGCAATTTCTTTGACACGCCGGATCAGATCGTCTGAGACCTTGGGCCTGCCGTCCGGGAATCTTTCACCTTTCCATTCAGAGGTTAAAAAAATAAGTTCTTCTTTCGATATTGTCTGAGCCTGTGACTGGCAGCAAAAACTCAGGCTGAACAAAAGTGCTGCGGCAACGATGTATTTAAATTTCATGAAGTTGATTAGAATTTTCTGAGGGCAGAAAGTTTACTGATATCGTTTTTACGGGCAAACGATTCAGTTTATAAAGTCCGGCACCAGGCTGATTTACTAAAATCAATTAATTTCTTTTGGTAACGACCATAGGAGAAACGATACCGTTTAAGTCGTAAACCACCTTACCTGCACGGATGGTGAGCTCACATTCCAGTTTTTCCTTACCTGTTATTTTTGTCCCGGTATAGTCAAAAAATCCAAAAACGCCGGTATCATTCATGCTGAAATTTCCTTTCAATACCCGCAAGACGGCGATGTCAGCAAGCCCGCCAACCGTCATGCTCCCCAATTCTTCTCTGTGGATTGCCTGCGCCGGAGCCCAGGTACTGGCTTTGATCACACTCTGGAGATCCATGCCCATAGCCAGGAATTTAGACATAACGTTCAGCATATCCTTCATCGCTGCATTCATACTTCCGGTGTGAATATCAGTACTGATGGTATTTGGATAAAATCCGCTTTTAACCGCAGGGATTGCCTGGGAAAATGCAAAGCTGATGCCTCCATAACCCACGTCGAATAAAATTCCTTTCTTACGTGCTTCATAAACAAACGGTTTTATTTTACCGGTTTTAACATCCAGAATAGGTTCGCGGCTTGATAACTGTCCAAAACAATGGGTGAAAATATCGCCCGGACGAAGGTGTTTCATGAATAATTCTTCTATGGAGAGTACCGGCGTACTTCCTCCAAAGTCTATCATAACCGGAATATTCGCCAACTTTCCCGCTGCAACTGCTTTGTCCGTCGGAGCCCAGTCATGTCCGTTAAAATGAGCCAGTTTTATACCGACGACATAATCCGGATTTTCTTTCGCAACTCTCGCAGTATTGACCGGATCCATATCCGCGATGTTTTGCTCAAACGTGCCGCCGCGCATTCCTTCACCAACAATGTTAAGGAAAGACAGAACACGTGTTCTGGAAATATCAATTGTTTGTTTTTTAAAATCAGGAAAAGATTTCCACCCTGCACAGCCGGCGTCCACCACGGTTGTCACCCCGGTACGGAAAGTGAATCCATCTGGTGGAAGCGCGTTGGGTCCGTTACTGTAAGTCTGGTCCATTTTGGTTCCGTAGAAATTATGCGAATGCATATCGATCAGACCTGGTGTTACATACATGCCCTTGGCGTCCACCACCTGCAACGCAAGTTTAGGATCAATACTTTTTGCAACACTTTTTACAGTGTCGCCATTGAGTGCCACATCCATGATCCCGTCTATATTGTTTTTAGGATCAATCACATGGCCGCCTTTGATGAGAATGCTGTATTGCTGAGCCTGCACGGTAATGCTGCTGCAGCCAGCCAACAAACAAATGGACAAGAATAGTTTTTTCATTTTTTAAGGATTTAGGAATAGTCGGTGACGTCTGTCATTGAGACTGAACTTCCGGGAGCTCAACCCGGGAAGGTATTGTTTCTGGTATTTTTAGAATGTCCGCAGGTCAGGATATCTTTGAAAGTTCCTCCTTCAACCTGGCCGCCACAATTTTGTCCTGACCCGGTTTCAGCATCCAGGCTGTGATGTTCACGGCATCTTTTCCACCTCCGCCAACTTCAATAGAGGGGCTGCCTTTTCGCATCGCTTCCATCAAATCTTTCCCTTCCAGCTTCATTTTGCTGACATCCCAGCTGATCTTCAAAGTCGGTGTATGATTTCCCAGCGGATTTACAGTCACTTTTGTCGTTATTCCGGGGATTGATTTTACTGCGCTTTCAATTAAGGCCACACTGGTTTCCCAGCTTTTCCAAAGCTTGTCATAGTCCTGGGTAATAAATTTTTCCACAGCCACATACATGCCCAGAATTTCTTCTTTATTCACTTTCATCCCACGTCCGATGTTGAAACCACGAGGCGGCATATGCTGCCGGGCAGCAGCGATGATTTCTTTTTTACCCATCAGCAAACCTGCACTTTGCGGGCCTCTCATGGCTTTGCCGCCGGATACCACCACAAAGCTGAAACCCATGTCGTTAAACTTCCATAAGTTCTCAACCGGAGGTACGTCTGCTGCAATATCTATTGAAGTTGGAATGCCGTGTTTTTTACCGATGGCCACCCATTCTTCATGCATTATTTTTCCCTGATCAGACTGGATATGCAAAAAGTGCATCAGGGCTGTTCTTTCATTGATCGCTTTTTCCAGCTCTTCAACGGTTTCGACCATTACCATTTTACAGCCCGTGTTGGTCAAAGCGTGGTTATAGACGATTTCATGTCCTTTCTGGCAGATCACTTCCGATTTCATACCGGTATATTCCAGGTGCGGTAACTGCTCCACTTTTTTCAGGTCCATTCCCGTTAAAATACCGGCAAGTCCCAGTGTCATTCCCGAAAATGCGCCCGAAGTAACAACCGCTGCTTCTGAGTGAACAAGTTTTGCAATTTTTTCACCAACCTTGTCCTGCAGCTCGTCGAGCATACAAAATTCTTTGGATGCATAATTGATCGTTTCCAGCACTTCGTCCTGCATCAGCGAGCCGGTCATGTAAGTGAGCGTTCCGGCTGCATTGATGAAGGTACGGACGCCCAGTTCTTTAAATAAATCCCTTGATGCAGGTACTTTCGGACCAGCCGACGCTGGCTGCAATGGTGCAACACCTCCGGCCAGGCTTCCCAATAGCGGAACGGCTGAAAGGTTTTTGATAAGTTTTCTTCTGCTAAGCATGGCTTTGCGGCTAAATGGTTAGGAATAGAAATCAAAATATCACTGAGTGACCGCGGCAGACCAGCTCAGTGATAGATCATTTTTGCTAGATATAAGCGATGCAGTCTATTTCTACAAGTGAGTTTCCTGGTACGCCGCCATAAACAGCAACCGTTGTGCGCACTGGTGGTTTGTCGCCGAAACGACCCTTGTAAGCTTCGTTCATAGCCTTGTAATCGTTAAGGTCATGAAGGAAGACACTGCATTTCAAAACTTTTTTCATGGAAGAACCTGCGGCAATCAATTCTTTTTCCAATTCGTCCAGAACATGTTTGGTGTGTGCCGTAATGTCGCCTTCGAAGTGGGCGCCTTTTCCGGCAATAAATACCATGTTATTGAATTTTGTATGTCCCGAAAACAGTGGTACATCCTGGTGGTTAACGACATTTCCTACTTCTTTTTCAGGTGCTGTTTCCAGCGGCTTTGCCTGTGAAGATGCGATGCCCAGACCTGTCACACCTGCTACCGAGGCGAATAATTTTTTGAGAATTGATCTGCGTTCTGTTTTCATACGGCTGTTATTAGTTAAAAAGAGATTTGCGGCAATTATTTGTCCCACCAAACTACACTTGAAAGGCTGTTTGTACCACCTTGTCTGGTTCTTGCTTCGATAAAATTTGTTTCGTTGTAAATACCTTCTGAATCCGGGATCTGGAACCGGGTAGGGATCTTGCCGCCGGTCAGGTTTCCAGGATAATTGGTAGGGGTCAGCTTAGGATATCCTGTACGTCTCCAGTTCGAGAAGATTTCGTATTCATCTTCAAGGAATAAGGCCACCCATTTTTGAGTTGAGATCTGTTCAATCTGGGCTTCCACGCTTCCTGAAGTGTTATAAGGATTGGCAGCAAGGTATGCGTTTATCTTTGCGTCTGAAATTGCTCCGGCAGTACCAAATAATGCCCATTGTTTCATTCCCGATGTCACTGCGCTTTTATATTCAGCTTCGGCCGTAGTGGCAGTATACCATCCTCTCACGGCAGCTTCTGCTAAAAGCAGGTGCGTTTCTGCAGCCGTGAATACCAGCAGCGGAGCGTTGTATTTCAGGATCGTGTTTGGATTTGGCTCAGAATAAGAATCGAAGTTAGCAGGCAATGAATTGAAGGCAGCATTCGGCATACCTTTTTGCAATGCCGTCGTTGTGTCTGCAACATACGCTGAGGCTGCAGTTGGTTTTACCCAAACCACAGAGATCACATTCAGACGAGGATCTTTTGTTGTTTTAAGATGGTCTATCAGCGTTTTTGCCAGTTTTCCACCTTCCACATTGTCCCCGCCAGGCGTTACATAATCCGTGCTCATCAAACCGCTGGATATAAAATTTCTGCTTGCAGTCACCGACCCGTCTACGTAAGCGATCGTTGCGATATCGGCATCATTTATAATCACACCACCAGCAATAGCCTTCTGAACCCAGGTTTTTGCCATTGCCGCGTCAACCTGCGTCAGGCGCATCCCCAGACGTAACATCAGAGAATAACCGAATTTTTTCCATTTGGTAATATCGCCGCCATAAATCAGGTCAGAGTTTCCAAATGTTGCCTGAGCAGGATTGAAAGCGCCTATTGCCTGTTCGAGTTCTTTCAGCATATCAGCATAGATCGCAGATTGTTCGTCGTATTTGGGCGTGTAGTTTTTTGAAGAAAGTGCCTTTCCCGCCTCGGTGTAAGGGATATCTCCATACAAATCAGTCAGCCTGTGGTATAAATAAGCCTTCCAGATACGCGCTACCGAAAGTTTGTTGACATCAGCAGGAACGGTCCTGACAGCTTCAATAACCTGCTCAATATCGATCACTGCACCAGCTGATGCAGGATCACCGCCATAAAGTGCCCAGCTTCCTGTGGAATAAGAAAAGTTAAAATATTTGTCACCCGCGCCAGGAACCTCTTTATATGTGGCAAAGTGCTGCATCGATCCGCCGATGGTCAGGTAAGCTGCACCTGTAAAGTTATTGCTTACCGTTGTCAATTGTGCTCTTGTGAAAAGGAAACCCGGCACCACCGACGTGGATGCGTTAGGGTTTACGTTCATTTCTTCAAACCCGTTGTCGCAAGAGGCAAAGAGCAGGGCCACAGGGGCCAGATATAATAATCTTAAAAGCTTTTTCATTTTCACTAAAATTTTTAATGATTAAAATTTCACGGTCAGGTTCACACCAAGATTTCTTGTTCTTGGTACACCGAAGGCTTCAAGGCCTTGTGCGTTACCATTGGTGTAGCTTGACTCAGGATCGAAATAATTGTTTTTCTTATCCTTGTAAAGTAGCAGCAGGTTACGTCCTACAAGTGAAACTGAAGCAGACTGGAGTTTCAGGAATGACATTTTGTTAACCGGTAGGTTGTAACTCAAAATCACCTGGCGCAGCTTGATGAAGTCGTTGTTGAACGTGAACATCGACGTGTAGTTTTTGTCATTGTCATAATACGTATCAACTTCTTCTTTTTTCCATGTTTTAGAGAATGGTGCTCCCTCCGGCGTCACACCGGTCACAGTTAAACCATTTTCGCGACCCGGCAGTGTTTCTTTTGGCAAACCGAACCGGTAAGCATACTGATACATATTGGAGTAAACAACGCTTCCGAATTTACCATCTACCAAAATGTTCAGGGAGAAGTTTTTGTAACGGAATGTGTTTGTGATACCCATCGTCAACGGAGGAATTCCTCTGCCCAGTTTTTCAAGGTCACCACGTACGGCATATCCGCTGGCAGTGTTGTACACAACATTTCCCTGGTTATCTGTTTTTTTCTTATATCCCCAGACCTCGCCGTAAGAGCCGCCCACTTTGTTGTTGATGACCCCGCCGCCAACACCAGTTCCCACGGTCAGCGTAGGCAGATTGTCTGCAAGCTGGATGATCTCACTTTTGTTGTAAGCCATGTTGTAGCTTACGTCCCAGGTAAAGTTTGCTTTTTTGACTGGTGTGCCCGTTACCAGAAGTTCAATACCCTTATTGCTCAGTTCACCAACGTTTAGTAAAGCCTGGGTATATCCCGCACTTGCCGCAATATCACTTTTTACAATATCGTCTGTTGTTTTACGGTTGTAAAGTGTCACATCCAAACCTAACTGATTGTTGAAGAAACGCGCTTCCAGACCTGCTTCATAGGTTGTTGACGTTAAAGGTCTCAAATTCGGATTTGGAACCAATGAGGAGTTCAGCTGCTGAACAGGCCTTCCGTTATGTCCGCCCTGAGCCATGGCGTAGCTCTGATAAATAATGTATGGATCCACCGTAGCTCCACCCACCTGTGCCCAGGAAGCACGAAGTTTGGCAAAACTTACTACCTGCGGCAATTTGAAGGCGTCCGATAAAATGAATGTACCGCCGATCGCCGGATAGAAAATGCTGTTGCTGGCCGTGTTCAAAACTGAGAACCAGTCCTGGCGGCCAGACATCGTGATGTATGCCAAACCCTTATAACCTAAATCAACCGATCCAAATACGGAATTGATTCCTGTTTTGGCATAATAAGGCGTTGTGGTCGACGTGGCGAGATTGGTGAAACTATAAAAATTCGGGATTGTAAATTCTGTCCCTCTATATGTTGTTTCATCGTAAATGCTTCTTTGCGTGTTACCGCCTAGCAAGGCTGAAAAACTCAGGTTTTCAAAGAAATTGGTATTGTAGTTCAGCGTCAGCATTCCGTTGGTTTCAGATGAAGTTGTATTTCTGGCTTCATAGGTTCCAAGCGGCTGGTAAGCATTGTCGGTAGGTACTATAAATTCGTATTTGAAGTTATAGTAATCCTGACTTACACTTCCTTTAATGAATAAATTGTCAAGGATGTCATAACGGATATTGGCCTGACCAAGAAAACGATTTTTTCTGTCATCATTCTTGAACTTGTTGACAACCATATAAGGGTTTGGTGCCGCCGGTACCGGATTCCACTGAATTTCTTTTCCTGATGCGTCATATCCCGGAGCAAGGCTTCTGATGTCTACCGTGTTGGCGATCAGGTAGGTAGCCCAGTGCGGGTTGTAATCTGCATAACCGACTTTCGGACGGTTATGGCCGTCTTCAATGTTGTACTGGACAACAGTTTCAATGCTTAATTTTTTACCAAGATTTGCATTAACGTTAAGGTTCGCAATGCGTCTTGTGAAATCAGAATTAGGAACAATACTGTTAGACTTTGTATTATTCAGCCCAAAGCGAAAGTTAACAACCTCATTGCCGCCTGTGAAAGCAAGTGAGTTGATGTAGTTGGTACCCGTTCTGTAAAAGTTCTTAAGGTTATCTCTTTGCGGGGAATATGGGTGGAGCTTGCCATCCACCTGAATGACCTGGGAACCATCCATTTTGGCTCCGTAAGAAAGGCGGCCGGTACTTTTAGCCTGATCCAAAGTGGTCGGCTTTACGCCATCCAGTCCTTGTCCGTATTCATATTGCCAGTCAGGAATGATCGAAAGACTTTCTGTTGAAAAATTGCTGTTGAATTCAACACCAATACCTTTTTGCGCCCTGCCTTTTTTCGTCGTGATCAGAATAACACCGTTAGAAGCACGTGCACCGTACAAAGCCGCAGCGGGGCCGCCTTTCAAAACGCTGATCGATTCGATATCATCCGGATTGATACCACCGATGCCATCGCCACGGTCGGTATTGTTCCCTTCTCCGTTTGATGCATTGCCGCCACCCGGTACGCTGTTGTCCATCGGCATACCATTGATTACGTACAATGGCTGGTTATTTCCACTCAATGAACCGTTTCCCCGAATGATGATACGGCTTGATCCACCCGGACCTGTCGACATACCTGTTGCATTAACCCCTGCAATTTTACCTGTCAGAGCATTTGCAACGTTGTTTTCTCGCGCCTGGGTAAACTCGCTTCCTTTTACTTCCGTCACTGCATAAGCAAGTGCTTTTTTCTCTTTGGAAATACCAAGGGCGGTCACAACGACCTCGTTTAGTGCTTTTGCTTCCGGAGCCAATTGAATGGAAACATCTGATTTGTTGCCAACTGGAACATCCTGGGAAGTGTACCCAACGAAGCTGAAAGTAAGTATGGCCGCAGCAAGTTCCTGGTCAGGAATTTCGATGGAGTATTTTCCTTCACCGTCAGAAGAAGTTCCGCGCTGCGTTCCTTTTACCAGAATACTTACGCCCGGCAGGCCTGAACCTGTTTCGTCGGTTACTGTACCGGTGATATTCTTTTTTGGAGCTTCTTTGGTGGCTGGTCTCGTTTCAATCGTATTGGATTCACGTTTCAAGATAATGCGGTCCTGGACTACCTCGTAAGTTACATGGTAGGGTAACAAAATTTTTCCAAGAACTGCTGACAATGATTCATCCTGGAATTTAAATGTTCCTTTTTGATTATTGAAGATCTGGGGGTTATACATAAATTTCACCTTCGTGACGTTTTCGATCTTGTCCAGCACTTTGTCGATTTCGGCGTTGGATAAACGTAAGGTTACTTTTTGATCAAGCACTCTTTGTCCGTTCACGGTGTTTGCATGAACCAAAGATGTGAGGAGCACTGCTAATAAAGCTTGATACAGACTCATACGCATGATTTTCTGCAAAGCATGTTGATAATATACTGATTTTGACATATTTTTGTTTTTGTCGGGTTGAAAAAATTCGGCAAAATGATTCCCTGGTATCCGCAGCAGTGCGGAAGGTGTAATGAGCTTACAAATGGGATGACTGAGGTCGGTGATGTTGGCGCATCATCGACTTGTTTTTTTTAAGTGGTCAGGCGAAGATTCTTGTCATAGGCTTAGCTTCATTAAGAGTTCATAATCGTATAGGTTGCTGGAAAATTTACTTAATTCTGAGATCGGTATTACTTGTAAATGTTTTGGTTTTATCATTTGAATCGGTCAGATTCATTCATTAAGATTATTCATTCTGGTAAGTACAGCCTTTGCTGTAAACAATAATGCTTGCGTCAAGCTGCTCATAACGCGCGTTGATCGTACGGCAGATGAGATCCACTTTTTCGAAAAGCGGCTCATCAGACAAAGAAGCGGTGAGGTAACAATTTTTCATGATCTCGGCGTCAAAAAGGATTTTCACGCCATATGACCTTTCAAGGGCTTCAAATACTTCTTTAATCGGTGTAGCTTTAAAATCAAAGGATTGTTTCTGGATCGGCAGATCAAGCAGGGCAGGATCTGCGATCAGACTTCTTGTCAGGCGAAGATCTCCTGTCGAAAAAACAATCTGCTGATTGGGGGTCAATATCATTCCGCCGAGTTTATTATCAGCCTGCTGTGTTTCAAGATTTTCGCCTGTTAAGGCAAATACGGATACTTTTCCGGTTTTTACAGCGACCTTGACATCTTTGTCGCTTTCAAACGCGCTGATGATGAAGCTGGTGCCTAATACTTTGGTAACCAAATTGTTGGCGTAAACATAAAATGGCTGATGAGGGTTTTTGGCAACTTCAAAGAAAGCTTCTCCGGTTAAAAAGACTTCTCTTTTTTCACCTTCAAAAGATTGCGGGTAGCTGATACTGCTTTTTGGCTGCAGCAGCACAGTGCTCCCGTCCTGAAGCGACACAAGTTTCGGCTGATCAGTTTCGTTTACCGCTTTCAAAAGTGGTTCCTTAATCTGGCTGATGATCTGGTTGTATAAAAGATTGTTCTGTTTTGAAGCTGAGTATTTGTTGCTAAGCCACCATCCCAACCCAATGACCATGATGATTGAAGCGGCGATACGGTACCATTCAGGCCGGAATAGCAATCTTTTCGGCGAAGGTTTGGTTTCATTTTGTTCAAGCGCACTTGACAAGCGATCGATCTCATTTCGAACTTCACCATCAGAAATTTCATCAAACGCTTCAAATACGGTGTCAAGCAGGTGCGCCGCCTTATCGATCAGATCTTGTTTGTCAGGATTTTCAGACAACCAGTCTGTCCAGAACCTGCCGGCAATCGGGTCATTGGAAATTTTCCAAAGCCGGAAAGATTGGTCAACAGCTAGCTCCTCAGGTTGTATATTTCTGTAATCTTGCATCGTAAGTCAGACGGTATTATGGCGTATTCTGGTAAAGGATGTACAAATAGTCCGTCAATACTCTGTTTTGTAAAATTATTTTTTGATTTTTTTTGAAAGGGGGAAATAAACTATGGGAACGATGTTTGTTAATCCGGTTGATAACCTAAAAAATGATGGTATAAATTATTAAAATCCAATGACTTAGAAAGGGGATCTGGCTTTTTAAAGTAGTGATCGCTTTGAATAATAAATTGGCCACCGACTGTCTGTTTACCTGCATCATGTCAGCGATCTGTTCATTTTCCAGACCTTCGTAAAATTTTAGAAAGATTGCTTCCCTTTGTCGTTTCGGAAGCTCATTGATGGCTGAACGCACTCTGCGCTGGCTTTCTGAATAGGTTTCATGCTCTTCTATCTCAGTCTCAATGGTATGATTATCTGTGATCTCGTCAATTTCATCAATATCGAGAAACGGATGTTTGTTGCGGCGAAATTCCTGGAGGATCTGGTTGCGAAGAGATTTTAGAAAATAGATTGTAACAAACTGGATATTGATCGTCTGGCGTTTTTCCCAGATATGGATCAGCAATTCCTGAATAGCATCCTTGATGTATTCACGGTCACTGGTAAAGCTTGTCGCGTAATTGAAAAGTGTACGGTAGAGTTTATCTGCCAGGCGGCAGAAAGCAGCATTGTCTCCGGCTTTTGATTGCTGCCAGAGATCCAGTAGAATTTCATTCTCTAAAAGGATGCGTTGCTTTTTATCCAAGTATCTGCTTTAATACGTTATTGTAAAATAACAGTCAAATTATTGAAATATGAAATATATGAAGTAATAAATATTATTTTCCGAAATAAAATATGGTCTATCTGTGTAAGATCAAAATATCGTGAACTGATTTTGTTTATTACAATAACCAGAGATCCTGCTGAACTGCTTAATCAGCACATTTTCAGCAGGATCGGTATTGTATCTTTTAATATTCCCTTTATCAGATGTAAGCAATACAGTCAATTTCTACCAAAGAATTTCCCGGCACGCCGCCATAAACTGCTACCGTCGTACGGACCGGCGGTTTGTCGCCAAACCGACCTTTGTATGCCTCATTCATTGCTTTGTAATCATTAAGGTCATTCAGAAATACGCTGCATTTTAAAACTTTGCTCATAGAAGAACCCGCCGCGATCAGTTCCTTCTCAAGTTCATCCAGAACATGTTTTGTATGCGCCGTGATGTCACCTTCAAAATGGGCACCTTTCCCGGCAATGAACACCATATTGTTAAATTTCGTATGTCCTGAAAACAGGGGTACATCCTGAAGCGTGGTAATATTTCCGGCTTCTTTTTCAGGCGTGCTGAAATCTTCGGCATGGGCCGCAGCTCCTAACCCTGCAACACCTGCAATGGAAGCGAATAATTTTTTGAGAATAGATCTTCTTTCTGTTTTCATCTTATAAATATTAGGATTAATGTAATGGGTGAAAAGTTTATCGCTTTTTAGCCACCTTGCTGTCGCCGGAGAAGGTGATTTTCCACAAACTTCCGCCTGATTTGTTACCGCCCTGCTTGCCGCCATACTCGATCACATACAAAGAATTTCCGATGATCACGGCGTCTGTGGGGCTGGTAAAGTTATCAACCACACGGGTTGTCTGTACTTTATAGTTATCTGTCTTTTTATCATAGATCATATGGAGATGAAGCAGATCCCGACCCTGTCGTTTCAGCGGATTCGGATTTGCGGCGCCTGTTTTTCCACCGCCCGCATAACGGATCACAAATCCATCCCCTTTAAATTCTTTGGAAAGACTTTTTTTTGTGTCAAAAACGAGTGCAAGAGGCGATGAATGGGCGTTGAAAGTGCCGACTGTTACGCCGGTCGTATCGGCATCCATCACCATCCCGGTTTTCTTGTCGCGGTACTCATTGGCATCCGGCCCGAGGTTCTGCACAGACGGCCTGAAAGTGACACCATCGGGGCGTTTGGGGAAAGTCGGATCGTTATGAAAATACTTCATCAGCCACGCAAAGGCAAACTTGCTCAGAAATGGGTCAGTCTCCGGATTTGGCTGCCAGTCAGGGTTTTGCTGCGGATTATCAATTCCCCCCATCACCCATGGAAATCCATAATGATGCCCTTTTCTAACCCAGAACATATCCTCCGGATGATCATAATCCCCTGAATTTGAAACGGCAAAAAGATTTCCTTTCTTGTCGTAGGCCATGTCATAAGCATTCCGTATGCCTTCGGCATAGATATAACCCAGTTCCTTCAATTTCTGAGTATCGTCGACCAGCAGCAGATCTTTGGAGTCAATCGGGAAACTGTAAATTTTGGTTGTCAACGCATTATCCCGTGCGTTGGGATAGATACCTCCATTATCCTGAACTTCTCCATGGTCCGTTCGGGCACCTGAATTGACCATGATGTATTTTCCATCCGGACTGATTTCCAGGGCGTTCCATCCGTGATCGAACGTGGTTTTATTAGCACCATATTCAACAGTGTTAAACACGACGGTCATTTCTGGCCTGGCATCGTTTGGAAGAATTTCATAACGGACCATTCTTCCTTTGTTTCCTTTATTGTTGTTTACATTGATGTTTCCGGCCAGAAAAAGCGTATTCTTATGGAATGCAGCACCTTGCAGCCGGGTGATGCCATGGTCTGCCGCAGTAAGGATTTTAACGCTTGCCGGCTGACCGTTTTTATCGACAACGTGATAAACATCGCCTTCGAAACTCGAATAATACATATCGCCGCTCACGGGATGGACGATCAGCCGGACCGCCTCCGGTTCCACCTTCATAAAATGTTCGATCTTAATATCATCACGTAAGGCGACGGGAGTCTGCGTGGACTGGTCTCTGCCGCCTTGTGCCCAGGTAACGCTGGGAAGAGCCAGCAGACCCAACAGTATCAGTTTTGTTGTAATGGAATATTTAGGGGAGTTTTTCATACCGGTCTGGGAAGGGTTATTCGGTTGCGGACAGTTTTCTCAGGTATGCCACGAGCTGCCATCTTTGTTCGGCAGTGAAAACATCCTGAAAGGGTGGCATATTCCCTTTCCCGTTAGACAGTTTCCAAAACAAAGCACCATTACTTTGTTTCTTCACAAGAGAATCATGAAAATTGGCAGGTTTCTGACCGAGCGCGCCGCCGGCGGCTCCGTCTCCATACCCGCTTTCTCCATGACAGGAAGCACAGTATAACCCGAAAAGTTCTTCTCCGTTCGCCAGTGTAAGCGGTTCATCATGGTAAGGACTTTTCAGGGTATCTGCCCAGGCAGGTGCGATCCAGCGTTCCTGGCCCGGTATCTTTGCCGGACTATTCCCGGTAAAAGACGATAGACCTACGAACCCGATCCCCGCAGAAAGTATAAAACTTGCGGCTATCTTTTTGTTCAACATCATTGAAAGGACTTATTTATGGTTTAGGAATATATTCACTTGTTGTAGAAAACGGCCGCACTTTCATTTCTACTCCGCTGTCCCGGCGGTATCATTTCCAATATCTGATAACGTATTCATTTACAATAACAACACCAGACAAGTTGCATCAAAGTAAAGTTAAAATCAAGGTTAAGGATTCAGGAATTCTATTTCTATTTCAGCTCAACGATCATTTCGATTTCTACCGGAATATTGCCCGGAAGAGAACCCATACCCACCGCAGAGCGGGCATGTTTGCCATTTTCGCCGAATATTTCAACCAGCAGATCTGAACAGCCGTTGATCACCATAGGATGCTGCCCGAAATCAGGCGCCGAATTGACCATCCCTAAAAGCTTGACAATTCTTTTAACCTTGTTCAGATCCCCTCCCAGAAAACCTTTCAAAGTGGAAATGAGTGAGATCCCGGTCAGCCGCGCTGCTTCTTTTCCCTGTTCGATCGTCAATTCTGTTCCCACTTTTCCCATCATTTGGCCACCTTCCGGTTTATCAGGTCCATGTCCGGACAGGTATACCAGATTGCCCACTTGCACCGCTTTCACATAGTTTGCGATCGGCGCAACAGGTTTGATCAGTTTAATGTTTTTTTCTTTGATCCGCGCTTCATAATCCGTGATGGCCTGAGCCTGCGAAACGAACGCTCCCAAAGTACAGCATACGGTCAGAGCCGGTACCAGAAAAAATGATTTGTAGGTGATTTTCATGCAAAAGCGATTTTAATAGATTTATTGGGTGAATTGAGCATTCTTTTAATGGGCAGGAGCCGGCAGTGCTATACCATTCAGGTCATAGACAATTTTACCCCCTTTGATCGTCATCTCACATTCCAGTTTCTGCTTGCCTGTCATCTTATAACCGGTTTTATCATAATAGCCAAAATTTCCTTCCCGCATGGAAAAGATAGCAACATCTGCAATAGCATTTTCAGAAAGGTGGCCAAGATTTTCACGTTTGATCGTTTGCGCAGGAGCCCAGGTGCTTTCTTTGATAACCGTTGGCAGGTCAATACCCATCACCAGAAATTTAGACATAATACTCAGCATATCTTTCATTGACGTATTCATGCTGCCCGTGTGCAGATCGGTACTGATCGTATTTGGATAAAACCCGCTTTTCACGGCGGGGATTGCCTGGGAATAATTGAAACTCGCCCCACCATAGCCGACATCGAAAATGATCCCTTTCCTGCGTGCGTCCAATGCAAACTGTTTTACTTTCTGCGTTTTCACATCTACGATCGTTTCTCTGGTGTTACCATCAAGGAGAGTATAAGCGTGGGTGAAGATATCACCCGGCCGAAGGTACTTTGTAAATAAGGTTTCAAGTGAAAGGGGAGGATTGTTACCCCCGAAATCAATCATTACCGGCATCCCGGCCAGCGTGCCTGCTTCAACAACGCGTTTGACCGGAGTCCAGTCGGGGCCGATAAAGTGTGCAACTTTAAAACCTACAATGTCATTTTTATTTCTGATGGCTACTGCCGCCGCCATCTGCGAATCCATATCGCTCGTATCCTGTTCATAATTTCCGCCGCGCATGCCTTTTCCCACAATATTGAGGAAAGATAAAACACGTGTTTTTGAGTTCAATATCACATTATTTTTGAATTCAGGAAAAGATTCCCAACCTGCGCCTCCGGCATCGACGATTGTTGTCACACCGACACGGAAAGTAAATCCGTCGGGAGGAACCGCAACTAGGCCATTGCTTAAATAGTGATCGGGCTGGGTGCCGAAAAAAACATGGCCATGAATATCAATAAGACCAGGCGTCACGTACATGCCCTTAGCATTCACGACCTGTTTTGCCTCTGCGGCGTCAATTTGCTTTGCTATCTTTTTGATTTTTCCTTCAAATATCCCGACATCCATGATCTGATTCAGGTTGTTTTTAGGGTCGATCAGGGTTCCGCCCTTGATCAGCACCGTGTATGTCTGAGCACGCACAGTGGACATGATCACATAGAGCAGACCGAAAAGCAGTATGAATTTTAACTTCATTGAGTTCAGGTTTATTTGGGAATATTGTCAGAATGCAGCGCTAGACCACCGCTTTTGATAGTTCTTCTTTCAGTCTGGCGGCCACGATTTTTTCTTCGCCTGCCTTCAGCATCCAGGTTGTTATGGTCAGCGTATTATTCTCGCCCGGCATAATTTCGATGGATGGATTTCCATTGCGAAGATTGTCCTGCAGCATTTTTACCGGTAGGTTAACCTTTGAGGCATCCCAGGAAATCCTCAGGGTCGGAGTATGGTTGCCCAGCTCAGGAGCGAATGTTTCGACATTAACGCCTTTTACGCTTTTTGCAGCACCGGCGATCAGCGCAGCACGGTCTTCCCACATTTTCCACTCTTTTTTGTGATCCATTCTGACGAAGTTGTCAAGTGCCACATACATTCCGAGAATCTCTTCCTTATTTACTTTCATCCCTCTTCCGATCGTCGAGCCACGTGGAGGCATACTTAATCTTGCCGCTTCAATCAAATGTTTTTTACCCATCAGTATACCCGCACTTTGGGGACCGCGCATCGCCTTACCACCCGAAACACAGACAAGATCAAATCCCAGGTCATTGAACTTCCACAAGTTTTCAACGGGCGGCACATCCGCAGCCATATCGATCATCGTAGGAATGCCATGTTTTCTGGCCACCTCAATCCATTTTTCATGCATAATCTGCCCTTTATCCGACTGGATATGCAGGAACCACATCAGTGCTGTTTTTTCATTGATCGCCTTTTCAAGGTCAGCCAGGGTTTCTACCTCCACCATTTTACAGCCAGTATTGGTCAGCGCATGCGAATATCCAATACTGTGTCCCTTTTGAATAATGACCTCAGATTTCATTCCTGTACCTTCCAGGTGCGGCAAAGCTTCTACTTTTTTCTGGTCCATGCCCGTCAGAACACCTGCCAGTCCCAGCGTCAAAGCTGAAAAACATCCGGCAGTAACCACGGCAGCTTCTGCATGTGTAAGCGCAGCAATTTTTTCACCCACTTTGGTCTGAACTTCATCCAGAATCATAAAATCTTTTGAAGCACCCTGGATCACCTCGACAACTTCATCCTGCATCAGTGAGCCGGTCATGAACGTGTAGGTACCCGCTGCATTGATAAAGGTACGTATGCCTAACTCTTTGGCCAGATTACGTGTCGGCTGCCTGACTGTCAGACCGATTGGGTTAAGATTTTCTTGCCCCAAAAATCCACCTAAAAGTGGGAAAGTAGATAAATGTTTGATTAAATCTCTGCGGTTTATCATAATAAAACAGGACTGTATAAAAGTGATAAAGGTTAGTTAAACGGTTATTTAACAGATGAACAGAGATAGGATGCAGAAAATGTTTGTCAATACTCTTTAAGAGGTAACTAATTTATTTTAAATAATAAAAATATTAAAATAAAGTTTGGTTTTTATGGGTTATGGTAATTTTTAATTTTGAGTTGGTCGGTAAAAAAACCTTTCAAATTTTATTTTGAAAGGTTTTAATTAAATATCCCGTGAATTATTTGAGAAATAATTGCTTGACACATACCGGCGTCGGTATGTTGATCTCTTTTTCAGTATAACTCAGTAAACCTGTTTCTTTGTTTCGTTTAAAAAATACCAGGTTGTTGTTATCACGATTTGTGACAAAAACCAGTTCTCCTTTTTCATCGACAAGAAAGTTTCTCGGATGTTTTCCATGTGTTTCAGGATATCCTACCGTGGTCAGCTTACCAGTTTTGGCATCAACGGCATATACCACGATACTCTCATGTCCACGGTTGGAAGCATACAGGAATTTGCCGTCAGGAGAAAAATGGATATCCGCCGCATAGGTTTTCCCAGTGAAATCTGCGGGCACCATACTTACCCTTTCCAGCGGAACCAGAGCGCCTGAATTTTTAACGATCTGAAAGGAATTTACAACAGACTTCAATTCACAGGCCGAATACCCAAAATTTCCGTTGGGATGTATCGCAAAATGGCGTGGACCGTCGCCTGCCTGCACGTCGGCATAAGGAACCGATCCCGGCGTAAGTTTGCCTGTTTTTTGGTCCACCAGGTATACCATGATTTTATCTATACCCAGGTCAGATGCATAAATAAATTTACCATCAGCAGATGGAATTACTGAGTGCATATGTGGTTTTTGAGTTCCAGTGCCTATATCCTGTATCGAATCCGCAAGTTCCCCGATGGTTCCGTCCGGGTTAAGACGGTAAACCGCCAGAAGCCCGCTCCCATAATTTGAGACATAAATGAATCGGCCTTTCGGGTCCAAACTTACATGGCATGGGCCTTTTCCTACTGACGATTTTTCATTAAGCGGCGTTAGTCTTGCCGTAGCCGGATCGATCTTGTAAGACGAGATCGTATGGTTATCCTCATTTGCTGAATATAGAAATTGTTTATTGGGATGCAGTTCAATGTATGAGGGACTATTTTTATTGGTCAGGACCTGCAATTCCTTATATGTGAAATTAATCCGGTCAAATTCATAAACATAAATACCCTCGCCTTTCTGGGTATATGTTCCTACGTAAAGTATCTCTCTGGTTTTAGCTTCTTGTGCCCATGTCATAAGTGCCGATAGTAAACAAATTATAGAAAAAGTCAGTTTTTTCATGATTCAGAATGGATCTGGTAATTAGTTATTCAAAAATGAGTGTGCCGAACTTATTGAACTCGTGGAAACTTCCGCTGGTCTTTTTCCAGGAATAATAGGCTGTTTCGGAATCGTAATCGATGCGGTAAAAATTGCCCCGCCATTTGGTGCCCGACTTTGGCGGAGACTGAACAATCGGGTTCATCAGCGCATATGGAATAAAAAATTCAGCTTTCCAGCCATCAACGGACGCCATACTTTTTTTCTGTCCGCCCTGGACGCTGGTTTCATGCTGAACCCTGTTCGTTTCATTGTAAAACCATGGCTTCCAACCCTGCATTTTTCCTTTTAAATTGGGAACAAGAATGGCAAGTTCATAGTTGAGGGGGGAAATCTCATATTCAAGATAAATCGGTTCCGACACATCCGGCCATAGAAATACCTCGACGACGTCTTCTTTAAACAAAGTACCAAAGTCTTCCATAATGGTGGACGTTAATTTTTTGTCGGTGCAGTCAAACAGGAAATAAACGCCACGATCCGAATACAACATCTTAACCTTGGTCGGAAAAGCTTTGCCGGGGACAGATTGTTTAGGCCCGGTCTGTACCTGCAGGTCAAACCAATCGGCAGCTGACCAGTTTTTTGCAGTTCCTGTTCCATCAACTTTAAAATCGCTTGTTTTTTTAATGGTTAGGCTCGAATCCGGTAAAGCAGCAGAGAGCTTATCATAACAGAAAATCCCGCTTGTGAGAAGAAGGAAGGGGATAATATTTTTTAACATAGTCAGGTGGTTTAGGAAAATGAGGAAAGGATCGGCGTTTTGCCTGAAAGCCGGATCAAATCCCTGGCTTCAGACCGATCAGTTCAGCAATTTCATTACGTTTTAAGAGATTACCAAATCGGATTTGGAGAATGGGACTAGTCGTTTAATGACCATATTTGCCGGGGCACGGCGCGGTTCTTCTACAAAAACGGAAATATCTCTACACATCAGCGGGCCAGTAAGACGTCTTTTTTTGGGAATGATTATTTAGCCTGATCTTACAAACAGATTTAGTAATCAACATCTTAAACTGGAAATATCATGATTAGCAAGAGAAAAGATCCGGATGTGTTAACTAGAAGTAAGCCAATATTAGATGCGCCGGTTTATCCTGACTACCCGGTCAACACACCGGAAGGAAGATCGCCGGTTGATGATCCAGAATTGCTCAGAAATTCGGATCATGATGATAATGAGATAACCAATGAAGTGAAAGATGAAGAGGCTGATAATCTGGACGAAGACAAAGCGGATTGGGATAGATAACAAGCCTTTTTAACATATTAAAGTTTTTTTAGGAGCCTTCCAATGATTTGGGAGGCTTTTTTTGATGGAATTATGAGTATTGATAGGGATTTTGTGACTTATCCTGCTAATCTTGCCTTTGGCCAGCCAATTCATTTTTAACAGTTACTCACCTTTTCCTGATCAATGTCTACGTCTGACGATAATGCTACGCAAAGCATCACAAAAGTGATTGCCGCCTCCTCGCTGGGAACACTCATTGAATGGTATGATTTCTACATTTTCGGCAGTCTTGCTGTGATCATTGGCCATCAGTTATTTCCAAGCGATGCGGGTGCTTCAGCACTCATTAATACGCTCGCGATTTTTGCAGCCGGTTTTATTGTCAGGCCTTTTGGTGCACTGGTTTTTGGCAGGCTCGGGGACCTGATCGGGCGAAAGTATACTTTCCTGCTCACCCTCGTGCTGATGGGCGGATCCACTTTTCTCATCGGACTTATTCCCTCGTATTCAAGCATTGGTTATGCAGCACCTATCCTTGTGCTCATACTCCGGCTGGTGCAGGGCCTGGCGCTCGGCGGCGAATATGGAGGAGCTGCAACCTATGTGGCAGAGCACGCCCCGCCAGGTAAACGCGGTTTTTTTACAAGCTGGATTCAGACGACCGCCACACTTGGATTATTCCTGTCTCTGGGTATCATTGTAGGAACCAAAAATATACTGGGCGCAGAGACTTTTGCGGACTGGGGATGGAGAATCCCTTTTCTGCTGTCCATTCTTCTAGTTGGTGTTTCCATCTACATCCGGATGAAAATGCACGAATCCCCGGTATTCTCAAAACTGAAATCCGAGGGGAAAATTTCTGCAAATCCGTTGAAAGAGAGCTTCCAGAAAAAGGCTAATTTTAAAATGGTCTTACTTGCACTTTTCGGCGCAACGATGGGGCAGGGTGTCATTTGGTATACTGGCCAGTTTTATGCCCAATCCTTTCTGGAAAATACCTGCAAACTTGATTTTAACGAATCGAGGTATATTCTTTTGTGGGCTATTTTGTTCGCTACCCCGTTTTTTGTCGTTTTTGGGTCATGGAGTGATAAAGTTGGGAGGAAGTGGATTATGCTTACCGGCATGCTGCTGGGAATTATTTTCTACCGTCCGATTTATCAATATTTTATTGACGCCACAAATGTCGGTGAATTTCAAAAGACGGAATTGTTGTCGGTTTCAGCACCAGTTGTTTCCAGCGATTATTTGCAAGACAAGGGTGATTCTATCGTTACATCTACCGTTGTCAAAACCCTTAAAAACGGAAGTACATTTAAAGAGATTAAAGTAGAAACCGTCCATTCCAACGAGTCACTGCCTGCCATCGAGCCTAAAACTTCATATGCAGATGTCACGTTGCCATCTGGCACATATTGGATTATTATTGGACTTGTGTTTTTTCAGGTATTACTGGTGACCATGGTTTATGGCCCGATCGCGGCATTCCTTGTTGAATTGTTCCCGACACAGATCCGGTACACCTCCATGTCTCTTCCTTACCATATCGGCAACGGGGTTTTTGGCGGACTGGTCCCATTCATTGCTACGCTGGTTGCATCTTTTCAGGGTTCTACACCGCTGTCTGGTTTATGGTATCCTATCGGGATTGCGGCGTTGTCGTTTGTGATTGGAGCAGTTTATATCGATAACAAAGGCGACCGGGAGGTGATGGACTAATCGTCATTTATTTGCTGTTGTTACTTTGATATTTTAAAAAATTAAAAAAATATGAATGCATTAAAAAGAATTTTGGGAGTCCTGTGGATCGTACTAGGGCCTACGATTATCCTATTTCTGATCTTGCAGGCGATAGAAAAAATTGCCGCCGCAACAGAAGGAATTGCTCGTACGAATACGACTTTGCAGTGGTCGATCATCATCATCATATTTATCCCCATTTGCGCAGGATTGATGATTTTCGGGTATTATGGATTGAAGGGGGAATATGACCGGCTGCCGGCAAGTTCGGATGATCTTTAACGGTTGATCCGACCGTTAGTACGATTCAATAAGACTAAAACTTCGTCTTTTTAAGTCAGGTTTGTTATATTTATTGTTAATGTAAATATTGTCATTAAACCCCGGTGTTTAGTGATTAATCAACAAACCAGAACATGAAAGAGGAAGTTTTTATTCTTGCCGCTGCCCGTACACCGATCGGAAGTTTTGGCGGAACTTTATCGACAACCGACGCACCAAAACTGGGAGCCACCGCGATTAAAGGTGCACTTCAAAAATCCGGTTTGGATCCTGCATTGGTTCAGGAGGTGTATATGGGAAATGTGATTTCTTCAAATCTCGGGCAGGCACCTGCCCGTCAGGCTGCCATTTTTGCCGGTCTGCAACCTAATGTCATATGTACCACAGTCAATAAGGTTTGTGCTTCCGGAATGAAGGCCATTGTTCTGGGTGCCCAGGCCATACAGCTTGGTGACGCCGCTGTTGTGGTGGCCGGCGGTATGGAAAATATGTCACAGATCCCGTATTATCTGCCAAAAGCCAGAAATGGTTATGCATATGGAAACGGCGAAATTGTTGACGGACTTATCAAAGATGGCCTAATGGACGCATATGACCAGAGTGCCATGGGCCTTTGCGGAGATAAAACGGCTTCCAGACATGATATCTCACGCGAAGCGCAGGATGAATTCGCAATCCGTTCGTATCAGCTGAGTGCAGATGCCAGTGAAAAAGGGTACTTCAAAAACGAATTAGTGCCTGTCGAAATCCAGTCTCCGAAGGGTGGCCCATCCACATTTATGGAGCAAGATGAGGAGTTCAAGAAAGTCCGGTTCGAAAAGATCCCGACATTAAAGCCCGTATTTTCCGCAGAGGGAACAGTTACAGCAGCCAATGCCTCGACCATCAACGACGGAGCAGCTGCTTTGGTACTTGCCAATGCAGAAACTGTAGAAAAATATGCCTTAACGCCTGTTGCGAAAATTATCGCCTATGCCGACGCAGAGCAGGATCCTTCCTGGTTTACTACCACTCCTGTTCTGGCTACGAAAAAGGTTCTTGAAAAAGCCGGATTGGCGTTATCTGATATCGATTATTTTGAAGTCAATGAAGCATTTGCAGTAGTCGCTCTGTATTATATCAGAGCGCTTGAACTGGACCCGGAAAAGGTTAATGTTTTTGGCGGCGCCGTTTCACTGGGGCATCCGCTTGGCGCTTCCGGTGCAAGAATCGTTGCGACACTTATTTCAGTATTACAGCAAAAAAACGGGAAATATGGCCTTGCTGCGATTTGTAATGGTGGAGGAGGGGCTTCGGCAATTATTGTAGAAAAAATTTAGATTTAGCTTTATATAAAATACTAAACCCCGGAAAAAAATTAATTTCTTCCGGGGTTTAGTATTTTCTTAATTGGAATATTTATCGGATCAGCACTTTTAAACGGTTATAGAAACCGGTGCTTTTGAAAGTAAAAGTTTTGTGAAGTATGTAATTGCTGATGAAGCTGAAACCCATCCCAACGATATAACAGGCCATTTCATTAACGTTGACGTATTTTTTCGACCAGGGTAAAAGAAAGTTGTGCTGTTCAAAATAATTATCGGAAATGTAATAAGCCGCTGTCGAAAAAATATAAGTAACAAAACCTGAAAAAACAGCTACCATGAGAAATTTAACCATTTCTCTTCTGGTTTGATTGGTTTTTCTGGCATTAAAAGCGAACAATTTTGTCAGGGCAAAACCAACAACAAAGGAAGCAGCGTAGGCTGGTAAAATGGATTCCTGAAATGTCAGGCCAAACCAATCTTTGAATAAACTGCTGCAAAGCAACTGAACAACTGCCCCTGTTCCGGCTACAAGAAAATACGCAATTAAGTCTTTGGAATTAAAGATTTTACTCTTTGTCTTATCAACCACCGGGCAAATTTTTAGTTTGTAATAAAGGAAATACGGTTCAATATTAGAAATAAATTGATCCTGAAACAAAGACCGGGGTATAATTTGATTAAAAGGAAACTTATAATACCTTGTTCTGAACGAGGTGCTAAGTTACTAATACTTCACTTATTCGTCTAAGGAATTATTCACCTGTCTGAGGCTTTGGCTCGGTTTTAATTTAATCTTAGACAGGCTGCCATCGTTGTAAAACCTGATAGCGGTTAACCCATTTATTAATAAAATCCATACACGTTTATGAAAAAAGCGCTTTTACTTTTCGCATTTATTTTCACTTTTTCAATTGCCAATGCCCAGCCGGAAAAGTGGGCGCTTGGTTTTAAGCTAGGTGAGCCTGTTGGTGTTGTTCTTCGTAAATATGGAGACAGAAACGCGCTTGATATTACCGTAGGGACTTATACGAGTCTGTTCAAAAGTAAAAAATTATATCGGGAGGGTAAATATTCCGACATTGGCTTTATGCTGAACGGTACCTATCTTTGGTTTGTGCCGATGTTTAATGACCGAATGATTGCTTACGGTGGTGCTGGTGTGCAAATCAATTCCCGGAAATATTATCCGGACGTTAATTCAAAGGTCCACACCAATAACATTTCAACCGGGCCCTCTTTTACCGGCGGACTGGAATTTTTCTTTGCCCAGAAACCGACGTCGTTTTTCATCGAAGGGGGAGGGTATATTGAGCTTCTTCCAAAAGTGTTTTATTTCAATCCTAATTTGAATTTAGGGTTAAGACATAATTTTTAATTACATTCATTATGCACCGGATATCTATATATTTTATTCTGCTTTTAGCAGCATCCCTTAACTTTTCCTGTGCAAATCTGAAAAGCAGCCTTAGCAAGTCAGGTTCATCAGATTCCAGAGATTATTCCAGCCGACCCACATACGCCGGTACATCAAGAGATTCGGTCGCTGTCGTCAAAACACCGACTTCCTATAATGTGGAAAGGCCTGACGAGAGAAGTGAAAACAGAAATACTCCTGACCGGAAAATTGCTGACAATACTGTGCGGAAAACCGGTGCTGATCAAAACCAAAATCTTGAAGTGCAATATGCTGAAATGGACAAGCTCGCTGACAGGGTTCTGTATGAGCTGGAAGTCAATGAGCGTCAGAAGGAGGGTTTGCTGGATCGTTTCAGGTCAGCATCTTCCGGTGACCGGGAGACTATCAGTCAGGAGCTGAATAAACTTGATGCAAACCAGATCACATTGTACAAAGCTTATGTTCGTATATACAAAGACGGAAAGTCTAACTGGACAGCAGTTCAAAGAAGTGTGGAAGATACGCTTTTGGGCCTGCGCGGAGTAGGTAAATAAAGAACAATGGCTGTTTCTATTTCATGAGACAGCCATTGTTTTATCACCAGCCTGCGCCTTTGGTACCTGTCTTAATTCTGCACAAATATCCGTCTACGGTGAGGTAAAGCATAGATCCATCGTTTCCCCAGGCGCAGTTTGATGCAATTTCCAGGGTTTCAATTTTTCCCAGCAATTTCCCCTCAGGTGATATGATCAAAATTCCACCAGGTCCCGAGGTCCAGATATTTCCTTCAATATCAACTTTAAATCCATCCGGTAGTCCCGGCAAGCCGGTTTTGCTCATCGACGTTGCATCATAGAACAGTTTACCTTTTCCTACTGAACCATCTGCCTGCATAGGGTAGGCCATCAGAACTGCCTTTTCCGGATCTGACTGGCTGACGTACAACAATTTGCCGTCTGGTGAAAAAGCAAGGCCATTCGGTCTGGATAAGTCGCCAATCACCAATTTAGTTTTGCCTTCCGGCGTAATCTGATAAACGCCGAAACTGTTAATTTCTCTTGTCGGATCGTTTTCGTGTTTATCCAGTCCGTAAGGAGGATCAGTAAAATAAAAACTTCCGTTGGTGTTATGCTCGACGATATCATTTGGGCTGTTAAAGCGCTTTCCTTCAAAATTGTCCGACAGCGTAACCTTACCTCCCTTTGAAAGAGGCATCGCAGAAATTCTTCTGTCGCCATGTTCGCAGGAAACCAGCCGTCCCTTTTTATCGATCATCAGACCATTGCTTCCGGGTTCATTGCTGTATTCTCCTAACCCTGTGTATCCCGATGGTTTTAAAAAAACAGAAAGCTCATTCTTCTCATCCCATTTGTACACCGTGTTTTTTGGTACATCAGAAAACAACAGAAACCCTCCGTCTTTGACCCAAACCGGCCCTTCGCACCAATCAAAACCCATCGCTAAAACTTCCAACTCAGAAGTTTTAGGCAAAAGTTTTTCCAGGACCGGATCGTTATAGGTTACCTTTCCTAAAGTGGGATAGATCTTCTGAGAAAAGGCTGGCGATGACAGGATGGTTGTAACCAGCGCAAGCGATTTGATTAAATGATACTTCATAGGCCGGATGATCTTTTAATAATGATAACTCAGAGCAAAAAGAAAATCTGATTGCCATACCTACTGTAATCCCACTTTATTCATTTGGTGTCACCGGGGTTTTCGAGAGAATGATAGTGCAAAAAGGCGACAATTCTATGTTTCCGGTTGCTTCGATAGCATTGGTTGAAGTGGAAAAAAGCACATGCCTGAAATCTTCCTTACTATCAGGAAGCGCGATACTTTTCGGATTTTCGTTCAGATTATGGATCACCATAACCGGCTCGGTTTCATGTGTCCGTACATAAGCGATAATTTCATTATCCAGTGACTCTATGCCTTCCAGGTTAGGGTACAGGATCTGGGCCAGTGCGGGTGTTGACTTTCTGACTGCAATTAAATTTTTGTAATGACTGAATATAGAATCAGGATCGTCCTTCTGTTTTGAAAATGGCAGGATTGTTTTTAATGTTGAAAACTCGGCATGAAGCCAGTTCGTCATTTTCGGGTCATGATCAGCATCTGACCACAAGAATGGTTCGCGAATGTAAGGGTCGGGCTTTGTTCCCAACATACCGATTTCTTCCCCATAATAAATGTAAGGCTGACCGGGCAGGGTAAGGAGCAGACAGGCCGCCAGTTTTATCTTTTCATGATGATTGGCCACAACGCTGCCGATTCTGTCCTGATCATGGTTCGTCAGCATGATGGCATCAACAAACTCAGGATTGTAGGCACGGAACTGCCCATAGCTGTGCAAAAGCTGTTGGACGATGTTTTCATCTCTTCCCTGGACGACAATCCGCTGAAGCGCAAAGCTTAGGTCAAAGTGAAAAGTGGCATTCAGGTTTTCCAGATAAGGTGCCACTTCCCAGGTTTCCGCCCAGACCTCGGCCACAGTGAAGGCGCCGGGTTTTACTTTTTGAACGACTTCATTAAAGAATTTCCAGAAATCATGGTTTTTTTCCTTTTCCCAGATAGGATAAATATGCCGGGCAGCATCCAGCCTGAAACCGTCAATACTTACATCATCAAGCCAAAAAGTGATGATTTTTTCTAACTCAGATTTTAAGGGTTCAGAGCTGTAATTAAGGTCAGGCATACCTTTCCAGAACAGGCCATAATACTTTTCCGGATCACCCTCTACGATATGCCAAGGATAGACTTCGTCGGAATCGTCTGAGGTCTGTCTTTCGGCCAGTCCCAGTTCTTCTATTTTCTCAGGCGTAAGCCACCAGTAAAAATTTCGGTAGGGGTTGTCTTTTCCTTTGCTGGCTTCTGCAAACCACGGATGGTAGGTGCTGCTATGGTTGACAATTAGGTCCAGATAAACAACAATATCTCTTTTATGTGCTTCTGATAATAATCTTTTGAGGTCGTCAAGCGTTCCAAACTCCTGTTCTACACCCAAATAATCAACCGGATCATACTTGTGATAACTTGGTGCCGGATGAATGGGCGTAAGCCAGATCCCTTCAATTCCGAGGTCTTCCAGATAATCGAGTTTTGAAATGATACCATTCAGGTCACCGATACCATCGTTATTCGAATCGCAGAACGAACGGACAAAGATTTCATAACAAACACGGGGAATGAACCTGGGAAGTGCCGGAAGCATGATGATTATAAAATAAATGGCTTTAAAAGCTGATATACGATATGAACAGGTAATCCCATGATGGTATAATAGGAGCCTTCGATCCGCTCGATGCCGATCATACCAATCCATTCCTGGATGCCATAACCGCCCGCTTTATCGAATGGTTGGTAACGATTAATATAAAGGTTTATTTCCTTTTCTTCAAGTATGCGAAAAGTTACCTGCGCTGTATCGGAAATGGTGTAAATATTGTCGTCTGCAAGTATGCTCACTGCTGTGACGACTTCATGCGTTTTTCCCGACAGCGACGTTAGCATATGCTTGGCTTCGAGATGATCTTTCGGTTTGTTCAAAATAACATCGCCGTTGATCACGACCGTATCTGCTGTCAGGACTAACTTTTCAGGATGCAGGCCACGAAACATTTCTGCTTTCTGTGTAGCTATATAAGCTGCCACTTCATGGCCGGGTAAATTTTTAGGGAAACTTTCGTCTGTTGCAATAACTTCAACTGAAAAATCAAATCCTGTTTCCTTTAAAAGTTGCTTTCGGCGTGGAGAATTGGATGCAAGAATCAGCTGTCTGGATAAATGAAACATAAAAATTAAAAAAAAAGAAAAAATAAATACCTGTAAACAAGCAGGTTGTGGAGAAATGAATATTGTTTAAAAATTAATCGTGAATATTTTTCAATACCTGGAACTTAACTTTGACAAATATATGTTCCTACATTATATGTATATACATGGTATTGCATAAATGATTTAAACTATGTCTATTGAAACCGATATAAAACAGAAAAAATTTCGAAGTCCATATCAGCGGTTAGGTCTGAATTTGGTTTATACCAGTAACTGGATCCAATACCAGCAGATGGATATCTTCCGGGAACACGATATCACTTCGCAGCAATATAACGTGCTGCGCATTTTAAGAGGACAATATCCGAACCCGATCAAAGTTAGTGATATTGCTGAGCGGATGCTTGATAAAAATTCAAATACATCCCGTTTGATCGATAAATTACTGGCGAAGAAACTGACAGACCGGAAATCTTGTCCAAACGACCGCCGTGCTGTTGATGTGATCATAACCGAAGCTGGTCTGGAACTGTTAAAAAAACTGGATCCGGAAGTTGAAGCCTGGGAAAACAAAATGAGCCGAATTACTCCTGAGGAGGCTGACATGATCAGTGCTTTACTTGATAAGCTCCGCAATTCTTAAAACACAATTTAATACAAATAACAAACAATCAATTTATCTTAATCATGACTACAATGAATTCTTTGAAATCGTTTGCAGCTTCTGTTGCAGTTTCCCTGTTTGCTTTTACTGCTGTTAATGCTGCTGATGGAAAAGTTAAAGCCACAAATCTTAAAGTTGATGCGTCAAAAAGCGAACTGGTATGGACAGGTAAAAAAGTTACTGGCGAGCACACAGGTAAAATTGCTTTGAAAGAAGGTACTGTTACAATGGACGGTGCAAAACTGACTGGCGGTAAATTTGTAGCTGACCTGACAAGCATGACAAATACAGACCTTACAGACAAAGAATATAACGGAAAATTGATCGGTCATTTGAAATCAGAAGATTTTTTCTCTGTTGAAAAACACCCGACTGCAACTTTCGTAGTAACAAAAGCTGTTGCAAAATCTGCTGGTACTTATGACGTAACCGGAAACCTTACAATTAAAGGTATTACAAAACCTGTAACATTCCCTGTAACGGTGAAACCAACTGCTGCGGGTGCTGACGTGACAGGTAAAATTGTTGTTGACCGTTCAAAATACGACATTAAATACAATTCAAAATCATTCTTTGATGCTGCTGCGCTTGGCGACAAAATGATCAATGACGATTTCACAATTGATGTAAAATTGGTTGCAGTTAAATAATTGCTGTCCAAAAGAGTTTCGAATAACCCTCTTTAAAAAAAGCCTGCTGACGTTGCTGTCTGGCAGGCTTTTCTTATTAATTCCATTCACGGTAATGAGGGAAATCGTCCTGAAATTTAATTCCTCCGTCTTTTGCCGTAAAGCAGTAATGGTTCATTCCGTTTGTTACCGCAAGATAGGTCGGCTGCAGGGTAAAATTATAGCGGCTGATCTGCGCAAAAGTCGCTTCTGTAACCGGAATAAATGGTGCTTTGCATTCCACCAGTAGAAACGGCAGACTTTCCCCGGAAAGGATCATGATGTCTGTTCTTTTGGCAAGGGTGTTATAACGCATACCCGTTTCAATAGCAAAAAGCGACTTTGGATAACCGTAGTGATTGATTAACAAATGGATAAAATGCTGGCGAACCCATTCCTCGGGTGTTAAGGATACAAATTTTCTTCGTATTATGTCAAAAATGTGAGGTTTGCCGTTCACTTCTTTAACTTTATATGAGAAAACGGGCAGATTTAATGATTCCATGAGCGAAGATAATCATCAGGCCTGCCTAATTCAAAAGACAAAACAAAATGATGACTACAAAAGAACAGATCGTAGAAAACTGGCTGCCGCGTTACACCGGCACTGCCGTTGAAGAATTCGGAAATTATATATTGCTGACTAACTTTTTTAATTATGTCACGATGTTTGCCGAGAAATTCGGAGTAGAAGTGAAAGGGCATGGCAGAGCCATGCAGACAGCCACGGCTAATGATATCACCATTATCAACTTCGGAATGGGCAGCCCGATGGCAGCAACGGTAATGGATTTACTGTCCGCCATCAGTCCAAAAGCTGTGCTTTTTCTTGGAAAATGCGGGGGATTGAAAAAAACACAGGTTGGAGATCTGATCCTTCCGATTGCAGCCATTCGCGGAGAAGGGACCAGCGATGACTATATGCCGAGCGAAATTCCTGCCTTGCCCTCGTTTCGCCTGCAAAGCACAGTTTCGGCAAGTATTGCCAAACATAAAATGGATTATTGGACGGGTACGGTCTACACCACCAACCGCCGGATCTGGGAACATGACGACTCATTTAAGGAATACCTTCGCGAAATCCGGGCTATGGCGATCGACATGGAAACCGCAACGATCTTCATCGTCGGGTTTGCAAATTCTATACCTCATGGAGCTTTGCTGCTAGTGTCCGATAACCCGATGGTACCGGAAGGAGTAAAGACAGAAGAGAGCGACAAGAAAGTAACGGCCGATTACGTCACAAGACATCTTGAGATTGGTATCGAGGCTTTAACAGAACTGGCAAGGTCCGGTGAATCCGTTAAACATTTGCGGTTTGAATAAAATTTTCGTTCATTTTTTATGACCATAAATTTTCGAAACGTCGACGATAACTAAAACCCAATCGGTTCCGGGCCCTGCGGCGTATGGCTTAAAATCGAGTATTCCTTCGTTTTTGACATCCCCGATCTTAAGTTTTGTTTCATCTCTGGGATTGAACCAGTAAGCATAAAGCGCATTGCCGGAAAGTTTTGTCATATCAATCTTAAAAGGACGGCCATTAGGTGTATAGGCTATCAGAAAGTCTTGGTTCTTAGAAACAGCAGCCACTTGAAAACCCGCATCTTCCGGGTTTTCATTTTTTATAACTGACTGGTCAGGGATCAGGTTTTCCCAGGGGAAAAATCGGAAGAAATTTTTCATATAGCCCATCTGATAAGCACCGGGAAGATCCAATGCTGTTTTCCACATGGTGCGTGCGGCTGCAACAGGAGGGTTTCGGTCATACCGAAAGAACTGCCACATGTCATGACTGCCATAGGTATGACCGCAGGCGCCCGAAAGTATTGCCCAGTAAGCCGCTTGCCTTGTGTCAAAATCATTGAAATATCCCAATTCTGGTTTCCAGTTTATCGGATGATCTTCATACCTTGGTTCTCCATCCAGCGTCGGTTTCACAGGAGACCGTTCGTAATCGTTTCTGATCATCTGATAATTTTTAATATTTTTTGCTTCATGCCCCGACTGAAACATATTTACGTTCAGCCAGCGCTCAGCATGAAAATACTTTGAAGAATAATCTCCACCCATCGGATGATAGGTGATCATCTGATCATCACCCACAACTTTTCTTATACCATCGGCCATAGCCCTGATAACAGCTTTATGTTGTTCATTTTCAGGGCTTCGGTCTCCACCTAAAATCCAGATTATTTTTTTGTTTTTAAATCTTCTTGCAAGGTATTCTCCGTATATCGCTGCGTTTTCAGGATTAAAGATTTCAGGACCTGCACCCCATTTCTTATTAAATTTATCACCCCAGGTTGGCAGTAGTCCAACGTACATATGCAGGCTGTTTGCTCTATCAATCACTTTCTCCACATGTTTGAAGTAAACCTCATTGGGCCTGGTAGGATCATTGTTGATAAGCGGTAATTGTTGCTGCTGGTCTGGCTGGGTCAGACCGTCCAGTTCGGCCAAAACAACGCTTTGGATCACGTTAAAGCCCTTTTTTGCCCGATTTTCCAGGTACGTTTCTGCTTCATAAAAGTCCAGTCTGTGGAATAATTCCCAGGCGGTATCACCCAGCCAGAAAAACGGTTTTCCATTTTCCTGCAAAATGTGTCTGCTGTTTTCAGGCACGTGTAATTTCTGAAGTTTTGAAGGGTTTTTCTGAGCAAAGTCCGGAAAGGCGATCTGAAGGCAAAAAATTAAAAAAAGAAATTTCCTGATCATATTTGTGTCGTTCAGTTGTCGAAAATGCAAGGATTTGCCAGACATCAATCTTTCACCGGCAATTAAACTATAAAGGTTTCGCAGCTGTTCTGTTACTCAAAATGTATCCCGGTTTCTTCTGGTCAGCCTATCCTGGTAAGAAGATTTATATATCAATGTTAAAAATATGAAAAACCATATGGAGAATGCATCATTATATGACCGCATTGGCGGTGAAGAAACGTTAAAGATCCTAACTGACAAATTTTATGACCTTGTCTTTGCGCATGAATTAATCTCGCGTCTTTTTAAAAGTGATAAGGAAGAAATTAAAGAAAAGCAGCGCCTGTTTCTGACACAATTTTTGGGAGGCCCTGCGCTTTATTCCGAAGTATATGGTCATCCAAGATTACGTGCAAGGCATATCCCGCATCCGATTGGGGAAGAAGATGCCATTGCCTGGCTGACCTGTATGGATCAGGCAATAACTACTTTAAACATAAGTGACGACCTTAAAAAGGAACTCTTCAGCCGTTTTCCGCAATCGGCCATGTTCATGGTAAATAGCTAAACTCATACTGTTATGTTTTTTCAATAGAAATCTACCCGATAATATTAAATTATTATAAATTGTAATAATATGTAAGTCAACATATTACATATTGTCCATTTGGTTTTTATTTCAATAATTCTTATCGGGAATTACTATTTCAATAATTTTTAGACTATTTTTGATTTGAAATATCCTCCTTCGATCTATTTTTTTCTTGGAAACGTATATGGAAAATATACGTAGTCTACCCATCCTACGAATACTTTCTCACGAGTAATCTTCTCTATTAGCATGAATAACATTCTTGAATTTATGATTCGCAGTCTTATTGCAGTGATTTGGCTGGCAGCTTTGATTGTAACCACTGTCTTACTCGCGCCGGTCCATCTGATCGTCATGGTTGCTGCATCCGTCTTTCAGAAAACAAATGTTCAGTCCCAATGGGTTTGGTGACATCAGCCATGTTTATTTATGGTCAGGTATGCAGATGTTCAGATCAATGTGCATTGCTTAGGAATTGACCAAACTCGGAATCTATTTGAAAATATCTTACTCCATAGCGCTGCATTTTTAGGCAGTCTGCTTCGGCGTGTTCATACATGTCGGGCTGCCCTTTGTAATGATATTTATTAATGGCAGCAACGACCAGAATGTTTTCACGATGTGCCCAAAGCACGTCTTCTTTTGTGATATCAGCCGGGCGGTCAAAGAGGAAGTAATGGCCGGATTTGTAATCCGCCCGGGTTTTGTTGTCCAGTAATTGTTTTTTTGTACAGCTGAGTTTTATTTTTCCGGTAAAAAATTCGGTTGACCCCTCTGTGCCGATCATCAGAGCATCATCGCGCAGGCCATATTTATCCAGTAATGCTATAAGCTGGTTGAACAGATTCGTATCAAGTCCTTCAATTTTATTATCAATCATCACATTCATCCCCTTGGACCGGCAAAATCTAAAGATATCTTCCAGTTTCAAAGGCACATTGCCATCCGTGTTGCTTCTTAATTTTCTTATTTCTTTCCAGCTTGTTTCTGTAACCTTACCAGGAAAACCATAATATCTTGAAAAATCGGAATCGTGATTTGCAAGTAATACTCCATCCTTGCTCCTGCGCATGTCAATTTCAACCATGGCATATCCTTTTTCCGCCGCTTTTTGCAACGCAGGAAGTCCGTTTTCGGTGCATGTACTGTCTACGACGCCACCCCGGTGTGCAATAAGCCTGATTTCCAATTGCCCATGGCAGAGGTGAGTAGAAACAAGGATATTCAAAACGGATAATAAGAGAGTCAAATATTTCATTGCGTAAAAAAAGTGTCTGAAACAAAGGTTCGTGAAGTTATGGCTTCATCCTTTATTTCTGGCATCGTTTTTGTTAAAAGTGTGTCAAATTTTAGATATAGGGCCGTCTTTTTATTAACAAACAAATCATGGATTACTGGTTGGTTATGTCAGGACTAAATGTAAAGAACAAGAATTGTTTACCTTTGCGGCATGAATTTTAAAGAGCAGCTAAAAAATTATCCGATACTGGAAATAGTGGCCCGGGCTTCGGCAGAGCTGGGTGTGGAAGCATATATTATTGGCGGATTCGTCCGTGACCTGATACTTAAAAGACCTAGTAAAGATATTGATATCGTTTCGATTGGAAGTGGAATCGAGCTTGCAGAACTTGTTGCCCAACAGCTTGGTCCTGATGTTCATGTCAGTATTTTTAAAACTTTCGGGACGGCACAAATTCGCCAGGGTGATCTGGAAGTGGAGTTTGTAGGTGCCAGAAGAGAATCATATAGCCCTGATTCCAGAAAACCGGCTGTGGAAGATGGCACACTTCAGGACGATCAGAACCGCCGCGATTTTACCATCAATGCCATGGGTATCAGCCTGAGCCGCAAAGACTTCGGTAACCTGGTTGATCCGTTTGAAGGGATAAGAGATTTACGGAAAAAAATTATCCGCACACCGCTTGAACCCGGCATTACATTTTCTGATGATCCGCTCCGTATGATGCGTGCAATCCGTTTTGCATCTCAGCTGAATTTTGACATTGAGCCCGATACTTTCGATGCCATCATCCATATGAAAGATCGGATCAGTATCGTGTCCATGGAAAGAATTTCTGATGAACTGAATAAAATTATTCTATCGCCAACGCCTTCATACGGTTTCAAGCTGCTTTTTCATGCAGGACTCCTGCACATTATTTTTCCGGAAATGATTGAACTTCTGGGTGTGGAAACCATCGACGGAAAAGGGCACAAGGACAATTTTTACCATACGCTGCAGGTCCTGGACAATGTGAGCGAAAACACCGACGATCTGTGGCTGCGTTGGGCGGCAATTTTACATGACATCGCAAAACCCGCCACCAAACGTTTTGATAAAAAAGCGGGCTGGACTTTTCACAATCATGAAGAGGTCGGTGCGCGTATGGTTCCGGTAATTTTCCGCAGAATGAAACTGCCTCAGAACGAAAAAATGAGGTTTGTTAAAAAACTGGTACGGCTTCATTTGCGGCCTATTGTTTTGTCAAAAGAAGAAATTACCGACTCGGCTATGCGAAGGCTGCTGGTGGAGGCGGGTGAAGATATTGAAGCATTGATGAAGCTCTGCCGGGCTGATATTACTTCCAAAAATCCTGATAAGGTAAAACGGTTTCTTCACAACTTTGATATCGTGGAGCAAAAGCTGAAAGACCTGGAAGAGCGCGATAAGCTTCGTAGTTTTCAGCCCGTAATAACCGGCGAAATTATCATCGAAACGTTCGGGCTGAAACCTTCACGGGAGGTGGGTATTATGAAGGAGCTGATCCGCGAAGCTATTTTGGAAGGCATTATTCCTAATGAATTTCAGCCTGCTTACGATTTTATGGTCGAAGAAGGTAAAAAAATGGGCCTTTCTGTTCAATAATCAGGTTTATTACCCAGTGATGGATTGAATAAATTTTCCAATTTCATACTTTTGCAGACCTGTTAACCGAACGAATCCCTTCATTACTATAACCAATGGAAAGTACACAGTTTAAACGTTTTTTTGGAGCACTTCTGACTTTGTTGGGCATAGCAGTTTTGCTGTTTGCCTGTGTTGCCTTTTTATCCGAAAAGCCGGTTTTAGGCCTTACCGTAACCAAGTGGGAATCTGTCGTTCCATTTTTGGTAGGTTCTGTGTTTCTTTTAACCGGTGTAAATCTGGTCAGCAGGGTTTAAGAACGGACAAGCATTGCGCCGACATTACATTCCAGACATTTTCTAGCGGAACAATAGTGATTGTACCACTCGATTAATGCCTGGGAATCTGCCGCCGTTTTTACTTTCATCCCCAGCGTTTCCCATTCCCGGGTGATCCTGTTATTTTCAGCCGGAAGTTCGCTCAGCCAGTTCAATGCCTTGTCCAGTAAATCAGGCTGATGTCTTTGTTTCGAATAAGCAACAATTAGTGGTATCACTGCATTGATAATCAGTAGGTTAGCTGCATCCTTTCCCATCGCAGGTACATCAGATTTGGATAGCTTGCCGAATTGAAAATGATGGGTCCAGTAATCAGACTGTCTCAGACTAAATAATTTTTGCAGATCCCGTACTGAACCGGAATTAGTCAATGTGGAAAAAAGAGCGCCATTTTTATGAATTAGGCACACAAATTGTGAAAGCCGGATCGTCGGGAAGCCGGCAGGTCTCAGCCTGAGAAACTTAAATTCATGGCTGTTCATCTGCAAGTCTCTGAGCCCATACTTACCCGCCAGAAAATGATATTCCCTCCGTAACTCCTGCATATAATCGTCCTGCTGTGCATCCGGTCTATCAGGCAGCAGGCCTCCAATTCCAAACAGAATGGCTTCCAGCTGCATGATCTGATCCCGGTGTTTGTGTAAAATTTTTAGTGGAACAATTTGTGTCAGCCGCAGAAACGCCGGGTCATTCAATTTGTAGCCAAAATGCTGACCCAGCCATTGATAGGCCGTTTCTTCCCAGTCCTGATGGTTTAAGTACCATAGTTCAGTCACTTTCGAAGCCTTTTGATCCAGTCTTTCCAGTAAAGCCTTGTCAAGCATAGACAACTTTTGAAGCTCATTGGCAGAGCCGAACTGTTTTCCGCATGCAATGCCAGCCTCATGGTATATTCCCTGAGTATCCATAAGCAATCCGTATCGTTCCAGGATAGATAATCTTACGAGGCCATTCAAAGATAGTACAGGCAGCAGCGTGTTGTCTGGCCGGTAGATTGAAACATCATTATCCCAAACCACATGCAGGATTACACTTTCGTATGCGGAATCGGCAGTATGCTCATGCAGCAACCAATCGGAGGATTTGGTGTGAATTTCTACTGAGCCAATCCAGTCGACCCCGTCAATCCGAACCCGTGCGTTGGAAAAGTCAGGACCTGCATCATTATTCCTGATGCCCGTTCTGGTAATCTGAATATTTTCACCAGTTTCGATGAATAGATTGGAGGCTTCAAAATATTGGAATTGCCATATAAAGCTGAGCAGATCTTCATTCATATTGATCTCAGATAGCATGTGTGGAAAAAATATACAATTCAGTCTGATTAATTCTTTGTCTAACCTGAATTGTTTCTGTTCTTTGTACGTGTGTTTATTGGTTTGGTTTCTTATCCTGAGGAAATAATTATTGTATGCTGCGTCATTTGCTGTCTTATGCGATTAAATTTTTTATTTACTTTTTTGTCATTTCAATTGTCTGGGTTGTAGTCCTGAAATTTGTTCCGGTTTGGGTGACGCCTTTTATGATTACAAGAAAATTTGAAGCTTTCCGTGAGGACGAGGATACCGAGATTCATAAGGACTGGGAGTCCTACGATAACATTTCAAAGGAAGTCGCGCTGGCAGTAGTAGCGTCGGAAGATCAGAATTTTCCAAAACACTGGGGTTTTGATTTTGATGAAATTTACGATGCCATGACAGAAAAAAGAAAAAGGGCGCGCGGTGCAAGTACGATCTCCCAGCAGGTAGCAAAAAACGTATTTTTATGGCATGGGAGAAGTTATATCCGAAAAGGCCTGGAAGTATATTTTACGGTCTTGATTGAGCTGATCTGGGATAAACAACGGATTCTCGAAGTTTATCTGAACGTAGCCGAAATGGGAAAAATGACATTTGGGGTCGAAGCAGCGTCACAGCGTTTTTATAAAAAATCTGCAAAAAACCTGACACGGTACGAGGCTGCGAGAATAGCCGCGGTACTACCTAATCCGATTCGTTTTTCTATTAAAAATCCGTCCGCCTATGTCAATAAGCGGACGAACCAGATTGTGAGGCAAATGAAATATTTGGGTGGCCGAAACTATATTGCCGATTTATAGGCGGCTGCGGTTCAGTTCACCACACCTGTAATGTAATTTTTGACAGGATAACCCTGAAAGCGGGGGAGGTAATATTGAGTAATTTCAGGCCTTTACCTCATTGGTCATCACTTTATCCTTGTCAAAAGATGACAAATTATTCAAAGTTATCGTAGCAATTTCTTCCAGAGCTTCTCTTGTGAAAAATCCGAGATGACCGGTAATCAGGACATTTGGAAATGAAATCAACCGCGCGATCACATCGTCCAGGATGACACTTTCGGAAAGATCCTGGAAGAATAGGTTGCCTTCCTGCTCATATACATCAATGCCGAGATAACCGATCTTTCCCGTTTTTAACCCCTCAATGGCGTCTTTGGCCTTTATCAAAGCACCCCGGCTTGTGTTGATGATCATGACGCCATCTTTCATTTTGGCGATCGCTTCTGCATCGATCATGTGGGAGGTCTGCGCTGTCAAAGGACAGTGCAGGGAAATAATCTCACTCTCGATTAAAAGGTCATCCAGATTTTTATAAAGTACGCCTTTATTGAGAAGGTCATTTGATTTTTTGATGTCGAAAGCCAGTACTTTACATCCAAAACCAAGCATGATCTTACAAAATGCTGCACCGATCAGGCCGGTTCCGATGACGCCGACGGTCTTGCCGTATAAGTTGAACCCTGTCAGATTTTCAATGGAGAAATTTCCTTCCCTGACACGGTTGTAAGCTTTGTGTGTCTTCCGGTTTAAAGTGAGTATAAGTGCTGCAGCATGTTCTGCCACAGATTCGGGAGAATAAGCCGGGACCCTTACAACGCGTATTCCGTGGTCACCTGCCGCTTTTAGGTCTACATTGTTGAAGCCTGCACAGCGGAGTGCAATTAATTTGATGCCGTTTTTAGCGATCATTTCAATAGTTTCCCGGTCCATGCTGTCGTTCACAAACACACAGACCGCATCAAATCCGGCTGTGAGTATGGCCGTCTGCTGGTTGAGCGGTACTTCGAAGAAACTCAGTTCATGAAAATTGCCGGAATTAAAAAGGTTGAAATATTCTTTATCGTATGATTTTGTACTGAAAAAGGCAACTTTCATTTGAATGGCGTTAATTAGAGAATTTTTACTTCAACTTTTTTATCATGAATTTCCTTCGGAACATAATCCATGATCCCCGTTTTGAGCGCATCGATTAACCGCGTTTTTACCTGCTCGCGGTTCACCACCAGGCAAACCTCCCGGGCTGGTTCAGGGAACTGGAAATGTCTGATATGCTTTTTTCTTGCTTCTGGCAGTTCTGTTAGGGCGAGTTCGGGTAAAATCGTAATACCACCATTCTTGTCAACCATTCGGATGAGCGTTTCAATGCTTCCTGACCGGTACTGAAAACGATGGCCGAACTGACTGCTGCGACTCAGTTCGCACAGACGTTGAATTTGTGTGCGGAAGCAGTGTCCTTCTTCCAGCAGCCAAAGATCATTCGGTTCGATGTCGCCAGGGAGAATGTATCGCTTATTATACAGGTCTGTGTTTTCAGAAACATAGGCGTAAAATATTTCCTTGTAAAGCGGGATTTCCTGTAAACCACTATCACCGGAAAGAGAGGCAACGATACCGACGTCAAGATTGCCTAATTTCAGCTCCGTAATGATCCTTTCCGTAATCATTTCGGAAACGTGTAGTCTTATATTGGGATAATTTTCAATGAAAGGCTGAACCAGATGCGGAAGAAGATAGGGCGCCACTGTTGGAATGATACCAATCCTCAATTCCCCGGACAGATCCCCGTTAAAATGTTTGGCAATTTCAGTCATTTGCCTGGCCTCAAAAAGTATTGTTTTCGCCTGGTCGATGATCAGTCTTCCAATCGCCGTCGGTACGATCGGTTGTTTTGTCCTGTCAAAAATCTTAACACTGAGCTCATCTTCCAGTTTGCGGATCATCATGGACAATGTCGGCTGCGTGACATTGCAGGATTCTGAGGCCTGCACAAAATGCCTGTGATTATCAACTGCCACAATGTATTCCAATTGTTGGATATTCATAAAAAGGTAATGCTTAGAAATCTATTTACTGTTTGACTTTAAAGGATGTATTGATTGTATCTATGTAAAGATAGAAACTATCAGTTTGATTTATGAAATGTCATCTTATTTATTTGCTTTAAAACATGCTTTTTACAACATCTGAATGGCATATGTACAAACACAGATTGATTTGAGGAATATATTGTATGTCACCAAGCCATGTGAAAATTTCGCATGGCTTTGTTGTGCTGTTAAAATATGATTAAATTTTATTGGTAAAGTGCTGTACTTTACACAAATTCGTAAATTACGGCTGTATTTTTTTCAACAGTATCACACTCAAAACAGTTATCGAAATGAAAAAACTGGCAGGAATTATAATGCTGATGTTTCTGGTTATGACGGGAACAACATTTGCACAAACTGCAACACCAGCGACCCAGGCGGCTACAACTAAAAAGAAAGCTGAAAAAGAAGTAAAAGCAGACGTGAAGGCAGCGCAGGCTTCCGGTGCCAAATTGAAAAAAGACGGTACTTTGGATAAGCGTTATTCTGAAAATAAAAACCTGAAAAAAGACGGTACTCCGGACAAAAGATTTAAATCAAACAGAAAAGATTCTCTGAAAGCAGGTAAAAAACCCTGATCGCAAACATGGATCATTGTAAAAAAAGGCTGCATATTCTGCAGCCTTTTTTTGTGCTCATCACGGCTAGCCGGTAAATTTTACAAACCGGTTTTAGGGTAATGGCCTGCGTGGTTGTCATAGACATGAACAATCGCAATCAGTATACATGGTTCTTAATTATTTCATTGCAATGAATATAAGGCATGACTATACTTACCAAAACAGACAAGCTTGTCTGTGATCATACCTCGCTCTGGAAACTGGCCGAAGTTTTAAGCGATGCATATCATAGGAATCAAGTGATCAGTAATCAGCGCAGAGATCTGCTTATTATTATAAACTTTGAAAGTAAGTCCTGCATGAGATTCTGATGATAATCAGTGAGACGTTTAACATGACCGTTGTGCAGTACAATCGGCAGATAATTTTAAAATAGGCTGTATCTTTCGGCATGAATTGGATTCTTACGCATCTTAAAGCAATCTTTCTGACAGCCGTTTTTATTTCACTGGCTGTAATTTCTCCTGCCCAGAAATTACTGAACAGCAACGTTTCACTAAACGTAAAACAGAAGTCTGTTTCTGAAATATTAAAGATTTTGAGTGAGCAGAAGAAATTTTATTTTTCCTATAACAGTAATATTATTCCCGGAGATAGCCTGGTGTCGCTAAATGTGCAAAACCGGTCCCTGCGGCAAGTTCTGGACGTTTTACTGGCTGGTACCTATCAATATAAAGAGACCGGTGATTACATCATTATTCAAAGGGCAGTCAGGGAAAAGTATTACTACCTTACTGGTCTGATTTTTGACAATGAAACCGGAAAAGAAGTAGATTTTGCCAGTGTTTATTCCAAGCGCCAACTGGCTTCCGCCCTTTCAGACGATCACGGATATTTCCGGCTCCGCTTGCGGGACCGGAATTTTCCTTTGTCGTTAACGATCAGTAAAGTTGGTTATGCAGATACGACGATCACAATCGATTCATATCAGGAACACGATCTAAGAATAACGATTTATCAAAAAGCGATCGATCTCGATCCGGTATTTGTGCGTTATTCAGAAGGTGGCGGAAGCTGGCTTGCACGCATGTTTGTTTCTTCCAGATTGCGCCTTCAAAGCCGCAATATCAGCCGGTTTTTTGTTTCGCTTCCCTATCAGGTATCATTCACGCCGGGACTGAGCACACATGGCAAGATGAGTTCGCAGGTAAGTAACAAACTCTCATTGAACATTCTTGGCGGTTACACTGCCGGGGTCAACGGCGTTGAACTTGCCGGCTGGTTTAACATCTCTAAAAATGACGTGCGCTATGTTCAGATCGCCGGAATGTTTAACATCGTGTCCGGTCATGTCCACGGCGTGCAGATCGCCGGATTTCACAACCACGTACTCGACTCCCTGCAAGGTGTACAAATCGCTGGCCTCAGTAATCAGATCAACAGATCGTTGTCCGGCGTTCAGGTATCCGGCTGGATCGGCAGGGTATCTGAGCAAATGCATGGAGCGCAGATCAGTGGAGTTGGTAACATCGCAAAAGGTAAGGCATACGGTGCACAGGTTGGAGGCATGTTTAATCTCGCAAAAACCGACATACGTGGCATGCAGATCAGCGGAGGTATTAATATGGGAAAAAAATCAGTTGCCGGTATGCAGCTTGCCGGGTTGGGCAATTCCGCCAAAGAAGAGATGCACGGACTTCAACTGGGAGGGCTATATAACTACGCGAAGAACCTTAAAGGCGTACAGGTGGGTATGATTAACCTGGCGGACACATCATCCGGTTACAGCCTCGGGCTGATAAACATTGTCCGAAAGGGCAAAGGTGCTTTTTCATTAAATTCGAACGAAATCCTGCCACTCAATTTTACCTGGAAATCTGGTAATACAAAGTTGTATAATATTTTTACCGTAGGAACCAGCCTTGGTAATGCCGATAAAGCTTACACTTTTGGGTTTGGAGTTGGACGGGAGTTTGTGCTGAGTAAGTCGCTAACGTTGAATACTGAGTTTATCAACCAGAACTTTTATGCCGGACAATGGAAAGACATCCCCGTTTTATACCGTTTCCAATCGGGATTAAATGTAAGGATCAGCAGGCGGCTGGCCGTTTTTGGCGGTCCTTCCTTAAATATTTTCCGGGCAGAACAAGAGGAGTTCAAAACTGGATATCAAAATTTTAAAAATACGGGATACTATCGTTTTAAAGTAAATAATTCTTCTCAGGGATGGGTCGGCTGGCAGGCAGGCCTGGTCTGGAACTATGGTGCCCAGCGCTAATGATTCCATTCATTTTATCACATCTTCTTTATTTTTAAGGAGAAAAAAAATCGATTTTTTTCTGTCAGATTTAGGGTAATGGTTCATTCGGTTGTCAATTAATTACATACGGCAAAAGGAAAAGATTGAAGGCCTGCAATTTTAGTTCCGTCGCTGTGTGTCTTTAAACTTCCATTTTTTATTCAGACACAATGAACAAGTACACAAATATTTTTGGGAGCATTCTGATGCTCGGTTTTTTCTCCTTTGGATGTTCAGTGAACGGTTTTTCACAAGCGCAGGAGCGTAAGCGTATCGCTCACGTCGGTTTAATTTATCCGCTCAGCACCAACGGCATCGATGCGGCTGAGTATACCAATTCGTTTTCTCTGCATGCGATTGCAGGAATATCAAAAGCAGAAACCGGTGTGGCTGTGTCTGGTGTCGCGCTGCTGGTGAAAGAAAATGCAAAAGGCTTACTCATCAGCGGAGTGTCGAACATCATTCTTAATTCCGCCCAGGGTGTGCAAATTGCTGGTGTCACAAATATCATAAAGCACGATGCCAGGGGTGTGCAGATTGCGGGATTTATGAATTTTGGTGAAGAGGCCGGACAAGTACAGGTGGCCGGATTCAGCAATATTACCAGTAAAAGTGTCAAAGGACTTCAATTATCAGGATTTTTGAATAAAACTGAAAACGTAAATACACAGGTTTCCGGTTTTATGAATATTGCAAAAAATGTAAAAGGTATCCAGCTTGCCGGTTTGATCAATATTGCAGACAGCAGTGATTATCCGATTGCACTTTTAAATTTTGTCAAAAACGGAGAAAAGTCAATCAGTCTGACAATAGATGAAACGGCGACGATCATGGCTTCATTCCGTTCTGGTGGCCGGGTTTTATACGGAATCCTGGGATTAGGCTACAATCTTAAAAGTGATAACCATGCGCTTTACGGCGTTGAAGCAGGTTTAGGTGCGCATATACCGGTTTCAAACAAATTGAGGATCAATACGGAAATTGTCAGCCAGACATTGTCGGATTTTAAAACCGGAGATTACTTCAAAAGTGCACTACGTATATTGCTAGCGTTTAAACTTACGCCTCAGTTAGAAATCTTCGGAGGCCCAAGTCTGAATTATACGGATTACTCCAAAGGAAAAGGAGATGGTCTGGTAAGTCATTACTTATGGAAAGACAGGTCTGGGCAGGATTTGAAGGGATTATATCCTGGTTTTACTGCGGGAGTTCACTTCATATTGTAATGACGGGATAATGAATTTTGTGTTCGGCGGGTAGAGAACCAGGCCAGGTAAAGGACAAATCTGGAAGAGAGCGGGATCGCCAAAAAATGTCTCACTCACTTTGGTCTCAACAACGCTGGAAAAACCTTTCGCACTGTTTTTAGAGACAGAAGGAGTAATTTGATGTATTATTCTACAAAAAGTGTTATAGTTACTACAATTTGTTCAATTTGTTATTTCGTATACGCTAATTAAGACGTATAGCGTGGTGTTTTTAAAACAGGCACTGTTTTGTTAAAGTCCGCCTCGTCAAATAAATGTTTCACCAAAATAAACGAGCATGGGTCAGTTGACGAGTATGAAAAGATTTGCCTTTATAGGAATTTGCGTTTTAAGCGTTGCGTGGGGTTGTAAGGATGATGACGAGAACGAAGTAACACCGCCTGTTGAAGTTCTTCCAACTTTGAAGGTTACAACAACACTCTCCGGAGCCAATGAGAGGCCTGCCAATAATCTGACGGCAACGGGTGCTGTTGATGGGACGTTGGATCAGGAGACCAACATTTTGAAACTAAACATTACGTACAGCGATACGGCGTCTACTGATTCTACTGGCAGCGATTCAACTGCCGCTTTCATTCCTACTGCGTGGCATATCCACAAGGGAGCGGCTGATACCACCGGAGCAGTCGTTATCGATTTTGGAAAGTCGTTTACAACGCCTTTCGCATTTACAGATACGTTAACAGCTGATCAGATTGCCGATCTGAAAGCCGGTCTGTATTATGTCAATATTCATACAGAAAAATATCCGAATGGTGCCATCAGAGGACAATTGTCGGCAAAAGAATAAGTTTTATAAGCTGGAAACAAAAAATCCGGTCAGCTTGCTGACCGGATTTTTTGTTTCTAAGACAGGTATCAGAACATTTCCCTTGCCTTTTCGAGAGCCTTGTCAAGTCCACTTGCGTCGGATCCTCCGGCCGTAGCAAAAAATGGTTGGCCACCTCCGCCTCCCCTGATTTCTTTTGCAAGATCTTTCACCACGTTACCTGCATTAAGGCCCGCGCTTTGAACTACATTTTCTGCTATGAAAACAGATATTTGCGGTTTGCCGCCAATTTCAGCGCCAAATACTGCAATCAGGTTTTCGACCTGTTCCCGTAATTCATAAGACAGCTGTTTCAACGAATCAGCACCCGGCACATTGACTTTTTCTACAACAAGGTTGAAGCTTTGATAACTTTTAACTTTTCCTAGCAACTGTGTCTTAAGCTGCTGGATTTTTTCGTTTTCCAGCGCTTCGATTTTCTTTTGCAACAGTGTTCTTTCTTCAAGCAGGTTTTCTACCGCTTTCACCACATCTTTAGGGCCTTTTAAAAGGTCTTTAAGCTGGTTCAGGGTATCTTCCTGCTGCCGCATTATTTCAAGCGCTTTCTCTCCTGTAACGGCTTCAACACGGCGAACACCGGCTGAAACGGAGCCTTCAGAAATAAATTTGAACACGCCGATCTCGCCTGTAGACGGGATGTGGGTCCCTCCGCAAAGCTCAAAGGAGAATTCAGGATCAAAAATGATCACACGAACAAAATCACCGTATTTTTCTCCAAAAGTCGCCGTAGCTCCCATGGCGATGGCCTCCTGGATAGGTACATTGGTCATGACCCGCAACGGAATATTTTCCCGGATCTTTTCATTAACCCGGTCTTCAATTTTCTTCAGTTCTTCATCGGTTACTTTCGAGAAATGTGAAAAGTCAAAACGCAACAACTCGTCATTCAGGAATGACCCTTTCTGTCCGATGTGTGTACCCAGAACCTCACGCATCGATGACAACATCAAATGTGTTGCGGAGTGGTTGGCTTTAATTTTGTTACGGCGGTCCTCATCAATATGGGCCACAACAATGCCGGCGTTCTGCAGTGCATCATCCAGGTTTTTGTCTCTGGAAATGTGAACAAAAAGATCGTTTTCTTTTTTGGTATCTACAATGTTGACAACTTTTGAATCGCCGTTCGCATTGAAATGCAGCGTTCCGGTATCACCTACCTGCCCACCCATTTCTGCGTAGAAGGGAGTGCGGTCAAGCACAATATGATATTCTTCGCCGGTTTTCGTTTTTACTTTCCTGTACTTGACGATATGGCTGTGTGTTTCTTCAAAGTCATATCCCAAAAATTCGACACCATCCGACTCACGAAGCTCGATCCAATCTGTGGCTTCTTTGGTTGCGTCTTTGCGCGAGCGTGCTTTTTGCTCAGCCAAAGCGTCCTGAAAGCCCGATTCGTCAATAATAAAGCTTTTTTCACGTGCGATGAGCGCCGTTAAGTCAACCGGAAAACCGAAGGTATCACTTAACTCAAAAACTTCATTTCCGGCGATCACATTGGTTCCTTTTTCCTTCAGATTCGCCATGATGATGTCAAGCCGCTTCAGGCCGGATTCCAGGGTACGAAGGAAACTTTTTTCTTCTTCCAGGATGACGCGGGTTACAAATTCTTCCTGTGCAGTTAATTCCGGGAACACATCTTTGAACTGTTCGGAAATAACCGGGATTAATTTATGGAAAAACGGCTCCGCAAATCCCAAATAAGAATAACCATAACGTACAGCCCGGCGTAGGATCCGTCGGATGACGTAACCCGCTTTTACATTGGATGGTAATTGGCCGTCCGTAATCGCGAAGGCAACGGCGCGAATATGATCAGAGATTACGCGCATAGCGATGTCTGTAAACGGCTCCTCGCTGCCATATGTTTTTCCGGATAACTTCTCCAGTACGTTAATTGTATTCTGGAAAACGTCAGTATCATAATTGGACATTTTCGCCTGAACCGCCATACAAAGACGTTCAAAACCCATACCGGTATCAACGTGGGTAGACGGAAGCGGAATAAGAGAGCTGTCCGCTTTGCGCTCAAACTGCATAAATACAAGGTTCCATATCTCGACAACCTGCGGATGATCGTTGTTGACCAGAGATTTTCCTGATACAGTGTCGACATCGGCCTGAGGGCGTAAATCAATATGAATCTCAGAGCAGGGGCCGCACGGACCCGTGTCGCCCATTTCCCAGAAATTATCCTTTTTGTTGCCTAAAATGATACGGTCTTCGCCGACGATCGGCGCCCAGAGATCCCATGCTTCCTGATCGAACGGTACGCCGTCCTTCGAATCTCCTTCAAAAACCGAAACATACAAACGCTCTTTTGGTAATCTGTAAACTTCTGTCAGTAATTCCCAGGCCCAGGTAATCGCTTCCTTTTTAAAATAATCTCCAAACGACCAGTTACCCAGCATCTCAAACATGGTATGATGGTATGTGTCGAATCCAACGTCCTCTAAATCATTGTGTTTGCCGGAAACGCGAAGGCATTTCTGCGTATCTGCAATACGGCGCGACGGTGGTGTCCCATTCCCCAGAAAGAAATCCTTGAACTGCGCCATGCCTGAGTTATTGAACATCAGGGTAGGGTCGTTCTTTGCAACCAATGGAGCAGAAGGAACAATAAGATGCCCTTTACTGCGGAAAAAATCCAGAAAAGACTGGCGTATCTGATGCGAGGTCATTGTATATAAGTTGGTACTAAGTCTCTTTAAAAATGTTTGTAAAGTTAAAGAAATTTGCATTGTGCTCGTTACCGGCCACGTATTTTACAACCTAAGACTTGTGAGATCACCCGGGAAAACAAAAAAATGAGCGATGAAATGCCTGGCTAACATCCGAACAAAAAGGATAACATCTCGCTTTCACCTGTAAAACACTTCTGAAATCAGGCCCTGAATTCCTGCCTTTATCTTTTGAGCAGGTTAATGGAAGATTTTTTAGAAAAAAACAGAAATTTTTCTAAAAAACCGAAAAAAGCAATCATTTCGGCCTATCTGCTTCTGTAAATGGTTGTTGTAAAGTTGATCAATCAGAGACGCTTCAAAAGCAGTTTAATCGTAATCGTTTACGAAGAAAATGCTAAAAGGGTTTACTTAAATTTTTCATGTCGGTTGGAGATTTCGTTCGGGCGACTTTTTAAATTCTTTGAGTATAAAAGCCTGATAACCTCCTTTTTTTATATAATCAACAGATTAAAATTGACACCAAAGACAGTTATAAATAATTGCTGGAAATATTTCAGTTTGTGTCTTAAAGCAAATATTTCCTTTACACTCTTAATGCGCGACAGATGAAACCCTACTCGGAGTATTCGGCCGAAGAGTTAGCGATGGAAAACCTTTTTATCAGATGGGTACGGTTTCCAAACGATCCGCCAATACGCTCTTTTTGGGAAAACTGGATGACAAAATACCCCTACAAAAAGGATACGGTGGAGCAGGCAAGGGAGCTTGTTCTGATCACTTCCGACTGGAAAGCGGACGCGCTTTCTAACCAGGATGTAAATTCAATCTGGGACAGGATCAGAACTTCCCTTGAAATCATCACGGAGCGCGAAACCGGCGAGACCGTAAAAAGTCCGGCTTCGTCTATTTTTAAATCGGAGAAAATTATTTTGGGAGTCATCTCTATGGCTGTTATCGGCCTTCTTTGCCTGATTTTGTTCTATAACAAATAGTCATTCCCACTTCCCCTGAAACTCCTGGTTCCTGCCTGTTATTCACAAAAAAGTAGTTTGAACCACCTGCGGAGGATAAATTTTCTCAACAGCGCCCTTTATACTGTGGAAGCACACATACTGGTTCTCTTTTTATACAGGTTTGATTTTTGCCGGTAAACCTATGTAAGGAATTGTTTATTAGTCACTTACTGCTTACAATACACCCTTGATCGTGCTGGTGCAGGCTCGCCTGCGATTATTTAATATTTGAATAATACAAATTTTTAATCTTGAAGTTTTATCTTAACTCACGCTTCCCATGTGCCGGATCATTAAAATTTGCAATTAAATACCAGACAATAACTATTCTGGGAACGTTCCCGATAACGATTGCGTAAATAAATTTGTCATTTCGTTTTTTAAAGTCTCACACTTTTTCTAATCTCATCTTAATATCTTAATTGCATTTTAAGTGCAAAAAATGGTATTATTGTTTTTGTTCTAATCTATGCAATCGGTTGAATAAAACTTTTTAGCTTACATAGCTTGCGGGAGATTACGTGATCTCTTTTTCGAAACATTACCATTTCTTTTTCTAAATACTTTTTATTTCAGGAAGCAGGCAAGTAAAAATTTGTATTGTCAACCAGGAAGTTTTGTAACCGAAAATATATATAAATATTTTCATAAAAAATTTAATCATTTAAATAAGGGTAATGCCTTATATTGTCGTCAGCATCATTAGGTCTAAGCATATCTAAAATTTAACATAATCGGTTTATATGAAAAAACACTTTACTTGTATCAGGCAGTACTTATTGGGTTGTGCCGTGATAGGTGTCATGGGCTTGGGGGTTGTAGCTCATGCGACTCCTGTTCGCTCATCCGTGCTGGTTAACAAAACGACTATCGATAAAACGATATCCGGTCAGGTACTTTCCGCAGATGATAATACGCCGGTACCCGGTGTTTCAGTCGTTTTAAAAGGGAGCAGAACAGGGACCAATACAGACGCTGACGGAAAATTTAAAATTGATGTACCAGATAATGCTGCAATTCTTGTGTTTTCATCCGTTGGTTTCACGACGCAGGAAATACCCGTTGGTACACAAAGCACAATTTCTGTATCGCTGGCCAGCGATATGAAGAATTTGAGCGAAGTGGTTGTGGTTGGGTATGGAACGCAAAAGAAAAGCCAGCTGACCGGAGCGATTTCGTCTGTGAGTTCTAAAATGATCAACGAAATGCCTATTACCAATCTTGGGCAGGCATTGCAGGGACGTGTTGCAGGGGTAGACGTTGCGCAGTCAGGTAGCAAGCCGGGAACAGTACCAAAGATCCTGATTCGTGGACGCCGGTCTTTCAGTGCCGGAAATAACCCGTTGTATGTCGTTGACGGTATACCGCTTGCCGGCGACCGGAATGAATTGTTGTCAAGCCGTCCCTTTGATTTTGCTTCAGGAGGTTATGAGGATATGAACCCGAACGATGTTGCATCTATGGAAATTCTTAAAGATGCAACAGCGACTGCGATCTATGGTGCAAGGGGTGCCAACGGCGTTGTATTGATCAGTACCAAAAGAGGTGCTGCAAAAGGAAAAACAACGGTGAGTTATGATACCTACGTGGGAACCACCAAAGCACTTGATAAAGTAAATCTGATGAACGGTGCTGAATATGCAGATCTTAAGAGAGAATCGCGCAGGACAACCGGAACATATAAAGATGAAGCAGGTAACGTCGTTCCTACAGGGACAGTTGATGCTTATGCAGATTCAAAGTTGTTCGAAGCAATTGAGCTCGACGGGATTGCAAATAACCGGACGACCGACTACCAGGATATGATGGTTCGCACCGGCTTTCAGCAGAATCACTCGTTGGGTGTTCAGGGAGGAAATGAGAAAACACAGTTTTACATTTCAGGAGGTTTCTTTAAAGACAAAGGGATTATCCCCGGACTTGACTTCACCAGAACGTCGGTTCGTGTTAACCTTGACCATAATATCAACAAACGCGTAAAAGTGGGCGTTTCTTCGTATACGATGTATAGTGTGCGGAATGGGGCGAACAGAAATCCATATGGAATGACGCTCGCGCAAAATCCACTGGCAAGGGCCTATGACGATGCCGGCAATATCATCTTCGCACAGACCACCGATGCATTGCTTACCAATCCAATGGCAGAACTTGTTAAAGGCGCGCAGATTGACCAGACTAAAAAGTACCGTTTCTTTAACAGTATTTATGCAGAAGTTCAGATCCTTCCCGGACTGAAATATCGTGCAAATTTTGGTCCTGATTTCAGCATTTCACGCGCTGGCCGCTTTATTGGAGCGCAGACCAATGACATCAAAGGCGGACAGCCAAAGGCAAACACCAACAGCCAGTTTGGGTTCAATTATACGATAGAGAACATCCTGACTTATGGAAAAACATTTGCCAATGTTCACAACTTTAATGTTACTGCTTTACAATCGATTCAAAGGGACAATTTTGAATATAATAACATAGCCGTCCAGGGTGTTCCGGTAGAAGGACAGGAATTTTACAATGCCGGGAATGCCGGTTCGGTACTTGGAGTTGGAAGTAATCTTATTCAGTGGACCCTAAATTCTTACATGGTCCGTTTGAACTACGACTACAATGACAAATACCTTGTGACAGTAACAGCCCGCCGCGATGGATCCAGCCGTTTTGGAGAAAATACCAAATATGGTAATTTCCCGGGGGTTGCCGTAGCATGGAATATGTATAATGAGCCGTTTTTGAAAGGAATTTCCTGGATTGACCAATTGAAAGTGCGTGCCAGCTTTGGTAAAACAGGTAACCAGGGTGTTTCTCCTTATCAGACCCAGGGTTTGCTTAAACGTACTTCCTATGCCTGGGGAACTGCTGCTGCATACGGATATCGCCCGAATTCAATCGGAAATCCTGACCTTAAATGGGAATCATCTGCTAGTAAAAACATAGGTATCGATTACAGCTTCTTTGGAAACCGTGTTTCAGGTTCTATTGAGGTTTATCAGACGAATACAACCGATCTTCTGCTTTCTGACCAGCTGCCGACTTCTATCGGTTTTAATGCTGTAACGCGTAATGTTGGAGAAACGCGTAACCGCGGTATTGAAATCGGTGTTTCAACCGTTAACGTAAATACAAAAGGTGGTTTCAAATGGAGCACTGACTTTGTATTTTATAAAAATAAAGAAGCCATCCTTTCGCTTTACAATGGAAAGGTTGATGATACAGGTAACAAATGGTTTATCGGACATCCGCTTAATTCTTTCTATGATTATAAAAAATTGGGAATCTGGCAGTTAGGTGAAGAAGATGCAGCGAAGGCACAAGGATTTGCTGTGGGGCAGGTTAAGCTTCAGGATACAGACAAAGATGGCAAAATCACCGCAGCTGACCGTGTTATACTTGGTTCTGACATTCCTTCATGGCAGGGAGGTATTACCAACCGTTTCAGTTTCAAAGGTGTTGACTTGTCATTTTTCATCTTTGCCCGCGTAGGTCAGAAGATTCTTAGTAAGTTTCATCAGGATAACCTGACTTTACAAGGTCGTTACAACCAGATTAAAGTTGACTACTGGACGCCTAATAATCCTACGAACGAGTTCCCTAGACCGAACTTCAACCAGGAGTTCCCGGTTTATAACACTTCGTTTATTTACTTTGACGGATCTTTTGTCAAAGTTCGTAACATCAACATCGGTTATACTTTCACACCAAAAATCGTGCAGAAACTTGGTCTGGAATCTCTTCGTCTGTTTGCAAGTATCCAGCAGCCGTTCATTTTCTCTAAATACCGGTCCAAATACAACGGTATAGATCCTGAATCTTCTGATGGAAATATCAACAGTGATGTAACTCCTGCGACGAGAATTTCAACTTTCGGGTTAAATATTAAATTCTGATCAGGTTACCAGCCGGTTTAATGATAGCCAGTAATTAACAATTTTAAATTTCAAAAAATGACACGGACATATTTATCAAAATCTTTTAAAACACTAGGTATACTGGCTCTCCTGTTTACAGGCCAGTCCTGTAAAGATTTGCTTGATGAAAAGGTAATATCGAGTATCAGTGACGACTATATTGCTACCACCGCAGGTTTCAATTCAGCTTCCAATGCAGCCTACTCCTCGTTGCGAAACTTTTATGGTACCGAAAGAGGTATCAGTATGACTGAATATGGCACCGACCTGTATTCTGCCGGTGCAGATGGAAGTTATAAAGGATTCCATTTTTATGACTCTCAGCTGATTGGTACTGTCACTATTATTCAGGAGGTCTGGGAAGAGCTTTACAAAGGTATCAATACCTGTAACGCAGTAATTGAGCGGGCTGCAACGGTCGCCGGAATTACAGACGCTGTGAAAGCGCAGAGAGTGGCAGAAATGAAATTTCTTCGTGCGCACTATTATTTCATCCTTTTCCAGCAGTTTGGCGGTGTCGATTTGCGTTTGACTGAAACCATTCTGCCTACGAAAAAGACCAAACGGGCTTCCGATGCTGAAATGTATGCTGCGATCATCAAGGATCTGGAAGAATCATTGACAGGCCTTGAAAATAAAGCTAAGTCTGCTGATTACGGACGTGCGACAAAAGCTGCCGCGGAACATTTACTTGCCAAAGTATATCTTGCCAAAGCGACTTCTTCTGTAAAAGCTGCTGACGATTACAGCAAAGCAGCGACTTACGCGCAGAATGTAATCAACAACTACGGGTTTAAACTACTACCGGACTTTGCCAGTGTTTTCGCGCAGGGGGCAGGTGAAATAAACGATGAAGTGATCTTCGCTGTGCAGTATACAACTGATCCGCTAACAAACATTTCAGATCCTACAACAAATGGAAACGGTAACAACCTTCACCTGATCTTTGGCATGCAGTACGATGTTCAGGCAGGTATGGTTCGTGATATTTTTTACGGTCGTCCTTTCAAGCGTTTAAAACCAACGCCTTACGCATTGGAAACCGTATTTAAGGATCGTGTAAATGATTCACGTTATAAAAAGACGTTCAGAGATACCTGGCTTTGTAACACCGCAGGAGGAACTTTTACTAACGTTTTTGATAACTCTAAAAAGTCAGTAACGTTTAAGCCTGGTGATACGACCATCTATATACCAGGTGTTGAATGGACCCTGGCTCAGCGTGCTGCAAAACCATATCAGGTCTTAGTGCCAAGTTTATACAGCCTTTCATTGTTCCCGACGCTGACCAAATTTATGGATCCGCTTCGGATTGACAGAACTTACGAACCTGGTAGCCGCGACTTTTTGGTTTTCCGCCTTGCGGATACCTACTTGCTTCTTGCCGAAGCACAGATCAAACTTGGTAAAACAGCTGATGCTGTTACCGCGATCAACATGGTACGGCGCAGAGCGGCATTTGCCGGCAAGGAAGCTGCCATGGAAATTACTGCGGCAGATGCTACCATGGAATTTATAATGGAAGAACGCGGGCGCGAACTGCTGGGCGAGCAAACACGTTGGCTTGACTTGAAACGCTGGGGAAATCTTGTTGATCGTGTGAAAAAATACAACACCGATGCAGCAGCGAATATCAAGGATATTCACAACCTGCGTCCGGTTCCTCAGACTCAGATTGACAGGAGTGAAAAGGGAACGGACGGTGCATCCGTATTCCCTCAGAACCCTGGGTACTAAAATAGCCCGGGCCGGTTCAATGAACGGAAAGGCATAAATAAAAAAGCGGAGATTTTATGGTTATCATAAAATCTCCGCTTTTTTATTTTCTAATTATTCCACAGAAAATATTTCATTTTGAGCCCATCAGGCACATCTTTAATTTTTTTAATAATTCTATTAATAAATTGCACTTAAAGGTAGTAGGGGTTGGGATGATGCAACTTCGTCAGGATATTTTGACATGCAATCGGTTGGAATCTAATTTGATTTTAATCTTTTGATATCATTCCTAACCTAATTACTCACCTTTCTAACGTTGTGCAATGAAGAGAAGATTTTTATCCTCTTACTCAACTGCAGGGAGATGCTATATCCTTTTAGCACTCCTTCTGCCGCCCGCTGTGACATCAGCAAACGGGATTTTTACTACATCCAGGCCTGAAGCCCGGTTCAGGGTTGACAAAAAAATAACCGGGAAAGTACTTGCCAAAGACGACAGCACACCTGTTCCTGGTGTGACGGTTGTCGTTAAAAATACCACCGTCGGAACCACTACTGATATCGATGGAAAGTATGAGATCAATGTCCCCGATGACAATGCAATTCTTGTCTTTTCGGCCGTTGGTTTTTTAACGCAGGAGAAGCCTGTCGGCTCTTCTTCTGTCGTCGATATTAGTATTGCTTCTGATCAGAAAACACTGGACGAAGTAGTTGTCGTGGGCTACGGCACACAGAAAAAGCGGGACCTAACCGGAGCTGTTTCACAGATTAACACAGCTAAACTCGAAAACGAAAATCCAAATTCTGTTCAGGACATTTTAAGAGGTAACGTCGCCGGATTGAACGTTGGCATGTCTCCATCCGCAAAAGGTGGTGGCAGCTTACTCGTGCGCGGCCGGAATTCTATCAACGCGGCGACGAGCCCTTTACTGGTTTTGGACGGCACAATTTACTACGGCGACCTGTCGGACATTAACCCGAACGATATCGAAACCATTGATGTGTTGAAAGATGCAAGTTCGACCGCCGTTTTTGGTGCAAAAGCGGCCAGTGGTGTCATTTTGATCACCACCAAAAAAGGAAAGGAAGGTAAAACAATAATCAATATCAACTCAAATGTTGGTATTGGGAATGTATCCAAAAATCAGCCTGTTCTCGGGCCGGAGGAATTTGTTGCATGGCGGGGTGATGTGATGAAAAATATCAACTCCACATACAAACCACATCAGTTTGACAATCCTGCTAATCTGCCATCGGATATATCGCTTGACCAGTGGCTGGCCTATGATGGCTCAAAAGGTGACCCGACGACCATTTGGTTGCAGAGGTTGGGTATGCAGCCTGTGGAAATTGAAAACTACAAGGCAGGCAGAAGTGTGGACTGGTATAAAAAAGTATTTCAGACTGGGTTGAGGCAGGATCATACCGTGAGCCTTTCCGGAAAGAAAGAAGCAGTTTCGTATTTCATGTCCCTGGGATATCTTAAAAATGAAGGGATCATCACCGGTGATCAATTCAGTACGGTTCGCGGACGTGTGAATCTGGAAGGTAAAATAAGTAAGTTTTTATCTGTTGGTATGACTACACAGTTTGCCGATAAAGATGAAAGCCAGGTCCCGGTAGATTATGGATTAGCGCGTATTCTTTCGCCCTGGGGTTCCGAATTTAATGAAGATGGTTCTTACAAATGGAGGCCAAATAATGAAGCAAGCGGTGGTAACCATCCCTATTATGCACGCCAGTTTATTGATCGCAGAGCCAAATATACTACTCTCAATACCACGTTATATGGGGTGGTAACTTTGCCGTTCGGATTTTCTTATCGTATCAATTATACACCTCGCTACGAATTTTACGAACGTTTCAACCATGAATCGGCAAAACATGCAGAATGGGCCGCAGTGGGTGGCAGTTCGAGTAGGCAAAACAGGAAAACGTTCAACTGGCAGGTAGATAATATTGTGAAGTGGAACAAAGTATTTGGCGCGCACAATTTCGATTTAACCTTATTGGCCAACGCTGAAAAATATCAACGATGGGATAATACGATGACCAATAAAGGCAACCTGCCAACGGATGTTCTCGGCTATCATGGAATTGGAGGTGGGATCTTGCCGACTGTTTCCAGCAATGATGAGTACAGTACAGGCGATGCGTTAATGGCCAGGTTATTCTATTCATACAAAGACCGGTACATGGTGACACTGTCCACAAGAAGGGATGGCTACTCTGCATTCGGACAGCAGAATCCCCGTGCCCTCTTTTCCTCTGCCGCTTTGGGATGGGTATTTTCAGACGAAAAGTTTTTCAAAAGCAGCTGGTTCAATTACGGGAAACTTCGCGCATCATGGGGTAGTAACGGTAACCGGGACATTGGATTGTATGAGGCATTATCCGATCTGAATACAGGTAAATATCTTCATGTGAGGCCGGATGGCACCGTTTATCTTGTTAACCAGCTATATGTGAACAGGATGCAGAATGCCAAATTGAAATGGGAAAGAACGGCTGCCTTCAATTTAGGACTTGACTTTGGCGTACTTAATAATGTTTTAGAAGGTTCGGTTGAGGTTTATAAATCTTCAACAACGGATCTTCTTGTACAGCGGGCGCTGCCTGATATTCTAGGTTTTAGTTCGGTTTGGGACAATCTTGGTGAAGTACAGAACAAAGGCATCGAGTTGAGTTTGAATTCTGTCAATATAAACCATGAGAATTTTACCTGGCGGACGACGGCCAATTTCCAGCTTAACAGGAATAAAATTGTTTCGCTTTATGGTGATAAAGATGCCAATGGCAAAGAGAAGGACGATGTGGCAAACCGTAGATTTATCGGCCATGCGCTGGATGAAATCTGGGATTACAAGATTGACGGTGTATGGCAGGTCGCGGAAAAAGACCAGGCTGAGAAATATGGAGTGAAACCAGGTGATTTTAAGATCAGAGACGTCGACAATGATGGAAAGTATTCCAATGCTGACAAAGTTTTTCAAGGTTATACCAATCCCCGTTTCCGTTGGACGCTCAGGAATGACTTCAAGTTGTTCAAGGTCCTGGATGTTGGGATCGCCGTGTATTCCTATTGGGGACACAAGGCAGCATTTAACCAGATGAAGAACCGGGACGGATTTCTTGACAGAACAAGTTCTTATAGGTTTCCATACTGGACCGAGGAAAACCCTTCTAACGAATGGGCACGGCTGTATTCCAGTGAAGGCGGATCCAGCGGTTTTAACGTCTACAGGGACCGCTCATTCATTCGTCTTGACAACGTTTCATTAGGTTATACGCTTCCCAAGAAATTGGTACAAAAGATTAGTATTGACAATCTGAAGTTTTTCTTCTCTGCTAAAAATCTTGGATACTACGCTCCAAAATGGGATTACTGGGACGCTGAACCTGATATCGATAATAATAATGTTCCCTCGCCACGGATTCTTACCGTTGGTGTTGACATCACTTTGTAATACTCAATAAGCGACTGAAATCATGAAATACAGATATAAATTTACCGGCAACCAATTCCTGATGAGCATATGTGTGCTTACCACTGGTCTTATGGGTTGTGACGAGTCCAGGCTAACACCAAAACCGCTTTCGTTCTTTGCACCGGAAAACACTTTTAACGATCCGGCAGGTTTGCGGGCCACCCTTATTGCCTGTGAACGTAACATGCGTTATGAATGGTATGGAGATAATCCACCAATTATTACGGAAAGCATATTCTCGGATATTGCAGTGGATGGCACGACAGATAAGTCGGGGCCGGCTCAAAATATGAACCTGCAGATCACACCAGATGCCCAACTTAACAGTACAGACTACAACAAAATTGGCTGGTACTGGCTCGAAGGGTACAAAGGGATCAAGTATGCGAACGTTGCGATTTCACGAATTGACCAGCCAACGTATAAAAACGAACAAGAGCGGAACGAGCTGCTCGGTACGGCATATTTCCATCGCGCCTTCCGTTATTATCGTCTTGTGCATCAGTTTGGCGATGTGCCGCTCATTCTGGATGAAGTGATTGAGCCAAAGCTTGACTTTCAATCGACAAAAAGGGACGTGATACTCCGGAAAATTAAAGAAGATCTGGAATTTGCCGAAAAATGGGTACCCGTTTCAGTTGATAAGGGAATGGTCAACAGGGGGGCGGTAAGCCATCTTTTAACAAAAGTTAATCTAGCATTGGGCTTATTTGACGAAGCAATCAAATCTGCTGGTAATGTCATTGACGGCGGAACACATAAGTTGATGACAACCCGCTTTGGCGTGAATGCAGGTGATGCAGCGAAAAATGTGATCTGGGATTTGCACCGTCCCGAAAACAAAGCGATCAGCGTGAACACCGAAGCTTTGCTACTGGTGATTGATCGCCTGCTGATTGATGGTAACTTTGACGGAGGCACGCAAAGTATGCGCAACGCTGTTCCTTTCTGGCATAATAACATTAATACTCCCTCGGGGAACAGAGGTACAATTGACACTTATTCAATTGAAATTGACCAGGTTAACCGATATGGAAGGGGGATTGGCCGTCTGAGGCCAACCTGGTACGCTACCCAAAGCATCTGGGATGATAAAAATGATCTTCGTCATGCGCCCGGTAACTGGATGCGGATGCAGGACCTGGTATATAACAATCCTGCTATCAAAGGAAAGGATCCGGATTATGGAAAAAGTCTGAGGCTTCGTACTGATGCAGGATCACTGTTAACGATTGATACGATCCGCTGCTGGTTTGACTGGCCACATTATAAGCTTTTTGTAGCTGATCCCGAACGGGTTCAGGCAGCCGGCGGGCACTCGGACTGGTATGTATTCAGGCTGGCAGAAACCCATTTGCTGCGGGCAGAGGCCTATTTCTGGAAAGGAGATCTGACCAATGCTGCCAAAGATCTGAATGCCGTTCGTGAAAGGGCGGGCTCTGCACCGTTAAGCGCTGCAAAAATTGATATCGGTACGATACTGGATGAAAGGGCGCGTGAATTGTATTATGAAGAGCCCAGGAAAACTGAACTTACCCGGATCGCCTACATTCTTGCCCAGACAGGGAAAGCAGCATACAATGGCAAGACATACAGTCTGGCGAACTTTTCAGACAATAATTTCTTTTACGACCGGGTGATGGAAAAAAACAATTTTTATAATAAAGGCGTCAAGACCCGCCATGGAGATGAATATACCATGAGTCCTTATCATGTTTTATGGCCGATCCCGTCTGCCACCATTCAGGGGAATACGCAGGGTATTATTAATCAGAACAAGGGATATAAGGGGTACGAGAGCAATATTCCACCACTGACCGAAATACCGGTAAAATAATAATTTAATTAATTTTAATGCAAAAAAGCTCTCTGGCAAGAGGGCTTTTTTGCATTAAACTCGTCTTGTAGAATGAAGCTGATTTCTAAACCATATTCTGACTTTTCATGATAAATACCCAAACTTCAGACCGCAGATATTTTCTGCGAAATCTTTCTCTCGGAGCGGCTGCGCTTATGACTTCCTCTGCCTGGGCAGAAGTGTTTGTGAAAAAAGGCGATGTCAGAATCGGATATTCGGCCATCACCTGGGGTGGCAAAGATGAACAGGCCATTGCTGAACTGTCTGGTCTGGGTTTTAAAGGCATTCAATTAAGGGCAAATACGTTTGGCCCATACCGCAATAAAGTTTCAGAGTTGAAAGATTCATTAACAAAACACAATCTTACACTTTGCATGTTTTCCAGCGGGAATGTCGAGATAGATCCGGCCAGGTTTGAAAGTACAGTCGACACGCACGTCGCTCATGCGAGTTTTGTCAAAGCATTAGGTGGAAATGCAATCCAGCTAACCAATAGTTTGAGACCGAAAGACAGAAAGCCTACGGTTGAGGAACTCCAAAAGCTTGCACAGGTGATGAATGAAATTGGCAAACAAACAGCTGATCTCGGCGTTCAGGCTGTATATCATAACCACATGAACCAGCTTGGTGAAACCCCCGAAGAAGTTGACATCATCGTTCAGGCAATGGATCCCAGATATGCCAGACTGTTGCTGGATATCGCACACTACAAACAGGGCGGGGGGGAACCTGAAGAAGCTATCGTTAAATATAAAGGAATCATTCACTCACTTCATTTGAAGGATACCAAACCGGCGGATACCAAGAATGGCTATAAGTTTGTCGAACTGGGCCAGGGGCGTGTGAATGTACCGGCAGTATTTGAAGCATTAAATAAAGTAAAGTTCAAAGGCTGGGCCGTGGTTGAGTTGGATGGCGTGCCGGATCCTGAAAAATCGCCGTTGATATGCGCCGGGATCAATAAGAAATACATAACCGAAATACTAAAATATCCTCTCAGCTGACAGAGCCAGTTGTGATGTTCAGAGAATAAATATTATTATCCAGGCAAGATAAATGCATTTTTGTAAGGGTAATCTGCTGGAAATATCGTTATATCAAAAGAAGACTAAAATCTGATTATTTTAGTCTTCTTGCCGTTATAAATGATTATTAAATATTAAAAATTACAATGAATAAATTGAAAATTTGCTTGTCAGCAATGCTTTTTGCTGGTGTTCTTTTTAATGCAGATGCACAAAAATCAAAAGATGGCTGGCAGGATCTGTTTAATGGAAAAGATCTTTCAGGATGGACACAATTGAATGGAAAAGCAAAGTATGAAGTAAAGGACGGCGCCATAGTTGGAACTTCCGTAATGGACACACCCAACTCATTTTTAACGACTGAGAAAAACTACGGTGATTTTATACTCGAATGCGATGTAAAAGTTGACAACAAGCTCAATTCAGGAATCCAGATCAGAAGCCTTTCTACTCCGGATTATCAGAACGGCCGTGTGCATGGCTATCAGGTTGAAATTGACCCGAGTGATAGGGCCTGGTCAGGTGGACTTTATGACGAGGCGCGCCGTGGCTGGCTGTACTCGCTTGACATTAATCCCGAAGGAAAAAAGGCGTTTAAAAAAGATGAATGGAATAAATATCGTATAGAAGCGATCGGAAATTCAATCCGGACTTTTGTGAACGGTGTTCCTGTCGCCGATGTGGTTGATGACATGACACCAAGCGGTTTTATCTGTCTGCAGGTACATGCCATTGGTAATAAGGACAAAAGCCTTGAGGGCACGCAGGTAAGCTGGAAAAATGTCCGTATCAAAACTTCAAACCTTAAACCAAGTCCAAAAACAAATATCCGCATTGTGAATCTGATCCCAAATACGCTTACAGATGCAGAAAAAACACAGGGATGGAAATTATTGTATGATGGTAAATCGGTGGACCAGTGGCAGGCATACAGCGGCGACGGATTTCCTTCAAAACGCTGGACATACAATGATGGCACCATAACGATTGCAAAATCGGACGGATCTGAAACAGGGAATGACATCATTACAAAAGAACTTTACGGACCGGCTTTTGAATACCAGTTCCAGTTTAAACTAACGGAGGGTGCTAACAGCGGTGTGAAGTACTTTGTCGACAAAAAGTTTAACTCCGGCGGAAAATCCGGTGTTGGCCTGGAGTTTCAGGTACTGGATGATGCAAAACATCCGGATGCAAAAATGGGGAAAGATGGAAACCGCACCATAGGTTCTTTGTACGATCTGATCACTTCTGAAAAACCTTACAATGCCATCAAAAAAATCGGCGAATGGAATCTTGGACGGATCGTGGTTTATCCGGATGGAACTGTTCAGCATTTTTTAAATAATCATAAAGTAGTAGAGTATGTCCGCGGATCTCAGTCTTTTAAAGACTTGGTGGCAGGCTCTAAGTTCAAAGGATTTGAAGGTTTCGGTCTTTCTGAAAAAGGATATTTACTATTACAGGACCACGGTGACAATGTTTCTTTCCGTAGTCTGAAAGTTAAGGTATTGAATAAATAAGTTGTAGTCTTTAAAAATTTCCATATAATCATGACCAGTAGAAGAGATTTTATCAAAAAGGCGGCTCTGGCTTCTGCCGGGGTAGCGGTGAGTGTAAATTCGGTAAATGCATCAAGTTATCGCCGCATTCTGGGCGCTAACGATCGCGTTCGTGTAGGGATTATCGGATTCTCTGATCGTTTCCGCAGCTCATTGGCACCTAGCTTTGCTGAACATTCGAAAGAATTGAATTTCGAATTCATGGGTGTTTCCGATTTATGGAACCGCCGTCGTGATGAAGCTGAAAAATTCATAAAAGGAAAAGGCTGGTCTGCCAGCGAATTTGTTAAGGCACGTAACAACGAAGAACTACTTGCACGTAAAGACGTCGACGCGGTAATTATCAGTACTGCCGATTTTCAACATGCGCTGCATTGCGTTGAAGCCGTGAAGTCCGGACGTGACGTATATGTCGAAAAACCTTTCGCTGAATCTCTGGCAGATGGGAAACTTGCACTGAAAACGGTTGAAAGTTCTAAACAGATTGTACAGGTAGGTTCTCAGCGTCGCAGTGCGCCAAATTATCATGCTGCAAACGACTATATCCGTTCAGGTAAATTCGGGGATATTTCGATGGTTGAAATGACCTGGAATGTAAATCAGCCAGGACGCTGGAGACGCCCTGAACTGGTAGCGCAGATTAGAAAAGAAGATACAGACTGGGACCGCTTTTTAATGAATCGTCCCAAAACAGAGTGGAATCCACGTCATTACCTGGAATACCGTTTATTCTATCCCTATTCATCAGGTCTTCCGGGACAATGGATGTCACATCAGATTGATACGGTTCACTGGTTTTCCGGACTCGATGCGCCACGTAGCGTAGTTGCCAACGGCGGTGTTTACGTATGGAAAGACGGCCGCGTCAACGCGGACACGTTCTCAGCAACATTTGATTATGGCCCGTTTGACAATCCTGATAAAGGGTTTCAGGTTATTTACTCTGCGCGCATGCACCAGGCGGCAGGAGACGTAAAAGAATATTATTTCTCAAACGGGGGAATGATCAACCTTGATACGAATAAAATTACCTCCGAAGGTGGTCTGACGGCCAAAGCAGCTGAGGCGATGGGTATGAAAGCAAATCTGCTTCCTGAAATGTCGTTAAAAGCCGGAGATAAAATTGCAACAGATGCGAATACGGGCTCAGACCCGATGACTTCGCTTCACATGCGAAACTGGATGGAGTGTGTGCGCAGCCGTAAAGAACCAAACGCACCAGCCCGTGCTGGTTTCAATCACTCGGTCGCCAATATCATGTCAACGCAAGCTCTGCATACAGGTAAAAAAGTAACCTGGGATCCGAAGAAAAGTGACATCGTTCTAAGTTAATTCATTGTTAAACGCAGTAGGGGACGGGTGTTAAACGCAGGGGGTAAATGAGTTAAGGCGCGGGGTATGCAGAGCATTTTTTATAATCAATGTTCTGAACTCAGCGTCAAACGCTACTAACACTGCGTTTAATAATTCCCTTCATGATAAAGGGTATGGCGTAACATACAAGTGTGAAACACAATTATCTGTTAACGCTGCGTTTAAACCTTAAACTTCAGGAAAGTGAAATTAAAACATACCAGCATCGCAATTGCTGCTTTTTCTCTGGCTATGACAGGACTGGTCCATGCCCAGAAAGTAGATTTTGTAGATAATAAAAAAGACAAAAAAGTCGAGGTTAATATTGATGGGAAGCCATTCACTTCTTATTTCTATCCTGGTGAGGACGTTCTGAAAAAAGCAGTTCTCTATCCGGTTATGACCGCCAAAGGAACGCTTGTAACAAGAGGTTGGCCGCTGGATCCGCGTGCCGGCGAGCGTGTGGATCATCCGCATCATGTAGGTATCTGGCTGAATTATGAGGATGTAAACGGAAACGATTACTGGAACAATTCGAATGCTGTCGACCATGCAAAACGCGCTTACGGAACCATCAAGCATACAGGAATTACAAGTATGAAAGGTGGTAAAGACAAAGGCGAATTAACTGTTACTGCCGACTGGGTCGATAAAGACGGTAAGCTGACTTTACAGGAAAAAACGACTTACGTTTTCAGTGGCAAAGGAAATAACAGAACGGTCGATCGCTTAACCACTCTGACTGCTGTCAACGGAGACGTGGCCATGCCGGATATTAAAGACGGAATGTTTGCGATCCGCGTGGCCAGAGAACTAGAACTGCCCTCGACCAAACCTGAAATCTTCACGGATGCAGCCGGAATAGCCACCAAAGTTCCTACCATGAATAATGAAGGCATTACCGGAAATTATCGTAACAGTAATGGTATAACCGGAGAAGATGTTTGGGCAAAGAGAGCTAAATGGTGTAACCTGACAGGGAAGATCAAAGACGAAAATATCAGTATAGCCATCGTTGACCATCCAAAAAATGTTGGATACCCTTCTTATTTCCACGCTCGCGGATATGGACTTTTTGCGATCAATCCATTAGGACAAAAACAGTTCAGTAACGGTAAAGAGGTGCTGGACTATAAATTAAAAAAAGGCGAGTCAACGACGTTTCGTTATCGGCTGGTCGTAGCTTCAGAACATCTTTCGGATGATTCTTTGAATGCGATTGCAGCAGACTTTGCAAAAGTGAAGTAACTTTAATTATCTTTCTGTTGCTTATTCAAAAACGTATATTTTTGTTCATGTGAAAAGCCGTGGAGGAATCCATGGCTTTTCACATTTTCAGTATGAATAAGAATTTGGCTGGCACGTTTATTCTATATACTGCCAGAAGTTTTAAAGGACAATTAATGAAAATCAATTTATGGATCTGTAATCTGCTTTTACTCATTACCAGCCTGACGGGACTGGCTGGCAAGGGTTTGGCACAATCTGAGGATTATCAGTTTGTACGGTACAGTGCAGAAAAAGGACTTTCACACAATCAGGTAAATTGTTTTTTTAAAGACCGCAAAGGATTTGTCTGGATTGGGACAGCTGGAGGCTTAAACCGGTTTGATGGTTACTCTTTCAAAATATTCAAGTACGATTCCAGAGATTCAACGACCATATCGGATCATCACATCAGTAATATGTTCGATGACGCCGAAGGTTTTCTGTGGATCAATACCAAAACAGGTTTTAATATTTATGATCCGGTTACTGAAAAGGTGGACCGCAAAGCTGACCAGGCAGCTATCAGGTTCGGCTTGCCTGATGCCAATTTTTCGAGAGTTTACAAAACAAGATCAGGAGACTACTGGATCTATCACAACCGCCTGGGGCTCGTCAAATATCTTGCAGATAAAAAAAAGCTGCTGCTTGTAAAGCCAGCCGGGCAGATAAGAGTGTCTGATTTTGCAGAAGACTCCCGTGGAAATTTATGGATCGTTTATGAAGATGGTCTCGTGGCCAGGATGGACGGCAAATCTCTCAAAGTATCGTACCAGAATGTTTTGTTGCAAAACAAAAAACTGGCGTCGTCGATCAGCCACCGTGTTTTTATTGACGAAGATGACGAGCCTTGGGTGTATGCAGTAAAAGACGTCCGGGGACTGTTTTATTTTGATCTGAAAAATAATCGGCTGATATCAGCAAATACAGCTTCTTCTGTTTTTAAACTGAATAACAACATCGTGAGCGCCGTTATTCAGGGGCCGGATGGAAAAATCTGGATAGGGACAGACCATGGCGGCATCAACATTGTGGACAAGCGAAAGAGAACGGTTTCATTTCTTGTAAACAGCTGGAGTGATCCCCGATCGTTAAGTGAGAATAGTATCAATACCCTTTACAAAGATTCAACGGGTATGATCTGGGCCGGAACTTTCAAGAACGGATTCTCCAATTATCATAAAAATATTTTCAAATTCTCCCTGATCAGAAACCAGCCTGCCAATCCTTCAAGCCTGCCATTTAATGATGTGAACGTATTTGCGGAAGATCGAAAGGGAAATCTCTGGATCGGTGCAAATGGAGGCGGACTTATCTACTTTAACAGAAAGAACAATACCTTCAGGCAGTACAAGAACATTCCGGGCAATCCTGCAAGTCTGAGTAATAATGTCATCGTAAGTATGTTTCTTGACCGAAATGATATTTTGTGGATGGGGACTTATTTTGGCGGGTTAAACAGTTTTGACGGAGAGAAGTTTAAAAGATATCTGCACGACCCGGCAGACTCCACCAGCCTGGTGGATGACCGTGTCTGGGAAGTTTATGAAGACTCGAAAAACAGACTTTGGGTCGGAACACTCGGAAATGGTATGGACCTTTTTGACCGTAAAACGCAAACATTCCGGCATTACCGGCCGTTTGTTCCCAATTCGATCAGCTCAGATTATATCGCAGCCGTTATCGAGGATAAGCTGGGAGACATCTGGATCGGTACAGCGTATGGAGTTGATGTTTTAGAGCATAAAACAGGCAGGTTTATTCACTATGCCCATGACCAGAAAAATCCCAAAAGCCTGAGCAGTAATGGTGTATTTTCGCTTGCAGAGGACAGTCTGGGTAATATCTGGATCGGTACTTCTGACGGGCTCAGTCTTTTTAGCAGAAAAAACCAGAACTTTACGACCTATGATTCCAGGGCCGGACTCCCTGATAATTCAGTGTTGTCCATTGCCATTGACGCCAGGCAAAATCTTTGGCTTGGGACGCCTAAAGGGATGGTTCATTTCAAGATAACAAAAAGGGCGGGGAACCAGCCGGTAGATTTTACGCTGAGGACTTACAATGAAGTGGATGGACTTCAGGGTAGAAGTTTTAATGAAAATGCGGCCATGCGCCTGACAAGCGGAGAGCTTGTTTTTGGCGGAGCCAACGGTTTTACTATCTTTTCTCCGGATGCCCTGGAAGGCGCTTCAGCCAATTCGCCCGTTGTGCTGACCGATTTTCAGATCTTTAATAAAAGTGTTAAGCCGGAAGAAATGCTCAATGGCAAGGTCGTGCTGACCAAATCCATCTCCGAAACAGATCAGATCACCCTTCAGCATAGTCAAAATGTATTTACAATCGAATTTGCAGCACTCAACTACCTTCATTCTGAGAAAAATCATTACTTATATACATTGCTCGGGTTTAATGACCAGTGGTTTGAGGCGGATAACAATACCAGAAAAGTGACGTATACGAACCTTGATCCGGGCTCCTATATTTTCAAGGTTAAAGTAAAAGATAACAATTCCCCTGGGAGCGAGCGCATACTTAGGATTACAATTTTACCGCCATTCTGGAAGACACCGCTGGCGTATATTATTTATTTGTTGCTGGTCATTGGCGCACTGGCGATCGCCAGGTGGATTTTGCTGGAAAGGGAGCGAATGAATTTCCGACTGGAACAGGAGCGGCGGGAAGCGCAGCAGCTGCATGAACTGGATATGATGAAGATCCGGTTTTTTACCAACGTGAGCCATGAATTCCGAACCCCGCTGACATTGATCTTAACACCGCTTGAAAGTTTAATAAACAGCCTTCCACAGGAGTATTCTGTACGTAATCAGCTGACGCTGATCCAGCGCAACGCCAACCGTCTGCTCAATCTTGTAACCCAGCTGCTTGATTTTAAAAAACTGGAAATCGAGGAAACGAAGTATAAACCTGAAAAAGGTGATATCGTCGCATTCGTGAGGGAAATCGTGAACACATTTTCTGAGCTTTCTCAACGGAAGCATATCAGTTTTTCATTTGAAAGTGATTCCATAGAAAAGATCTGTCTTTTTGATCCGGAAAAGCTGTCAAGGATCATGTATAATCTGCTTTCCAACGCTTTTAAATTTACACCAGCGCACGGCCAGGTATCAGTTGCCATTTCTGCACTTGCACAGGAACAGGCCGAATGGGTGCAGATTCAGGTCAGGGACTCAGGAATTGGTATCCCGCCGGAAGCTCAGGAGAAAATCTTTGACAGGTTTTATCAGCATACCTTGCCAGACCATATCGCAAACGAAGGCAGCGGAATCGGCCTTTCAATTACAAAAGAATTTGTCAGGCTGCACGGAGGTACGATAGCGGTGGAAAGCGTTGAAGGGAAGGGAAGCACCTTCACGATCCGGATTCCTTTCCAGGCAGCGGATGGAAATTTGAATCCGCTTGTAACTGAACCAAAGGCAGAACAGACTGATACCGTTTCAGTGCCGGAGGCCATTATGAAACCAATGAAAAAGGATAAGCCGTTACTGCTTTTGGTGGAAGATAATGATGAGTTCAGGGCTTACCTTAAGGAAGTCTTGATGCAGGATTATCAGATCCTCGAAGCGGCAAACGGAAAGGCAGGCTTTGAAATGACACTCGAAAAGATACCTGACCTAATCGTGAGCGACGTGATGATGCCCGAAATGGACGGAATGGAAATGTGCAGGCTAATCAAATCTGACAACCGGGTTTCTTATATTCCAGTCATTCTTCTGACTGCGCGAGCCGAGGAAGAGCAGCAGCTGCAAGGATATGAAACCGGAGCAGATGCTTACATTACCAAACCATTTAAGCTGGCAATCTTGCAGGTTCGTATCAGGAATCTGGTGAAACAGAGAGAACTTTTCCGGCAACAGTTCCAACAGCATATTAAGATCCGGCCCAGTGAAATGGCGACGCAGTCGATGGATGAACAATTTATCAGCAAGGCAGTGAAGGTTGTGGAGTCACATATCAGCAATGCAGAATTTACCGTCGAAGAACTGAGCATGGAAATGGCGATGAGCCGTGTTTACCTTTATAAAAAACTGCTTGCACTTACAGGCAAAACACCGATTGAGTTCATTCGTGTAATCCGCTTAAGCCGTGCAGTTCAGCTGTTGGAAAAAAGTCAGCTCAGCATCTCTGAGATAGCATATCAGGTAGGATTTAATAATCCGAAATATTTCGCCAGGCAGTTTAAAGAGGAATATAAAGTACTTCCGACTGAATACCGGAAGAAAGAAATATCCCGTTAAAATTGTTTTAACAGCAATCGGATAATTCATTTAGTGGGATTTTATTGAACGTAATAAAGATGATGATATTTAAATAGTGCAATTTAAATAGTCAATATTTTTATTTGATTTCAAAAGCCGGACGGTATGTCCGGCTTTATTTTTTGATTCTTGTCAGCGCTCCCGACTTCTGACCAGGCCATGATAACCTCAAAATATTCTGCTCTGTTTACAAATGAATCCCTATTTGTAAACATTTGATACCCCTGCCGCGTTGTTTTAAATTTCACATTTGTCCTATAATTAGTTCGATTTGTACCATATCCATGGTTGCTTTGGGCAAATATTGGAAATGTATAAACCGGCTGTAATTAAATCGAGGTATTATCAAAACAAACAACATGCAAAAAAACATGTACGCAAACAGATGGGTGAAGTGGAGCTTGTCTAACTTATTGCAGTCATTTAGTATTACTCTTCTGATGGGTATGCTGCTGACTTCGGCAAGTCTTATGGCTCAGGAGAAAAAGACAGTTACGGGTACGGTGTTATCCGAAAATGACAGTTACGGTTTGCCCGGCGTAAGCGTCGTGGTAAAAGGGACTTCAAATGGTACGACTACAAACGCGAAGGGGGAATTTTCTATTGATGCCAGTTCCGGAAATACGCTGGTCTTTTCCTTTATAGGTTACGAATCCCGGGAAATAAGTGTTGGAAACAAAACCCAGATCGAAGTCAGGATTAAGGAAAGTATCGCCAATCTGGATGAGGTGGTGGTTGTGGGGTATGGAGAAATGAAAAAAACAGATGTGTCCAGTTCACAGGTAACTGTATCAGGCAAGGATCTGAGCAAGACGATCAATACCTCGCTGGAACAGGGGCTCCAGGGAAGAGCTGCCAACGTAATGGTGCAGCAGAACTCCGGCCAGCCAGGCGCGGCACCTTCCGTGTTAATTCGCGGATTAAGCTCACTGACCGGGACTACGCAGCCTCTTTATGTAATTGACGGAGTTCAGATAAAACCAGACAATATGAAGGACGATCCTAATAACCGTCCAACAGGTTTTTCTAATATTTTGTCGAGCATCAACCCGGATGATATAGAAACGATCAACGTGCTGCAGGGGCCGTCGGCCACTGCTATTTATGGAGCCGTAGGTGCCAATGGTGTCGTCATGATCACGACAAAAAGAGGAAAGGCAGGAGAGTCGAAAATAACTTTCAACTCGTTACTTACGCTTCAGGCAGAACCTAAACATATTGACGTGATGAATCTGAGCCAGTATGCACAGTTCAGAAATGAGCTCGCTGCTCTCGGAGGTACGGCCACGGATCCTGAATTTGCCGATCCTTCGGTACTGGGCAGAGGAACCGACTGGCAGAGTGCACTGTTTCGCCCGACAACACTTCAGAAATATTCTCTCGGACTGAGCGGTGGAAATGAAAAATCTACCTTTTACCTTTCAGGCGAATATTTCAATCAGAAAGGCATCGTGGAAGGCTCCGGATTTAAGCGTTACAACTCGCGCCTGAATGTGGACAATCAGACCCGCAGCTGGCTAAAGATTGGTGCAAACCTGAACGTAGGCATCACGGAAGAGAAAGTGAATACCTCGAACGGCGGTATCATCCAGCTTGCCCTTGATCAGAATCCAAGTGTCCCGGTTACGAATCCGGATGGTAGCTGGGGCGGACCTGCAACAACGCAGTTCCAGTTCTCAAATCCGGTCATGATCTCGAAGATCAACAACGACTACAACCGTCGTACCTCTATTCTTGGTAATATATTTGCCGATGTAAAACTGTCTAAAAACCTGACGTGGCACACAGAGGCGAGCGGTAGTTCAGAGTTCCTGAAATATTATTCGTTCCACCCGTCCTATACCATCGGAGGTTATATTGTATCTCAGGATGCGGCTACTTCAACACGTTCAGTTAATACCAATACCTGGTGGAGCGCACATACCCGTCTTCAGTATGATTACAAACACAATGATCATGCTGCCAATATCATGGCGGGTCATGAGGCCCAGTCTTTTACCTATGAATCGCTTACCGGAACCCGACGTAAATTTATTTCAAATACGATTGAAGAACTTTCCGGCGGTGACGGCTCAGTGATCTCCAATGTAAGCAATGGCAGTGGAAAAGGTACGGGGTCAAGAGAATCCTATTTTGCCCGTCTGAATTATAGCTACAAAGACCGGTACATCATTCAGGGAACCTATCGTAAAGACGGGTCGTCTGCCTTCCGTGAGGGACGCCGTTGGGGAAGTTTTCCGGCTGTGTCTGTGGCATGGAGAGTTTCTGAGGAACCATTCATGAAAGGGATCGAAGAGATCAATGATTTGAAATTTCGTTTTGAAGTTGGAAAATCTGGTAACCAGGGTAATGGCGGAAATGCAATTTATTCTACTTTACAAAGTGTTCCGACGGGTTGGGGAACTGGTTTCCTTGCATCCAATTTTGCCAATGAATTCCTGACCTGGGAACAGGATAAGGTAATCAATGCCGGTATGGATCTGCATATGCTGAACAACCGTATCGAGCTGATCGTAGATGCTTATATCAAAAATATCGAAAGTCTGATCACGGTGAACTCTTATCCGTTCAGTTATGGCGGAGACATAGCATACTCGCCGGGATATCTTAGCTGGCCTTCCGTAAACTCGGGGTCTATGCGTAATACCGGGATCGGTTTCACCTTGAATACTGTAAACATTGATAAAGGCGGATTTTACTGGAAAACAGGTATTAACCTTTCTTTCGACCGCAATAAGGTAACTTCTCTGCTTAATCCGATCACACCGATCTGGAACGCGAGCACAGTTGGTTTCATCACGGAGGTAGGCAAGCCTGCAAGTATGCTGACCGGATACATCGCTGACGGGATATTCCAGAATGCCAGTGAAATCCAGAACCATGCGATCCAGACTTCCAACAATGCTTTGACAATCAACCCGACGACGGGAACCTGGGTTGGGGATACTAAATTCAGAGACCTCAACGGTGACGGCGTCATTGATGCAGAAGACCGTACCGTGATCGGGAATCCATGGCCAAAATTCACGCTTGGACTTAACAATAATGTTACCTACCGTAATTTTGACCTGAATGCGTTTATTACCGGTAGTTTTAAAAATGACGTGCTGAATTACCCACGCTACCGTGCAGAAGTGCCAGGCGTTGGAGGTACATTCGGTAACCAATGGTCGTCGGTAGCCAACTATGCCAGACCAAGCAGTTATAATGCAGCCGATGCAGAATCTGTTACGCTGACCAATCCGGGCTACAACATTCCGCGTATCTCACCGGGTGATCCCAACGGAAACAACCGGATGAACACGAACTTCATCGAAGACGGTTCGTATGTTCGTTTGAAAAACATAACTGTTAGTTACAACTTCCCGAAAAAACTACTGAAAGACTTTTTCATTAAGGGGCTGAAAGCATCTGTAGGAGCGCAAAATGTGTTTACGATCACCAAATACAAGGGCTATGATCCTGAGATCGGTATGGTAAGTTATGGCGGTACGGTGATGGCCGGGATAGACACAGGCCGTTATCCTTCTGTCCGGATGTATTCGTTCGGTCTTTTAGCAGATTTTTAAGCCGGTACGTGTGTGCGGTATCTATCACACTTTATAACATTCAATTTCGAAAAAAAATGAAACTAAGCATAAAACTTATAGCCGCATTTGGGGCACTTTTGCTGACGCAGGGATGTAAGGAAGATTTTCTTGACCGGCCGCCTGTGGATGCTTTAACTTCCGGTAATTTTTACAAAACCGACGATGAGATCATGGCCGGCACTTCACCGCTTTACAACATAGTCTGGTTTGATTTCAATGACAAAGCCAGCATGTCGTTTCAGGAGGCCAGAGCCGGAAACCTTAACTCAAACGACCGGACGGCCTATATAAAACATGCCATTCCTTCTACGGACGCCAACACGCTGCTTCCGGGTTACAAGTCTTTTTACAAGATTATTGCGCAAAGTAACAATGCCTACAAGGCGATCAGGGAAGCATCAGGAAGCACTGCTTCTGCGGCTGTAAAAAGCCAGGGGCTTGGCGAATGCCGGTTCATGCGTGCCACCGCTTACTATTACCTTGTGAGCAACTGGGGAGCCGTCCCTATTGTATATGACAATGTGGCGCAGATCAACCAGCCGCCTGTCCGTAACCGGATCGAAGATGTATGGAAGCTGATCATCCAGGATTTCCGTTTCGCCGCAGCCAGTTTGCCGGCAACAACTGTTCAGGGACGTCTGACAAAATATTCGGCAGAAGGAATGCTGGCCCGCATGTACCTGATGCGTGCAGGTTTGAATCAGAACGGAACCCGCAACCAGTCGGATCTCGATAGTGCGAAATATTATGCGGAAGATGTGATCACTAAAAGCGGACTTACCCTGGCTCCGACATATGCCGAATTATTTGTAAGTGCCAATAACAACAGCTCAAAAAATAACCCTGAAAGTTTATTTTCTCTGCAATGGATGCCTTTGAGCAATCCGTGGGGTATCAATAATTCTTTCCAGGCATATTTTGCCTATGAATCGGCTATCACAACAACCGGCGATGGCTGGGGCGCAGCTCAGGGTGTTTCTGCGGATCTGGTCCGTTATTTCATAAACAACCCTGCGGATTCACTTAGAAGAAAGGCGATTGCCATGTTTGACAGCGATCATTATTCGGAGATCAACAAAGCCAAAGGCGGGCTGACCTACAACAGGCCGGCACAGCTTTCAGCGATCAAAAAATACATCATTGGTTCACCGGCTGATAACGGTGGTCTGGGTGGATTTATGGCTGCAAACATTAACTCCTATATGTTGCGTCTTGCGGAGGTATACCTGATTTATGCAGATGCCGTTCTGGGTAATAGCGCTTCAACCACAGATCCGAAAGCTTTGGCCTATGTGAACGCAGTGCGGAAAAGAGCAGGACTTGCCGACAAAACATCACTGACATTCGAAGAAATATTCCAGGAAAGACGGATAGAAACTGTTTTTGAGGGAAACTCATGGAATGAGATTGTTCGGTGGTTTTATTTCAATCCGGCAAAAGCGACGGCATATACAGCAGCGCAGCACAAAGAGAACTACACGATGACTTACGTGCCTGGAACGGCCAACCCTAAAAGGTACAATGTTACCTATGTAGATCCTGAATTCTACCCGTTGACTGCCAGTACTTTATATCTTCCTTTCCCTGAGGCGGAGATTGTAAATGCGCCTTCTTTAAAAAATGAACCGGTCGCTTTCGATTTCAGCAAACTGGTTGATTAATCCTTAAAATTAAAACGGACATGATTTTTAATAAGATAGTAAAAACAGGGTTTATGGTACTGACCCTACTCTCCGGAATGCTCTCGGTACAAAGTTGTAAAGATGACGATGACGTAGACGCTGCACCATTGATCACCAATGTACGCCTGCTGGATCCTGTTGCAGCAGACAGCACGATTAAAGGGGCCCTGCCAGGAACTTTAGTGGTCATCCAGGGTCAGAATCTTGGAAGTGTGCTTAAGGTATATTTCAATGATTTCGAAGCCTCTTTCAACTCCGCACTGGGAAGCAGCAGTAATATCATATTATCGATTCCAGCCGCAGCGCCCACGCTGGCAGAAGATGCCAATGTGCCAAATACGGTTAGAGTGGTGACGAGGGGTGGTGAAGCAACTTATGATTTTAGTCTGACCTCCCCGGAACCACGTGTAGACGGTGTGTATTCTGAATTTGTAAAGCCGGGAGGTACAGTGATCATCAACGGAAATTATTTTTACAACATCAAATCTGTCAAACTGGGAACGGCAAGTCTGGAAATTCTTAACAGAAGCCAGACAGAGTTAAGGGTGAAAATGCCAGCCACCGGAACAATGGATTATCTGACCGTAGAAGGTGATTTCGGTACAGCGAAAACCAATTTCAGGTTGAATGACACTACTTTTCATATGATCAATTTTGACGTTCCTGCTACTACCTGGGGTGACGCCGTATGTTATGGCACTGCTGCAATACTACCGGCTACCGACCCTGGGGCCATATCTGGAAAATACTCAATCATCAAGGAGTCCAATTTGCCATCTACCGGATACAATGACAAGTGGGTTCTGGCTACCTGTTATTTCGACTTTAAACTCGAAGCCGGTGCTGCAACAGAAAGACTGTTTAAATTTGAGCACAATGTCGTCGAAGCATGGAAATCGGGGCAGTATGATTTTACTATCTCGGCTGACGGGAAAGACTATACCTTCGCATACAAACCATGGAACTCCACCGTATACCAGGCGACCGGTTTCAAGACAAATGGTTGGAACACAGCGGTGATTGATTTAGGCGAATTCAAAACCGGAGATGGCAGCAGCATTGCTGATGTATCGAAGATCACGGATCTGAAAGTTTCGTTTAACACATCCGATGCAGCTATTGCTTCATTCAATACCAGCGTTGATAATTTCAGGATCGTAAAGAAGTAAGCATTCAAACAAAACAGACGGGCGTAAAGGCAATTGCCTTTACGCCCGTCTGTTTATAATAAGGTTCAGGATATTATTTACCCATTATCCGGAATACCGGATACCTGAGATATTCTTTTTCCCGGTAAGGGGAATTCTCATAAATGAAACGAAGTTGTGCATCTCCGCTTTTGGCAAATACCTCGTCTGATTTTCTCTTTTCATCCAGCTTTTGCTGCAGTTCCGGCGACTTACTTAAAAGATCTGCGGCCAGGTCTTCAAAAACATAACTGGAATAACCTTCTTTTGCCTGAAGAATGGAGTCAAAGAAATTCCATTTAAAAAAAGAATCCACTGCTTTTGGTTCAAGCGTTTCCACGATGTAACGGTTTGTCCATTGATTCACAGGAATATACCAGTCTCCTTTCCGGAATTTTACCTTTTTCTTTTCTGTCCGCAATTCTGTATTCATATGCCAGTAATGCCCTTCATAGGGTGTTTTCGGCGCATCATAACTTTGAATGTAATATACCTCCACTTCACGTTCTTCATCTTTTTCGATAGGTGTCATCTGCACTTGATTCAGTTTCAAAAGATCGATCACATTAAACCATCCCTGCGGAATGATATAGGCGGACGGCTTGTCGACAACGTCCAAAGGTTCATAAGTGTCATAAAACGGAACTTTTACATTTAACGGTTTTGAGCGGTTGTAATGCAGCCTGTCCTTACCGCTGATCTTACTGGGAAAGTATTCCGGCTGATACCCTTTAAATTCAATTTCTGTAAATTTCTCTTTGTTGTTCTGCCAGGTTATCGCGAATTTTTCCTGCGTCTTTACGGCTTCTTTAGTCTCTTTTCGCATTTTAAGCAACTGCTGTCTATATTGAGCAAGCACTTTAAGGTTTCCGTGCAAGTAGGCGTATGTCGACCTGACCCTTTGATCATAAGGTTTCAGCATATGCGTTTCCGTCATGACACCGATCGTATGGAAAAGTGCAGCATATCCGGTTGAATATCTTGGCCAGTCCGGGAACTGCGAGAAACCTTTGTCAGGTGTTTGTCCGAAGGAATTGATGTAGGGCGTTGCCTCGAAACCCGCATCTTTAAGAAATTGGTACATGAAGGGAAGGAAGGTCTCCTTATGAAATTTTCCCAAAGGTCCGCCCAGTTTGTCCTGTTGCGCGTAATCAAGTGTCATGACATACTGGTAATCCGCACCGTTGCTTACATGGGTATCGGCGAACAGATCAGGATCCAGCTCATGGAAAATAGCCGCAAAACTTTTCGCATTTTTTGTGTCATTTTTTATAAAATCACGGTTCAGGTCATAATGTCTTGCGTTTCCCCTAAAACCATATTCCAAAGGTCCGTCCTGATTCGTTCTGGTCGTACTGTTTCGGTTCAGTGCGCCGCCAATGTTATAAAACGGAATGATCGCAAGAACAAGACTGTCCAGCTCAGGAAATTTTTCAGGGTGCAGGGCGATATCCCGAAGTAGAAGCATGGATGCATCCACACCGTCAGGCTCGCCCGGATGAATGGCATTATTAATCAGAAAAACTGCTTTTCCCTGTGACTTTAGTTTCTTTATTTCAAAGGATTTATTTCTGGAATAAAGAACCAGACTCAATGGCTTGCCGCTGTCGGTAGGTCCTTTTTCAGTAATCTGAATTTGAGGAAAATTTTTAGCCAGCAGTTTATAGTAGGCTATGCCCTCTTCATAGGTAGGGGTCTCTTTTCCACCGCTTTTTTCAAAACGCGTTTGATACTGTGCCAGGGAGACACTGGAAATTAATAGAAAAAAGGATAGTAGGAATTTTTGCATGGATATAAAAAAATTGCATAAAGACAATTTTAATAATAAGACTGTCGATATGCAATTTCTTCATGCGTTAATTAGCGCATTATTCTTCGTTTTCGGCAACGATATCGGCATGCGACGTGGCTTCATAACTATTTGAATATTTAATATCGTCCAGCCAATAGGTGGAGCTTACGATATCAAAAGTCACCTCGCCGGATTGTTTGTCAACGGTTTCCAGCTGCCAGATGATGTGTTCTGCTTCTTCAAAGGTTGTTCCTTCAAGCTGATCTCCGAAAAGCCGGTTGACCAGATTGTGATCCGACATCCCCTGAGCCAGAATCCTGACGATCGGCGCCTTCGGGTTTTCATCAAAAATGGCAAGCGCTTCAGGGTTTTCAGCCGTAACCTTTAATTGAAACCTGACTGCTTCCGCCCTTGGAAATTTGCCGTTGTAAGCATCATATAAAAGCTGGGTAGCCTGATAGAAACTGGTATGCAGTTCCAGTTTTGGATTTTCTTCCCACAGTTTTTCTGTAAGCATCTGGTGCGACAGATTTTCGATCTGTCCGTCGGTCAGCTCATCTTCGATCAGATATTCCAATACAAGACTGGCAGCTTCTGCGGGTTCAAGATCGGTGATGGACATGAAACACATTTCTTTAAGTTCCGCTGCCGCGATTTCTTCCGGATTCTCGTAATCCATTTTTACCAGCAAAGCTTTGTAGTCCTCGTTGGTCCATGATCCCGGAAGTTCCTGGATCGTACTAAATGATAAAACCTCGACTGCAAATTTATTCTTGTCTTCCATAATTTTATTAAAAAATAGCTCAAAAGATATAGTCCGTTCCTCCACCCATTTTTTCCGGTTCCCCGAAAAACCGGTAAAGCCGTTGTATGTTGATTGGACGTCATATCCGGAATTAGGTAATCCCGTTAATTGATACAAGGAAAACTGTGCCAGTGCCTGGTCAGCTATTTTTTCATAAGCTTTTCCCGCATGGTTTTTTTAAAGAAATAGGCAACAGGAAAAATTAAGGTAATTACGACAGCTGGGACAAAGAAAGATCCGAGACCGTCTGTAACATGGTCGACAATGAGGTTGGTGATGACCATGATGTAGATAAATCCGATCATGACCATAAGTTTCAGGAACTTCACGATCCGGATGGCGAAGTCAAGGTTTTTGTTGGGCACCGCATTTGCTGCGGGCGAAGCAAATACATACCTGATCGTCAGGGTAATTGAAAAAAATATGAAACAGGCGATGCCTAAAACGGCAAAAAGGAAAAGTTTACTGCCAAAGCCGTTCGGTCGTCCCACAATGTTGAAATGAACAGGAATAGTGTCCGGAACCCGGAAATAGGTAAAAAGGGTCACGATAACCAGCGTTGCAAGTCCAAACCATCCGGCCGTATCCAGCATTTTGTCGGCCTTGGAATACGTGGATTTGGGATTTGATTTTTTAGAAATTTGAGATTTTGCCATCAGATAAAATTTGACTGCAAATCTACTATTTATATTGATCTATAAGATACAGGTACGGGTCTAAAAGATGGTGAACAAAAACGTCCTTTTGCGAGTCGGGGAATAATTTGTAGTAATTGTCATCGCCCAGCAGCGTAATCGTGGGGCCGATACGGACGTAGTCTGAGGTATGAACATAGGCAGGAGGCACAAACTCAGGCAGCGTTTTTTTGACAATTTTCGAAACAAAACCTCCCAGGTATTTTTCATAGTTCCGCTGCGCTTTCTCACTCGGTTTTTTCAACTGTCTGTAAGCATGTCGCATTGCAATTCTTGTAAAAAACTTCTGTTTCTTCACAACTGCATCAATATCCCGGAAGGGATTGGTATTGTTAAAATCTCCCAGGGTCTGGACAGAAAAAGGCGATTGGGGTACCCAGTCGGCCCCGTTTATAATATTAACACCCCAACCGCCACGGATAAGGTGCTCATATTCGTAGGCATAATAAACATTTCCGGCTTTTGGAGCTGCACTGCTATATGTCTTAAAACGAACGTCTTTCGGGATGATATTATCTTTCTGAAGCTGATATAAATGGGAGGTCATCAGATAGGAGAGTGCGCCGCCCTGGCTATGTCCCATCACAATAAAATTCCTGATCCCTTTTTTATAACAGGAATCAATTTTTGGGAGAATGTCTGCACTTAGATAGGCAACGCCGATAAGCCATCCGATATGGACAGCGGCGCGGGGATTGTCTGCCAGATGATATTTAAAGGTGAACTGATTCGAGAGTCTGAGTTCGCCTCTGGCCGGAACCATCGCAGCATAAAAATTCTGAAGCCAGCTCACGGGATTGACTGTCGTTCCACGAAGATTTATAACAGCGATCGTTGACTTTTCATTAATCCATAGATCCCAACGGTTATCCATGCCAACAACAGGCGAACGGTAGGCATATTTGAAATGAACCGGAAAAGGCAGTTTGTTTTTTGTCGTATCATAAAGCCGCGCATGCATCTGCATCAATTCAACGTATTCAGACTTTTCAAAACCAGGTTTAAGCAAGCTGGTTTGAGCATAACTTTGCCAGGTACTGAGCAAGATAAATACTGCTGAAAGTATGAGTTGCAGAATTTTTTTCGAAGCAAGATTGCGTATGATCATAGCCAGGTTAGATGTTCAGTAAATATAGAAATTTATGTTAAAGGCAGACAATAAGATCCAGTTACCGGCAGCTTTTTTGCATGATTTTTATATCAAAAACAAGTTCAGTTTATCTTTTTTTGATTATTAGAATAGTCTTAAAGTTTGATTTAAGAGTCATTTTGACTTTTATGGCAGCTATTAATTTTTTATTTTAGCCAGTCTAAAAAATAATTTCATGGAGTTATACTATTCATTTTCTGTTTTAATTGTCATATCCGCCATCTTCGCTTACATCAATGCACGGTTCTTAAAATTGCCCGCTTCCATCGGTGTAATGGTGATCGCACTGCTTGTTTCTCTCGGTTTATTGGCAACAGATAATATCTTTCCACACACCTTCGACAGGATCACAACCCTGCTTCACAGTATCGACCTCACAGAAATTTTGATGGGAGCCATGTTGAATTTTCTGCTGTTTGCCGGCGCGATCCATATTCACCTGGTCGATCTTAAAGAGCAGCGCATACCAGTCATGGTATTTTCAACAGTCAGTGTAGTGATATCCACTTTTGCCATTGGTTTCATGATGTATGAGATCTTGCCCTGGGTGGGCCTGGGTATTCCTTTCATCCAGTGCCTAGTGTTCGGTGCTTTAATCTCACCTACAGATCCCATTGCTGTATTGGGGATTTTGAAACAGGCCGGGGTGCCCAAATCTCTGGAAACGAAAATTGCAGGTGAATCTCTTTTTAATGATGGGATGGCCGTTGTAGTCTTTATCATCATGCTGGCGCTGGCCAGGGGAGAAGAAGTCAATACTTCTTTCGTAGGCATTACTACTTTGCTGGCCAAAGAAGCGCTGGGAGGGATATTACTTGGTGTTGTACTGGGTTTCATCGGCTCCCATGCCAACAATAAGGTTGATGGTTACAACGTGCACGTTCTTATTACCCTGGCCATTGTTATGGGCGGCCATTTGGCTGCCGAAGCCATGCATATGTCAGGACCGCTTGCCATGGTGGCCGCCGGTTTAATGATTGGTAATTATGGAAAAAACCTGGGCAATATCACGGAAACAGAGCAGGATTACCTGGATAAGTTCTGGGAGCTTATCGATGAAATCCTGAATGCCCTGTTGTTCCTGATCATCGGGTTTGAATTATTGCTTATCCCTGATCTGAGACAGTACTTCTGGATAGGAATGATTTCGATTGTAGTCGTACTTTTTGCTCGTTTTATCTCGATTTATATTCCGGTTAAGATTATTCCGTTCCGTAAAAAGTTTGGACGGCAATCGATCATTATTTTGGTATGGGGAGGATTACGCGGTGGTGTCTCGATCGCTCTGGCACTTTCCATTGACAATGATCTGAATAAAAATCTGCTGCTGGCGATCACCTATTTCGTTGTACTTTTTTCGATTATCGTTCAGGGACTTACTGTTGGCAAACTCACCGGAAAAATCGAGAATGCGGAAGATGCAGTTATTTAAATTGTGTAACACGGGAAATCAATAATCCTCCCGTATTACCTTTTTAATCATATCGTTGGTCTTGCTTAGCCAGATATCCTGAGCCTGGCAAGTCCAGTGGGAATCACCTTTGAGATAAGCTTTTTCTTTCATTTTTCTAAAATCAGGAAGTACATCGATATAAGGCATATCCAGTTCAGGATGGCTGTATACACGGCTGATCAGGTTGTTGTATGGTCCATACTCAGGCATCACTACGGAAACCTTATTGGGTATAATTGACAGGATCACATGACTGAAACCCAGATTTTTGGCGATCCGATGGCTTTCGCTAAGATTCTTCATCATCGAGTCCAGCTCTGTATCCGCCAGTTTGGTAAATGATGAAGTACTTTTAGGAGTATCCGTATCCATGTAATAAACGAGGCTTTTATCATCGTTGACCAGTGTGACTTTTTTATCTGCACGATGGAAAAAGTGATAGTTGAATGCGGCTTTCAGCTCTTTAACTTTCAACATCAGATCATTTTGAAAAAAGGCTACGTCGAGTCTTGCTTCTGCGGGATCAGCAGCGAAAGCATGATCCAGCTGATGCATGAAAGAAGGTTCTGGACCCGCCATGACAAATGTGGCAGAATCCGGCACAATGTTATGGATAGGCATCACCATCTTCTCTCTGAAATGTCTTTCAACACATTCCATCAAAAGAATATTGATTTTCGAAGTATCCGGTTTGAGATGCAGCATGTTGTCCCAATGAACATACTGGTATTCATCTGCTACGAAATCTTCTTTTCCAACTCTTTCTTTTTCGGTAAAACTATCACCGACGATATACAGATGAATCTTTTTAGGGCCCGTGTTTTTCTCCACATAAACCTGTTTTGGACACGTTTTAACAGGATCTTTGAATTGAGGAAGGTTTGATAATCTGTAAAGATCACCAAACTGGTAACCGTCCCTGATCAAATTCCATTCTCCGAGTTTGCCATATAGATAAGGGCTTAACCCGACCAGCCAGACCAGCGAAAATAGTATTAAAAATATGTACTTGATGTACTTCATAATTAACGAAGCTTTATTGACCACACCTGAACCTTCTTTTCAGACCTGCTGAAAATAAGTAATTTGGAATAAGATGGCAGATAGGTTAATTGGACTTTCAGCTCGGAAGGTATAGGTTTATCACCCAGACGTTTTCCGGTCATATCAAAAATGGTGGTATAATTTCCCGAACGGATCGTAATGAAACGGTTGTCGACGCCGAAGAAATGGTATTGAATGACGGAGTTGGGCAACAGATTTTTAATCTCGAAAAGTTCGTTACCGTCCTTTGTCAAAAATGCAGCCTTATTTGCCGACGACCGTACCAATATCCAGTCGAGTGAATTACGGTCAAAAACAGTTTTAAACTGGCTGGCAGGCTCTGGTCTGAGCAGCTGGGTCTGAGACTTGATCTTGCCATCCATGCTTATCCGGATCAATTCGCCGTAAACACTCACGCCAACGAGCTCAGACTGGCCGGTGGAGGGGTTTTGAGCCCAGGTAAAAGGACTTTCAGTTCTGGCCAGGATATCAACCGGAAATCCTTCACGAACCGCACCGCTTGATTTCAATAGAAAAATTTTACCGTTTTTCTGCGTGATAATATAGTTCCGGTTACCTATCTGATTCAGTGCAATCACCGGTGTCTGTATGTTATCAAAACGATTCGTCACGTTCAGTTTCCGGATATTTTTCATAACACTTTCCCAGATATATAACTCGCCCATCGCATCGCTTACGATAAACCGGTTACTGCCATCTTCGCCGCCGTCGATCATATACAAAGCAGTAATCGCGCTCGCTGACGGTATTCCCTTAGAAAAACTGGAAATTACATGGGTTGAATCGTCCTCGTCGATGGCATAAACAGAACTCGATGTCGCAAATATTCGCTGTTGCCGGCCAATATTCAAAAAGTCAACCTTGTAAGCTGCGGTGGCAATAGGGCCATTCAGCTTGGTAATTGTTTCTGTTTTTCCCGTTTTAAGATTGTTTACCCTTAGCAAATTATTCTCCTGATCGGTCAACAAAACTTCCGAGGTCCCGTCGATCGGATTTTGAAGCGCTGTCAGCTCGGTGTCATACAAAACCGGCCATTCAATGTCGATGTTCAGGAAAGTACGATTAAGCACTTTATTGGCGGTCTGCCGCTTCTTCGGGTTCAGCGTGATCTCTGGATATGCATCGCTGCCATCATAGCGGCATTGCAGAATTACGGACTCGATTTTTGATGATAGATCAGTATAGGATTTAGTGCTCAGGCCTTCACCACGCGACTGAGCTTTCCTTAAATTGACCACTAAAGAAAGCTGAGCATCTGATTTTGCACTCGTGAGCACGCTGTCATATTCCGGAGATTGCTTCCAGGTCAGCTGATTCTCATAATCAACGATATAATTTTGCAATACTTGTGAATTATTGCTCATCACAAGATACGGAGCTACATAGGTGACATATGTTCTCGGGAACCCGGAGAACATAGGGCCGTAAATTCCCGATGGAAGTTCAGGAATGGGTATTGAATAAATGTCATAACCCTGGAACTGATCCGTTGAAACATTGGATTCGGGGTTGGAAAGGCGGGCGAGTTTCTTGAGAACAGGCCGTAATTTATCATAACTTGAAAATTCAGCAAGCAGGATCTTTCCGTCAGTAATGCTGTTATTTTCTTCAAGCTGACAGAGGATTAACTCTGAGCCCAGGTTTTCCAAAAGCAAGGTGCTTTCCTTACCAACATGATAGACCAGTTTTTGCCAGGCTTCCGATTTCTGTTTTTTATGCCATTTCAAAAATTGCTTTTGAAAGTCCGCCTTTTCTTTGACTGCAAAGCGATAGAAATAGGACGTTTGCTGAGAAATATGTTTGTGCCCTTTAAAAGGCAGGCCGGAATTGTCTTTTACCCAGTTCGTAAGATAATAGTCAGGCGAATCGGTTCCGTTTGAAACCAGCTGAAGCTTATTATCCGATTCTTTATTTTCAGCGTGGTAATCCTGGTAATTTGGGAATGCCTGTGAAAACTGAGCGAAACTGCCGCTTTGACTGATCGTCGGCAATACCGATTTCCAGGCTTCATTTTTTAAATAGATACTGGTTCCATAATTTGAGTCGTCGCTTTTTTGAAACTTCGATTGCAGGTCTGCTCTGGAAATGCTTAATGACGACGCACGGACCACATCTTCAACTAATTCGCCGTTATAGCTCAGGATCAAAAAATTATCTTTTATCACATAAGAGAACAACGGCTGCGATTTGGTATCATTAATATCGGTGATCCGGTTATCCTGATAGGTATGGTGCAATACCCGTATACCACTGTGCTGCGGATTTTCAAGCCATTTGGTATCATCGTCATCCTCAACGGGAATGTACATGATGACACCCCATTCGGTATTGGTGCGCGGATGATAGGAATAGGAGATATCCTTACCTTTTAAAAACTTGCTCAGTCTTTTAGCGTCCGGTAAGAGCATGTCAAGCAATGATAGGTTTTCACTGGCAATATCCAGGAAGGGAAGTCTTTTTAGGTCAAGATTGGCTTCTGTGGCCAGATAAACCGAATCCTGCAAATGCTCGCTGGTAATTACGACCACTGCATTCGACGGAATATATTTCCAGGCGGCCGCTGAACCGCGTGACCATTTGAATAGAAAATATCCTGCCGGGACCAGAATGGCTGCCAGCAGGATAGTAATGATTAGTTTTTTAGACACAGGCTTAATGAGTAAGCAGTTTCTTGCAGAACAAATTACATGAAACCGTATTTATTTATAGCTATAAAAAATACTCAGTTTGAGCTGGTTTCTCTTTCTTAAGCACGGATGGCTTTCACATGCTGGTTCAATTCCAGACGGAAGCGCAGCAATTCTTTAAAACTACGGATACAAACTTTCCAGAGATTCCATTTCACAATGGAAACTTCTCCTGTCTCGCGGTCTTTGTGGGTAATAGGTATATCAAATAACTCCTGACCCGATTTTTTTGCCATCACCGAAAGGAAAATGTTTGGCGCGAATGGCTCTGGATTAGGAAGCTGATTCATTAATTTTTGCAGAAAGGTTCCTTTGATCAAACGGAACGGAATGTTGCTGTCCATTATGTAAGTTCCATAGACAAACGAGATCGTTGCTCTGAGGAATTTTGTAATAAACAGACGTACACCTGCGTCATGACGCACTTCCCGGTAGCCGAGAATAAAATCGGACTGACTGCGCTTGTTCCACAATTTATCAAAATCGTCGGAAATAAACTGATCATCGCTATCCGTTTGGAAGACGTATTGAGAATTTAATTCAAGGGCCTTGCGGTATCCGTTCACGACAGCATTTCCATGCCCGCCGTTTTTCTGATTGACAACTGTAAGATTGGTAACTTCTTTTTCCAGCTTGTCCAAAAGAATTTTTGTATTATCCTTTGAACCATCGTTGATGACGATTAGTGTGGTATTGTCGTTCGGAAATTTATTTTTCAGGAAACTGGTCCAGTTATGTACTACTTTTTCGATACAATCTTGTTCATTGTACGCCGGCATTACTATACTAAGAAGGAACGTCATGCAGAGAATTATTTGGTATGTTGATGCAAAATTAAGGAAAAAAGCCTGTATACGAAAATTGGATATTTTTTATTTACTAAGCGTAACGATCTTTTAGCGAATTAATTGGTTTTTCAAAGAAGTGCCAGGAAAGAGACGCGACGATTATCGTAAGTAAGGAAAACAAACAGGCTTCAAATGTTAAAGAACCTTCAAGTGATGGAAAATTTCTGTAAATTTTATGCAACAGCCTGACAGTAGGGTGGTTGGGTCCGCTGTGATAATGGTTGTATATGAAGTTATGGTACAGATATATACCATAACTTATACGCCCAAGATAAACGCTGACAGGATTTTCGAGAAAATATTTCATCGCCCCACCATATCCCGTGACAGCCCGCCCGATCAGAAAGAAACTGAAAATGGAAGATACCAGACGATCAATGACCACATCGACAACATTGTGAATATTGTCATATGATTTATTCCAGTATTGCATTAAAATCCACCCGGCTACGGCCAGCACGACCGGCCAGGTCTTGTCAAATAATTTAAGAAAAACATCTTTCTTGTACAGCTGGAGCCAGGCCATCAGTCCGCCAAGCGCAAAAGAATCCAGACAGGCAGGCATGGTTACGTATGAAACGCTCCAGTCTTTTCCGGAAAAGTAAAAGTAGAAACGTAGCAAAACGCTCAATACGCCCATGACAGCAAGCCATGGAATAAGGTTTTTTCTTGAAACAAAAAATATCAGAAATGGAAAAAACAGATATACCTGTTCCTCAACTGCCAGTGACCAAAGGTGATCCGATGATCCGAGCCAGGTCTGATAGACAGCGACGTAGATGTTGGTTCCGTATAATGCAAGCCAGGCAAATTTTTCCCGTACCGGCGGAACATTCAGAACAAACAGTATAGCCAGCAGCAGATAATATATTGGGAAGATCCTTATCGTTCTTCTGATCAGGAATTTTCGTATGTATTTTTTAAAACCACCAGGTTGCGGCTCATACGTTTCCTTACTTTTTAGAAGTATTCTGCTGATTAAAAAGCCGCTTAAAACGAAAAAGATTGTAACCCCAAGTTTACCATAAGGGATTACATTCACACCGGTATAAAAATGATCAATAAGCACAAGGGCAACTGCAATGAAGCGGATTCCGTCGAGTTGTATGATATGTCCTTTTGAAGTTGCGTGCATGGTTACCAATTTACTTTAACTTTATTCTGGCTTACAGCATTCACAGAGATTTTATCCTGCTGGAACAAAATGCCGGTTTCGTCACCTTGCTGTCGAATAATTGCTACTTTATATTCTCCTTTTTCAAGCTCTGAAAATGGAATTTCCGCATAAAATCCTGATGCGAAATAGTATTGTTTCAAGAATAATTCCTTGCGGTTCGTATTCCTGCTCCGTGCAGTCGGAAATACATAAAAACGGTCTGCCGAACTCAGCAGCACGTAAATTCCGCTGTCCTGCAAACGCTGGCTCTTGAAACCTGTATTTTTGACGATCAGGTTATTTTTAGTCTTTTCAAACTTCGTGGATGCATACAGCTCCATTAATGCCCGTGAGTTTCCGGCATAACCCTGCCTGTCTGCAATCTCTATGAACGGAAGCCATTTGGTATAAAAAACAGGTGTCTTCTCTACGATCCTGGCGGCAAAACTGGTGTCGGAAGGTTCTTTCAGCTCTTTATTTGTATAAGTCCAGTTGAACTGGCTCGTCGTCATGATCTTCCGCAAATTGTATGCATCAACCAGGTGATAATGGTAACTGAATACATTGAAGGTGATAGCCAGAAATACGATAGCTGTGATGTATGGCGATAAAAAACTTCCCCGTATCGGTATGACGACATATAGATAGGCAACCATTAAAAGCAAAACAGAATAAATCTTGAACCGGCTTGTGATCAGCCCTTCCAGTCCGAACCCTGCGCGGCCGTATACCACGATCAGGCCGGTTGCGAGAATAAACATGATCGAGCCGAGACAAAAAAGATCCGTAATACGCTCAAACCTGATGCTGTATTTTTTAGTAGATATCCTGAAAAGAATCGTTGATGCAATGGAAACGGCGACCAGAAATAAAACGATCCCCATGATAACACAAGCCCCGAAATGGTCTTTAACAGGAATCGATTCTGCGAAAGAGCCTAAGAAAGCCATATATCCTTTTGCAAGCTGAAACAGCGAAGCCTTGGATTCAGGGTTGGTATCGGGCTGTTTGTACGTCCAGAAATAAGCCAAAATACCAGCCGCACCTGCCAGTCCAAGCATGAAGGAGCGCTTTCGGTCCCCTGATAAAAACAATAGTACGGCACAGATAGGCAGAATCAAAATACCGATCGCACTGGTTGAAATAGTTAAGGCACCTACGAAAATGGCCAGTGCAAAGTAAACCGGGCGAGGATTGACGGCCAGGTAAATGGTCCAGAGTGCAAGCGTAATGACACCGAAGTTCTGAACGGCAGCCATTCCCCAGTACATGTTCTCCCAGAAAGCGAGTGTCAGCCAGATAAAGGGAATTGGAACAAGTGCAAATAATGGCTTTTTATTATTTTTCAGCAGCACGTACCAAAGTGGTATGACGCCGAGCAGCAGCAGATTACCGACTATCATCAGATGGCGGTAGTTCAAATGTCCTAAAATCGAAAAGTCCAGCCAGGCGAAAATCCTGTCAAGTGCGATCCGGTGCTCATTATGTTGTTTAAATATGGCTTTCAGTTTTTCCTGCCATGTTCCAGCGCTTGAATATTCGACAATGAATGATTTTAACGCATGGTCATCCCACTTTGGAATATTGATGGCATAATAATCCCATACCCCGAAATAAATACCTATCGGGATCAATATAATCAGGGTAACCAAAAGCGTTAACACTCCCTTGTTCATGCAGGAATAATTAGCTGATGGATATGTGCGGCAATCGAGACAGGGTCCAGTTCAGAAAGCTTTTGGTGGTAGGCCTGGCTTCCGTATCTTTTGTTTGGATAACCTTCTGCTTTAAGGCTTTTGAAGGAGTTGATCTTTACGCCCCGTTCAAGTAACTGAACGGAAAGCTGCTGTGCCAGTCCGCCAGTGCTAACATGTTCTTCGGCAACCAGTATGGCTGGTGCTTTTTCGACAAGCTGGATCATTTCATCTGTCAATTCCAAAGGAAAATGCAGTGCGCTGATCACATTGACCTTCTCGCCAAGTTCCGCAGACTGGTCCAATGCCGTGATCACATTGTTGGCAATAGGTCCTAATGCGAAGATTGTAATTTCAGGCGTATCTACTTCATGAATTACCTTGAACGAGCCTGATGCATAACTATTTTCAGGTGTGTTTTTTCCAAAACCCAAACGCAGATAAGCCGGTTTTGCGTCCGCAACAATTTGCCTCAATACGGGTTCAACCTCGTCTGCAAAACCAGGTACCCAAACGTTTGCATTTTGCAGCCCGCTCAGACAGGCAAGATCTTCAAGAGTATGATGCGAGCTTCCCATGATGCCATATCCATATCCGCCCCCGTTGCCAACAATGAAAACGGGAAGATTATGAAAGCAGACATCATTGCGAAATTGTTCCAGGCATCGGTAAACGATGAAAGGAGCTATACTGTAACAGAAAACTTTATATCCTTTATGTGCAAAACCAGCTGCCACACCGACCATATTTTGTTCGGCAACACCTGCATTTATAAATCTCTTGCCAAGTTTCGCCTGCAAAGGTTCCAAAGCCGCATAGCCAAGATCTCCCGTAATAAAGATGATGGATTCGTCTTCGGTAACAAGTTTTTCCAGAGCGGCTGAAAATTCTTTTCTCATTTTTCCTGTTTGATCAGCAATTAATTTGATCTATTTCATTTCTTAATTCTATTTCCAGCCGACAGAAAGATCTCTGAATTCAACTGAATACTTTTCTCCGAATTTATGTGTGTAATCGAACTTAAAAAATTTGATTACCTTAACTTCCGGCAAAATTCCACCAAACGTATAAGTGCACTTTATCGGAACATCCGTATTTAAATCAACTTTACTGAAATTATCAGCCCCGATGGTATGCGATTTAAGCTTGTATTCATTACCATCCAAATCTATGATCGACTTTACATGGGACATGATATACCAGTTTGCAGCAGAAGTTTTCAAAGTTAAAGTAGCAGTGACGGTTTGATTTTTACTGTCCCCCTCGATTTTTAGCAATTTAAAATCAATGTTATCGGAGTTGATTTCAAAAATAGCCTTACCGATTTTCAATGAATTTTTTAAGTATTCATTTTCTGCTTTAATTTTTATTAACTCTGCCTTAGTCTGTTCACAGTTCTGTACGGACTGGGCGAATGCATGATTTGCCAACAGGCATATCATTACAGCAAAAATCATTTTCATTAGTGTGTGTGTTTATAGTTAACCGGCAACAGGATCTATTTCGGGTCCTGTTTATTTCCTTAACTGTTTTACCAAAGTCCGGATTTCGTCTGCTGTTTTGTAGGATTTGGATCCTCTCCTGATGCGTGTCCGGATATATTTTGGTCGTTTTTTTGTCTCTTCAAAAATCTTTGTAATGTATTCCCCCAGGAACGAAATGCCCAGAATAGTCAGTCCTCCGAAGAATACGATCAATACAATAACTGTACTGATCCCCTGCGGCGTATCCGGGAAGAAAAATAGTTTGGCCAGTATTTGCCAGATAATTCCCAGAATCGATAAACCAGTCAGTGTAAAACCTGCATAACTCATTAATTCCAAGGGTGCAAAACTGAAAGAGAAAATGGCTTTCTTGGCCCACCAGATATTCTTCGTCCAGTTGTTTGTAGATACACCAAACATCCGCTCCGGCCTTACATAAGGAACGCCCGTTTGTTTGAAACCCACCCAGGCACGCAGTCCTCGGAGGAATTGTTCCGTCTCAGGCAAGTCAACAAGTTCTTTCACTACCTTTCGGTCAATCATCGAGAAATCACCTGCATCGCGTGGTATTGGAATGTAACTTAGTCCCTGGAAGATTTTGTAGAATGTCTTATAGAAAAAGTGGATATGCGGTTTCATTTCGCGCTGCACACGGACTCCGTAGACGACGTCGTAACCTTCCATCCATTTCTCATAGAATGCCGGGATTATTTCCGGAGGATCCTGTAAATCACCGTCCATCAGCACAACACAATCACCCGTAGCGATCTCCATTCCACTTAAAAAAGCAGCTTGCGAACCGAAATTCCTCGAATGGCTGATTCCAACCACATTTGGGTCTTTATCACAGATTTTGTTAATTACTTCTTCCTGATTGTCAGGCGAGTTGTCATTCACAAAAATAATTTCATACCGTACTTTCAGCTCATTGCAGGTTTTTACAATTCTTTCGTACATGTACGGAATGGCCTGTGCATCCTTGTAGCAGGCTATGATAGCCGTAATGACCGGATTTAATTTTGGATTAAGAAATGCCGGAAGAATAGTATCTTCATAGCGGATCTGATCCTGCCACGCCTTCGTTTTTGATAAACCATCTTCCAATGAAGTTTTAGCTTTCCAGCCAAAATCGGTTTCAAAGGCATCCGGATCACCATACCATTCCGCCAGATCCCACTTCCGGTTTGACATACTTCCCCATTTCGGCTCTTGTTTGATACCAAAAGTCTGACGGGAAGTTTCAACCAGATCGCCGATTGTGGTTTTCCGGCCAGTAGCAATATTATATGACTTTCCTGATGTTGCGCTGCTGATCTTCAGTGCGGCATCCAGAAAAGCTTCGACACAGTCTTCAATAAATACAAAATCACGGCTGATATCTGGTGAAACCAGAGAAGGAAGCTGTCCTTGTCTAACACTTTCAACCAGTTTTGGAATGAGTCTGTCCGGCTCTTCCCAATAGCCATAAATCGAGTACAGGCGAAGATTAAGGGTTTTCAGATCAAAAACACGCGCATAATATTCCAGCAGGTATGCCGCAGAAACCTTGGATACTGCATAGTGGCTATTAGGCTCTACGCGATCCGTTTCTTTGGGAGCTGTGCAGTTAAAGCCGTATTCAGAGCTGCTTCCTGCATGAATGTAAACGGTTTCCTTGTTACAGTTCTGCAGGATATTAGCAGTCCCTATAACATTCGTTTCATAGGTCAGATTTACACTACTTTGCTTGCTGTAAGCACCATAGGCTGCTAAATTAAACAGCGTCTGCGGTTTGTAACGGTCAAAAACCTCGCGAACGGAATTGTCCGAAAGGATGTCGCAGTGTATGATATTTTCAAACGGAACATTCAATAATTTTAACCGCCAGGCTTTTGTTGCATCGTGTGTGAGTGCGTAACAATCCTTTCTGATTTTAAAAATATCGTTAAAAAGATTTGCGCCTATAAAACCACTGGCTCCAAATACGAAAATCGGTCCTTTTAGTTGTTCTATTTTATCGCGGTAATGCGGTAAATGATCAAGCATTCGTAAGTTCATTAAGATATCGTTCCGTAACTTCCTGAGTGGCCTGCTGATAAAGTTCTGCGTTCATCGGCAGGTAATGCCATTCAAGTTTATTTTCCATGTAAGAAACTCCCTTACCTTTTACCGTATGCGCGATAATGGCTTTTGGAAGTCCGTTTTTATGGGATTTTAATTCCGTAATAGTCTGGTGTATCGCGAGAATGTCGTGGCCGTCTACCTCAACAGTTTCAAAGCCGATTGCACGCCATTTTTCGGGCGAGGCGGTTTCTCCAAGGACTTTGTCTGTCGCACCAAAACCTTGTAATCCGTTTTTGTCAACAAACATAAATAAGTTGTCAAGCTGGTTCTGGATCGCATAGTGCGCCGCTTCCCAGGTTGTTCCTTCGTTGGTTTCTCCATCTGAAAGTAAAGCGAAGGAATAACTTTCTTCACCGCTTATTTTTGCGGCATGTGCAATACCGGTTGCAATAGGAAGACCGTGCCCTAATGAACCTGTCGCAAACGGAATTCCTTTATACTGGCCCGGAGCCGGATGTGCCGGCAAAGTAGTTCCGTCCAGATAATACGTGGCGAGCTCTTCATCAGTGATCTCACCAAGTATGTTCAGGCAGGCGTAAAGTGCTGCTGCGGCGTGTCCTTTTGATAAAATAAAAGTATCTTCTTCTGATTTGTTCAAAAATAGGATGGCGATCATCAAGTCGATGCAACTGAGTGAGCAGCCGATATGCCCGGCATTCGCCTGATTATAAAGCCCCAGTAATTTCAGCCGCAATTCACCGCTTATTTGTCTGGGTTCATTTATTACTTCCTTTGCGGTCATGGCCAATTTCAATGTTGATGTCTGCTGTAAATTTGTGTACAAAGTAACGAGCAAAATTGTATTATTAAGTGTGCAATATACGAAATCTTATTAGACGGCTTCTTTAAAAGATGTCTTCCTGACTATTCAGACCCGTACCTTTTACCCTTTAAGTTGATGATTTCCAGCGGTTCTTTCAGATTATTACGTTTAATTAATATTCTGTCAACCTGCGTTGTGTCCATAACCTGAATATAATTTAAACTTTTTGGAAGGTATAGATTAGTAAGCTGGGCATCCTGTACCGAGTATGGCAAAAATGTCCGGTCCATCTCAGAGAGAATTGGCAGTTTATATGCCGGATATAGAATCGTATCGCCCGGTAAATAATTTTCCCTGATCTTTTTAGCTGCTTCGTAATAGGGGTTTTTAACCCTCGGAGTAGCAAAATAACCGTATTTTACGGATCGGTCCTGATAAAACTCCTGCAACCGTTGTCCGACAAAATAGAACTGGACGGCCAGGAAAAAGAAAATCAGCAGGCGGAATTCTGTGGCTAAATTGGAATAGTATTGCAGCAGGATACTAACAAGAATGATGACGTATGGAAATGAAAATCCGGAATAGCGCTGCGTGATACCATTCGTATGACCGCTTTTGAATGCCATTAAAACGAGAAATAACGTTGGGATCAAGGCCATCATATACAGTAAGGTCAATCTTTTACGCTGCTGTCTGTCGGCATTTTTATGTATATCGTAAATAAAAGAGAGCGCAAAGATGACGACAGAAAGAACGCAGAATTGAATTTTGTCACTTGTATAAACCAGTGCACTTACTAAAACGATAATATAGGGAATCCTCGGGACGAAAAATTCATGAAGCCGGATCTTGTCTTTGTATCGGTACCAGACAATGAGTAGGATTCCGACGAAAATTGAAATGATGGCGTTTCGCTTCCCTACGAGGCTGTCGGCCATTCCGTTTGTGAAAATGAGCAGGTCTGAAAAAACAGGTAATGCTTTGTTAAAAACATTGGCAAATGTTGCTGGCAGAACACCGAACGGATTGTCGTGCGGCCTGGTCTCAGCCATTCTTTTATAGAGGTCTGCCTGATAATTTAAAGAGTAAAATGTATACTGACCTCCTCCAAAAATAAGCCACCAGGTTACGCCCGATAACGCTGCAACAGCAGAAACAGCCATTTTTACCCAGCCACTGACAGAACGTAAAAAGAAAAGTGCGTAAAGCCCATGAACTAAAAGCACTACAATCGTAAGGAAATGGCAAAGAAGCCCAAGCCCTGCCGGCAGAACATAACCGGCATAGAGCCAGAAACTGTTTTTCTTACCCTCAATGATCTGTAAAAAAAGATAGGTTGAGAGAAGTGTCAGGAAAAAGGTGAGTGAGTAATTTCTGGCCTGGTGACTGTAAGCGATGAAAAAAGGCTCAATGGCTACGATTCCGGCCGAAATCAAACCGGTATTTACCGAAAAAAAACGCCTGCCAAACAAATAAGTCAGGCCGATAATGAAGACACTAAACACAACAGAAAATAATCTGGCAGAAAAATCCGACAGACCAAAAATATCCATCCAAATATGCAGCAGCAGATAGTAAAAAGGACTATTACCGATATCGCTCCGGGTCATAGCCTCATAATAGTCGGCAAGTGTTTTTTTTGACCAGAAGTCTGCCGGTGTGAAAGCGCGTGGCGAAAATGTTTCTTTGTAGGTGAAAGATCTTAAAACCTGCGGGGGCTGGAAACTAAAAGCAGGGGTTTTCCAAAACTCCGGCGATGTAATTTTTCTCGTCGAAAAAGCTTCCTTCTGATTCGCCCCTTCCAGCACGATGCCCTGGCTGACGACCATGGTGCTTTTCTCATCAAAAAAGATACTGTACGAGTCCAGGTGATAGAGGCGAAGCGCGATACCGATAATGAGTATGACCGCGAGCGTTAACCAGGATTGCAGATTTTCCTTCTTGTATGTGTGCACCATGTTTGAATGTCGGAAGTTAAAGCCGCGAAATTAAGGAAATTTCCATTGATTAGGCACTTTTACATTTTAAGGATTGTAAACTCCACGCGACGATTTTTCTGGCGGGTCGCTTCGCTGAGATTACTGGCGATCGGTTTGGCTGGCCCCCAGGCTTTTGTCTGTATCCTGAATGCTCCGATACCCTTGGTTACCAGGTACTTTTTTACTTCCACGACACGATCTTCTGAAAGCTTAATATTCTTTTTAGTATCTCCTTGATTGTCAGTATGCCCTTCCAGTAAAATTTCCATTTCCGGATATTCGTTCATGATGCCAATGATGCGGTCAAGTTCCTGAAATGAGGATTCTGTGATATCGGCACTGCTTTGCGAAAACATATTGTTGGCGAGACGGATTTGCTGGCCGGGCCTGATAGGCTGCAGGTAAAGATTTTTGCGGATTGTCCTAACATTCTTTTCCTCGGAGAGATCGATTTCTTCACTGGATGAAAAATAACCCGACTGACTTGCTGTTATGCGATACTGATCTTTTAAAGGCAGGATGAGATTGTAGTCACCAGTTTCTGAGTCGAAAGCAATTTTGGTAAATAATTGTTTGGCTTTAACAAGATCAACCGTAATATCTGCTTTAACGGGTGTTGTCGTTTCAAATTCATACACTGCCCCTGTGACCACAGCAATCGGATCAGGTTTCATGGATGGAGATAATTTAACACGAAAGAGATCCTCCGCACCCAAACTATTATCAGTAGAACTGAAATATCCGTAATCCCCTGAGGCCGGAATATTAAAGTAAACATCCAGTTTTGGTGTATTTACCGCGGATCCGAGATTTTCAGGTTTAGACCAGTTAAGCCAGGTATCGTCGAGCCTGTGAGACAGAAATACATCGCCGCCGCCATATCCGCTGTGGCCTGAGGATGTGAAATATAATGTTTTATTGTCCAGGGCCAGAAACGGAGAATTCTCATCACTGGCACTATTGAGTACGGGGCCCATATGTTTTGGTTCCGACCAGGTTTCATCTTCCCGGATGAAGGAAACATACAAATCTTTCCGGCCTTCCGAATCTTTCCTTTGCACCGACATAATCAGCACATTGCCATGCGGAGAGATAGCAAATTCGGAATCCGTATGAGTGTTATACAAGTTTTGGATCTTGATTTCTTTAGGAAAACTCCATCCGTTTTTGGTGTAGAAAGATTTGGAAATGCCGTAGACCAGCCCGCCGCCCGGAAGATAAGCGTTGATGAGGTAAATTGTTTTTCCATCGGCAGATATGCCTATGATGGCATTGTCACCACTGTTGTTAACCGGAGGCCCGAGATTGACGGCCTGGCCCCAATTATTATTTTTGTCAAGGGTAGACACCCAGGCATCCTGTTTGGCAGCTGAGCCTATATTTCCGTCATAATCGCTTCGGGTAAAATAAAGCGTTTTGCCGTCCGCAGAAATAATGGGATTTATTTCCTGACCTTTACTATTAACTCCTTTTCCTAAATTTTCCTTTCTTACGTCCTTAATGATATCCGGCGCCAGATTTATACGGGCCTCAATAGGATCTGTGTTTACGGAAATTCCGATGGCATCGATCTGGTTAAAACCGTTAACCTTGGCTGGATCCAGCACAATTTTTATCGCGTTCGTAATGAGGTTCTCCTGTTTAGGAAATATTTGAAGCATCCTTCCCTTTGCCTGCACAGGTGCTGCTTTCTGGTCATACACCAAAGATTCCTTGCCGGTTTCATTGTAAGCATAGACCCGGATCACAGACCCCGGATTGAAGTTCTCTGCTATCGCGACTTGTTTTAATGCAATGGATTTTTCAAAGCCAACTTTTATCCATTCTTCGTTTTTCCCGTCCGGTGTGGCTGGCGACCAGGCACACGGGCTATTTCCAAAATCAGGGAGTTTGTTAGGTTCGCCGAGTATTTGTTTGGATCTGAAACCTTGTCCTGCATTCTCATTTCTGTATTCAGAGGAATATCCCAATATTTTATCAGCCCAGAGTACCTGTTGCTGGGCAAGCAAATTTCCGCATACCAATAAAATCAGACTACTGCAAACAAATAATTTTCTTCTCACTACGCTCATTCGGGATGCACTTACTTTTTATCCTTGTTACTCATTTTCAAATACATGTAACAATATAAGTCAATTGGTTACTTGATAGGAGTATGTCTTTCAACGTAAAATAGTGTGGTGATATGATGATATTCAAAGGTAATGCCAAAGATTTAATACTGGTAGTATGAATTCAAAACAAATCTAATTTTTTGATCCGACTAACAGTATCCAGTCCCAGTCAGGTTGTTTGTCGGGCGGGACGATCAGCGCCGTATCTGTTCGGTCGAACTCGCCGCCGGTCCAGCGCCTGCCTGTGCGCGGGCTGTACCAAACTGCTCTGAATGAATTGCCCGTAAGTTTGGTCAGATCGAGGCTAAATTCCCTTGCCGTCGGAATGTATAAAATGGCCATTCGGTGATTTGAAATCGTGGCCACCGTAATTTCACTTGTTTGTGTGGTATCCTGCACCAGCTTGATTTCCTGATCCGGCTGAATTAAAGCCCAGGGTATTCCTTGCAGAATCTTTGAAAAACGTACCATATATTCTCCTCCATCCCGCAAAATATTTACTTTCCAGGTAGGGTTGAAATTTTTAATCGTACTCATATGGCAAAACCCGGCTGCTGAGCTCAGCAGAGATTCGTATGCCTGTTTACGGATCAGGGCAGACTGGTCTTTTATTGGAAATTCAGAATTAGCAATCAGAAACGGACTTTTAATAGACCGACCGATATTCTTTTGCCAGGTTGCCAGTGCTGCATATTCCGAATCGGTAACAGTGGAGTCAGGAATAAAAACTTTCAGGTCGGTGTGGTTTTTATCCAGGGAATCCGGTGGCGTGCAGGTTGAAAGGGAAGCGATGAGCTGATTTTCGGAATTTGCCCTTAAACTTTGCGTCAAGGTCTGCGAGACAAAAGCTTTCTGATTTTCTTCTTCACTGACGATCCAGAAAACGTTGGCAAATTTGGAAAAACGCTTACCGATATAGTCTCCATAGCTGCGGCAGGCTTCTTCTCCCTGCGTTTCAAATAGAGTATTCCAACTTTGTCTCGAAACTACGAGACCGATGACAAGTTCTCGCTCTTTTGCTGCGATAATCACTTTTTCCAGGTAATCAAAATATGCTGTATTCGGTTTTGCAATTTCATTATTTATCTGAAAAGGCGTGATCTTATGAAAATTTTTCTGGGTTGGTAATGCCGGTAAAACGTGAATCAAGATGGTGTTGAAAGACTGGGATTTGCGGATATCCATATATTGGACGGCACCGGGATAATCCAGTTTTCTGAGCAACTGCCAGGCAACATCGGCAATTACAAGAAACGGAGCGTCGTTCTGGTCTGCCAGATGTTTGCCGTCCTGACTTACCTTGAGCGGAAATTTATAATCAGTTTCAGCATAACTGGGTGTGCAGACTTGAAAATAAAGTGCCAGAATTAAACTGAGAATCGAAAATGACCGCGCCATCATACGGCGAAAGGAATATTAGGCCTTCGGCGAAAGCGTGAATTTTTACGATATTTATTCATGTAGACTGGGTTAAAATAAATAGACCTAGTTGGCGCGCAGTGCAGCTATCGTAGCGTGCGGATCCGAAGAATTGAAAACAAAACTTCCGGCTACCAAAATGTCGGCACCGTTCTCAACGAGAGACCTGGCGTTTGTATTGTTCACGCCGCCATCAACCTCAATTTTGAAGTCAGCGCCCAGCTCTTCCCGCATGTAATTAAGCTTGTAGATTTTCCGGTACGTATTTTCAATAAATTTCTGACCGCCGAATCCCGGGTTCACCGACATAATCAGCACCAGCGAAAGGTCCGGCAATATCTCCGAAAGCAGTTCAACCGGTGTATGTGGATTCAAAGCTACGCCCGCTTTTACGCCCAATTCCTTAATCAGTTGCACGGTACGATGCAGATGCGTGCATGCCTCATAATGAACGGTCAGGATATCTGCACCAGCATCCCTGAAATTTTCCAGATAACGGTCGGGCTGCTCGATCATCAGGTGGAAATCCAATGGTTTTTTTGCATAACGTTTTATGGCCTGCGCAACTGGAAAACCAAACGAAATATTGGGGACAAACATGCCATCCATGATATCAACATGTATGTAATCTGCTTCACTCGCATTAAGCATTTCGACGTCGCGTTGCAGATTAGCGAAATCTGCGGCAAGAATGGAAGGGGCAACTGCAGCCATTATGAAAAGTGGTAATGTTTAAATCCGGGGCGAATTTAAGAAATTTATAGGGAAGATGTAAATTCGGGAGATTTGCGGGAATTTTGTATTGCCACTAAATTCCCGTAGTTATTCAAATAAACGAGCGACAGAGAAACTCAAACCGCTCAACAATCTAGATTTTACTATCTGATCGTCGGTGGCAGGTGAATATAATTTATATTGATTTTCTTCCAAAGAATAATCTTCTGCGGCTGTATATTTTCCTCCCAAAATATCGTCAAGAGAAGCATTATAAATTTCACCCGAATTCTCACTTTCAACAAGGCCGTCAAGAATTCGTTGAATTCTTTTGGTGGTAAGATTTTGGACTGTGAGCCCTAAGTTCTTTGCCGTTAATGATTTGTGTCAAATCCCACTCTTGAAGTATCATTTCTTCTCGAGGGACCATTTTTATCAGTGGTTTAACGAACATACATAATTAATTATTCATTGCGGCTAACTTTCGATCTTTCATTAAATTTGTGCCGGATGATGATTTTCAAAGTCTCATTGCTGAGTAAAACATAAGTAAGATATTTCCCAGCCGCAATTTTTTACAAAAAGACCATGAACCCGGAAGAACGTATCAACGAACTCATTCAACTGATCGATCATTATAATTTCCAGTATTATCAGGAAAGTATTTCTGAAATATCGGATTACGATTTTGATCAGTTATTGAAAGAACTGGCCAGGCTGGAAAATGAATTTCCTGAATTTAAACGCAGCGATTCACCCACGCAGCGTGTAGGCGGAACGATCACGAAAAACTTTAATGCTGTATATCACCGCTATCCGATGTTGTCTCTCGACAATACCTACAACGAGCAGGAACTACGGGATTTTGACGAGCGCGTGCGCAAGGGGTTGGACGGAGAAGCTTATGAATATATTTGTGAACTCAAATTTGACGGTATTTCCCTCAGTTTCACCTATGAAAATGGCGTTTTAGTCCGCGGCGTGACGCGGGGTGATGGGACGCGGGGAGATGAAATTACCAATAATGTTAAAACAATAAAATCCCTTCCGTTGCGCGTTAAGTCAAAAGACATTCCACCGATCTTCGAAATTCGTGGCGAGGGATTTATGCCTTTCCAATCATTTCAAAAGCTGAACGAGGATATGGAGGCATTGGGTGTAAATCTCTATGCAAATCCAAGAAATGCTGCGTCCGGCTCGTTTAAATTACAGGATTCAGCAGAAACTGCACGTCGGTCGCTCGACTGTTACATCTACTCATTTTTAAGCGATGAAACCATTTTTGCAAGCCATGAAGAAAGTTTGCTCGCACTGAAATCCTGGGGATTTAACATTTCGCCGGGCTGGAAAAAGGTAAACAATATTGACGATGTCATTGCCTACATTCATGAATGGGAGGAAAAACGTGCCTCGCTTCCGTTGGCAACTGATGGAATCGTCATCAAAGTGAATTCATTTGAACAGCAGCGGGAGTTAGGTTACACCGCTAAAAGTCCGCGCTGGGCAATTTCATTCAAATATAAGGCAGAGAATAAACCAGCTATTTTAAGGCATGTGAATTTTCAGGTCGGAAGGACGGGGAACATTACGCCTGTAGCCAATCTTTCTGCTGAAAGCGAGCGATCTGTTCCCTACAATAAAGTTCGGGGAGTACATTTGTCCGGTACTTATGTGAAACGCGCAACATTGCATAATGCCAACGAACTGGAACGGCTGAACATCCGGCTAGGGGATACCGTTTTTGTTGAAAAGAGTGGCGAGATCATTCCGAAAATCACGGGCGTAGATCTCAGCAAACGTGAATTATTCCAGACGGAACCAATTATTTTCCCAACAAACTGCCCTGAATGTGGCTCGCTTCTGGCAAGGAATGAAGGTGAAGTAGCTTATTATTGTCCCAATGACAGCGCCTGTCCGCCTCAGCTGAAAGGCAGGATTGAACATTTTATTCATCGGAAGGCAATGAATATCGACAGTCTGGGTGAAGGGAAGATCGAGGTGCTTTTTGATAATCATCTGGTAAGAACACCTGCCGATCTGTATGACCTGACCTACGAAAAACTTCTTGGACTTGAAAAAAACCTGGTCAATGAGGAAACCGGCAAGATTAAAAAAATAAGTTTCAGGGAAAAAACGGTTGAAAATATCATGAAGGGTCTGGAAACCTCCAAAATGGCTCCATTTAAAAATGTGCTGTTTGGTTTGGGTATCCGCTTTGTGGGGGCGACTGTGGCTGAGAAATTGGCAGCATACTTTAAAAATATTACTGCACTCCGTGCAGCCACGTTTGAAGAACTTGTAGCTGTGCCGGAAATAGGCGGTAGAATTGCGCAAAGTGTCACATCCTATTTTGCAGTGCCTGAAAATCAGGTGGTCATGGAGCGTCTGGAAAAAGCCGGTCTGCAAATGACAACTGATGACAAGCCGGTTGAAATGGAAAGTACGATGCTGGAAGGCAAAACCTTTGTGATTTCGGGCGTCTTTGCAAACTTTGACCGGGATGATCTGAAACATAAAATTGAATCGAACGGAGGGCGTATACTCAGCGGTGTGTCCGGAAAACTGAATTACTTGCTGGCAGGAGATAATATGGGCCCGTCGAAGCTTGAAAAGGCCAGGAAATTAGGCGTGACAATTCTTTCAGAAGAAGAATTTTTAGGAATGATTCAAAAATGATGAAGGAAATTGAGTCAGGTAACTAACTTTGTGTTTTAAAATCAACAATTATATAAGAAAATAATGCCATTGGACGAACGTTTCAAAGGAGTCGGAGCAGCGCTGATTACACCCTTTGATGAGCAGCAAGAAATTGACTACGCTGGGTTACAAAAGTTAATCGAATTCGTGTCTGAAGGAGGGGTGGATTATCTGGTTGTGCAAGGAACTACCGGGGAGTCTCCAACAATTTCATCGACTGAAAAGGATGAAATTCTGGCATTTTCTAAGAAGCATAATACAAAAGGTTTGCCGATTGTATATGGTTTGGGCGGGAATGACACCAGAGCAGTCCTTGATACAATACGAAAGACTGACTTTGACGGTGTAGATGCGATTTTATCCGTTTGTCCTTATTATAACAAACCGACACAGGAAGGAATCATAGCACATTTTACTGCGATAGCAGATGCATCGCCGGTACCTGTTTTATTATACAATGTACCCGGGCGCACGGTAATCAATATGAAAGCCGAAACGATCCTTAAACTTGCAAAACATCCAAATATTATTGGTATCAAAGATGCAGGAGGAAGTATCGAACAAAGTATGGAGCTTGCCGCCCATGCACCAAAAGATTTTTTGCTGCTTTCGGGTGACGACAATCTGGTGACCACCATGTGCAGTGTTGGATGGCATGGGGTGATTTCGGTTATAGCCAATGGATTTCCACGTGAGTTTACAGATTTAACGTGGCATGCGATAGAGGGCAATTTCAAAGAAGCAGCCGCATTACAGCTGGCTTTTTTGGAGTTTGATACGTTATTATATATCGAGTCAAATCCCGTTGGAATCAAGAAATGCCTTGAAATTAAGGGAATCTGTAAGTCAGAAGTGAGGTTGCCGTTATTGAAAGCATCGGTTGGGCTGGGAGAGAAATTGGAAAAAGCAATGATCCGGGAGGGCTTTATGTAATTTGAATTAATCCCTTTTCCGGCCGGAACTCTGTCACCCGTTCCGGGTTAAGATATCCGGTAACGCGATTCTGCTACAATACTACCATCCCTTCGGGATTCTGCGATTGAATTTTTTTATATACAAGCCCGAAGAAATTGTATTCTTCGGGTCTTTTTTTAGAATAATATTAATTGATTGTGAAAATGCAGGGGCAAAAAATATATTATTCAAAACTCTGTCACCCTTTCCGGGTTATTATATCCGGTAAGTTTTTCTGCTACAATACTACCATCCCTTCGGGATTCTGCGATTGAATTTTTTTATATACAAGCCCGAAGAAATTGTATTCTTCGGGTCTTTTTTGGAATGATATTAATTGATTGTGAAATGCAGGGGTAAAAAATTTATTATCCCAAACTCTGTCACCCTTTCCGGGTTATGATATCCGGTAAGTTTTTCTGCTACAATACTACCATCCCTTCGGGATTCTGCGATTGAATTTTTTTATATACAAGCCCGAAGAAATTGTATTCTTCGGGTCTTTTTTGGTATAATATTAACTGATTGTGAAATGCAGGGGTAAAAAATTTATTATCCGAAACTCTGTCACCCGTTCCGGGTTATGATATCCGGTAATGCGGTTCTGCTACAATAATATCATCCCTTCGGGATTTATAAATCCCAGTAAAATTAAATCCAAAATTGACCCCATCCATAAACCCAAAGGGTTGAAAGTATTGTAGCAAACGAGATTTGCCGGAAACCAAAACCCTGAAAGGGTGGTATATTGATTCGGAGTGAACAATAATTCTTTTATATTCCTGAAGCAAACATCCCAATCTGCTATTAAATCCAAAATTGACCCCATCCATAAACCCAAAGGGTTGAAAGTATTGTAGCAAACGAGATTTGCCGGAAACCAGAACCCTGAAAGGGTGGCATATCGATTCGGAGTGAACAATAATGCTTTTATATTCCTGATGCCAAGATCCCAATTTGCTATTAAATCCAAAATTGACCCCATTCATAAACCCAAAGGGTTGAAAGTATTGTAGCAAACGAGATTTGCCGGAAACCAGAACCCTGAAAGGGTGGCATATCCCGATTCGAGCAAACCATAATGTTTTTTACATTTCCGATTCAAAGATCCCAATTTGCTATTAAATCAAAAACTGACCCCGTCCATAAACCCGAAGGGTTGAAAGTATTGTAGCAAACGAGATTTGCCGGAAACCAGAACCCGGAAGGGTGGCATATCCCGATTAGAGCAAACTAAAATATTTTTTATATTTCTGATTCAAAGACCCCAATCTTCCCCCAAATCGGAATTGACCCCATCCATAAACCCGAAGGGTTGAAAGTATTGTAGCAAACGAGATTTGCCGGAAACCAGAACCCTGAAAGGGTGGCATATCACGATTCGAGCAAACTAAAATATTTTTTACATTTCTGATTCAAAGACCCCAATCTTCCCCCAAATCGGAATTGACCCCATCCATAAACCCAAAGGGTTGAAAGTATTGTAGTAATGGAGATTTGCCGGAAACCAGAACCCTGAAAGGGTGGCATATCGATTCGGAGCAAACCATAATGTTTTTTACATTTCCAATTCAAATATCCCAATCTGCTATTAAATTAAGTTGACCCCATCCATAAACCCAAAGGGTTGAAAGTATTGTAGTAATGGAGATTGCCGGAAACCAGAACCCTGAAAGGGTGGCATATCGATTCGGAACAAACCATAATGTTTTTTACATTTCAGATTCAAACATCAAATTTCTAATTCATGATCACCTTTTATCCCGGTCCGTCCAAAGTATATCCTGAGGTTGCGCAGTATTTATCGGATGCATATCAAAGTGGTATTTTAAGCGTCAATCATCGGAGCGAGACTTTTATGGCGATGCTCAGCGAAACTATTGGAATGATTAGATCAAAACTTTGTATCCCGGCAGACTACGAAATTTATTTTTGTTCGTCGGCAACCGAATGTTGGGAGATCATTGCGCAATCGCTTGTTGCCACAAAAAGCCTGCACGTATACAATGGTGCTTTCGGAGAAAAATGGCTGGAATATACGCAGAAAATCAAACCTCTGGCCAAAGGCTCCTCATTTGATATTAATCGTTTTCCAAAGATTTCTGATATCGTTTCTACCCAGTCAGGCGAGGTTATCTGCCTCACACACAACGAAACATCCAATGGAACTGCTTTGCCCTTTTCTTTTTTCAAAGAATTACGAAAACAAACAGAACAGGTAATCGCGGTAGATGCCACCTCTTCGATGGCAGGTGTAGAATTCCCCTGGGAAGAGGCTGATATATGGTATGCTTCTGTTCAAAAGTGCTTCGGACTTCCGGCTGGACTAAGCGTTCTTATTGCTTCACCGCGTGCTGTAAAACTGGCAGAAAATGTCGGAGACCGTAGTTTTTACAATAGTTTTCTCTTTGTCAGGGAAAATTTTCTCAAATATCAGACACCTTATACCCCCAATACCCTGGGAATCTATTTGGCCGGACGGGTCATGAAACAAGTGAAACCGATTTCTTTAATTTCTGAACAAACCAAAAAGAGAGCTGCTGATTGGTATGCGTTTCTTGCTGCGCAGGGATTTACTATACTGGTTGAAAACGAGGAAGTAAGATCTGATACCGTTATTACAGTTTCGGGAAATAAGGATCAGATTACCTATCTGAAAAAAACAGCAATGGAAAACGGAATCATGCTTGGCAATGGATATGGAAAATGGAGAGAATCAACATTCAGAATTGCCAACTTCCCTGCAATCTCTCAGGATGAGATTGATCAGCTCAAAAGTTTTCTGGAAGGGAAGTCCGGCCAGCTTGCATGAGTAGTAATGCCGGAGGATTGTATTTATAGTTAAAAAGTCGTTTACTCAATACAGGAGAAGCCCATCGTGTTAATAGATATGTTGCATCAGTACCAGACACAAACAAAATGTCTGGTAGCCCTTGATTCCATTATTTTTGGTTTCGACGGTCAGGAGTTAAAATTATTATTGGTCAATCGGGGAATCGAAGACGAACACCACACCTGGTCGTTAATGGGCGGCTGGGTGCAGCCCGACGAAAGCCTGGAACAGGCATCGACGAGAATTTTATATGAACTGACCAGCCTTACTGATATTTATCTAGAACAGCTTCACACTTTTGGAAATCCTAAGCGTGACCCGGTTGAACGTACGGTTTCAGTTGCGTATTTTGCCTTGATCAACGTCGACGATTACGACAACAAGATCTCGAAAAACTTTGAAGCCCAATGGTTTTCGATGCAGGAGTTACCGCAGCTGCTGTTTGATCACAGTGCCATGGTTCAGATGGCGATTGAGCATCTGAGGTATAAGGCATCGCAGCATCCGATTGGTTTTGAGCTGCTTCCCGAGAAGTTTACTATTCCACAGCTGCAAAAACTATATGAAGCCATCTTCGGAACAGAGCTAGATAAGCGGAATTTCAGCAGGAAACTTTTATCCACCCATTTGCTGATCAAACTGGATGAAAAGCAAAAGGGCTTTTCTAAAAAAGGGGCATATTATTACAAGATCGACGAGGAAAAGTATAAAAAGCAATTTAACACCTTCCTGAACTTTTTGCCCAACGGAAACGGCTGAGCTACATTTAAAACGTTAGCCCCATAATAAAAGGTTGTGTAAGCAACGGGTTTTGTTCAACTTTGCGGCATAATCCAAGAATTGTTGCCGTCATGTTCAACTTCAAAGAAATACTTTCTGTAACGCTCATCCTCTTTTCAGTGATCGATGTGCTGGGTTCCATCCCAATCATCGTTGATTTTCGTAAGAAGCTGGGAAAGATCGAATCTGAAAAAGCAACGCTGGCTGCCGGCGGAATCATGATCGCTTTCTTGTTTTTGGGCGAAAGGCTTTTAAGCCTATTCGGCGTCGATGTTGCTTCATTTGCTGTTGCCGGGGCTATTATTCTTTTTCTCCTGGGATTGGAAATGATATTGGGAAGAAATATTTTCAAACATGATAATATCAGTGTAAGTGCTGCTTCGATCGTGCCGATCGCATTCCCGATCATAGCCGGAGCCGGTACCATGACCACGCTGCTGGCCCTGCGTACTACTTACGAGATCAAAAACATCCTGGTGGGTGTGCTGCTCAATTTATTTTTTATATACATCGTTCTAAAATCATCCAACTGGATCGAAAACAAGCTTGGCCAGGGAGGCACAGACATTCTTCGTAAAGTATTCGGGATCATTCTGCTGGCAATTTCGATCAAGCTTTTCAAGACCAATCTGGTTTTATAAATATTATCTTTCAGATCATCAATTTTCCAAATACAATGCAACAATTAGATAGCCTTAACCAAGTAGCTGAATTCCATAAAACGTTTAAACATCCAATTCTTGATACGCCTGCGATCCCTTCTGAAGACCGCAGCCGTTTGCGCGTGGCACTGCTGGCAGAAGAGTTGAAAGAACTGGAAGTAGCCATTCTGGAAAAAGACCTTGTAGAGATTGCAGATGCACTTTGTGATCTGCAATATGTACTTTCAGGGGCCGTGCTTGAGTTTGGCCTGGGCAATAAATTCAGGGCATTGTTTGATGAAGTGCAGCGATCGAATATGTCCAAAGCCTGTTTCAGTGTCGAAGAAGCAGAAGCAACCGTATCACATTATCAAGCAAAAGGAACGGAATGTTATTACAAAGAAGATAATGGCAAATATCTTGTTTACCGGACAGCGGACAACAAAACGCTGAAAAACATCAACTATTCACCTGCGGATCTTTCCGGAATTATTGCGTCGTAAAATATACTTTTTCATTAAACTGGTGTATAAATGTCTTCCGTTTTAAACCGATTTCTAAGTTATGTTCAGGTCGATACGCAGTCGGATCCGCAGTCGACCAGTTTTCCAAGTACTGAAAAACAGCGTGATCTGAGTAATCAACTCGTTATTGAATTGCAGGAATTAGGCATCGAAGATGCACATCTGGACGAGCATGGTTACGTGTATGCCACCATTCCAGCAAACACTGAGAAATCGAATGTCCCGGTCATATGCTTTTGTTCGCACGTGGATACATCACCCGATGTGACCGGTGCAAATGTGGAGCCGATCGTCCACCAGAAATGGAATGGCAAGGATATCGTTTTACCGGATGATCCTGCCCAGGTACTAAAATTGTCGGAGCATCCGGATCTGAAAAATCAGATTGGCAATGACATTGTTACAGCAAGCGGAACCAGTCTTCTGGGCGCGGATAATAAGGCAGGTGTCGCTGAGATTATGGCGGCGGCTGAAATTTTAGTGACCGATAAGCGCATAAAACACGGAGAAATAAAAATCCTTTTCACGCCGGATGAAGAAGTAGGGCGTGGTACTGAAAAAGTTGATCTAGACAAGCTGGGTGCTGATTTTGGTTATACAGTGGATGGAGAGGCGGTTGGGACGATGGAAGATGAAACGTTTTCAGCTGACGGTGTGAAAATTGTGATCCATGGTGTAAGCACGCACCCGGGTTATGCCATTGGAAAGCTGGAAAATGCATTAAAAATCGCGGGTGAAATTTTGGCAGCATTACCTAAAAATCTTTCCCCTGAAACAACAGAAGGAAAAGAAGGATTTATTCATCCGGTACATGTGGAGGGAATCCAGGAACATGCGGTTTTGGATTTTATTATCCGGGATTTTACAGAATCCGGATTGCATGAAAAGGAAACTTTGCTGAAAGAGATCATGGAAAGAGCTTTATTAAGTTACCCGGGTTCAAAAGCAGAGTTTAAGGTAACAGAACAGTACCGTAACATGAAAGAGATACTGGACCAGCATCCACAAGTGATCGATCATGCAATGGAAGCGATGAGGCGTTCGGGTTTAGATCCTGTTACAAGAAGCATTCGCGGAGGAACTGACGGATCAAGATTGTCTTTTATGGGCTTGCCCTGCCCGAATATTTTTGCCGGCGAACATGCATTTCATTCGCGTTTGGAATGGGTTTCTGTGCAGGATATGGAGAAAGCAGTGGAAGTTATCGTAAACCTCACCCAGGTCTGGGAAGAAAGAAGTTAGTTTAAAATTAATGGCGAAAAAGACGAAATTTTATGTAGTGTGGCAAGGTAGGCAAACAGGTGTGTTTACCGATTGGAAAGAATGTGAAGCTCAGATCAAGGGTTTCGAAGATGCCCGTTACAAATCCTTTGACTCTATACAGGAAGCCGAAACTGCCATTCAGCGCAATTATTGGGAGTATGTGCAGAAAAAGGAAAATGCTGCCAAAGCTATAGCAAAACAAGCACCTGCCAATATCGGACAGCCGATAAAAAATAGTATTGCCGTGGATGCCGCCTGGAACACCGCAACCGGTGATATGGAATACCAGGGCACTTATCTTCAGACCGGTGAACGTATCTTTTTACAGGGACCGTTCAAGGATGCAACCAACAATATTGGAGAGTTTCTTGCCATCGTGCATGGATTGGCCTATTTACAGAAAAATAATAGCGATATTCCGATCTATTCTGATTCCAGAACAGCGATAAGCTGGATCAGGAAAAAGCATGCAAATACCAAATTGCAGCTTACACCCAGAAATAAGCCCGTTTTTGAAATGCTCCAGCGGGCCGAACGCTGGCTGGCGACGAACACCTATTCCAATAAAATCCTGAAATGGGAGACTGAATACTGGGGTGAGAATCCTGCTGACTTCGGTAGAAAATAGACATCCATGGCGAGAAATTCATTTTTCAGGTTCAAACAGTTTATCGTGCAGCAGGATCAGTGCGCTATGAAAGTCTGCACAGATGCCTGTGTTTTTGGCGCCTGGGCAGTCGTTGAAAATGCTGAACGTATCCTGGACATCGGTGCCGGAACCGGATTGTTGTCACTGATGGCCGCCCAGCGGAATAATATTGCAAAAGTTAGCGCTGTTGAACTCGACGCAGCGGCATTTTCCCAGGCAAAAGAGAATATAGAGAACAGTCCTTTCGCTGATCGGATCACGCTGTTTCATACCGCAATTCAGGATTTCAACCCGGCAGAGAAGTTTGATTGTATCATCTCGAATCCTCCGTTTTTCCAGTCCGATCTGCGCTCTCCTGATTCCAGAATAAATCAGGCGCATCATTCAGCCTCACTTACTTTTGAAGCGCTTTTGAAAGCGGTTGATGTATCATTGACAGAAAATGGAATGTTCAATCTGCTGCTGCCGGTAGAAGAAGGCATTATTTTTCAGCAGCTTGTAGAAAGATCCGGGTGGTTTTTAAAACAAAAAACAACTTTGTTCCATCAAAAAGGAAAAAAGCCATTTCGCGTCTTGATGATCTTGCAGCGAGGTAAATCAGCTGATAATGCGGCGATTACCTCTGATTTGTTTGTATACGAGAACGATGGAAAAACCTATCATCAGCAGTTTGCAAGCATAATGAAAGACTTTTATTTGATATTTTGATCAGGAAAAATACGAACTTTACACGTCAATACGGATGTGAAGGTATCATCCTTATACATATTTCATGACCGATTCAGCTATTCAGATTTCCGTTGTTATCCCCCTTTTCAATGAAGAGGAGTCCCTGCCAGAGCTCAGTGAGTGGATTGCGCGCGTGATGACTGAAAATCATTTTACATACGAAATTCTCTTTATCGACGACGGAAGTAAAGATCGGTCGTGGCAAGTGATATGTGATTTGTCTTTGAAAAATCCCCATATAAAAGGGAGGCGGTTTGTCCGTAATTATGGCAAAACGGCCGCGCTGCAGACTGCTTTTCAGGCAGCGGTGGGTGATGTTGTCATTACCATGGACGCAGATTTGCAGGATAGTCCCGACGAAATACCGGAGCTTTACCGGATGATCAAAGAAGACCGGTATGATCTTGTATCTGGTTGGAAAAAGAAAAGGTTCGATCCGATTACAAAAACAGTCCCCACCAAAATTTTTAATGCAGCAACCAGAAGTATTTCCGGTGTATCGCTGCATGATTTCAATTGCGGACTGAAAGCGTATCGTAACGAAGTGGTTAAAAATGTCACGATTTATGGTGAAATGCACAGGTATATTCCTGTAATTGCCAAGTGGAACGGTTTTGGTAAAATAGGAGAAAAGGTCGTCCAGCACCAGGCAAGAAAATACGGTTACACAAAATTTGGCCTTGAAAGGTTCGTTTTTGGGTTCCTCGATTTGCTTTCGATCGCGTTCGTGAATAAATTTGGACGCCGCCCCATGCATTTATTCGGAAGTCTGGGAACACTGATGTTTTTTCTTGGAACGATCATTGCCTTTTGGCTAATGGGTACCAAGATTTACAAAATCTACATTTCGCATGAACAATACCGGAATGTCACAGAAAATCCATTGTTCTTTTTAGCGCTCGTGGCTATTATGGTGGGGTCACAATTATTTTTGGCTGGATTTCTCGGTGAATTGTTTGTCAAACAATCCATTTCTAAAACAGGTGACTACGTAATTTCAGAAAAGGCGGGAGCATAAATTCAAATTATTAACTAATTAAACAGATTCATATACCTTTTACCATATAATGAACGCAAACGTACACAAAGCCCACCCATGGCATGGAATTCCGATGGGCGAAAATGCACCTGATCTTGTTACTGCATTTATTGAAATCGTTCCTACGGATACCGTTAAATACGAAATTGACAAACAGACAGGTTATCTCAAAATTGACCGTCCTCAGAAATATTCGAACATCGTTCCTGCTCTTTACGGATTTATCCCTAAAACATATTGTGCAGACAAAATTGCTGAACTGGCAAGAGAAAGATCCGGCAGAGATGTTACCGAAGGTGATGGCGATGCGCTGGATATTATCGTTTTGTGTGAAAAAATTATTTCTCACGGAGATATCATGTGTCAGGCAAAACCAATCGGAGGTATACGCCTGATCGATGGCGGTGAAGCCGATGATAAAATTATTGCTGTTTTGAAAGGTGACGAAGTATATGGTGCATATTCAGATATCAGCGAGTTGCCGCAAGGAATAGTTGAGCGTTTGAAACACTATTTTCTTACTTACAAAAACCTTCCGGGCGAAAAAGCGCACATTGAAATTACCAATGTGTATGGCCGTGAGGAAGCACATGAAGTGATCATGACCTCGGTTGAAGATTACAAAGATTCTTTCTACTGAATACCTGAGCTACCTCAGGTACGGAGAAAAAATGAAGCATAAGGTCATGCCCTAAGCAGACTGACAGTTAATAATATAGCCGCTCCGGATACGGGCGGCTATGTTTATTTGTATCTTTGTGCAAAATTTTCAAAAAAGAGAATCTTTCGTGCTTGCTGTCAGGTCTTTTGTTTTTTTCAGATAGGGAAGAATGAAGAAAATCTGCATGCAGCGGGTTATAAAATAAAATAATGAGTAACATAGAAGAAATTAAGAAAAGACGGACATTCGCGATTATCAGTCACCCGGATGCTGGAAAAACAACACTGACCGAGAAACTGCTTCTTTTTGGAGGGGCCATTCAAACGGCGGGCGCGGTGAAATCGAATAAAATCAAGAAAACGGCAACTTCCGATTTCATGGAAATTGAGAAGCAGCGCGGGATCTCTGTGGCAACTTCGGTTATGACTTTTGAATACCGTGATTTGCTGATAAATATTCTCGATACGCCGGGCCACAAGGATTTTGCTGAAGACACATACCGGACGCTTACAGCGGTAGATAGTGTAATTCTGGTAATCGACTGTGTTAAAGGAGTTGAAGAGCAAACAGAAAGGCTGATGGAAGTCTGCCGGATGCGTAACACCCCTGTTATTGTTTTTGTAAATAAGCTGGATAGGGAAGGACAAAATCCTTTCGAACTGCTTGATGAGCTTGAAACGAAGTTAGGAATTCGTGTACGTCCGCTTACCTGGCCGATTAATATGGGCGCAGATTTCAAAGGCGTTTACAGTTTATTCGAACAAAAACTTTATTTCTTTAAAATCAACAAAACAAAAATCGAAAGTAACGTCGTGGAGATCGATCTTGGGGACGACAGGCTGGAAGAACTTGTTGGTTTAAAAGATGCTGTTCAACTTGCTGAAGATGTGGAGTTGGTTGAAGGCGTTTATGACGAATTTTCCAAAGAAGCTTACGAAAAAGGCGACCTGGCGCCTGTCTTTTTCGGTAGCGCGATCAACAATTTTGGTATAAAAGAGCTCCTGGATACGTTCTGTGAAATCTCACCGCTTCCTCAGCCTCGTCCTACCGATGTGAGAGAAGTGGAACCTACTGAATCTAAATTCAGTGGATTTATATTTAAGATCCACGCAAACCTTGATCCGCGCCACCGTGACCGGATCGCATTTTTAAGGATCTGTTCGGGTAAATTTGAAAGAAGAACGTTTTATCATCATGTGAGGCTGAACAAGGACGTGCGGTTTGCGAGTCCGTTTACTTTCATGGCGTCTGATAAAAGTGTGATGGATGAAGGCTTCCCCGGCGATGTAGTAGGTCTTTACGATACCGGAAATTTCAAAATTGGCGATACATTAACGGAAGGTGAGAATTTGAATTTTGCAGGTATTCCAAGTTTTTCACCGGAGATTTTTAAAGAATTGATCAACCTGGATCCGATGAAATCCAAACAATTGGAAAAGGGGATTCAACAGCTTACTGATGAAGGTGTGGCGCAGTTATTTAACCTGGATCTTGGTAACCGGAAGGTAGTAGGAACCGTCGGTGAACTTCAATTTGACGTTATCCAATACCGCCTTGAACATGAATATGGAGCAAAATGCCGCTGGGTTCCGATGAACATCACCCGTGCATGCTGGTTAACCGCAGATGAAAAATCTGCGATGGATGAGTTTATCCGTTTGAAAGGAAATCAGATTGCCTTTGATAAAGATCGCAATCCGGTATTTTTTGCAGAATCAGACTGGATGATCCGGATGAACCGTGAAAATAATCCGAAGATACATTTCCATTTTACATCTGAGTTCAAGACCGAAGTGGCTTTGTAACATTGTTTGATTTTTTGATATAACAAAACAGGCTGGCAGAACACTGCCAGCCTGTTTTCAGTTTCTTGGTCCTCTGCCCATTCCTCCGTTTTTTCTGCGTTCCTTCATCTCTGTTTTGTATTTCTCCTGTTGTTCAGGTGTCAATACTTTTTGCAGTTCTGTGTTAAAGGCTTGCATGGATTCCCTCATCTTAGCCCGGTCCGCATCCTGAGACTTTCTCATCTCGTCCATCTTCTGAGCACGGGACAAATTCAAAGTATAAACCTGTTTTTGCTGCTCTTCTGTAAGTTTCAAACTTTCAGTCAGAGACTTGGTCTGGTCTTCTGCTCTGGCTTCCGCGGTCATTTGTGCACTGCCTCGTTGTGCAAATGCAGTGATGCTTACGAAAGCAAACATCATGGCGATTATTCCCTTTTTCATCTGTTTTTAGTTTAAATACCAGTCTTAGAGAAAGATTTTTACAAAAGGTTTAATCCGCTGGAAATTAAATGCAAAAATGATGCTTTTCAGAATATGTGACAGGCATTCCTGTTATTATTCCGGCATTTCATAAACAAGCTTTTTGGTTAGTAGATTTTAGACAACTGCACAACGGAGCGCCGTTGCTTTGCTTAAATGAGCAGGTGCAGCGATAACTTTGGCAGCAAGTCGCTACTTTTTGTGAAAACGACAGCATTGTTTTTGTTACTTCTCTTTATTGTTTGCAATTTTAACCGCAGTCATCATTTTTAATGATGTACATGGCGCATTTGCCTTTCTTTAAATAATAAATTAAACGTCCGGATTTATACTGCTAAGGCTGATGACTTGTGAGAAATGACTATGGAAACGAACAAAGACGTAAAGTCAATTGAGAATATTGAGCTGGTTTTCCTAAAACCGGAAGACTACGAGGAAATTAAGGAAATGATGATAGAAACCTATTCCAGCATGCCTGATGCGTATTGGAAGGAACATCATATCAAAAGGCTGACTTCGATCTTTCACGAGGGGCAGGTCGGGATCAGAGTCGACAATGAGTTGGCCGGCTGTGCACTGTCGATCATCGTTGATTACGAGAAGGTTGATTCAAAACATACCTACAGAGCGATCACAGGAAATTATAGCTTCAACACCCATACCAATAAGGGGGATATTTTATACGGTATAGATGTTTTTATCAGACCCAAGTACCGGGGCCTGCGATTGGGACGGCGTTTGTATGACTACCGTAAAGAACTATGTGAGAAACTCAACCTTAAAGGAATTGTTTTTGGTGGCCGCATTCCCAATTACCATCAATACGCAGATACGATTTCTCCGAAGGAATATATTGAAAAAGTGCGAAACAAAGACATACACGATCCTGTTTTGAATTTTCAGTTGTCCAACGACTTTCATCCGGCCCGGATCCTGCAGGGATATCTTGAAGGGGATAAAGACTCAAATGAATATGCCGTTCTGCTGGAATGGGATAACGTCTATTATGAGAACATTTCAGACAAGGCTGCCTTTAAAAAGTCGATCATCAGGTTGGGCTTAATTCAATGGCAGATGCGGTTGTACAGCGACCTTGATGAATTGATGCAGCAGGTGGAATATTTTGTCGATGCGGTATCTGGCTACCGGTGCGACTTTGCCCTGTTCCCGGAATTTTTCAACGCCCCGCTTATGTCCGAATATAACCATCTGGCTGAACCGGATGCGATAAGGAAACTGGCAGAATATACGGAGAAAATTGTAAATCGCTTTTCCGAGCTTGCGATCTCTTATAACATCAACATCATCACAGGCAGTATGCCTGAGGTAGTTGATAACAGTCTTTACAACGTTGGATATCTTTGTAAAAGGGATGGCGGAATTGAACGCTTTGAAAAGCTGCATGTTACGCCGGATGAGGCCAAGGTATGGGGTATGCAGGGTGGCAACACCATCAAAACGTTTGATACCGACTGCGGGAAGATCGGTATTCTTATTTGTTACGATGTTGAGTTTCCCGAGTTGAGCCGCATTCTGGCCGATGATGGAATGAATATTTTATTCGTACCCTTTCTGACAGATACACAGAATGGCTACTCGAGAGTCCGGAACTGTGCGCAGGCAAGAGCGATTGAAAATGAATGTTATGTTGCCATCGCAGGAAGTGTCGGAAACTTACCGAAAGTTCACAACATGGACATACAATATGCTCAGTCTATGGTCTTTACACCCTGTGATTTTTCATTTCCTACAAACGGGATCAAAGCGGAAGCTACCCCGAATACTGAAATGATATTAATTGCAGATGTTGATATTGATATGCTTCTGGAATTGAACCAATTTGGTAGTGTCCGGAATTTAAAAGACAGAAGAACTGACATTTATTCCATCACACGAAATCTGTGATTCCGGGAGTTTCATAAGGGAATGACCGGTTAATCTTTTAACGGCAGTTTATGCAGATACAGACATTCTGCTTAAACTGCCGTTTTTCTTTTGTCAATCTGTGTTAACCATCGGGATAAGGTGATAGTCTGGCACTTCGGCCTGACGCCGAAACAAAAAAAATCCTGCTAAAATTAATCTTAGCAGGATTTTTATTTTTTGTAAAAGTGCGGTCTGGACGGGACTCGAACCCGCGACCCCATGCGTGACAGGCATGTATTCTAACCAACTGAACTACCAAACCAATAGCTTCAATCTTTCAATAAACTTGGCGGTCTGGACGGGACTCGAACCCGCGACCCCATGCGTGACAGGCATGTATTCTAACCAACTGAACTACCAAACCAAGTTATTTTCGCCCAACGTTTCGGGTTATTGTGGTGCAAAACTAGTATTATTATTCTTGAATACAATACATGATGCAAATAAAATGTTGTTTAATTTGCAAATAAAATTTCTAATAACCAAATCTATTCTGGTTATCAAATAGTTGTAATTTAAAAAAAAATGACAAAAATAAAGCAGGTCACACAACAGCTTGAAAAACTTGCACCATTATCATATCAGGAAAGTTATGATAATGCAGGATTGATCGTTGGAAGCCCGGAAACCGAGGTTACAGGTATTCTTTTTTCCCTTGATGTCACCGAAGCTGTGGTCGCTGAGGCAATTGAAAAGCAATGTAATCTGATCGTTGCGCATCATCCCATTGTTTTTAAAGGTTTAAAAAAGCTCAATGGAAGTGGTTATGTAGAAAGGACGGTGATTAAAGCTATAAAAAATGATATTGCCATTTATGCAACTCATACCAATCTTGACCATGTGACAAAGGGTGTTAACCGGGGAATAGCGGAAAGGCTGGAACTCAATGATGTTAAAATTCTGGCACCAAAAAAGGAACTGCTTTCTAAACTCACTTTCTTTATACCGGTTGCTGATGCACAACGTGTACTCGATGCGCTCTTCGAAGCCGGAGCAGGTGAGATTGGCCAGTATAAAAATTGTAGTTTCCGAACCGAAGGGATCGGTACGTTCCGGCCGGGTGATGATGCCAATCCTGTCATAGGATCGCGGGGTGTGGATGAGGAAGTCCCTGAAAACAGAATAGAGGTGATGTTTCCGGCTTATCTGGAAAGACCTATTTTGGAAGTATTAAAGAAAAATCACCCATACGAAGAAGTTGCCTACTACCTTCAGCATCTGGAGAACGAAAATCAGGAGGTTGGGGCTGGGGCTGTCGGAAACCTGTCAGCGCCCATGGAACCGCAGGATTTTTTACTCTTCGTAAAACAAAAAATGATGGTTTCCCTGATCAAACATACAATCCCGCTGAATAAAAAAATACAGCGTGTTGCGGTTTGCGGAGGTGCCGGAAGTTTTCTGCTTTCCGATGCCATTCGTGCCGGCGCGGACGTTTTTATTACAGCAGATTATAAATATCACGAGTTTTTTGATGCAGATAACCGCATAATGATCTGTGATATCGGACATTTCGAAAGCGAAGTGTTCACGAAAGATTTATTATACAACTATTTATCAGGAATTTTTAGTAATTTCGCACTCTGTTTGTCAGAAGTCAATACTAATCCGGTACGATATTTTGTTTAGAAATCCATTTTAAACAGGAACTTACCGAACCAGTGGAGAGAAGAGATTCAGTTTAAGTTCCACTCATATAATACGCATTGAAACAAGTCCATTAAAGACATACATGGAAAATACAATCGCACAAAAATTAGACGCTCTCCTGAAACTTCAGGAAATTGATTCAAGCCTGGACGAAATCAGAAAAACCCGTGGCGATCTTCCTGAAGAAGTTAGAGACCTGGAAGACGAAATCATCGGTTTTGAAACAAGAATAGGAAAATTCAAAAGCGAAATTGCTGCATTAAACAGCGAAATTGACAACTTCAAAGGCGCTCAAAAAGATGGCGAAAAACTGATCAAAAAATACAAGGATCAGCAAATGAATGTTCGTAACAACCGCGAATACGATGCCATAACAAAAGAAATCGAATTGCAGGAACTTGATATGCAATTGGCTGACAAGAAAATCAACGAAGCCAAAGCCCGTATCAGATTGATCGAAGATGACGCAAACCGTGCTGATTCTACGCTTAATGAAAGAAATGAAGACCTGAAAGCCAAAAAAGGAGAACTTTCTTTGATCACCAGCGAAAGCGAAGCAGAGGAAAAAGCACTTTTGGGCGAACGTGAGAAACACACGAAAAAAATCGAAGATCGTCTGTTAAAATCTTATCAGAAAATACGTGATAACTCGATGAATGGTCTGGCGGTTGTACATGTTTCGCGCGGTGCGTGCGGAGGATGTTTCAGCATCGTTCCACCTCAAAGACAAGCAGACATCCGTGAGCGTAAAAAACTAATCGTTTGCGAACATTGCGGAAGAATTCTGGCTGACGTCGAAAGTGTGGAGCCTGTTCACCAGCGTCGTTAAGCTTTAAAGATATTGTAATAAAAGGGTTGTCTTTTGCCAGGCAACCTTTTTATTTTTAACAGTTATACAGCCTCACTCCTCCGGCTGAACATTCATTAAATCCCTGGTAAATCTGTATTTGATTTGCACCGTTGCCATTATTTTTCGGGCAATGTGTGTGAGCATAGTATTAAACATCGGCAACTGATCTTGAAAATTTCACGCTTACTAATCGTTATTTTACTTCTGATTACACTGCAGGCAAAAGCTTTTGATGCAATCAATGACGTAATTTTTACCCCGAAACTGCAACGTGCGTATTTTGATATTCAAAAACTGAAGCTTGAATCTGCACGTGCACTTATTGAAGAAGAGAGGAAAATAAATCCGGCTAACGGCCTTATCCAGTATCTTGACAACTATGCCGATCTGCATTATCTGCTGATCAGTGAAGACAAAAAAGCCTTCAAAGCATGGAGTGATCGAGAAGATCTTCGCCTGGCAGCACTTGCCAAGCTCCCCAATACCTCTCCATACAAAAGATTTTTTCAGGCGGAAGTCCGGCTTCACTGGGCTTTTATTAAAATGAAGTTTGGTAATGAAGGAAGTGCCTCCTGGGATGTGATTAAAGCATATCGTATTGCTGAAGAAAATAGAAAACGTTTTCCGGCATTCAGGCCAACTTTAAAGACGCTTGGATTGCTGCATGTACTGATCGGTTCGGTACCGGATAATTATACCTGGGTGACAAAAATTCTTGGCCTGAAAGGAAATATCCGGCAGGGAATTGAGGAAATTCAGCTTGTGCAGCGGGAGGAGCCCTTTTTTCAGCAGGAAAGCCAGCTGATCGACCTTTTGCTTCATGCATATACTTTACAACTCAGCGATGAACAGCTGGCTTTGCTGAAACAACTGCCCAGGAGTCAGCCGGACAACCTGTTGCTCCATTTTTTTGCAACGACGATTCTTATGAAAGAGGGGAAAAGTGAGGAAGCACTTTTTTACCTCAATCACGGCCCAAGTGGAGAAGAATATATAGACTTTCCTTTTCTGGATTACCTGCGGGGCGAAATTGCTTTACAGAAAGGTAAATATGACATCGCTTATTTTTTTTATACAAAATTTCAAAAACGATACAAGGGATTTAATTATATCAAAGACAGCAATATGAAGCTGTTCATGAGCCGATGGCTAGCCAACCGTGATGCCGATGCGGCCCCGTATATGAAACTCGCTGCATCGACCGGCAGTACGATCGTTGAGGGAGACAAATTTGCTATGCGCCTTGCCGAAGAATTTGAAGATGGCAAGCTGTTGCCGGAGCAGAAAATTCTCTACAAGGCGCGATATTCGACGGATGGCGGATACCTGACCGAGGCCTGGGACTTTGTCGATAATTATACAGAAAAATCTTTCAACACCATCAGCGATAAAGCGGAACTGAATTACAGGAAGGGACGGATTCTTCAGAAAATGGATCAGACTGAAAAATGCATTCCGTATTATGACCGGGCGATTTATCTCGCTCAAAATACTTCTTTGACATTTGGGTCATCTGCTGCCCTTCAGATGGGATATATCATGCGTGATAAAAAACAGAATGCGGTGGCAGTCGGTTATTTTAAGAAGGCAATGGCCTTTAAAAAACATGAATATAAAAACAGCATCGATAACAAGGCCAAGGCTGCGCTGACAGAGCTCGGTCAATAAGGTTTCTCATTACTTATTCTTTATTCCGTCGTCATAGAAAATAAATTTTCTATGTCAGAAGACAATGCCTATAATCCAAGAAAAATATTAACCTGGGCCGAAGAAGACCGCCCTAGGGAAAAGCTTATGCTGAAAGGCAAGGCGTCGTTGTCAGATGCAGAGCTCATTGCCATTCTGATCGGCTCCGGAACGGTATCACTTTCGGCCGTTGATGTGGCAAAGGGCATCATGAATTCAGTCAATAATAATATCAGTGAGCTTGCTCGGCAGGGTATTAAAGAACTGATGAAAAATAAAGGCATAGGAGAGGCCAAGGCTATCACCATCATGGCGGCCCTGGAACTAGGCCGTCGCAGGACAGATATTTTGGAGAGTAAGCGGCGCCATATAACTTCTCCCAATGATATTTATGCAGAAATGAAGCCCCATTTGATGGATAAGGCCCATGAAGAGTTCTGGATTGTACTCTTGAACCGGGCTAATGATGTCATTAAATCTCTGGCCGTAAGTGTTGGTGGTATTTCCGGAACCGTTTGCGATCCCAAAATGGTATTCAATTATGCACTGGAACACAAGGCCAGCGGCCTGATTCTGGTACATAACCATCCTTCAGGACAGTTAAAGGCCAGCGCTGCGGATATTAGCCTCACCGCACAGCTCAAAGCTGCCGGAGATGTGCTAGACCTTCCTGTTCTCGACCACGTTATTTTTACCGATAAAGGGTTTTTAAGTTTTGTTGAAGAGGGTATTTTTTAAGTTCGGGTCTGCCGGCGGTATTCGATTTAAAACAGCATTTCTTTCTTCACGATGCCTTTCAAGTCTTCGTATGGAATAGTGAACGAAATGTCACCGCGGGCATAAGCTGCAATTTCATAGGGATTATAATAAAAGAAAACACCCTCTTTTGTAAACGCGTAATTGGCCGGCAGGAAGAATTTATGATTTGATAAAAAATAGCCTGCGCCTTCCAGGTTGGTCGTATCCGCCAGGTTTTCCAGCTTTCTGAATGCTTTCTCAACCTTATTAAGTAAGGCGGTGCTATCAGAAATAAAAGATTTGATATTTTTTTCTTGTCCGCTGCTGGTGTCGAAGATATAATATGAACGGAAAGTGTTAGGATGCGCCCCTCCGAGAAAAGCGTAATGATCAAACTGATACTGAATGATTTTTCGGGAAGTCATGACCGTGTCACCTTTTATTTCTATTTCCCAGCATCCCGGAGCTTCGGGAAAATCAGCTTTAAACTTTTTATAGTTACGATCGAAAATGGAAAAGGCCGACTCGACCGTTTTATCTGATCCCGGTGCAGGCGGGTTTCCGCTCAGGTCCGCATTGTCGTTAATTCTGTCAATGATTTTTTTGTTCAGAAACGAATGAAGTTTGCCGTATAGCGAATCCGTCGGTACAGGTTCCCAGACGTTCACTTTTAAACGCACTCCTCCGCTTGTCGTGTCGCATTTCCCTAATGCAACGCTGTAAAATTTACCTTCTCTTTTTATGTCTTTCACCTCTTCTTTTTTAGATGAAGGCGTGCAAGCGGTATAAAAAACGCCGGCGATGATGATCAATAAATGGGAAACACGCATAATTTTGAAGTTGATGAAGTGATCTTTACAAATAATGGTATAAGTTTTAAGCTGATCTTATGCTTAAAACCTATACCAGCCTTAATTTTACAAACTCATTAATTCCTTAAACCGAATGGCCTGACGCCGGGAAATTTCAATTTTATCTCCTCCCTGCAAAGTTACCAGAAGTCCGCCGCTGAACCAGGGTTCAATTTTCTCAATCCAGTGCAAATTGATAATATGCTTACGGTTTGCTCTGAAGTAAGTGCCTGGATCTAGTCTTTCTTCCAGATTATTGAGCGATTTGAGCACCAAAGGTTTTTGATCTTCAAAATGCAGGCGGACATAGTTGCCCATAGACTCGAAGAGCCGGATTTTACCCAGCTTTACAAACCAGCATTTTTCGCCGTCTTTAACAAAAACCTGGTCATTCTCACCAAGTATTTTTTCTACACGTTCGTGATTTGCAGTCGATATTTCCGGTAAAGCCTGGTTTTCCTCAATCCGGTGGATGGTTTCTTTCAGCCGATCCGAATCAATTGGTTTTAATAAATAATCCAGCGCGTTGTATTCGAACGCTTTGATCGCGTATTCGTCATATGCAGTAGTGAAAATCACTTCCGGCGATTTTCCTTCAATGGAAGAGAGCAGCTCAAATCCATTCTTGCCCGGCATCTGAATATCCAGGAATAATAGTTCCGGCTGAAGATCATCGATCATCACAAGCGCTTCTTCGGCATTTGCAGCTTCTCCAATGATCTCAATTTTTGTGTAGGGTTCAAGTAATCTTTTCAGTTCATTTCTTGCTAGGCGTTCGTCGTCTACAATAATCGTTCTCATGGCGGTTTTCGGGATTGTTTATTAAAATTCTTGAATCGTTACGCAATATAAGATGATACCGGTCAGTCTACCTGTAAAAGCTGCATCTGGTCAGAAAGGGTGGGGATTCGTACTTCCGAACATACCACGCCGCCGCTTTCCTGAAATATTTTAAATGACGCACCTTTTCCATACAATATGGAAAGCCGCTCCGCGGTGTTTTTTAATCCTACCCCTCCGGAATCCGTTCCTTCAAGATTTCCGGTATTCCTTATTTTAATGATCAGGACGTCTTCTTCTATGTCCGATCTTACATCTAAAAATCCGCCATGCATTTCTTTTGATACACCATGTTTGATTCCATTTTCTACCAACGTTTGCAGCATCATCGGCGGGACCTGCCAATAAACTGCCTGCGGATTGGATTCGATAGTATATTTCAAGCGCTCTTCATAACGGACTTTTTCCAGTTCAAGGTAGTCTTCAACGGTCTTCAGTTCCTCCTGCAGATCAACCGTTTTACGTCGGTCGGCCAGCAATGAATTTCGTAAAATGTTTGAAAGCTGGGTAATGCTGATCTGTGCTTTGGAAGGATCTTCATAAACAAGCGCACGGATACTGTTCAAGGCGTTAAATGTAAAATGCGGGTTGAGCTGAGATCGGAGTACTTTTGCTTCTGCCTCGCGCATGGATGTTTTGAGCATTATTTTCTCAAAATCGGTCATCCGGTTTTGTTCTACATAATGATAAACTGTATAGGAAAGAATCCAGGCTGTCAGATTTTTACACCAGCCGGCATAGTAATTCCAAAATACGAAAGGCTGGTTCATCAGGTTTTCTTCCAGGATCTTCTTGTCCAGGGGAAGATTTACAATGGTCATGATCAAACCTAAAAATAAAACGGAAAATCCTACCCGGAGTGCAAGCCGTGGCAGCGGCAGGGTAGACCAGTTCCACCGGCGAATGACAAGCCTGTACAAATGGGTCAGCGTGATGCCGAGAAGAATATTGGCCAGGCTGCTGTATAAATTGCTGAGATCAAATCCATATTCAAGGGTGTACAACACAAACTCATACATGATCAGTGTTGTCCAGCCTACAATTTGTAAGGTCCAGTATATTTTCCTTTTGGACATGCGTTAAAGTTTACAGCGGAATGGTCACAACGATTTTACAAAAGTATAGAACCGGTGTGAGCTTTCCGTTATAAATACATCAAAGGAATTGCACCTATACAAACGGTCTATTAAAAGGTCTGAGGAATTTCGAGCGAAAGCAGATGTGTTGTATCATTTTTTACTTCCAGTTCGAAGCTTTGCGTGTCATAGGAATAGTTGATACGATACAAACAAAGATTGCTGTGCTCATAATCGTCCATATGGATGAGCGATTGGTTGAAAAGTGTGGTAAGCAGCACCCGCATGGCACGGCCGTGCATCGCGATCAGGATATTTCTTTCATGAGGCCGGGATAAGATCGTTTCAATCACCGGAATCTGACGGTCGCGAACCTGAATCGGACTTTCGCCTCCATCAGCAGCCTTGTTAAAATCGCCGGCTTTCCACGCTAATACCAGTTCACGGTAATAAGATGTGTCGCCTGTGTTCGGCTCTTTTCCCTCACGGGTGCCCCAGGATATTTCATTCAGGCCCTCATACTTTTCGAAAGGAATGCCCTGGTTGATAAAACCGCGGACAGACTGCTGTGTACGCTGAAGATTGGAAGTATATATTTTGTCAAAAGGAACATGCTGGTAAGCATTAAAAAAAGCAGCCGCTTGCGCTTCTCCCCATTCGTTCAGCACAGAATCCACGCCGCTTCCCTGTACTACTCCCTGACGATTAAGATCAGTTTCACCGTGGCGAATGAGATATATAGACTTTCTTTTCAAAATAATTGTATTATTTAAATATTATTTTTGCAAATACCTTGTTTTTGACTAATATAGCAGGTACAAATTTATATAATTTTTAGATATGTTTACAACATCCATTTCACTTGAAGCAGTTCAATCTTTTAGTAAGAACACGATTGCCAGTCATTTAGGTATTGAATTCACTGAAATAGGAGCAGATTATATTGTTGCCAAAATGCCGGTAGACCATCGGACACATCAACCTTTCGGCATTTTGCATGGCGGAGCTTCTGTGGTCCTTGCAGAAACTTTGGGAAGCATTGCTTCGTTCTTATGTCTGAAGGATCCCGACAACCAGCATGCGGTGGGCCTGGAGATCAATGCAAACCATTTGAGGTCAGCGAAGGAAGGTTATGTATACGGCCGGGTTACACCGATTCATGTGGGAAGAACAACGCATATATGGGATATCAAAATTACAAATGAAGAAAATAAACTGGTATGCATAAGCCGGCTGACCGTAGCGATCGTAAATGCCAACCGTTGATTCACTTTGAGATTGACAGGTTGGGATTGCAGGCGGGCGAGTAACCTGATAACGATTAATTTTAATGATTTCGACACATATAAAAACCAGTCAATCAGTTTTAGAACAGTTTCAGGCCGATGAACTTTGGCTGGCAGCGAAAGAGTCGGGATTTCCCTGCGCCTTATGGAAACTACCCCATGCCGGTGAAATCAGATTGCTGATTTCCGTCCGTGAGGGTATCAGAAATTGTCAGCCAGACCTGGAAAAACTTTCGTCTGGTTTTGTCATCAGTCCTTTCAGCTGGAAAGATCAGGACGACATCCTGTATATGGAGGGAGATATTATTGCATGTTATTCGGAAAACGGGCAGCTGGTCCATATTGACAACCGGGCCGGTGAAGAGCACCCACAGGTTGTCAGGTTAATTGAAAAAGCCTCTGAAATAAAACGGAAAGAGGCGGTGCCAGCTTCTGGTAATCAGGTAGGTCTGCATTCGGTATTACCAGATCAGGATACCAAGGCAAGGTTCGAAAGAACAGTGGAGCTGGCCGTTTCTGCAATTAAGCAAAAACAATTTCACAAGGTTGTTTTATCAAGAACAAAACAGCTTCGGTATACCGACCAGTTTCAGCCTGCAAGGGCATTTCAAAAGCTTTCAAAAACTTACACGCACGCGTTTGTTTCTCTGGTGAACTTACCTGAACAAAAAGAATTATGGCTTGGAGCCAGTCCGGAAGTACTGGTCGTGCAAAAATCTGATGGCATTTTTAAAACGATGTCGCTGGCCGGTACCCAGAAAGCGAAGGATGATGACGGGAATCTGATCCCTAAATTTGATATCCGGTGGGGAGAAAAAGAGATTGAAGAACAGGCACTTGTGAGCCGTTATATCATTGAGTGTTTCAAGAAGATTCGTCTGAGAGAGTATCTCGAAACGGGTCCAAAAACGGTGCTGGCAGGAAACCTTTACCATCTGCGTACTGATTTCGAAGTGGATACCAATGAACTGAATTTTCCTGAATTGCCATCGGTGATGCTTCGGTTGCTTCATCCGACCTCTGCTGTGTGTGGCGTACCTAAAATCCCAAGCCGCCAGTTCCTTACGGACATTGAAGGATATGACCGCTCATTTTACAGCGGATTCCTCGGACCGGTGCAGGTAGAAGGAGAATCGAACCTTTTTGTAAACCTTCGTACAGTCTGCCTGAAAGATGGCGTCGCTACATTTTATGCCGGTGCAGGCATTACCGAAGACTCGATTCCTGAAAGAGAATGGGAAGAAACCGAGCTGAAATGTGAAACTCTTTTGAAGGTGATCGGGAAAGATTTTTGAAAAAATTACAAAGTTGGATTAAACTTTTATAGTAGAAAACGGTCCAAGGCGTATTACCTTTACGTAACACCCACTAAACGATCACGTTTTGTGGGTGTTATCTATTCCTAACGAAATAAAAATTCAAAAATACCCTGAAATAGTACTAATTCTATGAATCGTAACCTTTCCAGACCAAATTTTTTATGTAGGTCTTTTATAGTTAATACAATTTTTTCTCCTCTCATTCTTACTTTTTCCTGTACATTTATTTTGTCGTGTAGTGAGAAAAAAGACAACTTTAAGCAAGATAAAAGTAAGTCTGATGCTACCGTTGTTGACGTAATAATTGCAGCCCGGGAAAGTGTCAGTGATAAGGTGGAGGTAAACGGAACGGTTGTTGCCAACGAATATGCCGAATTGCGTCCGGAGGTGAGCGGCTTGCTGACATACCTGAACGTGCCTGAGGGCAAAACCATTCAAAAAGGGACGATTATTGCCCGTATCAATAATGCCGATCTGACAGCACAGCTTGAAAAATCGAAAGTGATGCTTGATATGGCTATCAAAACGGAAGAAAGGCTTGCAAAACTTATCGCAGTAAATGGTGTTAACCAGGCTGATTATGATCTGGCCATCAATACTTCCAATTCTTACCGCGCAGACATTACTTACCAACAGGCCTTAATTGATAAAACGATTATCCGCGCTCCTTTTACAGGAATTGTGGGTTTAAGGAAGGTGAGCGAAGGGACCTATGTTTCTCCGACGACGGTTATTTCCAGTATGCAGCAATTGAATAATCTGAGAATTGATTTTACGGTACCGGAAGTTTATCAGTCGTTTGTAACCAAAGGCGGAACGGTTGATGTCGTGATAGATCAGAAAGGAACGGTTCAGAAGGCTACGGTGATTGCAACCGAGCCGCAGATCAATCAAAGCACGCGTAACATTACGGTAAGGGCATCATTAGGTGGTGCGACTTTCAATCCGGGATCTTTTGCAAAGGTATATCTGAATGCCGGAGCACAGAAAAGCAGTATTTTGATCCCGACAAACTGCATTATTCCTGAATCAAGAAATAAAAAGGCAGTGGTAGTCAAAGGTGGCAAGGCTTCGTTTGTTACGATTGAAACAGGTGTGCGGAAAGCCGACTTTGTCGAAGTTACAAGCGGTATCAATGTTGGAGATTCAGTAGTTGTTTCCGGGGTGTTGTTTGCTCGTCCCGATGCGCCAGTGAAAGTGAGATCAGTAAAAAACCTGAATACATCAGCCGAATAAAGGCGTGCCCATTCTTTTGACATTCAACCTATGAATATTTCGGAATTATCGCTGAACCGGCCAGTACTTGCCGTGGTTATGAACCTGCTCATCATCCTCTTTGGTGTTGTGGGTTATAACTTTTTGTCATTAAGGGATTACCCTGCCATTGACCCCCCGATCGTAAACGTCCGGACGAGCTACACAGGTGCCAACGCCGATATCATCGAAAGCCAGATCACCGAACCACTGGAAAAAAGCATTAACGGTATCCCTGGTATCAAAACGATCAGCTCTTCAAGTCAGATAGGTGCCAGTAACATTACCGTTGAATTTAACCTTGAGGTAGATTTGGAAGCTGCTGCAAATGACGTACGGGACAAAGTAAGTCAGGCACAACGAAACCTCCCGCAGGATATCGATGCACCGCCGGTTGTAAGCAAAGCCGATGCGAACAGTGACTTTATTCTGCTGCTGGCCGTTCAAAGTCCATCTAAGGGGCTTCTTGAACTGAGCGAATATGCGGAAAATGTTTTGCAGCAAAGTCTTCAGACCATTGACGGTGTCAGTGCGATCAATATTTTTGGTCAAAAGCGTTATGCCATGCGTATATGGCTTGACCCTGATAAAATGAATGCTTACAACGTTTCATTTAACGATATCAATACAACGCTTAATGCTGAAAACGTTGAATTGCCGGCTGGTAAAATTTATGGAAACCAGACAGAGCTCACGATCCGGACGATGGGAAGGCTTACTTCTGAAAAAGAATTCAGTGATCTGATCATAAAAAATGACAGTACCGGAATTGTGCGTTTGAGTAATGTGGCCAAAGTAGAACTAGGTCCTGAAAATGAGGAACAGAGCTGGAAATACAACGGCGTTTATGCTGTTGGTCTGGCAGTAATCCCGCAACCGGGAGCAAACTATGTAAAGATCTCAGAAACGTTTAACAAGCGTCTGGAGGAAATTGCCAAAACGAATAAATCCGATATCACTTTCAATGTCCTGATAGATAACACGCGTTTGGTTCGTCAATCGGTGGAAGAAGTGGAAGAAACGCTGATCATTTCCTTTGGTCTCGTAGTTATAGTGATTCTGTTTTTCTTCCGGAATTTCCTTGTTGCCGTTCGTCCGTTGATCGATATCCCTATTTCATTGGTCGCGACCTTCTTCGTAATGTATCTGTTCGGTTTTTCGATCAATATTCTTACATTGTTAGGCATTGTTTTGGCTACCGGACTTGTGGTGGATGATGGTATTGTAGTTACGGAAAATATATTTCGAAAGCTTGAAGAAGGTCTTCCGATCAGGGAAGCGGCGTTGGAAGGGAGTAAAGAGATCTTCTTCGCTGTTATCTCGACTTCGCTAACGCTGGCGGTTGTATTCTTACCGGTTATTTTCCTTGAAGGTTTTGTCGGCAGTCTTTTCCGGGAATTTGGTATTGTCGTCGCATCAGCGGTATTGATTTCTGCTTTTGTATCCTTGACTATCACCCCTGTCTTAAACGTATACCTGAATAGAAAAAATGCAGGGCACGGATGGTTCTACAACAAAACAGAGCCCTTTTTTACAGGAATGGAGGACGGCTATAACCGCTTGCTGAAAGGTTTTATAAAAGTCCGCTGGATGGCCTGGGTGCTGGTTGTTGCCTGTGTTGGGTTAATTTATTTTACCTATACACATTTGCAGAGCGAACTGGCGCCGATGGAGGACCGCAACAGCGTACGTCTGAACATGTCCGCCCCGGAGGGTACCAGCTTTGATCAGATGCAGAGCATATCCGACGAGGTTATAAATTATTTGAATGATTCAATACCTGAACGGCAGTTTGTATTTTCATCGACCCCCGGTTTTGGCGGCGGCGGTATGAATGCGTCATCAGGACGTATCGGACTGGTGCCTGCTCAGGATCGCAAACGCAGCCAGAACGATATCGCCATGGCAATCAACAAGCGGCTTCCTAAATTTAACAATGCACGGATCTTTGCAGTGCAGGAACAGACGATTGCCGTAGGTATCGGCTCGCGGGGAGCGCTGCCTGTCCAGTTTATTCTTCAGAATCTGGACTTTGCAAAATTGACAGAAGTTATGCCGAAGTTCCTCGAAGAGGCGCGAAAAGATCCCGTGTTCCAGAATGTCGATGTGAACCTGAAATTCAATAAACCTGAAGTGTCTCTTACCATTGATCGTCTTAAGGCCAGAGATCTTGGCCTTTCAACAACGGATGTTGCAGCGACAATCCAGGGTGCTTTCAGTGGAAGACGGCTGGCCTATTTTATCAGGAATGGTCAGCAGTATCAGGTCATCGGCCAGGTTGAACGCGCAGAGCGGGATAAACCGGCGGATATTGAAAAATTATATGTAAGAAATAACCGCGGTCAGAATATTCCGTTAAGTGCTGTTGTGAAAATGGAAGAACAAAGCGGACCGCCGACATTATACCATTACAACCGATACAAAAGTGCAACCATTTCAGCTTCGCTTGTGGAAGGCAAAACGGTTGGTGACGGGGTAACGGCGATGAGGAATATTGCCGCCCGCCTTCTGGACGAAACCTTCCAGACTTCGCTGAGCGGTCCATCCCGTGACTATGAAGAGAGTTCTTCAAATACGAGTTTTGCGTTCGGCCTTGCGCTGCTGCTTGTTTACCTCGTACTGGCCGGACAGTTCGAAAGTTTTACAGATCCGTTTATCATTATGATCACGGTTCCACTAGCCTTGGCTGGTGCTTTATTAAGCCTCTGGATTTTCGGTTTGACGATCAATATTTTCTCTCAGATCGGAATGATTATGCTGATCGGCCTTGTGACGAAAAATGGTATTTTAATTGTCGAATTCGCCAATCAAAAACGTGAACATGGAATGGAACGCCTTCCGGCCGTTATTGAGTCGGCAACACAGCGTCTTCGTCCTATTTTGATGACCAGTCTTGCTACAGCCTTTGGCGCCTTGCCTATTGCGCTAAGTCTTGGGGCTGCTGCTACGAGCCGTGTTCCGCTTGGCGTTGTCATTGTGGGCGGTTTGACATTTTCGTTAATACTAACGTTGTTTGTCATTCCGGCGATTTATACGTTCATATCGCCTAAGAGCAACAAACACAGAGAACAGACTGCGGCTGCCGAAGAATCAGTTGTTGTAGCCTAGAGCCTAAATCATTTAATCATCCTAAGTCAATTGGTTTTGCATGAACCCGCTAACAAACCTGAATATCAGTATTAAAATAGCATGCTTTCTATTGCTGGCAGGAACGCCCGCAATCTGTCAGCAACAAACAGATTCACTCCGGATTACGCTTGACGAGGCAATTTCTATTGCATTAAAAAATAGTCTGGAAATTCAGATTGCTAAAAACGATGTTGAAGCCAATACGATTCTAAATAATTACGGCGTTGCAGGTGGTTTGCCGCTGATTGCAGCGACTGCTTCTAACACGGAGCAAATTCAAAATATCACCCAGGAACTTCAGACGGGGGGAGGAACAAGCAGGCGGGGAGCGGAAGGTAACAATACCCAGGCTGGTATAACAGCCGGGATGCTTTTATATAACGGGGGAAGGGTTGTTGCTACAAAAAAACGTTTGGCTGAATTGCAATATCAAAGCAGCGAAGTTTTAAATTCGCAGATTCAAAACACCATTGCCGCTGTCATGACGAGTTACTATGATGTAGTTCGTCAGATCGGTTATATCAATACAGTGCAATTTTCCATCGATGCATCTAAGAAACGATTGGAAATTATTCAGGTTCGCCAGGCTGCGGGTATGGCTAATAATGCCGATTTGTTTCAGGCGCAAATTGATCTTAACACGTTGACACAAACATTGATCAATCAACAGCTGGCTGTAGACGTGGCCAAATCTGAATTTTTAAGATTGCTGACCTTGGATCCAAAATCACCACTCGCGATAAAGGATACTATTGTTGTAGAACAAAATTTGCAGATTGAAAATGTACTGGATAAATTATCTGTTAACGCAGATATCAAAGCGGCAGATAATCAGATACGGATTGCAGAACTAATTGTGCGTGAGACGGCGGCACTTCGTTATCCAACGGTCAGACTAAATCTTGGTTATAACTTTGTAAGAAACCAGAGCACTGCCGGGTTTACACTTTTAAATAAGGTTTCAGCTCCAAGTGCTGGTATTACCTTGGCCGTACCAATTTATAACGGAAGTACTTTCAGGCGTCAGCAGCAGGTTGCAGAAATTAATACCTCCACTGCAAAAACGCAGAAACAGGTATTGGTAAGGGATTATTCTGCGCAGGCAGTAAAAATGTTTCAAACATATCGTCGTTCACTGGAACAGCTTGAAACACAAAAGGCAAATTACAAATTGAGCCAGCAGCTACTGGATCTGACGTTGCAGCGCTTTCAATTAATACAGGCTACGATTATTGATGTAAGGGAAGCGCAGCGTAGTTTTGAAGAAGCGGGTTACCGTTTGATTAATTTGAACTATGCAGCGAAATCCTCAGAAATTGAGCTGAAAAGATTAACGAATACACTGATGTAATTCCCTTAATCAGTTATAGCATCATTAAAAAACCATCTGATAACTGCAAAGCGGGTATAAGTACCGGTTTTTGTGGATTTGCGGATGGTTTTATCGTTTAAGCCGTTTACACTACGACGCAGTTGCTGCATGAAGATGGTAAATACGGTTTATAGACTTACCTTTGTATTAAACATAGAGACAAAGAATGCTTTTTATAGGAAAATATAATAACCTCACCATCCTGCGCGATACCAGTGTAGGTTTCTTTTTAGGTGATGTAGAAGGGGAAGAAGTTTTGCTCCCTAATAAATATAAAACAGATGACATGCAGATTGATGATGTCATCAGGGTTTTTGTATACAACGATTCCGAGGACCGCCCGGTGGCTACGACGGAAACACCGAAAATTGTACGTAATCAATTTGCTAATCTGGAAGTAAAGGATGTCTCAGAACACGGAGCATTTTTGGACTGGGGCCTCGAGAAAGATCTCTTTGTTCCTTTCCGCGAGCAAAGCACACCCATGGAGATAGGGGAGTGGCATGTTGTTTTTTTATACCTGGATCAAAAAACCTCACGTCTGATTGCCACAACCAAACTGGACAGATATCTTGAAAATGAGCGGTTGCTTGTGAAAGAAGGGGATGAAGTGGACCTTATTATCTGGAAAAAAACTGACCTTGGATACAACGTGGTTGTAAACCAGTTTCACAAAGGACTGATTTATGCCAATGAGGTTTTTAAACCGATCACGATTGGAGAATCATTAAGGGGATATGTTAAAAAGATCCGTGACGAGAACAGGCTTGATATCAGTCTTGAAAAACAAGGTTACGAAAATGTCGTAGAACCGACTGCACAGCGTATCCTTGATGAGCTGAAAATAAATAACGGATATTTGAATTTGTCCGACAGCAGTGCGCCTGAGGATATTAACAGACAGCTGGGAATCAGTAAAAAAGTTTTTAAGAAGGCAATCGGCGGCCTGTATAAACAAGGCCTTATACGCATTGCGGAAGACGGTATCTACGCTTTGGGCGAGGATTGATTTTTAGGTTACACATCGTTTAGTAATAAAGAAAGAGGGCCACAGGGATTTATTTTCTCTGTGGCCCTCTTTCTTTATTCTGTGGTTCTCTGCGTACCTTAGTCTATACAACGTAACCTACTTCTGACCATATTTCTGCTTGTACTTTTCGTAAAGGCGTTTTTGTTTATCATCAAGGTTAACTTTTCCCCCTTTTATAAAGGACATCTGAACCGCATTTCCACGCATATCGAGCATGTCGCCGCTTGTCACTACAAAAGAAGCCTGTTTGCCTTTTTCAAGAGTTCCCACAAACTGATCTATGCCCATAATTTCTGCGGGATTTTTTGTGATGAACTGAAGGGCCTGTTCGGGCGTCACTTCGCTGAACCCTGAGGAAGTACCAGCCAAATAGGCAATGTTACGCGTTCTCCACCATTCTTCTGCGTAGGTGATCGCTACTTTCACACCTGCTTTGTGCAATATACCAGGCAATTCATAGGGAAGATAAACATCTTCATCAGGGCCATTAGGAAGGCGGTGTGCCGGATTCACGACGACAGCGATATTATTCTCTTTAAGAAATCCGGTAACTTTATAAGCCTGGTCTCCGCCGACAATGACGATCTTTTTTAGCCCGAACTCCTGAGCAAACTTCACAGATTCAATGATGTCTTTGGCATAGTCCGCGCGGATGTAAAGATTGGATGTACCTTTGTAAAGATCTTTCATTGCTTCCAGACGGGCATTCACCGTGGCAGGTTGGGGCGTTTCATAATACCCTTTTGCATCGGCAAATGTAGAACGGAACAGATCAATGATCTCCTGGCGTTTTTCATTTCTTTTTACAGAGACCGAAAAATCTTCATAGTTGAAATTTGTGGCCAGGAATGGAGGCCAGGTAATCCAGATGCCGTCATCCTTTTTCAATACTGCATCTTCCCAGTTCCATCCGTCTGAATAGAACACTGAGGATGAACCTGAAATGATACCTCCCTGAGGTACGGCCTGTGAAAGCAGGATGCCCGCATTGCGTAAGGTAGGAATGACCTCTGAATCCGTGTTGTAAGCGACCAGCGAACGGACGTGCGGATTAATATCGCCCACTTCTGCAAAGTCAAGCGTGGCGCGTACCGAAGCGATTTCCTGAATACCAACGGTTGTGTTCATTGAAATTATGCCTGGGAAGATGTGTTTCCCCGCGACATCGATAACCTCTGCATCGCCTTTGGTCCACAAGCTTCCCATTTGATCTCCCGACCCCACGAACACAATAATCCCCTTGTCAAAAGCAATCATTCCGTTTTCGATCACCTGACCATTTCCGGTGTGAATGGTAGCGCCTTTCAACAGGGTAGGTTTTGTCTGGGGTCTGGCCGGTGCAGGATTTTGTGCCTCAACGGCATGATGAAGGCAAAAAGTGGCCAGCAGGCAGATGACAGCGCTGACGCTAATTTTATATTTTATTGTTTTCATAAATAACCTTTGAATGTAAATGAGAAAGAGGTGGTCAGAACACTTATTTTCCTTCCTCATGTTCAGCATGGATTCCAATGATGTCTTCGCAGTGCCACATCTTCGGCTGGGATCCTTGTGGTTTTTGCGTAGGTTTGCCGTCCGCTTTATCATTCAGCATTTTCTGAATGAGACGTTCGCGTTCCAGCGCCATTTTTTCCTGTTTGGAAACATCCTCTTTGCGATCAAAATAGACAGTACCCTCAATCATCGTAAATTCAGGGCGTGCATAAATCGATAAGGGGTGCGCATTCCATAGAACCAGATCCGCATCTTTTCCAGCCTTGATACTTCCCATTCTGTTGTCCACATGCAGCAGCCTGGCCGGATTCAGCGTGACCATTTTCCAAGCCTCTTCTTCCGGCACACCGCCAAATGTTACGGTTTTTGCAGCTTCCTGATTGAGTCTTCTGGCCATTTCTGCGTCGTCAGAATTAATCGCGACCGTTATTCCTTCATGGTACATTAGCGCAGCATTGTATGGAATGGCCTCTTTTACTTCCATTTTATAAGCCCACCAGTCAGCAAATGTAGAACCACCGATGTTGCGGTTTTTCATTTTGTCGGCCATTTTGTAACCTTCCAGAATATGTGTAAAAGTATTGATCTTGAAATTCAGGGAGTCCGCTACATGCATCAGCATATTGATCTCGGACTGCACATAAGAATGGCAGGTAATGAAACGTTTACTGTCAAGAATCTCAGCCAGTGCTTCCAGTTCCAAATCCCTGCGTGGTATTGCAAGGTTCGTTTTCTTTCCTGCACTATTGTAATCTTTCCAGCTTTTTGCATATTCCTTTGCCCGGATGAAATGATCAAAATAGACCTGCTCAACACCCATTCTTGTCTGCGGGAAACGGACACGCGCCACATCACCCCAGTTGGATTGTTTTACGTTTTCTCCCAAAGCAAATTTGATCGTTTTCGCTTCCGGTATCAACATCTCTGATTGAGACGTACCCCATTTCAATTTTATCAGTGCACTTTGTCCGCCAATTGCATTGGCGGATCCGTGAAGAAGATGAGAAGTGGTAACGCCTCCAGCAAGCTGACGATAAATATTGACATCATCTGGGTTAATCACATCACTCATCCGCACTTCTGCTGTGCTCGACTGGGAACCTTCATTGATTGCAAACAGCGCGATGTGCGAATGTTCGTCAATAATTCCGTTTGTCAAATGTTTTCCTGTTCCGTCCACAATTCTTGCTCCGGAAGGCGCAGCAAGGCCCTTTCCAACGCTGGCAATTTTACCATTCCGGATCAGAACATCCGCATTCTGCAAAATTCCATCTTTTTCGTTTGTCCACACCGTAGCATTTTTCACGAAAACAGTTTCTGACTTTGGCAAATGCTCGTTTCCAAAACCCACAAAAGGATAAATGACCGTACCGGTTTCTTTGGTTTTAATGGAACTGGTATCCACTTTTGTTGCCGGCCTATAGTTTTCTGTCAGAGACGCTGCCCAGGTTACCGCTTTCCCGTCAGGCAATATTCCTTCTCCTGACAATGTTTTTCCGGCAATCCAGCCAGTCAGCCTTATTGTTCCCGGGTTTTTCTGTTCAGGCTGATATGTCAGCGTGATCAATTCATTGGCAAGAACAACTTTCGGCTTAATTTTTACGGTATCCTTTAAGATAATCTGGAATTCAGGTCTATTGGGTTTTCCGGAAATTTCCAGTTTACCAATGGATTCAGTATTGATAGAAAATGAATAGTTTCCTCTCAGATCAGGAGCGTTAACGGGAGCAATTACAAACTTTTTGCCCTGGACCCAGTTTTCATAAATTACATTTTCTTTGCTGAAAAGGTCATCAGATGTGATCAGGAAATTAGCCAGCATACCCGCTTTCAGACTTCCCACTTGTGCTTCCGCTTTTACCAGACGGGCAGGTGTTGTGGTCAATGCTTCCAGTGCCTTTTCTTTAGGCAGACCGTAAGCAATCGCCGTGCGGATTCTATCCCAGAAATCAGCTTTGTTTTTCAGATCCGCCGCCGTTAATGTAAAATTCACACCATCTTTTGCCAGCATGAAAGCATTTGCCGGAGCCATTTCCCAATGTTTCAGTTGGTTAATCGTGATCATTTCGGCATCCCATGGATCGCTTACATCATAAGCGGAAGGGAAATTTAGCGGCAGGATCAATATTGCATTAGTCGCTTTGATTTCTTCAAGACGCTGATATTCATCGCCTCCACCTTTGATAATATACTGGGTGCCAAACTCGTCTCCGATCTTGTCAGCACGTAGCACGCTATATTTGTCGTTGGTTTCAAAGAAGGAAGGCAAGTTTTTGATCTGATTAAAAGCTTCCAGTGACAGGTTAGTCTCCTTGTTTTTCCCGCCTTTTGCGTACCAGTCAGCATCGTAATAGTTCTGGCGAAGCAGCGCAACCGCACCCATTCCGGAGGAGGGGTAGTTTTGCGTGGAAGTACCTTTTGAGAACGAAAAATGTGCAGAAGCCTTGCCGTTTATAATCGCTTTGCTGGCGGATTCGTCGGTTAAAGTAACAATGGCTCCGTTTCCCCGGATGATGCCGTCGTGCTGATGGGTCAGTACAGTTCCAAAACCGATTTTACGTAAATCGGATCCTTTTTTATTGTCAATTACGAATACGTTACTTGCGTCATTCTCCGGCTGAATTGCCTGGTTCCAGCCAAAAGCACCTTTTTTATTCGATTCCAGCTGAGGCGCCTGCCGACCGCCGGCACGCGGTTCGCGTTTCACCTCCGGCATTCCATAGTCGGAATCAAGATCAATCAGCGAAGGATAGATGTATTTTCCATTCAAATCAATCACGACTGCGCCGGCAGGAATTTTCACCTGCCGGCTCACCTCACGGATCTTTCCGTTTTCAATCAGCATGGTTCCGTTTGGAATCGTGGTTTTGGAATCGACTACAATTGTTGCATTTGTAAAAGCATACTGGCCTTTCCTTTCATCGTAGGAGCCATTCCTGGGAAAAGTTTCCTGGGCATGGCACAGCGAAGTCAAGGTTAGTCCTAACACTAACGTTGATAGGTGTTTCATCTTTGAAATAGGAGATTTTTGGATATTGGACTTAGGGTTAATCGTAATTTGTTGTGACAATATACAATGAAAAGAATAAACCAGCGCCCTTGGACCGACTAATGTACCACAGTTACAATCCATACTTGGAATTTCACTAACGGTTTACTTTTTTTGCGTCAACATTATTTTAATACGACTCTATGACCTACGACCACTTTACTTCAACGCTGTCCCAGCCTGCGCCGCCGGAACAAATATCCGATCTGCTCCAGGCGCTTTGGTATGATGCCAACGAGGACTGGGAAGCTGCACACAACATTGCTCAGAGCCGCGAAGGAACGCAAGGTTATGACCGCCTGCATGCCTATCTGCATCGGGTAGAAGGGGATACCTGGAATGCGGGTTATTGGTACAGACGTGCAGGAGCAGACGTTTTCAAGGGAACTTTAAAAGAGGAATGGGAATTTCTGGTCAGGTCACTTTTGTGATGCGGGTTTACTTGTTATCCGAATAAGTAAATTTATCAATCATCTGCTGACGGTCCTGTTCATCGATTTTTAGTTGATTTTTTATAAACAGGTCAGTTCCGCCGTATTGATTGTCAATAACGTCGAAAACGGCGCTCAGGTACTTTTCATCTACACGCATGAAATTTTCAATAACGTGTAAATTTATCTTTGGCTTAATAGCTTTGGCCAGTTTTGCCTTTGTCAAGATCTTTTTAAGTTTATTACGCCGGTAATAATTGGACATCATGTATTCTTCAAAGACTGTTTTTCTATCCACATGTAGAATTGAAAGGATCAACGCTGTGACCACGCCGGTACGGTCTTTCCCGGCCGAACAATGAAAGAGGACGGGCGTATCAGCAGAAAGGATGTTTCGCAGCAAATCTTTTAATGATGCCAGATCCGCAGTGACCATATTCTGGTATAGATCTGTTATCATTTTTAATGACTGTTCTTCTGTAATTTCTCCCCGCAGTAATTTGCTTCGGAGCCGGGTCAGCAAATCTCCGTTGTCTTTCACCGTTTGGATATGGTGGTAGGTTACATTTTCCGGCAGCTGGTCTTTGTTGTTTTTTATTTCGCTGGTGGTCCGAAGGTCATAAACTGTTTCAATCTGAAGATCTATAAATTTATCAAAGTCGGATTTTTCGAGATGAGCAAGCTGTTCCGATCGGAAAATCATTCCCCAACGTACTACCTTTCCGTTCGCAGTTTGAAGTCCGCCAATGTCCCTGAAATTGTTTATATTTTTGAAGTCAATGCGGCGGTTTGCGACTACTACTGTATCTTTTTGCGATACAATTTTAAAAAAGGGCCTTTTTATCTGCCCGGACAAAGTGACCTGATCCCTTGTTAAGTCTAATGGTTGATCTCCGGCATGGTTCGTAACCAGTACCCGTTCGCCTGCGCCCGGATGGTGGTGAAGCGTATAACGATCCTTCCGGTTTTCGACGTAGGTATTTTCCGGCAGTGTTTTATTGTCATACCGTGCCGGGGACTTCATGCAGGAAAACAGCAGGACAGGAAACAGTAAAGATAGCAGTTGGATTTTCATTGATTAAAGATACGGCCTCAGTATCGAATCTGGTGAGCAGTGTTCTTTTCTTTCTGCTCAAACTGATAAAACCAACTCATTTTGAACTGGCTATTTGCAGGTTAGAGCGGCGAAATTTGCTTTAATCATTTGGATATCAAGCTCGTGTCGTTCGGTGTGGTTTCCGGGAATATAAATGGTATTCTCATGATAAATTTTAACAGAAATAGAATCATGATGTATCACAAACCGGAAGAAGAAGAACTTGAGGACGAATCGGAACCCGATCATTGGAGAAAGTGACGTCTCTTGTCAAGACAAGTTGGTAAGGCACTGAAATCCTCCATATGGATTACAGTGCCCCTGCTTTTTTAAACCCTGCTTTGGGTAAGTTCTACTTTGCCAACGAGGTCAACGACATTATTAACCTTCATTTTTTTGTAAATATTATTTTTAATCGTGCTGATCGTTGACACGGCAAGGTGCAATTCCTTTGCTATATCCACCGTGCGGCGGCCTTTTATCAGGAACTGCATAATCTCTGTTTCTCTCACGGTCAGTGAGCCGACAAGGTTAGGCTTGGTGATGTCACTTAACAAATAGTCCGTCAGCACATCATCCATGTATTTTCGCCCGCGCATGATCGCACTGTAAGCCAGTAAAAATTCTTCCTGGCTGATTGATTTCATACATACGCCGTCGACCCCTTTTTTAAGATAGGGCAGTGCCCATGCTTTTTCGGATTCTTCACCTATGATCACAATTTTAATGTCCGGCTGCTTACGCCTTATTCTTTCAAGCGCTGCCAGATTCGAGTAGTTAGATAAATTGGTATCAATGATCAGCAGGTCAAACTCGGAGGTTGATAAAGTCATCTGCATGCTTTCCCAGCTTACCTCTTTCGATATCTGTACATTGCTGACATTTTCACGGATGCATGATGCGATACCAAGGCTTAAAAGTTCATTTTTGATCAACAAAAGGATTTTTGTCATTTTGAGTTACGGTCTGGGTGGGTAAGATAGTTTTTCATAAAAATAAATCTGGTTCGTTGAAGATCATGCGAACAAGAAAATAATACAGGCCTTAATTGTTCATAGTGTGTGTATAATTAGAGGAGGATGTTTACGAAATGCCATTTAATGTTTGTGTGTATAGTGCTTTTTATTTATTCAAATCTAGAATAAACTTTCGAAAAAATTTGTCGAGGCGTATTGTATTATTTGTAGAATTATATCGAGTATCGTTTTAGCGATCGTGATATTTAAAAATCAGACAGGATCAGATTAAGGCTCTATGATCTCTTTAATGGCTGCTGCACAGGTATTAATAGGAGATTACTGACACACGTTAAAAAACAAACCCGCTTCCTGGACAGAAAAGCGGGTTGTCAGAATTACCGGGATAAATACCTGACTTATTTAGATACGACTACTTTGGAAGTCGAAACGAGACCATTTTTGCGGGTCACTTTCACGATATACATACCCTGTGGAAGTCCTGTAAGATCGATCTGACCGTTACCTGCTGAGAACGAAGCAGGAGCATGGTATACTGCGTTTCCGTTCAGGTTGTTGATCACTACTTCTTTTACGGTACCATTATCACGGACAAACAATTTATCTGTTGACGGGTTCGGATATACCGAAAGATCGGCAGCTGCGATTCCTTCAAAAGATACGCTTTGTATGCGGCTGTATGCAAAAGTCTGATCTTTGTCGATCATTTTCAGACGGTACAGGTTTTGTCCGTGGACAGGATTCGCATGGTTGAAAGAATACTTTTTCAATACTTTGCTTTCTCCGCTTGAATTTACCTGGCCTACATTTTCCCATTCCTTGCCACTTACACTGTGCTGGATCTCGAAATAATCACTGTTCGTTTCTTCCGTAGTTGCCCAGTTAAGCAGTGCAACTTGTCCTTCTTTTTTCACAGTGAAAGAAACAAGAGTTACCGGAAGCGGTATAACATTAACATTAATGTTTGCAGGAACAGACGTCAGATTATTTGTGTCTGTAATCGTGTACTTGATCGTGCTGGTTACAGGTGTTGTCAGGCCAACCTCAGGCGTGAAAGTAACAACGCCCGTGGTCGTGTTGACAACATATGAACCTTCTCCAGGGATAGTAACTGAGGTTGAAGGCGTACCCGAAACCGGATCGATCAACATTACCTTGGTTGGGTCAATCGGCGAAGAACCAGGCGTATCGTTTGTCAATACAGTAATAACAATAGGAACACTTGTAGGGCCAGCGTTGTCGTCGGTTGCTACGGGTGGTAAAAGAGCCGGATCTACATTAAATCCGATTGATAACTGGTTATTCCCAGTGTTACCGTCTGTGATAGGAGGTGTTGATGTTGTGGTAAATACGATAGAAGTAACCGGTATATCCTGACCCGGGGTAGCACTAACCCCTATCACGTTGAAGGAAAATATCGGACTGCTTCCTCGCGGTACCAAGGCGTTATTTACACCAACAAGCTGCCGGGTTACAGCGTTGTAAGTCCAGTTATAAAGAGAGGCATGCGGACCGGTAACGACGTTGGATACCGGTACATAATTAACCGGAAAGGTTAGCGTCAGCGTAATAGAACCCGCAACGTTTCCCGCGGTAGCATCACACCCTGAAAGCGGGCCAACACCAAAGCTAAACTCCATCTTCCCCGTTTCACCAACAAGAATGGTAGCAATGTTATTAGGCTGGGACGTTCCCACGACATTCGTACCGGTGACTCTCGGATCGCATTGTGCAAAGACAGATTTAGCGGTTCCTGCCAGGAAAAGGATACCTAACAGTGCAATTGTAAAAGTTCTATACATCTTAGACATATTGTTGTTGTTTAAAAATTAAATTATTGTTGATGTGTATGAAAAAATACCTGCGGCTTTGTTACAAGCCGCAGGCCAAAAAATTATCTGGTAATCACGATCTTCTGAGAGCTGATGCCTCCATCTGACCTTGTCGTTTTTACAATGTAAGTGCCCGGGATGAGATTTTTGACGTTGATCTGGCCGTTTGAGGAAGTACCTGAAAGATGTACAGTCCGGCCGTTCAGGTCGCTGATCACAACTTCAATGATTTTACTGAAATCCCTCAGAAGAATTTTGTCCGTTGCCGGGTTCGGATATACCGATAAATCTGTATTCGGCCCGTCAAATGTTAAGCTTTGGATCCGGCTGTAAGCAAAAGTTTCATCTTTGTCTACCATTTTCAGACGGTAAAAATTCTCTCCTTCGGAAGGGTTGCGGTCCGAATAAGCGTAGTTAAGTAGCGATTTACTTTCACCATTCGACTTCAAAACTCCGATTTTATTCCAGCTTTTGCCATTGAGGCTGCGTTCTATTTCAAACCGGTCGCTGTTGGTCTCTGCTGTGGTACTCCAGTTCAGGTTCGCAAGGATACCCTCTTTCCTTGCTGTAAAACTTACCAGCGTTACGGGCAGGGCGGCATCAATATTCAACCCGACAGTTCTGATGTCATTTCCGGTTGAATTGTTAATGATAGGTGGATTTGCCTCAGTAGTCCAGTTTAAAGAAGTTTTTGGTGCTATTGTTCCCGGAGTGGCAGCATTACCCTTCACTTTAACTACGAAATTAGCTGGCGGACCAACCGGAAGCGGTGCATTCTGGTAACCCAGCAGCGTTGTTCCGCCTGCATCGTAGATCCAGTCGAAATATGACGCGTATGGACCTGAAATATCAGCTGCGGACTGAGGGCCGTAACTTGGTGCAAAAGAGAGGGTCATGATAATTCCGTCTGCTTTGTTTCCTGCGGCGGCGTTACATCCCGCATCCGTTCCGATACCGAAGCCGAAAGTAAGTGTTCCGGTTTCGCCTACCAGTATCGTTGGGGTTGGTGTTCCACTTGCGTCAACAACCGAAGTGCCTGTGTAGGTCGGATTAACTGCAAATTGTGGATCGCATTGCGCCAGAACGGCCACATGCATACCTGTTACAAAAGAAATTACTAATATCAGCTTTTTCATACAATTCAATTTAAAGTACCACAGTTAACACTTTCACTACAATATTGTTATTGTCATTGCTATCACCGGTAGCTGGATTTGTGCTGCCTGTTTTGGTATCAATCGTTGCCGTTATGGTACCCGTGGTTGTTACAGCACCTGTTGCTTTTAGCTTGTAACCCAGATTGACAAAACTGTTTGCCGCAATGATGACGCCGGATTTCGAAACAATTTCAAAAGATCCGCCACCAAGATCAGTGATCGTCCATTGTGCATTCGTTACAGCAAGGCCTCCTGATGTAGTTGCGGCCGGATCAATTGTCATTTCGAAACCCGGGCCAAGTTCAAGAAATACAACAACGGCCCCGGTTGTTGGATTTGGTGTTAAATTGGTCAGACGCAATACTCCTTCCGAAGTAGCTCCTCCCAGAAAGCTGGTAAACAGAGGTCTTGGTAAAGTTGGTGTCAAATCAATGGTAGCCAGTGCTGCCAACGTATAAGCAGTATACGTATTAGGCACCACCGATGCCGTAGACGTAATAGAACCTGCCGCCAGTGCACTTGCACCACCCAATACCGAAGTTGCATCCACCGCAGAGGCAATGGCTTCCCATTTGCTTGTTGTCGGGTTCCAGCCTACAATGGTAAGTTTGGCAAGTGCGCTTGTGGTAAGTGTGGTAATCTCGCTGCCTGCATCCCAGGTAAGCGTAATAGGCGTAGCCGTAGCCCCGTCAATATCCCAGTATTCTACTTTGCTGACTGTGCCAACACCTGCGCCTACCTGCGTGGTTGGAAAACCTGGTACGCCTCCTACCGGAAGTGCCGGGTAGTTGGATCCTGTGAAAAGGTTACTGGTAATGGCCGTTGTAGCATCCGTGTGGAAATAAGCACCGCTTGTACCATCCGCAGAAGCTGCAAACTGCCCTGCAAAACCATTATCCCCCGTAGGAAAAACAAACTGGCCTGTTCCATACTTGCGTACGTAGCCATCTACATAACTCGCATCCGTTACACCCGTGGCCGTAAGTCCAGCTCCGGAGAAATTGAGATAACTGATTGTTGCTGTTGCACGCTCGGTAAGGATAACGCCAGGCTGTGTTCCTGAGCCTCCGGTTAAGAAATTATGGTTGCCAAAGAATGTCATTTGGGCACCGCCAAAAATGGTGGTGTTTCCCTGGCTGCCTTCCTGAGCATACGAAGCTGTGCCTGCAGCGATCAATGCTGCTGCGGCTATTATTTTCATCCAGCTTCTTTTAGAACCGGGAATTGTATTTGTTATATGCATCTTTAATTGAGGTTTACTGTGTGTATTATTTATTTTATGCTGGATTTTATACTACTCTTAGATGATTGGGTAAGTCCTCTTCAACTGATCGGATTGTCCGTCGTAGCCAGATAGAAGTTCTCCCCATACAGGCGTATGTTTAATTATCTTGAAACCATTGACCCGCTGAAGTTAAAGTGGAAAAAAGTAATGCTTTGACTTGGCTGTAGAGAAGGAATCAGTTTCACTTTTACTACGTCGCCCGCGTTAAGCGCCACAATGGTTGCCCCTGAGCCACCTATTCCTGATCCTGGTGCACAATTGCCTATTCCAAAAGAGTTTACCGCTGTGCCGTTTATCTCAAGCTGAACATAGACACCCTGAACAATAGCCTGATTTAAAGTTGAGAAGATACAATTGAACTGATATACGCCTGTTCCGCTGGCAGGGATGGTAAGGGTATTTGTTGTTAGATCGAAGTTGCTTCCTTTGTCATAGCCCTTTAAATTAAAGTCAACATAGGCAATTGTAGACGCAGCTATAACCTGATTGGCTGTGTTTGTAACATTGAACAGAACCGGACTGTCCTGAGCGCCTACCGGCTGCCAGCTTGCTCCACCGTTAGCATCGGATGTGAGGAGTTTTCCTGCTCCTTCAGTTCCATCTTTTATGGTAACCTGACCCGTAGTTTTATCAATACTTGTTTTACGCCCTGCTGTTGAAGCTTCTACCTCAAGATTGTTAGCAGTATTAATCGTAGTAGGATTCGTTCCGATTTTAACCTGAGCAAAAGCCGCTGAGCTGAAAAGCAATGACGCAGCGAATATGGCTCCGACAAACGCCTTTGCCGTAAGCGCTCTTGTGGCACCGGCTGCCATGAATGATTGTATTTTGTTCATTGATATTTAATATTTTATGGTTAAAATTTATAATTCAAGTTTTGCGACATGTTGGAAAAAGAATGTTATTAGCTTAGAGCTGATTCAGAACATGTTTTTAGGAACGAGGGCCACGAATTAGTTTTTATTGCAATCAACTCGTGATCCAGAAAATTGAATGTTATAAACTGGAATTGTTGCTGCCGGTTTAGTACCTGCCACATGGACAACAAGAACCTTGAATGTAATTTTATCGCCAGCTAGCAAATGATTCATTGTGAAAATGTTATTAAAACTTCCGTTTGAATAAGGTTGATTTTGCACAGATGAAAATGCCAGAATCCCTCTCGCAGCGGAGAAAATAGCTATTGTTGAATTACGGGTGGGTCCTGTTACTCCAAGTATATAATCTCCACTGCTCGCTTTGAAATTATAAAAACCTGTTTCCGGAATCGTAAATTCGCCTGTTGCAGGATTATAAGAGCTACTTGCATCAAAAGTTTCCGTGTTAGGAATTAGCGTTGTATAAGTTGTGCCTGTCGGGTCATTAATGGGGACGACTTGGCTTGAACTGTGGCTTACGTCAAATGATCCACACAAAACATCCTTGTTTACCCAGGTTGCAACCCCATTTGCATCGGAGGTTAAAACTTTTCCAGTACCTTGCGAACCATCCGCAATCGTCACCTTACCAGTCGTTTTATCAACACTCACCTTATTGCCCACCGTAGAAGCTTCCACTTCCAGGTTATTTGCAGTATTAATCGTTGTAGGATTTGTCCCGATTTTCACCTGCGCAAAAGCCGAGGAACTGAAAAGCAATGCCGCGGCGAACATGGTTCCTGCCAACGCTTTTGTGAATAGTTGTTTTGTTTTCATTTGATTAATTTGATAGTGAAAGTGTTTACATGAATATTTAGTTGTTTCTTCTTGCCATGCATCTTTCTGAGCCTGCACGAGGCAAGAGAAATCAATAGATTTTAACAATCGCCAGCGCAGCCTTTTTCATCGTCCAGGTCTGCGGTCCTGCAAGCAGTTGGGTTGCGCTGATCAACTTGATTTTGTCGCCTGCGGCCGCTTTGATAACCAGTGAGCTGCCTACGGGCATATCCCTATTTTCGAGCGAGGTCATCTCTGTGATTTGGATCGTCTCCCCGGATTGTTGTAATGCAAATCCGCCGCTTGCTATCGGGTTGGAGTAGCCATCATCAAAACTATTAACCCCTGAAAAAGAGATGGAATAGTAACCTGCCGCAGAAATGGTATACTCCTTTGTTGCATTATCCCAGGCAGCCTCGGGGTCAAATTCAGAAATAAGGTTGATCACCGTCCCGGCATTGTCCTGCCCCACGCCCTGGCTGGCAGCATAACCCGCAAACACGGTACCGGCCTGCCAGCTTCCGCCACCGTTTCCATCCGAAGTAAATACACGCCCTTCCTTTTGGGTACCATCCGCAATCGTTACCTGGCCAGTCGTTTTATCAATACTGGTTTTTCTTCCGGCCGTCGAAGCTTCCACTTCCAGGTTGTTGGCGGCATTAATCGTCGTAGGATTAGTGCCGATTTTTACCTGGGCGAAAAGGGAGGAAGCCGAGAAAAGAATTACCGTGGTCAAAAAAGGGATAGACAGGTATTTGGTTGGTTTCATTTTTTGATATGACAATGTTTATTCGATCAAGTAGGACACGGTGTACCATTCAGCATTGATTAAAATCGGTGCTAGTTCCTGATTTCGTTACGATCCTTAAAGTTTAACAGCGACAATTGCAGCTATATTCTGGACATTTCCCGTTCTGCTCAAAGAAAAATACCGTGGTTTAATGACAGTATTATCGGCTGTTACAACTACTAATTGTTGCACTTCACCTGCTGCTTGATAATATGATATTGTTGGAATAACGTGTGGCCCATTATTTTGATTAGTTACTATCCAGAAGTATGATGGAAAAGTTGCGGCTCCGGAAGCAACGACGAACTCAAAAAAGAAGAAAGAGGGCCAAGTCGCTGCCAGAGTAGCCACTGATGCAGGGTTTGGTGGTGTTGTATAGTCATATTGTGCGTAATAGTATAGCTGATACGTTCCCTTATTTAAAGTGATCGGACAGTCTGGGGTAAGCGAACCATTAGGAACCGTAGTGATTGGAACTGTGACGGGTGAATTGCGAAGACCAGTTACGACGACAGTTCCAGCAGGTGGTTGCCAGGTTCCAACACCATTGGCGTCAGATGTAAATAGTTTTCCATCGCCCTGTGATCCATCCGCTATGGTGACCTTGCCTGTTGTTTTATCCACACTCACTTTATTGCCAGCCGAAGAAGCCTCAATCTCGAGGTTTTTAGTAGCATCAATCGTTGTCGGATTCGTCCCGATTTTCACCTGTGCAAAAACCGAAGAGGAACATAAAGCCGTTGCCAGGGCGAAGAACGTTGTGAATAATAATTGTTTTGTTTTCATTTGTGTGTACTGATTAGTGTAGAAAGGTGGATTAAATAATGTTTGAAAATGATGTGTTTTATTTTGGTTATGTTGGTCTGAGCATACCCGGGCCATAACCAGCCTGGGAGGTTTTCTGCCGCTTCGGAGAAAACCAGGAGGGTTTGTTAAAAGATGTGTATAGTGAAAATCAGGTTGTTGTCTTTCGTTATTTTGAGACAGGCGATTATGTCGCTAGTCACAACCCGAATAAAAATTAATTTCGGGCCAGGGCAACCAGGATGAGCAAGAGGGCAAGCACAAGCAGATTAAACCAGACATGTGATCTTGATGTAGCAGAGTAAATTTTATTCATATAAGTGTGTACGGTTAGTTTTTTGTAATAGTTGGTCGTAACGGCTGTTAATATTTCAAATCTGGGAATTAACTTATGATCTTCTTGTACACTAATTCCGTCCGTTTTGTAGAAATAATTCTTTTGGGTTGTCGATGTCAATTTTTCATCTTAGTATAATACAAAAACACCACTTTAAGTGTGGACACAGATATCCGTTATTACACATATAGAAATGACCGTTAACTAAGTTAAGTTAACGAGCCAGGTTCAGGCCTGGCGCTAAAGTATATACGTTCATGGCTGGTTAAAGCCACAGGAATGCTTACCACAGTATTTTGATCATCTTTTTTACTTTCAAATTCTTTGATCTGGCAAATAAAGCTGTCTCGTAAGGTTTGTAGAACTTTTGCTTACACTATTGCAGTTAAGAAAAATGTATTCTGTACAATTTACGACTTGCATATCAGGATATTTCAGTTTAGAACCCAGAAAGTAGTTTGGAAATAATACTTGTAAGGAATATTATTTTTTTTAATTTGATGCATCGCTTGTGTCATTATCTATTGTTTTGTGTGTGTACTGGTATTATTAAATGATTTTGAGCTGTTTAGCTCACATCAGATACAAAGTACTGAAATGTGATATGGAAAAGTTGTAGAGCAGAAATATGGAAGGAATAGATTTGTTTCTGGCGGTTTTCTTCCAAAGTGACGGTTCGCCATCACAGTTCTTCTACAAATGGCCGCGAAATATCAGATATCACATCATTGGTGGAAACAAAGCAAAATATTACCCTCACTCAAGAATATGAAAAACGATGATTAAAAGTTTACTTACTCAGGTTGCCCTGTTTATATTGCTTTTCTCAGGAACTGTAAATGCTCAAAAAACCTATTCACTCACACATTATACTGGCGAAAACGGGTTGCCTCAAAATAGTATCAAGACATTGTTTGCTGATCAGGAAGGTTTCATCTGGCTCGGAACAGAAGATGGTTTAGTCCGGTTTGATGGTCAGCGGTTCTACAATTTTAACCGGTTTAACCTTGATATAACCAACAACAGAGTCATTTTCGGGAGAGCAATCGACAGAAAGGAATCCCACCAAGCGTCATATTATGCTTCCTTTTACAATTGGGAGACGGTACGGATTCAGAAGGGCAGGGCGATCCGGGATTCTTCCTTCGCAGTATATCACAAAAAGCGTTCAGCACCATTCTTTAAAAGATATCCTGACTTGTATCTGGCAACGGGCCTGCCAAACTTTGTCAGTAAAAATTCCCCGACGGAGCACTATATGGTTACTACTGGTAATACCGATAAGGATTTTTATATATGCGATAAAAACCAGATTACTTATTATCTGGATTGGAAAGAAAAGTACGTTAAAAAGTTTCCTGCAAAAAGTCTGTGGAATTATTTTTCTATAGGTAAAGACTTGTACTACTACGACAAATCCACAAACCAGGTAACGTCATTTGCGGGAGAAACACCAGTTACTTCCCTGGTGTCAGGTGACTTATTAAAAGACCCATCATACAGCGCTGAAAGAAGTGTTTCAGAGCTATATTGGAACAATGTGAGCGACCAGGTGTTCCTGCGCAGTCATAAAAATCTATACATCACTGATAAACAAGAAAATGGAAAGCTTTATACTCGGTTACTGATTGAAAATTTCGATTTTGCAGAATTTGGTATTGAGAAGATTTATTATGATGAGCGTAGCCGAAAAGTGTTTTTGGGGAGTCCAACAGAAGGTCTTTTTGTAATCCAGCTTTCGCAGTTTCAGGTAATCGATACTAAAGGTGATGCACGAGATAATGTATACTATGCACAGACTCCATTTAGCGAACATACCATTTTAACTTCGACCGGAAACGAGATCGGAAAAAATATGGCGACAGGCAAGGTAACAGACCGTAAATTGCCGTTTTTGAATAAACTGAATCCTGACGATAAGTCATTTATAATCAGGGATAAAAATCAAACACTCTGGTTTACTTCCGGGGAATTCCTGTATCATCTGGATAAAAGTGCTGAACATCTGATTGGAAAATGGGAATTTGGTGCTCTCACAGACCGGCTTCATGAGGATATTTCCGGCAAGATCTGGATCAGTTCCTATACGGAGGGTCTTTTCAGAATTGATCCCGCTGAAAAAGAGCCGAAGGCCAGGTTATTTATCGGGACGCCATTCAAGGAAATTACGGCCATCAAGTCTGAAAGTGAAAAATCACTATTAATTGGTACCAGGACCGGGCTGTTCAGGGTGGAGACATCATCAAAAAAAGTAACACCTATAAAAGGAACGGAGACGCTTCAGATCAAAAGCATTTATGTAGATCAGGAAAAAAATGTTTGGTTCACGGCTGCGGATCATGGTCTTTTATTACTTGGAAAAAACGACCAGTCCTTCTTTTTTCCTATGGACAAGAACAGGTATCTCAGTAGTCCGCATTATATTATTGATGACAAACTTGGCTACTTCTGGATACCGACAAATAAAGGGCTGTTCAGGATGGCTGTTTCGGATCTTAAAAATTATGCTGGTACAGAGATCTTTGACAGAGGGAAAACCATCGCTCATTCCAAAGAGCATGCAAGGCCAACAGATCTGTTTTATATGTATTATGCCCGGGAGGATGGATTTCAAACAAATGAATTCAACGGTGGTTGTGATCCCTGTGCGGTAACAATGGAGAACGGGTATATTTCGATACCTTCTTTAAATGGGCTTGTCTGGTTTAAACCCGATCAGGTGAAACAATATTTGCCTGATGGTGAAATAATACTGGATAGGGTAGAGGTGGGTCAGAATATAATTCCTGTGACAGCCGATGTGATTAGGTTTCGTAATAATCCGGAAAACGTACGGTTTTATATTTCTACAGCTTATTTTGGAAACACCTATAATCTGAACCTATCCTATGCGCTTGTAAAGAAGGGCAAAGCGCCTGTTCCGCGCGACTGGATCCTGATTAACAACCAGGAGTCGGATATTCGTTTTTCCAATCTGAATTCAGGTGAATATGAACTATGGATAAAGAAAATAGACGGTTTTGGTGCGGATCATCAAAGCATTAAAAAGATCGGCCTAAGCATACCGCCTCTATGGTATGAGAGCTGGTGGGCCATAGTCATTTACATCTTGCTTCTGGCTGCCTCAATCTACATTTACAATACATTCAGATTACGCAATGTAGTCAGGCAAAATGAAAAACTTGAGAGTCTTGTTATGCAGCGGACGAGCGAACTTAAGGAGTTGATGAGCAGACTAGAGGAATCACAGATTGAAATGAGTAAAAAGATGTATGTGTTATCAAGGCTGCTTACCTCCATGACACACGATATTCAGTCGCCGCTGAATTTTGTATCGATTATTTCCTCCAATGTCAAGCCATTGCTTCGGGATGGGCGGCTTCCGGAAGTTGGCAGAATAGGTGATATGATTGCCGATTCGTCAAAGCGGATGAGCCACCTGCTGCGCGACCTGCTCAACTACATACGCGTCAATGTGTATGGGAACAGGTTGGTATTTGAAGATATTAAACTTTATGACCTGGTTGAGGAAAAGCTGTCCATGTTCAGGAATATGGTTGAGGTGAACCACACAACCTTTATAAATAGAATTCCTGAGGTAACCAAGGTGAATTCTGATCTTCAGATGGTTGCGATCATGGTCCATAACCTCATCGATAACGCTACAAAATTTACTGTGAACGGAACAATAGAATTTTATGCTACCGCTCTTGAAGATGATAGGATTGATCTGGTCATAGCCAACTCAGCCGTTGGTATTCCAAATCATGTTATTGATATGATTAATGCTCCTGTCGACGATAAGAAGGATGATGCCTCATCGGGCAATCAGGGAGGTCTCGGTTTACTGATTGTAAAAGAAGTAGCCAATCTGATCGGGGTTTCACTGAGTGTAACACAAACAGATGTGACGCGTTTTCACCTGGTTTTCGACTGACAATATTGTAGTCTTTTATCAGCCCCGGCAAGCATTTCCGGGGCTTAGCTATGTTGCTATATGTGCTGTTGCTTCGTTAGCCTTTCAGGAGAGCGGCTTTCCTTACAAGTTGTATTTCGTCGGTTACTTCCAGTTTGTCAAATATCCGGCGCTTGTATGTACTGACCGTATTTTCTTTTACGTCCAAAATGGCCGCGATTTCTTTGGTCCATTTCCCCTCCATCAGCAAATGCATGACAGATATCTCTTTTTTGGAAAGTGTGCTGAGCGGATTTTTTTCCTTCGGACTTCCTTTGGGGCCAATGTCTCTCAAAATGGATTGCTGGACCTTATAACTTAAATACTTGCCCTGGTTTGCAATGGTCTGATAAGCGGTTGTGAATTCCTCGGGAGGGGAAGCCTTTGATAAGAAACCATCTGCTCCGGCCTGTATGTAAGCCCTTCCATATACGTTTTCATCATATCCGGAATGCACAAGTATTTTAATGTCACACTGTTTGTTCCTAACCATTTCTATCATCCTGATGTTTTCCCCGCCGGGTATGTCGATATCAAGAATGAGGAGGTCAAATTTTTCCTGGCTCAGTAACGCCAAGCCATCCGGAAAGTTAGTTGTGTGTTTTACGCAGGTATTTACATTTTCCTTAATCAGCAGCTGTTTAAGGCCAAACCTGATCAGGGGGTGATCTTCAATAATCAGAACGTTCATAATTTTAGAGGAGGGAGTTATGTATAACAAAAATACATATAATTTATTTGCAATTGATTTAGAGAAATTTTGATAACATTTTATATGACCGGAAAATGACGCTGATATTGATTAAATGCAGAAAAACAAATTTAGGCGTCTGCAAAACTGACGAAAATCATATTTAACTAAAGGTCTAATATAACATATTGCTTTGATGATCATCTGATAATCAAGCAAAATAATTAAGAAATGATCGCAGGCCCGGATGCATTCAGGCTTGATTACCGCAGCCTGAGCACATGGAATCCTTTGCAATGGTTGTGAATGAAATGCTCTGGCCAAAAGGCATCGGGAACTTCGGCGAAATTTTATCAGTAAATCTACACGTCCTGATATTACTTCTATGAATAGCCGGAATATTTTTGCGGGACTTGATATAAAGCCTAATTTTGTAGAGTGATCAGTCAATCTAAGCATGAATAAAGAAAGGGAGATACTCGCAGCCGCTTTGAAGCTATTTGTGGCCTATGGATTTCATGGAACGCCAACCAGCAAAATTGCCAGGGAAGCCGGTGTCGCCAATGGTACCCTGTTTCATTATTTCAAAACCAAAGAGGATCTGATCGTAGCATTATACAACCATACCAAAGAACAATTGAATGGCTACCTGCTCACAAAGCAAGACGAAAGCGATTCGTTGGAGTCACGTATGAAAAGCCTTTATGCTGCGTCACTGGAATGGGGTTTTGAACACAAACAGGAGTTTTATTTCATTCAGCAATTTCACTTTTCTCCACATCTGGCCAAAGTATCTGAAGAAGATAAGGAGAAACAAAGCCGTTTGCATACAGGGCTGATGAAGCAGGCTATGGAAAAAAAGGTTTTTAAATCATTACCGCCTTCATTGATCGGGTCAATTTTAGGAAGTCATGTATATGCAACGCATCAATATCTTGACAGCGCAGACTTAAAAACAGAAGACCGAGCAAAAGTAATCGATGAAACCTTTGCCATGCTTTGGGCGATGATCACTAAATAAATTGTGACCCGGATCCATGATCCTTAGTGGGAAACTTCTGTGTTCAGAAAGGTTTTTCAGAAATGATATACCGCAGCGTAATGCGCATGCTCAAAGATTTTTTCAAACTGTCTTTGAACTTAATTAAGATCGTTGGAAGAGAAGAGTTTGTTTAGCAATGGTAATTTACCAAGAAACGGAGTTGGTTCAAGTGATTTGCCGGCAGAATCTGAGATCGTCAGTTCGGTCAATTGGAATTTATCTGACGAAAATTCTAACCTCCCGTTGTTCAGCTCTGCAAATGCGGGTTCAGAGAAGTCGGGAGCCTTTATTTCAGCACTGTCTGCGATGTAGGAATTGGTACGGACAGCTTTTAAATCACGTTCTTTTGATTCTTTTTCAACAAGACAGAGTACAAAAAGGGTAATGGCAATCGCAGTTGTGAAGAATGATTTCATAGCTAAATTTAATTTACAGATGTAAACTTGTGCAAATCTACTATAAAGAGTCCGAAACTTGGCAAAAGGTTGGATTTAGTTATAATATATTTTCACGAAAATGATTAAGTGGTCGGTAGTATAGTGGTAGAGTTTGAAAAAATAGGATTTTTGTATGATTTTGTATTTTTTAGTAAATCGCTGCGGTTGTATTGTTGTAAGATTGTCAAAGTAATAATCACCAGCTGCCCGGAACATAAGCGTTGCCCTGCAGACTGGTGATTGTCTTTTGTTTCACATTCAAAGTGAACGTTAGCTTACCAGAAGTCCGAGGAAGATATTAATCGGGCTTGCCCAGTTGATTTCTACCCATACGACCACTCCGCCTTCGCGCGGCGAAATATTGCAGACCGTATATCTGGCCGATCCTACAAACCTGCTTCCGGCCGGATTCGCCACATTACTAAATTCACTGATGCTAAGCATCACATTGGAATTGGCATGGATTACCGGGCAATTAATGTTGAGCCTGACCGTACCGGAACCTTTCCAGGTAGCTGTCCAGCTGGCATCCGATGCCAGGGTTCCATTTCCGTTCGAACCATTTGCCGCTGTATTCTTTTTAGCCGTAAGATTTACCACACCATTTTCCTGAGCGACATTGCTGCCTACATGTACTGTTTCCATTTTGAATAAAGATTAAGAATTGAAGATTAAGTTTGGAAGAATTGAGCTTAGTTGACAAGAAGGTCAATTGAGACATTAAGTGGACTCGCCCAGCTGACCTCAGCCAAGATGAATACACCGCCCTGGTAAGGTGCTATATTATAAACAGCCATTTTCGCAGAGCCCTGAAACCTGTTCACGCGGGAATTGTTGCTGAACTCACTGATGGCGGCCAGAACCGACGATCCTGCGCTGATCCCTGAACAAGGAATATTGATCAGCAAAACACCATTTCCCCGAAGGTTATAAAAATATGTGTTCGGCCCGGTTTTTACAGCCAATGTGCCCTTGACCGACTTGAATGCATTTACCCTTCCCGTCCCGATGGGTTTGTCCGGAGCGATACCGTCGACGTTATTTTTTATAATATCACGGATCTCTGCAAAATTCGCATTTGGTTTTTTTGAGGCCACCAGTGCAGCAAGGCCTGCAACGTGCGGACAGGACATGGAGGTTCCCGACATGGTAACATATCCGGTTGTGTTCATTTCGGCAGAAAGTATACCGACACCGGGAGCAGCTACATTGACTTTTGGTCCGAAGTTAGAAAAGTTTGCCCTGGCATCGTTCTGATCCGTTGCACCCACAGAAATGACCCCTGCGTAGTTCGACGGGGAATAAAAGGCCACATCATCGTTAGAGTTTCCGGCTGCAAAAACGACAACGCCGCCTTTAGAATTGACGTAGTCGATGGCCTCTTCCACAGCTGGGTTCGATGGCCGCCGTCCTGTGGGTCCCCAACTGTTTGAGAGTATTTTTGCTCCGTTGTCGACAGCATATTTCAACGCCTGTGCACAAACGCTGTCCATCGCATTAGGAAAGATCTTAACGGCCATGATTTTTGCTTTCGGTGCAACGCCGACGACGCCGATTGCATTATTTCCAACCGCTGCTGCCGTTCCGGCCGTATGGGTACCATGGCCATGATAATCTTTTGGATCGCTGTCGTTATCGGAAAAGTCATATCCCATTTTGCCAGAAGCGCTTTTCCACATATTGGCAGCGAGATCCGGGTGGTTGTAGTCTACACCCGTATCAATGATCGCAATGACGATGTTCTCGCCTTTGGTGATATCCCAGGCTTGTTCACACTGAAGTTTTTTAATTCCGTATAAACTTCCCAGCGCAGGGTCGTTCGGTGTAAAATACAATTCATTAAGTTCATCTTCCTGTACAAACGCTACCCGGTGATCACTGGCAAGCTGTGCTTTTAAAGCTTCCGTATTCAGAGATTCCGGCACGTCCACTTTATAGGTCCGGTATAATTTCTTTTCTGCTTCCGGCTTATCGGCATAGATTTCATTGTTGAATATCGCCTCGTGATCCTCGGTTGAATTGATCGTACCAATGGCATTCCTGGTCTTAAATTCACTGACTTCATTGTCAATATTGTGCAACCTTTCAAAGGAAACTTTATCTCCAAGGCCGCTAACCGTCTGTGGTAATACGTCGGTCGGAAGAACTCCTTCTTTCAGGCCGACAAGCAATTTTTTAGTTGACATCGATTGTTAAAGATTGATGATTTTGGCTTTTCCGTATCGTCGAAAAGCATCACGCCTCATCTTTTTAGCCGATAAAGCTTGCGTGGGAAACAGTCTTAAAATGACGTTGAGAGGTAAAGGGACGCCGTGCTGCTGCCGGACAGGCAGAAGAATCATGTTAACAGTAGAAACGACGTGGAATCTGCTCCCTGCCGCATCATACCGTTAAAAGTCCGGTAAAAAATGCTCAGGAATTGTGTGAAAAAAGCAGGGGAGAACCCGTGTACGGTGCAGAATTGATACACCGGTACCGGAAAGTTTGCTGGACATTTTCATCATGTTAAGGATTGAAGTAAGAACTTTGACCGATTCTGTATGGTTAGTCGCAGGCTTACCCTTCAAGGGAAACATGATTTGAAAAAAATATTTCGTGATTTAAGTTTTATAGGGGCATTTACCCGACGCCTATATTAAAGTCGCCGTTCATGATCAGCTTAGCATCAATCGGTGCGTCACTGCCTGGGATGAGCAGTCCTTTTATTTTAGTTGTTTTTCCTTTACTCAACAGGTCGAAAACGTGTTTGTCGGTTAAAGTTTTACCCATCAGTTCAAAAGGGATCTTGAAACCACAGGCCTGGAAATTGCTGCATCCATAAGCGGTTTTACCTTTTTTTAACAAATGTTCTTTACACTTCGGGCACATAAGTGTTTCAATGGCAACCTCTTCTTTTGGGTCTCTTGGTTTTGGCTCTTTTTTGGTTTTTTCTTCCTTCTCAACTGGCGCAGGTTCGGCGGCAATACTGATCATACCGCCACGATTTGACAAAACTTCCTTGGTCAGATCGACCACCATCTGAATCAATTCCTGCTTGAAGGTATCCATCGAATATTCTCCTTTTTCGATCAGTCGCAACTTCCTTTCCCAGTTTCCCGTAAGTTCCGCACTCTTCAAAAGTTCGTTCTGGATTGTATCGATCAGGTCGATTCCCGTTTGCGTGGCGACCAGGTTCTTCTTTTTCTTTTCTATATATTTTCGTTTGAAAAGCGTTTCGATGATGTTAGCGCGCGTAGAAGGCCGGCCAATTCCATTATCTTTCATAAGCTCGCGCATTTCCTCATCATCTACCTGCTTGCCGGCTGTTTCCATCGCCCGGAGCAGCGTTGCCTCGGTAAATGCTTTGGGAGGTGAAGTTTTCCCATGATGAACCCTGGGCTCATGCGGGCCGCTTTCCCCAGCCACAAAATCAGGCATGATGCGTTCTTCATCGGCAGCCTCCTTTTTCGCACTTGCATCACTGGCATATACCTCACGCCAGCCCATTTCGAGAATCTGTTTACCGGTGGCTTTAAATTCAACCAAACCCACCTTTCCAAGTACGGTCGTGTTGGCAACTTTACATTCAGGATAAAAAACCGCAATAAAACGCCTGACAATCAGGTCATAGATCCTTTTTTCGTCGATGCTGATATGGTTCGGGAAAACTCCCGTTGGAATGATGGCGTGGTGATCCGTGACTTTCTTATCGTCAAAAACAATTTTGGATTTCGGGATCGGTTTTTCGAGAAGTGGTGCGGTGAGATGGGCATACGGTTTCAGATCGGACAAAATCCCTGCAATTTTGGGATGAAGGTCTTCCGAAAGATATGTTGTATCGACTCGGGGATAGGTTACGAATTTTTTCTCGTAAAGATTCTGGATGTGTTTCAAAGTGTCTTCCGCCGAGTAACCATATTTCTTATTGGCTTCAACCTGTAAAGCAGTTAGATCAAAAAGGCGCGGGTTTCCTTCTTTGCCTTCCTTTCTTTCAAATGAAGTGATTTCAAAAAGATGCTCCTTCAGGTAGGCAAGACCTTTTTCAGCTTTTTCAAGTTTCTTGATTCTGTCAATCGTCGCCGTGAATTCGGTTTCCCGGTAAATTGTTTTCAGTTCCCAATACTCCTCAGACACAAAGGCATTAATTTCTTTCTGGCGCTGAACGATCACGGCCAGCGTCGGGGTTTGTACCCTCCCGATCGACAATACAACCTTGCCCTGACCAAATTTTTTCGTAAAAAGCCTGGTAGCGTTCATTCCCAGAAGCCAGTCACCAATCGCTCTTGCACTGCCGGCAGCATATAGATTGTTGTATTGGTCACTTTCCTTCAATTTCTCAAATCCCTCGCGAATCGCCTGTTCGGTAAGTGAAGAGATCCACAGGCGTTTGACAGGAACGGCGCATTTGGCTTTTAGTAATACCCAGCGCTGGATAAGTTCTCCTTCCTGGCCCGCATCACCGCAGTTTATTACTTCTTCACAATTTTTTACCAGATTTTCAATGACCCCGAATTGTTTCAGCGCACCGGGATTGTCAATCAACTTGATTCCGAAGCTGGCAGGGATCATAGGCAGATCTTCCAGCCGCCACGACTTCCATCGTTCGTGATAATCGTGCGGTTCTTTCAGGGTACAGAAATGCCCGAATGTCCAGGTTACCTGGTATCCGTTGCCTTCATAATATCCATCCTTACGTTGCTTCGCTCCGAGCACTTCGGCGATGTCTTTCGCCACACTCGGCTTTTCGGCTATGCAAACTTTCATATCAAAAGATTCAGATCACTTTGGAAAACACCAAGGCTGTCTGAGGAATTCAGGTTGTTGCTTCAATGATTTTTGGAATGCAAAGGTCATGAAATTTTTGCGATTTATGGTTTTGATTGCGCAGATTTGACTGTTCGGTCCGGTTATAAAAATTTAACGAGCCTCTATCACAACTTCGACGCCAACAGATGAAATTGCTCATAAAGCCACCTTGATAATGAACTTTTCAGATTGCCCCGGACATAAAAATTCCCTGCCTGTTATCTTGTGACAACAAACAGGGAACCTTAAATTTATAACAAAACCCCTAATGCTTCTTTAGAGAAACCAACGAGCTCTTCCGTCTTATTGTCACGAATTTTTTCAACCCAGTGGGGATCAGCCAATATTGGGCGACCTACTGCAACCAGGTCGAAATCTCCTCTGTTGAAACGACGCATCAATTCATCAAGTGAGCTGGGCTGAGAACTTTCTCCTGCAAAAGCAGCAAGGAATTCACCGGTGAGGCCAACAGAACCAACCGTAATGGTTGCCTTTCCAGTGATTTTTTTTGCCCATCCTGCAAAGTTTAAATCCGATCCTTCAAATTCCGGCTCCCAGAAACGGCGTTGTGAGCAATGAAAAATGTCAACTCCAGCCTCTGACAAAGGAAGCAGCCATGATTCCATTTCCTCCGGTGTTTTGGCAAGTTTAAAATTATAATCGGCAGGTTTAAATTGTGACAATCGCAGAATGATCGTAAAATCCTCACCCACTTGTTTTCTCACTTCCTTAATTACCTCAACAGCAAAACGGTTGCGTTGAGCGATCGTTTTTCCGCCATACTGATCTGTGCGCGTATTGGTCGCTTCCCAGAAAAACTGGTCGATCAGGTATCCGTGTGCACCGTGAATTTCTACACAGTCAAATCCAAGATTTTTTGCATCAGCTGCTGCGCGGCCAAACGCAAGAATCGTTTCAGCAATATCTTTTTCAGTCATCGCTACGCCGTTCGCAACATTCGGGCTGTTAAATTCTGAGGGCCCTTCAAACGGTACAGACGGTGTCCAGCCGCTGTGGTGATTTGCCATAATACCCATGTGCCAGATTTGCGGTCCCATGCTTCCGCCTTCGTCATGCACGCCGTCAATTACTTTCTTCCAGCCATCCAATGCAGCTTCACCGTAGAAATGAGGGACATTGGCGTCGTTTGAAGAAGACGGACGGTCGATCACAGTTCCTTCAGACAAGATCAGTCCCACGTCTCCGGCTGCCCTGCGGCGATAATATGATGCCACATCTTCTGTCGGAATTCCATTTGGAGAAAAAGACCGCGTCATGGGAGCCATAACGATCCTGTTTTTTATGTTTAATGATTTCAAGCTAAAGGGCTTGAACAACGATTCAGAACTCATAGGTTGTTTTGTTAATAATAATGCTAGATTTCAGTTTCAATTAATTTGCTTAATGCAGCAAAAGCTTCTTCGTTTCTTTTATAATAGGTCCACTGGCCAACCCTCGTCGCTTCAATCAGCCCTGCTTTTTTGAGCATCGTCAGATACTCCGACACGGTAGATTGTGTCAGGCCCGCTTTCTCCTGGATCATCCCTACACATACGCCATCATGATTCCGGTGCTCAGGAGCAAAGTGTAATTCAGGGTTTTTCAGCCAGGTCAAAATCTGTAACCGGGTTTTATTTGAAAGAGCCTTAAATATTTCGATCTGATCCATACAAGGTTATATCGGAATATCCCGATATGCCAATTAACGCAGCCGTCCTTCGTAAAAGTTCCGGAGAGCAGATTATCGTTTGTTTAAGATCGCTGTGTTTTCGGGGAATGGCCGTTTTTTAACATGTTTTACGGGCGACGCCAGGGATTAAGAATAAATTAAAGTTGGTTAGGATATCAATTCGCGGCGCTGAAACCGTATCGATTTCAGACCGTTCACTCATAAATTGGAGGATTTTAAAATTATTTTTAAAATTTTTTAAAAATAATTTCCGGATGCGATTTTAGGTTAAAATCGAACCATAGAAAATTCTGTGTATGATATGAAAATGAGAATGTTAAATGGTTAAGTGATACAATGAAAGGTAACCTGGAGGGAAATCCGTCTAACTCAGAATTTCATAATATAAAAATTCCAATATTTTGGATATAAAAATAAGACAAAATATAAAAAAAGTGCAATTATGTATCATTGAAGTACTTCGTATTTTGCATCATTTTTGTCGTTCTTAGCGGAATATAATTTTGTTTTAATATGCACTGAACCATTGTATTCAAAATAATGTCTTATATTTGTACAAGAAATAAGAGTTAAACAAAAAGAGAAACACAAATATAAGTAACGATGAAAAATACAATTAACATTTTGGCTGGTGCTATGATAGCAATGACCATTTTTACAACTGCTAACGCTAATTCAAATACAGAAGATAAAGCAATCGTTTCGAATGCGAATAAATCACTTCCGGTTTCAGTAACTGCATTGGAAACGCCAGCGCCTCAAAAAGAAGCAATCGCTAAAACGCAGAATTATACCGCTCCTCAGAAAGCAAATATTGTTGAGCTTAAATTGAAAAGTGATTCAAAGAAATAATTTGAATCATCTCAGCCTCCGGCGAAGGAGGCTCTGATTTGGTGGGATGAAAAAAGGGGGATTTATATCTTCCTTTTTTTATTTCTCGCCATTTTCGTTTTCAGTATCTTAATAATTTATCTTGCCCGGGTAAAAAGGACGGGCAGCCTGGCTTTTGCAATAAAATGTCAAACCACCTGTGAAATGGCCAGATCTCTTTTGTTTTGCACAATTGCTTTTTTCATGCTAGCCTGTATGGTCGTGCCCGCCAGTAAAGAAGAAATACTTTTTAACGGTGAAAATTTTAATGGCTGGGAAGGTGATACCCTGAAAACATGGCGTATCGAAAATGGTACAATTGTCGGCGGCTCTCTGACGCAAACTGTTGATCACAATTATTTTCTTTGTACCAAAAAAAGTTATGAGGACTTTGTGATCCGCGCGAAGTTCAAGCTCACCGGTACCGATGGTTTTATCAATACCGGGATACAGTTTAGAAGCGTACGTGCAAAAGATCCGGACTATGAAATGGTCGGCTATCAGGCCGATCTCGGAGAAGGATTTTGGGCCGGTCTGTACGACGAGTCGCGCCGTAACAAAACACTGGTCAGTCCTGATTCCCTCTTAATCAAAAAGATTTTAAAACCCGGAGACTGGAATGATTACGAAGTCAGATGTGAAGGCCGGCGTATCCGGATCTCTTTGAATGGTCAGCAAACCGTAGATTATACGGAACCTGACCTGTCTATACCACAAAAAGGAATCATCGGGCTTCAGATTCATGGCGGAGGAAAGGCACAGGTTGCTTTCAAAGATCTTGTTCTGCAGGCGCTGTGAATTTTAATTTTATTTCTTAAACCTCAACTCCACTTTGGTCATCTGCGGATAGTTGTAAGCTGTGCTCTGCGTTTTCATGCTGAAGGCGTTGTCAGAAACGTCTTTTGGGTCAATAGTCCATTCTCCGCCTTTTGCGGCGGCCGGATCGGCAGAAAAAACCGTTATGTTTTTTTCATTCGTTTTCCATTTTAAAGTCATGGGTTTTGAATCGCCGGCAAAATAGCCCGAAAAGTTACCATCCTCCGTAAAACTTACATTTTCCATATACCGTTCGAAACTAATACCCCCGAATTGCTGAACCAGTTTTCCGTCTTTGAAAACTGGGGCATCATTGGCGTAAATTTCGTCAATAAACCACTTCGTATGTCCTGTCAGTTTATCAGCTGCTTCATTCGGATCACTGGCAGTATTGTTACAACCCAAAAACGCACCCAGTAACGTTACGAACAGAATAATTCTTGTCAAATTCATAATAAGTCAATATTTGAAAGTTTAGTCATCTAATATTATTCCTAACAATTTCATAATGTTTCAAAAGTCAGAATTGTCAATTTAAAACCAAAAATTGCCGGTCCAATTTAAATGCAAGCTTATGAAATTTATTTTCTTATCACTACTGGCTGCGGGCATTATATCGTATGCCGATGTTTTTGCTCAACAAAAACCTGATGTTCAGGCACATCGCGGCGGAATGGCATTATATCCCGAAAACACCGTTACCTCCATGATCAATGCCGTCAGACTTGGCGCAAAAACACTGGAATTAGACTGTGTAATTTCATCAGATGGGAAAGTGGTGGTTTCGCATGACCCGTATATGTCTTCGGAGTTTATGCGCAGACCGGATGGCTCTGAAATCAAAAAAGATGAGGAAAGAAGTCTGGCGTTGTATAAAATGCCTTACGATAGTATCAGGAAGTTCGACGCAGGTTCCAAGCCGCATCCACGTTTTCCGGAACAAAAGAAGATGAAAACATACAAGCCATTGCTGTCGGAGCTGATTGACAGCGTGGAAATATATGTGAAAAAGAACAAGCTGAAACCTGTATTCTATAATATGGAAACAAAGATATCACCGCAGGGCGACGGCGTTTTCAATCCTGTACCAGATGTTTTTGTAGGATTGCTGATGCAGGTGATCAAAGAAAAGAAGATTGAAAAAAGGACGACGATCCAGTCTTTTGATATGCGGACCCTTCAGATTTTACACAAAGAGAATGCACAGGTGAAGCTGGCACTCCTGATCATGAATAAAGATACTTACGAGGACAATGTGAAAAATCTGGGTTTTAAACCAGCGATTTATAGTCCGTACTATACCCTTGTCAACGAGGAGCTTATCACAAAAGCGCACAGCGACCACGTGCTTGTTTTGCCCTGGACGGTTGATGAAGAAAAGGATATGCAGCGGTTGGCTTCAATGGGCGTAGACGGAATTATTACCAATCAGCCGGATCGTATGATCAGGTTGTTTGGTAGTTATCAAAATAAATAATTGAAACAAAAAGCCTGGCGAAAGCCGGTAAGCTTGGATGCTTGCCGGCTTTTTTTATTTAAATCAGGCATAATTTTAATGATAATGAAGGAAAAACTGTTAACCCGTTACATACTAAAATAATAATTATGAAAGCAATCTGGAATCATCAGGTAATAGCAGAAAGCGACAAAACAGTCGTAGTAGAAAACAATCATTATTTTCCTGCAGAATCTTTGAATCAGGCTTATCTTATTCCGTCAGCCACCCATACGACGTGTCCATGGAAAGGAGAAGCTTCTTATTATACGCTTGAAGTTGACGGACGTTCAAACCCTGATGCTGCCTGGTATTATCCTGAACCTAAGGATGCTGCCAAAAATATTCAAAATCATGTTGCCTTCTGGAAGGGCGTACAAATTCAAGACTGATCGCTGAACAGATGCAAAAGAAATATGATGCGATAGTCATTGGTTCCGGCCAGGCAGGAACACCTTTGTCGAAAGAACTTGCAGCGTCCGGGCTAAAGACAGCCCTGATTGAAAAAAGATGGGTCGGAGGTACTTGTGTCAACGACGGCTGCTCGCCGACTAAAACCATGATTGCCTCGGCTAAACTTGCCTGGTCCGTTGCCAACAGTGAGAAACTTGGCCTGCATATCGGAGGGTATACAGTGGATTTTCATGAAATTATAGCGCGGAAAAACGAGGTTGTTCTGAGCATGCGCAATGGTTCTGAAAAGGGAATTAAGAAAACTGAAAACCTCGATCTTATTTACGGAACAGCTGTTTTTACGGGTCCGAAAGAAATTACCGTAACACTTAACGACGGCGGAGAAGAAGTTTTTTCAGCAGATAAATTTTTTATTAATGTAGGTGAAAAACCTTCGATTCCCAATATTCAGGGCATCGATTCCATTGACTATCTCACATCTACTTCCATCATGGAGCTGGAAGAAATTCCTGAGCATCTGGCGATTATTGGAAGCGGTTACATCGCGCTGGAATTTGGGCAAATGTTTCGCCGGTTTGGCAGCAAAGTGACGATCCTGGAACAGTCTGAAAGGATTTTGCGCCATGAAGATGAAGATATTGCTGCGGAAATTGTCAAAATATTATCTCAGGAAGAGATCCAGATACTGACTGACTGCAAGGTCGAACTGATAAAGAAGGAAGGTGATAGTATTAATTTGTTTTTGAATAAAGCGGGAAAGGAACAAACCATCACCTGCACTCACGTACTCGTCGGCGCGGGAAGAAAACCTCAGACTGCCAAACTTGGCCTTGACATGGCGGGTGTTGAAGTTACTGAGAAGGGATATGTGAAAGTAAACGATAAACTGGAAACATCCGCCGAAGGTATTTATGCTTTGGGTGATGTCAAAGGCGGACCTGCGTTTACACATATTGCCTATGATGATTTTCGAATCTTAAGGACAAATGTTATTGAAAAAGGCGATGTATCAATAAAAGACCGTCTCGTTCCGTATTGCATGTTTATTGATCCGCAGCTTGGCCGGGTTGGTATCACGGAACAGGAAGCCAAGGAAAGCGGCAGAGACATTCTGGTAGCCAAGATACCCAATTCGAATGTAGCCAGGGCAATTGAAACCGGTGATACCCGTGGCATGATGAAAGCAGTTATTGACAAAGAAAGTGGAAAGATTCTTGGTGCGTCGGTGTTGGCCGAACAAGGCGGTGAAATTGTTACGATTTTACAGCTTGCCATGATGGGAGGTATTACCTATCAACAATTAAAAGAAGGTGTTTTTGCTCATCCGACCTATGCAGAATCCCTTAACAATTTATTTATGACACTTGATAAATAAGTCGGGTACTGTGCAAATGGCTGAGGCGTAATTTATTTTGATCGTTTATAACCCGATACGCAGCCTGATGATCGATGCCAGAAATGTTACAAAGGAATTTAACGGAGTCAAAGCGGTAAATGATATTTCATTTGAAGTTGAAAAAGGGCATACACTGGTTTTTTTGGGAACCAGTGGTTGTGGAAAAACGACAACCTTAAAAATACTTAACCGACTGATCGAGCCATCGGCTGGAGAAATTATAATCAATGGTAAAAATATTTTGTCTGTTGCACCAGAGATTTTACGACGTAGTATCGGGTACGTTTCTCAGAATAATGGTCTTTTTCCGCATTACACCGTCGCTGAAAACATAGCCATAGTACCAGATCTCTTGAAGTGGGAAAAGGCTAAGACACTCAACCGAACGCGTACTTTGCTTGATCAGCTGAATCTTCCGGTTGCACAATATGCCGGTAAATATCCCGATGAGCTGAGTGGAGGACAAAAACAGCGCGTCGCTCTGGCGCGGGCGCTTGTTTCTGACCCACCTGTTCTGTTGATGGACGAGCCATTCGGGGCACTGGATCCTATTACCCGGGCGGGTGTCCGGAGAGAGTTTCTGGAATTGCAGGAGCTGAAAAGTAAAACCATTGTTCTGGTCACGCATGATGTTCAGGAAGCCTTTGAACTGGGAGATCGGATCTGTCTGATGGACAAGGGATTGATTGTCCAGACCGGCACGCCCGAGGAGCTGATCTTCCAGCCAGTAAACGAATTTGCCCGAAATTTTTTTAGTCACCAGCGTTTGCAGCTTGAACTTAGTGCTTTGAAATTTAACAGCATATGGCATCTTTTGGCAGAAGCGGCCTCATCAGGAGCGGCCGCTTTGAACAGTGGACAAAGTCTCTGGGAGGGGATGGAAATGTTATCTGAAAAGAATGAGGAAAAACTGCTTGTCAGAAATGTTGACGATCATTCGCTCAGAGAAGTTTCAATACAGACAATACAGTCTGTTTACCTTCAAAACAAGAAAAGCCGATGAACGAGCAACTAAATCTGTGGCAGTTTATGTTGCAGCAATCTGACAAACTGCGTGATCAAACGATTGCACACATCGGCCTGACCTGCATATCTCTATTGATCGCCGTGTTTGTAGGTCTGCCTTTAGGCGTCTGGATTGCAGATAAAAAACGTGCAGCCTGGATTGTTCTTGGCATAGCCGGAGTTCTTCAGACCATTCCGAGTATTGCTTTGCTCGGTTTCATGATCCCCCTTTTGGGCATCGGTGCGCTACCTGCCATTGCAGCGCTTTTTCTATATGCGCTCCTGCCGGTTATCCGGAATACCTACACCGGAATCACTGGTGTCGATCCTGCAATTACAGAATCGGCTCGTGGTATGGGTATGAATAAATGGCAGATATTATTTCAGGTTGAAATTCCACTGGCCATGCCGGTTATTTTGGCCGGTATCAGAACGGCTACCGTCATTAATGTTGGTGTTGCAACGCTTGCAGCATATATCGCTGCGGGCGGTTTGGGCGAATTTATTTTTGGCGGGATAGCGCTCAACAATACCAACATGATTCTTGCGGGTGCCATTCCTGCGGCGTTACTTGCTATTTTGTTAGACTTTTTGCTCTCACTTTTCCAGAAAGCAAACCTGAGGAAGATGAGGAAGGTTTCGCTGATTCTTCCCGTTTTGCTTATCGCATTTTCATCGTTTTACATTATTCCATACACCTCCGAAAAAATCCTGGCAGGTTTCACGCCTGAGTTTATGGGACGGGAAGATGGCTACCTCGGTTTAAAATCCAGGTATAAGCTTGACATACCAACGGTTGTCATCAGCGACGCGGTAATGTACAAGGCAGCGTTTGAAAAAAAGCTTGATGTAATTAGCGGATACAGTACGGATGGTCGGCTGAAAGCTTATGATCTGGTGACACTGGTAGATGATAAAACCATTTTTCCGCCTTACTATGCGGCTCCGCTGATCCGTCAGGATGTGCTCAGAAAATATCCTGAGCTGGAACCGGCACTGGACATTTTATCGGGCGTGATCAATGATTCTATTATGACGGAACTGAATTACCGTGTTGATTACCAGAAACAGCTGCCCGAAAAAGTAGCTCTTGATTTTCTATTAGAAAAAGGTTTATACAAAAAACCGCAAGGCGGTGTAGGCAAAGGTACGGTCCGGTTAGGGTCCAAAATATTTGCAGAACAATACATCCTGATCAACATGTATAAAATGCTGATTGAAGGAAATACTAAGCTGAAAGTTGTAACAAGGACCGGTTTGGGTGGAACAAAAATCTGCTTCGATGCATTAAACAATAATGAGATTGATATGTATCCTGAATATACTGGTACAGGCCTGCTCGTTATTTTGAAACCGGATAAAAAGACGCTGGATCCGATGATCGGAAATCGGGAAAAAGTGTTTCGGTATGTTCAGCAGGAATTTTCTGATCAGTATCAATTAAGCTGGCTGAAACCGATCGGGTTTAATAACGCCTATGCATTGATGATGCGGCGAGGTCAGGCACAATCCTTGCATATTAAGACTATTTCAGATTTAAAAAATTATTTGTCTAATGAAAACCACCAACATTAGAGAAAGATATAACCTCGTCAGAAAGTATACTGAACAGATTTGTCAACCTCTCGAAACGGAAGATTATGTACCGCAGCCGGTTCCGTTTGTAAGTCCCCCAAAATGGCATCTGGCGCACTCCACATGGTTTTTTGAAACATTTATTCTAAGAAATCAGGTTGTCGGATATCAGGTATTTGATGAGACCTTCAACTTTTTATTTAATAGCTATTATAACAATGTGGGTGACCGTGTCCTGAGAACGGATAGGGGAAATATTACGCGACCCAAGGTTTCATATGTGTACGCCTACCGCAAATATGTGGATGAGCATATGAATATTCTCCTTGCTACCTTGGATGACGAAAAGGCGTTGACGCTTATTGACTTGGGTCTTCATCACGAGCAACAGCATCAGGAATTGCTGGTTACGGATATCAAATATATTCTCGGACATAATCCTACCTTTCCGGTGTATGAACCCGGCCATAGTCTGGTCGATGATTTAAACTCGGAAGCTGGATTTGTTCAGGTGAAGGAAGGCGTTTACGAAATCGGATACCAGGGCGACGGTTTTTGTTTTGACAATGAACAGGGGCGTCATAAAGTGTATGTCCAAAATTTCGAGATAAGCAAAGCGCTGGTGACCAATGAGGAGTTTATAGCATTTATCGAGTCAGGCGGTTATCAGGATTTTAATCTCTGGCTGGATGAGGGCTGGAGCTGGGTGAATGCGAACCAGATCAATTCGCCGATGTACTGGCATAAGATTGGCGGTGAGTGGCATTATTTTACGTTGGGCGGTTTACAGAAACTCAATCCAAAAGCGATTTTAAGTCACGTCAGTTTTTTCGAAGCCTGGGCTTATGCACAATGGAAAGAGATGCGTCTGCCGACTGAATTTGAGTGGGAAATCGCTTCATACCATTTTGCCTGGGGGAAAAGATGGGAATGGACCAACAGCGCCTACCTCCCATACCCTGGTTTTACCAAAGCAAAAGGTGCTGTGGGAGAGTACAACGGCAAGTTTATGATCAACACCATGGTTCTTCGCGGCGCATCGGTAGCCACATCGCCGGCGCACAGCAGAAATACTTACCGTAACTTTTTTCACACCGACGAACGCTGGCAGTATACCGGAATCCGATTGGTAAAATAGCTTTTCAGCACAGTTTCAAAAGCCCATCATCCGTAACTAATCATCAACCTACCTGAACATGGAAACTACTACCATAAATGTAACCGCAACTTTTGAACAAGATATTGACGAAGGACTTTCCGCTCCGTTTAAGAACATATCATCAAAATATTTTTATGATGACCTGGGTAGCGTCATTTTTCAGGATATCATGAAAATGCCTGAATATTATCCCACGCCCTGCGAATTTGAGATCCTGTCTTTACAGGGAGAAAATATTCTTGAAAAGTTAAATTTTGATGAGCCTTTCAATATCATCGAATTTGGTGCAGGTGACGGAATTAAAACACGGCAGTTATTAAAAAAACTGATCGAAAAGCGGGTTGATTTTACTTATGTCCCGATTGATATTTCACAGAAAGCCATTGACGAGCTGGAAGCGAATATGCTTGATTACCTGCCGGGGTTAAAGATCAAATCATTGGTTGGTAATTATTTTACCATGATGGAAGAATTGTTTTCATTGCAGGAGCCGGGACTGTTTTTGTTTCTGGGAAGTAATATCGGCAATTATCAGGATCAGGAAGCCAATGATCTGCTGAGCCAGTTTTACCAGCATATGAAAGCGGGAGATAAGCTGTTGATCGGCTTTGACCTGCAAAAAAATCCGGCAGTGATCCGTGATGCCTACGACGACGCGCAGGGAATTACAAAGGCCTTTAATATGAACCTGTTACAGCGTATCAACCATGAGCTTGGTGGAAATTTCAGAAAAGAATTTTTTGATTTTTATACCCACTACAACCCATTGAACGGCGAGGTCAGAAGTTATCTGGTGAGCCTGAAGCAGCAGGAAGTTTATATCGCCAATCTGGATAAGTCATATACATTCCGACAAAACGAACTGATCTGGACGGAATTGTCGAAGAAATATACCCTTTCAGAGATCGAAAGCCTTGCCGGTAACAACGGTTTTGAGCTGGTCGAAAACTTTCTGGATTGCAAACATTATTTTACTGACAGCTTGTGGACAAAATGATGGAATCAATCTTCTTTTATATTCAGGCCTCACTTCACAGTGAGGCCTGTTTTGTTATAAGAGAATCGTAAACTAAATTTACATTTAAAGCTTGTTGCAGATTGTTTAACTTTGTTATAACGCTTGTTGAATGCCGCGTTGAGCGTGTATGTAAACCAAACTAAATTTCGATCGTCATGAAGGAAGTTGCGATAAAAGAAGTTACCGTCGAAGATCTTAAAGCGATTGAAGCACTAAAAGAAGTTCCTGACGAGCAATTGCAATGGTTTATTGATGAAAGTGTTCACCGGATTTTTGAAGAAGGAGCATTTTTTGGGAAACTGAATGATCCTATCGTTTATACCCATATCGTTCTTCGCGGGCGGATTGAATTTTACCGGCATCAAAACAACGAGAGGCTGTCTATCGCTGATATCGGAGGAGGGACGATCACGGGGCTTTTGCCATTTTCAAGGGCTAAGAATCTGTTTTCAAATGCTGTTTGTGTAGAAGAGACAGAGGTCATTTCTTTGCCCAAAGATAAAATGCGGGATTTGATCCAGCTAAACTATGAACTTACCCAGGTTTTTGTCCATGTGATGGCCTCCCGCATCCGGGAGTTTACAGAGCGTGAACAGCAAAGTGAAAAAATGATGGCGCTGGGAAAACTATCTGCCGGATTAGCACACGAACTGAACAATCCTGCTGCGGCAATCGTCCGCGGGTCCGCTTCGTTGGAAAAACATCTGCAGTGTCTGCCGGATGCGTTTAAGCAGCTCATTTCCATACGTCTGGATACCGCAGATATCGAAAGTGTGAATAGCAAAATCCATAAAGCGCTTGATAACAAGGAGCGTCCGGTGCTAAGCATGATGGACCGCGCCGACAGAGAAGATGAGATTTCGGACTGGCTGGATGCGCAGGACGGAATAAAAAACGTATACGATATGGCCGAAAACTTTGTGGAATTCGGCCTTACCGTTGAGGATCTTGAAGAAATAAAGACGTATATCCCGGAAGGTAAATTGTCTCCGCTGCTGATCTGGATCAATAACAGTTTTACGACAGAGCGAATGGTATCAGAAATCGGGCTTGCATCCAAAAGAATTTCAGAACTTGTCAGTTCAGTGAAAACCTTCACGCATATGGATGGCGGCGGAGATAAGGTATATGCTGACATCCGTACCGGAATCAAGAATACCATGATCATGTTAAATTACAAGATCAAGAAGGCAAATATTACGATCGTCGAAGATTACGACGACGACCTGCCGCCGGTAAAAGCGATGATCGGGGAGTTGAACCAGGTATGGACGAATCTGATCGATAATGCGACAGACGCCTTGCAAGGTGTAGAAAATCCAGTCCTGACATTAAAAACAAGACGTGACAGAGAGTTTGTATGCGTTTCGATCATTGATAATGGTACAGGTATTCCTGACGATATCAAAATGAGAATATTTGACCCGTTTTTCACGACAAAAAAAATCGGCGAGGGAACTGGTTTGGGACTTGACGTAGTTACCAGAATTATAAAACAACATAAAGGCACGATCACTGTGAATTCAATTCCCGGGAGAACTGAGTTTGTGGTTTGTTTTCCTATTAATGGATAAGTTAGCTTTGAATTAGAAAAAGGACAAAATATGGGGTTGCCGATTATATTTTCTATTGATGATGATGCGCAGGTATTAAGGGCCATCACCCGCGACCTAAAAGCCAAGTATCGGGATACTTACAGGGTTCTGAGCACTGGTTCAGTAAAGGAAGCGCTGGACAGCTTGCTCGATCTTCAGAACAAAGGCGAGGAAGTAGCTATTTTTATTTCAGATCAGCGTATGCCGGAAATGCAGGGAGTGGATTTTTTGCAAAAAGCAAGAAAGATATTTCCTGATGCTAAAAGGGTTTTATTGACAGCTTATTCAGATACGGATGCGGCGATCAAAGCGATCAATGATGTGCAGCTGGATTATTATCTGATGAAGCCGTGGGATCCGCCGGAAGAAAAACTGTACCCTGCGATCGACGATCTGCTGAACGACTGGCAGGCCGATTACCACCCTGAATTTAAAGGACTAAAAGTGCTTGGTTACCAATTTTCACCTAAGTCGCACCAGATCAAGGATTTTTTGTACGGAAACCTTATTCCGTATTCCTGGATGGATATTGAGTCCAGCGAACAGGGAAAGCAGATTTGTTCAATCAATAGTTTTGAAACAGCTGATTTTCCTGTCGTAATTTTCGAAGATGGCTCGTTGATGAAAAATCCTTCTGTATTGGAAATCGCTTCCAGGATCGGACTGAACGCTGCGGTGAAACAGCAGATTTACGATGTGATCATTATCGGCGCCGGACCGGCCGGCCTGGCAGCTTCCGTATATGGTGCTTCTGAAGGCCTGAGCACTTTGCTGATTGAGCGCAGAGCCCCCGGGGGACAAGCAGGTACCAGCTCACGAATCGAAAATTACCTTGGATTTCCTTCAGGATTAAGCGGCGCGGATCTGACTCGTCGTGCCGTAACGCAGGCCACAAGATTCGGTACCGAAATCCTTTCTCCGCAGTCGGTTAAGGAAATCAAGGTAAAAGATAAGTATAAGACGATTGTCCTTGAAGATGGAACTGAAATCAATGCAAAAGCAGTCGTTATTACGACCGGCGTGGATTACAGGAAACTGGAAACGAAAGGAATCGGGGAGTTTACCGGTAAAGGAATTTATTACGGTGCTGCCAATACTGAAGCCACCTCCTGCGGAAATAAAGAGGTATATATTCTTGGTGGTGGTAATTCAGCTGGTCAGGCAGCGATGTACCTTTCCAAATTTGCGAAGAACGTCTACATCCTGGTAAGAAAGAACGACCTGTCATCATCGATGTCGTCATATCTGATCGACCAGCTTTCGACTACGGAAAATGTTAAAGTTTTGGGCTGCACAGAAATTGTCGAAGCCTGCGGAAACGATCATTTGGAGGGATTGACCCTGGTCGACCTTAATACCAGTGAACAAAGGTCTGTTTCTGCGGATGCTCTATTTATTTTTATTGGAGCAAAACCTTATACCGACTGGATCGGACTGGAAATTATAAAAAATAAAAAAGGCTTTATCGAAACCGGTCGCGATATGAACGGCTACGGCGAGTTTAAGAAAGTCTGGAAAGCAGACCGGGATCCTTACCTGCTAGAGACAAGTTCTCCGGGGATATTTGCTGCCGGTGACGTACGCGCCGGAGCTATGAACAGGGTTACGTCCGCAGTTGGAGAAGGTTCTATGTCAATCAGTTTGGTTCATCAATATTTAAGCGAAATATAATGGGAGATCAGATTTGCAGTCATATCAGTGCGATCACTGAAATAAAAACCGCTGAAAAGCGTGAATGTGAAGAATGTGTGAAAACCGGAGGCCGGTGGGTGCACCTGCGTACCTGTCAGACCTGCGGTGTTACACTTTGCTGTGACGATTCCCCTTCGACGCATATGACAAAACATAACCATGCAACCGGGCATCCGGTCATAAACTCGGCTGAGCCCGGAGAAAAATGGTTATGGTGTTATCAGGATGAATCCTTTGCTGAATACGATTAATTGCGATATAACAGGAAGGGCTGGTTTCTGTATCCTGTCCTTCCTGTTAGATTTAGAATCCAAAGACTTACCTGCAAAGCTGGGTAATTTACAATAATGACAACAAGTCGTCTTTACTGAGCGATTTTAGAATGGAAGCATCCGTTTTGACGATATCGTTTGCCAGATCTCTTTTTGTATCCTGCATTTTCATTATTTTTTCCTCAACCGTATCCGGGCAAATCAGCCTTACAGCTACCACATTTTTCTTTTGCCCAATTCTGTAACTTCTATCAATTGCCTGATTTTCAACGGCCGGATTCCACCAGGGATCGATCAGATACACATAATCGGCTTCGGTCAGATTAAGTCCGACACCTCCTGCTTTCAGACTGATCAGAAAAACGCGTACTTCGGTATTATTTTGAAAAGAATTTACCTTTTCAGCCCGGTTCCTCGTCTGACCGGTCAGGTATTCAAACGATATATTTCTCGTCGTAAGCTCTTTTTTGACAAGGTCCAGCATCTTCACAAATTGAGAAAAAATAAGGATTTTATGCTGTGGCGCCTTGGTTTCGATCTGTTCGATCAGAACTTCAATCTTCGCGGAGGAATCTCCATAATATTCTTCATCATTGATCAGTGCCGGAGAATTACAGATCTGCCTCAGTTTGGTCAGCCCGGCCAGAATATTCATACGGTCACGCGGCAGATCTCCTTCCTTTTTGGTTAGCAGGAAATTGCGGAATTCATTGGCATAAGAATCGTAGACTTTCCGCTGTTCAGTTCCCATTTCACAGTAAATGACCATTTCTGTTTTATCAGGCAATTCTGTGGCAACCTGCTGTTTTGTCCTTCTCAGAATAAAGGGATTGACTTTTTTCTGTAACTCCCTCGCCCTTTTGCTGTCTTCAAACCGGTCGATCGGAATTGCAAAATGATTTTTAAACTGGATCTTATTACCCAGCAGCCCCGGACAGGCAAAGGAGAGCTGACCGTAGAGATCAAAGGTATTATTCTCAATCGGCGTTCCGGTCAAAACAATTTTGTTTCGGGAATCAAGCAAACGCGCCGCTTTGTAACGCTGGGATTCAGGGTTTTTTATCGCTTGCGACTCGTCAAGAAATATATAATTGAAACGGTAATCTTTCAGAAACTTCACATCGGAAAGCAAACTGCCGTAGGATGTCAGAATGATTTCATAGGAATCGAATTCCTGATGACTTTTAATGCGGTTTGACCCATAGACTGTATGTATCCTTATCGATGGAGCAAATTTTTGAACTTCTGCCTGCCAGTTAAAGATCAGCGATGTAGGCACGATGATCAGGTTGGTGTTCTGATGCTCCTTTTTACGCTGCGATAAGATAAAAGCGAGCACCTGTATCGTTTTCCCTAAGCCCATATCGTCCGCCAGGCATCCGCCAAATCCGAACTCATCCAAAAAGTTAAGCCAGTTTAATCCTTCTTTCTGGTAGTCACGCAGGGAAGCATGCAGTTCTATCGGTACTTCTACGGGCTTGATCGACTCAAAATCCGTGAATCTGGAAGCATATAACATCAACTCATTTTTAACAGGCTGGCTTAACACTTCGTCTTCATAAAGTTCAAGAATTCCGGAGAAGTTTATTTTGGGAGTCCGTATCTCTTCACCGGCTACTTCGCCTGCTTCAAAATACCGGGCAAATTTTTCAATCCATTCTTCCGGTAAAATGCCAAGTGTTCCGTCCCCTAGCTGAACGAATTTATTCTTGTTTCGAATCGATTTGTGAAGATATTTTAACGATACCAGTTCCTTCCCGAATTTAACCTGGATCCTGGTGTTGAACCAGTCTGTTCCGCTATTGATACTCAGCGAAACGGTTGCTTTATTTTGATTTAACTTATTGTTTTTTAAATCATTAAATCCCAGGATCGTGATGTGTTGGCTTTGCCATTCTTCAAACGCTTCAAGAAACCAGCCCTCATCCAGAAACCTGTTTTTACTCAGGTAAAAATGTTCTGTACCAAGTTGGTCGTAAAAGTCCGGATGCTGTCTTAACAAAGTGGCCATAAACTGAACCTCCAGCTCCTCGTTCCGTTCGACCGTGAATGGACGGCCCTTGCTATCGGTCGAATAGATCTGTTTTTTGGACAGAACAGGAATTTCAACATTGCCATAACGCATGACTGGAGTGATCAGAATATAATTATCCAGATCGGAAAGGTAAATCAGTTGCTCGTTTTCCCGCTCAAACCCGTTCTCTTGCAGCTGTTTTTGCGTAGCTGGTTTAAGATAAGTATAAGTAACCCGGATCTTATCCTCGACTTTGGATAACACTGTGTTTTGGAACTCTTCAAATTTGGTGTCGTGTACAAGAATTCTGTTATTATTCTGCTTGAAAAATTCGATAACACGCAGGATATCCGGATTGTCAACCAAATGCATCGTATCGTTGATCAGGACAAAATAACTGTATCGGATTTGCAGGATTTCCAGTGCGAAGGGTTTTCCGTCAACGATAAGCTGTCCGGAAACTTCGTGAAATTTATCCTTGACATCAACCAATAAATGCAGATCAACGGGCAGCGTTCTGACAAAGACTGGTTTTAGCGAAGCGGCTGAAATACTTTCCGAAACCCTGGTGTCATGGTAAAACACGTCCAGTTTGAGCGGATTTTTTACAAGGGACTTTAAGCCGTCGATATCTGAATCAGATTTCCCTGACCGGTATTGATTCTGGAATTTAGAAATGCCAGTGTAAAATTTTAACTGGTCTGCATGATCCAGTTTCCAGATGAAGTCGAGTGGATTTACAGAGACGAGCGGGTTTTTAAGCTTTCCGTCTTTGGTCGTTTGTGCTTCAAAAAGCGTTACATAAAAATGGTCGTAATATTTGTGCTGTCCGAATACGACAATCATCCTGGACATGTCTTTTCCGGCAGTATTTTTTGGTAAAACGGGATTACTTTTTGGAATAAAATTGTCTTTGAGATATGATTTCGTGACCTCATTCACGGCAAACAGCTGTTTTAACTTTGGCTTTATTTCAACTGACTTGTTAGCATGTTCCAGCCGGAAATAATCATCAGGATTCTTCTCATTTTCCAGACCATAATCGATTGCGATTAGCTTTATCTGATGTATACGCAGCCTTTCGTCAAAAAAGATGCGAAGATCCTTACGGTCCATTACGTTATACAAAACCTGCACCTGATGTTCGCAGGGCGCTTTTTTCTCAGCGCTGCACGGACATGAAAGCGTTAAAGAATCTTCCGACTGACGGACCGAAACGATGAGATCCATGGTTGTGGAAGGAATGGAGAATGTTGCGAAATTTACTTCAATAACTTTTGGTACAATATCAAAAAAGCCGCGGCGCCCCGTCTCGGTCAGAGAAGAACTGTATTTCAAAAGAAAAGCATGATCCAATTCCGAAATGTTAAAATTTTGAAAAACAAAGTCGTTTCTATGGTATTTTAATGCGTTGATCTGCTCGGTAATACTCGGTTTTTTTTGCATTCGATTTTAAATTCCACGGATTAATTCCCATTGGAAAATTATCTCCAATGGTTGAAATTAAGTTTATTTGAAGAAAATATAAGCAGCCTAAATTGGTTTATGTAATAAATGGGTTTTCCCATTTTCCATATTATTTGCTTCTGGCCGGCGTCGGTTTTTTGCGGCCCGTCTATTTTTATCACCTAAAATCCCGTTATGAAACAAAGTAATTTATCAGGTTTTTTTTATTCTTTCACGTTGTTATTTCTAATTTTTCCAACCTTTTCATACAGCCAGCAGGCAGTTACCGACAGCGTGGCAGTTGCAGACTCGAACGCAATTGTTTTATTTCCGAAGGACAGCATCGCCGCTCCGCCCGTTGTATTTAAGCTGGATACAATCACTTATCGTTTTATCGGCGACGGTAACTTTACGAGAGGTAACGTCAACCGCAGCTTGATGGTCCTTCGTGCGGAGATTATTGCGACGGGTCCGGTCCTTTCAATTGCAACGAACCCGCGTTTTACCTATGGGCGCCAGAATGGTATACTGGCGGAGCGGGACTCATATATGGACCTTTTTGTTGACGTGTTTAAAAAACGGAAAACATATGTTTTCGGTTTGGGGACGTTGGAAACCAGTAACCTCCGGGGCATCAGGTTACGGGTCATGGGTGGTGCCGGAATAGGTTACCGGTTGTTGAATACGGACAAAAACAAGATATTACTTACAGATGCGATCGTTCATGAATCGACCAATTTCCGTGAGCTGCCGACGAAAAGTATCCAGAGAAATTCCTTCCGTGTAAAGGGAAAACATTCGTTTGCAAAAGATAGGTTCAGGATCAATCACATCACTTTTATCCAGCCTGCTATTACCGACATTTCCAACCTGCGCTGGAATACGGTGATCTCGGTGGAATTTCCTGTCAACAAATGGGTAGCCCTCAGAACCAGCTACGAGAATTCCTATGAAAGCCTGGTTGAAGCAGGAAGAAAAAGAAATGATTCACGTGTGACTTTTGGGATCTCGGTAGGGAATAGGCAATAACATTTAACCAACATTTTTCTATTTATTCGCATTCCTATATTCAAATCAGCTTTATGAAAAGATCTACGCCTGGCTTTTATCTGTTATTCATGTTGGTCGGAATTCAGTTGTTTGCTCAGACCCCTGTTACGATCCGCGAAACGACTACCAGACATGGCCCTGAAAAAGGATCTTTGATTATCATTGGAGGCGGAGGAGCGACGCCTGAAATATGGAATAGATTTGTCGAGCTGGCAGGTGGAAAGGATAAGGCAAAGATCGTTGTGATTACTGCGGCAGCAGGCGACTCGGCTGCGTTTGAAAACGATGGTGTTGCATTGGTTAAAAGGGAAACGGGCATACAAAATGTGACGATGCTGCATACAAACAGCCTGGCGGACGCCAATAGCGAAAAGTTCATCGCGCCTATCAAAGCTGCCACTGGCATATATTTCGTTGGCGGCAGACAGTGGCGGATCGCCGATTCTTATCTGAACACATTAACACACAAGGCTTTTCAGGATGTTTTAGACAGGGGAGGTGTGATTTCCGGAACTTCCGCGGGCGAGTATTCAGGGCTCATTGCTTTGGAGAGGTGATACCAAAGGTGCACACATCCTTATAGGTGATCATACTCAAGGGTTGGGTTTCTTAAAAAATTCAGCGATAGATCAGCATCTCCTGCGTCGAAACCGGCAATTTGATCTGATCAGTTTTATCAGCCAGTCACCGGAAACAATCGGGATCGGGCTGGACGAGGCTACTGCGATAGTCGTGCAAAAGGATATATTTGAAGTAGTTGGAAGATCATACGTGGCCGTATATGACTACAATACCATCAACGCTAAAAGAGAAAGGAAGTTCTCAGACGGAAATGGTCCCGAATCGAATTACCAGGGACCGTTTTTCTTTTTAAAACAAGGCCAGAAATATGACATGAAAGAGCGGAAAGTAATAGAAATACCTAAATGAGCAGTAATTATTGAGGTATTAGGACGTTACAAAAAAGCGATGATGCGGACTGTCCGCATCATCGCTTTTTATTTGGTATGTGCTGTTCGAAAATTCCAGCATACTTCAATGCTCTTTTAAAATAAAATTTTCATTAACAACTTCTAAAAAATCAATCAGTATAGCGTTGTGTTCATTGTTTTTGAGATATAGTTTAATTTTTCGAAGGAAATCATACAAGGGCTCGCTGTATTTGTGGCCTGTCTGTTCCTGAAATTCTTCGATTTTAAGATCATTCCCCTTTTTTATCAATAAATGCAGCGCTATAAAAAAATAGGAAACAGGCAGCTTGCTTCCTTCAAGAAGCGTTCCACTTTGTAATGTGGTCCTGAACCTGCACTTTTTACACTGAAACTGCTGCTTTGAAGCAAGCCAGTAATGGTCATTGCAGCCACATTTTTTGCAGGAAACTCCTTTCCTGATCCGGTATTCTTTGAACGCTTCTGCCGCTAAACCTTCGTTTTTGTACGCGTTGATAAGATCCTTTGAAAGCATAATCTATAAATTCTGGATTCACTGTGGCTCAAATTTACACACTTATTTGAATAAAAATATAAAGTCTATGGAATTAGTATATAAATATATTCTGTGGTACGTTGTGCGATTGGCAAATTTGTGAAATCTAGTAAAACGATAGAATACTGCGGAGAATTTTATTTCTTAATTCTTATTTGTACGAAATTAAATCCTGCTATTTTAATTTATCAACACCACACGACGAATTTTCTAAGTCGTCAGCACAGCCAACGTATATTGCAATTGTTTCCCTGTGGTAGGCTGCCTGTTTTATTCTTAGCATTAGGATGCATTGTTTTAAGTTTGCGTTGTAATTGCTAACTGCTTAGTTATCAATTGATTTTATTTGAAGTTTTCTGTTTAATTAACAAATAATCAAAATGCCAAATTCGAACCAAAAGCAAACTGCATTAGGCGACGTAGCAGCCAGGCAGTTAGCCATTGCAACGCGTACCGTTCCTCAGATGGAATCGATCACCCCGCGTTGGCTGACTCATTTGTTGAACTGGATTCCGGTGGAGTCCGGTGTTTACCGCCTTAATAAAGTAAAAGATGGCAGCGTAGCAGAAGTTGATTGTTCAGGACGTGATGAGCGGGAACTTCCGCATACCTTTATTGATTATGTTGAAAATCCGCGTGAGTACAACCTGACAGCGGTCAATACGGTTTTAGATGTGCATACAAGGGTTTCAGATCTTTATAGCAAACCGTATAATCAGATTAGTGAACAGCTTCGCCTTACGATCGAAAGTATCAAGGAACGTCAGGAAAGCGAACTGATCAATAACCAGGAGTACGGTTTGATTGCCAGTATTGCACCTTCGCAAAGAATTTCTACCCGTACGGGAGCACCTACGCCGGACGACCTGGATGAATTGATTTCAAAAGTATGGAAAGAGCCGGGTTTCTTTTTGCTTCATCCAAAGGCGATTGCCGCTTTCGGCAGAGAATGTACACGTAAGGGTGTACCACCTCCAACTGTTTCCCTTTTTGGATCACAGTTTATTACCTGGAGAGGTATCCCGCTTTTCCCTTCAGATAAGTTGCCGATCGAAGATGGCAAGACCAAAATCTTATTGCTTCGTACAGGCGAAAGCCGCCAGGGCGTGGTTGGTCTCTATCAGCCTGGTCTGCCGGGAGAGCAGTCTCCGGGATTATCGGTACGTTTCATGGGTATTAATGACAAAGCGATTGCATCCTACCTTGTTTCTCTTTACTGCTCGCTGGCGGTATTGGTAGATGATGCGATTGCGGTACTTGAAGACGTCGAAATAGGAAACTATCATGAGTATAAATATTAATTCATTTCCCGCGGACGGAAATATTTCAGGACTGCCGGATGTGACGGAAATTGAGAAGCTGGCCAATGAGCTTTTTACGTTGCTTCCCAATGAAATGCCGAAAGCAAATTTTTCGCCGGATCTGGCCGATCATCCAAGACTTGAAAAATCGCTGAACCTTGTTCATGACCGCTTGCCTTCTTTGTTTGGTCAAGGGGAGGGTTTTAACGTGAGCGATCCTGAGACAAGTTTACCTGATCCGCACTTTCCTGTAAAAAGCACGCCGGTATCAGGTTTCGGTGTATCTCCGTCAGGTACTCCGAATGCTGCATATTATATTCGTCCGGATCATTTGCTGGCAGGAAAACCGGAAAGTATCACGACGCAGACAGATTATCCCGGTATAGGCCGCCAGTCCCCGTCATTGGCTGGCAGCGGTATTTCTCCCTCTGCGGCGCAGCAGGGAAATGCTGTTAATATGCAAGATCCTCAAACGGGCTTTCATGATCCGCATGTCGGCGTTCCTTCAACGGGACCGTCAAACGGCTTCGGTCATGTACCGCACTCAGCCGCAGGAAGCGGTGTGTCTCCTTCCATCATTCAGCATGGCCCGAGTTATGCCAATACTTTTCCTTTTTCCCCGGATTCCGCTTTTGAACCTGACGCCCATCAGTTATGGTCTTCCATCAATACGTTTAAAAATACGCCGCAGTTACCATCAGATCAGGGATTGGCCAGTTCCCAATATTATTTTTTATCCGGTGCCGGTTTTCAGGGTAATGATCCCTTTGACCTGAGCCGGAACAAACATTCGCAGCTTTCAGAAAAAACTTTTCCCCAAATTCAACAGGGAGCTGGAGCTGCTCCTTTTGACGTGAATCTGATCAAAAGGGATTTTCCTATTTTACAGGAAAAGGTTAATGGAAAACCTTTGATATGGCTGGACAATGCGGCGACGACGCAAAAGCCTAAATCAGTGATCGACCGCATTACTTATTTTTACGAACACGAAAACTCCAACATTCACCGCGCGGCGCATGAGCTTGCAGCACGGGCTACGGATGCTTACGAAAGTGCGCGTCAGAAAGTGCAGATTTTCCTGAATGCGGCTTCTGTGAACGAAATCATTTTTGTGCGTGGGGCAACTGAAGCGATTAATCTGGTTGCGAAAACCTGGGGTGAGCAGCATCTGAGCGCTGGTGACGAGATTATCGTCAGCAATCTGGAGCACCATGCCAACATTGTTCCCTGGCAGCAGCTGGCAGCAAAAAAAGGGTTAAAACTCCGGGTAATTCCTGTCGACGAAGATGGACAGATCTTGTTGGATGAATATGCTAAATTATTAAATCCAAAAACGAAACTGGTATCCTTTACACAGGTTTCCAATGCACTCGGAACTGTGACGCCTGCGAAGAGAATGGTAGAGATGGCGCATGCGGCCGGAGCGAAAGTTTTGGTGGACGGTGCACAATCTGTCTCACACCTGCGTTCCAATGTCAGGGATCTGAACTGCGACTGGTTTGTCTTCTCCGGACATAAGGTATTCGGACCTACCGGAATAGGCGTGCTCTATGGGAAAGAAGATCTTTTGAACCAAACCCAGCCATGGCAGGGTGGGGGCAACATGATCCGGGATGTCACTTTTGAGCATACGCAATTTCATGAGGCACCTAACCGCTTTGAAGCGGGAACAGGGAATATTGCAGACGCGGTAGGGCTGGGCGCTGCGATTGATTATGTGAACAAGATAGGAATCGACGTCATTTATCAGTACGAACATTATCTTCTGGTGTACGCGACACAGCTGATGAAAGAGATCCCTGGTTTGCGTTTGATCGGTACCGCTCCAGACAAAGCATCGGTTTTGTCCTTTGTTTTTCAGGGTTATAAAACAGAAGAGGTGGGCGCGGCGTTAAATCAGGAGGGAATCGCGGTGCGGTCTGGCCATCATTGTGCCCAGCCGATTTTAAGAAGATTTGGCGTGGAAACCACGGTTCGTCCGTCGCTTGCTTTTTATAATACCTGCGCGGATGTGGATGTTCTGGTAGAAACTTTATACCGTCTCCGCGCATCACGCAGATAAACCACCAAAGCATTAGAAAATTTACGGGGGAAACCGGCGGTCTGTTTCATATTTTTATATAAATTGAGACAGGCAGCCGGTTTTTTATTTACTATGATCAATGAATAAAGTAGCAAATACTCAGTCTTTAATCAATCTTCTCAGGAAAACCCACAGCGCAGAGTGGGAGGCGACACCATCTTCGCACGAAGCCATTGCCTGGCTGAACGACCTTGTTCAGTTTTTGTTTCCAAGTAATCATTTACCCAAAAAATCTTCATACGAAGGCATTCTGAAGAAAAATCAGATTGATCTGGAAAATATTCTGCTGAGTTATCTTGAACCTTCAGGGCTTGATATCGTAGGTGTGGTTAGTGAATTTTACAATGCACTGGAAGGGATTTACCAGGATTTACGTCTGGATGCAAGCAAGATTTATGAGTATGATCCGGCTGCCACCAGTGTTAACGAAGTAATAGTTTCCTATCCGGGATTTTATGCAATTACAGTCTACCGGATCGCCAATAAACTAACGCAGCTGAAAATTCCGGTACTGCCCCGGATCGTCAGCGAATATGCACACGGCAAAACCGGTGTTGATATTCATCCGAATGCCACGATTGGCGTCCCATTCATGATTGACCATGGCACCGGAATCGTGATTGGAGAGACTACGATTATCGGGAAAAACGTAAGTATTTACCAGGGTGTAACGCTCGGGGCCTTGCAGGTAGCCAAAGATCTCGCTGATATCAAGAGGCATCCAACCGTTGAAGACAATGTCATCGTTTATGCCCGCACCACAATTCTAGGCGGGGATACGGTTATAGGCCGGAATAGCATTATCGGCGGAAGCGTCTTCCTTACGAAAAGCATAGAGCCTTATTCTCAGGTCTTTAATACACATCAGCTCCGTATCACACCACGGGAAATTATTGCCGAGCCTGATAACACAGTGTTGTAAAGCGTATTTTACAGACGTTAGACTTACCCTGTTCTTGTGGTAAAATACACATTATGTTCACATTCTATACAAAGTCTATAAGTATAATATAGTAAATTAGTGGCCTGATTTGATAACAAGAAATCATGCTCCTATATGACTACTAAATTTAAAATTAAGATTTCCAGAGTGCTCGGCCTGATCGCGCTTGGGATCGCTTCGTTGAGTTTTGTAAGCGACAGTGCCTATGAAAGCGAGATCAAAGCCTGGCATAAAGAGCGGGAAGAAGCTTTGAAAACAGAGAATGGATGGCTTAACCTGGCTGGTTTGTTCTGGCTGGAAGAAGGGAAAAATTCTTTCGGCGGCGATGGGAAAAATAAGATTGTATTTCCTTCCGACAGAAGTCCTGCAAACCTTGGGGAATTTATCGTAGAAAACGGAAAGATCAGGCTGGAAGCAAAACCGGAAGCACAAATTTACAACAATGACCAGCTTGTGACCACATTATCTGTTTTTCCTTCTGATAAACCTGTTGTTTTGAAACACAAATCGCTGCGCTGGTTTATCATAAAACGGGGAGACAAATTTGCAGTGCGTCTGAAAGACCTGGAAAGCCCGTTTCTGAAAGAATTTAAAGGTATAGGAACATATCCAGTTTCAGAAGACTGGAAAGTAAGAGCCAGATTTGAGCCAACGGAAGGCCGGAAAATATCCATTATTGATATTACCGGAAGATCAGATCAGCAGGATTCTCCTGGCGTTCTGGTTTTTAACATCAAAGGAAAAGAATACCGTCTGGATGCGCTGAAATCAGGTGAGGGTTTTTTTATACTGTTTGGAGATCAAACCAATAAAAAAGATACCTATGGTTCGGGCCGTTTTTTATATACGAAGAAGCTGGACGCCGAAGGATATACCGATCTGGATTTTAATAAAGCGATCAACCCGCCCTGTGCCTTCACACCTTATGCAACTTGTCCGCTTCCTCCGAAACAAAATATCTTGTCGGTCGCAGTGACAGCAGGTGAAAAAAATTATGGTCATCACTAAATCCCGACTCTGAATTCGACTCAAATAAACCACGGCATGGAAATATGTCGTGGTTTATTGTTTTCGGTCCGGCTTTTTCAGCTTTTTATACCGGGTATGGCTCAGTTGGGCTGGAAAGCATCTTTCAATAAATTAGATTTCAAGAAAATTTTATCAGAAATTTGGGTTTGCAACATTCCTGTTTTTTAAACCTAACCCTTAACAAATGACTCCTTTTTTTATGTTATCAAAATGCAGAAAAACTGTATTATCTATTCTGGCCGGTGTAGCCCTGACAACGGCCGTTGTTTCCTGTGGTAAAAAGGAAAAAGGGAAAGAAGAAACAACCGTGACAAAACCTGTCATCATCGGATATGTCGGTGGTTTTCACGGGCTGGTAAATACGGATGAGATTAAGGCAAACCAGCTGACGCATATCAATTATGCATTTGTCAATGTCCTGGATGGAAAAGCTTTTCTTACCAATGAAAAGACCGATTCGACAAATTTCAGGAAATTGAACTTATTGAAAAAGATCAACCCTGATCTTAAAATCCTTATTTCTATTGGTGGATGGGCGTGGAGCGAAAACTTCTCTGATGCTGTACTGACAGAGCAATCAAGAGCCATATTTGCCAAAAGCTCCGTGGATATTATAAAAAAATATAAACTCGACGGCGTTGATATTGACTGGGAATATCCTGCAATGCCTGGTGAAGAAGGAAATGTTTATCGGCCAGAGGATAAGGAGAACTTTACGCTAATGTTTGAAGCGATAAGAAAAGAATTGGACGCGCTTGAAAAAGAGGATGGCCATAAGAAGCTTTTAACAACGGCCGTTGCCGGTTGGGAAGAATTTATCCCCCATTCTGAAATGGGCAAAGCACAGCAATACCTCGACTTTGTTAATCTGATGACCTATGATCTTTTTTCTGGGGATACTGTTGTTCATCATGCCGGACTGTATGCAACTGACAAGTTCAAAACCAGAAAATCGGCGGACAACGGCGTGAAAGCTTACATGGGAGCAGGTGTTCCGGCATCAAAGATCGTTCTCGGGATCCCGTTCTATGGCAGGGCGTTTACTTTAGGTAAAGATTCAAAAACAGTTCTTGGCGAAGTTTCAGTATCAAAGGCCTACATCGATGGATTCAGCTATATCAAGGATAGCCTGGTCAATAAAAATGGCTATAAAGAATATCGTGATGAAGTTGCCAAAGCGCCTTATATCTACAATGAAAAAACAAAGGTCTTTGTTGGGTACGACGATGAAAAATCTGTGGCGGAGAAATGCAAATATGTCCTAGACAACAGGCTTGGTGGGGTTATGTTCTGGGAGTATAACTCTGATCCGAAAGGTTACCTGCTTGATGAAATCAACAAGTCATTGAAATAACCGTCGCTGTCATTCATGAAAAGTTTGATAAGATTATGCCTTGTTGCCTCCTTTTTTCTATTGTCCGTCAGTATTTTACCCGCCCAGACAAAACCAGCTTTCAGAATACTGGTTCTTGCAGAAAATGGTGGGCATCATATCCAATATTCGAAAGCAGCGCGCACCTGGTTGAATAAGCTGGCCAGGGAAAACAATTTTGCAGCGGATTACATCGAGAATACTACGAAGATCACAGATGCTTTTCTTAGTCAATATCAGGTTTTTATTCAACTCGACTTTCCGCCTTATGGCTGGACGCCGACCGCTGGTGCAGCTTTTGAAAAATATATTAATGAAGGAAAAGGTGGGTGGATTGGCTTTCATCATGCAACATTACTGGGCGAATTTGACAATTATCCTATGTGGAACTGGTTTTCAGAATTTATGGGTAGTATCAGATTCAAGGATTACATTCCTTCCTTTGCATCCGCAAAAGTAAATTCCGAGGATGAAGCGCATCCGGTAATGAAAGGTTTGCCTGCATCTTTCATCATAAAACAAGAAGAGTGGTATACTTATGACAAAAGTCCGAGACCAAATGTAAAAGTGCTGGCAAGTGTTGACGAGTCAACCTATAAGCCTGACTCTAAAATCAAAATGGGGGATCATCCTGTGGTTTGGTCCAATCCAAAAATAGCTGCCAAAAACGTTTATATCTTTATGGGTCATTCCCCTGATCTATTTGAAAATGATAACTACAGGATGTTATTCAGGAATGCCATATTTTGGGCAGCTCAGAAATAAAGGCGGTGATGGGCGGTATATGATAATCGTATAATGGATAGAGGCGGAGCGCATACTTCGAAAGAACTGATCTGAAAAATACCTTTTTCTGTTGAAAAAGTCCACAGCTCAGTACGTTAACGGAGGTCCCCAAAGTGGTTTTTATGAAAGGTTATCCGGACTCGCGGGATAGTCATAACTTTGAGCAAGAGAGCGGGTTTGAGCCATAAAGTGTCCGATGGGCAATAAAATAAAGGATTGAAAGTTTATGCCTGCCGGAAATGGTATGTACAGAAATTGTAAATAATGAAAATGGCTGCGCTTCCGGCAGCCATTTTTTTTTGTGCCCAATATTCTCTAATCAGTAACGGTATGGTTTTTGTCAGGTAAACCGAAGGTTTCATCTTTGAAACAGATCTTAACATTTATCCTGATGTAAACTGAATCAATAACCGGAATTTTACTCACCTGCTTTTTATGAAAAAAACTCAACGATGCCATGAAGCATGTAGCCACCGGCGCATGCTGCAATTTTTGAAAAAAGTGTTACCGGCTATTTGTTTGCTGTTCTATCTCACAACCCGTTCAACAGCACAAGTACTACCCGCCAAGCCGGATTCTTTGCCTGTTTCTTCACAGGATTCCATCAATGGTCAAAATGTGAAAACGGGTTCAATCGCCAAAGATACCCTGGTTAAACCCGCTACAAAAACTGACTCCATTTCCGCTGTTCGTCAGAACTTCGATCCACTCGCAAAGCCGGCTACAAAAATCGATACGCTTGCAAAACCAACAAATGATTCATTAAAGAGAACTGCGGCAAAAACGGACACGCTGAAAAATAACAGAGGTAAAGCCGATACGCTGTCCAATGCAGCCGAATTAAAAGATTCGCCGATTCAAACATCTCCTTCGGGAACATCGATGGATAGCCTGGCTGGTCCGGGCGCCCTGGCCGTTAAAGGCCGAGTGACAGATGAGGCAGGTGAAGGGTTACCGGGCGTGAGTGTTTTGGTCAAAAACACAAAAATTGTGACAGTAACATCTCCTGACGGACTTTTCAATATCCGGGTGCCAGGCGAGAAGTCGGTACTGGTATTCAGTTATGTCGGTTTTACATCACAGGAGCGGGCTGTAAAAAAACAAACTAATTTTAATATCTCCTTAAATCCTGAAGCCAAAGCTTTAAAAGAAGTTGTCGTGGTCGGGTATGGTACCCAAAGCAAGCGCGATCTTGCCAGCTCTACCTCAAGAGTGGCGGCGCAGGAGATAAAAAGTGCTGTCGTAAACACACTCGACCAGGCTCTGCAGGGCCGCGCTACCGGCGTTCAGGTTACTCAATCTTCCGGAGAACCGGGTGCCTCGACAGTAGTCCGGATTCGTGGGAACAACTCATTGAGTGGAAATAATGAGCCATTGTACGTCATTGATGGATTTCCCATGCCGCCGTATCGCGAGGCAAGTGCCAACTTCACCGGAGCCTATGAACAGAACGGGCTGTATGGTATCAATCCCAATGACATAGAAAGTATGGAAGTTTTAAAAGATGCTTCCGCTACCGCCATCTATGGCTCGCGTGGTGCCAACGGAGTCGTACTCATTACTACCAAAGCCGGGAAAAGAGGAGCTGGCAGAGTAGAACTTGTTAACAAGACATCATTTGGTGCTATTGCAAAACCGATTAAGATGATGAACGGACGGCAATATGCCGAGGTGATCAATGAATCATACCGTATTACTGAACGTGCCGAACCATTCAAAAATCTCGATAGCGCCTTTACAAATACAGATTGGATTGGTGCGATTACACAGCCTAGCTTTCGTCAGGATGTTACATTAAGCGTTTCCGGAGGTAGTCAGAAATCTTCTTATTATGTGTCGGGAAATTATTTGAGTGAAAAAGGCACACTTATCAATTCGGATAACAACCGTGCAAGTTTGCGGATCAACATCAACAATGAAGTGACAAACTGGTATACATTGAAAGGGCAGCTTTCCCTTGTCCGGCAAAAATCAAATCGTGCCATTACCACGGGCCATGCGTGGCCTAACTCTGGCGGTCTGATGGATGGGTTGCGTGCTGCTCCGATCCTGGACCTCAACTATTTGGGTAATAACGCACTCGGCGTACCGGGATTTGTCGGTACTTATTTTGCCAATCCGTACAATGAATTAAAATCAAAAACAGACATATCAAAAAATGATTATGTCATTGCCAATCTGGAAAACTGGTTTAAGATCGTCAATGGTCTCCAGCTTGTTGTCAGCCTGGGCACAAACCAGAATCTTACGAGAAGAAATGCCTTTATGCCACCGACCACCGCTGAGGGCCGGGTAGTGAATGGCAGTGGGAGCAATTCGATGTCCAATACATACAGTTATAACGTCAATGCCTATTTTTTATACGAAAACACATTAAATAAAGACCATTACCTGAACGCAACGCTGGGTGCCGAGTACAACGACCAGACTGTTGAATTCTTAAATACGGTTTCAAGCGGATATGATGTCCCGTTTTTTGGGATTGATAACATAGGAACTGCGCATAACCAAAGTATTAGTTCATACAAGGAAGGAAGAAGGCTGCAGTCAGGTTTTTTCCGTGGAAACTATTCCTTCAAAGGCAGATATGTGCTTAATACCTCCATCCGGATGGATGGTGCATCGCCTTTTGCTGCAAATAAAAAGTATGGCATTTTTCCTGCTGTTGCGCTCGCGTGGAACATTGATCAGGAACCCTTTATGGAAAATGTGAAAGCAATTTCAAATTCCAAGATCCGTGCATCATTCGGTGAAACAGGGAGCCAGGCCATCAGTCCGTATTCTTCCCTTGCGCAATATTGGAGCGGGTTTTACGAAATGGGAAATGATGGAAATATAGCCACCAGTCTTTATCCTACTTCCATCGGAAATCCGAACCTATCCTGGGAAAGGACACGCCAGCTGAATATCGGTTTTGACTTCAATACCGCAAATGACCGGCTGATTGTGAGCTTTGACTATTATAATAAAAAAACGATGGATCTGCTTCAGTATCGTGTCGTACCGTCTCAGTCAGGTGTAACCAGTATTATCGATAATTATGGGAATATGCGCAACAAAGGCGTGGAGCTGACTTTGCAGGCGAATCTGATCAGAAGAAAGAATGTGCAGTTTTCCACCCGTTTTAATATTTCAAGAAATGTCAATACACTGATCGATCTGGGAGATAAGAAAACGCCTGATTTTGTTGCCATTAATGGAAATCTTTTAGGCGGTATTTCCGGAATTCTGACACCGGGACAGGAGGTAGGTCAGTTTTTCGGATACAAAGTAATCGGCCTGGCACAAAAGGCCGACTTCAATTCGGAGGGTGAGCCAAATTATCCCTATGCCAGTTTATCAACTGAAATCCCAGGTACCTGGAAATATGAGGATAAGGACGGGAATGGAATCATCAACGCCGACGACCGCCAGATCCTTGGCAAGTCAAATCCTGACTTTACCTTTGGCTGGACCAACGATCTTGTCTGGAAAGGATTTTCGATTAATGCGTTTTTTACCGGTTCGGTCGGAAATGACGTGTTGAACCTGACCAGGTTCTACCTGAACAATGGGATCGTAAATTATTCCGGAATTGCATTTAATCAGTCGGAAGACTGGTATCAGAAGCGCTGGACGGAAGCAAACCAGCATAACGATCCACTTTATCCGAGTACGCAGCGCGGGCTCAGTTCCTCTGATATCAATTCAACGATGCTCGAAGACGGAAGTTTTGTCCGTTTGAAAACCCTGACACTTTCCTATACTTTCCCCAAGTTAGGTGTGATACAAAACCCGCGTTTGTTCGTAACGGGTACCAACGTTTTTACCTTGACAGGATATAAAGGTTTCGATCCCGAAGTCAGTTCTTTCAATCAGTCGCTGCTTCAACAGGGAATCGATTACGGAGCCTATCCCGCTCAGCGTTCCTATACCATCGGGTTTTCATGCAATTTTTAGAACTGTCGAATCAGAATATCCAGATTTATTTGAATGATCAACATATGAAACTCAAAATATATTTTTCCGCATTAATGCTTTTCGCGTTTGGTTTCCAGTCCTGCAAAGATTCGCTTGACGAGGTACCATATTCATCGTTAAACCAGGATCAGGTTTTTGCAGATGAAGCGGGATTGAAAAAGGCTACACTTGGCATTTACCAAAGTTATACGGCTGCTGGTTACAGTGATGTTGTAAACCGGTTTATTCTCAGCGAATCGGGTCACCGTTATTCCACATCGGGTATCTATGGTGCTGGCGCCGATCCCTTTTATCGTTTTGGGCACCTGCCTAAAGAAGACGCTTTTAATTCCGTTTGGGGTAGATTTTATAAAACGATATTTCGCGCCAATACCGTGATTGCCAACGCGTCCAAAGCTGTCGAGGACCCTGAAGTGATGAATGTTTACCTTGCCGAAGCGCGGTTTTTAAGAGCATATGCTTATTTCAATCTGGTGCGTTACTTTGGCGGCGTGCCTCTCATTAACAATGCCATTACTTCCCTGGAACAATCGGATCTCATTTATGCACCGGCATCAACCATTGATGAAACATACGCCTTTATCGTGGAGGATATGCTGTTCGCAGAATCAAACCTGCCCGATCAATGGACAGGTCCGGAGATAGGACGGGTTTCGGCAGGTACGGTTAAAGCCACATTGGGTAAAGTCTATCTGCATATGGCAGGTAAGCCTTTAAGCAAAACTGAGTATTTTCAGAAAGCAGCAGATAAACTGGCAGAAGTAACAGGCACGGCCAACGAAGCGAAGTATAATTTTACTTTGCTCGACAATTTTGCAGATGTCTTTTCGATTAATAATGAACGCAATCCGGAGATTGTATTGTCTTTTGGATACTTTGCAAATGAGTCTAATCCAAACGGAAATTTTTTCCCATTTTTCCTATTTCCACAGGGTTTGCAGAACGGTGATGAGCAGACAACTTACGGCTTGACCTATGATTTTTACAAACTTTTTGGAAAGGGCGATACCCGCAGAGATTTTACAGTTATTGACCGGTACCAATACAAAGGCAGTCCCAATTTCGCAGCATCTGCCGGAGATAGCGTTATTTATGACGCGACAGTTCATGTATACCGAAATAAAAAAACCGGAATCTACATGGGTGATACGACGACCGGATATGGAATTGCTTATGGCAAGCTGGCAAGAGTTCCAAGAATTGCCGGATCTCCTGCACAAGGTTATAATTCCGATCTGATCGAAATGCGTTTTTCAGATGTTTTGTTGTGTTACGCTGAAGCACTTAACGAAGCGGGGAAACCGGCGAATGCGCTTCCGATCTTAAACCGTGTCAGAACAAGAGCGAAAGCGGCCGTGTCCCGCGCCACAACCATTCCAGACCTTCGCGCTGCGATCAGGTTGGAACGAAGGCTGGAGCTGACAGGCGAATTTACGACTGTGTTCGATATCCGGAGATGGGGAACTTTGAAAGAAGAAATCGCTGCGATCAAGCCTGATCAGATTGTAGGCGCAAAGCTTACCCCATATGATCCCAGGTTCGAAATCTATCCTATACCACAGTCGCAGCTGGATATCAATCCAAATTTAAAGCAAAACGCAGGCTGGTAACTATGTGGCTTATCGTGAGGCATGGTTATTTTAAATACCCTATAATCAAGTCAGATATTACATTTCCTAAATTACGATATCATGAAGCAGACCATAAATCGAGGAGAAACATCAGAAGAAACGGTAGTAAGCCAGGGACATCAGTTCCCGGATCCGCTGAATCCTCCGGAAACGCCGCCATTTGACCCAAGACCTGAGTATCCTAATCCGGAGATTCCACAAGAAACACCTCCATGGGAAAGGGAACCTGAAACACCTCCTGTTCAGCCGGAGCCGGAGTTACCGCCTGTAAGTCCGGACGCCCCGGAAATTACGCCGGAGCCACTTCCTGGTAGTGAACCGGATCAGCCATTACTGGGTTTGTCCTAGGGTAACAAAAAAAGCGGAGGAGATAATCAACTTGATTATCTCCTCCGCTTTTAAAATTTTTTCTATTGCAAAATCTGAACCGGAACTTTCAAAATATTACTATCCTTGGATGAAGATTTAGGAAATTTCTTAGTCACCAGATTCACAAACTGATTATCACGCGCTTCCACCGAGTCGTATACCCAAATCCCGACTTTATGTTCGTTAGCATAAAAAGTGATAAGATATTTTCCCGGCTCGTCATTTGTAGGCTCTTCCTGAGATTTAATAAAATAGTCTACCCGATCAATATTAAAGGCGAAATTCTGGCCTTCAAGGTGAAAAAAATTAGCCATAGCTGTTGTTAGTTGAAGTTTTGTTAATTATGGAAATACCTAAACAAAACCAATTCCTGTGATTAAAAGGCAAGAATAATGAAATGGCTAAAAAAATAAATAGTCAAATCGGATTGTGTAAGCCATTAAATCAAATATACGTTTTTTAATGATAGCAACTGCAAGTTATTTCCTTATCAGACAAGTTCAGGTAATCAGTGCATGATGTTTATTCCATAAAGTTTTAGCTATTTTTTCTTAATAAAAGTATTTAATAGTTTTTGGAATATTTTGATAATCAAGCCATTACTTTTTACGAGTTTTAACGTATCCTATATAAAATATTTAAATACAGCAATAGTAAGACTGTATACAATAAAGTTTGTAAAATTGTAGAATTAATTTGCGACATCTTGTCGACATATATTATGGACAATGATCAGAAGAAAATTAAATATCAGGAACTGTTTCTCACCGGACTACGGAATAGTCATTTTGGGGAGAAACGAATTGAGGATGCCTTAAAAGAAATGGAAACGAAGCCGAATATGGAGAAATTGTTGAATGCATTACAGGGGATCTGGAAAAAAGCAGACGAGAATATTAAAAATCTGGAAATGGCTTTTCCGGTTGCTGAGCAAAAAGAACCTGTATCCGACAGTCAGATGATACCTATAAAAAGCAGATTTTCAGAAAGAAAAATGGATAAAAAACGCCCGGAGATAAAAGACCTCAGCAACCTGAAAGTGGTATCATACGACGAATTATTGAAACTGATCGATAACCTAAGTACTGAAGAAGTAAATCAGATTTTAGCAGCGGTAGCCGATGAAGAAAAAACGGATCACCAATACTTAACAAAGCTTGCAGAAAAGTTGTCAAAGGACCAGGATTCCAAAAAGGTACCGGATTCCAAACCTGAATAGGCTTTTACTCCGGTACTATTTTAATTGCATTAATAGCCATACCAGTCGGCCCACCACTGTTGCAGTTTGCGACGTATTTCTTCTTCACGAGCATTATTTCCCGGCTCAAAAAATTTAGTACCTTTTAGATCGTCCGGCAAAAAGTTTTGCTTAGCGAAATTGCCTTCAAAGTCGTGAGAATATTTGTATTCTTTTCCATATCCTATTTGTTTCATCAGTTTTGTTGGCGCATTCCGCAGATGGAGCGGCACTGGAAGGTGAGCCGTATTTTTTGCTGCTTCCATCGCATCACCGATTGCCAGATAGCTCGCATTACTTTTAGGTGAGGTTGCCAGATAGATCGCTACCTGCGACAAAATGATCCTGCATTCCGGATAACCTATGACATTTACAGCCTGCATACAGGCATTTGCCATGATCATGGCTGTTGGATTGGCGTTGCCAATGTCTTCGGAAGCCATAATGAGCATCCTCCTTGCTATAAATGATGGGTCTTCTCCTGCAACGATCATTCGTGCCATCCAATAAACTGCACCATTGGGATCACTGCCTCTCAATGATTTTATAAAAGCAGAAATAATATCGTAATGCTGCTCACCTGATTTGTCGTAACGTGCAATATTTTGCTGTGCCACCTCAGTAACCCACTCATCCGTAATTTCTATTTCATTGACCTCTCCTTTACCCAAAATAACAAGTTCGAGCAAGTTTAACAGTTTCCTGCCATCACCGCCGGAAAGTCTGAGTAACGCATCGTAAGACGTAAAGGTTATTTTTTTCTGTTTCAGCCATTCGTCTTTTTCAAGTGCACGGTGAATGATCGCTTTTAATTCATCTTTCCCAAACCCCTCAAGAATGTAAACCTGACAACGTGAAAGCAGTGCTGAATTGATTTCAAAAGACGGGTTTTCCGTGGTTGCGCCGATCAGTGTAACCTGGCCCTTTTCAACAGCTCCAAGCAAAGCGTCCTGCTGGTTTTTATTATAACGGTGAATCTCGTCAATAAATAAAATGGGTGGGAATAATCCGGACGGACGGGCCAGAACTTCGCGTAGTTCTTTCACACCTGAGTTAATCGCGCTCAGATTATAAAACTGGCGTTTCGTTGCATCCGATAATAAAAGGGCAAGTGTGGTTTTACCAACGCCTGGAGGTCCCCAAAAGATCATGGAAGGAATTGTATTTTGTAGAATTGCCCTTCTCAAAGGTCCGTTTTTGCCAAGCAGTTTTTCCTGTCCAATGTAATCGTCCAGTGTGCGCGGACGCAGGCGTTCAGCAAGAGGTGTGGCAATCGGTGATATCATAGGTTGAGATTGTATTTGTTGATGTGACGGTATAACAAAAAAAGCGCAACACATGGTTACGCTTTTCACTTAAATGTAAAAATATTTTCAGATCAGAATGTAAGGCGGTCTAGTGTCATTTGTTTTTTTAGGTTCCCCAAAGCGCCAAATACAAGGTTGTATACCGATTGTATATTGATTTTCATCAGGTCAGCTATTTCGTGATTGTTAAGATTCATGTAGAATTTGAGAAAAATCGCTTCACGCTGGCGACGTGGCAGTCCGTTGATCGCCACGTTCAAATGCTGATTGGTTGAATCAAATTCTTCATCCGAAATCATACTGTTCTCATGGGATGGGGTATGGATATGCCAGTACTCCACCGGTATATCTTCATTACTGGTATGCTTCTGCTGGGCATTTAAATGGCGGACCAGCTTTCTTTTGATGGACGCCATAAGATAAAACCGAACAGATGTGGTATCTCCCAGCGTTGTTCGGTTTTTCCAGAGTTCCACAAATAAATCGTGAATGCAATCCTTAATAAGTGGTTTATCAATCGTAAACTGTGAGCAGTATTGATAAAGGATGTGAACATAAGAACGATAAAGACATGCGTAGGCGTTCTCGTCTCCTTTTCTGAACTGGTCCCAAAAGCAAAGTTCTTCTTCTTGTTTGTAGCGTAAGTGAGCCATGTAAGGTTAGGAATTAACTAAGGTTAGGAATGATAATTTAATAAGGGTCATTTTTACACTTGTAAATATATTTATAAAAAAACGTATTAAAAAAATATTTTCAAGAAAAAATTACATCCTTTAAGTTAATCATGCAATAAACCTTATTTAAGTAACCTTTTATAGCGTTAGGTTTACAAACTCAAACTTGTCACCGTCAAAAAGACCTTTGTCACTTAGTTTAATAGCAGGAATTACCAGTAAAGCCATAAAAGACAAAGTCATATAAGGCGAGCGCAATGTGGATTTCAGCCATGTTTTTACAAACTGATCTATCTCAGTGTAGACCTGCGCTGCCTGGTAGCCGTCTTCATCGGTCATAAGGCCTGCGATAGGCAGTGCCAGCATGTGTTTCTCACCAAAACCTACGGCAGAAACGCCACCTTTCGCCTCGATTAATAAATTCACCGCTTCACATATACTTTTGTCGTCGCATCCAACGACAATGATGTTGTGCGAATCATGGGCGACCGTGGATGCGATAGCACCTTCTTTCAAGCCAAAGTTTTTAATAAAGGCAATGGAAGGTTTAGTATTTTGATAGCGGTTGACGACAGCAATTTTGAGGACGTCCCGATCAGGATCTGAAACCATAAAGCCATCCTGGGTCTTGAAGTCTTCCAGCAAAAGATTGGTTATCAGCTGACCTTCCAGCGCTTCAATGACCCGAATTTTTCCGAGGCTGCCGGCCGGGACCGGAGCTGCGAAATCTGATTGATTTTTTGGCTCGCAATTGAATTGATTTATATGTTCGCTGCGAAGATCCGGAATCAGTGAAATGCCATGGTCAGCAACCAATGCCCCATCCAGATAGGTCTGAAGTATATTTAAATCGGTAAGATTATCGATAACAACAAAATCAGCAGGATCACCATTTCTTAAAAGGCCGACGGGAAGACGATAATGTTCGACGGGATTGATACAAGCCGCCTGTAAAATATTCCAGATGTCATGCCCGAGCGCCAATGCTCGTTTTGCTAATGTATTGATGTGCCCTTCAACCAGATTGTCCGGATGTTTATCATCAGAACAGAACATAATCTGATCAGGAAATTCAGCAAGTAACGGGATCAGTGCATCAAAGTTTCTGGCGGCGCTACCCTCGCGTATGAGGATCTTAACACCATAATCAATTTTCTCTCTGGCTTCTTCATAAGTAAAACACTCGTGGTCAGTAGAAATGCCATTCGCAGCATACTGCCTGGCAGCCTCACCCCGAAGACCTGGAGCATGGCCGTCAATGGGTTTATTGAAATGTTTTGCCCAGTTTAGTTTGGCAGCCATATCAGGATCACCGTTCAATACGCCCGGAAAATTCATGACTTCCGCCAGATAGCCTATATCATCACTTTCAAGCATTTTCCGGACATCTTCCGGATCTACTACCGCACCAGCGGTTTCAAAAATGGTGGCGGGGACGCAGGAAGGAGCGCCAAAACAGAACTTGAATGGAACGCGTTTTCCATCACGGATCATGTATTCAACTCCCGGTACACCAACTACATTTGCGATTTCGTGCGGGTCAGAAACGGTAGCGACAGTGCCATGAACGACGGCCAATCTTGCAAACTGTGATGGAGTCAGCATGGAACTTTCAACATGGACGTGCGCATCCACAAAGCCTGGCATAATGTATGGCAGGCTACTGTTTTCTTCGCCTGTTATTTGTATGGTATCAATGGTCTTATTTTTGATAGAAATTTCAGCTTCCTGAATCGTCTTATTGAAGATGTTAACTAGGTTGGCTTTCATGTGATGAGATTCGATTATGGGAAATGCTTTGTTGAATTATGTCGCAAGGTCTTGTATTATCTATTTTAATGCAACCGGAATAGTGATGTTTATGGTGGCAATGTTTTGCCTATTTTAAAAACAAAATAATTTTACCCTTCCGATGGCCGGAAAAGCCAACAGACGGACCGGTAAAAACCACTAGGGCAAATCTTCATAAAACCAAAACAGATAGCGTATCAGGATATTACAGAGCTCGCCCGGTAACCCTTTTGATACTGAAGCGGACTTTTTCCGGTATGAAGTTTAAAGTACCTGTTAAAATTAGCGAAGTTATTAAAGCCGCTTTCGAAACAGATCTGTGCAACGCTCAGTTTTCCGTCAATCAGCAATTTACACGCATGCCCGATCCTGAGCTCAAGTAAAAACTGCGAATACGTTTTCCGGCTTCTGCTTTTAAAATATCTGCAAAAAGAATTTGGACTGATATTGGCAATCCCGGCAATTTCTTCGATCGTTATCTTCTGCTGAAAATTACTGAGAGAATATTTATAGATCTGATTGATACGGTCTTCGTCATGCTGGTCATATTCCTCCTGGTAGTGACTATTGGAAAGCAGCTTGATGTCATGGCTGTTCGCCAGTGTTTCCAGTATTTGCAACAACGAAATAATTGGATTTCCTTCAACCTGATCCAGCAGGTTTTGCAGTAATGTTTTGATTTGCTGATTTTCCTTTCCCAAAAGTTTCATTCCCCATTTGGCCTTATCCAGCAATTCGCTGATTGCTTTATTCTCAGGAAGTGTGCGGAAAGTTTCGCCAAATAAGTCAGCGGAGAAGTGCAGCACGGTAGCCTGCGCATATAACTGCGAGTCGCCTTTGAAATACTTTTCGTCACAGCGCCAGTAATGCGGCAGATTCGGGCCGATCAAAAGCAGATCCCCGCTCTGAAAATTCTGAATATTATCACCGACAAACTGCGTACCGGATCCTTGCTCAATATGCACCAGCTCAATTTCAGGATGGTAATGCCAGCGGTTATAAAAATACAACACCACATCACGCCTGATACTAAAAGACTGGTGCAAACCCTTCGGAACTTTGAGTAATTGCGGTTTCACAGTTATTATGACAAGATTTAATCAGTTATGATTCACTTTATGCCAAAATTATTGAAAAATATGCTAGTATAGTGAAACAACGCCTTTTTATATTTCTATTCATTTGTGTTAAAATTCAATAAGAAATATTGGTATTTTTATTTCGGATAACAACCTGTACAATTTTCTGCGTTTATTAAGTATATTTTATCAATGTATGCTTTAAGGATGCCGGGTAAAAACTGAATTACTCGTCTGATTAGAAGGAGACGAAATTCTTACAGAAAGTTATTTCAGATTCACATCATGAACATTTATTAATACTTATTTCTATTGAGACTATGGCGTCCAATCTTTTAAAAATTCACCCATCCGACAATGTCATTGTGGCACTCAGAGATATCCCGAACGGCGATACTGCAGAGTGGAACGGCGAGCGTTATCTATTGCCTTATGGTGTGTCCTCCAAACATAAATTTGTTACTGAAGATATAGAAACGGGTGGTGCAGTTATAATGTACGGCGTTTTGGTGGGGCGTGCAAAGCAGCCGATCAAAAGGGGAGAGCCCATTACGACCTTTAACTTGAAGCACGATTCCCAGGATTACAGTACTGCGAACCGTCAGCCGTATTCATATACACAGCCAGATGTAAGCCGCTGGCAGGGAAGAACTTTTAATGGCTATCATCGCGCAGATGGCAGGGTAGGGACTTACAATTACTGGCTGGTATTGCCGCTGGTTTTTTGTGAGAACCGTAACGTGCTGATCATGAAAGATGCTTTCGAACGCGAGCTCGGGTATGCGCAGACAGATATGTATCGTGGCCAGGTTGCCGAATTTCTGAAGGCTTACCAGTCAGGTGATATGTCGCGTATGCAGAATCTGGGAAATTTTTCAGAGCCTACAAAAGAGCAGCAGATCAAAAGCCGTCCTTTCCCTAATGTAGATGGTATTAAATTCCTGACCCATGAAGGCGGCTGCGGCGGCACCAGGACCGACGCCAACACGTTATGTGCACTTTTCGCTGCTTATGCGGTCCATCCAAATGTTGCAGGGATAACCGTGTTGAGCTTGGGATGTCAGAATTCGGAGCTGCAAACGCTGGAAGATGAGATCAAAAAGCGTGACCCGGATTTCAATAAGCCGTTTTATGCTTTCGAACATCAGAAAGGGACTGAGTATTCTCTGGTTTCCGGTGCGATCAAATCAACATTTTTTGGCCTGACCGAAATGAATAAACAATTTCGTGAACCGGCTCCCCTGTCCAGGCTTTCAGTTGGTTTAAAATGTGGCGGCTCTGATGGATTCTCGGGGATTTCTGCCAATCCGGTATTAGGCCATTTGTCCGACATCGTGGTTGGGCTGGGCGGACAAACACTTCTGGCGGAATTTCCCGAGCTTAATGGCGTCGAACAGGAACTGATCAACAGATGTGTATCCGAAGAAAAAGCGGCCAAGTTTGAGAAACTTATGCGGGAGTATGCTGGCAAAGCCGAAGCAGTTGGTTCTGCCTTTGCATTTAATCCTTCGCCTGGAAACATTAAAGACGGTTTGATAACGGATGCAATAAAGTCAGCTGGCGCGGCCAAAAAAGGAGGGAACGCATACATTTCGGATGTACTGAACTATACGGAAAGAGCAACGGAGCCAGGGCTGGCACTGGTGTGTACGCCTGGAAACGATGTGGAGGCGACCACAGGACAAACCGCTGCGGGTGCCAACATTATTCTTTTTACAACCGGACTCGGCACACCAACCGGAAATCCGATTTGCCCGGTTGCGAAAGTGGCCACCAATACCATTTTGGCAAACCGCATGCCCGATGTCATTGACTTCGATTGCGGCCCTGTTGTCGATGGAACTCAGTCACTGGAAGAAAATGCGGATCATTTGCTGGAATATGTGATCAAGGTAGCAAGCGGCGAGCTGACAAAAGCCCAGCAGCTTGGACAGGATGATTTTATACCCTGGAAAAGAGGTGTTTCTCTTTAGAGTCAAATAAGGATTTATAAGGTAGTTACCGGGAGGAAGCAGCGTTGTTTCAGACGGTGATATAAGGCAGTCATGCGAGTAAAGTTTGTGATCAGCATCCTTTTCATTCCGACTGCTGATATTAATATTTAATTGTAAAAATACATGTTTGATTTAACCGGCAAAGTAGCTTTGGTAACAGGCGGGGCAAGCGGAATCGGATTAGCGATTTCTAAAACTTTCGCAAAACAAGGTGCCCATGTGCATATTCTGGAACTTAATATTGATCTGGCCAACCTGGTTGTTGAAGATATAAAAAGCAGCGGCGGAAGTGCCGAAGCCCATGTTATTGACATTTCAAAACAGGCTGACGTGGTAGAAGTGATTAACGGAATTGCTGAAAAACATACCATTAATATACTGGTTAACAACGCCGGAATTGCTCACGTTGGCAGAGCAGATAACACAGCTGAGACTGATTTCGACCGTGTTATCAATGTCAATGTGAAAGGTGTTTATAATTGCCTTTTTGCAACGATCCCCCATTTAAAAAATGCCGGTGGAGGTGTGATTTTAAACATGGCCTCTATTGCAGCGACCGTAGGTATACCCGACCGCTTTGCTTACTCGACAGCTAAAGGAGCAGTTTATTCGATGACCTTATCCGTTGCGAAAGACTATCTTGCTGACGGGATCCGGTGTAACAGTGTTTCGCCGGCTCGTGTGCATACGCCATTCGTGGATGGATTTATATCAAAAAATTATCCCGGTCAGGAAGCTGAGATGTTTGAAAAACTTTCAAAAACCCAACCCATCGGAAGGATGGCGAAACCTGAGGAGATCGGAGCGCTTGCCTTGTATCTTTGCTCAGACGAAGCTTCCTTTATCACGGGTTGTGATTATCTGATTGACGGAGGATTCGAAAAACTAAATAATTAAAAAAGTTGTCGTCTGCCGGCTTTGGGCAATCGGCATTATAATTAAAATAGTTAAGAAAATATTTTATCAAAACTGGCCGGAATCTGGCAGCTGATTGCTGACAGCCGATAGCCGAAAGCCATAACTATGAAACTTTTCCGTTTTGGAGCTTACGAACAAGAAAAACCTGGTGTTGAATTGACAGACGGCACGTTGCTGGATGTTTCTGCTTTTGGTGAGGACTATCATGAGAAATTTTTTGCAACCGATGGCTTAACCCGTTTAAGCGAATGGCTAGATAGTAATTCTGCAACAGCACCGCGCATTGAACCAGGCTTCCGTTTTGGATCATGTATCGCCCGCCCGTCGAAAATAATCTGCATCGGGATGAATTATGCAAAACATGCCTATGAATCCGGTGCAACAGAATTGCCGAAAGAACCGATTGTTTTTTTTAAGGCGACCTCCGCTTTGGTTGGTCCAAATGATCCGGTTATCATTCCAAGGGGCTCAGAAAAAACCGATTGGGAAGTGGAGCTAGCAGTTGTTATCGGTAAAAAGGCCAGTTATGTAGAGGAAGCGGATGCGCTTGACTATGTAGCGGGTTATGCAGTCCACAACGATTATTCCGAACGTGCTTATCAGCTGGAACGTGGCGGACAATGGGTTAAAGGTAAAAGTAATGACACATTTGCACCGGTTGGCCCTTACCTTGTGACTAAAGATGAGATCCCGAATGCTAATAATCTTGATCTTTGGCTGTCACTCAACGGAAAGAAAATTCAGAACAGCAATACATCGGATATGATTTTCCAGGTGGGCTTTCTGGTAAGTTATTTAAGCCAGTTCATGACCTTGCTTCCTGGCGATGTGATTTCGACCGGTACACCCGCAGGTGTCGGACTGGGAATGAAACCCCAGGTTTACCTGAAACCAGGTGATATTGTTGAACTGGGTATCGAAGGTTTAGGTATTCAGAAGCAGGAAGCTGTTGCCTGGAAAGCGATCTGATTTTAAAATTTCTGATGCGAATCATATTTCGCATCAGAAAAAACGAATAGTATTATGGTTATTGATTCCCACCAGCATTTCTGGATATATGATCCGGTCAGAGACTCCTGGATTAGTCCTGAAATGGAGAAAATACGCCAAAACTTTCTTCCTGAAAATCTAAAGCCGGTTTTGGAAGCAAATGGTGTTAATGGCTGCGTTGCTGTGCAGGCGGATCAGTCCAAATCGGAAACTGAATTTTTATTACAGCTTGCCGAAGCAAATGAATTTGTGAAAGGGGTTGTTGGCTGGGTGGATCTCCGCGCTGATCATTTATACGAAGCCCTTGAAGTATATTCTCAGTTTGAAAAGCTAAAAGGGTTCAGACATATTGTTCAGGGCGAGCAGGAAGGTTTTGTGCTGAATCCGGATTTTATAAAAGGGGTAGGACAACTGGTCGCATTTGATTTTACCTATGATATCCTCATCTATCCGACACAGCTGAAGGAAGCCCGGGCATTTGCAAAACAGCTGCCCAATGTAAAGTTAGTCTTGGACCATCTGGCGAAACCCTTCATCAAAAAAGGAGAAATCGATACCTGGGCAAAAGATATTAAAAAGCTCGCTGAGCTTCCGAATGTTTCTTGCAAAGTTTCCGGGATGGTGACCGAAGCGGATTGGTATTCATGGGAATATGAAAATTTCAAACCGTATCTCGACACCGTATTTGATGCTTTCGGACCGGATCGTCTGATGTTTGGTTCCGACTGGCCAGTTTGTCTGGTGGCCGCAGAATACGGTGAGATGAAAAATTTACTTGGGAAATATTTATCAGAATTTTCCAGAGATGAGCAAAAAAAGATATGGGGAGAAAATGCGGTAAAATTCTATTCGCTCGATTAATGACAAGATAAAATGAAAAGATATTGTCTCGCACTGGACCTGGTTGATGATGCCAAAATGATTGAAGCCTATGAGGAGCATCACCGCATACCGCGTCCTGAAATTAAAAAGAGTATCCTTGATGCCGGAATTACGCAGATGGAACTTTACAGAGTCGAAAACCGCCTTTTCATGATCATGGAAACGGTAGACGATTTTAGTTTTGAAAGAAAAAGTGCCATGGATGCAGCCAATCCTGATGTGCAGGTATGGGAACAGCTGATGTGGAAATATCAGCAAGCCTTGCCTTCTGCAAAAGAGGGAGAGAAATGGATAATAATGGATAAGATTTTTGCGCTGGTATAGTAAGAATTACGTCGGGAAGCAATAAGTCAGATTAGCCGCAATTGAAAAATAGCTTATAAAACTAGCACGAACCAGCATCACTCAAAAAAAGTTAGGGGAAAACTTCTTAGGAATTAACCGGAGACAGATTGCGATTTTAAGCCTGAGGGTTTTAAATTACGGTTTGACGGGAGCCGTTTTACTTAGCTATTTTAAAGATTGAAAAAGTTAGTACTGATTATCAGCTTAATAGGATTGACCATTACTTTATTCTCCTCTCAGCCTCGTCGGCCGGTTGAGATCAAAGTCATGAGTTTCAATATTCGTCATGGACTGGATTTGAACGATGAGTCAAATCTGATGGGGATATTGAAAATAATAAAAGAAAATGCTCCTCAGCTTATCGCACTGCAGGCGGTAGACAGTTTGAAGAACAATGGGAAGGTTCAGTTTCAAATGCGGCAGCTTGCGATCCAGACCGGCATGTATTATGCCTACGGTGTCGCGGATAGCACCGAATACGGATCTCAGGGTATCGGAATTTTGTCGAAATGGCCTTTTGAAAAAACGCAGAAATTTAATTTGCCGGCCACAAAAGGTTCGGATGCCAGAGTTTTGCAATGCGGACTGATCACCGTCAACAAGAATTTGACATTCCGGTTTTGTAATGCACGGCTCGAATATGCGTCCGTTGTTGACAGGGCTTTACAGGCCGCATTTGTCAATCGATTGCTTGAAGGCAGTATCCAGCCTGTGGTTTTAGGAATGGACATGGGAGCCCGGCCAAATGAACAGCCCTATTTTTCGTTCAGGAAAAAATGGCAGGATGCAGCCAGAGGTTCGCAGATGCAAACATGGAGCGAGGGACTTCCGGGCGACAGGCTCGACTATATTTTCGTTTTGATGAACAACAAGGTTAGAGTGAAAAAATATAAGGTGATTAAAAAATATCCGGATGTTTCGGATCATTATCCCATTATGGCAACGATTGAATTTTGGTAAAATATGGATTATTCACATTTGAAAATCGGACTTTTTATTCCTTGTTATGTAGACCAGTTTTATCCGCAGGTTGGTATCGCAACACTCGAATTATTAGAAAAGCTGGGTTGTAAAGTTAGTTTTCCGCTCAACCAGACCTGCTGCGGTCAGCCAATGGCAAACTCTGGTTTTGAGCATCTGACAAAAGACTGTAACAATCTTTTCTTTGATTCCTTTGCCGGATTCGACTATGTGGTCGCTCCATCAGGGAGCTGCGTCTTACATATTAAAGAACATTTGAAAGTTGAGAACCACGAGCAAGACGCTAAGCAATTGCGTAAAAAGGTTTACGAACTCGTTGAGTTTATAACAGATGTTTTGAAAATAGAAGAAATCGCAGCTGATTTTCCATATCGGGTTGGCTTGCACCAGGGTTGTCATGGGCAACGGGGATTACACCTTTCGCAGATGTCGGAATTAAACGCAGCACCGTACAACAAACCTGAAACCTTGTTAAGTAAAGTTCGCGGTCTGGAGCTTGTGGATCTTGATAGAAAAGACGAATGCTGCGGTTTTGGCGGCACTTTCTGTGTGGCCGAAGAGGCGGTTTCTGTAAAGATGGGAAAAGACCGCGTTGCGGATCATATCCGCCATCATGCCGAATACATTACCGGATCAGATATGAGCTGCCTTTTACATCTGGAAGGAATTCTGAAAAGACAGCACTCTTCAGTTCAGGTAAAACACATTGCAGAAATCTTGAATAGTGCAGTAAAACAAATACCGGTACCCAATTATTGAGCACCGGCATTTTACAAAGTTTACGGAATCCAGAATCTGAGAAGCGTCAGTCGTTTAGTTGATTGAAGAAACGACACGGCTCGTTTTTGTCAGAACATCAAACGTTTGTGAAGCTTTCTCTTTTCCGTCCGTAACCTCGAAAGTATAAGTACCGTCAAGAAGTGTCGAAAGGTCAAAGTATTTCACAAAAGTAGCTGCTGCACGTTTGTTTTCTGAAAAAAGAACATTTTTGTCTGTGTCCATAATACGAACAATGATATTGTCTGATTGTGCATTATTATATGAAACTCGGAATTGCATAGGTTTAACCTGCAGAACTGTCAACTTAGTAGACGTTGATTCAGTTTTATCTGAAGTTGCGATGGCGGTCTGAGCATTAGCTGTAAATGCTGAACCTGATATAAGCAAACCAATCAAGGCTGCTGAAAAGAGAGTGTTTTTGGTTTTCATAGGAGTGAAAATTTAATTGCGTCTAAAAAAAGTTAAATAAAACTTTGATCAGACTCTGATGCCCCGATCAAAAAACTTTGTGAATCAAAATTACAACATATTGCAATAGAGTAAAATAGCTTTTTGGCGTTTTGTAAAAAGTTGTTTATTTAACAATTTGCAAACTTGAAATAGTACAACGAATGTGAAAAGTACAATTGAGATTCTTTAAAAAATACTATTATCTATTTGTTAACAAACCATGTCGAAAGCTGTAATAGAACATGCCCAGGCCTCAGAGACCTTCAATAAGGACGAATCCTATGTAGATTGGCATGACGAAACCTTGTGGTTCGTTCGGAAAAAGCGGGATATTTCGTCAAAATTATTGCCTGAATGGGAAGAGCTGCGTGAAACTGCTTCGCAGATAAAGAATTATGTTCTTTCTCATATGGATGAACTGCTGGAAACATTTGAAAGAAATGCAAAAGCGAATGGGATCCATGTACACTGGGCTGTTGATGCAAAAGAGCATAATGAAATTGTGCTTGCTATTTTGAAACAACATAAGGTTGAGCGCATGGTGAAAAGTAAATCGATGCTGACGGAGGAATGCCATATGAATGAATTCCTCATTGAGAACGGTATTGATGTCATCGACACTGACCTTGGTGAAAGGATCGTTCAGCTTCGCAAGGAGCCGCCAAGTCATATTGTATTGCCTGCAATCCATTTAAAAAAGAAGGATATCGGTGATCTGTTTCACGAGCATTTGGGAACAGATGCCGGCGCGACAGACCCGCAGTATCTTACCGAGGCGGCGAGACAGCATTTGCGTGATAAATTTCTCACCAGAAGGGCCGCGTTGACCGGAGTAAATTTTGCTGTGGCCGAAACCGGCGGATTTGTCGTTTGTACCAATGAAGGAAACGCAGATATGGGAGCCCATCTCGCAGATGTCCACATTGCATGCATGGGTTTTGAAAAGATAGTCCCTTTGCAGTCACACCTTGGTGTTTTCCTGCGGCTTCTGGCGAGGAGTGCGACAGGGCAACCTGTGACCACATACAGCAGTCATTTCAAGAAACCGCGTGAAGGGCAGGAAATGCATCTGGTTATTGTTGATAATGGCAGAAGTACGCAGCTTGGCCGTGCAGATTTTAGAAACTCATTGAAATGTATTCGCTGCGGTGCCTGCATGAATACCTGTCCGGTTTACCGACGCAGCGGTGGACATAGCTACCACAATGCCGTTGCCGGCCCGATCGGTTCAATTCTGGCTCCAAATCTTGACATGACAAAAAATGCAGATCTTCCGTTTGCAAGCACGTTGTGCGGAAGCTGTTCCAACGTCTGTCCCGTCAAGATCGATATCCATGATCAGTTGTATAAATGGAGGCAGGTTCTGGTACAGGGTGGCCATGTACCTCAGGCAAAGGAAATAGGCGTAAAAGCGATGTCTATGGTTTTATCCCAGCCAAGATTTTATCAATGGTCAGGCCGACTGGGGCGTTCTGTCATGCGGACTTTGCCATTCATGGTTAATAATTCGCTGAATCCATGGTTCAAACAGCGCGAAATGCCGGAGCCGCCGAAGGAGAGTTTCAGAGATTGGTTTATCAGAAACCGCAAATAATTTAAGATTCAGAACAGGATGAGCTCACGTGAATTAATTCTTCAGCAGGTTAAGCTGAACAAACCCAGCGGAACCGCTTTGCCCGTGCAATATACTTTCGACAGCGGATATGAAAGTACGGAAGCAAAATTTAAGGAAGTGTTACAGGCTATTTATACCGAAGTGATCGTGGTTGAGTCGATGGAGCATCTTCGGGAAAAAGTGAAAGAAATGTACGCTGACGTTGTCAATAAGGCTTCTACCATCCCTGAGCTTGCTTCCTGGTCGGATTTTACTCTTAATGTATCAGATCCGCACGAACTTGAAATGATAGAAGTTGCCATTTTACAGGCAGAATTCGGCGTTGCTGAAAACGGGGCGGTCTGGATTTCAGATAACCATCTGCAGCACCGTGTTTTGCCCTTTATCACGCAAAACCTTGCTTTTGTTATTCCACGAAATGCGTTGGTTAATAATATGCATGAGGCATATGAAAGGCTGGCCGACACCACCGGCTGGGGATGTTTTATTGCTGGTCCGTCCAAAACCGCTGATATCGAACAATCCCTGGTGATCGGTGCGCATGGAGCCCGCAGTATGGTTATCTTTTTAGTGGAGAATTAGTTATAAAGACTTTCTCTGGTAGTTTTCAAGTAAGTATATAAAAAAGTTCGTCTCCCGCTTTCTTTCTTATACTTTTGCAGGTACTAAATAATGCATTTTGAATTTGGTCCCGTAAACCGGCCAAATATTAAACCTTGAAAGTATGCCCAAAATAATTGTTGCGATTGATGGATATTCAAGCTGTGGAAAAAGTACAACGGCCAAGCAGGTCGCGCAACAGCTGAATTACGCTTACATAGACACAGGAGCTATGTACCGCGCAGTGACATTATTTTTTATCCAGAACCACATTTCTGTTTTTAATCCCAGGGAAATCCAGAAAGCCCTAAGCGACATTCATATTACCTTTCGCAGGCATAAGGAAAAAGGCACCAATGACACATATCTCAACGGCCTTAATGTGGAGGACGAAATACGTAAAATGTATGTGTCAGAAAAGGTAAGTACAATCAGCGCCATTGCAGAAGTAAGGCATGCGTTGGTAGCCCAGCAGCAGCGTATGGGGCGGTCCAGGGGGATTGTGATGGATGGCCGGGATATCGGAACCGTCGTTTTTCCACAAGCCGAACTAAAGATTTTCATGACTGCTGATCCAATGATCCGCGCACAACGCCGCCAGCTTGAATTGCTTGAGAAAGGAGAATTGATAGGTATCGCTGAAATTGCTGATAATCTTAAAATGAGGGATCATATCGATACCACACGCGCAGAAAGTCCCCTTCGCCAGGCAGAAGACGCCATTTATATTGACAATTCAATGATGACCCTGGACGAGCAGGTAGAAATGGTTGTCAGGTTAGCAGACGAACAAATTGGTTTGGTTCTTCGTGATCGTGAAAATATTTAGAATTTCATGATACAAAACAATGATAAACATTATGATTATCTGATTGTCGGACAAGGAATCGGCGGTACTTCGCTAGCCTGGCATTTGCATGACTCAGGTAAGAAAATATTATTGGTAAACGATTCTGCCCTGCCATCATCTTCAAGAGTTGCAGCCGGAATTTTTAATCCTTTAACAGGAAAGAAGCTAGTGAAAACCTGGCTTGCAGACGACATCTTTCCTTATGCCCGGAAATTTTATACCGGTCTGGAACAAAAACTGGGTGTCAAAGTGCTGCATCAGGCTTCGATCTTTCGCCCTTTTCGATCGATTGAAGAGCAAAACTCGTATCTGGCTCAAACATCAGACCCTGGAATTTCCAAATATATTCAACCTTTGTCGGATCAGCAAAATCTGCCGGAGCATGTACATGCTCCGTTTGGCGGTATGGAAGTTATTCAGTCTGGCTGGGTTGATTTGCCATTACTGCTGGACAAAAGCCGTGACTATTTCGCAAATTTAAGTCAATATCTGGAATCGGAATTTAATGCCGACGATCTCGGGATCGCTGAGTCCTCCGTTTCCTGGAATGGTTTGTTCTTTGAGAAAGTTATTTTGTGCCAGGGTTTCAATGCACGGGAGAATGGACTGTTTAACTGGCTGCCTTTTACTCCTGTGAAAGGTCAGATACTGGAAATCGAGATCGCTGCACTAGCTAGCAGTCAGATCGTAAATCAGGGGATTTTTATACTCCCCGTTTCTAATACGCATTGCAGGGTGGGTGCAACATATTCCTGGGATCCGTTGGATTGGGAGACGACCCATGCGGCAGCTGAGGAACTGAAAAGTAAGCTCGATCCGCTGCTTAAAATACCCTATCAGATAACAGGTCAGCAGGCCGGAATCCGTCCTTCTTCGCATGACAGAAGGCCCATGTTAGGTATGCATCCGGAACATGCCCGTATTGGTATTTTCAACGGTTTAGGCACAAAGGGTGTCACACTCGCTCCTTATTTTGCGAACCAGTTTACAGAATATCTTGAAAAGCAGAAAGAATTGAACGACGCAGTGAATATTAAGAGGTATTTTTCGTTATATTTCCGTTGAAGTAAGCAGGAGAAAAATGAGATTAAAAATTATACACAAGCTAACCTTATCGGCCACTTTTTTTGCAGTACTCTTGGTAAATGCAGAAATAAAAGCACAGCGCTATCCTTCGCAGGAAGTGTTCGGCAAAAATCGTGTGCAATATAAAACCTTCAACTGGAAGATTTTCAAAACGACAAACTTCGAGATTTATCATTATCAGGGAGGTACCGCGTTGGCAAAGCTGACGGCGCAATATGCTGAAAGTGAATTTGATAAAATCACAGACGTGCTGGGTTGGACGCCTTACAGCCGGGTGAAAATCTTCCTCTATAATTCTCCTCAGGAACTTGAACAGAGCAACATGGGCCTGTCAACGTCTGACAACCTCGAGGATAAAAAATTGGATCTGGGGCAGTCAAGGGTAGAAGTTGCCTATACAGGAGATCAGATCGGATTTAAAAAGAAACTCGTAAAAGATATCAGCCTGCTTTTTGTGTATGATATGCTTTACGGCGGAAATATGAAGGAGGCGCTTCAAAGTTCGCTTTTGCTTACTCTTCCTGAATGGTTCATGACCGGTGCGGCCGCCTACATTTCAGAAGGCTGGTCACCGGAGCTTAACGATTACATGCGTGACTTCCTGAAAAACCGTAATGTCAGAAAACCAACCCTTCTGACAGGTAATGACGCAGCACTTATCGGTCATTCCATCTGGAATTACATTGCTGAACGTTATGGGAAAGACAAAATCTCAGACATTTTAAACCTGACCAGAATTATCCGTACAGAGCAAACCAGCATTACAAGCACGCTGGGCGTTCCTTCTTATAACCGGTTTCTACGGGACTGGAGGGCTTATTATCTTAATTTAAATAAAAAAGCGGAGCAGTTTTATACAGATCCTAAACCAGCATGGAAATACAGGCTCAATGAACTGAGTTCATCAGATGCAGGAGCGGTTATCAAGGTTTCTGAGGATAAAAAATGGACCGCAGTGAGCGAAATTAAGAACGGACGTTACCGCGTTTATTTGTTCAACAGTGAATCAGGTTCGAAAAAAATAATTCGTCAGGGGAAACTGGATATTATAGGAGGAAGAAACAAAACACAACCACCGTTGCTGGGTTGGTCAAAAAACAATACCCTTGCGGTACTTGCGTCTGAGAATGGCCGTCAGAATTTTTACCTGTACGAAAATCTGGATGCCAAAAAGATCAAGATAAAGTTGAGGAGAACCATTCGCGGACTCGACCAGATCGGTGACATGGATATTTCAAGTGATGGAACCATGCTGGCGGTCAGCGCGGATAAAAACGGTCAGAATGATCTGTTTCTGGTAAGTGTCGCAAGAATGTCGCTGATCGGACTAACAAACGATCTGTATGACGACGTTTCTCCAAGGTTTGTTCGCGGCTCAGCAAGGCGTGTCGTTTTTGCGTCCAACAGACCTACTGATTCTCTGGGCGTGGACAAAGGCAATTTTAAAACCTTATCAGCGGGCTTGTCGGTATTTGAACATGAAGGTTCTCCCCGTGCTGAGAAGTTGTTAAGATTGACACCCCCTGACGCAAAAGTGAAAGTTGCACCAATCTATGCAGATGACAACGACGTTTATTATTTATCCAATAGCAGAGGAGTAACAAATGTTTTTAAGTACAACCGGGCATCAAACCTCAATTCGCAAGTAACTAACTATATCAATAGTATGCGTAATGCGGACATTACACTGAAATCCGGTGGTGCGATTGCCTATACTTACCTTAATGACGGTTCGTACACCGCGGCGTTCAAAAATGGATTTGATCCAAATGCGTCTGTTGAAACACCTGCACTTGTTAAAGGTGATATTGTGAGTGGAGAAAGTGCCAGGCCGGCAGCCGGCTCAGCCATTATCCCTGATTCCGTTAAAGCGCCGGTGAAAACAGAAGTGCCCAGGCTGGCTTTGAAAGAAGGTGAAGTAGATACCGACAATTACGAGTTTGACGAGGATATATTAAAGACATTCGAGACACGTCAGAGAAGGGGTACTTTCCCAACGACGCCAAACACCTTGTCAAGAACGAAGGCAGTGCGTGAGAATATCGCGATCAAAGGCCCATATAACTACAAAGGTTTATTCATTACCAACGACGCGAGTTCTGACTGGCGCATCGATCCGATCCGGGGATTTGGTTATGCACAGACAATTTCCATGAATGATCTTCTTGAAAATCATGTCATCAAGGCTGGCTTGTTTATTTCTTCAAATTTTCGGAACAGTGATCTTTTTGCAGAATATTCAAACAACGTACACCGGATTGATTTTGGCGTAAGGGTTGATAGAAAAGCGTTATACATCGACTCAGAGGTTGCTCCTCAAAAATACCGTTTTAACCAGGTCATGGTTTCCGCTTCATATCCATTCTCAACGACCAGCCGGTTTACGGTAGCACCGATGTTCACTTCCACAAGAATGATCGACCTGATTCTTTCGAATCCTGATCTGAATTCGAGTTATGGCGGACTTAGAACCGAATTTGTCTTTGATAATACCCGCAAAACAGGAATGAACATGATGGAGGGGACGCGTTTCAAAATCCGCTATGACAACTATCTTGGTCTGTCCAATGGTAACGAAAGTTTCAACCGTGTCAGCCTGGATTTCAGACATTACCAGAAAATCCATCGTGACCTGATCTTCGCAACCCGTGTAGCGATGAGTCATTCCGGAGGTAAGGCAGCAAAGCAAAGTATTTTGGGTGGAATGGAAAACTGGATAGGAAATAAAAAAGATTCCCGCACAACCGGCGTTAATCCACTTGATTTCAGTAAAGATAACAGAGATATATTCTTCACTGATTTCGCAACCAACTTGCGTGGTTTTAATCTGAACCGTTTATCGGGAACTAGTTACATGTTGCTTAACGCTGAATTACGTATTCCGTTAATCAAATATCTTTACCGCGGTGCCATTACTTCAAGCACGCTTCGTAATTTCCAGATCGTAGGATTTGGCGATATAGGAACTGCCTGGACTGGCAAGGGGCCGTTCAGCGAGAAAAACAGCTTGAATACTGAGATCATCGGTAGCGTGGAGGAACCTTTCAAGGCAACAGTTACAAATTATAAAAATCCGTATTTAATGGGTTATGGTATCGGTGCGCGGACGACGATCTTTGGTATTTATGTTAAGTTTGATTATGCATGGGGTATTGACAACGGATATACTAACAAAGCGATTCCTTATGTAACTTTGGGATACGATTTTTAAAAAATGAATCAGAAAGCTGACAAAATATAAAATTGAATCAATGGCACGGGAACTGTTCTCATGCCATTTTTTTGTGCTATCGTAAATCCTATTCCACAAAACTGATGTTGAAAAATTTCTCGGGCCATTTATTACTTCTTTCAATAACATCATTTTTCCTGATTTTTAAGGCTGATAAAAGTTTTGCACAGCGGGAGGTCCTGTATGAGCAGTACCTGCAAAATCCGATGTCAATTAATCCTGGCTTCACAGGAGTCCGGGAGGCATTTAATATGACAGCAATGTTTCGCAGGAAATGGTTTACAATACAGAATTCGCCCTCCAGCCAGACTTTTGCAGCCGACGGCACTTTTGGAAATGGTAAATTTGGTGTCGGTTTTCAAGCCTTGAATGACCAAACCAGTTTTTTTACCACCACAGCATTTTCAGCTTCTTTCGCTTATCATCTCGCTATTACAGACCAATGGAAACTTGGTTTAGGAGGACAGGGTGGTATAAATGTTTTACCGGTATTTGACGTCGGCTCAATTTACAACAGCACCAACAGAGCACTTGGAAGTGTTGGTATCGGTGCCTGGCTGCATTCGGATAATTTCTATCTGGGTGTTTCAAAACCAGAACTGTTGTCTCAGGGGTTTGGCCAGCAGCAGATCGCATTTTATTACCGCAGGCCTTTGTATGTGATGATAGGAGGCAGTTATGATCTGGCCGACGAAGTGAAACTGATCCCAAATCTCCTTTTCGTTCAGGAAAAGGATTATAGATTGCGGGTTGATTTTGGTGGACGATTTTGGTTTAATGAAAAAGTTGGGCTTGGTGGTACATACCATGCGGGCGGCGGTTCGTCTTATGGTGGTTCCAATATTAATTATTTACAATTATCTGCCGAAGTGATGGTGGGCAGGAATGTAAGGCTCGGATATTTTTACAGCACTAGGCAGGTAGAGCAATTGAATCTGGTGAGAACCGGTCCAAAAGGAATTCATGAATTAATGTTAAAGTTTGTTCCTAACCCGAATGGCTTTCAGAAGTATTAAAGCAAACTAAACTGAATATCTGTTAACATGTTCGTAAAAAGGAGATTTTTTGCGTATTGTTTACATAAGTCTCGTAACTTTGTGCGGTAAATGAAATAATCACATTTGTGATGGATAAATACACATATATAGCAAATTCCGACGCCGCTTACATAGAGGAATTATACAATTCCTATAAGCAAGATTCAACCTCCGTAGACGAAGGTTGGCAAAAATTTTTTGAAGGGTTTGATTTTTATCAGAAATACCCTGCCAATGGCAATGGACATGCCAATGGTGCCGCTAATGGAAAGGAGGTAGCAGCTACCGGAAAGGTGGATGCAGCTCAGATCCGAAAGGAAATGGAGGTGGTTCACTTAATCCGTGGATACCGTTCGAGAGGACATTTGCTGGCAACAACCAATCCGATCCAAAAGAGAAAAGACAGAAAACCACAGCTTGAGCTTAGCGATTTTAGTCTTGGAGAAGCCGATCTTGATTCAGTTTTTGAAGCAGGTACTGAGGTCTTCGGGCGCCCTGCAACACTTCGCGAAATCATCGACTCGCTGAAAAAGATATATTCAGGAAACATTGGATTTGAATATCTCTACATCCGTGACCGAGAACAAAAAAGCTGGTTGCGTAAAAAAATCGAGAAAGAAGCTTTGGATATGTCCTTCTCGATCGATGAGAAAAAACACATTCTTTCCAAGCTGAATGAGGCAGTAGTTTTTGAAAATTTCCTTCATACCAAATATCTCGGACAAAAACGATTCTCACTGGAAGGTGGTGAAACAACCATTCCAGCACTTGACGCAATGATCAATAAAGCTGCGGAAATGGGTGTTGTTGAGGTAATGATCGGCATGGCTCACAGAGGCCGTCTGAATGTTCTTGCGAACGTTATGCAGAAAACATATGGACAGATCTTTAACGAATTTGAAGGTAATTTACCTGATCAGGTTTGGGGAGATGGTGACGTTAAATACCATATGGGTTATGCAAGCCAGATCACCGCTGAGAACGGAAATAAAGTTCATCTGAAACTTGCACCAAATCCATCTCATCTTGAAGCGGTTAATCCGGTCGTTGAAGGATTCATCCGCGCAAGAGCAGACGGTATGTATGAGTCTGATTATGACCGCGTTCTTCCTGTTATTATTCATGGAGATGCTGCCGTTGCAGGTCAGGGGATCGTGTATGAGGTAACGCAAATGTCTGGTCTGAACGGTTATTATACAGGAGGTACGATCCATTTTGTTATCAATAACCAGGTTGGATTTACGACAGATTTTATAGATGCACGTTCAAGTATCTATTGTACAGATGTAGCGAAAATCGTGGATGCACCTGTCCTGCACGTCAATGGTGATGACCCGGAAGCAGTTGTTTTTTGTATGCGCCTTGCTGTAGAATATCGTCAGAAGTTTAATAAAGATATTTTCATTGACATGGTTTGTTACCGTCGTCATGGACATAACGAGGCAGATGAGCCTAAATTTACGCAGCCGGTACTGTACAAATCCATCGAGAACCATCAGAACCCACGCGAAATTTATCAAAAAACACTTGCCGATCGTGGAGATGTGGATGCTCAGCTGGCTGCCAACATGGATAAGGAATTCAAGACCTTGCTTCAGGAGCGTCTTGATATGGTGAAGCAAAAAGCACTTCCTTATGTTTTGCCTAAGCTAGAACAGGAGTGGCATAGTCTGAGGAAAGCAACTCCGGCAGATTTTGAGAAATCTCCTGAAACGGGTGTTTCACTGGAAATACTTGAAAAAATTGGGAAAGCACTTATCAGTACGCCAGAAGGTTTTCAGAGGTTAAAACAAATTGATAAACTTTTGAAAGATCGTGAGCAAATGATCTTTGAAAAGAAAGAAGTAAACTGGGCTACTGCCGAGTTACTTGCTTATGGTTCTGTTTTAGCTGAGGGAAACATTGTTCGTCTGAGCGGACAGGATGTTCAGCGCGGTACTTTCTCCCACCGTCATGCTGTTTTGCATGATGTTGAAAATAATGATTCTTACAACAGTTTAGAACATATTCAGGAAGATCAGGGACCTTTCATGATCTATAATTCGCTGCTTTCCGAGTATGCTGTTTTAGGTTTTGAGTTTGGTTATTCCATGGCAAATCCTAATGCACTGGTTATCTGGGAGGCTCAATTTGGTGATTTTGCCAACGGCGCACAGGTAATTATAGATCAGTTTATTTCTTCAAGTGAAACAAAATGGGATCGTTGGAACGGACTCGTGATGTTGCTGCCGCACGGATACGAAGGTCAGGGCCCCGAGCACTCTAACGCCAGGCCGGAACGTTACCTGCAGCTTTCGGCAGATTATAATATGATTGTTGCCAACGTAACAACGCCTGCTAACTTCTTCCATTTACTTCGCCGCCAGTTGAAGTTCCCATTCCGTAAGCCTTTGATCGTGATGTCCCCAAAATCGATGTTAAGACATCCGCTTTGTGTCTCTCCGGTTTCAGAACTTACAGAAGGATCTTTCAAAGAAACTATTGGCGATTCATTTGTTGATCCTAAAAAGGTTACAAAAGTATTATTATGTACTGGAAAGCTGTATTACGAATTATTTGAAAAACAGCAGAAGGATAAGCGTGATGATGTAGCGATTATCCGATTGGAGCAAATGCACCCTTTCCCACAAAAACAAATAGACGAACATCTTGCACTTTACGAGAATGCGAAAGTATTTTGGGTGCAGGAAGAGCCTTTTAACATGGGTGGCTGGACCTTCATGCTTCGTATGTACAATGGAAGCAAACCATTGGAAGTAATTGCCCGCCGTTCAAGTGCGTCGCCATCGACAGGGTTCGCGAAAATCCATGCGCAGGAACAGGCTGAGATCATTCGCAGGGCATTTGAATAGGTATTCAACTAAGTTATAAAAGACATAATTCGTTCATCATATTGCTGATAAAATGGCTGAAATTGAGATAAAAGTACCGCCGGTAGGCGAGTCCATAACAGAGGTTACTATAGGGAACTGGTTCAAGAATGATGGGGATTTTGTGAAATTGGATGAGGTAATTTGCGGATTGGATTCAGATAAAGCAACATTTGAACTAACTGCTGAATCAGAAGGAGTGTTGCATATCAAAGCACAGGAAGGTGATACATTAAATATCGGAGACCTGATCGCTACGATCGATGCTTCGGGCAATGCTGCTGCTGCACCTGCGCCAGCGCCTGCGCCTGAAAAAGCACCGGCTCCGGTTGCTGCTCCTGCACAGGCGGAGGAAAAAGCTCCTGCTGCTGCACCAGCTGCAACGGGTCAAATCTATGAAATGAAAGTTCCTGCTGTGGGAGAATCGATCACAGAAGTGACAATTGCTTCATGGAGCAAAAAAGATGGAGATCATGTAGAGATGGACGAGATCCTATGTGAACTTGAATCAGACAAAGCAACTTTCGAACTTCCTTCAGAGGCTGTGGGAACGTTGCGCATTGTTGGAAAAGAAGGTGATACTTTGTCAATTGGCTCTGTTATCTGCAAAATTGAAGTAGGTGCTTCAACAGGTGGTGCTGCCACCACTTCTTCGGCTCCTGCACCTGTTGCTGCTGAAACTGACAAAGGATATACTGAGAAACATACTTCTCCTGTTGCAGCGAAAATACTGGCTGAAAGAGGAATCGATCCGAAGGACGTTAATGGTTCTGGCTCGGGTGGAAAAATAATGAAAGACGATGCTTTGAAGGCGGGCGCAAAACCTGCAGCGGCTCCGGCGCCGGCATCAAAACCTGCTGCCCCGTCTGCTCCGGCAAAAGTAGCAGTCCCTGGCGAACGGGCACAACGTCGTGAAAAAATGTCTTCCCTTCGCAGAACGATCGCAAGACGTTTGGTAGCAGTGAAAAGCGAAACAGCAATGCTAACGACGTTCAATGAGGTTGATATGAAGCCAGTAATGGATCTTCGTAACAAGTTCAAAGATAAGTTCAAGGAGAAGCATGAGGTTGGTTTGGGCTTTATGTCATTCTTCGTGAAAGCGGTTACCGTTGCACTGAAGGATTTCCCGGTTGTTAATGCCTACATTGATGGCGAGGAATTGGTATACAATGATTATGCTGACATTTCGATAGCAGTTTCTACACCACGTGGTTTGGTAGTACCTGTGATCAGAAATGCAGAAGATCTTTCTTTCTCAGCGATTGAAAAAGAAATTGTCCGTCTTGCAGTTCGTGCCCGTGACGGAAAATTAGGTTTGGATGAAATGTCCGGAGGAACTTTCACGATCACAAACGGTGGAACATTTGGTTCTATGCTTTCAACGCCGATAATCAATGCACCTCAATCTGCAATTTTGGGTATGCACAACATTGTTGAACGTGCCGTTGTTGTGAATGGGGAAATCGTAGTTCGCCCGATCATGTACCTTGCACTTTCTTACGATCACCGTACGATCGACGGAAAAGATTCAGTAAGCTTCCTGGTTCGCGTAAAACAGTTACTTGAAGATCCGATGAGATTACTGCTTGATATGTAATCTTTAATGATAATAACGCAAACGAGTTCGGAGATTAGATCTTCGAACTCGTTTGCATTTACTGAATGGCAAGCATGATCATTTTAGTTTCGGATTCTCCTTATGTCTGTCCTTATCCCGTTCCGTTTTTTTAGCAAGATTTTTTGCAAAAGCTTCGGTCAGGTTGATCCCTGTCTGGTTTGCGAGGCATATTAAAACCCACAATACATCTGCCATTTCGTCACCAAGATCTTTGTCCATATCAGATTTCTTAAAAGACTGATCTCCATACGTACGGGACATAATCCTTGCTACTTCTCCTACCTCTTCGGTCAGGATAGCCATATTGGTAAGCTCCGAAAAGTAGCGAACGCCGTATGTCTTTATCCAGTGATCTACTTGTTGCTGTGCCTCGTCAATTGTCATGAGTAATATTGTTAAATTCTGTTTTTTGAATCCATTACAATCGTAACAGGCCCGTCGTTAAGCAAAGACACTTTCATATCGGCACCGAAGATGCCGGTCTGAATCGGGTTTCCAAGTTCGTTTCCAAGAAATTCGATCATCTGCTCATAAAGGGGAATAGCCGCCTCCGGCCTTGCTGCTTCAATGAAAGAAGGCCGGTTTCCTTTTTTTGTATTCGCGTGCAGCGTAAACTGACTGATCAGCAGAATATTCCCTCCAACGGTTTTTAGGTCAAGGTTCATTTTTCCCTCTTCATCACCAAAGATCCGCATCCCGACAATTTTCTTACCAAGCCATTCCACATCTTCCCGGGTGTCATGGTGGGTAATTCCTAATAGTACCATAAATCCGGTACCAATCCGGCCTTCGATTTTTCCTTCTATCGTTACGGATGCTTCACTGACCCTCTGAATGACTGCAATCATGAATTATAAAATGTTATCCTGGCAATTATTACTGTTGGTAAAGAAAGATTAAAGCTGGCAAAATAATAATAAATAGAACAGGAACACATTTCAGTAATTTTTATTTCATTCCGAATATTCGCCGGAAATAATCCTGAGCCTGTTGAAACGTTATATTTAGGTTTGTATATTGTAAAAAAGAACAGGTATAAAGTGATTCCAATGATCGTCACAGACAAAAAGAATACTTCCAGGCCAGGTATAAAAGAAGAAAGGATCTCTGTCTTTGATATTTTTAAAATTGGCGTGGGACCGTCGAGCTCCCACACGCTTGGTCCCTGGCGTGCGGCTCAGCAGTTCGTGAAACGGCTTGAAGAAGGCCCGCGTCTGGAGGAAATTAAATCGGTTAAAGTGTTTCTATTTGGTTCTCTTGCAAAAACCGGAATCGGTCACGGAACGGATCTTGCCGTCCAGTTAGGACTGAGCGGTTTCGATCCTGTAACGATGGATACCAGGTTAATCGAAGGAACTAAATCAGGCATACTGCAAAACAGGATATTAACATTAAATGGAAAAAAGGACATCTTCTTTGATCCAAAATCAGATATCAAATTTCAAATGCAGGAGTCTCTTCCCTTTCATCCCAATGCGATGACATTTGTCGCTGAAACCAATAACAGTGAAGCGATCAGCGAGACATACTATTCCGTTGGTGGTGGCTTTGTGATGCAGCAAGACGACAGGGAAGATCCGGGTACCTCTTGTGTCAAGTTACCTTTTCCGGTCGATCATGCGTCTGATTTGCTGGCTTGGCATCAATCTACGGGAATGAACATTTCAGAAATCATTTTCGAAAATGAAAAAGTATGGAGAAGTGAGCAGGAAATTAAAGACAAGCTTCTCAACATCTGGAGGGTGATGAGAGAAAGCATTTTCGATGGCTGTCATCATGAAGGTACTCTGTCGGGTGGACTGAATGTAAAAAGACGGGCGGCGTCCCTTAGTAAAAAGCTTTTAAACGGAGCAATTTATGCAAATTATGAAGATTGGATTACAGCCATTCGTTCAGGAGGCAGCGGATTTAAATACACGCTCGATTGGCTAAGCTGTTTTGCTTTGGCTGTTAACGAGGAGAACGCTTCTTTCAGCAGAGTAGTCACTGCACCAACCAATGGGTCCGCCGGGGTAATACCGGCGGTGCTCCAGTATTATTTAATTTTTTGTAATAACTCAGAAGATGATATTGTTAAGTTTCTGCTGACGGCAAGTGAAGTTGGATGCATATTTAAAAAAGGTGCTACCATATCCGCAGCCATGGGTGGGTGCCAGGCAGAGATCGGGGTATCGTCGGCTATGGCTGCTGCCGGACTCACGGAAGTTTCCGGAGGAACGGTGGAACAATGCCTGATGGCGGCGGAGATTGCAATGGAGCACCATCTTGGAATGACCTGTGATCCCGTGGGTGGGCTGGTGCAGATTCCCTGCATTGAGCGAAACACGATGGGTGCTATCAAAGCGATTACGGCTGGACAATTAGCCATGCAAAGTAATCCGGAAAATGCAAAAGTTTCATTGGACAACGTTGTTAAAACCATGTGGGAGACCGCATTGGATATGAATTTCCGATATAAAGAAACGTCAGAGGGCGGTTTGGCCATCAACATTCCGATCAGTCTAAGCGAATGTTAAACGTCCCGACTTATAGATTTAAAAGCAAATGAGCCAGGCCAAAATATACGCCATAACCGATCAGGTCATTGGCGGTTGTGATAAATGGCCCTGATGCAACGGCAGGATTTATTCCGATTTTTTCAAGTACGATCGGCGTAACAGTCCCGGTAAATGAAGCCAGAAAAACAACGGATAACAACGCAGAGGAAACAACTAAAGCAAGTTGTAATTCGTTGCCTATCAGCAGATTGAATCCAAAAACAATGCCGCTGATAATGAGCCCATTGATGGAAGCCACTGCAAACATTCGGATCAGCCGGCTCCATACACTGATATTCAAGCCGGTTTTATCTGCAATGCTTTGCAGAATGATGGATGAAGTCTGTATGCCGACATTGCCGCCGGTTGATCCGATAATGGGAATAAAGGCAGCCATCGCCGGAACAATTTTTAGGTCTCCTTCAAAGAAACTGATAAATTTTGCCGCCAGAATTCCTCCCATCATGCCCACCAGAAGCCAGGGAAGCCGCGCACGGGTCTGTTGAAGAATAGTATCGTTTTCTTCGACATCTCCGGTAATACCAGCCATCGCCAGGGTGTCAGAATTTGCCTGCTCGGTGATAACGTCAATAACGTCATCAATGGTGATGCGTCCCAACAGTTTCCCCTGTACGTTCACAACGGGTAATGCATCAAGGTCATAACGCTGCATCAACTCTGCAACTTCCTCGGCCGGACGGTACGTTTCAACGAAAATAACATCTTTGTCGTACAGCCTTTCAATCCGGGTATCCTTGCTGGCCAGTACGATCTTTTTCAAAGAAAGTATACCAAGCAAGATTCCATTGTCATCCGTTACATAAACGGCATATACTTTTTCAACGTCCTCAGCTTGTTTTCTAAGTTCTTCTATACACTGATTGACGTTCCAGTTCACGTTTGCTTTTACAAGCTCTTTCTGCATCAAACCGCCCGCCACATCTTCATCATAATGCAGCAGATCGAGAATGAAACGGGCCTGTTCACGATCTTCGAGCAAAGCAATGACTTCCTCCCGAACACGGATTGGCTGTTCATTCAGCAAATCCACCGCGTCATCAGAATCGAAAAGATTGACATAACTCGATATCTCTTCGGATGTAAAAGCTTTAAGAAATTCACGCCTTTCATTCGGATCCAGTGCAGCAAGAATCTCTGCGCCCAACGCAGTATCAAGCTGATTAATCAGATATCGTGCTTCCGGAGTTTCGAGTTCATACAACAAGCCAGTAATGTCCGCAGGATACAGCTCAGCCATTTCACTGCGTATGCCGGCAGAATTTTCGGTCAGGATTAATTCCTGTACTTGCTCAACGTATTCTTTGGTTAACTCAAAATTCATATATAGTACTGGCAAAGGGGTATTACATTGGGAAACGTGTCTGCGGATATTTACGACTGGAAACAATAAAACGATTTTATACCCGCAATTAGCGGTTCGCTTTAATCATACCATCGGCCAGAAGTGTTAACTCAACAAACTCGGCAACGTTTAGCTGTTCGGCACGTTTGGTTAAGAGCGGATGGTCGGGCATCTCGCATATGGGTTTAAGTGCGTTTCTCAAAGTTTTCCGCCTTTGATTAAATGCAGTTTTTACTACCCTGAAAAACAATTTTTGATCACAAGCCAGGGATTTGGTTTCGTTTCTGCTTAAACGGATCACCCCGGACTGCACCTTTGGCGGTGGGTCAAACGCACCGGGAGGAACGGTTACCAAATAACTGATGTCATAAAATGCTTGCAAAAGCACACTAAGAATGCCATAATCCTTGTTTCCCGGAGGCGAAGCGATGCGCTGCGCAACTTCCTTCTGAAGCATACAGACCACTTCCGTGACCTGGTCCGGCATCTCTAACACCTTGAAAAATATCTGAGAGGAAATATTGTATGGGAAATTACCAATAATGGCGAAAGGTTCGGGGAAAACTTCCGAAGTGTCATACCTAAGAAAATCGCCTTCTATGATCCTTGGAGTAAGCGTTTCGTAATGTTTTTTCAAATAAACCACCGATTCGGTGTCTATTTCAATCACATAGGTATTGAATGCGGTTTTTTGCAATAAGAATTGTGTAAGCACCCCCATGCCCGGTCCGATTTCCAATACTTTATCATATCCCCCATGCCCTGTAAGACCGTCGACGATCTTATTGGCGATATTCATGTCTTTGAGGAAATGTTGTCCCAAATGTTTTTTGGCACGAACTTTCGAGTCGTTCTGATTTTTATAATTTATTTTCACGGATCAAAATTACGTCTTAATTCGTAGATTTATCGAATAAAGAATAGGAAGTAATCTTAAAAATACGGTTTCCGGCAAACTATGGAAATGATATCGTCGCTGACTGACTGGCAGTCAATACACGCCACACTACAACATCTGAACTTAATCGGGGTTACGTTCACACCTGATTTTATCATTCGTGCGATTAGCCCTTATGCGTTAAAAAAAACAGGCTGGCTTGAATCAGATCTGATCGGGGAGAGCATTTTTGAAAGACTCGTGCCAAAGGATGAGGAAGATGAGGTCAGTCAAATGCTGGAAGAGGGTATCCAGGGGAAACGGAAACTGGAACAAAGAGAAGTGCCTTTTCTGGCGCAGAAGGGCACATTACGCACTTTTTCAATTAACTCTGTTTTAATTCAAAACGACGAAGACAAGGTTTTATTCATTACGTTGGTTGGGGATGACATAACCCGGAAGCGCCGGATGGAATCTTCAATTACCAAGTCTAACGCGCAGTTACAGGATCTTGTAGATAACACAAGCGATCTGATTCAGCTGGTTGCCCTGGATGGTAAGTTTATATTTGTTAACAAGGCCTGGCGGGAGGTTTTGGGTTACCGGCTTGATGAAACTGCGTCGATGCGTATGCAGGATATTCTTCACCCGCAGCATATGGAGGACGCCATAGCGCAGCTTGATCTGATCCGCGAAGGAAAAGCAAATCCCAATTTTGAAACGGTATTTTTAAGTAAAGAAGGGAAAAAGGTTTTTGTTGCAGGAAGTGTTGTATGCAGGTTTGACAATGGAAAACCAACCGCATTTCGTTGTATATTAAATGATTATACAGAAAAGATACGTGCTGAAAAAGCACAGAGCTTGTATTACAGCATCGCCAACTGGACGGTAAACACCCAGAATCTTGATGATTTTTATCATAAAATCCACGAAGAGCTAGGCAAAATCATTGATGTTAAAAACTTCTTTATTGCCCTTTATGACCAGAGTAAAAGTTATCTCTATTTTCCGTATTATGTAGATGAGTACTTTAAAGGAAACGTACGGTTTACAAGGCGTCGTTTGGGGAATGGTGTAACAGAATATGCAATTGCATCAAACAAGCCGCTTTTTTTATATGATTCGGACATAGAGAGGCTGGCCAAAACCAACAGCCTCCATCTTTATGGTGTTACACCAAAACTATTGCTTTGTGTACCATTGCGTATCGGGGATCGTGTGACCGGGATTATCGGGGTGAAATCGTACGACGATCAAAATATGTTCGACGCCCGGGACCTGGAGCTGCTCGAATTTATTTCAGGCCAGGTTGCCCTGGCGATTGCACGGAAACAAAGCGAAGAAGAACTTAGCAAATACGCTGCGCGTCTGAATGCCATTTTTGACAGCAGTTCACATTTGATATGGTCTGTCAACAAGAGTTTACAGCTTACTTCTTTTAATCTTAACTATGCTGATCTGATTGAAAGTCAGGCCGGTCTTCGTCCCACGTTACAGGTTGGTGCTGAAAAGTTTGGCTGGAAACTGGTTGGCCAAAAAAACCGCAGGACGCTGGATACCAAATACAGGCAGGCCCTTCGCGGTGAACCACAATACTTTGAATTTAAAATTGATAGAAAAGACAGCGGCGAAATGTGGCTGGAATTTTACCTGAATCCTATTCAGTATTCCAACGGTGTCATTGAGGAGGTCTCCGGTATTGCACGGGATATTACGAGAAGAAAAGAAGCGGAACTTTCACTTCGGCACAGCGAGGAATTATTCCGGGGGATTTTTGAGAACCTTCAGGATATTTATTGCCGTATCGATCGTCAGGGCAGGATATCGATGATCAGTCAATCGGTCTTCAAGCGTATGGGGTATACGCCTGATGAAGTGATCGGGCATGAGATCACGGAGTTTTTTAAAGATAGAAAGAAAATACACTCAGCATTGATCAGGTTGCGTAAGACCAAAAGTCTCAGAAATTTCGAGATAAGCCTGAACCGGAAAGATGGTACAGAACGGCAGTTCATGGTCAATATGTTGATGTTTACCAACGACAAAGGAAAGGCAATCGAAGTGGCTGTTTTGGCGCGGGATATTACAGAACTAAAACGAAATGAGCAGGAGTTACTGAAAGCTAAGGAGCATGCGGAACATTCATTGAAAGTAAAAGAAGGATTCCTGGCAAACATGAGCCATGAAATCAGAACACCAATGAACGGGGTGATCGGGATGATCGATCTGCTTGGGGAGACGCAGCTTAATCCTGAACAACGCGATTATGTTTTAACGATCAAACGATCTTCTGAAACGCTCCTTGATATCTTAAATGATATCCTGGATCTTTCAAAAATTGAGGCAGGAAAAATGGTACTTCATGAGTCGCCGCTTGCCGTCGAAGAACTGCTCGTAAAACTTGTTTCCCTTTTCGGGCAAACCGCAAAAAATAAAGGCAATCAACTGACCTATCACATTGCTTCTGATCTGCCGCAATTTATCATTGCAGATCAGACACGATTGCTTCAGATCCTGTCAAACCTGACTTCGAACGCGTTGAAGTTTACAGAAAAAGGCGCAGTCAAAATTTTCCTTTCTCTCGTGAAACGGGAAGGAAAGACTTATAAAATAAAAGTTGAAGTGCAGGATTCGGGTATTGGTATCAGTGCCATTGACAAACAGATCCTGTTTACATCTTTTACACAGCTGGATAATTCTTCACGTAAATCCTTTGGAGGGACTGGTCTCGGACTGGCTATTTCAAAACAGTTGTGCGAACTGATGAATGGCGAAATAGGCGTAGAATCGACGATAGGCGAGGGAAGTACTTTCTGGTTTACATTTGAAACAAAAAGTACTTCGATTGCACAGGTCAGTTCGAGCAGTCAGATGGAAGAAGTGCCTATCGAGAATGTGTTTTCCGATTTTCATCCTGTCATTCTTCTGGTAGATGACAATGCTGTAAACCGAAAAGTAGCAAACGAAATCCTCAAAAAGTCAGGGTGCCTGGTAGATCTGGCAGAAAGCGGCTTTGTGGCGCTGGACAAAGTTGAAACCAAGCTGAAAACCCAGGGCGAAAGTTATGATATCATTTTTATGGATATCCAGATGCCTGATATGGATGGGGTAGAGACTACGCAGGAATTAAAAAAGCGTTTCCCTGATTTGACCTCTCCGATTGTGGCAATGACTGCCTATTCGATGAAGGAAGACCGTGACCGTTTTTTGAGCCAGGGTATGGACGATTACATCGCGAAGCCTATACGTGCACAACACCTGATCTGGAAAGTGAAGGAGCTTATAGGCAATGTGGAAGGGCGAAAGTTAGAAATGAAGCAAAAAGAAATCGCTCAGGAAATTTCACTTCCGGTTTTAGACAAAGAAATCATTGATCAGTTAAAAGCTATCGGGGGCGCAGATCTGGTTCTGTCTGTCTTCGAGGATTTTGTCATGGAATCGAATGAGCTGGTTGAGGGCGCTGTAATAGCGTATGCCGCCGGTGATATTCCGACGGTCAAAAGCAATCTGCATACACTGAAAGGAAGTGCGGGGACGGTAGGGGTTTCTCAGGTAGCTGAAATTGCAAAAGACGCAGAATGGAAATTAAAATCAGACGATACCAGCACATTGTCCGAAGCGCTTCCGCAGCTGCAGCGGGCTTATCGCAAGTTTTTGGACAACTATGAGGAATTGTTATCCGAATGGATGAAATAATTTGATAGGTGAAGTCGCGCAAATGATCGGTTGAAAAGGGTGTTCTGTCGATTATGGACAGTATTAATCTTACGCTGTTAAACCTTCTCTCTCAAAGGGGCTCTAATCCAGCATAAACCTTTAAGAGGAAAACCATGAACAGAATCACATCACTTCTTTTACTGATCATTTGCATGGCATTGCCGGGCTTTGTTCAGGCACAGACAGCACAGATTATCGGAACGGTCATCGACAGTACGAGCAAATCTCCGGTTGTAGGTGCTTATGTAGCTGTTACAAGAACAACAGCCGATGCTAAGCCTGAATACGTAACAACAGACGTCAACGGGAAATTTTCTATTGCAGTGAATCCTGAAACTTACAGGGTAAAGGTTTCATATCTTAGTTATAAAGATTCTGAAAGAACGATACGTGTCGTTGATAATATCCAGGATTCTGGGATCTTTTTGCTGACAGAAGCCATATCCACTTTGAAGGAAGTGAAAGTGGTGGGCGCTGTGACACCTATGGAACAAAAGGGCGATACAACGCAGTTTAACGCCGCTGCTTTTAAAACAAACCCGGACGCAACTACCGAAGATCTTATTCAGAAAATGCCGGGTATTACAGTTGCCAACGGAACGGTGACAGCTCATGGAGAAACGGTGAACAGGGTTTTGGTAGACGGTAAACCATTTTTCGGTGACGATGCCGCGCTTACGCTCAAATCCTTGCCAGCAGAAATTGTCGATAAAATCGAGGTGTTCGATAAACTCAGCGATCAGGCTCAGTTTACAGGATTCGACGATGGAAGCGGACAGAAAACGATCAATATCGTAACTAAAGCCAATAGAAAAGTAGGGCAGTTCGGTAAGGTTTTTGCAGGATACGGTCTGGATGATCGTTATCAGGCAGGAGGTAATGTAAGTTTCTTTAATAAAAATCAGCGCATTTCTATCATCGGGCTGACCAATAATATCAATCAGCAGAACTTTTCGAGTCAGGATCTATTAGGTGTCTCCGGAAACAGTGGCGGAGGTGGCAACCGTGGTGGTGGCGGTGGGGCTGCCGGAAACTTTTTGGTTGGACAGCAAAGCGGTCTGACCGGGACGAATTCATTTGGACTAAATTATGCCAATAAATTCGGCGAAAAAGTAGATGTTACCGGAAGTTATTTTTTCAACAGAACGAATAATAACAACTTTCAGACTAAGAACGAGGATTATTACGGAAAGCAGCTCTACAAAGAAACCAATAGTTTGGGAAGCACGAATATGAATCACCGTCTCAATTTCAGAGTAGAGTATGCGATCGATAAAAAGAACATGCTGATTTTTACCCCAAGATTAAGTTTTCAAAACAACCAGTCGGCAACATTGAAAAATGGCCTGACAAATCTTGGAGATGGAACTCCGCTAAACAGCACAGCTATTGACAGATCGAACAAATCGAACGGTTATAATTTCACAAATGATCTTTTATTCCGTCATTCTTTTGATAAAAAGGGACGTACGCTTTCCTTTAACTTCAATACACAGATCAACGACAAAAACGGAAGCGGAAATCTGTATTCTCAAAACAGATATTTCAGTAATCCGGAAGTACCCGGTGACACGATTGATCAGCGGAATTATACATCTTCTAATGCAGTTGTCCTGGGAGGTAACTTTGTTTATACCGAACCGATCAGCAGTACTGGTCAACTTCAGTTCAATTATGGCTTAACTGTAAGTAACAGCAATTCAGATAAAGAAACATATAATAATACGCTCCTGGATCAGCAGGCTTATACTCAGCTGGATACATTGCTTTCAAATCGTTTCGATAATCGATATACAACAAACCGTGCCGGCCTTAGCTACCGTTACCGTAAAAATAACTGGTCGGCCAATCTGGGTATGGATTTTCAGAATACCGGATTATACAGCGAACAGCTTTCACCTGTGATGGGAAAAGTGGATCAAAGTTTTACCAACTTCCTTCCTAATCTGATGGTTACATACCGTTCAAAAGAAGGTACGCAGTTCCGAACTTTTTTTCGCAGCTCAACGAATCAGCCATCTATTTCTCAGTTGCAAAACGTAGTGGATAATAGCAATCCATTGTCATTGACAGCCGGTAACCCTGGTTTGAAACAGGAGTATCGCAATAATGTGAACATGCGTTATTCCATTGCCGGAGCCAACAGACCATTTAGTTTAAATGCGATGCTTTTCCTGACACAAACCAATAATGCGATTGTCAATTCAACATTCATTGCGCCTGAATTGACAACCTTGCCAAACGGTATTGTTCTGGAAAAAGGAGCAAAACTTACAGCACCCATCAACGTCGACGGAAGCTGGAATGCGAGAGCTTTGCTAACGTACGGAAAGCCGGTTTCGAAGATCAAGCTGAACGTCAATCTGACATCGGGCTTTAACTACGTTCGCTCTCCAGGTATGATTAATAATATCGCAAACTTTTCAAACACCTACGCATATAGCCAGGGCGTGGTGCTAAGCAGTAATGTGAGTGAAAATCTTGACTTTACAGCTTCTTATTCCGGGAATTATAATGTGGTGAGAAATTCGATCCAGCCAAATTTAAATAACAATTATTATACGAGTTCGGTGACTGCGCGTGTTAACTGGATCTTTGGAAAAGGTTTTGTTCTGGCATCGGATATCAACAATCAGTCATACAGAGGTCTTGGTGCAGGATTCAATCAAAACTTCACACTTTGGAACGCGAGTGTCGGCAAAAAATTCCTTAAAAATAATGCCGGCGAACTTAAGCTGACTGTTTTTGACATATTGAAACAAAATAACAGCATCGCTAGAAATGTCACTGAAACCTATGTGCAGGATGTTACCAGCCGTGTATTAACCCAGTATGCGATGCTTACCTTCACCTACACGCTAAGAAATTTCGGTAAAATGCCAAGCCGTGATAACTCGGATAGACGCCGCGAAGGATTTGACGGGAACAGTGGATTTCCCGGTGGCGGAAGAGGACCCGGCTTCTGACACTGGTTTCACCCTGGTTTGATAAAGAACATAACAGGACCGTAAAACAAAAAAGCACCGTGCGGTGCTTTTTTGTTTTACAGTTATTAAAATTATCGTCTGGTGGGAAAGGGAATGACCAGTTCTTCACCACGGCTTGCAAGGTCTTTTGTTTTTCCGTTGGCTTTCATGATGGCTTCTTTGCTTACCGAATATTTTCCGGAAACGACTTTCAAAATGTCTCCTGCACCAACAGTATGAACCGTTTTGACACGGATTTTAAGCTTATCTCCGGATTTTAGTTCTGAAATAGAAGGATTCAACGCCTTTAATGTTTCCGTGGTAAGATTATACTTACTGGCCAGGGAAGAAAACGTTTCACCACTTTTAACAGTCCGTGTGATCTCTCGACCGCCAATTTTAGAAGCGACCACTTTTGGATCCTCAGTCTTTTTAGACTCTTCTTTTTTTACTTCTTCTTTTTTTTCCTTTTCCTTCGTTTCCGAAGACTTTGGCTTTTCATCTACCTTAACAATTGCCTCCTCAGATTCATCTTCTTCTGAGAATTCCGGGCTTGCCAATTTTTCATCGGGTGAATCCGCCGCAGCAGACGTAAGCTCTTCTGAATTGGTGGCGTCGTCAGAGATGTATTCATATCCGACATAAAGCATCGCCAAAACCAAAAGAACTAACACGAACAAGGTAATAACTGGCAGGTTTGATTTTTCTGTTGGGCGTATATTTCTCTTTTTCGGGTTTTCGTCTTCCATAGCTTAATGATGATTCAATTGAACGGGTGACTTAGTTTTTACGAAATTAGCAAACGCATATTACTTTACAACTTCATTCTTCAATTCCTTATTCATAGCGGCGACTTTATCCTTCAATCCTTCTTTGAAGATATCCAGCCTATCAGCAACCTCAGTATCACCGGCTCCGATAATTTGTGCGGCTAATATTCCCGCATTTCTTGCTCCGTTCAGTGCAACCGTTGCAACAGGAACGCCTGATGGCATTTGTAAAATAGATAACACTGAGTCCCAGCCGTCAATTGAATTGCTCGACAAAACAGGTACCCCGATCACTGGCAACGAAGTAAGCGATGCCACCATACCTGGCAAATGTGCTGCCCCGCCAGCTCCTGCGATGATCACTTTTAATCCACGTTTTCTGGCAGTCGCTGCATATTCCAACATGCGTTCCGGTGTTCGATGGGCTGAAACGATCTCCATTTCAAACGTAATTCCCAGTTCATTTAGTGCATCTGCTGCTTCCTGCATAACTTTGCGGTCAGACAGGCTTCCCATAATTATTCCTACCATTATAATGTCTCTTTTTTATTCACTTTAAAAAACCGGTGTACATTATTCCTGCGGTTTTCCGCTGATCACCCTGATATTTTTCTTTACAAATTCTACCTTTTCTTTCAAAGCGGTCACGTTGTCGTCCATGATCGTGATATGCCCCATTTTTCGGAAAGGTTTTGTGATTGCTTTCCAGTATAAAAAAGGGAAAACTTGTTCTGTTGCGAGCAATTTTTCCATGCCTTCATAAATTGCCGGCCCCTCAAAGCCATCCTCGCCTAACAGATTTACCATCGCAGAAGGTGCATAGGTTGCTGTACTTCCAAGTGGTAAGTTCAAGATCGCCCGCCAGTGCTGTTCATATTGAGACGTCGCGTTTGCCTTTATGGTATGATGCCCGCTGTTGTGTGGCCGTGGAGCTACTTCATTGATCAGTATTTCTCCATCCGCTGTCAGGAATAATTCAACGGCAAGCAAACCGACGATCTCAAAAGACTCCGCCGTTTTTCTGGCAATTTCCTGGGCTTCCTGATTCACTCCACTGCTGATTTCAGCGGGTGCAAAAAGATATTCTACCAGGTTTAATTCAGGATGGAATACCATTTCCACGGTAGGGAAACACTGAATTTCGCCGGAAGGATTTCTTGCAACGATAACCGCCAGTTCTTTTTCAAAAGAGACTGCCTTTTCAAGCAAGCCAGGTTGATCAAAAGCTCTTTCAATATCTGCTTCTGACGATACGCGCTGCACACCGCGTCCGTCGTACCCGTCGCGGCCAAGCTTATGGAATGCTGGTAAAAAAGAGAGGTGTTTACGAACATCTTCTCTATTCTCTGTAAGTATAAAATCTGCAGTTGGAAGTCCTTTTTCAAGATAAAACTGCTTTTGAATCCGTTTATCCTGAATTTTACGGATGACAGCCGGCTGAGGATATATTCTTTTCCCTTCTCTTTCCAGTGCCTCCAGGGCTTCTACATTAACTTTTTCGATTTCTATCGTAATGACGTCGAGGCCCTTGCCAAACTGATAGACAGTGTCGTAATCCTGCAGAGAACCTTGAGTGAATTTTGGAGCAATTTTGCGGCAGGGGGCTTCTGCGTCGGGATCTAAAATATGAATGTCAAGGTTCCAGTCTATGGCGGCTTGCAAAAGCATCAGTCCTAACTGACCACCGCCAAGAATACCTATTCGGGATGAAAGCATTGAGTCGTTTGATTGTATTTCTGCAAAATTGGTGTAAAAAGTGCGAACATAAAACTGTTTTTACCAATAATCACAGGCAAGCGCCGCCGCTTATGATTTATTCGCTTATTTCATGAATCTGATGAGTGCTATTTCAACCAGTAAAAAGAAAAGCGCTGCATAAAGGAAATATTTCCAGAGACTTGTCCCCAGATTTTGCTGCTGAAATTCCTGTGCAAATGCATCGTCATCAATTTTATCAAAAATCTGAACATTTTTTTGTCCGGAAAAAATGTTCCTCAGTTCGGCCGGCGAATAATAATCCAGCTCTGATTCTGCATGATTATGGTTTAGCGCAAGCAGCTGTTCTACTTTATTGTCTTTTACCAGCTCAAAATATCCTGCATCCAGTCCGTTTCCTGTTTGGTCGCCCTGCGGGATCTCCAGTAAAAGCTGATTGCCAACTACTTTTTGTACTGGAATCACCTCAGCTTTATTCCGACGCAGCTTATAAACGCTGTTCTGGCTTTCATTATTAACGGTAAGTACAATCGGATTTTCATCAAACGTGAAGGCAGTCCGCTGGGCACGCACACTGAGCGCAGCCATCTTATACATGATAGGGACAAAAATCGCATGCTGGGCCATCGACCCGAACGCAGGAATCAGTGGTGATCCAAACAAATATATTTTACCTTTTCCACCAGAGATCTGGCTCAGATAGGGCTGTCCGCTGCGGAGAGACAATAACGGCTGTCCCGCACTGGTCCAGGTCCAGGCAGGAGAAGCAGATGGCAAGTTTAAGTTTAGTTCCTGCCGTATCGATTCTTCAAAAACATCACTAAAAAAAGGATTGTTCCGGTCCGGAGCGGCTATCGGTATCAACGCTTTGTTTGTTTGCTGCTCTGCACTCAGGCCATTTACGCCCAAATTCTGAAGCAAAGCATCATAACTTTCCGAATTTGGAACTGATGGCGGAATAACTGCCAGGCTACCGCCTTTTCGTACAAAATCCTGAACCTCTGCGGCAAGTGTACCGGACGGCTGCTCTACACCTTCCAGTAAAACCATATCCGAATTTTTAATCAGACCAGGGTCGACATTTTGAGCTGCAAAACTCTGTAGCGTAAACAGACTGTCGTTTGCATAGACATTACTGATATAATTGCCTTCAAATTTCTGGCCGTAGATATGTAGGATACGGATGAGCGGTGAGGCGTTCAATACAAAGTAATAGTCGTTATCAAAAGTTACGGGGAAGTCATCGAAGGTAATTCTGCCCTCCTTATATCCTTTTCCTTTCAGGTTAAAATTGAATCTGGCAATAGCACTTCCATTGGCCGGAACATTCACAGAGGCTGTTGAAGATTGTGTGTTGTCGAGACTTAGTTTCAGTACGACCTTTTTCGCTTCGGCACTTCCCGAGTTACTTACTTTAACAAAAAGAACATTATTCTGAAGCTCCCGGATGAAAGGATTGCTGAGCCATACTGAATCTACAAAAATATTTTTTTCTGCGACAGCCTGCACCGGTACCAGGAACAGCTGGTTAACAGAGTCTGATTTTAGTTTGGCAAGGTCGCCTGATGTACTTTTTTGAAAATCTGAAAACCAGAAAAACTGATTTTTTCCACCGTTCTGATATTTAGACACCAGGTTTTCCTGACGCTTATATACCGCTTCAAGAGTACGCGGCGTATGGGAAAGTCCTATGGTTGTAAGGCGGTCACGGATTTTTTCAGCAGGATAAAGTCCCTGTTCAGTCGCCGAAAAATCATTGGTAACAAGTTGCAGTGACGTCGCATTTTTGAATAGTCCAAGCAGTTCATTCAGCCGGGTGGTGGCAATGTCCAGATAACGTTTGTTATTGAATTCATTCTGCATGCTGAAAGAATTGTCCAGATACAGGCTGGTTATCCCTTTCCTTTCCACTGAGGTATTATTTTTTCCGGGTAAAAAAGGCTGTGCAAAAGCGAGAACCAGACATGTAATCGCTAATATGCGCGCTGCCATAATCAGCCAGTGTTTTATTTTTCTGATTGATCGGGTTTGCGTTTCTACGGCTTTAAGAAAAGCTACATTTGTAAAAAAAACACGTTTTGTTTTTCTGAAATTAAATATATGTATGGCTATCGGAACCGATATGGCCAATAAACCCCACAAGAATGACGGAAAAAGAAAACTCATTTAGGTACGGATGTTAGTTTTATGCCGTGACTTCGGATAAAGCCAGTCAGATTTCGACTGCGCAGAACTTGATATCTTAAAGAACGCAAATTTTTCAAATATCGGGTGATAAACTTTTGCTTTTTATTCATTTCACGCTTGTCTGGTTAGATTAGGCAGGCATTTGCAGTATTTATTTTGGCCGCTTTCTGATAAGTCGGCTGGTTTTTTCTAACTTTGCAGTTCGCTAAGCGATAGCCTGTAGCGATTTTGTCAGGCGACGTCGTGTAAAAAAAGAAATTGATTAATTTTTAAAAGAATTATGGCCAAAGTATCGGTGAACAAACACCAGCCTGTTTATCAAATGCCTACGAATCCGGCAGCGGTTCGTACGAAAAGGTATGCGTTGCCAACAAAAAAATACATTACGCTGGCGATGAAGAATTTCTTCAAAGCGCAAATCAAATGGATTTTACTACCGGTAGCCTTGCTTCTTATCAATGCTGTGATAAGCATCACGGGCGTCTATCCAAACATATGGATCTATGTAGTGATTTTTGTTGCGGTGATTCTTTATATTCTTTTTTGGGTTATTCAGTTCACAGGCATTACGCAGCTGGCACAATACAAACCCATGTTTGAGAAATTTTCATATGAGATCGACCAGCGTCAGATTTTGATGAAAATGAATGCAAAAGAGGGAAGTATCATGAAATGGGAGCAGATTCAGGATGTATATAAGGACGAAGACGCTTATGTGATGGTGATTTCCAGGGGACAGTTTGTCCATCTTCCGTTCTCAATTTTCACATCGGAACATGATGTTAAAGTTTTTGAAAGAATATTGAAACAGAAAGATTTTCTAAAAGAAAAATAGAAAAAGTCTGTTGGAAATTTAAAGCGGAAATCGGGTATGGCCCGGTTTCCGCTTTTTTTGTTGTGTTCTGGAATCATGACGTAAAGTTTATGTCATCCATTCAACATGTTAAGATTATGGTCTGATGCTTTCTCTATAATACTGTCATCCCTTCGGGATTTTGAATATCTGAATTTGATGGGTTATCTATAATACTGTTATCCCCTCGGATTTTGATCTTCTGAGTGTGATGCTTTATCTATAATACTGTTTTCCCCTCGGATTTTGAATTTCTGAATTTTATGCTTTTTCTATAATACTGTCATCCCTTCGGAATTGTGATTTTCGGACCTTTATGCTTTCTCTATAATACTGTCATCCCTTCGGGATTTTGATCTTCTGACGTTGATGAATCGCCAATATTCTGTCATCCCTTCGGGATTTTGAATTTAGGACCTTGATGCTTTTTCTATAATACTGTCATCCCTTCGGGATTTGATTTTCTTACTTTGCCACTTTTCTATAATATTGTCATCCCTTCGGGATTTTGATTTTAGGACCTTTATGCTTTCTCTATAATACTGTCATCCCTTCGGGATTTTGATCTTCTGAGTGTGATGCTTTCTCTATAATACTGTCATCCCTTCGGGATTTGATTTTCTTACTTTGCCACTTTTCTATAATATTGTCATCCCTTCGGGATTTTGATTTTAGGACCTTTATGCTTTCTCTATAATACTGTCATCCCTTCGGGATTTTGATTTTCTGAGTGTGATGCTTTATCTATAATACTGTCATCCCTTCGGGATTTGATTTTCTTACTTTGCCACTTTTCTATAATATTGTCATCCCTTCGGGATTTTGATTTTCGGACCTTTATGCTTTCTCTATAATACTGTCATCCCTTCGGGATTTTGATTTTCGGACCTTTATGCATTTCCATCATTCTATCATCTCTTCGGGAATTTGATTTTCTGAATATGATGCCTTATCTATAATATAGACATCTGTTCGGGATTTGATTTTCTTGCCCTCATGTCTATTCGATACTACTGTCATCTTTTCGGAATTCGATTGCGTCGATTGCTATTTTATTGAAATGTGTTTAACTGACAGATTCAAATCCCGAAGGGATGATAGTATTGTAGGAAATGGCTGGAAATTCAGATTCAAAACCCTGAAAGGGTGACAGAACTTTCCCGATCACTAATTATTCAGCGCGAATTTTATTGAAAATGCAACTTGATATTTTCAAAATTGATTGAAATATTTCATTTATTTGAGATTTAAATATTTGTAAATCAAGGCCTTATTACATAATAAATTCTAACGACAAAGATTTACTTAAACAGACTCGCGCATGAATATGAAACCCTGATCATTCGTTTTTTACGTCTTCGGAACCAAAGGTTCTCGTAAATCGTAAAACCAGTACTAAAAAAGCCTATTTTTACGGCTTGTTGTTTAAACAGACCTTTAATTTATGTCAAATAACCTCTTCGATTTTGGAATGATTGGGCTTGGAGTAATGGGTAGAAACCTGTTGCTGAATGTCGCCGATCATGGTTTTTCTGTTATAGGCTTTGATAAGGACGAAGCTAAAACGGCCGCTCTGGAAGCTGCTGCAACGGATGGGACCACGGTAAAAGGAGTTCCGGATCTTGCACAAATGGTGCAGCAATTACAGCGTCCCCGCAAATTGATGATGCTCGTTCCTGCCGGTAAGCCGGTTGATGATGTGATCGAATCGCTTTTGCCTTTGGTTGAAAAGGGTGACGTGATCATTGATGGTGGAAATTCTCATTATACCGATACATTACGCCGCGTTAAATACCTGCGCGGAAAAGAGATTCACTTTATGGGCGTCGGTGTTTCCGGTGGTGAGCAGGGTGCCCGTACCGGGCCAAGTATCATGCCTGGAGGTGATCTGGAAGCATATTCACATGTTAAACCGTTGCTTGAAGCCATTGCAGCGAAAGTAGATGGAGAACCTTGTGTTGCATATCTTGGAAAAGAGGGTGCAGGTCATTATGTAAAGATGGTTCATAATGGGATAGAATACGCGATCATGCAGTTGATCAGCGAATCATATACTTTGCTTAAACATGCGGGTCTGGACAACGATGCGCTGCATGAAACTTTCAAAAAGTGGAACGAAGGTGTGCTGCAGTCATTTCTTGTTGAAATCACCGCTGATATTTTTCTTCAGAATGACGATAAAACATCTGGACGTTTGCTGGATGTGATCTCGGATAAGGCTGGCTCAAAGGGGACCGGAAAGTGGACCTCACAGGATTCTATGGAATTGCCTGTCGCCGTTTCTGTCATTGACAGCGCCGTGGCTATGCGTACGGTCTCGGGTTACAAGGACGAGAGGATTAAGGCTGCAGCGTTATATAAAGACGCCGGCGCAGCTATTGACATTTCTACTGAGGAATGGATTAAGCAGGTCCATGATGCCTTATATTTTGGTACCATCTTGAGTTACGCTCAAGGCCTTGCCATGCTTTATCAGGCGTCAAAAGAATTAGCGATGGATATTCCTTTGCCGGATGCAGTGCGTGTGTGGCGCGGTGGATGTATTATTCGTTCGACCTTATTGGGAACTTTCACCCAGGCCTATATGAATTCTCCGGATCTCTCAAATATATTGCTGGATGAAGGTGTGGCAGAAATCATTAAATCTGTTGAAGGCAATACGAGGGCAGTAGCCGCCCAAGCTGCATTGAGCGGAATCCCTGCGGCAGCACTGATGTCGTCGCTGGCCTATTTTGACGCCTACCGCAGTGAACGAATGGCTACAAATCTAATTCAGGCGCAGCGTGATTATTTTGGTGCACATACTTATCAGCGTACAGACATTCCAGGTACTTTCCATACTGAATGGAATCATTAAAAGAAGGTAACTTTTATGAAAACAAACAAAAGACCGCCAGCTTCCATACTTTTTATATTTGGTGGAAGTGGTGATTTGAATTATAGAAAACTTACCCCGGCACTTTATAATCTTTTTTTGGATGAGTGGATGCCGGATAAATTTGCGATTGCCGGAATAGGCAGAAGCCCTTACAGCAACGAAGAATATCATGGTCATCTGCTGGACGGAATTACGAAATTTTCCCGTCGCAAAGATGAGCAAAGTGAACATTGGCAGGATTTTGCCCAGCATGTTTCTTACCTGCAGATGGACGGAGACGATTCAGCAGCATACCACAAGATCACGGATCTGGTTAAAGAAAAGGAAGCGGAGTGGGGACAGCACCCAAACGTCATATTTTACCTTGCCGTGGCGCCTCAGTTGGTTCCATCTATTGCCACGAAACTAGGGGCGCTTAATCTTTGCAGTGATGTGCATTGTACACGCATAGTTGTGGAAAAACCTTTCGGACACGATTTGAAAAGTGCGCATGAGTTGAATGCACTGCTATCCAGTATGTTCAAAGAGGAACAGATCTTCCGTATTGATCATTATCTTGGAAAACAAACAGTTCAGAACATTCTGGCACTGCGTTTTGCAAATGCCTTGTTTGAGCCTATATGGAATCGAAATTATATCGATCATATCCAGATTACCGCTGCTGAAAGCGTAGGTTTGGAAGGTCGCGGAGGTTATTTTGAAAATTCCGGAGCACTGCGCGACATGGTTCAAAACCACATTTTACAAATCCTTTGCATGGTGGCCATGGAGGCGCCTGTTTCCTTTGATGCCAACGAGATCAGAAATAAGAAAGTGGATGTCTTACATGCAATCCGCCGCATTACACCCGATAAGGTAAGTGAACATGCTGTCCGCGGACAATACTCAAAAGGTTGGAAAAAAGGAGAAGAAGTAGTTGGCTATCGTGAGGAAAAAGGGGTGAACCCGGAATCTGCCATTGATACCTTCGCTGCTGCAAAATTTTATATCGACAATTGGCGGTGGCAGGGTGTACCGATCTATGTGCGCACCGGGAAATACCTTAACCAGAAAGCAACACACATCACCCTGCAGTTTAAGTCTGCCCCACACAATGCTTTCCCGGATGAATCGACAGATACCTGGCATTCTAATAAACTGACGATCAGCATTCAGCCAGAAATGGATATCAGCATTCGGTTCCAGGTAAAACGCCCGGGCCAGACAATGACTCTGGATCCGGTGGATATGACATTTAGTTATGATACCTCGGCAGATCATACCCCGGAAGCATATGAAACGCTGCTTTTGGATGCCATGGAGGGTGATGCAACTTTGTTTATGCGCGGTGATCAGGTGGAAGCAGCCTGGAAGGTAATTATGCCAATTCTCGAAAATTGGGAAAGTCATAAGCCGGTTGATTTCCCAAATTATGCACCTGATTCATGGGGCCCTGAGGCGGCGGACAAACTGATCGCGCAGGAAGGCCATACCTGGATTAATGTACCATCAGCTTAAATAAATATCATGGCTCAACTTCATATTGCAAAAGATGCCAAACAGCTCAGCCAGGATTTGGCTGCGTGGCTCGGAGATTATATAAAGAAAGTTTTGAATGAAAAGGACAGATTTACCTTTGTTCTTTCTGGAGGGAGTACACCGAAGCAATTGTATACTTTGCTTGCCGATTCGCCTTATAAGGAAAGTATTCCCTGGGAGAAAATTCATTTTTTCTGGGGAGACGAGCGGGCAGTACCATTTGAAGATTCCCGTAATAATGCTAAAATGGCTTATGACGAATTATTGAATAAAGTAGGCGCAAAAGCTGAAAATATTCATGTCATGCGTATAGACATAGGCGCTGCGGATTCTGCAGCTGATTATGAAAAAATACTGAAACAGTATTTTGATGGTCAGGAAACTACTTTCGATTTTGTATTGCTGGGCATGGGCGATGATGGACATACACTGTCACTATTCCCCGGTACACCAGTGATTCATGAAAAGGATGCCTGGGCAACTTCTTTCTTTTTACCTGCCCAGGATATGTATCGCATCACATTGACGGCTCCTGTAGTTAACCATTCAGCCTGCATCGCATTTTTAGCCGTTGGAACTGGGAAGGCAGAAACCTTGAAACATGTTCTGGAAGGCAGATTTGAGCCGGATTTGTATCCTTCACAGGTGATCAAACCTGCAAAAGGTGAACTTCACTGGTTCATTGATGAAGCAGCAGCAAGTGCCTTAAACGCTTAAATATTATACGTATTTGATGGGGACAATGTCTGTTTGGCGTTGTCCCTTTTTTTGTTTTGAAAGAGCGTTTGAATATGATGCGTGCACCGTGAAAATACCCTTACATTTACGCTAAAATTACTCAGTTCGATAAAATTGAAAACGATATTAATAATAGACGACGAGGAAAAACTCCGGGCACTTTTGGCCAGAATTTTAAGATCAGATGGTTTTGAGGTGGTTGAGGCCGGAGATTGCAAATCAGGGTTAAAGAGTGTGGAGCAACATGAGATCGACGTTGTTCTGTGTGATGTGAAGTTGCCTGATGGTAGCGGCGTGGATATGGTCCCGAAGATCAAATCGAAAAAACCGCAGCTTGAAGTGATTCTCTTGACCGCCTATGGTAATATAGCGGATGGTGTCCAGGCTATGAAAAATGGTGCCTTTGACTACATTGTCAAGGGAGATGATAATGATAAAATAATTCCGCTTTTGCATCGTGCAATTGAAAAAGTGCAACTGCAGAAACGAATTATTGAACTTGAACGGCGTGTTGACGACAAGTTTTCTTTTCAGGCTATTATCGGCAAGTCAAAGCCGATCCAGCAGGCTATAGAACTTGCGGAAAAGGTTGCACCGAATGATACGACCGTTTTGCTCACGGGGGAGACTGGGACGGGAAAGGAGGTTTTTGCACAGGGAATCCACCAGGCAAGCCAGCGCGCAGGAAAAAATTTCGTAGCCCTTAATTGCAGTGCTTTTGGTAAGGATATACTGGAAAGTGAATTGTTTGGATATAAACAGGGTGCATTCACCGGAGCCAATAAAGATAAGAAAGGATTGATTGAAGAGGCCAACAACGGAACACTTTTTCTGGATGAAATAGGGGAAATGCCCCTGGAACTACAAGCCAAACTGCTGCGTGTACTTGAAACAAGTGAATTTATAAAATTGGGTGATACCAAAACGACAAAATCTAATTTTCGCTTAATAGCTGCAACAAACAGAGATTTGAAGCTTGAAAGTGAAGAGAGACGTTTTCGGTCAGATCTTTACTTTCGCTTAAATGTATTTCAGATCCAGCTTCCTCCTTTAAGGGAACGCGTTAAAGATATTGAGCCGCTTTTACGCTTTTTTGTTAATCAGTTTTCTGCCAAAATGAATAAGAAGGCATTGCGTTATTCAGAGGAATTTCTCAAAAAACTGGAAACATACAAATGGGTGGGCAATATCCGCGAGCTGAAAAACGTGATTGAGCGGGCTGTCATTTTAAGCGATGAGCAATTGGAAATTGAAAGTCTGCCTTTTGAAATTCAGCAATCAGAACCGCTGGCAAAAAATGGACAGCTCTCGGCTTTTTCAATGGAAAGTATAGAAAAACTTCATATTCAGAAAGTGCTGAATTATGCTCGGGGAAATAAAGCTGAGACTGCAAGGTTGCTGGAGATCGGGATCGCGACACTTTACAGAAAACTGGAAGAATACAATATCCATTGATTCCTGTTCGTGATAGAAACGGATGCCGATTTGCACCGGCATCCGCTCACTTTCATGGCTAAAGGATGTTATTATTTCTTCATTAAGGTATACAACATATTTCCCGGCACTGTCACACGTGCGCTGCTGTCGATTTTCATATCCAGCGACCTGAAAACATTTTTTACAATATTGAGCTCGCTTTTGTCAAGGATCTGAATGTTCGTCTGCCCGAACTTATTGTCTTCAGCGATTTTCAACATAGCATCCTTGCGAAATACAGCAAACATGCTGCCGATATTTGTACTGTCCAAAAGTGTATAACCCCCGGATGCCTGCAATTTTAGTTTCGCTGTTTTTAATCCTTTGATTTTGTAAGAAATATCAGTAGAGATCACCTCGGTCAGATTGTTGGCATCTATATGGATGGTGGGTCCATAACCTGAGATATTGGTTTCTGTAAAATTGTTTCTTTGTGGATAGATCAGACTTAATTCCAGAGTATCCCCGTGTATTTCAGACTTTACTCTTTTTTCAAAAATAGGATGGACCCTGACTTCATTTGATTTGGCAGCCTGAACTTCAACAAACCCATTTAAGTTCCCATGTAAAACGATCACCCTGAATGGCGTAACTTCCCTTGAAATGTACCCGGGAAATCTGTCATCGGATTTGATTGTCTTATACTTTGCCTGTATCTCCAGATTGCTGCCCAGCATGGCCACGACGGCAATGCACAGCATAAAGGTCAGTAGTTTGGTACTTCTTTTCATGTCATCTAAATATTAAAAGGTTGCAGGATAGGCCGTTTCTATAAAAGTTTTATACCGCTGATGCAGCTCGTCTATACTGATATCAAGAAGGTAGAGTGTTCTGAAAAACTCGGGAAGTTCACTGTCCAGAAATCTTTCTTTCTTATATTCCCTAATCCTTTTGGTAGAATCATTATCTGTAAAATATCCAACTCCGCGTTTGTTAAAAATGATACTTTTTCCTTGCAGATACTCATAAGTCCTCATAACCGTATTCGGATTAACTTCCAGTGTCGATGCCAGATCTCTAACAGAAGGAATCCGATCGCCTGGTGTCCATTTGCCAAGCAGCAGCTGTTCGCAGATGTAATCCGCGATCTGCAAATAGATTGATTGTTTATCTTTAAACTCCATGTTTCAAAACGTTAAATTTCTTTCTCTTTCAGCCTGACATACGCGATATACCAAAGGGAAAGAATGAAGAAAATTAGAAATATTTTTATTAGCGCGTAAGTGGACTGACTATATTCAATCAGGAACATCGTATTCCTGCCGGTGACGTTCCAGTGACTGAATGGTACGGCCCGGATGGAGGGATCTGCATGTGTGTAACTCCTGACATAGATCGTATTTAGTAAATACATTGCAATCAAAGTAGAAAAAAACGCAGTAGCCGTTTTGATATAAGCAGCTTTTCTGAAAAAAACAGATCCCAGAAAACACACGCTCTGTATCAGAAAAAAAATGTAAACTAAAAGCTGCATGAATGATGCATGAAAAACTTTGTCGGCTATTCCGGGGTTGTCTTTTTCCAGCATGGCCAGAAACCAATGGTGCATGCCTATAAAAAGCGAGATCAACGCTGTTGCAAAGATCAGATTCAGGGCAAGCGCTGCCAGGAACTTTTCCAGTCGGGATGCGGGAATCATAATGGCTTGTATTCCTTTGGTCGATGATGCATATTTTTCAAAGACAAGACTTGTAAATAAACTTGTACAAAAAGTGATCAGGAAATATGCTAGCACATGAAAAACAACCGGGTCAAACCCAAGCTTGCTAAAATCGATCAAGGGGCTCATCATAATCAGCATCAGGGCGGATATTACCCCAAAAGAAAGCGCGTTTCTTTTGCCATTTTCCGCAAAATCCAATTTGATCAGTAGCCAGTACCGGTGTAAACTAAAAACCTGATTCATATTTAGAAGCTTTAATGTTTTGGAACTTAGATGTTATAAGCGTGGATTTGATCAGTCTGAATTTTTTGATCAGTAGTTGTTGCACAGGTGTTTTTACTGCTTCCAAAATAGTTTTCGGATACGCGCGGGATTACTCATCACCGCGTTAAAAAGTCGTTCGAGATCGACGCGGCTATCCTCCTGCTCCCGGTTTTCCATCACTACGGTATATCCTTTCAAAGAAGGCTCTGAATACAGAACCCGGTTGTCGTCTTCGGTAGTAATCAACGTAGCAAATTTTAATTTTTCACTTATTTCTTCCAGACTATGATGCAGTAGAATCTTGCTGTCTTCCAGAATAATGATCGAATCGATCAGGTTGTCGAGGTCCCGAACCTGGTGTGTGGATATCAAAATGATCCGATGTACATCCAGTGCGGCGGCCACAACCTTACGAAACTGGCTTTTGGAAGGAATATCAAGGCCATTTGTCGGCTCATCCATGATCAGATGTTTGGTATTGGTTGCGAGACCGAAGCTGATCAGCACTTTTTTCTTTTGTCCGTAGGAAAGGTTTGTGATTTTGTGCCCTTCCGGAATTTCAAATTCTGCGAGATAATTCCTGAACTGGGTTTCATTAAACTTCGGGTAAAAAGGAGCGAGGGTCTCGATGTATTTTTCTACCGTTATTGAAGGCAGATCGATTTCTTCGGGAATAAAAAAAAGATCCTGTAAAAAGGATGGCTGCCGATTCCCCGGCTGGCGGCCATCCACTTCAATCTTCCCTGAGATTGGATACAGCAGCCCTGCCATATTTCTTAACAGACTGGATTTTCCCGCCCCGTTTTTCCCAAGCAATCCGTAGATGTTACCCGGATGAAGTTTGACTGACAAGTTTTCAAAAAGCAGTTTTTTAGAACTGTATCCAAATGACACCGAGTCTACGTGAATCATAAAATACTTGTTTAGTGTTCTAGTGTAATAGTACACATCAAAAGTAAATGATTGATTTCAAAAACTCTAGTATTTAAAAAAATAAAAAAAAAGAAATACATAAAAAAAGAAGGCCTCTAAGCAGAGGCCCCCTTTAAGGATAACTTGTTGCATTTTAATCTTTACAAATTGTATATGTAGGTTAATAATAATTACAGATTCAAAAGATGTTTTTGAGACGTTGCGGGCCTCTCCTCCAGACTCAATACCTTTTCAGGGCGGGCAGGATATAAAAAAACTATCATTCCTGTATCAAAGGAGCAGTACTTCAATTAAAATCCTGTTAAACCAAGCTTAAAATGACGTTAAAAATACCTGCTTTTAAACCCGGGTGTCATTACGCAGAGCTACCGGGAATAATTAGTATGCAACGGCAGATCGTTATTAGTTACATTTATGAAACTATTTATTTAAGTTTGTGTTAAGTCTATACCGTTAGTAGATTATGTTTTTCATTTTAAACATTTAAATTATGTCACTTCGATTAGGAGATATTGCACCAGATTTTGAGGCAAATACCACACAAGGACCAATAAAATTTCATGAATGGTTGGGAGATAGCTGGGGTTTGTTGTTTTCACACCCGGCAGATTTTACACCCGTTTGTACCACTGAGCTTGGGAAAACAGCTTTACTGCAAGGTGAATTTCAAAAGAGGAACGTAAAGGTTCTGGCGGTCAGTGTTGACGATATTGATTCACATAATCGCTGGATACCGGACATTAACGAAGTAACAGATGCTGAGGTGAATTTTCCGATTATTGCAGATGAAGGCCGCAAGGTTGCCGAGTTATACGATATGATCCATCCAAACGCAAGTGAAAAAGCGACAGTTCGTTCTGTATTTATCATTGGGCCGGACAAGAAAGTTAAATTGACGCTTACATATCCTGCTTCAACCGGACGGAATTTTACAGAGATACTACGTGTGGTCGATTCGCTTCAGTTAACAGCAAACTACTCAGTAGCAACGCCGGCAGACTGGAAAGATGGCGACGACGTGATCGTCGTGCCTGCAGTAAGTACAGAAGATGCTGAGAAGAAATTCACAAAAGGCCTGCGAATCGTGAAGCCCTATTTACGTTATACCCCGCAGCCTAACAAATAATATTACGTTGGACTTCAATGGAAACCCCGGCTCCATGATTGCATTGCGATCACAGAACCGGGGTTTTTTATATTATTAATCTTTACTTTTATACTTCTGAATTGATTACTTCTTCCGGTTCGATTACCGGATCTCCGTAAAAAATCATATTTCTGGCTGCCTGGTAATAATACCATATCGATAGACCCATAGGTATATGGCTGATATCGTTATAGTTGAACCAGGGGCCAAAACTGAACTTTAGGGCGTGGAAACCTGCCGCAACAGCGCCCAATGCCGTTGCAATAAAAATGTATTTGCTGCCAGGGTCTTTCTTTTTCTTGTAAACGTAAATCTCAATGGTAAACAGCATCAGGAATAGTCCATAGACCGCATGGATCTCGACTACAATAAAGTTCAGCGTAATGAATGTCAATATAAAAAAAGTGGTTAGTTCTACATAATTCAGATAGCCCAGCCAGGAACCCCACTTCGGTTTTAAAAGCGGTTTAATATGCCATATTGCAGCCCTTTCGAAAAGCGCGACAGCGATCATACTCGCAAACCAGCCAGGTATTTTTCCACGCTGTCCGGTTACATACAGGAACCCATGTCCGAGCACCCCGCCAATCACCGTGGCGATTCCCATAAAGAGAAAAAAGTATTGGATCTGACGGTACATTCTGTGAACACGTCCCAGCCTTCCCAGGTGAACAAATGCATAAAAACACACGATTGCCATTAACAGGCTTGATATAACGGTCGACGGCTCCAGAACGGTAATGCCAAACAATTTTATCTGATGTACTTTGTCGAAATCTATGGCAATCTCATTCATTAGTAGAAGTTTCTTTTGAAGTAATCCGGATATACTAAACGTTTTTTCAAAGTAACAACAAATGCTGCCTGATTTGCAACATTTCGTTATTTGAATCACACTTTAATAAAACTATGCCAATTACTGGAAAATCACCAGCATGTCCTTATGCTGCATCAAACGCTGCTAAAAATGAAATCTATCCGGCTAAAAGTGCCAGTCCGTAGACGAAATATGGGCGCTGGTCTATTTCTAAAACGGTTGTAAGAAACATATTATTCCTTTGTATAAGGAAATGTGTTCAAGATCAGACTCACCCTCCTGGCCATTAATCAAAACGAACATGAAAAAAGTATTCTTAAAAGGTTTTCCATCCGTGATACTGACGGGTTTATTGTTTGTCCAGTCACAATACTTACAGGCACAGACCCCCACGGCCGGACCTGCCGCCAGTGCAACGGCAGTAGCAACGCCAAAAGGCAATTCGAAGATTACAGGTGTCGTATCCGACTCCTCTGCAGGTAAGCCCGTTGAATTTGCAAGCATTGCCTTAGTCAGTTTTGCCGACAATAAAGTAATAGACGGAACGGTTGCAGATGTCGATGGTAAGTTCGAGATAGCCAGCGTAACACCGGGAAAATATAAGCTGCTTATTTCGTTTTTAGGTTTTACAGATAAAACTCTGAACAACATTTCGGTAGAGAAGGGCAAGGATATCAATTTGGGAAAGATCCAGATGTCCGCAAATACTAAAACGCTGGAAGAAGTAACGATTACCGGCGAGAAATCTATGGTCGAAGAAAAAGTGGATCGACTCGTTTACAACGCTGAAAAAGATATTACTTCAAAAGGAGGCGATGCTTCTGACCTGCTTCGTAAGGTTCCTATGTTGTCCGTTGACCTGGATGGAAATGTGTCATTGAGAGGAAGTTCAAACATTCGAGTACTGATCAATAATAAGCCTTCTACGATCATTGCAAGCAATGTGGCAGATGCTTTGAAGCAAATCCCTGCTGATATGATCAAATCGGTCGAGGTAATCACTTCTCCGTCAGCAAAATACGATGCAGAAGGTTCCGGCGGTATTATCAATATTATTACCAAGAAAAATAATCTTCAGGGACTTACATTAAATGTCGATTCGGGTGTTGGTAACCGTGGAACCAATCTGGGACTGAACGGGAGTTATCGTAAAGGAAAAATGGGTTTTACGCTGGGCGGTTTTGGCCGGGCCTTTTATAATAAAGCGACCTCTGAACTAAGCCAGGAGACAAAATCAGGAACTGATATTTTTGGAACAAGACAATCCTCTGATGCAAAGGACCGCGGGCTGTTTGGGCAGTATTCACTAGGATTCGATTATGATCTTGGAAAAAATCAGGCGCTTTCTGCCGGGGTTCGTTATGGCACCAGGAATTTTATTCAGAAGCAAAATCTGACCATCGACCAGTTTACCAATGGATTGTTAAATTCGAATTCAGAACGTAAAGTGGATCGCAAGGACCTTTCCGGAACGGTTGATGTAAACGTTGACTACGTACGTACTTTCAAACCGCAGCAGGAATGGAGTTTCTCTACGCTTTACAGCAGAACCAATCTGACAAACAACTTCAATACAGATTTGTTGACACCCAATGGAAGTGTTGGTAGTAAACTAAAAAACGTGAACGAGAACTTCAACACAGAGTTTACGTTGCAGACGGATTACCAAACTCCGATCAGGAAAAATCAATTGCTGGAATTCGGCGCAAAAGGGATATTCCGGACTGTGAACAGTGACTATAAATATTTGATGGCAGGAGAGGCCGGCGATTTTACGATCAATCCTGATAATCCGTCCGGAGCTTTGAACTATGATCAAAACGTGGCGGCCGGTTACGTTTCTTATACACTGACCACAAAAAATAAATATACCTTCAAGGCGGGTACAAGATACGAGTATACAGGCATCAATGCCGACATGGGTGCAAAAGGTGCTATCAGTATTCCAAGTTATGGCAATCTGGTTCCGAGTATCAATGTTTCCAAAAACCTGACGGACGCAACGACGATTAAGGCCGCTTACAACAGAAGAATTCAGCGCCCGGGTATCCAGCAGCTAAATCCAAATGTTAACCTAGCAAATCCGCAAAGTATCAGCACCGGAAATCCACTGCTTAATCCGGAGCTAACCGATAACTTCGAAGTAGGGTTGAGTACCAATATCAAAAAAACATACATCAATGTTTCAGCTTTTGCCAGAAATACCAACAACTCGATCACGCAGATCAGAACAACTGTTGATACCCTTGCAGGTGCAATTGTGACGACGTTTGAGAATATCGGAAAGCAGAGCGCGTATGGGATGAACATTTTTGCCAATGTATACCTCACTTCCAAATGGACTGTAAACGGAAGCATTGATCTGTTGCAGTCGCATATGGAAGGACAAACCGTCAATGAAAGCGGTCTTTCACAGGCGATCAGCAATTCAGGCTTTAATTATGGCGGTCGTTTGATGTCTCAGTTATCCCTGAAAAAAGGCTGGGGTCTCCAGGCGTTCGGTTTTTACCGGGGTAAAGAAGTGCAGCTTCAGGGAACAAGGACCGGATTCTATATGTACTCACTTGGTTTTAAGAAAGATTTCGCAAACAAGAAGGGAAGTATTGGTTTTGGTGCAGAAAATTTCCTTACAAAGGGTGTCAAGTTTACGTCTGACCTAAGATCTCCAATTCTATCTCAGTCCAGTCAGACACAATTGTATAACCGGAATTTTAAAATAACATTTAGTTACTCGATTGGAAAAATGAGCTTTGATGCTCCAAAACGTAAAACAAGGTCGGTATCCAACTCTGACGTAAAGGGAGGCGGAGAAAACAACTAACGCATATTCTTATCCTAAACTCAGGACCAGCCTACAGTTGGTCCTTTTTTTTCGGCCGGATGTCAGACTATTTGTATCATGCTGGTGAAATGTGGTTTAATTTCTTATTTTTATAATAAAGTAATATTAATTATCACTAAGAAAAGTTAGCCAATTATGAAATGGTCCTTTATTATCCAGCAAAAATTGAAAGCAACACTACTTCTCGGTGGAATTATGGTTGTAATCATTCTGGGAACAATCGTGTCCAGAAGAAATATTGACGGGATCGATAAATCTTTCTCATCAATATATCAGGATCGGCTTATTCCTGCCACGACCATCATATACCTGACAGAAAACCTGTACGGGAAACGGCTTTTGATGGAAAAATTTCTGCTGACACCACCTCAGGATATGAGCAGTTTAAGCATACAGACTTTACTTTCAAAGCATGATAAAAGTATAGATTCGCTTATTCGTATTTTTGAAAAAACGTACCTGATTGACCAGGAAGCTAAAAGTCTGTCAGTCTTAAAAAATCGGATAGATGAATATGCTTTGCTGGAAAAGATGATGCTGAATCTTTACAATTCGGAGCATCCGGAAGCAGGTAAAGAAATTTTTGAAGGGGCAGGGGCCAGGACGTTTCAAAGCACTATTGCCCATCTGAACGACCTAACTAAAATACAATCGCTGGTGGGTAAGGAATTGATAAAAGAATCGAAGGTCGATTTTGCCAGTTATGCCATGATTTCTTTTTTGCAATTGGCACTTGCCATTATTATCGGTCTTATCATACTTGTTTTTATTCAAAACTCAAAAATTGTGAATCTGCCAAAAACAGTGAAGGATAACGGGAAACATTTTCATCTTAATTAAAAGCAAAACGGCCAGGATTTGATTTCCTGGCCGTTTTGCTTTTGGTTATTTTTTACTGACCTACTTTCCGGCCTTTTAAAGTTTCACGCTGATTGTTCACCTGTTTTAGCAAATCTTTGTTTACAAAAAGACGAGCGCCGTTTCCTGCCTGTAAGTCAAACGTCCGTTCTTTGTAGGAGAATTTATTATTAGGTAGAACGTCCAGGAAATAATTTTGCCCGCTCAAATTAAACAGCATTCCTTTTTTGTCCTGCTGCGTATCATCCCATGAAACATGGATTGTTCCGCTTGCTGATCCCAGAGCCACGCCCGGTGTAAACGGACGGACATTGATCGTCTGAATACTCTTTCCATTGCTGATACTGATCTGTCCCTCAGGATTTACTTTGATATCATTTGGGTCAGAAACCTCACGACGAATCGTGATCGCTTTGTCGTTAAAAAACTGCACTTTACTTAGAGGAATGCCTGCGCTTTCAAGATCGCGACGCAGATCTTCTGTAAAAACAGTATAGTTTGTAAAGGGTATTGAATTCGTGGTGGTACAAGCTGATACGCCAACGATAAGTGCCAGGCCGGCAAAAAGTTTTTTAATTAGATTCATGGGATGTAATTCGTGTTTCACTATTAACTAATTCTCGATTCTTCAGGCTTAATAATACATGTAGAGAACGCAATATTACTAAAAAGCCATGCACTAACCAACTTCATATATTCTTCGCTATCAATTGTAATGTTGCTGACAATCTGTCAGAGTCTTGATATATGATTCTAACTGGAACGCAAATTTTTATGCAGTATTGCAAAGCAGAAAATAATTCTAAAATATATATTCAATAAACAGAAAAATTATGGAATCAGTGATTCAGGAAAAAGGAAATCTTAGCATTCACACCGAAAACATATTTCCGATTATTAAAAAATTCCTTTATTCGGACCACGAAATATTTTTGAGAGAATTAGTTTCAAATGCCGTTGATGCAAGTCAGAAAATTAAAAAACTTGCTTCTTATGGTGAATTTAATGGTGAACTTGGAGACTTGAAAGTGGTTGTTAAGCTTGACAAAGAGGCTAAAACAATTACGATCAGTGATAATGGCATCGGTATGACTGCCGATGAAATTAAGAAATACATTAACCAGATCGCTTTTTCAGGTGCTACCGAATTTGTTGAAAAATACAAAGATAAAGGCGAGGACGGAAAAGGAGATAAGGGAATCATCGGACATTTTGGTCTTGGTTTTTATTCTGCCTACATGGTGGCCGACAATGTCGAAATCATTACAAAATCTTATCAGGAAGGTTCGGAAGCTGTTCGCTGGATATGTGACGGATCGACAGAATATGAGTTGACATCGGCGGAAAAGGCGGAACGTGGTTCTGATATCATTCTGCACGTGGCTGCTGACTCGGAGGAATTTCTTGATGAACACAGGTTGAGAGGAATTCTGGAAAAATACGGTAAATTTCTTCCAATACAGATCGAATTCGAAGATAAGATTATTAACAATCCGACCCCGATATGGACAAAAAATCCGGCTGATTTGACGGACGAGGATTACCTTTCTTTCTACAAAGAACTTTACCCTTTCAGCGAGGATCCCTTGTTCTGGATACATTTGAATGTAGATTATCCTTTTAACCTGACAGGGGTTTTGTATTTCCCAAAATTGAAAAACGATTTTCAGGGACAGCGGGAAAAAATACAGCTTTATAGCCGTCAGGTTTTTATCACGGACGAGGTTAAAGACATCGTGCCTGATTTCCTTCAGTTGCTGCATGGGGTAATTGATTCTCCGGATATCCCATTGAACGTTTCCAGAAGTTATCTTCAGGCCGATGGCAATGTGAAGAAAATCAACGGATACATCACCCGGAAAGTAGCCGACAAACTATCCGAAATATTCAAAAACGACCGTGAAGGATTTGAGAAAAAATTTGATGATATCGGATTATTCGTTAAATATGGTATCATCAGTGATGAGAAGTTTTACGATAAAGCAAAAGATTTCTGCCTGCTTAAAAATGTCGATGGAAAGTATTTTACTTTCGAAGAATACCGCGATGCTGTAAAAGAGAATCAAACGGATAAGAACGATTCGCAGGTTTGGTTGTATACAACAGATGTGAAAAAGCAGGACGCTTTCATTGAGTCGGCTAAGAAACGCAGCTATGATGTGCTTGAGCTTACCAGTGTGATCGATTCTCACTTCATTAATACTTTGGAGCAAAAGGTCGAAAAAGTCCAGGTGAAGCGCGTTGACGCTGATACGCTTGATAAATTAATTGAGAAAGATATCACTTTGGAGAGCATCATTTCCAAAGAAGAAGAAGAGAAGGCGCAGAAACTTTTTGAAGAAGTGGTAAACAGCAAGGCTGGAACTGTTAAGATTGAGGCGATGCCGGTTGATGAGTTACCTGTTGTAATCACCTTCCCTGAATTTATGCGTCGTATGACGGACATGCAGGCCTCATCTGGTCAGCGGTCGATGTTTGGTGATATGCCACTCATGTATACCATTTCAGTAAATGCGAACCATCCTGTATTAGGAAGAATCCTGAATACCGCAAGCGAAGAGGAGCAAAAGACACTTGCGAAGCAGGTTTATGATCTGGCATTGTTGTCACAAGGTTTGCTGACAGGAAAAGATCTTACGCAATTCATCCAACGTACCGTTGTGAATTTGTAAGAAGATTGATATAAAAACAAAAATCCGCTTTCACAAGGAAGCGGATTTTTGTTTTTACACAGAAAGAAATTACTGTCTCCCTGAAATCAGTTTATCTTTAAGAATCTGCAACTCTTCCCATTTTCCCTCTTTTGCTAAAAATGCTTGTCTGGGCCATGATGTAGGATCATGCATCTGAAAACGGGGGCCCGCGTTTTTAAGAATATGTGAAATCCGGATCGGCGAAGTGTTGGCTAATTCTTCATAGGTATAAATTCCCTCTTTGTTAATTAACTCTTCAATTTTCGGGCCAATGCCCTCCACCATTGTCAAGTCATCTACTTTCTTTATACCTGGCGTGCTGACGACAGGAGCTGCTTCGGGGTAAACTGTTTTAGAGGCTTTACCGACCAGCTGCTGTGATTCCTTAAATTCTATCTTTTGCAGCCGGCAGTCGGATAGTTCTAATTTCCTGTCATCAATTGCTTCACGTAGTACCCTTATACGTCCGCTGGTCATCAGACGTGCAAGCAGCCAGCCGAGTAAAGCAGCGATAGTCAGTAATATAATAATTTCAGAAATCGCGACCGGTTTGCTGAACGGATTAAGTTGTAAGAATATCATAATGTGTTAGTTGTCTTAAAATGAAAGATTTAAAATGGGAGCCTATTCCACGCGGCCTCCGTTCAATTCATCCTGCCAGATTTTTAACCTGTCCCAGTCTCCATTGGCTGCGAGTTCAGCCTGCCGAGGCCATGTTGCAGGATCATGAACCTGAAAACGAGGATCTGACTTTGACAGTATCTCGGATATTTGTTCAGGGCTTTTCTGGCTCAGCTGTCGGAATGAGTGAATACCCGCGTCTTTCAAAATAACTTCTAACTTTGGTCCTATACCTTCGATGATTTTTAAATCGTCGTTCTGTATTTTTTCAACAACCGGCGTTGCGGCCACGACATTACGTACCTGGTTTACTTGTACGCGGTCAGCAGCGGCATTTTTCAAAACTATTTTTTGATCCTGACAATACTTCAGGTCACTGTCCAGCCTTGATAACTCCATCTCCATGTCGTTGATGAGGCTTTTTCTTGAAATGTATCCGATAATATACCCAAGAATCAACGCTACGGCCAACATTAAAATGTGCTGCCATAAGGCATCTGGATTGGCAAGAGGATTTAATTCAAACATTTTATAATGTGTTTATTAGTTTAACAAGCTATTGAACAACAATGGTTACGCGACGGTTGGCACGTTTTCCTGCCGGCGTGTCATTGGATGCTTTTGGATCAGCTTCTCCTTTCCCGCTCGTCAGGATTCTGTCCGCTGGCATACCCAGGGCGACAAATTTTGCTTTCACAATATTAGCCCGTTTTTTAGAAAGTTTCAGGTTCCACGCTGCGCTGTCGTCGCTATCTGTGTATCCTGTCAGCAATAATTTCTTATCCTTGTTCTCTGCCAAAAACTTTTTAGCTTCCTGTAAGAACTTTTCATTTTCGGACGTTTTGATATACTGAGAACTGGCTGTCGGGAAGTATAGATCAAGAGGTTTGAATATACTTTCGTACTTCTGTTCGTTAGCCAGGTCGTTTTCGGTTACAGCAAGCAGACGTTTGGCGAAAGAAAAGTCGATACCGCCACGCATAGAATCCGGGCTGAAGACGATCTCATCATTTAATTTACCATTCAAAACAAACAAAGAATCCGGTAATCCTTTTCCAACAAGATAGGATTTGATACCTGCTGCACGTGCAATACCCAGATTTGGGAAAGTCGTTGCATTTTTTTCCTGAGATGAATATAAGCCTGTAATGGTAATGATTTTGCCTGGATTGGCAACTGCAAAAGAGGCAAGCGAATCAATTTCTGCCTGTACTCCTGAAAAATTGGCATCTGCACCGGATTTGGCAAAGCCAAAGTTTCCCGGCGACTGAAGATTAAATCCGGTGCCGTCTGTAATAGTTAACGGCGTAATTGAAATCGTTGGTGTGTTAGTGTCGGTGTTTACCGTGGACGTTGAGAGTGGCGCATCGCAAAGCTGCTTAATTTTACAAACGTGCCAGTAGGTTGAGCCTCCCATCCAGCCAATAAGTAAAATCCACCAAAGTGTTTTGTTGTTTGACATAAGTATTTAAGGATTAATTTATTATATTGACTGAAACAACCTCATTCGGTCACATCATTTCACCCCTAAATAGTCGTTTCCAAGAAATGCTTAAATTATAAAAGCCCGGATTGTTCAATCCGGGCTTCATTTTATCGGTTCATTGAGATTAGGAATTCCTCGTTATTCCGGGTGCCTTTCATATGATCAAGCAAGAAATCCATCGATTCCATTGCATTCATATCAGACATATGTTTTCGTAGGATCCAGACCTTTTTAAGTGTCTCTTTATCAAGTAGTAAGTCCTCACGTCGTGTCCCTGATGCCATGACGTCAATCGCCGGAAAGACACGTTTGTTGGAAAGTTTACGATCCAGCTGAAGTTCCATGTTACCGGTACCTTTGAATTCTTCAAAGATAACTTCATCCATTTTTGAGCCTGTATCAATCAGAGCTGTTGCGATTATGGTCAGTGAACCGCCATTTTCAACATTTCTTGCTGCTCCGAAAAAACGTTTCGGTTTGTGAAGTGCATTCGCATCGACACCCCCTGATAATATTTTCCCTGAAGAAGGAACTACTGTATTATAAGCACGGGCCAGGCGCGTGATCGAATCCAGAAGGATGACCACATCATGACCACACTCTACCATTCTTTTCGCTTTTTCAAGAACGATGCTGGCCACTTTGACGTGACGGTCAGCCTGTTCATCAAATGTTGAAGCAATGACTTCCGCACGTACACTGCGCTGCATATCTGTAACCTCTTCAGGGCGTTCGTCGATCAGAAGAATCAGCAAAAATACCTCAGGATGATTGCGGGTGATGGCGTTGGCAATTTCTTTCAGAAGAACCGTTTTACCTGTCTTTGGCTGCGCAACGATCATACCGCGCTGGCCTTTTCCTATTGGCGCAAACAAGTCCAGGATACGCGTTGAATACTGGTCCGGGCGGCCGCTTAATCTCAGACATTCTTCCGGGAAAAGCGGTGTCAGATATTCAAAAGGAATACGATCCCTGATTTCTTCGGTAGTTTTGCCATTTACGGTTTCAACACGTAACAATGCGAAATATTTCTCGCCTTCTTTTGGAGGGCGGATCTGACCTTTAACAGTATCACCCGTTTTCAAGCCAAACAGTTTTATCTGGGAAGGAGACACATATATATCATCCGGACTGGCCAGATAGTTATAATCAGCAGATCTTAAAAACCCATATCCGCCATCCTGCATGATTTCGAGTACACCTTCATTGATGATCAGGCCGTCGAATTCACGGACATAGTTATTATAGTTGCGTTTGATCTTATTGGAAGGGTCTTCACGCTGCTGAGCAGGGTTCTGATTTGGTGTATTTCTTTCTGTTTGTTCAGCAGGTTGATTTGCAGGCCTTTCTTCGGATGAATTTGCCTCGGTGTTTGTCGTCTCCTCCGTATTATCCGCTTGTGTGTTCGCTTCGATTTGAGGAGAATCAGGCGTTGTTACGACGGTCTCTTCACGTCCAAGATCATCCAGCGTATCGCCGTCTTCATCATGCTGAGGGGTCCGGTCTATATTTTTAGAAAAAATTTCTTTTTTAGGAGCATCAAATTTCTTTGCAGGCCGATCGAAATTTCTTGCTGATGTATCACGTCTGCCGGTGCTTTCCGTACGTGGCGGATTGCTATTTCTGGCAGGTGTTTCACGCTCTTGCGAAAATTCTCTCGTTTCGGCCGTACCAGCGGTTGTTCCGGTGCTTTCCACCACTGCTTCGGGCGCCTGATCAAAAAGGGGAGCCGGCGTTTCCTGGGGCGCCTCTTTCCTTGGTTTGCCCGTGCGGACATTAATAGGCTTTGCCGAAACCGGAGTTTCGTTGGCTACTGTACGTCGGGCTCTTTTTTTCTTTGGCTCATCACCTTCAGCAGCCTCTGTATCGATATCAGGTGTTAGCCCGGCATTTTGCTGCGCTTCCTGTTGTGAAATAATTCGGGAGACAAGTTCTTTTTTAGGAAGTTTGGCATAATCCTGAATGCCAGAGTTTCCCGCTATTTCTTTCAGCTCAGATAGGAGCTTAAGGTTTAATTCATCAATTGTAAGCATACATAAAATATACAGTAAAGATAACTTTACCAGATGATTAATGGGATAGTGAATATAGATGGAAAAATGATAGGAGAACGCAGGTCTCGGGTCACGTGTTGGTCATTAATGCGTGAAATTCTATTTTTCTTGCATAAGTCGAAACAGACTTCGCAATACGATAAACTAAGATGGATCAACTGGAAAAGTTTGCAATTTATTGGAAATGAAGTGTGTAATTAATTTTGGGAGTATTCTTCTTACCGCTAGTTTTGAAGTCTGACGGACGTTGGACGTATCGAATAATACAGGGGTGTTTTTTACTTAAACGAAGGTACAAAACCAATTAATAAAATGCAAATACAATGTTTGAGTTTTATTAAAAAGTGTTAAAATATTTTAACAAGGCCATATTATGGGGTCGTGTTTCCCTGAACGTTAGTATTTCTCCCAATAAAAGGAGACTTTTGTGGCATTATGAATATTGTCGTTGATTCAGGCAACACGTTCGCCAAAATAGGCTGGTTTTCAGGAGATACTTTGCTTCGTTATGAAACAATGCTGAGTTTTCCGGCTCTCATAAAGTTAATAAAAGCAGAGTTACCTGAAAGGATCATGTATTCGTCTGTAGGCCGTTCGACGACTGAATTTCTGGAATCTTTGAACGAAGACGTTCCGGTTTTTAATCTTTCCGGGGAAACGCCGGTGCCTATCCGAAAGGATTACGAGACGCCGCTAACGCTCGGTGCCGACAGGGTTGCAGCAGCCGTGGGAGCAAACTGGATGTTTCAGGGTATGGACGTGCTGGTGATCGATATGGGTACATGCATCACTTATGATCTGGTTGACAGGGAGGGAGCTTTTCAGGGGGGATTAATTTCTCCCGGCGTTAGAATGCGATTTAATGCGCTTCATACGTTTACTAAAAGATTACCTCTGTTTGATCCTGAAAATAATCCGGAATTTATCGGAAAGAGTACGAAAAAAGCGATGCAGAGTGGCGTGATGAATGGCATGCTGGCAGAAATTGAAGGAATAATTGAAAGGTATCGTCACAAAATGCCGGATTTGAGCGTAGTTATCTGTGGCGGTGACATACGTTTTTTTGAAAGTAGGCTGAAACCGCCCATATTTGCAGTGCCGGAACTGGTATTAATTGGACTGAACAGAATTTTAACATATAATGTCGCTTTACAATAGAATAGGATTACTCACGATAGCAATTACGCTCGGATGCAATTGTTCGGTCTTAATATCAAAGGTTAATGCACAAGGTTTAGGCAATGCCCCATATTCGTCTCTTGGAATGGGTGAGCTTTATACTGATGCCTTTACTGCCTCGAATGGAATGGGACAGGCGGGGGTCAGTACTGCCAGCAGCTTCGAAATTAATAATCTTAACCCTGCCCTGTGGATCAGAAACAAGTTTACAACGCTTGATTTCGGCGTGATCGGGCAATACAAAAAAATTGATGCAGGTAATGCCAAACAGACCAATTCGGGTGGGAACCTGGGTTATGTGGCATTGTCATTCCCGGTTGCTAAAAGATGGACATTGGGTGTAAGCATCAAACCTTACAGTTTTGTAGATTTTACAAATACCACAACCAGAAACGTAGCCGGAACTCCCTACAATGCTTACTATTACAACAGCGGAAAAGGAGGCATAAACAAGGCATCATTTACCAATGCATTTCAGGTTGGTAAATACCTGAGTCTTGGGTTAGAGACCTCTTACTTTTTCGGGAACGTGAGAAGGTCGACGGAAGCGATGATTCCTTTCGGAGATGGAAGCGACTATCTGGCCAGTATCAACGACCGTACCACCTACAGTGACTTTGCCTTTCGCGGAGGTGCAGCTTTAAGGCTTCCTGTTAAAAAGAATAACAAACTTTTCCTCAATATTGGTGGTGCCTATACGCTGGGCACAAAACTGAATGCGGTTCATACCACTTCTTTCGAGCTGACACAGGGATCATATCCGGTTATTGAGCCCGATACGCTGGTCAACCAAAGTAACGGCAATATGACAGTTCCTTCTCAATACCAGGTAGGTTTTAGTTTTGAATGGCCTTACAAGCTGACGCTTGCTGCTGATTACAGCCACGAATCATGGACGGAATACAGAAGCTTTGGAAGTAATAATCCTTCCAGCGGTCTTAACGATGTCAACCGTTTGCATTTAGGGGTTGAGTATACGCCAAAATTCGGATCACTTAGTTACTTTGACAATGTTCGGTACAGAGCTGGCTTTAGTGCAGGCAATACACCATATGTTGTCAAAGAAACAAACGTAAAAGATACTAATTTCAGCCTGGGTTTTACTTTTCCAATGGGGCGGGGATATCAGAATTTTGTATCAATTTCCTTTATTGGCGGACAGCGTGGTGTCATGGGTACAGGACAGTTACGTGAGCGCTACGGCCGGATTTCTCTTGGACTGACGTTGCGTGAAACGTGGTTTGTTAAACAAAAAATTGACTAAAAATTGACACCTGAACGGATGTTAGGTATAAATAAGATATTCAGGTTAAAACAAAAAGGAGATATAAATTTATCTCCTTTTTGTTTTATAATGTGCTGGGCAATCATGTTGAGTGCATGTGAACAGAATAAAAATAAGGTTGGCAAGCCATATACCGGACCTATTGAGACAGTCAATGGGGTCGAAGTGAAATACAGCGAACAGGGCGCTTTGAAGGTCTTGTTAAAAACGCCGAAACAGCTGCGCTTTCAGAATGAGGATAAAGTTTTTCCCGACACAGTCAACATTCATTTCTACGATCCCACGGGAACAAATGTCATAACACGCCTGCGGGCAGATTCCGGCCGTTTTGATCAGCGTAAAAATGAATATATTGTCAAGGGAAATGTTCGCGTCGTCAAGTCACAGACACAGGAAATATTGACAACGACCGAGCTGAACTGGAGTCCGGAAACAAGAAAAGTATTTACAGATAAATACGTTACCGTTAAAAATATGGTCACGAAAGATGTGATCAATGGAAATGGTATGGATGCAGAGCAGGATTTTTCACATATCAAATTCAGGAAGGGAACTTTCAAAATGAAGTTCAACGAGCTCTAACGTTCCCTGCAGTCTTCCAGTGCTTTTGTTACCGTAGCAATGGGCGTATAGAGGCTATCATTTCCCCATTTCATATTCACATAGGTGATGATCTCTGCGATCTCCAGCTCCTGTAATTTCGGGTTTGCCGGCATCGGCCTGTGAAAGGGTTTGCCGTTCACCGTGATGGTATCCTGCATGCCGTATCGGATAATACATGCCATGGCCGACTTTTTTCCAATGATCTTTGACCCTGAAAGCGGGGGATAAAGGTTAGCCATTCCCCTGCCATCTGCCTGATGGCAATTGGCACAGTTCATTGTATAAATCTGGTATCCTTCTGCGAAGTATTGCTCCGTTTTTAGCTCTTCGGCACTTTGACATGAAAATGCAGCCAAAGCAGTTACTAGTAAAAATCCTTGTTTAATCATCAATATACTGCCTGTCGACAAACTATTTTTTATATTCTTCCAGCAATATTTTCATATCCCGCATCAGTTTCTGAGTTCCTTCTTCGGTGGTTCCGTCATACATTCCACGGATATGTTTATTCTTATCAATCAGAATGAATGCGCCGCTGTGAAGAAAACCTCCGTCCGCAGTTTTATCTTCCTGAGCAGCAGATAAATAACTTTTCTGACCCAGTGCATAGATATCTTCTTTGGGTCCGGTCAGGAACTGCCATTGGTTACCCTCTACACCCAGATCTTTCGCAAACGTATTTAGGACTTTTGGTGTATCATGTTCAGGATCAATGGTATGTGACAAGATCATCACATCCGGATTATCTTTGAATTCTTTGTAAACTTTAACCATCTGACGTTTCATTACAGGACAGATGGTAGGGCAGGAGGTAAAGAAAAAATCGGTTACATAAATCTTTCCTTCCACAATCTTTTCGTTTACTGTTTCGCCGTACTGGTTGGTAAAAGAGAAAGGAGGAATGGTATTATAAAGGGTGTCAATGACCTCTTTTCCGTTCACGATCTTTTTAACTGCGTCCCGCTCTCCCAGAATGGGTAGTTTTTTTTGGCCGCTGTCGCAGCCCCATAAAACAGCTCCTGATAAAAATAAAAAAACGGCAACCTTATAATATGCTTTTAATCTTAATCCACTCATGTCATTAATCTAAAAATTCTTTTGCTTCCTGAATGTTTTTAGAAGTAATTTCTTTCACTTCAACAATCTTATTTTTCTGTAACTCAAAATACTGAATAGCCTCTGTAGGTTTTAACTTTTTCGCCGAGTCTCCGCGGTAGTCGTGCATCCAGTCCATCATAAGCTTATCAGACTCGTTAAGTTTCTGGTTGATTTCTGTGGCCTTGATACGTTCCTGCGCAAGATTATTGCCGGCTACGCCTTCATTCTGCAGACTATCCATGCGAACGATTCTCTTAGACAGCTTCGACTTCAAGGTCATGATATCGTCCATTTGCGGCATCACGTCATCGTGGATACGCATCACTTCGCTTTCCAGTTCCAACACTTTATCCCCATCTTTGTTGCAGGATATCAGCGCACAGCTCATGCCAAATAGTACTAAATATTGTTTCATATTGATTGAGGGTTATTGATTTGTTATCCTTTGTTGATCATTTCACGTGCATTGCTGATAACCGACTCAGTCGGATCATGGCCGCCGATCATCTGCGCAATTTCCATGACACGTTCTTCATTGGTCAGCTTCTTAATTTTACTGACGGTCTTTTCTGACGAATGATCTTTGTAAACAAAATAATGAGCTTTTCCGCTGCTGGCAATCTGGTGTAAATGGGTAATGGCAATGATCTGGTGATTGTCAGACATTTTGATCATCATTTTACCCATTTTTTTAGCGATCTCTCCCGAAACTCCGGTGTCGATTTCGTCAAATATAATCGTTGGCAATTTTCTTTTATCAGCCAGGATATACTTGATGACCATCATTAGTCTGGAGAATTCACCGCCTGATGCCACCTGCCGCAGTTCCTGGAGTGCAAGCCCTTTATTCCCGCTGAACAAAAAAGCAATAGAATCGATCCCATCACTGGTCGGCGCAATTTCACTGATCTTAATGGCAAGAGATGCATTCGGTATCCCAAGCTCGATCAAACGTTCGATAATCGCTTTTTCGATGGCTTTTACTACTTTGTGTCTTTCCTTTGACAGTGCCTGGGCGCTTTTTAACATTACTTCTTCCGCTTTGGAAGCTTTTTGCTGCGCTTTTAGCAGTGCTTCGTCAAGGTTAAGGACTGTTCCGACCTTACTTTCAAGAGCATCATGGATCGCTATCAGTTCATCAACCGTCGAAACATGATGTTTCTTCTCCAGCTGATAAATGAGGTCAAGTCGCTCTCTGACAATTTCAGTTCGCCCCGCGTCAATATCAACGGACGAACTCACCGAGTCAATTTCATCGGCCAGGTCCCGCAACTCGATCAGACTGCTTTGTGCCCGCTCCCGCAGAGGCTCATAGGCTGCCACCAGCCGGCTCGCCTGCCCGATAGCAGATACTGCGCTTTTCAGGAATTCCAGGATCGAGTTATCGGGGTTATCCAGATAATCATATGCAAGCTGCAGCCTTTCTCTGATCTCCACTGCATTTTCCAGAATTAAGAGTTCCTGTTCGAGCTGGTTCTGCTCATCACTCTGAAGCGCTGCATTGCTTAATTCCTGGAATAAAAATTGATCGTAGTCAAAAGCTTTTCTCAGCTGAACGGCTTCACTTTTTAAATGTTCATAGGCTCTGGCGGCCTCCTTGAATGCGTTATAATTTTTACGGTAAGCATGAAGCAATGAAAAGTTCTGCGCATAGGTATCAACTACCTGTAACTGAAATTCGTTGCTTCCAAGCAGTATGGAATCGTGCTGGGAATGGATATCCAGAAGTTGTCCGCTTATCTTCTTTAATGTATCAAGGTTTACAGGCGTGTCATTGATAAATGCCCGTGATTTTCCTGCCACAGAAATCTCTCTTCTAACGATACATTCCTCAGAAAAATCCAGGTTTTCTTCCTCAAAATTTGGTGCAAGATCGTAGCCCGACAGATCAAAACTTCCTTCGATCACACACTTTTCTGCGGGATCGTAAAGCGACTTAACATCAGCACGGTTTCCCAACAACAAACCAATAGCGCCAAGCATGATCGATTTACCAGCGCCGGTTTCACCCGTAATAATATTTAATCCCGGATCAGGCGACATTTCCAGTTGCTTGATCAGGGCGTAATTTTTAATAAGTAAATTTGAAAGCATGCCTTAATTAAGCAGATAGTCAAGATTGGTATGAGCCGCTGATAAAATCAGGTTATTCGTCCTGAACACGAATATAGTTATGTTATCAACAAATAGGAAACACATCTGGTTCTTTATTGACGATTGCAGCTTCGGCCATGTTGTTATTGTCAGGGTTTGCTTTTCTCATCATATATCACCTCGAAGATATCTGCAATCGCTAGTATGTGCGTGTGCTCACGAGTATCCAGAATAGTCAAAAATTCAGCTGAAACTGATTTCAGCTTTCCGAAACACGTATTTCCGGACCTTGGAACGGCATTCACTAAAAGTTCGCCTGACGTACTGCCAAGTTTCGCAAAAATATTTTCCGAAGAAATCCGGGTAAGGCGTTTGCCCATAGTCTCATCAGTGAAGGTTGGTCGTAAGAAATTATTGAGAAAGCCGTTGATACAATTGTGTCTTTGAAGGATCAAGGCTAACAAGTATGGTTTGTGCAGCTCGTTTTTCTTCAGGTGTTGCCTCTTTCATAATCTGGAAAATCTCATCTGATTTCGCGTCAAAAAAAGAATTAATGACAACACTTCCCGGCCTTAGTTGCGCAACCGCTTTAGCAGTATTAAGGAGGTCAAGCGTTTTGGTCCGCGTCTGAACCGGATTTTGTGTAGCCACATCCAAACCCTGGCGGTAATAATTATAAAGGCTTTCGCGGAAAGGGATGAACTGCTGGCTCATCAGATTTTCAATAAGCCAATACCGGTTTCTGGAATCTCCGTTTCCTTTCCGCTGATCCCATCCCTTGGCGCCTGCTCCCGCTGTGCTGGCCAGGTTAGCAATATTAAACGCCCTTTGCAGATAAGGTGTTCCGCCAAGGTTACTAAATGAATCATAATCAAGAATCAACGCGGTATAGGCATAGAAAGCAAGAATGTAAGGCAATTCGTCTGTATAACTGTTCTCATTGAAATACATCTGAGTAGTCGGGAGATAGCTAAATGTGAAATTTCTGTCAACATAGCTCAAAAGAACCGTTTCGTAAGCAGAATTGTACACTGGCCGTGCAATGACAAGCTGAGCCGTTCCTTCATAACTTCCCTGCGCGAGTGACCTTGTCAGATTGATATTTAATTTACATTTAACCCGTTCGTCTTTGCCGAACGTCTCTCTTGTCCAACTGGTATTGTTCAGAAAATCTGATATGTAAGACTGCAATTTAGCCATAGACTGAGGATCTGTCTTTTGCTGGGCAACCAACTGATCGTAGTTGAGACTAACGGTGAACTGAAGCTCCTGAGCGGATACGGTCGTTACAGTGAAACCAATCAAAAACAGCAAGAGGGTAATAAACCTTTTCATACTTCGCTCCATTTATTCAAAATAATTTTAAGAATATCCTGCGCAACCTCGGTTTTAGATTTTAAGGAAAACCGGCTTACATTTTCTTGTCTGTCAATAACGGTAATTTTATTGGTATCGTGTGCAAAGCCCGAACCCGGATCGTTTAAAGAGTTTAAAACGATGTAGTCAAAGTTCTTTCGACGCAGCTTTTCAAGTGCATAATCCAGCTCTCGTTCCGTTTCCAGAGCAAAGCCCACCAGCAACTGGTTTTCTTTTTTCTGATATCCCAAAGTTCCTGCGATATCATCTGTTTTTACAAGATCCAGTTTCATTTCGTCACCTTGTTTTTTTATCTTTTGTTCAGCTACATGGGCTGGTGTGTAGTCGGCTACCGCAGCAGAAAATATGACCAGGTCACTTTCAGCGAAATGTTCCCGGGTGACGTCAAACATTTGCCTTGCTGTTTCAACGTCAATGCGTCTGACACTTTCATCTGGCGTTGCAAGGCTTGTCGGCCCGCTTACCAGCGTCACCTGCGCACCAGCTTCAGCAAATGCCTTAGCTAAAGCATATCCCATTTTACCCGAAGAGCGGTTGCTGATATAGCGGACAGGATCTATCGGCTCTGCGGTCGGGCCAGCCGTAATCAGAACTTTCTTATTTTTTGTAACTGTACTGGCCGCGAAGTGTTTAATGATCTTTGTGATAATTTTATCAGGCTCCGTAAGTCTACCTTCCCCAACCAGCCCGCTGGCCAGTTCTCCAAATTCTGCTTCGATGATATAGTTCCCGTAACGAAGAAGCGTACTAATGTTGTTTTGTGTAGAAGGGTGGCGGTACATATCAACATCCATCGCCGGGGCAAAAAATACAGGACAGCGTGCAGACAAATAGACCGCAGTTAACAAGTCGTCACAGATTCCGGCCACACATTTGGAGAGTGTTCTGGCAGAAGCCGGAGCAATAATCATCAGGTCAGCCCATAAGCCCAATTCTACATGATTATTCCAGGTACCGTTTTGTGACTGTACAAAAGAAGTATAAACCGGATTTTTTGAAAGCGTGCCTAACGTGAGCGCCGTGATAAACTGGTGGGCGGCTTCGGTCATAACAACCTGCACTTCCGCACCCTCTCTGATCAACAACCTAACAAGTAATGCTGATTTGTACGCAGCAATGCTGCCTGAAACACCAAGCAAGATCTTTTTACCTTTCAGATTCAATCGTCTTAATGCAAATGCACGGTTAGGTGAATTAATTTGGGCATTCAGCCTGGAAAAAAAGAAACCAGTCGTAAGAACAAAATTAATGTTTACGACTGGTTTTTGTTAAAGAATAATCAGAAACTATTCTTCTGTTGTATCTCTGTAACTGTGATAAGTTTTTCCTTCGATAAACTCGTCAATTGCAATACTGCCGGCTTTAGGCATACGCTCATAAAATTTAGAGATTTCAATCTGCTCGCGGTTTTCAAAAACCTCTTCCAGATTGTCAACTCCCGAGGCAAACTCAGCAAGCTTGTTATTGAGTTCCTCTTTCATTTTGCTGGATATCTGACGCGCTCTCTTAGAGATTACCGATACCGACTCATATAAATTCCCAGTTACGTCAGCTATTTTGTCCGTATCGCGGGTAATGATGGATGGATTCGTTGCCATGCTTACTTTGATGATATAGTTAAAAGTCTTTATTATAAAACCGAAAACCGGCTTACTAGTTTTGTTTTTGATCAGCGCTCGTAGATGCTGTAACCTTGGTAGGCCGTGAACCTGAATCTGGTTGTGCTTCCATCTGTTTCTGACGTTCTTTCTCAGCCTGCGCCATTATTTCAAGTTCCTTCTGGCTGTTTTCAAACATTTTTTCAGCATCCCGAAGATATTTGCCTGATGGATATTTGTCAACCATTTCTTTGTAAAACTTGACAACGTCCAGATATCTGTCTTTCTGTTTTACACTAAAACTGTTTGAGGCAAGATTATACTGTGACTCCACTTTCAGGTAAGCCAGCTCTTCATTAAATTTTGAATCCGGAAAATCTTTACGGAAGTTATCAATGGATATTACAGCTGATTTAAGTGACATCATATTAAAGTCACTGATCTTATAATATAACTTCGCCTTATCATATGCTTTTAATTCAAGCTTCTCACGAAGTTCAAGGATATAACGCGTACACTCATCTCTAAATGTACTTTGCGGATACGTATTGATAAAATCCTGCATCGCAGAAATAGCGGTAAAGGTACTCGCCTGATCCAGGTTGTGAGGGGCAGAGTCTTTGTACAATGAAAAAGCGTGCATGTATAATGCTTCCTGAGCATAATCGCTTCTTGCGTAAGTGTCATAAAACTTCTTGAACAAGAATTGGCTGGTATTGTATTGGCCTTGCTGATATTGGGTATACGCATAATAGAACTGAGCAAGCTCAGATTCATTGCTACCTTTAAGCAAAGGAATAAGTTCTTCAAATAAAAGCCCTGACCGATAGAAGTCTCCCTTCTTATAGTAAGTCATGGCAGCATCATACTTCTGCTGGTCTGTTCCAGTTTTCTGAAGCTTTGAAAATTTGCTGCAGGAAGTAATGATTAGTACGGCAAAAAATAGCAAGAAGTAACTTGCACGGTTGTTTTTTAGCATATAGCTGCAAAGATAATAAAAAAAAGCTACACCATTCATAACGAATGCGTAGCTAATAATAGTATTGTAGAAATTCTATTGTTGATGGCGGACAAGCATCTTTTTAGTTGCGACTTTCTTCCCGTCAAGGGCCAGTTGATAAAAATAAAGGCCGGTTGACATCTCGCGTGTGTTCACGCGAAGTTTGGTCTCATTTCTTGAAAGTGAATATTCCTGCATCTGAGACCCAAGTACGTTGTAAAAAATCAGTTTAGCGTCTCTGATATCTCCAGACATGGCATAGTCCAGTTCAGCATACTCACTGGCGGGGTTTGGGTAAATATTTGAAACTGTAATTTTATCACTTGTATAAAGCTGCTCTTCTACACGGACAGCAGATTCGACGGATGAATTGCGTTTTTCGGCCGCTTTTTCAACAACTTCTCCTGCTGAGACGGCAGTGCTTTCTGCTGTTGCGGTGTTTGAAAATAAAAGTGTACGATAAAATTTGTTCAGGGCCATAGGCTTTTGAACCGAAAGAGGCTTGTAATTGAGCACATCAGGTACATTGGAAAACTTCATGTTCCCGGTGGTCATCGTTTTCTTTTTAGGAGCAATATTTAGACGGCTGCCGTTTGTAACGGCTTGCGCGTGGATTCCTGTCCAGGCAAAGAATGTGCATATAATAAGATAAAGTATAGTTTTCTTCATAGCAATAATTCGTAATACTTTTAGCAACTCCTACTAGCCTCATTCAAAAAGTACTTTACAAAAATATAGAGAAAAAATTGGAACTTCAAAATATATTGTGTGAATGAGCGTTTTTATTTTTAAGCATAAAATAACCATGCCTGAAATCTCTCATTTCACTCAATTCTTAAAATTATTCCAACCATAGTGTCTTTAATTTTGTAGGTTTATCAGAAACCCGCCAATTGAACCCGTCAAGCTGCCTTTCAATGGGTTTTATTTGTTTTGGTGGTATTAATCTTCCATCCGGTTTGCCGATAAATGCGATCCTATTTACCCGGTTATCCACAAACTGCAGGTTCATTCTTCCACACTCCACACGATTCAGGCCAATCATTTTTTCTTTGTCGTCTATTGCGTAATACACACTTTCGCCATTTCCATCGACCAGTACCTGCCTTAACTTACTTTCCGGTGCAAAATATGCATTAATGGTTCTACCTTTAACCTGGTTAAATTGTTGTACCAGAGTATCTTCAGTAATGACAAAGGCCTTACTTTTTAACAGCATGCGGTTAATGGCATTGTTCACCAGAAACGCACTTATCGTATCGCCTTCCATCTGGTAATGCTGACTGCTCCACAAAATCGGTTTCTTGAAAAATAAGATTGTCGAATCTGCCGTATTATAACTTATTGAATCGCATTTCCCCTGGAAATCAGATTTGTATATAAAAACATTCCTGTCGCCGACCAGTCTTCTGGTACTGTCACGTGCATTTTCGAACGAATACAAGGTATCTGCCCTGATGTACAATGTGTCATTCGAGACCACGTTTCGAACATATGCGTGGCCATATATTTTAGAAAAACCCTCGGCTTTCCGGTAAAATCCGTGGTCACCGTTCAGGATTGTATTGTCTTTTTTTGCAACAATTACCACATTGCCTTTTCCTTGTCCATTGTTCTTTTGTCCTTCTACAAACAGTGAATCAGCGGTAAGGGTATACGTTTCATTGTCTACCGTTGTTCTGGTTTTAAAAACAGATTCGCCAGTCTGTGAATTATACTGTCCGCGGTTGCTTAATAATGTGCCGTCTTTGTTCACAATTTTGCTTGGTCCGTTAAAGTAAGACCACTTTGTGACGGAATTATAAAGTAAAGTATCGGTCAGCAGCGTGTATTTTTTATTTACAAGCTTCACATTCCTGTAATAGGTAAATTCCTTTGTGTTGGTGTTATATATCCCTTCATTACTCGTCAAGACATTCTCAACGTCAACAGTACGGCCAGGAACTTTGTAATAAGCAATTCCGGAAGCCATATTATATTCCATCTTCCGTGTTGTCAGGGTTTTTACTTTATCTTTTAGAACCGTTTTTCTCCCGCTGACAATAGCGATCCTCGAATTTCCAAAATAATGCAGCGTATCGCCTGTTACCGTGATGGTATCACCCTGATTAATCCTGACATTTCCATAAGCTTCAATGATGTTGGTACTTACGTTTTGAATCGCCAGGTCACTGTATAACAGGGCACCCTTATGCCTGAACACACCGTTGATCACACGACGGCTATCAACCCCGTTTTCACTGATCAGCTCAAGCTCATCTGATTTCAACAATTCAACAATATCGCCGGTAGCGCCCTGCTGAGCGGGTGTAATCTGCTGAGCCATGATCGATGGTGAGGTACATAGTATAGCAAAGAACGACAATTTGAATATATAGTCTTTGATTGTTATGACGCTTAAAAGTTTAAAAGGGTTGCAAACTTTTATAAATAATTTTTTCTTCATCTTGCTATGGTTTCCTTTGCCTCAGGAAATGGAAGTTTTCCTTGGATTTCACTTACACGGTAAAGGTAATCTGTTGATATATTTGCCAAAATTACATCAATTACAACTCTTCATGGTATGTTGGAAGCTTTTTTAACTTTTATTAACCAACAAAAAATCGATCTTGACAGAAAGTCGACATTGTTGACGGTAAGCGGAGGAGTTGATTCTATTGTACTTGTCGATTTATTTTACCGTGCCGGATTTAAGGCAGGCATTGCACATTGCAATTTTGGTCTTCGAAACGAAGAATCGGACGGTGATGAAGCATTTGTTACTGCACTTGCGGATACTTACGGATTTCCATTACATCTTAAAAGATTTCAGACCAGGGAGTACGCAAAAAATAAGGGAGTTTCGACCCAAATGGCAGCAAGAGATCTGCGATACCGTTGGTTCGGTGAGATAAGGAAAGAATTTGGTTATGATTACGTGGCTACTGCGCATCATATCAACGATTCTTTAGAAACTGTACTCCTGAATTTTACCAGAGGAACGGGGCTGGCAGGGCTGCATGGAATTGCGGCAAAAAATGACGCCTTAATCAGGCCATTGCTTTTTGCTTCGCGGAATACCATTGAAAATTATATTCATGATAACCAGCTTAGCTGGCGCGAGGATAGTTCTAATGAAAGCGACAACTACCGGCGAAATTTGATCCGCCATAAAGTTGTCCCCGTTTTAAAAAGCGTTAATCCCGCTATTGAGGATACATTTAATACATTTACAAAACGTATCAGCGCAGCGGAGAACCTTTTAAATGGTTTTTTGGATGTATGGAAAACATCCACTTTTCAAGATGACGGAGACAATTGCCGGGTTGTCATTCGGTCACTGATGATGTCTTCGGAGCCTGTTTACAGGTTATGGTATCTGCTTAAGGATTACGGTTTTGGTTACCTGCAGGCCGAAGAAATTTTTAGGGCTGCTGATAAGATATCAGGTAAAGTCTTTTACTCCGCCACCCATCAGGTACTTAAAGACAGAGATTATTTTATAATTTCCCCGAAACAAGGGGGTGAAAAAGTATCTGTTCTGGAAATTGTGAAAGTGCCTGGCACTTATCCGGTTGGGACAACAATGCTTACGTTTGATATTTCATCACATGCTCTTGACTTGAAAATGGAGGCTGATAAGTCCTTTGCATATCTCAATGCAGATAAAATTGAATTTCCGCTGCGTATTAGACCATGGATGGATGGTGACACATTCTGTCCATTTGGTATGGGAGGTAAGAAAAAGAAGGTAAGTGATCTTTTGATCGATTTAAAACTGAATAGAAATCAGAAGAATCAAACGAATGTTCTTTTGAACGGCAATGGAGATATTACTTGGGTAATTGGTTTGCGGGCTGATGAGCGTTATAGGGTAGTTCAAAAGTCTAAAAATATTTTAATGGTTCAGGCAAGAAATCTGGAAGATTAAGTTGCCTGAAAATTTGTATAATTTTCCTTAAAAAAATATCTGGTGTGAAGTGATTTATAAACAGGTATTTAGGTTATTCTGGTTGGTTATTTTCAAATTTATCTTCAAAATATTTTCACCTAACAGTTGCAGGTTTGACTTTTCTTTTTACCTTTGCACCACGTTTCGGATACGCCGAAACAAATAGAGAGATGGCAGAGTGGTCGAATGCGGCGGTCTTGAAAACCGTTGTAGGGCAACCTACCGGGGGTTCGAATCCCTCTCTCTCTGCGGATAGCAATATCGAAAACAATTAAAACCCTGTAAATTAACCATTTACAGGGTTTTTTGTTTTCTGGAATCACCGTTCGTTTTGCACAACATAATGCCGTATCGACGGTGACGCGGCCTAAAGGGTTTCGATTAAGACTATTTCCTGGATTCCTGGTCAAAGGAATTGAATCTACTCAATAGGGTACCAAAATCGTAGATCGGGAGGATAGTAAGGATCTGAAAATGCGAAAGCGGATTTTCAGATAGCATCAATAGCGCAGCGCCGGAGACGGGCTCAGTTGCTGCGTGAATGACGCCGTTGATATGGACGACTAGAAGTTTTTTTTGGTAAAGTTAGGTAACATCATTGAAAAGAACCGCCTTTACAACAGCATCAGATCAAAGCCAAATATGCTTTGCGTTAGATTCAGCCATTTTATCTGGAAATTTATTCAGCCCGCCATTTTTACATCAGCCATTATACTTTACATATCGTTTTGACTTCACAGGAACTGGCATAGCCCGGATCTATGAGCTGCATGACAAGGTAGAGCAGCCTGCCTGCCTGGTCGCCCAGTCGGGACGCATTTTAAAAAACTCATCATGGTCTGACGAATAGGGATCTTTTAAAGCCTGCCGTAGTTTTTGAAAGAGTTCATTCTCACCCTTTCCCAATTCTTCAATTGCCATATGAAGCAGGTAATTTCTTAAAATAAACCTTGGATTGGCTTCGCGCATGCGCTTTAAACTATTGGTCCTTGTACAGGTGTTCCGACTTAGCCGGTCCTGGTAACGCTTCAAAAGAGTAAAAAGTCCGGTGGTATCGCGCGGTTCAGGGGCATTATAGAGACAGCCCTGAAAGTGAATAAGCATGTCTTGCTCAGTGGCCAATTCTGTCGGCAGGTCTATCAGCAACTGATAAAAGATTGTCATATCAGGCTGGATTGACGTCAATAATCTTTCAAATTCAGCAACAAGTTTCACATCATCATCATCGTTTATGCCGTTTAAGCCCAGTTTATTCGCCATCATGGCGTAGTACTTACTAGAAAAATCTTCTTTATAGGCCTTAAGCTGTACTTCTAGCCGGTCAGTTTCTGGAACGATTGGAAGCAACGCATTTGCGAGTCGGCTGAGATTCCAGTACGCTATATTGGCCTGCTTTCCAAACGCATATCGCTTTCCTGGTAAGTCGGTGGTATTAGGCGTAAATTTAGGGTCATAATTGTCAAGAAAAGAATACGGACCATAGTCAATGGTTAAACCAAGTACAGACATATTGTCTGTGTTCATAACCCCGTGTACAAAGCCAACCCTCAGCCACTCAACGATCATAGTGCTGGTACGTTCGACGACCTCGCCAAACCAGCGCAGTACTTTGTCGTCTCCTTGAATATGTGGATAAAAGTGCTCGATCGTCCAGTCTATCAATGCGGTTAGGTTCTCGGTCTCGTTTCTGGCGGCAAGCATTTGAAAGTTACCAAAACGTAAAAAGCTCGGGGCTGCACGCATTACTATGGCGCCTGGCTCGTCAGCAGGATGCCCGTCGTAAAACATATCACGTGCGACTGCTTCGCCTGTGGTTACAAGTGCCAGTGCCCGCGTCGTTGGGACACCCAGGTAATGCATCGCTTCGCTCATGAGGTATTCACGTACGGACGAACGTAAAACTGCACGACCGTCAGCTCGCCTAGAATACGGGGTAGGGCCAGAGCCCTTTAGCTGTAGCTCCCAGATTTTCCCTTTGGGGCTTTCCCATTCGCCCAAAGTGATTGCCCGACCATCACCAAGCTGGCCTGCCCAGTTGCCGAATTGATGGCCGGCATAACAGGCTGCATATGGATACATTGTTGGGGTAATAAGATTACCACCCAGAATTTGTATATCGTCCGGACCGGGTTCTGCGATCCCCAGGCAATCGGCCAGTTCGGTAGACCAGGCTATAAGTTCAGGTTTCCCTACGGACGTTGGTACTGCGTTGCTGTATAAAACCCCCGGCGTTTGGCGTGCGTGAAGATTGCCGCTATGATCACCCGGGAAGGTATCTGCAAAATTTTTTCTGAATTGTTTTGAACTTAAATTTTCCATAAAGGGCAGCTGAGTTAATTGAAAGTGATTTAAAAATATCCCATTTATCATACACTGGTGCAAGTGATTTTCTTATACCTAGTAGTACAACCTCCGGAATCCTTTTAAAAAATATGATCGGCTAAGTACTATTTTGATGTTTTGATAAACAGTCAAAAGATATCAGGCATATGCTTAGAGAAAAATGAACCGTACGCCACGTATGGCCGCTTGTCTGTTACTTTCAGTAAAATATAGAAAATCAACTTCATTAATATAAAACGATTATGGTGAATAAAGGAATTTCTAATATTCGGTTCGTGATGGCCGCTTCATTATAACAGCATGCCAGAACTCCCGCAGGATATCCAGCAGTCAATAAAGACAATTGGGTGCAGTCACCGAATCGGTGCAGGAATTTATAAAGGGATCGTTATAGGAGGGCCCCAGGCCGGTCAGCGACCGCTTGTTGACTTGTAACGCAAGAATCTACACAGGAGGTTCGGCAGATTTCGCTATTTGCCCCATAGGTCCAAACTTATCTTTGTCAGAATATTACCCTACTTTTTTTGCTGAAAACCTGTATTGCTCAGGCGATTGTCCCATGTTTTTTCTGAAAACCCTGGAAAAGTAGAATGGGTCATCATAACCAAGCGTCATGGCGATTTCTTTTATTTTTGATTCGTTGGCATAAATCAACTGGCATGCTTTCTGCATTTTCAGGTGAATGAAATAGTCCATCGGCGCCATTCCCGTACCCTTCCTGAAGAGCATGGAAAAATGTGAGCAGGAAAGCTGATGTTTCACAGCCATATCTTCCACCAACAGCTTTTTATCCAGGTTCATCCGCATATGTGTGATGGTTTCCGTGATCATATCCGCTTTGCTGTTACATTCTGAAACCAGGTGTTTTTCAGGATAGAGAAATAGGGCCATGAAGTAATGAAGGCACATGGTTGCATTCGACAGGTTTTCCAGGCTATAGCCCATTTCCAGGCTATGGTATATCTGGTGCCAGGTATCCAGTGCTTTTTCATTGAATACCATGTTTAGCGGTCCTTTTTGAGGGGTAATCTGCAGGGAATGATTGAAGCTGCTGATTGCATCTCCGGTAAAATGTACCCAGTAAATCGTCCACGGATCTTCATGGTCAGCCCAATAGCGGATATACTGGTCAGTTGCAGGCAGAAGCATAAACTGGTTGGCCGTCACTTCATATTTTTTGTCACCTATTACATAATGCCCTTTACCCTGGATGCAGTAGATCAGAATATTGTCCTCGCAACCTTTACGGCGTTCCCGGTAATGAAATAGTGCCTTGGGGAAATAACCGATGTGTGTAATGTAGAGCTGAAAAAGCGCAGGATTTTTGTGAACGACATCACGCAGAATGCCCGGCGGCAGGCTGATTAATTTCTCACCGTCAAACCCGTCCCTTCTTCTGAAACCACTGTTCATATGCTGAATCTTTTTATAATCGTATTTTCCAGTATGTCGATTTTAGTTATTCAATAACTGGTGAATATAGCGTTTAAATTTAAATTTATATCAAATGGATTATAAAAACAAGTCATTTTTAAAATAGCCTTATCATAGAATTGTCCATATAAATAATAGAATACACTATCGTTAACAGCCAGGCGCTATGCTACTTTTGGTCCGTGATTATACTTTCCATTATTCTATGTTTTTGCTAGCTGACAAAGTCGTTTTTTTAACGGGAGGAACCGAGGGGATCGGATTTGAATGTGCCAGGGTATACCAGCAGGCGGGTGCCCGTCTCTGCATCATCAGCAACGATACGGAAAGTATCCGCCAGGCAAGGTCTAAGCTGGACCCTCAGGCAGCCGAGTTTGTTCTCGCAGATGTGGCCAGTTCTGTTCAAATCAAAAATGCCGTTGAACGCTGTCTGGAAGTTTTTGGCCGGATCGATGTTATTCACAATAATGCCGGTATTTCAAATCCTTCGAAAGCGTTGCATGATACCTCAGAAAAGGAGCTCAAAAGGTTGTTCGAGGTCAATGTCGGCGGAATTCACCATACGACTTTGCACGGCATCAGCGCGCTGAAAAAATCGGGCGGCAATATCCTGAATACTGGTAGCCTTGTCGGTGAAATTGGACAGGAGATTCATGCGGCCTATACGGCCACCAAAGGAGCCGTACATGCCCTGACCCGGTCAATGGCACTAGACTACGCGCCTTTCGGGATCCGGGTCAATGCGGTAGCACCAGCTGGTGTGATCACACCGCTTCTGCGTACCTGGAGCCAGCAGCAGCCTGATCCGAATTCTGCCGAAGAATATCTAAACAACATTCACCCTCTCGGTTACTGTCCTGAGGGAGATGTCGTTGCCGATGCCTGCCTGTTCCTGATTTCCGGTATGGCGCGCTTTGTCACAGGCTGCATTCTGCCGGTCAGCGGCGGTGCGGAGCTTGGCTACAAAAAACTTACAAGCAAACAGAACCATTTCCATGATTTATAAGACCGCAGTAAAAGACGCGCGCTATCCGCTCGGCGGCAGCGCCGGAAGTGATGCCATTCACCGCGACCCTGTTTATTCCTATGCAGTAACAGAGCTGATTGACGATAGCGGGCTGACCGGAACCGGCTTTGCGTTTACGCTGGGAGAAGGCAATGAGCTTGTCTGTAAAGCTGCGCAGTATTTTGCAAAGAAGTTTATTGGCAGGGATATAGAAGAAACGATGGCCGGTTTCGGTACGCTGTTCCGGCAGCTTTCCGACGATCAGCAATTTCGCTGGCTCGGACCGCATAAGGGTGTGGTACATCTGGCACTGGCATCGGTAACCAATGCTTGTTATGACCTTTGGGCTAAAAAGCGCGGCGTTCCGCTCTGGAAACTGTTAACGGATCTTTCACCCGAAGCACTGGTCAGTACGCTGGATTTTTCTTATCTGGAAGATGAGCTTACCAGGGATCAGGCAATCAGCCTGTTGACGGCCCAGCAGGCAAGCCGCGCAGACCGGGAAGGTATTCTGCAGGCTGGCTATCCGGGTTACGATACCTCAGTTGGCTGGTTTAATTACTCAGACGAGAAAGTGCGTGATAATTGTAAAAAGGCTGTTGCAAACGGCTTTACGGCGATGAAATTGAAAGTTGGATCTGCTGATCCGGACCGGGATATCCGCCGGGCGCACCTGGTTCGTGAAATAGCCGGCGAGGATGTGAAAGTAATGCTCGACGCCAATCAGCAGTGGAATCTGCCCGAGGCGCTAACTATCTGTAAAAAACTGGCGGATATGAATCCCTACTGGATTGAAGAACCCACGCACCCCGACGATGTGCTGGGGCATCAGACACTCGCCCGAAAAATTGCACCTGTCAAGTTGGCTCTGGGGGAGCATGTGCCAAATAAGGTAATCTTCAAAAACTATCTTCAGGCCGAAGCTGCCGCATTTATTCAGGTAGATGCTGTCAGGGTAGGTGGCGTAAGCGAGTTTCTCACCGTCAGTTTGTTATGCAAAAAATCCGGCATTCCGGTTGTTCCCCATGTGGGTGATATGGGGCAGCTGCACCAGCATCTGGTGCTGTATAATCACATGGCTATGGGGCATGAAGCTTTATTTTTGGAGCACATTCCGCATCTGCAGAAACATTTTGTGCATCCGGCCCGTATCAGGAACGGCGTTTACGAAACTCCTCAGGAACCAGGTAGCAGCTGTGAACTGATCGGTTTAAATCATTGAACTAATTGAGTTGCGCTATGATCGATACCCTTGATATTACAATCAGCGCTTTTTACATTACAGCGATTTTTGTAACCGGACTGTGGGCTGGATTGAAACATAAAAAGCAATCGGCAAATAGCACAGGAGAGGCAGGTGCTTACTTCCTGGCTGGAAAAACCCTGCGCTGGCCAACCATCGGGCTCGCTTTATTTGCCACCAACATTTCGTGCGTGCATCTGGTCAGCCTTGCCCAGAGCGGATTTGACAGCGGATTGCTGAACGGCAACTTTGAATGGATGGCTGCCTTCGTACTGATTCTGCTGGCCTTGTTCTTTGCACCGTTTTACATCCGCTCCGGCGTATCCACACTGCCCGATTTTCTTGAAAAACGATACGATCGTGCATGCCGCGACTGGCTAGCCGTCATTTCAGTGATTTCGGCAGTAATCGTGCATATTTCTTTTTCATTGCTGGCAGGCGGTATTGTCCTGCAGACCTTGTTTGGTGTGGATATGTACCTGAGCATAATTTCCATTTCCATCATTACAGCCATATACACCATTGTCGGCGGACTTACAGCCGTGGTAGTCACGGAGTCCATACAAACCGTGGTCCTGCTGGCTGGTGCAGTGATCATCAGTGTGGCAGCTTTTAACAAAATGGGAGGATGGGAACCAATGGTGCATGTACTGCAGGCAACAGACCAGCTTGAAAAACTTTCGATGATGCGGCCACATGGAGACAACAGCGGCATGCCCTGGTATGCAGTTTTTCTTGGATATCCTGTTTTAGGAATATGGTACTGGTGCGCTGATCAAACAATTGTCCAGCGCGTATTGGGAGCTAAAGATGAAGATCATGCACGCATAGGGCCGCTTTTCTGCGGATTTATCAAAATATTGCCTGTTTTTATTTTCGTGCTTCCCGGCTTGTTTGCCTATACTTTGTGGCAATCCGGCGGTCTGGATATTTCTGCTTTGCAGACAGTGGAATCGGGTAAAACAGTAACAGACAGCAAAGGAATTTATACTCTGATGATCACCCAGCTTTTGCCAAAAGGACTTGTGGGTATTCTGGTAGCTGCCTTGTTATCGGGTTTAATGAGCCAGATCTCCGGCGCACTTAATTCCATTTCAACATTGGTGAGTTATGACATGTACCAACGCCGCAGACCAGGTGCGTCCGATCAGGAGCTGATCCGTGTGGGAAAAGTTTCGGCTGGTATCGCTCTGATTGTTTCGCTGGCCGTGCTCCCGCTGCTGAACCGTTACGAAAGTATTTTTAACGGGCTTAATGACATTATTGCACACATTGCACCACCCATTACCTGCGTATTTTTGTTAGGTATTTTCTGGGAAAAGGCCTCGGCTGCCTCGGCCAGGTATACCCTTTGGATCGGTTCGGCCATAGGGGTTACTGTTTTTGTTACCAACAAATTGTACCCCGAAACTTGGGCAGGACAAACTCCCTTTATGATGATGGCATTTTATCTGTTTTGTCTGTGCATAGTAATTCAGGTCATTTTTTCATATTTCTTTCCGGTTCAGCATACCTGCGAAAGCCTGCAGCTTTACTGGAAATCTCCGCAGGAATCCCTTCGGTCACCCGGCTGGAAGGGCTTGGGTAACTATAAAACGCTTTCCCTGCTGCTAGCCATGTTTATGTGTCTGTTGTTCTGGTTTTTTAGGTGAGTTCGACAAATTAAAATCATTGAATTTTATTGATTCTCTGCACGCACATCAGTCCGGATGCTGCTAAGGATGCGCTACGCTCTAATTGTCTGAATCTGTTCTTTATTTTAATAATCGTATTATCCATCTTTTTATCAGGTTAGTCCATTTCAAGGTGATTCTTGCCTTTCTAATTTTACTTCGTCGAATAGTATAAAATAATGAATTAATATGGAAAATTTTACCTCGAGCCGGTGGCAGCTTTTCAGACCACTGCTGACTTTATTACTGGGTGCAGTCAGTATTGTTTCAGTCTTCGCCCAGGCGGTGGATGTTAGCGGAACCGTGACTTCCGCAAGTGATCAAACCGGCTTGCCGGGTGTTTCAATTTCTGTAAAAGGTACAGCTTCGGGAACCGTTACCGATATGAATGGCAGGTATTCTTTAAATACCGCAAATCCCGACGCTATCCTTGTTTTTTCCTTTATTGGCTATGAAGCCGTTGAAATGATGCTCGACGGCAGAAGTGTCATTGATGTAACCATGAAAGAAGATCTCAAACAGTTGAATGAGGTAGTAGTCGTAGGTTATGGAACACAGAAAAAAGTTAACCTGACCGGCGCGGTAGCTACGGTGAGCGGTGATGAAATGATTAAAAGACCGGTGACGAATCCTACTGCGATGCTGCAGGGAACCATGCCAGGTGTGCAGATCACGCAGGGCAGGGGAGAGCCTGGTAATGAGGGCATATCCATCCGTATCAGGGGCACTGGCACATTCAGCGGCGCTGGCTCAGATCCACTTGTGCTGATCGATGGTGTACAGGGTAACATGTCGGATCTGAATCCGAATAACATTGAAAGTGTATCGGTACTGAAAGATGCGGCTTCGGCTTCAATTTATGGGGCACGTGCGGCAAATGGCGTGATTCTGGTTACCACCAAGAAAGGCAGTGACGGCAAATTAAGTGTACAGTACAGCGGCAATTATGCTATCAATAAACCCACCAAGTTGTTTGACCTGATCACTAATTCGGCTGAATACATGGAGCTGTACAACGAGGCGCGTGTAAACTCAGGCCTGACCTCCGGACTGTATTCACAGCCGCAGATTGATGCATACCGCAATGCTACCGACCGCAATCTTTATCCCAATACGGACTGGCTGAGCCTGATTTTTCAGACGGCTCCAACGCACATGCACAACCTGACCTTTGATGGCGGACGCAACGGCACACATTTCAACGCCTCGATCGGGTATGTGAACCAGAAAGGTATTATGAAAGGGTTTGACTATGAAAAATACAATGCCCGGCTGAACATTGCCTCACAGATCAACAAGAAGATCAAGTTTGGTGCCAACATTGCCTTGAAATCCGGAAATACGGAGTCACCTGTTTTTGGTTCCGAAGATATGTTTTTGTCAGCCATGTCACAGGCGCCTACCTATGCCCCGCAGCTGGCAGATGGCAGCGGACGTTTTACCTATAAAGCCTATGATCTGGAATATAACAATAAAAACCCGATGGCACTTCTGGCAGGAAAAATTAACCGCGACAAGCAGGACTATTCTGCTAATACCCAGGGTTGGTTTGAAGTAAATCTTTTGAAAGGCCTTACCTGGTATGCCAAGGGTGCAGTAAATGCCGATTTTTACAAGACAAAATCTTTCAAGCCACCGCTTCAGCTTTATAATTTCCGAACGAACGATTTTATGGCAACGCTTGATCTGGGCGGAGGACTTGAAGTCCAGGACGAGCAGAATATTTACACCAACCTGTTCTCCTACCTGAACTACGAGCAGACTTTAGGGCAGAACCATTCCTTTAAAGCACAGGTGGGTTATAGCACAGAGAAGAATACCTATCAGTATCTGACGGGTATCCGAAGGAACTTCCCGACGGAAGTACTGCATGAAATTGATGCGGGAAGTCCTTCTATCCAATATGCCAACGGCTCACAGAACCAATGGGCAATTCGTTCCTTTTTCGGAAGACTAAACTACAATTTTAAAGAGCGTTACCTGTTGGAGGCCAATATGCGTTATGATGGTACGTCTCGCCTTGCTTCGGGTTCACGCTGGGGTGTCTTTCCTTCCTTTTCGGCAGGCTGGCGCGTAACAGAAGAGGATTTTATAAAAAACCTGAACCTCAACTGGCTCAACAGTATGAAGTTCCGCGGCTCCTGGGGGCAGCTGGGTAATCAGAATATAGGCAATTATCCCTATCAGGCTATCCTTAGTTTTACGGGTAATTATTCCTTCGATGACTCCAATCTCTCTTCCGGAGTAGCCCAAACGAACCTTTCCAATGCAGGCATCAAATGGGAAACAACGACTATTGCTGATTTTGGACTGGACATGACTATTTTTCGCAGCCTGAACCTGACAGCAGACTGGTACCGCAAAACGACTACGGATATTTTAAGGAGTTCGCAGGTAACCGGTGTGGTAGGACTTGGCGCGCCAACGATTAACAATGGTACGATGCAGAATACAGGTCTGGAACTGGGCATATCGTACAATCATCAGGTGACCAACGGAATTTTCTCAGGTCTTGGCTACAACCTGGGTGTGAACCTGGAACATTACAAAAACAAACTGGTCAAATTTGGTCAGCGGGAAATTGACGGTTACCGGATACGTGAAGAAGGTAAGGAATATAATACCTATTACATGCTGGAAATGCAGGGAATCTTTCAGTCTGCTGATGAGATTGCATCGGCTCCGAAACAATACAACGATGCTACTGTGCCAGGAGATATTCGCTTCCGGGATGCCAACGGTGATGGTAAAGTTAATGACGAAGACAGGGTAGCAATGTCAGGAAACTATCCGGGACTGAACTATTCCTTTAACATGTCTGCAAATTGGAAAGGCTTTGATATTTCGGCTTTATTTCAGGGAGTCAACAATGTAAAGTTTTTTGTAAGCGATTGGGGAACGGTGCCTTTTGTACAAGGCTCGCCACCCACTACCGACTGGAGAAACCGCTGGACTCCCGAGAACCCTTCGGCAACCATGCCGCGCATCTACTGGGGCTGGGGCGCACCCGACCGCATACGAAGAGCCTCTTCCTATTTTTTACAGGATGCCTCTTACCTGCGTCTGAAAAACCTGACATTCGGGTACACGCTTCCGCAAACGGTAGTGAAAAAAATCGGGATTGATAATCTGCGGGTGTTTTTCTCGGGTGACAATATGCTGACAGCCACCAAATATCCCGGACTGGATCCGGAGCGTGGCGGAAGCGGCAGTTTTGTGCAATATCCTCAGAACAAGATTTTCTCATTTGGACTAAATATTAAATTATAATGAAAAGTCATAAATTCAAACTTTTTTTGCTGCTGTCGCTGGCGCTAAGCGCATGTAATGACTCGCTCGAGCTCAATCCGCTGGACCAGATTTCTTCTTCCACATTTTGGAAAACAAAAGGCGATTTTGATAAAGCACTGACTGCCAATTATGCTTCCATGCAGGCCGATCCATGGGCCGTGGAGTTGCCGGTCTGGAATTGCCTGACGGATGATGGTTTTGCACAGCACAATTCCGGCAGTGCCAAAGAAATTACTTCGGGAAGCATCAGTCCGTCTACGGGAGGCTATGTATCCGGTGTTTACAGTGAAAGCTATAAGGCGATTGCCCGGGTCAATATATTCTTGGCACAGCTAAATGCCTATACCAATACCGATGTAACGGAAGCGGACAGAAAGCTGTACGAGGCAGAAGTAAGGTTCCTGAGAGGATTTTATTATTTCCAGCTTTACTATCTCTATGGCGATGTGCCGCTGGTTCTGGAACCTCTCACCCTGGAAACGCAGAATCAGCCCAAAGTACCTGCGTCCGAAATTCTTGCCCAGATCATTTCCGATCTTGATTTTGCCATCGCCAACCTGAATGCCAATGCCTTTCCGAAGAATAACGGACATGCAGCCGTTACTTCTGCACAGGCTTTGAAGGCTCGCGTGTTGATGTATGCAGCTTACGGAGAGGACGGTATCCCTGATCCGGCCATACTGGCTCAGGTAAAAGCGCTGACCAGTGCCGTAATACCCTTGTATAATCTGAGTCCGGAATATGAGGATATTTTCCGGGATGCCGGACAGAAAAACAATCCTGAAATTATTTATTCTACAAATTTTCTGGCACCAAATAATACACGCCCATGGGATATGTATTATGGGGACTGGCTGGTAGCAAGCCCGCTTCAGAATTTCGTGGATGCATTTGAGTACACGGACGGACTTCCTTATGGCGTTTCGCCGCTGACAGATAAAAAGGAGCCTTTCAAGAACCGCGATCCGCGCCTGTCCAAAACTGTCTTTGTGGATCATCCGGATTTCGGCGGAGGTAGGGTGCATATCCCGTCCAACAGCCGTCCGTCCGGATATGGGGTCATGAAATTTCTGGTGCCTGAAAATATACCCTTCGGATTTTCCACTTTAAGCCAGCAGAATGCGGTTGTACTGCGCCTGGCAGATGTTTTATTAATGTACGCCGAAGCGCAGAATGAAATAGCCGGTCCTGATGAAACTGTCTACAAAGCCGTCAACGACATAAGGCTGCGTTCAAAAATGCCGGCCTTGCTTCCAGGTCAGACCAAAGCTCAGATGCGTGAGCGGATCAGACATGAACGCCGTATTGAGCTGGGATTTGAAGGCCTGCGTTATTATGATTTGAAAAGATGGCACATTGCTGAACAGGTTTTGAACAATGTAAAAGACAGCTTTGTACCTTACAAGTTTGAAAAAAAATTTTACAAATGGCCCATACCACAGCCGGAAATCGACAAGAGCGGTGGCGCATTAAAACAGAATGAAGAATATTTGTAACAGCATAGACGACACGGCTTTAAATAAAAGTACCTTTCAATTCATTACAATGGCTTACAGGATCTTACTCAGCAGCATATTAATAATTTCAGTTACCATAAGTTGTCTGGCTCAGATTAGGCCGCTGAATCTGTGGTACGACAAGCCGGCAAAACAGTGGGAAGAAACCATCCCGCTGGGCAATGGACGGCTGGGTATGATGAGCGACGGAGGTGTGCTGCGGGAAAATATTGTGCTCAATGATATTACCCTATGGTCGGGAGGGCCGCAGGATGCGAATAATTACGAAGCTCACAAAAGTCTTCCACAAATCAGGAAGCTGCTGCTCGAAGGCAAAAACGATGAGGCCCAAAAGCTGGTTAACGCAAATTTTGTGGCAAAAGGAGCAGGGTCCGGCCATGGAGACGGAGCCAATGTACCTTTTGGCTGCTACCAGGTGCTGGGTAATCTGCACATGCAGTTTTCATATAAAGGTGTGGATTCCTCGGCGGTTTCATACCAGAATTACAAAAGAGAATTGTCGCTTAATGATGCCATAGCCAGTCTGGTATATACGGTTGGCGGCGTTACGTACCGTCGCGAATATTTTACCAGTTTCGGAGACGATGCGGGCCTGATCAGAATAACGGCAGATAAACCCGGCAGTCTTAACCTTCGGCTGGCGCTGGACCGCCCAGAACGTTATCAGACTATTGTCAGAAACAATACGCTTGAAATGTCGGGACAGCTAAACAACGGTACCGATGGGAAGGGGATGAAATATCTGACCAGGATCAAACCGCAATGCAAAGGGGGTAAAATGTCTTCAGCCGGCAAACAGCTTATCATTCAGGATGCAGATGAGATACTGCTTTATTTTGCTGCCGGTACTGATTTTAAAACCACAACCTTTGAAGCTGAAGTGCAGCAGGTGCTTGAAACGGCCTTGAAAAAGTCTTATGCCACTCAAAAGCAAAACCATATCAATAATTACCGGAAATTTTTCAACCGGCTTTCGCTGGACCTGGGAACGTCCAAAGGTGATCAGTGGCCGACGGATCAACGCCTTTCGGCGTTTCAGAAACAACCGGACAATGATCCCGGACTGCCTGTTTTATTTTTTCAGTATGGCCGCTACCTGAGCATCAGCAGCACCAGAGTAGGATTGCTACCGCCTAATTTACAGGGACTTTGGGCAAACCAGATCCAGACACCCTGGAACGGAGATTACCATTTGGATATCAACATTCAAATGAACCAGTGGCCTGTTGAAGTTGCCAATCTGTCGGAGTTTAACCTTCCGCTGGCAGATCTGGTGAAAGGTATGGTGAAGCCGGGTGAAAAAACGGCCAAAGCCTACTATGATGCAGATGGTTGGGTGGCGCATGTCATCACCAATGTGTGGGGTTTTACAGAGCCAGGTGAAGAGGCTTCATGGGGAGCCAGCAATGCGGGCTCAGGCTGGATATGCAACAATTTATGGGAGCATTATGCTTTTACACTGGATCAAAATTATCTCAGAGACATTTATCCGGTACTGAAAGGTGCCGCAGAATTTTACAGCAGTGCCCTTGTAAAAGATCCGAAAACGGGCTGGCTTGTTACGGCACCATCCATATCACCGGAGAACTCCTTTTACCTGCCCAATGGAAAAACTGCCGCCATCTGTATGGGCCCGACTATTGACAACCAGATGACACGCGAGCTTTTTACCAATTTAATCACCGCCTGTGAGGTGCTTGGTATAGACGCTGACTTTAAAGCCTCCCTGCAAAGTAAGCTGAAAGAGCTGCCGCCGCCGGGCGTGGTCGGCAGTGATGGCAGACTGATGGAATGGCTGGAAGAATATCGCGAAGTGGAGCCCAAACACCGCCACATAGCCCATTTGTACGGATTGTTCCCAGCTCCGCTTATTACGCCGGAGAAAACACCGGGGCTTGCTGCTGCCTCGGCCAGGACACTGGAAGCCAGGGGAGATGATAGTCCGGGCTGGTCGAAAGCCTACAAGCTGCTTTTCTGGGCAAGATTGCATGATGGTAACCGGGCTAACAAATTATTAAAGGAACTGCTTGTACCTACGCTGGATACGAACATGAACTACGGCGCCGGTGGCGGTGTATACCCCAATCTGCTGGTTGCCGGTCCTCCTTTTCAGATCGACGGCAACTTCGGAGGGACTGCGGGCATAGCTGAGATGCTCATCCAGAGCCACGATGGTTACATTGACCTGCTTCCGGCACTTCCTGACGCCTGGAAAGCTTCCGGTGAAGTGAAAGGGTTAAAAGCAAGAGGTAATTTTACTGTGGACATTAAATGGATTCATGGTAAGGTGACCGACTACCAGGTCGTATCACCAACATCTCAAAAGGTGCTGGTGAAAGTGAACGGAGAGAAAAAGGAGATTATGTCAACTCGCTTAAAGTAATTTTTATGGTAAGATACGTCTTTTAGGTTCGCAGTCATGGAAGCAGTTTGATGATCGCTGTGAACGTATCCACGGCAGGAATTTATAAACTGATGGTTTCCTGCTGCTCAGGAAGAGGTTTTTGAAAATATAACCAGAACGGTCCTGACAGGAAACCAGTTTAATGATTTTTATGAGCTGTGAAGCGATGCTGAAGGTAAGGTGTGAGTGTTATAATATCCATTTTCAACATCCGGGATTTAAAGAGATCTGTTTTGTATCTCAAAATTAATTTTTTAAGCGACATGCCTGTACGGTTTTGTATACAGATATTGACCACATCTTCGGAGGAATTAAACTTAATAAGCAGATCTGGAATTTTTACCGGCTTGTTAAGGAGAAGTTCACCGGTCAGATGTTCGATGATCATTTCAGCAAGTGTATCTTCGTGAGGGTTTTGCTCTTTTTCGAGGTACCGGATATTGTTCCGTCCCAGTAGGGTAACAATCATTTCAATACAACTTCGGATCAATTTGATATGATGAGCTGGTTTTTGCTGGATTTCACCTAATAAAATACCAGTTAAATTGGCGATTGCTACACGATCCTGTTTGTTTGGAACGGGTAGCCCCAGTGTGAGCAGCGGCATCTCACACAAATGTTCGGCTTGCTTGTAGGTATCGGCAAAATCGGGACTGAAGGATTTCTTTTTTAGAAAATCCTCTGACAAAAATGTATCGAAGGCGATTACCAGTACTGCAGTCTCATTGTCCTGCTGGAAAACCGGCTTCTGACCGACTCTTAATAATATTATTCCTTTTGGACAATAAGAATATATTTTGCCATCCAGGCTAAAATGACCTTCTCCTGATAAAATATAGAGAAAACGCAGGTGTTGAATTAGCTCTGTACTGGTATCCCAGAGCCGGGTTGTGCTTTTGATGATATGAAAGCGTTTGTGGGCACTAAACTTAACTGCCGGCATGGCTGTTTCAATGGCTGATTTCCACCAATTTTGCAATAATTAAACAGATCTTCCGGCCAATATGTCTGAAGGGCACTTTTTAAATTGTGAAGGGCTGTTTTCAACTGCAGAACGGGTAGGCCAAATCTATTTACCCAGCCAGATTTTAAATGCAGAGATCGAATCGCTGCTAACTAAAACTTCCCTGGAAACGGGCGGGACAAGGTCCACTTTAAGTTTGCCGGCAGCAATTACCTGCATGTTGCCAATCGCACGGACTGAGATCAGCAGCGTTCGGTTGATGCGGAAAAACTGCTCCGGATCTGTTAACTGAGCAAGCTTTTCCAGGCTTAATTCGATGGCGAAATGCCGGCCGTCAAAAAGTCTTAGAAAGGTGGCCCGCTGTTCAATTATAAAATAGGCAATTTCTGATGACTGAAACGTGAAAATGCGGTTGCCAGCCGTACATAAAAACCGGTCTTTATAACTGTTCGCAGATGATGCCGCCGGTTGCTGCGCCATACCGTTTTCCGATGCTGCCAAAATCCTTTTGTACTTCAGAATTGAGGCCTGGAGTTCAAGTGGGTTAATTGGTTTTAGAAGATAATCTACACTATTGGCCTTGAATGCGCGAAGTGTATACGAATCAAAAGCTGTTGTAAAAATGACCGGAGTTAAAAGATTTAAACTATCGATGATCCGGAATCCATCACCATCCTCCAAATGGATATCCAAAAATATCAAATCCGGTTTCAGGCCTGTTTCATTTTCCAGAAATGTAATGGTCTGAAAAACAGATGCAAAAATACCCAGTATTTCAATGTTCGGATCGGCGGTTAATATCAGCTTTTCCAGGCGTTCAGCACTCAGCTCTTCATCTTCTACGATAAGTATCTTCATGACAGCAATGGAATTTTGACAGTAAAGTCCTGTTCAGATGAGAGAACAATTACTTTTTTTTGTAAAAGCAGGTTATATCGGTTAATGATATTTTTAAGACCTAACCGGGTGGATGGTTCACTTAGTATCCTGAGCTGTTTCGGATTGCTGACCACCAGCATGTTTTTTTCAATATAAATGCTGATCGTCAGTGGATTGCTGGCTGACATGGTATTATGTTTAATGGCATTCTCAATCAGAAGGTGCAGCGTTAAGGGGATCAACGAATAAATTGCGAGGTCCCGTGCAGAAACCCTGGTCTGGATAATGACCTTTTCTTTAAACCGTGTCCTTAGAAGGAATGAATAGGTTTCCATAAAATGGATCTCGTCTTTCAAAGAGATGCGGTCAAGTTCAGCCTGCTGCAGAATGTAACGGTAGGCCGTCGAAAGCTGGCTAATAAATTCGCTGGATTTTTCGGGTTGTGATTCGACTAGTGAAGCCAGGACACTTAAATTATTGAAAAGAAAGTGCGGACTTATCTGATTTTTTAAAGCCTGAAAACGGGCGTGAAAATTCTCTTTCTCCAGAAGTTGTGTATTGATAGCAAGCCTTTTGAGCTGCATCTGCATTTGGTTGCTGATACACAGGTAATAGGCCGCTACCAGCGCCAGCACTGTAAGAGCCTGGTTAGCCCTCCAGCTGTCTGCCCTGAATTGTGCCCTGTTTACACCAGAAGGAATAGGCATCCGGTAGGGACTCCAGAAACCATTCATAAAACCCCAGGTCTCGGTAAGAAGCCAGTTAAAGGCAATGGCCATCAGAACTGCCGGAACCAGCATCAGTAACTGGGTTGAAAATTGGAAGTCATAGGAATTGGCTGAGGCTTTCACCAGTTCAATCTTTCTGACACCCCGTTCCGTTAAATAAATGAATCCTGAAAAAAACAGTGTACTGATCAGAATTTCAATTGAGAAAAGCGGAAGTTTGGATAATACCGTTGTTAAAAGATCCTCCCGGACGTTTAGAAATGTTCTGAGAGGTATGTAAATAATAGCTACAGCAAATCCCAGAAGAAATTTTTGATTATGAAAAAATAAAGGCACAGCGCGACGTTGTTTATTTAAAGTTAAACAATAATATCGTCTTCTCAGGCAAATGCCTTCTAACAAAACTGATCATGGGAAAAGTAAAACACCGGAGGAAATAATCCAGTGGTTTACCAACAAGCCCGGTTATTTCGATTCTGGTTTGTTCTGCACCCCATAAGGCCTGGATAAAAAATCTTTACATATTAATCCGGAATTTAATCACTCAGCCTATTCGCTTTTTATTCTTGGATTATATTCAAATAGTTCACATAAAATACTTTTATGCTTCCTCGACGTATTGAATAATCTAATCACAATCTGCGGGGAGCAGATTGGTCAGCAGACTTTTTCAGTAGGTAGCAGCAGGAGAGTATGGACGGTAAAACAGGGCTTTCATGAGATTCAAGAACATATTATTTATAGATATGTTTTGAGGCAAAACCCGATGATGGCTGCTGCCAGGATGATGTATGGTTCTTGTAATTTCTTTATATAAATGAGTGCCAGTATGGTCAATATTGCAATGAGTGCAGAGGTGATATCAATAATCGAGCGCGTTGCAATGACGAATACCGATCCGACCAACGCCCCGACCACAGCTGCTGTGATCCCATCAACGAATGCCTTGATGCTGGTATTTTTAGAGATTTTTTTGAAGTAAGGCGCAGGCAGAACCGTGAAAACAAAACAAGGGAGAAAGACACCCAGTGCGGCTGCGACAGCCCCGGCAAAACCGGAAACCAGATATCCTATAAAGCCGACTGTGATAACGACTGGTCCGGGTGTGATCATCGCAACAGCAACGGAATCCAGAAATTGCTGCTCGTTAAGCCATCCCATTTCACCGACAACACCTGCCTGCAAAAATGGAATGATCGCCAGGCCGCTTCCAAAGACAAATGCCCCTGCTTCTGTGAAAAATAAACCAAGTTTGACAAGCTCGCCAGGCTCATATTGCCAAAAGCCTGTCCCTGCCATAAGGATGAGAGATAACGAGGTATCTTTTCTTTGCAGCCATTTTGGAGGTGCCTTCACTACCATGTAAATGAAGCCCATCATAATGAAAAGCCACACTTCTTCCCGTTGCAGGATCGCTGTTACAATCGCCATGATTAAAAAGAAGAGCCATAGAATCCACTTGCTTTTGATAGCCTCAGGTTCTATTTTAGAGATTGATTTGACGGTTAGTTTGTAACAGCTTACCGAAATAATACCAATCACAGCAGAGCCCACGCCATAAAATACCGATTGCATCCAAGGAAGCCCTCCATAAAGTTTATAGGTTATCCCCAGCAAAACAACCATTACAAAGGAAGGAAGCACAAAGGCAAGTCCGGTAAGGGTGGCGCCCCAAACCCCATAATGCACATAGCCAAGGTAAATGCCGAGTTGTGCGGCCAGAGGGCCAGGGGCAAGCTGTGCAAGTGCGAGGCCTTCGCGGTATTCATCTTCACTGATCCACTTTTTGTCTTCCACCAGATCCCGGTGCATGTAGCCGATCAGGGCGACTGGTCCGCCAAAGCCAAAAGTTCCAAGTTTTAGAAAGTACCTTATCAGGTCAGACAGCTTGTATTCGTAGTGGTTCATTTATCCATTTTTTTCTGCTTCTGCAAAACTAGCCAGGCTGACAGCTGCATGATAGAATGAAAATGACGGATTTGTATAAGGATTACTTTTTAAGCAATTTTTTCTGAAACAGGGAAGGCGTGCGGGCTTTTATCTGCAGTGTTTGGATGTTACAGGTTACATTCTGGTTTGGAGATTACATTAAAATAATGTCATTTGTGGCTGAAGCGGTTGGTCGTTTCCCAGCGGCGGAAGGTTCTCATAGTGCCATTTTTCAAATTTATCCTTTCCATCAGGACGCGAGGCTTTTCCACGAATGGTATAAACCGGATGGAAGTCCAAAAGCTCACCAGGAAGCTCGTAGTCAAAAACTGCTTTCATGTCCTCTTCCGAAAAATGCGGCGAAACCCAGAATGCTTCCAGTTCGGGAGTTAAGAAAAGCGGCATCCGGTGCCGGTATTCACCTGAATTGTGTATGCCTCTCATGACCTGGTTTGCCGGGCGCGTCAGCATTGTAAAGCTGCCTTCCGTTATGATTTCGCCATTTGGAGTTATGGTTTCCAAAAGTTGGTACAGGCAGGGAATGTGCATGATACTCCTGTCCTTCATCCAGATATAATAGGGTACTTTGCTTTTCCATCCTGCAATTTCACGGTGCTCATAGGTTCCGCTCAAAGGAAGCAGGCATCGATTGGTACGGAGTCTGTACCAGAATGACCGCTTATCACCAAGCACTCGTTCAGACTGTGCATTTGCCATGCTGATACGTTGTTTCACCCGTTGTTTTGGATCTTTCAGATAGACTGGATCGACTGACCACTGCATATCGGTAAGTGACAATTCGCCATCTTTTTGCATAACCACGGGAAGTGAGGGAAAGGAAAATGACTGGGTATGCTGAAGCAGCGGCAGATCCTGGTTTTTTCGCCTGTCAACAATCCTGGGGAAAGCCTGCTTGGTCAGCTTTATGTCAGAATGAAGCGAAATGTCGTAACACATAATATTATTTGATTAAATCGTAAGCATCAAATTCTTTTAAAGGCCCTTTGGATTGTATGATCGCTTTTAACCTGCCATCATGAAAGGCCAGCTCGATATCAATTCCGTCTTTGATCCGGATCGTAGTATTGGCAGTTAAGAATAGAACAATATTGTTCTGATAATGTTTCAACACTTTACTTGCCCAGTGTGCATCGCGGAAGGTATTTAGAAAAAGAAAATATTGAGGGTCGTCGATCAGCTGTGTGATCTTTTGCATCTCAATTTGCAGATCAATCATGCGCCCTTCTTTAATGTCTAGTTTATCAGCATGTGCCTTTGCTGATTTCTGCTCTTCATAGGGCGTAACCATAAATCCTTTTCCGGTCATGATACCAGGCCAGTTGAAACGCTGGACCACGATAAAATATTTATGCCGCCGCAACAGATCTTTTAAGAGCGGGAGTGTCAAAAGCTCAAATGGGTTGTAGGATGTAGACATGTGTGGTACAGGTTACAGATATAAAGTTAGTTTTCAGGAATTGAAAATCAAACCGGTGGCTTTCCTTGAAATCACGGGAAATAGAAATGGGTCACCATGCTACAATGGATTATTTAAAGTTCCTCCCCGAAGGGAATATTTCCGTCTGGACGGGTTTTCTGATTTGTGTTTTCCGGTTTATAGCCTGGGAGGCATACTCATCTTTTTCATCAGCTCTGGATAAGGTCTGGACAGGCGGATCTATCCCTGTCTGGTTCATGTCACGGAGAAGGAAAGACATATCAAAGCAGCGGCGAACAATTACATGCGTGACCTCACCCTCCCTTTGCAGTTTGCCTTCCACCATCAGAAGCCGGGCCCTGAGAATCTCTTTTCTGTATGTTTCAAAAAGGTTTTGAAAAACAACAAGATTGGTAAAACCGGTTTCATCTTCGATGGTAATAAAACAGACGCCACCTGCGGTGCCCGGTCTTTGCCGTACCAGCACCAGCCCGGCAACACGGATGATCATGCCATTGCGATAAGCAGAAATATTTGCTGCTGTGACTGCATGCTGGGCATCAAGCTTTTCTCTGACAAAGCTAACCGGATGTGCTTTTAATGAAAGAGAAGTAGAAGCATAGTCCTGCACTACATGCTCCGAGGCGCTCATTCGGGGCAGCTGCACCTGGGGTTCATGCTCGCTTTGAGAACTCTGCCCATTAAAGATCCCCATAGGCCTGTCGGCTAGTGCCGAAGCTTCCCACATGGCTTTTCTCCGGTCCATTCCCATCGAACCAAATGCATCGGCGTCTGCCAGTTTTTCAATAGTCGCCTGTGAGACGCCTTTGTCCCTTATTTCATGAATACTTTGATAGGGCTGGTTCCGGCAGGAAATAAGTGTCCATATCTCATCCTCTCTCAAACCTTTTACCTGACGAAAACCCAGCCGGAGCGCGTGATACCTACCCGCTTTTTCTTCCAGCAGATTATCCCATAAAGACAGATTTACATCTACTGGCCTTACCTGCACCCCATGTTTCTGCGCATCAATGACAATCTGGGCAGGCTGGTAAAAACCCATGGGCATGCTGTTCAAAAGTGCCGCAGCAAATATCTCGGGATAATAATATTTGATCCAGCTGGAAACATAAACCAATAGTGCGAAACTGGCCGCATGGCTTTCCGGAAATCCATAACTTCCGAAACCTTCAAGCTGTTTAAATACCCTCCTGGCATAGTCTTCGGTATAGCCATTTTTTACCATACCTTCGACCAGCTTTTTTTCATACTGTACCACAAGTCCCTTGGATTTGAAAGTGGCCATGCTTCGGCGCAGCCCATCAGCTTCTGCCGGTGTAAAACCCGCAGCCACGATGGCAATTTTCATAGCCTGCTCCTGAAAAAGGGGAACACCAAGGGTCCGGCCTAAGATGCTTTTCAGCTCTTTTGAGGGGTAAACAACCGGTTCTTCACCGTTTCTCCTGCGAAGATAAGGGTGCACCATATCACCCTGAATGGGTCCGGGACGTACAATCGCAACCTCAATAACCAGATCGTAAAAACATTTAGGACGCAGCCTGGGAAGCATCGACTGCTGTGCGCGGCTTTCGATCTGAAACACCCCGACAGTGTCGGCATGACTGATCATTTTGTATACTTCGGGATCATCCTGCGGAACTGATGCCAGAGTTAGTTCCTTTTGATAATGCTGTTTGGTCAGATCAAAAGCTTTCCGGATACAGGTCAGCATGCCCAGCGCCAGTACGTCGATCTTTAAAAAGCCAAGCGCATCGATATCATCCTTGTTCCATTCGATGTTGGTACGGTCGGGCATCCGTGCATTGATGATCGGGCAAAGATCGGTGATCTTGCCCTGGGTTATCACAAAACCGCCGGTATGCTGGCCAAGCTGCCTGGGAAATCCCACAAACTGGGCTGTCAGGTCCAGAACCTTTCTCAGATGCGGATCATCAGGGTTAAAACCGTGTTCGCTGATGCGTTTTCCTTCAAACCATTCATCTGTAAATTCCCAGATAGAGCCTGAAAGCCTGTTAATTGCATCCACAGACATACCCATCGCTTTTGCCACATCGCGGATAGCACCTTTCTGGTGCAGCTGTGTGACAGTAGCTACAATGGCAGAACGGTCGCGACCATATTTGGTATAGATATACTGGATTACTTCCTCCCGTCTTTCATGCTCAAAGTCAACATCGATGTCAGGAGGCTCATTTCGTGCCGATGATATAAAACGCTCAAATAGAAGATCAAATTTTGTCGGGTCTACGGAAGTGATACCCAGACAAAAACAGACGGTGGAATTAGCCGCCGAGCCGCGGCCCTGACACAGAATATGCTGCTCCTTAGCAAAACGCACGATATCATACACGGTAAGAAAGTATGCGGCGTAATTCATTTCCCGGATAAAAGTCATTTCATGGTTAATGGACGAGACGATCTTTTCGGGCAAAACCTCTCCGTAAATGTTTTTTGCACCCGCCCATGTTAAAAATGTGAGCTCCTCTAACGGACTTCTTCCTTCACTGGTTATTTCTTCGGGGTATTCATATTTTAAGGAATCCAAAGAAAACCGGCAGGCATCAGCGATCTGCATTGCATGACGTACCGCGTCAGGATACCTGCGGAACAGCCTTTGCATTTCCTCACCCGTCTTTAAGTGACGCTCTGCATTCTGATGCAATCGGAAACCTGCATTATAAATCGTGCACTTTTCACGGATACAGGTCATCACATCCTGGAGTTGTCTCCTGGCTGGGTGGTGGTAATAGACATCGTTGGTAGCGGCCAGTGGTATATCCAGCCGCTCAGCTAACTTGCTGAGCCGGAAAAGTATTTTCGCATCATCACCCAGGTAGCCGCAGCTAGCACCTAGGAATAGTTTGTCTGCAAGTGCTTTTTTATATTTTTGCAGGCTAGATTCAAATGCGGGATTCAAATCGAATTGCTCATCCAGGCGATCTGGCGGAAGCGCGATAAACAGCATCCCTGCCGCATGTTCAAACACGTCCGCCACATACAGATCACATTTTCCTTTTTCAGTGCGGAGGTTTCCCAGTGATAGCAGGCCCGAAAGCCTTGCGTAAGCATCCTTGTCTGTGGGGAAAGCGAGCAGACTTGGGCCATCAATAAGATTAAGTCTGCAGCCTACAATAAGCCGGATCTTTTTGGTCTTAGCTGCGGCGTGTGCCCGCACGATGCCAGCCAGCGTGTTGTGATCAGTGATCGCGATGGTATCATAACCCAGCTCGGCAGCCTGCTCGACCAGCTCCTCAGGATGTGAACCGCCTCTTAGAAAACTGAAATTTGAAGTGACCTGCAGCTCGATGTAGCTCATAACATGTAGATTATTTAAGAAAAAAAACCATGAATGAACCATTGCGGATTATTCGCTCCGTAATGGCCCAGCCGGAAAATCCAGAAGCGGGCGCCGCTTTCGTCTTCCACGCAGTAATAGTCCCGGTGAAGCCCTTCCTGGATCCACCATTCCTGTTCGATTCGTTCGGGTCCATCCGCTTTTTTAATGTGGTGAACAGCTCCTTTGTATCGGAAAAGTATGGGTGGGTAATCCGGTATAGGGGCTGCCACCTGAATCAGTTCAGGCTGCGGCAAGAGGCTTACAGGCCTGGGCCGGTCGGTCCGCCAGGCGGTCTGCGGATTTTCTGCCAGAGAAGTGGCTGTTTTAATGGAGCGCTCCGGCCAGTAATGCTCGTCGGGTAGATAACGGTGCACAATATCCATTCCTCCCCGACCCGTAAGCCGGTCAAGAAGCTCGGCGATCTCCGTCAGGCCGCCAGTGCCTGAGATGCTCCACAGCGACTTTTGAACCGCGTCGAGATTTTCTGTTACAGGCGCCTCCAGAATAAAAAGCTCAAAGCCAAGGTCGGGCCGCAGTGTTGAAATCTGGAGTTGGAAAAGTTTAAAAAGATGCTCAGGATTGCAGGAAGCACTATTGGTTCCTATTTCGATCATCTGTATACCACCATCCATTCTATAGCCTCTGAATACTGCTTTTCTTAGTCCCCTGGACTCTGTGCCGAGCCTGGTGCAAAGCGGCAGTAGAAGGGCTTTTAGTGCTATTTCTATACCAGGTGCAGTTCTGATCGGTTCCAGGCATGGCAGTCTTTCCTGATAGGGTTCAACAGGGCGCACCGGCGTAATGTTTTCCTGCATATAACCTAAAGCCTGATCGATCCGGTTTAATAGAGGCTGACCAAAACGCCGTCTGAGCACCGATCGGGGCAAGTCAATAAAGCTCCCTATCTGATAAAATCCAAGCTTATGCATACGCTCCAGCGTGGGCTCTTCCAGCCGAAGTGCTGCGGGCGGAAGTGTAGCCAGCGCCTGCTTTTGAGTTCCGGTCTCGATCAAGGGTGTGATTCTGCCATACCTGCATATGCCCCAGGCAGCTCCAATCGTATCTGCGACAGCAGCTCTGACATCATAACCTGAGCCGCGAAGGCGGCTGGTAATGTCTTTTAAATAAGCCCTTTCGCTCCCCCAGAGATGTGCGCAGCCGGTTATATCCAGAATCAGGCCTCCGGGTATATCGGCAGCGACGACGGGCGTGTAACGGAGGCACCATTCGGCTAGTCCGCTCAGTAGTTTTTCTGCCAGTCCGGGCTTGTCATCAAACACCTGAAGGTCTGGGAGTACTGCGCGTGCATCGGCCAGTACCATCCCGGTAAGGATACCCAGTTTTTCTGCCTCTGGACTGGCTGCCTTAATTACCATTCTTCCACGCTCCGGTGATGCCAGAACGAAAGGTATATCTTTCTGCTGCGGGTTACGGATCACCCACCGGTCGGTGAGCAGATGACGGAACCAGATGGAAACATAGCGCCTTTGCATTTCATCCTGTTTTTAAAAGGTCCTTATCGGTAGTTTTATGAATCATAATTTTCAGGTGATCAAACCTTCCGGCTTTCCACTGAATCTGCCATTTTCCACTCTCCCCGTTGCGTACTTTCAAAAGCTGAACGTCCCAGCGGAAGAAACCTACCCCTGGCATGTCATCCGCCAGAAAACTGGCAATTGGTGTGATTTTCCATCGGGCCGCACAGGCGGTATTACCCATCGTGCCCGGATTCATGCGGTGCAGCAGTGCAGTGACCCGGCTCTGTTCAACGGCAAGCTGTAAACGACGTGAAGCTGTCAGGTCCATATCCTTAATCTCTGCAATAACGGCGGAAAGAGCTTGGCATTTGAGCGCTTCTTCTGTCATCCAAAGAAGATCTTTCTCATTTTTTACATCTATAAAAATAACCCTGTCTGGATCAATCCCGAAAAACTTAAGTGCAGGCGGATACAGCGTTCTTTTCCGGCTTATCCAAAGAGACAGACCGCCGGCATGCATCAGTTTTCCTAAGAGTGCAGCCATAAAGCCGGTTGTCGCCGCAGCATCGACAGGTGAACTGCTGACCAGTTCATGAACAGCTCCAGTTGGAAAAACATGGTTCGGGAAACTTTGCTCAACAGGGCCCAGCCCAAAATTGACATGTTTCCCTTGGGTCGGGGCATTAAATCCCTGCAAGGAGAAAATCTGTTTTTGCAGTTTTTCGAATATGTCGTTTTTTGTGGCTGTCTGTTCCATAAATAAGATTTTTAGTTTACATTTGATACGATTTGTATCAAAGTGATGATTGTAATGATAACAAACTTAAGATGAATAGTCAAAAAATATTTTTCGGAAGCAACATCAAATTCCTTCGGGAAAGGCGCAAAATGAACCAGGAATCGCTGGCTGAAAAACTATCCCTGACGCGTTCAAAGCTCAATGCCTTAGAGAATGGACACACTAAAGCGCCGCAGCCGGATGACTATCTTCGCTTTTCTGATTTTTTTAAAATTAGTGTTGACAGTCTGCTGCGGGTGAACCTTTCAAAGCTCTCCGAGCTTAAACTCCGGGAGCTGGAAGCGGGAAATGATGTGTATATGACGGGCAGTAATATCAGGGTTCTTGCCATCACGGTTAATGACCAGAATAAAGAGAATGTTGAATACGTGCCTGTAAAAGCCAAAGCAGGTTACAGAAGCGGTTACAGCGATCCTGAGTACCTGTCCAAACTTCCAAGGTATAATTTGCCGAATCTTCCCAAATCCGGAACATTCCGGATGTTTCCGACGGTGGGGGATAGTATGCTGCCCATTCCGGAAAAAAGCGATATCATCACAGAGTATGTCCAGGATTGGAAAAGTATAAAGCCAGAAACGCTTTGCATCGTCGTATTAAAAGGTGAGCAGGATTTTGTTTTTAAACAGGTGACCGTAGGTAAGGATGGAAGCCTGCTGCTGCGTTCTTTAAATCCTGTTTATATTCCTTACCGTGTTGAGGCGGAAGATGTGATTGAAATCTGGAAATATCACAGCTTTCACAGCAAGACCCTTCCTGGCACCATTACCAGTCAGGATCAGATGATGAGTGTGCTTTTAGATGTGCAGCAGCAGTTGTACCGGATCAGGCAGGCAGTTACAGAAGAATGATCTTTAAATGAAATTTCAGGTATTTGATAAAGATCCTTTTTCAGTCTTTAACCTTCTTGTAAAATATTCAGCATTTTTGTTCGTACTTCTTCCGGAGTTTGCCTTCATGCCCTTATTCTATTGTACAGGAGTTTATACAAACGAATTAATGTAGGCTGCAACCAACAAATATCTTTATATTGGTGACCAATTAGCCTCAATACAATATTATAATCGATGAAGAAATATTTTTACCTGGTTGCTTTGTTAGTGACTGCTTATAGTTGCACAAAAAAAGAGACCAAAGAAGAAAAGGTACCTGAAAAGGAAGTTGGAAGCATAAACTTTTTCATGGAAAACTCAGCCAGTATGGCTGGATATTTCAATGGGTCAACAGCATTTGTAAAGGACATTCCCAACTTGTTGGTGGACATTGAGGGGAAGGAAGCTTTCGGTAAAAATCCGCTTAAAATTTATTACGTTGCCGACTCCTTAACGCCTTATAAAGGTTCGACCAAGGATTTTATCCGGGAAATTTCCACAACAAAAGTTGCCAGTGAGAAAAGCTCGGAAATGCATAAAATTCTGGAAATGATCGCCAGTAAGACAGATTCAAATGATATTTCACTTTTCGTTTCGGACTGTATTTTATCTTATCCGGATCGTGTCATCAAATCTAATCCTGAAATTAATAGGCAAAAAGCACCGGGTGAATTGAAGGCCTTGGTGAAATCCACCTTTTTGAAATTAAAAAGAGATCATATCTCTGCTTCACTTTACGGATTTAATTCCGCTTTCTTTGGTAACTATTATACCTATCAAAATGCAAAACTGAAACTGGACGGTCAGGAAAGACCTTATTATTTATGGGTGATCGGTAACAAAGAACTGGTTAGTAAATTCAACAAGAAACTGGCAGACCTCAACAATTTCAAACCGGTTCTTGACTTAAATTTTGGTCTGTTTGACAGAACGATCGATCAGTTTGAAACATTTTACACGTACGAAAGAGTAGGGAACTGGAAGGCGGAGGACAAAAGTATTTCTGAATTGACAGCGTCTAAAAAAAGTCCGTCTGTATTTGCCATTGCCGTTGATTTGTCCGCTTTACCGGGCTCAATCAGTACTCCTGAATATTTAAATCAGCATTTAAAAACGTCATCCGAAAATCTTGATTTCAAGATCAAAAATATTCTATTGGCTGAGGACCTCGATAAGTCTGTTTTGAAGCCGAGAGAAAAAGAATTCCTTGAAAATAATACCCACGTGATCGTCATTGAAGTTTCAGATATTTATAAGGACAAGGCAAGTATCAATTTAAAACTTCCTCTCGTTTATGACAACGGATACAAAGCCATGTCTACCATGGATGACAGAAACCTGGATTCCATTCCCGGGAAAACATTTGCTTTTGAACACCTGATCGATGGCGTCCGAGAGGCTTATGAAAACGCTGATGAAAACTTTATTCACATTTCAATACCTGTAAAAAAATAGCTTCCATGTTTGAATTTCTTTATGAGCTGCTTTGCGGACAAAATCCGGATCCCATTTTTGCATCAGATATTTATCCTTTTGTAGGCTTGTTCACGCTTATTTTCGCCTTTGTTTTTGCGCTTGTATTTTATATCATACTGGGTAGAGCAAGGCCGGTTTGGGACAAAACAGTGCACTGGGTCATTACCATGGTCATTTTGCTCATCATAGCATTTGGCTTTGCTTACAATCATGCCCAGACTGTGACAGAAGAAAGTGAAAATTCTTTCTTCTACACGTTTGCAATGGTCAACACGCTCTATGCGTTTATTTACTACATGCTCTTTTCAATTCTGTTGAAAAGATTTTCAATTTTTGCCAAGCGCACTCCCTTTTAACCCGTCGATTTAGCACAGATTATGCCTACAAGAAATACGTTTGTTTTTGGAATCGGAGGGACTGGTGCCAGGATCGTTCGCTCGCTGACGATGCTGCTCGCGGCAGGTACCAAGCTCAATGATACAAATAAAATCATCCCTGTTATCATTGATGTGGATGCCGATAATGCGGATACAAGCAGGGCTTTGGCAGCGCTTAAAACCTATAAATATATCCGCGATCACGGATACAGTAATGCAGAAGAAATTCGGGATGGTTTCTTTAATGCGAACCTGAATACGCTGAGTTCCATTACTTCTGAAAATGATTATTCGGAAGGTTTGGATGATTCGTTTCAACTTCAGTTTGAAAACCTGGAAAAGTCGTTCATCGAATATCTGGATCCAAGAGGTGAATTGGTTGGTGATATTAATATGGACCTGCTTGAAGCGCTTTACGACAATTCGAATCATGACGATCCGAATACAGAACTCAATCTGAAATTAAATCAGGGCTTTAAAGGAAATCCAAATATCGGTTCGGTTGTTTTTAATAATCTTTCCAATACAAAGGAATTTAAGTTTGTATTAAAAAGTATCGGCGAGAATGACCGGATATTTATTGTCAGCTCTATTTTTGGCGGAACAGGTTCTTCCGGATTTCCTCAGCTGGTAAAACTACTTCAGCAAGAGGAAAAACTGCGTGGAAATAAGTACGGCGCACTAACGGTCATGCCTTATTTTAACGTGACCGACGATAGTAATAGTGCGATCAATTCCGATATGTTTAATTCTAAAACGGAAGCTGCTCTTTCCTACTATCTGAAATACCTGAATGGCAAAATTAACTGCTTTTATCAGTTATGGGACCGTCCGCTGAAACAATATGAGAATAAACAAGGTGGAGTAGAACAGAAAAACAGCGCACATTTAATAGAATTAATTGGCGCCACTGCCATCATTGATTTCGTTAATAAACCGGATGGGAACTTTGCTTCAAAAGGTCAGACACAATATTTTGATTTTGGTATAAAAAAAGAAGATCAGGTTATTGATATCAGGCATTTTTATCCAAATACTGCAAAAACGGTCATGGAACCATTGACGCTGCTCACCTATGCCATGAAAATATATCTGGAAAACCTGCCTGAGCTGCGTAATGAAGCGTTTTACAAAGAGTTGAACCTTTCGGACAAATATTCAAATAACGCTTTTTATCAAAACCTGACAGCTTTCTTTTCGGTACATTACAAAAACTGGCTGGTTGAAATGTCCGGAAACGAGCGGACTTTTCAGCCATTTAATCTGGCCCAGGATTTGAATGCACTTGTAAGAGAAAAACCGATTGAGGTGAAAAAAGTGCTTGGTATCGTAACCAAACCGGGAATTTCAGACGCATTTCTTAAAACCGAACTGGGTAAACTGGAAGATGAATTAAAGAAAAGTATCCCGGATCAGGACAAACGCTTCTTTAAACTGCTCAACCGCATTGCTTTGGAATGTTACAAGAAACTGGAAGCACTTCCATCCATGATCTAAATCTTACGCCATGTCTTCATACATATTTAGAAAATATCCGGGTTATAATCCCAACGAAATACAGGATTGGAGTCAAAGCACAGGGATTGATCCTGCCAGTTTTGATCCTGAAAATATTGCTTTCGGCAGAGGTGCTTCCAAGGCAGGAACATCCATCCCGTCGCCGATGGCAAGGCTGGAACTTTTTGATACTGCTTTTCAAATCGTCGCTTCAGACCGTGGTAATCTGGACGGAAACACCATTTATCATCAACTGGTATCCGATTGTCTGGATGTTTTTCAGCTTCTGTTTAATGCGAAAAATTCCGAAATAGGTCCTGGTAAAAAGATATGGTTTAAGGAATGGAAGGTTCAGGAAAATATTGGCAGACTCAAAGAGAGAGGTAAAGACCATCCGCATAACCTTCTGGCCAGGTCATTGGAACAGATCTTCAATGACCGGGATAACAGCAGGTTCTCTGAAACGGACAGCCTTTTTTTAATTTTTTATGAGAACAAATTATTAGGTGGCACCTCACCGCTGTCGTTGTTTTTTACTACACCCAACTGGGCCAGGTATATCAAAAATAACGACATCAAAGTAATCCCGCAGAGTGCCGACGGTAAGTTGTTTTTCAGCACTGATTACCGTCCGCTTTTTAAAAGAGATCAGGAATTCATTGAATACATATATAAACTTTCTATCCAGTTTAAGCCGGCATTTGCGAAAGCGGATGGTTTTAGAAAGTATCTGAACAAAACAGTTGATCGTTATTTCCCCGATTTCAGACATCAGTTTGCTGACTATCAACAGGCTGGTATCAGTCTGATGGACAATGAATACAGCAAGATCAAAACAAATGTTGATGGCAAGTTTCTGACTGTGAACGGACTTTTCTTTTTTCATCAAAAAGAAGAAAAGGAGAAAGAAAAGATCAAAGCAGTCAGTGACTTTATGATCCGTGCCACAGAGTCAAAGTATAAAGATCAGTACAACGATAAAAATGAGCAGCAGCTTGTTGAGCCGCCTTTGGTTCTGGTGGACGGAATGAATATTCCGGGTGATTACATGGAGAAAAATATGCCATGGAATTCATCTACCCGGATCAAGGATTTTTATCATCGTGGCGTCCCGCTGTTTGAGAGAAAACTGCCGCAGGGAAATGCGCTGACGACCGTAACTTATCCTTTTGTCACAATTGATGATTTTCTGGAAGATTCATTGGTAGAAATGCCTTTTAATATTAACAGAGGTAAGTTTTATACGGGTTTCGGTGGTGATTTTAAATACTTGCTGCCTATCAGAAAAGAGTATTTTAACTTTTTTAATCTGGCGGACTTAAAGAACAATTTGTCTATCGAGGTAAGTGATGGGCAGGTGACAGCGAATCTGAAAATTCCTGTCAAAAACCGCAAAGGTGTCTTTGATATTGTCTTTTCCAGAAAATATGAGAAAGGCAAATCCATTGTTGAATACCGTTCGGATCTTGGGATCTTTCCTTTCTATCAGATCAATGATCCGGATCCGAGATTAAAAGAACTGAACGATTATACTGTTCTGCTGGCTGAGAGAAATGAAAGAATGACACTAAAAACGTTAACGTTTTATTCCTTCAAAAACTTTGCTTCTGATACTACTAACCTGATATCGACGGTTGATGAGCGCTCGACCTGGTCTGATATTAATGCCGGAAATTCGGGCTCCACGTCGAGGTTTTACAAGATAAAAGAAGCTTTCGATTACATTCAGCTGGCTTATACTGATCCTAACGGAATCGATTCGGGCGGGTTAATTATTCCCAATTTTGAAACAAAAACTTTTAATAAGGATAATCTTACCAAAGCGTTCACTTTCGCCATTGATTTTGGCACGTCAAACACGCATATCGCTTACATGCAGAATGGGGAAGCGCTTCCAAGGCCGCTGGATATTGGCGAACAGGATCAGCAGATGGTTCTGCTTAATGCACCGGGCAGAAGCGAATCCGGTGGAAATAAATTCGATTCCTATGGCAGCGCGACCTGGATGGATTTGACCTTAAGAAGGGAATTTATACCGCCGGTGATAGGGGCGGGGCAAAATATTTCGTATCCCTTCAAAACCGCAACCTGCGAAATCGTTTCCTTCAACAATATCCAGAACAAGTCTTTGTTCAGCCATATCAATATTGGTTATTACATTGACCAGGAGGAAGTTCAGGCCAGTAATATCAATTATACCACCAATCTGAAGTGGTTGCTGGAGAATGCAAATAACGATTCGAACAAAAGCCGTGTCAGTGCTTTTTTAAAACAGCTTTTGCTTCAGATCAGGGCGAAAATAATCCTGAATTACGGCAATCCGGCCGACCTGAAAGTGGTGTGGTCAGTTCCGTTAAGTATGGAACGGGGGATCAAGTCGGAGCTCCGAAAAGTTTTGGATGGTGCATTTAAAGACGTTTTCAAAAATTCGGGTGCGAAATTACTGGATCCGATCCCTGAATCGGTAGCGCCTTATTTCTTCCTGACAAAATCGGATACCGACATTCAGGATACGGCCAACGTGGTAAATGTAGATATTGGTGGTGGCACAACAGATGTGATGATGTTCATGGAATCATCCGGAAATCGATCTGATAAATATCTTACCACGTCCTTCCGTTTTGCGGGTAGCGACATTTGGGGGAATGGGTATCGTAATAAGCTGAAAGACAATGGTTTTATCCGGAATTATCTGAGCTATCAGAAAAAGAACTATATCAGTCCGAATGAGATCAAGTATTTCAATAAAGTGAAGGATGATACAAATCTGAGCGCAGATGATTTGGTTAGTCTGCTTTTCCGGTATGATGATTTCAAATTCAGCGATTCCATTACCATCGGAAATCCGGATCTGCTGATCATTCCATATCTGCACTACAGCGCCATTATTTTCCATCTGGTACAGCTGATCGAAATAAAAGACTATCCTTTACCAAGGTATTTGTCGTTTACCGGTAAAGGAAGTCAGTATATAAAACTGCTTTGTGGCGGAGATGAACGGGATCTTGAAGATTTTACGCGCCTGCTGATCAATGCCTATACGACAAAAACGCTGCAATCCGGATTCAGGATACACCTCAATTCAAATCCGAAAGAGATCACTGCAAACGGTTCGATACTTTACGCACTGGCTTCTGAGGATGAGAAGGAAAAGTATAGAAAAAACATGGATTTTATCCATCCGGGTTTTGATCCTAAAACAAATTCTGAACTGGAATTGAAGCTGTCTGCCGGCAACGGGAAATTTAACATTTCTGATACATTCGAAATCGATAGTCCGTTGAATGTTGCAGTTCTTGACAATCTCAATGCCTTTTTGGAAAAGACACTGAATAATCAGGAAATCGCAAGGTTTTTAAAGGACTTCAAGATCAACGGGTTAAAAGATTCATTGCGGCTTTTGCAGTGGAATCATAATATTTTCAACGGAGAAGGGTTCCTTTATGATAGTTACAGAAAAGTTTTGCAGGACCTGCACAAGCAGGAAGGTGAAAATGAAATTTCTGAATCACTCTTCTTCTTTGCTCTGAAAGATGCGCTGTACCGCCTTTCCAAAAGTATAACTGAAATTAAACCTGTCGTTTAATGAAGAAGTTGTTGATTTTCTTTATGCTCCTGGGTTTCCAGATAGCCGTCAAGGCTGAAAGTGGAGCTGCTGAGCAGATCAAGGAAGCCAGATTTCAGATTGTAAAGGCAACCATTGAGTTTCTGGCATCAGATAAAGAGACATTCAAGGAAGCAAATGAAAAACAATGTGTGTCTTGTAAGACTTATGACGATCTACTCAAATTTGTAGAAAGAAATAAGATCAAAAAGGCAGATGCTCTGATTGGCGACTGGAAAAAGATTTCTGTCGATACTTCTTTCGCCGGTTGGGAACAAAGCATCGAAAAATTCAAAGCCATTGTTGTCAGCGATATTACCTCCGGCGCAAAAAGCAGGCGCATGAAGCTTGCTGGTTACACGGTTTATGAAAGCAGGCTACGTACAGTCATAGAAAATATTTCGATTGCTGAACCGATTGAGGATGTGCCCGATATTCAAAAAATAGAGGAAATACCAGAACCCGTTGTTGTATCAAAAGTTACGGAACCAGCTAAAATAATGTCAGAAAAATCAACAGAATCAGCCAGTTTTTTTGCGTTTTTGCCAGACATTTCGAAAGATACGTCTTACATCATTATTCTGCTTCTTTTACTTGGAATCCTGTTTCTGTTATGGATACTTCAAAATAGAGGCCGGGAAATGGAAAGAAAGAGCAGGACACTAAACGATCAGCTTCACAAAAGCGGGAGCAGCGAATGGCAGTCAAAAAATATGAGTAATGAGCTGAAAGCTGTTAAGCAGAAGCTTAAAGAAGCGGAGGCAGAAATTGCGGTTCTTCAGGAAGATGTCAGAGTCGAAAGGGAAAGAAACGAGCGGCTATCTGTTGTGCCGGAAATAGAGAAGCCTGCACCGCCTGTTGCCGTTTCGACAGCAGAGTCTTCTGTGAAATATGCAAGATATGCAGACCAGGGCGATGGTTTTTCGGTACAGGAGCTACTGGATGAGGCAGACAGCGAGACCATATTTGAGATTAACCAGACAGGTCAGGGCACTGCTACCTTTAAGATATCGGGCAACCAGAATGCACAGCGTTATGCGCTTTCCAATTCGCCTTACTTTCTTGGCAAAACAAGTCAGTATGATACATTTCCATCCGGTAATAGTTTGATCAATACGGATGTACCGGGAGAATTAAAACTACAGGGAAATAAATGGCTGATCGTAAAGCCGGTCCAGATTAGTTTTAGTTAACAGAAATTTTCAGCAAAATGGCATCAATAGAAAGCCTCAGGCAGCAATTTAAGGATTTACTTATTTTAAATCATGGTGATATAAAAGTAACGGAATACCCTCATTTGGTGTCGGACGGAAGAGCGCTGGATCTTAATCTTGGCCAGTTAAATCAAATTATCCAGCAGGTATATTCAGAAATTGACTGGAGGCCATATGATCTCATCAATTCGAAACTGGAACTGGTTTTCCGCAGAGGAATTCTCACAGCCGATCAGTTTGAAGAGATCGTTTCGCTGGTTGGCGACCGTGTGAATCGTCGTATCATTGAGCAGTACGTCGTCGCCGAATTAGGTAAGAAAAACTTTAAGCCGCGTGAAGTGAATCATGCAGATCCTTTATCCGTACAGAATAAGTGGATGACCGATTCTGTATGGCTGGAATACAAGGAAAGCCTGATCGAAGTGGAATGGCTGGGAGAGAGGGCCAATACGCTCAGCAAACTTGGTGATATTTCGTTCAGCAACAGGGAAGATGCAAAATACTTTCTTAGGAACAGCAATTATCTTCCCGGACTGGTAACAGCCTTATCCAAGAGCGCAACAAAGGCAGATGAATTTGCCAGAATAATCGAGGAGGAATTTGATTCGGAAAAGCGCTATCTGCGTATTGTATACAAACTTAATCCGCGTTTGCCGTTCCGGTTCGAAGAAGAATTATATTCTGATGTTTCTGAATTGCTGCAAAAAGCCTGCAAAACATCGAAGGGGTATGAAGCTTTACTGGAATCTTACCGCAAGGGAATTCTTCAGATATGGATTAAGGAAGCAGATCATTTAGCTGCCGAAAATCTCTCAAACCAGTATGACCTGAACAGTTTTTTGAGATTTATTTACAAAACGGATCCCAGGCTTCCGTTTTTTATACAAGATCACAGATTTGAAACGCCGGATGCGCTGGCAGAATATACCAAGAGCGATTTTTCAATCTGGCCTCAGGTAGCTGAATCTATGGCTGCGAAGAACATTCAGGAGTGGTTTACGGGGCTTGGACATAACGACTGGAATGATCAGATTGCGGACAGTTATGCCTTTATCCTGCATACCGGCTTTTATACCGAAGCGCAGATCAGGCTTGCAATGGTGCAGGCTTTGTTTCACATCATCAACCTTCTTTCTGACAAACCGAGGCTCCATGTTGACCAGCAGAAAGTACAGCTATTGTCCATTGACGGCGGTCTTGCCGTGAAACATCCCATCCATATTACTTTAAAAAATGAAGGATATGTGAAAGCAAAAGTTTATTTTAAATTCATAAAAGAAGGCATTTCGCTGAGTAAGGATATTCTTGAATTTAATAATCTTGAAGGGAAGATCAGTGAAAACATTGATATCACCATTGATACTTTTTTACTTAAAAAAGAGGAGCTTTATTCTTTAGAGCTGGTTGTTTCATCTGTTTATGAAGATATCATAATACCCGTCGAGATCAGGGTGGTTTTTCCAAAAAAAGCCTTTATCACCAAACTGGCGCTGTATGGATCGCTGACAGCCGCTTACTTTGGGATGTTCAGGTTTCTTCTCGGCGTATTAACAGATTACAAGGGCTGGCTGGTGAAAGGTGCAGGGAATGCGAATCCTGATGACATAATCGGTAAGTCGCCGCTGATGTCCTTTTTACTACTGATGCTGTTTATAGCAGGCGGTATATTTTCTTTTAAACTGGTGAAAAAATACGAGAAAATATGAAAGACGGAAAATCTGTGTTTGTTGTTTTGCTGCTGATTGTCTTTGTCGTTTATGTAATGCGCAATTTTCTGGGTAGAGTAAGTGCATTTGTCTTTATACCCATAGACAATTTACTATTTATTGCGCACAGGATACCTCCGGTTTTGATGTGGATGATATTGGGCCTGCTGTTAGGTGTGGTTTACGGGTGCTTCATTGCAATCAGGAAGTATAAGCTTGATTATAAACTGCTTACTTATCCTGTCCTGGCATTATTTGTCGGGTTGAGCCTGATCTTTCTGGCTTCATTTATCGTGAACAAATTTAAACGTGATAAGAATGTAGAAAGTGCTGATCCATTGGGAATTCTCACAATCGACCAACATAATCTGCTCCCGCAGAGCAATAGCGTGCAAACGAAAATTTAACCGTAGAAGCCAGGTTCAGGCATTTCCTGTTTTCTGCTTCCAGGAAAAACTGATATCAATTCATCGGTAAAAAAATACTGAATTTAGATCCTTTTCCTGGCTCGCTTTCCACGGTTATGCCACCTGCGTGATTTGCCGCAACGCGCTCACAAATAGCCAGGCCGATGCCCGTGCCGGGATACTCGCTCCGGCCATGAAGACGCTGGAACAATTGAAAGATTCGGTCTGCATACTGCTGATCAAAACCAATGCCGTTGTCTGCGATATCAATTTTATAATAATAAGTGGTAAAACGTGTCAGCGTGAGCGTCCTGGGGACATCAGCTGGCGAAACGATCTGACTGCTTATTTCTATGACAGGATTAACATCCGGCTTCCTGAATTTTATGGCGTTACTTAACAGGTTTTGAAACAATTGGGTCAACTGTAAAGGATCACCCTGGACGTCAGGTAAAGTTGCTGCATTGATTACAGCAGACGATTCGTTTATCGGAAGTTCAAGGTCTGATAACACCCCCGTAATAATCTTGTTGAGCGAAACAATACCTGTATTTTCTTTTTGTGTTGTAATTCTTGAGAATGCCAGCAGGTCATTTATTAAGTCCGACATTCGTTTAGCTGCTGCCTGCATACGCTGCAAATAGGTAATTCCGTTTCCAAGACTTTCGCCATGGCGTTCATTCAGAAGATTAGCGAACGATTGAATTTTGCGTAGCGGCTCCTGCAGATCGTGAGATGCCACGTAGGCAAATTGCTGAAGGTTAAGGTTTGATTGCTGCAAAAGGTTATTAGAATCTGCCAGCTCCTCGTTCGTTGCTGCATATTCTTCATTGATCGCAGCCAGTTCCTCATTCATGGCTGCTAGCTCTTCCGTTCTTTCCTGAACTTTGGACTCCAGTGCCAGTTGAATTTTACGCTGTGTGGTCACGTCCTGCGCAGTACCAATCATCGTAAGTGGTTTGCCGGACTGATCATAGAGTACTTTTCCCTGCGCATGTAAAATTCTCCTGCCTCCCGACTGCCCTGCGTCCATGGTATATTCCATATCGAATATTCCATTAGATCCCGGCGCAATAGCCTGTCTGATACCTGCCGCCACTGCGGGCACATCTTCATCACAAATGGCCTCGTATAACTTTTCATACGTGATGACGCTTTCATTCTCCACGCCAAACCAATGTTTCAAACGGGGTGAAAAGTTCAGTACACTTGTTTGAAGATCAATCGAGAAAGTGCCCAGCTCAGCCAGCTCAATAGCTCCCTGTAAAATTGCCTGCGCCTCCTCGATTTTCTTACGGCTTAACACATGATCTGTCAGATCGGTAGCCACAACCAGAATACCGGTAATATTCCCTTCCTGATCACGCTGAGGCTGATATGCAAGATTCACGTAGATAGTAGTGCGTACCCCATCATACATAATATCTACGGCCTGTTCCTGCGCCAAAAATGGCACACCGGTATCAAAAACGTTGTTTAGAAGCAGGTCAAATCCCTGGCCTTCCATTTCCGGGATCGCTTCAATCATAGGCTTGCCAATAATTTCAGACGGCTCTCTTCCCACAAGTTTTCCATAGAACGGATTAGCCATCGTAAAGGTGAGGCCTTCTTTGCTGATCATAGCGATTCCAATCGGCGACTGCTCGAACAGCGTAAGCAGGTCAATCTGGCTTTTCTTTATTTGTTTTTCAACACTTACACGGTCTGTAACATCAGTAGCAATATCCAGAATTGCATATATTTTTCCTTCCCCGTCATATACCGGAGAATAAGTAATGTCGTAAAAATTATGGGTCATCACGCCATTTCTAACGATATCTACCTGTGTTCCAAAACTTTTGTACGTTACACCAGATGTATACACGTCATCAAGAATTTGCAGAAAAGGCTGGCTGTCGAGTTCAGGCATAACCTCTGCAAGAGGCTTTCCTGCAATGTCCGGACCCTTTCCAACAATGTCAATGAACGTTTGGTTTGGAAGCTGTACGATCAGATCCCGTCCAACAAAAAGTCCCATCGCGGCAGGTGCGGACTCAATTACTGTTTTAAGTTTGGATTCACTCTCTTCCAGTGCTTTTTGGGCGAGCACCTGGGCGGTAACATCGATGGACATATTAACGATCCCATAGATTTTACCGGTATTGTCGAATATAGGTTTGTAGGTAAAATTGAAATAATAAGTATTAATCTTACCATCCACTTCAATGTCGACTGCTGCATTTTTTGAACTGTAAGCAACGCCGGTTTCCAGTATCTGGTCGAGGATATGCAGAAAGGGCTGTCCAACCAGTTCAGGCAAAGCTTCATGCAAAGGTTTCCCAATAACGGATTGATCTTTTCCCCAATATTTAATCATGGGCTCATTGGCAATCTCGACCACCATATCTTTTCCCACAAAAAGGCATGTTGCCACGGGAGCCTGCTCAATCAGCGCCTTGAATTTTGCCTCGCTTTCCTGCAATTCCCTGATCGCTTTATGCTGACTGGTAACCTCGTTGGCCATGACCATTATTCCGGTCACAGCGCCGCCCTGCGAACGCATGGGTGTGTAAACAAAATCAAAATAGACGTTTTGCAGCTGCTCCTGCCGTACCAGCTGAGCCAGCACGCCATGACCGAAATAGGGAACGCCTGTCTGGTAAACCTGCTCTAACAACGAAAGGAAATTCTGATTCTTAATTTCTGGCAGAGCGTCTGCCAGTTTCATTCCGGTAATTGCAGCAGATTTTCCCCATACCTCAAATATTTTTTGATTTCCAAGTTCAATGACAAAATCTGGACCGTTCAATAAGCCGATAGCCATTGGGGCCTGTTCTACCACAGTCTTGAAACTTCTTGCATGTTTCTCCCGTTCCGCCAAAAGTATACGGCTTTCTAACTCCTTCGTGATGTCACTGAAGGTACCGAGAATACGTAAATGACCATCTTCTGTATTGATATGGGATTGTCCCTTACCTTGCAGCCAGCGATAATTGTCAGTATCATCGTCTACCGTACGCACCTCCATCGAAAAGGAAACAGGTACTTTGGAATTTAAAATACCTGAGATCTCTGAAAGAAAAGTCGATCTGTAATCAACGTGTATAAGTTCCAGAAGCTGTGGAAGTGTTATAACATCATGGTAGGTACTGTTAAACAGATTTTGTGCGCGGTGACACCACCTCAGCTGATTAGAATGAGGATCCAATTCCCAGGTTCCTATTCCCGCAGACTCCAGGGCTAGTTCAAGACGTTGTATTTCAAAAATATTATTGGTACTAAAGGGCTGAGAAGAGCCTTCCATGTAATCGTATTATTAATGCGTATAATAATTTTTAAAAAGCTCCGGAAATAGCCATATCCAACTATGTAACCACTTTTCAATAAAACTGTGAAAACATTATGCCAGCGGAAGTAAACGGTCAAAAAAAATTGCCCGTTTGTTGTCTTACCGGATGTTCCAGTCATGAGCAACAGTGGATAATACTTACTTAGCCTTGGAAAGGGATAGTATTTTTTTGAAAGCAAGCACAATTAATAATGCAGCAAGGCCTACCACGAAACCCACTGCGAATTCCTTGATGGTATCCGGAAGTCCTGGTAAAATATGATGTAAATAGGGGATGTTGTGAACAAAGATTCCGCCGGAAACAAGCAGCAAAGCGACTGTTCCTACCGCACCTAAAATTTTAATGATCACAGGAAGTGCCTTAACCAGCAAATGCCCAAGTGTTGAAAAAATGCCTTTGTCATTCGACTTTCTGATCAGGTTTCGCCCTGCATCATCCATTCTGACAATAAGTGCAACAATTCCGTAAACACCAACGGTTGCCAGTAAGGCAACAGCAGCCACTGTGATAACCTGGGTAGTCATCGTTTGCCCGACGACGCTGCCCAGCGCGATGATCACTATTTCTATGGACAGGATAAAGTCAGTTGTTATCGCTGATTTTACCTTTGTCTTTTCATTATCAAGATTTTCAGCATCACTTTTCTTCTCAATATTTTCAACGGCCGTATGTTCCTTTTCATGCGGGAAAATATATTCCACGATCTTTTCAACCCCTTCATAAGCCAGATAAAGACCGCCTAACAGCAAAATGTAAGTAATGGCTGTTGGAAGAAATACGTTTAGCAGCAATGCAATCGGTACTATGATGAGCTTGTTAAGCAGTGAGCCTTTTGTGATGGCCCATAAAACAGGTAACTCACGATCAGACAAAAAGCCTGTGGCTTTTTCTGCATTTACAGCCAGATCGTCCCCCAAAATTCCCGCGGTTTTGCGTGTTGCTACTTTTGTTGCCAGCGCAACATCGTCCATTAAAAAGGCTATGTCGTCTAAAACTGCGAAAAATCCTGATGCCATAAATACTTAACTTATGAAAATGTGGTATAAAATTCGATCCAAGCACTTATCATTAAAAACTATTCCAGTTTGGCGCTTTGGTGCGAAGGTAATAAACGGTTGTCAGACCACTATGCTCCGTCTGCATTGAAATATGGCTAAAATCAACATTTTGCAGTTATAGTTTTCAATTTGACGGGAAGTTTAAAAGACTCGATTGTGATCCGGTGTATTCTGCAGGTGCAGTATGTTATGGAATGTACGTCGAAAAAAGGCTGGCCGCTGAGTCGGACCGTTGGTAATAAATAACTCAAAATAGTATATTTATGAAAAGTAACCGGGACAGTCCATCTATGAAATACGAACAACTTTATCAGCCTTTTGAGATCATATGCAAGACTTTGGATGAATGCCAAAAGCTTGATCATCAGCATAGTTTTTTTGAGCTGGTGTACATTCTGGAAGGAAGCGGAGTTCAGTGTATTAATGAAAATACATTCCGGTATCATGCAAATCACATGTTTTTGCTCACTCCCGGTGATTGTCACCGTTTTGATATTGAGGAAACCACCAGGTTTTTTTTCCTGCGTTTCACAGACATTTATATAAAAAACAGCGGGCTTCCTGCCAGATATATTGAACAGCTGGAATTTATTCTTCATAATGCAAATCATCAGCCAGGCTGTATCCTGAAAAACCAGAGCGACAAGCTGCTTGTAAGATCCATGATCGAAGCCATTGTCCGTGAGCAGGAAAACAGGGATCTGTATGATCGGGAATTGGTTGCACAACTGGTTAATACCCTTATTGTCGTGGTAACACGCAACATTCTAAAATATTTACCGGAAAAGATCAATGAGTATTCGGAAGAAAGGATCTTTAAAATATTACAATACATACAGAACAATGCTTTTGAACCAGCCAACCTGAAAGTGGAAGTGATCAGCAAACACTTTGGCATGTCGGAGCATTACCTTGGAAAATATTTCAGAAAACATACCGATGAAAATTTACAGCATTACATCGGACAATATCGTGTGACATTGATCGAGCACCGGTTGAAACACAGTGATATCCGTATCAATGAGATCGCGTATGCATTGGGTTTTACAGATGAGAGTCATTTGAACAAGTTTTTTAGAAAGAATAAAGGGCTCAGCCCGACCGCTTACCGCAAGGAGGCCAGGCTGTCTGCATAGATCCTGGCTGATCTCACCTTATAATAAAATTCAGAACCTGTCTTAACCTATCAAACATCATGGGAACACTGCATGCTTTTACTTTTATTACATTAAATGGCTTTTACAAAGGTCTGGATGAAGATATCAGCTGGCACCGTCATGCGGCTGAAGAGCGTTCATTCGCGTCTGACAGTATGGAAGGAAGAAAATCAATCCTGGTCTTTGGCAGAAGAACCTATGAAATGATGGCTGGATGGTGGCCATCCGCCGCGGCTCTGGAAACAATGCCGGATGTTGCCGCAGGGATGAACGAATCAGCCAAGCTGGTATTTTCTAATTCACTGGATACTGCGGAGTGGCAGAATACAAGGCTTGTAAAGACGGACATGATAGAAGAAATCAGGAAACTAAAGGCGGATCCAAACGTAGAAATGACCATCTTAGGAAGTGGCAGTATCGTAATGCAGCTTGCCGAAGCAGGTTTGTTAGATACGCTTCAGATCATGATAGACCCTGTGGTTTTGGGCGAGGGTTCTCCTTTGTTCAGCGGTCTGAAAAATAAACTTGACTTTAAATTAACGGATAGTAAAGTATTTCCAAGCGGGGTTATTTTAGCCAGCTACGTTCCCATCTAAAAGTCCGGATGACGGAAGATCAAGATGGAAGGCGCGCCATATATCAAGTAGATAGGGCAGAATGGCGCAAGTGGCTGTCAGAAACAGTCAGAACGAGAAGTCGGTCTGGCTGATCCTGTACCAAAATAAATTAGGATCCCAGGTATCCGTAGTGCTGAGCCTGCCGAAGTGCCAAAAAAGCTGCAATGAGGAATTCTTAAAAATGTTCTTTAAGCAGACCGTCGGTTAGGCTTTTCCATTGAATTTTAGAGAAAGCGAGTATGCCTCCGGCGCCTGTCAGAATGTTACGGATTTTTTCAAAAAATCCATCATCATCCGTGTTCGGTTTTGTGTTCCGGTCATATACCGCCGCTGTCACTTTAGTATTTTCACGCGTTATGGTAAAAGTGCTGGTAGCTTGTTTTGAATAAAAATGAGCGATGTCGGGGTCATCATTTTTAGGATTGGCCGCCGGCCGGACCCTGATGCCCAGGCTTTCAATATCTTCAAGCACATATTCATCGACTTTTTCTACAATTACCCAGTCATATCCATCCCCTGTTTCATTGTCTGGTCCCGGTATATCGATTTTAAAGAACATTCCTTCCTGCACCGGACCCGGTACCTCGTTGCCGTGCGCGTCTGTGAGGGTGAACGCTGCAAGAGATAGTTCGGATATTTCTTTCCATCTATTTACATCCAACAACTTTTTTCTGGCATTCAGGAATAGGGCCTTTGAAGCCGCCAGATTGTTCAATTCCACAACACTTTCAGCATTAATGTTGCCGCCGTCAGTTTTTTCCGGGATGGTCTTGGTGAAATTTTTCTCTTCCATGATTTTTCTGTTTAGGCATCGGCCCTGTAAAAACCTGTGCCAGGGAAAATGGGGTTAATCCTTCTCTGCGATCTGGGTTTCAGCACCAACAGCGTGGTATGGATAAAAAGCGACTGGCACTCTTTTGTTGGTAATTTATAGATATAAATTTTAATCAAACTTTATGAAACCACTAGATACTCCTGAAAATGGCGCCGTTGTTAAATTTAAAAGAATTGATGAAGATCAATGGAGAGATGGCGAGTTTGATCTTGAAAATAAAATGTTTATCGAGATATATTCTGCTGAATTAACTACCCATAACCTGAATGATATCAGTGCCTGGGAACCGTTGGCAGAATAAATTTACATTTATAATTTTTATAATCTCATTACCGGCATATTAAATATCTGGTATATAAAAGTAGGATTTAAAGTGAACATCATTGCATTAATAGGTACCAGGTATGGTTTTTTACCGAAGCGGTTATTGGAAATGACTTACAATTAAATCATCAACATCATGGCAACAGCAACAGCTAAAAATACAAAGCCGTCTTCTGGGGCAGCTAAGCCGAAAGCAGCAGCTAAGAAGTCATCAGATAATAAAAGTACAGCAAAGTCCAGCGCTGCAAAGGATTCGGATGATTCAAAATCTTTGACTACAACGGATCATAAAACAATCCAGAAATGGGTTGAAAGTCGCGGAGGAAAGCCTGCAACCGTGAAAGGGACTGATGCAAATGATGAAACGGGGATTTTAAGGATTGACTTTCCGGGATACTCGGGCAAGGATTCCCTGGAGGAAATAAGCTGGGAGGATTTCTTTGCAAAGTTTGACGAGAGTAATCTGGAATTTTTATATCAGGAAAAAACAGCAGACGGAAAAGAAAGCCGTTTCAGCAAATTTGTTTCGAAAAAATAGGTCAGTGCAAGGTAGGGAAGTCCCTGCCTGAATGGGAAGAGGCGTTTTTCGACTCAATTAGTGTGTGATTTCGTAGGTAGTTAACAGGAAAGCCGGTTCGGCTTTCCTGTTTTTTTTATAATGAAAATTGAATTGGTATACTGGCATGAAGCTGGTTGCCGACTGGCACAGTAATTTATTACGGATACCACCATCAAGAGAGCAGTAAATCAGCCGAAGCATATCCTATGGAAGAAATCAATATAGAAAAACGCAGATTGGGTGTAAGTTTCAATAAAGAAGGTAAGGCCGACATCATTTTGTGGGCGCCAAAAACAGAACTTGCAGAAATTTTATATCAAAATAATAACATAAGTGAGCCCTTGATCAGCGGAAGCCATGGTCTATGGACGCTAACCACAGAGAACCTTAAACCCGGAGACCTGTATTTTTTCAGGTTAGACGGAAAAATACAACTTCCCGATCCGGTCTCACTTTCCCAGCCGGAAGGTGTTCATGGCGCTTCACAAGCCGTGGATCCCAGTACATTTGCCTGGACCGACGACAAATGGAAAAATCTGGCACTTAGAGATTATATATTTTATGAGCTGCATACCGGCACCTTCACACCGGCCGGAACCTTTGCCGCGATAGAGGAAAAGCTGGATTATCTGATCGATATAGGCATCACGGCAATCGAGATTATGCCAGTTGCACAATTTCCCGGTGGGAGAAACTGGGGGTATGACGGTGTATTTCCCTTTTGTGTGCAGAACACCTATGGCGGGGTCGAAGGCTTGCAGCATCTGGTAAACACCTGCCACAGCAAAGGTCTGGCAGTGGTGCTCGATGTGGTTTTTAATCACGTTGGTCCGGAGGGGAACCATCTGGATAATTTTGGCCATTATTTTACTGAAAAATACCATACGCCCTGGGGTAATGCAATTAATTTTGACGATGCATGGTGTGACCCTGTTAGAAACTTTTTTATTGAAAATACCCTGATGTGGTTCCGGGATTTTCATATTGATGCTTTGAGAATGGACGCTGTTCATGCCATAAAGGATTTTAGTCCGCTGCATATTTTGCAGGAAATAAAACAGCATGTGGACCTGCTCATGCAGGAAACCGGCCGGACACATTACCTCATTGCAGAGCTTGATCTGAATGATACGCGTTATATTAATCCGATCAGTAAAGGCGGTTTTGGGCTCGATGCACAATGGATCGATGAATTTCACCATGCTTTGCGCGTCAGTTCCGGGCAGGAAAAAACTGGTTATTATTCCGATTTTGACGGTGTGGTATCTCTTGCAAAGTCTTACCAGGATGCCTACGTATACGACGGCGCGTTTTCAGAGCATCGCAAGAAAAAATTTGGTATAAGAGCGGATGAGAATTCCGGGCAGCAATTTGTCGTTTTTTCACAAAACCACGATCACGTAGGCAACCGGATGCTGGGCGAACGTACCAGTCAGCTGGTTAGTTTTGAGATGCAAAAGCTGCTTGCCGGTGCAGTTATCGTCAGTCCGTTCCTTCCTATGCTGTTTATGGGAGAAGAATATGGAGAGAGCAATCCTTTTCAGTATTTTGTCAGCCATACAGATCCGGAACTTGCAGAAGCGGTCCGAAAAGGGAGGAAAAAGGAATTTGAAGCATTTCATATAGAAGGCGAAGCGCCGGATCCTGTTTCAGAGGAAACTTTTGAACAATCCAAACTGCAATGGGGGCTGATCCAAGAGGAGCCCCACAAGACCATGCTTAGCTATTACAAAAAGCTGATCGCATTACGAAAGGAACAATCTGCTTTGCATGTGCTGAACCGAAAGGATGTAGCCGTGGAATGTGTAGCTGACCAAGAACTGATCATATTACAAAGACAGCATAAAATTCAGCATACGATCTGTCTGATGAATTTTTCCAAAAAACCGCAGGAAATTAAGGTTCCGGTTTATGCTCCGGTCTGGCATAAACTAATCGCTTCGTCAGATCTTAAGTGGAAGGGTCCGGAGGATCTGCCGAAGACCATTTCCGAAGAAATTTCCCTGGTACTGCCGCCAGAATCTTTTACTCTATACAGCAATGAGCATGAATAATCCTATCGCTACTTACCGTTTACAATTTCATAAAGACTTCACATTCAGTGATCTGGAAAAACTTATTCCTTACCTGAAAAAACTTGGCGTAAGCACAGTTTATGCATCTCCGGTTTTCAAATCAACTGCCGGGAGTATGCATGGATATGACGGTGTAAATCCAAACCAGATCGATCCTGAGATTGGGACCCTGGATACGCTAAAATCGATCAGCACTACTTTGAAACAGGAAGGTATGGGCTGGCTTCAGGATATTGTGCCTAATCACATGGCCTTTCACCCTGAAAATCCTTGGCTGATGGATGTCCTGGAAAAAGGTACACAATCCATGTATGCGACTTTCTTTGACGTCGCCTGGAACAGTCGCCTGTTTCATGGAAAACTGATGGTGCCGTTTCTGGGATCGGATCTCGACGAGCTGATCAAAGAAGGGAAAGTTAAAATTGCCTATGCCACAGACCGGCTGGTGGTTGAATATGAAGATTCTGTATATCCTATTAATGCGGAATCTTACCTTATCCTTTTGTCGGATGAGTTAAATGACGAAAATCAGGCGGTTTCGCAGATTGTTACACAGATACAGGAAGCAAAGGAAATCGAAGATTCATATATATTTTCTCAGCGGTGGAATGAAATACTTCTTCAGCTAAAATCGCTGGCTGCAAATGAAAATGTCAAAAAGTGGCTGGATGAGAAGCTGTCAAAAATTAATGGTGATGAGGAAATGCTCCGAAGCATCATTGACCGACAGACCTACGCCTTGTGTCATTGGCAGAAAACAGAACAGCAGATCAATTTCCGGCGCTTTTTCACGGTCAACGGCCTGATATGTCTGAATATTCAAAATGAAGAGGTTTTTCAGGAATATCATAAACTTACCAAAACGCTGATTGACGAAGGTGTTTTTCAGGGTATAAGAATCGATCATATTGATGGTTTGTACGATCCTGATCAGTACCTTGACCAGGTCCGGCAACTGGCGGGTGATGACACCTATGTGGTTGTGGAAAAAATTCTTGGTCCTGACGAAGAAATGCCTGACAAATGGCCGATTCAGGGAACGACGGGTTATGAGTTTCTGGCAACTGTAAATAACGTGCTTACCAATGCATCAGCAGAAAAGCCATTTACAGATTTTTACCATGAACTGACAGGAGAGCAGGAAGATTCTAAAAGTCAGCTTCTGGAAAAGAAAGCGGCCATTTTATATGATCACATGGGTGGCGAGCTGGAAAATTTGTACCAGCTTTTTGTGGAACTGGATTTGGCCGAACAGGGAAAAATTGATTCACTTGGAAAAGAGCAGGTTAAGGATGCCATCGGGGAATTTCTTATCCATTGTCCGGTATACCGCTATTATGGTGCCGTGCCTTTCGGTCAGGTGGAAAAAACAGCCCTGGGAAATATTTTCAATGATGTAAAATCAGTTCATCCGCAACTGGCCCAGGCTATCGAATTGTTGGAATCCTGCTTCCTTGTTTCATCTGAAAACGGTGACGAAAGTTACAACGGACGGCTGCTTGAATTTTTCCATCGTTGCATGCAGTTTACCGGCCCCATCATGGCAAAAGGCGGTGAAGATACATTGATGTATACCTACAACAGGTTCATCGGGCATAATGATGTGGGTGATTCTCCGGAAAGTTTTGGCTTGCCGGTCAAGGGTTTTCACGAGAAAATGAAACACAGGAAAAAACACTGGCCGCTTTCACTCAATACTACTTCAACGCATGACACAAAAAGAGGTGAGGATGTTCGTGCCCGGTTAAATGTCCTGACTGATATCAGTGAGGACTGGTTTCAAAAAGTAAGAGAATGGCAGAAATTAAATGCTCCGCTTAAACAGGAATCCTTTGCTCCCGATACCAATGACGAATATTTTATCTATCAGAATCTGATCGGGGCATATCCAATGCCAGGAGAAGATGAGGATGATTTCTCGCAGCGTTTTGAGGAATATCTACAGAAGGCTTTCCGGGAAGCAAAAGTTAACACAAATTATACGGAGCCGGACGAGGCGTATGAGTCGGGTGTGAAAAACTTCACTAAACAATTGTTAAATCAAAACAATCGGTTTTGGGGAGAGTTTACATCCTTTCAAAAGGAAATTTCCGATCATGGCATAATCAATTCGCTGAGCCAGGTTTTATTGAAATTTACATGTCCGGGTATTCCGGATGTTTACCAGGGATGTGAAATGTGGGATCTTAGTCTGGTGGATCCCGATAACCGGCGACCAGCTGACTACCAAAAAAGACAGCAGATACTGAATTCTTTTGACGAAGAAGATGATCAAGGCAAGTTGCTGGAAAAATTATGGAAAAACAGAAACAACGGTGCAGTGAAACTTTGGCTGACGCACCAGCTTTTTAAGTTGCGCAAAAACAACATCGCCCTTTTTGCCGATGGAAACTATGTCGCGTTAAAAGTGGAAGGTATTTACAAAAGTAATGTTCTCGCTTTTGCACGGATCCATAAAAAGTCGGTCGTAGTTACCGTTATTCCGCTGCATACTGCGGCGTTATCAAGGCAGCAGAATAAAGATTTTTTTAATCTCAACTGGGAAAACACCCGTGTCATCTTACCGGAAGGGCTGAACGGCGACTGGGAAAATATGATGTTGGGTAACCGTGAAGAATTCCGGCATAAGATTGCAGTTGGCGATCTGTTCAAAAACCTTCCTGTGGCTTTACTGAAAGGTACAAAAGTTGATAATGAACGTAATGCCGGTATCCTCGTACACATTTCATCACTTGCATCGCCATTCGGGATTGGGGATATGGGGCCGGAAGCCTACAACTTTTCTGATTTTCTGCATCGAACTAATCAAAAAGTATGGCAGTTGCTTCCATTAAACCCTACCGAATCTTCGCAGGGAAACTCGCCCTACAGTGCGCTCTCGAGCAGGGCAGGAAATCCAATCCTGATCAGTCCTGAATTGCTGGAGGAGGATGGTCTGCTGCCGGATATTGATCTTTCCGTATACCATATACCTCAATCAGACAAAGCAGATTATGATGCAGCTGACAAACTGAAAATGGAACTGCTGGAAAAAGCATATGTCGTTTTTAACGAAAAAAATGATAATGCCGCGTTGGCGGAATTTGAAAAGTTTTGTAATGAAAATGATGAGTGGCTTGAAGATTTTTCGATGTACATGGTTATCCGTAACCACCACGATGGCAAACCCTGGACAGAATGGGAAGATGATTTTAAGCTCAGAAATGAGCAAAAGCTGGCCGGATTGCAACAGACAGATAAAGAAAACATCCGGTTTGTCAAATGGGTACAGTTCATTTTCGATAAACAATGGAAAGCACTGAGAAAGTATGCCAATGAAAAGGATATCGAGTTTTTGGGCGACCTGCCATTTTATGTTAGTTATAATTCAGCAGATGTCTGGGCTCACCGTGACTTGTTTTTGTTGGATGCACAAGGGATAATAACGGGAATAGCCGGCGTACCACCTGATGCGTTTTCTGATACCGGGCAGTTATGGGGAATGCCGGTTTTTAACTGGGAAGCCATGAGACAGCAGGACTATAAGTGGTGGACAGAAAGACTGAAAAAAAATATTGAGCTTTTTGATTATGTCCGGCTCGATCACTTCCGCGCATTTGCTGATTACTGGGTGGTACCTGGCGGCGAAAGCACGGCCGAAAACGGAGAATGGCAGCTTGGACCTGGCGAGGATTTCTTTGAAACCATTAAAAATGCACTGGGAAGTTTGCCTTTCGTGGCAGAAGATTTGGGAGAAAGCAGCCCCGCTGTCGCAGATCTGCGCGACCGTCTGGAATTGCCTGGCATGAAAGTGTTGCAATTTGCTTTTGAGGAGAATATGCCGCATTCGGAATACATTCCTCATCGCTACATCACCAACTGCATTGTATATACCGGAACGCATGATAACAATACAATTAAGGGATGGTTCAGGAAAGTGATTGACGAGGAGACTAAAACCAGGCTGGAAAATTATGTTGGTGTGAAAGTGACCGAGGAGAATGTGAATGCTGTCCTGATAAGGTTAGCCTATGCATCGGTTGCCAAAACAGCCATATTGCCAATCCAGGATCTTCTGAACCTGGATGAAAACAGCAAAATGAACAGTCCGGGATCTGGTGATGATAACTGGTTGTGGCGACTTGCTCCTGGACAAGTTACTGCTGAACATGAGCACTATTTAAAGCAACTGACCTTGACTTACGACCGGGATTAAGCACGAAACTGACAGACTATGGAAAGCCACAAGCCAAGACACAGAAAGCGAAAGACCTTTTATATCTTCATCGGTTTCATCGTATTAATGATCATCGCCAGGATTATCCTGCCTTACGTTGTCCTTCATTTGGTGAACAAAAACCTGGCGACCATGAAAGGTTATTACGGGCATGTGAACGATATTGACCTGGCTATCATTCGTGGTGCTTACAAAATTGATAGTATTTATTTAGACAAGAAAGATACCATCACCAGTAAGCAAACACCTTTTTTTGCGTCCTCGGCGATAGATCTGTCGGTTGAGTGGAAGGCGCTTTTTAAAGGTGCGATCGTGGGCGAAGTCGTTATGCAAGAGCCAATGCTGCGGTTTACAAAAGACAAGGTTGAGCCTAAGGATGTTGCCCGTGACTCCTCCGCACTGAAGGAGCTGCTCGACGACTTTATGCCACTCAGGATTAACCGCTGTGAAATTAAAAATGGCAGACTTTTGTATATCGACGAGTCAACCAAGCCACGTGTTGACCTTCAAATGACGAAACTGCATCTGCGGGCAGAAAATCTGCGTAACAGTTATGACTCTACGGTCGTGCTTCCCGCAACGGTGAATGCGACAGCCAATCTTTATGAAGGCACACTTACATTTGACGCTAAGGCAAATCCATTGGCGGTTTCGCCCACTTTTGATATGAGTGCGGAACTGAAGAATACCAATATGGTGAAGCTGAATGATTTTTTTCAGGCTTATGCGAAGATTGATGTGAACAAGGGTAAGTTCGGGCTATATACCGAGGTCGCTGCAAAAGATAAAAAGTTTGCCGGTTATGTTAAGCCGATCATTAAAGATCTGGATGTTCTGGGTAAGGAGGACAGGAAAGATAATATTATCCAGAAATTATGGGAAGGGCTGGCCGGTACAGTGGCAGAAGTATTTGAAAACCAGCCCAAGGATCAGCTTGCAACGAAGATACCTTTCAAAGGCGACCTGGATGATCCACAGACAAACGTGTGGTACGCGCTATCGAATGTTTTGCAAAATGCGTTCATCCATGCCCTTCAGCCCACGATTGATAATGAAATATCAATCGGATCTGTAAAAGTAGGAAAGGATGAAGATAAAACCTTCCTTCAAAAAATCTTCTCGAAAGATGATAAGGGAAAGAAAAAGGACAAGGCGGAGAAAAAGGAAGATAAAGACAGCAAGAAGAAGTAATAAGAACCATAAACAGGAAAAAGATGAACAATCCAAAATTTGAAGAGGGAACATGGGTTAAGGAAAAAAACGGCACAACTGGTATGACCGTCGTCGGTAATACAGATGGAGAAGTGCGGTGCAAATTTGATAACGAAGAAGGCGAAGAAGTTGAAGATACCTTTCGCGAAGAAGATCTGGTAGCACTGGATAAAGTTGATTGAAATACATTTTGAATTAAATAACCTATCGATGGCAAATTCCGGCTTCCTGGCAGGTTCCAACGGGACCGTCTCTGCAGTTTTCTTTACAAAAAAAGATGCTGACAATGTCTATAATACCCTGATCAAACGCGGGCACACGCCGGATGATATTTCGGTACTGATGTCTGACGAAACGTTGAGCAGACATGAAACTCAGGAAGTGCAAACTTCGGATGACCCTGAAAAGCCGGAATCTGCCGTCGGCAAAGCATCGGATGTCATCGCCGATGCCATTATTTCCATTACGTCCATGATCTCGCTCCCAGAGCTGGGCATTGCTATATCGAGGACACTTTTTAAGCGGATTTCAACTAATAAATCGGCACAGGCCCCGCATGAGAATGACCACGAAAATGCTTCCAGGGTCGTGGAGGAACACACTGAATTCTATGGTGATCACATGAAGGAAGGCGGTATTATAATCAGTGTGGATCCCAGAAATCTACAGCAGAAAAGGGCAATCGTCAAAGATTTCCGGCTTAACAATGGTCATGATATCTTGGGCGACGATGGTTATACGGAACTTGACTAACCGCTGGTCGCTGACCGGGACAGATCATTCCACAACTTCCACTTAATACTCAGGATTTCTCATATCCGGATTTTCCATAGCGGTTCTGCTTGCTGATACTTTATTTCGGGATTGGAATTTTTATTTTCTTTCAAGAGAGTATAATTGATTATAGAAATCATCCTTCAGTCAGAACATAACATTCTGACTGATAGAGACTAAGTCTCTGTGCCTTTTATTTTCTGAATTCCAATGATCTCATTAAATCAGACAATCCGCCCATGAAATCTTTACTGTTTCTTTTCCTGTTTATCGTCGCCCTATCGTCACCGTCTGATGCGTTGAGCGAAAATGAAGGTTGTCGGGAACGTATGTATCCAATGGATAAGTATCAGTTCGCTGATTTTGGGGAGGGGAGGGTATATTTCCGGGATGGGAAATTTACATCAGCAAAGTTGAACTACAATTATGCACAGGGAGCAATTGAATTCATTTCTCCTGCCAAGGATACGCTCATCCTGACGAACAAAACACGTATAGACTACATCGCCCTGAACGGGACAATTTTTTATTCACAGCCTGATCAGGGAGAATTTGAATTTATCGAGCGTTTTGGTGAAGTTTCGCTGGCAAAAAAAACACATCTTACCTTAAAAGGAAACAAAGCTAATAATACAGAGCAGAGGTATACTTCCAATCCTGAAAGTATGATACCAACTTCCCTGCTTATAACAAATCAGGCTGGGGAGTTCCGCTGGCAAAATACCGTATCAAAGCCGAACTATAAGGTGAAAACTGATTATTATCTGATAGATCAGAATCACCGTCTCCATCCGGTAAAAAAATCCTCTCTTTTGAAAATTTATGGAAAGCAAAGAAGTTCTTTGTCGGAATATCTGCGGAAAGTTCATGTTGATTTCAATGATGTAGCTCAGTTGAAAGAATTACTTCAGTTTTGCAGCTCCCTTTAAAATGTAAACAGACAGATATGTCTGTTTACTAAGAATGAGTAATTTTTGCCCGCAGCGCTTTCAATCCTGAAATACCCTGCAGGTCTTCAATCTCAAATTTTTCTATTCTTTCGTCCAGTATTTTTTCTTTCTGCAAAACCTTAATGTAATTCAGGTATTCATCCTGATGGCTGTCATTTGAATAGACGATCACAATATACCCGACCTGCGTTATGCGTTCATTGGTGCCCAGTATGCAAGCCTTATCAATCCTTTTTTTTACTATTTCAAAACGCGTATTGTAACTTCCATGGACATCAAATCTTTTTTCATCCATACGGAAACGAATGTCGATGGGTGAGTGATAGACCAGTATCAGCGTCGTGACATCAAGGGGATATGGCAGGTATGGCTTCATGTACGCATGGGCCATTTCCATTTCACAAAGCACACGAAGTTGCCACAGCCGAAGGGACTGAAGTTTACCTGAATCGAATGGTAATTTAGGCGCAATGGACTGGCCGATGTACAGGTTATGTTCAACCCCGTCTGTTTTAAAGCGCTCATAATAATGGGGATAGATCACCTGAGCCTCTGTTTGCCGCTTATCGAGTATGGCAGCCACTTTACTGTTGATCCTGGAAATGGTCTCTTCATATTTTCTGCGGGCCACATGAAAGTCCCCGGAATCTTTTTGAGTCTGGCGGAAATAATTATCGATTAAAGGCCGTACTTCGGCAGCAGTCATCTGCATGAGCTTCTGATAAATATGGCCGTCGAGGTAGCTGCTGATATATTGCTCTGTACTTGCTTTCACAGAAAGCGCAAGTTCAGCCAGATAACTGCTGATTCGCTCGGTTTCATCCTGAAACTGAACAGAGATTCCGGTGAAATTCTGAAGTTCCCGGAAAAGCAGGAGTAAACCTTTTAATTGAAATTTTAGGTCTTTCTGGACGCTTATGTTGCGTGCGTCAGAGGAGCCTTTGATATCGATCTGCCCGTACAACGGATAGACATCGGGGAAAGTAATTTCCTGTAATTCATATTCTTCTCCCACCTGGCGATGGTTGATCAGCTGCTGAGCCTCTGTATGAAACTTCCATAAAACACTGTCGTGAATGGAAGTGTACTTATCCTGGATCACAGCCTGAACCTGATTTTGCAATTCAAAAACAAGCCTTTCGATGGTATCAACCAGAAAGGGCATCACAATTTCAAGTTTCTTTACATTGACACTATGAAGTTCTTTTTTACGGTGAGAAACAACTTCAAGTATACCAAACAACCGGCCATTTTTTGCGATAGGTGCCAGAATGAAACTTTGAATATTTTGTTCGGAAAAATGGATCGCTAACGGGCTTTCAGGATATTGAAGCAGGAATTCTTCTGTATCCGATATGGCAAAATCCTGTTGTTGCTCAATCAGAACTTCTTTGGAGCGGTCGCACAGCATATTCCTTACATCAGCAGTTTTGCTTTTTTGTAAAATAAAACTTGGCATCTGCTGACCAAATGTATCCGGGGCCAGTTTATCTTCTTCACGATTAAAAACGGTAAACCCAATCCGGATCCCCCGGATCTGATAAATGGACTCGAAGATGGATTCAATGTTTTCACGAAAGCCTGCTGCGTTGATGGCAAGCAAATTTTCCTTTAACAGAGACACCGCACTTTCTATCGTCGCATCAAACAAAGTCATGATCGTAAAACCTTTGAGCAGCCAGCTTCCTTCAGGAAACTTCGACTTCCATAGATCAAGATCGTCGTAACTGTCCATCAGTAGGTCAATATCTTCCTGTGTGATGGGCAATGAATTTTCCGTTGGCAAAATTTCGAGAAAATCGGCATTGTATAAGATACGGTAATGCCTGATGATGCCTTTTGCCGTTGGAATATCATAAAAAAATGGCCTGTTAAAATCAAGACTTGCGCCATAATGGTCATATAAAATCATGCAGCAGCTAATGACATAAAACTGGTGGGCATCAAAGTCCCGGATGGATATGTCAAAATCGGGCCCTGCTGCTTCCAGAATGTTTTTTAACCGTTGTGTCTGATTAAAAACCATTTTTGCATAGGGAATATTAACTGCTTTGATCTCATTCATGGTGAGCTCCTTAGGGAAGTAAGGAGCTAGCAGACGGGCAATCAGGTCGCTGTTTCTTTCAATCTGGTATTCTTCCGTGATCCCGTCCCTCAGCTCAGGATATTTCAAAACCTCTGTCAGTAAAGCCTGATCACGCGCCCGGAGTTCGTTGGCAGGATCAGCTGCCGCTTTTTCAAGTTTTTCAATAACCTGATCAAAACAAAGCTGAATTTTAAAAGGAGTTTCTGACGACAGATCCATGGCGGTGGTTTTGATTGCCGGGAAAGTGATAACAGAACTTACCCGCGGGTATAAAATTAGGAATTTGACCGAATTAATAAAAGTTAAATAAAACGCCCTGATCTGCATTTAGTGAGGCTTTTTGAAAAAAAAATCCGATTATTTAACAATCCATACAACCTTTCAGGACACTTTTGGCCTCTTTGAAATAAATACACAAATACTTCCTATGACGACGGAGGCAGAATTGATTACAGGTTGCCTGTTACATGATCGGATTTCTCAGCGGCTTCTGTACGACCGGTATAAGAATGCGATGTACACGCTGGCTTACCGTATCACGGGTGACTATGATGCTGCGAACGATGTTTTGCAGGATGCCTTTATGGAAGTTTTTAAACATCTAGACCAGTTCAGGGGTGACGCTACACTGGGCGCCTGGATCAAGCAGATCGTTATCAGAAAATCGACTAAAAAGAAGAGTATTGTAATCTGGCAGAATATTGACGAAGAACAGGAGGAGTCTATTGACTGGGGAGAAGTTGAGATCAATGTAGCGCATCTTCAGACTGCGATCCTTTCACTTTCGGACGGTTTTCGGACTGTTTTTGTCCTGGCTGAGATTGAAGGATACACACACCGCGAAATTGGCGTCATGCTGAGTATTTCAGAAGGCACTTCGAAATCGCAGCTTTTTCATGCTAAAAGGAAACTTCGCAGCATGTTAACATCAAGATAACCTATGGAAAAGAATGTCAATACATTAAAAGACGCGCTGGCAAAACTCCCTTTGTCGGGGCCATCAGATTTTATCTGGACCGAAATTGACCGCAAGCTCAACGAGATCCCGTTAAAAATTGCATTGCAAAAGATGCCCGAATATGAACCAGATCCAACGGTATGGGAAGCCATTGAACGTAAAAGTACCAATGGTAAGGTTAAAGATATAAGCTGGTGGCTTGCAGCGGCGGCATGGCTGGCAGCCGGTATCGGTGGATTGTGGTTTTATCAGGTTAATAGCGGTCATAAGGTCGCTTTTACGCAGGAGACGATTGATGTGCGGCTGCAACTAAACCATGAAGACGTAACCGATGAGCAATATGCAAAACTGAAAGCCTATTGCGAAGCAGAAACAACGGTTTGCGGTAATAAGGATTTTAAGCGATTACAGCTTGAATATGAAACGCTTCAGCTGGCTGCCAATCAATTACAGCAGGCAATGGGGCATTACAATACTGAACCCGGGCTCGTCCGCCAGTTTAGTCTGGTAGAGCGTGAAAAAGCAGAGGTGTTGAATGAAATGGCAAAAATGATTTAAATCAGGATCATGAAATTGTATAAAAATATTCTACAAAAACGAAACGTTCTCACAATCCTCCTTTATTGGATTGCTGTCAGCGGTTTTCATTCGGCTAGTGGCCAGGGCGTATTGCAGGTGGCAACCAAGTCGATTGAAAAAACCGTGACAGCAAACACGATACGCACACTTTATATCAATGCAGAAAAAGCGGATATCGAATTGATTGCCTGGGACAAGGCCGAAATTACTGTGATTTTGGAGTTGTCGGCACGGCATCCGGATAAGAAGACAGCCGCCTCGGATCTTGGTAAAATACAATACATCGCAGACCGGAGCGGTAAGGATTACTTTCTTAGAAATTACATTCTCCTCCGTGAAGGTGAAAGTAAGCCACTATCAAATCTGAAAGCGCGGTATACCATCCACCTCCCGCCAAGCTGTTCAGTTGATCTGAAAAATACATTCGGGACAATTCAGATGAAGGGGCTTACAAATAACTTAAAACTAAGTGCAGAGTTTTGTACGACCTCGCTGGCACATATGAAAGGAAAAGGATTGCTCGAAACCACATTTGGAGAATTGAAGGCCATTGAAATTTCAGGAAGTTTCTCTTTTACCAGTGACCATACAAATCTGCTGCTGGAAAACATCGGCGGTGCCATCCGGATGAATACCTTGTATGGAAACGTCGAAATTTCGCCTGCGGCAGGATTGACAAGTCTGGCCATACATTCCAAAAAGGCGGTCGTTACCATGAGCACTAAAAACTGGCAGCAATTTGATTATGATATCAACAGCGCTTACACAACCATGAAACTTCCAAACGGTTTTAGATGGAAACGTAATACACCTGATTTCAAAGATGCTTATTTTTCCAGAAACCAGCCCGCCAATGTGCAGATCAACGCCGAATTCGGAAATCTGACGATCCGATAACTTTTTCGCATACCCACCATTATTAGCCATGAAAAAAAATATCCTTTTTCTGATTTCACTATTTTTAGTTACTTCTGCATTCGGACAAGATTCAACACAAATAACCTTTACTCAGGAACTTGATACACTCGTAAAACAAAGATTTATTGACAGGTACGACAACGTTTTTATGACCAAAGTGCCGACACGGCATATGTTTAAGATAGGGCTGTCACAGTACTACCAGGAGGTGCCTTTTGCCTTGCATGATGATTATTTATGGAACAATACTTCCTTGCAGGTCGGGTATGAATTCAAATTTTTGCCGGCCTTTTCCTTTGCGCTTTCCGGCCACATACCCTTTTATGGAAGAGGAATTCCTTTAAAGGTGGCCTGGGGAAACAGCGTGATCGATGCACAGCTGCGTTGGTTTTTCAGCATGCGGAAGAGAATTGAGAAAGGAAAAGGCGCCAACAATTTTAGCGGTAATTACCTTGCCCTAAATTATACGATAGCGAGTACAATCAGTGATAATCCGACAATTGGATTAAAATTAGGGTTTCAAAGAAGATTTCTGAATGCCGGTTTTATGGATTTTGCAATTGCTTTGCAACAGGAAGTACCATGGTTTCATTATGGCATTTTCAACAACTGGGCTTTTTCTTCTCAGGCAAGTTTTGGTCTGGCTTTTGGAGACTGGAAGAAGTCAGCCAAGATTCCTTTGTGCGATTTACTGTTATGTGACGAACTGGTCACTGATCAACTTAAAATAAAATTGCCGGAACTGACTTTTGGGCAGCTTCTAAAAAGAACCAGGCTCGGGTTTGCTTATGAACGAAAGTTCAGGACATCGCCATTTTCGATGAACCTTCAACTAGATTTAGGATTGAGCAGTGGATATGGTTTCATGAACGCGAAAAATGATCCATCTTCCAATTTCTATAATACATTCAGTTTATTCAACACTAAAGAGATTTCCGCAGTGTTTGCCATTCAACCCAGATACTACTTTCTTCAAAACAGAAATCGGTTTCGTGGGAAAGGCGGCAACGGATTCTCCGGCGTTTATACCGGCATTAACTCTGAATATCAATTTTATTACGGCAAGAACAGTCAGATATTTCACCCTTATGTCAAACTCCGTCAAGAAGTCATCCGGTATGGTCCGATGGCAGGTTTTCAGCAACGGCTGTTTCAACATGGCTACATAGATTTCAACCTGTCCTACAATGCTCAGCATGAATTAATTTCAAAGGATACTTCATTCGGTTTTCGTGGAAACCTGGGATTAGGATTTGCATTTTAAATCTTTAAAAACATCACACAGTTATGAAAAGGATTCTGACCGCAGTTCTTTTTTTTGGTTTGATAAACTTATCCTACGGGCAGGATAACGAAACAATATCCTTCACCGAGGAAAGTGATACCCTTGTTAAACAGCGATTTATAGACAGGTACGAAAATATTTTCATGACGAAGGTGCCGACCAGGCATATGCTTAAAATGGATATGGTCTTGAATACCGGAGTAAATCCAAATTTTATAAATTCTGACCTTTTAAATATAAAATATCAATTGGGTTATGAGTTCAAAGTATCTTCTGACTTCTCAGTTGGTGCGAATGTATCTTTAAAAAATTACAACAGCTCTTTTGAAGGCAAACGCCGGATCGTAACAGCCGGATTTTTGAGCCGCTGGTATTTTGACATGAAGCGACGGATCAGGGACGGGAAAAGTGCAAATAATTTTAGCGGAAATTATGTGTCTCTTATTTTTGACAAATATTGGGAGATATCATCAAAGATTCCACCTTCGTCAAAAACAGGATTGGAATTTGGCATGCAGCGACGTTTTCTGAATAATGGTCATCTGGATTTCGCCATTGGTGTTTTTTACCTGAATAATTCAAATACTTATGCCGGGCAGGTCGATTTTTTTCAAAAAAACTATAACGACCTTGCCATTATTACCCGGGCGAATCTTGGGCTGGCTTTTGGGGACTGGAAAAGATCACACCGTGTGCCATTATGTGATATGCTTCGATGTGACGAGTTTCTCGGGTCGCAATGGAAAATATTGTGGCCTTCTTTAAATCTGGGGCTTAAGACTCAGAGGGCTACGCTTGGTTTTGCTTATGAAAAGAAACTTGGAAAAGCACCTGTGTCTGTAAATACACAACTGCTCACAGACTATTACCACCTGTTCGACAACACCATATTTAACTTTCAAAATCATTCTTCTGTTTCGTATCAAATTCAGCCATCGCTTCATTTACGGTATTATGTTTTGCAAAAGCGAAAAATAAAGCGTGGAACTGGCGGTAACAATCTTTCAGGTCTATATCTGGGCCCTTATACCGACTTTATTAAAATGTATGAGCGGCTGGGGGCGTGGAAAAGTGACCGGAAACATCTCGGTGTTGGCTTTATTGCCGGATATCAGAAAAGGCTTTTTAAAAATGCCTATGTTGATGTTTATGGCGAAGAAAGCTGGAATCTTTTACATGAAAGCTCAAATGCCAAATCACATATCGGCTCAATACGGATCGGATTCGGGATTGCATTATAGCCTCTGGTATCCGACTTTTTTTTGACAAATTACTAACTTTCAGTAATATACTTAGCCATAACCATTTTCATCATGCTGTCAACGATCACTTTTTCACAGCCCCTGTATGCACGTCCATTGACGGTAATGCAACCAAACCGGGATGAGTCCGGATTTTATTCCTGCCTTGATAAAATCAGCCAATACATTTTTTGCCTGAGCAGTGAATGCCGCTGCAGGCAGTTTGACATTGCCCAGAATACTTTTCTGGATATGCAGCAGCAATGGCAGCGGCTTGATATTCTGGCACTGGCATTTCAGGATGACGTTTTTTATAAAACCTGCTGGTCCTCTGAAAGTCTTCTGAATCTGGAAGGGTATCTGAATGAGCTGTATCTGAGTGGCGAAGATGAAATATGTCACGCCAAGATTACCAAAGAAATTAAAAGAATTTATAAAAAAGTGGATCAGATGCAGGCGCTGAAAATTTCTTACCCTGACGTTTGACAAAGCGATATTAATCCAATTGCCACACCCGGAATCCAGATTTAAAACCAAAGCGATTAAAAGTGTAGCGTTTTTTTCGGGATAGGAATTTTCAAGTTCGAACAGTCGATCAGACATTTCAACAACCGGATTAACGACATTTGTGTAGTTTACTTCTGTATAAGCCAGACCAAGCCCGGTATAGAAGTCCATAGTCAGCGTTTTCCGGATCAGGAATTTTGCCCCTGCTTTCGCAATCAACCCTGCTTTTGATTTACGGAAACCGGCTTGGTCAAATTATATCTCATTTCTGTTATCCAGATAGTGGGCATGATCGAAAAATCTATTATTTCTGGACATGACAACACCTTCTGCTGCGGCATACCCGCCCATATATTCCCGACGTAGCCAATAATATTTGACTTCCAGCCTCACTTCAAACATACGATAATTGTCCCTGCTTTTAACTTTTGTACTCCCTGGCAAATTGATGCGGCTCTGAGCAAAACCAACGCCGAGGCTGCGCCCATAACTCCACCTGCCAGCCGTCATATACTCTGAGCCAATCCGAAGCGACGGATCCGGATGGGCAAGCGCCAACGGCATGATATGAATGTCAACGTTGGGGGAAGATACTTTCGGATTTGTCTGGCCAAAAAAAGCAAACGAAATCGTTAGAAAAAGGAAACCTTTATAGACTTGTTTCATCTCAATGTTTCTTCAGCCGCGACTGTTTACCATAGTTGTCGTAAGAACGATATCGGTTACAAATTAGTCATTGTAACCGATAAAATATCAATAGACAGATTATTAATTGATTAACCAAATTCAACGATTTGATACGGATAAACCTTTTGCATAAAACAGAAATATCAGTAACAGGGCATCTGAACCGGACACGAAGATCAGTTATCTTGCTGATCAACAACTTTCGCTTATGTTAAAACTTACCATTTCGTATATAGGTCAAGGGTAGGTATTAATAAGACAGTGGTGACATAAATTTGAGACAATGAATCCATTGAAATGATAAACTAGTACTACGTTAAATAGAAAGTTTTTGGCATTATGGTTTTAAATTTTCATATTTATACCTCATGTTAAACATAGAAAGATTTCTAATTTGACGATGTATATGGCAAACGCTGTATGAGAAGGCCGAAGACAGCTTGGTGACTAATTATTAGGATGAACTACGAAGATGACAAGTATCTGGAACTAATATTCGAGGCGTTGCCAACGCCAAGCCTTGTGTTGCTGCCAGACTCCCCCAGATTTACTATTTTTCAGGCCAATAGAGCATATTTAGATCTGGTTCAGCTGGGTCTCGACGACCTATTGGGAAAAGGATATTTTGATGTTTTTCCCTATCATCCTAATTGTGCATTATCATCATCGGGGAGTCTGTTTAATGATCTTCTGGCAGATAAGGAATCGAACAGAACGCAGGTTTTTGAATATCTTCGGCGGGATCGTAAAACGGACGAGATTCATATTAAAAACCTTGTTTCATCCAATACACCGGTTTTCGACGCGCAAGGCCAGGTGAAATTTATTATTCGTTCGGTCTCAGACGTAACAGCACATGTCAAAACTGAAAAGAGCGAGAAGATATCAGCTGCTAGTCTGGCTAAAAATGAGAAATTCTTGTCTGAAACACAGCGAATTGCAAATGTAGGTAGCTGGGAAGCAGATTTGTCCGGCCAGTTTTTAATATGGACCGATGTTGCCAGAGAAATACATGAAGTAGAAGGCGGGAATCAGATCGACTTTAGTACAGTCAGTAAATTTTACAACCAGACCAAAGATTGGGATTCGCTGGTTACTGTCATCCGCCAGGCCGTTCAGCTCGGAAAGTATTTTGACCTGGAGGTGAGCATTATTACTGCCCGGGGCAACTTGCGTTGGATTCGGGTTACCGGGATCGCGGAGCGAAAGGAGAACCATGACACACGCCTCTATGGATCCATGCAGGACATCACGGATCGTAAGATTATAGAGCAGGAGCTTCTTGAATCAAAGAATAAATTCGAATCACTTATCCAGACCGTAGATGGGATAGTCTGGGAAACCGACGTGATCACCCATGAGTTTACATTCATCAGCGATCAGGTAAAGGAAATCCTGGGATACGACTCGGAGGAATGGCTGAGTGTCCCCGGATTCTGGGAAGATCACATTTACAGTGAAGACCGCCAGGAAGCCATTCAGTTTTGCGTAGACAAATCCAAAATCTCGCGAAACTACGATTTCGATTACCGGATGATCCATGCCAATGGAAGTCTGGTATGGATAAAAGACATGGTTTCCGTGATCATGGAAAATGGAAGGCCGTCCAAACTTCGCGGCGTTATGATCGACATTACGGAAACCAAACGTTTTGCAGATTTGGAGCGGCTTGAAAAATCAGTTCTAAAACTGAACTCACAGAAAAACTCGCCTATCCGGGATGTCTTGATGACTTATATTCTTGGCATTGAGAAAATCTTTCCGAAAATGATGTGTTCGGTGCTTCAGGTAAAAAACAAACAGCTTTTTAACTGGGCGTCTCCATCGGTTCCGCAAAGATATCTCGATTCTATGGAGGGGCTTCCGGCACTTGAAAACGTGGGATCATGCGGGACGGCAGCGTATCTGAAGAAAAAGGTGATAAGCAGTGATATTGAAACAGACTGCCGATGGGCTGGTTTTAAACACCTGGCGCTGCCTTATGGACTACGTGCCTGTTGGTCGCATCCGGTAATTAATTCGGAAGGAGAAGTGATGGCAACCTTTGGAATATATTACAGGGAAATCAGAACGCCCGATGAAGGAGAGCTGGAGACTATTGGCAGGTTCACAGCGATCTTGAAAATTATCTTAGAAAACAGGCTGAGTTCCGAGCTTCTTCAGGAAAGTACCAGTCTGATGAAACAAGGCCAGGAGCTGGCACATTTTGGCAACTGGCAGTGGGATTTTTACAATGACAAATCGACGTGGTCTGACTCATTATACTCCATTTATGGACTGGATAAAGATCATTTCAAGGCTTCATTTCAAAAATATCAGGAGATCCTGCATCCCGATGACAGAAAGCAGGTTTTGGGCACGATACATAGTGTTTTGCGCAGCCGGAAGGATATTGTTTATGAGGAAAGAATTGTTCGTCCTACAGGAGAGATCCGCCATTTAAAGTCCTGGGGGAGATTGAAAACGGACGAGAACGGGGCGCCTGTCAAACTTATCGGCGCCTGCCTGGACATTACAGAAAGTAAAAAGGCACAGCAGGATCTGCTCTCAAGCGAGGCCCGCCTGCTGACACTGGTTGAAGCGCTCAAGCTGAGTAATGAGCGATACGAATACGTCAACAAGGCAACGCGGGACGCTATTTACGACTGGGATATGCAAAATGACCACATTGCCTGGGGGGATGGGTTTTTCCGTTTGTTTGGTTATGAGGCAAACCAGAAAAATTATCCGATGAACAAATGGATCAGCCTGATCCATGAGGCCGATGTTGAACTGGTCAAAAAGAGCCTCGCCGGTGCCATGCAGAATAAGGTACTGCATAACTGGCGCGCAGAATACCGCTTGAGAAAATCAGATGGATCGTTTGCATTCGCTCAGGAGAACGCATACATAATCCGGAATGAAACGGGTGAGGCCATCCGGATGATCGGTGTGCTGAGGGATGTATCGCAAAGGAAAAAAACGCAGCTCAAACTGATGAGGAAATCAGGCTTGCTGGCGGCGATCGCGGAATTTAACAGCTGTTTGTTATCCCATGACAACTGGCTGAGTGCGATGAACCACTCTTTCGGGATACTGGGTAAGGCAGTGAACGCGGACAGGGTCTACTACTTTGAAAATTATACCGACCCGGTGTCGGGTAAAATATACTGTAATCAAAAATTTGAGTGGAACTCAGGGAAGTTCGAACCCCAGATTGATAACCCGGATCTACAGCAAATTCCGCATGGCACATTGGAGGAGATGGTGGCTACGCTCGAAAGAAATAAACCATTTATCGGAATCGTGAGCAAGTTGCCCGAATCTGATTTTAAACAAGGACTGATCGCTCAGGATATCAGGTCGCTGCTGATTTTTCCGGTTTTTGCCAAAAACAAGTTCTTCGGCTACATTGGTTTTGACGATTGCCAACAGGAAAGGAAATGGGATGAAGACGAGAGGTCGTTCCTGAAAACCATCGCTGTAAACCTGGCGCGGGCAATAGAAACTGAGGAAGCAGACAAAGCTTTGTTGTCAGCTTTTAAAGAAAAGAACCGGACCTTGGAAAGTATCCGTGACGGTTTTTTTTCAGTATCGAAAGACTGGGTTGTTACCTACTGGAATAAGGAAGCCGAAGACCTTACCGGTATCAAACGTGAAGAGATCCTGGGATGCAGCCTGTGGAAAACATATTACCGGACTATTCCTTTGCGTTTTTATAATCTCTATCTGAAAGCGATAAAGGAAAATACACCGGTGAGATTTGAAGAACATTCGTACCATCTGGGAAAATGGTTCGAAGTGAATGCCTATCCGACAGGAGCCGGGCTGACAGTCTATTTCAAGGATATTACGGAAAGGAAAAATGCAGAATCGCAGCTTAGGCTCCTGCATCTTGAGCTGGAAAAACATTTGAAAGTCCTGGCTGCTTCCAATCTCGAACTTGAACAGTTTGCTTACGTCGCCTCGCACGACCTCCAGGAGCCACTGAGAATGGTTACGAGTTTCCTGACTTTGCTGGAAAAAAAGTACGGCGAAGCGCTCGATGATAAGGCCAAGGTTTACATTCACTATGCCGTTGATGGAGCCAAGCGCATGCGACAGATCATTCTCGATCTTTTGGATTTTTCTCGTGTAGGGAAATATGAGGAAACCCCGGACCGCGTCGATATCAACGAAGTGATCAGCGAAGTCCTGACGTTATATCAAAAAAGAATTAAAGAGAAAAAGGCAAAGATTGAATACCAGGAAATGCCTGAACTCATGGCATTTAAGGCGCCATTGCGTCAGGTTTTTCAAAATCTGATCAGTAATGCACTTAAATATCAGAAGAAAGAACAGTGTCCTCATATCAAAATTTCGTCAGTGGAAACGGAGACACACTGGCAATTTTCGGTAAGAGATAATGGAATAGGTATCAATGAACAATATTTCGACAAGATTTTTATTATCTTTCAACGTCTGCATAACCGTGATGATTATTCAGGTACGGGTATGGGTCTGGCGATTTCGAAGAAAATTGTAGAAAGCCTTGGGGGAGAAATTTGGGTAGCGTCAGAAGAAGGAGAGGGAAGTACTTTTTATTTTACTATTGCGAAGCATTTAACGGCGTTATGAAAGGCATTCATATATTATTGATAGAGGACAACGAGGGAGATATTTTGCTGACCACGGAGGCATTGCTGGAAGGTAAAATATTCAATAAGGTAAGCGTTGTCCGTGACGGGGAAGAGGCGTTGGACTTTCTGGACCAGAAGGGTAAATATACTGATGCCGACGCGCCCGACCTGCTCTTGCTGGATGTTAACCTGCCCAGGAAAAATGGCCATGAAGTATTGCAATACGTAAAAACGAATGAACTTTTAAAACATATTCCAGTGATCATGCTGACGACGTCCTCATCGGAGTCGGATGTGAAAAAGTCTTATAACAACCACGCAAATTGTTATATAACGAAACCGGTGGAATCGGAAAGCTTCCTGAATGTAGTGGCAAGCATAGAAAATTTTTGGATCAATATCGTAAAATTGCCTTCAAGCAAATAAGGAGTATGGAAAAGGATAAGAATCCGTATCACATCCTGGTGATTGAAGATAATCCGGGAGATTTTACGCTGATCGAAGATTTTTTAGAAGACCAGATATATCTGCCGCACATCTATCAGGCCAAAACCTTTAAAGAGGGGGCGCAGCTCTTGAAAGAAGCTGTTATTTATGTCAACGTTATTTTGCTCGATCTTTCTCTGCCAGACAAAAGCGGAGAAGAACTGATCACTGAGATTCTGGCGATAAGTTCCGGTATTCCAATTGTCATTCTTACCGGCTACCCGGATGTTGCTTTCAGTGTGAAGTCCCTATCTCTGGGCGTGGCCGATTATCTGGTTAAAGACGACTTGTCTGCCTCGTCTCTTTTTAAAAGTATCCTTTACAGCATCGAGCGGAAAAAAAAATCTATTGAGCTCGAAGAGTCTCAAAAGCGATACAGTGATCTTTTTCAGCTGAGCCCGCAGCCCATGTGGGTTTATGATATTGAAACATTACGATTTTTAAATGTCAATGACGCGGCTATAAAACATTATGGTTATTCCTATGAGGAGTTTCTGTCCATGACGATCCGCGATATAAGGCCGGTGGAAGAGCTTCCGGTCCTTGAGAATCAGGTAAATTCAGTTCGCAATAAGCTGGATACCAGTTACAGCGGAATTTTCCGGCATTGCAAAAAAAACGGTGAAACGATCTGGGCCGAGATTCAGAGCAATTCTATTCAGCAGGATAATATTACGGCACGTGTCGTGTTAGTAAATGATGTGACGGAGCGCTTGAACTACATCAAGGAAATAGAGAACAAGAATAAAAAATTACAGGAAATTGCCTGGATGCAGTCACATGTATTCCGTGCCCCTGTAGCCCGGTTGATGAGCCTGATAGACCTCGTTACAAATTACCACAATTCGGAAGATGAGCAACGTGATATTTTAGAAAGAATGCTGGTTTCAGCCCGCGAACTGGACACGGTAATACGGTGCGTGGCAGGCAAAACGGATGAAATTGATAAATAAACCAGGCGGAACGCCTGATTTATTTATTTTCACAGCTAATTAATTTCTATCCCAGAATGCCGGCGGCTCAATTCCAAGCGATCGTAGGTAGACATATCCCTGTCCGCGGTGGTGGATTTCATTGTCGATCATATAAAACAAAAGGTATTGTATCGTTCCCTCATACATGCCATAACCCAGTTCTGTTTCCTGAAAACGGGATGCCGGAATTTCCGGCCATAATCTGTCGATCTCAGAAGTTATCAGATCCCATACGGCCAGGATCTCCGTTTTAGTTGCTGGCACCGGCGTATCAAAGCCAAGGGGGTATTTAGGGAACGTCCAGTCTCCGTAAACCACACCCTGGATGCCAGGACCTGAAAGAGCCATAATTTCCATCACCAGATTTGCAAACGGACGCATTCCGCCTATGGAGAAAATGTAAAAATGTTCATCCGGAAAAGCTTCTATAGTCCGGCGTGTAAGCCGGCGGTGCCCCTGCCAGTGCTCACGCAATAGCTCAGGAGTGATGATAACATTTTGAGCTGATTCGGTTGTGGTTTCCTTCGTTTCCATAATTGACAATGTTTTTGTTTAGTGATATACAAATGACACATCATGAAATGACAACAGTATGTCAGCAGGCAAAAAATATTTTAAGTCGTAACTGTCTTTTTATTTTACCGGGATTTATTGTAGTATTTTTTCTGTATTAAATGGTATTATTGGAAAAGATATGACTAAAAAGTAATAAATTAGTTCGATAAACCAGTCCGTTCGTTTGCCGGTCGTATACTTTGAGATTTGATATTTTTTATTTAATTTAAGCTGTAACAGAACCCTTGCTACCTGACCGTAGACCCTTTTCTATTAAATGTTGGAAGTTCAGCAGATGCTCATGAACAAATGATAAAATTATTACGATTAGTTACGGCTGGCTTGTTATTATTAGCCCATGGTTATCTTTGTCATGGACAGGTGCAAAATTTTAGATTCAGGCATCTGACCACCAATGACGGTTTGTCACAAAGCCATATCAGCGCTATCTTAAAAGATAAACGTGGCTTTATGTGGTTTGGGAGCGAGGATGGGTTAAATAAATACGACGGTTACAAGTTTACCCATTACAAGCACGACCCCGGTGACAGCACTAGCATCGTTGATAGTTATATTCAGGACATCCTGGAAGACCATGCAGGGAACTTATGGATTGCAGCGTCCAATGGCCTTGACAGATTTGACCGGGATAAAAACTGTTTTGTGCACTATCGGGACAAGGCAGCGACCTACGATATTCAGGATATTTTTCAGGATAGTAAAAGCCGGATATGGCTTGCAACAAATCAGGGATTATTTTTACTGGATGTTACAACTGGTAAATTTAAGTCCTATCAGCATATCGGAAGAAGCAAAAACGGGCTTGAAAACGCATACGTTTATCAGGTAACGGAAGACAGCAACGGAGCTCTTTGGCTTGGTACCAATCATGGATTACTTCACTTTGACATCCTTAGTGGAAGTGTAAAGAGCTATTTCAAGGATTCTTTCAAGAAAAACAGTCTGGCTTCTGACTGGATCATGACTTTATTTAAAGATACCAGGGGCATTATTTGGATTGGTACGCACGGCGGTGGGCTATCACGATACAATTTCGCAACAGACGATTTTACAACCTTTCTTTATAATCCCAGAAATCCCAACTCCATTGCCCACAACGACATTCTTTCAATAAACGAAGGGCGAAATGGAAATATCTGGATCGGCACTGAAAATGGCGGGCTGAGTGTATATGACAAGGAGAGAAACCTGTTCTCAAATTATTCGCATAATCCGAACGATAATTCGACGATTACCAACAACTCTGTTTATTCCATTTACAGGGATGATGCGGAGAATATGTGGTTGGGCACTTATGCAGGCGGTGTGAGCTTTTTGCCAAAGTTCGGAGAGAAGTTTACGTCTTACCGTCAGATTCCGGGTAATTCCAATAGTCTGAGTAATAATTCTGTGCTGGCCATATTGGGAGACCATGATGGAGAGCATGTGTGGATCGGAACCGATGGCGGCGGCTTGAATCTTTTCAACAGGAAAACCAAGACGTTTAAACATTATCGGCATGATGTAAACAACAGGCAGTCGATCAGTAATGACTATGTGATTTCAATCATTCAGCTGTCAAAGGATGTATTGGGACTAGGTTTTCATAATGGCGGCTTTGATTTTTTCAATGTGAAAACGGGAATCGCTGAACATCATTTACCAAAAGAAAATGATCAGAACAGTCTGTCTACTTCCGATGTAAACAATATGTTTAAAGACCGCGACGGAAATATATGGCTGGGAACATGGAAGGGCGGACTGAATTTTTATAACCGTAAATCCGGGAAAATCACACGATACCAGCATAATCCCATGGTGAAAAACAGTCTGAGCAGCGACATTGTCACCACCGTTTTTCAGGATAGGACGGGCACAATCTGGGTTGGAAGCTACAACGGACTTAACATCATGAGCAACGACAGAAAGTCTTTTAGACATTATCAGAATAGTGTCTGGGATAAAAAGGGACTGTCTCATGACAAGATCCAGTCTGTGCTGGAGACAGAGAACGGAGATCTCTGGCTGGGAACTGTTGGTGGGGGAATCAACCATTTCGACAGGGCCACACAGACTTTCACGGCATATACAGAAAAGGACGGACTGGCAAGTAATGTGGTTTTTGCTATTCGGGAGGATAACAGGAAAAACCTATGGCTCAGTACCAACAAGGGTCTTTCCCAATTTAACCCGGAGAAAAAAACTTTCAGAAATTTCTCTGTATCCGATGGCCTGCAAGCCAACGAGTTCCGCGATAACTCTTCCTATGAAGCTGCGGACGGCCAGCTTTTTTTCGGTGGTGTAAACGGATTCAGTACTTTCTATCCCGACAGCATTAAGGAAAATAGTTTTATACCACCCGTGTATATTACCGGATTTCAGATATTCAACAAGTCAGTTCCTATTGATGGCCGGAATGGTACGTTGACCAAAGATATTAATGAAACTAAAAACATTACATTAAGTTATGACCAATCCGTATTTACGTTTGAATTTGCTGCACTGAGTTACATTGTGCCCGGTAAAAACAAGTACGCGTATATGCTGGAAGGCTTCGATCAGGATTGGAATTATGTCGGTGGACAGCGGACCGCGACTTATACGAACCTTAACCCGGGAACATACACTTTTCGGGTCAAAGGATCCAACAATGACGGTGTCTGGAACGAGCTTGGTACTTCGGTTCAGATCGTGATCACTCCGCCATTCTGGCAGACCTGGTGGTTCAGGCTGGGCGGAATACTGCTTTTGATAGGCACAGCCATAGCCTTCTATCGCTTCAGAACTTTCACGATACGGATCCAGAAAAAAAATCTGGAAAAAGAGATCAGAGAGCGGACCATACAACTTGAGCACTCAATTGCTGAGCAGAAAAAAGCTGTGGAAAAAGCAGAGCTCGCCAATAATGCGAAAAGCGCATTTCTCGCAACGATGAGCCACGAGATCAGAACGCCCATGAATGGCGTGATCGGGATGGCATCTCTGTTGGCAGAAACACCATTGAATGAAGAACAACAGAATTTTACCCGCTCCATCCAGACTTGCGGACAGGACCTTCTGACTGTGATCAACGATATTCTGGACTTCTCAAAGATTGAGTCCGGTAACATGGAACTGGAACGGGGAGACTTTAATTTGCGGACCTGTGTGGAAGAGGTTATGGACCTTTTTGCCGCCAGCGCGGCTGAATTAAAGCTGGATCTCATTTACAGGATTGATAAGGATATTCCTGAGCTGCTGGTTGGTGACAGCCTGCGACTCCGCCAGGTCTTGATCAATCTGATCGGCAATGCAATAAAATTTACAAAAGTAGGAGAGGTTTATTTACAGATTAATCTGTTAGAAAAGGCGTACGATAGTAAGATACAGGTTGAATTTAAGGTGCGTGATACGGGTATTGGTATTCCTGCGGACAAAACGGATCGCTTGTTTAAAGCCTTTTCACAGGTGGATTCTTCAACTACGCGCCAGCACGGCGGCACCGGTCTGGGGCTCGTGATCTCGGAAAGGCTGGTGGGCCTGATGGGGGGTAAGATCATCGTAACCAGTATTGAGGGAAAAGGAAGTGAATTCCGTTTTTCTATCATGACCGAAAAAAGTACGAAGGTCACTGAGCAGCAAGATGTGTTTAACAATGAATTTAAGCACTATAACATACTCGTGGTCGATGACAATATTACGAATTGTGAGATTTTAAAAGAGCAGCTCGATTCCTGGAATCTTCGGGCGGTCACTGTATCGTCCGGTCAAAATGCTCTGGAAATTCTGCAAAGCGATAATAATTTCCAGCTCGTCATTACCGACTGCGAAATGCCGGACCTGGACGGTATACAGCTGGGTATTGAGATCAATAAAAGATTTCCGGGATTGTCTGTATTATTGCTGAGCGCAAAAGGAAATGAGATCCAGAGTAATTATCCCGGTATATTTTGTTCGGTTTTGCCAAAGCCTGTAAGGCAGCGTGTGCTGTGGACGGCGCTCTCCGGCGAATTTAACAGGCAGAAAACCATCAGCCGAAAAACTCCAATGACATTCAGCGTTTCTGGGAATCTGCTCCACAAAGATTTTTCTGAAAAACATCCGCTGAGCATTCTTGTCGCCGAGGATAATAAAGTAAATCAGATATTTATTATGAAGACGCTCGGCAAACTGGGGTACAGTGCGGATCTTGCAGTCGACGGTTCGGAAGCAATAAAGGCCACCGGCCAAAAACATTTTGATGTCATTTTTATGGATGTTCAGATGCCGGTGATGGATGGTCTCGAAGCAACAAGAATAATCAAACAAAGGCAGCAGACCCACCCCTATATTATTGCCATGACAGCCAACGCCTTACAGGAGGACCGGGATCGGTGCCTGGAAGCAGGAATGAATGACTACATCAGCAAACCCGTGAAGCTGGAAGAACTGATTGTTATGCTGGAAAAATGGTCGCTACAATTACAGACCGAATCCTTGTGACCAAGTCTGTTGACGCAGTTTTTTCCTGCGATGGTATACATGCGTAATTAATTCATTATATCAGAGTTCTTTCTTTGCCAGACTTCTCCATAAATAGAAGACAAGATAACTTTCCCAGCCCATAAAATTTTCAAAGAAGTGGCCCACAGATGCTGTGTCTTTTTTGTGATCAATCAGTCGGTGGTTAAATAACGCCTGCATCAAACCGGAATCTCCGAACGGAATACTTGTCTGTTCTCTCAGACTTTTCATCAGCGCATAATTGGCCGTCCAAATACCAATTCCCTTCACTGACATCAGTAATTTCTGCCGGGCTTGCACGTCAGGTAATGTGCTCAACATTGGTTTGCTAAGTTTGCCGTCGGCGAAAATTTTGGCAAGGCCGGTTATATATTCTGCTTTTTTGCCTGAAAATTGCATCTCCGTTAACTGCTCAGTCTCTGCTTGTGCCAAAATAGCGCTGCCAGGGAAAATGTGATACTTTTTGCCTTCAAACGCGATATACGATCCAAATTTTTCGACAAGTTTTCGTTTTAATTTATAGGCAAAGGTCAAATTTATTTGCTGTCCAATGATGCCCCAGCACAGGGCTTCGAAAAGGTCAGGTATACCGACTACCCTTAAACCGGCAAAGGAGCCAGTCATATAAGACAGTCGCTTATCCCGATGTAGTAAACTATAAAATGGTGTGATGTCCCGGCCAAGATCCAGCCATTCAGTTACGAAATTTAAAATTTCAGATTGATCTTCCTGCTGCAAATCATCTCCGGACAGAATATCGATCGTCAGGTAATCTTCCTTTTGTGCAATTTCAATCAAAAGGGGCCTGTTACGCACCAGCAATGCCTTCCTCACAGATTCCTTGGAGACATCGTGTAGACAATCGTCATAATTCCGGTTTAAAAACCACAGAGCTTCGCTGAAACTAAATGTGGCGTCAAGTGGAATGGAGATCATAGTTTTAGGGTAATCTTATCTTTGCGTAGCACTTGAGCATCAGGCGCATGACTCATTTGACAAACAACGCAAATTAGATGCGTCCTGTTTTAAAAGATCAAAGCAATTCAAGATTACTGAAAAAGATCCTGCATATCAATGCCTCCGATATGTTTTCAAGAATTTGGTGAACTCGGAAATTTTGGGGCGAGGAAAATCAATCGGGGGAAGTGAAATGCCAAAAGGCTATAGTGTGTGTAATGTGAATTTAAAGACAAAAATCTAGCCTAGTGCCTCGCTCGTCTTTTTCAGTCTTCCGCCCGGAACAAATTCGCCCTCGATCCAGCGAACGAAATTTTTGGCATGAGTAAGATAAATATTTGCAGCAAGAGGTTTTAGTTCAGAAGATTCAATTTCTGACATGTACGTTTCGAGCAGCCTGCTGATCTCGGTGAATGAATTTTCATCAGTTTTCATACGTCTGGGTTAAATAAATGTGGTTGGAGATATTACCTGTACTTTATTAAGAATGTTGCTGGTATTTAATTAGCACCCAAGTTTGCCCTTATTTACTTAAATGCCTAACCGTTAAATAAATGCATTCTATGTTGCTTTGATTTCAATACAATATTGCAGAAGCTCCCAGGACGCCTTAAAGGGCCTTTTATTGCGATTTTTTAGAAAAATTTTAAGGTAAAATGTGAGTTATCCCAGTTATTTAATGGCAGTGACAAGATGAAATTATTTTTATAAACAGAAGTTAAATTTTGAGAGGAGATTATGGTATTTTATTTAGGTTGTCTGAAATTATTATGAAAAATATATTGTTCTCTTAAAGTCATAAGTTAATTTTGGACCGTAATACGGTTTTAGTCGAAAAAACAGGTAAGACCAGATGTCAAATAAAGATGAAATAATTAAGGCGAGAATTTTGGAAGGCGCCGACAAGTTATTCCAGCGGTATGGTTTGAATAAAACCACGATGGAAGATATTGCGAAGGATGCCGGGAAAGGTAAGAGCACGCTTTATTATTATTTTAAGAGCAAGGAAGAGATCTTCGACGCGATTATCAGCAGGGAAAAGGATGAATTTTTTCAGATGTTGAAAGGCGAAATTTCAAAGGCTCCGACTGCGCTTGAAAAGTTTAAGACCTTTTATATAAAGCGTTTTGAAATGATGAAGAAGATGGCCAATCTATACACAGTTCTGGTGTCGGAAACGAGAGATGCCATGTTTTCGGTTGGCGGGGAATGTACGTGGCGGAAAAGATATGATGAAAAAGAGATGGTCATTCTGAAAAGTATCCTGGAATACGGTATGATCAGTGGGGAGTTTAAGATTTTGAATGAAAACGAACTGGAAAAACTGGCCTTCGTGATGGCTAGTGCACAAAGGGGAATCGAGTTTGATCTGCTGATGTATGATAAACTGGAAGAAATGCATGACTACCTCAGCTTGCTGATGCAGCTTGTCATGAATGGAATCAAAAAATGTTGATCATTTCATAGATATCTTTCAAGTTAATATATTTAACTGCTGTAAATTCCGGCTACAATATCCAGGAAATTTGAAAATCATACTCGGGATGAGTTAATAATTCTTATTTTAGTGACTTCATCCGGTCCGGATTCTCTTTTTGTCTCATTTCAGGGTTATCTCAAAATTAAATAGAAATTAAAATGTCCAGAATTTAACCGTTTAATCGGGTTAAGTAACGGAAATGCATTTTCTTTGCCCGTTAATAATTTCTTATTGCTGAGTTAATATTGATTTTAATGCATGCGAATAATTCGAAGTTAGGAACGTATTAAAATACAATTTATCTATCTTTGCAGGAACAGTATTATACCGGTTCAAAATATTGATTTTTAGCAGAGATATCTGAGTGAAAGGTTCTGGTTCTGAGTGTTTTTTGACGTAAGCATTGAGTAAACAGGCTTTTAGACGGAGTCAGGTTAAACATAGAAATTGTCTTTAAACAATTCGTCAATATTCCCGGTATTTCAATAAAAACTGTTTTTGTTATAAAATTTTTAAATAAATCAATTCAAGTAAAAACCTTTATTGAAGTAAACATGTTAGGTAATGCAGGCGAAACATTCCGTTAACGTTGCCAAAATCTGATCAAATTTACTTTCTTATTGATGAACATGATACATAACCCACTTGAACGAATTGAAAATCAGGAAGTAGGTGCATGTTTCTGACACTAAATATTTATGGGGAATAAACTACATGCCCGGGTTTCTGAATTTAGAGACTCGAAGGTAATTAAGGAGAAGGGGCTGTACCCTTATTTCAGGCCAATCGAATCAGGTCAGGATACTGAGGTCTACATTCATGGGAAAAAGGTGCTTATGTTTGGCTCCAACTCATATCTGGGGCTGACGAATCATCCAAGGGTCATGGAAGCAGGTCGTGAGGCGATCAGTAAATATGGAACAGGGTGCGCAGGTTCCCGGTTTTTGAATGGTACGCTCGACATCCATGAAGAATTAGAAGAGAAACTGGCGGTTTATACCGGCAAACAGGCTGCTGTACTTTTCAGTACGGGTTTTCAGGCAAATCTGGGTGCGCTGTCTTGTATCACGGGAAGAAATGATTATTTGATTCTTGATGATGCAAACCATGCCTCAATCATTGACGGAAGTCGTCTGTCTTTTTCCAAAGTAGTTAAGTATCAGCACAATAACATGGCTGATCTCAGAAATAAATTACGTAATCTTCCCGAAGATGCGATCAAGCTTATCGCTACAGACGGCATTTTTAGTATGGAAGGTGACATTGTCAAGCTTCCGGAAATGGTTGCTGTTGCAGAGGAGTTTGGAGCTAATATCATGGTCGATGATGCACACAGTTTGGGTGTTATCGGTACGAATGGTGCAGGAACCGCTTCGCATTTTGGCCTTACTGATAAGGCAGATCTTATCATGGGTACTTTCAGCAAATCCTTCGCATCGCTTGGCGGTTTTATTGCAGCGGATGCCGAAACGATTGAATTCCTTAAGCACCGTGCCAGAGCATTGATGTTCAGTGCAAGTATGACGCCATCTTCAGTAGCGAGTGTATTGGCATGTCTGGAAATTGTCCAGAACGAACCTGAGCATATCGAAAAACTTTGGGCCAATACAGATTACGCGAAAAGACTTTTGCTGGAAAGTGGGTTTGATCTTGGACGTACGGAAAGCCCTATCCTCCCGATTTACATCCGTGATAATGAAAAAACATTCCAGATCACTAAACTTTTGCAGGAAGACGGAGTATTTGTAAATCCTGTCGTTTCCCCGGCAGTGCCCGCGACAGAATCATTAATTCGGTTCTCATTAATGGCTACCCATACTTTTGACCAGATTGAAGAGGCGGTTGAAAAAATGTCTAAGGCTTACAAACAAATTTACTCTTACCCCGTTACCGAAACTGTATGACCAGAGTTATACCCGTTACCTCTAAAAAGGATTTAGACCGCTTCGTTGATTTTCCTCATGACCTGTATAAGAATGATGTAAACTACGTTCCGGAAATATTTATCGGACAGAAAGATCTTCTTTCTCCAGGTAAGCATCCTTTTTACGAACATTCTAAGGCTCAGTTATTTCTGGCGTTTGATGGGGAAAAGATAACGGGACGTATCGCTGCGATCAATAACAAAAATCATAATGCATTTGTCGGTGCGAATGATGGCTTCTTTGGTTTTTTTGACTGTATCAATGATCAGCAGACCGCAAATCTACTATTCGAAAATGCAATAAACTGGTTGAAATCAGAAGGCCTTGATAAAATCCAGGGACCTGCGAATCCTTCCACAAATGACGTTTGTGGCTTGCTTGTGGACGGATTTGATATGCCGCCTGTTGCCATGATGCCTTACAATGCACCGTATTATCTCGACCTGATCGAAAATATTGGTTTCAGGAAAAAGACTGATTTGCTGGCTTACCGTGTTATGCACGAGTCTGTGAATGACAAGTCGCTCAGAATGCTGGACACATTGCAAACTCGGCTGTTGGAACGGCACGGAATCGTGATCCGGAAGGTAAATCTTAAAGATTTCAAAAATGAGGTCGTGAAAATCCGTGAAATCTATAACATCGCATGGGCCGAAAACCTTGGATTTGTCCCAACGACAGAAGCAGAGTTTGATTATCTGGCAAAAGACCTCAAAATGATCCTGAATCCTGACTACTGCTTACTGGCGGAAAAGGATAATAAAATTGTTGGTTTTATTCTGGCAATTCCGGATATCAATCAGATTTTGATCAAGATTAAAAAAGGAAGACTGCTGCCGACAGGTATTTTTAAGCTGCTTTTCCTGAAAAAAAACATAGACATGTTGCGCATACTCACGCTGGGTGTGATTGACGGATATCGTAAGATGGGTATTGAAGCATGTCTGTATGGTGGAATTATCAAGAATTCTAAGGGTACCAAAATCAAAGGTGGGGAATGCTCCTGGATGTTGGAAGATAATTATATGATGAACCGTGCGCTTGATCAGATGAACGGAGAGCTGTATAAACGCTATCGCCTGTTTGAAAAAGTAATATGAGTGAACGAATCCTGATAACGGGGGCAAGTGGTTTTATAGGTTACCATCTTATAAAAGCGGCACAAAGGGATGGCCTGGAAGTCCATGCGGCCGTACGTGCGACCAGTAAGTTATCACAATTGGATTCTCTTGCACCAAAGTATATTTATCCCGATTTCAGATCGAAAAACGCGTTGGTGAAAATTCTGGAAGAAGGTCAATATGACTATATCGTGCATGCGGCCGGAGCTACAAAAGCAAAGGATGAAAATGAGTATAATACGATCAACGCGGATTATACCAGAAATCTTGCCTCAGCGGCTGCAGAATCAGATATCCCTCTGAAAAAATTTGTTTTTCTAAGCAGTTTAGCTGCAATTGGCCCTTCTGAATATCATGATCACCGCTTATTTAAGGAGGACAGAAGACCGAATCCGGTCACGGCCTATGGCAAGAGCAAACTTTTAGCAGAACAATATTTGAAGCAAATTTCGCTTCCAAAGGCTGTATTGCGCCCAACGGCGGTATACGGGCCGGGTGAAAAAGATTTGTTTATCGTATTCAAAATGCTGCAGGATGGTTTCGACGCTTACATCGGCAACAATCCGCAGCGATTCAGTTTTGTTTACGTACAGGATCTGGTCAGTGCCACCTTACTTGCTTTGAAATCAGCCGATAAGGAAGAACACACTTATAACATTTCAGATGGAAATGTTTATAACCGCTACGAGCTGGCAGATACTTTCAAAGAGCTGACCGGCAAGAAGCCTTTACGGTTTCATATTCCGGAAGGTATCGTTAAAGCAGTGGCGAATATTCTGGAACTGGCTTATTCAAATTCCAGAAATATGCCGGTTTTAAATAAGGAAAAGTTGAATGAACTAACAGCACCAAATTGGGCTTGTAGTATAGAAGCTGCGAAAAATGATCTGAAATACCGCCCTGCTTATAATTTAAAAACTGGATTGGCAGAGTCAATGCCTTGGTACACAGATAAAGAGTGGCTTTAAATCACCTCTTACATATAACGATGAAAAGCATGAATCAGCACATCAGACCACCCGGAATTGTTTGCCGGCCTATGTTTCTTGGACCAGAAGCATAAACTTATTAAAAGGTCATAAAAATAATTGGTTCGCGTGCCGGATGGAGCGTTTGAACCTTGTGAAGGAGATTTAAACATTAGATAATGAGTCAGTTGCATAAATTAATTGCAACATCCTTGGGGATAGGATATGTCGGAAAAGGTGGAGGAACAGTTGCAGCCGTTTTCACCTGTATCGGGTGGTATTTCTGGCATACACAGTTTGCCCCCGACCAGTGGCTGACGGTAGGAGTAACACTCATCATTACTGTCATAGGGGTTATATCTTCTGATGCTGTTGAGCCTTTTTGGGGAAAGGATGATAAAAAAGTGGTGATCGATGAGGTCGCCGGCATGTGTATCAGCTTACTATTTTTACCTTCTTCAATTGCTTACATCATAGCAGGGCTCGTTTTGTTCAGGTTTTTCGATATCGTAAAACCATTGTATATCAGAAAGGCAGAAAAATTACCCGGAGGTATTGGGGTCATGCTTGATGATGTGTTGGCTGGTGTCTGCGCAAACATACTTCTACAAATCATATTCAGATTCAATCTCTTGTAAAATGTTAACGTTTATCAAAGCGCAAGCTTCTTCTTTGATGGCAACATTTATCGACTTTTCGACTACAATCGTTCTGGTGAACTTTTTTTTACAAGATCCGTTTATCAGTAGTGTGGTCGGTACAACCTGCGGAGGCATCACTAATTTCATGATCAACCGGTACTGGGTTTTTGAAGCGTCTGAAAACAAAATGTGTACTCAGGCTTTAAAATATTTCATCGTTTGGATCGGGAATCTGGTGCTCAATGCCACAGGGATGTATCTCGTCTTACATGCAACGGAATGGAACTATGTCGTTTCAAAAGCATTAATAGCACTTGTTGTAGGTTTTGGCTATAATTATGTCTTTCAGAAAAAGCTGGTTTTTAGATAAAAAATAAGAATAACTAAGAGGAAAGGTACTTCTGCGTTAAAGCCCGCAGCAGGAGACGCTAAAAAAAAATAGAAATGTTAGTACGATTTAAAATAATTCCCATACTCTTTCTGATTCTTTTTGGAGCAGACTTTGTCAGCGCACAAACTACGATCATCAGGGGAGTATTGACGGATTCTGCATCGAAGGAGACTTTACCTTATGCAAATGTTCTGATTCCGGGCACAACCATTGGTACACTGGCCGATGACGAAGGGCGGTATGCCATCAAGCTGGAAGGAACTTACACCAAAATTCAATTTGGTTATATCGGTTATAATACCGCAGTCAGAAACATCGAGCCTGGAAAAGAGCAGGTTATCAATGTGAAGCTAAGTGTCAACACCTCGATGCTTACCGAAGTAGTTATCAAAGGCAAGGCCCGTTACAGAAACCGGAACAACCCCGCTGTTGAGCTTATCCAGAAAGTGATTGACCATAAAAAGGAAAATCAGATGGAGGCCAACGATTACGTTCAGTATGAACAATATGAGAAAGTATCACTGGCGCTGAGCAACTTATCCGACAAGTTCAGAGAAAAAAGAATTTTTAGAAATTATCAGTTTCTTTTCACGGAGCAGGATTCAAGTACGATCGGTGGAAAGAATATGCTGCCTGCTTATTTACGCGAAAGACTTTCCCAGATCTATTACCGTAAAAATCCATATAAAAAGAAACAGCGCGTTCTGGCCGATCAGCGCGCTGAATACGATGCCCGGTTTATCGACAATGATGGTTTAAGTACCTATTTCAACAGACTTTATGAAGATATCAATATCTACAACAATAATATTTCTGTTGTTACGAACCTGTTACTGAGTCCGATAGCAGGTACTGCGCCGACTTTTTATAAGTTTTTCATCACCGACACGATCAAAACTCAGCAGCCATGGCTGGTTGAGCTGAGTTTTATTCCACGCAATAAGACGGACCTTCTTTTTCAGGGCAAACTGTACATTACACTGGATGGTCACTATGGCGTACAGCATGCTTACTTGACTGTAAATAAAGATATTAACCTGAACTTCATGCGCGATCTTGAAGCCAAGCTGGAATTTGAAAAAAGTCCGGATGGAAGGTATCACATGAGCAAGAGCACGCTGGGTATGGAGTTTGCTTTTGGTGACAAAGGCGGCGGCCTTTATGGAGAGCGGACTGTCACTTTCAAAGATTATGAGATCAATAAGCCGCAGCAGGACAGCGTTTATCAGGGTCCTGCGGAGGAAATTATGTATAATCCGGATGAAAAGAAAAATCCTGATTTCTGGGTAAACTCCCGCCACATCCCACTTGAACGCCGTGAAGTGGAGATTTACAAAAATGTAGATACGCTTCAGACAATTAAATCTTTTAAACGTACAATGGATATCGGTACGTTGTTGTTTGCAGGTTATAAATCACTTGGACCGTTGGAAATTGGTCCGGTGAATACTTTTTACAGTTTTAACCCGGTCGAAGGATTAAGATTGCGTTTTGGAGGAAGAACGACGCCGCAGTTCAGCAAGCGTCTTTATTTCGAAACCTATGCGGCTTACGGCTTCAAGGATATGAAATGGAAATACTTTGTGAGTGGTACTTATTCACTCAACAATAAGTCTGTGTACCACTTCCCGCTCCATTATTTCCGGGTGAGCTATCAGCACGATACCAAAATTCCTGGGCAGGAGTTACAATTTGTTCAGGAAGACAATTTCCTTTTGTCTTTTAAAAGAGGAAATAATGACCGCTGGTTATACAACGATATTTACAAGTTTGAATATGTACGGGAATTCCCGAGTCGTATTTCATATAAATTCGGATTTACGCAGTGGGCTCAGAGTCCTGCTGGCGCATTAGTGTACCAGCGTTATGACACGACCAGCGATGGGCTGATCAACATTCCAAAACTTTCAAATTCTGAAGCGAGCCTTGAATTGCGGTACGCGCCTAAGGAACAATACTACCAGGGTAAATTATATCGTATTCCGATTCCTAATAAATATCCTGTTTTTACATTCAGGTATGCAGCCGGTATCAAAGGGCTTCTGGACGGAGAAACAAGTTATCATAATTTCACAGGAAACATTACGAAGCGGTTTTTCCTTTCTCAGTTTGGTTATGCCGACATAACCGCGGAGGGCGGTTACATGATCGGAAAAAATATTCCGTTCCCGCTTCTGACCATCCACCGTGCAAACCAGAGTTATGCTTATCAGCTGAGTTCTTATAACCTAATGAACTTCCTCGAATTTGTAAGTGATCATTATGCCAGTCTTGGCGTCGAATATTATTTGAACGGATTTCTTTTTAATAAAATCCCTTTGCTGAAACGACTTAAGTTACGGGAAGTTGTAGCATTTAAAGGGCTTTACGGCGGATTGAGAAACGAAAATAATCCGGCGAACAATCCGGAGCTCTACCGCTTTTTAAGAAATGATGACGGAACATCAGCGACCTACACGCTTAATAAAGAACCTTATATGGAAGGAAGTGTGGGGATAGCGAACATTTTTAAATTATTAAGAGTTGATTTGGTTAAGCGCTTCAACTATCTTGACAACCCTAATGTTTCAGAATGGGGGATCAGGGCGAGAGTAAAGTTGGATTTTTAGCATAAAACCGGGTAAAATGAATAAGGACGAATTAAGAGTAGCCTTGCAGCAAGGCATATATAAAGTGATCAATCCGTTTGTCAGGTTTTTAATCAAAGCCGGACTGACTCCAAATATGGTAACGACGATCGGTTTGATGCTGAATATCGGTGTTTCGGTGATTTTTATTGTAGGCGTTGAAGAAGGCAACCGGGGTGATTTCGCATATGTAGGCTGGGCTGGTTTTCTGGTTCTTTTCGCCGGGATTTTTGATATGCTCGATGGGCAGGTAGCAAGGCTCGGAAATATGAGTTCAACATTCGGGGCTTTTTACGACTCAGTTTTGGACCGATACAGTGAGATGGTCATGTTTCTGGGGATTTGTTATTACCTGGTCGGGCATCATTATTTTTTCAGTTCTCTGTTCGCATTCATTGCCCTGATCGGGTCTGTGATGGTGAGTTATACCCGTGCCAGGGCCGAAGGGCTCCGGGTAGAATGTAAGGAAGGCCTGATGCAACGTCCTGAAAGGGTTGTACTCGTAGGCGTATCGGCGATAGCCTGCGGCATTGCTTCCGGCTATATTGGTGGGGATTACAAGTTGTTTATCCCCGGAATACCTTTCCATGTATTTGAAACAATGTCAATTTTTACAATTCCCATTACGATCATGGCTGTTCTCACCAATATCACCGCTGTAAATCGATTGTTAAGTGTAAAAAAAGTATTGGACAAAAAAGATTCAGATGAGATTTCTATTAATCGTTAGTTTATTTGCCATTTTAGCAACAACTAACTTTGCATTTGCTGACAAGAATAACCGGGATCATGTGACAGTCATGCCCGCCGATACCTTCCCGGTACCCAAAGTTCCCAATCTTCTTTTTTACATTCAAAGAGACCCCAATACCAATACCATTTGTTATGAGCTCAATGTGAATGACAAGGGGCAGCTGGACGAAGAAAATCCTGTTCATCCATTCTGGATCCGGTATCCTGAAGGTGGAATGCGCAAAGAACTGAACTATCTTCAGCGCAAATTTGCTTATGGTATTGTGGTGAAAAAATCCGGTAAGGATTATTACCAGCTAAAATCTGTTGCTTATGCGAAAACTCCGCTGTATTTAAAAAGAGGTACAAACAATAAATACCAGGTCTTCATGCAGATCAACCAAAAGCAATGTGTGCTGACCAAAATTTTTGTGAGAATCGATGGAGGAACTTTCTGGGTTCCCAACGTTAAATATATTGAAGTAACAGGTACTGATCCCTCAACTGGTAAAACCGTAGTCGAAAGAATTACTAAATTTTCCTGATGTTGTCATGCCCAAGAACTATGTATCCAACTCCAGAGAATCGGTCAGGATGTTCAAAAGCGATCTCCTGGAATCCGTTTCCAAAGTGCACTATGCTGTGCCACTCTTCATTTTTGTTCCGGTAATCATTTATTTTGCCTGGAAAGCGATCTGGGAACAAGAAATTTCAGCCTTACAATTTGCCGAATTTTACCTGCTGGGGTTATTTGTCTGGTCTCTGACCGAATATGTGCTTCACCGGTTCATCTTCCATTGGGAGCCGCGGGAAGGGAATAAGATCCTGGAAAGAATTCATTTCATCTTCCACGGCGTTCACCACGACTACCCGAGTGACGCAAACAGGCTGGTCATGCCGCCGTCAGTCAGTATTCCACTTTCAGCCGCTTTTTATTATCTGTTTTCTCTTTTTTTAGAAACAGGTCCGCTTGCAGCATTTTTCTCAGCCTTTATGACAGGTTATTTATTTTACGACATGACCCATTATATGCTGCATCATGCTAACTTTAAAAATAAATTCTGGAAGAGGCTGAAAAAACATCATATGCTTCATCACTACGATGACGCTACAAAAGGATATGGGGTGAGCTCTCCGATTTGGGACAAAATTTTCAGTTCCGATTTCTTAAACAGAAAAAATGATCAATAAGTTAGAAAGTCCGGTAACAAGCATATCAAAGAGAAGTGATTTTTATGGTCCAAAGGCACTCTTGACCATGCTTGGATTGTCTGTCGGTTATCTTTTGTTGTCGAGGTATCTTATTGGATTTCGTAGTGAGCAGATTATTTTGCTGGTATTGACCAACGGGTTTTATTTTTATTCCGATGCGACCAGGAAATTTATTATTGCGTTCTCAATATTCATTTTGTATTGGATCCTGTTCGATTACATGAAGGCTTTCCCGAATTATAATTACAATACAGTGCATATCAAAAGCCTGTACGATCTGGAAAAGTCCGTTTTTGGAATAGAATCCGGCAGCATGTTACTGACACCGAATGAATTCTGGATCAAATATCAGCATCCGTTTCTCGATGTGATATCGGGGCTTTTTTACCTGACCTGGATTCCGCTGCCCTTGTCACTTGCCGGGTATCTTTTCTTTAAAAACCGGCCTCAGTTTTTCAATTTTGCATTTACATTTTTGCTTGTCAATCTGATCGGTTTTGTAATTTATTACCTGTATCCGGCCGCCCCGCCATGGTACAGCCAGCAGTATGGATTTAAGTTTATTGCAAATACACCTGGAAATACAGCCGGGTTGTCCAGATTTGATTCTTTTTTTAACGTGGGTATTTTTAAGTCCATCTATGCAAAGAGCTCAAACGTTTTTGCTGCGATGCCGTCATTACATTCATCATATCCGCTGATTGCACTTTATTACGCAGTGAAAACGAAGATCAGCCGGGGGCTTGCGATCATCATCGGGATCACGATGCCCGGAATTTGGTTCGCCGCAGTTTATACCAGCCATCATTATGTGCTGGATGTGCTAGCGGGAATTACCTGTGCGATTTCAGGAATCATATTGGTAAATTTATTTGTTGCCAAAAGATTTAGCTAGTATAAAAACAGATTTTAAGCTGTGATTGCTGAAGATAACCCTTTCCGTGCGTTATCTTCAACTTTTTGTTTTAGCCAAATTATCAGCAATTTCATCATCTTGGTGAAATCTTCAAAAAAGTACCGTTTTGTATAATGCAGTATAAGGCCTTTCAGCTTAGATGGAACCAGCAAATTGAAGAACATCGGAGGGTCCTGAACCTTTTGTTTTATATTCTTCTGGCTGCTGCTGTGATCCTGCCGAGGTGGTATTACCTCCAAAAGTATGGTCTGTCTTTTCCGTTCTGGGACCAATGGGATGCGGAAGGAGAAGACGTTGTGCGGCCATTGGCTGAGGGGCGTTTTAAGTTCTCCAATTTTTGGCTTCCGCACAATGAGCACCGGGTTTTGCCGACAAGAATTGTGACTGCCATTTGTTTCAAACTTACCGGTGTCTGGAGTAATCTGAATGAAGCGCGCGTGAATGTTTTTATAGCCGCATTGTCGCCCGTGTTCCTGGTTTGGCTGATGACAGTGAAAAAGGAACTTCACGGATTCAGATGGTTTATACTTCCGATCGTGATCGCTCAGTTTACGCTTCCTTTTGGTTGGGAAAATATCCTTGTAGGTTTCCAAAGTCAGTTTTTCTTTCTGATGTTCTTTGCCTTGGCCGGGTTTTCGCTCGTAACTTTCAAACCGAACCATACCTTTACATTTGCAGGTGTATTTTTTCTCAGCGTTCTAAGTATACTGACTATGGCATCAGGCATACTTCTTCCGCTGATCGCCAGTGGAATGTATTGTTTTCTCGCGGTTGGGGATCGCCGCTATGATTTAAAAACATTCATTTATGTTTTACTGCTTTTGGGTATCGCCGTTGTTGGCTATCGGATGGTTCCATATGTAAACGGACATGAAAGGCTTCATGCAAACAGTTTTCAACAATTCTTTGATGGATTTACCCGCATGTTAAGCTGGCCATCGAGGTTAAACCGCTGGCTTGCAGTACCACTTTGGCTTCCTGTGTTTATTGGAATTCCTCTGCTTTTGATACGTAAAAGTTTCACGAGGTTTGATCTGCTGATGACAGCTTGTTTTGCCTGGACTATGGCACAGGTCCTTGCAATCTCCTACGGGCGGGGTCATGAGCTGGCACAGGTTACATCCAGGTATACGGACCTGTTGACTTTAGGATTTATTAGTGTAAGCTGGTTTTCGGTAAGGCTGCTTGAAGAGTATCACAGGAATGTCCGTATCTGGATGCTTGCGTTCGTCATGGGTTTGTTCTTTTATATTACGTTTTACAAAACGCATAAACTTCGTTTTACAGACGACATGACCGATATGAGAAACCAGTATGCGCTCATGTCGCTTGAAGTCAGCAATGTGGCTGCTTATTACAAAACACAGGACAAATCAGCACTCGATAAGCCACGGTTTGAAATACCCTACCCGGATAAGGTCCGGCTGCAGCAGATGCTGGATCTTGAGACATACCAGGCTGTGCTGCCAAAAATTGACAAGGGTATAAAAGATGATTAGTGTTTTTATGCCACGTTTAACAGTTTAGGCCCCAAACTCCGGATTATCAGTTATAACTTGCATTATTTTCCCAAACGTCTTTAATAAATGATATCGATCGTAATCTGTTCTGCCAACGCAAATGATTTGAAGCTCGTTTCTCAAAATATCGGACAAACAGTTGGTGTACCTTTCGAGATCATCTCGTTTGATAACAGTGATGCAAAAAAAGGAATTTGCGAATTGTACAACCTGGGTAGAAAAAGTGCCAGGTATGATATCATTTGCTTCATGCACGAAGATATCCGGATTGAAACCATGGACTGGGGAAAACGTGTACTTGAAAAATTTCGAGACAATGCAAAAATCGGAGTGGTTGGTGTAGCCGGTGGAGGTTATAAGTCGCTCACTCCTTCGGGTTGGTATTGCCTGGAATACAAATCGGTCGACCGGTATTTTCAAAATCTTCTGCAGGGTTTCAAGCTGGACGAAAAAGACGAGATCCATGCCTATCATAATCCATATGATCAGAAAATGTCGGAAGTAGTGTGTGTGGACGGTTTATGGTTTTGCGCCAGAAAAGAGATTCTGGACGACAAACCCTTTGATGAACAGCTTCTGAAAGGCTTTCACGGATATGATGTTGATTTTTGTTTGAATATTTACGGACAGCATAAAATTGTCGTCGTATATGATGTGCTGATGAAACATGCCTCAGAAGGTAATTTCAATAAAAGCTGGCTTGACGAGATTTTAAAGGTGCATAGAAAGTGGACAAAGGAGCTTCCGCTTACCATATCGGACGTGGCGGACATAGAACTTTATGATACGGAACTGTCGGCCCTCGTCAACCTGATCGATCAGATGCTGGAATGGAAATATTCATTTTACCAGATCCACCGGATGCTTTTGACGGTTGGTAAATCTGGTAAAATGCCGCTTAGGTTATTTTTCAAAGGTTATAGCCACCTGATGAAGCAAAAGTTTGGTATCGCGAACTGATTACCCAAAGAGCCTCGTCCATAAAAGCTTGGACTTCATACCCCAGATATGGCGGTTGATGAATCCCTTTTTATTTGACTTGCGGTATCTTGGAATATAATAAAGCGAATCATAATCTTCGCGTAACAGGTTCGAATATTCGAACGAGAAAAACGTATCAAGCCGCTCTTCAAATAAAGTAACAAGCTTGTTGACGAATTCAGGATATTTGTTGAATTTATAGCTGTTGCAATGTTTTAGCCATTTCAGCTCTTTTCTCATTTTGACGATATCGCGGTTTTCGTGGTATTTCTTGGCCACTTTTTTGCGCTTGTTAAGAATATCTGTGGAGCTCGAGCTATGCTGGCGATATTGGACGAGACATTGGTTGATCACGGCAATACTTCCCACATTTGCAGCAACATACGCCAGCCACTGGTCGTGGAAAAAATCTTTATGAAAAGGTAAGGCCCATGGAAGCAGTTCCCTTTTGATCATGCAGCTATGACCCGATATACAGTTGAAGAGCAAAAAGATCTTTGGATTGTCGCCGCTGTATAAATTGACGATATCCGACATTTTCTTGTCTGCATCCGTTCCGTCCTCATTGATCAGCGCAGAGTCATGATACACGAGCAGGCTGTCTCCGATTGCCTCCACCTGAAGCCTTATCTTATCCAGGTCCCAGATATCGTCCTGGTCTGAAAGCGCAATCAGTTCTCCCTGGCACAGGTTGACCGCCTTTTCAAAATTCTTTACATAACCCAGATTCTGCTCGTTCTCAAAAATCCTGATGAATGGAAATTTCTGCTGGTATTCACGCACAATATCCATTGAAGCATCACTGCTGCGATCATCAACGGTAACAATCTCGATATTGGGGTACGTCTGGTACACAAGTGAATCGAGCTGCTCGCGTAAAAATCTCTCGCCATTATAAACGCATAATGCAATGGAAACCAGGGGTGTATTTTGTTGATTCATCTTGGATACTGACTAATTGATACTGCCTTGACGCAGCGGGAATTAAATGTACTAAAACTAGAAAACACGCTTTATACCTATTCCCCATATTTTTCTAACTGTAAAAAAGAACCGGCTTATTTTATTTTTTTTCATCAAAAACAACAGCTGATGCTGATGTTTCCATATCTCCATGCCATATGCCGGACTTGCAATTGAAGAGTTTCTTTTAATACTTAACTGATATAACCTTGAAACCAGGTCAGCATTCTGCTTACCGCTGTGTGCTGCACAAATTTTTAACCAGTTACTTTCCTGCCGAAGTTTTGCAACCTTTCGTTCTGTACTGTTTTTCCTGGGCGTTCTGATGGCCAGTAGGTCGGTACTATTGTGTTGATGCTGGCGATATTTGACCAGAGATTTTTCAATAAAATCTATGGATCCAATATTGGCAGCTACGTACGCAATCCATTGGTCGTAATGAAATCCCTCGGGAAAAGGAAGCACATGGGCAGTTAATGACCGTCTCATTAAAATGCTATGTCCGGAAACACAGTTCATGTACAGGAACGGCCCGGAATTATCGCCTCTGTAGAAGTTGAATTTATCTGAAATTTTCAGGTTCATCGGATTTCCGTTTGAATCAATAAATTCAGAGTCATGATAAACGAGCTGATTCCCGCCAATAGCTTCGACCTGCAACTTAATTTTGTCCTGATCCCAGATGTCGTCCTGGTCGCAGGGGGATATGTATTCGCCTGAGCATAAGCCCAGCGCCTTTTCAAAATTTTTGTTATAACCCAGGTTGGTCACATTCTGAACAAGCCTGACTGATGGATGCAGCAGGCAATACCTATTAATAATATCAACGGTGCCATCCGATGAGCAGTCGTCTACGACAATAATTTCAAGATTTTTGTAGGACTGGGCCAGCAAAGAATCCATGAGCTCTTCAAGAAATTCTTCGCCGTTATATGTACACAATGCAATTGAAATTAATGGCAGACTGTCCATTTAAGCTTCTGTAAACTGTTGCATGTCAATCAGCTTTTTATATAGACCATGGCTGGCCATAAGCTGAGCATGAGTACCTGTTTCTATAATCTGGCCGTCTTCCAGAACGACGATCATATCTGCATTCTGGATGGTGCTCAACCGGTGTGCGATAACCAGTGAAGTTCTGTTTTTCATCAGATTGTTAAGCGCTTCCTGCACCAGTTTTTCTGACTCGGTATCCAAAGCTGAGGTAGCCTCATCCAAAAGCATGATTGGTGGATTTTTTAAAACAGCCCTGGCGATGCATATACGCTGTTTCTGCCCACCAGAAAGTTTCATTCCCCGGTCACCAATATTACTTTCATATCCCTCGTCGGTATTCAGAATAAACTCATGGGCATTTGCAACTCGCGCAGCATTTTCGACCTCCTGCTGGGTTGCATCAGGCATACCAAAAGCGATGTTGTTAAAAATTGTATCATTAAATAACATGGATTCCTGATTCACGACCCCGATCATGGACCATAAGGATTCCATTTTTAGCTTTTTAACATCAATGTTATCAATTGTGACACGGCCGCTTTCAGCATCGATGAATCTTGGAATTAAGTCCATTAACGTTGATTTTCCACCACCGGATGGTCCCACCAATGCTATTGTTTTTCCTTTTGGAATGGTCAGATTAATTGACTTCAATACTTTGCGCTCTGAATAGGAGAATGACAGATTTTCAAGACGGATCGCATCATTAAACGCAGTGATAGCAACTGCATCCAGTGCATCGGTAATTTCCGGCTGCTCGTCTATCAGGTCAAGAACGCGTTCGCCGGCAGCTATACCTGCATGGATGGTGCTGAAAGAATCAGTGATCGCCTTTGCAGGGCGCATAACCTGTGAAAAAATCCCGATATAAGAAATAAAGGCCGCCACGCTCAGATCCGACTGATTGTCTAAAATTAAAGAACCTCCATAAAGAACGATAGAAGTTACCATGGCTACACCCAGAAACTCAGAAACAGGACCGCCCAATTGCTGGCGACGTGCCATCTTACGTCCTAAATCAGAATAACGCACGTTTTCAGAATCAAACTTTGTTTTGATTGCCTGTGTTGCGTTGAAGGACTTTATGATCTTAATGCCACTCAAAGCTTCGTCCAGGTAACTGATCATCAGACCAAACATTTCCTGAGCCTGTTTAGCCTGTTCTTTTAAACGTTTGACAATTTTCGAAATGATAAAAGCCGAAATCGGGATAACCAGAACAGCGAAAATTGTAAGTTTAAACGATATGGAGAAGAGCATGAAAACGTAAGCGAGCAACTGCAATGGTTCTTTAAATAAGACCTGAAGCGTGCCTGTCACCGAGAACTGAACAACACCAACATCGGATGCAATTTTTGCAATGATATCACCTTTACGCTGGTTGCTGAAATAACCCACATGTAAATTCATCACGTTATTAAAAACGGTCTTACGCAGATTTAATAAGGTGTGGATCCGAAGGTTTTCCATTATCCGCTGCGAAAAGTAACGGAAAATATTGCCCAAAAGGACAGACCCCACAATGACTGCGCATACAAGCTGCAGAGCCCCGTATGGACCGTAAGTCAAATTCGCCTGCTGAGCGTAATAATTCAGGTAATCGGCAACGTCAAAATAGCTTTTAGGTTCTTTGAGCAGTTCTGTACCAGCTGTGCCGCTTTTGAATAACGTCATCAGGAGCGGTGCTAACAATGCCAGGTTCAGTGTCGTGAAAATAACACCCAGCAAAGTGCATATCAGATATGGGATGGCGAATTTTTCAATTGGCCTGGCAAAAGATAATAATCGGAAGTATGTTTTCATTTTTTATATAAAGGCACAAAGATACGTTTTTATGCCGTTCTGTAAAGTTTCGGGGTCGAAACCGTCTTTTGTTTAATTGGGACAAGATAATAAGTAACGCAAAAAATCAGTTTTTAATTTTAAACCGGATACGGGTTTTTGTGTTTTTTCCGGAACTGCGTATACTACCAGGATGCTCGCCGGGCTGATAAGGTTGGAAAACAAGGTAAGAAATATCGTTTTCAGGACTGGTTTTTTATATCCATAAATATAAAATATGAAAAATTATGGTTTCACGACGAGAAGCTTTAAATATAATAGGGCTGTTGACTTCGGCAGCTTTTCTGAATCCATCGGGCTTATTGGCCTACAATCAACAAACTATGCTGCAACGACAAATACCTTCGACAAAAGAAAAGTTACCGGTCGTCGGGCTGGGTTCCTGGCTTCAGTTTGATGTAGGCAAAACAGAAAAAGAGCGCGGCGGCCTGACTCAGGTGCTGGAACAAATGAACAGCCTGGGCGGAAAACTGATCGATTCGTCGCCCATGTACGGGCGGGCCGAGGAGGTGATCGGCGACCTGACTACGGGTTCAGGACTGGCCGGGGATTTCTTCTATGCAACTAAGGTCTGGACAACAGGCAGGCAGGCAGGTATTGAGCAGATGAATGAGTCCTTTAAAAAAATGCAGCGTAAAAAGATGGATCTGATGCAGATTCACAATCTTCAGGATTGGCAAACGCATATCCGCACTTTGAAAGACTGGAAGGAGAAGGGCAAAATCCGGTATATCGGTATTACACATTATACCGCCTGCGCGCATGACGAATTGGAACGGATCGTCAAGTCTGGCGCGGTCGATTTCGTACAGTTTAATTATTCCATTGATGTCAGAAATGCAGAAAAAAGCCTTTTAAACGCGGCGCAGGACCATGGCGTAGCCGTGATCATCAACGAGCCATTTCACAGCGGCAATCTGTTCAAGGTGGTCAGAGGTAAGGAATTGCCTTTGTGGGCGGGCGATTATGAAATCGGAAGCTGGGCGCAATTCTTTCTGAAATACATCCTTGCAAACCCGGCAGTAACCTGCGTAATCCCAGGAACGTCGGACGAAAAACACCTTGCAGATAATATGAGCGCTGGTTATGGCAAACTTCCGGATCAGGCAGGCCTTGTAAAAATGGTGAAATTTCTCGAATCTTTTTAACAAATAAAGTAAGCTATGAGCGAACGCAAAGATTTACTTATCGGTTACATAGCTGTCTGACTTTAAACATATCATAAAGCATTATTAAATTAAAATTAAATGACCCGGATCCTGCATCAATCCGGGTCATTTTTTCGTAAATACTGATAATCCGACCGATCAGCTCAACAACACCTAAGCACTAAAAGGAATCGCCCACTTTTGCACCCTTAAAATGATAAAGTTATATTTTGATATTATAAGATTACCAAAGCTATTATTCGTTTTCACTTTACTTATCATTCCATTTCTGGCATCGGCGCAGGACAGATGCGGAACCATGGAACTGCTGGAACAAAAGTTTAAAACAGACCCTGCGCTTAAGCTCCGGTTCAGTGCCAGGGAAACACAATTTCAGGATCGGGTCAGGCAACGAATTGCCAGTCAAAAGTCATCCAAAACAAATGCTGTCGTCACGGTACCGGTTGTTTTTCATATTGTATTGCGGAATCAGTCAACTGTTACCGATGCGCAAATTATGGCGCAGCTTGATACGATCAATAAGGATTATGCCGGGTTGAATGCAGGTTCGGCAAGAATTCCTTCTTATTTCAAATCTCTTTTCGGGCAGTCAGGGATTCAGTTTTGCCTCGCGCAGCGCACACCGAATGACGAGCCTACCACCGGGATCGTCCGGTACAACACTACACAGACATCTTTTGACTTTACAAACAATTTTGTAAAACACCCTGCCATGGGCGGAGCGGATTCATGGGATACCAACAGTTATCTGAATATCTGGGTTTGCAGTCTTGAAAATGGCACACTGGGATATGCAACTTTTCCAAATGACGGGGCCGAGGACGAACAGGGTGTCGTGATCGCGTACAATAGTCTTCCGGGTGGCAACGCAACCGGATTTAATGGCGGCAAAACGCTCACGCATGAAATAGGTCATTATTTTAATCTTCATCATATCTGGGGAGACGACGGCGGAAGCTGCAGCGGAACCGACTTCGTGAGTGATACGCCTAATCAGGGAAACAGCACAACCTCATGCCGTACGGGTGTCGTGACCGATAACTGTACTCCGTCTGCACCCGGTATCATGTATCAGAATTTCATGGATTATACCCCTGATAATTGCCTTCTCATGTTTACTGTGGAGCAGGTTACACGGATGGAAACCGCTTTCCTGACATACCGTTCCCTGTTGAATGAATCAAAAGGATGTTTGCCATTGAATTTAAAAAGAAAAGATGCGTCTGTAAAACAAATTACGAACCCAGAGCAGCGCTTATGCAGCAATACATTTACACCGGCTATACTTTTAAGGAACCGGGGCAGTGAAACGCTTACTTCGGTCACGATTAATGCCAGTATCGACAACGGTCCGGCAACCAGTTACCGGTGGACCGGGTCACTCAAAAGTTATGCTGAGCTGACAGTGACTTTGCCGCCCATGACAACCACAGAAGGAAATCATGTCCTGACCATTACCACTTTAAACCCGAATGGCAGTGAGGATGAGGATACGTCCAATGATACACAATCCTTTGATTTTATGTATTATCTGCCCATCTCTCCACCAATCACTGAAGGTTTCGAAGGTACTTTTCCAGCTACCGCCTGGGATATCGTAAATCCCGATGGGGGACAAACGTGGGAAAAAACGAATGTCGCAGCCAAGACAGGATCTGGTGCTGCACGGATGCGTAATTTTGATTATTTGTCGATAGGCCAGAAGGATTATTTACGGACGCCAACTGTCAATATCGCCGGAGTGGATTCTGCTTTTGTTTCATTCCAGGTTGCTGCGGCGACTTATACCAATCCGGCAAATTCCGGAAATACCTGGGATACGTTACAGGTTTTGGTAAGTACCGACTGCGGACTAACGTACACCAGCATTTATAAAAAGTGGGGACCCAATCTGGTGACCAGGACTGCTGCCACCCGCACCGCATTTACACCTGCTGCCGGCGAATGGAGAAAAGAAGAACTTGATATCAGCGAATTTATAAGCCAGGGGGATGTTCTGGTCGCTTTTATGAATATCAACGGCAATGAGAACGATATCTATCTGGATGATATCAATATCCGTACCGTTACAGTCAATCCGAACCTAAAAGAAGCAGGATTTTTGGTTACGCCAAATCCTACAAGCGGAGCGGTTTCGGTACAGTTTTATCCACATCCGGTCGGGTTAAGATCAATCGGGATTTATAATATCAGCGGCCAGAAAGTAGCAGAGCTTACGCTCCCGGACGATGGCGTGCCTACAAATATTTTTAACTTCAACCTTCAAAATTATGCTGCGGGTATGTATATCGTCAAGGCGGTTTTTAATGATAAAACATTGACCAAGAAGATCGTGAAATATTAATTTGGCCGTCAGGCATCAGTAGTCGCTATCATCCGGAAATGGAAACCTGCAACGGTTAAAGATGTTAAAAAATAATCAGATCAGAATAATTCCAGTTGTTCAGGATCGCGCGGTTTTCGGGGTCTTACTTCCGGTTCTCCAAAATTAGAAAGGGAGATCCCGAGCAATCTGACTGGCTTGTCTTCGCGGTCGACTTTCTCGAGAAGTAGTTTGGCTGTATTAAATATCGTTTCAAAGTCACCCACGGGATGCGGATAGGAATGATTCCGCGTAATCTGCGTGAAATCGTTATACTTGATTTTTAATGTGATGGTTCTTCCTTTAAGTTGCTTTTTCTGCAATCGGCTAAAAACAGTTTCTGCGATCAGATCCAGTTCCTTATGCATCTCATCAAGAGTCAGCAGATCGTAAGTAAAAGTATCTTCTGCGCCCAGTGATTTGGTTTCCCGGTGAGGCTGAACTTCACGCTCATCAATCCCCCGGACAATTTTATAGTAAAAGTGCCCTGATTTTCCGAAATGTCTGACCAGTTCCGTTTCCGGCAATTGTCTCAGATCCGCACCGGTGAACAATTTCATACCGTTCATTTTCTGTGCGGTGACTTTGCCTACGCCAAAAAATTTTTCGACGGGAAGGTCATTGATAAAAGATTCAATTTTTGAAGGCCCTATGAAAGTCAGTCCATCGGGCTTGTTGATGTCAGACGCAATTTTGGCTACAAATTTATTGGTAGACACACCTGCCGAAGCTGTAAGATTCAATTCATCTTTGATCGCCTTTTTTATCTGCTGCGCAATTTCCAGTGCCGATCCAATATGCTGTTTATCATTTGTAACGTCCAGAAATGCTTCGTCCAGGGAAAGCGGTTCAATGATATCGGTATAACGCGAAAAAATTTCCCTGATACTTCGGGAAACTGATTTGTAGGCTTCGAATCTGGGGTAAACGAAGATAATATCAGGGCACAACTGGATTGCACGGCGCGAAGACATAGCCGAACGTACACCAAATTTGCGTGCTTCATAACTAGCCGTCGCCACTACGCCGCGGCCAGTAGGGGAGCCGCCAACGGCCAACGGTTTTCCACGGTATTGAGGAAAATCACGCTGCTCCACCGACGCGTAAAATGCGTCCATATCAATATGGATAATTTTACGTTGAGAAGGTTTTGGCGTGTCCGACATTACATTAAAACCAAAAAAATGATCTTAATGTTCTTTGCCGAAATTTTTCTCTCCGGCTTCAATTTTGGCAGAGAGGTGATTTGCGGCAGGAGGAATCGGACAGTGATAACCGTCACTGTATGCGCAGTAAGGATTATAAGCCTTGTTAAAATCAAGGATTACAACGTTTTCTTTGATATCTCCGGTTCTCAGATCAATATAACGCCCGCCGCCATAAGATTCAATGCCGTTTGTTTTGTCTTTAAAAGGCAAGAACAGATAATCCCGGTATTGCGGAAGTGTCTGAAGGCTTAAACTGCGATAGACTGTCAGCGATTGCTTTTTACCATTAAGGCGGAATTTAAGCTCGCCGTATTTTACATATGTTTTGTTGGTATCACTATATGTCGGCATTTCAAAAGGCCTGCTTTTTTGGATTTTTTTAAACACAGCCGTAACACGGTATGTCGAATCAGGTTCAAAAAACCGCAGGTAGGAGAGATCATCTTTTTTCAAAGGAGAATTCTTTGATTTTAAGAAGTCCTCTTTATAATGTCTACGGAAGGTTTCTGTTTCTGCTTCGAAATTTTGAGCAGAAGCAGCGTTGCAAACGATAAGAAAAATAATAAGGTTGAGAAAGCTTTTCATTTTATATTTAAAAAAATAAATCCGGCAAAAATTACCGGATTTTTGTGATATTATCAATAGGACTATATCCGACAACTTTCAATACTGACGGGTCTTGCCAAGTTATTTCGCTTTAATCTTAATTATTTTACTTTCGTCGATATTGTAGTAATTTTTTACAGCTTCGTAATTATTCACATCCACAGAACTGCTTTTTCTGGTGTTGAAATCAGAAGGAATAACCACCACACGAAGTGTTTGATTTTGCAAAGTTTTACTGTTCAAAGAACCTAAATTAAAGTTCTGATCATCTTTGTCAATAAATACACTGAAATCTGTCGGCGAATAATCGAAATTATATCTCACATTCGTTGTAATTTCCTGTGGTAACAACCGCCAGATCGGTGTTGACCCGTTTACCTCCCAAAGAATGTAGACAAGAACGGCATCAGATTCCACTACCCGAAGATTTGGGACATCAGAAAACCTGATCGTGTACATGTATGAATTCGCTGCTGTAAAATTAACATTTTCGGCTTCAAATGTAGTACCGACAACATTTACACCGTCAGCACCGGGTGCACCATCGTCTCCTTTACATCCTGCAAAAAGCACTGAAATTACTAACAACAGGGGAATGAGTTTTTTCATCATGAGTTTAAATTGGCTAAGTGAATTTTACTGCTAACAAACGTATGTTATGTTTTTTAATTGCCCTAATAATTTCGGACCATTAACTTTTCATTGACAAAATGAAACTAGTATTGCAGGGTAGCAGTTGGGTATTTGAGGGCGAAAGTATAGCTGTTCGTTAATAAATAATTAATTTGCAATGAATAGAGTAAGATAGTATTTTTCTGACTTGTAATATCAAAACAATCATTTATTCAAAAAATAAGAAGGATATGATCAACCGTAGAGCAAATGCCGTTTGGAAAGGTACAGGGAAAGAAGGTACCGGGGTAATGAGTACTCAAAGTACTGTCCTTGAAAATACACAATATTCTTTCAATACACGTTTTGCTGATGGCGTTGGAACAAATCCTGAGGAGCTTATTGCAGCTGCTCATGCGGGATGTTTTGCCATGCAATTGAGCTTTCTTTTGAATGAAGCAGGTTATACAGCAGACGAACTAAATGTTTCTGCTACGATTACCCTTGATCCTTCCCAGGGGGCAATTACTAAAAGTGCGCTGGTACTGAAAGGTAAAGTTCCGGGTATCACGGCTGAACAATTTGATGAAATTGCGCATGTCGCCAAAGAGAAATGTCCAGTTTCGAAGGTTTTGAATGCTGAGAAAACTTTGGAGGTTGAATTTATTTCATAATCTCTGTCTTCGGTAAAAGGGCCGCACCTGCGTATGAAGTGCTCCAAGAGCAATTTCCAATCTGGTGCGGCTCTTTTTACACTCCCGGTCACGGGGGTTTTTGACAGGCATGCCAAATCACGATGACGAGTATAAAGTTCAATCAATGAATAAGTCACTTGCCACCCGGTCTGCAAATAATTTCCCGGACTGGGTAAGTAAAAGTGTTCCGTTATCCGTATAAAGCCATCCTTTCTGAGCCATTTGCGAAATTTCAGCCCGGTTTTGCTCCTGAAACTGGTTATCTGATAACAATGCTAACGCTGAAAGTTCACATCCCCATTTCGTGCGTAATCCCGTCAGTAAATATTCGTTAGTCTGGTCGGCAGCTGAAAGTTCCTCTATCGTCGAAGGAATTTTATTTTGTCGAATGGCACTGAGATATTGGGCATTGTTGGAAACATTATATTCCCTGCTCACGCGGTTGTAAGAATGTGCGCTTGGCCCAACGCCAAGATAGGGGCGCTGTTTCCAATAGGAACTATTATGTCTGCTATATTGCCCATTTCTGGCGAAATTAGAAATTTCATATTGCTCATATCCTTTTTCAGAAAGTCCGGATATAAGTATTTCAAATTGCTGGGCAGCAAACTCTTCGTCAATAGGTTTGATTTTTTTCTTTTTTAGCCAGCTTCCAAAGGCGGTTTGCGGTTCTATCGTCAGGCAGTAGGCGGAAATATGCGAAACATTCAGATCAAACGCTTTTTGCATATCCTGTTGTAAAATACCGTGGTCCGGCGCAGGAATAGCGTAGATCAGATCAACCGATATATTCGTAATTCCGGTATCCTGAGCCAATTTGACGCAGTTTCCTGCCTCATAGGAGTCATGGATACGGTTAAGAAATTTCAGGTGTGGCTCATGGAACGATTGAATGCCGATGCTCAGCCTGTTGATCCCGGCTTTGTGCAGCTGGACAAGTTTCTCATAATTCAGGTCGTCAGGATTGGCCTCGAGTGTAATTTCTGCATCATGATCCACGCTGAAATGTTTATGAATGGTATCCATCAACAAATCCAGCTCAGAAGTGTCCAGCAACGAAGGCGTCCCTCCACCAAAGTAAATGGTTTCTAATTTATCCGTTTCAAGATAATCTTTTCTCAATAAAATCTCCGTTGCAATTGCTTCCACAATCGTGCGCTTATTTTTAGTATTCGTACTAAAATGAAAATCGCAGTAATGACAAGCCTGCCTGCAGAAAGGGATATGTATGTATAGATGCAAATTTTTAATGATTAAATTTTAATGATTAATTGTCAATGATTAATTGTTAATGATTAACGATTAATGTTTAATTATTAATGGGTTGGTGTTGATTTCCTTGATCGCGGTTTAAGAATTGTATTACAACGAATAACGTCTCAAAAGTTCACGCGATCTCTTGCCAAAGCGCGGGAACCGTCAGTGAAATAACAAGTTTCCATCATTAACCCTTAATCATTTATCATTAATAATTAAAAATTAACCCTTAACCATTTATCATTAATAATTAACCCTTAACAATTAACCATTAATAATTAACCCTTAACCCTTAACCATTAACAATTACCTTTTCCCCCATTCCCAGCCAAGCTTAATACCAACCCAGTAATTCTTTTTTGGAGCTGCGTTGTAATAACGATTTCCAAAAGCATTGAGGTCATAACCCAGACTGTATATTCCCGCGTTTACTTTTTCGGCTGAAGCTGAAAGTTCGCTGTAAAGATGCTGGCTCCAGCTCTTTTTCCAGGCAGCCCGTGCTGTGAACTGGTGATAAGGTGTGTTTTTTAAGGTATTGGCATCGTTCAGATAAAGCGAACTTCCATGCTGGTAAGTTGCGAAAAGCGAAATCCCGTATCTGAAAATAGCATCCACACCTGTTGTCTGAATAAATCGCGGTATGCCGGGAATAAGTTTGCCGCTCAGGTCAACGTCTGCCTGCTGATAATCGTTGTAGGTGTATTTCGTATAGGTTCCCGAATCCCAGATACGGAGCGAAACCGGTAATTTGGGATCAGATAAGAGGTCATAACTCAGATTCCATTCCAGACCTAGCTGTTTCGTTTTTCCTGCATTCACAAAAAATTCTGAACCGGCTTCATTGCTCCTTCTCACAATCGTTTCCTTCAAACCAAAATGGTAGGCATTGACTTCCGCTGTAAAATGCTCCGTGATCTTTCGGATTCCAACTTCCGTATTCATGCCACGCTCGGCCTCCAGGTCTCTTCTGAATCCGCCGGCAGATGGGCGGACTTCCTGCAGGGTAGGAGGGGAAAAGCCACTGCTGTAAGAAGCAGTTACCGCCCAGGTTTTGGCGATAACCTTGTTGACGGCAAATCTTGGAATGAAAATGCCGTCAAATGTTTTTTGTTCTTTGCTGTAAGGAAGTGCGAAAAAGCGCTCGTACTTGTATCTGGAGGTATTATAGCTAAGGCCTATCGTTGCTGTCAGGTCAGACAACAATACCGCTTCGAGTTGACTGAATGCAGTTAGGCTGGTCGTGCGGACATCTTCAACGGTCTGTTGTTTGCCAGGTGTCCCGCCGGTGTTGTCGTAGTTTCTTTGCGCCGAACGGCCATATTGCCATTCAAAACCACTTGTCCAGTTTGTCTTGATAGCGCCGATCTGAGCCATATTTTTCCATACATTTCGTCCGCCCATTCCTTGTTCATCACGCTTTTCATAATTACTGATAAACGGATTGGCAAAATCATTGGTCGTCAGATAAAGTGCCGTGCTCTGTGTCCAGCTGTCAGAAAGTGCCAGCGTGTAATTTCCACCCAGGAGTGCAAATTTGGTATAAATGGCTGCATGCTGTGCTTCACTTCCGGGAACAGTCGCTGTGGATTGCCTAGCCTGTGTAGGATCTGTCTGATACTGCGTTAGGGTAATCCCTCCGGGGGTTTGATAGGACAAATCTGAATACATTCCCAGAAGTGACAAGGTGCCTTTTTCTCCGATTTTCGAAGTGGAAGAGAAGCGGATCGCATCGCGTTTCATGGCGCTTTGCCTGCGATATCCGTCCTGTTCCTGATGCCCATACTGAACAGAGATATCACCTACCTGCAGGGTCGTACTTCTACTTTGAAATCCATATTTTCCATATCCGGCACTCTGTTCAATCCGGTTTAAAGCCGGATTGTCTGTCCTGCTTTGCATCAATACCACGCCACCAGTTCCGGCCCCATACAGGCTGCTACCTGGCCCTTTGATAACTTCCATGCTTTGAATAGCGCCAAAGTCAACTGAGTTGAGCGGAGTATTTCCACCCGCATCGGTGAAGGGAATTCCATTCCAGTAAAACTTCACATTGCGTATTCCAAAAGGTGAGCGGATCATACTTCCTCGGACTGAAAACCGGTAGCTTCCCGGCGATCTTTCTTCCATTCTTACGCCTGCAATGGTATTGACTGCATTGGTCCAGGTAGTTGCCGGGAAGCGTTCAAGCGACTTAGGCGTCAATAACCCAACCGTCGCGGTCGTGGAAAGCCTGTTCGATTTGGTCTCAAAAGCGTTGACATTGATTTCGTCCAGTTGTCTGGCTTTCAGCGTGTCGACTGGCAACTCAGACTGCCCGAAACTTTCTGATAAGATAAGTACTGAGAATAAGGGGATAGATAAATATCGAAGCATATTTTATTTGAAATAGGAATATATGGCAAATCTCTTCATTAAACCGGATAGTAACAAACGATCATTGGGACAGTAGTATGGCGCATCATTACGAAAAGCAGCGGGTGACCAAAATTATACTGCACCGTAATACGTGTATAAATCTGTCAAAGTTGTCAATCACCTCCACCTTTAGGTGATGGTTTGAGTATATAATTCCACAGTTACCAGCACGGAAAAACGGATCTGCTGGTGGTAAGGTATTTTCAACGTATATATAGAACAATCAATTATTTGCCAATCTTAATCTAAAGACAAAAATGAAAAAAATCAGTTTGCTTGTAGCATCTATGCTTACACTAGGGATGTTAACATTTAGCAGTTGTTCGGAAAAAACAAAAGATTCAGCAAAAGACACGGTTGAAGGAGCAAAAGAAGATACAGAGGAGGCTCTTGATGAAACCAAGTCTGATATGAAAGAAGCTGGTGATGATTTCAAATCAAAATTGAATGAAGATAAAGAGGCTTTGAAAACGGATATCGACGGGGCAATCGCCAAAATTGATACTAAAATAGAAGAAGCAGATGCTAAAATGGATAAGGCGACTGCTAAGGAAAAGGATAAGTGGAAGGCTCGCAAGAAAGAACTTCAGGATGAAAAAGATGACCTTAAAGTTTCTTTAAACAATCTGCAGGCTGAAACCGATGCGAAATGGGACAATTTCAAAATGGAAACCAGAACAAAAATTGATAAAGTTAAGGCTGATCTGAACGATTAATCTGACTTGATAAATTGAGTGATTAAAGCCCGGATCATCAAACCGATGATCCGGGCTTATCTTTTATCTGAGCGGTAAGTGGATTTCGGTCATCATGCATCTTGCTGAACCGCCGCCATATTCTTCGATAGCCGAGAGTTCGGTATGAATAATCCGGGCATAATCGGTCAATGACTTCCTTTGCAGTTCTGTCAGAGAATCAAAGGCCTGGGTCGACATCATCAGGAATTTGTTACCTTTCAGATTTCTGATCATCAGCATATTTCCGGCAAAATGTCTTACCTGATCAAGTGAGATTTCCACGATATATTTATTGGTTTCTTCCAGTGCCGACCGGACCATTTGTCTTTCGTCAGCATCTTTGATCGCTTCCAGGCAAACAATCGCAAATATATCACCAACACACATCAGCACATTCGTATGGTAGACAGGCTTTCCGTTTTCATCGAAAGCTGAAAAAGTGACCAATTCATAACCCATTGCTTTGGCAAATGCATCCAGAACTTCCGGATGCGTTCTCGGTGAAAGACAGGCATAAGCAATCTTATAACGCCTGTCCAGGACCATACTTCCCGTTCCTTCCAGGAATTTTCCTTCCTTTTCAAAATAAGTCAGATCAATGATTTCTTCAACAAGAAAATCTTTCTTAAGATTTTCAATGATATCCATACGCCGTTCAGTACGTCGGTTCTCAGCCATCATAGGGTACAAAACGACTTTCCCGCTCTGGTGAAATGAAACCCAGTTGTTCGAAAAAACAGCATCCGGACGTTGCGCTTCATCGGTATCATCAAAGATATGCAGATCAAGACCGGTAAGGCGAAGCTGGGAAATCATGAGATCAAATTCTTCACGGGCTTTTTCCTGAGCGATTTGGTGGGCTTGATCTGCTAATTCCTTGTTCTGAAATTCATTGGTTTCTGCGGTCTCAGGATTGAACCCAAACTGCATGGGCCTGATCATCATTATTCTTGCCGTAGATTGCGGTTGAATCTGAGCCGTGGTTGATATAGTACGCATATGAATATTTGATTCAATAGTTTGAGAAGTATAACAGCAATTTACGATTGAATCGGTGAGTTTGCAATCATGATCAATCTCTTAATATCGGCATGCTCATACAATGCGAGCCACCGCGCGCACGGGACAGTTCCGCGGATGGTAACGTTATAAACGTGTCTGTAAGCGTGTCTGGTGAAAGTTCGTCGTTCTCGAATTTTTCCAGAATATCTGCTGCGCTGAAAACCGTAAAACCTTTATCGCGGAAGGCAGTCAATGTTTTGTCATTCCGGTCGTATCCGATGACCACACCGTCTTTTAAAGCCAGCAGATTACAGGAATCTGTCCATTGTTCCCTTTCGCCATAAGGGAACTCATTATTTCCTGAATATATAAATTGTACATCTTCTATGCAACCCAGATCATCCCGGCTGATACCGCCCAGTAAATCTTCCAGGTTTTCAATGGCGAGCGGCTGATCTTCCAATCCCTTCTTAAACTGAAGTATCTGAAATTCCGGATTGATTCCTTTGGGCGCAAAAAAATGCAGCACATCTTTTTTTTCAGCTTCATCACCTAGTCTGCCAAGACTGCTGAGCAATACCCAGACGTTTTTTTTGACCTGCGTAAAAATGGTATCGATATGCATATAATCCCGCTTTTTCGGAATTTTTATAATGGTGATCGTATCGACAACATTTTTTTCAAACAATATCTTCATAACTTCCTGAGCAGCATAAATGGAAGTGCGTTCGCTGCATCCAATCAGCAGATGCCTTGGAGCCACCATCATTACGTCGCCACCTTCCAGCGTGCATCGATGAAAATCACTGATCTTTTCGTCGTCGGGCAGCAAAAAATGTCGTTCGTTTTCAGGAATCTCAATAATATTATCTTTGATATGGGCAAACATCGGATGATGGAAAAAAATAAACTGCGCAAGAATTGATTCACGCGTTCTGGCAGATTTGGCAGGTTTGTTAAGCAGTATATGATCATTGATCACGATTCCGATGTCACGCATGAAGATCAGGTTAGGCAATGGCGCAAATAACATGCGCTTATCCGAAAGCGAGCCGGAAATAAAAATTTTTGCGAGTTCGTCAGGATCATACTGATTCAACTCATTCTGAGTCTGATAAGAACAACGCTCGATACCACAGATGGCAGCTGTCAGTTTGACTCTGATCTGTGGATCCTCTAAGATTTCGCCCAGCAATTTCTGGATATCGACAACTTTGTCAGAATTAAAATATTGGTCAGAACCCGGAATGTAAAAGGAGCGGCTGCTATCGGAATTGATCTGTTTGAGTTTTCCTTTAATCTTATCAGGATCAAGAAAGTATAAAAGCAGTTTCACATAAAAGTCATATTCACTTTTACGCATGGTATCCAGGTGGACAATGTCTTCGAAAAGCCAGTCTTGTGCCTTGGAAGGAACTACTTTTCCAAGTCCGCGGTCAGGGCTGTGAATCAAAAGTCTCCTCAATGTGCCCACTTCTGACGAGACGCTGATCAATGCGGAATTCGATTTATCTCTGTTCATAATCTTAAAAAACAATTATCAGGTCGTGCAAAGTAATGCGGATAATCGGGAATAAAGTTATTTGTTAAATGCTTTGTCTACATTTATATAGGCTATGTTTGATTTTATCCGGATTAATGGAACATACGTGTTTGGAAAAAGGTTATAAGGTATGTAATACGATAATGTTGGCTTTGCACGGGGTGGTTATTTTCATATACGACCAAAGCTTACTACTTTTGCGGTAAATTACCAAGAACTACATATATAAGTATAAATTTAGTTATGCTCTCAATTAAAGGATTACGCGCCTCAATCGAAGGTAAAGAAATATTAAAAGGCATCAATCTGGAAATCAAACCAGGTGAAGTGCATGCCATCATGGGGCCGAATGGATCGGGGAAAAGTACGCTAGCGTCTGTTTTAGCTGGAAGAGAAGAGTATGAGGTGACAGGTGGGAATGTAATTTTTGACGGAAAGGAATTGCTGGAACTGGCGGCGGAGGAAAGAGCGGCTGAGGGAATATTCCTTGCGTTTCAGTATCCTGTTGAAATTCCGGGTGTTACGACCATTAACTTTTTGAAGACTGCGGTTAACGAAATTCGTAAATATAATGGAGAAGAGCCTTTAGATGCTGCACGCTTCCTGAAAATGGTGCGTGAAAAAGCGAAATTGGTGAGTATGAATGACTCACTTCTTAAAAGAGCTCTGAACGAAGGCTTCTCCGGTGGAGAGAAAAAAAGAAATGAGATTTTCCAGATGGCCGTCCTTGAACCGAAACTGGCGATTTTGGATGAAACAGATTCAGGACTTGATATTGATGCGTTGCGGATTGTTGCAGAAGGAGTAAACTCGCTACGTTCTCCTGAACGTTCTGCCATCGTGGTTACGCACTATCAGCGACTTTTGGATTACATTGTGCCTGACTTTGTCCATGTGCTTTACAAAGGAAGAATCGTGAAGTCCGGCGGCAAAGAGCTGGCATTCGAATTGGAAGAAAAAGGATACGACTGGATCAAGGCCGAAGTTGAGGCGGAGGAAGTAAATCAATAAACTGTTGTCATTCAGATTATTGTAGCATTGTCCGAAAGGGCAATCAAGTAACATCACTTTCAATACCAAATAACGAATGAGTTTCGAAACGATAGATTTAAAAACGAAGTTAATCACAGATTTTCACGCACGGGAATCCGTGATGAATGGTGAAGCAAAGTCTGCTTTTCACCTGAAAAAACGTGCCGCGCTTGCTCAATTTGATGAATTGGGATTTCCAACGCCTCAAAACGAAGAATGGAAATACAGCAACGTACGTGATCTGATCAGCGCTTCATATAACTTTAATACCAGTGATACGCTCTCGCCTGAGGATTTGATTGATCTGAAAATGCCTGAGCAAGCTGCCAATATTTTATATTTTGTAAACGGCCACTATAATGCGGCCTTGTCTACGATGGTTTCTTCTACGGATCAGATCATCATAGATTCTTTACAAAATGCTTACAGGAACAATCCGGAACTGGTCAACTCATATTTTGATGAGCTGGTGAAAGACGATACTGACGCTTTTACTTCGTTGAATACGGCTTTTGCTCATGATGGTGTATTTATCCATATTCCGGATAACCAGACAGTTGAGCATCCGGTGATCCTGCGGTTTGTAAGTGACGCCCGTCTGGAAAACATTGGAAGCCAGCCCCGGAATATTATTGCAGTCGGCAAAAATGCCCATGTCAAAATTGCGGAGGCATTCAGAACAATAGGAGAGCAGCGATCATTTACGAATGTTGTGACAGAGATCAACGTGGGCGAAGAAGCCGGTGTAGAATATTACAAAGTACAGAACGAAAGCGAAAATGCGTATCACATTGGTACTACCCAGGTTCGTATGCTTGAAAAATCGCACTTTTACGCTGCTACCGTAACGTTGAACGGAAAGTTCACAAGAAACAACCTGAACATCGTTATTGACGGGGAGCACTGCGAAGCATATATGTATGGATTGTACTTCCCCGATGGATCGCAGCATGTTGATAACCATACTGTTGCGGATCATCGGAAGCCTAATTCAGAAAGTAACGAATTATACAAAGGAATTCTGCGCGACAGGTCGAAAGGTGTTTTTAACGGAAAAATATTTGTTCGCCCGGACGCTCAGAAAACAAACGCATTTCAGTCGTGTAAAAATATCGTTTTGTCCACTGAGGCGACGATGTATACCAAACCTCAGCTTGAAATTTTTGCTGATGATGTGAAATGTTCACACGGAACCACAACAGGGCAGATTGATGAAGAGGCATTATTTTACATGCGCTCCCGCGGAATATCTAAGCCTGAAGCCATGTCGCTTCTGATGTTTGCTTTCTGTGCAGATGTTGTTTCTCAGATCAAGATCGACTCCATTCGTGAATACCTGGAAAATGTAATTGCAGAGAAACTTTCCGATAAGTAATTCTCGTTCTGTTATTACAACATAAACTTTTGCAGTGCCCAACCTTCTCTTCAATTGGGTTGGGCATTTTTCTAAATAACGGTATAATGACTAATTTCCCAGATATCGCATCCATCCGTAACGATTTCCCTATTTTAAATGAGGTCATTGGTGGAAAACAACTTGTGTATTTTGATAACGCTGCGACAACTCAAAAACCTCGGATTGTATTAGATGCGTTGTCAGGTTATTATGAGCATTATAATGCTAATATTCACCGTGGTATTCACCAGCTTGCAGAAAAAGCAACCGGCGCATTTGAGGATACCAGACGTCGCGTACAGAAATTTGTTAATGCTTCTTTGCCCGAAGAGGTCATCTTTACCTATGGTACAACCGATAGTATCAACCTGGTGGCACAATCGTACGGCCGGAGATTTTTAAAGGAGGGTGACGAAATCATTATTTCTACAATGGAGCACCACTCCAACATTGTTCCATGGCAAATGCTTTGTGAAGAAAAGGGGTGTGTGTTAAGGGTGATCCCAATCAACGATGAAGGAGAGCTTTTAATGGATGCGTATGAAAAGATGCTCTCTGAAAAGACCAAGATCGTTTCCATCGTCCACGTCTCCAATGCGTTGGGAACCATTAATCCGGTTGCTGAAATAATTGAAAAAGCACATCGGGTAGGTGCAAAAGTGTTACTTGATGGTGCCCAGGCAAGTTCACATTTATTTCTCGACGTGCAGGCACTTGATGTTGATTTCTACGCTTTGTCACTTCATAAAATATATGGCCCGACCGGAATGGGTATTTTATATGGCAAAAAAGAATTGCTAGATGCAATGCCTCCTTACAGGGGCGGAGGCGAAATGATCAAAGAGGTTACGTTTGAAAAAACAACTTATAACGAATTGCCTTATAAGTTTGAAGCCGGTACACCTAATATTGCAGATGTGGTGGCTGCCAAATATGCGCTTGACTATGTCGATACATTGGGTAAAGAAAATATAGCAGCCTACGAAGGCAAATTGCTGAACTACGCTACGGAGGCTGTCCGGGAAATTCCGGGATTAAAAATTATAGGGCAGGCAAAACAAAAAGTGAGTGTTCTGTCTTTTGTAATGGAAGGTATGCACCACCAGGATATAGCTGTAATTCTCGACAACCAGGGTATCGCGGTAAGGACCGGACACCACTGTACACAGCCGCTGATGAACCGCCTTGGACTATTAGGAACTACCCGTGCATCGTTCGCTGTTTATAACACAATTGAGGAAATCGATAGCTTCATCAAGGGGCTTCATAAAGCGAAGAAAATGCTGGGTTAATACCAAATGCAACTTTATATTACACACTATAACGTCTTCCAAATGAATGCTCATATAATTGAAGCTCGGCGGTATCTCGACAATGCTAGAGAGGTTTTATCTGATCAGGCTAAAAAAGAAGATGGGATATATCAGGATCGAAAATACGTAAAAATGGCAGGGCATACTGCTTATGTTGGTGTTTTGGTAGCTTTGGATTCATTTTTAGGAAAAAAGGGCAGAGGACGAAAGGATGTTGACTGGTATAAACAGCAGTTATCTATTCAAGATAAAAAATTGTTAGGTAGGTTTTTAGCGGTTTATGATACCTTACACTTGTCGATGAGCTATGATGGAAATCCGAGTGCACTTGTTGCAAAAGCGGGCCTTGAAGAAGCAGAAGTAATTATTCATTGGTTGGAAAACCGCATGGCTGAGGCCTGAAAAATAAGAATTGTTAACAATGACAATTAAAGAAGCACAAGACGAACTTATCGAGGATTTTGAATTGTTTGATGATTGGGAGAGCAAGTACGAGTACATCATTGATCTCGGAAAACAGTTTCCTCCTTTGGAAGAGCAATACAAGACCGAAGAAAATATCATCAAAGGTTGCCAATCACGGGTGTGGCTGAATGCTTTCATGGACGGCGATCTTTTGAAATTTGAGGCAGATAGCGACGCAATTATCGTGAGAGGACTGGTCAGTATGCTGGTAAAAGTTTTGTCCGGCCATACGCCTGAAGAAATTGCCAGTGCTGACTTATATTTTATGGAGAGAATAGGCCTGCACCAGCATTTGGCACAGACGCGCTCCAATGGATTAGCGTCGATGCTCAAACAAATGCGGACTTATGGTATCGCATATCAGGCTGCGGATTAAAAAAATGTACCAGGTGAAAACTAAGATCCTTCACTTGATGTTATCATAAATAAAAAAGAAATGACCGAATCAGAACTGCGTGAAGAAGTTGTCAAGGCGATCAAAATGGTTTACGATCCGGAGATCCCGGTCGACGTTTATGAGCTTGGCCTGATCTATGATCTTAAAATTTTTCCGGTAAACAATGTTTTTGTTTCCATGACACTTACCTCACCGTCTTGTCCTTCCGCAGGCACTTTGCCGGGAGAAGTCGAGCAAAAGATCAGAGAAGTTGAAGGGGTGAATGACGTAAGTATTGAGCTTACCTTTGATCCGCCTTACACAACCGAAATGATGTCGGAAGAGGCAAAGCTGGAACTCGGATTTATGTAAAACTGGTACTGACTGTCAGTATCGGGGCTTGAATCAGATAAGATAATAATTTATAGCGCCATGTGCTACAAGGCTTATGGCAACCAGATAATCAAATTTTAACTTTAAACTTTTAGAAAATATGTATCCTCCACAGTTAGTAGCGCCTATGAAGGCGGAGTTGACTAATGTCGGTTTTCAGGATTTGACAAGTGCGGAAGAAGTAGACAATTTCATGCAAAACATGAAAGGTACTGCTTTGGTAGTGATCAACTCAGTATGTGGGTGCGCGGCTGGAGCTGCACGTCCGGGTGTTAGAGCTTCCCTGGATCGCAGCGAAGTGAAACCTGATCAATTAGCAACAGTTTTTGCAGGTTTTGATACCGAAGCTGTATCCAAAATGCGTGAATATACTTTGCCATATCCCCCATCTTCGCCTGCAGTTGCACTTTTTAAAGATGGTGAGTTGATCCATTTTGTAGAACGTCATCATATTGAAGGCCGTTCAGCGGAAATGATCGCACAGCATTTGCAAATGGCTTACGAAGAATTTTGTGCGACAGAAGCATAATCCAATTCTTTTTTGATATTTTAAACGGCTACTTTCAAAATGATTCGAAAGTAGCCGTCTGTTTTTGAAGATTATTTTAGATCTGAACTTTATGCGGGGACATCGTTTCACTAAATTTATACCAGCTGAACAAACCGGTAACAGCAAGTTTGATCAGTTATTTGATATTTTTCAGCAATTGCTGCTGATGACGTCAGGTGATGTAAGCGAGGCTATGTCCTGGCTGAGCGAGCTTGACAGGCAATATAACCTTACCAATGATTCTTATGGAATTGGAGATTTCTTCGATGATCTGAAGAAGAAAGGGTATATCACCGAGGAAAAAGGAGAGGGGGAAAGTAAATTGATCATGACCCCAAAAGCGGAAAAGAGTATCCGGAAAAGTGCTTTGGACGAGATCTTTGGAAAATTAAAAAGATCGAAATCCGGAGGAAATCATCATACACCCTACATGGGAACCGGCGATGAACTTAGCAGTGACATCCGCCAGTTTCAGTTTGGAGACACGCTTGATCAGATCGCAATGACAGAATCGATCAAGAATGCTCAGGTCAACCATGGGATCGGCGATTTCATGCTGATGGAAAATGACCTGGAAGTTGTTGAACGAGAACAGAAAACAACGACAGCAACTGTGGTGATGATTGATATCAGCCATTCTATGATCCTGTATGGAGAAGACAGAATAACGCCTGCTAAAAAAGTGGCCCTGGCACTTGCCGAACTAATCCGCTCAAAATATCCAAAGGATTCGCTGGACATTATTGTTTTTGGAAATGACGCATGGCAGATTCAGCTGAAAGATCTTCCTTATCTGGAAGTCGGACCTTACCATACGAATACCGTCGCCGGACTGGAACTTGCCATGGATATTTTACGCCGTAAGAAAACACGGAACAAGCAAATTTTCATGATCACGGATGGCAAGCCTACCTGCCTTAAAGAAGGTATCAAATATTATAAAAACAGTTTTGGGCTTGACCGTAAAATTATAAGCAAAACGCTGACACTGGCAGCGCAATGCCGCCGTCTCGAAATTCCGGTGACCACCTTCATGATCGCAACCGATCCATATCTTAAACAGTTTGTCCAAGATTTCACGAAAGTAAACAACGGCCGTGCTTACTATAGTAATTTACAAGGCCTGGGTGGATTTGTTCTGGAAGATTTTCAGCGTAACAGAAGAAAAAATATGAAATAACCGGTTTAAAACCGGTTATTTTTTTCCAACCGAAATCATATTGGCAAACAGCCTGTAAGCTCCGGTCACACCAGCCGGAAGTTCCCTGAAAAACGAAAGTCCTGTGTAGATATAATGGCCTTTTCCATAGGGCGCGTACAAAACACTTCCGTCTTTAAGACTTTCGTCTGTATCGTTGCTCGAAAAAATGGCTTCATATTTGGTTTTGTCCCAGTCGCTGGCGAAATATAGACCCCGTTCCTGAATCCATCCGTTAAAATCCTTCTGCGTGATTTTGTTTGGGTAGTTTAATAATTGATGACCAGGTCTCAAAAAGCGCATTTCCGCGTCTTCCTCTGCAACTCTTTCCGCACTTAGCTGAAGAGGATAAGGCCCGATTTGTTTTACCAGTAAATGAGACGGAATGGTATACTGAACAACCATGGTGCCGCCATTTTTAACATATTCCATTAGCTTTTCCTGATAGTATGCCAGTCTGTTTTCTGTATTGTAAGCACGAATACCAACGATGATTGCCTCATATACACCCAGGTCTTTTGAAAGCGCAGCTTCATTTAACATGGTAACAGTGCATCCCATCTGTCTTAAAGCCATTGGAACATCATCCCCGGCTCCGGCAATGTACCCGATCTTTGTCACGGTAGTCTTCACATCCAGTTTAGCAAGTTTTGCTTCAGCCGGCGGAAACAATGTCTGGCTTGGGATGTGGCGGTAATTAATAGTCCTGATTGATCTGTCAAAATTCTTCCCGTCTGCCGTAACAACGGACCTGACGGTCGCCTCTTCATTCTTGGCAGGAGGTGTTATCGTGAATGAAAAATTTTGTTCCTGGTATTTTTCTGTAAGATTAAAATCCGCTTTTGCCGGCTCGGACTTCCAGCCTTTTGGCAGGTCAAGTTTTACCTCACCTTTCATCTGAGGCTTCTGTGCTTCAACCATTACCGTCAGAATTTTGGGTGCTGCGTTTGCAAAGATGAATACAGGCTCACTGATATTGGTGGTAACTGCGGGACGGATTTCGAAGGGCCGATAGATCTCGCCTATGGCTGGGTCGGTAAATTTGTAAATCCATGGACGGTTATAACTAAATTTCTGACCGTCTATGTCAAATACAAAGTCTGTCACCGTTTCAGGCCGGTTTTCCGGATATCCGATATCCTGCTGGTTGTCAATTTGAAAAATACCTTTGTCAATAGGCTTCTCTAGCCAGTAAGGCTGCGAAATATGTAAGCTTTCCGGCAAGCGTGCCTTGATCGAAAACGCGTTCATTTCGTTAGTCCCTAACGTCATGTTGACTGAACTATCAGATTTCACACCGGTCCAACGGATCGATGTCAGTTTTACCGGGTAAGCAGAGCGTTTTACGACCGTAATTTTTATGTCAGCCAAATCACCGGCAACTGCCGAAAATTCATTAGGGTTAGTTTCAAAAAACAATCCGGTACACTGCACAAGCAGATCACAGAGTTCCTGTCTTTTAGCTTTCACGTAAATATTGGAAGTATCCAGTTTGTTAAGTTCAGTGTTAATTTTTAATAACTCAGGAACAGAAGCAGACGGGTCGCCGATTTTATAATTGTTAATGGCATCTGTGACCAGTGTCTGAACTTTTTGGCTTCCCGGAACCCGGTTCCATGAAATATCTACATCATCGAAAAGGTTTGCCTTGGCGGGAATGCCTTCTTTATGAAGAAAGTAATCGATCCTTTCACCACGAGCCGGTGCACTTCCGAATCCCTGGCTCTTATGCTGACTACGGCTTTCTGCTGCAATCTCTGTATAAGATTTTCCAAGTACCGGATTATAGCCACCGATCTCTGTGGAGATAAACGGATTTTTTTCGCCTTCTGGCTTCTTGTTCGTGAAACCAGGTGTAAACGTGTTCCAGACGAGACGTTTTGCCTGCCAGGTTTTCACATATTTCAACTGGTCAGGAAAAGCTTTGGCGTCGGCTGCAAGTTTAAAAGCTTCTTCAGCAAGGTAGGCGGAAGTCTGGTGGTGGCCATGGCCGGCTCTCGGGTCAGGTGGAAAACGGGTTATGATCACATCCGGTTGAAATTTCCGGATCATCCAGACCACGTCTCCAAGCACTTTGTTCTGATCCCAGAAATTAAGCGTTTCCTTACGTGTTTTTGAAAAACCAAAATCATAAGCTCGCGAGAAGAACTGTTGTGCGCCGTCAATTTTACGGGCTCCGAGCAATTCCTGCGTCCTGATCACTCCGATATTATAACCTTGTTCAGCGCCGATAAGATTTTGTCCGCCGTCGCCACGTGTTAAAGACAGATAGCCGGTACGAACAAGCTGATCTTTCGACATATAAGAAAGCATCAATGTGTTTTCGTCATCAGGATGCGCAGCAATATGAAGTACGGAGCCCAGAACATTTAATTTTTTAATACCCTGATAAATTTCACCGGACGATAAAGCAGGAACCTGTGCATGTATTTGAAAAGATGTCAGAAATAATAGGAGTGATATCAATTTTTTCATAAATGGAGCCAAATGGGCCTGAATTTTAGGGTAAAAGGTGGAAAGACAGAGCGATGCAGGTTTGTTTCTACAAGGTACGCGTAAGGACGTAATCTTCAAAGACTTCATAATAAACCAGCAGAATTTCCTGATTTTCGTTGCGTATGTTCACTTCAATTTCGCCGGCATCCCGGGCTTCAAAGGCATGGCAGAAAATCTGGTTTCTGATGTCAAGTTCATAGGAAGAAATGTATTTAAAAACTGATTCTTTGCAGGACCACAGGATGTTTAATGTGATAAAGTCTGTTTCATCAACCCAAAGCTGCTCCTGATTGTTGAGGAAATAATCTTTTCCTTTGGCAATATCCGGTTTGATTTTCTGTATGTCCACACCTGCCTGATTTTTATTGTTCAAATATACAGCCGAATATCTTTCTGAATGTGAGATGGATATATGGAAATCACCGGTTTCGAGAATAGGCTTTCCGTTTTCGTTGTAAACGATTTCCGATGGCTCCGGCAAGAGCATTTTGGCAAGGCATCTGGCAGCAAGCCATTCTTTTTTCCGTTTGTCGTTCACTTTTTCCGATACTATCGCTCGTTCGGCCAGCGTAAGATTTGCGTTCAACATGAGCTCATCAAGCGACTCCGAAATCTCCCAAAGACCCAGAATTGCGTTTTCGGTCAATATCTTTTTATATACCAAGCCCATTTAATTTGTAATTTTGCACGTTAATTAACTGGAGGAAAAATAAATGTCGTCATTTTTTACCTCTGAAATTATCATTCCCAGTGAAATATGTGGCCAAAAAATAGCTTAGCGCGAACCATTCTTAGATTTCTCAGTATAACAATTCTGGTGGCTGGCGTTGCTTTTGGCTTGTTCATATGGCTTGTGAAATTACCTGCGCCTGAAATAAACAGTACCAAAACGCCCCAGAGCTATAAACGCATTATGGTTGGTAAGGATCACTATCAGGTGGATCATTGCTGGCTTAGAAAAAATAAAAGCGGGATATGGGAAATGTATCTGGAAGGCACACCCTATGAGCGCGGACTCATCTATGGTGTATTGGCGAAAGAGCTAATGGAAAAACAGGAAGTTCACTTTGTGGCCCAGATCAGGGAAATTATTCCGAACTCATTTTTTTTGCAAATATTGAAAGGGTTTGTTGCCTGGTTTAACAAAGACATTTATAAGTATGTCCAGGAAGAAAATCTGCAGGAGATCTACGGTGTTTCACAATCCTTTTCTGATCAGTTCAACTACATTGGACCTAAATATTACAGGATCTTAAACTATCATGCAGCCCATGATATAGGTCACGCTTTAACGGACCTCAACATGGTAGGATGTACTTCTTTCGCAGTGAACGATTCACTTTCAGAAGATTCAACTTTACTGATCGGGAGAAATTTTGATTTCTACATGGGTGATGCGTTTGCGGAGGATAAACTCATTATTTTCATGAATCCTGACAAGGGATATAAGTTTGCTTCATATGCCTGGGCCGGCCTTACCGGCGTAGTATCCGGAATTAATGAAAAAGGGATTACTGTTACACTAAATGCCTCAAAATCAGACATTCCGTATGGTGCGAAAGAGCCGATCTCTCTTTTGGCACGCGAAATTTTGCAATATGCAGCAACCATCCAGCAGGCAGACTCCATTGCGAAAAGGAGAGAAACATTCGTTTCTGAATCTTTACTGATCGGATCTGCACAGGATAACAAGGCAGCGATCATTGAAAAATCACCCACCAAGATGGATCTATATTCATCAGAAAGTGATGTTCTGGTGTGCGCGAATCATTACCAGGGCTCTGCTTTTATCAAAGATTCGGTGAACATCAAAAATCTGGACGAGACCGATTCTAAGGCCCGGTTTGACAGAATGAACCAATTGCTGGTGCGCAACTATCCGATGGACGTTGGCCGGGCAGCTGAAATTCTCAGGGATAAAAAGGGCCTGAACGATACTTTTATAGGTTACGGAAATTCTCGGTCTCTAAACCAGCTGATTGCCCATCATGGCGTAATATTCAAACCGGCGGAACAAAAAATATGGATATCCACACCACCTTACCAGCTTGGTGAATTTATCTGTTATGATCTCAGAGACGTTTTTTCACATTCGGCAACTTTCAAGGCGATAGATTCCCTGGCGATTAAGGCAGACACTTTCCTGTTATCGGAAGATTATAAAAAATTTGAGGCCTTCAAGATTACCCGGCAGAAGATACACAAATATGTGATGTTGGGAATACCTTTCAAACTTACGCACGCCGAAGAGTTTGCCATGGTCAAGAATAACCCTGAAAGTTATGTTACCTATCTGACTTTGGGGGATTATTTTCAAAAAGAAAAAAACTACGATAAGGCTTTGGGCTATTATCAGGAATCTTTGCAGCATGTTGTTTCTTCCAAAAACGAAATTAACGCGATAAAAGCGAAGATCCAGGCTTGCAATAAAGATAAATCCTAAATATACGGTTAGAAAAATACCCCCGATGACAAAGGAAATTTTAGCATCACAAAGTAAAAGGCTGGCGGAGATTCTTCAATACCTCAAAACAAACTCTTCTTATTACCAGCGAATATTTGAAGAAAATGAAATTGATATTACAGAAATCAGATCACCGGAGGATCTGTCAGCAATTCCTTTTACGACCAAAGACGATCTTGCTCTTCACAATGATGCATTCCTTTGTGTACCAAAAACCAAAATAGCAGATTTTGTAACAACCTCCGGAACACTGAGCGATCCTGTTGCTTTTTATCTCACCGACAGCGACGTTGAAAGGCTTGCTAACAACGAAGCGGATGCTTTTCGCTGTGCGGATGGTACTGAAAATGATATTTACCAGTTAATGACGACCATCGATCGTCGTTTTATGGCTGGCCTTGCTTATTGGATGGGTGCCCGCAAAATGGGTGCTGGTATGATACGCGTGGGGCCGGGAGCGCCTTTTTTGCAATGGGAATCCATTCAGCGATTTTCGCCCACCGTACTTATTGCGATTCCTTCGTTCATCCCCAGGCTGATCGAGTATGCCGGGGCAAACAATATTGACTATAAGTCCTCCTCGGTAAGATCAATATTATGCATCGGTGAGCCGATCCGTAATCCGGATTTCACGTACAATGAACTGGGTAAAAGGATCACTTCTCAATGGAATGTAAAATTGTATTCGACCTACGCATCGACTGAGATGGGCGCTGCATTTACGGAATGTCGTGAAGGGAAGGGTGGCCATTTAAATCCGGATCTGCTTATTCTGGAAGTGGTGGACGAGCTTGGCCATACTGTTGGAGACGGGGAGCTTGGAGAAGTCGTAATAACAACGCTTGGTGTAGAAGGCATGCCTTTGCTGCGTTACAAAACCGGGGACCTTTGCCACGTGTATTATCAGCCATGTGGCTGCGGCAGATTCTCAACCAGGCTTGGACCGGTGGTTGGCCGAAAGCAGCAGATGATAAAATTCAAAGGAACTACCATTTTCCCTCCTGCACTTTTCGATGTTCTGGATATGGTTCCTGAAATCGACCTATATCAGGTGGTGGTTTCCAAGAATGAATTTGGCAATGATGAAATCACCATTCTGCTGACGATGAATCTGGAAACTCCGCTGTTTAAAGAGAAACTTCACTCGTTGTTTAAGTCGCGGCTGAGGGTCACTCCAGCACTGGAATTCATCACCGTTCAGGAACTAAACCATCGAATATTTAAACAGGAAAAACGAAAACCTGAAAAGTTGATATATCTTTGATCCGAACTCAAAATTGATATCGACAGCATGAAAAATTTTAAAATTGCCGTATTATTAACTGGTTTGCTTCTCAGTGCTCAGGTTGGATTTTGCCAGAGGATTGATCTGAAATCGGGAGACATTTCAGTGCTGGAAGGCCAGAAAGTAGTCAACGTCCAATATGACTACTCTGACTTCGGGGTGGGGAAATTTGCGACAGAAAAGGAATATCTTGACAAGAAGTCAGCAGAATACAATGCCAAGGAAGCCGGAAAAGGAGATGACTGGAAAAAAGCATGGGTGGCTGACCGAAAGAATCGTTACGAACCAAAATTTGAAGAACTTTTTAATAAGGGCTTGGAAGATAAAGGCCTGAAAGCTGTTGCCGGCAGTACTGATGCGAAGTATACATTTGTTGTGAAAACTGTTTTTCTCGAACCGGGATTTAACGTCGGCGTCATGCGAAAAAATGCATATCTGAACTACAAAGTTGATCTAATTGAAACAGCAACCAAATCACAGGTGGCGGAGCTGGTTATGAACAACGTTCCTGGCGGCCAGTTTATGGGAATGGATTACGATGCAGGTACCAGAATTGCCGAATCTTATGCAAAGGCGGGTAAAACGCTGGCTGCATTTCTTGATAAAAAACTCAAATAATTACCCATTTATTTAGTTTTGACAATGAATTGACAACAGGTCTTTCCAACTGTATCCACTCATCTAATTAATCGCACATGAAAAAATTTACCATCTTCCTGTTCATAACTTTTACGTCATGTCAGGCCTTTGCCCAGCACAGTCTGTCCGACCTTTACACTGGAAAAGCGAAACTGACATTTCTCGGTCTCGATTTTACGCAGGCCAAATACATAGGACGAATCGGTTTTACAGATCCGGTGGCCATCAAAACCCAATATCTGGCAAGCTGGAATAATCTTATCGAGTACGAACCCAAAAAGTTTTCGTTACAGGAAGCATTCAAATTAAGACCTGATCAGTATCAGTCCAAAGTCACTGACATGATCAAACTGAACGAATCGGCGGATGTTAAGGAAAATATCACCGAAGAAGCTTATGCCATTACAGAAGAGCAGGTCAAAAAATCAGTATCCCGGTATTCATTAAGTGAAAAGGATGGAATTGGCCTGGTATATGTCGTTGAAAGCCTGAATAAAAATGCCGAAAAAATGTACGTGTGGGCTACCTTTATTGACCTGAAAACGAAAAAAGTACTTTTTACAGAAAGACTGGAAGGGGCTCCTGCCGGTTTTGGTTTCCGTAACTACTGGGCGGGTGCGGTTTATAAGATCAATAAATCCATCGGATCAAAATATTATAAAATCTGGAGTAAATCGACGATATAAGACTTGATGAACAAACATGTTCTTCGCTCGTTCGGTTATTTAACTAGTTTACAAAAATGCCGGAAGCTGTGCAAAATTCCTGTTGCCAGGATTTTGCACAGCTTCCGGTTTAAATAATAATCCGGCTTTGACACGTATTTCAATCCTATCAATCTTGTGTTTGATATTAATTTCCGGGTGTTCGAAGATCTATTATCGCTCAGCGTCCAAAGCGTTTCAGAAGGGATTGGAGGGCCAGCCTTATGATGCGATCATCGTGCCCGGTTTTCCGTTTCAGGGAAAGGAATGGGACATGGTGCATAAAATGAGAATCCATTGGGCCAAATATCTTTACGATAAAGGGTATGCAAAAAACGTAATCTTCTCAGGCTCGGCGGTGGCTACGCCATACGTTGAAAGTAAGCTGATGGCACTTTATGGTGAGATGCTGGGCATTCCTAAAGAAAATATTTTTACAGAGCAAAAGGCTGAACACAGTGTTGAAAACGTTTATTATTCTTACCGTATGGCCCGGGAAATGGGTTTTACCAAAATAGCATTGGCAACAGATCCCTTTCAAAGCCAGTATATGGGTAAGTTTATCCGGAAGTTTGAGCTTCCGGTGGCGCTGTTACCTACTGTAATTGATACACTAAAAACGCTAAATTTGTACGAACCTGCCGTCGACCCGCAGTTGGCATTTCAGAAAAATTTCGAGAAACTGTCTGCGCGTGAAAATTTATACCAACGGCTGAAAGGAACGATGGGCAAGTATATTATCTGGCATGAGGAGGATTTGAAAAAGCAAAAATATAGAAGACGGTTCAAAGACAGGATGGTGCCGGAGCCAGCACGTAAAAGGGAACATTAATCAGTACAATGAAAAAAGAAATTTCGGCAATTGATGCCAAATATGAAGCACAAAAAATAGCATTTGGACCGATGTACTTTCAGTCGGTCATAGCGCTTAGAGATCTGGGGATTCTTGAATTTATAAATAATAACCGGAAGGGCGTCGCTGTTTCCACCATTATTGAAAAGCTGGATGTTTCTGAATATGGAGTCGAATTGCTGATCGAAGCGGCTGAAATTCTTGGTGTCGTCGAGTGCTTTGAAGAAGGAATGGTCAGGATTACCAAGATCGGCTTTTTTCTTTTAAAAGATGAGATGACGAGAGTTAATCTTAATTTCATGAATGATGTCTGCTATCTGGGTGCTAAATCTATGACAGACAGTATTAAAACCGGAAAGCCTGAAGGGCTTAAAGTGATGGGTAACTGGTCTACAATTTACGAAGGCTTATCTGAGCTGCCTGAACCGGCTAAAAAATCCTGGTTTGGCTTTGATCATTATTATTCTGACGGAGCCTTTCCATCAGCACTGAAAATAGTGTTTAGTAAACCAACAGGTACAATTTTTGATGTAGGTGGAAATACGGGGAAATGGTCTTTCGCCTGCTGTGGATATGACCCCAACGTCAAGGTTACTATATTTGACTTGCCAGTCCAGTTGAATGTGGCGAAACAGAATGCGGAAGATAAGGGCTTAATTGATCGTATTGCATTTCATCCGATTAATCTGCTGGATCCGGGACAGAAAATACCGAAAGGTGCGGATGTAATCTGGATGAGCCAGTTTCTGGACTGCTTTTCAAAAGAAGAGATTGTTGGTATCCTGAAAAATGCCTGGCAGGCAGCCGGTAAGGAAACCAGATTATATATACTGGAACCGTTTTTCGATAACCAGAACTTTCCGGCAGCTCATTACAGCCTGGTCGCAACGTCATTGTATTTCACTACAATGGCCAATGGGAACAGTAAAATGTACCGGCTTGAAGTGATGAAATCACTGGTGAACGAGGCTGGCTTCGACATTGTTGAAACCTATCCCCTGATAGGTGACAGCTATCATACGATTCTGGAATGCAGGAAAAAAATATAGGCAGGAGGGCTTTCAGATGCAGTTTTGACAAGAAAAATAGATCATTATGAAACCAGTAACGTTTTTTGGCTTTATCTTTATTGTTCTTTTTTCATCCTTCGTTAACATAAAGATTGATCAAAGTTCGTTTTATGAGGCTTTTTCCGGCAAAGCTGAGGGCTCAATTGATGAGGCAATTGCGCAGCTGGAAAAAGAAAACGGCTCCTCTTTACATAAGGCTTATCAAGGTGCGCTGCTGATGAAAAAGGCTGATTTTATAAAAGGCGTAAATGCCAAGATCAAAACTTTTAAAAAGGGCGCGCACATGCTCGAAGAGGAGATTGCAAGAAGCCCGTCCAATATAGAGTACCGGTTTTTGAGGCTGGCAGTTCAGGAGCATGCGCCGAAGATCCTGAAATATAATAAAAACATTGAGGCGGATAAGAAAGTGGTTGTACAGGGATATAAAAGCCTTGATCCGCAGTTGAAAAAAATTATAAAAAATTACGCCCTGCAATCGAAGGAAGTGAAGGTGGAAGAATTGCGATAACTGCATCAAAGCACTATAAATTGATAAAATGGTTTAATGAAAAAGGTACTGGTAATTAATTACTCGCAGTCGGGACAGTTGAATGAAATTATTGACAATTTTTTGCTGCCATTCACATCTGTTGAAATAGAAAGAAAACAGATTGAGCCAGTGAAGCCCATCATCTTTCCCTGGAAAAGCGATGTTTTTTACGATACTATGCCAGAGTGTGTCAATGAAGAGGCAGTGGCGCTGAAGCCGACCGTATACGGATCTGAAAAATATGATCTGATCATCATGGGCTACCAGCCCTGGTTTTTGTCACCCTCTTTGCCGATCACCTCGCTTTTGCAGGATCCCTTATTTCAGCAGAAGATGAAGGACACGCCCATCGTGACTGTGATTGGTGGGAGAAATATGTGGCTGAACTCACAGGAGAGCATCAAAGCTTACATTAAAAAGGCAGGAGGTATCCTGGTAGGCAATGTGCCGTTAATGGACCGTGAGCCGAATCTGATCAGTGTTTTGACAATTTTTCACTGGATGCTAACCGGTAAAAAAGAGAGAAAGTGGAATCTGCTTCCTGTGCCAGGCGTGAGTCAGGAAGATATTTTAAGTGCTGATAAGTTCGGTGCTGTTGTACATCATGCGCTTCTGGATAATAACTTTCAGGATCTGCAAAAGAAAATACTGTCGCTTGGGCTTATCGACATACCAACAGACATATGGTTTATTGAAATGCGCGGCAAAAAGATTTTTAGAATTTGGGCCGGGCTGATCAAGAAAAAAGGAACAACACCGGAAAAAAGGAAGTTTCTGGTTAACCTGTTTAAGTATTATTTATTGATCGCCTTGTTTGTAGCATCGCCGATCATATTAACCGTTTACTTTCTTTTGATCGCTCCGTTTAGTCAAAAATCGATTAAAAAGTCAAAAGAATATTACTATGGTGTAAGCTGAATATCATGGAGCTGCATCAACTATTTTAATAATCAATACTATTATTGCAATGTCAGAAGCGTTTATTACCAGGGTTTCAAAGTTTGTACCCAACCAGCCAGTTGCCAATGAAGAGATGGAAGAGTATCTGGGGTTTATCAACGGAAAATCATCCAAGTCAAAAGCAATTGTTTTAAGAAACAATAAAATAAAGAGTCGTTACTACGCCTATACAAAAGACGGAATTCCTACGCATACCAATGCGGAAATGGCATCACAGGCTGTCAGACAATTGTTTTCAAAAAAGCCGGAAGAGTTACGGGAAATAGATCTGTTAAGCGCAGGTACTTCGAGCCCTGACCAGATCATGCCGTCGCATGGTGTCATGATCCATGGATGGCTGCCTGAGACAGGTACCATTGAGGTAGTATCGCCATCAGGTGTATGCTGTGCAGGAATGCACGCATTGAAATATGCCTATATGTCCGTAAAACTTGCGGACAAAGATAAAGCGGTTGCCGTAGCTTCGGAGCGTTTTTCTCCTTCTTTGCGCGCAGACCAGTTTGAGGAGGAAGTGCAGGAGCTTATCCGGCTGGAGCAGAATCCTTACGTATCATTTGATAAAGATTTTCTACGCTGGATGCTTTCCGACGGTGCCGGCGCATTTCTGGTTGAAGGGAAGCCGAACGAAACGGGCGATTCTTTAAAAATCGAATGGATTGACGGCTGTTCATTTGCAAATGAGGAAGAAGCCTGCATGTATATGGGCGCTTATAAACAAGAAGACGGAACCCTGAAAAGTTTTAAGGATTTTTCAAATGAGGAGATTTTCAATAAATCTATTTTTAGTATAAAGCAGGATGTCAAGTTATTAAGTGAAAAAATTGTTATCCTTGGCTTTAATAACCTTAAACAAATATTGGATAAGAAAGGATTTGATATGAACGATGTGGATTATTTCCTTCCACACATTTCAAGTTATTTCTTTGAAAGTAAAATTGAAGACGTACTGATACAAAATGGTATTCCTGTGCCGAAGGAAAAATGGTTTACCAACCTGGCGACGATGGGAAATGTAGGTGCGGCTTCGATCTATATGATGGTAGAAGAAATTTTTAATAGCGGCAGACTGAAAAAAGGGGAGAAAATCCTACTGGCTGTGCCGGAAAGTTCAAGATTCTCCTATATGTTCTGTTTGCTTACTGTTTGTTAAAAGGATTTATCATTCAGCTTAATATGCATTTCTAATGAAAAAAGAAGATCTGCCGCAGGAGCCGGGCGCGCTTTCCAGACTTACGAGAGAGCTTTGTTATGTAAAAAATGAGGAAGGGAAGTACGAAACGGCCCTGAGCAAAGGCTGGGATATCAAGAAAGAAGCACTTGACAGCGCCTGGGTGGAAGTGAATGATCGGGTGGAAGAAGCAAGACGTGCTGTGGTTAACGGAGAAAAGAGCCCCATATATTATTTTATGGAGCTGAATCTTATGGACCTCGGTGTGCTTTCGGGTTATACAGGCTTTTTTACTTTTTTTATAAAAAGGCATTTACGGCCGTCCGTGTTTAATGCATTAAGCGAAAACAAGCTTAAAAAATATGCGGATGCGTTCAATATTCCGGTGAGTGAATTGAAAAATTTTAAAGGTTAATTAGGTGGACATCAGTATCAAAACAGAGGAATTTCATCACGTACATGCCGCTCATTGCGAAAATGGCGTAACGACGGCTTTATTACGTCATCACGGTCTTGATTTCATGACCGAACCACTGGCTTTTGGTATGGGTTCCGGGCTTTTTTATATACAAATACCATTTTTGACGATTAATAACGGGCCGGCCATTTCATTCAGGACGATGCCCGGAGCGATATTTAAGCGTACCTGTAAAGCACTCGGGGTAGAAGTGACCCGTAATAAATTTAGTGATCCTGCCAAAGCACAGGCATTTTTAGATAAAAAGATCAATGAAGGCGTTCCGGTAGGTTGTCAGGTAGGTGTGTTTCATCTCAGTTACTTCCCGAAGGAATATCGGTTTCATTTCAACGCCCATAACCTGATCGTTTACGGACAGGAGGAAGGCAGGTATCAGATCAGCGATCCCATTATGGAAGATGTGACATCGTTATCGGGTGAAGAGCTGTCACGTGTGCGTTTTGCGCAAGGACCCCTGGCTCCGAAAGGACATATCTATTTTCCTGAAAAAGTTGGCGTGATCACAGATGATCTTATCCGCAAGGGTATTGTAGCCGGAATAAAGCGTAATGTCCGTGATATGATCCGTATTCCGGGAAACTTTGCCGGCGTTAATGGCATCCGCTACACGGCCAGCAATATCAGGAAATGGAGGGATAAACTGGGTCTGAAAAAAGCAGGATTGTACCTGGGGCAGATTGTCCGTATGCAGGAGGAAATTGGTACCGGCGGTGGCGGTTTCCGTTTCTTGTACGGTGCTTTTCTTGAAGAAGCAGCTGCCTATCTTCAGGATGATCGCCTGACCGGGCTTTCCGAAGAATTCACAAGATCAGGTGACATGTGGCGTTCGAGCGCTGTTCAAATGGCGGGCGTTTACAAAGGAAGATTAACCGAGCAGCAAAGTTTTGATGAAATTGCTGACCGGCTTTTGGAAATCCGTTCAGTTGAGAAAGAGGCCTTTTTAAAACTTTCCAAACTGAATCTGGGGAAATAAAAATTCTCCGCAGTCAATACAACTTCAAAATGTACAAAGGGCCATCTATTCAAATAGAGAATATTACCAAAAGATATCGTTCTGCGCAGGAAGATAGTTTGAGCCAGGTGAGCCTGCAGATCAACCAGGCCGATGTCTTTGGCTTACTTGGCCCAAATGGCGCTGGTAAAACGACACTCATATCGATTCTTTGCGGAATTATTTCTCCTTCACAGGGTTATGTACATTACTATATCAACGGAAAAGAGATAACGGAAAAGCAACGCCGCAGTCAGATCGGGTTTGTGCCGCAGGAATATGCTTTTTATCAGGAACTTACGGCAAAGCAGAATCTCGACTACTTCGGTGCGATGTATAATATCTCAAGGCAGGATCTGTCGCTTCGTACCCATGAGCTACTGACAGAACTCGGGCTTGGTAAGGTTGCCGACAAAGAGGTATCTACCTTTTCGGGAGGAATGAAGAGACGGGTCAACCTTGCTATTGGCCTGATCCATAAGCCTGCTATACTATTTCTGGACGAACCCACCGTCGGTGTGGACGTACAAAGCAGGAATGCGATCATCAAATATCTTGAAAAGATTAACAGCACCGGCACAACGATTGTGTATACTTCTCATCATATGTCTGAGGCGGAGGAATTTTGTAACAGGATTGCATTGATAGATCATGGAAGGGTCGTTACAGAGGGGGAACTGAGTGATTTGTTAACTGAAAACAATGCAACCAGTCTGCAATCCTTATTTATCAAATTGACAGGAGAAGCGTATCGGGATTGACCTATGTTTAAAATTTTTTCGTCCATTCGTAAAGAGTTCCTGCTACTTGTCAGTGATAAGGTAGGCCTGGCTCTTATGTTCGTTATGCCGCTTTTGCTCGTTTTTATTATCACGATTATTCAGGATAGTGCGTATAAAATTGTGAATGAAAATGAGATCCCGATGCTCGTTGTCAATCATGACCAGGGTAATGGCGGGGAAAAACTGGTGAATCTGCTGACATCTTCCAGACTATTTAAAATTGATACATTAAATAACCTTCCTGAAAGCGCATTAAAAAAAGAACTTTTGGCAAGAGGCAAGATGATTGCTTTGTTCATTCCGCCAAATTTTACAAGCGGACTCGAAAGTAATACCGGCCAGATCAGTCACATGATGATGGCAGATATGGGCTTGGAAACTGACTCTGCAAGTAACCGGACAGAAAAGCTGCCTGTTTTATCATTTTATCATGACCCTGTTTTGCAGGAGAATTACAGTGCTTCGGTATTGGGCGTAGTGGATTCTTATTTGGGCACGATAGAGAAAACAATGATGATCGAACGGATCTATGCTGATATGGACATCGCCTCGAAGTCGGTAAAACTAAGTGAGAAAATGGCTTCAAACCGGGTTAAGATCAACCAGATCGTTGCCACAAACAGCGATTCTGTCGCAGTACCAAATTCTACACAACATAACGTACCGGCATGGACGATCTTTGCGATGTTTTTTATGGTAGTTTCACTCGGCAGTAACATCGTCAAGGAACGTGTCAATGGAAGTTTTTTGAGATTAAAAACGATGCCGACGAGTTTTATGCTGGTGATGCTTAGTAAAATGGCGGTATATGTAGTCGTTGCCATTCTTCAGGTAACGCTGACATTTTCTGTCGGAGTATGGATTTTACCAAAGATAGGCTTGCCTGAACTGACTATGCCGACGAACTTTCCTGCCTTTGCTGTGGTAGTACTTATCAGCAGTATGGCAGCGGTAAGTTATGCACTGCTAATAGGCTCCTGGGCTAAAACGCAGGAACAGGCAAATGGTTTTGGAGCGATTTCCATCATCATTTTCGGGGCGGTCGGTGGTATCCTGGTGCCGTCTTTTGTCATGCCTGAGTATATGCAGTCTGCGAGCAAATTTTCACCTTTGCACTGGTGCCTCGAAGGATTTTATATACTTTTTCTCAAAGGCGGAAGCTGGCATGAGCTCAGGTCAGTCGTGTTATTTTTGGGAGTATTCATTTTGATTTGCCAAATTTGCACTTATATTAAACTTAGAATTGAAAAAATTATCTGATAGGAATGGAAATTGAAGACTTAAAACCCAAAATAAAAGGACAAATAGTACAATATCTGAATTTGCTGGATATTAATCCGGAAGACATTAAAGATGATGAGCCACTCTTCGGTGGCGACCTCGGTTTGGATTCAATTGACTCGCTTGAACTGGTTGTGTTATTAGAAAGAGAATACGGGATTAAGATCACAAATCCTGCTGAGGGAAGGAAAATTCTGATTGATGTAAACCATATGGCAGAGTATATTATCAAAAATGCAAAGAAAGCCTGATAAACCGGTGAGGGTTTTTGTCACGGGAATCGGGATCATTTCTGCTCTTGGTGACGGTGTTGAACAAAATCGCGAAAGCCTGATCAATAGCAGGCCGGGGATCCGGAAGGCAATTCATTTCACCTCAAGGTATACCGCATTCCTTCCCTTCGGTGAAATTGAGGCAGGGAATGAAGACCTGAAAGAGACCCTTAATCTCACGCAAATTCCCGGATATACCAGAACCTGTTTGCTGGCTGTGAAAGCCTTTGAGGAAGCCATTGCGGATTCAAAAGTTACTCCTGACGAACTATCATCCTTTGATACAGCGTTGATTTCAGCCAGCACGGTTGGAGGAATGTGTCTGACGGACCAATTGTACGAAGACGCCAACAGCAAGTCTGAGGGGTCAGAGTACCTGGATGCTTATGGCCCTGGCGCACATACGCTGAAACTTGCGGAGCGATACCATATAAACGGATTTACAGATACGATCAATACGGCTTGTTCTTCTTCTGCCAATGCAATCATGCTGGGCGCCAGACTTATCAAGTCCGGCCGTGCAACCAGGGCGGTTGTTGGTGGGGTTGATGCTCTGGCCAAATTTACGGTCAATGGTTTTAACGCACTAAAGATTCTTTCAGAAAATCCCTGCAAACCTTTTGACGAAAACCGGGATGGTTTAAATTTAGGAGAAGCTGCCGCTTATCTGATCCTGGAGTCCGAAGAAGTTGTTGGTGATAAAAAGGTATATGCAGAGATTCTCGGGTACGGTAATTCGAATGATGCACACCATCCGTCTGCAATGTCAGAGGAAGCCACTGGAGCAATCAGGTCGATGAGTGAAGCGATAAGAACAGCAGGTATCAGACCTGATCAGATTGACTACGTGAATGCGCATGGAACAGGCACTCCAAACAACGACAGCGTGGAATTGTTTGGTATGACCAAAGTCTTTGACCGCGTTCCGCCATTCAGTTCTACAAAATCATATACAGGTCATACCCTGGGGGCAGCCGGGGCGGTGGAAGCCGTTTTTAGTATTTTAAGCATAATCAATTCCGAGATTTACCCAACCCTGCATGTAGAGACCCATATGGCTAACAGTACAGATTTTCCGGTAACAAGGTATCAGGAAAATATGGATGTTAATTTTGTGCTTTCCAATTCATTCGGTTTCGGAGGAAATTGTACCTCATTGGTGATCGGTAAGGTTTGTTAAACTTCCATCAACTCCTTTAAAATTTTCTGGGCAGCGACAGCTATGATAGTTCCCGGCCCGAAAATACCCTTTACACCAGCATCATATAGAAACTGGTAATCTTTCGATGGGATCACACCGCCGACGATTACCATAATATCATCCCGCCCCAGTTTTTTCAGTTCCTGAATGAGTTGAGGAATCAGGGTTTTGTGTCCTGCCGCAAGACTTGATGCACCGACCACGTGAACGTCATTTTCAGCAGCATGCCTTGCAACTTCTTCAGGTGTTTGAAAAAGCGGACCGATATCAACGTCAAAGCCAAGATCAGCGAAGCTGGTAGCGATAATCTTTGCTCCTCTGTCATGCCCGTCCTGTCCCATTTTAGCAACCAGAATCCGCGGTCTCCGGCCATCCAGTTCTTCAAAATGATCAGCCATTTCCTTCGCCATGCGAAAGTTTTCATCATCGGAAACCTCTGCTTGGTAGATTCCTGAAACAGAACGGATGACAGCTTTATAACGGCCAAATTCTTTTTCCATAGCATCTGATATTTCACCCAATGTAGCTCTTTTGCGAGCAGCGTCCACCGCGAGTGCCAATAAATTGCCTGAAAGTTCTTTTCCGCCTTTTTCTTTACAGGCTGCTGTTATTGCCTCCAGTGCTGCATTGGTTTCTGGTGTATCTCTTTCTATTTTTATCTTATTAAGCCGGGCGATCTGTTCATTCCTGACACTGTCGTTATCAACTTCGAGGATATCAAATTCATCTTTGATGTCCGTTTTAAACTTGTTAACGCCAACTACGGTTTCCCGGCCTCCATCGATTCTTGCCTGCTTTTTAGCAGCAGCTTCCTCGATCCGCATTTTAGGCAGCCCCGTTTCGATCGCCTTGGTCATTCCTCCGAGCTCCTCGATCTCCTCTATCATCGTCCATGCTTTTTCTATGAGCTCTTTTGTCAGATATTCGACATAATATGAACCTCCCCAGGGATCTACCGCCTTGCAGATATCCGTTTCATGCTGCAAAAAAAGCTGCGTATTACGGGCGATCGTAGCAGAGGACTCAGTAGGTAAGGCCATCGCTTCATCAAACGCGTTTGTATGCAAAGATTGTGTATGGCCAAAAACCGCCGCCAGCGCCTCTACACATGTTCGGGTAACATTGTTGTAAGGATCTTGCTCGGTGAGGCTGTAACCGCTGGTCTGGCAGTGCGCACGCAGCAGAAGCGATTTGTCCGACTTTGGCTTAAACTGACTGATGATTTTACTCCATAATATCCTGCCGGCCCGCATTTTGGCAATTTCCATAAAGTGGTTCATGCCAATTCCCCAAAAAAAAGAAAGCCTGGGAGCAAAAGAATCAATATCAATTCCCGCACGCAAGCCAGTTCTGATGTATTCTAATCCGTCAGCAAGTGTGTAAGCCAGTTCGAGGTGAGCTGGTGCCCCGGCTTCGTGCATGTGGTAACCGCTTATGCTAATCGAATTAAATTTAGGCATATACTGACTCGTATAGGCAAATATATCTCCAATGATCCGCATGGATGGCCCCGGCGGGTAGATGTAGGTATTGCGCACCATAAATTCTTTCAGAATATCATTCTGGATTGTTCCCGAAAGCATTTCCTGCGGCACGCCCTGTTCTTCCGCGGCAACAATAAAAAAAGCCAGAACCGGTATCACCGCTCCGTTCATTGTCATGGAAACCGACATTTCATCCAGTGGTATCTGATCAAAAAGAATCTTCATGTCTTCTACCGAGTCTATCGATACGCCCGCTTTGCCCACGTCGCCGTTTACCCTGGGATGATCGGAATCATAGCCGCGATGTGTAGCCAGGTCGAAGGCCACAGAAAGACCTTTCTGGCCGCCTTCCAGATTTTTTCTATAAAATGCATTGGAATCTTTAGCCGTAGAAAATCCTGCATATTGTCGGATGGTCCAGGGTTTGCCAAGGTACATACTGGCGTAGGGACCGCGCAGAAAAGGAGGCACGCCGGCACCAAAGTGAAGATGCGTTGCCCCGGCAATATCGTTTTTGTGATAATAAGACTTGATAGGAATACCTTCCTGAGTCCGGAAAAGTTGTTCCCGGATCTGGTTACCTTCGGCTGATGCGGCTTTCTGAAGCACAATATTCTTAAAATCCGGCTTCATTACTTTGATGTTTTGAAATGTAAAGTAAAAGCAGAGATAGATTTACCAGTGTTCAGAAAGATTTTTCGCAGTAAGCCATCTGTATCCTTCTGAATCAGTCACCGCAGCAGCATTGATGTATTCATTTTCTTTTGTCTTTTCAGCTGGTCCATACTTGTTGACGCCAACAAATATCTTCCCTTCCCGTAGATCCTTTCTTTTTTGCTGCCAGGATTTGTCGATTTCTTTTTTAACAAAACCTTGTTCGAAAGCAGCCACAATACCTCCTTTTTCTTCGGTTTCCAGAAATAGGTTCCAAGCTGCTTCTGCAATTCCGATGGTCATCATTTCAAGCTGGTAAGAACCAGCAGCGGGGTCTGCCACACGGGTCATACACGCTTCCTCTGATAACAAGGACGAAACATTTCTTGCAACCCTGTCGCTGAATTCGTTTGGGGAATCAGAAAACTGGTCAAAAGGCAGAATAGTCAGCGCATCACAGCATCCCGCGGTGGCACTCATCGCCTCACTCGCTGCCCGGATGATATTGGTCTCCGGAGTATGGACAGCGGTATAGAAACCAGAGGTTTGTGTATGAACATAACTGTTGCAAAGTTCCTGTGGAATCTGATAAGCTTGTCCGATCTTTTTATGCAGATATCTCAGGGCTCTTAATTTCGCTATTTCAGTTAAATACTCAGGACCGACTGATACCGAATAAAAGAAACGGTTGAGCGCATACACAGGAGAAATTCCTGCGTCTGTTATCGTATCGAAATAAAAAACAGCCGAGGAAAGCAGCCAGGCAAGTTCCTGAACCACATCGGCACCGGCATCGTGATAAACATGACTTTCAACCATAAATGGTCGGAATTCACGCATCATTTTTGTTTTGTTCAATGTCTTGCAAACATGACCCACAGATTCTGAAAAATCATTTCCGCTTCTCATCCAGTTGGCTAAAGGATCGTTTGCAAACCCGCCTTTCATGTAATATCCGGCCCCACGGGATACTTCTTCAAATATTTTCTCAGAATTTATCGCTGTTTGAAAAAAAACCGGGGTGTCGCAAAGTTTTACGGAATGAAGTGTTTTTGAAAGCTCAGCGTTCCTGACATCAGACTGATCTATACGAAGTAAAATAGCATCAGCGCCCGCCAGCAGTGCATGTTTAATTCTGGCATTTGTTTCGCCCGGATTTTCTAATCTGATCAACGGCGTGTTAAGCCAGCCAGGTATCTTTTTCTGACAGTTTTGTACTTCACTAACTAATTCAGGATCGAGGTCCTTGGCGGTATAATAGGCATCCAATGCCAGTTCAGACGTGATTTGAATGCTTTTGATCTTCTCCTTTTTTTCTCCCAATTCGTTTTCCGCCTGCTGTTTCCAGGTCTCTTTATCGCAAAAACTGAAGGCTGAAAACATGGAAGGTGGCATATTTTTACTGGTTGATGAAATGAATTTATCAAACGCTGGGACCAATCCTGCGACGTGAACAAAGCTACAAATTTGAGATTACATTTTTTCAATTGTTACGTTACTGTTAACGATGGCTGACGTCTATATCGTAGGATTATTCCAATGGATTTACCTGATGGCTTGGTAATCGTACAGATTGGAATTAAATTGAACACTGGTTTAATCTGCAGAGACCATCTATTTTCTTATCTTTGCCGTCCTTTTGATTTATGATATCTGATTACGCAAGTTTGACATTGGAAAGAGTTACCGCACATAGAGAAGTAGACCAAATATGGGAAAGCTGCCTTCGGGTGATTAAGCAACAGATTCCCGATGAGAGTTTTAGAACATGGTTCGAGCCGATCCGACCATTGAAAATCTATGGGAAGGTTCTGACGATCCAGGTTCCTAGCCAGTTTTTTTACGAATGGCTGGAAGATAACTATGTCAATTTGTTGAGGAAAGCATTGGATTATGCAATCGGGCGCGACGGTTTACTTGAATATTCTATCATCGTTGATAAAGGAAACGAAAAGCATCAGCCTTTAACCATGAATGTTTCGACTGTGAAATCACCGAAATATTCAGGACCGGATAACTTTGCAAATGATCCTAGAATGGGTTCGAACCTTGTCGTAAAAGACCAGGACTCGATGAACCTGGATACCTACCTGAACCCGAATTATTCATTTGATAACTTCATTGAGGGAGATTGTAACCGACTTGCGCGTTCGGCTGGATTTGCCGTTGCACAGCGTCCCGGGCTTACGTCATTCAACCCTCTGATGATGTATGGTGGCGTAGGTTTGGGTAAGACCCACCTGGTACAGGCAATCGGGAACTACATCAGAAATCATTTTGACAATAAACTGGTATTATACGTTTCTTCTGAAAAATTTACGAATCAGTTTATAAACTCGATCAAAAATAACACGCTCCAGAATTTCACTGATTTTTATATGAAGGTGGATGTTCTGGCAATAGATGACGTACAGTTCCTTTCGGGAAAAGAAAAAACACAGGATACTTTTTTCCATATCTTTAACCATCTGCACCAGCTTGGCAAGCAGATCATCATGACCAGTGACCGCCCTCCGCGTGAGCTGGAAGGGTTGCAGGATCGTTTGCTATCGCGTTTTAAATGGGGACTAACAGCAGATCTGCAGACACCTGATTTCGAGACACGTATTGCGATCATTCAGAAAAAAATTCAGGCAGAAGGAATCCAGATTGATTATGATGTGATCGAATACATTGCACATAGTGTGAATTCGAATGTTCGTGAGCTGGAAGGTGTAATCGTTTCCCTGATGGCGCAGGCATCTCTGACGCGCCGGGAAATTGACGTTGAGCTAGCGAAAAATACGCTCAAGAACATCGTCATGAATGAAGATAAGGAAGTGACCATCGATACAATTCAGGAAATTGTGGCGGATTATTTTAAGGTTACGATTGCAGATCTAAAAAGTAAAAGCAGGAAAAAGGAAGTGGTGTACCCGCGTCAGCTTGCGATGTTTTTAGCAAAGGAATATACTGATTTGCCATTGAAGTCGATCGGATATCATTTCGGAGGCAGGGATCACAGCACCGTAATCCATTCAATCCAAAGTGTTAATTTGCTGATGGACGAAACGCCTGACGTTGAAGAAACTTTGCAGAAACTTCGCAGTTATTTTAAATAGTGTCCTATGGCGGCGCCGTTATTACTTTCGAGGAATGAAATTAATGACGTCCGTTGGAACGAACTAATTAAACAGTCCGAACAACAGATTATCTACGGCTACACATGGTATCTCGATGTTGTTAGTGATGACTGGAAAGCTTTGGTTTGGCCATCAGCCGAAGACTATGCGATCGTCATGCCTTTGCCTGTCATAACAAAATGGCTTATCGAGGTGATCCAGCAGCCTTTATTTTGCCAGTATCTGGGCTTGTTTTCCCGGCAGACCCTTAACGCAGACGAGCTGAATGCTTTTCTAACCACCCTTTCTGAACATTTCGTTTACATTTCCTCCTATCATTTCAATCCTTCGAATACGGAGTTACTGACATTTTCTCTAGCCGGTTTTACCCGTTTTCAGTACACGGTTAACAATACTTACTGGTTATCCCTGGATGCACCGCACAGCCATGTCGTTGAAGGTTTTAGAGCTGACCGTAAGAATAACCTGAAGCGAAGCGCCGGTAAAAACCGAATGATCTTCAAAAGCGACGACTTAGAACCGATGATTCAATTGTTCAGGGAAAACCATGAAGCTACAGTTTCCGGAGGTGTCAATACCGGAGCTTATGAAACACTTGCGAAACTATACGGTGAGGTAATTAAAAAGCAGTCAGCTGAACTTTCATACGTCCTGAACGATGGTATCATCCATGCCGGCATATTGATCGTCAGGTCAGGTAATAAAGCGATTTATCTTTTTAATGCAGCCGATCGAATTGGCCGCGGCAGAAATGCAAGAACGTTCCTGTTGAATGAATATTTTAAAGAAAACGATAACTCATCCGTCATCTTCGATTTTGAAAGTCCTGAAATTGCTTCAATTGCCAGATTCTATCAAAGTTTCGGTGCAAAGGTAATGCCATATTTTGTGGTGAAAAGCAACAATCTGCCATTTCCTTTACGCCAACTACAAAACTGGCGCCTGAAAAATCTGACTAATACCAGGCAAGTTCTTTTCTAAGATTTTTCACTGACTTAATATCCATTTCCAGCGATCCGATCGCAAGTTCCACTTCTGCCTTTAATGGGATCCTGTTGATGTCATCCGATACCCAGAGTTTTACAGCACCCTCTCCTTTGAAAAGTTTATTGTCAGGAATCAGAGGATTCAGTCTAAGCACTTTTATCTTTCCAAACTTCGTCTTAATCACATCTTTACCAACATAACGAACACGAAGTTTATAAACGTCGCCATCAAAAAATGTCGGCACTTCAATGACTTCCCCCTCCGCTACACGGTCGAAATTGATCGTCCGGAGATAAAAGTAGCCACTGATGATATCGTGGATATTATTGGGTGTTTTGTATGTTTTCGTTTCTTCCTTAACAGTCGAAGTTGCCTGGTCCTTGTCATGATTAAACACGACTGTTTCCTCTTTGCGGTACTTATTTTCCTGAATATTGCGGTAGAACATTTGCGGCACGATTGCAACGGTATCAACATAGGAACGCCAATTATCCCTAACCCGGGAGATCAGGTCAAACGCACCGGTCGTACGTCCTGTTACATTGATTTTAAAACAGGGTTTATTATTGACAACGGAAATGTTTTTTGCGACTTCAACTTTTGCCTCGGCCGCGTTGATGAAACCGTAATGAACACGGTATTCTACCCGCTCTCCAAAACTGAAACTATTGTTTACAATCACTCTGTTTTGCTCGTACTGTTTAAAGGCAAGGATGAGAAACAACGGTAATCCGGCAAAAAACGCAATTTTCAAACTTTTCATCATGTGAGATAGATCTACAACGAGGGATATTTTTCCTTTAAATAAGATAAATATTTCTTAAAATCCCGGTTGAATTTGGTTTCAAATTCGTCCCGAAATTGATTTTGTTTTGATTTGTAAGTCTGGTAACCGATAAAGTAAGCATTATTTGGAATATTTTTTTCGGTCCATCGGCTTTTTGGTTTCAACGTATTCTGGCTGGCAAACAGTGTATCAGCGTCATTAAGTATTTTCAGGATCACCTGCTGTTTAAGATAGTCCTTCCGGCTGCTGTCAGGGCTGTTGTAACTGAACGTGTTATAAAGACTGTCAAGTTTCGAAATTCCCCTCAACATGTGCTGAGCATATGCGTCATTGTATTTTTTTGAAAACTCATAAATTTTAAGCTCCTTTGAGTCAGCGCCGTATTTTTGTTTCAAAAAACGTATAGCGCCGATATCCCCGATGAAGCTGGCCAGGTTTTCGTTTAATTCGAGATTATTCTTCACAAAAAGTGTACCATGCGTGAGCTCGTGCAGGATCAGGTTAGCAAGGCTTCCCTCTCTTCGCTTCAACATACTGGATAGGATAGGGTCCTTCAGATATCCAAGCGTCGACCATGCTGATGCTTGGCCGATATCCGTGTCCAGCCCGGATTTAATTAGCATCTGCTCTTCCCGGACAGCGCGTGTTGAGTCAAAAAAACCTTTATATGGAAATGTTCCGATGATTGGAAATGTCCATTTATAGGGTTTAATCTGATAGCGTTCCGAAGCATTGATCACCCACATTAGGGGCTTGCCATGCTGATCAAAGAATGTTGTATAGTTTTTTGAGGGCGTCAGGCCGAGGGAATCTACACCAAATTGTTTTATTTCTTCTATCAGCCTGATGCGGGATTTGAGGGAATCAGGAAAGGCCGGATCCGCCAGGACATCTTCAACGTCTTTTACGTGAAGTAATATGGTGGCCTGGCCTTTCGCCTGCATCCAGCCGTAGCTCAGCAGGTCACGGTAGTAAAAACCAAGTATAAGCAGCACAACGAGCAAGACAGCGGATATTTTCCTGAACACCAGATAACGGGTTTTGAAATTGCATAAAACAAAAAAAGCAGGTTATTAAACCTGCCTTGATATTAAACAAAAATACAGAAATCCTCATCAATTTTATTTGAAACGCTGCAAGTTCTTAGACAACATCAGTTCGTCCATTGTGTTTTCCAGGCTGCGATGGGTCACATATACTTAAGATCATTGTTTTTCTTCAACTGAATAACATTCAATTTATTCAGCATCAAAATAAACGGATAGGTTGGGTCCAGTTCGTGCCATTTAATGCCAAAGTTTGCTCTGCCGCCAAATTTATGATGATTGTTGTGATACGATTCTCCCATCATTAAAAAATCAAATGGCAAAAGATTTTTGGCAGTATCGTCCACCTGGAAATTAACATAACCATACCGGTGCGCGTACCAGTTGATGATCACGCCATGTAAAGGCCCCATCAGAAAATGAACTGGTAACAGCAAAAATAGCCACCAGGAGTGAGCAAACTGAATATAAAATAAGACATACAGTGCCCCCCAGCCGATCCTCGAAATCCAGGAATCACCTAGTTTTTCCATAAATTCCCAATGCGGAACGCCCTTTTTGAATTTGGGGTCAATGCTGTCGGTTCGGTGAACAATATGGTTGTAATAATTTTTGGTTTTCCACATCATGTCGGCAATGCTGTCTGAGAAACTGGGTGAATGCGGATCCAGTTCTGTATCGGCATAGGCGTGATGGAGCCGGTGCATGACCCCATAAGCATAGGGACTTAGAAAGGATGATCCCTGAAAAATCCAAGTGGTTGTATAGAAAAATTTCTCCCATCCCGGACTCATTGTGAACATTTTGTGAGCAGCATATCGATGAAGGAAGAAAGTCTGCATGAGTAACGAAAGATACCAATGCGCAATGAAAAAGATTAGGATCTGCATGAATATAACCAGGAAAAAGACAAATGTAGATTTTTGAATAGGGCAAAGATATTTTCGGCAGCCGACAAAAATGATGACCTGCGTCAACGAAAATGAACACTTCTGTCAGGTAAACCCGGGTGTCTGTTATGTAACTGATATGTGGTGGCTGTTGCGCCGGTAGATAGAATTAATTTGCATTTTTTCTATTCGGGGGGTAAGTTTAGGGAGTGTTGCCATCAGTCTTTACCCCAAAGTGTTATGAGTATCTACCTTCTCAGGTGTATCAGTATAGGATATCTGCTTCTTCCAAACCTTATTTTCTACATTTACTGGACAAGGTCTTCGATAGGATTTTTTGGAGTTTTGTTGTTGATTTTTCTTTTTGCTGGAGTTGTTGCCAACAAGGAGTTTAGTAAGTCTGAAACCCTGACTTACAATAATTTACGCCTGCTGCTGGTCATAACCTTAGTGCTGACGCTGATTTCGGGTGTTGGTGGAATATGTTTTCAGACACTTGACCATTATGCGCATAATACAAAATTTTATGAGCTTTTTAAATCTGAGTGGCCGCAGCGGATACCACAGAAAGGTCCGGTTGTTTCCTATTATTATGGCTATTATGTCGTTCCTGTGCTCGTGTCAAAAATACTCGGGGAGGTAAGGGATGATATAATATTTCTATGGAGTTTCCTGGGTTTTTTTCTTGGATTGGCCTGGGTATATCTGGCATTAAATAAAAAAATGATTTTCGTGATTCTGGCATTGTCAGTTGGTGATACGCCCAGGTTTCTTAAAGCGGTACTCAGTTACTTTGCCGGTCCATTATATCGTCAGGGTGAGTTTGCAATTGAGCCCTGGTCGAATTTTGAAAATATTTTATGGGTACCAAACCAGGTTATTCCAACGATGATTATCGCCGGGATGTTTGTGTATGTGCTTAAAGCCGGCCTTAATCCTGATTATCTGGTGCTTCCTGTGGCTCTGAGTTTCTGGTGGGCTGTATTTCCGTCCATGACCAGTGGAACGGTGATCGCTATTGTCGTGCTCAGGAAATGGATCCTTCAGAAATTTGCCCTGGATTGGCTGGCTGCCGTCAAACGGGTAGTAATTCCATTTTTAGCATGTCTGCCCGTTTTACTGTTCTATTTGTCACACAAGCATCTGCCAGCTTCCGGATTTATCTGGCAGTTTTCCGGAAATCTGCCAAGCCGTTTCACAGAATACGGCGTCAATATTGGGCTGAATATTGTTGTTTTGACACTTGTCTATTTTTACTACAAACGTTACAGTAAGAATGCTTTGCCGATGTTTCCGATCATTGTTACCTTATGTGTGATAACACTGTTTCCACTATACAGGATCGGGAAACTCAACGACTTTTTGTTTAGGGGTATGATGCCTTGTCTGCTCATTGCCGGCATTTACACTTTTTACCCGCTTGCACAATCAGCCAATTATAAAAGGAGTTGGGATATCATCAGGAAAACGCCTTACTCCATCATGATTATATTACTTTTAATATCATCATCGGTGATCGCAGCCGGCAGGATTTTCAGGGCAGTCACGATCAATAAAGTTACGTCACATTTGTTTCCGGACAAGGTAGTCTTTGAGCCCATCCCTTATGATGCTTATCCGGGTATCTATCAGGCACTTCAGGCGAAATGGACTCAGGAGGAAGCTGATCAGTATCTGGGCAAAAAAGATTCTTTTTATGAAAGAAAAATATCTCCGGAATTATAAAAAATAATATCTGAAAATTTAGTTTTGATACAGATAATATCATATCTTTGTTACTGATATTATCTCAAAGTGATTCGGATAATATCCGGCAGCGTTATAAATAATGTGCAGATAATCCTGAAAATGCCTTTTAGTTGAGGGTAAAAAATGGTAAATTTACATATCAGAATATGCTGGTAGGAGCGGTTTTTAATTATAAATCCGCTATTTAATGTTCAAACTAAAAACAACTTATCCTGCTTTATGGCACAACCAACAACATCGGATAAAGACAACAAACTAAAAGCGCTTCAGACTACACTTGAAAAATTAGACAAGACTTACGGAAAGGGTACTGTCATGCGTCTGAGTGATACGAAGGTATTGGACATTCCGGTAATTTCTACAGGCTCTCTCGGACTTGACCTTGCACTTGGTGTAGGCGGTGTTCCCCGTGGCCGTGTGGTTGAAATTTACGGTCCGGAATCTTCTGGTAAAACGACTCTGTCAATGCATTGCATTGCCGAAGCACAGAAGAGAGGCGGACTTGCAGCTTTCATTGATGCTGAACATGCATTCGATCGTGCATATGCTGAAAAACTTGGTATTGACACTAGCAATCTTTTAATTTCTCAGCCGGATAATGGTGAGCAGGCTTTGGAAATTGCTGAACATTTGATCAGCAGTGGTGCTGTGGATATTATTGTTATCGACTCTGTTGCCGCACTTGTTCCGCGTGCAGAGCTCGAAGGCGAAATGGGGGATAGCAAAATGGGGCTTCAGGCCCGTCTGATGTCTCAGGCGCTTCGTAAGCTTACCGGTGTTATTAATAAAACCGGCTGTTGCTGTATCTTCATCAACCAGCTTCGCGAGAAGATCGGTGTGATGTTTGGAAATCCGGAAACGACTACGGGTGGTAACGCTTTGAAATATTATGCTTCGGTACGTCTTGATATCCGCCGTGTCGGTCAGATCAAAGAAAGCGCTGACCAGATCCTTGGTAACAGGACGCGCGTGAAGGTTGTTAAAAATAAGGTTGCACCTCCGTTCAAAGTAGTAGAATTCGACATCATGTATGGCGAAGGAATCTCGAAGGTAGGGGAGATCATCGACCTTGCAGTGGAGCTTGACATCGTTAAGAAATCAGGCTCGTGGTTCAGCTATGACGGAAACCGCCTTGGGCAGGGCCGTGATGCTGTGAAGGCACTTATAAAGGACAACCCGGAACTGATGGATGAACTGGAAGCCAAGGTACGTGCAAAGGTAAATCACGAACCGGAAGTTTTAGTCGATACTTTGGAACCCAATATTGCTGACGACGGATCGCCTGAATAATGTTGATATCTGAACCGGGGTTTCCCAGGGATAACTAAATAGAATTAAGTTTAATAAGATCCCTTTATTAAGCCGTTGCAAGGTTAGTCCTGCAACGGCTTCTTTTAACAGCCGTAATCTTATTTGGCTTTTTCTGTCATCCCGTGTTAGCATAAAGCATGATGGTCAGGGCAAAAGAACGGTATAGTAGATGCCTTCGCTGTACTGTTTGGGTATCGTTATTTCAGGACGCGATAGTTCCATAAAAGAAACGGCCCCGGGAATTTTCCCGGGGCCGTTTCTTTTATTATTAAATGATCAAAAAGGATTTTTATCATCCTCTTCATCTTCGTCAAAATCATAGTCTTCATCATCCGGGCCAGAGAACATACTACTCACCAGATCCTGGAATTTAATTCCCTGGTCAAGTGATTGTTTTCCAATCAGCGAATATTCGGCCATCCCGTGAAGGGCAAATTCCATCATAAACAATTTCTCGTTTGCGTTGCCATATGCACTTAACATATCAACAAAATCATCAAGACCATCAATTGTTTTAAGACGTGCATTGTATTCGCGATCAGTCATGCCACCGATCATTTCCATTTCATTTCCTGAACCAAACCATTCGATCACTTTCGCGAAAGGATTTATCTTGCTCTTTTTTGACTTTTCAGGATCAGGGAAATAATTAAGGAATTGTGTACGGATCGCCTTCCCAATCAAGTTTTGCGCTACGATTACCGGACCCTCAACTTCTCCTTCGTATACGAGCTCGACTTTACCACAAATGGCTGGTATGACACCATAAAGGTCGGCAATACGAACATAGGTCGATTCTTCGCCGTTGATGAGGGCACGGCGCTCGGCCGCACTTAGCAAACTTTCGTAGGCAGAGATGGTCAAGCGTGCAGAAACACCGCTTTTGCTGTCCACATATTCGCTTTCACGCGCTTCGAATGCGATCTGCTCAATTAAGGTTTTAACCAGCTCATTAACCTGAACAATCTCTTTTTGTTCCTTTTTAACAAATGCTTCCTGTTCGGTAATTTTCTTGCCGACTTCAAGCGTTTTAGGGTAGTGGGTTACGATCTGACTTTCGATACGATCCTTCAGCGGCGTAACAATACTTCCTCGGTTTGTATAATCTTCCGGGTTGGCAGTAAATACAAACTGGATGTCCAGTGGAAGACGAAGTTTAAATCCGCGGATCTGAATATCACCTTCCTGAAGGATATTGAACAAGGCTACCTGGATACGTGCCTGTAAATCCGGTAATTCGTTTATGACGAAAATCCCTCTGTGTGAACGCGGGATAAGACCGTAATGAATTACGCGCTCATCAGAATAGGGCAATCTTAATGTTGCCGCCTTGATCGGATCCACATCACCGATTAAATCCGCTACCGACACATCCGGTGTGGCCAGTTTTTCAGTGTAACGTTCGTTTCTGTGAAGCCACTCGATCGGTGTATTGTCACCCTTTTCTTCGATCAGATCTTTGGCAAACCGTGACAAGGGAGCCAGGGGATCATCGTGTAATTCAGAATCTTTTACGTAAGGAATATATTCATCCAGAAGATTTACCATCATTCGGGCGATACGGGTCTTCGCCTGACCGCGCAATCCCAGTAAGTTGATGTTATGCATTGATAAAATAGCACGTTCAACATCAGGAATTACAGTTTCTTCATATCCCCAGATACCGGGGAAAACTTCCGTTTTACTCTTTATTTTCTCAATCAGATTATCCCTGAGCTCTTGTTTAATCGAACGGGATTCATAACCTGCCTTTTTTAACTCACCAAGCGTATGAATGCCTAATGTTTCTGTACTAGTAAGCTCTGAATATTTCATGTATCATTAGGCTGTTTTACCGCGCATAGGCAACAGAGCGCATTTCGCGGATTACGGTAATTTTTATTTGTCCGGGATACTGCATTTCTTTTTCGATTTTCTGAGAGATATCAAAAGAAAGCATTCCGGCTTTTTCGTCAGAAACGTTGTCTGCATCAATAATTACGCGAAGTTCGCGGCCAGCCTGGATTGCATAACATTTTTCAACACCATCAAAAGACATGGCCATATTTTCTAAGTCGCGCAGACGCTGAATGTAAGACTCCATCATCTCGCGGCGTGCACCCGGACGGGATCCTGAAATGGCATCACAAACCTGAATGATCGGCGACAAAATACTCGTCATTTCGATTTCGTCATGGTGAGCGCCTATCGCATTGCAAACCTCAGGATTTTCCTTGAATTTCTTGGCAAGTTCCATGCCCAGAATCGCGTGCGGCAAATCAGATTCTTCCGGCCAGACTTTTCCAATATCATGAAGCAGACCAGCACGTTTTGCCAGTTTAGTATTTAACCCCAATTCCGACGCCATAGTTGCACAAAGCTTTGCAACTTCACGGGAATGTTGTAAAAGGTTTTGCCCGTAAGAAGAACGGAAACGCATACGTCCGATCATTTTTACAAGCTCCGGATGCAATCCATGAATTCCCATATCGATAACCGTACGCTCGCCGATCTCAACGATTTCGTCATCTATGTTTTTACGGGTCTTGGCCACAACTTCCTCTATACGCGCCGGGTGGATACGTCCATCCTGAACCAGACGGTGCAGGGCAAGACGGGCAATTTCGCGGCGGACAGGATCAAATCCTGATATCACGATCGCTTCGGGGGTATCGTCAACAATGATTTCGACACCGGTAGCAGCTTCCAAAGCACGGATGTTTCGTCCTTCACGGCCTATGATCTTACCTTTAATATCGTCATTTTCAATGTTGAAAACAGATACGCAGTTCTCAATTGCATGTTCCGCAGCCGTACGCTGGATTGTCTCAATGACAATTTTCTTCGCTTCTTTAGTAGCCGTTAAGCGTGCTTCTTCCATTGCACTCTTCACATAAGAACCGGCTCTTGTGTCCGCTTCTGCCTTTAATGCATCGACCAATTGCTCTCTGGCCTGGTCCGCAGTAAGGTTCGCCAGCTTTTCAAGCTGGGCAACTTGCTGACTAAGCATTTTTTCTGCCTCTTCACGTTTTTTGGTAGCTGTTTCCAGCTGCCCGCTCAGGTTTGTTTTCAGCGTTTCAAGCTCGTGTTCGCGGCGCTTATTTTGCTCAACCGTCTGCTGTAAGCTCTGTTCCCTTTGTTTTAGCTTTTGCTCGTTGGTCTGAAGAATGACCCTTTTCTTATTCGATTCTTCCTCAAACTCCGACTTCAGGCGCAGATACTTTTCTTTCGCTTCAAGGATCCTGTCTTTCTTGATATTTTCAGCAGATTGTTCCGCGTTGCGTACGATTTCGGCAGCCCGGTCCTGGGCATCTTTTTCTTTTTGATCGAAAGATTTTTTGAAAATGTATTTACCTGCAAATACCCCGACGCCGAGCGCGATGATATCAGATAGTAGGATGATAAATGTTAAAGAATTTGACATTTTAGTAATGTGTTTACAATAGTTGGGTGCTACCGACTACATGCGCTTAAAATGCCGAACTTATTCGTTGTACGATCTTAGAGATGTTGCGTTAATGCCTGAATTTTAAAGATTAAAATGTACTAAACCACTCAGTTATATTAGTTTGTACCGGAATTTTACCGACTTAATTGGGGATTGCATCTGCCACATTTATTTCCAATGCGTCAATCCTTTTTTCGAACATCGCCAGAAGATTTTTATTCTCTTCCATATTCCTTTGTAATGCAACAAGGCACTCGATGGAAGTTAAGGCTATGGCCTCGATGTCGTCGTATCCTTTTCCTTTATCCTTTAACGCTTTAACGCGTTCCTTGAAAGCTTCATAACCGTCCCTGTAAAATATCTCCTGATCCGCCGGAACACTTAACTTAAAACCTCTGTCAAGTATTTTGATGAATACTGAAACGTCGGGATTGGGTATATGATTCTTTTTCATAAGGTATCTTCAAGCAATTCTATGCACTTATCGATCTCTTCAATATATCGTTCAACTGCTTCTTTCAGTTCGGCCAAACCGCCTGTTGGTGTCAGTTTACTAGTGACAATTTTAACGAAAGTTTTAGACTTATTAAAGTCTTTTTGTAAACTAGTGTATTTTTTCTTTATTTCCTGGACTTCTTCCTTTAGTGCTGCATTACCCGTTCTTAGTTCTGCATTTTCACGCTGCAATTCTGAAACTGACCAACTTAGTTTCTCTTTCGTCAGGATTAAGATGTCCAACTTCTTCTCAAAGTCGGATAATTTACGCTCAATCATGCGTGAATTGCTTTGTTCCATTTTTTATCGAATGCGGTGCTGGCCGCGGTTAAAACTCAAAACCAGACGGCCGAACCGCCCGGTTTTATTGTAATGTAAATTTTACAAAACCAATTGATGCACTAAGTCTGCACGCGGGTAAACAGCCCGAATCCGATTCTATTTCCTGATCACTGCACCGAGTTCACGTTCATAGGTTGAGATCAGGCGCTGCATCGATTTATCAATCACCTTGTCAGTAAGCGTCTGCTGATCATCCTGCAAGATAAAACTGATCGAATACGATTTTTTCCCTTCCAGATTGGCTCCTTCATACACATCAAAAACGTTGACAGAACGAAGAAGTTGTTTTTCTGTTTTGTAAGCAATCTGACGGAGTTCTTCAAAAGTGACTTTTTTCTCTACAACAAGCGAAAGATCGCGACGCACTTCCGGGAAACGTGAAACTTCCTTAAACGCTACGGCCGAATTGTATTGTTTCAGTAAATAATCCCAGTCAAAATCTGCAAAGTAAACCGGCGCTTTGATATCAGCCTTTTTCGTGATCGCAGCTTTCAACAATCCAAACGACACAATCGGTTTTTTGTTTAACGAAAGGGTAACTCCCTGTGAAAAAATATTGCTATCGGCAGGTTCCTTTTCTAAACTTTTCACCTTCATGGCAGTCAATATCTGATTTACAGATGCAGCCAGATCATGGAATACGACCTCTCTGGCTTTTTCCAGCCATGTTTCTTCCTGAATGTTTCCTGAAATGAAAAGGGCAATACGTTCCTTCTCGACATACTTGCCATCGATCTCATGATAGGTCTTTCCAAATTCAAAAAGTTTAAGATCCTTCTGTCTCCGGTTGGCATTGTAGGCAACCACTTCCAGTCCTGTAAAAATCAGCGTCTGACGCATGACCGACAGATCTTCACTTAAATAATTGAGGATCTTGACGGGATTCCCAAATACGCTTTCACCTAAAGTCGACTGAGGGTCCGGTTTAGTCAGGGAATTCGTAATGGTTTCGTTAAATCCATTTGCAGCCAACAATTCAGAAACACGCATTTTTAACTTTTCCGGATCATTCACAGGAAAGTCTGAAAGGTAGTCGGAACTTAAACCTTGTGATAGTTCGATCTGATCAAAACCATAAATTCGCAGAATTTCTTCGATCACGTCAGCTTCGCGCTGAACATCTACACGGTATGGCGGCACAATGGCCGTAAATTCATTTGCATCTTCATTCTCTAGTTTGATGTCCAGTCCGTTTAGAATCGTCTTAATCAAAGATTTTTCCAAAGATTTTCCAAGCAATCTGTCGATGTTGCGGTATCTGACCTTCACCTGAAAATCAGCGGCCGGATTTGGATAAAGATCAGTAATGTCAGAAGATATTGTTCCGCCAGCAATTTCTTTAACCAGCAATGCCGCTCTTTTCAACGCATAAACCGGCATATTCGGGTCTGTCCCACGTTCAAAGCGGAAAGACGAATCGGTTTTCAAACCGAAACGCTGAGCAGTTCTGCGAACCCACATCGGCGAGAAATAGGCGGATTCGAGAAAAATAGAAGTGGTTTCTGTAGTAACCCCGGAAGTCAATCCTCCAAAAACACCAGCGATACACATCGGTTCCGTTTCGTTACAGATCATCAGATCAGCATCAGACAGTTTTCTTTCCTGACCGTCCAGGGTCACAAACGGCGTTCCGGCTGCTACTGTTTTAACGATCACTTTTTTACCAGTGATTTTATCAGCGTCAAATGCATGCATGGGCTGTCCCAGCTCATGACAGATGTAGTTCGTGATATCAACAATTGAATTAATGGAACGGATACCAATCGTGTTGAGACGTTGCTTTAACCATTCCGGCGAGTCGCCCACTTTAATGCCGCTGATTGTCAAACCTGCATAACGCGGTGCGGCTTCCTCTTGCTCTACGGTCACAGAAACCGGAAAGTTATGGTTGTCGACCGAGAAAGAATCAACTGAAGGTAACTTTATTTCACGATTCAGGACCGCTTTCAGATCGCGCGCAACACCGTAATGCGAAGCTGCGTCAGCGCGGTTTGGCGTTAATCCTATCTCGATTAAATAATCAGAGGAAATTCCAAAATATTCTGATGCAGGTGTTCCGTTTGGCAAATCAGTATCCAATACCAAAATTCCGTCATGCGATTGTCCAAGACCCAGCTCGTCCTCGGCGCAGATCATCCCTTCTGACAGCGCTCCTCTGATTTTTGATTTTTTCAGAACCAGAGGTTCATCACTCCCGGTTGGATAAAGAGTGGTACCTACCGTCGCAAGGACCACTTTTTGGCCAGCCGCCACGTTGGGCGCTCCGCAGACGATATGGAGCGGATGTTCTAGTCCGATATCAACCGTCGTGATTTTCAACCGGTCTGCTTCCGGATGTTTTTCACAGGTCAATACTTCCCCGATCACAACACCTTTCAGGCCGCCCCTGATAGATTCTACCTCCTCAATTCCTTCAACTTCGAGACCAGTTCCTGTTAGTAACCTGCCAATTTCTTCCGGCGTTTCAGTTATTTCTATTAATTCTTTGAGCCACTTATACGAAATTTTCATGCGGGTATTTTAAATGCAAACCAGGTTGAAGGTGTCCGGAAATAAGTTGAAAGACGAAAAGTTCTTTTCTAACCTCAACATTTTCATGAACACCTTTTAACTTGTTGGTTCTGTTTTTTATTAATTACTACAAAATTAATGATTTCCTTCTTCAGTTTGTTCTCCTGCACGAATTGCAATGGATAAAGTGTTCTCAGCAGGCGGCACCGGACAGGCATATGTTGGCGCATAAACGCAATATGGATTATAAGCCGTGTTGAAATCCAGAACCAGGGAATCACCTTTTATTTTTGATACCGGATAGTCAAGATATCTTCCGCCGCCATACGTTTCCTTTCCACTGGTTGCATCCTTGAAAAGTACGGATATTACTGCTTCGTTTTTTAACAACAAAAGTTTTCCGGCAACGCCGTTAATCGTAAAATTGGCATAACCGATTCGTTCGTAATCTGTTGTACTACCATCCGTATAGGTCACTTTCATTTCCTTATCTTCTTTCTCATAGGGAGTTATAAACGCTTTTACCCGGTAAGCCGGATCAACCTCAAAATAATGAAGGCCATGAAAACTGTCCTTATCCTGAATTGGGGAGTCTTTTGTCGTCTTAAACTGATCGTCCTTTGCGATTCTTTCCTGTCTTATCTTGTCAATATATTGCTGCGGATTTGCTGCGATAAGATCATCCTTATCAGCCTCGGCGTTACCGGAATTAAAATTTTCAATAAAAAAATAAGCCAGTATAGCTATCAGCATCGCAAGGGTACTCCAGCGTATAACTTTGTTTTTAAACATAACTATTCAAATCAAGTGGTAAAATGGATTACAAACTTACACTTGAATCGTGCGTTTGAAAAAATCGGAGCCTGATTATTTATATTTTTATAATAATTTTGGAGTTCCAGGCAGTGGAATTTGCGTTCTTGAATGAAATATACCTAAATTCACCTGCCAAATAATTAAAAAACAATACCTGATCCATTATATGTCCTACACAAAACGAGTACTCATTGCCGAAGACAGCTCAGTAATTCAAAATCTGGCAAGGAAGATTCTGGAATTTCAACACTATGAGATTACTTCCGTAAAAAATGGAGAACAAGTGTTACAACTTCTTGAAAAAGAAGATTTTGACATCATTTTGCTGGATATCAATATGCCTGTGATGGATGGAATGGAGTGTGCGCGGAATATTAGAAAACTGGCAAATGCCGACAAAGCTAAAACACCAATTGTAGCAATAACTGGCAACGCCAAAAACTATTCAGAAGAAGACTTCAAAGAGGCCGGATTTGATGATGCGCTTATGAAACCTTTAAACTTTGACCGTCTGGTAGAAGTGGTTGCGCATTTGACAGAATAGATCGTTGCATGAAGATTACATTTTTAGGAACCGGCACATCACAAGGAGTACCCGTTATTGCTTGTGATTGTGCCGTTTGCCGTTCAACAGACTTTCATAATAAACGCCTCAGGACCTCCGTCTGGATTCAGGTTCATGGAAAATCTTTTGTTATTGACAGTGGTCCGGATTTTCGTCAGCAAATGCTGCGCGCCAATGTAAGACAACTGGATGCGATCATCTATACCCACCAGCACAAGGATCATACCGCCGGGCTGGACGACTCACGTGCTTTTAATCATCGGCAGCAAAGTGACATACCGCTCTACGGAAGGCAGGAAGTTTTGAATCAGATCCAGGTCGAGTTTGCTTACGCATTTTCTGAAAAACGTTATCCCGGAGTCCCTCATTTTGAACTTCACCCAATCGAGAATCAGCCTTTTGATATTGAAGGTGTTAAGGTTATTCCGATTGAAGTAATGCACCATAAATTGGCCGTGTACGGCTATCGGCTTGGTGATTTTACCTATATCACAGATACAAATTATATATCTGAGGTAGAACAGGAAAAAATTTTAGGGTCTCGGATACTTGTCCTGGATACACTTCAAAAGGAACCACATCTTTCCCATTTTACCCTTTCGCAGGCACTTGAATTAATTGATAAACTGAATGTGCCAAAAGCATACCTCACACACATCAGCCATAAATTAGGTTTGCACGAAGAAGTTGAAAAAGAACTTCCCCCTAATGTGCATCTGGCTTACGACGGTCTGGTTTTGTCATTGTAAGAAAGTCCGGGCATAGGCCGATTTGGATAACGACCATACCATTGCTTCCCATTGAAAAATCAAATATACAGCAGCAAAGGCTGGAAAAATGTTATGCTTATCGTTGTTCCATACCTGGTTGTGGGCGGAATTTTTCAGGTTATCGCACTCAAAGTCGCAGGGCTTGATTTTTCGTCAAAGGTTCTTACTACCGACAAGCATTTTTTTATTATTTCCGTTTTCGATCTTCTGGCGGCATTTGCCGTAGTGGGTACTTTTACCTGTTATATCATTAAAAATAAATTTAGTTCGGTTGGTTTCAGGTCTGGACATATCATCGCGGATACGCTGACCGGCGTTGCAGCAGGCTTCATCATTATGCTGATCGCAGTGGTACTTCTGATCCGGTCCGGCCAGCTTCAAATAAAAATGCTGGATCAGAACATCGCAGACGGATTATGGATTTTTGGAACTTTTGTAATGGTAGGGATATCCGAGGAATTGCTCCTGCGAGGTTACGTTTTAAACAATCTGATGGTTTCTTTTCATAAATACACTGCGCTGGTCCTTTCATCTGCGCTCTTTGCTGTGATGCATATTACCAATCCAAACCTGGACGTTCCGGGAATTTTGGGTTTGTTTTTTGCCGGCCTGCTGTTGGGGTATGCCTACATCGTCACACAGAATTTGTGGCTGCCGATCGCCCTTCATTTCAGCTGGAATTTTTTTCAAAGCTTCTTTGGTTTCAATGTCAGTGGAAATGATTTCTATTCTTATATAATCACGACTTTTCCCAAAGAAAATATTTGGAACGGAGGAGACTTTGGTTTCGAAGCCTCGGTCATTTCAGTGGTTTTTCAGCCTCTGACGATGGCTGCGTTTTATTATATTTATCGTAAAAGAAATAAGGAAAATTTTTTTGAAGCTCCCAAGGAGGCAAATGACTCCATCTAACAAATCGTGAATTCTGCGCTGCTGTTTTGTTGCTTTCTGCTAATATGCTGTAATCTTTGTATAAGCACAGGCAAAACAAAAAAGTAAGCAGCACATGTATCATCAGTCCCATGTTCATAATAAATCGTCGTGGATCGGCAGTGCGATCTCAAAAATTGAAGCGGATTACCAGCGCTCTGCTGATACACACCTGATATATCTTCAACTGCCTTCTTTTCCGGAAATTGATTTTTACTTTAAGGATGAATCAACACATCCGTCGGGCAGTTTGAAACACCGGCTTGCGCGCTCGCTATTTTTGTACGCCATCTGCAATGGCTGGATCCATGAAGGAACAACCGTGGTAGAAGCATCCAGCGGATCTACGGCAGTATCCGAGGCATATTTTGCTAAATTGCTGGGGCTCCCTTTTGTAGCGGTCATGCCAAAATCCACAAGTCCTGATAAGATACAGGCCATTGAATTTTACGGTGGAAGGTGTCATTTTGTAAACCATCCGGCTCAGGTTTACGAGGTTTCCCAACAGATTGCCCATGATACCAGCGGTCACTTTATGGACCAGTTTACCTATGCTGAGCGGGCGACGGACTGGCGGGGCAACAACAACATTGCGGAATCAATTTTCCGGCAGATGGCCCATGAAAACCATCCGGTACCTCGTTGGATCGTGACAGGCGCCGGAACCGGGGGAACTTCGGCGACGCTTGGCCGTTATGTCAGATACGAACAACATGACACGCAAATCTGCGTTGTTGATCCTGAGAACTCTGTTTTTTATGATTTCTGGAAAAGCAATGATCCCACGTTATTCCGTGAACATGGATCCAAAATAGAAGGTATCGGACGTCCGAGGGTCGAACCCTCTTTCTTAAGAACTGTTGTGGATCATATGATCCGGGTGCCGGATGCAGGTAGTTTTGCAGCTATGCTGGAATTGACCTTTTTGTTGAACAAAAAAGTAGGTGCATCGTCCGGAACCAATTTCTGGGGAGTACTGGAACTTGCGAAACAGATGAAGTTAAATGGCCAGGCCGGCTCCATCGTCACGCTGATCTGTGATTCAGGAGACCGCTATTCGGATACTTATTACAATGAAAGTTGGCTAAAAGATCATGGTTATGCAGATGAGGTCACGGCGCAGCGATCACAGTTGGCAGTGCTTTGACGGAGTTTGTGAAACAATAATTAGTAAGACCCAGTGCATCAGAATTATTACTTCTTAAAACAACTTGCTCCGCGATTAAATCAGGAGATCAACGAAAAAAAATTCATCGAGGCTTTTAGTCAGGAGAAGGATGAGATCGTCCTGGTATTTGCTGAATCTGAGCTTGGTGAAACTTTGAACAAGCCGTTTTTCATTAAAGCAACATTGCGGTCTGATTTTGCCTGCCTGAGTTTTCCTGAAAAGTTTGACCGCGCAAGAAGAAACAGCATTAATCTTTTCACAAACCTGTATCAGCAGCACATTATCCATGTGAGGGTTTTTGTTAATGAAAGGGCTGTTGAGATTATTTTCAAAAGCGGAGAGGTACTGGTTTTGAAACTTTTCGGAAACCGGTCAAACCTTGTTTCGTTTACAAAGGATGGAGCCGTTAACCAGTTGTTCAATAATAAACTAGCAACAGATTTAACCCTTTCGCTAGATACGATGGATCGTCCGATTGATCAATCATTCGATGCCTTCCTGAAAGCTGATTCCCGTTTTGAGCCCTTATTTCCAACATTTGGAAAACTGATTAATAAACACCTGAATGCGTTAATAAAAGAAATGAGGCTGCCGGAAGAACGTTGGATTATCATACAGGATGTTTTAAAACAACTGGAAAATCCGACTTTTTATCTTACCAGAATCGAGTTGGTGCCCGTTCTTTCACTATTGCCGCTTGGTGAGATCACCGGTCAATATCAGGATCCGATTGAAGCCTTAAACGCATATTATTATGCATTTATCCGGCTGACAGGCATAGAAAAGGAGAAAGGTGAAATCCTTAGAATTCTTAGAAAACGCATTGCCCAAACTGATAATTATCTGGAAAATACGTTTAGAAAACTGGTTGAGCTGGAAGAAGGGACAAAGAATGACGAAATTGCCAATATTATTATGGCGAATCTACACCTGATTCCGGAAAGAGCTGAATCAGTAGAATTGTATGATTTCTATCGGGACCAGCCCATCAGAATTCGAATGAAAAAAGATCTGACACCACAGAAAACAGCGGAGGGCTATTATCGCAAATCGAAAAACGAAAAGATCGAGATTGCCCGTTTACATGACAGCCTTCAGGCCCGCGAGAGCGAAAAAGAGAAAATGCTCGGATATCTCAGATCCATCGAGTCGATCGAATTGCTGCGGGAGCTCAGGATATTCATTAAATCAAATGGTTTGGCTGGAGGCAATACGGCTTCGGTCGAGCAGGCAGATCTGTTTAAGAAAGTTGAGTTTTCAGGATATACGATTTTGATCGGGAAAAACGCAAAAAATAATGATCTGTTAACAAAACAATATGCACATAAAGAGGACCTGTGGCTCCATGCAAGAGATGTTACAGGCTCTCATGTGGTTATAAAAAATCAGTCGGGGAAGAAGTTTCCGGCTCCCGTTATCGAAAGAGCTGCACAACTGGCAGCCTGGCATTCCAAAAGAAGAACAGATAGTCTTTGTCCGGTTATTGTCACCCCGAAAAAATATGTCAGGAAACCAAAAGGTTTACCGGATGGGGCCGTTGTCATTGATAAAGAGGATGTCATCATGGTCGTTCCAACACCCGAGTAATGAGTGATATTTTAGGTATCAAAGGGCTTTGATAAGTCTTTCGATATCACGAACTTCGTAACAAAATTGAGAGAACAGGAATATTTAGTGCAGAATGCTTGAAAACCGCCGCTTTGTAATTATTGGCTTCTTTACTTTAATAGGTATCATTTACTTATTTCGTTTATTTTATTTACAAGTCCTGGATGAGAGTTATTCGATCGAATCGTCCAGCAACTCCATCAAACGTGTAATTGAAGTTCCTTTCCGTGGCCAGATTTATGACCGCAACGGAAAACTGATTGTATATAATACCCCTGTTTATGATTTACTCGTCACACCCAATAAGGTCAAAGTTGACGATACGCTACGTTTTTGCAGGGTACTGGGTATCGAACGGCGCGAATTTGATAGTTTGATCACTGCGGCGGGAGCTTATTCGCGTAATAAGCCATCCTTGTTCCTGAGGCAGTTATCAAAGGAGGATTTCGCTTCCATCCAGGATATCATGGTTGATTTTTCAGGATTTGAGTTTGCTAAAAGTTCAATGCGTACATACAAGGGCGCTACACTCGCTAACACACTCGGTTATGTCAGTGAAATCAGTAAAACCCAGCTGGATAAACAAGAGGAGCCTTACTACCGGCAAAGCGATTACATTGGACAAACCGGTATTGAAAAGATCTACGAGCATGAACTGAGAGGAAAGCGAGGTACTAAATTTATCATGCAGAACGTGGCCGGCGTTTATAAGGGAGCATGGAAAAATGGCGAACTTGATACCATGGCGGTTGCCGGAGAAAATCTTTATTCCGGAATCGACATCGATATTCAACAATATGCGGATAGTCTGATGATGAGCAAGGTGGGCAGTATCGTGGCAATCGAACCGAAAACCGGCCAGATATTATCAATGGTTTCTGCACCTACCTATGATCCGAACTTTTTGGCGACGAGACATTTTTCCAGAAACTATACCACGCTTTACCGGAATCCTTACAAGCCTCTTTTCAACCGTCCGGTTATGGCAAGTTATCGCCCGGGTTCCACATTTAAGCTTATCCAGGCCCTGATTGGTCTGCAGGAGGGCGTCATTACACCCAACAGTGGCTTCACCCACGCCAACTGTCCTATCGGCTGTCACAACCATCCTGGAACTCCCACCGTAGCACTTGGTGTGACCCATTCATGCAACCCCTACTTTTACAATGTTTTCCGGAGGATTATTTACAATAACAAGATTTCAAATACATTCAAAGCCTCTGCGGTTGGTCTGGACGACTGGCATGACAAGATCAGTAAATTTGGCATTGGTCAGCAGCTGGGTATAGATCTGCCCAGCGAGCGTAAGGGGAATTTGCCAGACAAAAAATATTATGACAAAATTTACGGCGAGAACCGGTGGAAATTTTCGAATATTTATTCGTTGAGTATTGGTGAAGGAGAAATTCTGATCACACCGTTAAAGATGGCCAATGTTGCCGCGATCATTGCGAATAAAGGATATTACTATACACCGCACGTCATTCATGGCATTGGTGAGAAAAAAACATTGAAACCAGAATATGCAGTGCGGCATGAAACCGGCGTTGCAGCACACAATTTCGATCCGGTTATTGAAGGAATGCTTGGGGCCGTGGAAGGCGGAACGGCCCGGAGGTCGAAAGTGGAGGGGATATCCATTGCCGGCAAGACAGGAACGTCACAAAACAAACGCGGTATGGACCACTCCATATTTATTGCGTTTGCACCGGTTGAAGATCCAAAAATCGCTATTGCCGTTTTTGTAGAAAATGCGGGAGCAGGGGGTTCGGCGGCTGCGCCGATTGCCAACCTGATCATCGAAAAATATCTTACAAGAAAGGTTACAAATAAAGCGCTTGAAAAACGGATTATGGAGGCCGACTTTATGAAAAACGTCATTTTGCCTGCACCACCCAAACAGATCATCAAGGATACCTCAAAGAGAAGACAGGGCATTCCGATGGTTCGGGAAGAAAAACCATTGCCGAAAGTAATCAACTGGTTTAAGAGATTCTAGTCAGTTATCCTGTTCACAGTCAGATCATCAAAATTTTTAATAGTAAGTAAATGGAAGAGGGAAAACCTATAACCAAAAATGTCGATTGGCTGGTCGTGTTGATCTACATCGCCTGTCTTGGGATAGGATGGGTGAATATTTATGCGGCGGTTTATAATCCGGAAACACACAGCAGTATTTTCGATTTATCGAACAATGCAGGAAAGCAGCTAATGTGGATCGGAACGACCTTTATACTGATCATTTGTATCCTGGTTATCGATTATAAGTTTTATGAAACCTTCTCATTTATAATTTATGCGATCGTGATTTTTTTACTGGTCGTCGTGCTTTTTGCCGGTTCGAATATCAACGGATCACGTTCCTGGATCAAATTTGGGGCCATTTCCTTGCAGCCGGCGCAGTTTACCAACCTGGCGGTCAGTCTGGCAATCTCGAAATATTTAAGTGATCCGGCCATCAGCTTAACCAGAAAACTGAAAGATTATTATCCCATCATCGGTATCATTGTGCTGCCATCCATCCTGATTCTTCTGTCAAATGAGACGGGCTCCATGCTGGTATTTGCTTCATTCGCGATCATACTGTATCGTGAAGGTATGCCTGGATTTATTCCGGCCATTGGTATCGTCTCAGCAGCATTATTGATTATATCACTTCTTTATAACTCCTGGTATATAGCTGGTGTTATTGTTTTTATTGCGGGAATAGTCATCTGGCTGATGCCCGTGATGACCCGCCGGAGAGGGGGTTTGATGGCAACCATTCTGATTGCGATTGTTATGATTTCCATCGTTTTTGGTGTGGATTTTTTCATGAACAATGTTTTGCAAAAACATCAGCGCGGCCGTATCATGGTCCTTTTGGATCCGGATTCAGATCCACGCGGTATTGGCTGGAACGTAATTCAATCGAAAATTGCCATTGGGTCGGGAGGGTTTAGCGGCAAAGGATTTTTGCAGGGCACCCAGACAAAGTTTGATTTTGTCCCGGAACAAAGTACCGATTTTATATTCTGTACCGTAGGTGAGGAGCATGGCTTCATCGGGACCGCCGTAGTTGTCACGTTGTTTATTCTGCTGATTTCCCGTCTCGTCATTCTGGCTGAACGACAGCGAAGCCGGTTTGCGAGAGTTTATGGTTACTGTGTCGCCGGGATTTTCTTTTTCCACTTCCTGGTAAATGTTGGCATGACCATAGGCTTAATGCCTGTTATCGGCATCCCGCTCCCATTTTTCAGTTATGGAGGTTCGTCATTATGGTCGTTCTCGGTCCTTCTGTTCATCTTCTTGAAAATAGACGCGCAAAGGCCTTTCACTTTATCCAGAGGATAAAAGTTAATTGTGAAGCAATAAAATCAATGGTTGCTTTTAAAGCTTTCCGGCTGCCAAAATGAGAAGAACCCAGCCCACGATTAATAATAAACCACCGATAGGGGCGGTAGCACCAAATTTTGTGATTCCGGTAAAGCAAATTGCATACAATGATCCCGAAAATATTAATACACCAAATATAAATGCATGGCCAGACCAGCCCAGTAGTTTTACGGCATCATCTCCCGCTCTTTGCAATAATAATCCTACCAGAACCATCGCGATTGCATGGTAAAACTGATATTTGACGGCAGTTTCAAAATTGTCCATTCTTCCGGAAGCTTCCAGCATTCCTTTTAGTGCATGTGCTCCAAATGCGCCAAGTGCCACAGCCAGTGCCCCAAAAAGCCCGCCGGCTTGAATTATAAATTTCATATAAAATAAAAGGAAAGTTGATAGTAATGTTAAACGGCAAAACTGTGCATATTGAAAAACCGTACAACTGCTTCAGGCAAAGTTAGGTTTGAGAAAAGCGCTAACCAACTCTTGATTCATATTTCTTTATTAACTTGCAGTCTGAATATCCGGCGACAATTATTGAGTCCGGGCAAAATTTTGAAAATGACTATTGAACGTTTTATCCAGCTCTGGACACACCGCTATTTTAAATATACCCACATATTTAAAGCTCATCTGAAAGGTTATCAGGCCTGGCTTTATTTTAAGTCTGCCAAAGCCGGAGTTCTGAAGGGGAAGGATTTGATTGCCATCATCAGGACTGAACATTTTGGTGATATCGTTGCAGCGGAACCGATTTCGAGGTATGTGCGCTCGCTTCATCCCAACGCCCATATTGTCTGGTTTGTCAAGCCTGCTTACCACGAACTGGTTGATTACAATCCCGCGATTGATGAAACATTCAAAGAATTTTGTGTTACCCAGCGCAGGGTATTATTAGATACCGGGATCTTCGATAAGATATATCCGTTACAATTCAGCAATAATAATCACTGTGCCAAATGTCAGGTATATTTGCATAATCCGGTTGCCGAGCAGAAAGGAATTAACGTAAATACCTATTTCAATTTTGGAAATCTGCTTGAAGTTTTCGCGCAGACAGCGAACCTGACCGGCGAAAAAGGACCTTTTCCTGCAGACGATTCTCCGAGGTTATATTTACAGGAAAATCACCGCCAGAAAGTGGATACCCTGGCATTGCCGGAAAAGTTTATCGTGTTGCATTGTCAGTCCAACTACGCCCCGAAAGACTGGCCTGCCGAACGATGGAATCAGCTGATCGTTTGGCTGGCTGCTAACTATGCCTATCATATCGTCGAAATTGGTCTGGTCAGTAACCTGTCGGTCAAAACACCGGTCTATCATAATTTATGCGGCAAACTATCGATTCTTGAAACTGCCGAAGTGATCCGGCGGGCAGATTTTTTTATTGGCCTTGATAGCGGACCGTCCCATCTGGCAAATGCGGTTGGCACGAACGGTGTCATCTTGATGGGTTCCCTGGGTGAGTTCCCGTCTTATAATCCATATTCTGGAAAATATGGCAGGCAGGAAAACGCCGTTTTTGTTCGAAAGGAAGGTTCTCCCTGTGCAGATCTTTCCTTTGATTTTGTAAAAGACAACGTGGCCGCAGCTTTAAGCAACTGATAGAAGAGGGAAGCAGTAAGTTCAAACACTGCTTTCCCCTGTTTATTATCTTGCGCCGAAAATAGCGCTGCCTACGCGAACCAGCGTACTTCCTTCTTCGATGGCAATCAGAAAGTCTCCGCTCATGCCCATCGATATTTCCTGCATACGCACATTTGCTTTTTGATATCCTTTAAAAGATTCGAAGAGGTTTTTAAGCGTTCGGAATTCCTGACGGATTTGTGCCTGATCATCTGAGTTGGATGCCATGCCCATAAGCCCGACAATCTCAATATTTTGCAGAACATCCAGTTCTGGCGATTCCATTATTTCCCTTGCCTCCGTCTCAGACAAACCGAATTTCGTATCTTCCTCCGCGATAAATATCTGCAGGAGACATTTAATGACACGGTCATTTTTCTTTGCCTCTTTATTGATTTCTTTTAATAGTTTAAACTGATCAACCGAATGCACCAGCGTAACGTAAGGCGCCATGTATTTTACCTTGTTGGATTGCAGATGACCGATCATATGCCACTCAATGTCTTTCGGCAAGGCTTCATACTTGGCAGTCATTTCCTGAACCTTGTTTTCGCCAAAACGGCGGAATCCGCTGTCATACGTTTCTTGTAAAACTTCAATTGGTTTGGTTTTAGTAACAGCAATTAAACGGGCTCTGCCATTCACTTGTTCTTCTATTCCGGCTATATTTTCAGCAATTGCAGACATGTTGGCGTAATATTTATGATAATGAACCGCTTAGATTATAGAAATGGGACTTACTTTGTATAAATCGGCCTAAACGTGTTTCAAAATTGAAAAAAACATAGTTCTTTTACCAATTAATTTAAAATTTAACTCTCTATATGGACTATAATCAAGAGCAAAAGCAGGATCGGAAAACTCTTTTATGGGCTGCTCTGGCCGTTTTAGCATTGCTTAATTTGGTACTTGTTTATTTTATATATCACGAAAAACAAGAGAATAAGGTTAAAGATGATATTATTACAGCGAAAACGGAGGAAGTTTTGTTTACAAAAACTAAGCTTGACTCTATTTCCGCGGAACTCGATACGAAAATTGCAGAAATCCAAAAACTGGGCGGTAGCGTTGATTCATTGATCGAGCTGAAGAAGCAACTTGAAAAAGATAAGCAGGAACTGAAGAACGTCAATAATTTTTCGGCTGCCAATTTTGACAAGAAGATTAAATCTTACGAACAGGTTCTGTCTCAAAAGGATACTGAAATTTCGAACTTGCGGGAGGAGCTGGGCATTGTTACCAATAAGAACCAGGAATTGAGCCAGCAGGTTTCAGGTCTGGAATCAGAAAGGCAGCAGCTAAATGATTCTGTGGTAAATTATTCTGCACAAAACAGAGAATTGGCCGAGAAAGTAACGCTGGCTTCGGCATTACGCACAGAAGAACTTGCTATCAATGCCGTATCATCCAAAGGAAAAGAGCGTGAAGGTGGAAAGTATAGAGCAAAACGTATTGATAAGCTAAAAGTTAGCTTCAAACTTGCCGAAAATGCCGTTGCAAAACAGAATGAAAAGGACATTTTTTTAAGGATTCTTGATCCCGAGGGTGCAGTATTGTCTGATATGGCAACCGGATCAGGTGCGTTTAGCTACAATGGGAAGGAAATGATATACAGCTCGAAGCAGACGATAAATTTTAACAATACGCGTCAGGCAGTGGATATTTATTACGGCCGAGGTGGAATTCCAATGAAAGATGGAAAATATTCGATCGAGGTCTATAGCGAAGGCTTCAAAATAGGTCAGGGCGATTTTACGGTAAAATAATCTGTAACCGCCTAACTTTCTGATAAATATGAACAGGGCTTGGAATTGTCAATTCCAAGCCCTATTTTTGCACCCTCATTATGGATTCCAGTAGTCTGTAATGGGATCAAAAATCAATTTATATTTAAATATTTGCCGTATGTCTAAGCAGTATGAAACGGTGTTCATTCTAACTCCCATCTTGTCTGAGGCTCAGATGAGGGACGCCGTTGAAAAATTCCGTACGCTTATCACTGATAATGGTGGTTCGCTTGTACACGAAGAAAACTGGGGATTGCGTAAGCTAGCCTACCCCATCCAAAAGAAAAACACAGGTTACTACACTGTGTTTGAGTATGCATCTGAAGGAGGAGCCGTTGTTGACGTTCTGGAAACAGAATTCCGTCGTGACGAACGCATTTTGCGTTTCCTGACTATCGCCCTTGACAAAGATTCTCTTGCTTACAACGAGAAGAAACGTAAAGGACTGGTTGGAAGAAAGAAGGAAGAAACAACAACTGAATCAAAAACCGAAGCATAAGCTATGTCACTCGTAAACGAACCGGTTGAAAAAAACATCAACCGCAAAAAATACTGCCGTTTTAAGAAAGCGGGTATTAAATACATTGATTACAAGAATCCTGACTTTTTGTTGAAACTTGTAAATGAGCAGGGGAAAATCTTGCCACGTCGTCTTACAGGTACTAGCTTGAAATACCAGCGTAAAGTATCTCAGGCAATTAAAAGAGCACGTCACTTGGCTTTATTGCCATTTGTTGCTGATCAATTGAAATAAAATAGAAAGAGATACTAACAATGGAAATCATACTAATAACTGATATTGCCGGAGTAGGTTATAAGAACGACATCGTGAATGTAAAAGCGGGTTTCGGTCGTAATTACCTTATTCCGCAGGGTTTTGCCTTATTGGCTAATGACTCTAATCGTAAAATCGTTGCAGAAAACGTCCGTCAGGCTGCTCATAAAGCTGAAAAGCTTAAGAAAGATGCAGAAGATATCGCCTCTGCGATCGGTGATCTTACAATTGACATCCGTACAGTAGTTGGAGAAAGCGGCCGTATTTTTGGACGTGTTACCAACACACAGGTGGCAGACGTACTTAAATCAAAAGGTTTTGATATCGACCGTAAGAAAATTACTGTTGATGATGTAAAATCGGTTGGTACTTACTCAGCATTGATCGATCTGCACAAAGAAGTGAAACACAAAGTAACTTTGAATGTAATCGCAGCTGAAGATTAATCATTAGTCTTCTTCGATATAAAAAAAGACAATCCGAAAGGATTGTCTTTTTTTATATCATCTGTTTTACTGGTCTGAAAGCCGGAGGCCGGCTGATGACAGTTTTTACAATGCCGGGATACGTAAAACCTGTCCGGGGTAAATTTTATCCGGATGGGATAACATCGGTTTATTTGCTTCGAAAATCACCGGATATTTCATCATATCTCCATACACCGCTTTTGCGATAAGAGAAAGTGTATCTCCTTTTACAACCGTATGATATGTTGCTTCCGGAGCAGGCGCAGCCACTTTTAAGCGGTTGTCCACAATCTTAACACCTTCAACGTTACCGACTGCAAGTGCAATTTTCTCAGAGTCTTCCTGTTTAGCCACTTCGCCTTCGATCGTAACCGTGTCAGTAGAAGTTTTAATGGTCAGTGCGTTATAAGGAAGCCCAAGTTGTTTTACATGCGCTAGAAGGGCGCTGGCGCGTAACGGTTCTGCTTCCGGTGTTGGCGCAGCAGCTTCTTTATGAAAAATTTTTTCTCCAACTCCTTGAAAAAAAGAGATAAGTCCCATCGTAAAAATTTGGTTTTGTGTGTAAAAAATTGATTTAATCTTAGAGTCAAAGCTAAGCTATTTTTTGAATAGAATAACTTTAAGACGCTTTTTAATAGAAATGTCACAATTCCGACCTGAGAACTTTATACATTTTTTACTGCGTTTACATTGCTCAACTTCGTACTTTTGTATGACACTTCACTAAATACAATTATTATACCCGCCTGGCATGAACCGCAACGAATCTCTCCTGAAATTAGAAAATGAGTTATTTGATATTTGTATAATCGGAGGAGGGGCGAGTGGGGCAGGCTGCGCGCTGGATGCTGTTTTGAGAGGTTATAAGGTAGCATTGATCGATAAAAATGACTTTGCAGCAGAAACTTCGTCCCGGTCTACAAAACTGATTCATGGAGGTGTCCGCTACCTGGAACAGGCATTTAAGAATTTTGATTTTGGGCAGTTGAAACAGGTGCGGCACGGACTTGAAGAAAGGCATATTGTGTTGAACAATGCGCCTCATCTGGCCAGGCCGCTGGCTTTGATGACTCCTGTAAGCTCCTGGATAGAAGGTCTTTATTTTAGTATAGGTCTTCGGATGTATGATTGGTTTGCAACCAATGACAGTCTGCCAAAAAGTAAATGGCTTAAAAAGGATGAGGTTTTGGCAAGGATACCGACCTTAAATAAAACCAAACTGCATAGTGCCGTCATGTACTACGACGGCCAGCTCGACGACGCCCGATATTGTCTGGCACTTGCGCAGTCTGCGTCAGAAGCAGGAGCTGTCGTCGCAAATTATATAGAAGTTTTAGGTTTTGAAAAGAATCAGCAAGGTAAACTGGATGGTGTTAAGGTAACTGATACCCAAAGTGCTAAGGGCTTCACGATTAAGGCAAAGCTGGTCATTAATTGTACCGGACCTTTTTCTGATAAGATCCGTCATTTTGCCAATAACAATTTACCGGGGAGAATCCGACCCAGTAAAGGCGTACACGTTGTCCTCCCATATGAAGTTCTGAACAGCGACCATGCGATGCTGATTCCCAAAACACCGGACGGAAGGGTTGTATTTGCAATTCCATTTGAAGGGTCCATGCTTTTAGGAACAACGGATACCGAGTCGGATGACCTGGAGACTGAGGCGAAACTTAACAAATCGGAAGTGGATTATTTGGTGAGTACACTTAATCCATATCTTGCAGACAAAATAGATATTTCAAAGATCAAAGCAGGTTTTGGTGGTCTTCGGCCGCTGCTTTCGGCAGACCCAAACAAGTCAACAAAGACTTTGCTACGTGACCATGAAATTGAAATTGATCCGGTTTCTGGTCTGGTCAGTCTTTTAGGTGGCAAGTGGACCACCTACCGTCTGATGGCAAAAGACACCATCGATCAGGCAGATCAACTGCTGGGACAGCATAATGAGTGCCTGACTGCCACGCATATGCTCGTTGGCGGAGCAAACTATGATTATAATTCCTGGCAATACCTGGCAAAAGATTACAATTTGCCGGAAGATGTCTGTAAGCATCTTGTGAAAAAGTATGGAAGCAGGGCCGGGGAGGTTGCCAAGCTCACAACATTTAACGACCCGCTGAAAGAAAAGCTGCATCCGGAGTATCCTTATATCAAGGCAGAAATATTATACGCCGTCCGAAATGAAATGGCTGTAACTCCCAGGGATATTTTGGCGAGAAGAATTCGGTTTGAGATCACGGACTGGCAGGCAACGCTACATGTTTTATCGCAGGTTGTCGGCCTTATGGCACCCGAACTGGGCTGGGATGATGTGGAAAAAGCCGCACAGATATCCCGGTATACCATCCAGTTAACACATTTTATGACGGAAGCGGCGGGGGCAGGAGCGAAAGAGCGGTTATAAAAAAATAATTTAACATGTTTATAAAGGATACTTACTGCATATCACCGCAGCATACTTATGATGATTCTTTCTTTGAAAACGATCCGGAAATCCATGTTGGCAATCGGTACACTGCGCTGGAGCCCCCATACGGGTCACTAATACCTGCGGGATTGTTAAGAAGAATGGGGAAGTCGGTGCGGATGGGCGTCGGCGCCGCGTTGCCGCTGATCGAGCGGAATCCCGGACTGGATGGGATCATCCTGGCTACTGCGAACGGCGGGCTCGCTGATTCTCTGAAATTCCTTAATCAGATTGTAGAATATCAGGAAGGTACTTTAACACCTACAAATTTCGTTCAGAGCACCCCCAATGCCCTTGCCGGAAATCTGGCATTGATGAGCAAGAATACCGGATACAATACCACCCATGTAAACAAGGGGTTAGCTTTCGAAGCTGCTTTGCTGGATGCGTTTTTGTTAATGGAGGAAAAAAAAGCGAAGTTTTTGCTGTTGGGAAGTGTAGAGGAAATATCAGATCATAATTACAATATTGACATGCTGGCCGGTTCCTATAAAAAGGAAGAGACTAATTCTGATACTTTGTTTGGCTCTGATACTGCCGGAACGGTTTGCGGGGAGGCCGCGGTCATGTTTGTTGCAGAGGCGGAAAGATCAGCAAGTTCGCTTGCAGAAATTGTGAATGTCGAACAAATCAGTTATGCGGATGAAGCGAAGCTAAGGAAGAAGTTAACCGATTTTCTGCAACGCAATCATACCACAGAAAACGAAATAGACGCCTTGATTTTAGGATTGAGTGGTGATAACAGGACTGATCACTGGTATCATTGGCTGCACGAAAATATATTTCCGAACAGTGCTATTTACCATTTTAAAAATCTGACCGGAGACTTTCCAACCGCCTCAGCATTCGCAACCTGGCTGGGGGTGAAATTACTTAACGGCATGCAGTTGCCTCAAAAAACAATTTTCAGGCAAGATTCTAAAAACAAAGTTGAGAAGATATTGGTCTATAACCACCACAAAGGCGATCAGCATGGATTTATTCTGCTGTCAAAATGAGCGATCTGTGATGCAAATCCTGCGCATGACAGATCGCTGATCGCTGCCTGAAATTTTATTCATCTAAACTTTTCTCTTTCATTTTAATAACCTTCGCAAGCGTTGGAAGGATCGTGTCGTGTTTTTTTACAAACGGATTCGATTTATCCCAGACATACCCTGCTAAAACTGAGCAGATCTGGTTTTTGATATCATTCTGAATGTTTTTGGCAAAAACGATCGTCTGAAAATCACCGCTATACCACCCGGTAACGTAACTGCGGAAAACATTAATCCCGCCCTGGACCACATCTTCATATTCTGTTTTCCAATCAACATTTTCTCCCTGTAGATGCTTATGCGTCATCTTGGCTGAAAGAAGTCCGGATGCTGTGGCAAAAGTAACACCTGATGAAAAGATCGGATCCAGGAATTCTGTACTGTTTCCTGACAACACAAAACCTTCACCATACATTTGTTTGACACCGACGGAATACCCTAAAATATGTTTCGGCTCCCATTTTAGCTCGGCATCGACAAAACGGCCATTCAGGTCCTTAAATTCACGAATAAAATTTTTGTATTTTTCACCGTTGTTTTCTGCTAGTTCTTCAATTTTTTCCCGATCGCTGACGATACCTACCGACGTAGATCCATCAGAAAAAGGTATCGCCCAGATCCAGGATTTATTTTGATCGAAGGAATGAACAAATATATTATTGCTCGCTTTTTCACTTCGGTTTTTGTCTTCGAGGTGCGAAAATACTGCACCTCTGGGAGTAAACGAAGAAGGTTTGCTCAGATCAAAAAGTCTGGGTAATACCCGTCCGTATCCGCTGGAATCAATAATGAATTTCGATTCTACCTTAAAAATACTGCCTTGCGCATCCTTATACTCTACTATTTGCCGGTCCTTACCACAGGTTACATGAAGTACTTCACAGGCAAAATTTACATCTACCCCTTTGGCTCTCGTTGCTTCTGCGAGCGTCAGATCAAAATCTGCACGTTTTACTTGCCATGTCCATGACCAGCCCCCGGTATATTGTTCTTCGAAAAAAAACTCACATCGTTTGTCGCCTTTCATAAAAGCGGCACCTGTTTTTTTCTGAAAGTTTTTAGCGGTTACTGCATCCAGCAAGCCAGCCTGTTCCAGATGCTCCATGCAGCATGGCAAAAGACTTTCTCCAATCTGGAAACGTGGAAAATTTTCTTTTTCTAAGATTATGACATCGTATCCCTGAATTTTTAAATAAGATGCAGCGACGGTTCCCGCCGGGCCGGCACCAATGACTACAACATCAACTTTTTGCATGGCTAAGCATTTTTGACTTTTTGAATGAGTTTATCTTTATCTACAAAGGAAAAACAAGTCACAAAAGCACTGACGGTAACCCCCAATATTCCATGCATGGAAATATTTTGTCCGGTCAAATGCAGATTCGGAATTCTGGTTTTTGTATTGATCTGTGTTCTGGTCGGTGAGGACGAGTTTTTCATCACGCCATACAGCGACCCATCGTTATTGCCAATGTAATCCCGGAAAGTCAGCGGGGACGCACTGTGGACCGCTTTGATCTTCTCCCGTATACCCGGGAAAACTTCCTCAACGCGCCTGAGTACCTGCTCTTCTCTATTTTTTTTAAATTCTTCATAACCTTCACCTCGTTTACCAGGCTCAGCAACCGTATGCAGGGTATCAGCCCAGCGGGCAGTTTCCTCAGCATTCATATAGGTCATCACAGACATGGATTCAGCATATTCACCATGTTTTGAAATGTAAGGAGTACATATGAAATAAGTTTGCGGCCAGGTCTGCTTGTCATAGTCTATACCTCCCCAGACATCCTCAATATGGTGCTGGTAAATGTTGTAATTTAAATAACCGAAAGATTTCTCATGAAATGAAAAGTGTACGAGGAAGGTGGAAATACTATTTTTCAACCCTTTGATTCTGTTTCTGTAAACCTGTAAAAACCGCTGCTCTCCAAAGATGTCAATGGTTACAGCTGGGTGAACATTGGATATATACTGCCTGCCGCTGTATTTCTCTCCGTTTTCAAGAACCACTGCGCTGATTTCACCAGCTTCATTGTATTCAGCACCTACCACTTTTTTATGCTTCAAAATCTCTCCCCCAAAACTTCTGATATTTTTACTCAGCTGAATGGCAATTTGTGAGCCGCCATCGATAAATTTATAGGCACCGGACAGGTAGCTATTCATTATCAGCGCATGCACATAAAAGGGCGTCATATCCTTAACCCCTGCATACAGCTGATTGGAGCCGGCCAACACGTTTCTCAGTCTTTCATTGGCCGTGATCGAAGCAATGTAATCGTGGGCGTTCAACTCAAGCATACTTGAATCCATCTGGTAATTTTCACCGGAAACTTCAAGATTGTATAAGGGAAACTTCTTACATACCTCTTTAATTTTGTTGCAATAGGTTTCAATTGCTTCCTTTTCATCAGGAAAGTAAGCATTCATATTTTTCCTGAATTCTTCGTAACCCTGACCATAAGCATACTCCGAACCATCATCGAATCGGATCACATCAAATCTGTCATCATCCATTCGTTTTAATTTCATCTTATCCAGGATCCCGAAATATTTGAAAAACTGGTACAGGTTTTCTCCCTGATCCATACTTCCAACATAGTGAACGCCTGTATCAAAGATCGCCTTATCACGACTATAGACCTGCAAATGGCCGCCGATCTGGTGATTTTTTTCAAGCACTATAACCTTGTGCCCTTCCGATGCAAGAATATACGCACAGGCCAGCCCGCCAAGACCACTTCCAATGATAACAAAATCATATTCTTTTCCGGACTCTTTCAGCATGAATTCTATTATAAAACGTAATCTAAAATTGGTTAGTCGGTAGAAATTTCTGCAAGTTTTATAGAAATTCTGAAATAATCATTTTCTGCTGAGTAAACGGTTCTGCGCGATGTTACGGGGCGCAAACGTTTTTTTACTCATTCTTTCTCAGGATGAACAGTACATTGGAGGTCTTTTGCGAATGTTGCTGCATTTCAAAATTCAGGTCGTAACCTGCGGCAAAGTGCCTGATATCCGCGGAACTGAAAAAATGAAATGCTCCTTCTTTTTTATTAAAGGAAAACAAGCCGGTAGACAGCGCTTCTGAACGCTCCGTATTTTTATGCTTTTCCTCAAGATCTGTTATTCCATCCCGGATAAATAAAATTCCGCCCTTGTTGAGTGCTTCGGCACAGCGTTTCAACACATCCTGCTGTTTTTTTTCTGACAAATAGTGCAGGATATCATTTAAAAATATGACATCCTGCTTTTCTACTTTCGAAGCGCTGATATCTGCATACTCAAACTGAAGATTATCTGTTTTGTTATAACTGTTTTGTGCGATAAGAATTTTATCCTCATCATAGTCTATCCCTTTTATCAGTCTGGTTTCATTTTTATAATGAAGAAAAAATGACAAATATCCATAACCGCAGCCGATATCCAGAATTTTCCTGCGATGGCCGATCCATTCATTGTATTGGGCGAAATTTTCAGCTTCAAGGTTCCATTTTGTTTTAAAATACCACTCCAGAACCGGCCCTTTGAATACGTAATTAGTAAAAACTTTATGTTTAAGGTATGCTGTACCCTCCATCTCATCCTGATACAGCGCATATGCTGTTTTAAAATGAGCTGCGATACTTTTTGTTTTATCCCGGAGCGTTTCTCCCCAAACCGGATCGCTGTAAGTCAGCCGGGGCAAAACCCGGACATTCAGGGCGCCAGGGCGAATAAGGAAGTCATTTTTTGGTAAGGTGTCAGAAGCACCATGAATGAGGATCGGCTGGATGTCAAGGTTGAGCTCCTGTGCCAGATGAAAAGCGCCTTTATGAAAGCGGGCAATTTTGCCATCTTCTGAGCGCGTGCCTTCGGGGAAAACAAGAATTGAGTAGCCCTCAGCTACAAGGGCGCGCATGCTTGTTATATTCTCCTCCGGTCCGGCATCGGTAGGGATGTAACCGGCATACCGGATGACCGGTCCGAAAAAAGGAGAGTTGTAAACCCAGCCTTTCACCATCATGACAATTTTGGGATTGATCATGATCGCCAGCAGAATATCAAGGAACGACGTATGATTGGCAATGTATATCACAGGTTTTGACAAATCCATGTGTTGTGTGCCAGAAAAATTTTTCTTCACATGGGGGCCGGAATAAATCACCGTTTTTGCGAAAAAAGCTAGCGAATGATTCATCATCTCCTTTTTTCGAATTTTGGTATTAGGCAGAAGGCGAATGACGGCCAGTTTTATATTCAGAAAAAGGCAGCCTGACACGAAGTAAGTAAAGCTTGAAATGCTGAGTAAAAATGGCAGAAGCGTTACAGGTGCTTTTTTCTTTTTTATCCGGTTTTCAACAAAAAGCCCGAAAATGGCAGGTTGTACGATGAAAGAAATAAACAAGATGCAGACTATCCCCAATACGCTGATCAAAGCAATGGAATGAATGGCCGGATGTTCGGCGAAAATTAAAACGCCGGTACCGATGATCGTTGTCAACGCCGATAATACGATGGCAGATTGGTAGGAGCGAAGGGTATCCTTTCCAAATTTATATTTGCTTAACAAACCTTCCGTAACGAAAATGCTGAAATCGTCGCCCAGGCCGAAGATGAAAGTGGTAATCACAACGTTGACGAAATTAAATTTGATGCCTAAAATGGCCGCAATGCCAAGGATCCAGATCCAGCTGATGACCATAGGTAAGAATGACAGGATGGTCAGCTCGATCCTTCCATAAACGATTAGCAGCGTGATGAAAACGATTGAGGCTGAGATTAATAAAATATAGTTGAAGTCGTCCTTTACCATCGTCAGGAGTTCTTCTGCAAGTTCGCCACGATCAAAGATTTCAACACCTTTAATTTTACGCAGCTCAGATTTGACACCAGCCAGCTGCTCCTGCGATGCAACGACGGTTGTGATCAATGTTGTTTTTGTAGCATTGCTTTCGATCAGATTATTCAGTCCCAGTTCACTGAAAAGAACTTGTTCTTCAACCGGATTGTCGTTTTCTCCGGCAATCCAGCGCTTGAAGTCATTGAACGCATCTTGATTAAAGCCGTTTTCTGAGGCGGCTTTGTCCACGGCCGAAAACGTCAGGTTCTCTGTATTTTCGTTCCAGAAGCTGCGCCACCTTTCCAACCGCTCCTGGCGGAGCTGTTCGGGAACCAGAAAAGAACCGGAGGATACAAAGCCTTTTACCAGGCTGTCCTTTTTTAATTTTGTCAGTTTTTGATAAACCAGATAATTCTTTTCCTCCGCATTTTGAAGATTTTTATCCATCGAGAATACGTAGATCCTCTTTTCTGTTGCAGGATTCAGCCCTGTTAAAGCCTGTTCTTTTTCCTTAAGGCCGGCATCATGGATACTTAGATTTTCGAAACTGCTGTCAAATTCAGTGAAGCGGGAGTAGTACAGGAAAACGAAGGTGAGTATTGCAACCAGCCATAAAACAGCTGATCTGAATCTTCCGGATATTTTGGGGAAACTAAAAAGTTTGATCTCCCCAGGAATTGTTTTATAATTGAAGGAAAAGGCCTGTAAGATCACAGGAAGACCGACCAGCGTAAAAAGTGCAGCGCCGGACAGGCTGAGTGAGGCAAAAAGTCCGAAATCCTGCAGGACGACAGAATTGGCGAAATGAAGCGCACTGAAAGCCAGAATGGTTGTCAAACTGCCGGTTAGGAGTGGCTCGCTTACCTCCCTGACCGCCACTTTTATGGAGCCGGTATGTCGTAAATGGGTGAAAAAATGAAAGGAATAGTCAAGCAAAATCCCGAAGATGACAGCGCCGGTTGCAAGCGATATTCCTGAAATCTCTGGTCTCAAATAGCCAATGACGCCGAGGGCAAAGACACCGCCAAAAATGGCCGGAAGAACAATAAAAAATGGAATCGATATTTTCCGGTAATAGACCACGAGCATCAGCATTATTGCGGAAAGGGCAATGATCATTGTCATATACGAATCGTGCTTGACCTGTATAGCATTCCGGGCAGCGATTTCAAATGTACCGAAATAGGTAAATTTATTGTTCGGATGCTGGGTCGCCCAGGCCTTTTTAAAGTTCTCAACCTGGTGATACAGCTCGATATTTTTTGCAGAATTGCCTGAATCATAATTTGTTGCGGCCATGACGATCACCTGTTTTCTGTCTTTTGAAAACATCAGTCCGTCGTCAACCGTCATCCCGTTTGCATTGTTGATCTCATTCAGATCCCGAAAATATTTTCCGGAAATTCCAATAGGGTCATTAAGAATATACTGCCTCAAAAATGTTCCTCCCGGGGTCAGGAGCTGTTTGTAGGAAGCTGTTATTGCATATCGGACAGAATCCGGATTTATTTTATCCTGTATATGCCGGTAATAGGAAGAGTCAATCAGTTCGGGGAAGCGTGCGTAGGTATAGTCATAAACATCCTGCTGGATATTGGGGCGTATAGACTGAATGTTTTTGATGTAACCTGTCGTATATTTAGCTAGCGAATCGGAAAAGTTTTCCGCCATTACCCTTGCATTTTCAGTGTCCCCATCGGCGGGCACACCGACCGAAAATACAATTTGATTGATGATGCTTTTATTTTCGACCAAACGGTTGAATTCTTCGAAGGACTTTCCTTTAGGCAAAGTTGAAAATATGCTTTCAGTGATCCTCAACTTTGATATCCCCAATCCGAGAATGCCCAGTATAAGAAGCAGAAGAATAAAGAAAAGGGTTTTTTTTCTGGAAAGGAGGGTGTTTAGCCTAAGTAGTAAGTCTCCAATCATTGGATTTTGAACGTGATTTTGGGGTAAATTTAAACAAATGTAAGAGTCCTGACAATATATTGATGTTCAGCGCCGCTAAATAGCGTTTCTTGTCAAAGCCATAAAAAAAGATTTATTTTACATGGTTTTTAATTACAGTAACTATAAATGAATAGTATCTCATTAGCTCAGATTGAGCAGTATGCCATTGATAAAAAGGAATTTCAATTAGCAGAGGACGCACTCAACAACGTTTCAAAGTCGTTTAATTTCTTAACAGAATTTTCAAAAGATAAAATTATCTACGGTATCAATACCGGATTTGGCCCTATGGCCCAGTATCGGATTGATACAGATAAATTAAATCAGCTTCAATATAATCTGATCAGGAGCCATTCGAGCGGGATCGGCAAAGCCCTGGACGAAACGTATGCGCGCAGTGTAATGGTTGCCCGGTTGAATTCGTTTCTGCAGGGAAATTCAGGAATTAGTGTTGGTGTCATTCAGCAGCTGATTTTATTTTTGAATCATGGAATAGTGCCTGAGATCTTTGAACATGGTAGTGTGGGAGCAAGTGGCGATCTTGTTCAGTTGTCTCATTTGGGATTAAATCTCATTGGAGAGGGGTATGTTTATGAAAATGGGGTTCGTCATAAAACGGACGCTGTACTTGCGAAACACGGTATTGCCCCATTGAAAATGGAGCTTCGCGACGGGCTCGGCCTGATCAACGGAACTTCCTGCATGACCGGGATTGCAGCAGTGAATCTGATCTATGCCCAGCGCCTTGTTCAGTGGTCCATTGCGGCTTCATCCATGTTGAATGAAATAATGGGTGCTTTTGATGATTCGTTTTCGAAGGAACTGAATGCTGTAAAACATCACAGAGGACAGCAGTATGTAGCGCAGCAAATGCGTGAATTTCTGGCAGACAGCGGAATGATCCGTAACCGGGAAGAATTATTCAAAGATGACAAGGCGCTTCAGACGCGCGAATTTGAAAGAAAAATCCAGGAATATTATTCTATCCGTTGTGTGCCTCAGATCATCGGTCCGATTGTCGATACGATCAATTATGCACAGGAAGTCGTTGAAAACGAATTAAATTCTACAAACGATAACCCGATTGTCAGGCCTGACGAGGATAATGTTTTCCATGGCGGTAATTTCCATGGCGACTATATTTCATTGGAAATGGACAAGGTTAAAATTGTCCTGACCAAGCTTTCCATGCTTATGGAACGGCAGCTTAACTTTCTGATGAACAGTAAGCTGAACGGCAAGTTTGCTCCGTTCCTAAATGCCGGTACCTGGGGTTTAAACTTTGGTTTTCAGGGAATTCAGTTCACTGCCACTTCTACAACAGCCGAGAATCAGGCATTGTCGACTTCGATGTATGTGCACAGTATTCCCAACAACAACGATAATCAGGATATTGTAAGCATGGGAACCAACAGCGCGGTTCTTGCAAAAAAGGTTCTAGAAAATACATATCAGGTCATGTCGATTCATGTGATGGCGATTTGCCAGGCCATCGATCTTCTTGAAACTGAGGAAAAAGAAAAATTATCGCCCAAAACGAAAGCGATATATGATCAGATCCGATCGAAAGCGCATTTCATAAAAGAAGATGTGGTGCCGTTTGAAAGTATCGCGGAAGTATGTAAACTAATTAAAGAAACCCCGTTTAATATATGAATTGTGCACTTGTAACAGGAGCATCAAGAGGACTGGGTAGAGCAATAGCGATTCAGCTGGCAAAAGATCATGGACTTTTTATTCTGGTCAATTATTCAGCCAATGCGTCGGCTGCGGAGGAAACCCTTGCCGAGATCAGGATGAATGGTGGGGATGGTGAGCTTTTGCAGTTTAACGTGCAGACAAAGACCGAGGTTGACGAGGTTCTTAACAGCTGGCGGGAGCGAAATGAGGAAAAGTTTATCAGTGTGCTGGTGAACAATGCGGGCATAACACGGGATGGACTTTTTATGTGGATGCCGGAGAAAGATTGGGATGATGTGCTGAATACTTCCACAAAAGGTTTGTTCAACGTAACCCAGCAAATTATACAGCAAATGCTTCGCAAGCGTTCAGGAAGAATCATCAATATTGCTTCTGTTTCCGGCTTGAAAGGGGTAGCAGGGCAGACCAATTATTCTGCCGCAAAAGGAGCGATGATCGCATCGACGAAGGCTCTGGCTCAGGAAGTTGCGAAGCGTAAAATTACGGTTAACGCCGTAGCGCCGGGATTTATCACCAGCGATATGACAAAGGACCTGAATGAAGCGGAACTGAAACAAATGATACCGATGAATCGTTTTGGAAAAGCGGAAGAGGTTGCTCATCTGGTAAGCTTTTTGGCATCTGATAAAGCATCGTACATTACAGGAGAAGTGATTAATATCAACGGAGGAATTTATTCATAGAATGGACCACAGAGTCGTAATCACCGGAATTGGTATTTATTCATGCCTTGGAGAAAATCTCGAAGAGGTAAGTAAGTCGTTATACGCCGGGAAAAGTGGTATTATTTTTGATCAGGTCAGGAAAGATTTCGGTTTCCGGTCAGCATTGACCGGTATGGTTCAGGAACCTGATCTGAAACCTTTTCTTTCCAGACGGCAGCGCCTGGGTATGCATCAGCCTGCAATGTATGCCTATATGTCCACAAAGGAGGCCTTGGAGATGGCTAAGCTGGATATTGACTATCTGGAAACGACGGAAACCGGGATCATCTTCGGCAATGACAGCACAGCAGCTTCGATCGTGGAGGCACATGATAAAGCGAGGGAAAAGTTTGATACAACCCTGATTGGCAGCGGTGCAATATTCCAGAATATGAACAGCACCGTCAATATGAACCTGTCAACGATTTTTAAACTCAAAGGGATTAATTTTACGCTAAGCGCTGCCTGTGCGTCCGGTTCGCATTCGATTGGAATGGGCTATATCATGATCAAACAAGGGCTGCAGGAACGGGTCATCTGTGGTGGCGCCCAGGAGATTAATATTGCTGCCATGTGCAGTTTTGACGGTTTGGGGACGTTTTCCACCCGTGAAAATGAGCCGGCAAAAGCTTCCCGCCCTTTTGACAGGGACCGCGACGGCCTGGTTCCGAGCGGTGGGGCAGCGACGGTCATTCTGGAATCTTATGAAGCTGCCGTTAAACGCGGTGCACCGATTCTGGCAGAGGTGATCGGATATGGTTTTTCTTCCAATGGTGACCATATATCAAACCCTAGCATGGACGGGCAGGTCAGGTCGCTGAAAATGGCTTTAAAACAGGCGCAGGTTTCAGTTGACCAGATCGATTATATCAATGCCCATGCCACGTCAACACCTGTAGGTGACAGCAGCGAAGCAAGGGCCATTGCGGAGGTTTTTGGTGCTACCGTACCCGTAAGCTCAACCAAATCCATGACCGGTCACGAATGCTGGATGGCCGGTGCGAGCGAAGTTGTTTATTCGATGCTGATGATGCAGCAAAGTTTTATTGCTCCCAATATCAATTTCGAAAACCCCGACGACGAAACTGCAAAAATCAATATCATAGCAGAAACAAAGGAGCAAAATATCGATTGTTTCCTATCTAATTCGTTTGGCTTCGGAGGAACTAATTCTACCTTAATTATTAAGAAAATTGAGTAAACTCCTGCTGATGGAGGAAGGTAAAATGCTGATTCTAAATCTTGAACTCTGTGTTTTGGGTACTCCAACACCGAAGTTTCCTGGTTCCTGGTATTGCTAAATGACAAAATGCCAGACCACTTTCGCTGCCAAATTTGGATATATGATTTTGATAGCTAGCAGGTTGATAGAATTATTTTGACAATTCGAGAACAATTTGTGTTGTTTCGTCATGATTATCTTAAAATTTAAAGGCAATTTGAAAAGGATAACCAAAGAATAAATTAATTTTGTAGCCATGAATGAAACACTTGTTACAATGGAATTGGGAGAAATTATCGAGGATACCAGGGACTTTTTATCAGAAGAATTTGAGGTTAACCGTAACCTTATTCTTCCTGAAAATAGTTTGAAAGAAACGCTGGATCTGGATAGTCTTGACTATGTGGACCTGGTGGTTTTGATAGAGGAAAACCTGAACATCAAGGTAACAGGTGAAGATTTTAAGGACATCGTAACGTTCGGGGATTTTTATAAGCTTGTGCAAAAGAAATTATCACTGTAATTAATGAGCCGTTGGGATGGTAAAACCAAAGGGTCGTTATTAGGATATAAAATCTTCCTTTATTTAGTTAAGGTGCTGGGTTTAGGGTTTGCCTACAAGCTGTTGAAACTGGTAACCTTTTATTACTATCTCTTTGCGGCAAAGCCAAAAAAAGCACTGCTGGATTTTTATAAGGATGCATTGCAGATCACAGGCACTCCTGCACTAAGGCTGGTAAGGAAAAATTTCTATGTTTTCGGACAGACCTTGTTAGACAGAACTGCTTTTCTATTAGGAAAGGATTCGGCGTTCACACACACTTTTGAGAACGAGCAGTATTTACTGGACATAAGAAATAGCGGCAAGGGCGGAATCTTACTCAGTGCCCATCTGGGAAATTGGGAAACCGCCGGAAATCTGCTTAAAGGAAGAATTACCCCCACAATCAATATCGTGATGCTGGACGCAGAAGTCGAGAGCATCAAAAAATTTATGGATCTGTCTACGGGTGGTTCCAGATTCAACGTCATACCCATCAAAAATGATCTTTCGCATGTCATATCGATACGCAACGCGCTCTTAAACAATGAGTTCGTGGCTATTCATGCGGACAGGTATCTCGAAGGAGCCAGGTTTATTGAGCTGGATTTTATGGGAAAGAAAGCTAGATTTCCATACGGCCCTTTTGTGATCGCTTCGCGGTTCGACGCTCCGGTAACTTTTGTTTTTGCCGCAAAAAACGCGGAATTCAGTTATCATCTAAGTGCAACGGCACCCATCACGCAAAGGATGAAACCAGAGGAAATCGCGGGGCTGTATGTCAAAGAGCTGGAAAAAAAAGTACGTCTGTATCCCGAGCAATGGTTTAACTATTTTAACTTTTTTCAGGCATGATGGTGACAAAAGAACAAATTGCTGAGATCATTCCGCACAGACCTCCGTTTGTCATGATTGATAACCTGATCGAAGTAAGTGAAAACCGTTTTGAATCTGATTTTTTTATCAAAGACGATAATGTTCTGGTCCGGTCGGGTTACTTTGAAGAATCCGGCTTAATAGAAAATATTGCACAAACCTGTGCCGCCGGTTTTGGTTATCTGGATCGTGATAAGCAGGGAGAGCCCAGGATCGGCTTTATCGGTTCGGTCTCTAAACTGGAACTGTTCGAGTTGCCTTTGGCAGAGTCGACGATCCGGACCATTGTTACTCCTACTCACCAATTAGGAAATATTTTCCTGGTTAAAGGCGAGAATTATTTTAATGGGCGTAAATTGCTTGAATGTGAAATTAAAATTGTTGTTACCTGACGGCTTGTTAACGTAGTCTGACGGTTACTCATTAGAATATATGCTCATCTCAGAAATTGAAATTGATATAAGGTTTAGTGAAACAGATGCCATGGGTGTTGTATGGCACGGCAATTATCTTAAATTTTTTGAAGATGGCAGAGAAGCCTTCGGTAAAGAGTTCGGCCTTGAATACCTTACAATTTTTGGACACGGATATTTCACCCCGATCGTAAAGTCCGAGATCGACCATAAGGCTCCGGTCCATTATGGACAGGTTATCAAAGTGATTACCAGATTTGTTCCTGCTAAGGCGGCGAAAATTATGTTTGAATACGAGGTCATCAACATCTCCACAGGTGAGCTTTGCGCGGTTGGAAAGACCATGCAGGTTTTTCTGGAAAAGGAGACAAGAACCCTGGAACTGCTAACGCCGGATTTTTACCGGTTGTGGAAAGAGAAAAATAATGTGTAGGCCTTCGGGTTTTTGATAAAGATTTGTGTACAATGACCTTTATAGGTGCTGAGGAAATCGTAGGTCCGCTGGGGCAGAATATCCAGGAAAATTTCATGGCGGTGCGGGAAAACCGTACGGGAATTACCTTGGCAAATCATGCAGGTTTTAACAATGAGGATATTAATCTGGCGAAAATAACGTCATTAGAGGTTAAGAATAAATTCGAGTATTTACTGGTCGATGTGCTGGATAAAATTTCCAGAAAAATCGATGCTTCGTTTATTTCATCCCCTAAAACCATTATCGTCGTCAGCTCGACTAAGGGAGATCTGGATAGAGATATCAGCAATCCTTTTGAGCCGTCCGTACGCGCGCTGACCGAACGTTTCGAACTTAAAAACCAGCCGCTGGTTGTCTCTAATGCTTGTATCTCGGGCGTTTTAGCAATCAACGCAGCCAGCAATTTAATTAGGGCAGGGGCATATGACCATGCCGTTGTGATCGGCTGCGATGTGATCTCAGATTTTGTTTTATTCGGTTTTCAATCTTTGTTCGCTGTGAGTGCGCTTCCATGCAGGCCATTTGATAAAAGCAGGAATGGTATAACGCTGGGGGAAGGCTGTTCTGCCGTCGTCATTTCAAATAACAAAGAGATTTTTGAAACAGCACCGCTGGAATTGATGCCGGGTACTTCGGCAAACGACGCCAACCACATCTCAGGCCCGTCAAGAACCGGAGAGGGGCTGTACAGGACGATTAAAAGGACTTTGGAGCAGAATCATATTTCGGCACAAGACATAGACTTTATTTCTGCGCATGGTACCGCGACCGTTTTCAATGATGAAATGGAAGCGATTGCTTTTGACCGGATGGACATGGCGGATATCCCGCTTAACAGCCTGAAAGGTTATTTTGGCCATACGCTGGGCGCTGCCGGTATCATGGAAACGGCCGTGTCGATGCAAATGATGCGTCACGATCTATTGATCAAGAGTCTGGGTTATTCAGAAAGCGGAACATCTAAAAATTTGAACATTACAACAGAAAACAAGTCTTCCGGATTAAATACGATATTGAAAACAGCTTCGGGTTTCGGAGGCTGCAATGCATCCTTAGTTATTCGGAAATTATGAATTTTATTACCTCTTGCTGCCGCATCACAGAAAAAAACTGTTTAATAAACGGCCGAATTGTTGCGCATAAGATTGAGGATTCGCCGGAATCCTGGTTTAAACAACTGTACAAACATCTGGCGCTGGAATACCCCAAGTTTTATAAAATGGATATGCTTTCCCAGGCCGGTTTTTTAGCCTCAGAATATTTGAAAAAGGAATATCCGGAATTCATAAATTCTTATGCTGACGACGAGATCGCTCTTCTGTTTGCCAATCAGGAATCCAGTGCAGATACGGATATCCGTTTCAAAGATTCATATCGTGATCATAAATCACCCAGCCCATCTTTGTTTGTTTATACACTTCCAAATATTGTGTTAGGTGAACTAGCGATCAGGAATAAGTTGTATGGAGAAAATATGTTTGCCGTTTTACCTAAATTTGCGCCTGATTTTTTTCTCCAATACGGGAACATCTTGTTATCGACAGGCTCGAAGGCATTGATGGCAGGGTGGCTTGGAGTTCTGGACGGAAAGGTCGAAGTATCTGTATTTCTGGTTGAAAGAGATAAGGATAACCGAATGCCATTCAGCGAAGAAAACATGATCAAATGCTTCAGCGATCAGGCATGATCATATTTTACGACATTTGAAAAAATAAACGATTATACGAACAGATGGATAGCTTAAAAGAGGATTTAAAAAAGCAGATCATTGAACAATTAAACCTGGAAGATTTGCAGGTATCTGATATTGATGACAACAGTCTTTTGTTCAGTGCCGAAGGTGTTGGCCTGGATTCCATTGATGCGCTCGAGCTCATTGTGCTGATGGAAAAATTCTATGGAATCCAGGTAACAAATCCTGATGAGGGCAAAGATGCATTTTTAACCATCAATACGATGGCGGATTATATTGAAAAAAAACGGAACCAGTAATATCGGCATTGATTCGGACGACGTATTCCATGTCCGAAATGTCAGCTTACCCTCCATCCAGGAACTCAAATGGCAGTAAAAATAACAGGCTTAGGAATTATTTCAGCGATCGGCAATACCGTGGCGGAGAATTTGTGGTCTCTGGAAAACAGCAGATCAGGTATTGCGCCTGTGAACTATCTGGATAGTAAAAGAGCGCTTCTGGTCGGTGAAGTAAAGTATTCAAACCGCGATTTGGCGGATCATCTGGGAATAAAATCTCCGCCCATCTCCCGGACTTCCCTGTTAGGATTGGCAGCCGCGCGTGAAGCCTGGGGCTCTAATCGTCATACGAAGGAATTGCGTTCAGGAATTATTTCTGCAACTTCTGTTGGTGGTATGGATACAACGGAGCAGTTTTACAGCCATTTTCTGGATCAAAACAATCCGGATTATTCTGTTTTAAAATGTCATGACAGCGGAAGTACGACGGAACGTATTGCAGCGGAACTGGGAATTTCCGGATATATCAACACCCTATCGACGGCATGTTCATCAGGGGCGAATGCAATCATGCTAGGCGCCAGGCTCATCGAGCAGGGCAAACTGGACCGCGTACTTGTGGGTGGAACCGACGCACTGGCCAATTTTACAATTGACGGGTTCCGTTCACTCATGATTTATGATGAAAATTGGTGCCGTCCTTTTGACGAATCCCGGACCGGGTTAAACCTTGGTGAAGGTGCGGCATTTTTGCTTTTGGAAAATGACAAGAGTATTCGTTTTTCTGGCAATGTGCCTATATGCTGTTTAAGTGGATGGGCGAATGCTGCGGATGCTTACCATCAGACTGCTTCTTCGCCGGAAGGCACAGGGGCGACGATGGCCATTCAGAATGCCATTGAGGTTTCCGGGCTGAGTGCGCTTGATATTTCTTATGTCAATGCCCATGGAACGGGAACCAAAAACAATGACCTTTCTGAGTCTACGGCAATGATCAATGTTTTTGGTGATAATCTTCCGGATTTCAGTTCTACAAAACCTTTTACAGGGCATACCCTCGCAGCAGCTGGCGCAATAGAGGCAGTATTTTCAGTATTAGCGATTCAACACGGTTTGATTTTCCCCAACCTGAATTACAAAAATCCGATTTCGGAAACAGGTTTAGTACCCATAACAGAACTTCAGACCCAGCAGCCGGTACTTGCTGTTTTGTCTAACTCGTTCGGATTTGGCGGGAATAATTCTTCTCTGGTTTTTTCAGTTCACCGATAATTTGGACAAATCAGGGCGAAGTCAGAAAAACATCTTTTCATCAGTCAGTAACCAGTAAAATGTATATAAACGCTGCGTCAACGATATCTCATCAGCCTACGTTCCGGAATGCAGGTTTTTCAAAAGATATAAAACCGCTTGAAAAATCTTCCGAGATTATCAGTCCGAATTACAAGGATTTTATCGATGCGGGCCTGCTTCGGCGGATGAGTAAGATTTTGAGAATGTCTGTTACAGCAGCAAAAGATTGCTTATCTCAGGCAAATATTGAGCAGCCGGGAGCGATTATCGCAGGCACAGGGCTGGGCTGTCTGCAGGATACTGAGAAGTTTTTGAATACCTCTTTGACCATCGAAGGGCTGCTTCCCCCGACGTCTTTCATTCAGTCTACACACAATACCATCGCCGGTCAGATCTCGCTGAGCATAGGGAATCATGGTTATAATATGACCCACACCCAAAACACACTTTCATTTGAGCACGCCCTTATTGATACTTCTCTGCTGCTGAACGAGGGAAAGGATTATATTCTGACGGGTGCAGCAGATGAATTTATTCCATTTCTGGATGTGGCAGCAGGTCAGCTATTTCCAGGTTCAGCGCCTACACTTACCTCGGCCGCTTCGTTTTTTTTATTTAGTAACATGAAGACGGATTCGTCTGTAGCGCAGGTGCGGGATGTGACTACGGTAGGACTTGTTCAGGATATCGATGCGGGCATTGATTCCTTTTTATCGGACAGTTTTTTGAATGTTTCCGAACTTGATCTCGTTTTATATTCAGATATAACCGCAGCAGGGAGTTTAGATTCGGTAGCTCATCAATATTTTAACGGGCATTATCATACCCAATCGAAGCTGATCGACTACACAACATTATCAGGTCTTTACCCGACCAATTCGGCTTTTGCCATGCATTATGCAGTGGACCGGATACAGGATAATAAAGAAATAAAAAGGGTTTTGATCCTTAACAGATTGAATAAAATAAACCTGGGGCTAACATTGATCGAATCACTTGAAGCATAAAATTACAACGGCAGTAACTGGCATCATGCTCGTTCTTTGCGGATTCGCTTTCTGGGAAACCGGATATGTGGAATATATACTTTCCATTCTAGTCATTTTTTATCTGATTGCCACCGCCTATGGCTCGTTTCAAATCCGGGCAAACTATTTTGTAACGTCAATTCACAAAGGAAAAAAGAAATCCATTGCACTGACATTTGACGATGGCCCGCATCCCGAAAATACGCCGCGCATTCTGGATATTCTGAAGGACAAAGGCGTCAAAGCAACTTTTTTTGTGATAGGAAAAAACGCAGAAAAATATCCTGATCTGTTACGCAGAATCGATGCAGAGGGGCATATAGTCGGAAATCATTCATACAGCCACAATCAGCTCATTGCTTTTTTTTCAAAAGAGCGTTTGACCAACGATCTGGCAAAATGCAGCGCGGCAATTGATCAGATACTTGGCAGAAAACCAAAGCTGTTCCGACCACCTTTCGGGGTAACAAATCCGCGGTACGCCGCTGTTTTAAAAGACCTGAATATGCAATCAATTGGCTGGTCACTGCGGAGTTTTGATACCCGGGCAAAAAATAAATATCAATTAATCCAGAATGTAATTTCCAAACTGCAAAAGCGGGACATCGTGTTGCTTCACGATCATCTGCCGGTTACCGCTGATGCGCTGGAAGATTTGATCGAGCATTGCCGAAGCAAAAATATAGATATCCAGCCATTGCCGCTGATCATCAGTAAAGAACCTTATGAAGCGATTTAATTTCATCATCCTCATTTTAACTTTAAGTGCATCACTAGCATTTTCGCAGGAATTTAAGCCTGCGGCGAATCCTGACAAAATCTTGTCTGATCTGAGAAAATCTTCGCTGGCTACGACTTCGATCCAGGCGGATTTTAAAGAAGAGAAATATTTGTCATTCCTGAAAGAACCTGAAAAGTCAAGCGGTGTGTTTTATTTTAAGAAAGCAGATCGTATGCGTTGGGAACAGCAGGTTCCTTTCAAATACATAATCCTGATCAATGGAGATAAATTACGGGTTCAGGACGGAAGTAAGGAAAAAAATATGGGTGCAGCCGGACGTATGGCAGGTCAGATCCGGCAGGTAATGCTGGGTCTTGTAAACGGGGATTTTCAGGAAAGTAAGGCCTTTACCCAGGTCTGTATGGAAAGCGCGGACCAATATCAGGTTGTACTGACACCAACAAACAAACGGATGAAAAATACCTATGCCAAGATCAATCTGGTATTTTCTAAAAATTCCCTACGTTTGAAAGAACTTACTTTTTTTGAAAAGGGGGGTGACAAAAGCGTGATGAAGTTTCAGAATGAAAAGTTTAATCAACCGATACCGGACACCGTTTTTTCAAATTTATAAACACCGTATCGCCCTGTCAAAAAAACTTTTGTACGTATGTTTCTCAATAATCTATATACTGTAACGGAGACCGTTTCCAGCACGCAGACCCTTTCTGCACGTATCAGGCTCGATTCTGCCCATGAAATCTTTAAGGGGCATTTTCCGGGATCTGCCATTACGCCGGGTGTCGTTCAGCTCCAGATCGTCAAGGAATTGTTGGAACAGCACCTCAACAGAAATCTACGAATGAAAACTATGCGGGTCTGCAAATTTCTTCAGATCATTAATCCTGAGGAAACACCGGAGATTCAAATAGACATTAAATTTACAGCAGGAGATGCACTGGATGTAGTCGCTTCCGGCAGTTCCGGGGATATAACTTATTTTAAGACGCAGGTTTCCTATATTTGATCCCGGATTTCCATGGTGCGGCTAAATGGTCTCATCGTATGATACTTATCAATGACGCTAAAAGATATCAATTGCTGCATTTTAATTCCAACATTCAATAACCAGGTCACGCTGCGTCGCGTAATTGATGGCGTTTTGGCATACAGCTTTGAGGATATTATTGTCATTAATGACGGTGCAACGGACGATACCGCGCTGATTCTTGCTTCCTATGGAGAAAAGATTCATGTGATTACCAATGCAGTTAATAAGGGAAAGGGATTTTCCCTTCGCCGCGGATTTAAAGAGGCGATCAGGATGGGCTATAAAAATGCCATTTCCATTGATTCAGACGGGCAGCATCTGCCTTCGGATATCCCGCTTTTTATACAGGCAGCGGCCGAAAACCCAGGTGCACTTTTGATGGGATCGCGCAATATGACCCAGGCAGGCGTTCCAGGGAAAAGTTCTTTTGGAAATAAATTCTCAAATTTCTGGTTCAAATTTGAAACCGGTCTGGATTTGCCTGATACTCAGACAGGTTTTAGACTTTACCCACTGTTCCCGATCAGTGAAATCAAGCTTTTTACTTCAAAATTTGAAACTGAAATTGAAGTCATCGTTAAACTTGCATGGCGTGGTGTCAGAATCATTCCGATCGACATTCAGGTGATCTATGATCCCAGCGAGCGGGTGACGCATTTCCGGCCATTCCAGGACTTCACCAGGATCAGCATCCTCAACACGTATTTTGTAATCCTTACCTTGCTTTACTACCTTCCCCGCAGGCTTTTTTTTTACGTAAAAAGAAAAGGCCTCTGGCAAATTGTAAAAGAAGAAGTGTTAAAAGACGAGGAAACTAATTTAAGTAAAGCAAGATCCATCGGCTTCGGAATTTTCATGGGCATCGTCCCGATCTGGGGTTTTCAGCTGTTGGTCGGTATCCCTCTTTCTGTATATTTCAGAATGAACAAAGTGCTTTTTCTTGCCGCTGCCAATATCAGTCTGCCGCCTTTCATCCCCTTGATCATTTACGGAAGTTACAAATTCGGGGGTCTGTTCTATGCCGATGGGGTTCAGCCGGATTCCGTCAAAAATTTAACCCTGGCTTCGATCCACGAAAATTTTGTCCAGTACTTTCTTGGTGGAACACTGCTGGCGATTTTTTCCGGAATCGTTGCTTTCAGTTTTTCCTGTCTGATTTTAAAAATGGTACGTAAAGAATCCTGACCCCTAATCATCGATACTGCTCATCTTCTTTTCGAACTCCTTATGAATGATATCCTTACGTCTGTCGCTGATCTGCGATCATATTATGAAAACCAGTTAAAATCAGCCCGTCTGCGTGCGATCGGCTGGGAGCTTGCTGTGATGATTTTGTTCGGTATTTTAGCTTTTTTCAGTAAGCAGAACGTCCTGTACGGGATCGGTTTTGTCGTCGTCGCCGTCATTGCAATTATTCACCGGTTTCAGTATAAGAAGTCGTATGCGAGACTGGCAGTTTTTAAAACTGATTTTCCTGCGGCATGGCGCGAAATACTAACCAAACATTCCGTTTTTTACCAGAGTCTGGACGCAAAAAAACAGGCATTGTTTGAAAAACGTGTGCAGTTGTTCCTGCTGGAAAAACGGGTGGAAGGGATAGATACCGATATTGACGACGTCGTTCGTGTTCTTGTGGCTGCAAGCGCCATCATTCCCACCTTCGCTTTCCCGGCTTTTGATTATCCTGAACTGAACGAAGTGCTTGTCTACCCGGCCTCTTTCAGCGAAAAATTCGAAATAGGCCAGAATCAGAATGCTGAAAACATCGAAGGAATGGTCGGGAACCGGTACATGAACCACTCTTTGCTCTTGTCAAAACCAGCGCTTTTGAGCGGCTTCAATGGTAGAAAAGGGGAGAATAACGTTGGAATCCATGAGTTTGTGCATCTTCTTGACCGCGAAGACGGGGAGGCCGACGGTATGCCCGAGCGCCTTGCCGACCACCATTATGCCCTGCCCTGGCTTCACCTGATCAAAAAAGAGATGCATGAAATCAGAAGCGGGGATTCTGATATCAATCCATATGCAATCACAAACAATGCAGAATTTTTGGCTGTGGTAAGCGAATATTTCTTCAGCGACCCTGAGGAATTTCAGGAAAAACACCCCGAGTTATATAAGATTTTGTCAACTTTCTATCATATTTCTCCCGGCAAAAAGGTAAGTGTCTCATCATGAGTAATCTACTGGTTGGGCTAAGATAACAAATTAGAAAGCGCATGTTTATTGTTCAAATAGTTCAAGTAGTTTTCTATGTATTTTCACAAAAAAAATAAGAAATAAACAAAATAAGCGATTTTTCGATTTTGTTATGAGGCCTCATTCTCTATATTTACGAGAATTTAAAACCTTTAACATAATTCGTATCGCGTATGAGCAATATTACCTATTTAGTGCCAGTTTTAGGCCTGATTGGCTTGCTGGTTATGTTTTTCAAAAGAGGTTGGGTTATCAGGCAGGATGCCGGTGACGGAAACATGAAAGAAATTGCAGATGCGATCGCCGATGGCGCGCTCGCATTTCTAAAAGCGGAATGGCGCGTTCTGATCGTCTTCGGTATCATTGTCAGTATTTTATTAGGATATTCAGGGACGCTGGTCGAAAATTCCAGTGTTTTTATCGGGGCCGCATTTGTCGCAGGCGCCTTCATCTCAGCCTTTGCCGGGTATATCGGGATGAATATTGCCACTAAATCCAATGTTCGCACGACGCAGGCTGCGCGTACCAGCCTAACCAAAGCACTGGAAGTTTCATTTACAGGCGGGTCCGTTATGGGAATCGGCGTCGCAAGTCTGGCCGTTATCGGGCTGGGAGGCCTTTTTATAATTCTGTATCATTTTTTTGTTGGTGAAAGCACGGAGGTAAATGGCCTTGGAATGGAAAAAGTGCTCGAAGTACTCGCCGGGTTTTCATTAGGTGCCGAATCAATCGCGCTGTTTGCGCGCGTAGGAGGTGGAATTTATACTAAAGCAGCCGACGTTGGTGCCGATTTGGTAGGGAAAGTGGAAGCCGGAATACCAGAAGACGATCCGAGAAACCCGGCTACCATCGCCGATAACGTAGGTGACAATGTCGGTGACGTCGCGGGTATGGGTGCGGATTTATTTGGATCCTATGTGGCAACGATTCTGGCGACCATGGTTTTAGGGCGGGAGATCATCTCTGAAAGTGCGGATCAGTTCGGTGGTATTTCTCCGATTCTGTTGCCGATGGTCATAGCCGGTGTCGGGCTGATCGCATCCATTGTCAGTATGCTTTTTGTCAAGATCAGCGGCGACCATGGTGATGTGCAAGGTGCTTTGAACCGCGGTAACTGGGGATCCATTATCCTAACTTTGATCACCTGTTACCCGCTCACAATCTGGATGTTACCGGAAGGTGTTCTTACCATTCGGGGAGTGGAATTTACGTCCATGCATGTCTTTTATGCAATTTTACTAGGTTCAATTGTCGGCGCCATTATGTCTACGGTGACGGAATATTATACCGCAATGGGAAAACGTCCGGTGCAATCCATTGTGAATCAATCTTCTACCGGACATGCTACGAACATCATCGGAGGTCTTTCCGTAGGTATGGAGTCCACAGTAATTCCTACACTGGTGCTGGCAGCAGGGATCTTTATCAGTTATGAATTTGCCGGGCTTTACGGTGTCGCCATTGCCGCCGCCGGTATGATGGCAACAACTGCTATGCAGCTGGCTATAGACGCATTCGGGCCCATCGCCGATAATGCAGGAGGAATCGCTGAAATGGCTCATCTTCCTGAGGAAGTTCGCGGCCGGACCGATGTCCTTGATGCGGTTGGTAACACCACCGCAGCCTCTGGAAAGGGCTTTGCTATTGCATCTGCAGCGCTGACCTCACTCGCCTTATTTGCAGCATTCTGTGGTGTTGCCGGTATCAGTTCTATTGATATATACAAAGCCAATGTGCTTGCAGGACTTTTTGTCGGAGCTATGATTCCATTCATATTTTCTTCTCTCGCTATTGCGGCAGTAGGTCGGGCAGCGATGAAAATGGTTGAAGAAGTCCGCCGCCAGTTTCGCGAAATTCCCGGCATTATGGAAGGTACCGCAAAGCCGGAGTACGATAAATGTGTTGCGATTTCCACAGAGGCTTCGATCAGGGAAATGGTTGCTCCGGGTTTAATCGCCCTGCTTGTACCGGTGATTGTCGGATTTTTGTTCGGGCCGGAGGTATTAGGCGGTACTTTGGCAGGAGTGACCGTTTCCGGGGTGTTGATGGGAATTTTCCAAAACAATGCAGGCGGTGCCTGGGACAATGCAAAAAAATCCTTTGAAAAAGGGGTTGATATCAATGGTAAGACCTACTTCAAAGGATCAGATCCACATAAAGCTGCGGTGACAGGAGATACCGTAGGAGATCCTTTCAAAGATACATCCGGACCTTCAATGAATATTCTGATTAAGTTAATGTCCATCGTTTCGCTCGTTATTGCGCCGCATATTGCTGTCCTTCCGGCTGGCGAAGTGGATATGATAGAGGAGGAAGTGATCGAAATGCCGGTGGAGGCAGGCAGGACCGCAACGCTTGACCTGAATGGTACCAATCTTAACATTGCTGCTTCTGGCAATCCTGTCGAAATAGCACTGCTTGATTTTATTAGGTCGGATCGGAAGCCTGATAAGGAAACCTGGTTTGATTTTGACAGGCTCCTTTTTGAAACTGGAAGTGCAAAGCTAAAACCTCAGTCAGCCGAGCAGTTGGGAAATGTCGCTGAGATTTTGAAAGCATATCCGGCGGTTTCTGTAAAACTCGGAGGTTATACTGACAACACCGGAGATGCTGCCGCCAACTTAAAATTGTCCGGCGAAAGGTCGCAGTCGGTTGTGAAAGAATTGACAATCCTGGGAATAGAAAATACGAGGCTCGAGTCAGAAGGATATGGCCAGGAACATCCGGTTGCTTCTAATGATTCGGAATCAGGGCGGGCCAGGAACAGAAGAATTTCTATTCTTGTTACTAAAAAATAAGAATAGGCCATAAACAGCAAAGCCGGATTAAGTTTTCTTAATCCGGCTTTGCTGTTTATCTAACGTTTTTATATCTGCTGATATGCAAACGTTCTGTTACTCTTTCTCCACACCTGCGGATTTCTTATCGAATAATTTGTGCTCAAGAACTGCGAAGACTTTTCGAAATCCGGTGTCAGAACACAGGCGTTATCTATATATTTTTCAAGTAAGGCAATCGAACAATTTAACGACGAATAGCTGATACCAGCGTCGTTAAGCGTATGAAACAGATCTTTAAGTACTGCCAGATCCGCCTGGGCCATCAGTAAGTTTTCTTGATTTGCTTCGAAAGATTCAAGGTTCATTTTTTTAATTTATTAAGCTGGTTATTTAGTTGCTTGATGAAGTAAAAAAGCTGTTCCAGAAAATAAACTGTGGAGAGGTTCAGTGAAAATTGAAATCCTCCGGATTTGACAAAGGTAGATTATCCGCCCTGTTTCCTGGATTTAATACCTTTCTTGTCGACAAGAATTCCCAGACCATAATGATTCGGGTAGTTGTAAAACGACTGGCCCGTCTGTTTCGCAATGTCAAGCACCGCCCTTTTCACATCAGGGAAACTTTCTGTATCATGAAAAACTGTGCAGTCACTGTGTTGTGCAGTCCATAATCCGCATTCAAAGGTTTCCTTGTAGGTATGAACAATATCTACGTGTGCGAAATTATACCGGGAATTATCTTTTTGAATCCAGTTCTGGTAATCTGACCGGAACAACCGGATATTACTATAAACCGACAGGTTTGCTTTCGTTTTTTCGTAATGGTTTTCTTTATTGTCAGTATGGATGTCGCCTTCGAAAGTATCTACGCCGGTCACTTGCTCGAAATAATTGGAAAAGACCACAGTTGAATATCCGAATTCAACGCCAAATTCGATGCAGTTTTTCCTTCCGATTTTAAATTCATCCAGAATATCTTCAATAATTAATTCCAGTCCCTTCCAGGCTGAAATGACATCCAGCATTTTCTCCGGCCTCGTAAGTCTGGTGGGCTGATATACCTTGATTTCTGAATGGCTGAAAAATTTGTCTTTGATGATTTTACCAATGTTCATGAAAGAATTTGTTATGGTGAGTGCCGCAAATCGAACGACAGGTTTAATCAGTAGACAATAATGCCGGACACCCTGCTATGCGGTCCAGTTAATTATGCAATGATCAAACAATAAAGTTATAGGTTCTGTAAAAACCTAATTTTGTATGAGCTGTACATTGGTGACTTTGGCCGTTTCGATAACTTCAGGATTATGCGAGCAGATGAAAAGACCGGCAATAATCTTGTCCGGCAGGTTTTCCATTACCTGGGAGCCAATCAATTTGAGCTTTTCACCTTTTTTCGCAGCGCTCATGGTATATTCCTTACCTTTTCTTTGCAGCTGCACTGTCTGTACGTTTTTCTCTTTTCCGAAAATCTCATCTTCCGGATCGCGCATTTTATCTCCCTTTTTAACACGCCACTGCATGACCGTCAGGCCGTCGCCATGAAGCACCGCGCTGATGTGTGACGCATTATCATAGAGTGATTCCCGTATCATCCAACCCACTTTTCGGTGTGGGTCGGCACCTTTCCCTTCAAATTCAAAGTCGGCCGTAAACGTGAAATCACCGTCCATTTCCTTATATAGGAACTGGAATTCATCCCGCTCAAACCAGATGTTGTAACCGCCTCCTTTGAGCGTATAGGTTTTTGTTTCTTTGTCGTATTCAGATGTCCCGGGAAGTTTCGGCGTGCCTATGTCAGCGTTCAGATCAAAATCTCCGATCTTTTTGGCAGGCGCGAAACTAAATGTAACGGCAGCGGCCAGGATGGTATATATAAATGCTCTTCGGATCATGTTCGGTTTACAGGTTAGGGTTCTGCAATTTTTTTGATAAATGTACATCGTTTTAAATTATGGGTGCGATAGAAAGGAAAAGAGATCCTCGTGTTTTATCAAAAATCGTACAAGCAGTAAAAGTATTTTACGAATATCCGCTGCTTTATCAACTGGAAGATCACTAAACCGGCCCAAAGCCTGAAACTTAAAATACATGAATAACTTCAATATCAATCGACGCCAGTTTCTCTATGGGGCTACGGCATCACTTGCATTATCGACATTTGGTGCGCAGGGGATGGATCTGATCAATCCTGCAAAGCCTTACAAAGTTGCATTAATAGGAACAGGCTGGTATGGTAAAAGCGACTTATTCAGGTTGATTCAGGTGGCTCCTGTGGAAGTTATTGCATTGTGCGATGTAGACAAGCGCCAGCTTTCCGAAGCCGGAAAACTGGTCAGCCAGCGGCAGAAATCAGGAAAAACGCCTAAGTTATACGGTGATTATCAGAAAATGCTGGCAGAAAACCAACTGGATATCGTATTGATCGGAACACCGGATCACTGGCATGCGCTACAAATGATCGATGCAGTGAAATCCGGCGCAAATGTGTATGTACAAAAACCGATCAGTGTGGATGTGATGGAGGGAGAGGCGATGGTCGCAGCAGCAAGAAAATACAAAAAAGTGGTTCAGGTAGGTACTCAGCGAAAAAGTACCCCGCATTTGATCGACGCAAAGAAGAATATTGTAGATGCCGGTTTATTAGGAAAAATATCTCATGTGGAAATGTGTTGTTATTATCACATGAGAGCAAATGGAAATCCGCCCGTGGAAGCTGTTCCGGATTTTCTTGATTACGAAATGTGGACCGGCCCAGCACCGCTTCGTCCTTATGATGGTATTCCGCATGTTCGTTGGTGGCGGACTTTTAATGAATATGGCAACGGCATTATGGGCGACATGTGTATACACATGTTTGATACGGTACGTTGGATGCTGAAGCTTGGCTGGCCTGCAAAAATCAGTTCAACCGGGGGTATTTATGTCCAGAAAGAAGGCAAATCCAATATAGCAGATACACAATCAGCCATTTTTGAGTACGATGGCTTAAACTGTGTCTGGCAGCACAGAAGCTGGGGTACGCCGGCTGACCCTGAATATCCTTGGTCATTTACCTTGTACGGAGAAAAAGGAACGCTCAAAGCAAGTACTATGGCATACGATTTCATTCCGGAAGGGAAGGGAGAAAAAATCCATAAAGATGTAGTTTTCGAGAAGGAGAAATATCCGGAAGATCTTAAAGAAGATAAGATTGAGCTGAATGCTGCCCCGGCTACAAGGTTGCATATGCTGGATTTTGTTGCCGCTATTGAGAATGGAGGCCGCCCGGTGGCCGATATTGAGGAGGGCCATATTTCAACAGCCAGCTGTATCCTGGCGAACTTATCCATGAAAACCGGTAGACCAATAGTTTATGATCCGAAAAAACGGGAAGTGGTAGGAGACCGGGAGGCGAATGCGCTGCTTGCCAGGTCGTACCGGAAACCATACATGCATCCACATCCGGATAAGATTTAACATACTATTTTGGGTTTTCTATATAAAAGCAATCCGGTACCAGGGTTGCTTTTTTTATACGAGACAGATCGCAGCTTGGTTCATATTACAATTTTCTATTATCCGTTGATTTGACTTCTGCGAACAAAACAGAACTATCTGCACATTATATAAAAATTTTTAAAGTTTTTTTGTGACAAGCAGATACATCTCTATCGCACCCAAAGTGCCCTTTATTTGATAATTAGGCACATTTGTGATTGACTATTGTAGTTTTGCGTCTATATAATTTATGGACTTTATTCGACATTCTATAAAATAATTACTAAGAATATATTGAAAATAAACTATTTATAATTATTTTCGTGTAGTTATTTGTAGAACTACTTAGTAAACCATCTATCACGTTATTTTTAAATTCTGAAATTATCTATGGGAACAAAAATTACCATTTCCTCTTTTATCATTGTGTTCGCTGCGGCCATGGGGTCGTCAGTTCCGGTATTGGCGCAAGACAACAATACGGACAATCATCAGATCACAGTTGAAGTACCAACGGTTGCCTTGCTGGATTTGGAAACAGCCGTAACGAAGAACATTACTGCATCGTTCGTTCAGCCCACAACATTAGAGGCTGGGGAAAAAATCACTGCGCCGGCATTAAATAATACCTTGTGGTTAAATTATTCATCGATCCAGACGGCATCAACCACCAAAAGGGTTGATGTGAAAGCAAGTGTACTAGTTAACGGGGTCGATATCAACCTGATCGCCGGAGCATCAGCCACCGGTGCAGGCGCTAAAGGGTCACCTACCGCTGGGTTTATCCTGACCACGGCAGACCAGCCACTAATCAGTGGGATCGGAAGTGCATACACACTTACAGGCTCAGGAAACGGGCATCAGCTGACATACTCATTCGCTGCAGGTGACGCAAACTACGCGACGCTTCGCTCAGGGACAACGCCTGTGACCGTTACCTACACCCTGGCTGACAATTAAATTAAACTACTTTCTGAGGTTTTGTTGACCGGGCTTATGCTCAAACGGCTGAGCCTGGTTAACGGCTTTAACGAGAACATATGAAATTTGTTTTCTGGATACTGCTATTGCTGCTGCCGGATAGTCTTTACGCTTCCGTGGTTGTCTTGAATGGATTGACACATCTACACACAATATCAGGCGCAGATATAAAAACGCAGGGAACTGTTAAGGTGAAGAACGAAGGTAATAAGGATGCGCGTATATTAATCTACCGTCAGGATCTGATCAATGATTGCGGTAAGCCTTCGGCCTATTCTGATCCGGAAAGCCACGCACGTTCTTTAGGGACCAGCCTTCGAACGAATGTTGACGAGAAAGTCCTCTCAGCTAATGAAGTTTATGAGGTACGTTACAGTATCGAACTGGAACAAAATAAGTCGCGCCCGGGTACTTATTGGGAAGTGATTATGGTGGAAGTGGCTGATCCTGTGCGGGATGTAGTTCGGAACGGAGTGCAGGTTGATTCCAAAGTTCGCTATGCTATCCAGGTAATCGTCGACGTTGGTACTTTTGAGGGACCAAAGCTTACTTTCGAACATATCAATCTTGAAAAGACTCCGGGTCCGCAGCAAATGCTCAAAGTCCAGATTAAAAATAACAGCGATTTTGGTTCAAGGGCCAGCGTTATTCTTGAAATTTATGATGGAAAGGGGACTAAACTGAAAACGACCGAGCCCAATACCCGGATGCTGTACCCCGGCTATTGCAACACCTTTGAAGTCCCGGTAAGCAACTTATCAGCGGGTAAATACGATTGTGTGATCATCGCTGATACCGGCAAGGATTTATTTGGTTCCAATATTTCAGTACAGGTTGAATAAATTGTCAAACACTTTTCATCCTGGGACGCCTGGCTTTTTCGGCAAATCTGTTGAATAATGAATACACGCTATTGATCCGCCTCGCTTTCATATTGCTGGTCATGATACATTTGAAAGGGTTTGGTCAGTCACAGATCCTGCTCACATTATCGAACTCGCCGGGAGAGGTTACTCCCGGAGGGCATTTTACATTGTTTTTTGACGTAAAATCATCATCTACATTGGATGCACCAATTCAGGAAACGCTCATCCTTCCTGAAAAGTGGACGTTGCTTTCTCAGCGAAAACCGGAGCCGGTATCGGGCCAAAAGGAACTTCGCTACTTTTTCGTCGTCGGCACGCCTTCGGATTGCAGCTCCGGAGAATATCCTGTCAGTTTTGAATTTTCAGCAGGAGGGCAAGGGTTTTCAAAATCCATTCCAATCACCATCAAAGAGCTAAGAAAAGTGGAAATATTCGTCGTTTCCCAACCTGAATTCGTGAAAGAAGGTGATACGTTACGTGTAGAATATCTCATTCAGAATGCTGGAAACCGAAGTGAGAAGATCCTCTTAAAAACCGGTCGTGGGAGAATAGAAAACCTGGCTGACAGTATGCTGCTTAAGCCAAATGCCAAAACCCGGGTGACCATTTCACAGACCATACCATTTACTGAAAATAACGCATGGCAGAGTTCGTCTGACCTTACTGCGGTATTGTCTGATGGAGAACATCCAGTATATCAGGTTGTAACGATTCCCGTATTTTCTTCAAAAATTAAAAAGATAGACCGGTATTTTCGTTTTCCTGTTGAGATCGGAGGTGGATATTTGTCATATACCTACGGAGGCAGGAACATGTCCGCCTACCAGTATCTGGCGACAGGCAGGGGTTTTGTGGATCAGAAGGAGAAACATTATCTGGATTTCACCGTTCGTGGGCCGAACCAGTTTGTTTTCCCGGCCATCGGAAGTTATGATCAATATTCTCTGGACTATCAGTTTAAAAGAAAAACATTTGTATCGTTCGGTGATTATGTTTTACAGCTGAATAACCTGATGGAATTTGGCCGTTTTGGGCGTGGTGTGAAGGTGGAACAGCAGTTTAGAAAAATAGGATATGCTTTATTTTATCAAAAAGCGCGTTTCTACTTTAATCAGAAAGAGTCTGCCGGTGGGAAAATCAGTTATAAGCTCGGCGGGTCTTCCAACCTTGCGGTCAGCTATTTATCTAAAAATGTTATCTACCGGAATGTTGGCTTCTGGTCCAGGCTCATTGGCGTGTCCGGTACGATCAGAACAAAAGATATCCAGCTGGAAACGGAACTGGCTGGTGGAAGAGCACTTGGGAAATCGGATTATGGTGCTTTTATGCGTCTGCAGATAACCAAAAGGTGGCTGTCAGTTTCTGGTAATTTCATATATGCAGGAAAAAATTTCTATGGATTTTATAATAACAGCCTGCTGATAAACAGCAACATAGGTTTTAATATTTCACAGAAGATAACCTGGGGGATCAATGGTAATTTTTCCAATGTCAACCCCAGCCTGGATGCAAATCTTTACAGCACTTCACCAAAAGACCGAAGTTATATGACATTCTTGTCTTATCAGCTTAATGCCAAAAACAGGTTTTTTGTTTTTTATGCAATACAGGAACGGGAGGATAGACAGAAGCCTTCTCAGTTTAACTACGCTGAAAATTTTGGAAATATCTCTTATACATTAAGCCGGGAGAAATTTTCCGTGTTTTATCAGGGGCGATACGGATCTTCCTACAACAGGCTCGTTGCGGACAACTCAGGCCGAAAAGAATCCTTTTCAAATCTGGCGCAGCCATCGTTTCGAATCTTTTCATGGATTTGGCTGGGTGGCTATATGGAATATCAGCACACAAGTAAGTTCTCCAATACCAATGTCATACAGCATTTGTTTTTTTATGGAGGAAATGCCAGGATCAGCCTGAAAAAAAACTTGTTTGCAAGTTTTATGTACCGGAATAATTATGCTCCGGATGAACTGTATGAAAAGCGCAGTTACATGGATGCCTCTGTACTTCTTGACTTGAAACGACACCGTTTTACGCTGACGGGTGGAAGCTCTTATATTCCCAATATGAGTAATGCAGAGCAGAATACGCTTTTTTTTAGTTTAAAATATGCGCTAAAAATAGACGTCCCGCTATCAAGGAAACGAAATATCGGAACGGTGAAGGGGCGCCTGACGGGATCTGGCTTTTCGAAAGAAGGAAACCTGATTCAGCTCGGAAGCCATAAGTTTTTAACTGACAGTACAGGGCTGTTTTCATTTGAAGGCATTGCGCCGGATCAGTATTTCTTAAGTATTAACCAGAATGCATCCCGAAACGATGGCGTAGTGCCGGGCCTAAGAATGCCGTTATTTGTTCATGTCAAACCTGACAGTTTGCATATACTCGAAATTCCTTTTACCAGAACGGGGTGTATATCCGGGAAAGTAGATTTTCTGAAACCAGGGCAGGCTGGATTGTCGTCGGTTTTCAATCAGCGCCCGACCGTACTGATCAAACTTGCAAATGAAACCAGCAGTTTCCTTACCGAGCTAAACGACAAAGACGAATTTTCGTTCAAGGAAATGAAACCTGGTAACTGGACTTTATCGGCCTTCATTCCCGGAAATCAGGATCGGTTTGTTATTGAGGAAAATCAGATAGAGCTTGATATCGAAACAGACAAGACAATGAAGATTGTTTTTAAAGTAAGGCCAAATGAAAAGAGAATTCATTTCTCTGAAAAGACCTTTGACCTTTCGATCAAGAAATGAAATATAGAGCCGTCATATTGCTCGTCGTGATTTGTTTCGAATCCCTGGCTCAAACACTGCCGCCAACTGTAAATATGAGTATTGCAATGCCGCCTGTGGCTTTGATAGATCTGCTTACGACAAGTACAATGAATGTGAATCTGAAAGTAACGGCCCCGGCGGAGGCTGGAAATCCAGTAAATACTACGGCGTCCAACGCCAGTAGCTGGCTAATATTTACCTCAGCAGTAGCAACAGGCGTTTCACGGAGTATTAAAGGCAATGTCGCAGGAACACTTCCGCCCGGGATAAGACTTCGCCTTGATATTTCGCCTTATATTGGCAGCGGCGCTTTTACGGCAAGCAGCTGTTTTGTTACCAGCAATGTATACCTGACGACGACACCAACCATTTTTATCGATTCCATCAAAGGCGCGTATACCGGAATCACGGCAGGCAGCAGCGGATACAAATTAACATATGCCCTGGAGGTGCAGAATTATGCCAGTATCAGAAGCGGATCAACAACGATCACCGTACAATATACCATTGCTGACAACTAATGAAAACATGTCTATTGATCATATTTTTGTTTTCTTTAACCGGGATAATGATGGCCCAGACGGCATCGGTCACCATCACGAATGGAAGTCAGGGCGCAAACTGGAACATCCCCACACTGTCTTCTTCCATAACCAAAGCTGGAAAAAACTATGAGCACATCGAAACAAGTGCTTTAAACCACACGGTTTTGAAAGTAAATTCGCTGGTCTTCTGGAACGTCAGCGTGCAGCAGACCGTCAGTTCAAACTGGGATCCTTTACTAAAACTATATGTGCGAAGAAGCGGTGACGGTACCGGCCTGGTCACCATATCTGGCGGATCTGCATTCCAGCAGGTAACAGGTGCCAGTTCTCTTTTCTTCTCCGGGCTGCTGGGCCTCGGTTTTGGACGTGACAACATTCCCATCCAATACAAGATCGAGGGTTTGTCTGTCTTGCTGCCTGCCAAAACCTACACGACAACAATCCTCTTTACAATATCAGGTTTGTAATTGTTGCCTATGTATTGGCGGCCACGTAAAGTAATGCTGCAAACATTTTTAAAAATGTGCACACTTTGCTTTTTTACTTTACTACTTTGCGTGAAATAAGCCGGAAGCGACTAAATATCATCAAATGCAATCAGAACAATATGACATTATTGTATGCGGAGCCGGAATGGCTGGTTTGAGCCTGGTGTATCGTGCGTTAAAAGATGATGTCTGGAAAAATAAAAAAATCCTGATCATCGATAAAGAGTCGAAAGATCAGAATGATAAGACCTGGTGCTTCTGGCAAAAGGAAGAGGAGCACACTGCCTTTGAAATGATCATATTCAGAAAATGGAGTAACCTTTTATTTTTTTCAAACAAGGGACAAAAGATCAGGCTTGACACCGGATCTTTTCAATATAAAATGATCAGGAGCATTGATTTTTATAAGCACGTGCTTGCCTTTATCCGAAGTTTTGATCAGGTTAGATTCGCAAACGAAGAGATAATTGATGTTGAAACCAAAGGCAGTGAAGCAGAAGTAACCACTGCTGTTTCCCGCTACCGTGCAGCTTTCGTTTTTAATTCTGTTTATTCAAAACCGGCGTTGAAGCCGCAGGATCAATATTTTCTCCAGCATTTCAAAGGCGTCACCATCCGCACAGATGAATTTAAAGGAGATCCGCTGGCAATCAATTTTATGGATTTCAGGACGTCTCAAAACAACGGGGCAACATTTTTTTATACGCTGCCTCTGAGCCAGACCGAAATTTTCACCGAGTATACAATATTTTCCAAATTCCTGTTGAAACAAAACGAATATGATGCCGGAATTAGAGAATACATTGATAAAATGCTGAAAATTAAAAATTATGAAATTATTGAGGAAGAATTTGGGGTAATACCGATGACTGATTACCGTTTTTCGCGACGTTCGGGAAATGTGATCAATATAGGAAGTGCGGGAGGGGACACCCGTGGGTCAACGGGTTATACGTTTCTCAATACTCAGAAAACAATATCTAAAATTCTCGCTTCTTTCCAGAAAAATAATGATCCTTTTTTTGAATCCGAGCATATCAGCAAAAAACACAAAGTGCTGGATGCGACGATTTTAAATGTTTTTGACCAGGGTAAATATCCGGGAGATGAGATTTTTACAGACTTGTTTAAAAATGTAAAAGCAAAAACGATATTCAAATTTCTTGACTCGGAAAGTTCTGCACTTGATGATCTGAAAATTATGTCCAGTTTGCGTGCAAAGTATTTCATAGGACCGTTTTTGAAAGTACTTGCGAATAAGTAGGATTATAGTTTCAAAATAAGATTATTCTAAGAACAAAGGAACTATAAGCAAATTTAATTTCGTTGTTATGCCAACAAGTTCTGATAAAACGCATGAGCCGAAAACAATACTCTTACATGATCCTGATTCTGGGGTCGCTTGCTACGGTCAGTCCATTCTCGATCGACATGTACTTGCCTGGATTCCCCCGGATTGCTACTGACCTGAATACAACAATTGATAAAGTACAATTATCCCTGACAGGTTATCTGATCGGTATCTGTATCGGACAGGTGCTTTACGGGCCTTTGCTGGATCGGTTTGGCAGAAAGACACCCTTGTACGCAGGGCTTTTCATATACATCCTGGCTTCCATTGGCTGCGCATTGACTTCTTCGGTTGAAGCGCTGATCGTGATGCGCTTTTTTCAGGCCATCGGTGGCTGCGTGGGTCTGGTTTCTTCACAGGCTTTGGTCAGCGATCTTTTTACAAAAGATAAAAGAGCAGAGGTATTCTCAATGATCACGCTTGTTATCGCAGTTTCGCCGATGATTGCTCCCACTGTCGGAGGATATGTTACCTCAGCTTTCGGATGGAATTGGGTGTTTATCATTCTGGCGGGTATCGTGCTTGCTATTATGGGTGCAATTTATTTTTTCCTTCCTGCCGGCAAATTGCCTGATCCTACCGTATCTCTCAAACCACAGGCGGTAATCGGTAGTTTTCTGACGGTATTAAGACAGCCTCAGTTTCTGATATATACCCTGGCAGGCGGTTTGGCAACGGCAGCGCCATTCGCTTACATTGCCGGTTCTTCTGATGTTTTTATGAATATTTATAAAGTTAGTGAACAGCAGTATGGCTGGATATTTGCCTTTCTGGCATTTGCCATGATCGGTTCCACCCAGTTGAATCACTTTCTTTTAAAGAAATACAACAGCGAGCAGATCATCAAAACAACGTTATTATACCAGAGCGTAGTCGGGACTTTGCTCGTGCTTGGTGTCTACTACCATTGGTATAACCTGTACACCCTGATCGGGATGATGTTTATCTTCCTGACCGGCCAGGGGTTGACCGGGCCTAATACGTCTGCACTTTCACTCGCTCCGTTTAAAAAACATACCGGCAGCGCTTCGGCACTAATGGGAAGCTGGCGGATGGGAGCCGGGGCGATCATTTCGATCATTGTGAGTGTCCTGCATAACAATACGGCCATTCCCATGGTAGCGATGATGGCAGCCTGTTCGCTGGTAAGTCTGGTGATTCTTTTTGTAGGAAATGCCACTGTTAATAATGCGGCCCGCAACAGAGACGTCGAAAATGAGGTCTCTGTGCTTCTTTAATATTACAATTTCACTTATATAAATCCTGACCTATGATGATCAAGAAATTTTACCTGGCAGCTGCTTTTTTATTAATGGTATCTACAAGTTATGCGCAGCTGCAGCCGGTCAGTTATGCAGACGGCGCTCAAAAGTTAAGTGGTTTTGCAGTTAAACCAAAAACTGCGAATCAGAAAAAAGCCGGAGTTCTTATCCTGCCGGCCTGGATGGGGATCGATGCACATGCCAAAAATAGTGCTGAAAAGTTATCCGCTTTGGGATATTATACTTTCGTTGCAGATATCTATGGCGAAGGCAAAGCTCCAAAAGATCAAAAGGCGGCAGGTGAACTGGCAGGTTATTTCAAGAAAAACTATACTGAATATCAAAAGCGCATTAAGCTGGCCCTGGACCAATTGATAAAAGCGGGTGCTGATCCTGCAAATATTGCTGTGATAGGTTACTGTTTTGGCGGAACCGGCGCTATTGAAGCTGCCCGTGAAAATTTTCCGGTTAAGGGAATCGTTTCTTTTCACGGAGGTCTGGGCCGCGATTCGGTACGCACCATCACTGCGATCAAACCTAAACTTTTGATCCTTCACGGAGCGGATGACAATTTTGTACCTGCTAAGGAAGTTGCCTCTTTTCAAAAAGAATTAAAAAAGGCTGACGCGGATTGGCAAATGGTATATTATGCCAATGCTGTCCATAGCTTCACTGACCCGGCGGCAGGAAATGACAATTCCAAAGGCGCCGCATACAACGAAAAAGCAGCAAAACGATCTTGGGAAGCGATGCTTCAGTTTTTTAAAGAGTTGTTTTAATTAAGGGAATATCGAAGTCCTGCATTACTGGTTTCTTTTCGCAGCCTTGCTTAGAGAGATACCGTGATGCAGGACTTTTTTATGTGTAACGTGGCAGTTCGATTAATTTGTGATTAAGAAGAAATAAAAATTAGATTTATTCGTCTGTTTTCTTAAACTTGAACGCCTGATCGCCATCCGGCGAATTTGCTTTTAGCCCACGAACTTAAATCTCAGCAATGAAAAAATCACTGTTTCTGATCTTTTTAATAAGTATCCTTATGGCAGCCTGTCAACAAAAAGCCTCAGAAGAATTGCTTCCTCCGGTTGGAGAACTGTTCGATAATTATTACGAAGAAAGGCTTCCGCTATATCCCCTGGAAGCAACTATGAACGGCGACAACCGATACAATGATCTATTTCCGAACGATCTCACCGCAGACTATAAAAAGAAACTGGTGGACTTCTATAGCAGGTACCAGAAACAACTCGGTAAGTATGACCGGGAGGAGTTGAATGATGAAGAAAAAACAAGCTGGGACTTATTGAACTGGGAATGCAGCATGAACCTGGAATTGCTGACCTTTCCGATAGAGCTGATGCCAATAAACCAGATATTCTCCACGCATCTGATGGTCGCACAGCTGGCGAGCGGCGAGAGTATGCAGCCATTCAAAACCGTCGATGATTACGAAGATTGGCTGAAAAGGGTGGATGGATTTACCGCATGGTGTGATACGGCCATTGTCAACATGAAGGAAGGCATAAAAAAAGGATATGTTTTGCCCGTACCATTGATTAAAAAAATGCTCCCTCAGCTGGCGGATATGGACCATGGTCCGGCGGAGGCGCATTTATTTTACAAACCCATCACCAAATTGCCTGATTCGTTCGCCTCAGATGACAAGGCAAAGCTGACCACCGGATACAAGGCGATGGTAGAGGAAAAGGTGATTCCTGCTTTTAAACGTTTACACGATTTCGTTGAAGCGGAATATCTGCCGGCAGGGCGGACTACCAGCGGCTTCATGGATCTTCCGAATGGTAAGGCGTTATACAATGCTTATATCAAATATTACACGACAACTTCCATGACCTCGGAGGAAATTCATGAACTGGGTATAAGTGAAGTGGCGCGTATTTCAAAGGAAATGCTGAAGGTGAAAGAGCAGGTTGGATTTAAGGGTGATTTGAAAGCGTTTTTTGCAAATGTCAGGACCAACAAAAAGCTCATGCCTTTCACGGAACCCGGGCAGGTACTTGCCCATTTCAACCAGATACACGAAACGATGAAGCCAAACCTGAAAAAGCTTTTTGACCTTACGCCAAAAGCGGCGTTTGAAGTGCGGAGGACGGAAGTGTTCAGAGAGGCATCGGCTTCAGCAGAATATAATCCGGGGTTGCCGGATGGTTCGCGTCCCGGTGTATTTTATGTGCCTATTCCTGATGCCAAAGCATATAATGACGTATCCGATGAAAGCTTATTTCTTCATGAAGCCATTCCCGGGCATCACTATCAGATATCTTTACAACAGGAAAATAAAGCATTACCGACATTCAGAAAAAATATCTGGTACAGCGCCTATGGTGAAGGCTGGGCATTGTACTGTGAGTCGCTGGGGAAGGAACTCGGGCTTTACACGGATCCTTATCAGTATTTTGGGATGTTGAGTGCTGAAATGCACCGCGCGATCCGCCTGGTCGTTGATACCGGGATCCACTCAAAAGGTTGGACAAGAGAACAGGCCATTCAATATTCACTTGATCATGAGGCTGAGTCTGAGGAAAGTATCACAGCCGAAATAGAAAGATATATGGCAGGTGCAGGGCAGGCACTTTCATACAAGATCGGCCAGCTGAAAATCCGGGCTTTGCGTGCAAAAGCAGAAAAAGAAAAGGGTGAAAAGTTCAGTATTCAGGCGTTTCATAACAAAGTGCTTGAATCGGGCTGCGTACCACTGAATGTACTCGAAGCAAAAATTAATACCTGGCTTTCAGCGGGGGAAAACGAAAAATAATTTTGGAATTCAAGGATTCTTAAACCCGGCTGGCGCTTGCTGATTCGTCTCAATACGGGGGGCAGCAAGCGCAAGCCGGATCTTAAAACTGGTATATAGTTAGATCTTCAGTTCGCAAATCAACAGAAGCTAGTGACCATCTATAAGGATATCACCCTGGCAGATACTGCCAAAGATTCATTCCGTCAAATTAAGGACATGGCTGGACGATCAGAAAGAAATCTCTGACGGGTCAATAATAATAATTAGCTGGCAATCGCCGTAAAAGTCTGGGCATCAGTAAGTGTAGGACCACTGATCATTTTCTTCTTCATCGCCTCGAGGCCGATAATCACAAGCTCTTTATAAAGCTCCTGAAGCGTGATTCTTTTGTCATTTTCTTCAAGTTCAAGTTGTAGCTGTTTCGCTTTCAGGTGAACTTTGTCGGGTACATCAAGATTAACTTTTGCCATTGTAGCGGAGATAGGTTAAATGTTACAGTTAGGTTATATTGTTAGTATACGCAGTATTTCTACAATTTGATAAGGGATTGAAAATAATTTGTAGTGCGGATAGTTTGTCAAAAATAACCCGATAACGCAGCATAAGAACGAAAATCGGAATGTGCATTAAATTTACCTTTTTAAAATATATTATTTAAACCGTAGGATAAAAAGATTAAAAAATTCAATAAAAAGTTACATTCTATTAAAAATATTTATACTGCTCAGCCTTTCTTTTCAAGCCTCGTCCACATCTCGACACAAGCCCTGGCGTTGTGATAGGGACATTTCCAAAAATTAACTTTGTCTTCGGGTATCTGCGTACCATCTTCTTTTACAGCACCAAACCATTCGCCGTGCGTTTTATCAAGAAATTTATCATCAATGTATGTCCAGCTGTTCTCTGCTTTCGTTTTGAAATCTGACTTGCCGGTCAGCTGATAGGCATTATAGAATCCTACAAGCTGCTCTGCGGCCACCCACCAGCTGCGTTCCGTTTTGGTATGTCTCGTTTGCGGATCATATTCATAATTTAACGCACCATCTGCGCCAAGTCCTGTTGCAGCCGCTTCGGCCATCAGGATGCATTGCCTGCGGGTTTTCGATAATAACTTTTCATCTTTCAACACTTCAGCTGTTTCATATAAAAGCCAGGATGCTTCAATATCGTGACCATAAGAGATAATCTGGTCTTTTGATTCCCACTTCTCGTTGAAAAACATTTCCATGCGGTTGGTAGTGCTGTTTACGATATGATCCAGGATCGCTTCCAACATATGCATGGTTTGTTGCCTGAGTTTTTTGTCCGGCCACACCCTGTATAAATTAGTATAGGCCTCGACCAGATGTAAATGGGTGTTCATACTTTTGTTCCACGGACTTTTACTCAGGATATAATCATCGGTATCGGTCCAGTCTCTTGCAAATGCTTCACGGTAACCGCCGTTTAAAGGATCAAAGGCATGTTTTTCAATTGTGTAAAAAAGATCTTTCGCATGTTCCAGGGCTGGCGGGAAATGAGTTGTACGGTAGTATTCGCTTAAACCATACATTGCAAAAGCATTTCCATAGATCTGCTTTTTCATTTCAAGTGGTTTGTTATTTCCATCCGTAGACCAGAAAACGCCTCCGTATTTTGCATCAATGAAATGAATGGAAAGATCCTGAAAAGCTTTGTCTGCAATGATCAGATATTTAGGATCTTTCAGCAGCCGTTTTGCCATAGAAAATGTCCACAGAATGCGGCTGGTGATGACTACGGCATGTGGCGCATCGTTGATGCCTTCGTTGTCATAATTCACCCGTCCGTAAAATCCGCCGTTTTTGCGGTTCACTGCATACTTTTCCCAGTATCCAAGGATATTGAGCAGTTCGTGTTTAAAAGATTCCGGAGAAAAGTCAGCCATATGTGTTGATTGTTTTACAAAAAAAGTAAGGCGCAACCACAACATACTTGCCTTTTCTCCGGTCTTTATTTGTATCAGTTATTTACCTCGGTAAATTGCTCTTTCACATTCCAGCCATCCAGCGAAACCAGCGGTGTTTCTGCCGACGACGGTGTATAATCCATCACCACTTTTTTACTTTCACCCGGCAGTACGGATACATAATTGTCGTCGTAAAAAACCGGCAATATCCGTTTTTTCGATTTCGGGTCAACCAGTGATAGCCTGTTGAAAAATGCAACCGGGTTCCCGGCGGGATTTGATAATGTTACTTCTATTTTACCCTTGTCCAGGCGCCTTGTTGAAATACTGATTTCCGCCTTAGGCATTTTGTTCAGTCCACTGTAATTGCCCTCTGCATCCGGCAGCCAGTATAAATTGTCACTTACAATTTCTTTATTAAGGTTCAATAATCTGAGCGATAAGAAAACGCCTTCCTTTTTTGCAAGTTCGCGAATGGCAGTATTGAAGGGAGTTATCATTCTGGTTGTTGACGGGCCGATTTCAGAAAATGCCTGCCCCAGACTGGTTTCCTTTCCGTTCATATCAATTGTTTTGGCGACCCACATCAGATCGTACTGATGCCTGAAAGTATTGTTTGCAATCATGATCGTGCTGTCGGCCTGGTTAAACAGTATATGCAGCGGTGCACTTCCGTTGTGCAGCCCATACAAACATGCATTCGGATCGAGGTAATAATCGTACATCTGGCCACGCAGTGAAGTCCACGGATTTTGTGTCTTCCAGATGATCACACCCGTATACCAATCCCACATATGCGCGCTGAAACCCTCCATAAGCGAACGATATTGGTCATAGTTGACAAGCTGGGCCTTTTTACCAAAATCCCGGAGATCCCTGGCTTTTCCATAAGGTTCTATAAAGCCGCCGTACCCAATGTATTTGTGATAATCCCAAACAGAATCCACGGTTTCTTTTTTATTTTTTGTATTGTAAACAGGCGGAACCATGTTTTCTTTCGGCATGAAACGCTCCAGCGACTCGTAGTCTCCTACGCCCACCGAGCCAATTTCAGAGTTGAATGGCCAGGTTCTGTATTCAAAAAAACGTTTTAAAGGCTGAATTCCGTAAGGTCCGTCGCCATTGCCGCCCAGCGAATTGAAAGACATATCATCTGAGTTTGAATAATCGACAAACCAACGGGTTCCGTCAAGTCTGGTCAGGATAGAATCGCGGAGCGGGAGCATAATATCCTGTGGCAGTGTGATTTCATTTCCTCCGCACCAGATCGCGAGCGAGGGATAGTTCCTGATCATTTTGATCTGATCGGTAGCTGATTCCAGGAACAGGTTGTGGTCATCCGGATATTTCCGCCTAACCCACTGATCGTCTCGTTTCATGGGGTCAGTCCAGCGGCCGTTGCAGTCGCCCGAGCCCCAGAAATCCTGCATGACCAGAATTCCATATTTGTCACAGGCATCGTAAAACTCCGGGCGTTCTGTCAGCGCGCCGCCCCAGATCCGTAATAAATTCAGATTCATGTCGCGGTGGAAACGAACTTCTGCATCATAACGTGCATCGCTGAAACGGAGCATGGCGTCTGAAATAATCCAGTTTCCGCCTTTGATAAAAACACGCTGCCCATTCACTGATATCTGTTTGCTGCGCGTGACCGAATTCCAGTCAGCCTGAATTTCCCGGATACCAACATTGATCTTTTCCTGATCTGACACGGTACCGTTGATGACAAACCGGACTGAGGACGGATATAAGTGCTGTGCGCCATAGCCAAATGGCCACCAAAGTTTTGGATTTTCAAAAAGTAGGTCCGGAAGCGTAATCTCTGTAGTGGCATGTGGTTTTATAGTCACCTCTTTCGAAACTTTTTTCCCATCGATTATGAATTCCAGCGATCCTTTCACCGGAACATTTGTTGGATTTTCAACTTCCGCAGATGCCCTTATTGTTGCAGGCTTTTGTCCGCCGTCGGGTTTTCGCTGACCGGCAACCAGCGTCACAACATGCGGGTTTTTGACGTTTACTTTGCCCGTTTTTTCAATGATTACCTTATCCCAGATACCTGTATTCCTATCGCGGACCGGCTGAATCCAGTCCCAGCCAGCCACATACTGATGAGCCACATTTTTAGCTATCGCCCCGTCCCCGCCTTGTCCGCCGTTTGGGTTTCCAACCTCATCAGGCGGATAGACAATTACAGCAAGACGGTTAGTGCCGCTTTTCAGTATGGATGTGATGTTGAACGACTGGCGGAGAAACATGCCGTTATGTTTTTGGGCATTCAGTTTCCTGCCATTGAGAAAGATATCTGAGCTGTAATTGACGCCTCTGAAGTGAAGCCAGATCTCTTCGCCCGGTTTCAGTTTTTCTGTAAAATCTTTTACAAACCAATAGGTATAATAATCATTGCCGGTCCTGAAAATATCAGGGATCTTTTCATTATTCATCCCGATAAACGGATCAGGAATTTGCTTGTTTTCCAGCATTGTCGTTAGCACCGTACCCGGAACCACAGCAGGAAGCCAGCCTGTAAGCGGATACGAAGATGAAGAGATCACATTGCCCTGGTCTTTAATATTCAGGATCGAATTGCATTTCCATCCGCTGTTCAGCTCATAGGTCTGCTGTGCGGAAACAGGTAGGCTAAAAAGGAAGAGGAATGAAAGGAAGTATGTAAAAAGGGATTTCATTAGAATATTTGGGTATAGAAATAATCATTACGGCAAATATATTCTAATGAAAAGAGAGAAGAAAGGAATTATATTGGTTTGATTAAAATATTGAATAAGATTCCCAGTATTATTAAATTATTTTCAAAAATGACCCTGACTGACTTAAACTTCTTTTATTAAATAATTTTATCCCGGCTTAAAACCGGGATAAATAGATCGCTTTCAATGAGAAGCTGTGTGTTAATCGCCCTGGTTTTCTTCAAGATCGTTGTGGTTATCTCCACCTAGGCTGTAATAATTGTTCTCCTCATCCTCGTTTCCGTCGATTTCATCGTCGTCCAGCTCTGAGCCCGGAACGTCAAGATCGTCGCCGGTCAGGTCTTCATCGAAATCTTTCTCATTCCAGTCTTCAGCATCCAAGCCAAGTTCCTGCTTGATTTTGCTGATATCTTCAGGATCAATATCTTCTTCGATCAGCCCTTTGCTAAAAACATCTTCTGAAGCAGGATAAAGCGGATATCCCGGTAAGTCATCATCTTCGTCGTCTAGTGAAAAATCGTCGTCAATTATCATGATAGTAGAATTTAAGGTTAGCGGAAGTTTTTGGTTAACGCCTAAAACATGGTCAAAAATATCACTGGCAACTGTTTTAAACTAATTTTTGCAAAAAACATTCCACAAGAATTTATTATTTTAAAAATCATTTAAATGGTCAGAGTAATATTAGCTTTCTAATGCTTTTATTATCACCTGCTATCAAGCCAGAATATTAAATTACTACATAAAGTTAAACTTTTCTAAACCTTTTGATCAAACAGATGCAAAGAACATTTTTTAAATCTGCGGCATTATTTTCGGCTGCTGCAGGCATTAGTGGATTACTCGCTTTTAATGGAACTGTTGAAGAAAATAAGGCAGATAAAATGAGAACTGCTGCTGAGGCAGATACAAAAATCAAACTTCCTGCCGGCTTTTCTGCCACGGTACTCGCCTCAGACCTTGGCCCGACCAGGCATATCGCCGTAGGTAAAAGTGGTGACATCTATGTGAAACTCTCTAAGCTGAAAGACGGGAAAGGAATGTATATTCTTCGGGACGCTAATCATGACGGCGTGATCGACGAAAAGAAAATGTTTGCTGATTATCCCGGAACCGGAATTTACATTAAAGACGGGTACCTTTATTCTTCAAGTAATACCGGCGTTTATCGCTATCAGCTGAATGAGAAAGAGGAGATCATGAATGTGGATCAGCCTGAAAAAATCATTGATGGGCTTGTGGACAAGGGCCGTGATAATGCAAAACCGATTGCGCTTGACGGTCAGGGGAACATTTATGTAACCGTCGGGTCGTACAGCGACAATTGCAGACAGGCTGGAAGCGGGAAGGGGATGTCGCCTTGTACGGTTCTTGATTCTGCCGGCGGTATCTGGAAGTTTAAGGCGGATAAGAAGAACCAGACTTTTTCGGACGGAAAGTTGTACAGTACCGGACTTAAAAATGCTGTCGGCATTGATTGGGATACCAAAACTAATACACTGTTCGCAACCCAGCACGGCCGCGGAAAATTCGATGATTTTTATCCTCAATATTACACAGCAAAACAAAGTGCTGAGCTACCGGCAGAAACCATGTATCAGCTGAAAGGCGGAGATGATGCTGGCTGGCCGTATATATACTATGACCATATCCAGAAAAAGAAAATTCTTGCTCCGGAGTATGGCGGTGATGGAAAAAAGACAGGCGGAGAAAAAGCATTAGACCCTGTTGCCGCTTTTCCCGCCCATTTAGGCCCTAATGCGTTGATGTTCTATACTGGTACGATGTTCCCGGCCAGATATAAAAATGGCGCTTTTATTGCATTTCACAGCCAGTCTGCTGAGCTGCATAAAGGTTATTTCGTCGCATTTGTACCTTTTGTCAACGGAAAAGCAGGCAAATGGGAAATATTTGCAGACAATTTTGCCGGGATTGACCTGGTAAAACCGACGGGCCCGGTTGAGCACCGTCCCTGCGGACTGGCACAGGGACCAGACGGAGCGCTTTACGTGACGGATGATCTGAACGGAACAATTTTTAAGATCGATTACAAGAAAAAGTAGTTTTGGCTAAATTTTTTTGAAGGGCTGGTATGGCAGAAAGTGCCTTATCAGCCTTTTTCATGTTGCCCCTCCAACTGCCTTTAATTCACAGCAGACTACAATTTCTGATGATATAATCTTCAAGTTCCTGATCAGAAATACACTCCGTTTTTATACCAAGACGAAAATTCTGACCTTGCATACCAACGCCGTTTGTGCAGGTTATTTCAAAATCAAAAACGACTCTTTTATCCATAACTTTCTGAACGGATTTTGTGAAGTTTTGAGGCCTGACCAATCCAGATTTAATCCCGGATTTTTTATTTTGTTAACGGATCTGTATCATCAGCAAAAATGCAGCCTGCTTGAAGCTGCACTTTTGCTGATCCTCTTTGAAGGTAGTTCATTCCTGATTTTGAATTAGAAACTAGTATCTGCTTTTTTCAGATCCTCTTCTTTAATCCAGATATTTCGGTAATATACATTATGCCCTTCGGATTGTAATTTTAATCCGCCCGGCACATCGGTAATTCCTTTTCCACCATCATTTCCCCCGTCGATTCCAGAATTCGGTCCGCCCCAAACCTGGCTGATTGCGTGATTGTTATGTACTTTTTTCCCGTTGAAATAGAGTGTGACTAACGGCTTCTCAACCAGTTTTCCATCTTTAAACCGCGCAGCACGGAAAAGAATATCATAGGCATTCCACTTACCGACACCGTTGTAAGCGTAATACGGAGATTTGGTTTCGTTAATGACGGCTGCCATACCATGCGAAGTTGTGTCGCCATCCAAAACCTGGATCTCATACCGATTTTGGAGGTAGACGCCGCTATTGCCACCTTCCTTTGTTATAAAAAATTCGACGTGCGCTCGAAAATCACGGAATTCCTTTTTGGTAACAATGTCTGCCGCGCCATAAAGTCCACCCGTTGCAGCTGGATCAAAACAATTGATCACTGTTCCTTTATCAACGGGATCATTCACAACTGTCCATTTAATAGGCATTTCAGCTTTTAACCTCGGGCCGTTCCAATAGATCCACTTTTCATCAAGCATCTTTTTTGACCCGTCCATAAAAACTTCCGCTCCCTTCACCGGTTTTGTTCCTACACCAACCTGCGAATAGGCAGACGTGAACATTCCTAAACTTATTACAAAAGCCGGAACAATGCGGCCAATACGATTTAAATGCATAAATGTGGTCATTTGAATTTTAAGGAATACGTTGAAGCGTTGTGTTAACCTGCGCTTTCATGATATAAGTCGGCAAGGTTTTCTAATTACTCAAAGCCTTCTTGAATTGGTGAGCAACAGACCCGGTTTTTGTATCCTAAGCTGGATGTTAGATTAAATCAATGGCCGGTATTTATTTTGTTTTTACATAAAAATGCGAGGTATTATTTTTACCGGTATGCCGTTCTTCTACTTCAATTGTTTTAATCGAACGAATCAGATCGAGCAGTTTTTTGTGACCATAATTCCGGGAATCAAATTCAGGTCGTTTCTTCAAAATCATATTGCCAAGGACTCCCAGAAAAATCCATCCATCTTCATCTGCAAGATCATTGATACTTTCCGAAATCAACTTAATCAGTCCTTTGTCTATTTTTGAAACCGGAGTAATTTCTTCTTTTGGAGCGGCTGCTGATTTAGACGTTTCGGGAATGGCTGCTTCCGGCTTGGCTTCCTTTTTAAGAATTTCGATGTAGATAAATTTGTTACAGGCCGCGATAAAGGCAGAAGGTGTCTTCTTTTCACCGATACCAAAAACCTTCATACCGGCTTCCCGAAGCCTTGTGGCCAGTCTGGTGAAATCACTGTCGCTTGAAACGATACAGAAACCATCAACATTTCCCGTATATAGAATGTCCATCGCATCAATGATCAGTGCAGAATCGGAAGAGTTTTTTCCGCTCGTGTAGCTGTACTGCTGAACAGGCGTAATGGCGTTTTCAAGCAAAACTGTCTTCCAGCCCGACAGTGTCGGTTTGGTCCAGTCGCCGTAAATCCGTTTGAATGTTGGTGTGCCGTAAATAGCGATTTCTTCCAGCATTCCTTTTACGTTTGCGTATGGTACATTGTCGGCGTCAATCAGCACCGCAAGCCTAAGTTCTCTGGTATTTTCCATACAATAAAGGTAAGCGATCAAAGGCAAAGGGCAAGTATTATTCTCTTTCCAGCGCCTGGGGTCCTGCAATTTTAATGTTCACGGGAAATTTTTAAAATTCAAGTCCGGATGAATACGGCTCCGGAAAGCCACAGATTTTCATCAGACAGGATGCAGGTAACGATGTATGTCTTGCCCAGGATACTTTTGCATGATTCTTATTTTAAACGTCGGCAGGAAACTCTTGCGATGCAATCAGAATTATCTGCTTTATGTATGCTATTTTTGCTGTCTCCTGAATTGAGCTTGTCCTGAATGAAGAACCTGATCCTGCTTTTTGTATTTTTCTCCTTTACGCTTGTCACAAAAGCACAGTCGCTCAGATTTGAGTTGTCTGAATATACAATTCTACCTCAAAAGCCAGCTGGAGTTTTGCATGGAATTTCCGGGATTGAATATATTCCTTCTAAAAATCAGTGGCACCTGGCAAGCGATAGAGGCAGTTATTTTGTTTTTGACAGTATAACGTCGATTCAGGATTTTGAGGAAAGACAAGCCCGTGCAGTGCATAAGGAAACCGGATTATGGTATGAAGCGATTCGTTTTGATGCCGCGTCAAACACCTTTTTCTATGCAGTCGAAAATGAATATAAAGCAAACGCTGAGACCTGTGACACCACGACCTACGTAAGTTATATGGATGCTTTTCCTCCCGGCTATTTATTTGCACCCCTACACCTTCCGGCAGACAACAAGGGAATTGAAGGGATTGCCGTGACGGAAAACGGGAATGTCTGGGTAGCCCCGGAAGCAGGCTGGCCAGGCGAAACAGAAGTTGGAAACGATACCATCCATTTCTGGAAATTTGACAAAGCCAGGACCGGTTATTCGGAAGCGCGTGCCTATTCTTATATCATTGACCGGAGTGGCTGTCCGCAAAGTCCAACCGAAAAGCGTGGTGGGATTTCTGAGATAATATCTGTAAATGAAGATCAGCTGCTGGTGTTGGAAAGATGTTTCGACCAGAAAGGAACCAATAAGATCAAGGCGAAAATATGGCAGGTAAGGGTGGAAGGGTCACATCTTAAAAAAGATACCCAGCCTGCTTTCGATTTCAATGAAGGGTTTCCGATACAGGTTGACAACCTTGAAGGCATGTCCTGGTGGGATGCAGACCGGGGCAAGCGCCGCTTGCTGCTCATCACTGACGACAATCCCGGGTTGAAAAATAAACAGCAGACGCAGGTCATATTGTTAAAAGAAAAATAGAAGAATTTTTAAATAAAAATCATTACTAAATGAAAATCAATTGTCTGCATCTGCTTATCACCTGTGTCCTGCTGCTTAATTTAGGTTGTAAAAAAGATAAAAATGAGGTGGTTGAAAAGGGCGTTTCGTTAGGCCTGAATCAATACCGCAAGAAGACAATTGATAGTATCCGGTACGCGGTCGAGCTCAGGATCCCGGCAAAAAAAGCAGACAAAATAACGGGTCTGCAAACTGTGTCGTTCCATCTCAATGCCGCTGATTCTGCCTTGGTGCTCGATTTTAGCAACGATGCCCGGCACATACTTTCGGTGATGTCTGGCAATAAATCAATTGATTATGAGTTTGTTAATGAGCATATCGTCATCAGTCCTGACCAGCTTGTGCGGGGTGAAAACCACATCCGTATTGCATTCGTTGCCGGTGATCTTTCATTGAACCGAAATGAAGAATATCTGTATACACTCTTTGTTCCGGACCGTGCATCCAGTTGTTTTCCTCTTTTTGACCAGCCAAATCTTAAAGCTTCGTATGAGCTGACATTAAAAACACCGGCTGGGTGGGAGGCCGTTTCCAATGGCAGCTTAAAAGAAAAGACCAGGTCGGGTGATACAAGTATTTATCATTTTGAAAAAACAAAACCGATCAGCTCTTATCTTTTTGCTTTTGCAGCCGGAAAGTTTTTCAAGGCAACCAAAACAATTGAAGGTCGGGAAATGACGATGTATTATCGGGAAACAGATGACACAAAGGTCAACCGGAACAGGGATCAGGTCTTTAATTTACATGCAAAGGCGGTGACCTGGCTTGAAGAATATACGGCGATAAAATATCCTTTCGGGAAGTTTGACTTTGTATTGCTTCCTTCATTTCAATATGGTGGAATGGAACACCCGGGTGCAATTTTTTACAATGAGTCAGCGCTTTTTCTGGACGAAAACCCTCCCGTAAACAAACAATTGGCCCGGGCAAGTGTGATTGCCCATGAGTCGGCGCATATGTGGTTTGGCGATCTTGTTACGATGGATTGGTTCAATGATGTCTGGCTAAAAGAAGTTTTTGCCAATTTTATGGCGGCGAAAATTGTACATCCCTCTTTCCCCCAGATCAATCATAAACTGCGTTTTTTACTGGCGCATTATCCTGGCGCATACGAGGTCGACAGAAGTTCCGGCACCAACCCGATCCTTCAGACACTGGGCAATTTGAAAAATGCCGGAACCTTGTACGGTGGTATCATTTATCAGAAAGCACCGATCGTCATGCGTCAGCTGGAAAAGAAGATTGGCGCGGAAACGATGCGCGAGAGTTTGCAAGAATATCTGAAAACCTACGCTTTCGGGAACGCCCAATGGGACGATCTGATTGGCATCATCGATAAACGAAGCCCGCTGGACATTGCAGACTGGAGCAGCGTTTGGGTGAAAACCCCTGGAATGCCTGAATATGAACTGATTGGAGAAAAGGAAGAAATTGAGATCCGCCAGAAAAAAGATTCTGTGTCTGGCCGGGTTTGGCAGCAGCCAGCTGCGATTTTTTGGGAAGAAAAATTTGCTGAAGGCAGTGTAAAATTAAACCTGACAAACCAGCTGCAAAGTGTTCGCCAACCTGATTTTCCTGCGATGATCTTTCCGAACGCTGACGGGGAAGCTTATGGTTATTTTAAAATGGATTCTGTTTCTGAGGACCACTTTTTTCTGCATTATGATGCAAAAGGGGATACGACTTTTTCGGATCCTGTTTTCAGGGGATCAATGCTTGTCAATATCTGGGAAGGTTTTCTGCGCGGAGACGGAGCGAAACCTGAGCGTTACCTTTTCTATCTGACAGATGTTTTGCAAAAAGAAAAGAATGCGCTGATCTCGGATTATCTGTTGGGAAATATTCAAACGATCTGGTGGACTTTTTTGACAGACCAGCAACGCAGGCAGAATCAGGCAAGAACCGAAAAAATTCTGTGGTCGTTGCTGGAAAATACACCGGATAAGGGCATGAAAAACTCTTATTTCCGGGCTTTCCGGCATGTCGCGATGACGGAGAGCGGCCTGAGAAAACTGGAGGTGCTTTGGAACGATCAGCTGAAGGTAAAAGACCTGATACTATCGGAAGACGATAAAATTTCACTTGCTTATGAGCTTGCGCTCAAAGGACATGTTGACGGAAAGGGCGTGCTGGCCAAACAGCTGAGCAATACTAAAAACCCGGACCGAAAGGCCAAAATGGAATTTGTAATTCCTGCGATAAGCCAGGACGAAAAAGAACGAGACCGCTTCTTTGAGTCTTTGAAAAAGGAAGAAAACAGAGAGCATGAAGCCTGGGTTTTGGAAGCATTAACCTTTTTGCATCATCCGTTACGGGCTAAAAGTGCCTTGAAATATTTGAGGCCGTCTCTGGAAATTTTACAGGAAGTGCAGCTTACCGGTGATATTTTCTTTCCACAGCGCTGGCTCCAGCACACATTTTCCGGTCATTCGGAAAAAGAAGCTGTCGATATTGCCAATGCATTCCTGAAAGAAAATAATGACTACCCATATTATCTTAAAAATAAGATTTTGCAGTCAACCGACATGCTTGAAAGAGCGGTTAAGTTGAAATAGCAGTACTTTTTTATCAACATCTCATACCAGGATGCCTGAAAATATGCCGATTCCAGTTCATATCTTAACAGGTCGCACCAAAATCGGGCTGGAAATTCACCGGCTTGACGGCGATGCCACCAATAGAGCTTCCAGTTATGGAATACACCGGGACGACCATCACATGTTCCTTTTCCATCAGTCGGGTCATGGAAGTGTGATGGTTGACTTTCGTGAAATAAATTTTCATGATTGCGTCGCCTTTTGTATTTTACCTGGGCAAGTGCACCAGATGATTGCCTCCGAAAGTTCTTCGGGCTGGTTGCTGGCAATCGACCTTACTTTGATGGATGACACCCATCGTTCTGTTTTTGAAGCGTATGGGCTCTCTGCCTGGCCTGTACCAATAGATGAATACAGGTCTGAAATGCTACATAAATCCTTAATGTTATTGCAGGAAATATTAAATTACGAGGAGGATGCCCCCTTTCAAACGCAGTGGCTGAGGTCAATTGCACAGGTCTGTACCGGTATTTTTGCGAGTATTTTCCAGCAGAGCAGCCAGGATCATTCAGTAAAAAATTCCCGTCCGTTTAAGATCAGCCATGCGTTCAAAACCCTGGTCGGGAAAAATTATCGATCCATGAAAAGTCCAGCACAATATGCAGGGCTTCTTCATATTACGGCAGCTTACCTCAACGAAGTCGTAAAAAGTGCGACCGGCTTTTCAGCGACATACTGGATTCAATATGAGATCATTCTGGAAGCCAAACGGCTTCTTTGTTATACAGACCTTACTGTAAAGGAAATTTCTTTTGCATTGGGCTATGACGATCCAGCCTATTTTTCGCGTTTGTATCAAAAGGTCACATCAGACACTCCTTTGACATTTCGGAAACAATACCGCAAATAGTCCAGTCTTTGCCGCGTTTCATATCTTTTCATTTTCCCGGCTCTGGTGTTGCTTTGTAATGTTAACGGACAGCAGCAAAAAATAAATTTTTCTGTCTGTTAAAGTAAAAAGCACGGCGCAATCGTCTGCCTGTGCAAAGTCCGTTATGATAAATTGATCTATTAACAGCCAACGCCACAAGTCATGAATATCTTAAAACAAACAGCGCTTAATTTATTTGAAAACTCATTAGCTAAACAAGGTACGGTTCTGGCCGTCAGAGCCTGGTACCCCGCGACTTTTTACGAAGTAGATTTTCATTTTCCATTTATGGATATGTCAAAATGGGACCGCGTTCAGCATATCAAAATAAAGGTCGCCCCTGGCATTTACCGTGACTATACACCTGCCGGCTGGGACAGCGAAACAAGAACATGTACGATGTATATTGACGCCGTTCAGGATGGACCCGGAAGTGAATGGGTACAGTCATTAAAACCGGACGATTACGTTACCTATGTGGGGGTCGGATCGACGATGCATAAACCTGCCGGGCAAGGCAAAATGGTTGTATTTGGAGACATGACGACTATTGGCCACTACCTTGCACTGCAGCAGCTCGCCGGTGAAAAAAATATATCCGGAGCCATCGCTATTGCTGAGGAAAGCCACCGGGCTGAATTTATGGAATATTTCCACTGGGATATCACTCCGGTGGTACAGACCGACCAGGGAGGCTTTCACGGGATTACCGACTGGGTGCGTGGCAAAGATCTCGGAAAGGCTACGGTATACATTGCCGGCCATATCCCGACCTGCGTTCATTTAAGAAAGGAATTAAAGAAAACTTCGGCCGATACCATCCGCGTGCAAGGATTTTGGTCATAAAGACGAATCGAAAATTTGCGGTCGAGCGGTTAATTATTTTTAGCCATGAAGAGTCCCTCTGAGCGAAGCCCGGAGGGATTTTTATTTTTCCTGTTCTGGACTGAATATGGTTTCTTCACATCTTGATTCAAACACATTAAATTTACCGCATACCACTGACTATTCATTAAGATGAGAAAGACCATATTTATTACCGGAGCATCAACAGGACTAGGAAAGGCAACAGCATTGTTATTTGCAAAAAATGGCTGGCAGGTTATTGCCACCATGCGAAATCCAAATGATGGCGCTGTGCTGCAAAGTCACGGAAATATCCATGTACTTGGGTTGGATGTGACTGACCATAAGGAAATAGAGCGGGTTGCCAAGGAAGCCATAAGTCAATCTGGCACCATTGATGTCGTATTCAACAATGCAGGCTATGGGCTGGCGGGTCCGCTGGAAGGGATCGCCGACGCGCAGCTTGTCCGTCAGCTTGATACCAATCTGCTTGGTGTTTTGCGCGTTACCAAAGCATTCATTCAACATTTCCGGGAAAAGGGAAACGGGCTTTTTATCACAACAACTTCCATCGGCGGCCATGTGACACTGCCGTTCAATTCCGTGTATCATGCCACAAAATTTGCTCTGGAAGGATGGAGCGAAAGCATGTGGTTCGAATTAAAACCATTTGGTATAGGGATTAAAACCGTAGCTCCGGGTGGAATTATCACAGACTTTGCGGGGCGTTCGCTGGATAAGGGGCTTCATCCTGCATATCAGGAAAAACTCGGCGCTTTTACGGAAATCCTGTCTTCTCCTGAACGAAGAAAAAACTATTCAACAGCCGAACATATCGCGGAAACGGTATACGAAGCTGCCACGGATGGCAGGGACCAGCTCAGGTACATTGCCGGGGCCGACGCGCAGAACGCCTATGCACTTCGAAAGCAGTTGTCTGACGAAGACTATTTAAAGTATGCAGACAAACGTTTTTTCGGAGAATGACCGCTGTAAACGGAAGGGGCGCGGATCTGATTTCCAGATCGAAACGATGCTTTTAAGGTAAAATTCAGAAATTTTAAGCTTTGGTAGAAATCGTAAATGATTTAACTATATGCACTCTAAAACCAATCTAACAGCGATTGCGTGTTTTACGCTTCTGGCGTTTTTGGGAGGAACAAGTCAATCGAATGCTCAAAAACTGACTGCATCATTTCTGGAAACACAGCCGTACCATCAGCTTCCGGCCACGGCAATTAAACCAAAAGGATGGTTGCTGGATCAGCTGCACATCATGCGTGACGGTACAACTGGTCATTTGGATGAAGTTTATGCCAAAGTAAAGGATGATAACGGGTGGCTTGGTGGAAAGGGTGATGGATGGGAGGAAACACCATACTGGCTTGACGGAGCCGTTCCGCTGGCCTATCTTCTGGACGATAAAAGGATGAAAGATAAGGTGCTGGGCTATATCAACTGGACTATTGAAAACCAGCGTCCATCCGGTTATTTTGGCCCGGTCACCAGGGAGGAGAGGGAAAAGAAAGTGCTCATTACCCCACAGACCTGCGAAGCAGGGGAGGACTGGTGGCCAAAAATGGTCATGCTGAAAGTGATGCGCCAATATTATCTGGCTTCAAACGACCAGCGGGTGATACCTTTCATGACCAAATATTTTAAATATCAGCTTCAATCGTTAAAAGCTTGTCCCATCAGAAAGTGGTCGGAATGGGCTGAGTCACGCGGGGCGGATAACGTGATGGTCGCGCAGTGGCTTTACAGTATCAATCATGACAGATCGCTGATTGAGCTGGCGAACCTGATCGAGTCGCAATCTTTTCAATGGAGTGAATGGTTTGGTAGCCGGACCTGGGCTCTTGATGCTGCAACACAGCAAAATAACGATCACTGGATGCGCCGCCATGCTGTTAATGTGGCTATGGCGCTTAAATCGCCTTCGATGAACTATCAGCGCACGCAGGACAAAAAATATCTGACTGATTTGAAAACAGGGTTTGGTGATTTGATGACCCTGCACGGATTGCCAATGGGTATTTTTTCGGGAGACGAAGACATTCATGGCAACGCGCCCACGCAGGGAGTAGAGTTGTGCGCGATCACAGAAGCCATGTTTTCTCTGGAAGAAATAATCGGGATTACCGGCGACATTCAATATATGGATGCGCTGGAAAGGATGACTTTTAATGCCTTACCTGCACAAACCACAGATGATTATAATGCAAAGCAATATTTTCAGATTGCCAACCAGGTTCAGATCAGCCGTGGTGTATTTGATTTTTCCCTCCCTTTTGAAAAAGAAATGAATAATGTCCTGGGCATGAGAAGCGGTTATACTTGCTGTCTGGCCAATATGCATCAGGGATGGACAAAGTTTGCGAGCCACCTCTGGTATGGTACCTCTCGCAAAGGCCTGGCCGCTTTGGTATACAGCCCGAACGAGATCACTGCGAAAGTCGGGAAGTCAGAAACTGAAATTACGATCAGGGAAATAACAAATTACCCCTTTGACGACAAGGTCAATTTTGAGTTTTCGACCGGAAAAGATATTGCTTTCCCGTTGATGTTACGTATTCCGGGCTGGTGTGAGGAAGCTGTATTAACATTAAACGGAAAAGAATTGAAGAGGGAAAAAGGAGGTAAGGTTATAACCATTGACCGTACCTGGAGAAACAATGACAGACTGGTGCTTGAATTTCCGATGCGGTTGACAACCTCCAACTGGGGTAAGAATTCAAGAACGATCGAGCGCGGGCCGCTGGTGTACGCCCTGAAACTGGAAGAAAAATGGGAGAAGGGAAACCAGAAAGAAGAAGGCGATTATTTCAGTGTTTATCCAAAATCAGACTGGAATTTTGGCCTTCTTGAAAGCATTATCAAGGATCCCGCGGCGAATCTGAATGTGGAAGTACGACCGGTTTCTGATAAATTTGTCTGGAATTTACAGCATGCTCCGGTGGAGATTACGGCGCAGGCAAAAAAGATTCCGCACTGGAAAGCGGTGAATGGCGTCGCACATCAACCCGTAACCGACAGAACCGGCATCTATCGTGGTGAGGTCGACCAGAAGATTGAGAAGATTAAACTGGTTCCCTATGGTTTTACAAAGGTTCGGATCGTGGCATTTCCGGTGGTAAAGTAACCTGGTATCCAGCCTTCGTACATGCAACGGTTCTGCCCTGGCAGGCGTAAGGCTAGATAAATTCAGCAGCATTTTTTATGAGGACACTTTCTACACTTTTACTTATTTTGCTTTACGCTCCGCTCGTCCTTTCTCAGAGCAACGAAGATTACTATCATCCGTCGACCCGGCCTGCCAAGTCCGGGGATGAGACCGCAGTTCCTCCGGTTAATACATTTAAAACGCAGCGTACCAAAACGGCTGCAGACCAGATTAGCAATATCAGGATCCGCAACAGGTTATATTTTGGGATTGACGGATTCATGCGAACCGACAGAAGCTCCATTTCCAATACATTCAATGGGCTGATCGCTACCAGAACTGGTGCGAAGTCCGGATACAGCGCTTCGGTCGGATGGATAAACCAGGAAAAATGGGCGTTTGAAATTGCCTATTCCCGTTCCCCGATCCACAATATACTGATCATCAACGGGGACTATCCAATGGAGTATAAAATGGAGAACGACAAGAACAACCTTGACCTGAGCATAAAGCGCCGGTTATTGTTCGGAAGATCAAATTCCTCACTTCGAAAGTCGGCATTCTGGATTGGAGCTGGCGCGGGAATCGTACCAAATTCAGGAGCACAAAAGGAGTATTTGCAATTTGAAGGTTATGCACGGCAAGGCAGGAGACCGGTTTTGGATACCTTGTTTTTAACAACTGATACACATACAAGTACAAAGTTGACAGGTTTTACATACCTCACCGCCGAATACGTTTTAAAGGTCGCCAAAGCTGTTGACCTAAGCTTTTATGCCCGGAAACAATGGGGATTAGGAACTTCGCTGATGACGGATATGGCTTATTTTGTCAATAAAGTGCAAACACAGCAATCGACTATTAGGGCCGATGGAACCGGGTTGGCATTCGGGATTTCGCTGCGCTACATCTTCGCGATCGGTCTCCACGACGGCCATCCGGATAGCAGCGAATAAGTTAAATCCATCTAATGGAATTATGTAAAAAGCCGCAGTCGCTTTTTGTGGCGATCTGCGGCTTTAAATTTCTGGCTGATTATTACTTAAAAATCAGTGTATTGGCTGTCTCAATTTCGTCCATGCTGATGGTATGGCCCATGTTTGGATAAATCTTTGTCGTCACGTCAGCGTGCATGGATTTTAAGATCGCTGTCGTTTCGTTGACTCTCGATACGGGTACGTGCGGATCAGGATCGCTTGTGCCGATAAAGATGGGCGTGCCATCAAAATTCCCAGCGTAATTTTCAGAATATATTTTGTCACCGATAAGTCCGCCTGTAAATGCCACGATGCCGCCATATTTCCCTGCATTTCGTGTTACATATTCAAGGGTCAGACACGCGCCCTGGGAGAATCCGGCCAGAAAAATATGCTCTTTTCGAATTCCTTTGGCGATCACATCGGCGACTACCTCGTCAATAATCTTCAATGCTGACGAAAGCCAGGGCTCATTAACGGACGGAGGTGCCAGAAATGAGGTTGGATACCAGGTATTGTTGGTGGCTTGTGGGGCAAGAAGTGCAAAATCCTTGGTATTCAGATGTGCAGCCAGCGATAGAATATCCTCTGCACTTCCGCCCCGGCCATGAATCAAGATCAAAACTTTATCAGTTTCGTCAATATTTTTTCCTGCGCTTATTACTTTTTTCGTATGCATGATTTCAGATCTTCATGTGGAACATATCATGGCTCAGAAAGGAAATACCTGATTTCAACACAAGCGCTTCCTTCCTGAACACCGATGATCTGTTACAGCTTTGGCAATATTTTTTCTATTTCCTTACGCGATGATTCGTACTGTTTTGGAAGCTGCAAACTGCTTCCCAGATGTTCAACGGATTCATCGATTGCAAAGCCCGGATTTTCAGAAGCAAGCTCGAAAAGAACTCCGCCTGGTTCTCTGAAATACAACGAAAAGAAGTAATCACGGTCGATCTTTTGCGTAATATTCAGGCCTTTCCTGGCGATTTTTTCGCGGAATTCCATCAATATCTCATCGTTTTTTACCCGAAACGCAACGTGGTGATTGGTTCCACCGGCATTATATCCGCGCTCTTCGCTGGGCGATTCGATCAGGTCGACAATGGCTGCGTTTTCCACTGCGTCAGTAATAAACCGGTATCGGTTGCCTTCCTGCGCTAATAATCTGTATCCGAAAATATCGGTCAGGATTTCAGCAGTCGGTTTTATGTTTTTCAACGTCAATACGATGCTGTGAAATCCTTTGGTTGCCACATCGGCTTTAACGTCCGTTGTTTCCCATGGCTTTCTGGTATCTTCAGATTTCGATTCGATCAGGTTTATTTTCAGGCCGTCAGGATCTTGAAATGGCAGATACAATTCTCCGAATTTCTCGTCTTTGTTCCCTTGTCTCACTTTGAATTCTGTGAAACGGTCTGCCCAGAATTCCAGGCTGCCTTTCGGAACTGAATATCCAATGTCTGTCGCCAATCCGGTTCCCGTACGACCTTGTGGAGTTCCTTCCCATGGGAAAAAAGTTAAGATCGTTCCGGCAGAGCCGACTTCGTCGCCATAATAAAAATGATAGGTGCCGGGGTCATCGAAATTGACGGTCTTTTTAACCAGTCTTAGACCCAATACCTGAGTATAAAAATCGTGATTACGTTTTGCGTTTCCTGCTATGGCAGTAATATGATGCAGACCTAAGATTTGATTTTCCATGATTGTTTGTTTTTTTGTTTTACAAATTTCCGAACTTCCGTTGGCCCTGGCATTGAACCAGGACAAGAAAAATCAGACGTTGTAATTTTTTGAAGTATTACGTTGGGAGAGCGCGTGGATTATCTCATTGCTCAACAAACCGCTTCCGCCTCCATAATGCTGAATGATAATTATTTCAGGATCGTTTTCCATGAAAGCAGCGCGTAAAGCAGCTTCTGACGTTTCCTCTATACCGCTGCATAATAAGACAATGTCGAATTTCTGGCTATTGAACAACGCAATGGCCTCTGCATCAGTCAGCGCGCCGCTGGCTGTCCAGTTTTCACTTTTATTGACGATCCGCAATACAGTTTCCAGAATTTCTTCGTGTCTGCCAATTGCCAGGATATTTACTTTACCAGTTTCCATGGATTATTAGTTTTGCGGGAAAGCGAAGTCACTTAGCGGCTTGCGGACACGCGGTGTCAGTTCCCTTGTTTTAAACGGCTCTTCCAGCTTTTCAGCTTCATCTCTATACCCAAGCGCAATGACGGCAACCGGTTCCTGATTTCCAGAAAGGGCTAGCGTTTCTGAAATTTTGGCTTTGTCAAAACCACCCATCATATGACCATAGATGTTTAACGCAGAAGCCTGCAACAACAAATGAGCATTGGCCATACCTAAATCATGCAGCGCAGCAGTGTTTTCCAGGTGATTGGCTTCGAATGTTTTGCGGGCCACTGCCACGATTAATACATCTGCATGCTGAGCCCAGGGTTTGTTCCCACCAAACAGACTGTCTGCAATGCGGGCAAATCCTTTTTCGCTTTTCGAGGCGTAAAAGTATTGCCAGGGTTGTTCATTGTTTGCGCTGGCCGCCCATGCAGCCGCTTCAAGGATCGTATTCAGGTCATTTTGTGAAATTACCTGATCGGAAAATGAACGTGGACTCCATCGGTTTTTAATCAGGTCAAGCACGTCGTGCCTGGTATTTGCAATTTTAATATGTTCCATTTTTATAGCTGTCGCGATTAACTTTTCGTATTTCTTTTTTGCCGGCGGGCTTTGCCGAACCATAAATCTAACTGGAAGGTCGGTGCGGTAAGTTGACAGACATCGGTACTTCCATTAAGAGAACTTCAGCATCCTGTGAATCAGCTTTAAGTGATATACTGCCGGTGTCCCAGATCCCCAGTCCGTCGCGCTCATTTAATGCGTGATCTTCAATCGTAATATCACCTTTCAAAACAAAGGCATAAACGCCATTTTCAGGATTTTTTAACTTGTACGATACGGAAAAGTCTTTATCGAATTTCCCCATATGGAACCATGCATCCTGGTTGATCCAGACCCCGGCATCATCTGCGTTCGGAGAAAGGATCTGTTGCAAATTGTTGTGTCTGTCTTCAACATTCAGCGTGAGCTGATCGTACCGGGGCGTCACATTTTTACTTTTTGGAAATAACCAGATCTGAAGAAACTTCGCATCCTGGTCTTCATTTTTATTATATTCACTATGAAAAATGCCTGTTCCTGCACTCATCACCTGGATATCCCCGTGTTTGATCACAGCCACATTGTCCATACTATCTTTGTGTTCAAGATCGCCTTCCAAAGGAATTGAAATAATTTCCATATTGTCATGCGGATGTCTTCCAAAACCCTTTCCACCATCTACACGGTCGTCATTCAACACACGCAGTACACCAAAATGCATACGGTCGGGATTGTAATAATTTGCGAAACTGAATGTATGATGGCTGTCCAGCCAGCCATGATTCGCATGGCCTCTGGTATCCGCTTTATGAAGGACTGTATTTGCTTTTACTCTGGATTCTGTATTCGGAAGATGATTGAAACCGATGACATCCAATTCTTTCAGTTCGTCAATATCGTTTTTAATAACATTTCCAACCGATGCCGACGCCACGAACATTCCAGTTCCCATCAGGCCTTTGCGGATAAAATCTTTTCTTTCCATGATTTATAGTCGTTTACCGATTTAATGATACAAAGTTCTCTATTCCCGAACCGGCAGGCATTGAACCAGGACAAGAAAAACAAAAGGGGAACGATTTATTTTTTTGTTTTCCAGGCCGGGCAGCCGTTGGTTTTTTTGCGTTAATGAATTAACAATACAAAGGAACAGTAACCGGGAGGCGGAAACATTGAACCAGGACAAGAAAGAAGAAAAACGGAAATTTATTTTTTGGACAGTTTAGTCCTGACCTTACTTAAAAATTCGGCAGAAATACCAAGGTAAGAGGCTATGTAATGTTGTGGAACGCGTTGAGGAATCGTCGGATAACGTCTGATGAAATCAAGGTATTTATCTTGTGCGCTTGTGGCGATCGTCTTGAATAACCTGCCCTGAAGGCTCGAAAGGTTGCGCTGAACCAGAATTCGGAACATCCTTTCCAGCTGAGGAACGTGTGCCAGAAGAGATTCCTTGTTTTGTGGTGTAAGTATTAAAAGTTCACATTCTTCCAGCGTCTCAATAAACATCGCACTTGGTTTCTGATCGTGAAAACTCGCAATATCACTCACCCACCAGTCCTCAATGGCAAATTGCAGGGTAACTTCAAAACCGTTCTCATCAATATAATACATGCGGATACAGCCCTTGTTGATGAAAGCTTCAAAGTTGCAAACCTCTCCTTCATGCAGTAGAATCGTTTTTTTTGGGAACGTTTTGTATTGCAGAATGGAATTAAAAAAAGATAATTCTTCACCCGTCAGGTTGGCGTGCCGTATGATGTAAGTATTGATGCGGTCAAACATTTGCAGCGGATTGGTTGAAGTTTAAAACAAAAAAGCCAGCTTATAGCCGGCTTCTCTTAAAATCAGTTTTTCCCGGGAGAACAGATCCGTACTTCGAATGTGTATGTCCAGACGATTTCGTCAGCAAATTCTTCACCAAATAACTCAGGTGTGCGTCCGTCAACCTCCGCTTTCAGGTCAAAATTTACGCCCAGGTTTTTGAATGGCTCAACAAAATAAGGCTCGTTTGTAACGATATAGGAAACAGGAATTTTATCTTTTGGACCGTCGAAATCTTCAATTAAGGCATCTCCATCCTGTTTGTCAACCAGCCAGGCGTAGAACGAATCATATAGTTTTTCTGCAAGATCTTCCGCCGTATTACCAACGGCCGCCTTACAGGTTATAATTTCAAATGTCTTAGTGGTCACGTTATCAGGCATTTCTGAAAGTTCATAACCCACCGGTCCATCAGAGATTTTACCGCTCGACTCTGCACCAGCGCTTTTGTTATATAAAATCCCGACAGCCTGATCGAGCACTTCGATCAACTCGGAATTCCATGCATTACTTTCAAATCCTTTTAAATAGCGACTCATGATATTGTTATAATTTTATTGAAAATTTCTACTGCAAAGAAGCAGACAGCCGTTTATGCTTCAAAAGTAATGGGCTTTTTAAAGCGGTGCAAACTCAAACGCTGCTTTTTAATTCAGTCAATGCCGTAGCGTCAGACTGCATTGCTAACCTATATTCACCTTCACGGGTTCCTGTTTGTCGCGAAAATGAGGAAAATTTGAAAGGCAGTTAAAAGCAAATGCAATTAATAGTATTCCTCAATCTAAAACTTCATATTTTTGACCTATCCAAATCGAGCTGTAAATATCGAAACCAACGCCGGCCTGTTTACAAAGGCTGCAAAGCGGTCGTTTTTCATTCGAAAACCGACCATAAAATCATGTGTTTTATATTTTACAACAGTGAAATGGATCAAAATATTAAAATAGCCGTTCTGGGCGGTGGCGGCCGGACGGGACGTTACCTTGTCAATCACCTTCTTTCCAGGGGATATCATGTGAAGGTCCTGCTCCGGGCAAAACCTGAACGCCTGCAAATGTCGGATAACCAATTTCCCTCAAACCTTTCAGATCCACATCTTGAAATCGTAAAAGGCGATGCTGTGGTATATGCTGATATCCGAAATCTGCTTTCCGGTTGTGAAGCCGTGATCAGCACCCTTGGTCAGCGGGCAGGTGAACCAATGGTGGCCAGTAGAGCCACTACACACATTTTAAGCGTAATGGATGAATTCGCGATCAGGCGGTACATTCTGGTTGCAGGGATTAATGTCGATACACCTACAGATCGAAAGGGCCCGAAGACGAAAGCGGCGACAGAATGGATGAAAGGGCAGTTTCCGGAAATCCATGAAGACCGGGCAAGGGCTTATGATCTGTTGTCAGAAAGTAGTGTAGACTGGACTATCGTGAGGCTCCCGATGATTACCTATTCCATGGATCTGTATCCGGTTGCAACAGATACTAGTGATTGTCCTGGTGAGACCATCGGTGCTGCCAGTGTCGCCGTATTTCTCGAAGAGCAATTGTGGGATAGAACCTATATCAGCAAAGCACCTTTTCTTTATCATCTTTAGCAGAACCGAATAACCTGTACCGGTACGTAACATTCATCACGTGCCGGTACTTTTACTTTACCAAGTAGTTTCTGGATTTTTTCAATCTGTAAATTGACCTATCCCGAAAGTTTATATCTTTGAATATTGGTAAGACAAGTATAATCTGAAAAGTCCTTGATACGTATTTTTGCCTGTTTGCTGAGTTTTCACATTTTGCTGGGTAGCTTCTTACCTTCCATGGAATGCTGGGAGGAATTGAGCCGGTTACCTCAGCTGATGGCGCATTTCGAAAAACACAAACAGGAAAGCAAGGGCCAGATCTCTTTCTGGACTTTTATGCAAATGCATTATGCAACAGCTTCTCAGCATGCACAAAACGCTCCCGATTCAGAAAAACACCAGCACGAAACGCTTCCGTCGCTAAGTGGGCATTCACTGCATTCTTATGTTATAACTGATTTTCACTTTCTTACCTTTTCTGAGCCTCTTGTGACTGAGTTTCAGGAAAAAAATACGTTCTGGTGGAACAACCTCTATTCGTTTCAGCATCAGTCTTCTTTGTTAAATCCCCCGAATTTCGGCTGAATACGTCCTTTTTTTCTTTTCCTGATTTTTTATTTTTTCTGTCGGCAGGCAGTAGTCTGCGGCCTGTTTACCGCTATTAATAGTGTTGTCTTTCAATAGGATTAACCATTGAAAACACCGGTCTTAAGGCGGTCCTGACGATGGCTTCTGCATTTTGTCACCGATAGTCAATTGACATTCATTTTATGTTTGATTCAATCATCCGTTTTAGTATACGGAATAAGTTGATTGTGGGCCTGATGGTTTTGGGCCTCATCAGCTGGGGTATTTACGCGCTTTCAAAACTTCCGATAGACGCCGTTCCCGATATCACAACCAATCAGGTAGTCGTCTTAACTCAGACGCCTGCGCTGGCTGCCCAGGAAGTGGAACAATACATTACAGCGCCGATCGAGCTCAGTCTGACCAACGTGCAGGGAGTGGAAGAGATCCGGTCGGTCTCACGCCTCGGACTTTCGGTGATTACGGTTGTTTTTAATGACCATATGGATATTCTCAAAGCCAGACAGCTGGTCGGTGAGCAGATTTCCCTGGCAGCGCAAGACATACCCAAAGAATTTGGCTCGCCATATCTGGCACCGATCACGACCGGGCTTGGCGAAATTTATCAGTATACACTTGTTCCTCAACCCGGTTACGAAAACCGTTATGATCTTTCAGAATTAAGGACCATGCAGGACTGGATTGTAAAACGCCAGCTTACAGGAATCCCGGGCGTTGTCGAGGTCAGCAGTTTCGGGGGGTATGTCAAAGAATATGAGGTTAGTATCAATCCTGAAAAATTACGCGCGGCCGGCATCAGCATTGGCGACGTTTTTACCGCCGTTCAGAGAAATAACAGCAATACGGGTGGTAGTTATCTGGAAAAGGACAGCCAGTCATATTTTATCCGCGGCGAAGGGACCGTCAAGGATCTGGATGATATCGGCGACATTGTTATCAAAACTGTCAATGGCGTTCCCCTGAAAGTGAGAAATGTAGCAACGGTGCAGTTCGGACATGCGGTGCGATACGGCGCCATGACACGGGACGGAAAAAGTGAAGCAGTGGGTGCTGTGGTATTGATGTTAAAAGGTGCAGATGCCGACAGAACTGTCAAAGCGATCAAGGAACGGATGGCAAGGATACAAAAGTCACTGCCTGAGGGCGTTAAAATCGAGTCATTTATTGATCGGGCAAAACTGATTGATAAGGCGATAAAAACGGTGCGTAACAATTTACTGGAAGGGGGCCTGATTGTTGTTTTTGTGCTTGTTCTGCTTCTCGGCAGCCTTCGCGCAGGCTTGATCGTAGCTTCAGTGATCCCGCTTTCGATGCTTTTTACATTTGGCATGATGCATACCTTTGGCGTATCGGCAAATCTGATGAGCCTGGGTGCGATCGATTTCGGACTGCTGGTAGACGGATCTGTGATTGTTGTCGAGGGGGTTATGCATTATCTGCAGACGCACTTCAAGACCGGCGACAAGCTTTCTCAGAAGCAAATGGATGATACCGTTCAGGTGAATGCTTCTAAAATTCTGACGTCTGCCGTATTCGGACAGATCATTATCCTGATCGTTTATCTCCCTATTCTTTCGCTTTCCGGTATTGAGGGGAAAATGTTTCAGCCGATGGCGCTTGCGGTAAGTTTCGCAATTCTGGGTGCGCTCATCCTTTCGTGCACTTATGTCCCGATGGCATCTTCGCTGTTCCTTTCGTCAAAGATTAACAACGAGACGAATTTTTCGGACCGGCTGGTTAATAAAATGTATCGTTTGTACCAGCCTCTGATCACAGGTGCATTGTCGTACAGAAAAGCGATTGTTGGTGCTTCGCTCGTTTTGCTGACCGGAAGTATTATGCTCTTCGGCGCGCTGGGTGGTGAGTTCATTCCGCAGCTGGACGAAGGTGATATCGCCATCGACCTCCGTATGCCAACCGGCACTTCCCTGACCGAAACCATCCAGGCATCTTTAAAAGCAGAACGTGCATTGTTGAAAAACTTCCCGGAAATACGCCAGATCGTAGGACGGATCGGGGCATCAGAAGTACCGACAGATCCCATGCCGGTGGAAATGACGGATCAGATGATCAATCTGAAAGACCGGTCTGAATGGACTTCGGCCCATACCCGTGAAGAGCTTTCAGACAAAATGAATAAGGTTCTGGAAAGGGAAGTGCCGGGTGTGATGGCAGAATTTACGCAGCCGATCCAGATGCGTTCCAATGAAATGATAACCGGTGCAAGGTCTGATGTGGTGGTCAAAATTTATGGAGATGATCTGAACAAATTGTTTGAACATGCCAATGAATGCGCAGCATTGATTCAGCCTATTGAAGGTGTGGCGAGCTGCCGCGTTGAACCGATTGTGGGGCTGCCGCAGATCAAGGCATCGTATCACCGCGACCGACTGGCACAATATGGGCTGGACATCGCCTCGATCAACCAGCTGATCAAAACGTCCTTTGCAGGAGAAACGGCAGGAGTCGTTTTTGAAGGTGAACGTCGGTTTGATCTGGTGATCAGGTTGGATACTTTGCACAGAACAGACCTTAAAGATATCAGGAACCTGTATGTAAATCTTCCGAATGGAGGCTCTGTTCCGTTAGGTGAACTAGTAGAGATTACCTATGAAGAAGCACCGGCCCAAATCTCCCGCGACAATACCAAACGGCGGATCACCATTGGTATCAACGTGTTAAACCGGGATGTAGAAAGTGTGGTTAATGATATTCAGGCAAAGATTGAAAAAAGAGTGATCCTGACACCCGGTTACTATTATTCTTATGGGGGACAGTTTGAAAATCTTCAGCAGGCCCGTCAGCGGCTCTCGATTGCCGTGCCGGTTTCGCTGCTGCTGATTTTTGTTTTGTTATATTTTACATTTAAAAGACTAACGGAAGCACTCATTATATTCACGGCCGTTCCGCTCTCCGCGATTGGGGGAATATGGGCGTTGTGGATCCGCGATATGCCTTTCAGTATTTCTGCCGGCGTTGGCTTTATTGCACTCTTCGGTGTCGCCGTGCTGAACGGAATCGTGCTGATCAGCTATTTTGATCAGCTTGAAAAGGAAAGGGTGGGGTCTCTCCGGGAGCGTATTGTTGCTGGTGTGAAAGCACGCTTTCGCCCTGTCATCATGACTGCCGGAGTCGCATCCCTTGGTTTTCTACCTATGGCACTGTCTACCTCCGCGGGCGCAGAAGTGCAGCGGCCACTGGCGACGGTTGTGATCGGCGGCCTGATCACTGCTACCTTATTGACGCTGATCGTGCTTCCAGTTTTGTATAGCCTCGTAAAAGAGCGGATTGAAAAACGAATGAGAGCGACCAGGGTGATCGGAGCCGGACTGATCGTTTTTTCTTTCCTTTTCTTTCAAAATACAGATGCTCAGGCACAGCGGATCTTATCGCTGGACCAGGCTGTGAAAGAGGCGACGACGCAAAATCTGGCTGTCAAATCAGGTGAGCTCATCATAGACAGCCAGCAGGCTTTGGTTGGAGCTTCATTTAATCCCGCCAAAACGACGCTGGATGTTCAGTATGGCCAGACCCAGGCCAAAAATACCGACTATACCGCGACCGCTATCCAGTCGTTCGCGCCGGCCAGTGTATACAAAACACAGAAGAAACTTTCTGAGGCAAACGTGCAAAGTGCGCGTTACCAGCTGGATGCGGACAAGTGGCGGTTGGCAAATGAGGTGAAACGTGCCTATTATCAGCTTGCATATGATTACAAAGTTCTTGGGTTTCTTCGTGAACAAAGTGCCTTATACCAGCAATCTGCCCGTGCGGCAGATATCCGGTTTAAAACGGGTGAGACAAACCGTCTTGAACAGGTCACTGCTGAAAGCAGGTATCAGAACATGTTACAGCGAATCAGGAGTTCCCAACGTGAACAGCAGATTCATTACGCTTCACTGAGGCTTTTACTTCATACAACAGATACGATTTCCATTGATACAAACATCAATTTTAAACGACCTTCTACCCGTTTAATTGCTCCTGGTTTGACTCCTGATTCCAATCCTGTTCTGGATATTTTACAACAGGACATCACGAACAGCCGGCTTCAGACCCGCCTCGAACAGCGAAATACATTGCCGGACTGGCGTGTCGGTGTCATCAATCAGTCGATTGCGCGGGAGAATAATTTTAACGTGCTGCATGCAGGTCTCTCGTTCCACATTTTTACCAAAGCACAAAAGGCAAAAATCCAGTCTGCCAAAATTCAGGAACAGGTGAGTGAGACCCGCCTGGCTTCTGCGAGGGAGCAGCTGACTACCGAACTGGATATGATGGAGGCACGACAGAAAAATCTGATGGCCACGCTTCAATACTATGAAGAATACGCGCTTCCGCAGGCTGACCTGATCCGGCAGACTGCCTTGTCTACTTTCAAAGGAGGTGAGATTGGCTATCTGGAATTTTTTGCAGCAATCCAGCAGGCTTATCAATTGCAGGAAGAGTATCTCCTTAATGTGCTCGACTATGATTTTAATGTGATCAGAATTGAAGAAATAACAGGAGAGGAGAAATAGGCAAGCGTCCGGAAATATTGCCGGACCAGAACCGGAATCAAAATAATTTATCATTGAAATGAAGACAATCAAAAATATTTCGAGCAAAGGGGTCTTGTACGCCGGAATGATTATCACGATCTTTTTTGGCGGGATTTCCTGTGAATCAAAAACGGAAGAGGCAGGGGAGGATCAAAAAATAACAGCCACTGATTCATCCCGGATCGACCAGATCTCTCTGACGGCTCAGCAATACCAATCCATTGGTGTTCAGCTTGGCAAGGTAAAAATGCAAACCGTCAGTGATGAAGTTAAAGCAAATGGAATCGTAGAGCTTCCGCCTGAAAACCAGGCTACGCTTAGTCTGCCGATCAGTGGAAAAATTAATTACATGAAAGGAATACCAGGGCAGCCGGTCCGGAAGGGAGAATTGCTGGCGACGCTGGAAAGTTTTGAGTTTATTCAGTTACAGCAGGATTACCTTCAGAATGCAAGTCAGCTGGCTTATCAGGAAAAGGAATTGGAACGACAGCGGACCTTGAGCAATGAAAATGTTGGGGCAAGGAAAAATTTTGAACAGGCTCTGGCCAATCAGCGTTCCACCAAAGCACTCCTGCAGTCGCTGGAAGCAAAACTTAAAATCCTGGGCCTTTCAACGGAAACTTTAAATAAAAAGGGCATAACACCGGCAGTCCGGATTGTTTCCTCTGTCAATGGTTTTATTACCGCAGCCAATGTAAACCTTGGAAAAGAAGTGGCAGCAGGGCAACCGACTTTCGAATTGGCCGATAAAAGTGATATGCATATCGCGCTGACCGTTTTTGAGCAGGATGCGCCTAAAATCAAAAAGGATCAGGTGGTTAAAATTCAGTTCAACGACGGTTCCGAGGCGGTCAGGGCACATGTGCTGATGGTCGGAAAAGTCCTGGAAGGTGAATCCCGGACATTGAATGTCCATGTGGAAATTGATGACATAAAACAGAAAGCAAGACTTGTTCCGGGTGCTTATGCAAGCGCCAGAATCCAGACTGGAAACCGCCAGGCAACGATGGTCCCTGCTGCATCGCTGGTTCGCAAGGGAGCTACGGGTTTTATATATCTGGAAGAAAGTGCCCGGAAAATACGCCGCGTTCCGGTTGCTATCGGCAATGCGGTAAAGGAAGATCTTGTCGAGATCGTTTCAGAAACACCTTTTGAAAATGAGCAGCTGGTTGTGAAAGGGGCATATCTGATTGATGCTGAATTTGCAAAAAGGAGTGAACCCGCAGGTGAATAGGGCATGATATGATATGTAAATAACAGCAAAATGAAGTTGAAAAAGGTTTGCTGTTATTTACATCATCACCTACTGCGTAACAGCAATATTTTCGTAAACGTGAGGGACACGCTTCCCGAGGGTGCTTCGCAGACTTTGTGGTTTTGCTACGATTTTTGCCCCGGTCCAGGTGGAAGCGATGACCATACCCGCGGCAATCAGAATAATATCTTTGATAATGTACTGGGCCGCGAGAGATGGCGCATGATGCGGTCCTGGAAACAACTCGCTGGTAAAAAACAGCAGAGGGGACATCGCACCAATCATTTGCACAGCCAGAAGCCACACGCCGACGCGTAAAAACCTGCCTGACAAAAAGCAAAAACCGATAATACATTCCAGCGTCGCCACGAATACCATAGCGTTATGGCCTGCAAACATTCCTAAGGTAAGCACCGAGGTTGTTCGTGTGGCGAGTGACTCAATCGGGCTGATGCCGCTGAAGAATTTTAAAATTCCGAAACCTGCAAAAACGATCCCCATAGAAAATCTCAGGATACCGATACTGTGCGCAACCAACCAATTGTTAATGTTTGTGTCAAGCCTGTCAAAGCGATCAAACAGTTTTTCCAGAGTACTCATAGCAGGCCAGTTTAAGATGTTTGTTGATGATAATCCATCTACGCTTAAATCTGACAAATCGATTGGTGCGGAAAATGAGTATTGAAAAAACTTAATCCGTTAATCTGCTGGTATCAATAATCCTTGGGCCTGAAAATCATCCTGAGCGACTGATCGTTTTTCAAATATGATATCAGCCAGTTATATAGCGTTTTGATACGGTTGCGGTAATGGATCAGCGATATCAGATGTATGAAAAGCCAGGCGATCCATGCGATAAAACCCTTAAAATGGACTTTCGGTTTTGGCAGGTCAGCAACAGCTTTGCTTTTACCAATAATAGCCATTGATCCCTTGTCCTTATAGCGAAACGCTTGCAGGCTCCTTCCTTTCAGCATACTCATGAAATTCCGGGCAAGATTGATCCCCTGCTGCAGAGCCACCTGCGCCACCTGGGGGTGACCGGCTTCATATGCCGGATCGCTTGTCTGAAAACTGGTATCACCGATGGCATAAACGGACGGCATCCCAATGATCTCATTGTATTCATCTACCATCAACCGGTTTCCCCGTCCGTAACTTGTTTCAGGAATTCCGTCAAACTTTTGTGAGGTGATACCTGCCGCCCACAACAAGTTGTAGGAATTGATCGAATCCCCGTCTTTAAAGAAAACCTGTCCGTCTACAAAGTCGCTGACCCGGCATTTTAATTTAATCTTCACACCCATTCTGCGAAGTTCGTCATGGGTATTAGTCTGTGATTTTTCACTCATATGCGAAAGCAGCGACTCTCCGCCGTCGATCAGATAAATTTCCGTCTTGATTCCTTCCAGTTCCGGATAGTCATTCCGGAGGATACTGTTTCTCATCTCAGCTAAGATACCGGATATCTCTACACCCGTTGGGCCGCCGCCGGTTACGACGATGGTTGTCAGTTTTTCTTTTTCAAGGGGATCGCTGGTAACCGTAGCTTTTTCCAGGCGCTGAAGTAAAATATTACGCATGGCCATGGCATCGTCCAGCGTTTTCATCGGGATTGCATTTTCCTGAACATTTTTCATGTCAAAAAAATTGGTAACCGTTCCGCTGGCCAGCACCAGATAATCGTATGTGATCTCACCCGTTGTCAGTAATACTTTCTTTTCCTCAGGAAATATCTTCACGAGGGTCCCCAACCTGAACCGCAGGTTTTTAATTTTATGCATGAACATCCGGAACGGATAACTGATACTTGACGCTTCCAGAAAGCAGGTGGCTACCTGATAGATCAGCGGAGGAAAGAAATGATAATTGTTTTTATCCACCAGCACGATCTCGATGCCTGGCTTATTACCCAGGTGCCTTACCAGATTGATACCGGCGAATCCACCTCCAATGATTACAATTTTCATTTTCCTTTTTACGGGTTAAGATTTGTTATGTATACGAACTATAAATGCTGTGCCATATTAGGGATTAATGTGGTAAAACATGCATTGTAATGTTTAATATTAAAACAAACAGATAAAATGAAAACGCCGTACGGACCAGTTCAGGTCCGTACGGCGTTTTTTTAATAATATTGGTACTAATTAATATCCCTCATTTTGTTTCCAGAAACCAGGATTAATCAGCATTTCATTAAGCGGGATGGGAAAAAGCAGATCCCGCTGTGTGATACCATTGGCAAGCGGAATGTCGTGTGACCTGATGAATTCGTTCATGACCGGGATGGCACGCTCTGTCCTGACAAGATCAAACCACCGTAAACCTTCGCCTGCAAATTCAAGTCGGCGTTCATTTTCCAAAGCCAGGCGCATCGCTTCTTTCGTTGCAGGTGTAACGGGTGCTACCTTAGCGTTCGCACGTACCTGATTAAGCAGTTCAACAGCCTGGACCGGCGGTGTTCCTGCTTCTTCATTCAGGATCTCAGCATACATCAGCAATACATCTGCATAACGGATGACGGGGAAATTACGGCCATAATCCGAACGTGATGTAACGGCTGCATCGCCTTTTTCGAGGAATTTGGTAAACTGAACACGTCCGGATGTTGCGCCGGTTTTTGTATCTGTATAACCTGAGTCGAGCGTTGCCTGCTTTCTGACATCCGTTGGTGCATAGGAAGCCAGGAGCGCCGGTTCTACCTGTCCTTCAAAACCGCCGGTGAATGAGCTCCACTGAGAAGGAAACTGGAAAGCCATCTCGGAAGGGAGCGAGCTGCCGAGTCCTTTTCCGCCAGAAATGTATTGTACTTCAAAAATATGATATTTGTTCTTGCCAGCGATCGTGAACAGATCCCGGTAAACTGCCGGAGTAGGGAATAGCGACGTTCCAACGGCCATGACCTCAGCAAGCTGGGCTTTTGCCAGAGCAAGTTTATCGGCTTGTTTTAAGGGATATCCTGCCATGGTCAGGTAAACACGCCCCAATAAAGCCTTGGCTGCATATTTCGTTGCTCTGCCTTTCTCAGTTGCTGCGTAACTCGCGGGAAGGTTCGCAGCAGCAAAAGTCAGGTCGTCTACGATCAGCTTGTATATATCCGCTGCAGGAGAACGCGGGGTATTTTTAGCGTCAACAAAACTCAGAACTTTTTCTACCAGCGGCACATCACCCCAGTAACGGACCAGATCAAAATAAGCCATGGCACGGAAGAATCGTGCTTCTGCCTGAAACTGCGCAACACGGGCAAAATCGAAACCTTCGATTTTGGAAAGCACGATATTGGAACGATAGACCACGCTGTAAAGCTGCGTCCAGGCAGTCTGGAAAGCCGCCGTTTGAGAAGACGCAACAAAGGTTCCGACTTCCTTATAATCCCGCTGGGCGCCGCCCTCTATCTCGTGGGTATTATCAGACCTGACTTCCGACAGATACCAGTTGGAAGATACAGGCACAGGCAGCCATGCATTGTAAATGGCCAGTACACCCTGATTGACCTGATCTTCGGTTTTGTAAAAATCATTTGCCGTATTGTTGGTCAACGGCGTGATATCAAGAATGTCTTCACTGCAGGCGCTGAGCAATCCGGAAAGGCCAAGCGCGAGCAGATATGGAAAAATATTTTTCATTTTCATAATGTATCTGATTGATGCCGCAGCATATATTAAAGATTCAGGTTAATGCCGATCGAGTAAGTTTTAGATTGTGGATATCCGCCATAATCCCCGCCTTCGTTGTTGGCCGCTTCCGGCGTAAAGCCGCCTGAGTATTTATGCCAGATAAACGGATTTTCGACAGAGACGTAAACTCTCGCTCTTTCAAACCATTTCATTTTAGGTACATTGTATCCTAAAGTGATATTCTTGACCCGGATATAGTCGGAGCTGTAAAGCCATCTTGTATCGTAGAAAGAACCGGTCGACGCATTGATGTTGGGCGTCATACCATCGCCGGGATTTTCCGGAGACTTCCAGCTGTTTTCCCATTTCGCCAGTTTATTGTACAAATACCCCATCCCCGGACGGTCAATTGAGCGGCCGATCATGGAATAAATCATACCGCCGGTCTGCGCCGTTGCCAGAATATTCAAGTCAAAATTACGGTAGGAGAAGGTATTGGTAAAACCATATACAAACGCAGGCAGCGGCTGGCCAACCTTCGTGCGGTCGTTATCGTCAATTTTTCCGTCATTGTTCACGTCTCGGTATTTGGAGTCTCCGGGAAGCGTTTTGGCCATTTTTGGATTGGCATCCACATCGGCCTGATCTTTATAAACGCCGGTTACATCATATAATTTGAAATAACCAATCGGCTGTCCCACCTCGATCATTGAGGTCAGTCCGGAGAAACCGGAGGGTATCGGTGTGTTGTCATAACCAAGCTGCAGAACGCGGTTTCGATTATACGACAAATTGAAATTGGTACCCCATTTGAACTGACCCAACGTATTTTTAGTATTTACTGATAGTTCAAAACCTTTGTTTTCGATATCACCGATGTTCTGCCAGCTACGGGTAAATCCGGTAAGCGAAGAAACCGGTGCCTGTAACAGCAGCTCAGAAGTTTTTCTGTTGTAATAATCTGCTGCAACGATGATCCTGTTTTTAAACAGGCCAAAATCGGCTCCGAAGTTATAACTGCTGGTCTGTTCCCAGCCAAGCAGGGTGTTTTCAAATCCTGAGGGAGCATAGCCGGTCTGCTGCGCGCCGTTCAGGGCATAATCGCTGTTACCCAATAGTGAAAACTGAGCATTGTTTGGGATCCTGTTGTTTCCGGTAATACCAAAACTTGCGCGGAGCTTGAAATCTGTGATGTTTTCAACGTTCTGCATAAAACTTTCACTTGACACCCGCCAGGCGGCAGATACAGCAGGGAATGTTCCCCAGCGGTTAGATGATCCGAATTTGGAAGAGCCATCACGCCGGATACTGGCTGAGAAAAGATATTTTTCCTTAAAGTCATACTGAACACGTGCGAAGTAGGAAAGCAAAGCAGTTTTATCTTCGGTAATATTTGATGTCGCGACGGTCGAAGAGCCCTGGTTGAAAAGATTTGTCCAGTCATTAGGCAGTCGCGTATGATTTTGACGGTTACCATATCCGTGCGTTCTTTCAACCGAATAGCCCAGTAAACCTGAAATTGTATGCTTGCCGAATGAACGGTTATAATTTAAGGTGCTTTGAAACAGAAAGCGGTAATCGTTCGTATTTTGTCTGTCTGATGTGGATGCATATCCAGCGTAAGGAGCAGCTGCCCAATCCCTGATGGCATCCGTCGGGGTGAAGGTGTTAGAAATCGTTGAATTGTTGTCCATACCACCGGTAAGCTGCAGCTGCAGACCGCGTGCCAGAGTGGCGTGCAGATAGAGATTCGTGTTCAGGCGGTTTCTTGTCTGATCTACTTCGGTTCTTTCCAAAACAGCGATCGGACTCACGTAACGCCCCGACCATGGATAGGTGCCGTTAGGCTGCGCACCAACATAATATCCGGTACCGAGCGGAGCCACCGGCGGCATTTGTACTGCGTTCATACCCTGGCGGTCTTTTCCGTCGACCTGGCCACCTCCAGTGATCCATTCAACGGAGGGTGAGAGTGTCAGACCTACTTTGATAAATTTATTAATATTCGCGTCAATGTTCGCCCTGACCGTAGCACGCTTGTAACCTGTATTGATAATAACGCCCTTCTGATCCATGTAACTTCCGTTGATGTTGTATGTGACGTTATCGGTTCCCCCATTTACGCTTAACTGATAATTGGAAAGTACACCTGTATTACCAAAAAATGCATCCTGCCAATCCACATAGTCAAGGCTGTCTGTTCCGTACGCCCACTTTGGATCATACATCAAACCGGTATTGGGATTGTTAATGCCAATACCAAGCTCCTGTGCACGAAAGGCCATGGGATCGGCAGCGGTATATGGTTTTTTAAGTGAAATTCCACGACTCACCCAAGCCGCATCGATGCCTTCTTTGCGCTGCTGAATCCATTGTTCGGGGCTCATCATGTCCAGTCTGCCTTCCACGCGCGAAATGCCTTGTGTCATGTTAAACTGAATTCTTGGCTTCCCTTTTACCCCTCTTTTCGTCGTGATGATCACGACGCCGTTCGAACCCCTTGATCCGTAAATTGCCGCCGAAGACGCATCTTTCAAAACGTCAATTGTTTGAACATCAGAAGGGTTTATACCATTCAATGATTCTACGGGGACGCCGTCAACGACGTATAATGGATCGTTTGAGGCATTCAATGAACCGGTTCCGCGGACGCGGATCTGCAATGCAGCGCCAGGTTCTCCGGTCGTTGTCTGTACATCAACACCCGGCAACTGACCAGCCAGTACATTTTCAAGACGGGATACCGGTCTTTCTTCGATGTCCCGGGAAGAAATACTGGCCGCCGCGCCGGTAAGATTCGCTCTCTTGGAAGTTCCATAACCGATCACGACCACTTCGGATAATGCTTTGGAATCCTCTTTCAGTGAGATGTCAATTTTTGACCGGCCATTCACAGGAATCTCCTGCGGTTCATACCCAATGAAAGAAATTTTCAGTGTGGCGTCAGCCGGGGCGCTGATCGTATAAGTACCGTCAATATTCGTTGAAGTTCCAACGGTCGTTCCTTTTACGACGATGTTGACACCTGGTAAAGCTTCGTTCCCCTGAAATCCGGTCACTTTACCGGTAACACTGGTTTGTGCAAAGGAGGAAAAGGCAGCTGTAATCATAAAACTGATCAGAAGAAATGTTTTCACGAAAGACATTTCAGGTACCTTTTTTGATGAGTAGTAAATATGCATGGTTTGATGCGATTAGATTTACTTCAAATTTCAGTATTGAATCTAATCTTACCTTCATGTAGACTCCTGCATAAGTCTAAATATTATTAGAATTCTTCAATTGGATATTGGTCTGACCTGGTGCTGCCTGTCAGGTATTTATACCTTTTTATTGCGCTCCAACCGATCAGGGATGTTAATTTGTAATACATTTGCATGTAATTCAAGCTGGCATTGCATTGGTGTAATGTCTGTAACTATGTACCGTCCCGAACAACCTGCCATGTTTGATAAACTTAAATCGTATTGTAAATCCCAGGTTGATTTCACCAGTTCGGAACTGGACCTGACCGATTTGTATTTTGAAAGCAGGTATTTAAAAAGAAAGGAATTCCTCCTTCAGGAGGGCAAAGTCTGCAACTTTGTCGGTTTTATCTCCGAAGGCAGTATCCGACACTTTCATCTTAAAGACGGTATTGAAAAAACCTGCGATCTGTCATTTGCAGGATCCTGGGTGACAGATTTTTTCAGTTTTAACAACAATACGTCAGGGATCATAAACCTGCAGGCTATGGAGGAAACGGTGGTGTTCGTGATAAAAAAAGAAAAACTTTACAAACTCTACAGCGACTGCAGGAAATTTGAAACCTTCGGCAGGATCATGGCCGAGCAAGTCGCTCTGCGAGCCACTGAAATTGCGATGTCACTGTCATCCGAAAAGCCCAGGGAAAGGTTTGAAAATCTGCTTGAAAAACAACCTGACCTTTTTCAGAGAATCCCTCAGCGGTATATAGCCAATTTTTTAGGTATCAGTCCGGAAAGTTTAAGCCGGATTAAAAACCGGACCTTAAAAAGTAAATCTTAACTTAAGTCATCGTTTCCGGAGATTGAAACAGAGAATTTTGCCCTAACAAAACTTAAATAAATGAGGCAATTATTTCTAACTTCAGTCATTCTGATCATGATGGGCACAAATACGGTTACGGCACAGGATCTTTCCTTAAGCTTTTTGAAAGTTAAACAGTACGAACAGCAGCTGGACGATGTGATGGAGATCATCGATACCACGGTCCTGAAACACAAACTTCGTGAAGTTGAAGAAGCGTATCATGACAAACCTGATGAAGTGAATTCGGCCAGGCTTGGTATTATTTACCACGAAACAGCTTTAAACCTTACGTTTCTTTCGAAGTCCCCATTTAGCGGCTACGCCAGGAAAAGTTTTAACCTGTTAAGTAGTTTGGCGGACTCGCCCGATACAACCAAAGAACTTCTGCCTTTTATCTTATCTTACCGGGCGTCCGCCCTGGCACTCGCAGGCGCAGAAACCAAAAAGTTCTGGCTGCTTGGAGAAGCATTTTCTTTATTCGCTGACGCAGTGAACGATTATGCGAACATTTCCTACCTGCCGGAATTTTTAAGGGGAAGTGTCGCAGAAAATCTTCCATGGATTTTCTTTTTCAAAAAAAGAGCGGCAAATGATGACTTCCAGTCAATTGTAGATAAATATTCAATAAACCCACGGTATGCGAACGCCAAAGTGATGAGTTTTACTTATTGGGCTTTGGCAAAACAAAAACAGGCTCAAAGAGAAAAGTCAGAATCATTTCAATATCTGGAAAAGGCCATTATGTTAGATCCCCACTACGAAGCCGGGAGAGCGAGGGCGGAAGAGCTAAAAGCGAGTCTTCTTAAACAGGAAGCCGATAAGAAGTAAAACCTTGTCAATACCGAACTTTTAAGCATACAAAAGCTGGTCCAGGCTTGTTCTGATAAGGCTTTACTGACTTATTTTCCAAAGGTTATGCTTTAATCCGCGGTTCATTTTGTTTTAAGCACAACCTGCCCGTCCGGATAGTTGATATCGGCTTTGTTTTCAGCGGTTATGAAAAAGCTGTTTGGTTCGAAAGGTGTTGCCGTGTTCAGCTCACTTTTAAGTGTTTTGGAAAAAAGACCAGTTTCGTTTTTTATCTGGCCAAGATTCTTGATGCCATTGCTGCTCGTGTTCGCCCAAAGTACGTATGTATTACGGGATTCAACAAGGTTGTCTGCCGGTGCAAGATTACGGACGGACAGTTTAACTCCATAATTATCATTTTTATCTTTCTTTACCTTCACTGTCCCTGCCGCTGCGGGCACGATGGCAGACGGGTTAAAAACGTATTTTTTGCTGCAGGATGAAAAAACCAGCATGATGGCAAAAAGTACTGAATAGCTTAACAACAAAGACTTAGCAGGCATTTTCAATTTTATCATGGTTATGGAAACGTTACTTATAAAAACTTTATCAGCCATATCGGGCTTCATTGGGGCTGTTACTAAATTTATGCCACTGCGGTATGAAGGCAGTGGCATTGAGCCGGACATGTGTTTAGCGCGAAAATAACTTGCCGATCATCTGGCCGATTTCTGCAAAATCGTCATGGTTACTTACCGAACGCCTTTCTTTCCGGTCCACTTGTCTCTGGCTGGAAGGATAGATCAGCAGAAAATTATTTTCTCTTATATGTTGGTTTAAAAAATCGGTTATTGAGCTCATTTGGTGAAAATAGGAAGGCATACCACGTTTAGCCATAAATACGACAAGACCCTCATCATCGGAGATCTGAGTTGCTGCTGTTTCGGCTTCCTGCCAGTTGGCAATGCGGTGCATGGAACATTCGATGTTTGACTTGTTGAGCACTCTTTGCAGGATGCCGATAATAGATTCATCGGCGTAGAAGCGCATCGTCGCTCCGGAGGTTTTGGCAATGTTCCAGATCCTGAGCAGGGCACTAAAAAATCCGGCCTCCTGCTGGGCCTTGGGCGGTATCAATACCACATACTGCTTAACGGTCGAGATTGGCTGTGAAGCGTGATAGACCAGCGTATTGACATTGTTATTCTGAAGATATCCGTTGTGCAGATTATGGACGAAAGAAGGCGTAAAGCCCTTTTCAGGTTGCAAGCCTATGATCAGGTCCGAGATCTGCTGTTCCTTGATAACATGGCTGATTCCCGTCGCTACATCATGATCATACCTTGTCAGTGGAAATATGACTGTGTCCGCAGAGGCCCCTGTCTGAACAGCAATTTCCAGCGTCTTCCGTGCATTCCTGACTGAAGATTCACTTTTTTCATCATTGATAATATTCAGCGCCGTTATCTTGCTGTCCGTATGGTGCGTCCTGATCAGTAAGCTCAGATTCACCAGTTTTTCGACGGTCTGTTCATAATTTACGGCAATTAAAATATTTTCTGATTCAACAGCCACGCCAGAAACAGTATCTTCCTTTTTTGACTCGGCTATGCGTTGCGCACTGGACATGGACACGAAGGAAGAAATCGTACAGGAAATGAGGATCAAAAGGATACTGCCATTTAAAACATGCTCACTCAGCAGCCTGACCGGTTCGCCGCTGGCAGTTTCAGATACAATAATATTATAACCTACCATCACCGAAGCAAGCGTCGCGGCCGCAGACGCAGAGCTTAATCCAAAAATAAGCATCCCTTCATCTTTCGTCAGCCTGAATGTTTTCCGCGTAGCCACAGCGGCAAAGTATTTTCCTCCGATTGATGCAACCAGCATTACTGCTGCCACACCCAGGGTTTCCAGGCTTTTGAAAAATACCTTAAAGTCGATCAACATCCCGACGCTGATCAGAAAAAAGGGGATAAAGATCGCATTGCCAATAAACTCAACTCGGTTCATCATTGCCGAGCTGTGCGGGATGAGCTTGTTCAGGGCCAGGCCGGCAAAAAATGCTCCGATAATGGCTTCAATACCAGCAAGTTCTGCAAGGACTGCCGCCAGGTAAATCATAACCAATACGAAGATGTACTGGGAAATTTTATCGTCGACATGTTTAAAAAACCATCTGCTGATGATCGGAAAAACAAAAAGAACTGTCAGTGCAAATGCGATAACCGATAAACTAAGGCGCGTCCAGAAAGCACTGTTGACCTCACCCTGGGTCATTCCGACTACTACGGCCAGAACCAGAAGTGACAGTACGTCGGTAAGCATCGTACCTCCGACGGTAATGTTGACAGAAAGGTTTTTGGATATCCCGAGCTTACTGACCAATGGATACGCAATGAGGGTATGCGATGAAAACAAGCTGGCAAAAAGGACTGAAGTGAGCGCCGTAAAATGCAGAATATAAAATGCACCCAGGAACCCGAGTATGAATGGAATAGCAAAAGTATACAGCGTGAACGTGATACTTTTCCATTTGTTTTTCTTGAAATCGCCCAGATCAATTTCGAGCCCTGCGAGAAACATGATATAGAGCAGCCCCGTTGTACCGGTCACAACAACGCTGCTGTCTCTGGCGAGTAGGTTCAGGCCGTTTGGGCCAACCACCGCTCCCGCAATTAAAAGTCCCAGCAAATGTGGCACCTTGATTTTATTGAGCAAAAGTGGTGCTCCGAGAATAATAATCAGTTCAAGCAGGAATTTCAGTACCGGATCTTCAATCGGTAAACTGCCCAGGTGAATGTTCAATAGCGGCATAGGTTATCGATTGGTTGATCGTGTGAGTTCGACGGAAAACTTTGCAATACAGGATTGGCTGGCTTTGATCGTCTGTATTCCCTTTAACAAATCAGCAGTAACCGAAGTAAGCTCGATGCTAATCGTCGATTGTTTCGCTGATGATGAGTCACTTGTAAAGCTCAGTTGGATGCTGGTGCTGTCATATTGCGCATTGTACACACGTACCAGATTATTATTTTTGTCAACAACACGGGTAAGAAGTCCCGTTGAATCATTTGCAAATTCCCAGATATTGGCGCGCTGGTCTCCAATTACATAGTCGCTGCAATTGGATTCGCGGCATACGGATCTGGAATTCCAGACCCCAGCGATCGATGCTGGCCATTGCCGGATGATCACGGTATCTTTCCTGGTCATCAGGCTATCCCGCATCCGGATCAGAGAATAATAATCTGCCTCTTTTTGCGCAAACTCTTTTTCTTTTTCTAATATTGCCCGTTCACGCTGCTCGAGTTGCTCTTGTTTCTGATTGTTGTCGCAGCCCGATAACAGGGCACCTGATAAGAGGACGATCATCAGGCTGGTTTTACAAATTGACATAACGATAGGTTTAAGGCGTATATATTTCCCTTTTACTTTAAGTTATAAATTGCGTTCCAAACCCGACAGATCCTACGGCATTAAATTAAAAAAAGACATGTTTGTCTGATTCCGGATCATCAAATAATGTGGCCTCACAGCATAACGGTGATCTTTCAGCAGAAAGTACGCCTGGCGCAGGGTCTGCATTCCAGGTGTACTTTCCACAAATGTTGGTCAATCAGGCCAGAGCCTGGTCGAAAACGATCTGTTCCTTGCATTATGACTGGTTTTGGCCTTCGTTCTCTGGATACGTGCCGGGGAAAATGATCTGAAAGTTGGTTCCTTCTCCCTGGGAAGTACTGACTTTCAATTGTGCTTTTAATATTTCGCAGAGGCGTTTTACAATAAACAGGCCTATTCCTTCTCCATGAATATTGGTGTGGATGTCGAATTCCGCATCGTCGTCCGGTTCGGTATCCAAATGGTCTATGCCTGCGCCGGTAAGCCTGTGGTAAAGTTTTTCAGGAAGTCCGGGCCCGGTATCTCCAATGCTGATCTGCCAGTAGGGAAGATTATTCTGAGGATTTTCAAGCATTTGCCAATGCACCGTCACACCACCTTCATGGGTATACTTCAATGCATTCAGTATCAGGTTTTGAGCAATCCGGCGGACCTTGACCAGATCGCCTTCCAGTTCCATTGAGGCAGGACCATCAAAATTAAGGTAAAGATTTTTTTCGCCCGCCAGCTGCATTGAGCCTTCGCAAAGGCCGGTCAGCAGTGCACCTGCATCAAAACGAGCTTTCTCGAACTTTTCTTCTCCGGACTCTAATCTCGAATAATCCAGCATCTGGTTCATCATGTGTGATACCTGCGTTAGATTTCGATGGATCATATCCAGTACCTTTTCACGTTCCGGCTGCGTATCCATCATATTGATCAGCGTTGTAGCGCCGACAATAATGCCAAAACTACCACGAAGATCGTGAAACGAAGATCTCAGAAATGCGCCGCGACTTTGAACATATTCCTTCATGATGGCGAGCGACTGCACCATTTCGTTCGACTCATCCAGCTGCTGAATCAGTTTTTGCTGCTGCAAGCCTGCTTCTTTTAAGGGGGTGATGTCAAGTTCAGTGATGGCAACTCCATGATCCTGACGGGTCATGGTAATAGCAACCCACTTGGGATGACCGTCCAAAAAGTTTTCCTGATACAGGGATTCTCTGGTGGTGAAAACCTGTGTCATTTGGTGTAAATGATGGGTTGGGAAAAGCTTTGATGCAAGCTCACCTACCAGTTCAGAATCCGGCTTCGCAAATTCACTGGAAAACTTCTGATTACAAACGACAAGCTCAAAATCGATCGGCTGATCTGGTTCTCGGTCTCTGGCTTTGAAAAAAGCGATGGACGCAGGAGAGCTGTCAAGTACAGCCTGAAGACTTTTTGCAACTTCGATCAGTTTGTCCTCAGCTTGTTTGCGTGCCGAAATATCCAGGACAGTAACAACGATGCCGGTCTGGTCTACCTGCCTGGTGACCAGGAAGGCGAGGGTCTGATCCGGAAACTGCAGGCCGGTATATTCACGGTAGGCCGTCCGGCCCGTCTCAAGAACCTGAATATATAAATCGATGATACCACTCTGTTTCACGGCCGGATTAGATTCCAGAAGCGTTTTGACCAGAATCTGCTCGCTTGTTTGGCCATTAAGTTCCAGCGCTTTGTCATTGAATACAGAAGTGCTGAAATCAGCCACCGCTCCATCCTCTGTAAAAACAGGCTGCATCAGGGTCACCGAGGCAGGGACGCCATTCAATACACTTTGCAGCCGGTCGGCGGTCTGTGTAAGCTGCTGATTCGTATTCTGCAGTTCTACCGTTTTTTCTGTTACATGTCGGTTCAGCTGCTGGCTAAGCGTTTTTTGAAGATGGATATCCATCCCGCTTCCGGTATACCCGTTGAAACTTCCGTCGGCAGAAAAGATAGGGTTCGCATTTTCCAGTACCCAACGGTATTCTCCATCGCGCCTTTTCAGGCGGTATTCAAAACTAAATGGAGTTTGTTTGGCCAGATGTTTTGAGAATATCTCTCTGTACGACAGCAGGTCAGCAGGATGGAGGGCTTCGGCAAAAGTGCTCTGCGATTCATTGTATGCCTGTCCGGTAAATTTCACCCAGGCTTTGTTTAAAAAAGTAACGGTTCCATCAACCCCGCAAACCCACATCATGGCCGGCGCGTTGTCGATCAGCTCTTCGAACCATTGCTGACGCTGCTGCAAAAGCTGCTGTGCCTTTCGGTGGCCCGTAATATCTTCAAAACCGAGAAGGATGATCTTTTTTTGATGTAACGTCAGATTTCGGGCTCGGATCACGATCGTACGCGGCTCAGAATCAGGCACATTGATAGTCGTTTCAAATCCTTCAATCACGAAATTATGTGCCAGCACCTGATGCAAAAGATCTCTCAGCGCTGCCAGGTCCAGTTGGCGTCCGGCCAGCTCGTAGATAAGCAGGCTCTCAGTTGCGGCAGGCGTTGTAGCGAAAAATTTATAAAAAGCGTTATTGGCACTTTTGATCCTTAAATGTTCATCCAGCACCAAAGTAGACTCATTGATCGTGGACAGGATTGCTTCTGAATATTCATATGATTCGGTAAGCTGGTCATTTCTAACCTGCAGCTCCTGGTTGATCGTTTGTAGCTCCTCATTGGCAGATTCGATCTCCTCCTTGCTCGTCTCGAGTTCTTCGTTGATGCTTTGCAGTTCTTCATTGCTGCTGACAATTTCCTCGTTGGCCGACTGGAGCTCCTCATTGCTGGCTTCCTGCTCTTCAATAATAGAATGCATATCCTGGCGCAGTGCGGTAAGCTCATTTTCAAGCTGTCGGTTACGAAGGCCGGGGTCACCATCGCCGGCGTCTGATTTTAGCTTCTCAACAACTGTTTCAAAAAGAACCAGAAATAGCTGGTGATTATCAGGATTGGTGATCGGCACCGCTTCAATATTTACAAAGACCTGCTGATCTAGGTAGGTGATTTCGAGACCGTCTTTGCGGGCAGGTTCAGCTGATTTTCGTGCCTTGTGCACAATGTTTCGCAGCTCAAATACAAGCTGCGGCTGGGCCATTTTCGTAAGGTTCAAACTTGCCTTACCTGAGGAATGTTGTAAAAAAGGTGCTGTCGAACCTCTGAATTGAATGATTTCAAGGTCCTGGTCGATCACAACGCTGGCCGGTACATAGCGCGAGAGCAACAGATTATCTACTAATTTATCAATATCATTTACTGAGACGAGATCCGTATTTTTGACAGTCGTCGTTTTTTGTTGTGGGGTTGGGGTATTACTTTTAAAAGCCATATCGAGAGGGATTTTGGTCTGTGTATTGTTTTTGCGCACAAACACTTTCTGAGCCTTTTCAAGCTGGGTGAAATAAGTCGGAGAGCTTCCAACAGATTCTGATTTGCCCAGAAAAAGATATCCATCCATCCGCAGGGCATAATGGAAGGTAGCAAAAACTTTCTTTTGCAATTCATCATCCAGGTATATCAGCAGATTCCGGCAGCTGATCAAATCCATCCGTGAGAAAGGAGGATCACTTAAAAGGTTGTGTGGTGCAAAAACACACAGGTCCCTGACTGGCTTGCTAACACGGAAGCTATCGTCTGTTTTCGAGAAAAAACGTTCAAGGCGTACAGGTGAGACATCTGTTATTTCACTGCCTGAGTATACACCCAGACGTGCCCTGGCGATGGCAGTATCGCTCAGGTCCGTTGCAAAGATCTGTACAGGTGTACTGGCGGCTTTGTCTCCCAGGACTTCCAGTATTAAAATGGCCAGTGAATAGGCTTCCTGACCCGTTGAGCATCCTGCAACCCAGATACGCACGGGTTCTGAGGACGCTTTAGCTTCAATAATACGCGGCAACACCTGTTTTTCCAGATGTTCCATGGCAAGCGGATCACGGAAAAAGCCCGTCACGTTGATCAGAAGATCGTTATACAGGATACCTGCTTCCGCAGGGTTTTTTTTCAGATAGTTTATATAGTCAGCAAGCGTTTCCAGCTTGTAAAGCAGCATCCGTCTGATAATCCTCCGGCGGATGGTTGTCTTTTTGTAATGGATAAAATCTACACCCGTTGCCGATTTTACGTAGAGCAGAATTTTATTCAGATCCTGCACATCGCTCTGATCCGGCCCACTCTCGTCGGTTTCTGTGGTCAGTTTGAAAACATCTGCGTGGTTGCTAAACCGTAGAAGCTCCTGGGCAATCTCTTTTGGAGAAAGTACCATATCCACGACTCCTTCCGCAATAGCAGACTGGGGCATGCTGTGGAAACCAGCAGTTTCGTCCTGAGCTATCGTTATACCACCGGCTACCTTTATCGCTTTAAGGCCGAGGGTGCCGTCACTTGCCATGCCGGAAAGTACAATGCCGATAGCGCCGTCCTTTTGTCTTTCAGCAAGTGAAATGAAGAACTGATCTACGGACATGTTGGGTTCCGGCTTAGGCTTCAGGGGCGACAGGATAAGAACACCATCGACCACTTCCATTGTTTTACCCGGCGGAGTTACATACAAATGGTCCGGCTGAACAGGCATCAAATGCGCTCCTTCCAAAACAGGCATTGCAGTCTTGGCGGAAAGTATAAAGTCCAGCTTGCTGTCGTAATCTGGCGACAGGTGCTGGATGTAAACATAGGCCAGTCCTGTGTCACCAGGTAAATGTGTCAAGAGCTCACTTACAGCCTGCTGGCCTCCTGCCGATCCGCCTATGGCTACGATCGGAACTGGCTTGTTGCCGGGGTTCAAATTACTATACTGGGTGTTTTCAGGTTCTGACATCTGCCGGTAATAAAATGATTTGAATGACTGGGTTATCTTGCGGACTAGATGACGGGTATGCGGGCGCCCACACTGAATTGCCAGGCGTTTTCACAGATGCTTAAAAAATATGAAATATCGGCGGACAGAAATTTTCCAACCATTCGATCATCTGTATGGTACTGATACCTATTCCTGATATCAGCCGGAAGTAATGTGAGATTTGACACCGCAACCGTGTTGTTGGCTATACCGTTCCCCACGGTTACCGCGTATAAGGAACTTTGTCTCACCATTTCATCAGCCAGGTATATTTTATGCATACATCAACATTTTATTCTTCGAAATCGGGTGGTGTTGGCAGTTAACGTTCTTGCTGCAATGTGGGAACTGTCTTTGGTAATGTTTCTTCAGGACTGACGGCCGGCTGACGGGCCAGGTTTTTAAGTCTTTTTTTTAGTGTGTACAAAGATTGCTCGCTAACGTCAATTCCCAGTTCGTCCTTGATCTGCGTTACGACAATCGTGGCAGGCAGTTCAAAAAGCCTGTCTCCATAATATTTAAGCAGCACTTCAAAGCGGCCTTTCAGATTTAGATCAAATGCCTGGATCACATATTTTCTATTCATAGTGCTGTTATATATCAAACAAAGCTACAAGATACGTCCAATATATCTTACAACTACTATGAATATCCAGAGAGATTCTGTTTTAAATATCAGCAGAATGGCCGTTTAGTCCATAAACTCCTGTGTCAAATATTTGGCTTTACATCATTGATCTGACCATGTGTATAGATATAGTTCAACAGTGCCTTTGACCGTGATTTGAGCAGATCTGCTTTTTGCAAAAGTATATCAGCGTCTGTCTGATTACCCTGAATTTCACAACGCGTGGCCGTTTGTTCCAAAAATAGAATTCCCTCCTCCATGCTGCGTACCGATTGCCATAATTTGGTTTCCACGTTTTCGGCAATGCCCGCCCATAATGCAGCGGACGAAAAACCATGGCCTGTATGGCATCGGTACCTGATGGTGTTGCCTTCTAAAATTCCTGTGAGCGCACCTCCACACTCAGGGCAGGTTAAGTCGGTTTTTTCTCCCATTTGGTTAATGCCTTTTGTCAAAGCGTTTTGTTGTGCTGCAATATCGATCTCCGCTTTAATTCTGATTTTAAACGACTCTTCCTGCTCCGGCCTTATTTTCACAGGTTCTCTCGCAAGCTTGTTGACAAGCGCTCCGATCTGTGCAAGCGGCAGGTTGTAGTCTACGTCGACATACTCCAAAACATTTTTAGGCATATCCGGGTAAGCCGCATCTGACGGGCTCTGAACGACCGTAGTTCCGCCAAACTGTTTTACCGACCACAAGCCGGATGTGCCATCGTTCAGGTATCCGGTCAGCACGATACCCACCGTTCTTGAACCATACCAATAGGCTGCGGATCGCATCAGGGCGTCGATCGAAGGACGAAAGTTATTTTCTTTCGGGCCTCTTTTGATCAGGATATGGTCGTCTTCAATGAGCAGATGATGGTCGGGCCTCGCCACATAGATTTTTCCTGGTCTGATCAGTTCCCCATCTTCCGGATGAACTGCCGGTAACGGGCATTGATCCGAAAGTATTTTCGGGAGAAAACTGATATGGTCTGCAGCAACGTGCTGCACGATGAATATACTGGCAGACAGATCTTTATCAAAACATTTGACTAGCTCTTTCAAGGCCAGGACACCACCTGCAGACGAGCCGATAACGATGATATCATGTGTTTGTTTATTCACGGGCGTCGGGGAAATTTGAAGTAAAATTTTAGGTTCGCAAAACACAAAAAGATTGTGCCCTGCCGCAGAGATTTGTCCTGGTGGACTATAAGTGTGGAAAAAATATTCCCATCTGGCAATCCTGCCATTGAGCCGATTTCCCGATTGCGGTTCATTCGTCCAGGATTAAAATATTAAATTTGTAATCATCTGCCGGTTTTAACCTGATCTCTCAAAATGCATCACCAGGAATTTGAAGCACCGGAAGCGTTGCGCTCAGCCATGAAATGCTTTTGGCATAACCGAATCGATTTTGCGGAAGCTCCGTCAAGCTTCGAAGTGTTACCCGACGGGTATGTGGAAATCATTTTTATTTTTGGCGGGCCTGCCGGCATCCTTGTGAATGGCCATCCGCAAGTGTTGTCATCGCCTTTTATGGTCGGCCTGCTTGGCAGCCCTGTCGAATTTTACGTAGAAGAACCCATTGATATTGTCGGTATACGTTGTTATCCCTGGAGGGTATTTGACTTGCTGGGAATTCCACCGAAGAAAGGCATTTACTCCATTCATCATCCGATTGCCCGGCTTCAGAATATACTGAGCGAACCGGTTGCGATGGGCAGAATTGAGGAGGCAATGATTCAGGTAGCGCATTATTTACAGGAAACCATAACAGAAATTCTTCAGGGTGAATTGATGGCCAGAGTGGGTGCTGTGATAATAAACGGCAAGGGTATGTTACCGGTTCGCACGATTGCAACTGCGGCGCACACGACAATCCGCACTATGGAACGGAGCTTCCGGCAGTCTTCCGGCCATACTGTCAAAGATGTTTCGGCGGTGATGCGATTTGAGCTTGTGCGGAACCAGCTTTGGCTTGAACCTAAATCTAATCTTTCCGGTCTGGCGCATCAGTTTGGGTATACGGATCAATCGCACATGACCCGGGACTTTAAGCGATATTCCGGTACCACGCCAGCAGCATTCGCCAGAAAGGCTGGCAAGGAAAAAAAAATTCTATCCGGCAATTTTGTCGCATTTGTACAAGATTAGAACCTGCATACACGCTAATTTTGTGGTTTACAATCGTTTAAACACGTGTATGTTATTAGAAAATAAGGAAATAGCAATTATCGGCGCCGGGCCTGTCGGGCTTACCATGGCTGCACTGCTCCAGCGTAAAGGAGTTCGGGTCCGCGTCTATGAGCGCGACAAAAATGCCCATTCCAGAATCTGGGGTGGCACGCTTGATCTGCATGAAGAAAGCGGGCAGAAGGCGTTGGCAAAAGCAGGTATTCTGCCAGATTATTATGAGAGGGCGTGGCCGATGGGCAGGATATTGGCTGACACCCGGGGCAACATCCTTCTTGCCATAGCGGAACAGGCGAAGGCTCCTGAAATAAACAGAACTGAATTAAGAGATATCCTGCTTGCGGGTTTGAAGGACGATACCGTGATTTGGGACAGGAAACTCGGCGCACTGGAACCACGCGGCAAGACCTGGGTTTTGAAGTTCGAAGGGCGACCCGATGCGATCGCGGATGTTGTTTTTGTTGCGAACGGAGGAATGTCAAATGCAAGGGCTTTTGTTACCGATGCGAAGGTTATGCAGACCGAAACTTTTATGGTCCAGGGCGAGGTAAATGATCCGGCAAAAAATTGCCCGGAGTTCCTGCAGAAAGGTGGCGTTACGAATATCCTGATGGCATCAGGCGACGGTGTTAACTTTGTTGCAAACCCTAATAACAATGGTGCATTGACCTACAGTATTTCGTTCGACAGGTCCCGCTATGAGTTACTTGAAAACAAATTTGATTTTCAGGATCAGGTCGGCGTCGCTGCATTTCTCGTGAAATTATTAAACAAATGGGATGAGTCTTATATTCATTTGATCCGATCCACACCAGTTTTTACCGGTCTTCCTTCAAGAAAATTCTCCCTGGATCAGCCCTGGAAAAACAACCGCCCCTTACCAATCACGCTCATTGGAGATGCAGCACATCTGATGCCGCCTTTTGCGGGAAAAGGTGTAAATACCGGCATGTTAGATGCTTTGATTTTATCTGAAAACCTTACCGAAGGGTTGTTCGGAACCCTGAGATCTGCCATTCAGGATTACGAAAATAAAATGTTTTTGTATGCAGCTGAGGCACAGCTGGAGACGGAACGGAACGAATATGAAATGCATCGTCCGGATTTTTCTTTTTTCAAGCGTTTCAGTAACCTACGATAGGGCATGTATTTTTTTCGAAAACTTCTTCATCAGTCTGCTGTACTGACTGGAAAAACGCCCTGTAAGGCGATGCAAAAGTAGGTTGGCTGACCCGATGACCTGATGTTATCAGGTAAATTTACCCCAGCGCGCCCGGAAGGCAGAGCGGCCTGCTGTCCGTTGTTTACCTTTACCAGGTGAGATTCCAAAGGTACCTGCTTTCGCCCGACAAGATCAGGCAGTGCAAAAGTATTCTTCCCATCTCCGCCGTATGTATTTCCTAACAGTGTGAATAAATCAGGAAACTGCTCTATGAGCAATTTCCGGCCATCACACAAAGCCCAGCCTTCCGGCAGAGTGCCAGCGTGAATTAATCTAATTTCTGCTAAAAAGGGTTCTTCCATAGCAAAAGTTTTCTATAAGAGCAGACGACGAATTCGGTTCAGCTGCGTGGTGAAAATATTCCGTAAAGGGAAATGATAAACTGGATACACAGATACGGTTCATTTTTAGAAAAGGGTCTTTCTCCGCCTCCCGGGCCTTCGTCCTGGTGAATCGGCAGGCAATTTCTCAGATCCGGAATGCCAAAATTATTCTTTCCGTCTCCGCCATACCTGTTGCCGAGCAGTTGGAAAAGAAAGTGGTTTTCGGCGACAGGGAGAAGTCTGCCGTCACAGAACAGCCATCCGTCAGGCGCGCATTTTCCGGCAAACATTTTGATCTCTCCAACATAATTATAAACCATAACACCATAATTTTGTGAACGCAATCCAGAAGTCACGCAAACGTAGTCGGGAATCAGCTGATACTCTGTTGTTAATTCTGCGATGGCTCCCGGCTGGGAAAGTTCTTTTCAGAGCCGGGACGTTCTGCGTTGGGAAAAGCTTTTCATCAGTTTTTCCCGGATTATTTTCTACAAAAGAATACATCTGTGTCAGGCTGCGCAATAGCAAATTCTTGCTATCAGCCCGGTCAACGATGCTGTTACCGGATCACTAAATGTGAACACTGCGTTTTTTTTCGCCAATCTCTCGAGATCACTACCTCTCCGGTTACCGTTAAATAAGTAAAAAGTGATCGTTCATCTAAAGATTGACTTTAAGAGTATACACCCATAGATATTACCAATTCTGTCTCTTAAAGTATGCAGCGCAAAAATTTGCAGGTTTCTCATATTTTGTCCGGTGGTGGGAAACCTGGTTTTCGATTATTCTTGTTGTTATTACTCATTTGCGCAAAATCATCTTTTGCGAACCTTCCGCAAACGCTGGTCAATATTCAGTTGATAGGTCCTGAACAAGGTTTGCCCAGCCGGAATACGCGTAATCTGGCGCAGGATGGAAGAGGTTTTATGTGGGTTGGTACCGGCCAGGATTTGTGGCGATATGACGGGTATACATTTCAGAATTTTACGGGCGTCCTTACCAGGTCGATTGGAGGAAGTACTTTGATCAACCAGCTCCGGACCGGGCCGGATGGGAAGATCTGGATAGCCCACAATGCCGGTGTCAGTATCGTTGATCCAAAAACATTGTCCTGCACGACTATCGACCCTGCCCGTAATGACGAGGGGTTGAATTTAAAACAATATCTGGATATTTTTTTTGACAGCAGACAAAATGCCTGGGTAGCAATTCCTGGGGGCAAACTGATCAAGGTAAGCAGTACACGCGGGCATGCAGTACTTTTTCAGCCTGATTCGGGGATAGGCCATCGCTATTCCGTTGAAAGTGTCGTCACAAAACTTTTTAGTGATTCCGGTAATCATGTCTATGCTTATATTGACGGTAATTTTTTACATGAAGTTAACGAGGGATCGGGAACCAACCGGCGGATAGACCTGCTGGGCAATCTTCCTTCAAGACTTTTGCAGGTTGCCAGTATTCTGCAGACAGCCCCTGGTGACGTTACGATTTATTACCGGCAGCATGGAAGTGAAAAAGGCAGAATGCGTAAATATTCTTTTGCAAAAAAAATGTTCAGCCCCTTACAGGATGCTGACACGCCCATAAATCCCGATTCTATGGGTGAGGATTCAAAAGGGCATGTTTGGTGTAAGAATGAAAAGGAGGTGGGGTTCCTGAATAGGAAAACAAAGGAATTTACTTTATTAACCAGTCAGCTTCAGCAAAAAACCGGTGCTCAGATATTCTTTTTTGCAAGTTATCTCAGTTCCGACGGCAGCTACTGGATCTCATGCGCCAATGGGCTTTTCAAGATCACATTGACTGGGGAAATATTCAAAAAATACCTGAGTAAGCCCCAGGAAAAACCAGGTGATATCGGCAGCAGCATTCGTGGTATCACGGAAGATCCAACCGGAAAAATTTGGGCCTGCTCTTATGGGTACATGCGTCGTGATACCTCCTATATGCTTCACCAGATTGACCCGGTGAGAGGTTTGACACGGCATATGTTATTGCATGGAAAGAAAAATATTTTAGGCGACGACGTCATTCCCTATAAAGTGCTGTTTGCCCGCGGCCAGGTTTATGCAGTTACGGATGGTACCCAGTTTCTCCACATTGACCCTCAACGGGAGCATTATACCCAGGTTGAATTTCCGTTTGTAAGCGGCCGTGGCTTCACTTCTTTCTACAAATTGAATGACCATACCTTCTGGATGGGGACCTGGGGTGGGATGGCGGCAATTGATACCCGCAACCTGAAACCGGTGTTGCTGAATGACAAGACCGGGCGATATATACAAAATGAGCGTATCAATTATTTTATGGCATGGTCTGATGACCATGTGCTGGTCAGTACGGTCAATGGTTTATACGTGTTGCGCCAGGATGCTACCATTGTGGAACATCATGGACAGACGCGCGGTGACAAGATCAGGCTTCCTGCCATTCAGATCTTTCATACGGTCTGGCATGAGAATGCCCTATGGGCCGCATCGGCAGAAGGGTTGATCCGCATTGATACAACCCGGAAAAAAACGAGGCTTTTCACCATTAACGACGGTCTTCCGGATAACAACATATATGCTGCGCTTCCGGATGAGCGGGGTAACCTTTGGCTGAGTACCAACAAGGGATTGTCCCGTTTTAATACGCGCACGCAAAAATTCCATAACTATGGGCTGTCCGACGGGCTGCCGCATATGGAATTCAACCACAGCTCCTACCTGAAAGCCAGTGATGGAACGTTGTATTTTGGTGGTTTGAATGGTATTGTAGCGGTCGATCCGGCAAGTGTCGACAGCGGTCCGGAGCAAGAGCACGCATTGCAGCTGATCTCTTTCTCAAAATTCAATGCCGACCGGAACAGGACTGATACGACGATAAATTTTGAACCCGGTCGTGAGATCAAATTTAATCCTGGCGATCGTCTTTTCACTTTTTCCTTCATGAGCCCGGACTACCAGAATACAGCCGTCAACCGGTTCCGCTACAAGCTTGAAGGATGGAACGATGACCGTTGGCAGATGTTCGGTAACGGAAATAAATTACTCCTTAACAGCCTTCCTCCGGGCAAATACAAACTTCGGGTTCAGGTATCAGTTGCAGGAGCTTACTGGGGCGCCCGCGAATGGCAGGCACGTATTGATGTAGCAGCGCCATGGTATAAATCGCCATGGTTTTTTATCTTCGGGATCCTGACGATTGGTTTCTTTTTCTACCTTTTTTACCGGTACAGACTCAGCCAGATTATGCATATACAACAGATCAGAAATGGGATTAGCGCGGACATGCACGACGAAATAGGCAGCACGCTCAGCAGTATATCCTTTTACAGCCAGGCGCTGCTCATGCAGATAGAAAAAGCTGAACATCAGCTGGTTGTTCAAAAGATCAAAGAAAATGCCCAGCAGGTTCAGGAAGGGCTTAGTGATATTATATGGAGTGTGAAGGCAGGCAATGACGAAATTGAAGATGTCTTTGCCCGTATGTTTCGTTTTGGTAATGAACTTTCAGATTCAAGAGGCATTACATTTTTATTTGAAACCGACAGTCAGCTCCAGAACATGAAACTGAACATGCAAACGCGAAAGAATCTTTACCTGATATTTAAGGAAGCGATAAACAATGCCGTGAAATATGCCGGCTGCACCACCATTGACGTCCGTACTGACTTTCAGGCTGGGAAGGTTAAAATGGTTATCAAAGACAATGGAAAAGGATTTGACGTGGAATCAGCCAGACCTGGCAATGGACTTTTCAATATGCAGCAGCGTGCGTCCCAGATGAATGGTCACCTAACGATCTTACCGGGAAAACCTACCGGAACCGTGATTACGCTAATATTCTAATCCGGGCACGGATGGCAAATATTTACTATTGTCAGGGTAGAGTAAAGGTTATTTATCTCTTTAAGAATCTCAAAAGCGTATGTCCGTGTCTTTTATAAAGTGTTGATAATAAGCTGGTAGTGTCTGGCGCCGGGCTATTGTTTTACATTATGAATTTCTGGTGGGTGATTTTATGACTGTTACTATCCCGCAGATTATCAGCACGGTGCATCAGGAGCAGTTGAAACCGCTATCCAAGGTAATCTTAAATTCCATATCCTTCTCCGGGATATTCCTTTGGCTGCATATGCCTGCTTTCCGACGTAATTTTTGGTTTGCTGTATAGCAACTATTTGCTATTTCCTCCCAAATTCTGACCTGGTAAATTTGTGAGGGGCATCAGGATCACCGGTTTGGCGGTCCTGATGACCGGCTCCCTCCAACTTAAATTTACAGCAGTCACTAACCAGCTGTCCAGGTTTCCATCTTTCCAATTTTCTCTTCAATATGAAATCATTTTATCTAACCCATGCATCTTCTGCATTCATTATCAAACACTTTTTTTTGCTATTATTTCTGGTGACAATTTCTGTTTCGTATGCCCAGGACCCCCCAGGAACGGTTGTTATTACCAAGAAAGCGCTCTCGCAGGTTTCTCCTGGTGTGGATTTTAATTTTTATTCCGAATTTCCATTGGGCGGATCTATAGTGCTCAATGACGATCAATCGTTTATCCCCATTCAGGATGTCGCTATTGCCCGTAATAACACGATTTGGGTGATAGCGGCTACATCCTCTGGAACCGGCAACGGAACGATATATTACCGTAAAGCCGGTTCCTCCAGCTGGGTACAGACTTCCTCTTCGGGCGCAAGGATTGATGTGACCCTGAACGGTAGAGCTGCCATGATAAATGAGCAGGGGTTCATGTTTTTATGGGCCGACGACACAGGTTTTGTCCCTACTACCAGTGCCACCATCGGAGCGCTGGACATCGGTGCTTCGGCGGGAGCAATTCAGAATGTTTTCGTGCTTGCGAAAACGAATACGACCTGTAATGTACTTAAGCGTTACACTGGGATCGGTCAATACACGACCTACTCAAACATTTGCGGCAATCATCTGGATGTATCGCCGGATGGGTCCGTGTATGTGCTTAATGAATCTGCAAAAGAAGTATATAAGGTCACATTCTCAGCAGATCTGCTTACGGCCACCATTAACCAGACCTACAAGTCGGGCACGCTCTCTTTTAAAGACATAACCGTTGCAGCTGACGGAAGTATCTGGGCGGTTGACGAAACACATGCGTACCGGCTCACGGGTGGTATCTGGGTCGTTGATCCTAAGAGCGGTGGTGTTGGCTCCGGGGTTAATGGCGGAGGGATATCAGCCGGATATGACGGCGATACGCCGCTGATAACCTATAATGCCCGAAGTAGTGCTGCCACGCCGTCGCGGGGGCAGCTGAGTCAGCGCCGCGAAGATGGCAGCTGGCTGATCAATCATGCAGTTCGTGCCTCCGGGGCATCAAACAGCGTCACTTTTAACGTGTCGCCCGGTACTTACCGGCTCGATGAACTTACCAATCAGCCTGCCTGGAAACTAGTTGCGATCAATAACGTGGGTGGTTCTGTTAAAGCAAATCTCGACACACGGCGGTCAGATGTAACGGTTCGTTCCAACGAGACTGTTTATGTGGAATATGTAAACGTTGGATATGACTTTGGAGATGCCCCGGATTCCTACGGCACGACCGCAGCCAGTAATGGACCATTCCATCAGGTAAATACTTCGTTGATACTTGGAAGTACCATCGATATTGATCAGGATGGTATCGCTGGAGCTGCGGATTCGGACGACGACAACAATAGCGTCGATGACGAAGATGCGGTTTCAGCATTTGCAGTAATTTCCGGCGGATCGGACACAAAAATAACGAACTACATTGTCAATGTCACAGGAATCAACAAGACGGCGGCGGCGGCTAATCTTTGCGGCTGGATTGACTGGAATAACAACGGAATTTTCGAAACGACTGAAGGAGTCTGCACAAAGCTGGCTCCATCTGCAACCATGGTAACATTGACCTGGCCGACAGCAACGCTCACCGGAGCCAATGGCAAAACGGGGGTTTACGCAAGGTTCAGGCTCACAACCGACATGTTAACAGCAGGTAATGCCAACGGTGCTGCCGAAGACGGGGAAGTAGAAGATTATTTTATCACGTTTACGAACCCGCTCCCTGTGAAACTGATCACGTTTGATGCGTCTGCACGTGAACAGCATGTGGAACTAACCTGGTCGACAACCGAAGAAACCAATGCAGACCGCTTCGATATAGAAAATAGCCGGGATGGAAAAATATGGAATCATCTCGGATCGGTTTCTGCGAAAGGTGAAAGCAGCGTACGGATAAATTATTCGTTTACGCATCCTGATCCACTGCGAGGGCAGAATCTGTACCGCCTCAAAATGATCGATTCGGATAATACTTTTGCATACAGTAAAATGGTTGGTGTGGATGTCGATATAGATCGGGCTTTCACGGCCTATCCGAACCCGGTAACCGACCGCCTAAACATATCAGATTACCAGGAGGTCCGCCTTGTGCAGTTACACAATGCCGCAGGTTTGCAAATTCTTAAGACGCAAAAGCTTTCGCCCGATGGCATAGACGTGACGGTGCTGCCTCAGGGTATTTACACGTTAACGATCACGCGTTCTGATGGCAGCAACAGCCGGCACAAGCTGTTGATTTCAAGGTAGGTAATTACCAGATTTAGACGCCTTCCTTAATGGGAAGCTGTTTTGGGTAACCGGCCTGACATGAATTTTGTTTTCACCAACTGCCATAGAACAGGCAGTATGGATAGTATGACAATAGCCAGTACTACTTTCTCGAAATTGTCCCGGACGACCGGGATATTTCCGAGAAAGTAGCCGGCGAAAGTCAGACTTACAACCCAGAGGAAACCTCCAAGTATATTAAATTTAAAAAAGGTACTGAAGTGCATCAACGCAATACCTGCCAGAAATGGCGCCAGTGTCCGGACGATTGGCACAAAACGGGCGATAATAATAGTGGCAGGACCATATTTTTCGTAGAAGCTTTGCGTATGGGCCAGGTGTTCAGTTTTTATGACCGCCTTTCCCATGAATCTCAGCTGAATGACCTTTTGCCCGAAAAACTTTCCAAAAAGGTAATTGCAGGTATCACCCAGGATTGCGGCCACCAATAACAAGATTACGACCAGCCATACGTTAAGTGACTCGGGATATTTCGCCGCCATCATACCAGCTGCAAACAGGAGAGAATCGCCTGGCAGAAACGGCATGAATACAACTCCTGTTTCAACAAAAATAATCATAAAAAGTATGAGATAGGTGAGTGTCCCATAGTCTTGTATAATCTGTCCCAGATGTTCGTCCAGATGCATGAATAAGCCAGCGATTTGATCAAAGATTTCCATCATAATTGATATTTTCCAGTAATGAAAGTTTAGTGAGTTTTTGAGATATGAAACGGCCTTGGGCGGTATCTTTCTAAGGTGGACCGATGAATGATTTCAGGAAAATTTAAAAACAGAGCAACACCTTCCCGGCAGTCAGCAGGTATATCAGTTCAACGCGTCGGTTAAGGGTCTGACGTCAATGATCTCGAAGCACTTCGAATACCCGGTAAGTTCCCTGTCAACTTTCTCTGTCTTGGAAAGTCCTATAAAGGCAGCACCCCAGGGATCAAGGACCGAAATCATCTTCTTTTCTTCGTCAGCCGCTTCGGGAGTCACAATGCTGAATTCATGTACCGTCTTACCTGGCCACTCTCTGAGCCTTATGGTCGAGTTTAGCCGGACACAGGTTTTTGGCAAAATTTCGTCGTCCACAATGATCGCTGCTTTAAGTTCCTGACTCAGTAATTCGGCGCTTGCGGAATTCTTTTGCGTCAATATGGCCACACAATTTTTAAGCACATAAAAATCACTTTTTGCAAGTATGATTGGCGTTTTCTCCTGCATCATTTTATAAATTTCTCAATACATTAACATATGTTTCCGCTGGCTGATGACATCTACAAACTTTTTATTTACTCCTACCTCAACCAATCCGGTTCAGGTACCAGCAGTTCGTGAACAGCCTGAATCAATATAAAATCTGGCAAAGATTATTATTTGCTTTTTTATATTTACAGTTGTAAATTTACAGCCATATTTAGTTATAACCAAAATTTCTGTTCGTTGTTTGAGTACATTTGGAAAGGTCGACGATTTAAAATACTGTTTCATAGACAGTTATAGTAACCATAATAAGTTGTTAAAACCTTTTTTGACCACACCTGCCTTGTCCATGTAGGCCAGGTAGTTGCATATTTATTTCTAAACCCTGTTCTGTAGCCTGGCGAATCATTTTCTGACGCCAGGCTTTTTTGCTTATCGTTTCAGACCAACAGGGTGGTATGATCATCTGATTGCTATTAAGTCACCGATTGTATTATCATTTAAAGTTTATCCGGTACCAGCAATAAAAAAATTGCCCACAGTAGTCTGTGGGCAATTGGTAAATGTCTTTTAAAGCAACTTGTAAAAGCCGGGGGTTGACTTTGGTCTAATTTCCCCGGTAAGTGGAGTAACCGTAAGCAGATAGCGTAATGGGTACGTGGTAATGTTTGCTGTCTTTAATTTCAAAAACTACTTCGATAAAAGGATAAAAACTTTCTATATTCTGGCTTTTGAAATAGTCAGCGGTTAGGTATGTTAGTTTGTAGATACCTTCATTAGACTGGCAAGCGCCAAGGAAGTCTGAGATCCTGCCGTTCGTATCGGTGACCTTTTCCTCTATAAACGACCACGTTTTTTTATTTTTGTCTAACTTTTCGAGTCGGATGGGCACACCGGATGCAGGCATGCCTTTGGAAATGTCGAGGATATGGCTGGAAAGCTGAAAAGATTTTGTCTGTGAATAGGCGAAGGTGCTACCCAGCAATAAACCGAGCATAAGCATGAGATTTTTCATCGATGTTAAGTTTGCTTAAGTTGTGTCAATATTCCTGCTTCATGAATTGATGCCGACTTTGCAATCAAATCGTCGTTCTCCGGGCTCCCGCCGCCTGCCACGCCAATGGCACCGATCACCTTGCCCTCAAACCAAAGTGGACAGCCGCCTCCCAGAAGCAGCAGTTCTGGTAAATTCGCCAGGTTTTCTGTGTCAGGATTTGACCTGGCGTTTCTGGACAAAAGCAGGGTAGGCGTTTTCGTCGAAACCGAGGTATATGCCTTTCTCCTGGATGCCTCGGTGTTGTGCGGTCCTACGTTCTCATCACGGCTGATCAGGATGACCTGCCCAGCTGCATCCAAAATAGAAATGGTAACGGACTTGCCTAAATGGCTGGCATAACTTCTTGCCTGAGTTGTCATTGTCACGGCAGCATCAAGTGTCAATTGATAGGTCGGTGTAAGATAGCGGTCGGACCTGGTCGTCAGCGGTTTCTTGACAATGACAGGCTGGGCTATCAGCACGGTTGGGAATAAGCAAGTGATCAGCAGGAGTTTGAAGTTCATTGTAATTTGTTTTTTTACAAAACTACAAGTTCGTTCATCCGTAAGTGTTGACTTATGTCAACGTTTTAAAGCCTTGATTTTGCGCGGCTTAATGTGGAGGGAGAGATGCCGAGATACGAAGCGGCCATTTTATTCGAGACCCTGAGTAAAAATTTAGGCTGTGACTCGATGACCCACCTGACTTTTTCAAGCGCATCGAAGCCCTGGAAACCATATATTCGTTTTTGTGCATTGACAAAACCCAGTTCAAGAATTTCTCTGTATATCTGCCCGAACTCAGGAATGGTGTCAACGAGTACAAAAAAGTCCTTTCGCGAAATCACAAGTAATTCCGATTTTTCAATGGCCTGCAAATATTCGAGTGCCGGCTTCTGGTCGATAAAGCTGGGCAACGCCGTGGCAAACATACCCTCGAATGCAAAATAACGCGAGGTTTCAACACCTGCATTGTTGACGGTAAATAGTCTTAGAGAGCCGGAATTGATAAAATAATAGACTTTACAGGTATCCTGGTAATTGATCAGGATCTGGCTGCGGCTGGCTTTTACAGGCCGAAAAAAGGAGCAAATGTGTTCCAGTTTTTCATGATCAACAGGATGTCTGTGCAGTATATAGGTTGCCAGCTGCTGATAAATGAGCGGTAGTGCTTTTATTAAACTTGTATCAGACATAATAAATCGTATAATTTGATGGGATTGCCTGTGCGTTACCATATGCCATTCCAGCTTAAACATAAATATTACACATTTCTTCCTCTTATCATCATGGTGTTTTTATTTGTTATCTCCACAGGATACGGAGCCCGGCATTTTTAGACCTGCTGAATGACATCAAACCAGGCTTCTTCTCATACAATTCAGTTACATGAATATTTTAGATGTTTAGCTTCACCATCACCGAAGGCAAAATCATAAAGCCAATTTTTCAAAGAGATATAATCAGGTATAATAAAAAATGCAAAAACAGTTACATAGCTACCTGATAACTACAAATATCGCCCAAATTGCTATACTATGAAGTATCAACTATTTTTCGCTTTTTTATTGTCAGCTTCTTTTTTTTCGTGTGTAGAAGAGGAAACGATGATCCGACAAGATACAGCCACGGAAGTGTATTCAATTCAGGAGCACGAAATAAATGGCATTACGTTTATAGCGTATGTGAATGCGAAAGGAGAAACATCGATGGTCGTAGGTAATGATAAGAACGACATGTTATTTGTGGCAAAGCCAAAACAAGGCAGTTCAAAAAATACTGACTGGACGGGTTGCTTACAGGCATTTGCAAGTTCTGAAGGCCTGTCATCGATTCCAAAAGATGGGCAGGTCGGCTGCAATCTCACGGTAACTGGTAGGCCAGGAGCAAGTGTCAATTAGCCTCAGCAGATTTGGGATTGACTGCTTACTATAACCGGTTCTGTATGATATAAATGGCCATCAATCTTCTCAGGATTGAAAAAGTATTTGTTTTGGCCAGCTACTAGCTGATTTGTCTTTTTGTTATATAGCCGCTGGATTGCGTATTGATGTGGAGGATGTCAAACATCAGCACGGAAAGTTTGGCGAGTATTTCATTGCAGGCCTGGTCACGTTCGATCGAAAATTTTATTCCTGGTTTTTCTTTGCCTATATCGAACCCTAACGATAAAATGCTTTTTCTGTCCCTGGAGAAATATCTGTAATAATATGCTTTTGACATTTCATTTTCCGAAGGAATCTGACAATAAAGGCTCTCATCCGATATCCGGAAAAAATGCAGGTAAAAGTCCGACTTTTTCAGGAAAAACAGAGAAAATGACTGAATCATCCCTTTGTCCAGCTCAATGATCGCATCCACCAAATGCTGCGTGTCGGGCTTGGTCGGATTTCGGTTAAGTTGTTTAAGCCGCTCGATTTTCCTCTCAATGCGCCAGATACCCTTTTGGTAATACTGCGCGTATTTGTAGTCTTGGATTTGAAGACATTCCTGCAATTCTTCACTGAGTGCCGATATCTCGGACTCTAGTTGCTGGATCAATAGCTCAAATTCGGTCAACATGGGAACACAGAATATTCGATTCAATAACGTTCAAGATACTTTTCCGGGTACGGTTTAGCAAGATTTGACCTGATCTTTTTGCGAGAACAAGGCATAAACGGCCACGACCAGTGGCAATTGCGTTTGTTAAACCAATCTGCTACTCCTGGTTATGAATCGCAAGACGGGCGTTTACGCCCAGATCAATGATCTGGTAAGCGTTGGTTTTCCTGATCGAATCCAGAACGATATCACGAGAATCATCAAAGAATAAATACTTTGTATCTTCAGGATGATAGGCAATAGAAAGCCTGCTGTACCGCTGAAAAGTGGTATGGATTTCGGGTGATTTGGAGATCCTGGCAGGCAGATAGATTTTTGCATGGGGCGGTACATAGGCACTGAGTTTTTTCGATATGTCAAACATATGGTCCTTTTCAGGATTGATCAGCCTGTAAGTCATCAGCACGACCGAAACCGACGATAAAACCAGAAATGAAATGCGGGTAGCAGATGGGAATTTGCAGGTCAGAGGCAAGATCAATTCTACGGTGCATGCGGCAAAAAACAGTCCGACGAAGGGAAGTGCCGGCAGCAGGTAATGATCACCCTGCTTCACACTGGCCAGCATTGGCAGTACGACAGAAGCAGTCACCACACACGTCAAAAGAGGTACTTTCCTAACACCGGCTGAGATTTTTGACCCGAGTTTATAATAAGAGTTCGCCATCAGGAGTGCTGACAAAAGGACGAGATGCGGAAAGATGTTTGTCAGCAGGAGCCGGAGGAGATAAAAATGTGCGGTCCAGTCGTTGCTAACCTTTTCCCTTTTCTGGAGAAGTGCTGCCATCACTTGTCCCTGAAAGTAATTTTTCAAAAAATAATCCGCCGGGGGGTATTGCAGAATGAAAAACATCAGTAGCAAAAACGTAACAAGGATAATGATAGTACCCGGAACGGCAGTTTTTAAAAAAGCCTTTCCGTAAACCAAAACATAGATTGCTGAGAATGCAAGCGGGTAAATTCCTACAGGCCCCTTGGTCATACAGGCGAAAACAATCATAAGTCCGGCAATGAACCAATAAGCCGGTCTGAATTTAGCACTTGATAAGGCCGTCAGCTGGACATAGCAGGAACTCAGACAAAATACAGCCATCGTGGAATCCAGCAAATTGTTCGGGATGCTCCACCAAACTATTCTCAGGCCATACCATAGTAAAACAGGAAGCCAGCCCTGGTCGCTGATCTCGTGCCGGGATGCAAAAAGTTTCTGCCACAGGCGGCAGATCAGCCACATACTGGCCAGCAGAATGATCGTATTATAGATGTTTTCGACAGCCGTAGTATCTCCCAGAATCTTGAATAAGACGGACTCAATTCCAAACATCAAGGGGGGGTGTTCGCAGAAAAAGGCGCAGTTATTAAATGGCAGCCAGAATGAATCTGCAAAATGCGGCTCCCAAAATGAGCCTTGACCGAATGCCATATTTCTGGATATCGCTGCATAGGCCAGCCCATCCATAAATAAGATATTGTCAAAAGACCTCGGGATAAAAGTCATTCCTATAAAACAGATCGTCAGAAGCCATCCTAAATTTTTAAGGGACACTTTTGGCCAGTGTGAAAACCATGTTTCGTTATCGTTCATTTTATAGGACAATATCAATAAAAGATTACTGTTAACTACGATCGTTGTAGCTGATGTATGCTTGGTGAAAGTGCCAAAGCTAGTCTATAACCAGCGTTTTAATCAGGGATCTGTAATATTTTAATAAATATCTTATTTAACGGTAATCTGGGTATTCTTGTACTTTTTACGTATTCTGCCACAACGAGGGGCACTTTCGTCACCGGGAATTACATCGTTTTGCCGTTAGCTAAGTTTAGAATTGTGTAACCAACAAATAAGCCGACATTTGAAACAGGCCGGTATTTCAATAAACCGGGGTTTCTTACTGTAAGTAAGGCTTGTATCTGTCTTACTGAAGGTCGCAGGAAGGTAAGATCAGGAAATAATTGACCAGCAGTGATTTTTTAGTTTACCCTTCAAAATAGAAAAACTTCCGAATGAAATTTGATTTAAGCGCTGACGTGTACCGGACACCGCCTGAACTTGCCGTAGTCATTCCTGTCTACAACGAGCAGGATTCTGTTCGGAAAGTGATTCAGGAATGGATACCGGAATTAGAAAAATGTTGCAGGAACTTCGTCATATTAGCCATCGATGACGGATCTCGTGATAACTCCCTGGACATATTACATGAGCTGCGATCAGAGTTCGGCCAATGTCTGCAGGTCATCACCAGGGCCAACCGTGGTCATGGACAGACTTGTCTCGAAGGATATCATCTGGCAGGTAAACTAGGCGCCCGGTTCGTTTTTCAAATTGATTCCGACTGGCAGTGTGACCCCAGGTATTTTCCGGCGTTCTGGCAGGCCCGCGACCAGGCGTTGGTCATTTCCGGTATCAGGACAAGCCGCGACGATGGGTGGAAAAGGATCATTGTTACCAAAACGTTACGTTTGATGCTGCTTCTGGCTTTCAGGGTGGACTGCCCTGATGCTAATGTGCCTTACCGGCTCATGCAGACACAAGCGATCCAGCGTGTTATCCTTCAGATTCCCGCTGATTTCCATCTGGCCAATGTGGCACTCGCTGTTCTTTTAAGGCGCTATAAGTCTGTTACACATGCCTACGTTCCGATTGGATTCCGGGCCAGATATGGCGGAGAACCCAGCGTAAAACTGCCGCTTTTTGGAAAAAAGGCCATTGAGTTATATAAAGATATTCAGACCATGCTGACTAACCAGGCAAAAAGTTTCCAATGAAAGTTGACTATCTGATCGTAGGCTCAAGCCTTACCGGAGCAACCATAGCCCGGTATCTTGCGGACAATAACCGCGAGGTTCTGGTGCTGGACAGGCGCCTGCATGGGGGTGGAAATGTACATGATCAGCTTCATACGAGTGGCATACGTATGCACACCTACGGACCCCATTATTTCCGGACCAACTCCGATGCGCTTTGGTCTTATGTGAACCGGTTCGGCTCGTTTTACCGGTTTGAGGCACAGGTAAAATCCTGGGTTGATGATGCCTATGAACAATGGCCTGTAGATGAGGCTTACATCCGGAAGACCGTCGGTGTTCCCTGGCAGCCCGCCTATCAGGGCGTCGCGCGAAACTTCGAGGAAGCTTCGCTGGCCATGATGCCACAGGCGATCTATGAAAAGTTCGTGAAAGGGTACAGTGAAAAACAGTGGGGCGTTGCTGCCAGCCAGTTGTCAGCAGACCTGGCAAAAAGGTTTGATGTCAGGTCAGACGATGACCCGCGCTTTAGCAGGCACAAACATCAGGGGCTTCCCACCGACGGTTATGCGGCTTGGATGACCAAAATGCTGGAAGGTATTCCGACCATGCTTAACGTGGACTATCTAATGAACAGAGAGGCTTTCCAGGCACGCAGGATGCTGGTATTCACGGGACCGATAGACGAATTTTTTGGTTTCAAACGAGGGAAACTGCAATACCGCGGACAAGTGCGCTCCCATCAGTATCTGCCGGACGTCGACTACGCACATGCCTGGCCGCAGATCAACAATCCGCAGTTGCATAATGGCCCCCACATCCGGACATTGGAGTGGAAACATATGCTTCCGCCAGGCGAAGCGAAAAACCTTTCCGGAACGTTGATTACGACCGAACAAACGGTAACACCCACCTTGCCGGATCATTACGAATACCCTTTTCCAGACTCCGATAACCGCGCCCTGTTCATGCAGTACTCAAAACTGGCTGAACTGGAACCGAAGACCCTTATTTGCGGACGACTGGGGGAATATCGTTATTACGATATGGATCAGGCCATCAGCAGGGCGAGAATGCTCGCCGAAAAGATTCTTTAACGATGAAAAAGTACTCTTTAAATATGCAAAGGCGGATGATATGCCTTTCCCTGGTAAGTATTTCAATACTAACAGGTTTAGTGTTCCTGATGGTCCAGCTCCGACTCTTGCGTGTTGACGCGATGCGGGATTACGGCGAAGGACATACACTTTGGATGGCGCAGCAGATGACTAACCCTGCTCTTGCCTATAAGCCGCTTGACGGACTTCCTTATGTCATATTTCCATATCCGCCACTGTATCTGATGGTATCAAAAATCGTCGGGTTACTGACGGGAAACTTGCTTCTTGCCGGCCGCAGTGTATCGCTGATCAGTACTTTCGGCTTGGCTGCCGTCATCGCAGTATTGGTAGCCCAAAGTGTTCCACGGTCGTTTCCGCTTTTGTGGCGACTTTCAAGTGGCATGTTGGCATCCGCGCTGGTGCTTTCCACAGCTAGTGTGGTAGGATGGGCAAGTCTTATGCGGGTGGATATGCTGGGGATGATGTTGATGTACGGCGGTCTTGCGGTGTATATCCTTTCGGGTAGCCGGAAATCAGGACAGTATCTGGCTGTCTTTCTATTTGTTATGGCTGCATTTGCTAAACAGACTTTGCTGAGTGCCCCAGTGGCCTGTGCCATTTTTGGTTTGATCGTTGATCCCAAAACAACGATTCGTGTATATGGTTTTGCTTTGCTGCTCGGTGCAGTAGGGCTCGCTGTCTGCAACTGGATAACAGATGGCGGCTTTTTAAAAAACATACTCAGTTATAACCTCAACCCGTTTTCCTGGGAAGTAGTTTTTGCCCAGTTTTCCAGTCATCTGCGTCTGAATGTAATGATGAAGTTATTGCTTTCAGGAGCCGCTTTGATTTCTGTTTGGAAACGGGAGCGAATAAGCCGCTCCGGATGGAGACGATTTATTTCTACAAAGGCCAGCCAGTCTTACCCAAGGGCTATTTTAATTGGAAGTCTTAACGGACTTTTTGCGGGACTGCTCGCTATATCGATAGGGAAGATGGGGTCTGTTTATAATTTCTTTCTGGCTTGGGATGTGTCACTATGTTTGCTAACAGGGCTTTATCTGTTCCGGTTACTGGCTACCTGGCACACCCGCGGCCGCCAAAAAGCAGGTTACTCCATTCTCGTTTTATCAATCATTATACTTTTATTTATCCCCGGCCGATGGCTTGTTTCCACAGTTACAGAAGATTTTGATGGGAAAATAAACGAGGAAAAGCAGCTTGTTAAATTAATTCAGGGTACACCCGGGCCCGTTTTGTCAGATAATATGCTTGCCGTGGTGAAAGCGGGCCGGAAAATTGAAGCCGAAACTGCAACACTTGCCTTTTTAACCATGGCAGGTGGCTGGAATGAAACACCCTATGCAGACCTTTTCGACAACCGGTATTTCAGTTTAATCGTAACAACCCCTCTTCGCGATGCCGGTCGGTACAGCCATGCTGTGATTTTATCGATCGAAAAAAACTACCAGGTGCACGAAAAAGTGGGTGGATATCTGATCTACCGGCCCAGGAAGTCTAAAAGGTAGTGCCGGTTTTTTTTAATTAAAGCGATAACAGCGAATCCAGGTATTGGGTAGATAACAGTTGTGAGGGACGTCTAGCGTTTGCTGTTACGATCTTTCCGTTTTTATCAATAAGTATATATCTGGGAATCCCACTGATCTTGTACAAGCTGAAAACCATGTTGGAGTCTGCCAGAAAGCGAGAATTCTGTAGGCCGTGTATCCCTTTAAGACGTGCATTTTTTCTTAAAAATTTTTTCCATGATGCGGTGTCCTCATCTACGGATATATAAAGAAACTTTAAATCAGGTTTTCCTGAATACTTTTCCGACAGCTTTACCGCGTATTTTAATTCATCAACACATGGGCCACACCACGTTGCCCAGATATCGATATACACAAGATTTCCCTTAAGATCGGAAAGTTTGAATGTTTTCCCATTGGTATCGTGCATCTGTAAATCCTTCATAGGCATGCCCCTGCTCAGTTCATGATACTCCGTGAGTATATAGTTGAGTGCATTCTGATATTTTGATTTGGGATAATCCTTTTGAAACATATCAATAAGGCTCATTTCCAGATCATAATCCATCCGGTTATCATACGACATATGGGTTATAAATAAAGCCATCAGTATTTCCCGGTGATCATTCAATTTCCTGTCTTTTACGAATGTGGCTTTGATGTCTTCGTACACGTTGGTTTTTATGCCATGCTCATAGCGGAAGTTTAAAACATCATCAAATATGGGCATTAACCTTTTACTCAGAAAATGTATATAATACGGATGATCCATGTAATCACTATGCAGGGTCAAATCTTTAAAAACATCCTTTGATGTTGAATCTAAAAGCACATCCGTATCGCTGTTGCTTCTTTCGATACGAGACACCTGGGTTTCAAAAAACATGCGTTGCGTAATTTCGTAAAGCGCATTATGACCGATCAGCATCTTTCGATGGTATTCTGAAATCGATTTGTCACTTTTGATCTGGTCTAATAATCCGGTGCCAAAACGGGTGAGACTGTCCAGAAACTCTTTTATTTGTAAAGTAGATGCGGTAATATGTTTGTCCAAATCAGCATTTGCATAATTCGCCCTTTCTCGTTCAACAAGATTGATTTTGGTGTAATATGAATTGATTGTTTTTAGATCTCCTTCAAATTCCGGGATTCCATTCTTAATAGTAAGATCGATATTTACCCCTGGTTCAAAATACAGCGTGGTATAAAAATTCCATTCTGCCTGATCCTTGGTACCAACTACCAACATCCGGCTGAGCGTATCATTTTGAACAAATTCAATTTTTGCCCGTCCTGATGAATCAAATGTTGACTGATAAATTTCTGTAAGTCCGACAGGTAAGATGTCCGATCTGGTCAGCGACACTTCCATCCCCGCACATTCGACACAGGTGATATGGATTTGGGTTTTATCTTCCTTCGCAGATGAAGCGCAACCGATGACAGAAAATATCACAATTGTCGTCAGAAAAATGGAAATGGTGATTTTCATGTAAATGCGATGATAAAATGATTTCACCTTAGGTTTTATTAGTTACCTGACTTTTTTGTAGCCCGGGACACAGGCGGGAGAACTGATCTCCTCATTCCCATTAATCCAGCGGCTGTTTCCATATTGGGTATGCCATACCCGAATGGAATCTCAGGACGAACTGCCTTATCACCTGATCTCCTGATCAGATCCTGAATTTCGAGATTGGTCAGGGAAGGAAACGCCTGCCATAAACAGGCTGCTTGTCCGCACATGATAGGGCTGGCGTAGGAAGTGCCGCTGCGCCGTTCGCTTTTTCCCAAACCATTGATGACGAAAGCATTGCCACCCAGGGCCATAACGTCAGGTTTGATGCGGTTATCGCTGGTCAATCCATAGGCTGTGAAGAGGTCGGCATTCAGGGACTGGTCCACCGCGCCGACAGTGAGTACATTGGGTGAATCGGCAGGTGTGCCAACCCAGCTATGGTCATTTCCTGCACAGTTGACGATCAGAATTCCCTTTCTGGCAGCTACATTCGCAGCACGGCTTGCCAGGGCCGTTTTGCCATCCATGTCTTTAAAAGTATAGAACTGTGTCGGAAAGGAATAACCGTTTGTGTAACTAAGTGAGGAGTTGATGATATCGACGCCGACGCTATCTGCATACTCCGCCGCATTGATCCAGTAATCTTCTTCAATAGGATATTCCGATGACTGATCTTCTGTCCTGAAAAGCCAGTAATTAGCCTCCGGTGCAGTGCCTACATAATTTCCCGGCATGTTCACAGCCATACAGGACGTCACCCAAACGCCATGGTCGTCGATACTGTACGGGTCATCGTTTTCGTAAACAAAGGATTTTGCTCCTTTGATATGAACGTCTTTAAACGCAGGATTTTTATCGAGACCTTTGAAGCCAGCATCAATAACGGCGATATCGATCCCGGCGCCCCTGAATCCTCGTTCATGAAGATACTGCCCGTTGTTGATATTGATGTTAGTACGTGCCACACCATAATCAAGTGGCCCTTTTTGTGTAGCCGTTGAACCAGCCTGAGGAGAGTCTTCATATTTTTTCGCCGGTTGTGCGTCAGATCGTTTTCCGCGCCATACGAGTACAACCTCTTTGACAAACGGTAGCGCCTTGTACTTGTCAATCAGAAATTCGTCACTGCAATGCACACTTACCGTGTTAAGCCATTTGCTTTTGGCTATGATAACTCCACCTGTTTCGCGGATCATTTTAAGGTATTGCGGAGAGATCGGAAGGTCATCCTGATCAATGCCTACGCCATGTTTACGCCTGCGTTCCAGGGCCTTCGTTGAAAGAAAAGCTTCCGGCTGGCTCAGAGTCAGGCCGGAATTGCCCTTGTCTTTGAGCACGAGCCGGTATTTATAGTCGTAATTGTCTGTGATGATCACACGGCATCGTGCCTGTGCTTTGCCATTTTTCATAGTGGCGACGACAGACGTCTCGCCGGCACCTTCCGGCCAAACAACTCCCGCCGGCGTTACACTGGCAATCCTTGGGTTTTCACTGGTCCAGCCAACAGAGAGGTCTTCTTCAGCATCTGTATTCAGGAACGAAATTTTCAAAGGAATACCAAAAGGCTCGTCCTTCGCCAGCTTTATAACCTTGGGTTCAATAGCAAGAGATATTACGGGTGAAGGAATTTTTTCTTCTTCTTTTTTACAGGCGGAAAGACAGATACTCAGGGACAAAAACAACCATCCCAGCACTTTTAAATTCATAAAGGACCACTAATTACACTAAATTTGATCCAAAGTTATAACTATTCCACGAAGACGGGTTGCCATTTCCGGAGCAAAACCAATGCCGCTTAAACAGGTAACTGACAGTAAGGAATTTATGCATTGGCCGGTGAGTTTGGGGCCATTGTGATAAATCTGACTTTTGAACATATCAGCATAAAGAATAAGTTAACGGAAGTTGAGGTTAGGTAAGATTCTTTCTGAAAGTTGTATGGTGAGAATAGTTAAAGTACGTTTGCGCGAACTGATGATTGTTACGGACGTAAATCGTGATACTGATTGAAAACAAGAATTGATATCCCGGAATATCAAATCAGCGGGCAGGCGCGGCATGGCCTGCATATTGCTGCTCTGGAGAATCTGGAAAACTATAAAAACCATGAAGTAGCAGCCCCGCATCGCGATGATCACTTTACATTGCTGGTGGTCAAATCTGGTATCTTTGAATTAATGATCGATTTTGAGCGGGTGACACTTGACAAAAGTGCGGTGGTACTGATCAGGCCGGAGCAGGTACACCAGATGATTTCGGTTTCTAATCCAGGGGGATGGCTGCTCAACGTGGAGACGACAGCTGTAAATCCCAAGCTTCTGGCACTTCTGTATCACCAGAATATCAACCCTGTTTTGCTGGACAACGACGCTGTTATAACCTCCCAGATATATTCTTTGCTACATGGGGTAGGCGTTTTGAGCAAAGAAGGCAGTGATGGATTTCTTTGTGACTCCGCAATTGACCTTGTCAATGCCGTGTTTAATCTTGTCCTCTTCTTGTCTGTTTCGCAAAAACGATTGTCTGGGAAAAGCGACCGGGCGAGTGTGATTTTTCAGCAGTTTCAATCGCTGTTACAACAAAACTTCAAAGAATGGAAACAGCCTCATCTTTATGCGGAGGCTTTGGCATTGTCGCCAATACATGTAAATGACATTGTCCGCCAGCAATCTGGTCATTCGGTTTCTCATCATATCCAGACCCGGAATATTCTGGAGGCCAAGCGACTTTTATTTTACACCGACAAGAACATTAATGAGATCGGATACCTGTTGGGATATGAGGATCCGCTCTATTTTGGGAAGTTATTTAAGAAACATGTGCACCTTTCGCCCACACAGTTCCGGTCAGGACACCGTGTATAGAACCATGAAAACCGTATTTTCGCCTCACTGATGCCAGCCTGGCTGCGATACCTTTGTATCAAACAAATACAAACCCAGATGTACAGAACATTGGATACAAAGGCCATTCTGGCTCAGATCAGGGAAGTGGGAGAAATCTTCACGGCCGGGTTCAGGCAAGACCGGATTCCGCAAAGCCGCCAGGAATTTATGGACGGTCTTGCATTAATTGAAGAACAAAGTCTTTTTGAGCTTCGTCAACGCATCGATCCTGTCTTACCGGATACTCCCTGGGTTGAAGATGACGAATTTGATGGCCTGGCCCAGACCAAACCTGCCGGCCACCGGGAGTACTGGCTTTGTGATACCATGGATGGCGCCGTCCAGTACCTTCAGCATATCGCGGGATGGAGTATCAACCTGGTCCTGATCAGGGACGGTCATCCCTTTTTCGCTGCAATATATGATCCTTTCCAGGACGAACTTTTTTGGGCTATAAAAGGACAGGGTAGCTTTCTAAATAACGTTAAACTACAGGTAAGCGAAAAGCAGGAGGCTTTTAATATGGTTGCCGTTCTGGAATACGGGCATCAGCTTAAGACGGACATCAGCTGGAGACCCAAAGTCGAAGCGGCGTTTTCAGACCTCCTGGCAAAATTTGGAGTGGTAAGAAACTATGGTCCGCATGGCTTGCAAATCGCCTACCTGGGTGCCGGAAGGATCGATTTGTTTTTGCAAAAAGACCTCGATACCCATAACTGGCTGGCCGGAATGCTGGTTGCCGAAGAAGCCGGGGCGGTCATCCGATCCGGAAACGGGGCTGACTGGACATGGGGATCTGAGGATTTTCTAGCCGGGACGCCTAATGCTATAAACCTGTTTTTCACCGCACAAAATAATAACCCATGACCATTGCAGTGATAGGAGCAGCAGCCGGGATAGGACTTGAGTCCGTAATTTTAGGTTTGGAAAGAGGTCATCACATGATCGCTATGTCTCGTGATACCGGCCGATTGGCAGATCACCGGATGCTTACAAAAATAAATGGTAATGCGACAAACGTCCGGGATTTAGAGAATGTCATGGTATCGGCCGATGCTGTATTGATAACGGTTGGTACTAAAAAGAAAAAAGGAACCACACTTTTCTCCGAAGTTGCGAAGGCTATGATCGCCGCCGGTAAAGATCTGAATTATGATAAGCCGGTTTTCATCGTTACAGGGTTTGGTGCCGGTGATAGCAAACCCTATCTGAACTGGTTTATGAAGGCCGTGATCCGCCTGTTCATGAAAGACCAGTATGCAGATAAGACACGGATGGAAGATATGATCGCCGGAAGCAATCTCAATTGGGGAATCGTCAGGCCTGGAATACTCACAAACGGCTTGCTGACAGAGAATTATCAGGTACTTCGAACGCTGCATCCTGGGATTAAAGTGGGTAAGGTCAGCAGGATAAATGTAGCGTCCTACCTGATATCAGAGGCTGAAAATCCAGTCAATCTGGGACTTAAAATCACCGTTACTTAAAAGTCAATACCTGGCGCGGAATGGAGTTAACGGGAGAATTTCCGGTTTAGCCGGGAAACACCTAACCTGTGAATAAAGCTGTTCTAAGGGTTTGAATTTTTGGACACGTAGACAACGCCTCTGCCTGCCTGGCTGTTACAAAACTTAAATGAAACTTCGGAACCGCAAACGGCATCGCTTCCCACGATGTACAGCCGTAGTTGATCATCTAGGTATAGGCTCTGTATCTGATGCAGCTGTGGAAGATCAATTCTTTTTCCATTGGACTTAATGGCCCCAGGGGTTTCAAAGGCTCCCGTTGTAACGTTTGGTCCGTCACGAAAAATTTTGTTAATCCGGTAGCTTTCTTTATTCTGAGCAATTACCGGATTGATCAGAAATTTATTAGGTGAATCAAAGTCAGGCAGGCCGCTTAAAACCGCATTACCGACCTTATACTGATGCCATGTTTTGCCATCATCCACACTGAAATTGTTTGCCAGCGTCAGGACTTGCTGGTCCACCTTATTTCTGGTCTGGTAAGACAGACCGGTCATCGTGAATAAAGTGTCCTGATATTGCACTATGCCCATAATACCGACCGACTGATCGAGAACCTGCTCCCATTGTTTTCCCTGGTCGGTTGTGCGAAACAGTTTGAACATTGTAGAAATCAAAACTGTTTTGTCATAATTTCCCCAAACGCCCTGTATTTGGCGGTCAACCGGTGCTTTCAATGTATACCAGTCAGGATATTCATTCAAAACCGTGTCTTGCTGCTGAACCGGATCCTCATCCGATTCTTTGCAGGAGAAGGCAACAAGGATTAAAAAGGAATATAGAACGATTTTCATGGCTTTCTGATTTTCATAAAAAGCCATAAGTTACATAATTTTGAATTGTTGGCAAACTTATGCCTGTAGTTGACATAGAGAATTCTTTTTAATGACTATCATCGGTTTCTGAAGGCTAATCTTAATAACTGAAACGCACTTAACCGCATGATATAAAAGAAGGATTTTCCCATTTAAATGAACTGGATTGGGAATTATGACGGTAATGATTTACGGATCAAATCAAGCGTCTGGCACCATGGCCTTGTCAGCAAAATACTGCGTTCTGTAATACCAGGTATAGGCCCCAACAACAATAAAAGTCACTATTTCTGCCAGGGAACGGGACAACCATACGCCTGACAAGCCAAGGTAAAGAGGTAAGGTCAGAAGGGCTGGTAAAATCAGCAAAAAGCCTTTCATCAGGTTGATGATCATCGCGAGTGTTGTTTTGCCTGTGTTTTGCAGAAATGCAGCCAGGATATAGTTTGGACCTGCAGCAAGAAACATTAAAAAATATAAGCCCATAGCCTGGCTGGCGATTTTCCTCGAACCGACAGAGTGCTCCCCTGAAAACAGGTGAACCAGTATGTCCGACATCAGCCAGCCTGCCAGGGTTACAGCAATCCCCAACATCATCGTAAAACCCAATGCAAACCGGAAGATTTCTAATACACGTTGTGGATTTTTCGCACCCACGTTAAAAGATATGATAGGCATAACCGCAATCATTGCTGCGGTGAAGGGACGAATGAGTATGAAGCTGAGATAGTTAATCAGCCCGAAAGCTGCTACGGCAGATGAGCCATATTTGATCAGCGACTGGTTTATCAGTAACAGGCCGGATGAGAATGCAATTTCAGACGCAAACGATGGCATACCAACTTTCAGAAACTCTTTCCATTGCCAGAGCCGGAGGGTGAAACGAAATGAAGCAAAGCTGTAATGGGTGTTGCCTTTTAGTATAAAAATAAACAGATAAGCGGACCCGGATAAAAAAGCGGCAGACGTGGCTAGCGATGCACCTTTGACTCCCTGGTTGTAGCCGACAACCAAAATAAGATCCAGTATTATATTAACGGAAGCTGCAAGGATAGATGCATTTCGGGAAACCTTTGGCGAACCGCCAGCCCGCACAAAATTACCCCAGATCATCCCCAAAAAGAAAAATGGCAAACTCAGCAGCTGCCAGAAAGCATAATCGGCTGTGTTTTCCGCCAGAACACTATTACCCCTGCCAGCTAAAAATTCCGCAAGAGGCTTTGCTGCCATAGGCGCCGTGAGCGCAATGCTTCCCCCAAGCAGAAGTACCAGCGTAGTTGAAAATTGAAATACCTGCTGCACATTGTCAAAATCTGCTGCTCCGATACTCTTACTTATTAAAACGCCTCCGCCTATCATGATCGGTAAGCTCAAAGCGACCAGGACGATCACCACAGGACCATACAGGCCTACGGCGGCCAGGCCGTCTTTACCTACCTGCTTACCTAAAATGATACCGTTGATTACCTGATGAATGGTGGAGGAAAGTAAACTGATGACAGCCGGACCATAATATTGAAAAAACAATGTTTTGATGGGAGCATGTCCCAACGGATTGGCAGCAGTCATAAGAAGGCAGTGATTGAGAATGGGGGCGTAAAGATAGTTATTAAGAGGATTATCTTGAAAGCCATATCCATTTTGGTTTACAAACCGGGTTATTGTAGATTTGATCCGGAACCCATATTCTTTACTCGTATAACATGCATCGTAGTTTTCCGGCAGTTTTTGTATCATTTTTAGTTTTCATTACCATTTCAATTGTCAGTGGGGAGGTGGCATTGGCTCAGCGGATCTATTCAAAAGCTTATGGGCAAAAAGGCGATCCGGCTATTGTTTACCTGCATGGCGGACCGCGTGGCAATGCGACTTTATTTGAAGGAACAACTGCGGCAGCACTTGCGAAAAGGGGTTTTTATGTCGTTGTGTATGATCGGAGAGGTGAGGGGCGTTCTGCCGATCCTCAGGCGAAAGTAACTTATAATGAAGCCTTTGCCGATCTGAACTCGCTTCTCAATGAATATGGCTTAGCGAAGGTGAGTCTTTTGGGTCATAGTTTTGGAGGCCTTGTCGCCACCTTGTATGCGGACAGATTTCCTGAAAAAGTAGAGCGCCTTATCCTGGTTGGCGCTTTGTTCGCCCAGCAGGAGTCCTATGACCATATCCTTGCATCCAGTCTGAAAATTGCCGTGAGTCAGGGCGATACGACCGCGTTTAAAAAGATTTCTCATGTTAAAACCATGAACAAGGAAAGTGAGCAGTATCGGAAACAGACGTATGAGGTAGCATCGCACTTTGGTTTCTTCAAAATGCCTAAACCGACCGAGGCGTCCAAAAAACTTAATTTTGAATACGAAAATAGCCGCTTTTCTAAATCCAACATCCGTAATGATAAAGCCCCGGTTCTGTTTTATGAGAATGAACCCCGTGTTAATATTGATACCAAACCCAACTTAAAAAGTATTGTAACCAAAAAAATAGAGGTCGCAGCCATTTACGGGTTACAGGATGGTATCTTCTCAGCGAAGCAGTTATCCGACCTGAAAAAGCTCGTGGGGCCACAGCTTTTTTACGCAATAGACAACTGTTCTCATTATCCCTTTGTAGATCAGCAAAATATATTTTTAAAAGACGTTCAGGAAATTATGAGAAGATAGTAGGCTGATCTTATTAAACATCTACTGAATGTTGGTTTCCCGGCAAATCCAACAGCTGTCATTTCTATCCGGATCCGGTGTCGGGTATCGCTTCGAAATTTTTAAATTCCTGCGATGCTAAAACATATGTCTGTGGTTAATACATTAACATTTGGCCTGCTGAAGTTCAAGACAATATCTCTATTTGTGATGACCAACTACGAATTAAAGCTCATTTCGACCAACTATTTAAGTTCAACTGGAAGTTTGGGCTTTTTTAATTGTTCTCATTTGCATACCCAGATTTATCCTCGTGCTTCATGCTAATATCTCAGGAAATTATGGGACCATTGGTATCATCATAGGTGCCTCGGCAGTTGCGATATTTGTCTTTATTAGCAATCCGGAAGGAAAACAATCGGATAACGAAACCGACTGAATACAAATCGCTCTTTCTAACCTTTGTCGTAGGTTTGGCCCTCAGTTTGCTACTTCACTTGCTGGGAAAAGGCCTTTATGCAAATACTTTTAAAAACTGGTATCACGCTATCGGCCGGTCTCATAAAATACCAACAAATATAACTCAGAAAGATAAAGAGATCCTTTTCTTTAGTCGTCTGCTGCCATGCTGCCTTTAAGATGGGTATGATCTATTCCATACCGAAGTCTATTTCTTTTCCGGGGTATTTTTAGGCAATTGCTTCACGATGAGTCCATCTTCCGGCTTCCACTTATCATATTCCATGTAGGTTGCAGTCTGGATGGCCACAGCCTGTCCTTTTAATTTTGCTACTACATGCAGTGCACCGTCAATACCTGCGGAAACACCTGCCGTTGTGATAATTTGGCCGTTGTCTACAAAACGGGTTTCACTAAGGATCTTAGCGTTCGGCGTTGCCCGCTGCAACTTTCCTATGTACGAATGAAATGTAGTTGCCTGCTTGCCATCCAGCAGTCCCGCTTTGCCCAGCAGCCCGGCTCCGGTACAAACCGACAGCATAACTTCGGCATGAGCAGCTGTACTTTTTATCCAGTCAATGAGGGGCTTATTCTCAAGAAAAGGCCCCGTTTCACCCCCAGGTAATACCACAATATCGGGATCAGGGCAATCTGTTAGGTTGTAGTTTGGGATTATTTTAATAAATCCCTGACTGATGATGGGTTCTGTCGAAAGCGAAACTGTATAAACGTTGAATCCTTCTGTTGAGGCAAAGACTTCGCTCGGTCCTGCAAAATCCAGAATTTCAACACCATTGTGAATGAATATGGCTACATTCCGCTTCTTTACCTGATTATGGTTTAAAGAATCAGCAGTTCCTGGCTTGTTGTAATCAATTCCCGTACCGTGTTCATTACTGCCTGTTTCCTTCCATTCCGGACTACGGTTACTGTCGGAAGATTGCCAATGATACGCTGTCTTGTTTTTTTTCAATATTATATTTCCGGCCAAAAGCGGGTTGCACGAAAAAGCAAACCAGCAGGCAATGGCAGCCAGGTAATACCGGTTACTAAAATTGATGTTCATCAGCTTATTGATTTAGTGATGTTAAAAGTTCTTTACTTCTGACTTCGTCTTTTTGCCAGATCCGGCGTAGCTGGCGGGCATCCTTAAAACCACATCGTTCCGCAATAGCTTCCATCGTTATACCGGGATTATGCCTTAATGTGCGCGCCAGCTCCAGTCGCAAAAGAGTCGTGTAGTCATGAACAGAGATTCCTGTCTCTTTCCGAAACGTGCGCGTCAGGTTGCGGACACTCATACCAAACATCCCGGCCAGGCCATCAAGCGTGAACCTTGTTTTTAAGTTTGCAATCAGCCAATCCTGCAACTGGTGAATGGCGACATTCATATGATTGCGGTAATCGAGGTAAACACTTGTCTGCGAGTGGTGGGGACCGCGCCGTAAATAGACGACTAGCTCTCTGGCTATCCTGGATGCAAACAAGGCACCCTGCTGTTCTTCAAGTATGGCGAGAGCCAGGTCTATACCGGCCGTTATTCCGGCACTGGTGTAGATGCCGCCATCCCTGATAAATAACCGGTCGTGCTGGACTACGATTTGTGGATAGGTTTTCTGAAGCTCATCGATGCGCTTCCAGTGGGTCGTGCATTTTCGGCCATTAAGCAAGCCAGTCTCCGCAACAACAAATGCACCAGTACAAACAGAGCAGATGATGACACCGCGACGATGCTGTTCACGAAGCCAGTCGGGGAAATCCCGATCTTTCCGGAACGCATCAGATCTTAGATAGGCCATGTCCATGCCCGGGATAAAAATCAGATCACCGGTTTGCGGATATGTTTCTTTAAAATGCTGTACAGGCCCAAACTGAAGCCCTGCTGAGCTTGGTATGTGCTTTTCCATTGCACAATATCGCAACTGATAAGGTGCACCATACTCAGCCGCTTCATAAAAAACCTGAACAGGTCCGGTCAGATCCAGTACGTGTACAAACGGAGGAATAAAAAAAATGACTTGTTGTATTTGCCGCATACCATTTTCGGTTCTGGCTGTAAAAGTAGACAATGCCAGCGGATTTTTGCAGGCCATAAAGCGGACATTTTGGGCCAAAAAAATCGTTGCAAGTTAATGCCTGGCTGCAATTAACCTGAACCAACCGATTCACTGGGGTAGTATGTTCCGGATTGTATTGAAGAGGAGGTTTAAAATGAGATGGTTACCAGTGTACCCGAGGGGCCTGAACCGATGTGCACACTGATTCCCAGGACGACAGCGAGTTCTTTGACAAGTAAGAGGCCAATCCCGCTGGCTTTGTTTTGATTTTCTGTGCTATCGTATGCAGAAGAGTTGTTGTCGGAATTAAACCAGGCCATGATATGGGTGGGAATATATGCTCCCTGGTTGTGGATGATCAACCTGGGCATCTGATAAGTGGTGTCTGCTTCAATGATGATGGTGCCTTTTTCGGTAAATTTATTAGCGTTGTCGATCAGGTTATGAAGCACAATCCCCAGGAGATTGTAATTGCTTTCCACATGCACGTCCTCTTTCACGTGATTTATGAGGCTATTCTCTTTAAACGCCATGCTTCCGGTGAATAGCTGCGCTTTTTCTTCAACCAGATTTCTAAGATTTACATTTTCTGACTTTTCGATTTTCTGAAGTATGGGCAGTTTGGTGAATTCCAGAAAGTTTTTGACAAAGTTGAAAGTACTGTTTAAGGAGGTATTTAATTCGGTGGCATATCGGTAAATGGCGCTCTGTTCTCCCTCGCTGCTGGCAAGTTTGGCAATTTTTCCTGCTATGACAACAGTGAACTTGAAAGGCCCGCGGATGTCATGATTGAAAGAAGCCAGCAGTCTGGATTGGATAAAGATCTGATGTTCCAGGTCTTTCTGCGTTTTTTGCATGGTTATCAAGGCCTGGTGCAGAGCCTTGGTTCGCTCAAACACTTCGGTTTCCAGCAATTTTTTTTCGACTTTGACCCTTTTTAATTTCAATTTCTGATGCTCGCGCTGGGCTCTGCGGGCTTCAAGGTCCTTGTGAATATAATAGGAGCCGGGAATGAGTATAACGCTCATCAGAATTCCCCTGCTCGAAAGCATCAGTATTCTGATATATAAGGGGTTTACGGCAGTCCGGAAAGGAAAATCTTTAAAGATCGGATTGAAAATAAAAAAGAATACGTTGGAAAATACACAGCAGCTCAATAAGGATAACAAGATTTTTTGCCAGCCTTTAAGTTTGTTGATGCGCTGTATATAAACGATGACATGCCAGCATGTCAGACTCATGAAGAAAATTACAAATTCTGACCCGATCAGATTAATGGGGTCTTTCCATTGTCCTTCCGAAAGCCGGGCGGGTAATATAAATAACGGTATCGATCCGGCGACGATCAGGCCGGCCCTGTTCTGATAACTTTTCAAGAAATGTACCTGGTATTTGTGAACATCAGCTGTAAACTTGTTGAAGCGCGTATAGATTGCCTGTGCGTTTCACCGGTCCTGCTCTGATTTTACAATAGCGTTAATTAAGATTTTTTTCTATTTCGACCCGTTTTATCAGGTCAATGACGTTTCCTACATTGAGTTTTTCGAAAATCCTTGATTTGTAAGTACTGATAGTAGAAACTTTCAGATTCAAATCCGAAGCAATTTCTTTCGTGTATTTGCCCTGTATAAGCAAATACATCACCCGCTGTTCACTGGCAGAAAGCTCTGAAAAATTATTCGTTATGAGCACTTCATTTATCTCTTCTTTCTTGAAAAATTTGCCTTCAGACAACATTTTTCTAATCATGGTCAGTAACAGCTTTTCATCCTTGATTTTAGAAACAAATCCGTCGGCACCAGCCTGCAAATAATGTGCAGCGTAAATTTCTTCCTCCAGACCGGTGAACACTAAAATCTTAACGCCCGGCTGCAGATCACGAAATTTTTGAATCATCTTGCTGTTCTCTCCGCCAGGTATATTGATATCGAGAATAATGATATCAACAGCCTCTCTGGCAAGATGCTCCAGCGCTGAGGAGAAACTTGAGGCAAAATTAACTTCCAAACCAACGAACGTTTGTTCTAACAGAATTTCCAGTCCCATCTGAACTACAACCTGATCTTCAACGATGAGTATTTTCTCCGACATGATAACAAATATACAGATTCATTTTAACTATGGTGACATATCTTACCGGCTTGAAAACACATCACTGAGTGTTTTCAAGCCGGTAAGATACATAGTGTAAGTTTGTGTGAAACAAGTCTGCTTACCGCGTGATAAGAACTTTGTGTGATTCTTCACTCCCGGTGTTGTAAACGATTCGTACAGAATATATTCCGGTTTCCAGTTTTTGAACATTTACGAAATCATTTCCCTGTGCGCTTTGGGCCCTGTTTTTTCCGTTTTGGTCAAATACCTGAATCGCAGCAACAGCATTTTCAGGCGAAGTTTTTATAAATAACTTGTCGGATACCGGATTTGGATATACTACCAGTGAAGAAGCGCCCTTGAAGTCGAGGCTAACTATTTTACTTACTGAAAAAGTTTCATCCAGATCGATCATTTTGAGACGGTACAGATTTGATCCATTGAGTGGTTTTTCATCTGTAAACATGTATTTCGTCATGGCACTGCTGGATACCACAGACCGGACTACCCCGATATTTTCCCAGCTTTTTCCGTTGGCACTTCTTTGGATCTCGAAACGATCACTGTTGCTTTCTGAAGCTGTCGTCCAGTTAAGTTGTGCAGTTTTCTCATTTTTAACGGCTGAGAAACCGGCTAATGTCACTGGCAATGCGCCGCTAGGATACGTGTATACGACACAGGCACCAGCGCTGACATAAGTCTGAACGAAGGTTTCAAGGTTACCGCTGCCAATTACCGCTACGGAACTTTGTGCCAGCGTAGGAATTCCAAATGTAGAATTTTCAGCACCTACAAAATTTGCTGCAATCTGTGAAGAATTACTGATGTTGCGTCCCGGATTCATGCTGACAAAAGAAGACTTGTTGTAAAATGAGTCTCCCGACGTACCGTCATAGTCGCGAACGCCATCGAAGTTGCTCAATGACCCGGTTAAAGTGACATCACTATTCATAACGATTGAAGCTCCAACTGGTGGGTTCATTGTTACCTTTCCTGCCGCCGTGATGGTATAACCATTGGCAGTTCCTGTATTTTCAATACCTATCACGGGATGGAAAACAGATTCTGCGGCAAATATCTTGACGTTGAGTGGCACGGCCGTAACACTTGATTTGGGAAGGCTGAGAACTTCACTCCATTCTGTGACCACAGCTTCCTTTTGGGTGCAATAGGTGAGTGTATTTTCTTTTGATACTAATCCCAATCCATAATTTGCAATCGCCTGGTTATTGCCGACCGTAAATTCCGCTGTAAAATTGTCAGCATCAGCTGCACTATTGATGGTTTCATCACTTCCGACGCGTTGCGGGGCTGTTGTGAACCCGTCCGAAGGATAAATATATTCGATTTGATACGTTCCTGCATTGGCTTTTAAGGAGAATTGTCCGTTTACATCGCTCAGGGCTGTCGACACAATTTCCTGGGTTTGCGCATCCAGCAATTTCACCAGAATGCCGGCTATTTTTTTTTCCGAGGAAACCCTGACGCCATTGGCCGGTTTGTCGTCCTGCCAGACGACACCGCTGATTGTACTGGTTAAGGCAGGGGCCTGAGCCATTCCCATTTGACTCAAGGCTGTTAGTAGTGCACCTGTTGTAAAAGTTCTAATGATCATGATAACTAATTTAGTGATACCGTAAAATTATCACTACAAATAATATATCTCAAGCTGGTTACATTAGAAATATACAATTTTAACAAAATTCGATCGAATCTGACATCTTTCTACGTTTTTAATAGAACTACTTCTATTAAATGTGTCCTAAGTTCTTGATTCGGCATTTTTGACCATCGGTTTTCTTGTTATAATATTTTTTATGATCAATACTTGTACTCTTTGGAAAGGTTGTTGTATTGATATAATTCTATTTTAATGCGTAATGTAGAGGCGAATGCCGGTGCAGTTGTAGTCGTACCGGTTTCATCTTCGGTATGGGAATTAAACATTGCCGCGTGAGCAGAAGTTAGTGTAACAGAGGTGTCAGGAAGATCGGCAACCGATGATCCGCAACATGGATCCAGTATTAGGAATACTCGGAGCCATGTGTAAATCCCTCCCGTGAATGGCCAAACAATCGGGTTCAGAGACCGGCGGTGAGTTTTTGTTGAACTACCGGTAGATTCGTGTTTTTAGTAAAGATTTTTAATGATCTTTTTAGTTTTGTAAAATAAAGTTGTTATCTCTCTTGCCGGTCAAACAGCTTCGTTTGGTAGGTTAAGCAGTTTTTCTGGTTTTCTCTGGTTTAATATTACTTATCAAAACCAAAGTACATTTTTAACTTACACGTGTTTTTAGCACTGTTTTGGAATCATTATTCTCCTGCAACAAGGATAGAGATCTTGAAAAAATTATCGACCATTTAAGTTAGTTTAAGAAATTGGCCCCTATCAACGTTATTGACAATGGCTGCTATTCGACAGGAGAAAAATTCTTGTGACCCGGTTTAGTAACCAGGTTCTTTCTGATTAAATTGTCAGTTTTAAATAATGATACTGTCAGATTAACTCCTTTTATTTTTGGTTAACAACAGAAATTCCTTTCCACATAGGTCTTGTTGCCGTTACTGTTGATATAATAACATCCACCTCTCGGTCCGGTATCAACGGGCTTGCCGTTGTACATGCCACAACTACTTGGTTTAGACGGCGTAGAAGGATTAGATGGCGTCGAAGGATTTGAAGGAGTTGAGGGGGTTACAGGTGTAGATGCAGCTGGAGGAATAACTGCAATGGGTTCGAGAATCGTTACAACAGATGTCTTCTTTGCCAGATCAGTAGGCGAGGTAATCACACCTTGGGAAGCACTGGTTGATTTTGAGGAATCGCTTTTGCCTTTGATTTTAATACTAAGCATGATACTTCCGTTCACGACTTCCTTGCTGACAATAATATGGATTGTCTGCGTCTGATACGTTCGATAAGTTAAAACCTGCGGAAGTTTTACGTTGATGCGACTATCGGCTTTGCCGCTATCGGGGTTTTATCGCAGCGGTAAATTGATAAAAAAATGTTGTTCGGCTTAGCTGATTATTCATCTGCTTGTCACGGATAAAGCAGGTACTTTTTCCGTATAGCCTTAAATTTCTGTAATTCCGGCTCCCAGCTTTTTCTGATATCTGCTTCCGAAACGCCAGCGATAATCTGTTTTCTTAACTGATCGGTTCCAATACGCAGATCAAATGCTGATATGTCCTGGTTTGCTCTCCCCGGCGTAAAAAAATGAGCCTTGTCCGGATAGGCATTATATAATTCAATCAGCCAGGACAGGTTAATCTGGCGGCTCTTTCGCAGCTTGTCAATGTCATAGGTGCGCAGGTCAAGACCGTAACAAACCGTGTCTTTATGGTTGGGCCGCTCACTCATTCCGGGAATACTGACGGGCTTGTATGAAAATGGATACTGCTCTTTTAATGCCGGTGCGCCTAAAATAGTAAAGGGCATATAAGTTCCCCGGCCTTCGTTGATCGCTGTTCCTTCAAACATACATAAGCTCGGGAAAAGCATCACTGCCTGCTGTGTATTCAAATTCGGCGAGGGAGTAACCGGCAAGACGTATGGCAAATCATGGTTGTAATTGGCCACTTCAATAATCTTTATCTTACATGGTTCTTTGAGATAACCTTCACCATTAAGATATCGTGCAAATTCACCGATCGTCATGCCATGGGTCATGGGTGTATAATGAATCCCGATGGCTGATTTAAATCTGTCATCCGTCATGACCGGCCCGTCCACTACATAGGCATTCGGATTAGGTCTGTCCAGAATAACCAGTTCTTTGCCATTTTCTGCGCAGGCTTCCATTACATATTCGAGCGTATTGATATTGGTATAATAGCGGCAGCCGACATCCTGAATGTCAAAGACCATGAGATCGATATCGGCCAGTTGCTGTTTCGTTGGTTTCTGGTTTTTGCCGTACAATGAGATGATGGGAATACCGGTTTTTACATCTGTCTCATTGCTCACAACGGCGCCGTTACTGGCATTACCTCTAAACCCGTGTTCAGGTCCAAATACGCTCACAATGTTAATGCCAAGGCTCACTAAACTGTCTACGCTGTTTGACGCACCGATAATCGAGCTTTGATTGGCGACTAAACCAATTCGTTTTCCTTTCAGGTAAGGCAAATATTTTTCAGTCTGGTCGGCGCCGGTGATTATTCCTGACTGATGTGAGGCGCCTTTGCCTGGCGAAGCAATTTGTGCAGTGCATTCACTGCTGCTGATCGTAAGGAGAGTTAAAAAAAGCAGGAACATGTAGTCTTTCATTGTATAAAGGTTAAAAATCTTGAATACCATCTGATTGCAGTACAAGAACCTGCCTGGTCATAATGGCTAATTTAGCAAATTTGGCCAAAGCATCGTTTATTTACCCTCTTACTGTTTCAAAATGAGTAAAATGGAATTTATGTTCGGCCAGATTTTATCTATACATTCAAGGTTTTTCAGGTTAGGTTGATTTCTCCTGCTATTTGGAAATACAAACATGTCCGGCTTCTTTTTGAACAACTCATATCCCTTGCCGGATTTGTACAATACATCAACAGAAAACGAACTTACTTTTACTTAAAAAACTACAATGAGCACTAAAAAACTACTCCTGGTTATCTCCCTGTTATTCTTGATCCACATCACCAACGCACAGGAAAGCAATAAGCAAAAATTTAAAAAACTGGAATGGCTGACTGGAAAATGGATACGGACGAACTCTGGTGCAGGACAATCAGGTTACGAGACCTGGGAAAACGTATCGGATCTAAAGCTGAGCGGCCAAGGTGTAACGCTCAAAGGAAAAGAGGTAATATTTTCCGAGAACCTGGAAGTGATTGAGAAAGGAAATGATATTTTTTATGTAGTCACAGCGAGCGGCGAGAAAGAATCCGTCTATTTCAGGCTAACCGAGATTAACGATAATGGCTTTACATGTGAAAACCCAAAGCACGATTTCCCTAAGAAAATAACATACACACGTAACGGTAACCATGTAAAAGCGGTGATTTCAGGTAATGGAAAAAGCGTGGATTTTGTTTTCGTGCGTCAAGAATAAAATCCGGATTTATTGCAGGTGACAAAAACATCATCACGATCTTGCATGGAAACCTCGTGTATGTTGCCACCTAATCCTGGACGGCATAAAAGTTCAGTTACAACGGCAATACAAGGGTGTTCATCTTTTAGATTTAAATAATACGTTTTTCCGTTAATGATTTATCTGCTTTTTCAGTAATAGTAATATTTCTTTCAAGGGTTAGTAAAAAGTCCGGATCCGCTTTCGCAGATCCGGACATGAAACGGGCACTCCAACTGGAACTGTAAACTGTTAAGGTTTAACTATTTTAACAGAAATAGATTCTTTGACAGTACCTACTTTGATCAGATATAGACCAGCATTTTTGCCCAGTGGTAAAATTTGGTGTTCATTTGCTGCTGGTCTTTCAATCAGTTTCTGTGACAGGATACGGCCGGTCAAATCGGTTACCATAATCCGGACAGGAGCGGCATTTGCTCCGCGGATAATAATGCTGACATGGTCTCCTGCAACAGGATTTCCAAGGACCGTAACATTCAATTTGTCTGAAACGATTTCACTGTTTGTTGCGGCAATTCTGGCGTTAACCTGTACAGCAGGCTCCTCTCCATAAATCAGCTGCCCTTTATAATAGGCCGTAATCTTATTATTCTCAGCAAACAGGCCTGCTGTCTTGTATGAATGATCATTGGTTTCGTCAAAGGCAGACCAATTTGTCTTTGCAATTCTGTACTGAATATTTCCGGTGCTGCTCCGCGGATATAGTTTACCCAGCGCCGGCGCTACTGTCAGTTCAAAATACGTATCGGCGTTTGATCTCTGCTGATTAGCTATAAATTGTCCGGAAATATTCCCTGTGCCCAATTTCGCAAAGTCAATCCAGTGATTAAGGCTGGTCGATGCCTCAGCAGTAAACCAGTACCGAACCGAAAGATCTGCATAGTCTACCGGCACATTACCTTTATTCTCAATTTTAAGCCAGGTGTTCAATGCTGTCGAACCGGAACTGGCGTTTTTATTTTCGGAATAAACTTTCAGATCCATAACTGAAGCTGCTGTATCCGGTTCGGTTCCCCACCAGAGTTTACCATTGCGGTATAAGGTGATGTGATCATTGGCAGCATAGGAAGAACCGCTTTTGAACGAATAGTCATCCGTTTCGGTAAGGTTCTCCCAGTTTACATTCGCAAACCTCGACTGGATCACACCTGAGTTACCGCCGGCGTTCAAATTTCCTGCCGATGTATTGAACTGATATTCCACATATCCGAATGCATCCTGACGCGGTTTGTCAAGTTCCACATAGTTCATCGTAATCTTATCGTTACCCATTTCTGCATGGTCTATCCACTTGTTTATACCAGCATAGTTCTCAGCAGTAATCCAGTAACGTGCAGTGAGTTCGCTGTAAGGAATAGCTACGCCGCTTGCATTCAAGATCGTAAGGAACGGCTTGATATTGTTGTTATCGATCTGGCCGTCATCACCGTCTTTGTAAAGCACCTTCAACCCGGATGAAACCGTTAGCGTGCGACTCAGAGGCGGCGCAGCACTGTACGTTGCATTTCCGTTTTGAGAGGCAGTAATAATTGTTGTTCCCGGTGCCAGGATGTGTACCTTTCCATTAACGATAGCAGCTACCGAAGTATCTGAACTTGCGTAAGTCACCTGTAAACCGGAGGTAGCCAGTCCATTCGGTTCAAAATCTGCATCACCAACCGTTTTTGAAATCATGCTATCTAATGATACGGTCTGTCCCAAAAGAGCAGGGCTAGTCATCGTCAGACAGAAATCATCCAGTACAAGCTGACCGGAAGGACCGGCTTTCGAAGCCCATATACCGATCCTGACGGCATTTGCAGGTACGGTACGGGTTCCTGACAATTTGGAATATACCGTCGCATTTGAAGCCGGCGTAGAAGGATGAACTTGTAATTCTATTTTCGCACTTTCAATTTTTACTCCCTGGGCATCATAAAAGTCCAGTCCGATTCCAGCCCACCAAGGGAGTATTAATTGTGTGGCGTTGGAAGGGTTTGGAGTTCCTTCAACCTTGGCCCAGACCTCAAAATTGACTTCTGAACCTGCTGTCACATTGATAGTTTTACCATAATTAATAGCGCCCTGATCAGCCGTTATTACAGCACTTTTTAATCCGCTTTGGGAAGATGTACCAATTTTCGCAGCCGCCGCATTAGGGTTTCTGATCCAGTTTACAAAACCGCTTTCGAATCCATTATTGGTCATAATGCCACAGATCCCTGCGCCAACAACCGTGATGGCCGACGTGGAGGAAACAGCACCTGCATCCTGGGCTGTGGCTGCAATTATAGCATTTCCAGTAGCGACAGCAGTCACAAGTCCGGTATTACTGACGGTCGCCACAGACGGATCGGATGAAGTCCAAAGTATCGTCTTGTTACTTGCGTTTGCAGGTGCAACCGTTGCTCTGATGGAAGTGGTATCGCCAACTCCGACGGTTGCGTTCGTTTTGTTAAAAACTACCGATGTCAGCAGAATGTTGGATGCGGTAATTGTGCTGCTGGCCGTTTTCGCTCCATCCTGAGTTGTGGCCACAATTTTCGCAGTCCCGGCAGATATACCGGTCACTACGCCATTCTGGTTAACCGATGCAACAGCGGCATCTGATGTTGACCAGGTCACGGTTTTGTTTGTTGCGTTTGCAGGCAGAATGGTCGCAGCAAGTGTGATTGAATTATTCACACCGACCGAGCCAGTGGATGGAATGGTTACTCCTGTAACTGCAACATTGCCTGTATTCACTGTTGAAGAAGCCGTTTTGCCGCCTTCGTCAGTAGTCGCCGTGATCACAGCAGAACCAGACGAGATACCATGTAAAAGTCCGCTTGCGTCCACCGTTACGACAGATGTATTCGAAGAGGTCCAGGTTACTCTTTGATTGGTCGTGTTGGCAGGTAATACGGTCGCTGCCAGTCTTGTGGTGTCACCCACACCCACATAGGCAGTTGCTGGGGTTACAGCAACAGAATTGAGCGGATTCAGCCCGATTTCAATTGCGTTGATCGCAGGATAATTGAAGTTTGCTATAGGCCGGAATACAAGTGTGATCCATCCTTCTTTTGTGGAGTTCACTTCAAACTCACGTACGATACCTTTATTTCTGCCGCCGGCCTGAGTAAAGATGTCAAAGTTTTTCAGTAAAGTATCGCCAACGGTGTTTACTGTGACATTGAATTTTCTTTTTCCCGCAGTAATAACGGTCGCTATCTCAGCAAAATGCAGACGTACCACATACTTTGAGTTGGGGATCAGATTGCCATAACGGTAAGTGAGCAATGTTCCGCTGTTCCGTTGCGATTTGTAAGCATCCTCAGGTGCAGGCCTTACCACGCCACTGATATCTACCGGCGTAGTAACAGCAGAAATCCACATGGATGCAGAGTTTGGATTGTCAGCAATAAAATTACCGATGGTTGGTCCGCCGCAGTTGTTTGCGGCTACGGTAGTTCCAACAGTCAATTCAGACGTTGCAGTTTTGGATCCGTCTTCTGTGGTTACTGTAATCGTCGTTGTTCCCAGTTTTAGGCCAGTAACGAGTCCGCCTGGATTTATTCTGGCAACAGTCGTGTCTGAAGAAGACCAGCTCACTTTTTTGTTGACCGCATTGTCAGGCAGGACAGTCGCGGTCAAATTCCGACTGGTACCCAGGCCGATTGTAGTAGCAGGGTCAAGCACAACGCTGGAAACATTAATAACCGATGTAACTTTAATGCTGCTTTGGGCCGTTTTTCCGCCATTCTGTGTCGTAACCGTAATAGTTGCATATCCTGCCGCCACGCCTGTAACCAGTCCGGAGGAACTAACGGTAGCAATATTTGTATCAGAAGAACTCCAGCTTATCGCATTATTAGTTGGATAGGCAGGTGTCAGCGTCGCTTTCAATTGTTTGGTAAAGCCTACAATTACAGAGTCAACAGCTGGTGTTATCGCCACAGAAACCACCGAGCCGCCGGAAGGCTCGCCTACAAAAATTCCGTTTCCGCCAATACCGAGATAAACCCGGCCATGCAGATCGGCAGCCATGTTGCTTACGATACCCGGAACCGGATTAGCAATGGTGGTCCACGTGGTACCATTGTCGTCCGAACGAAATACGCCGTAAGAGACACCATTGATGGGTGTTGCTTCCGAGCTTACATAGATTACCGGATTGGAAGACTCAGCGGTATCAGCCTTTCCCACAGCAACCCATTTTGGTTTGGTGATTATCGTAGGATTTATTTTGGTAAATGTTTTTGCCGTATCTGTTGAATGATATAGTCCGTGACCTGAAAACGAAATCCAAAGATCCCCTTCTTTTCCAGGTGTTGTTTCCACATTCATCTGAGCCACATTTCCTACGTCAGGCAAGTCGCTTGCCGCAACCGCAAAACTCACCCCGCTATCAGTACTGACATAAATTTTACCGGTCGCATAAATATAAAAAATGTTACCGTTCACTTTATCTGCTGCTAACGGTTGCATCCCTGCCCAGATATCGTAAATACTTCCTGCTTTTAAAACACCTGTCGGAACGCCTGCACATGCGGTCCAGGTGGTGCCAAGGTTGGAGGATTGATACGTAAGTCCTCCCTGCGTTACCCAAACCATTTTCCTGCTGGTAGCAGACACTGCAATTCTTCCTCTCGCTCCGGGCAGTGTAGCGAATTTGGTATACGACGTGCCGCCGTTTGTTGAATAACCGCCGATAGCACTTCCATTCCAGCCGTCGCTACCCACACGAGCGATAAAATCCGGATCGCTGTATTGAATGGCACCACCAGAAGTATTACAACCCGTATTGGTAATAAATGAGCTCGATATTCCCCGTGCAGGAGGTGTATCCAAAGTTTTATGATCAAAACCGCCCACATCCCCGGTAGTTGACACCAGGTAGTTGGAGCCGGAAGGAGGCGCTACCAATGGCCCGGCAACCACAATTTCTTCCAGTCCGTTATTCCTTAACTTCCAGGTTACCCGGCTCGCCCACACATTGGTTGTCTGCCCGACATCAAGCATATCCGAAAACCAGACCTGTCCTACATTGAACGGATCCCAGGCAAAGCCATTCACATTGTGACCGATATTCCCATCTGCACCATTGCCACCGGAATGAGGTGCTTCGGTCGCGTCGCGCGTTGCCGGTACCATAGATGTCCAGCTCCCCGCATTGCCACCTGTTGTACTGCGGTAGGCAATGTCGTGGTTCCAGGATCCTGAGGTTGTCACAATAATCTCATTGCTGTTGGCAGGATTAACGCCTACGCCGCTGAATTCCTTGCCCGCAACCGGTGTAATGTCAATCCAGCTGTTTCCATTCCATTTGTAGAGCAATGTGCCTTCCTCTTTTATATTCCAGTCGCGAAGTGTCTGGCTTACATAAAAGGTGCCGTCATTACTAATGCTTCCTCTGCGTGGCCGCACCGGGCTGCCTGGCATTAATGCAAACGTGGCACCTCCATCGGTGCTGCGGTATACGCCGTCACGACTGCCGAGAAATATATTTTTGGTTATGCCGTCGAGTACGCCACCACTTTTGTCAAAAAAGATAAATCTGCCGGCAATGTCGTCAGGCAAAGAAGTATTTACCTTTGTCCATGAGCCAACGGCTCCTGCAGCCGTACTTTTATAGGTGCCGTTTGAACGGGTCGTTACATACACAACATTACTATTGTTCGGATCGACTACCAGACGATCTGAAAAAGTCTGATCGCTGTTCGGCAGTACGGTTATCGGAAGCTGGCAGTCAGTCCAGGTATTACCCCGGTCCACCGACTTTAACACCGTACCAATCCCGGTTCCACCGCCGGGGTTCGCTCCTTTGCCAGTTTGATGTGTGGCATATAGAATGTTTCCGGTTGCATCATTTGGGTCAAAAGCAAGATCGCCGCATTTCGCCGCCGCTTCCCAGTTCCAGTAGGTTGTAGGTATTTTACCATACCACATCAGGTCTTCCCATTTCTGGGTTGCATGGTTCCAGCGGTAGGGTGTACCTACATCGGTTGTGATAAAATAGAGATTAGGCACCTTGGGGTGCGCCTTAATGCTCGTCACATTACCACCACCACCCATTCGCACGGACTTCCAGTTGTAGGTTTGTGCACTGGCGATAAAATGTAAAGCACCTGTGAATGCAATCAACAGGGCAATAATTCGGATTGATTTTTTCATACACATTGTTCTAGTAAGACATTAAATGGGGTGTCAAACCAAAAGATGCATCGCGTACGGCAGTTTATTATAGAATAAAAACTACGTCGTATCGAACTATATCTAATAAGCTTCGACAGTATATTACCTTACAGACAAGTAAAAAGCCAAATCCCCATATTATATCTTAGTATTTTGCAAAAAAATGATGTGTAGAATGAAAATGTATCGGCGCGTTTGGCCATTGCGTATTCAGATTTATCATCAATCAGACCCTCCATATCGGGATAAATGACGGTTTGATGGCCATTTTCTTTTTTGTTATCAGGCTGGAACTGAGACGGAAATTCATTGTCGGTGACTTGTCGACAGCTAGAAAAGCATCGCTTACAATGGTTGCAGCACCGCATATTTCATTTGGCCCACTTCTGATTGTCGGGACACTGCTGCTGGTTTTACTGGCAAATAACTTACTGCGGTTGAGCGGTATAGCCGGAATGCATATTAGTCCCTACTACTTCTCCGGAATGTTCCTTGTTCTAGCGTTAACAGTCGTTGTTCCGGATAGCATGGGCTCAGGACGAATATAGGAGAAGCTGTTGCGGATAAATCAATGATTACAAGTGAGGTTGGAAAGCGATTTACTAAAATTATAAATAAAAAGATGACATATTGAAAATTACACTATTTTGAGTATATGTAGTTATTTGATTAGGTATTGGTGCTGCTGTACGAAATATTTAGTTTATTTATTGAAAATATTCCAAATTCCTTACTACTCTCTAATTTTCCTTCTACTGCATGGAGCAAATCATTACTGCTGTTAACAATGTCATATGGAGCAACGCACTGATCGTTCTTTGTCTGGGCACCGGCATTTACTTTTCTATCGTCACCCGCTTCCTTCAAGTCCGTTATCTGAAAGATATGGTGACCCTTCTTTTCGGAAATAAAGCTTCTGCAAAAGGTGTATCTTCTTTTCAGGCATTTGCCATCGCAATTTCCGGAAGGGTAGGGACTGGAAATATTGCTGGCGTGGCGACGGCCATAGCGATGGGAGGCCCGGGTGCTATATTCTGGATGTGGGCGATTGCCTTTCTGGGTGCGGCATCTGCTTACGTGGAGGCTACTTTGGGACAGATTTACAAGCAGGTGAAAGATGGCCAGTATCGTGGCGGCCCTGCATTCTACATCGAAAAAGGGCTGGGAGTCAAATGGTATGCCGTACTTTTCGCGATAGCAACAATTCTTAGCACCGCCGTATTTTTGCCGGGAGTGCAGAGCAACAGCATAGCAACAAGTGCAAAGACTGCATTTGACATTCCTGTCGAAATAACTGGCGGCGTCATTACGATCCTGCTGGGGCTGATCATTTTCGGAGGGGTAAAACGCATTGGTAAAGTAGCCGAATTTGTAGTGCCATTTATGGCAGGTGCTTATATCCTGATGGCGCTTATCATTATTGCCATGAATATCAATCAGGTGCCTGCTGTTTTCAGCCTGATCATCCGCTCGGCGTTCGATATGGAGCCTGCCTTTGCCGGCATTTTTGGAATGGCGGTTTCCTGGGGCGTCAAACGCGGTATCTATTCCAATGAAGCGGGTCAGGGTACTGCGCCACACGCTGCTGCGGCTGCCGAGGCGAGCCATCCTGTAAAACAGGGATTAGTACAGGCGTTCTCGGTCTACGTTGATACCTTATTTGTCTGCACGGCAACAGCACTAATGATCCTTTTCACGGGTAAATATAATGTCGTGAATCCGGAAGGCGGGTTTCTTGTCGAAAATGTCAAAGGTATGGCCATCGGCTCTGAGTTCACCCAGCAGGCGATTAACACACATTTTCCTGCATTGGGAAGCGGGTTTGTTTCCATCGCGCTGCTGTTTTTTGCGTTCACCACGATTATGGCCTACTATTACATTGCCGAAACCAATCTGAGCTATTTAATCAAAAACGGGGATAGCAAAATCCTGCTGTGGGGTCTGCGTGGACTGATCATGGCGGCCACATTCTACGGATCTATTAAAACAGCCGAACTGGCGTGGATGGTAGGCGATATCGGCGTGGGACTGATGGCCTGGCTTAACATCATTGCGATTATACTTCTCAGGAAGCCTGCGCTCGACGCGCTTAAAGATTATCAACGTCAAAAAAAGGAAGGAAAGGACCCGGTTTACAATGCGGAAAAACTTGGAGTTCGCAATGCTGAAGAGTGGGTCTAAGCGAAATCTAAATGTTTTTTTCCTATTACTCAAAACTTCTCATTAGCCACCCGATTAGCCGGAGCTACTTGTCGGGCGTTTTCTTCGTGCAATTAGCATGCACGAAGAAAATGCCCGGATATACCGGCTAAGTTAACTTTTCTTACTCTCCACATATTAATTGGATAGGAAAGAACTATTTTATCAAGCAGCCAGTTATTAATACATTAACGAATGCGCATGTATTAAAAATTATAGATATGGATACGAAATCACTTACTAAGATGGCAAAGTCACTCAGCGACCCACATCGTCTGCTCTTACTTAAAGAAATAGCAAAGGGCAGCAACAGAGGGTGTGCGGATTTATTTGAATTTGTTCCCATTAGCCAGCCGTCCATGTCGCAACACCTTAAATCCCTGGCTGAGTCCGGGCTAATTGTTTCTCATAAGGAAGGACGCAGTATGCGGATTGCCATTAATGATGAGAAATTAGACGAGATTACCAGTTTTCTTCAGTCGCTGAAAACAGCCTAAGAAAGTACACCCGCTGAGATCATGAACCAGTGGGTTTCTTTTTATTTTTATACATAAACGTTTGCTTATATATTTATTCAATTATTAATTCAATAATTAGTTACAATATGAAAATCGGAATTCTTGGCGTAGGCCATATTGGAAAAACATTGGCCTTAAAGCTGGCCCAGGCAGGACATGATGTAGTGGTAGCCAATTCAAGCGGACCTGAAAATATCGATCCGGCAGTGCTTGCTACGGGTGCGGTTGCCGTTACGTCTCAACAAGCGGTGCAGGATAAAGAGGTAATTATCTTGTCTGTTCCCTTAAACCGTATTCCGGACATTGCGCCGCTTTTAGCCGGAGTTTCACAGGATACAACTGTGATAGATACGTCTAATTATTACCCGGGACGCGATAGCCACATTGAAAGCATTGAAGCAGGAATGGTAGAAAGTCTATGGGTTGAAGAGCAACTGGGACGTCCGATTACCAAAGCATGGAACGCAATCGGCTCCCATTCTTTAGTAATAAACGGAAAACCTGCCGGAAGCCCCAGCCGTATTGCAATCCCCATAGCCGCAGACCGGGATATTGACCGGGACGTTACGATCAAATTAGTGAATGACACCGGATTTGACGCGTTTGATACGGGATCCCTGGCAGATTCCTGGCGGCAGCAACCCGGCGCGCCTGCCTATTGCACGGATCTGACATTACCTGAAATACGAGCCTTCATTGACAAGGCAGAAAAAGACCGTCTGCCGAAGCGCAGGGATCTGGCAGTTGCTGCCATTATGGAACGAATGAGCAGTTCGACAGCAAATCCGGATTCAGATTTTGGCCTTCGGTTGAGCAGGGCATTGTACATGTAATTTTAAAGTATAGCATTATGGATTCTTTAAAAGAGAACAGGAATCAAATTTCAAACATAGGCAAAAAGATGCTGATCGGCCTGCATCTGGGAAATGGTTATGGCTCTCAGCCCGGAGCCTGGCGTATGCCGGGTGTTGATCCGGAAAGTTATACCAGTTTTGATGCCCGTGTAAAACAGGCGCAGGCAGCTGAGCGTGGAAAGTTTCAGTTTATCTTTTTGCCGGATGGTCCTGGTGCGATTATGTCGGATATTTCCACGGAGTCGCCCGGCTTTAATCTGGATGTCATGATGACGCTTGCAGCCGTAGCGAGGGAGACAGCATATATCGGTTTGGTCGCAACAGGATCTACCACATTTAATGAGCCTTTCAATCTGGCAAGACAATTCAAAGCACTGGATGTAATGAGTCATGGGAGAGCGGGCTGGAATGCGGTTACATCAAGCGGCGAAGATGTGGCTGCGAACTATGGTAGAAAAATCCCGTCCAGTGAGGATCGTTATGGCCGTGCCCACGAGGCTATCCAGTTGGTCCAGGCACTTTGGGGAAGTTGGGGAAAGGAGGCTTGGGTGCACAACCAGCAGACCGGCCAGTTCGCAAATAAAAATCAGATTCTCCCTGTAAACTTACAAGGTAAGTATGTCGGCTCACGGGGACCACTGTACATTCCTCCATCCGAGCAGGGTCAACCCATTGTCTTTCATGCTGGCGGCAGTCCTAATGCGCATGAGCTTGCCGGGCGTTTTGCCAATGCGGTTATCGGGTCGGCCTTTACCATCGAGGATGCGCGCGCACAGCGCCATGCATTCAGAGAAGCCGCCAGACGCTACGGGCGTGATCCGGACGAGATCAAATACATTCCCGGCCTGATGACCACCATTGCCAAAGACAGGCGCACGGCCCTCGACCGACGGATTCAGCTAAACGAGCACACGTTTCGTCAAAGGGTAAGTTACCTGCAGCAAATGCTCAGTATTCCACTTGACGCAGCCCGGCTCGACCAGCCATTATCAAAGGAGCTACTGGCTGATGCCCGACCTTCCCGATATGACCCGCGCTCTGCTCATGCATTGAAGATCGCAAAAGAGGGATGGAGCCTTAAAGACATATTGGCTCACGGTGTGATCGATTATCACCCTGTGATTGTCGGGCCAGGCATCGAAGCAGCAGATCATATGCAGGCATGGTTTGAAGCGGATGCTGCCGATGGCTTCTGGATCTCGCCGGACGTGAATGCAGACGGGATTGATGCCTTTGTAGATGAAGTAGTGCCTATCCTGCAACAGCGGGGATTATTTCATCAGGACTACGAAGGTAATACCCTGCGCAAACATCTTGGCGCCCCGGAACAGTATGGAACTGATCCCCGCGTTTGAACAGGGAAATATGCTTAAAATCGTCTTTGAACGGTCGTGCAACAGGCTCGTGGACAGCAAATAAATTAATGTAAACAAACTTCTTATAAAACCATTGCAACATGAAAATAGGAATTATAGGTACCGGTGCGATTGGCGGGACGATAGCAAAAAAAATGGTGGCGACTGGCCACATTGTCAAGGTAAGCAACTCGGAACAAGGTGATAAATTAGACGCCCTTGCAAAAGAGTTAGGTGCGTCACCATCAACAGTTGAGGGTGTTGTACAAGATGTAGATGTCGTCATTGTTTCAGTGCCGACCGTAGCCATCCCAACTTTGCCGAAGGACCTGTTTGCAAACATTCCGGAAAATGTGATCGTGGTAGACACTTCCAATTATTATCCTTTCCGTGACGCCGATATCGGGGAGATCAAAAATGGAAAAGTGGAAAGTGTTTGGGTATCCGAGCAGTTGGGAAGGTCCGTAATAAAGGCATTCAACAATTTACTGGCAGAGACACTTGAAAACGGCGGTAAACAGCCAGGTGATACTGACCGCATTGCCATGGCAGTAGCGGGTGATGACGCAAACGCGAAAAGAATAATTGCCGGATTGGCCAATCATGCAGGCTTTGACGCCGTTGACTCAGGACCATTATCCGAATCCTGGAGACACCAGCCAGGCACACCTGCATACTGCACAGAACTAAATGCCGGGGAGCTGAAACAGGCGCTTTCAGATGGCATCAAAGACGAAGCACCTGCAATACGCGATAAAGCCATTGCTGGTCTTTCTTCAATGGCAAGTTATCCGGCCCACGCCGATGTTGTAAAATTCAACAGAGCATTGTTTGAAAAAAATCCTAAATCTGTTTGAGAGAATCTGGTAGAAGGTCAGTTGGCTTTTTAATCATTAGATCAATGGCAGCTTTTTCGTAAAAACGTTTCACAATTGCCGACTTTTGTATCACAATTCCTAACGTCAATAGGCGGAGATTTGTCATTATAAATATTAAAGATAAAACAATGACAAAAACTATTTTTATAACAGGCGCATCCCGTGGTTTTGGCAGGATTTGGACAGAAGCATTCTTAGAGCGTGGCGACAATGTAGTCGCAGCTGTGCGTAAACCTGAAACATTGACCGAACTTTCAAAAGCATTTCCGTCGAGTCTACTGGTATTAAAACTCGATGTAACGGATAAACAAGCCAGTTTTCAGGCTATCGAAACGGCAAAAGCACATTTTGGTCAGATAGACGTACTCATTAATAATGCAGGTTACGGACAAATTGGAGCCGTAGAAGAAGTAAGCGAGCAGGAAGTCAGGTCACAGTTTGAAACCAACGTTTTGGGTTCGCTATGGACCATCCAGGCGGTATTGCCTGTTATGCGGGAGCAAAATTCAGGACACATTATTCAGCTTTCGAGTGCGCTGGGGTTAAACACAGTTACTTTTATGGGACTATATAGTGCAAGCAAATTTGCGATTGAAGGCCTCACGGAAACCTTAACTGCCGAAGTTGCTGATTTTGGAATCAAGGTAACGCTTTTGCAGCCCGGTCCTTACGATACTGACTTTAATGGTTCGGATTCCCTGGCTATAAGTGAGCCGATCCCGGTTTACGATGGTATGAAAAAGGTTTTTTGGGAGTATGCTGAGGCAGGAGATTCTGGTAATCCTGCCGCAACAGTCGATGCACTCTTTGCCCTGGTGGATGCTGAGAATCCGCCGTCAAGACTGATATTAGGTAAAATTGCTTTGCCCTGGGTGAAACAAACCTATGAACAGCGCCTGAAAACGTGGGAATCATGGGAGGAAGTATCTGTGGCAGCACATGGTTGATGTAACTTTAGAATAAGTGGAATCCGGATTTCCCGGGTTCCGTTTTTATCAATACAAACCAATGAAACATTTCACAAAAATCAGCGAGCTGCATGAAGCGCTGGGTGTAAAGCCCCCGGAGCATCCGCTTTTCAGCGTGATGTACGGCGAATACGGCTCATGCGATGGAACGTACGAAGTTGAATTTACTTCGGCTTTTTACATCATCGGTTTCAAAAGGCTGAAGTCGGGCAGTATGCTGTATGGAAGAACGAAATATGACCATGACCGCGGAGCCATGTCGTTTGTAAAGCCACAGCAGAAGGTGAATTTTAAACATGTGGAATTACAGGAGAAGGGATTTCTGATCGTCATTCACGAAGACTTTCTACCTGGAACCGCTCTTCACAGCGAGATTAAGAAATACGGATACTTCGATTATGAGGTCAATGAGGCGTTGCATCTTTCCCCTTCGGAAGAAGACATCATCTGGAATTTATATTACAGTTTAGAAAAAGAACATTATAACAATACAGATGAACTCAGCAAGGCTATCATTATAAGTCTTCTGGATTCGCTGCTTAAATATGCTCAGCGTTATTACAAAAGACAATTTATCAACCGGACACAGCTGACCGGCTCGACTGTGACGCGCTTTAATGCCTTGCTGGTGGCTCATTTTGAAAACAGAAAGACTAAAAATATGGGTCTTCCCACCGTTTCCGGCATGGCAGAAGAACTGAACATTTCTGCCAGATATCTAACCGATCTGTTGAAACAGGAAACAGGAAAAACTGCGCTCGAGCTCATTCATCTTTATTTAATTGGTGAAGCAAAGAACCTGTTGCGGGAAGGTGAACTGAATATTTCCGAAATCTCTCAATTACTTGGCTTTGAAAACACCACTTACTTTTCCCGCCTGTTTAAAAAAGAAGTAGGGGCTGCTCCTAATAAGTTCAGAGACAGTCTGCTTAATTAATCTGTTGATCTTTCCTTGAAGCCGGACAATCCTGTCGCTTCTGTACAGATAACTTCTTACAAATAAACCATATAAATTATGAATATCGGAATCATTGGAACCGGCGCAGTCGGCTCACCGATTGCCAGAAACCTGGCTGCTGCGGGCCATAACGTAAAGGTGACGAATACCCGCCCGTTTGCCGAGCTGACCGAAAAAGCGCGGTCTCTTGGCGCAAGTCCCGCCACACTTGAAGATGTTGTTAAGGATGTTGATATCGTTTTTATCAGTGTGCCTTTTAGCGCAATTGCTAAATTTCCGCAAGACCTGTTTCAGTCACTGCCCGAGCAGGTGATCGTCGTGGATACAGGCAATTATTATCCTTTCCGTGATGAGAAAATCAGTGCCTTGGAGCAGGGGGAAGTTGAGAGTGTGTGGGTTGCTCAGCAGCTGGGACGTCCCATCACAAAGGCGTTCAACAACCTGCTGTCCGAAACGACTGCCGTTGGCGGAAAGCCCGAGGGTACACCTGGCCGGATTGCGCTTTCTATTGCAGGCGATGATCAACATGCCAAACAGGTTATCGCTGGACTTGCCAATGAGCTGGGTTTTGATGTAGTTGATGGAGGAAACCTGGCCGACTCCTGGCGACAGCAGCCAGGCACGCCGGCTTACTGCACAGAATTAACATCTGTTGAGTTAAGCAAGGCCCTTGATGAGGCAGTTCCGGGGAAAGCGCCGCAAATACGCGATGAGATTATTGGTGATCTGATGCAGCGCGAATCTTTTCCGACAAGAGAGGAAATGGTGGCAGACAATCGCGCCAGGCAGCTGGGTAAATCCAGTGAATGATGATGCCATTCTGTTAAGATTTCAGGCCGCTTAAAATCGAACTGGTGAGATGCCTGGTTTCACATGGCCATCCTTTTCTGAAACATTCTTTTCACAATTATTAATACTTATTTTCTTACGTAAAAGCTTATTTTTTATGAAAATTGGAATTATTGGGACTGGCTCCATTGGAGCATCCCTTGCTCAAAAGCTCGTAGCTGCCGGCCATCAGGTAAAAGTTAACAATACCAGCCCGATCGAAGAGCTAGCCAAAAAAGCCCGGGAGTTAGGCGCTAGCCCTGCCACCTTGTTGCAGGTGGTGCAAGACGTGGATGTCGTCTTTATCAGCATCCCGCTTCAAGCCATTCCGACGTTGCCAGCGGACCTTTTTCAGCAGGTGCCAGCAGATGTCGTGGTGGTTGATACCAGCAATTACTCTCCGATGCGGGATGGGAGAATAGCTGCACTGGACAACGGACAAGTAGAGGGCGTTTGGGTGGCAGAGCAGCTGGGCCGTCCCATTATAAAAGCATTTAGCACCTTGTTTGCCCTTACGCTCATCGAAATGGGCACCCCCCCAGGTACCCCCGGACGTATAGCTACTTCCGTAGCTGGCGACGATGAACGCGCCAAAAAACTTGTGGCTGACCTGATCAACGACACTGGCTTTGACACTGTGGACGCGGGCACGTTGGCTGACTCATGGCGGCAGCAGGGTGGGACCCCCGCATTTTGCACCGAATTAACCGCCCCCGAGCTAACCCAGGCACTTGCCGCTGCCGAACCGGGTAAAGGGTCCGTGGTACTCGAGCAGTTTGTTGCCCAGCTCATGCAGCGTGATACCCCTCCCACACGCGAAGAATTCGTAGCCCTGAACCGAAGTCTGACCAATCTCGTAATGAAACAGAAATAATTCAGAAAATGCCCGGCAGATAGCTCCGGCTAATCGGGTGCGTATTGGGGCTTTTTTAAGGAATATGAGCAAAAAAACCTTAGGATTATGTCTTTGTCAATTTGTATATTTTTAAAGGCGCCAGGCCAAAGAGTTGCGGTACCTGACGGAATCGCTTCATAGGACCAATGGTACTAACCTGCGCGTGCTCGTATCCAACGCCGTGTCCGGTTCCGCAGGTCTGTTCTTGTTAAAATCCCGTTAACCCGGCCACACTGGAAGACTGCTATGTGGCGCTGGTCCTGAAATCACATATATGCAAACTACGAAGGTGACGACTTCTTGCCTGTCATGCCTTGGCAGTATCTAATTTTTTGCAAAAAAAACTTTTATTGAGCGCACTTCACGGATCCAGCGTGCAGGCTTTTTATCATTGGGTGTAATGATTCGGAATGGGCCTTCGCCGGTACCAAGTCGCTGCCCGTCTTTTGTTGTTGCAAGCAGAACCACCTGGTCGGTAAATTCGGGATCAATCTCGGCGAGAGAATACAAGACCTCATATCCATCGGCCGCTGTAATTAATAAGTACTTGGCCAGGTTTTCACCGCGCAGCTTTGCTCCGGTTGTCACACCTGCTTTTTCAAGAAGTTCAATCAAAGCAACGCCGGCGAATTCATGTTCTTTACCATCCCGGTCTTTCACTTTGTGATTTATCTGTTTAAAGCTGCTAAGGTCAGTTAGTTTTAGTTCCAAAGGTGTTGTCACTTCTCCACTGATAGAAAGCGCAGCAGTATCTTGGGCGAGCGACGAAAATGTAACGCCAAAAATCAGGAGCAGGACTGCAATAATAGGCTTGGAAATCTTAGGTTCAGACATGGTTTAAGGATTTAGAACAAGATGGGGATTTGAAAATTCAGGATTGGAAATAAATGATGAATCGGTTAGCATACCTAAAAATGCAGCCAGATCTGCTTTCTCATTCTTTGTAAGCCCCAGGTTTTTGCCACCGGCTTCATTGGAAATGTCTTGCAGAAAAGCGCTGAGCGTAGGACTTTGCTGAATGTGCCCGCTATAGTGGTCAAGGACTTGTTCAATGGTTGTAAACCTTCCATCGTGCATGTAAGGTGCAGTCAGCATGATATTGCGCAGGGTAGGGACACGGAATCTTGCCCGGTCCCCACTTTGCCTGGTGATTTTCTCCCGACCCGGATCAGTAGCTATACTATCCAGGCCATTGTTATGAAAAAGTTCTTTAAATGTTTTAACCCCTCCATGGCAGTGCGTGCAGTTGGCCCCCCTGATGCCACGCTTAGGATCAGGCCCGCTTTCAAAAAGCTGCAAGCCCCGGAGCTGCTGAGCAGTAGGCTGGTAACTGCCAGCCAGATACTGATCATATTCAGAGCCGGCTGAGATCAATGTACGTTCAAATTGAGACAGCGCTTTCAATATCAGGTCCCCGGTAATCACGCTGCTTCCAAAAGCTTTTTTAAACAGCGGCGGATACAAGCGCGTATTCGTTAGCATCCTGGCCGACTCGCTGAGCGGCTGACCCATTTCGTGAGCATCTGTCAGTGGAAATCTTGCCTGATCTTCCAGGCCAGGCGAGCGCCCGTCCCAGAAAAAATTCCGAACCCATAACAGATTGGCCAGCGACATTGAATTTCTAACAGTTAGAGAACCATCTGTGCCGGTGCTGAATGCTTTTCCATCCGTAAAAGCCAGTTTTTGCTGATGGCAGTTTTCACAGGATATGTTATTGCCAGCTGACAAGGCTTTCTCATAGAACAAAAGCCGCCCCAAATAAACACCTTCTTTAGTCGTAGGATTATTGGCCGGAATTAAGAACCGCGAGCCGAAATTGGCCGGATACTGAAAAACATACGTTTCTGCACTTCTACTTTGAAGCCCTTGAACTAGACCGCACGAGATGAAAACAGCAAGGCCCAGGCTGGCTTTGTACCAACTTTGGTTATTTTGTAAAACTGTTTTCAACAAGTTTCTCATTACGCCATTACTTCTTAAAAATGACTCAACACCAGGTTCACAAAGAAATTTCGTCCTGCTTCCGGAAAACCTTCCACCAGGCTGTAATTGACATCAAAAACATTGTTTAGACCAGCTTCGGCCGAAACGAATTTGTAAAGCTTAACAGATAACTTGGTATTGACCAGCGTGTAAGCTTTGGCCTGGGTGCCATAGCTTGTGCTAAAACGATCACTGTTGTGTTCAATACTTGCCAGGACATTGGCCCGCTTCAGGAAAGAATAATCAGCATATGCGAAAATCTTGTGCTCCGGAACGTTGGTAAAAAGAATGGCCGGGTTCGTTTTGTTTTTTCTTTTGATAAAAGAATAGTTTGAACCAACGCTAAGCCCGGAAATCACCCAATAATCCAAACCTGCTTCAGCGCCATAAAATCTCGCTTTTCCAGCATTTTGTAGCTGGAAACGTCCGGGCTGGACATTATCGACCTGCTGAATGATATTTTCAATGTTGCTGTTGAACAAACTCCCTTCCAAACTTAGTTTGCCTGCAATTTTACCTGAATAGCTTAAATCGAAGTTAAGGGCAGCTTCAGCGCCCAGGTCCGGATTGGGAATGGCCTGGCCCATCCGGTAAGAATAGCGGTCTTTAATGGTTGCAAAACGCGTTTTCCGCGCAACCGATCCTTTCAGTGAATGGCTGGTATTGATATCCCAAAACAGTCCGATCTGCGCATTGACTACATTGTTTTTACTGTCGGCAAAATTTGTGATCTCCTTGGTAGCTGCATTGTATTCCTGTGCCTTGTTGCTGCCGCGCATGTTGAAGCTAACGCCAGGGATAATGGCCAGGGCAGGTGTGAGCTGATAGGTGTTTTCGATGCCCAGAGATAGCGTATGATCAATGTATTCCTGAACAGGCTCACCCAGATCGTGCTCCCTGTGAATGTCACGCTTATACTGTACGTTGAGCTTGAAAACATGATTAACTATCGCCCTGGACTCATATTCTGCATTACCACCAAAGGTATAGTCATCGTAAAAACTTTGAAACGCGTATGGCCTGGTTTGCCTGGTATAGGTTGTGTCGTCATAGCTGTACAGCTGGTTTACAAAGGTATCATAATATAAGCGCGTCTTCAATTTGCTTTTTTCGCCAACAGTTGTATTAGATATAAAATACAGGCTCTGTTTGTTCCACTCTGGCCATTGCCAGAAACGTGTCGTGATTTTAGAATCATCACCCACGTAAGGAGGGTTGCCTTTTTCTCCTTTTTGGTTTACATATCCGATTGCATACTCGTCGGTTGCATTGGGCGTAAAACCGGCCTTGATGCTAAATTTAAGATCGTTCCGGTAAGCGTTTGCCCGGTCGTCGGCCTGCTGGTATCTCCTCTTTTTAAAGTCTCCGGACAGAGGAAAGGTTTTCTGTTTAAGCTGTGAAGCGCCGGCCTGGTAGAAGAATTTACCAAATCTGGATCCGGCATTGACATTCCACCGGTAACCATCACCGCTGTAGACGCCCGCCCGGCCGTTGATTTCAAATTTGCTGACAGGTTTGCGGGAAATCAGGTTAATGGCACCGCCCATCGTATTTGCACCATAAAGAATCGATGCAAAGCCTTTTGATACATTAATTTCAGCCAGGTCAAAGGTGGTAAATCGTCCCATATCCACATAGCCATCATAAGGGACATAGACGGGAACACCGTCAATAAAGACTGGCACCTGACGGAGGTCAAACCCACGAACATAAACCACAGATTCATTTCTCGGACCCACATTAGCAAGGCTGACACCGGGTAAAATGTTAAGTGCATTGGACAGATCTGTGCGGTTGAATCTTTCAATGCGTTGATAGGAGAGGATAGTGGAGCTATCCTTGCCGGATATCCCGGAAATCCGGACTTCGCCAAGCTGGAATGTCCTGCTGGTGTTGGCCGAATCCGGTATTTGCTGGCCAAGAGTCAGTACAGGAAGACAACACAGTAAAATTAAAATGGGTATAACTGATCTCATTAAGTCGATATGTATTTGCTTACATATCGCAAATATAAAGAGTCTTTTAGATCTCTGCGTTATTTTTTAGGATCAGATCACGGATAAGAGGTCTTTTTCTGCACCGGCAACTTCAAGAAGTTTTTCATCAAGTCTCTTATAGGCCTCCATTACTTTTTTTCCTGTTTCAGTTATGATAGCACCACCTCCGTGCGTTCCCCCTTTTTGTGTTATCACGTATGGACTTGTTCCGAGCGTATTCATGGCATCAACCATCGCCCAGGCCTTTTTATAAGAAAGTCCCATTGCAGTGGCGGCCCTGGAGATCGAGCCAGTTTCGGCAATGTGTCCAAGCAGTTCGTAGCGTCCGGGGCCAAAGAACTTTACTTCATCTATAAAAACCCAATGGCGAATACGTATCTCAGTTTTTCGGTTCATGTCTCAATGCACACAGTTAAATCTTGATCTGCAAAGCTAATTCAAATCCATAAATTCGCACGTCTTCGGATCTGACCCTAAATAGGCAAACGCTTTGGTTTGTCGAAAAATTGGCTACTTATAAGGGAAGAAAAGCAGAACAAATAACCTCTGCATGACAAAAAATGAACTATCAATAATTCACCATCTCAAATTTTTATGTCACCTGTCTTCAAAACCAGGGCAGCAAATAATGTCCTGACAGGAGCCGGTTGAAACCGAAAATGGCTATGATGTCAGATTGTTTGACTTTTTAAATGTTCAATAACAAACTGTTTATACGTGCGGCCAATTTTGAGGGGCGTCTTATTCACTATTATCTCATCCCCCTTCCAATAAGTGATAAAGCGGGTATTTATAAGACAAGACCGGTTAATGCGTATGAACTGCTTTGGAAGTTGCAGGGCGGCTTCTTTTGTTGTCATGCGCGCGACAAGCTGCTCTTTTACCGTAAAGACCCTGATATAATTTTCCAGACTTTCAATGTATAAAATATTATCTGGTTCAATCTCTGACTTTTTTCCATCGATAACAATTGTAAAGGTTGAGGAAGCCGGCCTATGAGGTGTGGCAATCTGTCTTTTAGGAATCATGAACTGTCGGTAAGCTACATATGTACCAAAGCCTGTAACGGTAAAAACATAAAATTTGATCAGCATAGGCACAGGCCAGCCGGCGTGATAAATGTAGCGCAAGGCAAGCGTTATGTTCAGGCTGCTGAAAATGATCAGCAGTAGTGTCCAAAAGAAGTATTCCCGCTGCCTGTCTTTAAGTAAAAGGCGTTCATACAAGATCCGGTTATGAAATACAAGCCAAGCATAAAGGAGCACAGCAAAAAGGTAGGGACTAAGCTTATCCCAACCCGATCGTAATTTGATTGCATGGTAGTCTGGCAGGTACATTGCCAATAAAAGCCCCGTTAACGCAATGCAGTTTCGGGCAAAAAAATGATTCAAAGGGCTATTGCGCCATGCAGCTAATATCATGTTACAAAGGTAGCCATCGGGCAGGTAACTAAGTTAGCGTGATCGAATTAAATTGCTATGTGACGAATGACGATGGTCACATAGCCGTGCACGCGGTCACAAGCAGGTTGACAGTGTAACGGTGTACATGCTACTTTGCCGTTGGTTAAAACAAAATCAAAATGCAGCAGGAGCAAACTACGAACTGGAATAGTAAAAGTTTGATTGTAATCGGATCGCCCCTGATCATCATGGCAACCAACTTTCTTAGTGCTTATTTTTTCGGGGCTCTGATCGGCAAATGGGTATTTATCCCAATCATTCTGATTGAATGGTGCTTGTTTATTTTCTTTATTGCGAAATTCGGCGGCAAAACCTCGATAAAGCTCTGGCTGCGCCCGCCCGATCATATTAGTTTTTGGACATTTTTTGCAGTGGCCCTTGGTCTTGTCCCTTTTCCTATATTTTTATTACATAAAGACCTTCTTGCAGACTGGACGGTTTTGCTTCCCTGGATTGTCCTGGCGATTGTTAACCCATGGCTGGAGGAATTTTATTGGCGGGGTCTCCTGCTGGATAATACCAGCAGATGGAATAAATGGATAGCAATATTGTTCAGTAGTTTACTTTTCGCTGTCAATCATGCCGTATTTGCAATTCATTCAGAATTAATGAGAGGTCCTGAGGTATTCTTGTCAACCTTGGCAATGGGCATCGTGTGGGCTGTTACTTACAAAAAAACAGGTAGCCTGCGGTGGATTTTAGTTGCACATTTTCTTGTTGACTTTTTCAACTTATCGGTACCATCATTTCTCGACTTATATCAACCGGGCAGGTAGTAATGCTTCCAAAGACAATTCTTCATTTTGGCTGCTTATATGTCCGTTTTGGCTCATCGTTGCCATTCTGGCATGGTGACATTTGTAAAAGAAATTACGAGGACAATTAACCAGAATAAAATGAAAACGATCGACTTTAAATCAGATTTCACCATGGGCTTGGTGGCTAGCTTTTGGCCAGCGGGCAGACCGTTAAAGTAGTTAAACCAGCTAATGAAAAGATTCTCGGTTATGTACCCGACTGCTCACCCCAGCAGCTCGACGCCTCTGGAATTCAGCCAATCATTTAACTGAACAATAAAACAATCAAAATATAAGACGTCGGAAACCAGACAAATTAAACTGAAATAATTGAAGTAAGGACTTTCGAATTGCATGGAGTTACCTGCGGAAATTTTATTCAATCAAACAAAGACATCGGTGCTTTTTTACAGCGCCAATCTGGTGCCCGCTCGTGATGAATTGCTGGGATTGGAAAAGGGGTAATCGTCGATATGTAATTTTGGGACACCCTTTAAAAAGGCACAAAGGCAATGTATCTTTTAATGGATGAGATGGCGGACTTTCCCGTGCGTACAAAGTGTAAGAGCTGCTGGCGCAAATATTCATATAGAGCTTTTACCTGCAGCCGGTGAGCACTTTGTCGAGAATCAAGGTGTTTGCCGGATGGCTTACCGGAATTATACAATTAATGCATATTTGATACTTTCTGCGCACAAAAAACAAAATCCTGCAAACGATTGATTTGCAGGGTTTTGTTTTTTGTAGTGTCATTTATGTGCACCCAACGAGATTCGAACTCATATCGTCGGTACCGGAAACCGAAATTCTATCCATTGAACTATGGGTGCATAAGGCTTAGAGCCTCTAACGGGGTGCAAATATAGGCTCTATTTTGGTTTCTTGTCAATTATTAAAAGAATTTGTTCAAAATATTACGATATATCCTGCACCTTATAATTTTTTCAACATCTCCCAGTCCTCTACATGTTTTAGATACATGTAGTTTAAAAGGATCCCGTTGACGTTGGTTATCAGTGTATGACCTTCCGTAAAGGGTACGACATGTGTTGTAATAAATTCGTGATCAGATTCTAATCCACCGGTTTGATTGTCATAGGATTTTATTTCCTGTGCGGTGAGTTCAAATTCGCTGTAAAACAAATACATCGCCTCATCACTCGTCCCGGTGGATGGGAAAAACGGATCTTTATTTAGTCTGACCAGGTTTTCTTTCGGAATGGCGATTCCTGTTTCTTCAAAAACTTCACGGGCTGCCACAGAAGCTGCATCGCTTTCACTGTCGAGCATACCGGCAGGGTGTTCGTAAGTCAGTGATCCATCACATATTCTTCTCTGCCGGACCAGTAACAGAAACTTTTCTCTGGTTGCCTTGTCAATAAAACAGATCAGTACACATACTACTTCCCCTTTCAGAAAACAGATAGGCGGTATTTTGTCACCTTCAGGGGTGGTTGCATCTGTCATTAATAATGAAAAAAGAATCTCGCCGTTGTGATTACGACGGGAATATACTTCTTCGATGCCATGAATGTCAAGGCCGTTTTTTTCAAGGTTTCCTTTCCACAAATTGTATTTGTGGGAATCAACGAGTTTTTCGCTCATACAAATCTTGCCGGTCAGGGTGGATACTTTAGTTATACAAAGGGAAAGATATGGCCAGATAAGGCATATCATAAGTGGTTGAAAAACGGTTTTGTTTGTTGTCCAGTTTAACGTCGGTTTTATAGGTCTGACGCCCGTGCACGTATCCAAGTTTTACGCCCACGCGTTCATTGATCCAGTACCGTACGAAAACCTCTGACTGGCCGCTGTTTTTTTCCAGGCCAAGCGGCACCACGTTAAAGAAATTAGGGGAACTCGGAACATTGCTGTTATAATAATCAGAGCTCTCTCCGCGTGGAAACGTATTTTTTACATAATAGCCATTACGCTTGGCGCCTATGGCGATTCCTATGATGTCTGTATTCGCACCGATATCCAGCCTGCCGAATTTAACAGAAACTCCCAACAGGATACTTAAGGAGTTGGACGTGATTTTTCCGAATTTCAGGGAGTCGCCCCGGGATTGAAGATTGTCAGGTACCAGCGTATTATTGCCTGTATAATAAGCAGCGGTACGGACGCCCCAGCCCAAATTAAACCATGGAAAAGCTTTAACGCTCAGCTCCTGATGATACATGGCTGATGGTGCCCATTCTTTGTCATAATAGCCTGTTCCCAGATCCAGCCCGGATGTTACCCTCGAGGTATATTGTGCGTATGCGGCTACTGTACTCAATAAAAACAATATTACTGCTAGTCTTACAATTTTCATTTTTTAAATAATTATGCTTGCGTAAAGGTAAAGAAATGTGAAAAAAAACAAACGCCAGTCGTTTAATCCATCACTTTCATCAGACGATCCGCTTTTCCCTTAACTTGTAAATTTCGATCAATCCTGCGTCTGTGAGACTTGCAGTAATGTTGATTCCATCTTCCTCCATTGTTGTAACCGTTACCAGCCCATGTTTTTTAAGCAGTTCTGTCGCTTCCTGAAACTGATCCTGATCTTCGGCGGAAAATTCTATAAAGTTCCTGTCATCGGATGTTAAAAATAATAACAGCGCATCTTCAATTTCCTTTGTCATGGCAATTGTTTCGTTTGTTGACGTGATAATTCTACTTTTCAAATATTGAATTAATACCTGAATGGATACATTTTCAAATATAGTTGAAAAAAATAAGGCAGAGATGTCTCTGCCTTTAACTTAACCATGATATTTTAAATATTATTCAGCGTCCAGCGACTTTCTTATCAAACGGTTCTTAAGATTCGGATTTTGTACTAAACCCATAAACCTCAGAGTTTCTTCTTCAGGATGATAGCAGCCATTGGTGGGAGATCAAGTTTGACAGAAAAATCTTTTCCGTGCCAAAGCTGGTTCTCCGCTTTGACGGCACCTGAATTCAACTGACCACTACCCCAATACAAGGTATCGTCAGAGTTGAAAATTTCTTCCCACATACCACCGGACAATACACCGACACGATAGTCATTTCTTGGGATGGCTGTAAGATTCAGAACGATTACCACATTAAGTGCAGGGTCCGAGGCTTTTCTGGCATATACCAGCACAGAGTTTTCGCGGTCCTGTGTGTCAATCCATTCGAAACCTTCACTGGAAAATGAGTATTCCGAAAGCGCTAATTCAGTTTTGTAAATATGATTAAGTGCCTTAACACATTCCTTTATTCCCTTGTGGGGCGCAAATTCCAGTAAATGCCAGTCCAGACTTTGTTGGAAATTCCATTCCGATGTCTGCCCGAATTCACCGCCCATAAACATCAGCTTTGTCCCCGGGTGCGTGAACATATAACTGAACATCAAACGGAGGTTCGCAAACTTCTGCCACTCATCTCCCGGCATTTTGTTGATCAGTGATTTCTTTCCGTACACTACTTCGTCGTGGGAAAGCGGAAGCATAAAGTTTTCAGAGAACGCATAGACCAGACTGAAAGTAAGCTGATCCTGGTGCCACCTGCGGAAAGCCGGATCCATCTCGAAATATTTCAGCGTATCATTCATCCAGCCCATCATCCATTTCATCCCGAAACCAAGGCCGCCTACGAAGACGGGGCGCGAAACACCCGGAAAAGCGGTCGATTCCTCAGCTATGCTCTGAATGTCGGGGAATTCGGAATAGGCAGCAATATTCATATCCCTCAGCAACGATATTGCTTCGAGATTTTCACGGCCGCCAAACTCGTTAGGAATCCATTCACCGTGTTTCCTTGAATAATCAAGATATAACATTGAAGCTACTGCATCAACCCGCAGCCCGTCGGTATGGTAGCGGTCCATCCAGAAGATCGCGTTGCTGATCAGGAACGACCGTACTTCATTTCTTCCGTAATTGAAAATATAACTTTTCCAGTCAGGGTGGTATCCCTTTCTTGGATCTTCGTGCTCATACAGTGCAGTCCCGTCGAAGCGGAAAAGTCCGTGCGCATCGCCGGGAAAGTGGGAGGGAACCCAGTCCACATATACGCCAATACCTTCCTGATGAAGACGATCGATCAGGTACATAAGCTCCTGTGGTGTTCCCATCCGTGACGCACAGGAAAAGTATCCGGTAATCTGGTATCCCCATGAAGGTGGATAAGGATGCTCCATGATCGGCATCAGTTCCACATGGGTGAATCCCATTTCCTTGACATATGGAACAAGCGTTTCTGCAATTTCCTTGTAGGTAAGGAAACGCTCGGGGTCGGAAGGATCGCGCTGCCAGGACCCTAAATGCACCTCATATACCGATATCGGCGCATTCAGTTTATTCTTTTCTTTTCTGATCTTAAGCCATTCTTCGTCGTTCCATTCATACCAGGTATCCCAGACGATCGAGGCCGTCCTTGGAGCTACCTCGCACCAAAGCGCAAATGGATCAGATTTTTCAAGATGCTGTCCGTCATTTGAAACAATAAAATATTTGTAAACTTCACCAACTCCGATATTGGGTATCCATCCTTCCCATATCCCTGAGCTATCCCAGCGGGGCGCCAGCGCATGGTCATTTTTATTCCAGCCATTGAAATTTCCAATAACTGAAATGGAAGAGGCATTCGGAGCCCAGACAGCAAAGTAGGTTCCCGTAACGCCTTCGACGTCCATTACATGGGAACCTAGCTTTTCATATAACTTAAAATGTTTCCCTTGTTTGAACAAGTGAATGTCGAAGTCAGTAAAACGGGAAAGGGTTTCCACCGGCTTTAAATCACGTTTTTGCACCGAAACCAAGTCTTGTTCCACCGAAGACGCTTGGGACGCATTCTTTTTATTTTTACTTGTTGACTTAGTCATTGGTTAATATACAATTTACAATAATCGGATGAGAGTATCGACCACGGGATTACTGCTAATCCGTTCGGGTAATCGCTTCAATTTACAATTTTATTAAACTATTTCTTAAAATGAAGCTATTATTTCACTTCTCATCTAAAAAACCAATGCCAAAGTACTTTCATCACATTGTTTTCCCTTTTTCAACTGCTTCCAGGACGCGCATAATATTTCCTCCCCAGATTTTTTCTATATCCTTAGCGGAATAGCCACGACGAACCAGCTCCTCAGTAATGACCCCGATCTGACTCACGTCGTCGAGCCCCTGAACACGGCCGCCGCCATCAAGGTCCATACCAATTCCTACATGATCTACACTTGTCAGTTTAATCACGTGTTCGATGTGGTTTACAGCATCTGCAATTGTTGGCATGTCAGACTCATATTTCTTTGCATTGGCCTTCATTTCCTCAAAAAGAGCCTTTTTGTCTTCAGGCGACAGGTCAGTCTGACGCAATTTCATGCGGATCGCTTTCATGGATAACTCCTGCTGCATCGAAGGTTTTTTTACAAAACCAGGTACAAAGTTGATCTGAATCACCCCGCCGTTTTTTGCAAGTGTTCTGATCATATCGTCGGTCATATTTCTTGGCACATCGCAAAGCGCACGGCAGGAAGAATGCGAGGCGATCACAGGCACCTTGGTCAGTTTAATTACATCATAAAAAGTAGAATCAGAAACGTGGGAAATATCCACCATCATGCCCAAACGGTTCATTTCTTTCACAACCTGTTCCCCAAACGGGCTGAGGCCGTTCCATTCCGGACCGTCCGGATCTGTCGAAGAGTCTGCGATGTCATTGTTGGCTGAATGTGAAAGGGTGATATAACGCAGACCCAGATCATAGTACAATTTGAGGTTCGCAAGGTCATCATTGACAGGCCATCCATTTTCCATTCCGATAAAAACCGCTCTTTTACCTTCTTTCTGCAGCCGGTAAGCATCGGCGCGGGTGGTAGCGATACCTGCCACCTCCGGGTTTTTCTTCACTGCATCGTGGATCTTATCAAAAATGGCTAATGCCTTTGTTTTAGCCGCAGCATTGTTTTCCGGAGAACGTTTTCCCTGACCCAAATACACGGCAAAAAACATACCGTCCATCCCACCTTTTTTCATTCTTGGAAAGTCAATCTGTGAACCGTCTTTGGCATACTCGTGCTCCACGGCGACATCAAATCCCTCCTTCATCATATTGATCGGGACGTCGGCATGGGTATCGATCGTTAGGGCTTTTGCATGGATCTTTGCAGCTTTTTCTTTGATGGCATCCGGGTTTGTTTGTCCGTGCGACACCAAGGGAATAGCGAGGAGAAGTAACAGCTTTTTCATAAAGAATCTAAAGAAGTAAGAGTGAAAATTTGGCAGAAATTCTCTGCGACCACCAAATTCATCTTTTTTTACATAAAAAGCCAATACTTATTTGCTTATAGTTCCATTTCGCCAACTTTTTAATGTTATTCTCCATAATAATCCTCGATTCGTAATAAATGAAAAGGAAGTATATGCGGGTCCAATTCAACGTAATTCCACTCCCCGCGCCACTGGTAGCGAGCGCCTGTGATCAGGTCATGCGCAACGAAAACTTCATCGTAGTTTTTATTCATCAGATGAATTGGAACCTGGACCATACCGGCTTGCCGCTGATGTGCATTCAGATTGACAACGCAGAGGATTTTATTGCCATTTTCATGACTTTTGTAATACGCAACAATCTGATCATTCTGAACTGCACACATGTGCATCCGCTTCATCTGCTGCAAGGCCTGATTGTCTCGTCTGATCTTATTTATTGTGCTGATCAGGTAACTGATTTTCGTTTGTTTTTCCCAATCCCAATGTTTGATCTCATATTTTTCTGAATTCCAATATTCTTCTTTACCCGGAAAAGCTTCGAAAACCAGCTGCTCAAAAACAGGCCCATAGATACCATAACTGCCGGATATTGTTGCTGCCAGAAAAAACCGTATCAGTTGCTGTGGCTCGTGTCCGGACTGTAAATTAAACGGATTTGTTTCCGGCGCATTCACTCTGAAGACCGGCCTGAAAAAGTCCCGTTGTTCTGAATAGGCTAGCTCTGACGCATATTGCAGCAGCTCATAACCAGAGTTTCGCCACATGAAATAGGATTCCGACATAGCAAATCCGGATTTGGCAAGATAGTTCATCACTTTCGGCCGGGTTACCGTACCTGCCATAAAGATGGTTTCCGGAAATTGGCTGGTAATTTTCTCAATGATCTCCTGCCAGAAACCCACAGGCTGAAGATCTGGCTGCACGACACGAATCAATCTTACGCCCCAGTTCATCCATGTTTTTAAAACTTCCAGAACAGCGGACCTAATCGCATCCTGGTTTACCGCATCACAGTGAACTCTTAAAAAATCAGGTTGAGCGGAGTTAGGCGATATGGAAGGTTCGAACAAGTCCGGACCAGGTCTTTCAAACCATTCCGGATGCTGAGCCACCCAGGGGTGGTCGGGAGAAAACTGCATAGCAAAATCCAGTGCAATGTCAATTTGTGAATTTCCGGCTTCCGTAATCAGCGTTTTAAAGTCTGCCTCTGTACCCAGCTGCGGATGGATCTCATCATGTCCGCCCGTGGCGTTTCCGACTGCGAAGGGAGATCCCGGGTCATCATCTTCTGTCTTTTTTGCACCATTTTTACCCTTTCGTTTCTGTTGTCCGATGGGGTGTATGGGTGGAAAATGAAGCACATCAAAACCCATTTCTGCAAATCCCGGTAAAAGCCTGATCACATCCTGAAATGTCCCATGCTTGTTTTCTTCAATTGAAGAAGAACGGGGAAACATGGTATACCAGGAACTGAATTCAACTTTTTTATCGTAGGAAAACAAGTTAAGTTCGGCACTTTCACTTGCCAGCGCCATATCAGGATACCGGTTCAGCCATTCTGTAAAGCGAAAACTGCCTGCCAGCTGTCCGGCTTCATCGGATCGTTTGTTATCTTTGAAGACCCGGATGGCTTCTTTCATCAGTGCCTTGTCCTCTTTTGAGGCTTTTTTTAACATACCCTCCAAAAAGCGAACACCATCAGGCATTAGATCATCTATTGCGATATATTGATGAATGCGGGAAGTCATCTCTGTTTGCCAGGTAGCAACCGGATCGATCCAGGCCCGGACCTTGTATTGGAAACTCCCGGTTTTGTCTACAATGAACTGACCTTCCCAGCGGTCATTGATGATCGGCTTCATGTAGGTCTCGCGCCACTGGTCTTCATTGGTGTGTTTGAACAGAATGCGTGCAGCAAGATTATTGCTCCCGTGAGAAAACAGATCGGCCTCTACTTTAAAACAATCACCCTGAACAACTTTCACGGCAAACTGACCCTCATCGATCTGCGGTTTTATTTTTTCAATAATGACAGGTGTGTGGCCAAACCGGTTGTTGTACTTGATCTCAAAATCGTCATCCATATCAAAAAAAATAATTTAGCTTCAATTTTTACTAAAAATATTCATAAACATTCGTTAATCCTGCGTATTTAAAGATTTTGTCAACAATCTGATTTCGTTCTGCTGATCACACCTATTTTTTTAGTGTATAATTGACAAGTATAAAATAATTTCTCTCTCCTTATGAGAATAAATATCGCGCCACCGATGTATTATGCTGATTGTTCATGCGAGCTAAATAAACAAATCAATCCCTGACAGACCTTGACAACTGCTTACCACTTTTTTTCTGATGAAGAGTTGACAAAACTGATTTGCCAACAAAATGACGAGTTTGCTTTCAGTGAACTTTACAAACGACATGCGCGCTTGCTGGTGCATACGGCCATCCGGAAAACCGGCATCCGAAGTACCGCCGAAGATTTGGTGCAGGAAGTTTTCTTTAAGTTTTGGCTGGGCAGACAGAAATTTGATATTCATAAAAATGTACAGGCTTATCTGCAGGGAATATTAAAGTATAACATTGTCAATTATTACTACCAGGAGCAAAAAAAGCACGTTCTTTCCATTGAGCAGGTAGAATCACCTGCCGACGACGAAACCCAGGAGCACCTGGATTACAATCTGCTCAGCGAACTTTATGAACAGTCTCTGTTAAAATTACCTGAAAAATGCCGTCAGGTCTTCGTGTTAAGCAGAAAGGGTTTCAGTCTGAAAGAAATTGCCGCCAAGCTTGATATTTCAGAAAAAACAGTTGAAGCCCACATCAGCAAAGCACTTCGCATTCTGCGCGTTGAGATGAAGGATTATATTGCACTTGCTTTCATTACGGCAACATTTGCTTGATAAGTTTAATTTTTTAAAAATAAATTCATATTTGAGTAAGGGATCATCGTCGAAATGGCAGACTGTATAAGAAAGCTATTTCGATAAGTGTAAATGATACACCTAAAATGAACCTGAATACTCCTTCTTCTGAATTATTAAAACGATACCTGACAAACCAGTGCAGCGAACAGGAGCGCGCGGTGGTTGATGAATGGTATCAGGGTCTTAAACTTGATGCCGGTCAGACGTTTTCAGCTGCCGATGAAAAAGTTCTATATGATCGTATCCAGCACCGCATTGGTGAGACCGAGCTTGACAGGAAAACGGTCAGTCTTTCTTTTAGGAAGATTTGGTACTATGCAGCGGCGGCCTTGCTCATTGCAGGCATATTCCTGGCCAATTTCAGTCCGGTAAATAACAAATCAGAACTGGCTGCAAAATCTGCTGCAGACTCCTCACAGATCACTTTCTCCAACCGTCAAAAAAAAATAGTCCGTTACGCGCTGCCTGACAAAAGCACAATCTGGCTTCAGCCCGGAGCTGTTGTGTCACATCCGGTTTCGTTTTTATCGTGCATAAATCGTGAGATAAGTTTTCAGGGAGAAGGATTCTTCGATGTAACCCGCGACGTTAAACATCCTTTTATCATCCATTGCGGAAAATTACAGACCAAAGTACTCGGAACCAGTTTTAATATAAAGGCGATCCGGGATGAGCCGGATTGTAAGGTATCAGTCGTCACTGGCAGTGTTTCTGTCAGTAAACAAAATCCGGACAATAAAACCGAGACCGTGATCTTAAAACCGAAACAACAAGCGGTCTTTGAAAAACAAACGAACCGGATGACGGTACATGTCTCACCTGCCAGCGAGGCAGTTAATGAAAACTGGCAGTCGGTATCATTGATTTTCGACGAAACACCGATGAGCGAAGTTGCCGTTCGTCTGCAGCAAACTTTCCGCATCCGGATCGAATTTGCAAATCCATTCATTAAAAAGTGCCGGCTGAAAGTCGATTTTAACAATCAAAAACTTCCTGAAATTCTGGGGATGATAGAAACGCTATTAGGTACAAGTTACGAAATAGAAGGCGACCGGGTGATATTGAAAGGCGAAGGATGTAAAAATTAAGGTAAAAGTATCTACTTAAATAAGCAGCTGTGATGACATAGAGCGACTATTATTCAAACCTAAGATCTGGTCAAAAAAATATCAGGAGTGGTTGCGACACTCCTGATGGTAAACTGACCAGATATCCCAGAACGTGCAGTTCAAAAATGATCGCCTTACGGTGATTTTGCAGGATCGTTGTTTCCAACATTTTAATCAATTCACAGTAAAACTATGAAAAAACATTTTCATCCACGGCATGGATTGCTATTCAAAATCATGCGATTGACATTTTATCAACTTGTTTGTATCGGTTTGCTGTCTGTGGCGGCCTTTGCGCATAACTCGTCAGCACAGGATATCCTGAACCGGGGGATCTCGCTGGAATTAAGGAACGTGACTTTGCAGGAAGCACTGATTAAAATTGAGCAAAAAGCAAAGTTAAGGTTTGCCTATAGCAGCGACCTTGTGAAGGTGCAGCAATCTGTAACGATCACAGCCAACCAGGAGAAACTAGCTTTTGTGCTGGACCGCTTGTTTATGCCGATGGGCATTGCATATCAGGTCAGTAATGATCAGATCCTTCTTTCAAAGCCTGCTGCGAAAGCCGGGGTACACTCTGCACAATCCACTAAAGCAAATATAGCGCTGCCGGATATTGCCATTTCCGGAACTGTTAAGGCGGAGTCCGGCGACGGTTTGCCTGGTGTGAGCATTATTGTAAAAGGAACTCAGCGCGGTACGACGACCGACATCAACGGGAAATATCAGCTTGAACTTCCTGAGGGAAGTGCAGTTCTGATTTTTTCGTTTGTGGGATTTGTTTCCCAGGAAATCGTGGTGGGCAATCGAACTACCGTTGATGTAGCGCTGATCGCAGATACGAAGGCCCTCGACGAAGTGATCGTGGTTGGATATGGCACGCAGAAAAAGTCAACCCTGACCGGCTCCGTTGCATCGATCAAGGGTGGAGAAATTGCAGAAACGCCGGTGCCGAATATTTCAAACTCCATGGCCGGAAAGGTCGCCGGCGTCAGTATGCGCCCAAATGGCGGTCAGCCTGGTGCAGATTCTCCCGAGATTCATATTCGTGGCATCGGTACTACCGGAAATAACAAGCCGCTGATCGTTGTCGATGGTATCATCCGCGACAATATCAATCAGATTGACCCGACTGCTATTGAAACCATCTCGATTCTGAAAGATGCTGCGGCGGTAGCACCTTATGGTCTGGGTGGTGCCAATGGTGTTGTGCTGATCACTACGAAAAGAGGTAAGACAGGTGCTCCGTCTCTGACTTTCAGTAGTTACTATGGCACGCAGACGCCAACTTACTATCCGAAATTGCTAAGCGCACAGGATTATATGCGGCTTAAAAATGAAGCATATTCCAATGAGAATCCTACCGGAACACAGCTTCCCTTTGCTACGGACCTGATCGAAAACTATCAGAACCTTAATGCCAAAGATCCGGACCTATACCCGATCAGCGATTCTAAAAAGCTGGTCAATATGCGTGCTCCGATGCAAAATTACAATCTGCAATTAAGCGGAGGCGCAGAAAAAATCAAGTATTATGCCGGACTAGGCTTTTTGCAGCAAAAAGGGATGTTTGATCCGGTTCGTTATACCCGGTACAATTATAGCCTGAACCTGGAAGCACAGGCAACAAAAACCACGACGGTCACCCTGGCTTTGATAGGGTCTATTGAAAATACAAAATCCGTAGATGATGCCGTGAATGCTACCAACCTCTTCAGGAACGGGTTTAAGTATATTCCAATACGCAGCCTTTATTACAGCAATGGTCTCTGGGGAGAGTTTGCAGGAAATTCACCGGTAGGGATTTTAAATGCAGGTTACCGGAAGAATACGAACAACACGTTACTGACCACGCTGGCCATTGAGCAGAAACTTCCGGTAAAAGGATTAAGTCTGAAAGGGACTTTCAGTTATGACCCAAATCAACGCACCGAAAAAGGATGGCATACTCCATTTTATTATTATACCCAGAACACGAACGAAACGCCTTACACGTATAAACGGGAAATTTCGACCTCTGAGGGCGGGGCTCCGTCCTTTACCTATCTGAGACAAGAGTACAGAAAAACACAAACATTCAGTTATCAGGCTTATCTGAATTACCACAATTCATTCGGCAAGCACGACTTTACCGGATTGCTGGTAGCAGAAGCAAGAAATAATACATACGAGATTTTCTCCGCACGCCGTAACAATTTTGCTATTAATGTGGACGAGCTGGACATGGGAAGTTCCAATAAAAACGATTTCGACAATTCAGGAACGTCGTCAACAGGAAGCCAGATCGGGTATGTTTACAGGGTTGGATATGCTTATGCCGGGAAATATTTGTTTGAAGCTTCGGGCCGGTATGACGGACACTACTATTTTGCGCCTGGCAAACGATACGGCTATTTCCCAGCATTCTCTGTTGGGTGGGTATTATCGGAAGAAGATTTTATCAAGAAAAGCCTGCCGATGGTTGAGAACCTGAAACTTAGAGGGTCCTGGGGTAAATCCGGGAATCTTGCCGGTACTGCATTTCAATACCTGACCGGTTACAACCTGTATGGAAATGCCTACGCACTTGGCGCCGGCTCCATGGTACAGGGCTCTTACCTGCCCAATGAGGCCAATAAAAATATTACCTGGGAGATTGCTACGAAAACAGACATCGGTTTCGAAGCAACCTTGTGGAGAGGTTTGCTGAACATTGAAGCGGACTATTTTCATGAAAAAAGAACAGGTATGCTCCTTCCGCCGGCTGTGAGTGTGCCGATTGAATACGGGCTCGGACTAGCAGATGAAAACGCCGGGATCATGACCAATACCGGTTTTGAATTTAGTCTGGGTACGCAGTATAAATTTTCGAACGGTTTGAAACTCGGCATCAACGGCAACATGAGTTATGCCAAAAATAAGATGGTTCAGATCTTTGAAACAGCTGCAACACGCAACAATCCAAACCGAAGCCGGACTGACAGGCCTTTTGGAACACCTTTCGGCTATAAGGCGCTGGGGATTTTTGGTACTGCTGATGATACAAATGATGACGGGATCATCGATTCCAAAGATGGTTACAATGTAGCCCAGTTCGGTGTGCTGCATCCTGGTGATATCCGTTATGCCGATTTGAGCGGTCCGGACGGAAAGCCCGATGGTAAAATTGATGCAAATGATGAAACGGTTATCGGTAAACCTGTCGCTCCGTTCCTTAGTTACGGTATCACACCGACAGCAAACTGGAAAGGATTTGACGTCAGTTTGTTTTTCCAGGGTTCTGCACTGGCCAGCCTCGATATCCGCCAGTTTCAGACTATTCCATTTAATAACAACAACAGTAATTCAAGCTACGAATATTACAACAACCGCTGGACGCCCGACAACCAGGGAGCGCGTTATCCGAGAGCAACGCAGGCGCCATATGCCAACAATACCCAGGCTTCTGATTTCTGGTGGTCGAGCACGGCGCATGTGCGTTTAAAGACTGCGATCATCGGTTATACACTTCCAAAAAGTGTTATCCAGGCGTTGAAGATCCAGTCAGTGCGCATTTATGCTTCGGGACAAAACCTTTTCACACTCAGCAAACTGAATTTTATGGATCCGGAAGTGGGATATACCGATCGCGAAACGGCTTATCCTAACCAAAAGGTATACGTATTCGGTTTGAATATTACTTTCTGATTTTTGACCAATCTAATATTATCTGATATGAAAAATACGAAACAGATCATTTTTACAGCCTTGCTTGGTCTTTGTCTCAGCACGATCTCCTGTAAAGAAGATTTCCTGGATAACGAAATTAAGAACAGGCTCACCGACGAAACGCAATGGACGTCAGAGGGAAATGCGGATATTTTCCTGAATGATATCTACCACGACCTTTCGAATAAGTGGAACTCCCCGGAGAATCTTGACAACTTTACAGATGACAACGATGCCGGCTTTTACTGGCGTTCATACAGCTGGAAACAGGGAATTGTTGATCCGTCGGTCAACCAGGGGTCGCCTATGGATAACGAGTACAACACAAGGCCGATCGTAAACAATGAGACGAACCACGCGACCGATTATGCAACCTGGTCTGCGGGTTATTACAAGATCAGGAAGTGTAATTTGTTTCTTGAGAAAATTAAAGAAAACGCTGCAAATTTTTCTGAGGCTTATATCAAGCAGCGTACCGATGAGGTCAGATTCCTTCGTGCGTATCTGTATAGTGAAATGTTCATGCATATGGGCGGCCTGCCCATTCTGACCAGAACGCTGGACCGGAACACGATGACTAATGAAGAGCTTTACAGCAAACGAAATACGTTCGGGGAGACCTTTGATTTTATAACTTCCGAACTCGACGAGATCGTAAAAAACAAAGCGTTGCCTGTAAAATATAACAATGGAGATGCCAATGCAGGCCGTTCTACGCTGGGCGCGGCACTTGCCTTAAAAGGCTGGCTGGAATTGTATGCGGCAAGCCCTGCATTTAATACAGCAAATCCTCCGGCAGGCGCTGATCCAAACAAGATGATCAGTTTTGGAAACGCGGACCCTGAAAGATGGAAAAAGGCGGCGGCTACCAACAAGCAGTTTATGGATACTTACGGCGGAACCTATGGTTTGTTTCCTGATATTAATGCGCTCTGGTGGGAAAAAAATGAATACAATTCCGAAGTGATCTGGGACCGCCAGATCGTGGCGGTGATCATGGGCTCTAACTATGAACAATACGGTGGACCTGTCTGGATTGACGGGGTTTATTACACCTGGGGGAACTACGACCCGACACAGGAACTGGTTGATCAGTTTGCGATGGCTAACGGAAAACCGATTTCGGATCCAACCTCGGGTTACGACCCGCAGAATCCTTATGTGAACCGCGAAAAACGTTTTTATGACTTCATCGTCTATGACGGGGCGCCTTACAAGCAGGACTGGATGGCGAAAGTCGACACCATCTACACCAGGATTGACAAGGTGAAACCGTCAAAAAATCAGATTGACTTCGGGACGGATGATGTTGGGAATACAGGATATTATTTTAAAAAGAAAATAAATCCTTTAAAGCCACGAGGCGGTGCGTCCAGCGGGCAGAACTACATCTATTACCGTTATGCTGAGGTGTTACTGAACTATGCCGAAGCGCAGAATGAATCGGCAGGCGCTGATGCCTCGGTTTACGCAGCGATCAACGCGATTCGGAAACGTTCTGCACTGCCTGAACTGCCGGCAGGGCTGACAAGGGACAAAATGCGGGAGGCGATCCGAAGAGAACGCCGCGTTGAGCTTTGTTTTGAAGCAAAAAGATTTTATGATATCATTCGCTGGGCTATTGCGGAAGATGTAATGAATAAGGATTTGCATGGTATGAAAATCACAAACGCATCGCCAAACGACAACAAAGGAAGATGGATATATGAAGTGGTTGGATTAAATCATCCCCATGTTTTTCACAAGAAAATGTACATGAACCCGATTCCGCAATCGGTGCGGGATCAGAATAAGGAAATTGTTCAGAATCCGGGATATCAGTAAATATTTCTATTCAATCATGTCGGGAACCTTGCAGCCGAAATTAACGGGCTGCAAGGTTTTTTGTTTAGAAATCCAGCGGAAAAGGATAGATTGTTTACTTATTTGCATTTTGTTATAACCCGATTATGTAAAATATAATTGACCCATACTCCAAAACAGTAAACTATTATTATCTTAATTTGCGCTTTTATTACTAAATATTCGTCATATGACTAAGAGCTATTTATCATTATTTTTCGTTTTACTTTCACTTTCAGCATTTGCGCAGAAATTTAAGGTATCAGGAAAAGTTACAGATGCAAGCGGAGAGCCACTAATCGGTGCATCCGTCATGGAAAAGGGAACCAACAATGGTACGACTGCCGACGCGGGCGGACTTTACACGTTATCCGTAGGTTATTCTAACGCCACATTAGCTGTGACTTATGTAGGTTATAACAAGGTTGAGAAAGAAATAAACGGTCAGGAAAACCAGAATTTTACGCTTGAAGACGCTACATTACTGAGTCAGGTGACGGTGGTGGGTTCAAGAAATATGAATCGTTCTTCCACAGATACGCCAGCGCCTATTGATGTCATCAACATTCAGGAAGTGACAACCAAACAAGGTCAGCTTGACGTGAACCAGCTTTTGCAGTTTGCTGCGCCATCTTTCAACTCAAACAGACAGACCGGTTCGGATGGTGCGGATCACGTAGATCCGGCGTCGCTGCGTGGCTTAGGTCCCGATCAGACCCTGGTGCTGATCAACGGTAAACGCCGCCACCAGTCTGCCCTCGTAAATTTGTTTGGATCAAGAGGTCGTGGAAATACCGGTACCGATTTGAATGCGATTCCTGCTGCTGCCATTGAAAGAATTGAGATTCTGAGAGATGGTGCTGCTGCTCAGTATGGTTCCGATGCAATCGCCGGTGTGATCAATATTGTGCTTAAAGAAAACGTGAATCAACTGACTGCCAATGTCAATGCAGGAATGTATTCGGCAAAGTATCGTTTTGACGATAAAAAGTTTGACGGACAGAATTATAATGTTAACCTTAACTATGGTATCAAAATTGCAAAGACGGGTTTCGTCAACGTGACCGCAGATTACAATTTCCGCGATCATACAAACCGGGCAAACACCAGCCCGCTCGATGAGATCAGCCGCAGACAATACGGAGATCCGCAGATGAAAAACGCTGCGATTTACTACAACGCCAAAATACCTGTTGGGAAAAATTTCCAGGTTTATAGTTTTGGCGGGCATAATACCCGTACCGGAGATGCCTACGCCTGGACGCGTTTTGCTGATGATCCGAAAAACACTCCTTCAATCTATCCAAATGGTTTTGATCCGATCATCGCCAGCAAGATTACCGACAATGCGGCAACGGTTGGTGTGCGCGGTGTATGGAAGCAGTGGGATATCGATCTGAGCAATACCTATGGTTTCAATAAGTTTGACTTTTCAGTAAAAAATTCTTTAAATACTTCCCTGGGAGCGCAATCTCCGACTTCATTTGAAGCGGGCGGTTTTCAATTGGGACAAAATGTAACCAATCTTAATTTTACCAGATTTTACAAGTCCGTTTTAAGTGGCCTGAACGTGGCCTTCGGAGGAGAATATCGTACCGAGCGTTACAAAATTTTTCAGGGGGAAGAGGCATCTTATGCCACATATGATCAAAACTTTGCAGGCGGCTCCCAGGGATTCCCCGGTTTCAGTCCTTCTGATATCACCAACCGCAGCCGTTCCAATGTAGGAGCTTATGTTGATATTGAAGCTGACATTACTAAAAAACTGCTGGTAGATGCAGCGGTCCGTTTTGAAAATTACAGTGATTTTGGAAGTACCTTGAATGGTAAGCTGGGCGCAAGATATAAACTGACCGATGACATAGCCGTGCGGGGATCGGTGAGCACAGGATTTCGCGCTCCGTCACTGGCGCAGAAATATTTTAATTCAACCTTTACCAACTTTGTAAATGGCCAGGCCGTTCAGGTCCTTTTGGCAAACAACAACAGCGCGGTAACAAAAGCGCTTGGCATACCGGAACTGAAACAGGAAACGTCTCAAAATGCCAGTCTGGGTTTTACAGTTACACCGAAAGGTTCTGCTTTGTCTGTTACTGTCGACGGATATTATGTAAAGGTTAAGGACCGTGTGGTATTGACAGGACAATTCAGCGATGAGGATGAGGCGATTGGTCCTCTGCTAAAATCTCTAAATGTAGGTCAGGCGCAGTTTTTCACCAACGCATTGTCTTACACAACGACTAAGGGGATCGATGTCATCATTGCGCATTGGACGGCTTTGGGCAGAGGGCGTTTCAGCACGACACTCGCTTCGAACTTTAACTGGATGAAACTTGGCCCTATCAACACCAGTCCGGCATTGGCAGGAAAAGAAGATACTTATTTCAATCAGCGGGAACGCAGTTTCGTACTGGCTTCGGCGCCTCCTTCCAAAATTAACCTGACGCTGGACTATACCGTGAGCAAGTTAAGTCTGATGGTTAGATTTGTTCGTTTTGGAGAGATCAAACTGACCAACTGGAACTACGGTTCAACCAATGAAGAGACGAATCTGCCCTACACAGAAGCGCAATACACGGATATTTATAAACCAAAAATCCAGACCGATGTTACTGTAAATTACAAATTCAGTAAAAATGTCTCGATCTCTGTTGGCGGAAGCAATATCCTGAATGTTTATCCAAATATGTCTAAACCATTTCTTACGGAATCCGGCGGCGCCTGGGATCCGGTTCAAATGGGTAGCAACGGCGCATTTTTGTTTACGCGCTTAGGGTTTAAGTTTTAGGGTAAGACCTGTCCGAAACTAAAAAGTGCTGCCTGCATCGCAAAATGTGGGCGGCACTTTTTCTGTATTAAGGGAAGATGTCAGCCTTATTCAAGGTTGGCTTTCATTGCGTGCATTGATCAGGAATTCAGTACTTTTACCTTCATGGGATGACTTTCTGCATAGCGCAGTACAAGCTGGTTCATGTAGTGGTTGGAGGAATAAGCCGGAAGTCGCTGTAAAATATCCTGAATGTCCGTAAGGTCGGATGTCTCATCAATATATCCCATCCGGCAGAACCGGCCTTTTTCTGTATAAATACAGCTTTGCTCGCCTTCCTTTCTCCCTTTGTCAATAATTAGAAAACTCGGGAGAGCTGCTGTAAACTGGCTCAAAGCATCAAGAACCAACCCGTTGTAGTCTTCTGCGTTGGCATCTGCTGACTCATGGCTTACCAGCTTTAAATCATCCGAATCCGGAGCAAAGAGGGGATAGCGCCCATAATAACAGCGATCAGCACAAAGTTTAAAATCGATTACCAGTTTCCTCAGCATTCTGATGCCGTCCGCCTCGCGGTCAAAAACCTGAACACCAGGCAGATTTTTATTATACTTACCGACGGCAAGGCGTAGAAACCCGTGAGCATCCTCATAGGCATGCAATGCAAAACGCGGCTCGGGTTTTTTCATCGCACGGTTGTATTTCGGCCACAGCGTTCTAATCTCTGTCGCCTCCAGAAGCAGCGCCATAAGTTCGGTACCACAAGGCTTAAAATCGATAGAGAAGATTTCCCTCAGAAAGTTCTGACGCTGGGGCCCCTGATTATTACCTGTAAAATGCGAGGCGACGCGTTTTTTCAAGTTCAGCGCTTTGCCTACATAAACCTCTTTTCCGAGATTATCTTTAAAATAATAAACACCAGGACATGAAGGAAGTTTGAAAAAATCATCCCGCGCAAGATTCGGTGGAAGCTGCTGATCCTTGGAACTTCTTTTAAGCATTGCAGGTATATGCCCCTCCAGATCCCAAGATAATAGTTTTGAGAATAAAATAGCAGTCGCCTCTGCATCGCCGCCTGCACGGTGCCTGTTCTGAATTTGAATGCCTAAGGCGTCACATAACTTTCCCAGGCTGTACGATCGCAGTCCTGGTTTGATCTGCCTGCTCATGCGCACCGTGCATAGTTTTGGCGCATCAAATTCATAACCTGAAAGCGACAGGTGATGTTTGACAAAAGAGTAGTCAAAATTAACGTTGTGGGCGATAAATACGCAGCCCGATAACATCTGATGAATTTTTTCAGCCTGCTCGCTAAAAAGCGGAGCATTTGCGACCATTTGATCGTCAATGCCGGTGAGGCCCTGAATGGCCAGGGGGATAGGTCGCTGCGGATTGATCAGCGTTACGTAACGGTCAACCACGGCAGTTCCGTCATGGATCAAAATGGCAATTTCTGTAATCCCGCTGCCCGAAGCAAAACCTCCGGTCGTTTCAATATCGACTATCGCGTAAAACATCAACCTGTTATGTGGTTATTGAAAATTTTATTGAAATTGATACTTTCAAGATCATTAAAATGTTTTTATTAAGATCAAATTTATGAATAATTTTCATATGTGAGTCATAAAGTGTAGGCCCGTTTTAATTAAAATATTTGTGAAAATAGAAAAGCAGCGTTTTGGTATTAAAAAAACGCCAGGCTGGCTGGTCAATCCGCTCTCCATAATGCCTGATGCGCTCTGGTATTTAACAACAAATTAAAATAGGACAAATATGATATTTATAAAGCGCTGTGGTACAGAATTTTATCATATGGTCTTGGCTTGAATTAAAATATGATTAAAATCTGATAGTATTTTTTAGTGAATCAAGCCTAATCATGCCTAACGCTCATCTCTTATGAAAATCGCCCCGATATACCTTTTACTACTTCTCTGTTTTACCACCATTGTTCACGCACAGGATGTTTCCGGCAGTTATTCTATTTCAGGAAATCTGGAAGATCCGGACAAAAATCCGGTACTTTTTGCCAATGTTGCCCTGTATTCCCTTAAGGATTCTGTGCTTGTCGGAGGCATTGCTTCCGACGAAAACGGCAACTTCAAAGTGCCCGCGACAAACGGGAGTTATTTCCTCAAAATCACATTTTTAACGCTCGATGAGAAAATTGTTCCCGATGTAAAGGTATTGGGAAAAAATGTAGACCTGGGGACAATTAAGATGACTGCGAATGCAAAAGTGTTACGAGAGGTAGTTGTTAAAGGTGAAAAAAGCCAGATGGAACTCCAACTGGACAAAAGGGTTTTCAATGTGGGCAAGGACATAAGCAATATCGGCAGCAACGCATCCGATATTTTGAATAACATGCCTTCTGTTACTGTTGATGTGGATGGAAACGTCGCGCTTCGGGGCAGTGGAAATGTCAGGATACTGATTGATGGAAAACAGTCCGGTATGGTAGGAATGAACCCTGCTGAGGCACTCAGGCAAATTCCGGGTGATTTGATCGAAAGCATCGAAATTATTACAAATCCTTCTTCCCGTTATGATGCTGAAGGCGAGGTGGGTATTCTTAACATTGTCATGAAGAAAAATATCCGGTACGGCCTGAACGGTTCATTCACCGGAACGGCAGGGTATCCTTCGAATCTGGGAGGATCCTTTAACGTAAACTACCGGAAGAAAAAAGTGAACCTGATCGCCAGTTACGGACATTTATACAGAGAAGGTCCTGGCAGAGGATTTTCGCGGCAAGCATACAGCAGCCCGGATACCAGTTTTGTTTATGAACAAAAAAATACCAGGACGCGCGGCGGATTTTCCAATAGTTTTATGGTTGGAATGGATTATTTTCTAAACCAGCACAATACCTTAAACGGAACTTTATCTTATCGCAAGTCGAGGAACAAAAATACTTCTCTGCTGGAATACCGCGATTTTGATCTTAACAACAACCTGACCCGGACAGTTTTTCGAAGTGAGGACGAGACGGAGCCAAGAGCCAATTTCGAGGCTGCCTTAAATTATAACCGAACGTTCGCAAAAAAAGGTAAGAGCCTGAGTTTTGTCGGTAAGTATATTTTGAGCGATGAAACGGAAGCAGCACTTTTTAATGAACGGACGCAAGGCGAAGCGGCAAGTATTTTTCAGCGGTCTTTTAATACGGAAGATGAAAAAAATATGCTGTTTCAGCTGGATTATATTCAGCCTTATGGTAAAAATGGTAAAATTGAAACCGGGCTTAAAAGTTCAGTCCGGCTGCTTGACAATGATTTTTCGGTACATCAGCAAAACCAGCAAATGAACTGGACCATTCTGCCTGAATTTGATAATCGGTTTGCTTATGACGAAAAAATACACGCCGGTTATCTGATGGCCAGCAACCAGTTCGGAAAAGTATTTGTCCAGGCTGGGCTTCGTGGGGAATATTCAGACATAACGACGGAGCTTAAAAAGACAAATATTGAAAGCCACCGTAAGTATTTTAATCTGTTTCCCAGCCTGCATTTGTCCTATAAACTTAAACAAAGCCAGACGGTCCAGCTTAGTTACAGTTATCGCCTCAGCCGGCCGGATTTCAGAAGCCTTTTGCCCTTTTCCAATTTTAGCGATTCGCGTGTTTTCCGGGCAGGAAACCCGCTGCTAAATCCTGAGTACACCCATTCTTTTGAAGCTGGCCATCTGATGAATTTTGAAAAAGGAACTTTGCTGTCAAGTATTTATTATCGTCACAGACTGGGTGTTGTAGAAAATATTACGGCGGTTGATTCTTCTGGTTTTACGACAATAACCCCTATTAATTTATCCACTGGAGATTCTTATGGTTTTGAGTTTAATTTGACGTATGATCCTTTTGATTGGTGGAAATGGGCCGCTAATGCCAATGTCTTTCGGGCTGTGAATGAAGGTTTTTACAATGATATTGAGCTTAAAAGTGATACATATAGCTGGACGAGCCGGATCTCTTCCAGAATGACGCTTTTCAAAAATGTTGATTTTCAGGCTTCACTGAATTATCGGGCACCCCGGAAAACGACTCAGGGCAGAGAGCTATCTCAATATGCCATTGACCTCGGCCTGTCCCGTGATATTTTGAAAGGACGTGGAACCCTGACAGCAAGTGTGCGTGATTTACTTAACAGCAGAAAACGCCGCAGTATCGTTGAAAATGCCGGTTATTATTCACAGTCTGAATTTCAATGGCGGGCGCGGCAGTTCCTGGTTACTTTCTCATACCGCCTGAACCGTTCGAAAGAAAAAGAGAGAAGATCGGATGAGGGCGAAAACGAAGATAGTTAAATGTTGATTTAATGGAAGCTTAATACAGGACATGCGGTTTTTTTTGCAAGTTTGTGTCCCAATGCAAAAGTTGACAGCAAAACATGGTCGTTCACAAATGTCCTGTATGAGGAAAGATAAAATCCGGCTAACTGCATTCCTGCTGTTTATAATGTTTTTTTTCCTTGGATCGCCTACATCCGAAGCGCAGGTCTTGCGGAAGCGTACGACATTGCTGATGGGCAGCAGGTTTGATATTTCCATTGTTGCGGAGGACAAGTTTTCAGCTGAGGCCCATATCGATACCGTCATTGCAGAAATTACGAGAATCGAGAACCTGATCTCGGACTGGAAAGAAACTTCACAGGTATCGGAAGTGAACCGGAATGCCGGGATTAGGGCCGTGAAAGTTGACAAGGAACTGTTTGAACTGACAAGACGGGCCATTGGGTTCTCAGTTTTAACGCAGGGTGCTTTCGATATTAGTTTCGGTTCCACGGAGAAGGTCTGGAAGTTCGACGGGTCTATGAAAGAGCTGCCGTCCGCAGAGGCAATCAAACAGTCTGTCGCCAAAGTAGGGTATGAAAACATTATTCTGGATAGTCTGAACTGCACAATTTTTCTGAAACTTCAAGGTATGAAAATCGGTTTTGGATCCATCGGTAAAGGCTATGCCGCTGATCGGGGGCGAAGCCTTATGATTTCCCGCGGGATCAAGGCGGGAATTGTCAATGCCTCAGGCGACATGAGTACCTGGGGCGAACAACCGGACGGAAAACCCTGGCTCGTCGGAATTACCAATCCGTTTTATCCGGATAAGTTGATGGGAACACTCAAACTTAAATACGGTTCCGTCGTTACTTCGGGAAATTATGAAAAGTTTGTAGAAATTGATGGAAAACGGTTTTCTCACATCATTGATCCGAAAACGGGATACCCTGCAACCGGGATTTCAAGTGTAACTGTCATGGGTCCGGAGGCAGAAATGGCTAACGGTTTCAGTACGGCATTAATCGTTTTAGGCGAGCAGGCGGGTATGGCGCTGATGAGCCGCCATAATGACTACCAGTGTATCATGGTGACCGATCAGGGAACGATAGTCACAACAGACGGTTTCAAGAAAAAAGACTTTCGTTTTAGAAAATAAACTATTGAGCTGCAATCGTCAATAATGTTTTAGTATTAAACTTTGATAAAATATAAATTGTTCGCCAACTTAAATTTTATAAATTTAGGCAAGAAATAAACAACACCTTCTTAACAATCTAACAATTTGACAATGATGAAAACAAAGTACTTTCTGGTAATGATTATGGCTGTCAGTCTTTTTTCAATTGCAGCTAAAAAAATGGTATTCGCTGATGAAATTCTGGGTACATGGAAATACAAGATCTCCAATGTTCCGCCCGAGTATGAGTCAGGCGTCATGGTTTTTGAAAAAAAAGAGAATAAGACCGTCGGATATATGGGTCAGGACAAACAGGAAATGCAGGATCTGATGGTGGATCAGGGCAAAGTATCATTCTCGACCAACTTTGACGGTGGATTAATTAAATACACACTGACACAGAAAGGTGATAGCCTGAACGGTGCAGTAGCCACGCCTTATGGTGAGTTCCCGGTGATGGCCGTGAAAGATGCAGCCAAATAAGTTTGAAAACCTTCGGTTTTTGAAAAGAGGATACTGTAAAGTATCCTCTTTTCTATGCGCGGCCTGTCCGTACTTAATAATCCAGTTCAGCCTTGTGTTTTTTTATGAAGTCGGTCCATCTCACCGGCTGTCTCCCGGCTATTTCAGGAAAATTGTCGAACGTATCGTCAGCGCCGGGAATTGTACCGGCAGCATACCGCTTCCAGTGTTCGTAAACACAGCCCATGTACGCCATTTCTGCACCTGCATCAATCATCGATTGTAAAAATACATCCGGAGAAAGCGGTTCGTAACGGAAAGGTTTACCAACCAGGCTGGTCATGAGTTCGGCCATCTCGCCAAAAGTTATGGCGTCATACCCAAGTCTGTAGGTATGGCCTGCATGGGTTTCCGGATCAGCCAGGGCTAGTGCGGCTACCTGCGCCACGTCATCCACATCGACCCAGCTCAGCCGGGCATTTTCAACATAAGCATGAATTACACCCTGCTCGATGGCTTTCTTTCCGCCATAACTTAATACATTTTGCATAAAAGTTTCCGGTCGCAAATGCGTGAATGTAAACCCACACCATTCAATGTACCTTTCGACCAGCTGGTGCCATGCCCAATGAGCTACCGTAGTATCGTCGCGACCGCAAGCGCCAAGATGGACCACGTGCCGGACACCGGCTTTTTTCGCCTGATCCAGCAGCGCCTTGCTTTGTCTGAGCATATCAACAGTATAACCGGTCACGATTAAAATCCTGTCGATTCCTTCCAGTGCAGGTAAAAGAGTACGCTCGTCATCTAAATTTAGAATTACAGTAGCAATGCCACGGGCAGTAAACGCTGCTGCTTTTTGCTCGCTGCGTACCGCTGCAACTATTTCAATCTCTTTGTTTTGCAGAAGATACTCCACGGTTCTGCTTCCTACCTGGCCGGTTGCGCCGGTAATCAGTACCTTGGGAAGATTGGTATTTGTCATATTAATTTTGTTGATGAAACATAAAATGGTCGCAAAGGTGCAGGAACTTACAATGGGATCTGTTCCGTTTTTAGTTCATGCCCTTGAATCGTCATCTATCTCTGACAACAAATGAAATGTGAAATGAATCCGGAATTGCTTCATTATTTTGTACGCCGGTGCTTTCTCAGTTTTACGAGAAAACGGTAATGTTCGGAGTGTTTTTATATTTATTTCATTTTAAATTACAACCTTTCAATACATTTACCTTTGGCCGGACAGGCGGCCATATTAACTAAAAATCGAATGACAACACAGTTAAAATTCAGGACATTTTGCATATCGGCGCTTTGCGCATCGACTTTTCTTTCATTTTCGGCTGATGACTGGAAATCGTTGTTTGATGGTAAATCGCTGAATGGATGGCATGTATACAATCAGCGTAAGGCAGCATCAAAATGGATCGCTAAAAATGGCGAGCTTCAGTGTAATCCTGAGATGGAAAAGGGAGTATTTGGCGATCTGATTACCGATAAGTCGTATGAGAATTTTGATCTGACTTATGAATGGAAAATTTCCAAGGGCGGAAACAGCGGGGTTTTTATCAATGTCCAGGAAGAGGAAAAGTATGGCGCCACGTTTACGACCGGTCTGGAAATGCAGCTTATGGAAAATGAGAACGGCGAATCCAGACATAAGGAAAACCCAACGCACTGGGCGGGCATGTTGTATGACGTGACTGGAAACAGTGCCAATTCTGACCCCAAACCGTTCGGCGAGTGGAACCAGTCGAGGATTAAGCAGCAGGACGGAAAAGTAACTTTCTGGCTGAATGGTAAAGTTACAGCGGATGTGGACCTTAATGGACAGGATTGGAAAAATGCGTTGGCGAAAAGTGAGCTCGGTAAGCTGGATGATTATGCAAAATTCCGTAAAGGGAAAATTGCGCTTCAAAATCATACGGATAAAGTCGCTTTCCGGAATATGAAAATTAAGGAAATCTGATTGGGGAGGAGCCGCGTTTCCGCTTTCTATATAACTAAAAAACTATATTATATTGTTTTGACTGAGTTCATGATAAGTTAATATTGCCTTAATAACAGGAACATATTCAAAGACCTTTTTTGTGCTTTAATTTAATAATTAACTCATGCAAAAAAGATTTTTACTATCTGCGTTCCTGGTTTTGCTTTGTTCGGTCTGCTGTTTTTATCAGGTAAAAGCGCAGACGACACAGGCATCTATTTCAGGTACTGTATCCGACAATCAGAATGCTGAACTTGCTGGTGCAACTGTTCAGGTCAAGAATGAATCGACAGGTTTTTCGACTGCAACTTCTACAAATGTTAAAGGAGAATATGCATTCAAGGAGCTGCCATTAGGCGGTCCCTACACAGTTATCGTCAGTTATGTAGGCTTTGGCGAGCAAAAGCGGACGGGATATGTGCTGCATCAGGGAGATGCAATTAAAGTAAAAGTAGAGATGATGGAGGCCGGGCAGACGCTCGAAGTCGTTCAGGTTGTGGCATCCGGTATGAAAAACAAAATTGAAAATATCGGTGCTTCCACATCCATTTCTGCACGTGATATTACCCGTTTGCCAGTTAACGGCCGTAATTTTACTTCTCTGATGGAGCTCTCTCCATTAAGCAAAGGAGGGAATATTTCCGGTCAGCTGAGTTCGTCGACTAACTATACCATCGATGGCATGAATGCGAAAAATCCAACTTCTGCCGGCGCGACAACAAGCAGGAGTGGAGCGCCCTATTCAATTTCTATTGAGGCAGTGCGTGAATTTCAGGTAGTCACCAATCAATATGACGTGACCTATGGTCGCAGCGGCGGTGGAACAGTAAGTGCGGTAACCAAATCGGGTACGAACAGGTTCAGCGGAAGTGCATTCAATTACAGCCGCGCCAACTGGTTGTCCAGCCCATATGATATCCGTGGAAACAAGCTCAATACCAAATTCTCTACCAATCAGTTTGGGTTTTCATTAGGCGGTCCGATCATCAAAGATAAGCTTCACTTTTTTGTTGCCTGGGATCACCAGCAGGATACCCGCCCATTCGTGATCGCGGACGTAGTTACGCCTGCTGATGAAAACCGTTTTAATATCACCAAATCGACACTCGACCAGTTTGTTGATATTGCACGTAAAAAATACGGTGTTGCCAACACACCCCAGTATGGCACATTCGATAAGAAACGTGGTTCCGACGCTGTTTTTGCAAGAATCGACTGGCAGATCAATAAGAAAAATCTTTTGACGGTCCGCGATAATTTTACAAGCGACAGAAATAAGCTGGGGCTTCAGGATAACACAGCAATCAATATCTACGAGTCTACCGGAAATGATTACAACGTAGACAATAGTCTTTTGGCATCGCTTCGTTCGTCGATCAGTTCAAAAGTTACCAACGAACTGAAGGTTCAGCATCTATACACCCATCAGAAGAGCAGTCCCGGCGATCAACTTCCTGCTTCTAATATTCCAAGGGCGATTGTCGAAGGTGTAGTTTCCACGCTGAGTGACGGAACTTCCAAGTCGACCAACATCCAGATGGGTGGACACCGTTTTGCTCAGGAAGGTTTTACCAATAATGTCTTGCAGCTGGTTGATAATCTGTATTACAATACCGATAAAGTTGAATATACTTTTGGAATAGACCTGATGTATACCAACTCAAATTCAACCTACGGAAGTGAAGTGAACGGGCGTTTTCACTACACTGTGGATGCTGCTGCCGGAAAAACAGCTTTGGATAAATTCGACGCTTTACAGCCATACCGTTATTACCGTGAAGTTCCTTTGATGGATGACTGGTCTGTGAAAGGTAATATTTTGAATGCCGGAATTTACGGTCAGATGAAAACAAAACTGGCTACGGGCCTTGATATGGTGGCAGGTCTTCGTCTTGATTATGCCCATTATCCAACTTCACCGCTTAACCAGACACTTTTTGATGAACTCGCGATCCGCACAGATCACAGGCTGAAATCGTTTGTCGTCCAGCCGCGTCTTCAGTTTACCTGGGATGTTAATGAACGCCATACCGATATCGTACGTGTTGGCGGCGGTATTTTTGCATCGGATATTAACAACTACGTCCTGATCAACAACCTGACATTTGATGGTAAACATCTGGCCACGGTTGACGTCCGTGCTCCTAATATCCCGACACCAGACTTCAACGCCTATCGTTCCAACTACGCGAGCATTCCGAGTCTTGCTGCATTCCAGCTGCCTACGATCAATACCAACGGGCCCGACGCCAGGGTGCCGACGATGTATAAGGCCAACGCATCTTACAGTCACTATTTTACAGATAAATTAAGGGTTGGGATTGCAGGATATATGACTTTGGGACGTAATAATTATTTTTACGTAGACCGGAATATGGTTGACAACCCGTTTTTCAGACTTGCCAGCGAAGACAACCGCGGCGTGTATGTCCCACTTAGTTCGATGCCTGCAAATGGTGCCGGCGACTGGCTGCAGGGACGTAAAAGTTCGAAATTCGGACGTGTTCTAGAATTGAACAGTGAAGGGAAAGTTAACCAGTTTGCCTTCGTTGCGGATGCATCCTATCAATATTTCAGAGATGGGGAAATAACGATGAGTTATACTTACAACGATACGAAAGATAACGCATCGTACAATGGTAACGTAGCAAACACGGCGACTTTGTCTTTGCCGGTTAAAGATGATCCGCGCAATCTTTCAAACATGACTTACTCGGACAATCATTTCCGGCACAAAGTAGTATTTTATGGGTCACTTCCTTCGTTTTATGGAATCAGTGTAGGCGTCCGTTATTCTGGCATCGGCGGAACAAGGTATACTTTGTTGTCAGGTGCTAACAGCAATGCTGACTTCGTTTCAGGGACGAATGATCTTGCCTTTGTTTTCGATAGAAATAATGCCGGAGTTCCTGAAAACGTCAGGTCTGGTTTGCAGGCGATCATTGACAACCCAAATGCGAGCCAGAGTGTAAAGGATTACATCAATAAATATTCAGGAAAGATGGCGCAGCGGAACGGCGGCATAAACAGTTTTTACGGAATCTGGGATTTGCGGGCAACCAAGAAATTCAGAATTTACAGATCGCAGAGCATTGAGCTCTCGGCGGATATTTTCAACGTAGCGAATTTACTTAAGAAAACCTGGGGTACTAACGAGTCGTTGGGTAATCAGGCGTTATATGCGCTGGGGATTCCGGCTACTTCTACATCCGCAGCGGTACCGGGTTTTGATAAAGCCAATCAAAAATTTGTATACCGGGTGAATACGGCGGGGATTGTTACTCCATCCGGAAATCCTTACCAATTTCAGTTAGGATTGCGTTACGCGTTCTAGATCAAGTTGTTGAGAAAGTAGAAAGGTTCTGATAAAAATGTCAAGCGCACTTTTGTCAGAACCTTTTTTATGCCTTTCTCTGCACTGTTTATCCTGGTTATTTTCGTGGCCTTACCTCGGTAACTTCGAACGGAACCGGACTGATGTTCATCGTTTCCATGCCAGGAAATGTCAGGAAATAGCCGCTGATAAAAACTTTCAGACTGTCTTTTGCAAACTCCTGAGGCAAATTGCAGCCCGCCCACGCATGGTCCGGCGATGGCTTAATCTGATAACTTATCGTTTGATTTAGATCTTTCACAGCCACAACAATGGCCGGCACCTGTGTAGCAGATTCGTCAGTTCGAGTGAGCGTGACGCCTGGATATGAGCAGTTTGTCGAAGATGCAATTTTCTCTTTTTTGCATCCGGCCAGAAAAAATAGCAGGCTTATAAGTAGCAGGCAGTGTTTCATAACAGATCTTTTTTTAAGACACTGTAAATGTAAAAACGTTGTAATGGTGGTGAAGTTTGATTGCCGGAACTATGCCGGCGAAGTTTAATCCAGGCGTGTTTTTACAAAACCATAGGGACAGTGTCTGCATCCGTTCCTGCAGCAATGTCCGCGCACTACATGGTATAACTCCGTAAATACCCAGTTACCATGCTCGGTGTAGAAATGTACCCCATCAATCAGGCTGCCGGCGGGTATTGGGAAGGTATAGCCGGATGCGGCGTTCACGATTTGGTTCGTCCTGGCCAGACAGCTCCTGCACAAGCAGTTAAACGAAGTCTTCGACATAAAACGAAAAGTTTCAGCGCTGAGATCAACGTCAAAACATTGGCAATTGGTGATATCATCTGAATTACACAAAAATTCAGCATGGCACTTTGGGCAATGTTCTGTCTTAATTTTCTCCATCAGTCGTGTTTCAGTGCCATAACAGGCGCTTGCTCGTCTTAAAGGCACCTTCTTTCATTTTTATTCGGCATATCTCCGAATATTACAAATGTACAAAATTTTAGTTGTTTTGGGCGGGTAAAGTAGCTATGGTCTTTTTGATCTTTTGCCAAGGGCTCGCTTTTTTATGGAGGTCTATCTCTGGGATGTAGACTAGGGAGTCTCACTTGCAGCCCCGTTGAGGATATAGGTCAGACAGTCTGAGTATCAGATTATTTTTATAGCATCATATTTGCTCAACTTGCAACGTGTATTTACTGAGCATTAATATTTTATAAGTAACAAATATTTGTATACTATAAAAAATGTTAACAAAAATAAATAAGTAACATATTGTAAATCAGTTATATAAATAAATGATATTTTTGAAAAGTTTGCAGATTATGAAATTGGTATTAATTATTGTGTAAGTTTGTTCCCCGGAAATGAGAAGTCTGGGGTTGTGAAATCTCCTGATTCCAGATTCTGAAAACGCTTAAATTCCTCTTCTTGATCTGGCTGAATTAGCTGATTAAATCTTTGCAGATTATGCAATAGACCGATTGTTGCGCTGATAACCAGGGAGAAGTGCTTATTTGATTCTAATATTATATTTTACCGACCGCTTTTGATATGAGCATTTTTGACAAACGTTTACAATACAAGCCATTCGAATATCCTGAAATATTACAATTTACAGAGGCTATAAATAAAGCTTACTGGGTTCATTCAGAAGTGGATTTTACAGCTGATACACAGGATTTTCATTCACACTTGAATGCTGCTGAAAGAAATGCGGTGAAAAACAGTTTGCTGGCTATTGCGCAGATCGAAGTGGCAGTGAAATCTTTCTGGGGCAACCTTTTCCATCATTTGCCGAAACCCGAATTCAATGGTCTGGGAAGCACTTTTGCAGAATGTGAATTTCGTCATTCAGAAGCTTATTCGCGTTTGCTTGAAGTGCTTGGATACTCCAACCAATTCGAATCGCTTATAGAGATCCCGGTGATCCGCGAGCGTATCGATTATTTATCGGAGGCTTTGGGGAACTCAAAATCTACTGATCAAAAGGAGTACGCTTTTTCTTTGATCCTGTTTTCGATCTTAATTGAAAACGTCAGTCTGTTCAGCCAGTTTGCTATTATTTTATCGTTTGCCCGTTTCAAAGGGTTGATGAAAAATGTCAGTAACATCATCGCATGGACCTCCATTGACGAGCAGATCCATGCAAATGCCGGCATTTATCTTGTAAATAAAATCAAGGAAGAATTCCCGGATATGTTTGATCAGGAATCAGTAGATGAAATTACACGGCTGGTACGTTCGTCAATCGACGTGGAGTCACGCATCATTGACTGGATTTTCAGTGAAGGCGAAATAGACAGCATCAATAAAGAAGATCTTATCAACTTTATGAAATACCGTGCTGACGACAGTCTTCAAAAAATAGGGTTGCCCCGCCAGTTTAATCTGGCCATAGCCGATGTGAAGTTGCTGCAATGGTTCGAAGAAGAAGTTTTTGCAAACAGTCTTGATGACTTTTTTGCGAAGCGTCCGGTAGATTATACCAAACATGACAAGAGTATCTCAGCCTATGATCTGTTCTGATAATACACAGGATCTGATCGAATTTTTTTAAGTACTGAGGAATCAACAACATATAAAATATTAAGATAAAATGAAAGTTGCCGAACTAGACCTGCTGGAAGGAGTTACTCCTCAGTATGAAATGGAGAAACTCTGGTGGAAAAACACAGAAAGTGAGCAAGTACTTAACCGCGGATATTTACTGAAAGGAGAAACGGTTGAAGGTGCGATTGAGCGTGTTTGTGCCGCAGCAGCGAAACGACTTTACCGGCCGGAATTAAAAGAGGCTTTCCAGGAGATGGTCGAAAGGGGATGGATGAGTTTGAGCTCGCCGATCTGGGCCAATATGGGAACAGAGCGCGGTTTGCCGATTTCCTGCTTTAATGTGCACGTGCCGGACAATATCGAAGGCATCACCCACAAACTTGGCGAAGTGATCATGCAAACGAAAATAGGAGGGGGCACTTCTGCCTATTTCGGAGACCTTCGCGCCCGTGGAAGCGCAGTTACAGATAACGGTAAAAGCAGTGGAGCAGTAAGTTTTATGCGCCTTTTTGATACGGCCATGGATACAATCTCCCAAGGTGGCGTACGTCGTGGCGCATTTGCTGCATATATGGATATTGATCATGAGGACATAGAAGAATTTTTGCAGATCAAAGACATCGGTCACCCGATCCAGAACCTGTTTTCAGGTGTCTGCGTTCCGGACTACTGGATGCAGGATATGATTGATGGTGATATGGCTAAAAGAGAAATCTGGGCTAAGATTTTACAAAGCCGTCAGCAGAAAGGTCTTCCTTATATCTTCTTTTCTGATAATGTTAACCTGAATAAACCGCAGGTGTACAAAGACAAGAACTTGCGTATCAACGCCAGTAACCTGTGCTCAGAAATCATGCTTCCTTCGACAGAGGATGAGTCGTTCATTTGCTGTTTGTCGTCAATGAACCTTGAACTGTACGACGAATGGAAAGATACTGATGCTGTCAGGCTGGCCATTTTCTTTCTTGATGCGGTTCTTCAGGAATTCATTGAAAAAACAGAAGGTAATCATTTCCTTGCCAGTGCTAACCGATTTGCCAAACGTCATCGTGCGCTTGGACTTGGGGTTTTAGGATGGCATTCGTACCTGCAAAAAAATATGATCCCTTTTGAAGGGATGCACGCAAAACAGCTGACAACGCAGATATTTAAATCTATTCAGGATAAATCAGAAAAGGCAACACAGGAGCTCGCCCTGATTTATGGAGAGCCTGAATTATTGAAAGGGTATGGTCGCCGGAACACGACTTTACTTGCTATTGCACCAACGACTTCTTCGTCCGCAATTCTGGGTCAGACCTCGCCTGGTATTGAGCCTTTCAGCAGCAATTATTATAAGGCCGGTCTTGCAAAAGGAAATTTTATGCGGAAGAATAAATACCTGAAAGCATTGCTGGAAGAGAAAGGTCTGGACAACGAAGAAACCTGGCGGACGATCATGCTAAACCATGGCAGTGTGCAGCATATGGCCGAATTGTCGGCCGAAGAAAAAGATGTCTTCAAAACATTCAAGGAAATCAGTCAGCTCGAAATTATACAGCAGGCATCCATCCGCCAGAAGTACGTAGATCAGTCGCAAAGCCTGAACCTTAACATACCGTCGAACCTGCCGGTGAAGGAAGTGAATAAACTGCTTATCGAGGCTTGGAAACTTGGGGTAAAAACGCTCTATTATCAGAGAAGTCAGAGCGTTTCAAAAGAACTGGTGACGAGTTTGGTTAGTTGCCAATCCTGCGAATCATAAGTCCTTCAAAGATTATAATTGGTCTCAGGTCCCGGGAATTCATTTCCGGGATTTTTTCATGCAGGAGGAATTTGGATCATTAAGTTTGGCGATGGCGGCAATATGCCTGGCTCAATTTTTTTATTATATGATGAAATTAACAAATACTTCATATGACAACTAAGGATCAAAATTCGATTGATGAAAATGAGAATTCCTCAACTGGAAACCAGGAAATAAAAGGCTCGAATACGGTAAAAGATCCTGATGAATGGACTACTGGTGATGAGCCAATGACTGGTGCACAGCATTCTTATCTTAAAACGCTCTCCGACGAAGCAGGCGAAGAGCTGGATGAAACCCTAAGCAAAGCAAATGCCTCGAAAAGGATTGAGGAATTGCAGCAGAAAACGGGAAGAGGACAAGAAAAATAAACAAAACGGACAGGCCGGAGCTTTGGAAATCATGCTCCGGCCTGACCATTTTATAGTTCAATACCTAGAATGTAGCTTTCATCAATATCCGCCTGAAAGGAATAAACACAGGCAACTTTGGAAAACTGCTTATCAGTCTCTGTTTAAACGCCTCAGTAAATCGCTGTTTATCTTCGTCTTCAAGCTTTGCCAGATAAGGCAGTAAGGCAGTACCGGATACCCAGTCGTACAATGCATCGGTATTCTCTAACACCAACGGATAAATTTTTTCGAATACAGTAATATCTGTTCCTCCGCAGTCAAACAGCAACTGGGCATAATCGTCAATATCCAGCACGTTGTCCGTCCGGTTCAGGTTTTTGAAAATTGGCTGGAAGTCAGCGCTCTCAGCTAGCTCTGCAAGCATGACGTTTGTTACATTATGTTGTTGTGCTGGCAATTGTATGGCCAGCTGGCCACCGGTTTTTACAGACGAAACAATCCGGGGCAACAGCGACCGATGATTTGCAACCCATTGAATTGCAGCATTGGAAAACACAAGATCCCATTGCATATCTCGTTCTAGCTGATCTTCTATAGACCGCTTTTCGAAATGAATGTCTTCATTTTGGAATTGCCTCGAATCGGCAAGCATTTCTTCTGATGAGTCCACTCCCAGGACCTTCGAATGCGGCAAAAGATCAGCAAGTTTTTTTGTTAATTCTCCTGTCCCACATCCCAGGTCAATGACGTGCAGCTCTTCTTTCAGTGTTATCAAAGCAGTCAGGTCAAAAAAAGGCAAAAACCTTTCAGCTTTAAATTTATTGTAGGTATTTGGATTCCATGCCATTTTCATCATTGCGTTAAAGACCCCTGGTGATCTCAGGCAATAAATGTTCCCGAAGCCCGGTACCATGACTTAGTTCAGGATTTTTTCGAAACAAACACTGTTATCGATTCCGACATACTGGCCATAATTCGGGATCACCTCATAGCCATTCTTTTTGTAAAATGCGATAGCTTCTGGTTGTCTCTTTCCTGTTTCGAGAACGCACCTGGTATAGGACAATTCTTTAGCCCAATGTTCGAGTTCAGCCAGGACCGAGGATGCGATTCCTTTCCCCCTGAACTCCGGAGCCGTATACATCCGTTTGACTTCCATGGTATCACCGTCAAATTCCTTCATAGCTCCGCATCCGGCCGGCAGCTTATTGTCATAGGTCACAATGGTATGTTTTATTTTGTCAACCTTGTTAAACCGGGCGTAAAAAAGATGGTCCTGACCATCCCGGATCGCCAGGTCGGCATCGAGTTTTCTGATCAGAAAAATGAAATCTTCATCGGCTGAATCTGTACGTTTCAATGTTGTCATTTTAAATCGTATGTATGTAGTTGCTTAGCGTCGGCTTGCAATTTAAACAAAGTAAGATTTCTGATTGTCTCAATGACGAAATTAAGCTTAAAACTACCTGCTAAACCCATTTTTCCACTTCTGAGCAATGGCCATGGCGGTTTCCAGCATGTAAGGTTCCCATAGTTCAACTTTCCATTCCGAATGTATAAGTGTTGTTTTGGCTAACAGGCAACGCGCGTCTTCCAGATTTTCGGCCGTTTCGAGTATCCGGGATAAAACCTGCTGTTGCTCATATAAAACAAGATTTTCCAATGGCTTTGTAACGAGCTTGTTCGTTTGGAACGGGAGGAATTCATTGTATGGTTTTGATAAAATGTCAGGTTTATGTGCCTGAATGACCGAATCCATTTTTAGAAAATCCTGTTGGAATGTCCTTTGGCTTTCCAGCGTATCCAGTGCGGTTCCCATCTGTTCGAGAACGACAAATTTCAGGTTGGGGCATGAGGGAAGGATATTTTTTAAAAGTTCAAAAACAGCTTCCGGAACGGCTTCATCGTGTGTGTCGCGACGAATCTTTTCCCCGTTCGAGGTCTCTCTGTCATCCCAGCTGCCACCAGAAATGTGGATTTCCCTCACTTTTTCGAGTGGATATAAAGAAATAATTTCGTCGAAGTGCATACCGAAATTATGAATCTGGCAATACAGGTTATGAAGATCCAGAATGATAAATCCGTTGATACTGTCTACGAGTTGTGAAAGAAAATCGCCGTGATTTTTAACTTCTTCGATGTTGTATGCAAAAGCGAGGTTTTCCAGTCCGACAGGGCATTGACAGGCGTCCTGAATTCTTCGAAGCCTGTCGATACCGATATCCAGAAATGTTTTTGTAAATGGAATTCCGATCGGTGCACCTTTATGAAAGTCTGAGCCCGTCATGAATCCGAAATGTTCGGTGATATGATTAAACTTAAAACGATGTGAAAATGAGGCTAGTTTTTTTAGCCAGGTATCTTGTTCCGGAAGCCATTTGCCGGAGAAAAGTGAAAAATATACGCCATGGCCGATCAGCCGGTCCTGCCTGCCGAATTCAAGGATCAGATCTGAGAACCAGCCAGGTATCTCTTCGTTATTAAAAAGAGCGTCAAAAGACCATTCGACCGCCTCCACCTTTTCCAGTTCAAAAAGAGGGAGGCAGGCCTGTAAAATGTTGGTATCCAGGTTGCAGGCAACCGACGACAGAATTTTTTGCATCTTTTAGTGCCTTGATCAGCCCATTCCGCAGGCAGGACATGGGTCTATTTTTCTGTTTTTAGCTGCTTTACCTTTTAACGGATTGATGCCATCATTGGAGCATGCGCTGATTGTCGTACTTACAACCACAGCAACCGCCACAGCAACCGCCACAGCCTGTAGAATGGTTTTGGAGATTTTCATACCACGTCCGGTTTAAATTGACATTGAAAAGAAACATTTGAAGATAAACTATACTTTATCTGTTTTTACCATGACCTATCATACTGTGAAATGGTTGTAATCATCTTTGATTTTCCTGAAAATAAAAAAAACCGGGCTGATCCAGCCCGGTCCGTGATTATCTTAATTTAAAACCTCCTGGTTAAACGTTTTCTCAAACTCTTTAATGGACTTTCTGAGATGTTTATCTGTTAAGCCACTATACTGAAACTGTAAAATCCTGGCCTGTTCTGCCGTTAATCTTTTAAGTTTCCAATATTTTGGGTGGCTTAATTGGATCGGAGGATGGAAGTCTTCATCTTTCGTGTCTTTAATCAAAACCTCGGTCTCGATTGTGACTTTGGAAAGATCTGCGGCTAACTTCCCTCTGGTAATCACTTTCGCCATACGCCCCATTTCAAGGACAAAAACTTTTTCATGTTTCATTATTTACTTCTTCAAATTACTTTCCGGACTGCAAAGATATTGATTGAAAAGTTTACTCGGCAGTACTTAATGAAAACTTAATGTTATTTGTCATTATTGAGATCGAAAGAATATTATTTGCTGAAATTGAAATCATCCGCTTCTGCGGCATAGTAAAGGATATGCGAAGCCACATTTTATCTTCATGTATTCTGTTTTGATTGAATCGTGTTCAGATGCGATCCGTCGCTGTAACTTTAATGTCTGACAGCGTTTTAGTGATTTGAAAAGCGATTTAAAACGATGCAAGCGGATGTTGAAAAAACGCGTATTCTCCCAGATTATGCAATGTCGCTCAGAAGATGCCAACCTTTAATTTGATTGTTCCTTTTGCGGACGACTGATGCTGGGGTAAATATGTGATATGAATTTTACTCTCATTGGGTTCTCCAAAAAAATCTCTTTTCAGGGTGCCGCTGATATCACCAGCCGGGAACTGGATTACCTCTGAATAAGTTTTCATGAACCTTGCAGCCGGTTGTTTGTCCTTCTCGTAAAAATCCAGCATAAGCTTGTAATCATCATTGGCATAACCTTCGACTTTTATGATCAGGGCGCTATTTCCTGATTTTTCCGGTTCCTGCCAAATGTTTTTTGAAGCGCCGATATGATGGATAAAATGCTCCTTGTACACAGGTGAAAAGAAATAGTAAGCGCCGCCGGAAATTAATAATATCAGAGAAGCTCCTGCGAGAAGCCATTCTCTCCTGCTAATCCACATCATCTGAGTGTATCGTTTCTTATTTCCGGCAAAGTTATTCATTCACAGTTTATAATCTTCCAGGTTAACAATTTGATAATCTGGGAGATCAGCACCGTGTTATTGACTGCATTATTTTTCAGGATATAGATCGCTGCCAAGATCACTCTGCCAAAATTGCTTTGTTTTGACTTGTATCGCTGAAAGCTTACCGTTTTTCTTGATACCAGTGTCCACTGCCCAGACGTTTGCTGCATGTATCGGTTCTGAATACCCAAATTTTAAGGTTGGCGTGTGACCAATGAAAATCTCATTGAAGAGACTTAATCTCATTGGGAAATGATCCGTTTGGAAATGGCCGGATCCCCTAAAGATCATGGCAGTCTCAAGAAGTGTCCGGTCATTAAATAGATATTCACCGTGCAATTCATTATCCGGCCCACGCTGTGAGGTAAAACCGGCGTGGACAAATAGATTCTGACCTTCGTCGACGTAAAAGTTTCGCAGATTCCGAAGGAAATCGAGGTGTTTTTCCTTGTCGGATTGGCTGTAATTTTCATAGCTCTTAAGTGTCGACCGGCCATCATTACCCAGCCAGACCGGATCAGCATAACCCTGTTCAAGCCACCGCTGAAGCCAGATGTCATGATTGCCTTTAAGAAAAATACAGGAAAAGCGGTCGTCAAGTTTCATTAAATAATCAATTACCTGCGCTGATTCCGGTAACCCGTCCACATAGTCGCCCAAAAATATGAGCCGGCTGTTCTCGTCTGGCTGGATAAGTTTTATGATTTGATCCAGCGCTTTCAAGGCGCCATGGATATCTCCAATTACATAACTTTTCGCGGTCATATTCCGGCTATTTAATGATTAAAAGTTGATCCGGACCTGCAATATTTGTACCAAATCCACCAACGGCCCGTCTTTCGGAATGATTATTACGATGTATTTAGCGGCAACACAAACCAGATGACTTGGAAGCGTGTTTTAAAATCGCGAATCACCGTGTATGTTTATGAATTGGAATGATACTTTACGTTAAGGCCGGGGTCAAATATGCTTTATGTAATAAGTGTCGCAAAATTATTCAAATCATACAAACAGATGATGACAAAACAGCTGAACGTTGGGATAGTCGGTTATAAATTTATGGGTCGGGCACATAGTAATGCCTGGTTAAAAGCACCTTTGTTTTTTGATCTTCCGGCGAAACCGGTTTTAAAAACGGCTTGTGGCAGACAAGAGAAATCGTTAAGGGAATTTGCACAAAAGTGGGGCTGGGAAAATACTGAAACCGACTGGAAAAAGTTAGTAAGCAGTCCTGATATTGATATCGTTGATATTGCGCTGCCTCAGAATCTTCACTATGAAATTGCCCTCGCGGCAGCAAAAGAGGGTAAACATATTTTTTGCGAAAAACCCCTTGCGATGAACAGGAAACAGGCCGAAGAAATGCTCCGCGTTTGTGAGGATAACAAAGTCAAACATTATCTCAACCACAATTACAGAAGAACACCTGCTATCTCATTTGCCAGAAAAATGATCGACGAGGGAAAGATCGGACGGATTTTCCACTGGCGCTGCGCATATCAGCAAGACTGGATCGTAGATCCCCAATTTCCGCTGACCTGGCAGCTAAGGAAAGAAACCGCTCAGGCTGGGCCGCAGTGGGATCTCAATTCACATGCCGTAGATCTGGCTCACTATCTGGTTGGCGATATTACCTCCGTATCCTGTCTGACCACCAACTTTATAAAAGAACGGCCGCTGGCTGACGAAACAACGTCAGGTAATCTGAGTGCCGCAACATTGGGTGATCAGAAAGGGGAGGTAACTGTTGAAGATGCAGCATTGATGATGGTCCGGTTCAGGAATGGTGCAGTCGGGTCGTTCGAAGCTACTCGATTTGCAACGGGTCGTAAGAATGGTTTGCGCTTTGAAATATACGGAAGCAAGGGAAGTATTCTTTTTGATATGGAAAGAATGAATGAGCTGCAGTATTATTCGCTTGCAGACCAGGAAGGAACGCAGGGTTTTCGCCTGATCCAGACGACCGAATCTTCACATCCTTATGCGGCTCACTGGTGGCCGGCAGGCCATATCATTGGTTATGAGCATGCATTTGTGCATGCCGCTGCTGACTTCGTGCAAGCGGTAGTGAACGATACGGATATAGAACCTAACTTTCAGGATGGCTTAAAGATCATTGAGGTCCTGGAAGCCGGGCTTGAATCGGCAGCTTTGAATGCTCAGGTTATCTTATAAAAAGGTGGCTTTTTGTAGGATATGAGCATTGAATACTGATCCTTCTGCTTAAAAACGGAAACCTGATTTTTGGTCGCAAACCGCCTGGCGGATGTCGTTTTTGAACAGTGATAAGTGTTTAGCTGTGCGTAATTTTGTATCAGATAATTAAATCATAATCTCAATATCCATGGAAACGGAAAGCACACCAACCATTACCGTACAAACTTTAATCAATGCTCCGACGAAAAAGGTATGGGAGTTTTGGACCGAGCCTCAGCATATTACCCAATGGACTTTCGCATCCGATGACTGGCATGCACCTTATGCTGAAAATGACCTTCGCATTGATGGAAAGTTTAAGACCACGATGGCTGCAAAGGATGGAAGCATGCGTTTTGATTTTGAAGGCGTTTATACCGATGTTCAGTCTTACAGGCAAATCGAGTACGTCCTGGGCGACGGCAGAAGAGTAAGCATTTCATTCGAAAGCGAAGGAAATGTTACCACCGTCATCGAAACGTTCGATCCCGAAAGCATGAATTCTGTTGAGCTGCAAAAGAATGGGTGGCAGTCCATTCTTGATAATTTTAAAAAGTACGTGGAATCAGCAGTTTAGTATTTATTCTGTTCAGTTTTGTTAAAGAGATTGTTGGCGGAGCCGGCGATCTCTTTTTTTTATATCAAGTTTAACATAGTCTCACCGGCGAGCAGACTTGCAGGGCTGAGCGGTTTCTTTCATTATTATCGGAAGATAACTTTAAACGAGCTTAACGTGTCAGCAAAAACTGCATCTTATCTTAGAACAACTCTCTTAACTTCGGTTTTTCTCCCGGAATCTTTGGTAGGAATTACATAAACATAGTAGGTTCCTCTTGGTAAAGTAGCTACATCAAATTGTGTTTTCTTGCTTGCAATGGCACTTGCTGTTGCTCCCGCATTAGAAATGGAACGAACAAGCGTGGACTTTTCATTGTAAAGCAGAATTTCTTTCGGTAACTCCGTTTCAGCTGTCTCGCTCTCAAAATCAACACTGATCACACTCGTAGCAGGGTTTGGATAGACAATTGCACCGGTGTTCGTACATTTCCAGCTGTACTCAATCTTAGCTGAAAGAGGGGTGGTACCACAGGCATTTGTTACATTGCCCTGGATAAAATGGCTGGTGCCGCACATCCCCCCGTTCAATTTTACTTCACTTTCCAGACCAGACTTGATAATCGTTCCATCCAGATACCAATTATAGGTAGAATTGAGTACTTCTGTCGTATTTACTGCGACAATTCCGTAAGTATCAACGTCGGTAATGGTTGTAGTAACATTTGGGAGACCCACGTAAACAATCTTCGAAAATGTTAACGGTTTACCACATACGTCAATCGTTGCAGTCAGTGTAGTTTCTCCCGAAACATTTCCCATTCTTTTTGCCAAACCTGTACCTGCGTTGATGGTTAGTATCGATTCATTACTGCTTGACCAGCTAGCGGGCACTCCCATCAGGTTCATTCTGTATGTAGTAGTGGCAGCGCATAATGTAGAATCTCCTAAAATTGCGAATGCATATTCTGAGGTTAACAAGGCCTTTCCGTTCGCAGCGATCCAGCTGTTGATTTCGCCCTGAGAAAAGTCAGAAAAAACCAGTGCTTTTTCAAGACCGCTGCACATTACAGTTTTCGATGTTGTACTGCAGCCTGATTTGGTGTCGGTTGGATGAGAGGCATTAAAGTTGTGACCAATTTCATGGGCAACGGTAAGAAATTCACTGGACGTGCCATAAGTCAATGAATAGGCCATATTTGGCGTCTTACCGATTACGCCTTTGTGAGCAATGCCTAATGTGAAGCCATCCAGGAACTTAGAAGTAAACAAATGCGCAACATCGCGCTTAACGCCGGTCATATTTTTGTTCCAGTAATTCGTAAACTCTGTCAGCAATTTGGAGGGGTCAGTAGCCGTATAAGGATCATTCGCAGTAGTGAAAACGTGCTGGTAGTTGACCATAATCCGGATATTGAAAGTACTCATATAGATACCGGCAACAATATTCATATCATTCAGAATGCGTGCATTGGTATTTTTGCCGTTGTTTTTAAAGTATTCATAATCAGCATCTGTGGCAACTTCAAGGATCCGGCATTCGGAATTGAAGGTCGAGGAAGTTCTGGCTGATGTTTCCGCTTTTGAAACCGCCTGACTGATCGGTTCATCAATGCCGCATTTTCCATCAATATGCCGGACGTCTGCAACATTGAAAACGACATAACGATTGTCGGCTTCCTGTGACTTCGTGATGTCAGACAATGGTTCAATGGCATAAAAGCCTTCTTTCCCATCACTTACTATCCCCTTGATCTGGTCGTTATCTATATAAAGACGAACAAATTGCGACGGATCGTTATTGACATAACCGGAGTACGTATTACAGACCGCTTTTGAGGTATCGATCATTTCGCCATCTGCACTGCTAATGACTGATTTATAATCTGCAGTCCTGATCTCAGTTTGCTGCAGGGTCAGGTCCAGGGTTAGATTACTTGATACAGCAAGCTTGATTTTAGACTGTAGAGGGTTTCTTTTAACAAAACTATTCAGCGTGGAAGGCTCTAACTTAATTACATTGAGCACCTTTATCAACCCGTCCAGTTTCTGTATTTCTAGATTAGTAAGTTTGGATGGCGTGTTAAGCTGAGGCACAATTTGGCCACAAACTACCTGCGAAAGCAAGCATAATACCAGCAAAAGATTTTTCATAAATTTGAGTAAAACTGATAGAGATAATAGGGGAATTCAGAATTCAATAACTGCCTGAAAATTTTTAAAATTGGGTTTACGTGGGCTGGGCTTTGACCGATTAAAGTACTTCTACAAAGAAGTTTGTTTTTTGAACTTTTAGGGGGTTTCGTCTGGCTTGAAACTAAGTAAAAGAAGAAATTCGGATTTCCAACTAAATATTTATACAATTTTCATTAAAATATATACAATACTACCGGCGTGTAGAATTTATTATTTAACGATATACAAGTGATTTAAGAACGGTTTGTAAACTAGTCGGTCGAAGTAAAATGAAGGTGTAACTTTCTGATTTGCAATGTCTAAAAGCCTATGATTTAATGATAGTGTCTTGAATTGCATGTAGCCGATATATTTAGAATGTAAATTAATATCGGTACCAACATTATTTGACAATACATAATTTTTAGCGACTTTTGAAATTACAGGATAAATACCATGTAGCAAGTGCTAAATTTAATTATTCCAAGAACTAGGTCAAACAGGAGCCCGCCTTGGTTAGCCATTAGGATATTATGAGAAGTGGCAATGCCGGACGTACTGTTTGCAGGAATTAGTTGATGCGGTGTTGCTATGCAGTGATAGGTTATGATAAACCCAGGTGAGATTTAAGAATGCTTTTCAGATCATCGAAATTATCCGGCTTTGTAATAAAAGCATGTGCTCCCAACTTTTTAGTTTCCAGAGCTGTCCCGGGGCTGGACGATGTGGAAAAAACGATTACAGGAATATCCCTCAAAAATTCATCCTTTTTAATCTGAATCAAAAAGTCCTGACCACTGACAATGGGCATATTCAGATCCAGGAAAATAATATCCGGCGTTATGGCTTTTGATGATAACTCAGAAAAAGCGTCAGCTGCTTTATCAAATGTGATGCACTTAATTGACGACGTAACAGATTGCAGAGCGGCCTGGAAAATTTCCAGATCGTCTTCATCATCGTCAATAAGTAAGATATTTTGATACAACATTTTCCAGATTATTTACGCCACTAATTTACAGGAAAGTTACAGTAAATCAAATAAGTGCTGCTTTGGGGGCGTGTGACACACCAGAGGCCACGACTCTCCGAATAAAAAAGTGAGACAAGTTGCCGGCATTTTTATGGATGAGGAAAGGAATGAAGCCCGATAACATTAATATCTAGTCTGTTTGTAAACTTTTTAAAGGGTTTTGCTTCGCTGCATTGACAGTTTGAATGCTAATTGTGAGGAAGGCGGTCAGGATAGCAAGACTTGCCGCAGCCGGAAAGATCCACCAGCTGATTTCAGCCTGGTATGCGAATTTTTGAAGCCAGTGTTTCATTCCAATCCATGCAACAGGAGATGCAAAAAGAAACGACAGCATCACCAGATTTAAGTAGTCTTTACACAAAAGCCTGACGATGTTCAAAGCCGATGCCCCAAGGACCTTACGAATACCAATTTCTTTTGTTCTTTGGATTGTGTGATAAGACGACAGGCCGAGTAAACCTAAACAGGAAATGAAAATTGACAGGATGGCAAAATGGAAAAATAGCTTTTCAAACTGCTCTTCGCTACGGTATTGGCGACTGAAGAATTCGTCCAGAAAGTAGTAGTTGAACGGGCGATCGGGCAGATAGGTTTTCCAGTTTTTTTCAATCGAAGTCAGTGTATGTTGTAAATTTTCCGCACTAACCTTTATAGAAATGAAAGGCGCTTCCGCAGGTTCGATGCGCATTGTCAACGGTTTTATAGCTTCGTGCAGGGATACAAAATGAAAATCTTTTATTACGCCTATGATTTTTCCTTCATGTCCCCATTGCTTGAATTTTTTTCCTACCGCTTCTGCCGGGCTTTCATAGCCAAATAATTTTGCGGCTGCTTCATTGATGATCATAGCACCGGAAGAATCAGTTCTCATGTCTTTTGAAAACTGTCTGCCAGCCATCATAGTAATTTTATACTGAGACAGAAAATCAAAATCCACCATGTAGAGTCCGAGATGAGCAACCTGGAGCGCGCCGCTTTTATTCTCAATTTCAGAATAGGCACCAGTATGATTTTCGCCAGGAATACTGGACGAGGAGCATACGGAAGCAACGCCGGATATTCGGGAAATGGATTCCCGAAAGGCGGTACTGTTTTTATTTACGTCTGTTCTCAAGATTAGTATCTGATCTTTATTAAAACCGAGATCGCGGCTGCGCATAAAAGTCATTTGTGCATAGACGACAAGGGTGGCAATAATAAGAAGTATAGAAACGGAAAATTGTATGATGACAAGTCCCTGTCTTAAAAACTTTGCCCGAAAACCTGTGGTAATTCGTCCTTTTAAAACTTTGACCGGTTGAAATGAGGAAAGCACAAAAGCAGGGTAGATCCCAGCTAATGCGCCTGTGGCAATAGATGTGACAAGCAAAGCTGTCAAAAGTGGAAGATTGCCGGTAATACTTTTGGTTACAATCTTTCCTGAAAGCTCATTAAAAGTAGGAATGAAGGCCTCGGATAAAATGACCGCAAATACAAACGAAATAAGGCTGATCACAACCGATTCGCAGATAAACTGAGCTGCCAGCATATTTTTTCCTGCTCCGAAAGTTTTTCGTATTCCAACTTCTTTTGCACGTTCTGCTGCCCTCGCGGTAGACAGATTGATAAAGTTGATACACGCAATCAGCAGGATGAAGATGGCTGCCGCGCCAAAAAAGGCGTTGTTCGTAGTGCTTCCCTTTTGCTGGTTGCCACGCGGAGAGTGAAGATAAATCTCTGGTAATGCTTCCAGTGACAATGTATATTGAACCTTTGCTTCGCGCAGCATTTTTCCGGCATAGGTTTCCAGAAAAGCCGGCAACTTTTTCTGAAATGATTCCGGCGATGTGCCGGCTTTCAATAAAAGGTATGTAACGGCTCCGAAGCCGCTCCAGTCATGATCAAGGTCTTTATTTAACTTGGTCGTAAAAGTGGACATTGAAATAAATAAGTCTCCTTTGATGTGGGAGTTTTCCGGAATGTCTTTCATAACCCCGGTTACCGTTGCACTTAGATTGTCACTTGAAAGTATAAGTGCCTGTCCGACAGGATTTGTATTTCCGAAATATTTCCTTGCTGTTTTTTCTGTCAATACAACACTTAACTGATCGCTCAGGACTGTTGCAGGTTTCCCCGTTATCAGTTGAAAATCGAAGACACTAAAAAGGGTGGAATCTGCGAAAACAGCTTTCTCATCATTAAAGACGACATCCCCTTTCCTGATATTAAGGTTCGCTGCATTTATCCTTGTAAATGCTTCAACTTCCGGGAAATTATTTTTTAATGCAGGTGCAGCGGACCAGGTACTGACATCTACTTTTAAGGTTTCTGATGGCGTCTTAATATCAGTAACCAGCCTGTAAATTCGATCTGCCTTCGAATGAAAACTATCATAGCTTGATTCAAATTGAACATAGATGGCAATGAGAAGACAGGAAGACAGACCTATAGAAAGCCCCAGGACGTTGATCAGCGAAAGAATCTTATGTTTCCATAGGTATCTGAAAGCAATTCTTATGTAATTTTTTACCATGGATAGCGAAGATGAATACAAGGAACCGGATGACAATCTTTCTGTAAAAGCCGCTTCTAACTGATTTATAACGCTCCGAAACTTAATATTTGTTTGGTTATCAATGTAATAGATGCTGGCTGTTCCTTCGTTCCCACTTGATGGCCATTGGCTAAGTTGGCGTCCGCTGTTTAAATAAATCGCTGAAACCCTATTTACATTAAAAGATATTTGGACGCCTGAGTCGGTTCCTTTTTGCCCATCGGGAAAGATAACCTGGTAAAGCGGAATTCTATCTTGAAGCTGGGGTTAGCTCAGTAAAAATATTTCCGACGATATTGATATAGTCTAGGTTGATAGAGTCACGTAATTTTTGAATTGAAGCATAGGCCTTGTCTTTGTTTCCGTTAATTTCTATATCCATATAACTTGCGGATATGAGACTGTCAGTGCCGATAAGTTGCCGTTGTAATGGACAATCGTATATCACGGGCCCAATTTCGGCGGCATCTTTCATTCATCCGGCAAGAAGAAAAACGGAAATAACAGTAGTCAAAAAGTAAGGCTTCATAGGCTAATAGTTTTTGGTTTAATATCAGTTACATGATGCCCGGTAAAGTGGTTGGAAAACGGACGTCATGTTCAGAATTTTTCTTCCAGATAGCCAGATATAGATCTTTTAAAACAATAAAAGTTAAGCAATGTCACATATATGAGAAATTTGTCATAACTTTGTTTAAGAAGTAGAAAATATGAAAGACACCAAACAAAAAATTATTGACGCAGCCATAACCATTTTCAATGAGGACTTCTCAGCCCCGTTGGAAGCGATAGCTGACAAAGCAGAGGTTACCAGGCGAACATTGCATCGGTATTTTTCTGATCGACAGGATCTTGTGGATGCCTGCCAGCATACGATGCAGGAAAGCTGTAGAACGGCAATGGAAGCAGTCTATGTCCGTTTTCAAGAGCCGGTTGAACGATTTGAAAACATGCTTTACGCTGCAATTGACTGTGGAGTCAAATTTTCATTCCTACATCGATTGCACAATAGTGATCAACACAATCATTCACAGAGCAACAAAGAATGTAAAAATTACGACCGTACTTTCAACAAATTTAAGAGCGTGCTTGAAGAGCTGAAAAGTGCGGGATTACTGAATAATGATCTGACAATTGAATGGATAGAAATGCTGATGACCGGAATTGTTACGGCAGCCATTAATTCGGAGCGGGCAGGTAATGTTGCGAAAATGAACATCAAAAAGTTTGCATGGCATTCGCTGAGTAAAGGAATATTGGCTTAAATTTTTTTGTATATCAATGTCTCAAATGTGGGAAAAAATATTAATTAATGTGACAACTTTACATTCATATGAACAACAATAATTTTGATGTGATCGTCGTAGGAGGAAGTTTTGCAGGGCTATCGGCTGGCATGGCTCTGGGGCGCGCGATGAGAAAAGTTTTGATTGTGGACGCAGGCAATCCCTGTAATAAGCAAACTCCACATTCTCATAATTTTTTAACTCAGGATGGAGAGACTCCGGCTGCGATTTCCGCACTGGCAAAGAAACAGGTGCTGGCATATGCTACCGTCCACTATGAGAATGATCTGGTTATTGAAATTGGGGGTCAAAACAGGGAGTTCACTGTTATTACAGCTCAGGGAAAGCGATATTCGACAGAAAAAATCCTTCTTGCGACAGGTGTAAAGGACATCATGCCTGAAATCCCGGGTTTTGCAGAATCATGGGGCATTTCGGTGATCCACTGCCCTTATTGCCATGGATATGAATATAGAAATCAGAACACCGGAATTTTGTTTAATCATGAGATGGCATTTGAATTCGTGAAACTTATTGACAACTGGACTCAGAAATTGACACTTTTCACAAACGGAAAAGCAGTTTTTGATAAAGAGGTTTTTAGCAACATCAAAAACCCGGATTTTTCCATTGATGAAAAGCAGATCAGGAGCCTCACCCATGAACGGGGTTACCTCAAAAGGGTAGTATTTGAAGACGGAAGTTCTCAGAACCTTGACGCTCTGTATGCTAAAATTCCCTTTGTGCAACATACTGACATCCCTGTTAAACTCGGTTGTGCTTTTGATGAAACGGGTTATGTCAAGGTCGATGAATTTAAGAAGACTTCTGTTCGGGGAATTTATGCGGCTGGTGACCTGACGACCCCGCTACGTTCTGTTGCAAACGCAACAGCGGCTGGAAATATGGCCGGCGTGTCTATTAATAAGGAAATGATCGATGATCAGTATTGATCCAAAGCTGTTTTACCTTTATCCTTCTAAGTTGCTCAACGAAAACTTAGAAGGATACATTATTTTAAGAATTTAAAAAATCGCGCCTGATTTTACTTACAAACTCAACTTCAACGCCGACCATACCAGCTATTTTTTTGTCACCAAACTGTGTTTCAGCGATCAGTGATTTCGTGAAAGCAACGTTTTTCTCAAACTCTTTTTGAGACATGCCCTCTTGTTTGGCCCGATCGAGCACAAATTCCCTTATTCCCATTGTCGTGTTGTTTTCGGTTAATTCTTCAATAACCTTTTCAAATTTAAGTTTATAATCACGGTTTTCAAAATGAATATATAGCTGTAAGAATAATAACAAACCGTCAATCTTTTTCTTTGGGATACGACGTCGGTATAAATTTCTGAGCAAGTTAAATTTCAAATGAAATAGCTGTTCATCACTGCGCTTTTTACTTTTTAAAGCGATAAGTACCGTGAGTATCGCAACGGCAAAAGGATTGGTATTTTCCTCAAGTTCTTTTTCATTCTGGTCCAGTACTTTGTATGTCTTAAAATTAAAGGCCAGCTGAGTACCCATAAATTCAGTCTCGTAACCGTTTATATGATATATTTTATTAGAATCTGTAAAAAGCACAATGGCCGTCACCGGCACATGGTATTTATCTAAAATACGGTAATAATATGTAAACATGCGAAGACCAAACTCCTTGTCTTTCTGTCCCTGAATTTCAATGTGAACCAGGAACCATTTTATATCACCCCTTTTGGTGAAGCATTTAACCAGTTTGTCGACGTGCTTTGGTGCATTATTTTTATCATGCGGAAAAAGGTCAGCCAGTTCTTTGTCCAGATAGGTGAATCCTTTTTTAAAGTCAAAAACGTCGTCTGCGTTTTGATAGAAAAACCGAAGAAAGTCGTCGAAGATGTTTTCAAGCAATCCTTTCCATAGTGCATCGTCCGTACGTCTGATTGATTTGTTCATAAAAAAAGAGAAGTCAACTGTTAAGGTTAACTTCTCTGAGACGTAATAATTTCGATTAGGTTTCGGCTTTTTATCCTATCACTTTTTTCAAATTCGTGTAACAGGTCTGGATCGTATCAAACGATGGTGCCAGATCATATTCTACAAAGAAATATTTCATACCTGAAATGTTTGCAGCATCAAATATCCGCTTAAATTCGACAACGCCAGTACCTACTTCCGTGATCGTCTGAAGGTCTTTCTTGATATCCTTAACATGCCATAACGGGAAGCGGCCAGGATGTTCTTTGAATAACGCGACAGGATCTTTTCCGGCTTTTGTCGCCCAGGCAAGGTCGAGTTCCATTTTTACCAGGTCCTTATCCGTTTGCGACAAAACAAGTTCGTAAGCTGTTTTTCCTCCTTCAACAGGATCAAATTCCGTAGCATGATTATGATATGCGAATTCGATACCCGCTTTTTTACTGGCTTCTCCTGTTTTTTGAAAGACCTCGATCGAGTTTTTTACTTCGTCCATGGTAGCCACCGGTGTACTCGCACAAACCAGGAAACTGAGCTGGGCCTCTGCCGCATCGTCGACCAGCTGCTGATAGTTATCACGAAGATTCATCATGGCAGGAATTGTAATCGGCTTGCCGTCAGAACCGACGGGCATTTTCCGACCAGGAGGCATCTTGAAAGGAGCTCCAAGTGCGTGGTGTGCACGCCACTTCAAGCCCAGATCTTCTACCAGTTTCTTAAACTCTTTTGGTTTGTATCCGTAATACCCGCCGCGCGTGCTGAATGCAGTTTCAATTTCTTTGTATCCGATCGAAGCAATTTTTTCAAGTGTCGCTTTGGGGTCATTGTTCATCTTCTCAAAAACAGTAAAGAGCTGTATCCCCACAGGCTTATCTGCTGCAAAAATGTCAGCTATTCCTGATGCTTTTGATAAATAGGGGAGAGCCAGACTTCCTGCTGCCAATACGCCTGCTTTTTTTAGAAAACCTCGTCTGTTATTGTGCATAAAAATAAATTTAATGAGTTAAAACTGCTTCTGACTATTGCTGGAACTTGATTTTTGAGAATGACATCAATGGCTGAATGGCTTTTGCATCTTCATTTTTAAACACAAAGTAAACATCGTGTTTTCCCTTTGTATCCTTCACTTTGATCTTTACAGGGGGGCGCGCGAAAGGATTCCGCTGTTTTACCGGTTCTCCCGGTTTCGCATTTTTCTTTTCACTTTCCATTTCGGCCATTACTTTCGCGATGTCAACTTCGGGAGCAATTTCGACTTTTTCGGTTCCCACAACTGGTCCGGTCGGGGAATCCAGCCTCACCTCGATCGTTCCACCAACACTTCCTTCCCTTCTCTGTGCGGTAGCGTCCAGTTCCAGCTTATCGATTCCGGAAAGATCGATGTTTTCCAAAGCAAGGTAACTATTATTGAAAGTGACCATACTAAAACCCAGCCCCGCTACACCCAGAGCCTTCAGCTCCGTTCCTTTAAAAATAGGTGCTTCAGCCGCATATACTTCAGGACTTCGAAGCACGATCATCTCCTCTGAGGTTTGGGCCGGGATAGTTTTTGCTCCGCTGACAGCCCGATCTGTAAAGGCGGCCCGGATCAAAACGGAGCCTTTCCCGTTATCTCCTTTTGGAATTTCCGGAGTATAATCACCTTTAACCGGCAGTGTGCTGAGTGTTTTGTCTGTACTGTTTAAAATGTATTTGACTATAACTTCCGCATCGGCAACCGGCAGGGCAGGATGGGCAGCCATGGCCACTTCGCCCCATACGCCTGAACCACCTTTCAATACCTTGTCCACAAGTTTTTCCAAAGCACCTGACTGTCCTTTGTATTTATTCGAAATGTCTGCGAAAGATGGGCCGACAGATTTGGTAGTTGGCTGGTGACAAACCTTACAGTCACTTTTGCTCATGAGCACCTGAGCTACGGCAAACTGCGTCGATGCATCTACACTGCGCTGGCTCTGAATTACTTCTGCATAATCAAAACCTTCTGAGGTGTAGTCGATACTGACCGCAACCTGATCCGGTTTGATCCTGCCGTCTGATAAACTTCCATCTTCTTTATCGCTGACATTTACTGCATAAGCGATTGGTTTGTTGGCAAAGAAAAATGTTTTATTTCCGGCAACATCGACCGAAACCTGTGGTGGTTCATTGCCTGCAACAATTTTCAAAGATTGTGTATTGCTTGCTCCTTTCGCATCCGTTACCGTGAGGCTGGCACTATAAACTCCGGATTTTGCAAACGACACGGTTGGGTTAGCAGTAGCAAAAGTTCTCGGAGCCACTCCGCCACCTGAAATTTTCCAGCTGTATTTCAATGCATCGCCGTCAAAATCTTTGGTTCCTTCAGACGACAATTTTGCTGAAAACGGAACAGTTCCACCTTTTTTATCCGTAGACACCTGGACGATCGGCTTGCGGTTTCCTCCGTTATATTCAATTCTTATTAACCGCGAATTATCGCTTTTTCTAAACCAGTTGCTGCCATATTCAAGAATATACAAATCGCCATCCGGACCAAACTTTATGTCAATCGGCTGAACAGGATGGTAACCTGGCAGAACACGCTCCATGGATTCGTAATCGCCATTTTCTTTCATAGATATCGCCATGATCCAGCCTCGTGAAAAATCAGCTGCGATCCATTTGTTTTCATAATAGGCTGGCCACGGACGTTTAGGGTTAACAAAGTCAGACTTGTGATAGATCGGCCCGCCTGTCGCACTTCTGGATCCTGAACCGACTAATGGAAATTTTTCAGAAACACCATAAGGATAGTAAATGAAATTCGGTGCCGTCGCCGGCAGCTCCCTCAGTCCGGTATTGTTAGGAGAAGTATTGATAAGGTTGTTCGGATCTTTTTTCTCCAAAGGCTTATTAGCCGCATAGTCATAAACAGGGAAAGCCTGATTGTCGGCCACAAACCACGGCCATCCAAAGTTCCCCGGTTTTCTTGCCTGATTCAATTCGTCATAACCTCTTGGCCCGATCTCCGAATCTTCGTTAGCATCCGGGCCGACTTCTCCCCAGTAGACATAACCAGTTTTGCTGTCAACCGCAATTCTCCATGGATTTCTATGCCCCATGGAATAAATCTCCGGACGGGTTTTGGCTGTTCCTTTTGGATAAAGATTACCTTCCGGAATGGTATAAGTGCCGTTTGCTTCTGGATGGATTCTAAGAATTTTACCCCTCAAATCATTTGTGTTTCCTGCATGGCCCTGATCATCCCAGCTACTTCTTCCGTCCCGTTCGTCCGTTTGTGCCGCTTTCTGGTTTCCTGTATTATTTCCAACGGTCAGATACAGATTTCCAGCCTTATCCCAGGTCATTCCGCCTCCGGTGTGGCAGCAAACTTCACGCTGTGTTTCGACTTCCAGCACAGTTTTCTTAGAACTTTCAACCAACTGATCTTCCTTGATTTCCCAACGGGTAAGGATGTGCTTCTTCTCTGTCGGGTGTGCATAGTACAGATAGATCCAGTGATTTTTTTCATAGTTCGGGTCCATCGTAAAGCCCATTAAACCTTCCTCCGCTTCTTTAACGACCCCATCCGCACCAGTATATTTGGTATTAACCGGGATCATCGCAATTAAGTCTGTCGATTTTGTCGCCGCATTATATTTTTTCAGCGCTCCTTTTCTTTCAATAATGTAGGCAGAGCCATCTTTCAAAACCTCAAACACCATAGGTTCGTCCAGGTTTTCAGCAACGACAACCGGTGTGAACCGGCTTTCATCAGGTTTTGGAGGACTGTCCTGAACAGTGAAAGAAGCCAGAAACGCTAGTCCGGCTACTTTTAAACCCTGCTTTGTAAAGCTAATAAATCGGGGTAACATCATGGATTGAACAATTAGATAGTAAGGTTAAAATTACACTCATGAAATATACTAATATTTTAAGAAAAATTGTTTAAATGCGAAGAGGTGCCGGATCATAGATCCGACACCCTTCTTTCCATCCATCAGTATTAAAATTCGAAAGCTACTGATAACCAGAAGCTTCTCGGAAGAAGCGCTCTTCCGGGCATCATGGTGCCTTTTTCAACCGCAGCAAAGTTGCGGAACTGGTCACCGCGTACATCACCCTCAGTCAGCACTCTTGCATTTAATAAATTATCTACCCAGAATCTTGCGCTCAGGTTTTTTGTGAAATTGTATCCCGCACCACCCTTCATCAGGGCATAGGCAGGTAACTTGTAACTATTGCTTGGCGCGGTAAATCGGGTTCCGATATAACTTCCCGCCAGGTAGATGTTGAACTTTTTATAGTCATAGGTCGCCGACAATTCTGTGTTCAGGACGGGAACACGTTCCGTTCTTTTGCCTGTAAAGCTGTATGTAGTATCTCCCAAAATGGCTACGATAGCTGAGTTCGTATTTGTGCTCGCTGCGTAATCGGTATATTTTGAGTCCTGCACAGTGCCCGTCAGGCGCAGGTTGAGAGATCTGGTAAGTTTATAGGACGCCTCAAATTCAGCACTGTAAGTCCTTGTTGAACCAAAGGCAAGCAATACCTGATTTCCTGACGAAACAGTAGGCACTGTAATGGAAAGTGATACATTTTTGATCGCTGAATAACTAGCGGAGGCGAAAAGTGAAAAGTCGTTTTTGGCGTACTTAAAGCCGAGCTCGCCAAGATAAACAGGACGTTTTTTGATTCGCTCAGGATTGTAGGCCGTTGCATTGTAGTCTGCTATATTCGGGGCGTTATAGGCTCTTGTCGCTCTTGCGAACAAGGCAGCTTCGTTGTTGATCTTATAGTTTAAACCAGCTGTTGCCGACCAGTTCGTAACATTTTCAGAATATTTGGTGTAATCCGCAATCACCAGTGTCGATGCTTTCGTGTAGTCGGGCGTACCATCAGCCTTGTAAGCATAAAAGGGGCGTTTACCATCCACGTTCTGGTTGTCAATACGAGCACCAAGGTCCAGTCTCCATTTCGCATTCAAAGTGATTTCGTCAGAACCATAAACTGACAAAGTTCTTGAATCACCGATCACAGTAGCGAGTGTCAATGGCGTAATTTGCGCTGCCGTTGGCGAAGTGATAAGTCTTCGTGGTTTTTCCCTGAATTCCTGAACGTATGAAAAGTTGTAGTTTGGTCCGTCATTGCGGTTATACTGATGAATTCCTGCTCCGGCTAAAAAACTATGATTTCCAAATGTCTTTTTCAGGTCCAGATAATTGATGATCTGGACATCTTCAAGCTGTTGGGTCACGCCGGTCACGTTTACAAGCCTGTCGCCAGACTTGAGCGGCGCTGCCGTGCCGTCGAGATAATAGTATTGAGTAGTACCATTGTAAGCAACATTACTTGCAGGTATACCTGCCGTAACATTCATATTCGTGTGCTGGTATCTGAAATTATTATTGATTTCCCAGCCCTGATCGGTTGTATAATTAAACTGAAATCCGCCTGCTCCCTGCCTGGTATGGATTCCGTCAGACATATCATAATTTCTAGTGATCCCGTCTGCACTTTTATAGCTGAACTTCGTATCAGTTGTCGCCAGAGACTGGTTTACCATATCAAACGAGCCAAATTTAGTTGGCTTCCCTGTGCCGTCATATGGATAAAAACTTGTTAACATCCACTGCACTTTATCATTCAGATATTTTCCGTAAACCCGGACAAATCCTTTCTGATTTTTAAAGTTGTAGGTCATGTTTCCTTTAAGCTGCCCGCCCTGGTTGGCCGTATATCCCGGAGGAACAATCCCTTTATCAGTGCGATAAAATCCGCCGATGTTGTAACGGATGTTGCTGTTCACTTTTCCTCCAACATTGCCGTCCAGCCGATATAATCCCTGTGATAAACCAGTTGTTGCTTTGAACTTACCATATGTTTTCTCTGCTCCGGTATAGCTCAGGTTATTGATCACCGCGCCAGGCGTATTCGTCATGACAATAGATGCATTTCCGCCTCTGACTGCTTCAATATTTTTTATGGTAAGATCTGTCTTATAGTACTGGTCGACAGACGGAAGTGAATTGTAGCCAGTAGGCAATACCGGCAATCCATCCTCCATAATGCCAAGGAATATATAGCCGCCTTGCTGAGGGAATCCACGAACCCAAACATTGCCCGGGCCGTCACCGCCTGTACTTTCTACCGTCAATCCCGGAATTGCTTTCAACAGGTCGGTACTGTTTAAAGGTGCGCGGGTCTGGATATCCTTATTGTTGATCGTCGTAATCGCTACGCTGCTTTCTATTTTCTTTTTAGGATTTCCGCCGGTCACAATCAGCTCCTGCAGCTGAAGAACGTCATCCTTCATCTCCACATCAATCTGAAGATCGCCGCCAATTACCTGAATTTCTTTTTTCACACTTGTAAAACCGATACTGCTGATTGTGAGTGTATAACTGCCTTCAGGAATATCCGAAAAGGAAAACAAACCGTTCACATCGGTTACTACGCCGTTGCTTTTATAGTTTAAAAGCACTGTAACGCCACCGAGTGTTTCACCCTTGCTGTCTTTAACTTTTCCCGATACTGAAAAGTTAGGCGCTTTACTTTTCACCGCTGGTACAGACTGCGCACCATCTTTGGATGAGCGGTTGATAATGATTAGGTTTTCTGTAACGCGGTAACTCAGGTCAAGCGGTTTTAACGTTTCATCAAGCACCTTGTACAGGGGCTGATCTTTCACATTTAAACTAATCCGGCGGTCGCCTCTGATTATTTTGGTACTGAAAACAAACTTTCCGCTGATCTGTTTTTCAATATTCTGCAGGACATTCTCAACTTCCTTGTTGCTCAGGTTTACGGTTATTTTCTTGCTTAATAATGTTTGGGCATCGCTTTCTGCCGCATTGGCAGAACCCAGGGCCCAGATAACAACAACAACCTGATAGAGCGAGATACGCATGGCTCTTAGAATAACTTGAAAATTAAACGCTTCTTTCATACATTTGAAATGTTTTATTGAGGTTAGATTTGGTAAAACGGTCCTCTGCATCCTTTTAGCGAAGGATGTCTTGTTGGTTCCGAAAGCAACTTGGGGGATTTGATGAGGGTCGGAGATGTTGGTAGCATTATCCGACTCTTTTTTTGACAATACTTCTTTTTTACATAACTGTTGACATTGGGTTAAAAGAATTTTTAAGCTTAATTTTTGCAACCTTTGCTATATACGACGATCTGCCCGTCCAGCGTTTCGTAACGCGCTTCGATTACTTCACAGATAATATCCAGCTTTTTGTATAAAGACTGATTTGTAAGCGAAGCCGTGATCGGACAACCGCGCAGGATGTCTTTGTCAAAAATAATGACAACCTGATATGCGCTTGCCAGATCCGCCAGAACTTCCGAGGCAGGTGTATTTACAAAATTAAAATGCGTAACATTTTCACCGGCAATGACCTGAGGCGTGTCACTTATTGTTTTAATCATACTGGTCGATTCCCTTTCATAAACGACTTTTTGATTGGCGGTCAGTACCATACCTTTTGACTGCAGCGCCATTTGGTTTCTAGCTTCGCCAAAGTCTTTTTCACGAAACACCGAAACTTTTCCTTCTCTTACTTCAACAGAAGTTTTTATGGCGGCATCTTGTGCTACAATGGTGAAAGTAGTTCCCAGGACTTTGGTGACCAGCTGGTTGGCAAAGACCAAAAACGGTCGTTTTGCATCTTTTGCTACATGAAACGAAGCTTCGCCTGAAAGATAAACCTCCCGCTTATCAGCCAGGAAACTTTCAGGGAAGCTGATTTTCGCATGCGGCGTTAACGTCACTTTGCTGCCGTCTGTAAGTGTGATTAATTTGCTGGAGCTACCATCGTTGATTTCTTCATGTAATGATTTACCAAAGGTAAGTCGTTCATAATCTGTCAGTGATGCGGCATAATGCTGACAAAGCCAGCCTAAGCCCACCATAAAAACAACTGTTGCAGCTGCCCAAAAGAAAGTATTTTTTCCAAAAATACGGCGAACAGGCAGAGGATTGGTCGCCTCAGAAGCCACGATGTTGATATGCTCGTTGCGTACTTTGCTGAGCAGCTCCTGGATCTCGAAATCGATCTCGCTGTCATCGATATGGGATTCATAATGAACATACACGCTTTCGAGCAATGTTTTGGCGCGCATGATATCCTGGGACTGCGAAGCGTGATGCTGCAAATAGGTCTCCCAAAAAGTTACGTCATCATTACGTCTGTAACGAACCCAGTTTTGGAACTGCGCATCCAGGACAAAATCTTCTAGGCTATATGCTTGGTATTGATTCATGTTATTTTTGGCTTCTACTTATACATAGGCAGCGTTTAACATGAAATAATCAAAATATTTCACTTTTTTTTGAAAAAAGAGAAAAACTGCATTTTTGCGAAGCTCTCTGTTACAACTTATCCTTTAATTCCTGGATCGTGCGGTACAAGAGATTTGCAACAGATTGTTTGGAAATGGACATAACCTGTGCGATGGATTCGTTATCCATATTTTCAAAAAAGCGCAGGTAAATAATTTCCTGCTGGCGTTTCGTCAACAACGTGATCTGCTGATTCAACATTTTCAGAATCGCTTCACTGGTTTCAATTTCTATTATTTGTTGTTCGATGGACGTTTCGCCGAGATGTTCTGCTTCGAAATTGAGCTCTTCATCGTCAGACTGCCATTGCTGTTTCTGGCTTTCACGGTGGATTTTGCGGCGGAGGGATTTGAGAAGGTAAAATTTTACAAAATTTGTATCACCGATCGTTTCACGTTTTGCCCACAATTCCAGAAATAAATCCTGGATACAATCTTTTACAAATTCCCGGTCTTTTGAAAATTTAGCGCCATAACTGAACAAGCTCCGGTAATACTGCCGCGCGATCTTGCCAAAAGCAATATCATTTCCCGCACGAAAAGCATTCCATAGCTCCGAATCGTCTGTATTTGGGTCAGTAGAGGTGGGCATTTAAAGTATTACAAACGATTCGGGTTAGATTCAGGAATACAATCCTACGATATTTCATATAAAACTACAATATTATTTTATCTTTTTCCGAAACTCAGAGTCATCGCCTGTTAAACAGCGCCGGATCTGCGTGCCGGAAAGGTTCCGTTTCAGGCTCCTCACCAGCCTGCGACACATAAATTCTTTTTCGAAAAAAGTTGTCGTGAATGTTTCTTGTCTATATTTGCGAAATCCGTTACAGATAAAAAGGCGGTCATATATTATCGTTTAAATTGAAAAGTACCAGAAAACAATGGGTGGCAATGAGTTTGCTGACGCTGATGCTTGTAAAAGCATGGGTGCTTCCGTTGCTGTATCTGGATTTTGAAATTCGCCGGGACTACATTATTGCCAATCTGTGTGTGAACCGCGACAAACCGATGATGCATTGCGATGGTAAATGTTACCTGGCCAAACGTATTGCGGATGCAAAGGAAAAAGATGCAAGACAAGCCGAAAATGATTATCTGTCGCATCTTATCTATCAGGTTATGGACATCAGAGAAGTGATTTATACAGCTTCTCCCGTTGCTTTTCAGATCCGCACTTCCATTGCTTACCACTATCGTTCTCCTTTTTCTGCCCGCAATCCCATTGCCGACATTTTTCATCCTCCTTTGGTTTAGGGAATCTCTTTTTTAGGTTTTACGCCAATGATCTGTCCCAAAGACAGATTATAACCATTTTTCCGTTCTTTCAGAAGGGGAAAAAAAATCGTTTGCCTTTCATTTTTTTGAGTTTTCCGTTTAAATCTTTTTTCATGAAAATTAGCTTTTCATTCGTCTGTCAATTATTTTTTTATGTCCTATTTTTTTCAGCATGCAGCCCGGATAACGCTGATCCTGAATTAAATCCAAATGAAAAGGGTGACCTGGTTTTTTATTTTGATAACACGGTTGGTAATGAACTTCTTGCCCTTAATAATACGACCTATACCAATTCAAGCGGTGAGCGTTTCAGGATTTCCAGCCTCAGTTATTATGTGTCTAATTTTAAACTTCAAAAAAAGGACGGTAGTGAATATACCATCCCCCAGGATTCCAGCTATTTTCTTATCAATGCTTCCGATAAAAATTCATTTGACGTAAGATTGGAAAATGTTCCGGTTGGAGATTATTCCGGCGTCACTTTCCTGCTCGGTGTTGACAGCGCCAGAACAGTTTCGTCTAAGGAAGATCGAAAGGGTGTTCTGGATGTTTCAGCCGGCCAGCCTGGTGCCGCAATGTATTCCAATGCCAATGATGGTTATACTTTTCTGAAATTGGAAGGTAGTTCCGCCTCGTCGGCAAGCGGTCAGATTGAGTATCAGGTGAAGGGTTTTGGAGGAGTATCGCTGAAAACAGTGAACAATCTTCAAAAAATCAAAATTCCATTTACAGGTACTGTGGCAACTGTGACTACTTCGAAGTCACCGGAAGCGCATTTACTGATTAATATTTTAAAGATATTTGATGGCGATAACAAAATCAGCATTGCTGGGCTTTCCCAGGCAACAACACCGCTTCTGACTGCGCCGATTGCGCGAAATTTTACAACGATGTTCACGCTGGACCATATCCACCCGACATCCGGTGTGCATTGATTATAACTGTGTAAAACATGAAATCAATGAAAGATAAGGTTGGAATAAAATTTTTGGCGCTGCCTGCACTGTTATTTCTTGCCGGTGCTTTTTGGCTTTGCCTGATGGTTGGTGCATGTAAGTCTAAAGATGACATGGAGCCCGAAAATGCTGTTCCCACGCCGCTTGTCTGGAAAAAACCGGTCCATTTTCCTGAACCGCTTTATGATATGGCGAAGAATCCGTTGACAGTTGAAGGGGTTGCACTGGGCAGGTTTTTGTTTTATGACGGTTTGCTATCCCGCACCAATGTCATCGGCTGCGGAACCTGCCACCAGCAGCAATCTGCGTTCACACACCACGGACATGAGTTGAGTCACGGTATTGATGACCAGCTTGGAAAACGTAATACGCCCCCGATCCAGAACATAGCCTGGAGCCCTCTTTTCTTTTGGGACGGAGGAGTGAGAGATTTGGATTTTGTTCCGTTCAACCCGATTGAAAACCCGGTTGAGATGGGGGAGACAGTTAATCATGTACTTGACAAACTAAGACTTACCCCTGACAAATCTGCGAAAATCTCGGTGGATTATCCAAAGATGTTTAAAGCTGCTTTTGGTACGCCGGAGATTACAACTGAACGGATGATGAAAGCGCTTTCCCAATTTATGACGACTATGATTTCGGCAGAATCCCGTTATGACAAGTTTGCTCTTGGCGATGTGATGGCACTTTCCTCAGAAGAAAAGGAAGGTTTGGTGCTTTTCCGGAAAAATTGCAGTTCCTGTCATGAAGGAGAGCTATTCACGAATTACAGCTTTCGGAATAACGGATTGGCGCCTTTGCAAAAGGAGGATACCGGACGTTTCGATGTAACCCGCAAGGAATCTGACCGGTTTACATTCAAAGTGCCAAGTTTGAGAAATGTCATTTTCACTGCGCCTTATATGCATGACGGACGTTACAAAACATTGGGTGAAGTGCTCGGGCATTATACAGATAAGGTAGTGCCCTCGCCGACACTGGACTCTGCCTTCATTCAGGCTGATGGCAAAACCGGCCTTAGGCTGTCTGACGGTGAAAAGGAAAGCATTATCACTTTTCTACGCACGCTTAGCGATGACGTTTTTATAAGAAATAACGCCTTTTCTGATCCAGGAATCGGTAACGCTTTTTAATATTTTTAACATGAAAATATTTCGATTTTTTCTCTTGATTTTACTTCTTCCGCTTAGCTCGCATGCCTGTGATATCTGTGGCTGTGCCAATAGCGGATCATACTTCGGACTTATGCCGCAGTCGAATAAGTCGGTTATCGGTATCCGATATAATTATTTAAATTTTACGACACATCCTGCAAGTCAGGTTTTACGCACCGAAGAGCAATTTAATGTAACCGAGCTTTACGCCAGGTTTTTCCCGATCAGGCGCGTGCAGGTCATGGCTTTTTTACCATACCGGATGGACCAGCAGGTGACGACCTCCGGCACCAAGAAACAGAATGGTTTAGGCGATATGACGATTCTTGCAAATTACAATATTCTTAATACGCTAATGGATAGCGAAAGCAGCTCCAGGTTCAGCCATACTTTACTGGTAGGCGGTGGAATCAAGTTGCCGACAGGTCGTTTTAAATACGACGAAAACGATGTATTACAGGTTGCCAATGCCAATTTCCAGCCTGGAACAGGAAGTACGGATTTCATCCTGAATACATTTTATACTGTAAATCTTGATCAGTGGGGCTTAGGCGTGAACGTGTCCAGAAAGTTTAATACGACAAATTCTCAGGATTACAAATTTGGGAATCAGCTTTTCGGTACCATCGATCTTTACCGTTCTTTCAAACTTGGGAAATTAACTTTGACGCCAACCGTAGGTTTGTATGCTGAGCAATCCGGAAGAGGGCGAAAGGAAAAAGTTCTCCTGGATGAAACCGGCGGGAAACAGCTGAACGGGACTGTTGGTATGAACCTGTTCACAAAGCGCTGGACCATTGGTGTCAATGGTCAGAAGCCGATCAGCCAGCGGAGTAACTCAGGACATGTGGTCGCGAAAGAAAGAATTCTGGTGCAGGTCGGATTCCTGTTTTAAATATGAAAAATTAATGCAGAGTTCCTTCTGTAATGTATATTGAAAGATTCCGTTTGGCCGTTTTTGAAAGTGACCGCCTATTCGAACCACCTGGATTAATGTCTTGATTTAGTCAAAAAATATGAAAACACTTATTTATTTATCCTCCATGCTGTTCGTCGGCGTATTTTTTCTGGTAGCTTGTAATAATGATGCAGAAGAAGTTCCGGTTGATCCTGGTCTGGTGGAAGGCACGGGCCGAATGCTTATTAAATTTGATAACATAGCAGGGGACCAGGATCTTGTGCTAGACAATAAATCTTACACAAACAGCTCTGACGAAGATCTGACGATATCAAAGTTTAACTATTTCGTCTCGAATTTCAGGCTGATTCGCGAAGACGGTAAGATTTATACCATACCTCAGGATTCCAGTTATTTTAGAATCGTCGAAGCGGACCCTAAGTCACAGACGATCGCATTAAACAGACTTCCCAAAGGGAACTACACCGGCATTGAATACATCATCGGTGTCGACAGCCTGCGAAGTGTTTCAGGAATTGAAAAAAGGGGCGGTGCTTTAGATCCTTCCGGTGATATGGCGGGTGACGGCATGTATTGGGCATGGACATCGGGTTACATTTTTGTAAAGCTTGAAGGTGTTTCATCAAAATCGGGCTCGTCCAACGGTAAATTTTACTACCATATCGGGTTCTATGGTGGATTTGAAAACAAGGACAAGACTATTAATAATATTAAAAATATTAAGCTTGATTTTGCCGGTGACAAAGCTGTTGTCCGGGGAGACAGCGTCCCGGAGGTTCGGCTGACTGCCGATGTGCTGAAAGTTTTTAACGGCCCAAATCCGGTCAGCATAGCGAAAAATCCAAGCATTATGTTTGATTTTACGCTATCATCAGGTGTTGCAAATAACTACAAATCCATGTTTGGCTTTGGCGAAATAAAACAGAATAGTCTGGCTAAATAATATTGTATGGATCGTGGATTTCGAGACGTTTTCAAAAAGGTAAGCCTGCTTCCGGCTATATTGATCTTGCTGTTGCAAGTCAGTATTTCATGCTCTTCCGGTTCAGGAGGAAATACCGAAGAACCAGTCCCGGATCCAGAGCCCACGGTTCCGACGCCATTGCAATGGAAAAAGCCCGCGCACTTTCCCGATCCCGTATACGATCTGAGTAAAAATTCGTTGACGGTTGAAGGTGTAATGCTGGGGAAATTTCTTTTTTATGACGGTATACTTTCCCGCACAAATGTCATTGGCTGCGGCACTTGTCATCAGCAATCATCGGCGTTTACACACCACGGGCACGAACTAAGTCACGGCGTGGATGATCAGCTGGGTGTACGTAATGCGCCGTCTGTACAGAACATGGCCTGGAATAAATCATTTTTTTGGGATGGCAATGTGCACGCCCTGGATTCCGTGCCGCTCAATCCAATTCTAAATAAGGTAGAGATGGACGAGACGATGGATAACATTCTGGTCAAACTCAGGGCCACACCCAACACAACTTCGAAGGTAGCGGTAGATTATCCCAAAATGTTCAAGGCAGCTTACGGAACAACGGAAATTAATTCAGAAAGGGTCAGAAAGGCGTTATCTCAGTTTATGGTAACCATGGTTTCGGCCAGTTCGAAATATGATTATTATGTGCTTGGTGATCAAGCTGCATTAACAACGGAGGAAAAAGCGGGGATGGCAATTTTTAAACAAAAATGCTCTTCCTGCCATGCCGGGGAATTATTTACGGATTTCAGTTACAGGAACAACGGATTGCCACCGATCAAAATTAACGATCAGGGGCGGTATTCTATTACTAAAAATGAAGCCGACCGCTATAAGTTTAAAGTGCCGGGTTTGAGAAATGTCGGGCTGACTGCGCCTTACATGCACGATGGCAGGTTTGTGACGTTGGAGCAGGTGCTGAATCATTACACCGACAACATGCAATCTTCGGTAACATTAGATGATATTTTCAAGTTGCCAACGGGGAAGGCGGGCATCAGTCTAACCGCTGCCGAAAAGCAGAACATCATCCTTTTCCTGAGAACTTTGAGCGACGACCAGTTTATCCGCAGTGCGGAATTAGCCGACCCTGGTGTCGGAAATGCTTTTTAATTGATTCTAATGCGTTCGTTTTTAGCATATATTTTGCTGTTTTCAATCCTGCTGCCGACGATTAGTCCGTGGGGAACGATCGCGTACTTTCATTTGAACCGTGAATATATTGCCAAGGTACTTTGTGAGAACCGGCAGCGTCCCGAGCTGAAATGCAACGGCCGGTGTTATCTCGCGAGACAGCTGAAACAACAGGAAGATAATAAGGATAAGGAAACTGCAAGCCGTGTTCTGAATCTTCCCGTCCTCCAGCTTTTTACCCAGGCGGTTGAATCCTTTAAGTTCAGTATTGATCATATGAATCTGATAGAAAAGGCTTGTTTTTTCTATCAGATAAGAATTTACGTTTCTCCCGAAACGCGTTTACTGAGGCCGCCACGGTTCTGAATATTACAGAAATCTTTTTGGGGTCCATCCTATCGTTTTTCTTTTCTAAAACGATAGGAGCAGGCATCTCTCGTCTGAACCAATTTTTCTTCTTACCCCCAAAGGGGTTTATGTAATCAGAATTCCTATGAAACCAAAATTCATACTGGCCTTTGCGGCTTTTATTCTCTTTTCTTGTGATCGCAATGACGAAGTATCCGAAATACAACCGGTTGTAAATTTGAAAACTTCGGTCACTTTTGATGCGCGTGTAGGCAGCGCCGACTTTGCCCTGAACAAAGATTTCACGATCGGCGCGCGAATCTATAGATTTTCAAAACTAAGATACTGGGTCAGCAACATCACCCTTGTAGATTCTAAAGGCTCTGAATATGTTATTCCGGATTCTTATTATCTAATGGAAGAAGTAGGTGATCTTAATCTTTCAGGTACAATTGCGGATAAGCTGACTTACCCGGCCCGAAAACGGGAAACAATTGACCTTGAAGATATCCCGGCGGGCGAATACAAGGGTATCCGATTTTCAGTCGGAGTTGATGCCAGGCATAACGATAATCTGAGTTTACAGTCTGGGGAGTTATCAATCGCTAATGGTATGAGCAACATTGCCTGGATGTGGCATACGAGTTATATTTTTTCTTCGGTAGCCGGCACGGTTAAGGAAGGAGCGACAAGCGCAGATTTCCTTGCCGAAACCGGATTGAACGCAAATTATAAAACAGTATCGATCGACTTTGCCGCTCCGGTAAATTTTGCCAGGACGAAAGGGCTTTTCGTGGATCTTGATCTGGCCAAAATCGTTGATGGAATTGACCTTATTAAGACGCCCAAAATCAACGCGGCACAGGCGACCATTATGTCAGCTTTGGCTACCAATTACGGGTCAAAGGCATTAACATTTGGCAGCGTTTCAAATTAACATCGACTTTTTTGAAGACAGATCTTCTTTATAGTTTCGTACTATGCCTGCTGCTGCCCTCCTGTGGCAAAAAAGAGCATTTGGAGCCTGAACCGCAGACGTATCAGTTTGCGGTTCCTGCCAACTTTCCTCAGATTCAGCCGGATAAAGACAATCCGACAACGAAAGAAGGGGTGGAATTAGGCAGACTGCTTTTTTATGATGTTCGGTTATCAGGAAACAACAAAGTTTCCTGTGCAAGCTGCCATGCGCAGAATTTTGCTTTTAGCGATCGAAAAGTTTTAAGTCATGCCGGTGTTTCACAAACCGGATTACACCGACATGCGCCTGCGCTTATCAATCTGGCCTGGGCAAATAATGGACTTTTCTGGGATGGCGGCGCCACTAATCTTGAATCACAGGCTTTCGGTCCGCTTACTGCTGTTGACGAAATGCACCAGGATTTGGCAGAACTTAACCATGAACTTAATGTTATACCTGACTATGTGAAGCGATTTGAGCTGGCTTTTAAAGGGCCGATCAGCTCCCGAAACATCGTCAGGGCGCTGGCTCAGTTTCAAAGAACATTGGTTTCTGCAAATTCCCGGTATGACAAGTATCAGAGAAATGAAGCCGGTGGAAATTTGTCTTCATTAGAACTGGAAGGTTATAAAATTGTTCGGGAGAAATGTCAGACTTGTCACGCCGGCGAGTTGTTTACCGACAACAACTTTCATAACAACGGTATTGATGCTGATTTCAGCAACGATCAATATGATGGTCTTTTTCAGGGGCGGTTCAGGATTAGCTACAACAAGGCTGACCTTGGAAGTTTCAAAACGCCTACGCTTCGAAATGTGTTGCTAACCGCTCCTTATATGCATGACGGGCGATTTGCCGTACTGGAGGATGTGATCGATCATTATGCCATGAGTATAAAGTGGTCGCCAACGCTCAGCAAACTAATCCCGGCAAAGGGTTTCCAATTCAGCTCAGATGAAAAGAGGGCGATCCTGGCATTTTTAAATACGCTCAGCGACGACTATTTCATTACAAATGAAGAATTCGGCCAGCCTGGTGCTGAATAAAAAATTACTCATTACAGATAACAGACAAAAGAAATTAAATTCGATAAATATGAAAAAGTACCTATTGGCAACGCTAATCATCACATGTTCATACGGATGCAACCGTAAGGATGACAAGAAAAATGAATATGAGGGACATGAGCACCATGATTCGGAAATTGCTGTCAGTGATCAAACCCGGCAAATGCTGGCCCTTCATGATAGTCTTATGCCACATATGCAGAAATTAATGGATTATAAAAAGCAGATCAGCATCGACCTTAAAAAAACCGATAGTCTGATTTCCATCCAAGCAAGTGCCGGTTTGAATGCGCGAAAAGAAGAAGCAGAGAAACTGCAAAGCGAGCTGGACAACGCAGACAAAGCGATGATGGGATGGATGCACGAATTCAAATTTGACACACTGAAAGCCCTGGCTAAACCAGAAGCAGAGGCTTACGTAGCTGACCAGAAAAAGAAGATTGAAAATGTGAAAGTTCTTATGAGTAAAAGTCTGGCGCATGCCAGCCAGTTTATAGATAAAATAAAAAAGTGATATGATAAAAAATTGGAATTGGCTTTTTATCGCCGCGTCGATGATAGCTATAAGTTGTGAGACTAAAAAACTACCTTATTTGGGAGAACCGGATGTTGTGAAAAAAATGGTGAATGGAAAAGAAACCGAGGAGACAATCTATCCGACGATACCTGATTTTTCTTTCACAAATCAGGACAACCAAACGGTTACACAGGCGGATTTTAACAATAAGGTTTATGTCGCTGATTTCTTTTTTGTTACCTGCCCAACCATCTGCCCCATTATGAAGAAGAATATGCTGACGGTATATCAGGAATTCAAAGATAATCCGGATGTTAAAATTCTTTCTCATACCATTGATCCTGAGCACGATAATCCGGACATATTAAAAAAATATGCAACCGACCTCGGCATTACTGGTTCCATGTGGCAATTCGTGACCGGGGATCGGGAAAAAATATACGACATCGGTCAGAAACATTATATGGTCAGCGCCATGGAAGATTCGAGCGAGGCAGGCGGATATATCCATAGTGGCGCCTTTGTTCTGATCGATAAAGACAGGCATATACGTGGGATGTATGACGGAACAACTGAGGAAGGCACGAATAAACTTAAGGAAGATTTGAAATCACTTCTGAAGGAATAAACCCGGGTGGCTGGTCAGCCGCTTTTTCAATCTATTTTTTAAGCATACCGAAATATTACAAATCCGAAAATTTTAATTTTTTTCTAATTTAGCGGCCGATTTGAACATTTTCAAGAACTATAACAAAACCAATGTTGTTGGCTAATGATGATGCGGTGGGAAACCGTAACATAAAAATAACAGCATCATTTTGTTAACACCGAATATTTCTACTATGATGTACGATATCTGTACGATAGGTCATATAACGCTGGATAAAGTAGTGACGACCAAGTCTGTTAAACACATGCCTGGCGGTACTTCGTTTTATTTTTCCAAAGCAATTCAACAATTTGATATCAATTATGTCCTGGTGACTGCATTGGCACAAGGTGAGATGAACGTGGTTGACGGGTTGCGCAATGAAGGCATCAGTATCCATGCTTTACCGAGTGAGCATTCAGTTTATTTTGAGAATATTTACAGTGAAAACCAGGATTACCGTGAGCAAAATGTGCTGCAGAAAGCGGCTCCTTTTGGCATTTCAGTAATGCCTGACGTAGATGCTAAAATCTATCACCTGGGGCCCCTGCTATCCGATGACATTTCTGTCGATCTTATTCGTTTTCTGTCATTGAAAGGGCTTGTATCTCTTGACGTTCAGGGACTTTTACGATCAGTTGTTGACAAAAAAGTGGTTTATCATGACTGGGCGGACAAGAAGGAAGCTCTGCAATATGTGTCTATTTTGAAGGCAAATGAGCATGAGATGGAAGTCGTAACGGGCTGGTCGGATGTGCAGCAAGGTGCCAGATATCTGGCGGATCTTGGAGTTCAGGAGGTGATCATCACGTTAGGGAGTCGCGGATCTTTGATTTTTAAAGATGGTATTTTCCACGAAATTCCTGCTTACAAACCATCTGCTATTGTCGATGCAACTGGTTGTGGCGACACATACATGGCGGGTTATCTGAGTAAAAAAATACAGGGTGGCGATATACAGGAGTCGGGTGAATATGGCGCGGCAATGGCTACACTGAAGATTGGATCGTCCGGGCCCTTCTCAGGTAATGCTGCTACGGTCGAGGAAATCCTTACCAATGGCATTGCTGAAAAATATAATGTCCTACAAGTTGGCCTGTAAGATCAAACTTTTATAAAAACAAAAAACCGGCCATCGCCGGTTTTTTGTTTTTAGGATTAATCTTCTAAAGCGATCTCATCGGTAACAGTGCTGAAAAGTCTTTCAGCCATTTTCTGATCATGACCGTAGATGTCTTTCCGGAAATTTAACTGTCCGTTTTGATCGACCCAAACCGTGAAATAGCCAATAAAAACCGGAATTTCAGATTTGCCACGCAGACGTACATATTTCTCTTTTCCAAGATTCATAGCGGTTGTAATTTTTTCTTCAGTCCAGGTACTGTCTTTTCTTAAAAGAAATTCGGCCAGTTTTTTAGGTTCGGAAAGGCGGATACAACCGTGACTGAATGCTCTGCTGGACTCTCCGAAAAGATTTTTTGACGGTGTGTCGTGCAGATAAATGTTGTAACTATTGGGGAAAAGAAATTTTACAAGGCCCAAAGAATTGCGGGGACCTGGTTTTTGGCGTACTGCATTTCCATTCCATTCCATATTATGCCTCGCCAGGTAATTCGGATTGCGTTTGATTCCCGGCAAAATTTCATTTTTCAAAATGCTCGGCGGGACATTCCAGTAGGGGCTGAATACAATCTGATTCAATGTCCCCGAAAATATTACCGTACTATGCGCCTCGGAGCCGACAACAACGTTCATGTTGAAAGCCAACGAACCGTCCTCGTATACGTGAAGTTTATATTCAGGAATGTTCACCAACAAATAATCGGTTTTTGGTGTGGCAGGTACCCACCGGATCCGTTCCATATTGATCAGGATCTGCTGAATCCGTTCCTGAACCGGAACATTTAGTTCCCTAAAAAACGAAGCACCGATCTGCCCGTCCTGTTTCAACCCAAATCGGGACTGGAAACGTTTTACAGCACGGGTCAATGTGGTATCCAGCAAGTCCGTGCTATCGGCTTCAGGTAAGTCACCCAGTGCGTAAAGACGGTTTTTTATCTCAGGGATGACATCATAACGATTCCCTTCTTTGAGTTTTTTATTACCCGCCGCCAACGAATCCCAGGTTTGTTCTTTACGGATCTTATAATAATTCAACAGGTTTTCTTTCAGCAAGTTATACTGTTTGTTGACAGGCTCGTAGGCTGACAGGTTCTGTGCTTTATTTTTTAAAAGCGAGTCAAGAAATGCTTCTGTGTTTATTTTTTTACGGGGAATAAACCAGTTCAGTTCCTGCGTGTTGATACGGTGATCACCGGTGTAAGCCCTGCTCGCATACCTGAAAAATTGTTCTGTCAGCAATAACTCGGTACTCAGGACCGCGGTATCCTTTGGATTAATCCTTTTGAGCAGTTTTAAAGAATCAATCTTTGAAATAAGTTGCGCATTATATAATGAACTGTCGCCGGAGTAATGAATGTAATCATTCTGTAAACCTAGAAAAGTCGGAACGAAATCGGCAAGACCATCAGGAAAAAACCAGGCAAACTGATAGTTACGATGGTTGTAAAAACTCTGTATCTGATTTGCGATACTGTCATTTTCCGTCGTCTGCACAAACTGATTCAATGCAGCGCTGTCGACAAACAGTTCAGTGAAAGAATTTTCTATGGTGATGGTCGTATCCCGGACAGCGATTTCGGGGAGCTTTTTCTCTTTTTTCGAACAGGAACCCAGTAAAGAACAAAACATCAATATAATCCAGGAATTCTTTTTAGCGTGTGCTGGGAGGTTTCTTAAAATCATCGTGTTTGTTTTTATGAATATGCCAATAAGGCGTTTTGAATAAGGCCTAAACTAATTAAATTTTGACAGATTCAGATAATTCTTTGCAGTTTCACCGTGGCAAAAAATGTTTTGGTATTACGGGTGACGACAATATCAAGTGCCTTTCCATCGCCTTTTTTCATCAACTGATAAACTTCATTGATGTTCATGTCCTTGACAGGCGTACCATCAATGAATAAGATCTGGTCACCCTTGACCAATCCGGCTTTTTGTCCGGGAGAGTTTTCGCCCACATGGTCAATAAAATATGCGTCCAGCTTCTCGCCTACAGCCAGTATGTCCAGTCCGCTCATGTTGTATTCGAAACCCTCTTTCAGCCGGCTCTTTATAGGTTTAAAAACGACATATTTTTCGGGATAATTGAATGTGATCTTGAACCTGCGAAGCATATCGCAGCCAATACTTCCCTGCCGGTTATTCCTGTCCAGAATTTTAGAACCGAATGCCAGACTGTCTGGAAATGATGTCAGGACATCGGTCAGTTCATTCGCCCCAAGTCTGATCTCGTCAATTCTTCCCAGACTTCCCTTCACAGCACCATTTAATCCCAGGCCCTCACGCGGCTCGATGACCGGTGTGGGCAGCGTGATCCGGTTTTGAGCGGTATGATCAATCAGCAATGCATTTCCCGCACCCGTGTCGATCATCAGGCGCAGACCCTGGAATTCTTTGCCTGAAATTTTGGCGTCTGTTGTGATATACGGTTTGGTATTTTCAACGAGAATAGGCATTTTATCCCCGTTTTTGGTGCTGTATTTATATTTTGAAGGCAGGCTCAGAACGATTTCTTTTCTCGAAAAATCAAGGGTAACAACAAAACTATTAAATATTTCGTAACCTATAATCCCATGAATTGGCATGCCTGCATATCCGGAAAGGCTCTTAATAGGTTCGTCCAGCACAAGCATATTGTGCTGATTGACCTGCATATGGTGCATCGATAAAGTATTCCCGATCGCAGAGTGACCACTGATCATTTCGCCATCGCCCAGGCCTTCAATCATCATCTTCCGTTTCAGATCCAGTCTGGATCTGTCCAGCGCCGTAGGATCGGTCACGATGGTATTGGCAACGCCCGTATCCAGAATGAAATTCAGCGTATCTGAACCATTGATTTGCAGCGGAAGAATGATCAGATTTGATCGGAATTTAAATGGAATGCGGTCGTATTTGCGATTTCCGGTCAGAAAAAAGCCGCTTGCTGTTTCCTTTTCGGGCTTTTTTTCAGTTGCTGCAAGACTGGCCAGAGATATACAAAATATGGGTAATACGAATATTAGCCATTTTATCTTTTTCATTTGGTTAAAGGACTAAGTTATTCCACTCTGAAGTAGTGATTTTTAATATTATTATTTTGCTAATTAAATGACTTAAAACATGAAATTTGGCTTGTAAATTTAGCAGGATATATTGAATAACCGCTTATATTATCTGATGACCGGTATATTTAACTTCTTGAACTGAAAATATATACAGTTGAATCGCGCAGTGTCGCCATGCCCAAAAACATAACCCTGGATAATACCGGCTTTCTGTTTTTGGAATGATAATTACGTAAGCATTCGAATGATGTTCAGGCCGGATTTACCTAAATAAAAAATATGAAGTTGTTCACAAACAAGATCGTCATGATAACCGGGGCCGGGAAGGGGATTGGCCGTAACATTGCCCTTGCTTATGCCCGGGAAGGTGCAAAATTATTTCTCATCGACCGCAGTGCTGATGACCTGAAAGAAAGTGAAAATAGCCTGCGCAACGTTGGCGGAGAAGTATTTTCCCATATTGTAGACCTGGCACGGCCAGATGAAATCACACAAGGGTTCGAGGAAGTAAAAAGATTGCTCGGACATCCGGATATCCTGATCAACAATGCAGGTTTGGGAAAAAGTAATTCTCCCTATGATCTCACAGTTGACGACTGGGATTATGTCTTAAATACCAATCTACGTGGTACTTTTATCTGCAGCAGGGAAGCCGCTAAATTAATGAAGGATAATGGTGGGGGCGCAATCATCAATATCTCGTCAACTAGAGCACTGATGTCTGAGCCGGACACAGAGGCTTATGCTGCCTCAAAAGGGGGAATTCTTGCATTGACACATGCACTTGCTATTTCTCTCGGGCCGGATAAAATTATGGTGAATGCAATTAGTCCTGGCTGGATCGAAACCGGCGATTACGAACAATTAAAAGCTGGTGATCATCAACAGCATCCGGCCGGAAGGGTTGGCAAGCCGGATGATATTTCAAGGGCATGTTTATTTTTAACAAATCCTGAAAATAATTTTATTACTGGCACGAATTTAGTTGTTGATGGTGGCATGACGCGGAAGATGATCTATGAAGAATAATATTATTCAATGCCGCAGACTTAAAGATTATTAAACACAACCCATAGTTTTAAAATATCGCTAAAATTAACAGGTTGATTAATAGCTTATTAGATAAAAAAAGAAAAACACGCAGGTTTCAAAATGAACCCGCGTGTCAAATTACACTTCATCAACAAACTAAAAACCAAATAAAACTACTACGAAAAAAATCGCTTGTCAAGTTTTTTTTGCTGTAGGAGGGGGATTCGAACCACCCACGGTGAGGTTAGCCGCGATACAAAATACTGTTGGTGGTCCACCCCAGTCGACTCTCGTCGGCATTATACCGTGTTTATCCCTGATTCACCACCCCCGAGACAGGAGGGCATGGCTGCCAATTTCATCACCCTACAATGTGATATTTTGCCTATTCCGAATTTTCCAATAAATTGTCTTTTCCTGAATGACACTGCAAAAGTAAGCAGTAAAAATTTATTTATAAAATATTTGCATAAAAAAATCGAAAAATTTACGATATTTTCATAAATTGCTCTTAATCATTGCAAAAAACTCAACATAAATCCCCTTTATGCAAAAATATTCAGATATAGATAGTACTGATTTGAGAATTTTATCACTGCTGATTGAGAATGCAGCGCTGCCATATACCGAGATCGGAAAACGGGTATTTGTCTCCGGCGGTACCGTTCATGTGCGGATGAAGAAAATGGAACAGCTTGGTATTGTCAAAGGCTCACAGCTCTTGATCGACCCGGCAAAACTAGGGTGGGACATCAGTGCCTTTCTCGGTGTTTATCTGGATAAAAGTTCGCTTTATGAACAGGTTGCTCAGGAACTTGAGCGCATCCCGGAAGTTGTTAATATCCACTACACCACCGGGATATACAGTATTTTCGTTAAAATTGTCTGCCGGGACACCGGCCACCTAAGAGAGATTCTGCACGATAAAATACAAAAAGTAAGCGGCATTCAACGAACCGAGACCTTTATTTCGTTAGAGGAACGTATTAATCGCTCTATTCCCTTAACAGACGATTAATAGTTATAAAAAAAAATTTGAGTTTTATGGTATATATAAAAAACTTATATATACCTTTGTAAGGTAAAAACTGACTTATGGATACGAACACAACAAGCAACGAATACGTACGTGGTACGCTAAAAACCATTGTCCTGAATTTGCTGGCAGAACAGAAACGTATGTATGGTTACGAGATAACGCAGGAGGTTAAAGAGCGGACAGGCGGAGCAATAGCATTAACTTTTGGTGCGCTATATCCTGTTTTGCATAAACTTGAGCAGGAGGGACTTCTAGTAACCGAATCTGTGGAGGTGGATGGCCGCTTGCGAAAATACTATTCTTTGACAACACCTGGCAGTGAGGCTGCAAGAGCGAAAACAGATGACCTCGAACGTTTTGTAGACGCGATCCGTTTACTGCTTGCCCCTAAAAATCTGGTGACAGACTAGGGCACAATTGGCTAAGTGTTTATGTTCAAATCCTGTAATACCTAATTTACTTTACAGATGAAACGCCTTCAAGAAAACCGGATAGAATTGCTAAGCAATTATTTGAGAAAAAGTGGGTTGAGTCCGGAACTGCTGCCGGAAATACTCGATCACCTGGCGTGCGAAGCGGAAGAAAGACTTTGGGACGGGGATTCGTTTGAGCGGGCTTTTGACAAAATCGTTGAAACGGCTGATTCGGAGACGCTCCATATACTGAGTGTTGAACATAATCATTTATTAGCCATGGAAAAAACATTAAATGACATCGTCTTCGAAGGGCGTAACAAATCTTATGGTGCATACCAGCTCCGAAAAGGTTACAATAACACCATGCAACGCTCGCTCCTGCTTGGAGTAACATTCTTTTTATTACTGATGCTTTTACCAAATCTCTATGCGAGACTGGTTCCCGAGCCAGAAAAAGATGATATCGGATTCGAGGTAAAACTGACTACGATTGACATTAAGCCTGATGTCACGCCACCACCGGTGGAGGTAGAGCTTCCGAAAGAAGCACCGCAACCGAATACGAGAAAGTTTGTTTCCTATGATGTTCTGCCTGACCATATGGTCGCAGAGGAGGTTACGCCTCCGACTGTGGAAGACCTGAAAACAGCAGTACCTGGTCGTGAAGACATAAATGGCAATTCCGATATCATTGAAATCGCTCCGCCGGCAGCGGAAGCACCTGCCGGAAAAGGCAGGAACGTGGAAGCGGAAATACCAAAAGAAGAAACGTTTATTGCTGTGGAGCAAGCGCCTGCATATGCAGGAGGAAATTCAGCCATGGCTGAATTTCTGAGAAAAAACCTGAAATATCCCGCACAGGCATCAAGAGCCAATATTCAGGGCAGAGTGTTTGTATCCTTTATTGTCGGTTCTGATGGGAAAATCGAAGATGTGAAAACGTTGAAAGGAATTGGATTTGGCTGTGATGAAGAAGCGGAACGGGTGATCAGGCTTATGCCTAACTGGAAAGCTGGTAGGCAGTCAGGCACTCCGGTACGCGTTCGTTTTAATCTCCCAATCGTATTTCAGCTGGATTAGTCTGTCGTGCAGACATGGTCGAAAGGTTGTATTTTTTTCGAAATCCCCGGTATTTCCGGGGATTTTTTGTTTTTTTGCAATAGAATAAATATACTACAACCCTTCTGGGTTTAACTAACACGAATTGTTTACCTATGCAGATAAACGTTAAGTAATGTACGCCATTGTTGATATTGAGACAACCGGAGGGGGAGGGAATGCACGTATTACTGAGATAGCTGTTTTTCGACACAATGGATACGAAGTGGTGGATTTTTTTCATTCCCTGATTAATCCGGAAACCTTTATTCCACCATTTATCACCCGGCTTACGGGCATCGATAACTTAATGGTGCAGGATGCTCCTACTTTTTCTGAAGTGCAGGATTCCGTCAGGAAACTGACGCTGGATGCCTGGTTCGTAGCTCATAATGCAAAATTTGATTATGGATTTTTAAAAAAGGAATTCGGTGCGCTGGATGAATATTTTCAGCGGGATCTGTTGTGCACTGTTCAGCTGAGCAGGAAGATTTTTCCAGGACTGAAATCGTATAGTCTCGGCAACCTGTGTGAAAGTCTGGAGATTTTGGTAGAAAACCGGCATCGCGCGCATGGAGATGCTGCGGCAACTGTAAAACTTTTTGAGCGGCTGATACAGAATGATCTCCAGAAGCTTATCCCGTTAGACTACGCAAACATTGTGTAAGCATGGCTCAGTTCTCGGTGGAATGATTTTTATAATATTTCAGGTTATATAAATTAACCTAAATTATCATACGCATGAAACCTTATATCAACTTCCTCATAGTCTTTTTCCTAATGATCGGTCTTACAAGTTGTGAACTTGCAGGAGGTATATTTAAAGGCGGCATGTGGGTAGGGGCAATACTTGTTATTGCTGTAATCGGATTAGTTATCTGGTTATTCACGAAGATGCTTGGTGGAAATAAAAGCTAACAAGGTGTAAAAAATAATTGCAAAAGCATTAAAGATAAATTTAGGATAGAGTTGGGCCATGAGGCAGCAGCTCTATCTTTTTTAATGTCCTGTGGCCAAGCTAATTACTTTTATTTGAAATAAAAGTACTTGAAAAAAATACGATCTGCTTGTTTATACCAATTCTCTCTTACATCTTTGCACTCCAATCAAGGGGGATTAGCTCATTTGGCTAGAGCGCTTCGCTGGCAGTGAAGAGGTGATCGGTTCGAATCCGATATTCTCCACAAACATACATTTTGAGTTAAAAAAGCTACCTTAAAGGGTGGCTTTTTTGTTGATAGTTCATAGTGGAATAACAAAATGTTTGAGATGCTGCTTTTAGACAGTACTTTTTCGGCAGCCTGGCCCAGTCCGTTTCCAAGGCGCGGTCTTTGGAAGCGATCGTAATCGCTGTTTTGGATTCAGGCGACAGTTTTTTCAGTCTATATTGTTGTAAAACAAAACCGCTGCAAGAATGAACTTGCAACGGCTTTTGATAACTATCTGACTTAAATGTAATAGATTTTTAATTTAGGCCTGTTTTGACATCTAAACCCACTGCCGCCTGCGGTGGCATCTCTCAATTTCTATCAAAGCTTAATCACTCTGCTGGTCTGCTTTTCCAAACCGGAAAGGATTTGGACCAGATAAGTTCCGCTCGGGAGCCTGGCCAGATTTTCAACTTTGATTTCCTTATCTTCGCTTAACCGGTATGACCTGCTCACGACAACATTTCCTTTCATATCTGTAATTTGCAGATTGACAGGTTCGTTTGACCGATAGGTGTCTGGAATTGATAACGATAGATTCTCGCTGAAAAACGTGGGGAAGATTGTAACGGCACTTAACGTGTCGATTTTTGATTTCACTGAAATAATTCTGCTGTATGCGAAACTCCCGTCATGGTCAATCATTTTTAACCTGAAATATGTGTTTCGATCGAGCGCGCCAGAATACTGGAAGTGATATTCCGTAGCTTTTTTTAGCTCACCCTGTGCTTTGATCTCTCCCAGTTTTATAAATGCTCTGCTGTCATAACTCTTTTCAATTTCGAAACGATCTGCATTCATTTCATTTGTGGTGACCCAGTTAATACTGACATTCGCTTCTTGCGAGGTAGCTGAAAAATCTACTAAAGTGACGGGAAGGGGGGGCGATCCCGGACAGATAGCGCTAAGCTGAGAAATGGCGTTATCCATTCCATTCTGACTCGATTCCTGTATAAACTGAATAGCCCTGATATCGGTGAGGTCTGCCGTGCCGGTCAGCACGCCCAGATTATAATTCAGGTTATTGATTTGTACCTGCGGGCCGGTAATGGTAACGGTAGCCGTGGATTTGCGACCCAAAGCATCCCAGGCATTTACTGTAAATCGGATATACCTGCCAGCTGAAATGTCGTCAATAGTTGCCAGAAACTGGATTGTTTTTGCGGTGAAGTCACCCAAAACCGGGCCGGTAAGATTTGGGTTGTCCGGATCTGTATTCGCGTCTGCACCATCATAAGTGATAGAAACAGTCGATACGTTTACGGCACCGGGAGAAAAATCAAATGAACCTGTTCCATAATAACCGGCCGCCGCCGCGGAGCCTCCAGCTACGGGAGAAAGTTTCTGCATCCAGATATCAGCAGATCCGGATATAGCTCCTGTAAGTCCGTTACACTCTACTTGTTTGACAGTATTTAACGGATCAGAATTGGTAAAGGTCAGATCACAGGACTGTCCGGAAAAGGTATCGATGCTGATGTTGTCACAGTTCGTTTGTGCCTGTATTTTTAAAAAAATAAATACAAAGGCAATCGTAAGATAAATGTTTCTCATCCTTAAAATGGTTTAATTTGAATACGTGATAGTTTGTGTTGACTGTTGATCTTAAATTTTAATGCGTATATGGTGTGAAACGGAGACAGCGAAAGTTTGGCACATATGCTGATTTGGCCTGGTACGGGTTAGCCCTGGCGGCGTTGTGCAGCCTCGTTAGTTCTGAATCGTGAGGCTGGTGCACGGGGGACGGTGACAATGCTTTTGACAATTAAAGGCATTTAAACAAAATGGATTTTATCAAATATTTACGGGTTTGATGAAGAGGTTTCATGCGTTTTTCTGCCATGGGCTTCTGCTGATGATACTGCGCTACCTGCTCCTTTTTTTAACATTTCCGATATGCTGTAACTCCAGCGCATCTTTCAGGTCTATCACATTGGTTATACTGAGTTTAGTGAACAGGCTTTTTTTAATCGTGCAGATCGTTGAAACCTGTCGCTGAAGTTTTTTAGAAATTTGAGAGATGGTAATTCCGGCAGCCAGGAAATTAGCAATTTCGAACTCTCTGTGCGTCAGATTTATGGCCTTCCTATCTTTTTTCTGGTAGATGCTTGTTATCCAATCGGTTACGAGCAGTTTCAGAACATCATGACCGATGAAATTCTGATCTTCATTGATGTGCTGGATACATTTCAACAGCTCACTGGTATCTGATCCTTTGCTCAAATAGCCATTGATACCGGATTTTAACAAGAGCAGAACCTTGAAAACAGCCGGGTTTTCATCATACATGATTATTTTCGCCGGCCTGTTCTTTTTCTTCAATTTTAAGATATACTCAAACTGCGCGCTTGGCAGTTCGGCAATATTACCGACAATGACTAATTCTGAATTTTCATTGCCGCTCTTCTCGAAGTGGTCAATACTATCGAACTCATGGATTGATACCTTGTTAAAATTATTTCCAAAAAAATCCGCCAACCCTGCGCGAAAAATGGGATGTTTATCAATTACTGTAATAGTTTTCATAATCAAAATGAACAACGTAATTTGGCGAAGCCAGCTGATCAGCCCTATGGCTTTTGTCATCTGTGTTTTTAGTGAATGAGTATACAAATGTCAGGCAATTATATCCTGCCGTCAATCGTATAAACAGCGTATTTTGCTACCGTGAATAAGATGAAATCTACTGTGATTGTAGTAGGCCAGGCCGGAGATTAGAAATCGTAAAATTTCGATGAATTAGTCATTACACGCTTTGTAGAATATTTCAAACGCGGTCGGAAATCTTATTTATTGTAACCTCGGTCTGTTATTGATTTTGCAATGAGTACTTCAGATCCATTACGTTGTTTATTTTCAATTTGGTAAAAAGCGTTTTCTTAATCCCACTGATGGTAGCAGGTTCACGATGTAATTTTGCAGAGATCTCTGTGATGGTATCACCCTGGATCAGGTGGTTTGCAACTTCGAATTCACGGTTTGTCAGGGCCGTTTTCTCATGAAGCGACGGTTCATTCACAGCGCATTGCCATTTAGGAATCAATATTTCGAGGATATCATTACTGATGTAATTCGTTCCCTTCTGAACATCCGATAGGCACTTCAGGAGTTCCCCCATGGCCGATCGCTTGGTGACATACCCGGATGCTCCTGATTTAAAATATTGGGTGACTTTAAACGGGTCGGCATTGTCCTCGTAAATAATTACATGCAGCTGTTGATTTATACTTTTCAATCCTCTGATGATCTTACACTGGTTGCTGGGAAGTTCGACGGTATTGCCGATAATTAACAAATCCGGCGTACTTGTCTTTGAACCACTCTCGAAGTGGTAAAAACTCTCAAACTCAAAGACGTCTGATTCATTAAAATTATTTTTAATGAAAATTGCCAAACCTGCCCGGACAATGGGATGCTTATCTATAACTGCGATCGTTCTCATTAACTGATTTGAAATAAACCCAGCCCAGGCACTTTGTGACTGACTTTATTCACATTAATTGTTTTTTTATAAATATATTTTATATTACAAATATCCGGGACTTGTGCCGCACGGACAATCATCAGAAATATGTATTTTGCTACGCCAAAAGTCTGAGAATCTACTACGTTTGGAGTATGGAGTTAGATGTTTCTTTCGTATACCTTTACTCAAAAGTTAATTTATATGTTAGTCGCTGCCGATATACCAAAAACCAATCTGATCGTCCTGGATGACCATGTTCTGGTAGCAGAAGGTTTCAAAGAGCTGCTTTTAAAAATAATGCCTCAGGGCTCAGGCGTTAGTATTTTTTCGTCCGTTGACAAGGCCAGAACTGCTTTGCAAAATGCTGATTACGGAATAATCATTACAGACCTGATCATCCCTGGCCAAAGTGTTCTGGATTTTATAAGTTATTCGAGAAAGACCTACAAAGAAATAGTCATTCTTGTGCTGAGCAGTGTGATTGACACTACCAGCATAAAGTCCTGTCTGGCAGCCGGTGCTAACGGCTATTTGAGCAAAGCATCGAATATCGAAGAAATCAGGCTTGCTCTTGAGTATACGCATAAGGGCCGGAAGTTTGTCAGCAGTGATCTGAGTGGCAGACTGGCAGAAAGTTTATTATTTAATGAAAGCAGCATACTTACCAACAAGGAACTTGAAATCATTCGTTTGATTGCGGACGGCCACAGGACAAAAAGTATTGCAGAATTGCTTTTTGTCAGCCCTGTTACGATCATGACCCATAAAAGAAATATTATGCGGAAGCTGGACCTTCATTCGGTAACCGAACTGGTTAAATACGTATATGAAAATAATCTTACCTGAAAACTGATATTGTCAGCTCAATCGCCTTCACAGAAGCCGCTCACCAATTGTTGAAATAGATGGAAAAACCTTTACCTATTGCCCTTTATAAGGTTTGTTTAAGAACACGATTGGCATGCAGCACAGGAAAATATTTATTCCTGGCGTTTGTTATCTTAAGTTCGCTGACCTGCCCGGCACAGAACGACTTCCCAGGTGCACAGGACTGGCAGGATATATCTGCACAGCATGAGTCAGGTTTCTTGAGCGATACTTTATACCTGAACAAAGCCCAGGAACTGACAGAGAGATCTTTTAAAGACCCTGCGCTAAAAGACCATTTGGGGCTTTACCGTAAAATAGCATGGAAGGAGCTGGATTACCAGCGTTTCAGAGTGAGGTATTATGCATTTCTCGCCAATCATTCCAGTCAGCTTCATCAGGAAGGATTTGCTATCTATTATCTAGAAAAAATGGAAGGTGAGCTCAAGAAAATCAAACCTTATTATAATTCGCTGAATCAGCCCAGGTTGCTGCTGAGCATATATGGAGGAAACGAACGTGCCAATGAGGGCAGACGAATGACCATCATTGATGGAGCAATGCCTTTCCTGAAATCATTACCAACTACACTTTCAAAACAGCAAGTTCCTGTAAACACTTACTTAAATGCATTTACCATTCTAAAACATGCCTCTCAACTTTATCTGCTGAGAAAAGATACGGCCAGGGTGTTTGAAGTCTTGCATTTGTCACGAAGTATCTGGCGGAATATCGAAAACAAGAAAGGCCTTGATAAAGCTAAGCTCGCACAATGCCATTATGCCCTGTATCTGACAGAATGTGCCGGGTCAAAGATTCTGGGAGCATTTGAAAAGGAAAGAACCATCTTAAACACTGCTTATCACAACCTTGATTCAGACAGCAGCCGGATAGCTCCTTTATTCAAAAAGCCGCTTGAACGAACCATTTTAGGAAGACTGATCGATTACCACATTGACCAGAGAAATCTGGACAGTGCAAATTATTATTTTAGAGAACTTAAAAGCAAAATAACTTCGCAGAAAAAAAGCGATACCGGGGATGGCACGAAGGTTCTGATCTATTCCGGGAAGATTAATGCTTTGAATAATCATTATAAACAAGCCTGTCAGGACCTGGTGCAGGCATATGAGTTAAATGATTCTATCATTTCAATAAAAATGGCAGACATCCATAACAACATGTACGCCAGCCTGATCGCCGAGCAGACCAATGAAGCTCTGCTTGTCGCTGAAAAAGAGAAGGGAATCAGAAATATGTATATTTTCGTCATTGTCGTTACCCTGATTGTCGCCGTCGTTCTGTTTATGCGAAAACTGCGTTTAACCGGGGCAAATGCGCGCAGGCAACTTTCAGATCTGAACAAAGTAACACAGATACAGATAGCGGAACTAGAAGCCAATGCTTCTTTGGTGCAGAAAAAAATGGGCATGGAGCTTCATGATGGTGTTGCAGGAAGATTGGTGAATGTCTTCAATTTTGTTGAGATCCATGCCTCAGATGAAAGGGACCCGGAAAAAAGGGCGCTTCTGACAACCATCGGCGAGATGGTGAAAGATGCCTATATCAACACCCGTTCTAAAAGTCATGAGTGGTATTATACCGGGCAACAGGAGGAACAAAATGTTTTCTCACAGCGTGTCTTCAAAATTGTCGACCAGGCACTTCCGGACCGGACCTACAAAAAACAAATTGAGATCGATGATCAGTCATTGGTACGCGTGTCGTCAGAAATGCGGATCAACCTGCTTAGAATTATTCAGGAAGTGGTGGCCAATATTCTGAAACATGCGAAAGCAAGCAGTATCAGTTTATTTTTATATGAGGAGGATGGTTCAGTTGCCATGCAGATAACAGACAATGGTAAAGGATTTGATACTAAATCCAGATCAAAAGGATTCGGGCTTGAATCGCTCCGGAGCCGGATGAACGAGATGAAGGGATCGATGATCATCACATCTTCGAAAAACGGGACTGAGCTTTTGTTCACTATTCCGTTCAACTCATAGCGGTGACATGCAGGGAATAACTCAGAAAAGGATGTTGTATCGAGGTTAGTTCAAGTAAAAATTCCGATAATCTGAGAATTGCATACCAACATTTAAAAACAAAAAACCCACCATGCCGGAACATAACATGGTGGGTTTTCCGAATGGTCACTACAAGGTGGCCATATCAATCACAAACCGGTAACGGACATCGCCTTTTTCCATACGCTCATAAGCTGTCTGGATATCCTTTATATCAATAAGTTCAATGTCTGACACAATGTTGTGTTCGGCACAGAAATCAAGCATTTCCTGCGTTTCGGCGATACCGCCTATGCCTGAACCACCAATACTTTTCCTTCCGCCAAGTAAGCTGAACGCTGCTATTTCTGCCGGTTTTGGAGGAACACCTACGCAGATCAGAGTGCCGTCTGTCCGCAGCAACGACAGGTACATGTTAAAATCATGTTCAGCGGAAACGGTATCAAGAATGAAGTCAAATGTTCCCATTGCCGCCTTTACCTGAGCTTCGTCACTCGTGACAACGAAATGATGTGCGCCAAGCCTTTTGGCATCTTCCTCTTTTTTAGGCGATGTGCTCAACACGGTTACTTCTGCACCGAAAGCGACACCAAATTTAACACCCATATGCCCCAGACCGCCCAGACCTAACACAGCAAGTTTATGCCCTTTTCCAACTTTCCAGTGTCTTAGCGGAGAATACGTCGTGATACCAGCGCACAGCAAAGGTGCGACCGCTGCCATATCCAGTTTTTCAGATACATGCAGTACAAATTCCTCACGAACTACAATCGTATTGGAATATCCTCCATAGGTAGGCGTTTTACCATCACGTTCAAGGCCGTTGTAAGTTTGCGTATTGCCTTCCAGACAATATTGTTCAAGATCTCTTTTGCAATTTTCACACTCCTGGCATGAATCAACCATACAGCCTGTTCCGGCGAGGTCGCCCACCTTAAATTTTTTCACATGATCACCTACCTTGACCACACGGCCAACAATTTCATGTCCGGGTACCATCGGGAATATTCCTGGAAACCAGTCATTATTTACCTGGTGCAAATCTGAGTGGCAAACGCCGCAATATAAAATATCAAACTGAACGTCATGCGGGCCGACTTCCCGGCGTTCAAAGGTCCAGGGCGCTAAATCTTCCTTAGGGTTTTGCGCAGCATATGCTTTCGTTTCTATCATTTTTATTAGTCTGTTTAAAAAAATAAAGGTAACAAGATGTTTAAGGTTAGAATTGCGAGAATCAAACAATTGACAGGAACACAATAAAATATTATTTCTCAGGCGAACCACAGCGTGATGATAGGTGCTGTCAATATCAGAATTAGTAAAGCGGATCATGCAAACAGGCTTTTAAACAAAAAATATCACTTAACAGCCGGTTCATGTCCCGGCTTTTGCGGACATTTCCTGCAACTGGTTTTAATACCCTCCGGGAGCAAAATCTTATCATTAACAAATCATCCTTCTCAGTCAGCTTATTGTAACGATTCGTTAACGTCTACTTAATAAGCACTTTTTATCAGCACATTACCTTTGATGGCTTCATAGAACTGTGATTTAACGGCTTTGCATCCACCGTTAAACGCGATAACCACTAACAACTTATGAAAAAACAACTACTGCCGGCATTTTTTGCCTTGCTGCTGGGCATCTGTTTGCCTTTTGCATCGACAGCACAGCTGATCAACATTTCCGGTAAGGTTACCGCTCAAAATGGTGACCCCTTACCTGGTGTGAATGTTTTATTAAAGGGAACCAGTACCGGAACCACAACAAATGCCCAGGGCGACTATACGCTGTCTGTTTCTTCACAGGGATCAGTTCTGATATTTTCTGCAATAGGCTTGCTGTCTCAGGAAAAACAAATCTCAAAACAGAGCGTGGTTGACATAGTCATGCTGGAAGATACGAAGATCCTTAATGAAGTTGTCGTCACTGCGCTGGGTATTAAAAGAGAAGAAAAATCGCTCGGTTTTGCTGCGCAGACGATCAATGAAAATGCAGTGAAAGATGCTAAGTCTAACAACTGGGTAAATACACTTTCCGGAAAAGTAGCCGGGCTCAACATACAGGGAGCCGGTGCGGGGCCGATGGGATCTGCACGGATCACGCTCCGAGGTGAGTCGTCCCTGAACCTTGACAATAACCAGGCTTTGATCGTTGTAGATGGGGTTCCGGTCAGCAGCAGAATTACAGGAACGGGATTTAATTCTCATCTTTCTGCCGACAGTCCTGTTGATTACGGATCCAGTTTGTCGGATATCAACCCGGATGATATTGAGAAGGTCACCGTTTTGAAGGGTCCCGGCGCAACGGCACTTTACGGAAGCCGAGCTGCCGGCGGAGCGATAATCATCACGACAAAATCAGGCGTACGCAAGGATAAGGGGATCGGCGTGACGTTCAATTCCAATTTTAGTTTTGAGCAGATCAACCGGTACCCTGACTACCAGTTTGAATATGGCGAAGGACGCACGAGCAATTATTTTTCATATCTGGATAGTCAGGATGGCCCTAACACGGCTACGACGGTTGGCGCCGGAAGAGCCTGGGGACCAAAGTTTGACGGGCAGTCTTATTTTCAGTATAATCCTGATGCGGCCGACGGCAAGCCTACGGTCAGAACGCCCTGGGTTGCGAACAAAGATTATATTTCCGGATTTTTTCAAACCGGGACCACTTTTTCAAATAGTATTTCGCTGGAAGGCGGCAGCGAGAAGGGATCAGCCCGGATGTCTCTTACCCATCTCAAAAATAAATGGATCATACCGAATACAGGGTTTGAGCGTCTCAATGTTGCCCTTTCCGTTAGCCAGAAAGTGTCTGATCGCCTGAAGATCAACGGAAAGGTCAATTATTCAAACAAGAAAAGTGATAACCTTCCTATGGCTGGTTACAACAATCAATCTCTGATGTACTTTTTGATCCTGGGTACGGCACCAAACATTAAACCCGAATGGTTCAAACCTTATTGGGTACCGGGAAAGGAGAATATCCAGCAAAGAAATCCTTTCAACCCGACACCGGATAATCCATACCTGGGTATGTATGAAATGCTCAATAAAATGAACAAACACGGAGTAATCGGAAACATTTCTGCTGCCTATCAGATTTCTGATAAGCTGGATTTTCTGGTCAGGACAGGGCTCGATATGGCATATGAGTTTCGTTCTCAACAGCGGCCGTTCAGCATGACACGTTATCCAAGAGGGATGTACCGTGAGCAAAACGTGTTTAACTACGAATCAAATACAGATTTTCTGGTAACGTATAAAGACAAAATTGCCGGTATGATCGATGTGTCGGCATCTGCCGGTGCCAATGCTATGCGCCAGTCTTATGATTTTGCCGGGTTATATGCAGATCAGCTTGCGCAGCCAGGAATTTATCAGATATCCAATAGTCTGGATCAGGCGGTTGCAGATCCTTTGAAAACTAAAAAAGCGATCAACAGTATCTACGCCGCTACGCAATTTTCCTACGATGAAAAAATATTTCTCGACGTGACTGGCCGTAACGACTGGTCAAGTACCCTGCCTTATGGCAACAATTCGTTCTTTTATCCATCAGTTAGTTCAAGTTTTCTTTTAAATGAGATCTTCACACTTCCCAGTGCCGTGTCGTTTGCAAAGGTGCGCGCTTCCTGGGCACAGGTTGGAAATGATACAAGGCCTTATCAGACGGCAAGATATTATGACAGGGTATATGGCAACAGTTTCACAAATTCATCGACGCTCTTCAACGCCGATCTGAAACCTGAGATAACGGCGAGTTATGAACTTGGTCTGGATGTACGCCTTTTCAAAAACCTGCTGGGTCTGGATGTTGCTTATTATAACAACAACAGCCGTAATCAGATCCTTGCGATTCCGCTGGATCCGGTCTCAGGTTATGCGAATGCGCTTATCAATGCAGGATTGATCAACAGCAGAGGTGTAGAGGTTAAACTGACCGCCAAGCCGGTCACGAAAAAGAATTTCAGCTGGAATACGACCGTTCTTTGGTCGCGCAACAGAAGTTATGTACGTGAACTTGCCTCAGGAATTACGAACCAGGTCATTTATGCACATGACGCCAATGTTTCTGTTGAAGCCAGAGTAGGCGGGTTGATGGGCGATATGTATGGCCGTGGATTTCAGCGTGCACCGGACGGACAAATTATCTATTCCTCGGTCGGTCTCCCGGCAACGTTAGATCCGGTAACCAAAAAATGGGGTAATGCATTTGCAGATTGGAAAGCCAGCTTATCAAATGAATTTACAATCAAAAATGTGCGCATAAGTATTCTTCTGGACGGCCAGAAGGGTGGAAGCATGTTCTCGCAGACAAACCATAAAAATAATACCCTTGGAAAAACAAAGGTTACGCTCCCTGGCCGGGATGGTGGGATCGTTGGGCAGGGCGTGGTAAAGCAGCCCGACGGAAGTTTTGTGGCGAACACAGTCAAAGTGGCTGCCAGCTCTTATTATGATAATTACTACCAGATCGCCAATGCAGAAACCAATATTTTCGATGCTTCTTTTCTAAAGATCCGTGAAGCAAGGGTTGAGTTTAACTTACCGGCGGCATTGTTGAACAGGGTTGGTATACGTCAGACCAGCCTAGCACTTTTCGGCCGCGACCTGTTCAATTTTACCAAGTTTCCTGGTTTTGATCCGGAAGGTGGAAACCTGAACAACGGTACGCTGACGCCGGGCGTTGAGCTCGCGCAATTTCCATCAACCCGGACCATGGGTATGAACCTTACACTCAAATTTTAATACTCGTAAAAATGTTTAGCAAATTATATATACCAATCCTGTTTTTAGCCGGTTTGCTGTTCTCTTGCAACGACGGTTTTGAAGAACTGAATACAGACCCCAACCGACCAAAAGAAATTACGCCTGGTGTAATGCTTGGCCAGCTTCAATATAAAATCATAAACAGCACGGTAAACGCAAGCCGCAATTTTACCCATGAGCTGATGCAAGTGGATGCTCCGCGGGCAAGTGCGGGTGGAGGCGGGCTTCACCGGTATCTCGTCAATCCGGGTACAGGCGTATGGACAAACTTTTATACCTATCTCAATGACATTCAGGATATTTATGTGATTGCAGATAAGCTTAATGAGAATAATTATAAGGCAATTTCACTGATCTATAAAAGCTGGAGTTATTCCATCCTCACAGATCTGTACGGCGATGTGCCATATAGTCAGGCCACCAAAGCACTGGAAGGAAACTTTCAGCCGGGATTTGACAGACAAAAAGACATTTATACCCAGATACTGAAAGACCTGGAAACTGCTAATAGCCTACTGGACGACACGAAGGCCTTGACTTATGCCGGAGATATGTTGTACAATGCAAATGCGCTTTCAGGAGGCAAAAATCCCGGTATACAGAAATGGAAAAAATTCTGCAATTCCCTGCGCCTGCGCCTTCTGCTCCGGGTATCAAAAAAAGAAGGAGAAGTAAATGTGAAGGAGCAGATCACGGCGATCCTGGCAGATCCGGCAAAATATCCGGTTTTTACTGCCAATGCTGATGAAGCCATTTTCAGGTATCCCGGTACTTTTCCATTTTTTAATCCATTTTACAACGCAAGGCAGGTGGACTGGCGCGATGGAAATTATTTCACCAAATTCTTCATGGATAAACTGAATCAGACCAGTGACCCGAGAAGAGCTGTATGGAGCACTCAGGTAAAATCAGGTACGGAAAATGTCTATCAGGGTATTGAAAGTGGTTATCCAACGACGCTGGAATATCCGGTAGGAAGCAATTCGAGTTATTCGGACGGATTAAAAACTTTGCCTCAACTCGGTGTCATGATGACTTTGGCAGAAGTTGAATTTATTAAAGCGGAACTTGCCATCAGGGGATACAACACAGGTTCTTTGCCGGGTCAGCATTATGAGAGCGGTATTGCTGCGTCGCTCACGCAGTGGGGAGCCGGTATACCTTCTGGCTTTGTAAAGCAGCCAGGATTACTTTATGATGCAAATGCAAGTGCGGAGAAACAACTCGAGCAGGTTATGCTTCAAAAATATTACGCTTATTTCTTTGTCGATTATCAATCCTGGTTTGAAAAGCGCAGAACGGGATATCCGGTTTTGCCACGTGGCTCGGGAATTCCGGCTGAAAATAAATTTCCATCCCGGGTGCCGTACCCGACCTATCTGCAGTCGTTGAATCCCGATGCACTGAAAAACGCAGCTGCTGCCATGGGTGGTGACAACAGCGATATTAAAGTATGGTGGGAGAAATAACATCGCTAATTAAAATATAAGATGAACATAAAAAATAGAACGATCCGGCTGGCAATCTTTTTGATTTCAGCAGCTTTTCTGATGAACACGGCACAGGCCCAAAAGCCGCAGATCACGATGCCTCAGCGCGGATTATGTGCGCACCGCGGCTCCATGGCCACACATCCTGAAAATACATTGCCGGCGTTGGACGATGCGGCCAGGCTGGGCGCGCACATGATCGAATTTGATATTCAGCTCACAAAAGACAGTGTGATGGTACTGATGCATGATGATGAGGTGGACCGCACGACAAGCGGAACTGGGAAGGTTTCTGACCTTATGTTCAGTTACATACGCAGCCTGGACGCCGGCAGTAAATTTTCAGAGAAATTCAGCGGAACAGCTGTACCTACTTTTGAGGAAGTGCTTGATATCATGCCCGAAAACGTCTGGTTGAATTGTCACCTCAAAGGAGATGAAGCTGTTGGGAAAGCAGCGGCTTCGCTGCTGGCTAAAAAGGGACGCCTGCACCAGGCATTTCTAACCTGTTCGGAAAAAGCATCGGCAGCGGCCAGAAAACAGGTTCCCAAAATCCTCATTTGTAATGGCGAAAATAGCTACCGGCGCAATGCTGCGAAATATGTGACTGAGACAATTAAAATGAAAGCTGAGTTTATCCAGCTTTTAAGGCCAGGTGCGGGTGAAGACCTGAAGCCGTTGATCGAATCTTTGAAACACAATCAAATACGAATCAACTATTTTTTTGCAGATGCGGCCGGAGAACTTCCCGGATTATTTGATCAGGGAATTGATTTTATTCTGGTGAATAACGTAGGCGGGATGCTTACTGCAGCCAGTAAACTGGGTATAAAAACCTGGAAACCGGTTTATAAAAATTAACAAGTTAAGCGCAACATTAGAATGACAAGATTCCTTTTTAAATCATCGGCTGCTTTTTTTATATTGTTTGCTGCAGCATGTTGCTTTCCTGTCCTTGGACAAACAAAAAAGCCAGTACGGAATAAGACGCTGATTTTCTTTTTTGATGGACTCCGGCCAGATTACATTACTGCGCAGCTAATGCCAAATTTATTTGCCTTTAAACAGCAAGCCTCAGTTGCTGCTCAGCACCATAGCGTTTTCCCCACGGTCACCAGGGTTAATTCGGCATCTTATGCAACCGGTTCATATCCTGGAACCCATGGATTGCTTGGCAACGCCATTTACTTTCCAAAGGTCAATAAATCAAAGGCGATCGGTACAACCTATGAAGATTTGATCAAGGTTCAGGAAACGGAGGGAAACCAGCTCCTGACTGCCGTGTCGCTGGGGGAGGTTTTACAATCTGCCGGCGAGCGCATGATGGTATTCAGCTCCGGGACGACCGGACAGGCATTTTTACAAAATCACAAAGTAGGAAACGGTGCGATTATCAATCCGGAACTGATCCTTCCTGAGTCACTCAAAGCACAGGTATTACGTGAAGTCGGTCCGGTTCCTGAAAAGGGTGCTTTTATATATGCCAAACACCAGTGGGTAACGGATGCTTTGATCAAATATGGTCTGAACGAAGATGGCCCGCTGGTAAGTGCCGCCTGGCTCTCCGACCCCGATGGCTCAGCGCACCGCTATGGCATCGGCTCAGATCAGGCTATTGCTGCCTTGTCATTTGTGGACCAACAGTTTGGCCGGACAATGGACTCACTGAGGAGCAGGGGCCTTACTGAAAAATTTAACATTATTATTTCCACGGATCACGGCTTTGTTACGCATAAAGAAGTGCAAAACCTGGCTGCATTTCTAATCGGCAAAGGCCTGAAAAAAGATAAGGATTCGGATGAAGTAGTCGTTGCCGAGGGAGCGATCTATGTGGAAAATCGTGATCAGGAGAAAATTAAAAAGATCGTTTCTGCACTTCACGCCGAGGAATGGGTTGGGGCTGTTTTTACCAAACCAAAAGGAAAAAACAGTATGATGGGCTGGGTCGATGGGACGCTGTCTTTTGATGCCGTTCATTACAATCATCCAAGCCGTGCCGGAGACATTCTAGTTGCACCCATGTGGAACGACGAAGTGAATGACAAAGGATATAAAGGAACTGACTTTGCCACGGGTGTAGCAGGACACGGAGGATCAAGTCCTTATGAGATCAATATTACATTGATCGTCTCAGGACCAGATTTTAAGAACGGCTATAAAAGTGCTCTGCCTACTTCAAACGTCGATATCACGCCCACAGTGCTTGGTTTGTATGGTCTGCCTGTTCCCGCGGCCATGGATGGAAGGGTCATGAGTGAATTTGTCAGGAAGCCGGCCGGTTCCTTAGCAAAAGAAAAAAAGCAGGTGGTCAGAACGGAAGTGAAATACCCGTGGGGTATCTATAAACTGTCCGCTGAAATGTCGATACTGGATCGTTACAGATACTTTAATTTTAGCAAAACTGAGCGTGTAAAAAAATAACTGCGGCAAGTTCGTTTGATGCCTGGCCGGTCGCGGCCAGGCATTTTTTATTGAATGAACCTGAACTTTCGGGTAATTGGTAAATACCGTCCCGTAGTCAGGAATTTTTTTGATTTAAAATATCTATCGTTTTTTGGTCAGGTAAACCTCCATAATACTTATCAAGCACCTGCTGGAAAACCGGCTTGGCATCTTCGGCCAGACTAAATAACGTCATACTGGATCTCAGTTTCAGATCATCCGGACTGCCCAGGATCTGGTTCGCTGATTTTCCCTCAATGGCCAGCACGGCTTCGGAAATTTCGATCAGTCTTTGTCCTAATACCGGATGCTGCAAATATTGCGTGGCCTGTGCGATATCATCTATGGCGTAATGCATTGATGTGCCAGACATTCCCAGACCGGCTATCTGAGGAAAGATATACCAGATCCAATGTCCCTGCTTTCTGCCTTTCTTTATTTCGGCCAGAGCAATGGGATAGTCGCGCTGCTGTGCATTCAAGAACTTCTTTATCGTTTCAGGCTCCATGGTTTTAATCATCATTTGGTGAAATGGTTCATTCAGGATTCATTCATATCCACCTAAATTAGTCGGGGTTCATTCTCGTGAACGCATTTTTCAGAGCTGCCGGATCGGCATTTGCCATTTGTTCACTGAATCCGAATGTGATCTCATTTTTACCCTGTGTCAGTTGCTCAAAAACGGCATGGATGAAATCGCTTACCGGGGGAGCGGCATCGTGCAATCCTTTTCCTCCCAGATCTGTATTCAGCGCTGGTGGAATGAGTTCAATCACTTCAATGTTTTTTGGTTTTAAAAGATGCCTTAAAGACAAAGTAAATGAATGAAAAAATGCTTTTGTCGCTGAATAGACCGGTACTTTTGTAAGCGGGGCAAACGCCAGCCCGGAAGTAACGTTGATAATCGTATTCAATGCCTTATGGTTAACAAACAGCGACGTGAGGTGCAATGGCGCTTCCATGTTGGTTGCCATTTCGATCTGTGCACGCTCAAAAAAATCATTGTCGGTGAAAGTTGTCCATTGCTGAATGCCAGCATTGTTAACCAGGACATTCATGTCGCTGTGATGGTCTGAGATCCATTGAAACAAATTTTCACGCTCAGACTGAATCGACAAATCACATACTTTTGTGATTACTGACGGAAACTTTTCAGAGATATCCTGCAAGGCAGATTCCCGCCTTCCGCAGATAATGACCGTATTTTCTTCTGCAAGAAATCGTTCGGTAAGGCCTGAACCAATCCCGCTGCCACCACCGGTGATCAATATTTTGTTGCCCGATATTTTCATAGGAGTTTTTCTAATGATGGCCTTTCAGCCTGTGACGATTTTTGTTATAAAACAGAAGATACAAATTTCAGGCCGGATCTATTTTTGACAAAGCCGGCATTGACCGGTTTCGTACTATATTGTCCGAAATCGGACAATTGATACTTTCTGAACACCTTTTTGACCCTCAGAAAGCCGGTCTCCGGGTTTGGTATGGAAGTTTTATACAAGGAACTATGTTATGCATTGTACTCAATATTTTCGTTATACTGCATCTGTTTATCAGCCATGAAATAATCTTTTTATCGTATTAATTCAAGACGAAATGATCAAAAACTACCTCAAAATCGCCTGGCGAAATTTGTTACGCAATCGTATTTTCTCTGCGATAAACATTGTAGGGCTTTCATTCGGCCTCGCTTCCTGTATGCTGATCAGCTTGTATGTGCTGGATGAGCTGAGTTTTGACCGGTTTAACGAAAAAGCGGATCAGATTGTGCGGGTGATTTTTAAAGGGACCATGCAAGGCGGGAAAATTAACGAAGCCCACGTGATGCCACCCACAGGGCCGATTTTAAAAGCCGATTATCCGGAAGTGATCGAGGCCACACGGCTCCGGCAGGCTGGCAAACCCAAAGTGCTTATAGGCAACAAACAATATTCAGAAGAGAGTATGGCATTTGTGGATGCCAACTTTTTCAAGGTATTTACGCTTCCTTTTCTGAAAGGAGACGAAAACACCGCTTTGACGGAGCCAAATACGGTCGTCATAACTGAGGAAGCAGCTGCCAAATATTTCGGCGACCAGGATGCCGTCGGCAAAATATTGCATTTTAAAAATTCTGATGTTGCTTACAGAATCACCGGGGTCATCAAAGAGGTTCCTTTAAATTCCCATTTCCGTTATGCACTTTTTGGCGCTATGTCCGGGTTGGAAGAAGCCCGTTCAGATTCGTGGATGGTATCGGAATTTTTTACCTATCTGCTTTTACAGAAAGGATATGATTATAAAAAACTGGAAGCAAAACTGCCCCGAACGGTGGAAAAATACATGGGTCCGCAGTTGAAAAAATCCATGGGTGTTACACTTTCAGAGTTCCGTAAATCCGGAAACGATATTGGTCTGTACCTTCAGCCGCTGACAGATATTCATTTGTATGGCGACGCAGTGTACGATTTAAGCGCAGGCGGCGATATTAAGTATGTTTACATTTTTGGAGCCGTTGCCATCATCATGCTTGTTATTGCCTGTATTAATTTCATGAACTTATCCACGGCCGGGTCTTCCAAAAGGGCAAGAGAAGTCGGTGTCAGAAAGGTAATGGGTTCAGATAAGAAAGAGCTGGTACTGCAATTTCTGATGGAGTCGTTATTGCTCACTTCGATTGCACTGCTGCTGGCGGTGGCCTTTGTTTTTCTGACCCTTCCGCTATTCAACGACCTTTCGGGTAAAGCGCTTTCTTTACAACTAAAAACGATACCGAAATTAATACCTTATATTTTACTTTTTGGTCTGGTCATCGGTTTGCTTTCCGGAAGTTACCCCGCATTTTTCTTATCATCCTTCCAGCCAATATCGGTTTTAAAAGGGCGGTTCAATCCTGACAGGACCAGCATCAGTTTGCGTAGCAGTTTGGTTGTTGTTCAGTTTTTTATTTCCATCACACTCATGATCGGTACGACTGTAGTCTACCAGCAGCTTAAATATATTCAGAATAAAAAACTTGGATATACCAAAGACCAGGTTTTACTTGTAGACAGCTGGTCGCTGGGTAAGGATCAGCAGGCTTTTCAGGATGACTTATTGAGTGATCCTGCTGTCGCCAGTTTCAGTTCATCGTCATATCTTCCGGCTGGTCCGTCGAACAATAATAACTATATGGTCTTCCCGGATGGCAACAATACGAGGCTTGTCAAAACGATGCGTTATGAGGTAGATTATAATTATATCCCGACCCTCGGGATGGAAATGTCCTATGGCCGTAATTTTTCAAAGGAATATGGCAGTGACTCAACGGGAGTTATTCTGAACGAGACAGCTGCCCGCATGCTTGGTTGGAAGGCTGATGCGGTGAACCATACCATCGGCAGGGCAAATAATGAAGGTGTCACTGCAACGTTCAGGGTGATCGGTGTTGTGAAAGATTTTCACTTCCGCTCGATGCATGAGCGGATTACGCCCCTGGTGATGACCCTTAGCGGGGGAGGGGGTACGACGATTATCAGGCTGCAGTCAAAGGATTACAAAGACGTTATTTCAAGAATTAAAACGAAATGGGATCGTCTTAAGCCTGAAAATACATTCGAATATACTTTCCTTGATGAGCGATTTAACAACACCTACAAGGCGGAACAGAAAACCGGGCAGATCCTGGGCATATTTGCAGGCCTGACCATTTTTGTGGCCTGCCTCGGATTATTTGGCCTCGCTACTTTCACGGCAGAACAGCGGACACGTGAAATTGGAGTAAGGAAGGTATTGGGCGCCTCAGTGACAGGAATAGTAACGTTGCTTTCCAGGGATTTTATCAAACTGGTATGTATTGCCATTGTTGCCGCAGTCCCTGTAGCCTGGTATGGCATGAACAAATGGCTTCAGGGATTTGAATACAGAATCGAAATATCCTGGTGGATGTTTGCACTGTCTGGTATTCTCGCGGTTGCTGTTGCTTTATTCACCGTGTCGTTCCAGTCTATTAAAGCCGCGTTGATGGATCCCGTTAAAAGTCTTCGTGCCGAATAAAAAAATTTGCCCCGGGACGGTTCCACGTCCCCGGGGCAAACGATGGTCCGGATGGGGATTAATTTTATGTTAATCCACCAGCCCGTTCAGTTTTGCAAACGGATCATGATGGGGGTCTGTGTTCCATTCATATTCAGCGCCGTTTGCAACTTTTTGAGCAGTCTCCCGCCCAAATAATTTATCAATCAACGCCAGTGCCATGTCAGTACCAGCCGAAATCCCTGATGATGTAAAATATTTTCCGTCTTCTACCCATCGTGCCTGCGCAACCCATTTGACTTTTTCGCCCTGGCTTGTCGCCCATTTATATGAACGTTTGTTGGTTGTAGCTTTCAAGCCATCAATCAATCCTGTTTTAGCCAGCACCGCAGACCCGGTGCAGATGGACGCAACATGTGGTGTGGATTCTGCCATTGATTTGAACGAGGCAAGAAAGGGGGCATTGTTTACTTCACGACGCGTTCCCATACCACCCGGGATCATCACAATGTCCAACTGGGGAGCATTTTCAAACGTATAGTCTACAGCAACAGCCGGTCCTGCACTGCTCTTGATATTGCCGGCTTTCTCACCGATCATGTAAATGGTCACTTTATCCTTCAGCGCGCCGAACATTTCTAACGGGCCAAACGTGTCCAGCAACTGGAAACCTTCGAAGATAACCATTCCAAGGATCATTTTTTTCTCGTCCGAAGCTTTTCCTGCTTCAGAGAAATTGTTTTTTGACATGACAGATAAGGGTAAAATTGACAATGCGGTCATGGCCGTTCCTTTGGCAGTATTTGACAAGAAGACACGGCGCGACAAGAGACTGTTCGCCTCTGATTCATCTAAAAAGGGGATTTTCATAGGAGTGATGTTTGCATACGTGTTCAATTTACCAAACAAAAAGGTACGATGCCAAACATATTTTTGTTGATCACATGTATTTCCTGAGCGACTAATTTCCTCTCAAAAAGTTGACGGCTATTTCTTTTCTTTTTCTACACCCGCCTTGGTTTCAACCGCAGATTTTCTGCGGAAATTGGTAAATACCATCGGATTTTTTGCTGGTCTTTCGTCTCCGAGAAGCACGCCCCATTGCTTAAATATTTCCGTCCGGTCAAAAATAACTTTGAGGACAGCGATGATGGGCATTGAAAGAAACATTCCTGAAACGCCTGCAATACTTCCACCTATTACCACACCAAGAATAGAAAATAGCGCATTGATCCGCACTTTCGAGCCTACAATACGAGGCATCAGTATGTTATTATCCAGAAACTGGACGCCGGCGATCACACACAGAACGGTGACAATCGGCCAGAGTTCGGTTGAGGATGTCAGCGTTAACAAAACGCCTATGACATTGCCCATTAGTGCACCGATGTAGGGGATCAGATTTAGAAATGCAAAAATGACACCGATCAGCAGGGCATGTTTGATACCGATAGCCATCAGAATACCTCCTAAAAGGACCGTCATATAGGTGACCTGGATCAGAAGCCCGATCAGATAACTTTTAATAATCGTCTCGGTCTCATAGATTGCTTCTTTCACTTTTGGATGATGACTTTCACTGAACCACATAAAAATAAAGCGAAGCAGAATGTCTTTGTAGAAAAGGATAAGATAGATGTAAATTGGGAGCAGGCCCACAAACACAAAAAGAGAACTTAGTGTAACAGCCACACCACTCATCTTTTTTCCGGCAAAACTGACTACCTCGTTGGTGTTTTTGTTAATAAAATCAAGCTGTTCCTTGGCCGAATAATCGCTGATGCTTGATATCCAGTCACTCAGCGACTTAAGGTGAATATTTACATTATTTTTAATTCGGGGAAAGTCGGCCACAAGATTGCCGACCTGTGCGGAAAAAAACCAGACGATTCCGGCCAGCAAGACAACTAGTAGTAGTATTGGTAAGACGATCGCCAACACCTCGGGGAACTTGTATTTCTTTAAAAAGCGAAAAACTGGAAGCAGTACCAGACTGATGAAAAATGCCATGATGACCGGCATAATGATATCGCTGCCTATCACCAGTATCGTCCCGAGTAAAAATAAACCCAGCAATTCTATTGAGCGCTTAACGGTTACAGGTATGTCATTCATTTTGTGGATGTATTTAATTGGTGTATGGACTTATTGTGATAATATATTAAAATCTGTGCAGAATAGATAATGGGAAGCGGATGCCGGGCTTTAAACTTGTCAGTTTGCCACACCTTTCTCCTTCATAAAGTAATAAAAGTATACCATTTCTAATTAATCATTTACTTAAAAGGTGCGGGCACTTTCCGGATTGTCAGGAACAATTATTTTAAAGGCGCTGAAAACAAACTTTACTTTACATGAAAACGATAAAAAGCAGTATTGGGATTTTGGCGCTTGCAACAATGTTAATCTGTGGCTCGTGCGGTAAGGAACGTACTTCAGAAGGCGACAGCGGATCTGATTCTCAAACCACTCCGAACGATAGTTCCGGAGCAGAAAGCAGCAGGGCGATAGGTATTGATGCAGATAATCAGAATGATGTGCCGGGATATCCTGCCAACCAGTCAAATCTTAACAGTGACAGCACCAAAAAGTTGCACGACATCGACACAACAAAGAATGCATCCACAAAAGATAAACCGAATCCGCATCAGTAATTCCTGGTGAATATTGGTTTAATAAGTACAGCTTATTTAAAAAAATAACATCATGAAAAATGCAGGAAACGAAATGCCTTTCATATCTCGAAAAACGGCATTGTTCGCCGCGTTGGGTGTGGGGCTGTTTGCGCTGGCAAAGACCGTTTATCAGGAAATGACAAAATATGATCTGCGTGGAAAGGTCGTGCTGATCACCGGAGGTTCCCGCGGACTGGGACTTGCAATGGCCAGAGTGCTGGCTGACAAAGGTGCCAGACTGGTCATATGTGCCAGAAGTGAAGAGCAATTGGACGATGCAAAAAATGAGCTGCTTGACCGTGGCGCCGAGGTCTTGGCCGTTGAAGCAGATGTTAGTATCCAGGCTGATGTCACGCGGGTGATCCAGCGGACGCTCAACCGATTCGGGCAGCTGGACGTGGTGATCAACAACGCAGGTATGATGATGGTGGGCGCCGAAGATGTGATGGAAGTGGACGAATATAAAAAGGTGATGGACAGCAACCTATGGTCTGCGCTTTATACGATTAAAGCAGCGCTTCCGCAGTTTCTTACACAGGGCGAGGGGAGGATTGTTAACATCTGCTCGATCGGCGGGAAAATAGCTGTGCCGCATATGCTTCCTTACAGTGTCAGCAAGTTTGCAATGGTTGGTCTTTCAGAGGGATTGGGTGCGGAACTTAAAAAAGATAATATCCACGTAACGACGGTTATTCCAAACCTGATGCGTACCGGAAGTCCGAGAAACATATGGGTTAAGGGCGATCACAAGGCTGAATATGAGTGGTTTAAGTTAGCCGATTCTCTGCCTTTTTTCTCCCAAAATGCCGACGACGCTGCAAAAGATATAATCAATGCTTTGGAGTGTGGAACCAATGAGGTAATTCTTACTCAAACTGCAAAAGTGGCTGTTGCGCTGCAAGGGCTGATTCCAGGTGGTATTAATTCGATTATGCAGCTTACAAACAGGTTCTTACCAAAAAGCCGTGGCGATCATGAATCGAAACGAGGATGGGAAAGTGAGACCAAACTTACGAAGAGCTGGCTCACAAAACTGACTGACGACGCAGCAGTCAAGTTTAATGAAGTATAGGTTTTTCTGGATCTTAGACTAATCAATAAATCCCCGCTCATGATACAGGCGGGGATTTATTGATTAAAGTGAGGCTAAGTTAAGTTTAATCGTGGTCGACAGGTTTTTGCTGTTCGTTCATCATATGGGCAACAGTGCTGTCGGGTGCAATGCTTGCCATAGCCATTTGCAGTTTATTCTTGAAGCCGGAAATGATTTTGTCTTTTCCGGACATTAGTGCTTCATAACCATCTCTGGCCACATCCGCCGGATCAGCCATCTCATCTTTGTCCTGCACCGCTTTGCTGGCATTCATATCTGCTTTATTGAAGAAATCGGTATCAGTAACACCTGGTAACAAGGCAGTGACCGTGATGTTCTCGTAATCTTTCAATTCCTCGCGGATTGCCTGGGTAAAGGATAATACGTATGCTTTCGTTCCATGATATACAGATTGCCATGGCCCTGGCGTCATACTGGCAATTGAGGCCAGGTTCAGGATCTTGCCAGAATTTCTAAGCAGCATATCCTGTAAAAAACACTTGGTAAGAATCGTCAGCGCGGCAATATTAAGATCGATGATGCCGAGTTCGCGGTTGATATCCGTATTTTTAAATTCACCATATAACCCCTGGCCTGCATCGTTTACAAGAACTTCAATGTCAATATTTCTACTCTTAACTTCCTGATATAACGAGAACACTTCTTCGCGGTTGAACAAATCCCTAACAATCGGAATCACATCAACGCCTTCTGTGGCAAGCTGGGCCGCAATTGCAGATAGATCCTGTTCATTGCGTCCGACAATGACTAGGTTGTATTGATCCTTCGCAAACAATTTTGCGAGTTCAAGCCCTATTCCGCTCGATGCACCTGTAATAAGGGCATATTTATGTGATGTTACCATATTTAATCTATTTAAGTTATTGATGATTTTCCTTTCGTTAAAATGCCGTGCCTGAGACGATTATTTAGCGCGCTTTCAGCGTCATTTAACGAATTCAGGATTTGCAGCGAGATCCTTATTCTACCCGTAAGTGCATTTTAGAATCCAGGAAATTTTCAATTTTTTCAGGTGGTTTTATCAAAGAACCAACTTCCCGGTTTCTCAACGACAAGATTTCGATTTATTCAAATCACTTCCTGTTTTGAAAGAAATTTGAATAAATAGACGAGTCGGATCACCATCTGTGAATGACGATGAGCAGACCAAAGTAGCCAGGAAATAATTGACCTTATTTTTAGAAAAATTTTTACGACTATTTCTCGGCCCGGTTCAGTTATTACATCTTATACGCAAATTCAAGATGGGCGCGATCTCAAATGAATTATCACATAGGTTCATTCCTTAGATTGCGGCGTTAAAGGAATAATTCAGAAGATCTTCGATATTTTAACAGAACTGTTTGTGGTAGATTATAATTTCAATTTATTTATTGCCCTTCATTAAAAAAAACGGCAAGTCCATCTTTTCCTGCGACGATAATATCCTTTCTTCCGGAACCGCGGAGATCTGCTACTGAGAAAAAGATCCCGGCGCCTTTTCCTTCGCCATATGGACCGTAGCTAATGAAGTTTTTGGTAAAAGACTCACCATTCCACTTAAAATAATAAAGTCCGACCGGATCATATTCACCGGGGTCATTTCCGTTATGAGCCCTGAACCTTTTCCCTGTGATCAGCTCGTTGTCTCCGTCATTGTCGATGTCAACCCAGGCCATCGTGTGATACTGTGACTGGAATGGATCGATGGCATGTTTTACAAAACTGATCGATTTGCCAATTCTTTTTTGTTCATACCAATCCAATCCATACGTATGCCCCTGACCGACAATCAGGTCATTAAGTCCATCCTTATTAACATCAGCCACGATGATTGGAACGCTTGCATCACCCAGTTTGAAGTCCTGGTGCAGCTTCCATGGCTGACTTTTTCGATTCTCAGGTGCTTCCAGCCAGCCATCGGCCACGATGAAATCGCCGCGACCATCACCGTTTATATCCCCGAAACCCAGTCCGTGACCATGGGTGTCGGCCACTCTGGTCGGGGTAAACTGACCGGTCGGTTTTTTGTTTTCATCACGCACCAGGGTATAGTATATCAGAGGCAATTTTGGGGTATTAGGTACAATTTCTTCGTAACCGTCGCCATCTATATCCCAGGCACGGGTTGTTTCGATATTGCCTGTCTCAAACAGCTCATGTTCTGTCCATTCGCCAGTGGTGCCGGGATTTTCGCGCCAAAGCAGTTTTTTATTAAACCAACCTCCTGTGATATAATCCATTTTTCCATCGCCATTCACATCCATCGGAACCGTAGAAAAATCATCAAAATATTCATTCACGCGTTTAACCTGCCCGATCAAATGTCTTTTCTGGTAGGCAGGCCCCTCATACCAGTAGCTCCCCGAAACAATGTCAGGCACTTTGTCTCCATTGACATCAAATACGCCGGCAGATTCTGCGCTTTCTGATGCGATCATTTGTTTTCGGAAGGCAGGTTGTTTCAAAGCCTGCGCATAAAATGCCTGCGAAATAGATAATCCTACAAAAAGCATGACATATTTTTTCATTGTATTCCGTTAAGCTGTTCCAGCTATAAGCGAAAAAAATGATGTTATTACTTAAAATATTGAAGATTTAGTCACCCTATGTCAGACATTCAGTGTTTCTTTAATGGCTTTCCTCGCTTGAAAACATAAGGGACGTCAAAATTTAAGTGCTTTCAGGATCAAAGGCTTTGGCAAAATTCGAGCAGACTTATAATGTCTTTTTCAGTTGAAAAGTTAGTCTCATGCTTTTTTATAAAATCATTAATATCTCTCTTGTTGCGTGGGAAAAGTTTCACGAAACCGGTTCTTCCGGCAAAAACGAACTGAAGATTTTGATCAATTAAAAAATAGATATGCTTTCTGCGGAGCATGAGCTTGTCGTTGGCCTCAAGCTGCTGCATTTCACCGTTGCTATTAGTAAAATGTGAATAGCTGGAAATCGCCGAAGTCCCGGAATATTCGCTGTATCCTGCATATTTTTCATGGCCCATCACCAGGAGTCTCTGCTGCTCACCTAACCTGACTTTTCCAAATCTGCCGATACCCTGCACATGTCCGATGCCCCGGTTAAAATAAAAAGTATCCTTCTGAATAATCACTTTACTTATGAAATCATTGTCAAGCAGCAGCAAGGTATCCTTTGACGCAGATATGAATTGAATCTCTCCATGGAAAAGACTGTAATTTAGGGGCGACTGTGAAATTGTTCCATTTCTGAAATATACATTTCCGTTCTGAAATTTCTCATAAAGGTAACGATCACGTGTCGGAAGCGTTTTCCTGATATCAGCGCCGTTTTTAACACGATGCATCTTATCGGCGACCTGTGCAGTTACCTGGGTGCACAATAAGACGAAAAAAATAGTAATTATTCTCATCATAATTTGCTGCGGATTTTGTAAAGTATTGCTATAAAAATACTATTATTTATTCAATAGTTAATAACATTCACTTAAACTGTCAGCTTCCGGTTTTAAGATTATATCTTTTGAGGAGATCAGGTCATTATTGCTCTTTTGTAAAAACCTGATCTTATTACCAGATTGGATTTCTAAACCGTTAAACATGAAAAGAACATTTCTATCCATTTTTGCCTCATTCATATTTTTACAGGCTTTCGCTCAGACAAGGGAACGCCCGAACATCATTTTTATATTTTCTGATGATCACGCGTATCAGGCCATTGGAGCTTATGGAAATAAAACTGCCAGGACGCCTAATATCGATCGAATTGCAAGGGAAGGTGCGCTCCTGAAAAATAATCTTGTCACAAACTCCATCTGCGGCCCGAGTCGTGCTACGTTGCTGACCGGAAAATACAGCCATATCAACGGGTATAAAAACAATGATAAAACCAAGTTTGATATCACCCAGCTGTTATTTCCTGACCTGCTCCAAAAAGGGGGATACCAAACAGCCTGGGTAGGCAAACTGCATCTCAACAGCCTTCCCACCGGGTTTGATTACTGGAATATCTTACCTGATCAGGGCATTTATTACAACCCGCAGTTTATAACAGCGCCAAATGATACAATCAGAAAGCAGGGGTATGTGGCAGATCTCATCACTGAAAGTTCTATGGACTGGATCAATAAACGGGATGAGAAAAAGCCGTTTTTTCTGGTTGTCGGGCAAAAATCCGTGCATCGGGAATGGCATCCGGATTTACAGGACCTCGGCGCCTATGATGCTGTTGATTTTCCCTTGCCAAAAACATTTTACGATGATTATGCAGGCAGAGCCGCGGCGAAGGATCAGGATATGAGCATTGAAAAAACGATGCGTCTGAAAGAGGATTTAAAAGTACATCTCGATTATGATAAGGTACCGGGATATCGGTTTTTCCCAGAGGAAAAGAAGAAAATATTCAAAGATTACTACGACAAGATCACAAAAGAGTTTGATGATAAAAAGCTGAGTGGTAAAGCACTTACGGAATGGAAATATCAGCGGTACATCAGGGATTATCTGGCGACTGCCAATGGTTTGGATCGTAACATCGGTAAAATCCTGGATTACCTGGACAAAACGGGATTGTCGAAAAATACAGTGGTGATATATGCATCGGATCAGGGTTTTTACATGGGTGAGCACGGATGGTTTGATAAACGTTTCATTTACGAAGAATCGCTTAAAACGCCTTTTGTCATCCGTTATCCGGGTGTGATCCAGCCGGGTAAGCAAGTTGATCAGCTGATCTCAAATATCGACTGGGCGCCTACAGTCCTTGATCTGGCCGGTACCAAAATTCCAGCTGAAATTCAGGGGAAATCATTCCTTCCTTTACTGAAAGCGAACGGTAAATCCAAGATGCCCTGGCGCGATGCTGCCTACTACCATTACTACGAATTTCCTGAACCACATCATGTTTATCCTCATTTTGGCGTCAGAACAAAACGATACAAGCTCGTAAGATTTTACGGAGGAATAAATACCTGGGAGCTTTTTGACCTAGAAAAAGACCCTTCGGAAGTAAGGAATGTGTATGCCGAAAAGGCAAATGAAGTGGTCGTGAAAAGTTTAAAAGAAAAACTGAAAACCCTGATGATTCAATACAAGGATGATGAGGCGCTGAAAATCTTCAACGATGGAAAGTGATGTTAAAATGCTTGCGGTCTACTGATGATCGATTTATAGCCGCTGTTTTAATGAGAAGGATCTGGCAAAATAAGCCAGATCCTTTTTTCAGATCATTGCCAGGATACAATTAATTGGTTACAAGGCAGGCAGCAGAAGTCTCCCTGATCTGATAAAGGAATTTTCGTCCCTGTACCGCTCTTTTAGCAAAGCCCAGTTCAACCAGCCAGTTTAAGGAATTGTAAACGGAAGCAATACTGATATTTAAACGCTTTTCCTTGATCTGCATCCAGATCGTTTCCGCAGTAACTTCCTGACTTTGATTCTTTAAATACCTTGCAACAAGTATTTTCTTATGTGCTTTTCTCAGTTTGTTATCAGCAAGGTAACTACTGATCTGTTCTTCGATATTCATAATGAATAAACTTGAATTATTGAGGAAGATGAATGGAGTCTTAGCTACCCGATACAGAGAAACCGCTAATATGTTGATATCAAACCTGCGTATGGAGCGAACGTTTTGACTTTTTATCTTTTTTTGTTTTTCCCCATTTACTCCTTCCCCACCAGACATATGTACCGGTCAATGGCAGGGTAGCGCAAATGAGGCTGGCGATGAAATAGATGATTTTGGTAAATATTCCGCCGATCGCACCAACGTGGGTTGCATAATTCGTCCGACGCAGCCAGTCTGCTAAGTTCAGTTTATCAATGTGCACCTGCGAAGATGGAAGTTCGGCAAGCGTATATTGGTCCAGGTAAACATACCGCCAGGATCCATTGTGCATGTCTGTGCATAGCTCGATCGGTTCAGAGGGCTCGTCGGGGAAAGAGACGATGATGGCATCTTTATTATAAGTGCCGATCTGGCTGATTCCTCTCATAAATGCTTTGTCCACATTGCTCATGCCGAGGTTGGGGATAATTCGGTTTGTATCGGATACTGCCTGTACTGACGGCGTTGGAGAACTTCCTCCGGAACTCAGCCAGTATACGCTTTTTGATACCCAGGCAAACCCCATGATCAGGCCGGTGAGCGTAATGACCAGCGCAATGGTGAGCGAATAAAAGCCCAGTACATTATGCAGGTCATAGTTGATCCTCTTGAATTTTGCACTCCATTTGATTTTAAAACTTTTGTCACGGTTTGCCTTGTTCCATTTTTTTGGCCACCACAGGACAAGACCCGAAACCAGCAGTACGAAAAAAATCAAAGTTGAATATTCAACGATTTCTGCCCCGATATTCAATTCTCCTCGTTTTGCTTCAACCCACAAGGCAGTGTGCCCGTCAAGTATAAAATGGAAAATGTCTTCCTCGTTTACGATTCCGATAATTGAAGCATTGTAAGGATTCACATAAACTGCCGAATCTGAGTCCATGCTCAGTTTAGCGGATTTGCCGTGTCCATAATACCATATCCCGGTAATTTCGTTGCCGGATAGCAATGGAGCGACTTTTTCTCTAATCTGCGAGGGCAGGAGATAAGGTGCATTTGCCGGGCGTTCTGCACGAAGCCAGGGCTGTGTCAAAGATTTAAATTCCTGCTCAAAAACCAACAGACAACCGGTAAGGGCAACGATAAAAACGATGATCCCGGATGCTAGTCCAAGCCATAAATGTAACCAGGCATTTATTTTCTTAAACATGGTCTTTGAGCAGGTAGGTTTATTATAAAAGCTTATCTCATTTTGTCAAGACGAAGAACCCAGTCATAACCGCCAACCAGTTCCAATCCTGTTTTTACTGTCTGGGCAGCGATGTCGTAGATGTAGACATAATCTTTTCCGGTTTCGGCATTGGTGATCATGAACACTTTTCCATCTTCTACGATGATGTTCTGGATGTAAGCGTCGCCATCGGCCGGAACCTCTGTCAGTTTTCTTGTGATCTTTCCCGTTTCCAGGTCCATCACGGCGAAAGCATATATATGCGTTGTGCCGGTGATGGCCGGATCAATGTATTTCAGAATTGCCTTCGTTCCTCCGATATACCATAGTCCGACACCCTCATAACCCAGGGTCGATTGATTTACAGTATAACTGGCATCCAATTCTGTGGTTCCTTTTTTGATACGGTAAATGGCGGATTGTCTCGGCGAAAGCTTACTGTTCTCTACGTTGGTAGCAAAATAGGTATTGCCGCTTTCATCCACGAATGAAGAAGACAACCATAGTTTGTTGGTTCCAGGTCCGGCAGATGCAGCACTTTCGAGCGTTTTCTGATATTTGAGCGTTGCATAATCCACTACGCCAATGTAACTTTTGTTCTGCCATGGATTTGGCCACTCGGTGGTATAGCCGTATTGAAAAAATACTTTTCCATTTGTAAACTCAACATTCCCAAGATTGAAATATTTGTAGGCCGCAGGGACTGCAGGTGCGTCCAGCACGCCGTTCGTCATTTTTAAAGTTTCGATATCCACAACAGAATAATGCACTTTGTTCTCATCGCCGTTGGTTCCGATCAGAAAAAGTGTTTTGTCATTGATCCAGGTAAATCCTGAAACATCAGCCATATGCGTATAAGGAACTTCCAGAACCGTGTTGTAGAGCTCCTTTTCGTATTTGAATTTTGAGAATCGGCCGCTTGTCGTATTATAAAAATAATAGTAACCGCCCTTCGTAATAATACCATAGGCTGATTTTCCGGTAACTTCTGCACCGTGTCCGGTAAGGTCGATGGTACCTTCTGTCAGCGAATTGGTTCCGAGCACATACTGTGTCGTGTTCGGCCAGCTGCCGATCTGCAGCCACACGGTATATTTTTCCTGAGTTTCCTCCACAGGTCCGACAGGTTCGTTATCGTCGCTGCTGGAACAGGAGTTCAGCACCGGTATCAGTGCGAGAGCAATCAGAAATGTGTAACGTCTGAAATTCTTTAACATAGTTTATCTAGCTAATTGTAAATGGAATCGATGAAAATATTAATGGATGAAATAGCGAAGCTTAACAGAAAATGCCCGTCCTGGTTTCTGTAGGCGGAAATTGTCGAATGCGAGGTTGTTTGTAAAATTCCTGCATTCAAGCGATACGTTGTATCGCCCGTTATTCCAGGAATTGGAGATCGAAGCGTTGTGAATGTATTGGTCCGGAATCGTACTTTTTCCAGCCTTATTTCCATATGCTTCCCAGGTAAGATAAAACCAGTGTACATACTGGGTGCTCAGGTTAAGCTGCATTCTGGATGCTTTTCCGAGAATATTATTTTTACCTATGCTGAAATCCCCGTTGGCAAAAAGCCAGGGTTGATTTGGTATTTTGTTCAGGTAAGTTGCTTCCGGAGTTCCGCTGGTTACACCGACCGGATATTTTGTATTATTGATCGCATTCTGGTAACTCACATTTGCATTGAAATATAAAAGATCTCCGTAATTATATTTCAGATCGCCCTCTATCCCTGTCACCTTGACCTTCGAAGTATTCTCATAGCGGCTCACGCTTGAATTTGATTTATAGACGACCGCATAAATGAAATCATTCGCATTGCGGTAAAACCAGGATCCTTCAATAAATAATTTGTGTTTGTCAACCGTGACACCATAAAAACCGCCTACATTCAGGTTATGGCTCGATTCAGGTTTCAGGTCCAGATTGGCAATTACCGTATAACCGTTTCCAAACATCTCACCGACTTCCTGCAGGCGATAGGCCTTTTCATAAGAAGCTTTTATACCAAGATCAGGCAGGATCCGGAACCGGCTTGCAAGACCGTAACCGGTATAGGTCTGTGCGTCATTGGCTTGTTCATATTCGCCGGAGGTATTGACCAGTCTCGATTGCTGGACGTTGAGATGATATACCTTTCCAAATAGCGTATTGGTCAGCCGATCTTTCAGAAGGTTTTGCTGATAAGCAGCGCCGAGGATGCTTTTAGCAAGTATACCCGGAATATCGGCCCTGTCTGTGAGCAGCTCATTGTAACTCTCGTTTTTTAAATGATCAAAAGTGTAATTCAGGTTAAATGAATGAATTTTTGACAATGTATATCCAAGATTAGCACGGACAAAAGTTCTCGGGCGGTTGATGTTGGTGATGGCTTTTGAACCGTTTATTTCCGCAAGGCTAGTTTTTACCCTTGATCCGTCCCAGTAATATTTGTAGCTTGAAGTGTCCGTCACTACATAATTGTCGACAGACCTTGATGCAAAAAGGTTGGCATTCAGACCCCTGACAAACAGGTTGTCTTTCCGGTAACGCGCAGAAGCATTATAGGCGTGTCCATTTTTTGTGACAGCGCCGTAAACAACGTCCTGTCTCGTGCCGGTTTGAATATCCTGTTCCGTGCCAGCATAAGAAAAACCAACAAATAGCACGTCGGCCCATTTTTTATTGATCACGCCCAGTTCAATCTGTCCCATGGCCGACTTGTACTGATCGTGAAAACGCCTGAAATCCCTGTTGACATATTTATACCGGGCTTCATCCCAGATTTCCATGCCGCGCATGACGTAGTTGTTATCTGAATAGTTGGCGAATGCACTCGCTTTAAAAATCAATCCGTTAGCAGTACTGTATTGCCCGTTAAGTGCAAGTCTGTGTGTATTGAATGAACCCAGGCTATAACTTGCATCGAGATAGTTATTTACATTTTGATTTGTTACAATGTTGACAGCCCCACCCAGTGCATCAGATCCTAAGCTGACCGGAACGACACCTTTGTAGACTTCCATTCGTTCAGCGAGATTTACCGGAATATTGTTCAGCGACATTGTACTGCCCATTAGTTCTAGAGGCACGCCATCGATGAAAAACTTCACTGCTTTTCCTGAAAGACCGTTGATTGAAAAGTTGAAATCTGAGCCCATTCCGCCTTCTTCACGTACCCTTACACCGGCAGTTTTATTCAGGACCTGATTAAGGTCGGCAGTTGTGTTTGCAAATCTTTTAGTCTCTATCGCATTGACCGTAAAGGCTTGTTCTTTGATCTCCTGTGTTTCGTTTTTCCCGTGGACCGTGACTTCATCCATGTTTCGCGTATCGTTTTTCAGGAGAAAATCAATGGTATGTCCCTGGCTTTTTTTAATATCCACTGTTTTAGACTGCGTAATCTGCCCAACGGAGGAAGCGGTGATCGTGTAAGTTCCCGGTTTTGAAACCGTGAGTTTGTAAAACCCCTCAGCATCTGTTACGGCTCCTGCCTGTGTTCCTTTAATGATCATGTTGACGCCCGGAAGCAAACCGCCGTCCTCTGATTGTATCGTTCCGGAAATGGTTATTGAGGTCTGCGCCTGGACAGTAATGCCAAGCATGACCAGGCTGATGAAGAAAACGGATCGTAGAAGTCTGCGTGAATACATCGGATTAAGTTGAAATATGCGTTATGCAAGGTGGCCCGTTTAAGCATTCGGGCCTTTTCTGATGAGAAGTAGCATGAGCAGCTATTTCCCGAAGGTTGAAACCAAAAAAAAACTGAACAGGCATTTGTCTGCCTGCCGGAACTAAATACTAAACAAAACTGCCCGGCCAGGTTTAAATCCGGTCGGGCAGTTTTGTTCGCTAAGTGTCTTTGTTAACTCATTACTGGGTCAGATCCCCATCTAACTTTTCTATGCGCAAAATATAGTCGATGTCTGAATTAATGCTCAAACCTTTTTTCAACGTCCCGTCTTTGGGATTGTAGATCCAAATGATATTCCCTGCTTCCGAGTTGACCGACAAATAGACGAGCCCGTTTTCCAGCAGAACGCACTGACGCGAGGTGCCTTTATCCAAGGGAAGATCGAGTTTTGTCGCCGTTTTTTTATAAAGGTCAAGGACATAAAATTCAATGTGCGGTACCTTGTAATGATCTTCTACACCGTTAAAAAGATCCTTTCTTTCGCTCCGGATTATGGCCTTTTCGTTGCCGATATCCCAAAGTCCATAGGCGTCATTTTTAATCGTTTCAGAGATATTCCAGAAAAAAGTGCTGTCGAGCACATCTTCATTTTTTCTGATCCGGTATAAAGCCGTGGGTTTATCAGGATTATTTCCCAGGGCGATGCCAGGACAGGCTAAAAAATAGAAATCGCCATTTGTGTTTGTAAAAGTGTTTGGCTGGGCCGTATTTGCACCGCCTGGATAAGCTGACCGGCTGTCCCTGATCGTTTTAATATGTTTAAGATCAGCATAGCGCAGCACATCGATATAGACCGTATCAACTGTTTTGAAATGAGTCGTTGAAATATCGTGGTAGGTATATCCCAGAAACAATTTGTTATCTTTCAGCAGCGTAAAACCCACCGACATGGAGTTGAAAGGCGCTTTGGGTGCGGCCACAGGTAGATTTCCAGTCTGAGCCTGCATGGTTTTTACAGCAATGCGCGCATACCTCAGCTTCGACGTTGTACGGTCGTAGGAAGCCAGAAAAACAGTGTCCGGATGAACCCAGTTGTAGTTGTCAAAATAATTCATCCCGGCCAACGACACGGAGTCAACTGGAGAATAAACGTTATCCTTCAAGGTGTATTTCAAAAAATAACCAGATCTTCTTTCCAGTCGGTAGTAAAATCCGTCTTTCACAACCAGGTCATACCAGATTTGTTTTGGGTAGGTACGGGTTCCGTTTTTTACAGGATCAAGATCGCCGGAACTCAGGTCACTGACTTGGTTGATGTATTCTTTGGAATCATCAGCCATGGTATAGATACTATACTTTTGACGCTCCGATCTGCGTTTTTCGGTGCAGCCGAACAGGAGGGTAAAAACAAGCAGTATGAAGATCTTTACTGTATTCAACTATTTCAAATATTAAACTGATCCATGATCTGCCTTTTTACAATCGGCGGAAGGCCCATCAGCAGCTTTTCATCCATCACAACCAACCCATTATCTTTGTTATTCCGGTAGTTAAGTGCGATGTAAGTCTCTCCTTTTTTGAAATTTATCTCACCTCTGTTTGTGTGATTTCCATCACAGACATCATTGAAAGCCAATCGTATATCCTTTTTAGGGCTGATCAGTATCGCACCGCAAAAATCAATCAGGCCGCTTTCAACGTTAATACTTGCGTTACTTTCCGGACCAAGGGAAATGGTATAGTCCTTTGAATGGATTTCTTTGTTAGGTATTATGGAAGCATTGACGCGGTTTAAATCCGTTTTGTCATGACCGGAGCCGAACAAGAAATAGGAAAGGGTAAGCAGCACGGCAATGCTTGCTGCAACAGAGAAGTATAGTCTGCTTTTCAGGACTTTGCGATTTCCGGAAGGAAGGGTCGAAGCAATTTCATCCCACATTTCATTTCTTGTTTTTTCCTTGTCAAGGTTTTTCGGCAAAGCAGGTTCGATATCCGTATCATCATCAAGAAGCCAGTTTTCTACCAATGCGGATTCTTCCGGAGAAGTTTTTCCGGAATGGTATTTCTCAATAAGCTCCTTATTAACCTTCATCAACGCTGCATTTTAATATGCAAGAATACTTTTTAGTAAAAGTAGCATATCTGATCGTTTTACGAAGCAGGCATTTAAAAAATCAATAGGAATATTCCGGAAGACTGGATTTTAACGAGGTTACCGCTTTTGAGATATGGTATTCAACCGCACGCTCGGAAATTAACAGGTCGGAAGCAATTTCCTTATTGGAGAGACCCTGTTCGCGGCTCATTTTAAAGACGCGGCGGCACTGCGCAGGCAGACTTTCTATAAGTGTTGATATTCGTTCAGAAAGACTGCGGACCATGACTTCATTTTCTGTATAGTTGATCGAAGTCGTCTGGCTGGCAATAATATTTTCGAGATGCTGCTCGCGGATCTTTTTATTCCGGATAAACTCAAATACCTTGAATTTCGCAGAACGAACCAGGTAACGCTCCACAGACTGGGTAATTTCAAGCTCTTCTTTCCGTTCCCAGAGTGATTTGAATATTTCCTGAACCATACCTTTTGCCGCTTCCGTTTCGCCCAGATTTGAGTAACAAACAGAAAATACCTTTTCCCAATACAGATTGTAGATCTCCCGGAAGGAATTCTCATCTATTCTGAAAACAGGTTTGTCGGTAGTAATGGAATGCATAAGTTCAAAAAGTCTTAGGAGACCAGCGGTGCACAAATATAGATCGTTATTTATATCTAGTCCAAATAATTAGTCTTTATTTTTGAAATATATTTTCATTCGTGGCTCACTTCGTGATGACAATTGCGCTGGGGTAGGGAAAACCTGATTTGAAAGCTGCTAGTTAAGCTATCATTATTTTAATATATAAATGCATTGCAGCTCTTTGAAAAGAAAAGTTATTTTTGCTAATCGTTTAAAGGATAGGTTATATGACACTTAAAGATGCGCTTTCCAGTCTTGAAGAACTCGGCACAGAAAGGATGCGGGAGTTCAATAAAAAACATGGTGTAGGCCAGAATCAGTTTGGCGTCAAAATGGGCGATATCCGGGCAGTAGCTAAAAAGATAAAAACAGATCATGATTTGTCTCTGAAACTATGGAATACAGAAAATATTGATGCCCGGTTTCTGGCAATCTTAATTATGGATCCTGCTAAATTGTCACCGGAGACGCTTACTGATATGGTGAGGTCTGAAAAATTCACTCATGTGGCCGATTGGCTTTATAGTTACGTCATCAAAATATATCCGGACAATGAATCGCTGCGAATGGTATGGATTAACTCTGAAGATCCCATGATTGCACGTGCCGGGTGGAGCCTGACAAGCGGATGCGTGGCACGAAACCCGGATGTGCTTGATTTGCCGGCGATCCTTGACCGGATAGAAACGGAAATGCTGGCGTCCCCATCGGCCGTCCAATGGACGATGAACGCAACACTTGCAAACATTGGTATTCATTTTCCTGAGTACCGGAACCGGGCTTTGGCAATTGGCGAAAAGTTGGGCGTCTACCGCAATTACCCCGTGTCCAAGGGATGTACGTCCCCTTTTGCTCCAATCTGGATTAATGAGATTGTACGAAGAAAGGAGCAATGAGAATAGCTATTAATCTCAAAAATGGTCATTAAAAACACCGTGAAAATTTAAAAAATGGAATTATCTAAGGAACATTGTGAACAGCTGTTCAGTGTATTGAGGCTGCGTTTTGAAAAAAATATGGCTCGTCACAAAGGCTTTCATTGGGAGCCCATTCAGGCCCGGGCGGAAGCAGATCAGAAAAAGCTTCTGGCGCTTGATAAAATGGAAGAATCGGGTGGCGAACCGGATGTGATCGGCTACGACGAAAAAACCGGTGAATATATTTTCTGTGACTGCGCAGCAGAAAGTCCAAAAGACCGCAGAAGTTTCTGTTACGATCTGGCTGCACTTGAATCGAGAAAAGCAAATAAACCAGAGCACAGTGTCGTGGAGCTGGCTGAGGAAATGGGTATTGAACTGTTGTCAGAAGAGCAGTACCATCATTTGCAGAGCCTGGGTAGTTTTGATCTGAAAACTTCCAGCTGGTTGAAAACGCCTCCTGAAATCAGGAAACTCGGAGGTGCCATTTTTGGTGACCGCCGCTTCGGCAGAGTTTTCATTTACCATAACGGCGCGGATTCCTATTATGCCGCCAGAGGCTTCCGGGGCATGCTTAAGATTTAAACAAATATGAGAAAACCGCTCCTCCCGGGTTTTGAGCGGCTTTCTCATACCAGGTTCAGATGGAGTTATTAAAATGTTTGATGACAGCAATAAGATCTTCATCTCCAAACGCCTTTTCTGCCTGCCTGAAAGTTTCATAAGCGGCCTCGCCAAGTGGAGTGTCAAGGCCCTGATCACGCGCCAGACCCAGGTCTTTATAAATGTGTTTGAGGAAAAATGCAGGCTCAAAGTTACTGTTCAGGATGGCCTCACCTTTCGTTTTAGTATAAACATTGGCCAGTGCGCCATTGTTGATTATGGTAAGGAAATCTTCGCTTCTGATATCGTTTTTCTGCGCAAAGACCATCGCTTCTGCAAGGCCTTGCGTGTAGAATCCGATCATTGCGTTAACGGCGAGTTTGGCCGCATTGCCCGCGCCGACTCCACCGACAAGCATGGTCATTTTGCCAAGCTTTCCTAAAATTTCTTTTACACTTTCATAGATTTTCTCCTCACCGCCAACCATAATGACCAGCTGCGCGCCCTCAGCTTGTTTGACACTTCCCGAAACGGGTGCATCCAGGTAGTGATGGTTTTGATTGCTGCAAAGTATCGACATTTCTCTGCTGATAGCGGACGATACGGTGCTCATATTGATAATGATTTTCCCTGATGCCTGTGCACTAAGCAAGCCTGCTTCGCCAAGAAATAAATCACGGATTGCATGGTCATCAGATACCATCACGATCACTACATCCGACTCTTCGATAAGTGATGCCGGTGAAGATGCAGTTTCCGCTCCTTTCGCCGTCAGTATTTCTTCCTTTTCTTTGTTTCGGTTGTAGACGCTAACCGGAAATCCTGCTTCTATCAAATGGCCGGACATGGGAATACCCATTTTTCCCAGACCGATCCAGCCTATTTTTGTTGTGTTCATATTTTTGTTGTGATTAGTATTGCAGCCATGCAAGAAGATGAATTTTGCCTCTGCCAGCGACGGAAATTACCTGGTTACTTTTGTTTATCAAAAACTAAACCAGTACATTTTCAGTCTTTCTTCCACAATAAAACTACCGGTATTGATGAGCTTGATCAAGGATATATATTCACCTGCATTTTACGATCGGTTTGCTGATATTCTTACTGAAACTTTACCGTCGTTCAGGAAAGATCGTTTTTTGGAGTTGATATTCAGCACAGATTTTGAACAAATGGAATGGAAACAGCGCATGAAACACAGCACCCGGGTACTGCACACTTTTATGCATGAAGATTTTTCAAAAGCGGTTATTTTAATGAAGCAGCTCATTGATACACTGAGAGCGAAAGGGTTAACCGACGATAATCTCGCATTCATGTTCTTACCGGATTACATCGAGACCTACGGAATAAATCATTTGGAAGCATCTGCCAGCGCTTTTAAACTGGTTACCGGCTTTATCAGCTGCGAATTTGCTGTGCGACCCTTTATACTTAAATACGATCAGGAGATGATTCGGCATATGCGGGATTGGTCACTGCATGAAAGTCCCAAAGTGCGTCGTTTGGCCAGTGAAGGAAGTCGTCCGCGATTGCCCTGGGCGATGGCCATACCTGCTTTGAAGAAGAATCCGGAAAGTATTTTACCCATCCTGGAAAACCTGAAGAATGATCCATCGGAATCTGTCAGAAGAAGTGTAGCCAACAGCCTTAATGACATTGCAAAGGATAATCCTGAAATAGTACTTTCCATTGCGAAGAAATGGAAAGGGATAAGCAAGGAAACCGATGCCGTGGTGAAACATGGCAGCCGCACATTATTGAAGCAAGGCCATGGCCAAATTTTAAAACACTTTGGCCTGGAAAGTAATCAACTGGTTATAACAGATTTTTGTATCCTGACACCTATTGTCAAAATCGGAGATAGTGTGGCTTTCTCTTTTGCCGTAAAAAATGATTCGAGTGAACCACAACTGATCCGGTTAGAATATGCAGTTTATTATTTTAAATCGAACGGAAGCCTGTCAAGGAAGGTTTTTAAGATCAGTGAGCGGACATTTGAAGGCAATGAAAAGGTTGTCGTTCATAGAAAACAATCATTCCGTCTGATCACAACAAGGAAGTTTTATACCGGAGGGCACCAATTGTCGGTCATCGCAAACGGCGAGGAGAAAACAGGTGGAGTTTTTGAACTCATTGAATAAGAGTCTTTAAGTCAGGAAAAAGATTGTCTTCCCGTGATCATAATCTGGCTGCCGGCATCGTTCCGCCGGATCGGAATTTTTGTGTTTTGTGAAAAATAATGTAAACGTGACAATCTCTTAACAACACGATAACATGCCTGGCGCATTCGGGCAATATATTTGGCAGGCTTAAATCAGCGGGCAAAGACGGGCATGTTATCCTGTATTTTACCCTTTGAATTTGGGCGCTTATTTGCAAAGTATACATATCCAAATGAATTCAAGGCGAGATTTTTTAAAAAAGGCAGCACTTTTATCAGGTACGGGAGCAATGGCCAACATGCTGCCCGCAGTAATTGAAAAAGCATTGGCAGTTAATCCGGAACTGGGAAGCACGTTTTATGATGCTGAACATATTGTTTTTCTAATGCAGGAAAACCGTTCCTTCGATCATCAGCTGGGCACTTTACAAGGTGTTCGGGGATTTAATGACCCGCGTGCGATCACATTGCCAGACAAGAATAAGGTATTTCTGCAAACCAATAAGGAAGGTGAAACATACGGACCATTTCAGCTGAATGTCAAGGATACAAAAGTGGCCTGGATGGGTTCAATTCCCCACGGATGGACTGATCAGACAGATGCCATGAATGGTGGGAAATATGACAGGTGGCTGGATGTTAAAAAAGCCCGGAATAAGGATTATGCAAAAATTCCCTTGACAATGGGTTATTGCGACCGGAAAGATTTTCCTTTTTACTATTCGCTGGCAGATGCTTTTACGGTTTGTGACCACAATTTTTCTTCGAGCATAACGGGTACGCACCCCAACCGCCACTACTGGATGACCGGTACGGTGCGCGAAAAGAATGAGGCAGACGCCGTGGCGCATCTATGGAACAACAGCAATTATGAATATCCCGAACTAAGCTGGAAAACTTATCCTGAACGTCTGCAGGAAAATGGTGTTTCATGGAAAGTTTACCAGAATGAACTGACCATGGGTTATGGTCTGAAAGGTGAGGAAAGCGCATGGTTGAGCAATTTCGGTACCAACGTGCTAGAATACTATAAGCAGTACAATGTCCGCCTGCACGAGGGTGGAATCGCAAACCTTCAGACTAAGAAGGAAAATATTCTCAAACAGATCTCGGATCTGGAAAAACAGCCTTCAGATGAGAAAGTGACACAGCGGCTTGCAGCGGCGAAAAAGTTGCTTGGATTGATTGAAACTGCGCAGGAAAGATTTACAACGGACACCTATAATAACCTGTCTGAACAGGCAAAGGAACTACATAACAAAGCTTTCATAACCAACATTAATGATCAGTATTACCATGAACTGGAAGCGTTGACCTATGAGGATGCAGGGAAAGAAAGGCAATTGAAAGTGCCAAAGGGAGATGTATTTCATCAGTTCCGGGAAGACGTGAAAAACGGAACATTGCCAACCGTTTCCTGGCTCATGCCGCCGGCACACTTCTCTGACCATCCCGGCCAGCCCTGGTTTGGCCCCTGGTATGTCAGTGAAGCCATGGAGATTCTGCTTCAGAATCCTGAGGTTTGGAAAAAAACGATTTTCATTGTCACTTATGATGAAAACGATGGTTACTTCGATCATATGGCTCCTTATGTGGTGCCGGATCCATATCGGGAGCATACCGGGAAAGTGTCAGCGGGTATTGATCCGAAACTGGATTTTGTCACACGAAGCCAGCAAACGAACCCATCGATGTCGGAAAGTAATATTCGCGAAGGCGCGATAGGGCTGGGCTACCGTGTTCCGATGATCATCGCTTCACCATGGTCGCGTGGCGGTTATGTCAACTCCGAAATTTTCGACCATACTTCCTCTTTGCAGTTTTTGGAAAATTTTCTTGAAAAGAAGTTTAGCAAAAAGGTAAAGGAAGAAAATATTACTCAGTGGAGAAGGACCATCTGCGGCGATCTGACATCCGTTTTTCGTCCTTATCATGGAGAGGTGGTAACCAAACCTGAATTCCTGGATCGTAAACCATTTATAGAAGGCATTCACCAGTCACAATTTAAAGATGCACCGGCGAATTATAAAAAACTGACTGCGGATGAAATCATGCAGATCAATACCGATCATTCTGTATCGCCTTATTTTCCAAAACAGGAAAAAGGAATCCGGTCTGCTTGTCCGCTGCCTTATGAACTATACACCCACAGTGTTTTCAATCAGGACAAAAATAGTGTTGAACTGTCTTTCAGAGCCGGGAACAAAATATTCGGGACCAATGCATCTGGTTCTCCGTTTAGGGTTTACGCCATGAATCCTTATCAGAATGATACTTTAAAATCGTGGGATTATAGCGTCGCTGCCGGCGATATTTTACAGGATACTTATAAAATCGATGATTTTGAAGCAGGAAAATACCATTTCCGGGTTTACGGCCCGAACGGGTTTTTTAGGGAATTCACAGGGCAATCAAATAACCCGCTGATAAAAATCACCTGTACCTACGAAGCCGCGCGCCTCAATCCAGCACGATTGACAGGCAATGTTGTTGTAACGGTCCGGAATACAGATAGCAAAACACATGTTCTATCTATCCTGGATAATCATTACAAAACCGGTATGCAAAACAAAACGATTGCCGCTGGTGCTCAGACTTCCTTTGCAATAAATCTTTCTAAATCGCATCACTGGTATGATGTCAGCGTGAAAGTCAAAGGTTACGAAGATTTTGAGGAACGATTTGCCGGCCATGTAGAAACTGGAAATGTTTCCAAAACCGATCCTTTAATGGGCGGTATCGTTTAAGATAATCAGGAAAACAGAAATATGGAGCCGGTCGACAATCTGTCGGTCGGCTTTATTTTTTTTCCATATCGGTTTCCGGGGGAAGGCGTTGTGTCACCAAACGGTTTCTACAAATGTCATGACTGCGTTTGTCTGGAAGGTTGGTACCGGCCGTAAACAAGGGTTTTAGAAATTAGCATATTTCCAATAAAATGTGCCCCGCTAGTAGCTTTTCTTATACTTATTTTGTGTTATTAAAACTTTTGCCTAATGCGTATAATGTAATAATTTATTAATATGTTTGTGAAAATTGCCGAAGAAAATATTGTTTAGCAATGTTTTTTATGGCTGGTCTAAACAAGTGTCCAGTGTGTTAACCCACGATCTACATAAGGAGAAAGAGTTACTTGCCCTAGCTGCTCAGGCGGACGAAGGAGCATTTACCATGCTTTTTCACAGGTATAAAAACAAGCTCTATGGTTATCTTTTCCGTCTGACCGAATCCGAGACACTTTCAGAAGATATCGTTCAGGATGTTTTTATGAAACTCTGGAACGATCATGAGTCATTGCATTCCATCGATAATTTTGGAAGTTATCTTTTCAGGATGTCAAAGAATCATGTGATCAATCATTTTAAAAGAATGGCGCATGAAACAATGATCATGGCCGAAATGTATGAGCAGGGTTCTTTTGCACACAATGAAACTCAGGATATAATCGCGTTGAAAGATGTCGAGAAATTATTAAATGAAATTCTGGATAAACTTCCGGCCCAGCAGAAAGTCGTTTACCACCTGAGCCGTGACGAAGGAAGAACACATGATGAAATTGCGAATCTTCTTAAAATTTCGCCAAATACCGTTAAAAATCACATTGTCCAAGCCATGTCGACCATCCGGACACAGCTTCGCCGCCATGCCGATAACATGCTTTTTATTTCCATAATCCTCTCCCTGAAAAAATAATTTACTTTTTTTCATTTTAGGCTAGTCCCTTTCTATTTCTCATTTGTCTTTTATTTGGTAATATACCCGTTAAGGTCTGTTTCTATTTTGACTTTTAGTAATTAGTCGGAATAAGTGTGCGTTTTTACGGAATTTGGAGTATAAAATGGAATTATCGAGGATTGACCTTCTGACCCAAAAATTTTTTACCGGTGACTGTACAGAAGCTGAGCGGCTTGAACTGGCGTTGTGGATCAGGCAAAATCCGGACGACGCAAGAATCGGACCTATACTGGAAAATTCATGGCAGGATTTTGAAACTACATTGAAAATCTCTGATAAATCCTCAGAACGTATTTTAACTGAAATCTTTGCTGAAAACCATACGCAGACAAACGATGAAGATTTCCTGGAAACCAGGACGAGGATCAGTGCTCTCTGGCCAAAGATAGCCGCAGCGGCCGTCGTTATCATGGGTTTTGGATTGTACTTCTGGTTGGGAGGAAGGCAGCAAGAACAACTGGCAGCCAGTACCGTTTCTAACATATTGAAAAGTGACCTGCCACCTGGTGGGAATAAAGCGGTCCTGACCCTGGGCGACGGATCAAACATCGTTCTGGACAATGCCGGCAATGGAAATCTGACTACCCAGGGGAACTCGAACGTTGTGAAATCAAAAAACGGAGAGCTGATTTACAGGCAGAATAATAAAGACAACGAAGCAATTGTTTACAACTCAATCACCACGCCAAAGGGTGGACAATACCATATCGTCCTGCCCGACGACTCCAAAGTATGGCTGAATGCGGCTTCTAGTCTAAGATTTCCAACTGTTTTCAAAGGTAAGGAGCGGCGGGTTGAAATCACAGGTGAGGTTTATTTTGAGGTTGCTCATCATGCGAAAATGCCGTTTATCGTAGAAGTATACGACACAGAGGTAGCTGTTTTGGGAACACATTTCAATGTGATGGCATACCCGGATGAAAAAGTGTTAAAAACGACTCTTCTGGAAGGTTCTGTAAAAGTATCGAAAGAAGGCAGGTCGGCCATGTTAGTTCCCGGGCAGCAGGCCAGGTTAACCGCAAATGGAATAAATGTCGTCAATCATGTTAATCTCGATCAGGAACTGGCCTGGAAAAACGGATTCTTCCAGTTTGAAGATGATAATCTTGAAAGTATCATGCGCCAGGTTTCCCGTTGGTATGATGTCGATATTGCCTATGAAGGCAGTGTGAGCCGGGAGCGTTTTACAGGCCGGCTGCCGCGCAATGCGAATATCTCCAAAGTATTGAAAATATTATCACTCAGCGGACTGAAATATAGAATAGAAGGCAAAACGATTACAGTAACTCCATAACCCAAACCAGCACTTTATGAGAAAATAGACACCTTTACTTCAGGAAGAAAAAACAGGTGTTGTCTCGATTGCTATCAGGCAAAAAAAGAACGGGAACGTTGCAACCGTCCCGTTCAGCAGAGTCAGCACGTTCACAATTATCTCAAACCGTTTAGTACAAACCCAACAACAAAAGTATGAATCACAACTCTTTAATCCAAAAGAGGCGTGGACTGTCGTATATAGCCGGCAGGTATCCCCGTCTTCTTTCAACCAGAACTATTTTGGTTATGAAAATGATCTTTATTTTTTCGCTGGCTTTTTGTATGCAGGTGAGTGCAAGCAGCTACTCACAGAAAATTACGATGGTAGCACAAAATGCGACATTGGAAAAGGTGCTCAAAGAAATTGAAAAGCAAAGCGGATATTCATTCTTCTATAAAACCGAGCTGATTCAGAAGGCAGAAAAGGTGAGTTTTACGATCAGGGAAAGCAGCCTGGAAAATGCATTGGAAAAATGCTTTAAAAACCAGCCTTTCGACTACGCGATCGTGGACCAGACGGTGGTACTTCAGCCAAAGAAACAGGCGAAGCTGATTGCGCCGGTAAAAGAAATACTGGAATTGATCAAGGGACGCGTGGTAGGACCGGACGGAAAACCTTTGATCGGGGTAACTGTTATCGTAAAAGCCAGCAAACTTGGTACAACCACCGATACTGATGGAAATTTTTCGGTCAATGCCGCGGATACCGACGTGCTGGTTTTCTCTTATATTGGCTTTACTACGAAGGAAGTTACCGTTGGTAAACAAAGTAATATCTCTGTTACTATGGCTGAAAGCAACACGACGCTCAATGAAGTTGCCGTGGTGGGTTATGGTCAGCAGTCGCGTAAAAATCTGTCAAGCGCGGTGAGCACGATCAAAACGGAGGAGCTTAACCGGGGAGCAATCACTGATGTCGGGCAATTGCTGCAGGGAAAAGTGCCGGGTTTGAATATCACTGCAAGCGGCGACCCTAACAAACCGGCAGCCGTCGTCATGCGTGGTGCTTCAACGATCAATAGTGCTCAGGGGCCGTTTTATGTAATCGACGGCGTGCCGGGAGCGGATATTTCAACAATTGCTCCTGATGATATTGCGTCTGTTGATGTTCTGAAAGATGCAGCGGCAACGGCGATTTATGGTAACCGGGCTGCCAATGGGGTGATCATGGTAACTACGAAAAAAGGTAAACCCGGACAAATGCAGATCTCTTACAACGCTTATGTAGGTATTGAAAAAGTATCCAACAAGCTGGATATGATGAACGCCGCTGAACTAAGATCATTTTTGGAAAAGAACAGCATCGGTTTTGCTCCGGCTGATGACAAAGGTGCAAGTACAGACTGGCAGTCGTCGATCCAGAAAAAAACAGCAGTTTCCACCAACCACAACCTTTCATTCAACGGTGGCGGGGAGCACACGACATACAGCGCGAGCCTGAACTTCGTGAAAAAAGACGGAGTATTGCTGAATAGTTCCCTTCAGCGGGTAATAGGTCGTTTGGGCATCGAGCAACTGGCATTAAAGGACAAACTGAAATTTAGCTTTTCAGTTACCAATTCACATAGCAGCGCGGATGACGTACCGTACAGAAACACGGTGTTACTTCAATCAGCAATGTATCTGCCCGTGTCGCCGATAAGAAATGAAGATGGAAGTTACTATGAAAACTTCCAGCATACGAACTACTACAATCCTGTTGCCATGATCAACAACAGTGAGATGAATACCAAAACCAATAACCTGATCGGTAGTTTTAAAACCCAGGTCGAGCTTCCGTTTGGACTAACGTATAATGTCGATCTTTCTTATCTGAATTCAAGCGCATTGCAGGGCTCGTACTACAACAAATACTTTACATCAAATTACAACAACATGTATGACAATCCGGATCCGGGAGTTGGTTTTCACTCGGTTCAGGTATTTGGAAAAAATGGTCAGGCAAGCAGAAGTTCTTATCAGAACACCAATAAGATCCTTGAAACCTATCTAACCTGGAACAAGGAGTTTGGCGACCATTCGATCAATGCCGTACTAGGTTATTCCTGGCAGAACAACAAGATCGGAGAAGGATTTCAGGTAACAACCAGTAACCTGCCTGTCGATAACATCAGTTATAACAACCTGGCCCTAAGTAACCCTTACGGGATTTCAGGGTATCAGATCAGTTTCGGGCCCGATGGAATTTATCAGGAAACACAGCTGATTTCTGATTTCGCCCGGTTTAACTACAATTATAAAAGTAAATATCTGCTGCAGGGATCTGTTCGCAGAGACGGAAGCTCTGTATTTGGTCAGAATAACCAGTGGGGGTATTTCCCGTCCGTGGGTGCAGCATGGCGGATCAGCCAGGAATCTTTCATGGAAAGCCAGACTTTTTTCAGTGATTTGAAACTGAGGGCAAGTTATGGTGTTACCGGAAATGCATCGGGTTTTAATGCCTATACTGCCAAGTTTATTTCCGGAAGCCTGGGTACTTATTATTACAACGGCGCTCTGACTGGCGCATATGGCCCGACAAAATCGGAAAATCCGAATTTGAAATGGGAGAAAACAGCAACAGCCAATATCGGTGTGGATTTTGCCATTCTTGGCAACAGGGTCAGCGGCTCGCTGGAACTGTATGATAAAAATACCACGGGGATGATCTACTCCTACACCGTTGACCCGATCCTGGTACCGTCAGGAAGTATTGTTGCCAATGGCGGAAGTGTTAATAACAAAGGGATCGAATTTAACCTGAGTGCAAAGGTGGTTTCCAAAGCCAAGTTTAACTGGACGACCAGCATTAACCTTGCCCACAACCGGAACCTGATCACCAGCTTGTCAAATCCATTATTTGCAGGAGGAGATTCGGTGCTTCTTTCACGGCCTGAGGGTGGGGGGCAATCGGGCAGATCTTTGCAGATACTGAAAGCAGGCAAACCGCTGGGACAGTTCTTCTCATTTCAATATGCGGGTAAAAACGACAATGGCGTTTCTCAGTTCCTGGCAGCTGACGGGAGTTTGACGACAACGCCGATTGTTGGCAAGGATTATCATTACATGGGCAGCTCGCAGCCAAAACTGCTGTTAGGTTGGAACAACAATTTCAAATATGGCAATTTTGACATGAATGTGTTCATTAGAGGTGCTTTTGGTAATAAGATCTTTAATGCAACCCGTGCCGATCTGTTCAGGCCAAATACCGCACAGTATACCAATATTCTGAAAGATGCGGCCAACGAGTCTGTCAAGGATATCAATGCCTACTTTTATTCTTCACGCTTCCTTGAAAGCGGTAGCTTCGTCCGGTTCGACAATGCGACGTTGGGATATAGCTTCAAAAAGTTAGGGCCATTTGTGAAAAACCTACGCGTTTACACATCTGTAAACAACCTTTTCGTCATCACAAAGTATACGGGAGTTGATCCGGAAGTGAATCAGGGCGGAATCGCCCCAGGGGTGGATTACAACAATTTCTATCCTAAAACCCGCACGTTCTTGTTCGGAGTGAACATTTCCATTTAATGAAAAAATTTGAAATCATGAAAAGATCATATATCAAAATATTGTCGTCTGCATTACTGGCCGGTGTTCTGGTTTCCTGCCACGACCTGGAAGTGCCGGTGACGACTGAACTAACTACCGATGTTTTTCCGACGTCCGCGGAACAATACATTTCTGCATCCGGTCCTGCTTACGTAGCATTGAGGGGAAACTTCGGAGCCGAATATTTCCAGCAGCAATCTTACACAACGGACGAAGGTATAATGCCTGCGAGAGGTGGAAACTGGTATGATGGCGGCCAGAACCAGACATTTCATTACCACAACTGGACCGTCGACAACAGTTACTTAAATGGAAACTGGACCTGGTTGTCTACCATCATAGGGGTTTCCAATCAAACTATTTCCATTTTAAGGTCAACCATGCCAGCGGGTGCATCCAAATCAACAGGCATTGCGGAGATCAAAATGGTCAGAGCATTTTCGTATTTTATGATGATGGACAATTATGGAAATGTCCCGCTTGATACGTTATATGGTGATTTTACACCACGCTCCAATACGCCGCGTGCACAGGTTTTCGACTTTGTTGAAAAAGAGATCAAAGAATCGTTACCATACCTGAGCGACGTCTCAGGAGTGCCTACTTACGGGCGCCCAAACAAGTGGACGGCTTATGCCTTGCTGGCGAAAATGTATCTGAACGCCGAGTATTATACAGGGAACAAGCGCTATGACGATTGTATAGCTGCCTGTGATAAAATCACGGCTTCCGGCCTTTTTGCACTTGAACCCAAAAGCAGCTACCTGAGAATGTTCTATCCGGCAAATGGCCCGCAGATGAAGGAATTTATTTTTGCGATACCTTATGACCCGGCTGCAACCAATACGTTCCCGTTCCGTTCGGTTAACAACCGCTCGCGTTATGATGTACCAAGAAGCGAGGTGAAAAAATTCAGTCTTCCGTTTACACCAGCAGGAGCTGCAAGTACATTGCCTGAATTCTATGCCAATTTTAATGACAAGGATGATGTAAGGAACGGGCAATGGCTTACCGGTCTGCAATACATGAGTGACGGCGTTACACCTGTGACCGTCACAACGACGAATATCGGCTACAATCAATTTTACAAAGGCGACAGTCCTTCAGCGCCCTATACCTATCAGGTCAACCTGATGCCGCAGGTAAGCTTACGTCAGGATGTTTCGGCTTTTGATGCAGGAAATGACGAAATCGCCTGGCATATGGGCTACCGTAATATTAAATTTTTCCCGGACGCGACGTCGTTGAACAGAAATCAGAACAATGACATTCCCATCTTCCGGTATTCGGACATTATATTGATGAAAGCCGAGGCCATTTTGCGTGGCGGCGGGCCAACCCTTGGTGATACGCCCTTGCTTTTGGTGAACAAGCTGCGTGCGGAAAGAACGACAGCTCCAGCCTTGTCAGGCGTCGATCTAGAATTTATCTATGCGGAAAGAGCAAGGGAGTTTGCCTGGGAAGGATGGCGCAGAAATGACATGATCCGCTTTGGGAAATATGAAGGGAAATGGGGCTTTAAAACCGATGCAGATGTCAATCACCGCATTTTTCCTATTCCAAGAGTTGCATTGCAGTTGAATCCGGCTTTGAAACAAAACCCGGGTTACTGACCGCATATCAATTAATGTTTTGGAGAATATCCGTAATAACGAAAAAGAGCATTGGTTCAGGCCAATGCTCTTTTTCGTATATGCTAATAAAATTAAACCAAATTTTTTGTTATGATTCGATGACCCACATCCAGTTCTTAGGCCAGTGGTCAGAATTAATTTTCTCGTGGATGACAAGTTCATCATTTATAAACTCGTATCCCTTTAAACTTCCCCCCTGATTTTCCACATCCGATTTAGCCGTATTGTGAAGCTCTATCCAGGTTTCCTGAGCAATTTCCTCCGTGTCCAGCCATTTTAGTGCTTCCCACTTAGGATCCCGTGAATTATAAACATAACGCAGCACTAAATAATGCAGGTAAGCATCATTATTCAGGCCCATGACCGAAGGTTTCTTTTCAATAATTTTCATAGAAGTAGAGATGGTTGATTTGGTGAGAAACATAGTAATATAGAAAAACTTGGTAAAAAGATCAAACCATCACTCCAATTAGTTCTACCAATTATCTAACGGGGGAAGTCCGAAAAAAAATCTCCGGTGAATAACCGCAGCGGGAGGATATCTACCGGAGATCAAACAAAAGGTAGATTATTGAAAAAGTTAAATTTTTTATCAATCCTGGTGGCTAACCCGGTATGAACCTTCTTCAATATCTTTTAGTATTGAGTCGTAGACAGGTTGCCATCCTAACAGTTTTTGGGCTTTGTCTGCGTTTAGGAGGCTATTGGAGGCAAATCCGAATGCAGCAGCATCAGGTCCCCAGATTTTGATGGCTTCGTCCAGCGTCAACGATTCGGTTTTTCCACCAAAATTAAGTAACCGACTGATACTTTCTGCAATATCTTTAAGTGAAGCATTTCCGTTTTCTGTATAAAAATAAGAGCCTGCCGGAGCTTTTTCAAGAGCCAGAACGTAAAGTTCTGCAAGGTCTTCAATGTGTATGTTGGACCACCGGTTTTCACCTTTTTCAATGTAAACTCCCGCTTTTTTTTCTTTGGCTATGCTGATCAGCATCGGAATCTGGATACTGTCTTTTTTAATACCTGTCCCGGTTCCGTAAACCATCGTAGGCACCAGCACAATGGTACGGATGTTGTCTTTCGCTGCGGCAAGGATGTGTTCATTGATGGCTACACGATGTAACTTTTCTAGTCGGGGCTGTACAGGAATATCTTCGGAAAATACAAAATTATTTAATTCGCCTTTTGCATTGTCTCCAACGATACTCGATCCAGAAGTAAAAATGAAAGTTTTTCCTGTTCCTTTCAACGCGTCAAGAAAAGTGATGACAGAATACACATCGTCCGCATCTGCAGTGTGGATAATCGCATCATGATCAGCAGCGGCCTGGCGAATTACAGCCATGTCATGAATTGTACCCGGCACAGGATTGATACCCAGTGCGCTTAGCTTGTCAGCATCGGTTTGTTTTCTTACCAACGCAGAAACGCTGTACCCTTTTTTCAGCAGAACTGATGCGACAGATCCTCCGATATATCCGGTGGCACCTGTGATAAATACTTTTTTTATAGACATTTTGGTTGTTGGTTAATGGATACTGCTTCCGGCAAACGGCCGGGAAATTTAAAAAAATAGGAGAATTCAGTTTAAGGAGAAAAAAATCCGGCCTGCTCCTGATTCTTTTGCAAAGCTGGAGGTTAATGTGTTATTATAAAAATAAGTACTTTTATAGCTTGGTATTATTTAAATGATAGAAAAATGGTGAATCTGGAATGGTACAGAACTTTCAAGGCCATCTACGCGACAGGGACACTGACAGGCGCAGCTGAGACTTTGTTCATCTCACAGCCCGGGGTAAGTCTGCACCTGAGTTCGCTGGAAAGTTATGTGGGATATAAATTATTTGACCGTACGGCACGAAAAATGATCCCGACAGAACGTGGAAAAGTTTTCTATAATTTTATTATTGAACCACTTACGAAACTGGAAGAAGCGGAGAAGAACTTTCAAAAAAGTACCGAAAAGCAAACGCCAACGATTAGCGTAGGCATGTGTTTCGAAACTTTTCAGATTACGCTGGAGCAATACATTTCAACATTACCGTTCAACGTGATCATCCAGTTTGGCCAGTATCCTGAGATGCTCGAAAATCTCGAGAAAGGAATACTTGATCTCATTATCACCCCACAAAAAGGCACAAGCGGCAATATAGAACATGAGGCCTTTTCCTCTGAAACAATCGTGCTGGTCGGTGGCAATGATATTGATCATCATAAGCTGGAGAAAGTGCTGTCAGAAAACGATCCTCAAATTCTGGAAGTGTGGCTGAAACAACAGAAATGGTATGGAACGACGGGTGATATGGAGCATCTCAGGAAATTCTGGCAGCTGAATTTTAATAAATATCCTGATTTCAGGCCAAATTACATCGTACCAAACCTGAACTCCATCGTCCGTTGCCTGACAAGTGGAAAAGGGCTGGCGATCATTCCTGATTTTTTATGCAAAAAAGAAGTTGACAAGGGACAGATTAAGCTGCTTTGGGAAGGTAAAACAAAGCTGGTCAACACATTGTACTTTGGTACGAGAAAGAAAAATATGTATGATGAGGAAACAAAGGTGATCAAAAAACTTTTCCGAGAGGTGATGTGATTGAATTATTTTGATCATTTTAGAATATTATTGATCAAAATGTTTGGAATTTAATTCCGTTCCTATTTACATTTACAGCATGAATACGCAAACAACATTTTTTTCTTTATTTTTCTGGTGGCGCAATACCCGACTTCGGTATTGTGAACGCTGGCTTTCCTGTTAGAATATTCTTCTGATTATACGAGGCTCTCTGTTCGCAGGGAGCCTTTTTTTGTTAATTAATCCCAACAATTGTATGTCTTATCAAGTTGACGAAAACGGATACTACGGTCCATATGGTGGTGCCTACGTACCGGAAGTGCTTTACCATAATGTCGAAGAACTACGCTTAAATTACCGGCAAATTCTGGATGATCCGGGCTTTCAAAATGAGTACAGGCACCTACTGAATTCATATGCCGGTCGCGAAACACCACTTTACCTTTCACCCTTTTTATCAGAAAAATATGGTGCGGATATTTATTTAAAAAGGGAGGATCTATGTCATTCAGGTTCACACAAAATCAACAATACCCTCGGACAGCTATTGGTGGCCAAACGCCTCGGGAAAACGAGAATTGTAGCTGAAACCGGTGCCGGCTCCCATGGTGTTGCCACTGCCATGGCCTGCGCTTTAATGAAACTTCCCTGCTTCGTTTACATGGGTGAGGAAGACATGTTGCGCCAGGCTCCGAATGTAGACCGGATGAAACTTTTAGGAGCCACGGTTATCCCTGCGAAAACCGGCAGCAGAACATTAAAAGATGCTACAAACGAAGCATTCCGCGACTGGATCAGTAATCCTGAAAGTACATTTTATGTACTTGGTTCTGTGGTAGGTCCACATCCTTATCCCGACATGGTTGCACAGCTCCAATCGGTTATCAGCAGGGAGTTGCTGCATCAGGTTCCTGAGCTAACCGGGCAAAATTTTCCGGACTATGTTGTTGCGTGCGTCGGTGGCGGAAGCAATGCTGCCGGTTCTTTCTACCATTTTCTGGACCATTTGGAGGTCAGGCTGATTGCTGCGGAAGCCGCCGGAAAAGGACTGGAATCCGGGTTTTCTGCTGCGGCTACCTTTCTTGGCAGAGAGGGGATTCTGCACGGATCGAAAACGAAGTTTATGCAGACTCCGGAAGGGCAGGTGATGGAAGCGAGCTCGGTTTCGGCCGGTCTCGACTATCCTGGTATTGGTCCTCAGCATGCATTTTTGCATGATTCAGGCAGAGCTCAGTTTGTAGCAGTTACGGATGCTGAGGCTTTGGATGCAGGTATTGCGCTGAGCGAAAATGAAGGGATTATTCCTGCAATCGAATCAGCGCATGCACTGGCTGCCCTTGCACAATTGTCATTCAAAAGAACCGATGTGGTTGTCGTTTGCCTTTCGGGGCGTGGCGACAAAGATCTGGAGACCTACATCAGCTATTCAAATTCCAAACATTAGTATTATGATAGTTTCAGCCCAAAGCCGTATTCCGGCCATTTTTAAAAACAATAATAAAAAGATCAGTATTTACCTTACCGCCGGATATCCAAAACTTGGTGACACTGGTCACCTTATTGAGATGCTGGCGGACGCCGGTGTCGATTTTATAGAGATCGGTATACCATTCTCAGACTCTGTCATGGATGGACCAGTCATTTTGAACAGTCACAAAATTGCACTTGAAAATGGCATGACGCCCGAAATATTGTTTGATCAGTTAGGCAGAGTTCGGGAAAAGGTCTCCGTACCAATTATTCTGATGGGCTCTATGAATCCTGTATATCAGTTTGGATTCGAAGATTTCTGCCGGCGCTGCTCCCAGGCCGGGGTGGATGGCTTGCTTTTGCCGGACCTTCCGGTACTGGATTTTACCTTGTATTATCAAAAATACTACCAGGAATATCATCTGGCACCAATTTTCATGATTTCCCCGCGCACAAGTCCGGAAAGATTAAAAACCATTGATGATGCGGGAGAAGGTTTTTTATATGCGGTATCAGGCAATGCCACTACCGGTTCGTCAACCAGGATTTCAGACAGCATCGGCTATCTGGACAACCTGAAAAATGCGGGTCTGAAGAACCCGGTAGCGGTGGGTTTCAATATCAATACAAAAGCCGATGTCAGGCTGGTGCACCAATATGCGGACGCAGCGATCATCGGATCTGCCTTTATTCGTTTGATCGAAAATGGCGCTGTCGAAAACAGTATCCGGACATTTGTCAGCGACCTGCGTAATTAAAGTTTGCGTTCAACATCTTTTTCCCAGGTCAGGCTGCTTTTTTTGATAGAGACGCAAGCCAGAGATAACCTGCTAAACCAGAAAGAAGAGAGCCTGTCAATATTGAAAATTTGGCCTCCGCAAGAATCAGATCGGCACCTGGAAAAGATAAAATGGCGATAAATACAGACATTGTAAAGCCAATACCACCCAGCAATCCAAGTCCAAAGATATGTTTCCATGATGCTTTTTTCGGGATCTGGCCGACGCCAAGTTTGACAGCAAGCCATGAAAAAATAAAAATACCCAATGGTTTGCCCAAGCCTAAACCCAGAATAATGCCCAGGCCAAGCGCGGTTGTTAGTCCGCCGATCATTTCCGGTTCAAATCTAATATTGGTATTGGCCAGAGCAAAGAGTGGCATGATGACAAAGTTTACCGGATTTACCAGAATATGTTCAAGTTTTTCCAGTGGAGATTCTTTCGCATCCGGCGTCGTAGGTATCGCAAAAGCCGTGAGCACACCAGCGATGGTGGCGTGGACGCCAGAGTGGTGTATGAAATACCAGATTAATAATCCCGGGAGAAGATAAGCTGCCAGATTTTTGACGCCGGCTTTGTTCAGGGCAAGAAGGAAAATAAATATTCCTCCGGCATAAGCAAGGTAAAGAAAGTTTATGTCAGATGAATAAAAAACGGCAATGACAAGAATAGCCATCAAATCATCTACGATAGCCAGTGCCGCAAGAAATATTTTTAATGATGCAGGCACTTTTTTGCCTAGCATCGTAATAATGGCCAGGGCGAAGGCAATGTCTGTGGCCATTGGAATTCCCCATCCTCCGGCGGTTTCGGTTCCTTTGTTAAAAAGAAAATAGATCCCTGCCGGAAAGATGACCCCACCCATAGCAGCCAGGATTGGTAATGATGCTTTTTTAAAGGTGGATAGCTCACCTTCAATAAGTTCCCGTTTAATTTCCAGTCCGACAAGTAGGAAAAAAATCGCCATCAGGCCATCATTGATCCACAATAGAACAGGATACCGGAGGTGAACAGCACCCGTATTAAAACCGATCTCGGTGGATAAAAAGTTTTCGAAAAGCGGCCCAGCCGACGTGTTTGCTATGCACAATGAAATGATAACACAGCCGATCAGGATTATTCCTCCTGTGGACCCGGAAGAGAAAAACTCTTTAAACGATTTGAGATTGATAAGTTTTGCCATAATGGCAAATCTACCTCAAAAATTTTCATCAGCGTATTAAAATCGACAATTTGTGCTTTCTAATACACGGATTTATAGCAATTATGATTGATTTTACAACGATCTCTTACCTCAAAGCCGGTAATCTAAGACAGCGATCTGCTTACGTCGTACTGAGCGAAAACAGGATCTTCGACATACTTAAGGATTTTGACCCACTTTTGGCAGGGACAATTCCAATCGGAATTGACACCGTGGAAAGTGATCTGGACATTATTTGTTTCTGTAATGACGAACTGACCTTTAAGGAAATTATTATCAGGCACTATAGCAGTTACCGGGACTTCAAGATCCGCGATCTATTGATCAACGGCCAGCCTGCTACGGTCGCTAATTTTTATGCGGATGATTTTGAGATTGAAATTTTTGGACAAAACATACCGGTTAAGAGCCAGTTGGCCTATCGTCACATGGTAGTGGAGTATCAATTGCTTCAGGAGAAGGGAGACGCGTTTCAAAAGGAAATTGTGAAACTGAAGCGGCAGGGATACAAGACAGAACCGGCATTTGCGAAGCTGTTAGAACTTAAAGGAGATCCATACCAGGAATTATTGAAGTTTGAAAATACTTAAAAACGCGTCAACCGTTGAGCCAACGCGTTTTTAAGAATTAACTTACCAGGCACTGGCATCATTCAGTTTTTGAATAGCCTCGTCACTAAGTTTCAATGCTGCTGCATCCGTGAGCTGTTTCAGTTGCTCCGTGTTTGTAGCACTGGCGATTGGTGCTGTAATGGCCGGATGCGCGATCAGCCATGCGAGTGATATCGTTGAAGGATTGCTGTTATAGGCTGCTGCAACTTCGTCCAGCACCGAAAGAATTTTTAGACCTCTTGGAGTAAGATATTTCTCAACCATACCACTTCTTCTGCTTCCGCGAAGGTCGTCCTTTGAACGATATTTACCCGATAAAAAACCGCTTGCCAGTGAAAAATAACTGATTACGCTTAGATTACTTGAAGTTGTAAATGGGGCGATATTGGTTTCAAATTCCTGACGGTCGTATAAGTTAAATTCCGGCTGAAAGGTCTGATAGGTCGCCATTCCCTCTAATTGGCTGATCTTGATCGACTCTTCCAAACGATCAATCTGAAAGTTGGACGCGCCAATGGTCCTTACTTTTCCATCTTTTACAAGCTTGTCGTAAGCTTCCAGTGTTTCGTTTATGGGTGTTTGCGGATCGTCGTAATGCGATTGATACAGATCGATATAATCTGTTTGCAGCCGGTGAAGGGAATCTTCAACGGCCTTAACAATGTATTTCTGACTTAATCCCTTTTTGCCTTCGCCAAGTTCAGCGCCAACTTTGGTGGCTAGTATAATCCGGTCGCGTTTGCCGCTGCTTTTAAACCACTTTCCGATTGCAGTTTCCGACTCTCCGCCTTTATTGCCGGGTACCCAGGCAGAATACACGTCAGCGGTATCCACAGCGTTAAAGCCTGCGTCTGTGAAAGCATCAAGTAAGCGCGAGGTCATGGCATCATCAGCTGTCCAGCCGAATACGTTGCCTCCAAAAACAAGCGGGGCTATTTTAATATCAGAGTTTCCTAATTTTCTCTTTTCCATACGATCAAGATTTATTACAGTTTCCCACTCAAAATCATTGTGCCAAATCGTGCGGACTGCATTCAACAGTGATTATCCCGTGAAAACAGCATACCTGATCTCGTTTGCCGAAAAAGATTAAATACGATGCCCGGCCAAACAGAAACCCCCGACGATTTCAGTATCCGTCTTTCTGGGATTGGCAACATACAGTTCCGGTTTACGGGTTTTAAATGATGGGTGATGATGACCACCGGGTGATGGACGCACGGAGCATTGTCACTCCCGGAACTCCGGAAATCAGTTGTTTCTTTTGGCCATTTTCAGAAACCGGTTGATGAGAAATACCGAGGCAAGCGTCAGCCCGATGATCAGTCCAAGCCAGATCCCCGGAGCACCCATGTTGAAATGAAAAGCAAGCAGGTAACCAATAGGTAAACCAACCACCCAATAAGCAACAGCGATTAAAATGGTTGGGGCTTTTACATCTTTTATACCACGTAAGAGTCCCGCGCTAATTGCCTGTGTGCTGTCAGATATCTGGAAAACGGCGGCGAAAATCAGCAGGTAAGCGGCAAGATCTAATACTTCTGCATTGTTGTTAAAGGCCTTTGGCAGCTGATAGCGGAAAACTGCAAACGCAATGGCGCAGAATGTTCCATATATTAAGGCCGTTATCATTGTACTTTTTCCGATGACCGCGATTTTGGGCCAGTTCGCCTGTCCCATAGCATTACTTACCCGGATCGAACCTGCCTGGGCAAGTCCCATCGACACCATAAAAGTGAACGAAGCGCTACTCAGTGCAATCTGGTGAGCAGCCTGTGCAACGGCGCCGATCGTGCCTATAATGATACCGGACACAGCGAAAGCACCAGCTTCCATGCCAATCTGCAGACTGCTTGGTACACCGATATGAAGCAGCTCACCCAGGGTTTTCATTCTGAATTTCCACTGGTTTTTACGGACGGCAATGTATTTTTTGAACGTTTTATGTTTTAAGATTGTGATCGCCAGCGCGACGAAAATGAACGAGCGCGTGATAAGTGTCGCATAACCTGCACCGATTAGTTCCAGCCGCGGGAAGCCCCAGTTTCCATAAATTAAAAGCCAGTTTAAAAGTATGTTGACAGGCATTCCGGCCAGGGAAAGTAACATCGCAGTTTTTGTGAATTCCAGTCCGTCTGTAAACTGCTTGAGCGTCATAAACAGAAGCATCGGAATAATGGATATCCCCATCAGCTGCATAAAAGGAAGTGCGAGCGTCACTACCTCAGGATCCTGTCCCAGATGATAGAGAATATTCTTTCCGAAAACCAGGGTCAGTGAGATCAAAAGTGCGGTAAAAGCGCAAAGGCAAAAACCATTAAACAAATAATGGGATACCTGTTGTGCATCGCGTTTTCCATGAGCAAGCGAAACCATCTGAGAAACGGAAATAGTCATTCCGATCCCGATCACAAATGGGATATTCATTGTGTTGATCACCAACGCCGCAGCAGCCAGCTGTTTATAACTGATTGCACCGACCATCGCGGTATCAATCAGGTGCAGCGCCATCTGCGCAAGTTCGCCGATGATTATTGGCAATGCCAGACGTATCGTTTTTGAAGCTTCACTTTTCATAATATGCAATCCACGCTAAAAAGGATGCAAAGTTATGGAAGTTTAAAAATTAAGCACGCAACAGCCTGCTTAGTAACCAATGGTTAACTAAAACATCGCAGTATCCCATATGGGGTTATTGCAACAATGTAAATAACATCTGCTGACAATGGTCTGGTATACCTGTCTGTTCTTCGGACATTTTTACAAAAAGCATAATATTCTTTTAAAATACATTTTTTGAGAAAATGAGCAAACGACTCGGTGTCATTGATAGGTTTAAGCCTTAAACCTAAACGTGACGGACATACGCTAACGGCGTCTGGATAGCATGATCTCCGGAGCAATGGGTCTCAAAATCTGTGAATTATATCCACAGTTTTAACGAAAACGGATGAATATTGGTCGTTTCCGGAATTAATTATCCCCGTTTTCAGGAAAACTTACCAAAATCACACCGTTGGAATGATTATTTATTAAATACTGTAAACCTGATTAATAACTCAATTTCAATTCGTTATGATACAGCTACTCAAATATTCAGATGTTCTCGGACCATATTTTTTCATGATCCTTGTTATATTTACTTTTGCTTGCGCAGTGTGGTTGATATCTGAACTTAGAAAAAGCTCTGCAAAAAACCAGTGGTTCGTGAAACGTAATGAAAATCCTTACAAAAGGGTAATTATTCACTGATGCATATACCAGCAAACACAACATTCTTCTTCTAAAATTTTGTAGAGGTAGTTAATCAGTCTTCTGCGGCATGCAGATTTATACCTCGCATAGGCTATAATTTTATTCAGCCAGATAACCAGTTATTCTGCTGGTAGGTAAGCTTTTCACGTTTGGGCATAAAAAAACATCCCGGAGGCAAGACCTTGGGATGTCTGATTTTACTCAACGTTATGAGAACCATTTAACTGGTTTTCAGTCACAAAGCTAACGCATTTTTGCAAAATCACCAGCTTTTTTTGTAGAATGCAGTTGAGAAAATCCTGAAAAATAAGCGAAATATATGTTAAGCTTTGAATAATTATATTCTTACTAATTTAACTTTTAGAAGTAGTTTTATAGTAGAATTTCACTTTAATTACATTTTAGTCCAATGACTTTTGTAGTCCATTTTTTTCTACTGCTGCGTCTTTTTGGTACAATCGCGCATTAGGCGTGATCCGCTTGTGTTTCTACGAATTTAACAACTACAAATCGTTCAACTTCTTGCGCAAAGTGCAGGGTCCGGGCTGTCATCAAAATCTATTTTCTGCCTGAAATTTTAATATTTTCACTTTTTCGAAAATAAAATAAAAAAATTAAAAATTCCTTGGATTTTCAGCTGTTAAAGCCGCATTTTCAGTTACTGCGTCTATGAATTTCTGTAAATCCGAGGTTGAATAACCATCACTTTTCAGTGATTGAAGTTGTGAGTGGATTGACAGCATCTTATTATATTTTACGAGCGAGCTATCGCGATGTGATTTCAATTCTCTTCCCTTGTACTCAAGATGTTCATCCATCCGGTCGACGAGGTAAGACATCATGTAATAGTGCATACCTGTGCTTGCGTCAAATCCTTCAAATTCCAGGCTTGCCAAATCCAGCGATTCTTTATCTTCGTCGCTCAGGTTTCTGATCGAGTCATTGATACGGCTGTACATCTTCAATATATTCTCAACTTCCTGGTAGGTGCTGACAGGAACTTCTTCGTACAACGTGTTAAATACTTTTTGATAAAGTCCGGTATATCCTTTCTCCAGAATTTCGATTCTTCTTTCATAAGTAATTTTCTCCTGTGCATCGCCAAACACCGACAATATTTTGCATTGATTGATAAGTAATTGCCTTTCCACCAGAGAAATTGTCTCCGGGATCATGTTATTTAGTTTTTGGGAATCCATCAGGAATTTGTAAAATGTTAATCAGTCAGAAGAATTATACAAAAGTAAAATCTTTCGTTTAAAGTGAAATATACCCGAATGCGAAATCTTATGCAGATATTTGAAGTACCGAAACCATTACTCAGAAAACGTTACATGCAAACCAAATCTGCGGGGAAATGAATTATTCTGTCTTGCTGGAACAAGTTGAAAACTTTGTAATAACTGAAAACTTAGCGAAACTTCCAGACGAACTCTTATACCATAATGGCAAGCATACCGGATTGGTCGTAAAACGTGCAGCGGAACTTGGCCGGTATTACAGTTTAACGGACCAGGATTTTTTTATAGGGGTTTCGGCAGCCTGGTTTCATGACTGCGGTTACAGCAATGGAAGTGCATCAGGCCACGAGGAGCGTGGTGCCAAGATTGCCGCAAATTTTCTCCAAGATCTCGGTGTGAAACCTCCGGTCGTTGCAGCCGTGGAAAGTTGCATTCTGGCGACGCGAATTCCGCAATCTCCCAAAAATTTACTGGAAAGTATCCTTTGTGATGCTGATCTGTACGATCTGGGAACTGAAGAATTCTTAGACAATAACAAGTTGCTGCGAAAGGAAAAGGAGCTGGAAAAAGGCAAGAAAATCGACAAAACAGAGTGGCGGATCAAAACGATCAGGTTTTTAGAGGCGCATCATTACCAAACAGACTTTTGCAGGGATCTTCTGGAAGCCAGGAAACAGGAGCATATTCAAAAGCTGAAAAAAAAGGTAGCTAAGGAACAGCTTTCCGGTGCTGATAGCAACGCCGTTCGAACCGATAAAAACACGGAAGAACAGCCAGGTTTCCGGGGTCCGGAGCCAGATGACCAGCTTGCGACTTCCGGGAAAAAAGCGAAAAACGACAGACCTGACAAAGGCATTGAAACAATGTTTCGCATAAGCTCGGGAAACCACCAGCGGTTGAGCGATATGGCAGATAACAAAGCCAATATCATGATCACAACAAACTCAATTATAATTTCAGTTTTATTGAGTATGCTGCTCCGCAAACTGGAAGACAATCCCAATCTGATCGTGCCGACGCTGATGCTTTTGACAGTCTGCGTAACGACGATGGTTTTCTCGATCCTATCAACAAGGCCATCGGTTCCGCGTGGTACCTTTTCTGCCACAGATATCTCTGAAAGGAAAGTAAACCTGCTGTTCTTTGGTAATTTTTACCGGATGAGCTACGAAGATTATGCAGCAGGAATGCAGGAAATGATGAACGACCGCTCGTTTCTTTATGGCAGTCTTATAAAGGATGTTTATTCTCAGGGTATTATCCTGGGTAAAAAATACAGGTTGTTACGTACGGGTTACAACATTTTTATGTTTGGAATTGTGGCTTCGGTTGTTGCTTTTGTGATCAGTTCGATATTCTTCGAAGGTTAATATCTTATATACATGAGTGCTTATTTTTTTGCAGACCGGGACCTGAGCTGGTTATCATTTAACGGGCGGGTTTTGGAGGAAGCTGGTAAAGAGTCCGTTCCGCTGAATGAGAGAATTAAATTTCTAGCCATTTTTTCCTCAAATCTGGACGAATTTTATCGTGTCAGAATGCCCGCTTTGCTGGCCTTAAAAAAAATGGACAAAGAAAAGTCCGTTGAGACTGTGTATAAAAAAGCCGTTCAGGTCATTACCCGTCAGCAGGAAGATTTTGGGCGTATTTTCAATGAAGCGGTTTTGCCGGGCCTCACCCGGAACTGCTTCAATCTTATTTATAATGAGAATATTCCTGAAAAACTCGGAGTATACACAAATCAATATTTTTTCACGCAGGCAGCAGGCTTTCTACAGCCTGTGCTCATCAATGAAAATACCTCGTTTTTCCCTGAAAACAATCAGTTGTATCAGGCAGTTCTTGTGCAGTATCCGTCCAGTGACGAGCAGTTATATCTGATTAACATTCCTACTGATAATCTGCCGCGTTTTTACAGGATTTCTATGAAAGATGGAAATTACGTTGTTTTTCTCGAGGATATGATCCGTCAGAATTTACAGCATTTGTTTCCAGCTGCTCATATCCTGGGTTCCTACAACATTAAAATAACCCGGGATGCGGAACTTGACCTCCGTGATGAATACGGTGATCTGGCTGGTAAGATTGAAAAGCAGCTGCGGAAACGTGATTTTGGTTTTGCCACCCGGTTTTTATATGAACCAGGCTTGCCGCTGCGGCATTTACAGCACATGATCAGGGTATTTAACCTTCAGAAGGCTTCCGTCATTGAGGGCGGGCGGCATCATAATCTGAAAGATCTTGCTCAGCTTCCGATACCAGATCAGTCACTTTCCTACAAACCCTGGCCGGCTGTCAGCAGTATACCACCGTCTGAAATTCAGGGCACCTTGTTTGAAGCCGTGGAAAAAGCAGACCGGATCGTTCATGCACCTTATCAATCTTATGATACCATTATCCGGTTTTTTAATGAGGCTGCCATTGATACTTCTGTGGAACGGGTTTACACGACGATGTACCGGGTGGCGAGTGATTCACGGATCGGCTATGCGCTGATCAGTGCTGCGAAAAATGGTAAAAAGGTGTCTGTTCTCGTTGAGCTAAAAGCACGATTTGATGAAGCAAACAATATTCGCTGGGCCAAAAAAATGAAGGCCGCCGGGGTGAAAATTATTTACAGCAGTAACCTTTTAAAGGTTCACGCGAAGATCGCTCTGGTTAAAAGGAAAAACAATAATACACCATATCTCGGACTGTTAGCGACCGGTAATTTAAATGAGAGTACAGCAAGATTTTACACTGATCATATTCTTCTCACAGCCTCTCAGCCTATGCTGATGGAAATGGAAATGCTTTTTGATTTTTTAAGAAAACGAAAAGCCAAACCAGTTCAGAATATCGTCTTTAGGCATTTGCTCGTAGCACAATTCAATCTTCAGACACGGTTTATGGAACTGATTGACCGGGAGATAGAAAATGCAGGCAATGGACTCGCCGCGTCTGTTACTATTAAAATGAATAACCTGGAAGAAGAAAAGCTGATCACAAAATTATACGATGCCTCCAACGCAGGAGTGAAAATAAACCTGATCGTCCGCAGTATATGCAGACTTGTACCAGGCGTTGCCGGGCAGAGTGAAAATATTACTGTGAAAAGGATCGTGGACCGGTACCTGGAACATGGCCGGGTTTTTATTTTTCATAACCAGGGGAAGGATGAAGTTTACATGGGTTCGGCAGACTGGATGAACAGGAATATTTACCGCAGGATCGAAGTATGTTTTCCTGTTTACGACCCTCAGATCAGGCAACAAATGATTGATCTGCTGCTGATTCAGTGGCAGGATAATGTACAGGCTGTTTTGATCGATAAAGACCTGAATAATGTTTCACTACATAATCCTGACGCAGACCAGATACGGTCTCAGGAGGTCATTTATAAACGACTGGCAGGAATTAAATAAAGTAACAGACAAATATTGTCTTTTAGCAAAAGCAATTGATATGGACAGCTCCAGAGTACTTTTTCGGATTCTTTTTTGTATCGGCGTCTTTGCTGGAACCGGATTGAGTTTTGGTGATCGAAATGGAAACCAGTTGAAGGAATATGACCTGGCCCGGCCGGAAACTTTTGAGATGCCGGAAGTTCTGAAGGAAATATCAGGGATCGCTTTGGACAAGGGTAAAAATGATGTGATCTATGCAGTTCAGGATGAAGTGGGTCAGGTTTTTAAACTAACCTGGCAAAACCAAAAATTTCAGCGGACGAAATTTGCCGGGACGGGTGATTTTGAAGATATCACCACGTTAAAAGAACAGCTGATCACTTTAAAAAGCAACGGTACATTATATTCATTACCGGTTTCGGAAACGCATTCGGACGAAGCAGTCAAAACAAAAGAATGGAAAAACTTATTACCAAAAGGGGAGTATGAAGCCGTATTTGGGGACGAACTGACTGGGAAGATCTACGTGCTTTGCAAGGCATGTGCCCTTGACGTTTCCGGGGAAAAAGTATCAGGCTTTATTTTGAATGCCGGCAATACCATCCAGAATGCCGGACATTTTTCATTAGACGTCCAACAAATCCGTGCGATGAATGTGAAAGTAAAAAAGGGCTTCCAGCCTTCTGCTCTGGCAAAAAATCCGCTATCCGGGGACTGGTATATACTTTCCAGCGTTAATAAAGCACTGGTCGTAACCGATAATAAATGGAAACCAAAATCTGCGTATCTGTTGGGCGGAAATCGCTTTGGGCAGCCTGAGGGAATCGCTTTTGATAAGTCAGGAAACCTCTATATCTCCAATGAAGGCAACAAAACCAGCGCGGGGAACATCCTGAAATTTAAAAGACTGAATAAATAGACTTGGGTAGGCAACGTCCTTTCTATACAAGAAAACGTACTGGCATCGGTCTTTTTATTCTTTTTTTACCTTAAAGAAAACAGGCCGCAGAAATTGGATCCGCGGCCTGTCTGACTATTATTTAATCACAATGTTTGGTTTCAGTTACGCCATCCGCCTCCAAGCGCGCGGTAAAGGTCCACGTTTGCCGCCAATTGGGCCCTTTTGATCGACACCAGTTCCAGTTCACTTTGAAGCACGTTGCTTTGGGCCGTAATTACTTCCAGGTAAGTTGCCATCCCGCTTTGAAAGAGCATGTTGGAATTTGAGATGGCTTGCTGCAAAGTCTTCACCCGCGTCGAAGCAATCGCTTGCTGTTCTTTCAGTTTTTCAATTCTTACAAGTGCGTCTGAAACTTCACCGACCGCATAGAGCACCGTCTGCCTGAATTCGATCACAGTTCGCTCGCGGTCAATTTTTGAAACCTCAAACTGCGTTTTCAATTGATTCCGTTGAAATAAAGGCTGCGTAAGTCCGCCTGCTGCTGCCCCAAACAAAGAAGCAGGGATATTGAACCAGTTCGATGCCTTGAAAGAGTTTATACCACCCGAAGCCGTTATTGTCAGTGCCGGGTACATATTGGCTTTCGCGATTCCAACGTTTGCATTGGCAACATCCAATGCAAGTTCTGATCGGCGAATATCGGGTCTGCGGTTCAGAATTGCTGTCGGCACACCTGTCGCCAACGTCTCAGGAAATGAAACCTCATCGAGTTTCAGGTTTCTTTCCGTCCTGCCAGGCAGATCACCAGCCAGAATGCTTAAAGCATTTTCCTGCAGCGTGATCGCCTGCTGTAGTTCGGGAATGAGTTTTACTGCCGTCAGTCTTTGCGCTTCGGCTTGCTGAATGGCCAAAGAAGTAACCTGACCGGAAGTAAACTGGAAACCAAAAATTCTCAGCGTACTGTCATTCAAAGCCAGATTTTTTTCGGCAATACCAAGCTGGGCATCAAGCATCAGAAGATTATAAAAACCTTGTGACACCATCGCCACCAGATTTGTCCGGACAGCGTTTTTTGCTTCGATCGTCTGAAGGTATTCAGCTAGAGCGCGGCCGTTTCTATTTTTGATCTTGCCCCAGATATCTGCTTCCCACGACAAGCCTACGCTGGCGGTAAAATCTTCAATATGGGTTGTATTCAGAAATGAACTGGCGCTCAATCCGTTCAAGCTGTTATCTGACGGGCGGTTAGAGCCACCAGTCACCTGTAGCCTTACGTCCGGGAGATAAGCCCATTTGGTTTGCTTGAACAAAAGCTGCGAAGCTTCGATATTTTTAAGTGCAATTTGCATGTCATAGTTTTTCGCGATCGCGCTGTCAAGCAATTTTTGAAGCGAGGCATCGGTAAAAAAACTGTCGAGAGGCAGGTCAGCGATGCTGGTTGTGTCTGTCGCCGCAGCTGTATTTCTGAAGTTTTCAGGGAGGGCAGCTTTTGGCGTTTCCACGTTTTTTGAAATCTTACATCCAGCCAGAGCCGTCAGCAAAATCAAAAATGCGGTTATATTGAGGTACTTTTTCATAAGGTATTTTAAATAACTTCTGCCATTTCTACTACTTCGTTTTTTACAACAGCCACTGGCTTGCCCGTCACAAGTTCCTGAAGATATTGGAAGACGATAAACAAGACCGGGATGATAAATAATCCCAGGATAACGCCTGTGATCATCCCGCCTGCTGCTCCGATACTGATCGAATGATTTCCCTGGGCAGAGGGCCCGGTGGCGGTCATCATCGGAATAAGTCCAACAACGAATGCCAGGGAGGTCATAATGATCGGACGAAGACGGAGACGGGCTGCTTCCAGAGAAGCGTATAGTAACGATTTTCCGGCTTTTCTCCTCTGTACTGCAAATTCGACGATCAGGATCGCATTTTTTGCCAGCAGACCAATCAGCATGATGAGGGCAACCTGAACGTAGATATTGTTTTCAATGCCTGTCAATCCAATCGCTGCGAACACGCCGAATATTCCGGTTGGTATCGATAAGATAACGGCGAACGGAAGAATGTAACTTTCATACTGTGCCGATAGCAGGAAGTATACGAATACAAGACAAAGCATAAATACGACAACAGACTGGCCACCAGAAGAGATTTCTTCCTTTGTCATACCTGAAAATTCATATTTGAAACCGTTTGGCAAATTTGTTGCAGCTACTTCTTCCACCGCCTTGATCGCATCGCCGGAACTGAATCCGGGTTTTGCTATTGCGTTTATTCCGATCGAATTGAAAAGGTTGTAACGGGAAGCATTTTCCGGTCCGTAAACCCGTTTCATTTTTACGAGTGTATTAATAGGGACCATTTGTCCCAGGCGGTTTTTGACCAACACCCCGTCCATTGAAGACGGATCTGTCCGGTCAGCTATGTTGGCCTGAACCATCACACGATAATACTTCCCGAAACGGTTAAAATCAGATGCTTGCGCACTTCCGAAATAAGCCTGCATAGTTTGCAGGATGTCTTTCACATTGACACTTAACTGCTCTGCTTTTACTTCATCCACCTCCATTTCAAGCTGTGGATAATCCGCTCTGAAAGCTGTAAATGCTACCGCGATTTCGGGACGTTTCATTAATTCACCCATGAAGCCGTTAGCGACATTGCTGAATTTATCCAGCTTCCCTCCGTTCCGGTCCTGCAAAACAAAGTCAAGACCGTCGACATTACTGAACCCGGGAACAGTCGGGAAGGTAAACACAAAGAAATTTGCACCTTTTATCGCTCCCAGTTTCTGGCGAACCTCATTCATGATTCCATTGATATCCTTCACGGCACCCCGGTCTTTGGCGGGTTTTAGCAGCACGAAAGCAACAGCTGAAGATGGGCTTGAAGATTGTGTAAGAATGTTGAATCCTGAAAGTCCCATCAGCGTTTGTTTTGATTCCATCGATCCCAGAATTGTCTCCGCTCTGTGCACCACTTCTGTTGTACGTTCGAGGGAAGCGCCAACCGGCATGGACAACGAAATTGCTATAAAGCCCTGATCTTCGGACGGAATAAATCCTGTTTTGGTGGTGGTCACCATGTAGCCGGTTGCTATTGTAACCAATGCCAGCGCACCCAGACTTAACCATCTGTAATGGATTAAAAACCGAAGACTGTTCACATACCTATTCGTAAGCTTGTCGAATGAAGCGTTGAAACCCATAAAGAATTTCTCCTTAAAGCTCTTTTTGACGTAAACGCCGTCTTCGTGGTGTTTATGTTCTTTCAGGAAAATGGCACAGAGGGCCGGGCTCAACGTCAGGGCATTAATGGCGGATATCACAATCGCAATGGCCAGCGTAAAGGCAAATTGCCGGTAGAACACCCCTGTTGAACCTTCAAGAAAACCTACTGGCAGAAACACCGCTGACATGATCAAGGTGATCGAGATAATAGCGCCGGTGATTTCACTCATCGCAGATACCGTGGCCGCTTTTGGCGGAAGACCTTTTTTCTGCATTTTAAGGTGCACGGCCTCGACGACGACAATTGCATCATCGACAACAATTCCTATGGCTAATACCAAAGCGAAAAGGGTAAGCAGGTTGATCGAGAAACCAAAAAGGGACATGAAAAAGAAGGTTCCCAAAATAGCAACCGGCACCGCAATCGCAGGGATGAGGGTTGAACGGAAATCCTGAAGGAAGATATAGACGACGATAAAGACAAGGATGAACGCTTCCAGCAGGGTGTGCTTCACCTGCTCAATTGATTGATCCAGAGAGTCTTTCGTGTTATACAAGATCAGATATTTCATTCCTTTCGGGAAATCTTTCTCCGCTTTTTTCATCAGATCCTGGATAGCGATCTGAATTTCATTGGCGTTGGAGCCGGCCAGCTGCATCGTGGCGATATTGACACCCTGCTTTCCATTCACGCGGGTGAAATTTCCATACGTGTAGGAACCGAACTCAACTTTTGCAACGTCTTTCAACCTTAAGATCGATCCGTCTGCATTTGACCGGATGATAATATTTTCATATTCCTCCGGTTTGTTCAGTTTTCCTTTATACTTGATTACGTATTCAAAAGATTCCTGACTATTCTCCCCGAACTTTCCGGGTGCAGCTTCAAGATTTTTATCACGTATCGCCGCTATTACTTCGTTAGGAGTCAGATTATAGGTAGCGAGCTGACTTGGTTTTAACCACACACGCATTGAATAATCCTTGTTTCCTCCGAAAATGATCGACTGGCCAACACCTTTAATCCGTTTAATTTCAGGAATAATATTGATCTGCGCGTAATTGGCAAGAAAGGTCTGGTCGTAAAGTGCTTCGTTTTCTGAATAAAGGTCGACAACCATCAGCAAACTGTTTTGCTGTTTCGCTGTCGTCACACCCGCCTGCACAACCTCGGCAGGTAGCTGGCTTGTTGCCTGTGAAACACGGTTTTGCACGTTTACTGCTGCCTGATCAGGGTCCGTGCCCAGTTTAAAGTAAACGGTGATCACCAGCGATCCGTCATTACTGGCGGTAGAGCTCATGTAGCTCATGTTTTCCACTCCGTTAATAGATTCTTCAAGCGACGGAGCGACAGAACGGAGCACTGTTTCTGCATTTGCACCGGGATAATTTGCAATAACCTGAACAGCTGGCGGTGCGATATCCGGGAACTGCTGCAGTGGCAGGTTTGTCAGTCCCAGTATCCCGAGTATCACCAGCAGCACAGAGATCACTGTAGCCAGAACGGGTCTGTCTATGAATTTCTTAAACATAAAATTTCAGTTTGGGTGTTTATATTAATTCCGGGCAATCACCGGTTTTGCTTTTTCAGGTGTGATCACGGTGCCATCCTGAAGGATATCAAGTCCGGCAAATACGATCCTGTCACCAGCTTTCACGCCATCTTTGATCAGGTAATTCGTCCCGCTTTTTCCAATGATCGTGATCGGGAGTTTTTTTACTTTATTACCTTCCGTTACTGCATATACGAAGACCTTATCCTGCAATTCGAGCGTAGCAGACTGAGGCACCAGCACTGCAGATTCATGCTGGAGGCTTAGCCTTACTTTTCCTGTATTTCCAGAACGAAGCAGGCCCTGGGCATTGGCAAAAGTTGCACGTAAAGTGATCGCGCCTGTATTTTTGTCAAACTGCCCGTCGATCATATCAACCTTTCCCTGTTTGGGATAGACAGTCTGGTCAGCCAGCAACAAGGATATCGGTTCCAGTTTTTTAAGTTTGTCATCCAAGGTTGCGCCATCGTATTGTGCCTTAAACTTTATGAAGTCTGCTTCACCAAGAGAGAAGTATACGTGGACTTCCTGGACATCCGAAAGCTGAGTCAACGGCTCCACGTCTGCCCGGGAGACCAGGCTTCCGTTTTTCTTAGGTAACCGTCCGATAAAACCGCTTACAGGAGCTTTAATAGTCGTATATCCAACATTGATCTGAGCCGATCCAACTACGGCTTTCGCCTGTTCTGCGTTTGCAATAGCCACCGCATTTGCCGCTTTTGCCGCTTTTAACTGGTATTCAGAGATCACTTTGTTGGCAACCAAAGGTGTTAGTTTGTCTATTTCAAGCTGTGAATTGATAATTGAAGCCTGAGCGGCACTCAGATTCGCTTTAGCATTGTTCAATTGTTCGCGGTATGGGTTGTCGTTTATTTTGAACAAAGGCTGTCCTGCTTTGACATATGCGCCTTCGTCAACAAAAACCTTATCCAGGTATCCGTCTACCTGCGGACGAATTTCAACATTCACTTTACCTTCAATAGAAGCTGGATATTCCTGATACGTTGTGGCCTGTCCCGAAGTAAGTTCAACTACCGGCAGGGTAGGTGGCGGCGTCGTCGTTGGTGCCTCCTGTTTTTGTGCGCATCCGTATAGCAGGATGGCTAAGCCTAAGGTTAGATTTTTCATGAAAGTGGTATTAATTGTAATGAAGAAATGAATATTTCAGATCCCCGGTTTGTAACTGTTTTGCGGTGGTAGAACTATAATGTTAATTCTGGAACGATCGTTCAAAAATAAACGTATTTTTGAAAAAATATTTTGGTAAGGGGTCTGGCTGGCCTTATAGCGATTTTATTGATTTAAATGGTGAGTCAAATTTGACCAACGGTTCCCTGATCCTACAATGTTAAAGATGTTTTACTGCAATCCGGATTGCCTTTAATCCGGCAACACCCTGCAGGCTTTCCAGCTCAAGATATTCGATGTCATGATTAAGCAAACCCATTTGCTGAAGATCATCGATGTATTCGAGATATTCTTCCACTTCGACGTCATTGAAATACACCAGCGCAATTTTACCTGGCTGTGTCAGCCGCTCACCGGTTTCGTGGACGAGTGCTTTGTCAATCCTTTTTTTGACGATCTCATAACGGATATTATAAGCGCCTTCCACATCAAATCTTCTTTCGTCATTTCTGAAATTGATATTGATCGGATTTGAATGAATAAATATCAGCTGCGTAGTTTTGAGCGGGCGCTGCAGCTCAGGCAGCAATTTTTCGGTTAACCTTGTGATTTCAGCCATCGACGTAAGTTGCCACAAACGAAGATTTTTTAGATAGACCGGATCAAAAGGTTTTTCCGGCGCCATCGACTGCCCGATATACATGTCATACTCGATACCATCCGTTCTGAATTTCTCAAAATAAAACGGATAAGCTGATTTTAATGCCTTCTGGGCATTTTCAATATAATTTGAAACGGACAAATTGATCAGCTGCAAAGAAGATTCCAGTTTTCGCCGGTTCTCAAATACGACACCGTCGGTTTCTGACAATGCCCGGAAATAGAAATCCACAATGTCTTTCGTCATGGGATACCGCTCCCTGATTTTCAATAAATAGGGATTAACCTCAGCTGCCAGAAAACGGTTAAGCGCCAGCTCATTTTCAGAGGTAAGGTAACTGTTCAATTCCGCAGCCCAGCGGTCGCAGGCGCAAACAAAAGTCTCGGTCGTTTCCAGTTCAATTACATTTTTAATGGCATGAAAACTGTTTCCAAGAAGCGTCAGCTGATTTTTGATATCCTCCCGAACCGCACGGTTTCGCTCAAATGTTGAATTTCTGACATCAATGGCCCCATACAACGGGTGTACTTTTTCAAACGTAACCGTTTCAATTTCAGCATTTGTTGAGCTGGTATCCGCCTCCATGAAATTCCAGGCTGCCTGATTGAATTTCCACTGCACAGACGGTTGCAAGGGTGTGAATTTGTCGCGGATGATCGTATCAATTTTCGTATTGAATTCATCCGTACTATATTTCAACAACTGTGCAATCAGCGGCAGTGCTACCTCCATTCTCGAAAGTAATGCGTCGTCGAGGGTCACTTCATGTCTGGAAAATACTTCCAGAATTCCGGCCACTTTGCTGTTATGAAAAACGGGAATCAGCGCAAAAGATGTAATGCCGGCGTTTCTTACAATTTCAAGCAGCGGCTGCTCAATAATCTGCTGGTCTGTGAGATGGTTGAAAACAGCGGTTTGAGGGTTTGTATAATACTCATTTACAAGCTGATTGAATGCATCCTCGTTTATACCCACTTTTTTGACGGCTTCAATCACCATACTTTGTGAGCATTCGGCACGCGCAAAAACATATTTTCCATTGATCTGATAAGAAGGGATCAAGCCAAAGTCAATGCGGTCGTCGCCTGCCAGCATTTTAAGTGCCTGTATGATCGAATCGCTGGACGATGCTTCATAATAGTGGTTAACCAAAGCTTCCCTGATTATCTCTACGGCACGTTGAATCGTTACGTCGATTAGTGTTATAACCGAGAATCCTTCAAAGCGAAAACGATTTAGCGGAAGAAGATTTTCAAGAAATGTGGTATCGGCGCCTGCCTGCAGATAGGGCTCGATAGCTTTGTAATTGATCGGCGGTAGTTTTCCTTTCAATTGTACGTCAATAAACCGCGTATCGGTATTGATATTGTAAAATTTCGGCAGGTTCGTCACCGAATCGGTATACTCAAATAATATCTCGTTTTTAATAAATGACGGAATGTGATAAAGCCTTTCCAGAATGAGCCGGTACATAAACTGAATCTGCTGTGTTTTATAATGCTGCACAGGACTTAAACTGATCACCTGACCGGCCGCTGTTTTCTGAGCTAAAAATTGATAGAGTCCATCGGTGCTGAAAAATATCTTATCCGGAACTGGCGTACTTAATGCCCAGAAATAATTTTTCTCATTCGTCGCCAGTGGTGTCAGGATCATATAGACCAGCTCCATCAGTTCTTTATATCTGGCGGAATCTATGGCTGGCACCGTGGTGCTATGGTCATTTATTTCACGCTCGAACTTGTCAACTACAAACCGGTAGAACGCTGACTTTACCGTCGGTTCGTCTCTGAGCATATTTTTTAGATATGCAACAAAGGGCTTGAATGACAATACCGATTCCATCACAGCAGGTTTGAGATCATTGTTTTTGATAACAAATGATGCTTTCTGAATTTGGAATTCAATATTTGATTCTGCCAGGTACATGTCTTGTCAAGCGGTAGGGTATAGAAAGTATTTAAACTGAATTTGGTATAGAATCGATATTGTTGAATGATCGTTCCAAAAGTGCAGGTTTAAATTTCTAAATATTTATTATTCTTCGTAAAATATTATTTTTAATGATAATAACATTAATTCCAGGCAATACGCGACAGCTCTGTCAAACTTTGTAACCAATGGTTATATAATGTTTACTATCGATTCGCCCTATACGCAGTGAGGATGAACAGTGTTAGCAAGTCGGAACAATAAGCTTGAAAGTGCGTAAAAAACGGTAGAAATTTTAGTGATAATATATTCGTATAAAAAAAAGGTAGAAATTTTTTATGCAAAAGTTTGGTTCGGTAAGTAGGATAAATCAAAGACCGGTACCAATCAGGAGTTTCCAATGCTGATCGTAATTTAAGTATAAGCAGTTCTTATTTAGCGGTGCAGGTACTATGGAAAAAATGTATTATGAATAGTCGCCTCATCCTCAAATTCGGGTAATTTTCTGGCCATCGGTTACTTATTCAGAAAACAAAACGTTGCTAAAAGGCAGTAGGTCAACGAATCTTTATTTAAAAGAGTGCGTGAACATCATTAGTGAAGATTAAATGAAAACTATAAGTTATGTTTTTCCAGCACAGATCCGGCAGGAATGTTTTAAATAACCCAACAAAACAAGCGCTGCTCTCTGACGTCACTTTTCTCACGGAACTATAACACAAATGTTGTCAGATTTAGATTATATCAAGAATTAGCTTAACAAATGCTGTTGAAAAATAGAAAACATTCTACAAAAGAATACAATACATTCTATATGAATTCACAAGTAACCTTCCTAAATTTGTAGCGTTCTTATATACGATTATGTATTTAGTTACACAATTTTCTTTCCCGGCTTCGGGTTGGTAATATAAAAACGTTGAGTGTAATACATAAGACCTGCTATGACTTCACAGCAGGTCTTCTCTTTTTATGCCGCTATGGAAAGAGGAAATTAAGAATTTCTCTTGAACTCGCCTGAGTAATCAGCAATTGGAAAGGCCCCAAATCAAAAAGGTCAGAAGAACAATCTTCCAACCTTTTTGATCTATAAAAATGAACTAAGCCGGGATTAAAAAGTATAGGTAAAATTTGCCAGAAGCGCCCGGGGTGTTTGAGGGGCGATCGTCGACCATCCTTTATAATATTCCTTGTCGAAGGCATTATTCAGCTTCAAACCAATGCGGTAATGATCCGCCTGATAAAACAGAGAAGCATTTGCAATTGTATATGCCGGCAGGATGAAGTTTCCTGTAGACGCGTAATTGATGGCAAAACGATCACTGGCGCCATTGCAGCCTGCGCCAATACCAAAGCCTTTCAGTTTTCCGGCTTCCACCTGATAGTTCGCCCAGACATTATAAAGAGTTTTTGATCCGGCTTCAAGTGGTCTGGTGTTCAGGATGTCCTGGTTATCGGATTTGGTTACCTTGCTGTCGTTGTTGCTGAACCCTGCTCTGATGTTTAATCCTGTTATTGGATTGGCATTCAATTCTATTTCAAAACCCTTACTGTAAACTTCGCCGCCCTGAATTTTGTTAAAAGGCGAAGCAGGGTCAGTAATCACCTGATTTTTAACCTGTATATCGTAGTAACTAATGGTTGCATTCAGTTTATTCTTAATGATATTGGTTTTAATACCAAACTCAATCTGATTCGCTTGTTCAGGTCTGAATGATTTAAACGTTTGCGGCCCGTCTGCCGGGTTTCCTACGAGAGAAGGCGCCACATTGGTAAATCCATTCTGATAGTTGGCGAAAACCGATAGCTTGTCCTGAACCGGTTGGAACATAATCCCGAACTTCGGAGACAGCGTTGTCTGGTTATAATCATCATCTGAGGTAGCAACACTTCCTTGATTATCGAAGTGGTCAAGACGAAGGCCGGCCATCACAGAAAGGCTCCTGGTAATGTTCAGTACATCAGAAGCATAAGCACTATAAATATTGTATTTCGATTTGGAATCGGATACCGGCTGTGTGGCGAGTACGGCGTCCACACCGGCAGTCGATAGGGGATAAGCTCTGGTTTCGACCTCCGGACTAAACGGGTCATCCCCATTTGCACCACCTTGCGGCGTTACGTTACCATAAAACGCATAACCGGTACCGTTACTTGTTGAAGTGGCGGAGAAGTAATCAAGGCCAAGAACAACCCTGTTCCTCAATTTTCCTAATTTAAAATCGCCGATAAAGTTCTGCTGAATATCGGAAGTGCCGGTATATTCATTTTGTTTGTTCAGGAAGCGTGAAAATGTATCGTTTTCCAATACGCCAAAATCAAACAGGTAAGTATAATATCCCTTTGTGGAAGTTGCACTTTTGGAGACAAGGGTCTGCGACTGCCAGGTATCAGACAAATTGTAATTCATCTCAACACGGTAATTTTGTGTCGGATTTTGCAGTGTCAGGTCGTTGCTTGTAAACGAGAGTTTGTAGTTATAGCCCAGCTCCCTGATATTCCTCGAGTGTTGCGGCGCGCTTCTGTTCAGGAATAAAAACATCGGATTGGTCTGCTCTGCCTGCGTGATTTCGCCGTAAAACGAGAACGAAAGTTTGTTGTTTACTTTGTAAGAAAGGGAAGGAGCTACGAAAAAGGATTTTCTGAAACCTGCATCCTGAAAACTTCGCTCCGTTGCATAAGAGGTATTTAATCTGAAATAAAGATTTTTTTCCTTGCTTAAGGCTGCATTGAAGTCTCCGGTGATCTGGTTGAGCCCAAAGGAACCCGTTGTAAACGAAAGTTCGCCGCCGGTACCCACATATGGTTTTTTAGTTACAACGTTTATTAGCCCGCCGTAGGAACTGACAGCATTTCCAAACAATGTGGCCGATGGCCCTTTCAAGACTTCGATCCGTTCGATGTTGGCCGGATTGATGGTTCCGTTGGTAAGTCCTGGCAATCCGTTCACCAGTTTTGGCTGAACGGAAAATCCGCGAAGCGAGAAGTAACCCGCTCCGTCGCCGCCGCGACCGGTTGAAGTCCACAGGTTTTCAACACCTGTAGCATTTTTCAGTGCGTCATCAAAATTGGTGACGATCTGCGTTTTTAAAAGATAGTCGGTAATGGTGCTGTAAACCTGCGTATTCTCGAAGTCCTTAAGTGGCAGTTTTGACACATACGCAGTTTTGCTTCTTGAAAACTTGTTATCCCGTTCGCCCTCAACAGTTACTTCCCTTAAAATTTCGTCACCCTCATAAAGTGTTATTGTTTTCAGATCAACTTCGTTTTGAGAGATGATGAATGGCAATTCCTTCGTTTTAAATCCGAGGGAAGATATCGTTAATACGTAACTGCCATCGTTGAGATCACCCATTTCAAAGGCGCCATTTTCGTTTGTATAGGTACCTTTGCTGATACTTTTAATATGAATGGTTACACCGGGCAGCGTATTTTTTGAGTTGTCAATCACGACTCCGCGCAGCTTGCCGGTCTGGGCAAAGGAAAGGGATGACAGGAACACACAAATAGAGAGAGATAAAAGATATTTCATTTATATAATTTAGAATTAGAATAATTAACTTAGTGCTGCAAATGTATTGTGCGTAAAGTAATCCTGCAAACTATTTGTAATATTTCATTAACGACGATCGGAGGCGGTTAGAGTTTGCCAAACCATATTAAACACTAACCGTAAGGATCAATCCTGATGAAAGAAGGCTTTATACGATTTAAATCTGGTTTTATTCCCTTTCGCCAGAAACCACCCTATGCGTTCCCGCCTCAACGGATCAAAAACCAAAAGGATTTTACTGCCGGGTTTTTCTTAGTATTTTTTGAACATTTCCATGACCGTGTAAGAAAGCAGACGATAGGTGCCTCAGAAAGTATCTTAGGGTAGGGATACAAAAAATCCGGCATGCCGTATGAAGCTGAAGCCGGATCATGCTTAATGAATGGAAAAATGTAGGATGAATTACTGAAGGAAGATAAACAGGAGAAATGAAGTCTAAATTAAAGGGTGTTAAGATACTGCAGGTCTGAACTTTATTTCAATCCCAAAGTCGTCTTATAATATTTAACGGTCTGAATGACGGATGGCAGGTTGCTAGGTTTTTCCTGGCGATCGCGTTCAATGATGATGTAGCCGTCAAAGTTCTGACTTTCCAGCTCCTTAAATACCGCGGGAAAATCGATGACCCCGGTTCCCACAACCACATCGACCAGTTTTGGATCATTGTAAGCTGCAATATCCTTCAAATGAACGGCGATGATATGTCCTTTCAGTTTTTTTAACGCATCAACGGGATTAATGCCGCTTTTGGGCATATGCCCAAGATCTGCGCACACGGCAAAATTCGGATGTCCTTTCAGTGCTGCCAGTACTGAGTCGGGATGCCAGTAGGAACTGGTTCCTTTCCAGTGGTTGTGGATAGCGACCTTGACACCATACTTTCCGGCTAGGCTATCGATGCTGTCCCACATATGCACAGGCGGCTCGGCAGTAACGTATTTAACATTAAAATTTTTTGCCACTTCAAATTCCTTTTTCCAGTCACTGACCGATTTGCCGCCAACCAGGTATATCGATTCCATTCTGAGACCTTTCTTTTCAACTACCGCCTTCAGCTTTTTAATACCGGAAGCCGACAGATTCATGATGGCCGTGTCTCCCAATGCAGGTCCGGATTTGCCAAATGTAAAACCTTCCACATATTTCAGGCCTGCGCTGTCAGCTTTTGCCAGCTCTCCTTCAAAAGACGATGGATTAAATGTATACAAAGCGACTCCCAGTTTCCAGTTTTCCGGGGTTCGGGTTGTATAGGCCAGCAAGGCCGCGCTGAAGATCAATACGGCTGAAAATAAAATCGTTTTAGGCAAGCTTGACATGATCTTCTACGAATTATAAATTGATGGTACCCGCCGCGTGTTTGTAAAAATCGTTTTGGGATTTCATTGGTGACAATGCCTGATCTCAGGAAAAACCGCGGCTCGAGAGGCGCACCGTTCTGAACCAGTAATTGGTAAGATCCCTTGCAATTTTTTCGAGCTGGGGAAATGTTCTGGGTTTCACGATGAAGCTGCTCGCACCCAGATCATAGGATTTATTTACAAAATCTGACTCACCTGTTGTAGTCAGCACGATCACTGGAATGCTGGCAAGCGTGTCTGCGGCCTGAAAATGGCTCAGCACTTCAAAGCCATTCATAACAGGCATATTTAGATCCAGCACAATCAGATCCGGCCGGTAATCAGGGCTGTCCAGGATTTGTAGGGCCTGGCGACCATTTCCTGCAAAGCTTAACTCGCAGCAGACACCGCTGTTCTGAAAAGCTTCTGAAATTAAAAGCTGGTCATCCAGGTCGTCTTCAATTACCAGGATTTTTTGACTAGGCATAGTTTTTTATTTATCGATGAGAATGCAAATATAAGTCGTAAACCGAATAAATTGTATAACTCAATACAATCACTTCGTAGACAAACTTATGTAATTGTAAGAATTACTTAACCAAGCACTTAAATAATTACCCAGTGATTATAAATATTCCTGAGCTGGCTGAGTTGAGGTTTGAACACACGTCACGAATTCAAGCCCTGTCAAGGATGTTAAATGATCCGGAAACAGTCATTCCAGCTGATACTATTTCGAAATATGCCAGTGGCATTGGTCCCTGGATATACGGCTTTGGTTTGGTCAAACATGCTGAGATTAAAGAAATAGAATCCGCAGAACAGATTCACAGCCAGCTATATAAGCATATTTTTGACCTTGTCGAATGTGTTAAACATGCAAACTTAATGCAGGCTTTTGATGTGTTTGATAAAATAACCACGCTGGACGAGCGGTTGTCTGAACTGCTTGATCAGATTGAAAAGCAGATTGGAATCCCCGGATCCGGCGGCAAAGCCAGAAATCAGCAAGAAATACAATCAGATCTTCGGGATGAATATCATATAGGCATCTACGCCCTTACCGAGACGTCTGATATGCTGATCCTTTTCAGCGATAGCGATGGTGATATTTTCTATGTAAATAAGGAATGGATAAGGGTAACCGGCAGAAAGTGTGATGCAATAAAGGAGCAAGGATGGTCGGATCTGGTCTGTGAACATGATTACCGCATGGCAAGCGAAACCATCATACTGACCATGCAGGATAAAGTGCAGCGTTCCTGTGGGTTAAGAATGTCTGGGAATACGTTTGAAGAGCGATATTTTCTTCTCAAAGCGGTCCCCTGGTTTCAAAACGACGGCCTTTTTGGAGGTTTAATTATTACTTTGACTGATGTCGACGCCATTTACAGGGTCATACCCGAAGAGCGAATCAAGAATGTGGTGCTCGACCGCTGCGAACTGATCATCGGTATCTGCGACATTGACGACCAATTGAAATCGATATACAACAACCCTTATACCCTGCAAAAATTAGGCTGGGATTCCGCAGAAGGTAAAATGCTGATGGATGCGGTATATCCTGACGACCGTACCAAAGTTGCTTCACTGCTGCCTGATATGATTGCGCGCAAAGGCGGCAGTCATGAGATCCGTTTATACAATCAGTTAACAGGGGAGCCATTTTGGGTGCAATGGAATGTGATGGTTATTGAGGAACCCGGTTTGCCGGCGATTCTTGCTACAATCAGTCCGGATATTACGCAGCGTAAGCAATATCAGGAAATGCTCGAACAACGGGAGGGGGCACTGATGAATGCGATAGAAATTGCTCAACTGGGAACATGGGAAATGGATGTTGCCACATATAAAACGCATTTTTCCCAGAGACATCTCGAAATGTTCGGCGTTTCTGGAAATAGTATGACGATTGAAGACGCCATAAGCCATGTGGTTGGTCAAGACAGGCAACAGCTTTCGAGCGCGTTCTTTGATGCGCAGAAAACGGGTGGGGATGGAAAGTTTGAGGCAGAGTATACCATCATAAATGCGGCAACCGGAAAAGAACATATCATCCATTCGCTTGGTCAAACTTATTTTGATGTGAATGGAAAGGCCATTCGGATCGCAGGAATTGCGCAGGATATCACGATCTACCGTGATTTACAGCGCTCTCTTGAAATTCAGGTTCTTGACCGAACGCGTGAACTGGATGAAAGCAACAAAAAGCTAGCGGAAGGCCATCATAAGATGGAACAGGCAAATCTATTGCTAAGCAGGTCAAATGAAGATCTGCAGCGTTTTGCCTATGTCGCTTCGCACGATCTACAGGAACCACTTCGGAAAATCCAGCAGTTTTCCGGACGCCTTCAGCTTGAATTTGTATCCGCGTCTGCCCGGGAAAAAGATTTCCTGCAAAGATTAAGTACAGCCGCAGGGCGGATGTCCACCCTGATTGAAGACTTATTGATCTTCTCAAAAGTTTCAAATGACGCCCACAAGGCCAGGGTGGTATCGCTGAATAAAGTTGTAGATCAGGTTGTGGCAGACCTGGATATCAGAATCGCTGATACGGGTGCTGGTATTATCGTGGATGAGCTGCCATCAGTACAAGGCAATCCTGTACAACTTGGACAGCTTTTTCAAAATCTCATCAGCAATGCGCTCAAATTTCACCGTACAGATGATTTAGGAAATCCTATTACACCGCAGATCCGGATCATGTCGAAATTAGTCCATGTAAATGACCTGAAGCTGAGGATAAAACCGGAACGGCCGGCCTCATATTACCATCAGATCAGTGTTCAGGATAATGGGATTGGTTTTGACGAAATGTATCTGGACCGCATTTTTCAGGTTTTTCAAAGGCTTCATGGAAAAAGTGAATTTAGCGGAACTGGGATTGGGCTGGCCATCTGTGAGCGGGTTGTTTCTAATCATGGCGGCATTATCGACGCAGAAAGTCAGCCGGGACAGGGCGCTACATTTAACATCTACCTGCCTGCTGAGTAAATGACGGCTCATGATTGAAAATGATCGCGGGCATAAAACGAACTGCAAAATCTTTAGGAACAGGTTGGTTTGATTTTTTTATAGGGTGAATAAAATTAATTCACAATGACAAACGGAAATATTTTATATGTCGGCGGCGATGAAGATGATCGCTTTTTAGTTACAGATGCATTGACAGAATTAGGCTGTACCAATGAAGTGATCAATTTTGAAAACGGTCTGGCACTGATCGATTACCTTCGGAAGACAACAGAAAAGCCCTTTTTCATCTTGTGTGATCTGCATTTGCCTCAAATGTCAGGTCTCGAATTGAAAGAACTGATCAACTCTGACGACGGACTGAAAAGGCGTACGATCCCCTTTATTTTCTTATCGGATTCAGTTCACCCAAAAGATGTTGACGCAGCATATATGTCTTTGGTGCAAGGGTTTTATGTCAAGGCAAAAACGTACGAAGGTCTGAAAAAGCAGCTCGCAGCTATATGTGAATACTGGGATCTTGCGACACTGCCTGGCGAACCCAGCTAAAAGATCATCGGCGGTTTTGTATTGAAACATTCAGTCCTATCTTCTCCATCTCAGATTTTACCTGCATCTTTGCAGACGTATAACCTTAGGTTAATGGTTGTGCCCTATTCTCCATGCTGAAGAATAAACTACCCTGTGAGAAAGATGAAACACGCCGTACATAGACACCATGACCTTTTACAGACCTTCAATCCGGAAAACGGCGACTTAACGAGCGGCTTTTCCGTAGACTTACATGAGTTAGTCAAGAGAGAAGAATTCTTAATCGAACATTTCAGATCAGATTATATTATCATGTGTCTGGTGACTTCCGGCAATTTTACCATCAGCATCGATCTCAAATATTATGAGCTGCCGGTAAATGGTTTTATTTTCGCTTCTCCGCATTCTTTAAAGAAATTAGTTGATTACACGGAACAGACGACCATTTCAGCCGTCAGCTTCACGGGCGATTTCCTGAATAAGATCGGTATCTCCAATTTGAAGACAGAACTCTTCGAATATTTTTCTACGAAACTTTCTCCATACTGGCAGTTAGATCTGGGTGATGCTCAATTGGTTAGCCAACTGATGGAAGATCTGGGAAGGCGCAATCAGCATGTTAAAACATATCCGTTTGGTAAAGAATTGCTGGTCAGTTCGTTTCAAACTTTTTTATACGAAATCGCCGGATTAAGCCAAAAATATTCGTCGCCGGCAGCTACCTATTTTTCCCGCAAAGAAAACCTGATCATTGATTTTCTTCAGCTGGTAAAACAACATTTTAGATTGCAAAGAAGTGTTACCGCCTATGCTGAAATGTTAAATATCAGCGCCAAATACCTTACGGAAACGGTCAAAGAAATAACGGGGAAAAGTGCAGGAGAAATGATCGACGACGTGGTAATGCTGGAAGCGAGATATCTGCTGAACGATCCGGTATTCAGCATTGGTCAGGTAGCGGATATGTTGAATTTCAATGACCAGTCGTTCTTTGGGAAATTTTTTAAACGGCACGCCGGAATGTCTCCTAAGGGATACAGACATTCTCTTCATGTCCGGTGAAATACTTAATTAATTATTGACCTGTTCACGTTCGCCCCCGGCATGGGATTGTCCGGCACACGCCTGAAATCAGCCAAATCTTACCCTTCTCGGTATGAAAAAAACACAAAAACCGACTTTTTGACCAATCTTGCCGATTTGCAGACCTTTTTAATCCTTGTCGCAATATCAACCTTTGCAGACAACTTTTAGGTCATAGTAATATTGGAAAAATGAAAAAGTTATATCTAAAAAGACCGGCATTTACATCGGTCTTTGCCTTAGCCTCCATGTCAGTGCTGTTTTCAGGTTGCGCTGCAAAAGAAGAAAAAAAAGTCAGACAGCAAGCGGTGAAGGTCACTGTTCAGCAGATTCAACATCAGGGACAAGCCGAAGAATTGAGCTTTTCAGGCACGATAGAAGCCGATAACTCGGTTCAGATCGGTTTTTCTGTTGCTGGTACGGTTCGTTCGGTGAGCGTAAATGAAGGTCAGCATGTGCAGGCGGGTCAACTGCTGGCAACCATTGACGCTACCGAATATGACAACGCATTGCTGATTGCCGGCGCCGGCCTGGAACAGGCCGAAGATATGTACACTCGCTTGAACGGTCTCTATCAGAAAGGCAGCTTGCCGGCAAAGGACTTCATTGAGATCAAAACGAAAGTTGCTCAGGCAAAAGCCAACAAAAATTTATCTTTAAAACGTCTTTCAGATACGAAGTTGTATGCGCCCATGTCTGGGATTATTACGGCAAAAGCCATAGAGCGCGGCGCCATGGCTGCTCCCGGAGTTCCTGCTTTTACGATCATCAAGACTGATCAGGTATATGCCAGGGTAACGGTTCCTGAAAGTGATATTGGCAAAGTGACACGCGGACAACTAGCGAAGGTATATGTTGCCACGTTGAACGAAACACTAACCGGGAAAATTACAATTATTAATCCACAGGCAGACCCGGCGACCAAATCGTATACTGTTAAGGTTCAGCTTAAAAATCCTGCTGGAAAACTGCTGCCCGGGATGCTTGCGCAAACGAGCATAGCTACGGGAAAATCGGTTGACGCGATCACCATCCCTGCCGCCGCCGTGATCCGTGATGCTGATGATATTACATATGTTTATGTAGCGGGTAATGACCAGAAAGTCACCCGGAAAAGAATTACCGCCAGCGGTGTCCAGGGTAGTGATGTCATCATTTCCGATGGTTTAAAACAAGGTGATAAAGTAGTAGTGACAGGCCAGACGCGTTTGAAAGACGGCGCCCCGGTAACACTTTAAAGCTATATAGACCAAACCATTCTATTTTCCGCATACGGCAGATTTCCTGCCGTAGTGAGATGATATTGACTTCAAAACGCCCATCATAAATGGAAAAACATAAAATGAACTTTGTTGAAGCAGCAATGAAGTATAAGCAGGTAACCATTGTCGTAACACTGCTGCTTGCACTGCTCGGGATCAATGCGTTGCTCAATATGCCACGCAGTGAAGATCCTAAGATCGATATGCCTGTGGCGATGGTCATGGCTTTTTATCCAGGTGCCGACGAGGTACAGATGGAAAAACAGGTAACTAATAAAATAGAGCAATACCTTTTTTCATTTGAAGAAATAAGAAAAGAAAAAACAAAATCTTCTACCAAAGACGGTCAGGTTTTCATTACTGTGGAACTCCACACGAGTGTAAAGGACCGGAAGAAATTCTGGTCCACTTTACAGCATGGCTTGAATATGAACATGCGTTCTGTATTGCCGCAAGGTGTTTTAGGACCGATCGTCAACAGCAATTTCGGTGATGTAGTTGCCCAGATGATTACGGTTTCATCATCGAAACGAAGTTATGCGGAAATTGAAAAATACCTGGATGATCTGGAAGATGGTCTTAAAACGATTCCAACGGTTTCGAAAATCAACCGCACGGGCGGACAAAAGCAGCAGATCTACATTAAAGTTGACAACAATAAACTGCGTCAATACGGTTTTGACGTTAGCACGCTTGCCCGGGCATTGCAGGTACAAAACGTAACCGGTTACTCCGGAGAGCTTACGATTGCCGCCAGCAACGTTCCGGTTTTTGCAAACAGCCAGTATCGTACCGAGTCAGACATTGCTAACCAGATCGTTTACAGTAATCCTGACGGAACTGTGGTTAGGCTTAGAGATGTGGCACAGCTGGAACGGCGTTATGAAGAAGTCGCATCGTATATCCGCATGGGTGAGGATAAAGTGATGATGCTGAGTATTGAAATGCAGCCCGGCCATAACATCGTACAGTTTGGTGATATCGTTCAGGCTAAATTAAAAGAAATTCAGTCGGGCTTTCCGGAAGACGTGAAGGTAACTACCATCGTCGATCAGCCAAAAGTCGTTGGTGATAGTATCTCCCATTTTATGGTCGAATTTGGCATTGCGATCCTGGCTGTTATCCTGGTAGTAATGTTCCTTCTCCCATTCAGGGTTGCTTCCATCGCATCGGTAGCAGCGCCAATCTCGATTGCCATCACCTTTGGGATCATTAATATCATTGGAATCGAGCTGCATCAGGTAACGCTGGCAGCACTGATTATCGTGCTTGGAATGGTAGTCGACAACGCGATTGTGGTGGTTGACAATTACATCGAAAAACTTGATGAAGGCGTAACGCCCTGGACGGCTGCCTGGCAGTCTGCCACACAGCTTTCGTTGCCTATCTTCACAGCGACGCTAGCCATCATATTTGCGTTCGCTCCGCTTGCATTTTTTCTGGATGGGATCACCAAAGATTTTATCGCCGCATTACCGCTTACAATCGCGGTGGCTTTGGTTGCCTCAATGCTGGTTGCCCTTCTTCTGACCCCTTACATGTGTTTTGTATTTATCAAAAAAGGATTGAAACATCAGGTAAGCGACCGCCCGCCAAAGAAAAGTATTCTGGATTATCTGCAAAATGCATTCAATGCCGGTGTGGAATTCTGTTTCCGCTGGCCTAAAGCGACAATGGCCGCAGCAGTGGTTTCCGTCGGTTTGGCGTTTTTAACAGCAGCTAACGTAGAGCAGGAGTTTTTCCCGAATTCTGAACGTAACCAGTTCAATGTGGAAGTATGGCTGCCAAGCGGAACGTCACTGCCGGCGACGGAAAATGTCGTGAAAAAAGTTGAAAACATACTAAAACAGGACAAACGTGTTGCGGGTTTATCCAGCTTCGTAGGAACCAGCTCTCCACGGTTTCAAATGACTTATGCGCCGGAAACGCCCAGGAGAAACTTTGCGCAGATTTTTATTACGACCACCAGTGCGGAAGCCACCAATGATATGGTAAAAGAATATCTTGACAAGTTTGACGGACTGGTCCCTGATGGTTATGTACGCATCAAACAGTTAAGTATGCAGGCCGGTTCACCCATCGAAGTTAGGGTCATTGGAAACGATGTCAACGACCAGAAACGGGTAGCCGGTCAAGTTAAAGAGATTCTTGAAAACCAGGAAGGGACAAACTGGGTGCGGAGTGATTATGAACAAGACTACATGGGTGTTTCTGTTAAAATAAAAGACGACGCCGCAAGCCGTCTCGGTGTTTCCAATCAGGCGATCACACAAACACTTGGCGCAGGTCTGAAAGGTTATTCGGTTTCAACTTTGTGGGAAGGGGATAAGCCGGTAGATATTTTTATGCGTCTTGACGACGCCAGCAGAAAAAATTTCGATAACCTTGACAATATCTTCATCAGTACCCTTTACGGCGGGAAAGTGCCTTTAAAAGAAGTAGCTGAACTGGTACCCGCATGGCATACCGGAACGCTGGCACATCGAAACGGACTACGGACGTTAACCGTTCAGTCAGAGGCTCAGCTTGGTGTTAAAGCGTCAACGATCATGGCAAAGGTGATGCCTGAAATCGATAAACTGGAACTCCCTGAGGGTATCCGGATCGCTTATGGTGGTGAAGTGGAATCCAGTGGAGAAAGTGCTCCGGGCATGGGCGTATCACTGGGCGTCAGCTTGATCCTTATCTTTTTAACACTACTTTTTCAATTCAAAAACTTTGGTAAGACGCTGATTATTCTGGCTACTTTTCCATTAAGCTTGCTCGGCGCTTTCCTTGGACTTTATGTGACAGGTAATCCGATGGGTTTCACGGCTTTTATGGGCATTATCAGTCTGATCGGTATTGTGGTACGAAACGGAATTATTCTGGTCGACTACGCTGATGAGCTTGTAATTGAGCACGGCTACACCATAAAAGCGGCGGCACTCGCTGCTGCCAAGCGAAGGATGCGGCCTATATTCCTAACCTCTGCTGCGGCGGCCGTCGGGGTAGTGCCTATGATCGTGAGTAAGTCGCCCATGTGGGGGCCCTTGGGAAGTGTGCTGGCTTTTGGACTGATCGTTTCGATGATCCTGACACTGTTTGTCGTGCCTGTATTGTATTACAGGTTTATCAAGCCAGTGCCCGAAGCCGAAACACCGGTGCCGGCCAGCGACCACATCCAGTATAAACCGTCTCATGCTTAAAAGTTGATTAATAGGAATATGTAGTACTTATTGGTGTGACGGCAAAAGTCGTCGTCACATTAATTTTTTTGGCCTCACATCCTATTGACAATCAACAAATTATAAAACCTTTGCTGTTTGGAGTATAGCGTAGTGCAGATCATAAGCGGCCTTTTCCGTCGCTTACGATTTTAATTTCGCTCAGCTTCCGGGAAATCTGGTTAACTACTAATATCACAAATCGAAATACAAAATGGGAAGATATCCTAAAAGGTTGAAACGGATCGGTTTCGCTTTTTTTAGCCTTTTTCTTAACGCTAACGGCACTTTTGCCCAAAAAAGCATTACGCTCGCAGAAGCGCAGCAACTGGCTCTGACACAGAATAAAAAGATAAAGTCGGCGCAATATTATGTAGACGCAGCACGAGCCGTACGTGAAGGCCTGAACGGTGCAGACAAACCCACGGTCGACGGATCCATTATGGGTTTTTATGTAGGAAAACCGCTCAGTTCATTATTACCTGAATATGGGGTCAGTCCTTCGGTGATCGTCAAACAATCCATTTATGCAGCCGGAAAAATAAAACTGGGTAAACAGGCAGCAGAAAAGGGTGTCGAGATTTATCAGCAGCAGAAGACTGTAACTGAATCGGAAGTGCTATTTAATGTACAGAAGGCTTACTGGCAGGTGGCCAGTGTTAGTGAGAAAATTACACTGGCAGGTACTTTCAAATCAATGCTTGAATCCCTGCTGGTGCAGCTTACCAATTCTTTTGATGCAGGGATGATTTATAAAAATGACATTCTCCGCGTAAAAGTGCAGCTCAATGAGGCTGAGCTGAATCTTGGCAAAGCGAAAGACGGATTGGTGATGTCAAAATTGACCCTGGCCCAGACGATGGGCATAGCCAACGACGCTCAGATTCTGATCGCTGATTCTGTTGTCGGCAATTTCAGTGCCATTCAGGATGAGCAATATTTGTCGGCAGCTGAAAACAGGTCTGAGATCCGTTTGTTGAAAAAAGCTCTCGAGGCGCAGCAGTTACAGGAAAAACTGCTTAAAGCAGATTTCAAACCGACGGTCGGACTGCTTGCATCCGGGTTTGCCAGCGTCGGCCCGAGAATGAATTTTGAGAATGGGAATAACGTCCTTTCTTCTTATCTCGGGCTCGTCAGTGTGAGCATACCCATCTGGGACTGGGGGCAAAAGGCGGGCAAGGTAAAGGAACAGTCTTTTAAAATTAATGCACAGCAGCAGGAAATGCAGGAGACGAAAGAACTGGTTAATCTGGAAGCTCAGCATGCATACCTGACACTTAACCAGGCAGCCAGAAAAGTAGGCTTTATGAATGCTTCTGTCCAGCAGGCAGACGAGAACCTGCGCCTCAGCAACGACCGCTTTGCTGCCGGGACTGTGACGGGGCAGGATGTTCTGGAAGCACAGACACTTTGGCAACAAGCGTATAGCAACGTGATTGACGCAAAAGTTGAATATAAAATAAGCGAAGCAGCTTATAAAAAATCAATCGGAAACTCAAACCAATAAACGCATGTCGCTGCCTCCTGACGAAAAGCCCACGATTTTGTATGTCGATAGTGAAAATCAGAATCTTGTTTCTTTTCATGCTATTTTTAGGAGGGAGTATAAAATAATTTCAGCCAGTTCCACAGAGGAAGCATTAAAGGTTCTGGAAAAGGAGCTGGTTGAAATTGTTGTATGCAGCAAGAATATTGGGGCACTGACTGGTGTCGATTTCCTTGCTTCGACAATTTGTCACTGGCCCAACATTTCCCGTTTGCTTGTTTCAGACTACGGTGACCAGGATCCCGACGAAAAAGCGCAGATTCTGGATTATCTCATCAAGCCATGGGATACTTGCCAGGTGGAAAAAATTGTGAAGGAAGCGTCTATCTTATTCAGGACCAAACAGCTTATTACAGGAAATTTCTGGTAAAAATTGTTTTAAAATAACTCAGGTTTATGATCAAAACAGAACTTTGTATTATCGGGTCGGGCCCTGTTGCCCTTTTTGCGGCTTACGAAGCAGGGCAATTTAATATGCAGTGCCACCTTATTCCAGCCTGCCAAAGCGAATCAGTACAAGATCAGAGTCAGGTAAACCTAACATTGTCCGCCATTTTAATGGATAAGGTCAAGGTATTTAATCCTGGCTTTTCCAGAGGGGAATGGGTGGAAGTTATTACACAGGATGAAAATGATCATTATATTCTCACCACCAATTTGAAAAATAAAATCCATTGTCATTCGCTGCTCATTGCCGGTGACGGCTGAGGGCAAAGGCTATCATCCGGGAATATATCCATGATAGGTATTCAGGCATTGTTGCACTCTGTCACCTTATTTTAACGACCACTTTTCCTTTGGCACGGCCGCCTTCTACATAGGCAAGTGCATCATTGGTATCAGCAAACGGAAAAACTTTGTCTACAACCGGACGGATAACACCCGATTCGATCAGTTTGGTAATCTCCTGCAGCTGCTGGCCGTCTGCACGCATAAAAAGAAAGGCATATGAAATACCGCGTTTTTCAGCTTTTCTTCTGACGTTGAAACTGAGCATGGACATGATAAGCTTCACGTACCAGGGCAAACCATCTTTTCTGGCAAAATCAGGCGTTGGCGGCCCTGAAATAGATATCAGTTTCCCTCCCGGCTTGAGGACATTGATTGATTTTGTCAGCGTATCGGTATCCTGGCTGTTCAGCACCAGGTCATAGTCTCTGAGTACATTTTCAAAATCATCTTTTTTGTAATCGATGAGTACATCAGCGCCGAGTTCTCTTAGCTGTCTGAAGCTTTTTTCACTGGCCGTTGTAGCCACTGTTGCCCCCAAGTGTTTGGCCAGCTGAATGGCTATTGTGCCCACGCCCCCAGAGCCTGCCTGAATAAATACTTTCTGTCCTCTTTGCAGATTTCCGATTTCGACCAGAGCCTGCCAGGCCGTTAAAGCGACGAGGGGGATCGACGAAGCCTCTTCCATAGAAATGTTTTCAGGCTTCAGGGCAACATCACTTTCCTGGACGGTAATATACTCAGCAAACGTCCCGATATGAAAGTCTGCAGGCCGTGTATATACCTGGTCACCGACGTTGAAAAGTTTTACATTTTTTCCAACCTGCGTGACGATCCCGGCCGCATCGTGCCCGAGTGTCAGCGGGAGCTGATAGGGTAGTATTATTTTAAACTCGCCCGACTTGATCTTTGCATCCAGCAGATTGACACCACAGGCATGAATCTGGATCAGAACTTCGTTGTCACCTGGGTTCGGTACAGTCACATCTGCAAACTCGAGGCTTTCTTTTTTATCGTATTTTTTTATCTGAAATGCTTTCATCTTTTTTCTATCTGCTTGATTTGTGTGAAGATTATAAACCGGAGTCTGCCGTGAATATGGATTTTTAAGTCAGGATTACCAGCCACTGATCCAGTCTTTTTAACTTTTAAGCAACTCGTGGGTTTTCTTAGGATTGATCACTCCGAATGCGATCTTTGGAAAAAATCTGTTGATAATATAAAATAGTCCGGCATCGCCAACACGGATTGTGTAATGATCTTTTTGCAGTCCGTCGATGAGTCCCTGTACCATTTTCTGAGGTGATATCTTTTTGTCATTCCTGTCTGCGGTCATCTCCGTAGCGACAAGAGGCGGGATCAATTCAAATACTTTCACCTTGCTTCCTATAATCTTCAAATGTTCCCGAAGCGATACCGTATAAAATGCCAGCGCCGCCTTAGATGATGAGTAGGTAGCCTCTATCAGAGAAGGAGCCAGGCTGAGGATAGAAGTCGTGTTGATGATGGCCGTTTCTTCTCGAGCCTGAAGCATACCAAGAAAATGATTGTTTAACCTGATTACCCCAAGATAATTGACCTCCATTTCGTATGCTGCACCCTGCATATGTTTGTCATCCGCAATCCCCAGATTCGATGGCTGAACAAGTACCGCAGCATTGTTATAAAGAATATCAATTCCCCCCAGCTCCTTAATCCTTTCGAAAAGAACTGCTGATTCAGCAGCATTGCTAACGTCACTTTGGAGGGCAATCAGCTTCGGATACAAGCGCTTTGCAGCATCGAGTTTCTCCTGGTTTCGGCCCGTAATAATGACCCTGGCCCCAAGTTGTAAAAATTGCCTTGCCGCTTCCAGGCCGATGCCAGATGCCCCGCCGGTTATCAGAATTGTTTTACCTGCTATGTTCATGTTTCTGGATTGATGTCCTTTCGTAGGTAATTAGCGATACAACTGTTCGGTGATCGGGTTGACCAAAGCATGGATTTTTTTTGTATCGCCCACGGGTACTTCATACTGGTTGCATTCCAGGGCTGCAAAAAAATCATCAGCTACTTCCGATGGCGAAATTCCATTGGCACCACCAATCCCGGCTGAAAATTCGGTATTGACCAATGGCGGATAAATTTCAAAAACATGTAATTTTTCATTTTCTGAAAAAGTGTCTCGCAGTCCCTGTGTATAACTATGCAACGCTGCTTTGCTGGCAGAATAGGTAGGTAGATATCGGTTAGATCGAAAAACTGCTATTGAAGAAACATTTACCACAGCCGCGTCATTTTGCACCAGCAGCTGCGGAAGCACCAACGAGGTAAAATGAATAACGCTCAGGTAATTGGTATTGATTTCCTGGTAGGCTTTTTCGGCAGCATTGTTGCTGTGGTCGCCCAGGTCATTGATAAACGCAGTACCTGCATTGTTGATGATCATGTTCAATGCAGGATATTTGTCCGCCAATTCCGCGGCAATGCGTACACGCTCTGTTTCTAGGGATAGATCACCCTGGATCGCGACGGCATTGTCCAGTTCTTTCAATGCGCTCTCGAGACGTAATCCATCCCGTCCGTTGATGATCACCTTGTTTCCTGCTGCACTAAGTTTCCTGGCTATTGCCAAACCGATTCCTGCGCTGCCGCCACTAATGAATACGGTATTTTCTGATGTTTTCACTGAATCGTCCGTTTAGTTTTAAGTACTATTGATTTAGGGTCGGATAATCGGTATATCCTCTTTCTCCCGGTGTGTAGAAGGTTGATTGGTCTGGCTGATTAAGCGGCGCCCCGGCTTTAAAACGCTCAACAAGGTCTGGATTCGAAAGGAAAGGTACACCAAAGGATACCAGATCCGCATCGCCTTTTTGAATCACCTGCGCTGCGGTTTCTTTGGTGAACCCACGGTTGATAATGATCGTACCCTCGTAAATCTTGCGGAAATGTTTTGCAACTTCCTTCACAGCATGAGTATTGTTTGAAACATCCGTGAAAGGCTCGATCAAATGAAGATACGCAAGACCGTAATTGTTAAGTCTTCTCACGACATAATCATAAAATTCAATCGTCTCATCGTCCACCAAGATGCCCATAATTCCATCCAATGAGGGATTCAGACGGAGTCCAACTTTGTTCATATCCACTTTTTGTTTCAATTCGTCAAGTATATCGAACAGGATCCTGGCGCGGTTCTCGATTGTTCCGCCGTATTGATCCACCCGCAAATTGCTGTTTTTGCTGAAAAACTGCTGCAATAAATATCCATTGGCACCATGTAGTTCCACACCATCAAAGTCCGCTTTAAATGCATTGACAGCGGCCTGTTTGAAATCTGCAATCGTTCTTTTGATGTCCTCAATCGTCATGGCCTGAGGCACTTCCGACGGTTTGAGTCCTTTGGCTGTAAATACCTGTTGATTTGGGTTAACAGCTGACGGTGCCAGCGGTTTTCTTCCATTGTGCAGATCTGGATGCGAATAAGCACCGGTATGCCACAACTGAGCAAAAATTGCTCCGCCTTGCTGATGAACCGCTTCTGTCGAAAGTTTCCATCCTGCAATCTGTTCCGGAGTATAAATGCCAGGCACATTGATCACACCAATGGCCTCTTCACTGATAAAAGTACCTTCCGTAATTATCAGCCCCGCTGAAGAGCGCTGCTGATAATACCTGGCAGTCAGTTCCGTAGCCGTATTGCCAGGGTTGTCCGATCGTGACCGTGTCATGGGTGCCATCACCATTCGGTTTTTCAGCTTTAGACCAGGCAATGCGTAAGATTCAAAAATGTTTTCAGTGCTCATGTTTTCTTTGTTTATCGTATTATATCAAAATGAATTAGCATAAAATATACTTTTTGGTCTATTTTATGCTAAAAAAAATTAGAGAGAATATTGTTCGAGTTCAGCTTTCAGGCTTTTGATCAGTGAAAGCATAGGTTTCGCAGTATCAAGGGTCCGGCACATCACAATACCTCCTTCGATGGCTGCTACCATCTTAAACGCGAATGTCGCAGGATCAAGGCTGTCTGAAAATTCACCGTTATCTATCCCATCTTTAAGAATATTGGTAAGGCCTTCCTGTCCTGCCCGGAAAATCGAAGCCACTTTCTGTTTGATTGCAGGATTGTTATCGTCTGCGTCAACGGCAGTATTGAAGATAGGGCATCCGCCTGATATAAAGGTATCTATGGGGTCTTTGTGTAGGTCCATGTAAGCAAATATCTTTGCTTTTGCTGTCTTCTTTCCGGCTACGACCCGATATATCTTTTCGGAAATTTTGCTCAGCAACAGATCCACGACCTGCTCTGAAAGATCCTCCTTATTTTCGAAATGCCCGTAAAGGCATCCCTTGGTGAGTTTGGTTGCAGCCAATACGTCATCAATGTTCACACCGGATACACCTTTTTGATTGTAAAGGGGGCCCGCAGTTTCTAAAATAAATTGTTTGGTCTTTTCCGCTTTTGTCAACATATTTATTAAACGTGTTTTAATGCTTTAAATATACTAAAAAGTTTATTATTTTCAGTTTTTTTAATAATATCAAATATTGGTCATTTGCTTAACCGATTATTAGCTCCCAGGTCAAGTTAAAATATACCGTTCCGGATTATTTAAGCCTGACGTTCCGCCCTTGCTTTCTGTCAAAACGTTTTCACACATTTTGTGCCTGCGATGGGAGATTTTTTGCTATTAGATTCTGCCTCATATTTTGAAAAAAATTTCGTCCCAGCAGTACAATATCATATTTTCATGTGTACTCTTAATTATTTAGTTTTAAAACTAAATAATTAAGAGTACTTTTGCTTCGAAGTAACTTTCTTCGTTTATATCCATGGAAATAAGGCCACTAACCCCTGCTGAAACAGACATTATGAGCGTTTTATGGAAGCTGGAAAAAGCGTCTGTAAAAGATATTCTCGCGATGATTCCTGACCCAAAACCTGCGTATAATACTGTGGCAACCTTTCTCAGGATACTGGAAAAGAAAAAAGTGATCAGTCACGATACGCAAGGTAATGTGCATCAATACTTTCCTTTGCTGACAGAAGAACAATTTAAACGTCATGAAGTTAATCAGCTGATGACCCATTATTTTAACAATTCGCTTACCAACCTTGTTACCTTTTTTGTCAGGGATTCTGATCTTCGGGAACAAGACATTGAAGAGCTTAAAGATTTGATCAGGAAAAACAGAGACGAAAAATAAATGAACTTTAGACATGGAAACGCTAATCTATTTTTTGAAGGCAAACCTTTACATTACAGTGTTTTATGTTTGTTATCGGGTATTGCTAAGAAAACATACTTTTTTTAAGCTAAACAGGCTGTATCTGTTAAGCACATTACTGTTTTCCTTTTTGCTGCCTTCCATCTCATTTACCGATACCATTCAGCTTCTGCCGGCTCAACATCAGATTTTGGCAGAACCATCTGGTCAGCAGGCTGCGGCCGTATCTGCAACACAGACAAGCTGGTTACACGTAATTCTGATTTTTTATGCTATTGGAGCGCTGTACATGCTGGTAACCTTGCTGCATGGATTTGGCAGGATCATCCTTTTAGTGAAACAGGCCGATGCAGTCGACATGGGTAGTTACAAGCTGATTCTGTTACCGGCTACATGGGATGCGCATAGGAAACCAGGTTCATTTTCATTTTTGAATTTTCTGGTCATATCCAATCATGATTATGAAAATTGCTTTGATACAATCCTGAGGCATGAGCTTGTACATATCGGCCAAAGACATAGTTATGATATTTTTTTTGTAGAAATATTAAAAGTGTTATGCTGGTTCAATCCTGCACTTTGGTTATATAAATATTCGGTAACTGAAATACACGAATTCCTGGCAGACCAGCATGTGGACGATAAGGAAGCCTATGCAAGTTTCCTCGTTTCTTACGCGCAGCGATCGGTTTTTGGCAGTATGACGAACAATTTTTTCAATTCTTATCTTTTAAAAGACCGAATCATTATGATATACAGGAAATCTACCTCAAACTGGTCGCTGACAAAATATTTTCTGGTTGTCCTGGTCATAACATTCACTGTTATGAGAACGGCTGCGCATAAACAAATCATAATCAAACCAGACCGGAAGCGGATGGCTAATCTGTCCGTGAACAGGAATGAACCTGTTGCATCCACGGTTCGCGAGTCATTACCCGAAAGGCGAAAGGAAGAAATTAAAAGGAAAATTATCCAGGTTAGGTTAAGGAAACCCATTGCGGTAATCGATACGGTTATAGAAAAAGGTGGCGATACATACGTAAACTACACTTCGCGAGTTTCTGAATACCGGGATAGTTTATGGGAAAGATATGATCCGAAGGCAGGTCAGATCAATTATTACAATAAGGCAAAAATAAAAAGAGTAAAGCCAATTTATCCTGCCTTACAAAAATATGGGAAAGAGTTTGGAAATGTTGTGGACCTATCCCGGAAGGAAGCGCCCCGGACGGATTTAGAACAGTGGAGAATAGGGTTAAAAAGACCGGATGAATCAAGGCCTTCTACTATCAAAATGGTTGTTCCTTGAATTCCTGAATTTGTTGAAAAGGTATGCAACGATCGTTTTTTTCGAGCGATATAACAGGAAGATGTGCCCCAGTTCCATGGCGGCACATCTATTTATGCATACGTTGAATTCCCTTCCGTCAATTCTTTGGAGCAAAGGTTATTGTGAAATGAAATCCCTGTCGAGCTTTCCAAAACGTGAGCGTATGTTCACAGAAAAGATCAGCGTGTTAGCTTAACTATTTCACCATCTGCCGGAATGATCAGTTTATCTTTTCCGATGTGCAATTCAGAAGCTTTCTGACTTAATATAGCTCTTGTTGTCCGGCAATGATCCAATGCATCCATATGGACAGCAATAATCCTGGCTTTTCCACTTTCGCCTAGCAGCTTCATCGTTTGCTGCTCGTCCATCAGTATCGGACTTGTTTCAAAACCTGGAACCACCGCTCCGCCGGCATTTACGACAATATAATCCGGTTTGAATTTCCTGATGTTCCGACTGATTTCCTCAGTGAGAATTCCATCCCCGACAATGTAAACCGCGGGTTGATTTTTAGCTGTCAGTAAAAAGCCGGAGGTCTTGCCCATCATCTGAAGAACTTTGCCGCTGCCATGCTGTGCGTCGACCCGAACGATACTGATACCGTTCCATTCTGTTTTGCTGTCTAAAACCGTTGCGTTTATGAATTGTTCTTTGATGAAAAAATCCTTGTCCGCATGCTGAATGATCAGTGGTAGTGCTTTATTCAGCGCATTACCGGCTGCCGGGTCAAAATGGTCGACGTGGGTGTGTGTAACCAATACCAGATCCACACCATCGACGATCTCACTTACGGGCAATTTTAATTCAACAGTCGGATTTTTTTCGATGCCTGCAAAAGACTCCAGCGCACCTTTCGAAGACAACATCGGGTCAACAAGGATTTTTTTGCCGGCATACTCAATAACCAGCGTGGCGTTTCTAATAAGCCGAATTGTGGCCTGTTGTGCTGTTTTCTGCTGTGCAAACGACGTGGCCGATATCAGCAAACTTAAACCTAAAAGTGCTTTTCTCATATAAATTTATTGTGTTTTGTAAAAGCTCAACCTTGTCCCCGGGGAGAATGACAAGCTTGTTACAAAGGTCGGGGTAAGGACATGGTATCAGCTATCAAAAGGTCACTACGAACTACCATTTTGATAACCAGGAATTATCTGGCATATCTCTGATATCACAGACTCAAACTGCCGCGATCAAAGTTTTTTTAAGACAGACTATGTTATACCTTGTCAGAAAAAGATAAATCTTGATCTATGAAGACGATCATTTTCAACAAAACAGAATGCGGTGTTGATTTTCTGCTGAATGTCTTACCAGGAGATCAGGTGAAGCAATCATACGCCAGTCCGGATTTTTATAATACCGATTACTTTGAAATCCTTTTTTTTAAGAAGGCGCAAGGTACGGTTGTATTACATGATCAAAAATACCTTCTCAGTGATAATTCAGTTATTTTCATTTCTGCATTTCAAAAAAGACAGTGGGAGATGAGCGGGGAGAATATTGCATTTACTTCGCTGATCTTCCAGGAAGATTTTTTGAACGAATTTTTCGCTGATAAACTTTTTACGTACCGACTCAGATACTTTTATCAGTTTCAACATCCTTTAAAGATGGCTGTCACGGCAGAGGAGATGTCGAAATCATGCAGCATCCTGACTGAAATAAAGTCAGAGTTAGTGACCGTCAGGCCCGACAGTGCGCATATCATCAGGTCGCAGCTGTATTATTTATTGCAAACCCTGAACCGTCAGTATTCCGGCCAAAATCATTTAACCCTTGATCATGCCGGGAATAATCACGCATACCAGTTTAAGCGGCTTCTTGAGATACACATCCGGGAAAAGCAGCGGATCAGTGACTACACAGCAATGTTGGGCATCAGCAGGATATCGCTGAATAAGGACGTTAAAGCCTTGTTCAATGTGACTGCTTCGCAGCTTATCAAGCGTCGTCTGCTTTCGGAGATTCAGTCTCAACTCATTTATTCAGATAAAACGATTAGTGAAACAGCCTTTGTATTCGGATTTTCAGAGCCCAATCACTTGATGCGCTTTTTTAAAACACTCACGGGTGAGACCATTTCCCAATTTCTGCGCAGCCACCACAAAAGAATAAATTCGATGTCGGATAAGTAAATATTAATACCCGGATCACGCAAATAGCTTTGGTTTGAAAAAAATCATTGACGCTGACCCTGATACTGGTTCAGAAAGTATATCAATTATCTGAATGAGATTACTTTAATAGATGTCCGGATTTGTGAATCCGGCTGATCCGATGATCTGAATGCCTGAAAATCTAGGATGTATAACTGTCGTCCGGCGCACCCGTTTCCATTAAATTTTCAAGACCAAATTCTGTCAGTTTGTCTATAATCGGCAGCGTTTTCAGGCCGAGTTCAGTCAACCGGTATTCTACCCTTGGCGGAATTTCCGGATATGCTGTTTTGCTGACAAGTTTATTCTCAACGAGCATATTCAGTTCCTGGATCAGCATTTTTTCACTAATGGCCGGAATGGCCCTTTTCAGTTCGCCATATCGCATCACGTCATCATGGATTTGAAAAATGATGAGCAAAGTCCATTTACCTCCCAAAATTTTTAATGATGTCTTTACCGGGCAGCTGTCATCGCTGGGACGAATTTTTTTTTCTTTTCTTGTCATTGATTTTCAGTTATTCTAACTAATAAGTACGTACCCAACCATTAGGTAAGTACTTGTACAAAAGTAAGTTATTAGTCAATTTTGTCAAAGACATTATTTAAAAATCATCGGGATGAGAATATTAGTATTTGGAGCCAGCGGCTCGCAGCAGTTTAACGTGATCGCAGAGGCAAGAAAAAAAGGTGCGGAAGTAACGGCAGCGACAAGTTCCGAGGAAAGTTTTGAAAAACTAAGCAGGGCAGGAGCGAACCCGGTTCTTGGGGACATCAGCAGTGCAGAGAAAATGCTTGAGATTACCGAAGATATGGATGCGATTGCCTACATGGTTCCGGTCTCGTTGCCAAATCCATTTGACGGACTGGAATATTCCAGGAATGTAATCGATGCTGCTAAAGCAAATGGTATAAAAAAAATAGTCTGGAACACGAGTGGTTGGCTTCCCGAACAAAAAACTGGTATACCCACGAACGATGTAAAACTAGATATCAAAGCCTATCTGATCAGCAGCGGTGTGCCTTTTGTCATCATAGAGCCCACCATTTACATGGAAAATATGATGGGTGCATTTTGTGCGCCCTTCGTAACGAACGAAAGGAAACTGGCCTATCCGACTCCTGAAGCCATGCCTATTGGCTGGATTGCTTCGCGCGACGTGAGTGCGTTTGTTGTGGAAGCAATTTACAACCCGGCCCTGCTGGCTGATACATTTCAGGTCAGTGGGCTGGAGAATTTAAAAGGTAATGACCTCGCTGACAGATTCTCTATAGGTGCAGGTGAAAAAATAGCTTATTACGCACAACCTCCGGGAGAGTTCAAAGATATCTTGGCTCCGTTCGTGGGTGAAGCAGCAGCGGAAGCGGTTGCAGCGTATTATGAAGGGCTTGAAATTGCGGAAGGATATCCATCCAAATTCAATCAACACATGGATGATGTTTTGAAAAAACTCCCCGTGAAAATGACCTCATTGCAGGAATGGGCTAAAAACAATAAAGACTTTTTCATTAAATAGATTTGTATACACCATGGAAGCAAGAGAAGTTGTAAAATCCTATTTTGATGCGCTGGGAATCGGCGAATTTGACAAAGCACTTTCATTCTTCACACCGGAGGCAAAATGGAATCAGCCAGGGCATAATAAGTTCTCCGGGCTGAAAGGCAATCTGCATGAAATTGCCGACATGTTTAAGGGAATCATGGCTGACACATCCGGTTATATGACCGTGAGGCCGAATGGAGCGATGACAGAAAGTGGCAGCTTCGTCGCAGTGCCTGTTCAGTTTATCGCAAAAAAAGAATCGAAAAGTTTCGACCTGGGAGGTATGGATTTGTTTGAGGTAAAAGCCGGAAAAATTGTTCAGGTCTGGACATTCTCAGATGATCAGCTGGTAGATGATGAGTTTTGGGGAGATTGATAACGATCAAGACTTTCCGGGCCGAAATATAAGATTGAGCCAGGCAAATCCGGGAAAGTTTTGTTCAGCTTAACAAATGGTAAACGGCCATATTCGGTAATTGCCAGATAAAAATCCGAAATAGGGGGGCGATGATTAGTGGTGTGTTGCAATTGTTGTTCGGTAGGCATGCTAATGGGAACCTCTGTCCTTACACTGATACTATAAATACGAAAATGACGTTCTCGAAAAGTGTCCTGGCTGCATCATTGGCTTTAATTGTACCTTTCACGCCGGACGATCCGTGATAGAAATTTCAGGCAAAAGTGTTCTCATTTCTACGAGTTGGTATACAAACCCGCAACAAATTAGTACTGCTTTATTGTCATTTGAGGATGGTTTAAAATGTACCTTTTATGATATAACATTGCAAATCTAAATCCCTGTGTTGCGTCCTAAAATAAGTTGACAGTTTTTGATAAGATGTATAGCAGGGTGCAGTTTTTTGATTTTCCGCTACTTAATTAAATATTAGGAAAAAAATTGAAGTGGATAAAAAGAACTAAAAGCCTGTAAATATATGATTTACAGGCTTTTAGTTGTAGTCAATTTTCTTATCAGCAGAGAGGAAGAGATTCGAACTCTCGATACGGTTACCCGCATACACACTTTCCAGGCGTGCTCCTTCAACCACTCGGACACCTCTCTGTTTGGTAATGTGGGTGCAAAGATAGCTTTTTCACCTCTATAACCAAATCAAAAAGTGGTTTGCAACTTCTTATTTTTTAATAGTCAGTCGGCGTTACTGACAGTCAGGAGTTTAAGTCGTCGTGTCGCGTATATCACAAGCCATACGTCGTACTGGTATTTCTCAGACTAATTTTATCGACATCCCACAGTACCATGCAAATTGAATTCTGTGGCTTCGAACCGATTGAATCAACGCATTTGTTTTTGCTTATTTTTGAGATATTGCAGAAGTTCCTGAATGGCTGGATCTTGCTGCCCATCAAATATGATCCATGTTGACTTTGTCTGACCATCAGTGATGTCAATGATGTACTTTTTCAAATCTGCGCCCATTGCAGGCATTTGCTTTTCGTGAGCCGGATTTTTTAGATCGAGCCCTGCGGTCATACGGAGTACGTTTTCCGCTTCCTGTTCCGGCAGGTCAGCCGTATCTATTTCCAGTTTATTGTTTAAACCGGGAAAGAAGCCAAAACCACCTTCGGTCTTAAATAGTATTTTCATATGAAAAAGTTAAGAATTCAAATGTCAGAAAATAATCAGATATTCTGAACATCATTTTATGCCGGAATATCTGATCATGTGTTAGGATCCGTTCGACGGTTCTTCTCAATTTGTTTCTATACCTACCGTTTTCCAGGCATCTCTAACCTGCTTCTCTACGTTATACCGTCGCGCGTTTATGATCGTCAATTGGGCAAATCTTTTAAATTTCGCATTGGGTTTCAGTCGCGAATCAAGCAGGGTTTCATACCATATCCGCCCGGCCATTTCCCACGCTTTCCCGCCGATGTTCATCGCACATTGATAAAATGCATGATTAGGAATGCCGGAGTTAATGTGAACACCGCCATTATCATCAAAGGTATGTACAAAATCCTGCATGTGTTTTGGCTGCGGATCTTTACCTAATATTGGATGGTGGTAGGCACTTCCGGGATCTTTCAATGATCTTATCGCCTTGCTTTCTCCCAAAGTTCTGTCATTTTTAACGTCCTCGCTTAATAATTCCGCCCCGACAAGCCAATCGGCCTGGTCGGCAGTCTGGTTTAATTTTCTTTGTTTAACAAGCGATCCGAAAACGTCTGCGATGGATTCGTTCAGCGCCCCAGACTGAAAGGAATAGATCAGCTGCGCCTCGTCCTGTACGACGCCGTGAGTAAGTTCATGTGCAATTACGTCGAGCGAGGACGTAAACCGATTGAAAAGTTCCATATCGCCGTCCCCGAAAACCATACGCTGTCCATCCCAGAAAGCATTGGAATAATCTTGTCCAAAGTGAACTATCCCGACCAGCGGCAATCCCTCGTCGTCAATAGAATTTCTGTTAAATGTTTTCCAAAAGAAATCGTAGGTATCTCCCAGACCATCATATGCCTCATTAACGGCCTTGTCGGCAGAAGGCGGACTCCCTTCCGACCGAACGATGGTTCCGGGGAAAGTCTGTTGATTATGAGCCGTCGCAATCGAACGCTGCTTATCTCCGGCAACGGTGAAAGAAGTCGGGAAAGTAAGTGTCAGATCTGAATTTGAACGTGTCCCCATTCGTAGATTACGAAACGTATTGTCGATACTGATGATATTAATGGCCATTTGGCGCATTTTTGCGGATGTTCCTTCGGTTGCAACATGATGCAGCAAATAGGGTGGCAGGATGCAAAAGATGGAATGGCGATGGTGCTTACTCGTACACATAGCTGTTGGATTAGTTGATGGTTGACTGGTCAGAGAAATTCAGCATGAAATTTCATAAAATGCCCGGATCCGGGGTAAATCTCGTTTTTCCCGGATCCGGAAAGCACTACTCGTCCGATTCGCAGGTGCAGCCATTTTTGTCCTCCAGCATTGCCTGCAGCATTAACATGGTGCCATATACGTTGGTGGCAGCTTCTGCTGAGTCATCATCAACTGCTGCGCTTAAAAACGATTGCTGCGCCTGTGGCAACACGGTCGGTACGGAGAAAATGTGACTGAACGTCTTGCATTTCCAACCCAATACCGGAATCCTGATGCAGATTTTTACCGTAATTTTAAAACTGAAACCACTGCCGGTTCGGCTGAAATTTGCAATCTGGATCTCTACTTTGAATAAGCCGAATGGGTTCCAGGTGAAGCTGACATTGTTAGTAATTTTAAAGGATTTAGTGATTCCCCCGAAAGGTGTGCTGGCCTGGATGGTCAGTGTCAGGAAACCATTAACAACGTTGACGCCGATACAGAGCCTACAGCCTAAAAATGTTGGCGTACAAAACTGATTGGGAGTAAAGCTGTCAAACCCGGTGATCGTTTGATTATCCATCACTTCTGGCAGAGCAGAAAGAAAGGAATTTTGACTTTCTGAGATGAATGATACTTGTGCAGACATAATAGTAAAGTTTACAGTTTAGCACCTACTCTTTTCAGGCTTTTCGGTATACGCCTTTACGCTAATGGGCTCATTGGGTTTTTAAAAACTTATAATCAACGTCCTGGAACTGGTATAAAAGCGTTCAGTTGATGCAGAAGCAACAATAGAGTGAGATCGACGAAACGTTGAGCGTGAAAACTTAGATGAGGCAATGGATACCCGGCGGAACCAATTGTATAAGATGATCCGGCTGATATGTTGTATCAGCTTAGTCGGCAAAGACGTACAGAATGGAAACAGGAATTGGGAAAATTCAATGAAAATATTTAAATATACGTTTCTGGATTTTGAGCAGTAGCGGAAGGAACTCTGTTCCGGATAGGATCATGCCGTCAGCAGGCTGGATATTATATCAGCGTGGGAGCTGAATACAAAATGAAAATGCCCGTAAGGACTGACAACGGGCATTTTTTAAGGTTTTTATATGGTCAAACAGTCATTTCTCCGCAAATGGGGCTGGCGAGCAACTGAACACACTTGTCGTGATCGTCCTCTTTACCAAAGACATACATCATTTTGGTAATGGCGGCTTCTGCTGTGATGTCGGATCCGCTGACAACGCCAACCTGTTTCAAATATTTACTGGTCTGATAATGTCCCTGCGCCACACGGCCACCGTCACATTGCGATACATTAAAGATGATGATACCCCGGTTGATTGCATCGGTGACCGCATCGAGGAACCATGGTTCGGTCGTCGCATTTCCGGCACCATAGGTTTCCATTACGACCCCTTTTAACTCACTTATATTTAGTATCGAATGAACAACCTGCCTGTTAATTCCGGGAAATAATTTCAAAAAGGCCACGTTCGTATCAAGGTGTTTCTGTACTGCAAGATTTTTATCTGTTCCGCAGGGTTCAATAAATGGGAAATTCCAGTCAATTCTGACACCTGCATTGGCCAGTTGCGGATAATTTTCAGAATGGAAGGCATTGAAGTCGGAGCTTTCCTGTTTCTTGCTACGGTTGCCACGAAGCAGTCGGGAATTAAAATAGATACACACTTCAGACAAGATCGGGTGCCCTTCGTCGTTGACGGCTGCCGCAAGCTCTAATGCTGTAATGAAGTTTTCACGTGCATCTGAGCGTGCCACACCAATGGGAAGCTGCGCGCCGGTCAGGATAACTGGTTTATTGAGGCCTTCCAGGAGAAAACTTAAAGCAGAAGCAGTGTAGGCCATGGTATCGGTTCCGTGTAAGATCACGAAACTATCGTAGGCAAGATACTGGTCCTCAACGATTTTTGCCAGCTCAATCCATATTTCAGGATTCATATTAGACGAATCGATCGGCTCGTTCAGTGTCAAAAAAGTTATTTCGAAATCCAGTCTTCGGATTTCGGGTACTTTTTCTATCACTTGTTCAAAATTAAACGGAACAAGTTGTTTTCCTTTTGTCTCATAAACCATTCCCAGGGTTCCTCCTGTGTAAATCACAAGCACAGAAGCACGGGGCGGCTCGGGCGAAATCGGATTTATATGTATCTTGTTGTAAGCCATTGATTTAAAATTTCGGAAGGATTATTTGTTTAGCCTCAGCAACGATTTAGCAGTCGCTGTTGTCGATGTTATCACTTCCTGTTTTGTTATTTGTTTCAGATCAGCGACTCGCTGCGCTACGATGTCGATGTATGAAACCTCATTTCTTTTTCCGCGGTAGGGCGCAGGAGCAAGGTAGGGGCTGTCTGTTTCCAAAACAAGATGTTCAAGGTCTATGAAAGGGATAACCCGGTCGAGTCCGCCATTTTTGAAGGTTGAAACACCGCCGATACCCAATTTAAAGCCAAGTTCAATCGCTTTTTGTGCCTCGTCCAGAGAGCCGATAAAACAATGGAATATTCCGGTCAGCGATGGATCTCCAAATTTTTCAATTAACGCAACGGTTTCCCAAAATGCTTCCCTGCTGTGGATATCAATCCATAAATTGTGCTTTTTTGCCAAAGCACATTGAAACAGAAAAGCCTCTTCCTGTTGTGGTCTGAATGTTTTATCCCAGTACAAGTCCATACCGATTTCTCCAATGGCGATGAACGGATGTCTGTCCAGCCATGCTTCAACCAATTGCAGCTCTTTTTCAAAACCATCTTTTACATAGGTCGGGTGAAGACCTATCATTGGCAGGCATCTGTCCGGGTAAATTTCTGCAAGCTGCATCATTCCCGGAATCGTGGAATGATCACAGTTGGGCATCCAGATCTGCTCTATTCCTAGATCCCAGGCACGCTGAAGCATTTCTGTACGATCTTCGTCATACTTTTCGTCATAAATATGGGCATGCGTTTCAATCATAGTATTTTCATTTCCTGCAAAAATAATTCAATAAGTTCGATCTTTCCATAAAGTTTTACCAGGAAGCAGATAGACGACGAGCATGAGAAAGCTGATGCCAATCAGATAAAACCAGAAGAACAGAACTGTTTTCAACAGGTCCCATTGACGCAGGATCAGAATAGCGAGAAGGACAATTCCGGTTATCAGGAAATAATTCGAAACTACCATCCGGATGCTTCGTAATGGATCCCAGATGGCGATAAGCATGATGCCAGGTATCAGCAAGGCGGAGAATACAAGACAGATCCTGATCACTAGGGGTGACTTCATGATCCCCTGCATCCACCGTTTTCGCTGGCGCACAAGCTCGGAAAAAGACAAAACAGGCTCCGAAACGGAAATTACATGTTTTGTATAGGCCTGGACAAAGCCGAACTTCTTCCTGGCTATGGCCATAAAAAGCGCATAGTCTTCAACGATCGAAAATCCGATTCCTTTGTAGCCGCCGACTGCATCATAGGCTTTTCTGGTGACGGCCATGTTGTTGCCCAGGCCCGACACCGGAATATTGAGCAAGGCAAAGTAGCGCATCAGGCTCAATGTAAAAAGCCATTCCAGAGATAGGAAATCAGAAAGAATCCCCGTTTTTCTCATCCGCGTCAATCCGACCACCACACCTGTGTTTTCCTCAAAATGGCCCAGCATCTTTTCAATCCAGTGAGGCGAAACGGCTATATCTGCATCACAGAAGAACAGAAAATCACCATTCGAAACTTCTGCCAGCTGAGCCAGTACATTCGCTTTTCCTTTCAGTCCATCAGTCTGTTCAGAAATCCTGTAGTATTTGAACTGAGGCTTGTCTTTAATATAATCTGTTATAATCCGGGAAGTCTGGTCAGTGGAATCATCATCTCCTATGCAAATTTCTATGTGTTCTTTTGAATATTTTAATGCTTCAAGCGAACGAAGACAACGTTCTATATTCGCTTCTTCATTCCTGGCAGCTACTAAGATGCTAACCCGAATGGGGTTTAATGCGTTAGACATAAAGTCTGGATACTGATATTTGAAAACTATGAACGCGGCATTGTTGAATCGCTGTTATAACATCGGCAGAGCTTCAAACTGATATCCCAATTCGGAAAAGTGATTCAGATACCTGGGTAAAGTGTATTGCATGTTAGGTGCAGCTTTCAGGCTGTCGTGGAATAAAACAATCGAGCCAGGCCGGGTGTATTTCAGGGTTTTTTCCAAACAAATTTCGGGTCTGATTTCAGTCGAAAAATCACCGCTTAACACATCCCACATGATAATTTCCTTGTGTGCCGGAAGCTGGCGCGACTGGCTTTTTTTCATTCTCCCGTATGGCGGACGAAATAAATTAGTATCCAGCGCTAACTGTTTTTCACAAAGCTTAATATTTGCCATATATTCAGCATCCGCGGATTTCCACCCGTTCATATGGTTGTAGGTATGGTTTCCCACCGAATGGCCCTGATTCAGGATCTGCTGAAATATGCCGGGATGTTTTCGCACGTTATCTCCAATACAAAAGAACGTAGCTTTCGCATTGTATTGGTTTAATGTGGTCAGAACAAATTCCGTGATATCAGGAATAGGTCCGTCATCAAAAGTCAGAAATATTTTTTTTTCGTTTGTTCTGACATGCCACTTATACCGTGGAAAAAATGCTTTTAGCCAAAAGGGAGAATAATGTAAAAACATTCGGGCGGGTATTACGGGTAAGCGAAAGTCAAAAATCGTCTGTCAAATATAGGGATGATCGGGAGTAATCCGGATAAAATTTATCGTCCAGCCTACTGGCAACAAAATAAGCCACTCATATTGAGTGGCTTATTTTGTTATTTAATTGTCAATTGAAATCAGGCGTGAGCGAAGACCGGATTAAGCATAGAAACTGCTTTTGCTTCCAGGAATGATTCACCCATAAGGTACTCATCCACAGCACGTGCAGCCTCACGTCCTTCACTGATTGCCCATACTACCAACGATTGTCCTCTGCGGCAGTCACCTGCGGCAAAAACTTTTTCATTGGTGGTCGACTGATATCCGTTCACTTTTATATTGCCACGTTCGTCAAACTCGACTTCCAGGTCTTTCAACAGACCGGACTGCTGTGGATGCAGGAATCCGGCGGCCAGAAGAGCAAGTTCGCAAGGGAGCGTCTGTTCGCTTCCTGCAACTTCCTTCATTTGCATACGCCCAGTTTCCGGATCTTTCTGCCAGTCAAGTTCCACAATTTTAAGTCCTGTCAGATTTCCGTTCTCGTCACCAACGAATGATTTTGTATTGATAGACCAATGTCTTTCGCAACCTTCTTCGTGAGACGTTGATGTACGGAGCATCATGGGCCAGTTAGGCCAGGGCGTGCTTGTATCGCGATCTTTTGGCGGAACAGGCATCAGCTCAATCTGGGTGACCGATTTCGCGCCATGGCGGTTGGACGTTCCAACGCAGTCAGACCCTGTGTCACCACCACCGATTACCACGACATTTTTGCCTGTTGCAAGCAACTGACCATTTTTATATTTAGCTCCCTGATGATCCACCTCGGGGAAAATATCAGCCACACGTTTATTCTGCTGGCTTAAAAATTCCATCGCAAAATGAACGCCCTTCAGATTACGTCCTTCAATATTCAAATCTCTTGGAACGGTAGAACCCATGGTTAAAACCACGGCATCGTAGTCGTTAAGAAGTTCGTCCGCGGTGATATCTACCCCAACATTTACGTTGGTAATAAATTCAATTCCTTCTTCCTGCATCACGGCAAGACGACGGTCTATCACTTTCTTTTCCAGTTTGAAATCCGGAATACCGTAACGCAAAAGCCCACCGACTTTGTCTGCACGTTCCAATAAAGAAACGGTGTGTCCAGCCTGATTCAGTTGATTAGCCGCCGCCATACCAGCCGGACCTGACCCGACAACAGCAACTTTTTTACCAGTGCGTTTTTTCGGTAATCTTGGCTTGACAAGATTCAGTTCGAACGCTTTTTCAACAATTGATTTTTCAATAAATTCAATCGCAACAGGTGGCTTATTGATACCCAATACACAAGATGCTTCGCAAGGTGCAGGGCAGATCCTTCCCGTAAACTCCGGGAAGTTGTTTGTCGATATTAAAATTTCATATGCAAGTCCCCAGTTGCCATCATAAACGGCGTCGTTGAACTCCGGAATAATGTTTCCGAGCGGACATCCGTTATGGCAAAAAGGAATTCCACAATCCATGCAGCGTGCGGCCTGTTGTTTAGAGTGCGACTCTACCGGCATGGTCTCTATTTCTTTGTAGTCATGAAGACGCTCCTCAACAGCACGTTTTTTTGGTAATTCCCTTTCAAACTCTATAAATCCGGTTGGCTTTCCCATTCTTATAATTTCCTTATTAATCGTGATTCAATTGGCTGTATGTTTTTTTGCGACGGCATAAGCTAACAGCGAATAGCTTAAGACTGAAAACTACAGATGCTCTACATCAACAACAATGTCCTGATACACAACGTTCTTGTCTGCAATTTGCTGTGCCAGTGTAATGCCGCGTCCATCCAGCGCTTTTTTGAAATCGCTTGGCAAAACTTTCACAAACTGTTTGATCGCATCCTCCCAGTTTTGCAACAACTGGAAAGCAACATTACTGGTCGTATACTGGAAGTGTTTTTCAAGCGCATCGCGAAGGATCAGCTGATCTTCTTCATTGATACTTTCAAGTGTTACCATTTCGAAGTTTACCTTCTCCTTGAAATCACCTTTTTTATCAAGGACATAAGCTACTCCGCCTGACATACCCGCTGCAAAGTTTCTGCCCGTAGATCCCAGCACTACCGCCAAACCACCGGTCATGTATTCCAGACCATGGTCTCCCAGGCCTTCCACTACCACTTTCGCACCTGAGTTTCTTACGCAGAAACGCTCGCCGGCTGTTCCACGGATATAAGCTTCACCGGAAGTTGCACCGTAAAATGCTACGTTACCGATGATGATATTTTCTTCTGGTTTGAATTTGGAATCGCGGTCAGGATAAACGATCAGTTCAGCGCCGCAAAGTCCTTTTCCAAAATAATCATTGGCATCACCTTCCAATTCCAGACGGATACCTGCGGTATTAAATGCCCCAAAACTCTGACCCGCTGTTCCACGGAACCTGAAATGGATACTTCCTTTTGGAAGGCCAATCCCACCGTGGACCTTTGAGATCTCATTTGACAACATGGTACCAACCGCACGGTTCAGGTTGTTGATGGCAAATTCGCCATACACCTCTTCCGAATTTTGCAAAGCAGGTTTTGCTGCTTCAATCAATTTCAGATCGATAATCTGGTCGATGCCATGATCCTGATCTTCCTGTTTGTATTGTGCAACCGTAAGATCAGCGTCTTTAAATAAGATCGCGTCGAAATTAAGGTTTTTATATTTCCAATGTTTCAGGTCGTGGCGAGGTTCAAGGTATTGCACCTGACCAACCATTTCGTTCACCGTACGGAAACCAAGCTGGGCCATGATTTCACGAAGCTCTTGTGCCATAAATGTGAACATATTCACCACATGTTCCGGCTTACCGGAGAACAGAGCACGAAGTTCCTTATTCTGTGTGGCAACCCCAACAGGGCACGTGTTTAGGTGGCATTTACGCATCATGATACAACCTGCCGCAACAAGCGCTGCGGTTGCAACACCCCATTCCTCTGCACCCAGCATGGCTGCAATTGCAAGGTCACGACCTGTACGAAGCTGACCATCAGCCTGGACTGTTACACGTCCTCGCAGTTTGTTCTTAACAAGCGTCTGGTGTGTTTCTGCCAGACCAAGCTCCCATGGAAGTCCGGCATGACGAATCGAACTTAGTGGCGATGCGCCCGTTCCTCCATCATAACCTGAAATCAGGATATGGTCTGCATGTGCTTTCGCAACACCGGCAGCAACAGTTCCAACACCTGCCTCTGATACCAGTTTCACACTGATACGGGCTGCACGGTTTGCGTTTTTCAAATCAAAAATCAGCTGGGCCAGATCTTCAATCGAATAAATATCATGGTGGGGCGGGGGAGAAATAAGCCCTACACCCGGAGTCGAGTGACGCGTACGTCCGATCCAGTCATCCACTTTATGACCTGGAAGCTGTCCTCCTTCACCTGGTTTTGCACCTTGCGCTGTTTTAATCTGCAATTCACCGGCATTGCTCAGATAATGGCTGGTCACCCCGAAACGTCCGGAAGCAACCTGCTTGATCTGAGAGTTCATGCTGTCGCCATTCGCGAGTTTTTTATAACGAAGTTCGTCTTCTCCACCTTCACCAGAATTGGATTTTCCACCAATACGGTTCATAGCGATAGCCAGAGTCGTATGTGCTTCCCATGAAATAGAGCCAAAGGACATTGCACCTGTCGCAAAACGTTTGAAGATGTTTTCAACCGGCTCCACCTCTTCGATTGGAATCGCATTTCCTTTTTTGAAGCGCAGCAATCCGCGAAGCGTAAGTGCCTTATGGGTCTGATCGTCAATTAGTTTTGAGTACTTCTTGAATTCAGCGTAGCTGTTATTTTTTGTCGAATGTTGTAATAGATGGACTGTCGCCGGGTTGAATATATGCGCTTCGCCACGTTGTTTCCACTGATAGAAACCACCAACTTCCAAACGGGGAGTTAAAGTTGATTCTTCGTGGTAAGCAACTTTATGGCGAACCAGAACTTCACGTGCGATTTCTGAAATACCCATACCGCTGATCCGCGAAATGGTACCTGTAAAATAACGGTCAATGACATCTTTATTCATACCAACACACTCAAAGATCTGAGCGCCCTGATACGATTGAAGCGTCGAAATTCCCATTTTTGAGAAAATCTTAAGAAGCTCCTTATTTACCGCTTTGATGTAATTGTAATATAATTTATCATCCGTGAATTCACCATCGATCATGTTCTTACGGTTCATGAAGGAAAGCGTTTCAAAGGCCATGTAAGGGCAGATACCCGCAGCACCGTAACCGATCAGTGTTGCAAAATGGTGCGTTTCCCAAACGTCTCCGCCTTCAACAAGAAGCCCGACTTTTCCTCTCAATCCCTCACGGATCAGGTGGTGGTGAACAGCGGCCGTAGCTAACAATGTTGGTATTGGCGCATGGTCAGAATCAATAGCGCGGTCGGAAAGGATGATGATTTCAAAACCATCTTCAATTGCTTCCTCAGCATAACGGCAGATTCTTGCCAGAGCACGTTCCAGCGCTTTTCCACCTTCGTCTGCGCGGAAGTAGATATTGATTGTTTTTGCCTGGAAATGATTTTTATCAATAAATCTCAGTTTGTCAAACTCCGAAACTGTCAATACCGGATGCGGCAATTCGATCTGACGGCAATGCTGCGGCGTTTCGGTCAGAATATTTTCTGTACTTCCGACGAACGAGATCAGCGACATGATCGCTCTTTCACGGATCGAGTCAATCGGCGGGTTTGTCACCTGGGCAAAAAGCTGCTTGAAGTAGCTTGACATATGCTGGCTTTGCTCGGAAAGAACAGCCAGCGGTACATCAGTACCCATCGAGCCAATTGCTTCCATACCGCTTTGCGCCATTGGTGCAAGGATCATACGCAGATCTTCAGACGTAAAACCGAAAGCCATCTGGCGTTTCAGTAACGACGGATCTTCATATTGTCTGTACGTACGGATCGGCTGATCAAGATCCTCTATATGCAGTTTGTAGTCGTTCAGCCACTGCTGATAAGGCTGTGCCGAACAAACCTGTGCTTTTAATTCTTCATCCGGTATGATACGTCCTTGTTCCATATCGACCACGAACATACGTCCCGGCTGCAAACGGCCTTTGGTAACCACTTTTGCCTGATCAACTTCAAGAACACCTGCTTCTGATGCCATGATGATGGTGTCATCGTCTAAAACCCAGTAACGGGAAGGACGAAGACCATTACGGTCCAGTGTAGCACCTACCATTTTACCGTCGGTAAATGAAATAGAAGCAGGACCATCCCATGGTTCCATGATCGCAGCATGGTATTCGTAGAACGCCTTACGTTCAGCATCCATCTGATCATTTCCGTCCCAGGCCTCCGGAACAAGCATCATCATTACATGAGGAAGCGAGCGGCCCGAAAGGTGAAGCAATTCGATGGCATTGTCAAGGTTTGCAGAATCCGACTGGCCTCTGTCGCAAATGGGAAGGATCATGTCCATTTCCTCTTTGCTGAAAAACTCAGACTGAAACGCTTTTTCACCGGCACGAATCCAGTTCACATTTCCTTTAACAGTATTGATTTCACCATTGTGGGCAATGTAACGGAAAGGCTGCGCCAGTTCCCATTTCGGGAATGTATTGGTTGCAAAACGCGAATGAACAACGGCAAGGGCTGAAACTACCGATTCGTTTTCAAGATCAGGGAAATAATATTTTAGTTGTGCCGTGGTCAGCTGTCCTTTGTACGAAATTGTGCGGCATGACAATGATGAATAGTAAAAAACACCCTTTGCACCTTTTACCGTGTCACTGATCAACCGGGCAGAAACCTGACGGAGTATGTATAACTTACGTTCGAAAGCGATATCTTCTGTAACATCGTCCGGACGCTTGATGAAAACCTGTTCAACATATGGCTCAACGGAGAGAGACCCTTCACCAAGTGTATTGTTTAGTGTAGGCACTTTTCTGTAACCCAGAAGTGTCAATCCAAGCCTTTTTAATTTACGGTTAACAATATCGCGGCATTCTTCCCTTACTGTTTCATTGTTTGGGAAGAAGATCATACCGACGCCGTATTCACCGGCCGGTGGCAATTGAAAACCAATTTTTGAGCACTCTTCTACGAAGTACTCGTGGGGAATCTGGATCAGGATACCGGCACCATCACCGGTGTTTGGATCAAAACCGGTAGCACCACGATGCTCCATTCTTTCCAGCATGTGAATGGCGTCTGCCACGATCTGATGTGACTTACGACCTTTGATGTTGGCACGGAAACCTATCCCACATGCATCATGTTCAAATTCCGGGCGATAAAGCCCCTGTTGTTCTACCATTGTTTCAGACATTTGCGACATATATCGAAGAGTGTAGATTTATTTACAAATTCGTATGTAGAATTTATATAAATAAGCAAATTAAATGAATTGCCCGCCGCTATTGTATTATGAATAGTGTTAAGCCTCGCAAGATAATGATAAAAAATATTTGGTGTAATATGAGAAACACGAAATTTTCTTCAACCTCTAGCAATTCGGTTATTTAGTTACAATAAATCTACAAATATTGATAATATGTCAATTATCGGTTAAGTTTATTGGAAATTTACCAAACAGAAATTGTACAATTAATTGTTTTCGTTTGGCCTTCTCCGTGACTTGATTCAGCTCTATCAAGATAACAAATTTTTGGTATAAAATAAAAAAAATCACCCCGTGAAAGAGGTGATTTAATGTTATTCTAAATTAGCTTACAGTTATGGTTCCTTCGACTCACTGACGTTGTCATAGTCGTCAGCGTCGTAATCATCATCACCGGCGCCAAATTCATTTTCAAGATTGTTCATGAAAATAGCATCGATCGCTTCTTCCTGTGTGGGAAGGATATTGAGATCCGGTATTTTCAGGGATTCGAGCAAATCGATAAAATCATCGTCTTTTGTAACGATCACCAGCATACCCAGATCATTGATACAAAGTCTGTTGATTTTTTTCAGAATCGCTGTGCCGTTTGCGTCAATGTCTTTTGTTATCTGCATATTGACGATCAGGTTGTTGAATCCTTCCCGGAAAAGTTCACGGGATGTCTCTTCGAAAGAAGCAGGTACTTCATTCGAAAACGCCGGCTCTTCTAAGTCGATGTAGGCGTACTGCTCTTTTTTCTGTAGGCTGTAATTCATACGAGTTTTTGTTAAAACCAGATGATTCAAATGGTTGAGTGATTGGCCAGACTTTATGCTATTGCGCGGAGTATGGCTTTTTCTATGCGTTGTAAAGGATTATCTAAATTATTTTTCTGAAATTTTTTCCCGGAGACTTTTTCAAAAAGTTCAATATAACGTTCTGATATCATCTGTATGCGGTCGTCATCCATCATAGGTACTGTTTGCCCCTCTTTTCCCTGAAAACCGTTTTGAATAAGCCATTCGCGAACAAATTCTTTTGACAACTGTTTTTGCGGCAGGTTTAAACGTTGGTTCTCGTCATACACATCCTGGTAAAAATAACGTGAGGAGTCAGGCGTATGGATCTCATCTATTAAATAAATCGTGCCATCCAGTTCTCCAAATTCATACTTGGTATCCACAAGGATTAACCCCTGATCTGCGGCCATCTCTGTACCTCTGTTAAACAATGCCAGCGTATACCGCTCCAAATGCTCATATTCGTCCTGAGAAACGAGTCCCTGGCTTAAAATTTCTTCCCGGGAAATGTCTTCATCGTGCCCTTCATGCGCTTTTGTAGTCGGCGTAATGATTGGCTCCGGCAGTTTATCATTCTCTTTCAGGCCGTCAGGAAGAGAAACGCCGCAGACAGATCTTTTTCCTGCAGCATACTCACGCCAGGCATGCCCCGCCAGATATCCCCTGACAACCATTTCCACAGGGTATGCGTTGCATTTTATTCCCATACTCACATTAGGATCCGGAACCTCCTGGAGCCAGTTTGGGACGATATCCGCCGTTGCTGATAAAAAATGTGCGGCAATCTGATTTAAAACCTGTCCTTTATAAGGTATGGCTTTTGGTAAAATAACATCGAAGGCTGAAATTCTATCCGTAGCAACCATCACAAGGCGATTTTCAAAGGAATATACATCACGTACCTTTCCCTTGTAAAATGCGGTCTGGCCTGGAAATTGAAAATTTGTTTCTGGGATACTGTTCATGGAGTTTATATAATAAGCATTACCATTCTATTGTCTCGTTTTTTTCAGACTTTTTAGCATACTGTTTGCGTCTGAGCTGGTAAATATATTGCGATTCGTTTGATTTCATCGCATCCAGGATCAGTCGGGCCTGCTCTTCGGACATGTTCATCGCGCGCAGACTTTTCAAAAGCTGCTCTTTTTTTGCTGCTTCTTCCTGCTCAAAACCTTCCGGTTTTATTTCCGGTTGTGAAGGAACAGGCTGATTTTGGGTGTTTTCGTTTTTTGCCTGTCTTCTCTCATTGCTTTTATCTGATGGCGTATCTACTCCCGAGAATCGTTGTTTCAAGATGATAAAATTAGATCGTGCCAGTGTATTTCTTGGTTCGAGCCGCAGCGCTGCCTTCAGATTTTCAAGCGCTGACGCCGTGTCTTTTTGAGAAACGAGAATCAATGCAACCTGACAGTTTGCAATCGAGGCGATCGTCTTGTTATTTACTTTTTGTAATAATTTATAATGATACAGGGCATCGGTCAGCTTTCCAGCCTGATAATAGGAATGGGCCATGTTCAGCCTGGCAGCGGGGTCGGAAAAAAGCGATCCGTAGGTGATCTGATGATACAGCTTGGATGCATTGATATATTGCTTCTTATCATAAGCCATCTCCGCACCGATTTTTCGTTCATTCGTTTTAGTAATAGAATCGAATGTACGGTTGTCCCACAGTAAAAGCAATAAATAAAGTAGCAGGGCATTCATGGTCGATCCGATTAAGCTGCAAAAATATGAATAGATCGTTAGAGTCGGAAAGTTCCGATGGTAATTAAAACGTCCATCAGTAATAAAAATAGTGCTGCACCAAGAAAATAATAATATTTGTTACTGACAACCGTCACTGTTCTCGTATCGACAAGCGTGCCGTCTGCGTTGTTGATGTCTGTGATCATCCGGTTTGTTTCGTTCTTCTCATTATTAAGCTGGTAATAAAATCCCTTTGAATTAGCCGCCAGATTCTGAAGGAAATCCTCATCTAACTTGCTTATGACCAGATTGTCGCGTGAATCTTTAAGCGGCTTTCCTTCCGACGGGATGCTGCTGCCGTTTTTTGTGCCTATACCTGTCACATAAACGCCGATCCCGAACCGGCGAAGATTATTGTACAATGAGCCGCCGCAATCGCCTTTGTTTTCACCATCCGAAAAGACAACAATCATTTTAGATCTGCCCGAAGGATCATCACCGCTGACCAGTTTTTTGTAGGCCAGTTCCGCGGCTCCGCACAGGTTCGTACCGCTAGCAGGCAAAAGGTTGGTTTGCAGACTCTGAATAAAAAGTTCGAGCGCCGTTATATCATACGTAAGCGGTACCTGTACGAACGCCTCGTTGGAAAAAACGATCAGGCCGATCCTGTTCGAATGCTGATTTTGAACGAAGCGATTTATTTCAAATTTGACCTTTTCCAACCTGGAAGGTGTAACGTCGGTAGCATCCATCGACTTCGAAAGATCCACCAATACATAAATATCCTTTCCTTTAGACTGAAGCGCGCGGTCGGCCTCTCCAAAGGAAGGACCAAGCAGACTGATGATCAGCAATGCAAAAGTAATGGTGCGTAAAAATAGTTTTAAGATTAAAGTTCTGGCTGTCGTGTTAAGCTGGCGGGCAACACGAATAGTTCTGATGATGAAGGTAACGTAGGCGAGAATGAAAAATAATATAAAAAAAAATTCAGTTGTTTCAAAGGGGTAATTCCAGTTCATAATGAACGTTTTGGGTAATTAAAAGTTTTCCAAAAATAGACAATAGAAGCTTGGGACAAAGATTTTTTTGTAAAACATTTGTTTTTCTAATTTACAACCCCCTATATTTGCAACCCAGAACGGAAAGACGGAGGGATGGGTGAGTGGCTGAAACCAGTAGTTTGCTAAACTGCCGTACTCGCAAGGGTACCGCGGGTTCGAATCCCGCTTCCTCTACACTGTTTCTCTTTTGGCGGTTGGCCGCACGTTTGGGAGTTATTGAAAACGAATCAATGACGGGGCATAATGACTCGGGGAGTGGCGCAGCCCGGTAGCGCATCTGGTTTGGGACCAGAGGGTCGCAGGTTCGAATCCTGTCTCCCCGACAAAAATCAGTTTGTCAGTATTATCAGGCAATTCACTTGCTTTCAGCATACCAGAAACTGTTTTAGTATTAAAGGGTCCCGTAGCTCAGCTGGATAGAGCAACTGCCTTCTAAGTAGTAGGTCTTGTGTTCGAATCACAACGGGATCACAGAAAAGAGTATCAAAACTCGCTAAACTCCTGCAAATCAAGCATTTGCAGGAGTTTTCTTTTTTTGGAATACCCCAAAATATTCAATAATTCTCAAAAAAAAGGTGAGTAATTCGGTGAGTTAAGTTTCTGAATTCTCGAACTCACCAGAATGTAGGTAACCAATTGTAACACAGCATGTTCAGCGGAATAACATCTTGTGCTACCGGATTTGCAAGGCTAATTTTGTTTAACCTTTTAACTTAAAAGTTATGATGACAAATTTGAGTCTGCTTTTCTATGTGAGAAAGCAAAAGAATTATGACGGTGGTGAAGCGCCTATTTATTTGAGATTGACCGTCAACGGTAAACGGATTGAAATTGCTACGGGAAGGCAATGTGATCCAAAAAGATGGAACAGTAAGACCGGTAGGTTATCTGGTAGTAAAGAAGACATTCGGTCTACAAATGCTTACCTAAATACCTTACAAGAAAAAGTGTTTAATGCTCATAGCGAGCTTTTAAGGGCTGGTGAGCTAATTACAGCCGAATCAGTTAAAGATAAATTCAACGGCCGGATTGATGACCCCAAACTTTTGTTGGAAGTAATCAAAGAGCATAACAAGCGCATGGAAGCACTTGTAGGAACAGAGTATGCACCAGGTACACTTAATCGATATAGAGTGCTGGAAAGCCATACCAAAACTTTTTTAAAGGGAAAATTTGGCGCATCAGACTTGGATATCAAAAAAGTCGATTTCTCTTTTATCAGCGACTATGAATTTTACTTACGTTCCGTGCGTAAAATGAGTAATAATTCAGTAGTCAGACACATGAAAATGCTTAGAAAGATCATTAACATTTGTTTAAATAACAACTGGATTCAGGTCGACCCTTATTCGAACTTCAAGGGGAAATACAAGAAGGTAGATAAAGCCATACTAACGCAAACGGAGATTGATTTGATTGCTGATAAGAAATTTGTTTCAGAACGGCTTACTCAAGTCAGAGATTCATTTTTGTTTTGCTGTTACACAGGGCTTTCTTACAGTGACGTTTACAATTTGAGGCCATCTGATATTATTGAAGGATTTGACGGGCAGCAGTGGATATCCATACGGCGGGTTAAAACAGATCAAGAGTGTAGCATTCCTTTGCTACCAGAGGCAAAAGCGATTGTGGACAAATATCTGGAAAATCCCGTTCGCGTTTTAAAAGGTAATCTCTTACCAGTTGCAAGCAATCAAAAAATGAATGATTTTTTAAAGGAAATTGCTGTATTGTGTGGTATTAACAAGTCCCTGACCTGCCATGTCGCCCGTTACACATTTGCAACCACGATTACGTTGCAGAATGGAGTACCAATAGAGACCGTATCTCGAATGCTGGGACATACGAACATTCGTACAACCCAGATTTATGCAAGAATTCTAACTATGAAAGTGAGCAGCGATATGCTGACATTAAAAGAAAAACTTGCAAAAAGAGGCTAGGGTTAATTAATATATACTCAACATATCGGTCAAAATAACGGAGGTCAGGTGTTCTAATTCCTCCGTCTCCACTGATTGAAAGATCAAAATTACTTAAAAGCCCGTAAATCAACGATTTGCGGGCTTTTTCTTTTCTCCCCGACTGCCAAAATATTTAATTTTTATCAATTCCTATGGGGGAAATTCGGATCAAGTCAAAAACGTCTGGAGCAGATAGGATTTTTTTAGGTTTGTGTTTTTAATCAAACCTGTTTGTTTTGGAGAGTTTCTTGCCTATTATCCAGTTTCTGCTACCCGAATTCATTTTAGAAAATTTTACACTTACTTCCGTAGACAAAGACGGAGATACTTTTCACGTCTGCATCGAAGAAAAGAACGCTGCTGATAACGATCCAGATAAGAAAAATTTACTCTCCAAAGGCTTCTTTATTACCATCACGATTCAGGATTTCCCAATTCGAGGACATAAAGTTTTTCTTCACATCAAACGGCGCAGGTGGCTCAATACCAAGACCGGCAAAGTGGTTTACAGGGACTGGACGGGGGTAGCAGAGGGAACGCGAATGACTAGTGAATTCGCGGCTTTTTTTAAACCGGGCCGCCGGGCGGAAATCGGTCGATAACAACCCGAATAGTGCCTGGACAATCGGACGCTTCTATGGTGTTAATGGCAAGGATCTATTGCGTCAAGACCGTGATTTTAAAAATGGTTTCAAAGATTGGAGTCAACGAAGTCATGCTAAAAAGTGGCTATTGTTTCCTGAAAATCTTGGCCCATATCTTTCTATTGATGAAACTAGCCTCTCTCGTGGTGAACCCTATACAATTCTTACAAACAAAGCTGCAAAAGGCGGCCATGGAAGCATAGTTGCCATCGTGGCAGGCACAAAGGCTGAAACGGTCATCGAAGTTCTCCGCAAAATCCCCGAGATTCGACGCAAAAAAGTTACAGAAATTACCCTGGACATGGCTGGCAGCATGTCAATGATTGCCAATCGCTATTTTCCACGAGCAACACGTGTTACCGACCGCTTTCACGTGCAGAGATTAGCCACAGAAGCCTTGCAGCAAATGCGTATAAAACTTCGCTGGGAGGCTCTCGATCAAGAGAATGATGCTATTGAACACGCCAAAGCTACTCAAACAGAGTACGTCGCCGAAATATTGCCGAATGGAGATAGCCTTAAACAGTTGTTGGCACGTAGCAGATACGCCCTTTACAAAAAGGCCAGCGCTTGGACTGAGAATCAAAAAGAAAGGGCTCAGTTGGTCTTCGAGCGCTTTCCAGATTTAAAGAAAGCATACGATCTGGCGCAAGAACTTAGTAATATCTTCACCAACACGACCGAGAAGATTTACGGATTAACGAGGCTGGCAAGATGGCATGAAGGGGTCCGCCAATCCGGGTTTAAATCATTCAACACTGTCGCCAGATCAATAGTGAATCACTATAAACTATTGTAAATTATTTTGACAACAGAAGTCCCAACCCTTCCGCCGAATCTTTCAATGCCAAAATCAAAGCCTTTAGGAGTCAGTTCAGAGGAGTCAGAAACGTTGAATTCTTCTTGTATCGCCTGGCCCAGTTATACGCTTAATCCAAGTTAGTCCACAACATTTGGTCTTGATTCGGAAATTCAGGTACCTGGAGATAACGGCAAATTGAGGTATCCAAATTTGCTTTAAAGTTTTGAAATCAGCAAGATGTACGCGATGTGAATATCTTGACAGGTCAGAAAAAGAGGTTTAGTTTTAAAAATAAAAAAGGTGGAGATTATGGAAAATGAATGAGTATGGTTTTTCACGCGCGAAAATCAAAGGCTACTAAGGAAAATTTAGTTCCAATTTATTTACGAGTTACAATCGGTGGACAGCGGTGCGAGCTTACAACCAAACAACTAATTTCTGAGGAAAAGTGGTCAGCGCATCTGGGAAAAGTAAAAGGCACATCAGCTGAAGCAAAAGCTATAAACTCTTTTTTGAATACTTTACTAGGAAAGGCGCATGCCATTCATAGCGATATAATTCAAGAAGGTAAGTTGATATCGATCGAACTGTTTAAAGATCGATGGTTTGGAATTTCAGAAAAGCCAATAATGCTGATGGAGGTTTTTCAGGAGCATAATGACAAAATGGAAGAGCTTGTAGGGCAGGATTACGCTTATGGAACATTTCAGAGATACCAGATATCTTTACAGCATACCAGGGATTTTCTGGTGTGGAAATTCAAAGAGCTGCTTGGAAGTAAATAACAATAATGCTTCGAGCAGCTGCCCAATTCTGGAGGTCGAGGGTTTGAAGTCTGTCTTCCTCCCATTTAGAAGTTTTTAAAATCAATGAAACGCCTGTAAATCAATTATTAAGGGTATTTTGCTTTCCGGGATATCCAAAAATTCTCAGTGTTTCAGTGAGTAATTCGTGTAGTTCGCTCATTGTTGAAAACAGACTCACTGAAGTGAGGTCTAATCATTGATTTTTAAGGTATTAAAAAGATAAACATCTTGTTTTACAAGCGCGGCTGCTCGATATTATTCATCTTAGACACTTGTGTCATGTAGGTCAGCGAAATATTTACTAAAACGGTAGTTATGATGAGGTAATAAGCTCATTGATAACAAACTATAATTAATCAAATATTAGGTATAATGTGCCCGCCGAATTCTTTTAAGGGTAAACAATTAGCGATGCGTTACTTTCTCATTGTTGGCTGGATCACTTTTGTTTTACACCTGAGATCAGGCCTGCCGGCCTTTGGACAAACGACAGCTTCACTTACCGGAAGGGTGGCTGATGCCATATCGGGGAATCCTATGCCTTTTGCACACGTTTATGTCAATGGATCAACGCAGGGCGCTGTCACAGATGAAAAGGGCCACTATAAGCTGACAGGCGTGCCGTTGGGTACAATTGAAATAGCCGCTTCCTTTGTTGGGTACCAGCCTGTCATGCAAAAAATACGGTTTGAGAATGCATCGCTGCAAAAAGCTGACTTCCAACTCAAACCAAGTGAGCAAATGCTGGACGCCGTAACAGTACGGGGTAACTCGAAACGCTCAGAAAAGCAATTGCGCCAGTTTAAAAAGCAACTTTTTGGCGAGCCGTTTGGCAGTCAGTGCCTGCTTGTCAATCCAGAGGTTCTCAATTTTAAAGAGGATAAAAATAGTCTGTATGCAACGGCTGATGGACCAGTTATTATTGATAACCAGGCTCTGGGTTACCGGCTGATCTATGATCTGAAGCATTTTAATTCTACGCCGTCAGGAAAGGTCTATTTTGCCGGTGCTGCCCGGTTCGAAGAACTTAAACCCGAAAACGAAAAACAAGCAGACCGCTTCCGGCGTAACCGGATGACTGCTTACAGAGGGTCTACCCGGCATTTAATGGCCAGCTTGATAGATGGTACCTTCGGGCATGCTGGCTTTCTGGTTTATCAGGAAGATGTCACCAGATCATTCCCTCTCGACCGGAGGACCATTACCCTTGCCGCTGCCGTAGGCGAATATAAACGTTTGGTTCCGGTTCAGGTTTCTAAATTAATTCAGTATGGCCGGCTGCCAACCGAACGCAGGTTGGTTTCGCCCATGAAACTGATTGTATTTTATACGAAAGCGTCTTCTGGCTTTTCGCCATATCCCGATGCCCGTTACGCCTATACAGAAATAAAGTTGCCCGGCGAACAGATGCAAATGACGGTCGATGGGGTCATTACAATGCCGGAAGGAATGGAAGCAGAAGGGTCAATGGGTGATGACAGGCTTTCGACCATGTTACCTGCTGACTGGAAACCCGAAGGCAGTGCGATGGAGTCACCTGCAACAGGTCCAATGGCTTCGCAGGGAAAACTTGCGCCATCAGATACCTGCCTGGCAGGTATCCGTGAGGCTTTCAATAAGCGTTTTAAGTTGCTGGCACCAACACTTTTTGTGCACATTGATAAACCTTTTTACACTACCGGCGACCGGCTCTGGATGAGCACCTACTTACTCGACGCAGCCAGCCACCAGCAGGCTGCTGGTGAAACAGCCATGCACATAGACCTGCTTACGTCAGCAGGGAAACTGGTCGAGCACCAGTGGGTACACATTGAAAATGGACGTGGTCAGGCCAATTTTCGTTTGTCTGATACCCTTGTGACTGGCCTATACCGTCTACGTGCTTACACCGATGAAGATGATACACATCGAGGTCCCGCCTTTGAGCGGTCTGTATCAATTTATAATTTGTTTCGCAGTACCGTAGCAATACCGAAAGATACTGTTGACAGGCAACCGGATATTCAGATTTTGCCGGAAGGTGGTCGCTGGATTTCGGGATTGCAAGCGCGACTGGGAATTAAAATTCTAACGCCAGATGGCCATGGCTTGTCCATCGATGGCCGCATTGCTGACGACCTGGGAGTTGAAGCCGTTCGTTTTAAGACTAATCCGCAGGGAATGACTAGCGTGTCGATGGAGCCTAAGGCGCAGCGTACTTACTATGCAGACGTGTTTTATAAAAATCAGCTGTTACATATTCCTTTGCCTAAAACTGAATACAGCGGGCTGGTACTCTCAGCCGATGCGATCAGTGATACAGCCCATCTGGCAATAACCATCATGAGTGCTGAACGTACCTTTCTTGATTCCGTCTATGTTCTAATTCAGCAACGTGGTGTACTAGTCGATCAGCGGAAAGTTTTATTGAGAAGTGGAGTAGCAAAGTTAAGCCTGCCGATGATGGACTGGCTGCCGGGCCTTGCGCAAGTAACGCTTTACGATGCTAGGGCTAAGCCGCAATGCGAACGGATGTTTTTTGTACCGGAGTCCATTGTGCCGGTTGGTGTCAAATTGACATTCAACAAAGCCAAATACCGTCCCCGGGAACAAGTTGTTCTGAGCGTTAATTTAAATGATAACGGCTCACCTGTGTCAGCAGCTTTGTCCGCCTCAGTTACCGATGCAGGCAAAGTTCCCGAGGATACAGCAAGCGCCACACTACCGGCTCATCTGCTGCTAACAGGAGAGCTGCGAGGATCAATCGAAAATCCCAATCAATATGTCATCAGGCCGACCAAAGAGACCCGTAAAGCGCTGGATGACCTGCTGCTTACCCAGGGTTGGCGGAGGGTTACAGGTACTCTGGAAGCTGACTCGCTTGGCGGGGTATCGCTGGCAGGCCGTATTCTGAATGCAGAAAATAAACCTCTATCTGGCGCGAAGGTTGTTGCGGTATCCACAAGTAGGGGGCAGTCTTTTGTAAGATCCATAGCTACTGACCACCAGGGCCGCTTCCGGTTAGCCGGAATGGATATTGCTGATACGGTACAAATAATGCTGCAGATTGTAGGACCTGACGGTAAAAAAAATTCTGCCAAAGAAGCCTTCCTAGTTCAGGAAGGCCCCGGCAAACTGTGGGAAGCTGGTAAAATGAATGCCCACCTATCCTGGCCGGTTCACAAGAGCCAGCTCGAAGCTGCCCGGATCCGGCAACAGGCCAATACGGATCTTTACCGTGATAAAACAGTTGAATTACTGAAAGAAGTGACCGTCCTGGCTCAGAAACGCAATGACCGGCCAGAGGATATTCAAATGCGGAGTTTGCACAATAACGCCGATGCGGTCGTCACGTTTAACGAAAAATCGCCAAAGTATTCAAATTTGTATGAAATGATTCAAGGCCGGTTTGCGGGCGTAACAGTAGTACGAACTACACCTTTGCCTACCGGCCCGCCAACACCCCCGGGATATCAGGTTTCGATAAGGGGTATAAGCAGCTTCAAAAGCGGGACACAACCCTTGTTTTTAATGGATGGCGTGCCTGTTCAGGATCCCGACAGAAACGCTTTAATGAATTTTAATCCAGGTGATATTGAACGTGTAGAAGTGCTGAAAACTGCTGCTACTGCGGGTATTTATGGGGTTCGTGGGGGAAATGGGGTTATTGCCTTTTACACTAAACGTACGCGGTCCATGCAGGCTAATGCCAAAATGAAGGACGGAATGACAACCTTTCAATTCGTGGGTTATCCGAAGGTGCAGCGTGAATTTTATGTGCCCCGGTACGGCATGGAGGCCTCTGGCATCGGCATTTCCGGTAACGTAGATGACCGGGATGTGCTTTACTGGAAACCCCTGATCCAAGCTGATCGTCAAGGAAAGAGCCAACTGAGTTTTCCGCTGTCAGACGCCGTCCAAACGCTCCGGGTGGTAATCCAGGGTGTGACCGCCACTGGTCGCCCGGTTCTGGGCATCCAGTGGGTGCAGGTTCAATAAGGTTGTATTTTTCAAAAAACCGGATATAATTGTCCTCTTCTGATAACATACTATGGCGTTAAAAGTTGTTAAGTTTGGAAGTGCAAAACCCATTAGAAGCCTGGCATCACCAAAAATCAGTTTGCAAATGGAAAAAAACGGGGGTATTTCCGTACTTTTAGACCCTTGATCGGTGCTGAATATTGGTAACAATATCGGGATACTTTATCCTTAAATTCACATGCAAAGAGTCCAGCAGTTTACATTGGAGATTTTGAATCTGATAATTGCTCAGACACAGTAGATGGTCCGAGTACAGGACCAATCAGGTTCTCTATTGTTAATTTTGAAGGCGAAAAATAGCTTTTTGAGAGAAGTCCAAAGCTTTTACAATGTCTCACAAAACGTTCCATTTTGTTTTAACAATACGTTGTTAGGGAGGGGCTGTCTCAGAAATGAGGTTTGAGAGATTAATAAAATGTCCCGATTAAACCAATTCAATCCTACGGAATTGCAATTACGAGTCAATCGTCTTACTTTAACAAAATGATTAGACGAAGAACCATTTATATAATTGACGATGACGAAGATGACCGCTTCTTTTTCAGGCAAGCGGTAGAAAATGCTATTGAGAAAGTAGAAGTATTTGAATTTGATAATGGACCGGAATTTCTAAAAAAAATGGTACAGCCGGGACTAGACCTCACTACAAGTTTGGTTCTCATGGATATCAATATGCCCAGGATGAATGGTCTTGAGGTCATCGCAAAATTAAAATCGTTTCCACAATGCAGCCAGTTACCTGTATTGGCAATTTCTACCGCTGCTGATCCAAGGATTATTAAAGAAGCGATGGCTAGCGGAGCATCAGGCTATTTTGCTAAACCGCATTCCCCTTCGGCACTTAACCAACTTGCAGTCAACATCGAAAACTATTTTGTAGGAAAGAGGCCAACAGAGCTTCTATGATTGATGAAGTGGCATCACGATCGTAAAAATGGCTCCTTCTCCAGGCTTTGAGCGCGCGGTAATTGATCCATGATGTTGAGAGATAATCTGCTTGCATAGGGGAAGGCCCATTCCTACGCCATCAGAATTTTGATTTAGCTTATTTGAGAGGCTGAATACATGTGATTCGAACTCGCTCTCAAAACCTATCCCGTTATCACAAAACTCTATTTGGACATGCTCGACATAGTTATATTTCTCGGTGTCAATCCGATATGAGTTGCTTTTGATTTCTACCGCATTAATCTCAACGACAAGAGGCCGCTGCATATGCTTGTTCTGGACCGAATTTTTCAACAATTCTGTAAACACGCGCTTTATCTGGGTCGACTTACCATAAAAGCCAGGGATTTGCTCTATCCTAACGGTAAGGTCCTGGACATTTAGGCTTAACTTCACTTCATCGACCGCCTCCGTGATCAGCTTTGTGACCGAGAGAAAGAGAGCTACTTCCTCGCCTGAATTGAGGTTCACGAAATCGAACAGTGCATTCGTAAAGCTGCGCAATCGCAATATTGATCTATTGATCACATCAATATTTCTCAAGCTGCCACTGTTTCGTTTGATGTTTTGCTGATCCAGTAACGCCTGAAAATGGAATGCAATTTTACGGATTGGCTCCTGCATATCGTGGGTCAACACTTTGCCAATTTGCAAGTATTCCTCGGTGCGCTGCCTCAGTAGCGACAAATTGCTGTCGAGTTCCTGGTGTTTTCGTTCAAATTCATTTGCCATCCGGGACAGCACATCATTTTGCTGATTGGCTTTATCTTTAGCACCTATAGCCAGGATCAGTTTCTGTTCATATTCCTGCCGTTGCCATACAGGAGCAAAAGTACCGATGTAAGAAATTAGCCCATTTTCATTGGTCGAATTAACACAGACCATGACCGGCACTGAGTTCCCTGTCTTTGATTTCAAGTTAAGAAAAATTTCATTAACTTTACTCTGCAGTTTGAGCATTGGGAAGAAGTGTGTTTGGGCAAAGATTCTGCTGGATAATGTTAGGATCTTATCCAGTTCTGAGCCTACGAGATGATCCGCCGAATATCCAAGACTATTGCAAATAGCAGGATTGACATAGGTCATTACACCATCGCTTCCAAAAACGATACAACCGCATGGCAAATTTTCCAGTATGTGTTCGGTCAGATTCAAATCGAATATAAGTTATGATAAAAATTCTTTTATCAATCTGGTAGTCTCTTGTGGAGCGCTTAAATGTGGGCAGTGGCCAGTGGCTTCTATGACTTTTTGTATGCTTCCTGGCAAATGGTCCTGTAAGTATTGCCCTACCTCAGTTGGGGCTATCAGATCCCGGGAGCATTGCAGAATTAGCGAGGGATGCCGGACCTTTTTCAGGTCCTGTCTATTATCTGATAAAAAAGTTACTTCTGCAAATTGCCTGGCAATAACCGGGTCAGTTGAACAAAAGCTTTCTGTCAGCTCAGTTCCTAACTCAGGGCGGTCGTGGTTCTGCATGATCACGGGTGCGAGAAAATTTGCCCATCCAATATAATTTTTTTCCATGGTTGAGAGCAGTTCTTCGATATCGGATTCTTCGAAGCCACCCCTGTATCCCTGGTCATTGATATATCGGGGAGAAGGACTGACCATGACCAATTTGTCAAAAAGTTCAGGCCGTGTTATTGATGCAAGCACGCCAACCATACTGCTTACCGAATGGCCAACGAAAATAACTTCTTTAAGCCCCAGATTATCGCAGATATCAATTATGTCCTGTGCATAACCATATAGATCACTGTAACGCTCAATATTATATGCTGTTATATCAGAATTTCCACTTCCAACATAATCAAACAAAATGATTTGATAGTCATTTTCGAATGCGGGCCAGACATAACGCCACATGTTTTGGCCACAGCCAAAGCCATGAGCAAAAATCATTGTTTTTGGTCCATGACCAAAAACACTAACATTATTTCTTTTGCGGATATCCATGCACTTCGTTTATTGCGCAAAGTTAGTGTAATGCGCATATCTAACAACAATGGCCATTTTCTTTTTAAATCCGCTTGACACCAGTATTTTTATTCATGGATTGCGCAGCATCTGTACTAATTATTTCTTGTGTTAGCACAGTATCGTGAACCAGTTGAGAGCGCTTTTTCATTGTTTCGGCTTTTTTGTAGAACATCTTTGCAATTTCCTCCTGCTTGCTACTGGCGAAATGTTCGCCGACCCTGGTAAGGAGCATGGTCGTTTCTTCCAGGGCCTGCATTGCCTGCCACAGGATTGTCTCTACATTGTCTGATACTTCTGATAGCAGTGAGCTGATCGTATAAGCGTGACCAGTATGGCATCTAAAGCGGATGATTTTACCTTCTTTGAGCTGAGTTAGCGCGCCGTGGCATTCCGGGCATGTGAAAGGTGTCAGTTCTCCCATTCCGATAATTCCCATTTGAAAGGCATTGTCGCTGGTTGCAATAACAATCTCGGTTTCAAGTAGTACCATTTCTTTTTTTGTGATCCTTGCTTTGGCTTTGATAGGCTTGGCGGTAAGCTCCGAAAGCAAAGCAGGCATCTGCGATGCTGGTATTGAATAGTCCACGGTTACGAACTGCTCTGCGTTGACAGGCATCTGGGGGAACATGGCATCCCCAGGGTGTTGGATCAAAGCCAATCCGCCAAGCCGCTTGATAGTCCAAAGCCCGGAAGTACCATCATCCAGCGCACCGGATAGTACCACTCCAATCACCCTTGCTCCATACGTGTAAGCAGCTGAACGAAACAATGCATCAACACTTGGCCGGAAGCGGTTTTCCCTTGGTCCTTTTCTTACAATTAACTTTTCTTTTTCAACAAGCAGGTGATGGTCTGCCGTTGCAACATAAATGTGCCCGGGCACAACAGTATCGCCGTCCTTGGCAGCAACTGCTGGGAGCGGACCCATCCGGTCAAGAATATGGTGCAGGTTACTATCTACGTATGGTGGGATATGTTGGACAACAAGGATCGCAGCAGGAAAACTTGCCGGAAGGCCTGCCACCAGTTCCATTAGCGCGGGAATTCCTCCGGCAGATGATCCAATGACGATGATGTAGGGTTTTCTGGGTTTGCGCATTTGCAGGTATGTAGGTTGTTTAGGTACAAAAGACCGCAAAAAGCATGAGCTACTTCTATGCGGACACATCCGCTTTTGATTCAACAAACTAAAAAATTATAAAGCACCTTATCTCGACTTTTCTCTAATGGCTTTAAGTATGCGGAAACAGTGGCATTCCCGTATTGCATCGAAAGTAACATCTTGCAACTCTGCGGATATGGAAGTTTCCGTAGCAAAAAATCAGATGACTAACCAACTCATAGTTTCCTGACCTTTTAAGCTTTCATAGTTTAAAATATTTGCATCTTTATTTCAGTGTAGGGTTGCATGTTGTGTAACTAATATTTTAGTTTGTGTTCAGAACATTTCAACCGCATGGAAACAAAAGATCTTACTAAAGCAGAAGAGCAACTGATGCAGGTATTATGGAAGATGCAAAGAGCCTTTATTAGGGAGATTATTGATCAGATGCCGGAACCTAAACCTGTACATAGCTCCGTATCGACGATTATGCGTGTACTGGAAGCGAAGGGGCTTGTAGGCTATGATGCATTTGGTAAAAGTCACCGTTATTTTCCTTTAATCTCCAGGGAAGAATATAAGCGGTTTCAGCTGATGAAATTACTGAGTAACTATTTTGAAAACTCGGCACAAAAACTGTTTTCCTTTTTTATTGATCAGCAACAGATCCCTGAAGAAGATGTAAAGGAAATCAAGAAAATGATTATCACATTAAAAGATCAACAATCCGGAAAATGACAGTTTACTTCATCTTGGTCCATATTTGTCTTATCACAGGCTACGGATTTTACAAAGTTTTTCTGGAAAAACAGACATATTTCACGCTTAACAGAATCTCTTTGATTGGGCTTGCGGTACTTTCATTTTGCATTCCGGCTATTGCCGTCAATCCGCAATTATCTGCCTCGATCCCCCTGGATCTGGTAATTCATGGTGAGGCGCTATCGCAAGTTGCTCCGCAAATGTGGAATAATCACATCACTGACTGGCTGAAATGGACCTACTTCGCGGGCGTTTTTTTCAAAGCCGGCTGGCTAATAATCAGATTGCTGTATATCAGAAACAAAATCAAGAAACCTGCGCACAACGCCGCATTTTCATTTTTTAAATACAAAATAGTTGATCACAACGTAGCAAATTTTGAGATGATCGATTACCACGAGGATGTGCATATCAGGCAGTGTCACAGTCTGGATATTTTATTTTTTGAAATAGTGGCTATCGTTGCCTGGTTTAATCCGGTTGTTGATTTCTACCAGCGAAGCATAAAAAGGATGCACGAGTTTCTGGCAGATCGGGAAACGGCCAGGCATTTCGGCAATTACTGCGAATATGCAACGCTTATTGTGAACACGGCATTGGACGACTCACCGGGAATGGCCAATGATTTTACCGATAAACATTTTCTTAAACAAAGAGTTGCAATGCTGGGGAAGAAAAAAACTTCCAGGGCAAATCTTGTGAAATATGCATTGCTAAACCCAGTTCTGCTTTGTCTTGCATCATTTTCTGCTTTGTATAAAAATACGAATGCAACTGCCGATGTAGGCCGAAAAAGCTCTGCTGCTCTGGCCTTCCCCGGCGGCCTGGATGCTTTTCTGGGGTATTTGAGCAAAGAGTTAAGCCAATCAAATATATTCAGAGCGCATCATGACCAGGGAAAGGTTTTAGTAAGTTTCGTTGTTGAAACAGATGGCAAAGTAGTATTGCCCCAGGTGGTCGAGAGCCCGAATGCAAACCTGAACAGCGAGGCTGTCAGGATTATCAGCAACTCCCCCAGATGGTCCCCCGGTGTGCAGAACGGACAGCCGGTACGTGTGAAGTATGAAATAAAACTAGGCTATCAATTATCGACAACTAATTGATTGACAGAAGGTGATGTCCGCTTTAAATAAGGCAGATTTGCTATAACTAAATAATAAGCCGTTATAACTTATAAATTAGTTTAATAACTAATAAATAAGTTATACTTTTGTTCTGATTAGAAATTTTCAGTTCAAACAGCTTTACCATGAAAAAATTTACACGTTATTTGACCTTCTTAGTGCTTCTATTATTTTTCGATTTTTCACCAGGATTTGCAGTTGCCCAGCAAAATGTTGATGCCCATATTTCCGGTGTGATTCTGGACGAAAAACATGAGCCGCTCCCATTTGCAGCGATCGTTTTGAAAGCCAAAAATGATTCCACATTAATCAAAACGGCACTGAGTGAAGATAACGGAAAGTTTATGCTGCCTAACGTTCCTGTAGGCGTTTTTATACTTGAAATAACAATGCTAGGCTACGAAACATACAAAAAAGAAATCGAATCTGCGGCCGTTGACCCAGATAATGAGCTGGGTAATATCCAGCTGAAACCCGAGGCCAAAAATCTGTCAGCGGTTACTATTTCAGGGCAAATGCCATTTATCGAGCAGCGTGCCGACAAAATTGTGATTAACCTGAACGATCAGCTTACTGGCGGTTCTTCTCTGATGGAAGTCATGGACCGAATGCCAGGCGTACAGGTAAATCCCGACAATATGGTTTATTTGAATGGTCGAAATGTACGTATATACATCGACGGTAAACCAACTCCGCTTTCCGCTGATGCGCTGGCGGGTTTGCTTCGGGGTATGTCGGCCACATCGATTGAAAGAGTTGAACTGATTGCTCGTCCGTCCTCCAAATACGATGCTTCTGCGAGTGGCGGCATCATCAATATTGTCAGGAAAAGAGCCACCCGTGAAGGACTCAGAGGTAATGTATATGGCGGTGGGGGATTTGGGCGCTATGCAAAATACACCGGCGGACTTAATCTCAATTTTAAAACGGGCAAATACAATCTGTTATTGAATACGGACTACAATTTCAATAAATATTTCGTCGATAACGACATTGTGGCAACCCCCACTGCGGAGCCTGGCATCGTTTTCGGTGGCTCCGAATCACTGATCAAAAGTGTCCGGCAAACGAACAATATTACACCCAATATTGGCCTGGACCTTTATTTAACAAGGAAAACCACACTGTCATTCGCAGTTACAAATGCACTGCAATTGTTTAAAAAGAATGCTTTTTCTGAAACCAGGGACCTTGATAAAAAAAACCTGACGGGCAATTTTGATAACCGGGTCAATACAAAAATGAACAACTTTTCTTCCGGCCTGCATTTGCTCAATCAGATGGATACCCTGGGCAAAGAACTGACCGTCGATCTGGATTATTACCGGAATGTCAACTATTCTGACCAGGATAATACCGAGCGGATATTCAAACAGGCCGGTGATGAGCTCAGACGCACGTTCTTTGATCAGAATAATGCATTTAACATTTATTCAGCCAAAGCCGACTTGACTCTTCCACTCAAGCGCAAAACGCAAATGGAAACCGGGTTCAAGTCAGCTTATGTGGAGACAGACAACCGAAACCTGCTCTATGACATTAATGGAGGTAAAATGATACCCAATGACTCGCAAAGTGAACTTTACCGCTATTCAGAAAGCATTCATGCATTATATACTACATTTCATCAGGAGCTGAAAAAATTATCCTACCAGCTCGGTTTACGGGCGGAAGGTACGTGGAACAGCGGTCGGCAATTGCAGTCAAACCAAAGGTTCAGCCAGAATTATGTGCAGCTATTTCCTACGGTATTTTTTGATTACAAATTCACTGACAAGCATAGTTTTATTTTCAGTTTTGACAAAAAGACAAACCGGCCGGCCTACGAGAACATGAACCCGCTGCTCCGGATCATCAATGCAAACAATTTTGTACAAGGAAATCCTAACCTGCGGCCTGTTTCATCCTACAACGGTTCGGCTACGCTGGCCTACCGCAACGCACTCTTTGTAACCGCCAACTACGGGATCGATTTTCGCGATTTTACCTATTTTGCTTTTCAGAACCAGAGCGGGGACAGTACGGTAACAAGGCCCGTTAATAACCGCTACACACAAACTTTAAGCCTGATTACAGCCTATAATAGTCAAATCATGCCTTGGTGGTATACAAGCACGAATATCAATTTGCGAAAGTTATCCTATCAATTGGTGGATGATCATGTAAAGATGACGGGCATTGCAACCTTCAATTTTGACACTTACAACAGCTTTTCGCTAACTAAACAGTTATCCTGGCTGATTCTGTTTCGCTACCGGGGAAAATCGCAGGAGCGTAACATTAAAACCGATGCTTATTTTACATTAACATCCGGGCTGCGGCAATCCTTGTTAAAAAAACGAGCAACCATTGCCCTTAATGTGACAGATATCTTTAATACTTTTAAAAACAGGTACTTACAGCAATCGCTGGCACTCAGGCAGGTTTGGGAGAACAAGTATGAAACCACGACGATCAGGCTGAACTTCACATACAACTTCGGCGGGCAAATCAACAAGATCAACAAGAGCAATGCCGCTACAGATGAAAAACGCAGAAGTGATACCAAGGAGAACTGATATCCGAAGTTTTGAAATATATTTGTAATAGTGCATTTAGGAGAGTAGCTGAGCAATAAAGATCAAAATTCCACGGTTGGCTTCCAGCTATTTCACGAGTTGATACAACATTTCTTATAGATCTTTGTCATTAACATAATTAATTTTCTAAACCGGTAATCACATAATTATAAAACAAAACCTTACCTCTAGGCTGATTTTATCGATAGTGCTATTACTTAATAATTTTTACCGGCTGTAAAAAAGCGCACCCCCCTTTGAGAGCTGCTCAACCGGTCTGGACTTCGTTGGTTAACCCGCTTCCCTGCCATTGCGGAATGTGGAGTAGGGGTGGATGTTTGGGGCGAGAGTGAGTCATTTGGGGTATAGAAAATTAGGGCTTAGTTAATGCACCTATTTATCAAGTTTCTATGTCGTATTTTACGGTACTTAACAGGAAGAAAAATTGTATGTCTGAGTAGTTGTCCGATATCGCCAAACAGGCTGGCGAACGACGAACCAGAGGCAATGAGCTAACAAGCTGTACATTTTTCCGTCGTTCGCCACATTGGCAAACTGCCCGTTTTCAGTAGCACTTATTTATTTTTCAGTAAAATATCTGCAATGCCTCGCGCAATGATGGTAGTATTAGTATGATCAGAATTGGTCAATATAATAAATGCTGTTTTATCGGCTGGAAAACGGTAGTAGACACTCTGAAAACCAGGCAGAGATCCTCCGTGATAAACTAATGGCTGGTTTTTATAAGTGCTCACCCTCCAGCCGTAACCGTAGTATTCAGTTTTAGGATTAGCTGCATCTGTTTTTACTATGTCTGTCCACATGCTTTGCCAAATTTCCTTTGACAGTAGTTTGCCATCCTGTATCAGCATTTCCCATTTTAGCATATCGGTAATGGAGGAGAGAAAAGCGCCGCTAGGTCGAAACGCGATATAATCCGTTGCATTTACAAGAGTGTCATTACCATGCAACGCGTAACCGTCAGCTCTGTCCTGCACCACCACAGTTGTAGACGTTGGTTGTGTGACGTTAAGTCCATATTGGGAGAAAATGTGTTCCTTCATAAACTGAGGGAATGATTTGCCGCTTACCTGTCTGATGATATCGGCGAGCATAAAGTAGCCCAGGTTGCAATACTGCCATTTGGTTCCTGTCGCAAACATTAATGAGTCTTTGTAGGCTTTTTTTATAACAACACTATCGGGTTGTATTAGATAGGGTTGGAATGCAGGTGATTCTCGTTCTAATCCGGAGGTATGGTTCAATAAATGACGGATCGTTATCTTATTCCAAATTATTGGGGCATCTTTAAAGAATTGGGTAACGGTATCTGTCAGATTTATTTTTTTAGCTTCTATCAGTGTCATAATTCCTGCAGCAACCATCTGTTTGCTCAAAGAGCCTAGTTTATAAACTGAATTTTCTGACGCAGGTATTTTAAGCTCCACATTAGCAAACCCATATCCCTTCTGTTTTACGATTTTTCCATTTTCAATAATCCCTATGGAGATCGATGTTAGTTTTTGATCCTTCATTTGCTTTGCAATGAATATGTCGATTTGATCCGGTTTCTGCGCATGTGCGCCTGCCGAAATCAAAAATGTGAAGAGGAAGATAAACGATTTCATGTTTAGCAAAATTTAAGTTATACGGCTTTAAAATTATTGATCTCGTTTGCGAAAATAGTTTCTTTTAGCATTTTAGTAGTCGTTTTGTTATGAGGGCTTGTGGAGTAAATATACGAAAAGGCACTGCACCTCAAAACTTGGTCAATATACCCGTTATAAGAAGGGGATTAGGTAATCGGTATCATCCACATCTTCTTCTTTGATTTCGTCGTAGGCTTCATCAATTTATTTATCTGGTCTTTGAGCCTGGAAGCTGCGATGTAGTCACCCGTCTCGGACGCTTCTGCTTCTCCTTTTTCAAGATGCCGAATACGAAAAGCGTTTTCTGCTTTTAGGCTCATTTCATGGATATCTCCATATAGTTCCAAAGCTACATTCACGATCCGGTTACACATTTGCATGATGAGCTGGTAGTGGTCCTGAATAAACCTGACCTCTTCTGCACGCTTCTAAGGCCATGCGTCGTTACCTTGATCATACGGTTTTCGGAAATCGAACAGTGCTATTACCCGTTTGTGCCTGAGTAAATCGCGCTGCTCGTCTTCCGTTGGCACATATTCCCCAGCGTAGAATTTCCGATACTTTGAAGCTTATCAGACTTTTCGGAAATGATTTTTGACAAGCCAATAGGCCAGGATAATGGTATGTAATCAACAGGACTCTGTGTTTAAGCCATTGTAAACCTTCTGGATTTTCGAATCAGATTGTGTGCTTCATCATAAAGCTTATTCTGTGCAATTGAACCATCGAAATCACTCGCTTCAGTTTATCCAACTGAACTTATTCCTACATACAGCTGACCTGTAAATGAAATCAGGTTTGATACAGCCGACAAATCTGCGGTTTATAAGGTGTAATGGGACCGGGATGCGGACAATATTTGGTAGAAATTGACGGTTTGGTAAAGCAGTCGATTTCGCGATTTGACCGATACAGCACTTATTACCGCGCTAACTTTATTGTAATTCCGGTCACACCTGAAGGTGTTCATACGATACGTTTTAAAGTTTCATCGCAACGTCCGGACAAGGAGGCTATCCTGAAAACCAGAAATCAGACTATGGATTATCCGGCACGCTATCATAATGATGACTGTTATGCCGGAAAGCTGTTAGTTGTTGAAGAATTGCTCCGCTGACAATACTTCCAGCGCCGCGTTGATACTGTTAACCCGTATTTGTTACACAGTTGTAGAGAATCTGGCTTCAATCGCCGGCGCAAACTTTTGTTTTACGGGAATCCAAACAAAAACGCGAAATGGTTTCGTTTTACTCAGCAGCTTATACGTTGAAGGACAAATAAGTGCTAATTGCTATTTATGGCAAACGAAGTGACTGCCTGTTACGAAGCATATTAGTTGAGCCGGGAATAAATTCTGTGGTGAGCCAGGCGGCGAATTTTGATAAAATGAGACGCTTTGTTCTGCTAGGATCAATTCCGGAAGTTGTATCTTCGTCTTGGGATTTACGGTTTGCGAAAATTATGTCAACTATTCCATTCCGCATCGGGAAGGACAAACTCCAATAGCCAAATGGCCCGCAAACATGATTGCTAATCACCAGCCAACGCTGCCCGCCGGATTGAACATGGAACTAACTGCTGCTTAGTTTTACGGTGAGGTCTAGGAGAATTATGAAAAGAAAAGTATCTTTTTACTGACTTCGGGCGAAGGAAGCCGTGTCATAGCAGCCGCCTGGATGTATGCTTTTCCTATAATGATTTTCTTCGTACAAACCTTTACCGGGCATTATCAAGATGCAATTTAACAGACAATAAATCTAACGACCTGTCCGATACCCGGCGGCTTTCTCTTTCAGTTAAATTTCATATAAGAGCGAAGTTAGAGTCTGGTCAGTCCAGGCATACTGAGGAGCAGGACAAGTTGTGATTTCATTGGTTCAAGTGCATAATTTGAATGACAACCAGATCACTTCATAGGATAAAAACCAGCTTAAAGCTCAAACTGAAAATCCCCGGGCCGTACTAATAATTGGATAGCCCAGGGATTTGTATATTGAAATAGGGTACACTTAGAACCTGCACGTAAGCGTTACGGAACCGTTCCTTGGTGCCCCGGGGAATAAACGCAGATAGTTTTGCGCACCCAGCCAGTAGTTTTTGTTAAACAAATTGCCTGCATTCACAGCAATCTGCATGTTACTGCGTCCCGGATTGTAATACACGGCCGCATCAAAAACTGTAAAGGCAGGAATGGTGAACGTGCGGTCAAACCATGGGAGCTTGTTTCCCTGATACTGCACGCCAAGGCCAACGCCCAGATCTTTCAGCGATGAGGAAGCTCCAAAGTTGTAGCGCGTCCACAGGTTTGCACTCTGTCTGGGCGTATTTTGTTTTCTGGCCCCTATCAGGCTTTCGTTCGCATCGTTGGTAATGATCGCATCTATGTAGCTGTAAGATGCATTGATCTGCCAGTTGGATGTAATGTAGCCGGCAATATCCCATTCAACACCCCGGCTGCGTTCGCCGCCGCGTGTTACGAGCAGGTCAGGATTTTGCGGATCGTTGGCATTCATCAGAATGTTTTTCTGCCTGATCTCATATATGGCCACATTCATCCGGATCCGGCTTTGAAATAAATCCGCTTTCATCCCGGCTTCTTTCAGATTGCTCGTCAAAGGATCAAACTGGCTTCCGGCTGGCAATGTTCCTGTTTGTGGCATCAGCGTTACGGTGTTAGACTGAGGCTGAAATCCTTCCAGATAAGTTCCGTACACATTGATGGCTTTATTAATGGCATAGGTCAGTCCTATCCTTGGCAAAAGCGCAGTTTTCTTCACAGTCAGCGTTCCTGGTGCTTTATAGTTGGTGATATCCTCAAACCACTCATTTCTCAGGCTCAGCAGCAGGGTGAACTTATTCCACTGCAGCTGCTCCTGAACGTAAACGGCATTGGTACTTGTCAGCGCGGAAGGTAATGCTGAGCGTACGTTCAGGGTATAATCCTGAACGTTTCTGATCGTATACTGCGGGTTTTGCAGGTCAAAATAATTAACATTAGGACGTGGCAGTGTTTTTCCGCCAACCGTTATCGTTTGATAATTGGCTGCGTTAGCGGCTACGAAAGAGCCGGCAACAGTGCCGTCTTTTAACAGAAAACCACGCGCCGCATTTTGCCCGCCGCCTTTCACTTTCTGCCAGCTGCTCAGATCATAACCAACCAGTAATTTATGGCCGACCGACCCTGTACTAAAATTGAAATTAAAGTAGGCATTCAGGTTATCGATGTTCCAGTACTGCTGGCGTTGTACAAATTGCATGGCAGCCAGACTGGTTACAGGTTGGTTGGTAATATCGGGTGCAAAGGCATTGGTCGTGCGGTGTTCCTGCAGATCTTCCGTCCAGGACTGCTTCATATAGGAGGCATTAAAACTGATCTGCGATGTAAACTTGTGTGCAAGGTTACCCGTCATGATCAGCTGTTTGGATTTAAAAAAATCGTTAGGTGCGCCCAGGTTCAGACTTTTTGGTGTGCTGCTCAGATTGGTTTTACCCGAAACGGCTCCAAAGATGGGTTGCCCGCGGTCCAGATTCCCATTGTCATTGCTGTAAATCAGCTCCGCATTTATGGCCGTTTTATCTGTCGGAAGGTAGCTGATAGACGGCGAGATCAGAAGCGACTTACTGCTCACCAGATCACGAAAAGAGCGTGCTTCCTGATAAGCGCCGTTCAGCCTGTATAGCAAAGTTTTCGATTCATTCAGCGGTCCGGTGAAATCCAGTGTGCCCCGAAAAGTGCTGAAACTGCCTGTACTTAATGTAACTTCTTTACGGCTTATGGCCAATGGCTTTTTGGTAACCAGGTTGATACTCCCGCCTGGGTCCACCGAAGAGAATGTCGCACTGGCCGGTCCCTTAATCACTTCAACACGTTCTATGTTGGATGTCAGGGGCTGAAGAAAATAATACTGCCTGGTACGCATCCCGTTGATAATCTGCCCTTCTTCGTTCTGACTGATACCGCGGATAGTATACTGGTTGTAATAACTTGACGGAATCACGCCGCTGGCTAATTTTACTGCATCTCCAAGATGAAAGGCCTGCCTGTCGGCCATCAGCTCCTTGGTGATCGTGGAGATCGACTGCGGAATGTCCTTGTTGAGCGCAGAAATCCGTGTAGCTGAAAAGGAATAGTCACTATTGTAATCTTTTGCCAGCCGGCCCAGAACTTCAACGGTCTGCAATTGATTCGTTTCAGAGACCAGCGCAATGTTCAAAAACTGATTTGTATTGTTAACCCTCGTTTTTTTATAGCCTAAAAATGAAACTTCCACAGGTCCTTTGCCTTCCATGGAGAAATTGCCCGTAGAATCCGTGACGCTTCCCGTTTGGGAATTCAAAAGTTTTACCGAAGCTCCCTGGATTTTCGCTCCGGTGTGGGCGTCCGAAACGTTACCTGATATGCTTTGCGCACTTGAAAAGAGCGCGCTCAGGCAGAAAAAAATAATTAAAATTAGCCTCATAAAGTGGGGTTAAATGGGAGTGTGGATTATTTAAACAGTTTTAAGATACAGCGCTTCAAGCTCATTGGCAGAAATGTCTCGGGCATTGACCACCGATTGCAGATTGCCTTCTTTCATAATACCAATGCGTGTGGCTACTTCTTTCGCCCTGAAAATATCGTGTGTCGCCATCAGGATAGCAGTTCCTTTTGCAGCCAGTGTTTTCAGAATTTCAGAGAATTCATTCGAAGCTTTTGGATCCAGTCCGCTCGTTGGTTCATCCAGTAGCAGCACTTTTGCTTTTTTTGCAATGGCGATAGCGATGCCCACTTTTTGGCGCATCCCTTTTGAATAGCCTCCAAGTCTCTGGTCAAAAGCCTGCTGCTGCAATCCAGCCGTGGAAAGCAGCTCTCCAAGCTCTTTTTTGGAATAACCAAATCCTGCCAGAGAAGAAAAATATTCAAGGTTCTCAATGCCTGTCAGATTAGGATAAAGCATGACGGTTTCCGGAATATAGGCCAGATGCTGTTTTATTTCCTGCGGATGTTCAGCAACTGAAATGCCGTTGATACTTGCCGAACCGTCGGTAGGTTCTATGAACCCAAGGAAAAGATTAATGGTGGTCGTTTTTCCGGCTCCGTTCTGTCCAAGCAGTGCAAATATTTCTCCCGGTTTGATCGTCAGGTTCAGCTTACTGAGGGCAGTGTGGCTGCCGTATCTTTTGGTTAAATTTTTAGCTTCAAGCATTTTGCACGTCTTTGATGTGAATAAAATTTCTTTTGAAAAGGAAAATGGAGATTCCCAGCCCGGAGGCCGTCCAGATCAGGATTGCCAGCAGGCCGCCCGTTAAGTTATCCATTGTATAACCTACCGGTTTGTACGCCGGATAACCAGCCCAGTTGATGGATTCAGTCGGGGTTTCCTCAAAAATAAATGGATAAAAATATTCCCGGATCTGTCGGTGATGGGCTTTAACAGACTGTAAATAGCGAATGTGACTGCTCAGATCGGTATTGGCGATTTTGTTTACCAGCTGCTGTGCGGCAACAACCGGATTAAAGGCGGCTATGTTTTCTGATAACCACTGTCTTTGATCTAATTTACCAAACAATTTTTCTGAGGAATTGGCAGATTCCAGATCACCCGAAAACTGCATGGCGTAATACCACCCGGGCGAGTATTTATCTTCGGCGACAGGATATTTACGGTACTGCGGATAAACCGCGTAAAACTTTTCCATGGTAGGTCCCTTGGGCTCATCCCACTTTGCATGGTAGCCTTCGCGCTGTTTAATAGTAGTCTCCGAAGCCTCAGGGACAGGAATGCTGTTGTTGACGGTCACATTGGCAATACCTGGGAAAAGGATACACAGGAAAATCCAGACAGAGACCAGCGTAGTCGCATTAAAAGACGAGCTTTGACCCAACGAAATGACTATGACGGATACTGTAAACCAAAACAATACATACAGCAAAATCACCAGTCCCAATTGAAAGGTAGGGTAGGTAAAGGGAAGATGCATATTCAAAATCCCGGCAAAGAAAATCAGGGCTGCCGTGATCAGGATCACTGCCAGGCGGATTAAAAGTTTGTTTATAATGACTGCGGTTATACTTTTAGTAGAGGTTCCGACAATTTTCCAGACGCCGTTTTCCTGCTCTTCGGAAATGGCATTATAGGTAAAAGCAATGATAAGCAGCGGGAAAAGAAATATGAAAACAAAGGAAGCGTCCAGATTCCCGACCAGCAGCGTCAGCGGATTGGTAAGTTCGGAATCATAAAGCTGACCTTCAATGGCCAGCATTTTCATTTTCAGCGTGAACGGATTGACGTCCCTTTGCCCGATGGAGAACTTCGCCCAGGGAGAAGCCGGATTGAAGGTATAGAAAAACGGGTAATACGCCGTGCTGCCTACAGGTTTTCCTGTTCCGTGCGCAACGATCAGGTTAAGATGGTTTTTTTGAACCTGGGCAACAGATTCAATCGTTTTTTGCTGGCGGTTGATGACTTTGCTTCCGTGGTAAAATCCATAAATTCCGAAAAGAAAAAGGCTGATCGCACCGATCAGAACGGTCTTGCCCAAAAGGAAATTTTTGGTTTCCAGAAACAATATTTTCTGACTGATTTTCATAACTGGTATTGACGTTTGGAGGATATAAAATTTAAGGCAGCAAATCCGGCGATAATCCAGAAGATCAGTGCTGCAAGGCTCAATGCACCGTTAACCAGGTTATTTTGAATGGAAACGGGCTGAAATTTAAATTCAGGCTGCTGCTGAAAATTTCGTGCACTCACTTTTTGTTTGTTGTCCTCTTTGTATTTGATCTGGGTGAGATGAATTTCGTTCAGGTTTTTTGTCTTTTCAAATCTGTACTTTTCCGTCTGTTTCTGAAATTCGGTAAAGGTGTCAAAATCGGTTCCGGCCAGGTTCATCGAGATATTGCGTATAGCCAGGAACGGATCGGCAAAACCCAGATAGGATGAGATCGAATTCTGCGCTTTGTAAGTCCGGATCAGCTGGTCGTAATGTTTATTGAAGATCCGTGAGCTGATGTTTTCTCCTTCCTGCATCACCAGTGCGCCGTAGTTTACTGGCAATGCCGGTATGGAATCAACACCATATTTTTTCAGCGTTGCGGCCTTTAAGTCCGAGAAGTGCGGATCATTGGGATCATGGCTGTCGCCTTCCTTGCTTACGTCCGCTTCAATGGCCTGTTCAAAAGCAATCTTGTCTGGTGCGTTATAAATACTGTCTCCAAGCGTCTGGGCACTTTTTGGAACAACAACAAAAAACAGAATCCATATCAGCACTAACACCATCAGTGTATCTCTGGCGTTGGAGCTTATGGCCGAAACGGCTACTACGAGCATGGTAATGATTAGAAAATACAGACCATATAGCAAAACGATAAGCCCCACACGCACAAAACCTTCGCTGCCAAAATCACCTGTTAGGGAGACTACACTGGTAAGCAGACTGACCAGCAGCAGCGGTAAAAACAGTGCCCAGGTAACGGCAGTGATCCCGGCTGTTTTTCCCAAAAGAATATCCAGGTAGGAAGCTTTCTGGCAAAGCAGAATTTTTAAAACGCCATTTTGTTTCAGACCAGCAACGGAGTGAAAGCCGATAAAAATAATAAACAGCGGCACAAGCACCTGCAAAACCAACGCCATACTCAGCTCCCCGAAACGAAGCATTCCGTTGGAGAAACCGGCTTCGCTCATGTTGACGGTATTTTGCCGGTGGGCTTCCAGGAAAACTGAATTCCCTACATAACTGTCAAGGCCGAAGTCAAAGAAACTCAGCGGAGATTTTTCCCTGAAAACCAGGTATCCGTAATGCGCCACACGGTGCGGGTGCCGGTTGGGCTGGGTCATCCAGTGGTCGTGGACTTCTTCTTTTGCAGCGGCCTGCTGTGCATTGAATTTGCTGACGTACTGCCAGCCGGTGAAAGTAGCCAGCAGACTGACCGTCAATAACACGGCATAAAGGGCAAGCGGAATTTTGATTCGGAAAATGGAATTCCATTCCTGCTGGGCAATGATTCGGATAAATTTTAACTGCATTGGTTATTTAGGGGAAAATGGTTTGAATAAAAAGGAGCACTGGAAATAGGGTTGATAATTTGTAACGCCATCCTACTTCATAGTCCTACTGAACCTCAGCAAAATAGTCTTTGAGGTTCTCTATGAATAATTTATCGCATTAAAAATGTCCTTTTACAATGTATCGAATCGCGCAACGATGTTGCAAATTAGAAAACTTAGAATTGATTTGCATCGTTGTTGCATGAATTTATTTGATAGCGGTCGCAGGGTTGTCATAGGAGTTGAGCCAACTTTTTCTAAAGACAAGCAAAACAGATGGAAGCACCGCACAGGATTTTGATAGATAATGGCGTTCGTCCAACGGTTAACGCGGTTGCAGTGCTTGCAATTTTTATAGGCAAGAACAGGTCTTTTTCTCACACGCTTTTGATGGGATTGTTAAGTGGCGATATCAAATGGGGTAAGCCTTTACAGACTATTATCAGACCTGGTTGATGCAAGGATAGTATGCCCGCTGATCAATTTCCAGTGGAACGGCACAGTACCACTAATCTAAAGAAACCTCGATCAACCTGCCGCTAAGCCCTCATTTTAAACGCAATACGTGTGAACAGATCGTGGATTTACCTGCACTGCCAGCGCGATATATAAGTCAAATTCTGGATATAGGGCATATTGAACATTCAAGTTTCCTGATAGAAGGAATATGTATAGCCTGTATAAAACAAGTAGGCTAGTCAGTTAAGATCCATCTTTTACCGGCAGGTAACCCCCTTTTTCTTTTCTGATTTCTCCATACAAAAGGCAGCTATTTGGGTCTGTGCCTAATGCAACCATCAGCTCATTAAAATTTGCAACATAGTTGCATTATAAATTTGTTGTTGCTTTATTTGCAACATTGTTTCATATAGGTCGACTTATGGCGGATTGAAAAGCGTACAGGATGGATACAAAATTTCTACTAATTACTTTTCTCACATTGCTATTAACGGGGTCTTTCGCACTTCAGGGACAATCGTTGTCGGGCAGAATCATCAGCGGTAAAAATCAGCCCCTGGCAGGTGCAGCTGTAACGCTTATGCCCGGACAGTTGACAACGGTGACGGATGCCATTGGTGGTTTCAGTTTTGAACTGATTGAGAAAGGAAAATATATTCTGACTGTCTCATTTGTAGGATTTAAGATACAAAACCGGCCTTTGACATTTAAATCAGAACCTTTGGTGCTCGGTGATCTTGTCATGCAGGTTGACGAAGGACAATTACAGGAGGTCACTGTGAAGGATCATAATGAACAGCTTCGTCAGCAAGAGGTTTCACTCAATATTGACTTTGTCAGCGCCGATTATCTGCGACGTAACCTAGGAGGGAGCCTGATGCAGTCGCTGGAAAAATTGCCCGGAGTGAAGACAATCGGCATCGGTTCGGGCGGCTCCAAGCCACTAATCCGCGGACTGGGTTTTAACCAAGTCATTGTGGTCGAAAACGGCATACGGCACGAAGGCCAGCAGTGGGGAGCAGACCATGCACTGGAAATCGACCAGTTTGCCGCAGGGCGGGTAGAGATCGTTAAGGGACCTGCTGCTTTTTTATACGGATCTGAGGCGATTGGTGGTGCGATCGATATCAAACCCGCAGCATTGCCTGAGGCAGGTTCGGCAGGCGGCTCTCTTGATATGACGGGTAAGAGTAACAATGGATTGTATGGTGTTTCATTGAACTTGTATAAAAGAAAGCACCGAATTTTTGCCGATGCACGGGTAACGCTGCATCAGTATGGTGACTACCACGTTCCGGCAGAAACCATCTATGTATACGACTACGCGGTACCACTTCATCAGAACCAGCTTCGCAATACTGCCGGACATGAACGCAACCTGCACGTGCGTACGGGCTGGATTACCGAACCGTTTCAGTCGGTATTTTACCTGAGCCATACGTTTAGTAAAAGTGGATTTTTCGCCAATGCGCATGGACTGGAACCACGGCGGGTTGATCTGGAGCTGCATGATGCTTCTTCCAGGGATATCCAGCTTCCTTTTCAGCAAGTTTCGCATACAAAGCTGATCAATCAGAGTGAAATAAAACTTGGAAATGGCCGTCTGAATGTAGAGTTGGGTTATCAGCGAAATTTTCGGCAGGAACATAGCTTGTATGTCAACCACGGCTATATGCCGCCGATTTATCCAACTTGGCAGAAAAGCCCTCAGACTTTGGAGCGTCAATATGACAAGGCGGTGTGGTGTGCAAACGTAAAAAGTGCGTTTACTTGGAACAAGCACACGGTCATGGTAGGAGCAAGCGGAGAGCATCAGCACAATAGGATCGGTGGCTGGGGTTTTCTGATTCCTTCCTTCTCGCAGATCAGTGCAGGCGCTTTTGCATATGATAAAATCAGGCTAAATGACAAGCTGCTTATACAGGGAGCCCTTAGATTTGATTATGGCAAAATAGCAATCAAAGAATATAAGGACTGGTTTGAATCGAAGCCGGAAGGGGCAAACAGTATCTACCTGACTCGTGCAGAAGCAGTTACACGGACTTTTAATAGTCTGAACTGGTCGGCAGGAGTTAACTACACACCCGGTTCTTTTTTTCTGAAATTCAATGCAGGAACTGGCTTCCGTATGCCGATCGCCAAAGAGCTGGCTGCTAACGGCGTGAATTACCACTATTTCAGATACGAAAAGGGCGACCCATCCCTATCGGCTGAGAAATCTTATCAGTTTGACCTCGGGCTTGGTACCAAAACGAGCCGGTTATCGGCACAGCTGACGCCCTTCTTTAATTATTTCCCTAATTACATTTATCTGAATCCGACCTCGGGCCATGATTATTTTTATGGTGCTGGCAACCAGGTGTTTAATTACGCTCAAAGCCGGGTGATGCGTTACGGATCAGAGGTGCAGATTGACTATCATTTTTTCAAGCATTGGAGTGCAGCCCTGGCAGGGGAATATCTGTACACACGGCAGCTTTCGGGCGACAAGCAAGGGTATGCGCTCCCTTTTTCACCACCCGCTTCGGCACTGGCAAGCGTAAGTTATCAGCCGCACTGGGATAAGCTGCTTACAGATACTTATTTCAGTATCGACTGCCGATTTACGGCCGGCCAGGACCGGATTGTACCTCCGGAGCGTCCAACGCCGGCTTACCAGCTTCTTGGCTTTTCTGCCGGCGGCAAAATGAAGTTTGGTAGCCAGCTGATATCACTCAACCTGCAAATTCAGAATGTACTCAATACCGGGTATCTGAACCATACCAGTTTTTACAGGCTCATTGGCCTGCCGGAGGCCGGGCGTAATGTCGTGCTGGCTGTAAAAATTCCTTTTAGCCTCAAACCCAAAGTTTAGTTATCACAATTCCTAATTTTTTCATGCACCATAATCTACGACCATGAAGCAAATCAAACAATATATTCTGCTCGCAGTTTTAGCATTTGTAGCAGGAGCCTGTGATAAAGAAGATCCGACAATTGATACCGAATATCCGGTGATCAATACCGATGCGCCGGGCACATTTCCATTGCAATGCAGCTCGGTAAAAAGAGGGGAGAAGTTTACATTTAAATCAACTTTCTCGGATAATGCCCAGCTTGGCTCATACAGTCTGGATATCCATCATAATTTTGATCATCACACCCATAGCACGGAGGTAAGTGATTGTAATACAGATCCGGTGAAGAAGCCGGTCAATCCCTTTCTTTTGATCAAAAGTTTTGATATGCCTGTAAACCAGCAGCGCTTTGAAGCTTCCCAGCAAATCGATGTACCTGCAGACATTGATCCGGGCGATTACCATTTTATGATCAGGCTAACCGATAACGAGGGCTGGCAAACGATCCGGGGTATCAGTATCAAGATTCAGTAATTAAAAGCATATAGTTGATTGACTTCTTGAATAGCCAAGTAGGTTTAGCAGCTATTTGTAATCCCGTTAGAAACAGCTATTTCTTCACCTTTTTAAAAATTATTACATGAGACTGCATTTAAAACAAATTGTTCTTCTATTACTTTTTGCAGGTTTTATCACTGCGTGTAACGATGATGATAAGCCTGCACCCGCCGGGCCAACTGCCGAAAACATCGAGATCGGCTATGCCAATAACAAACAAGCAATAAGAGGGCGGGATTTCCACTTGAACGCTGATATAATCGCCGGAGATAAAATTTCCTCAGTCATGGTTAAGATTTTGCAAAAGTCATCCGCTACGTATTCTGCTGACTGGAAAATGGAAATGACCTGGGCGGAATTTAAAGGTGTTCGCAACACAAACGTGCACAAACACTTTATCATTCCGGCAGAAGCACCGGAGGGAACCTATGATTTTTTGTTTATCATAGATGATGAAAACGGGACGAAGCTTGAAATAAAAGAAGATCTGGTAATTATTGATGCAGCCAACATGCCGGTGGACCCATACGTTGACCGCGACATTTTTTCAAGGAATGACACAATGATCTACTACATGAATACCTATGTGGAGAATCCGCTGGTTTTCAAAAAAGGAGATAAGTTCACAGCTCGCACGCAGGTTAAGCAAATACAGGGTGATGGGGTATTGTATACGGCATTAGTTAAACGTAAACTTAGTTACTTCCCCGAAACCGTAAGTCAGCTGGATATGAGCAAGGCGATCGTTGTTGCTAAAACCCAGCATACAGGTCTTGCTCCTGCGTCCAGCGTTTCTACGCTTAAGAATGTGAATGGCGTCTTCGGTGGCGATGACATTACGATTGGTGCTAGTAAGGATGTTTTGGGAAATGACATTTCCGGAGTCAAAGGCTGGGAATCCGGTCAGTATAACCTGGTTATCCTTTACCATAATACCACTTATAATATAAGTATCTTCAAATCCATTCCCGTAACAATTGCCTATTAATAGTGAAAATGTCCCTGTTTTTAGGCGTAGTGTCATGCAAAAGCAATTGCGTCTGAAAACAGGTATTTAGCCCCAAAACCTTTAAAGAGTAGGCGAAAACAAATATCTGGTCAAACATTATGAAAAAAAATGAGTTTCGACAGCGTCCGGAAATTAGATCGTGACGAAACGAAAAAAATAATGGCAGAGAACGAGGGATGTTCTGGCAGCTGCAAAATCGGTGACAATATCGGAGAATGTTATAAGCAGTCTGTTGGAGGCGGCTGCCGTTGTAGTGCGGTAGGCATTGGAATAGTACTTTGCAGCGGTTGACGAATTTGAAAAGAATAACACTGCTCTAAAGGATTACTAAGGTGCTTTTCTATACTTGCAAGGATGGAAATAACCTTGCAAGTATAAATGGATTTAACTTACATATTGATATTTTAAGGGGCTTTATTGAATTTGGGCATTATCAAGACCTTACTATACAAAAGCAATTGTTTCAGGTTTTACAAACCATAGTTACATGAAATAGATTTACTACTCTTTAAGTATCTCACGGTTTCTGAGGGATATTTCGTGCCCTCATACGGGAAATTTGATCTTGGCTGGTTTAATTATCTGTTTATAGAAGACGCGAAAATTTTACTGAATGCCAATCATTATATAACAGATCTAGAATTATTGATGAATGCATAACATTAGGCTATCCGCTGATAAAATCAAACGGGATCAAATCATTGAGATGGGCCCCGTTAAAAATACCTGCTTGCCGTTGTCATAAAAGAATTACAACAACTTCTTTCTCATTAATCCTAACGAGTTAACTGATACCTTTAGGCACCTTAAGTAATGACCCTGTTCTGTTTACGAAGAGAGACTAATATAAACCAGTAGGACCTATCGCCAAATAGGAAGATATACCGATTAAAATCGGAGTTGCGTTCGCCTGCAACTTTAGCAGAATACAATATTCAGAAGCTGTAGGTTGAAGTAATCCTGTATTCCCGTGGCGAAAAGGGTACGTATGCGAAAAGACCAGTTGGTCTGGTCCATGCGCTGCCATAGTTGAAACGGTCAAAAACATTGTTGACAATCCCGTTTACTGAAAAATGTCTGTTCGTCCAGCCAAGACCGCCATCGATCCTGAAAAGGTTAGCAATCGGAAAATGTACATCCTGCGGATACCTTCCGTTTCGGCCAGCCTGAAACTGATATCCCGCCGAGACCGAAATACCGTTTAATTTTTTAACAGGTAATCTATAATTCAGCCACGTATTCTGAATGTGTTTGACCAGATAGGGGGTAGCCATTGCTACATACTGCTCATTGGCATCTTTCGAAACGTAAGAATCCGTGTAGGCATAGTTGACGACGGCATTAAGCCCTGTAAAAACTTGACCTTTCAGATCAAATTCCACACCTTTCGACTTTGTCTGCCCAATCTGTGATAGCATGTTGTTATTCACAGGATCTGATACTATGATGTTATCGCGAGTAATGTGATAGACCGAAACCGATGTGTTCCATTTTCCGTTTGCCCAGTCCTTTTTCAGCCCTGCCTCCAGGTTTTGCCCTTTTAAAGGTTTAAAAATTCCGCCGGTCGTGTTGATGCCGCTTTGCGGTATATAGGTGTGATCTAGCAGGATATAGAGCGAAAGATCTTTCAGAATGGAATAACTCAGGCCAGCCCTTGGCGAAAGAACAACATCCGTCGCGCTGGATTGTCTGGGAAGCAAAATGCTGCTCTTGGATGAAGTTAAACGGGTTGCCAGGGTAATTCTTAATTTATCACTGAAAAAGGCAAGTTCATCCTGCAGATATCCAGTGTAGTAGTATATTCTGTGCTTATTGGTTGCAATGTCGGCAAGGTTTCCCGGCTTTTCATTAGGTTCAAAACTGATGCCGTAAATGGGATCGCTGGCATTAAGAGGATAAAGCACTGAATTGACGGTTCGGTCATTGTAACCCGCATAGCCAAGAAAATCTTTACGGTTGTAATCAAAGCTGAGCAGCAGCTGGTGCTTGACCGGACCTGTAATTAAGCTGCCGTTAGCAAATGCCTGCAAAGCCCAGATCTTAGAACTGAATTTTTCATAAGTAACTCTTCTGGGGATTAAATTAGGTGTGGATGGATTGTAAGAAGAAACAAGAAAATAATTACCTTCCAGATGCCCTGTGGTATAACAGGCCTTTGCTGTTAGCTGCCATTGATCGGATAGTTTGAGGCGATAAGTCAGGAACTGGTTTTTTTCTCTGGCCCGTGCAGGCGCTTTGCTCGGATCGCTGATGCTGAATGATCGGGCTAGAGAGGCGTAACCAAACGGAGAGAACACCGTGGCCAGGTACTGATGAAATTTTTGTCCGTTATAGTGATATTCAGCGGTTAGTGATGAACGGCTGTTGATAGTGTAACGGATGACAGGAAGCACAATTACCTTGTCGTTGAATGCGAATTTCTGGAATGACTGTGCTTTTTGCCCAACCAGGTTCAGGCGGAACTGCCACTTATTATTGCTGCCGAAATAGCCGTCAAAGTCTGCGGTGACCCGGTAAAGATTAAAACTCCCGGCAGCGAAGCTGATGTGGCTGGAGCGGGTGCCGGTAGGGGTTTTGGTTAAAATGTTCAACGAACCGGCCGGATCGCCAATCGAATTTGTGAAACCTGCCGGCCCCTTGATAAATTCCATGCGGTCAATGATGGCTGCATCTTCGGGCATCGGCCCGTAGTAGGACATGGAGATATCGATACCGTTTCTTAGCGTGCCAATATTTGCACCCCGCATCATGATCATTGGTCCGTAAAAGTCCGCCGTATTGTTGCGGACCGCACCACTGACATTACGTGTTAAACTTTCGTTGACATTGATAGCCTGTTGGTCACGAATGATGCTTTTATCAACTTCCTGAATATTCTGTGGTAGAAGTAACATCGGCCTGCCTAATTTTAAGGTATTGGAGACATTGTCAAGCTTGTATTGCTGGTAATATTTTGAGGTGATTGTTACGGGATCCAGCTCGTTGCTTGTGCTGTCAAAGTTCGGGCGGGATACTACATTAGTTTGTGCATGCGACATGGTAGAAAGCACAACCGACATTACAACAGTTAAAATAATTTTCATTTTTTGTGAAAAGCAAATAGTGTACAGAGGTAATTATATGTTGCCTGGGTGGTCCGGCCAATAAATAGGCTTCCATAAAGGTATAAGAAAGAATATTTTGTATAGCAGTTCGGCTTTCTTACTAACTCTGCTTGGGATAATACCAAGTCGTTTCGAAGCAGATGCCCTATAATCTTATCACCTAAAGTTATCAAGGACAGTGACAAATGAGGTCCTTCCTGGTTTTCAGACGGTTGAAATTAGAGTTTCCGGTGTTTCGTGATGTAAATTAACAAATTCTTTTGGAGTTAAATCGTTAGCGTACTGTGCGGTCTGAAATGGTTGTATTCCCACCGGAAGTCTTCGATTTATCTTCTGACGTAGTCCAAAGATAAGAACCAGTTGATGGAAAGGCACTCATCCGCGCGGCGGCCGCCCTAACTTTCCGTTAAATGATTTGACATATGGATTGTCAGTTAATTTCCCCGGTCTTGAGAAGTCGAGCGTTACCCCATTGTAATATGCCCATAAGTCTATTTCTTTTGAAATAAATTCGCTTCCATTATCGCATTGAATTCGCTGTGGTAAACATCCTTCAACCAAGCAAGTTCGGCTTAATTCAGTAGCAACATCAATCCCTTTTAGCGATTTTCCGGCCAACAAACCATGGTAAATTTTACTACAGTTATCCACTACAGTTAAGACTCGGAACCTTTCACCATTGAAAAGCGCATCCTGAACAAAATCCATGCCGCGCGGCGTCCGCTCCAGACCTTGTTAATGGCTTGAGTGTCCAGGCGCTCTAGTCGCTGCTCAGCACTGCGGCTCCTTCTGGGCCTTTTTGTACGTAAATTCAATCCACAAGCTTTGTATATGCGATAAACGCGCTTGTGATTATCGTTAAATCCTTCTCTTTTCAACAGTACAAAAATTCGCCAGAATCCGGACCTAACCTTGATATTTGCGATTTCCTTCATACGCATTGTTAGTAATCTGTCATCACGCCGATGGTGCTAATAATAATACATCGCCCTAACCACTTTTACACAGCGGCAAGCCCTCTGGATCGAAACGCGATAATTAGACACAAGCCAATTGGCCATTTCCTTCTTGTATGGAGGGCTCACAACTTTTTTTGTGTAATAACCAACACTAGATCTGACAGTTGAGTTTTTTTAGGAATTACTCAAAAAACGATTTTGGGAAGAAGGGGCTGGAAAACTGACAGCCCCTTTATCATTTTCGTCGGTCAGAGTATTCCTGACGAGTTGCTCTCCAGCAGGGCTCGTTTCCGCTTTCTCTGACATTATAAAGTTATTATTTTTATCAAAAAGCTCATTCACATTTTTACTTTTTGCAATTGCCTTACTTTCTAAAAAGGTCTGCATTGGCGTTTTTCCATAGCAATATCTACCGCTATGTGCTCTTTCTGAATTATAATAATCCATCCATTTATCCATATCAAGTTGCAGAGATTCTAAGCTATCATAGATCTTTTTACGGAAAGCGATAGCATAAAATTCTTCTTGCATGGTGCGATGAAAGCGTTCACAGATTCCATTCGTTTGAGGGCTCTTAGCCTTTGTTCGGGTGTGATCAATGTCCTCGATATTCAGATAAAGCTGGTATTCATGCTGTTCTTTTGCTCCACAATATTCTGTGCCTCTATCTGTAAGTATACGTAACAAATCAACTTGTTGGTCATGATAAAACGGCAAAACTTTGTCATTGAGCATATCAGCAGCAACCAATGCATTTTTGCGATCATAAACCTTGGTAAAAGCAACACGGCTATATGTATCAATAAATGTTTGTTGATAAATCTTACCAACACCTTTTATATACCCAACGTAATAGGTATCCTGAGCACCCAAATAGCCTGGATGATGAGTTTCTATTTCACCTCTATTTTGCTCTTCTTCCTTTTTACGTTCTAGGGCAGCGACTTGTGTATCAGTCAGAATTATTCCCTCCTGAGCGACTTTGGCGTCAAGTGCTTTTAACCGCTTTTGAAACGTTTCCAAATCATGTCGAACCCAGACACAACGAATTGTCGAAGGTGCAACTGAAATCCCTCTTTTTCTTAATTCGTTAGATGCACGTTGTTGTCCAAACGCCGGCGATTCTATTGCAAAGGAAACGACCACATCTTCAATTTGCTTTTCAATTCGATTCTTTAACAGGGGTTTACTTCTGCTTATTTCTTTTAACGCCAATTCTCCACCTTCATCATACAATTTTTGAAATCGATAAAAGGAGTCTCTTGAATAGCCCATTACTTTACAGGCATCGGATACATTTCCCAACTTTTCGCCTAATTTCAGCAAGCCAAGTTTAGGTTGAATTAACTTTTGCGTTGTCGTCATAACTTAACTGATTTTATGGTTAGTAAATTTACTAACTGTCAGATTAAGTCTCAACTATTACAAATTATGTGTCTAAAAGTAAATAACTTATATGAATATTATGAAGCTATCTGTACTCCCGAGTATCTTGTTATTTTGGTGCCTAATACTAACAGCTTGCTTTTTAGCAGGTTGCAATAATATGGATTGCCAGGCTCCCCCCTCGGAGATCAGTATTCGAATAATGGATGGAACACTTACTTACCCTGCTGATTTGGATACTGCTGCACGGATAAAAGTGTCCTATCAAGAAAACAACAAAAAGAAATACGTAAATGGTTTACGGAGAATGGGGGATGTATTTTTTCTCGAACATGCTAATTGAAGAATCTCATGGGGCCAAAGATCCAGAAATTTCTTTGAATTAAACGACAGAGTCTTAGCTAAGATGACGATGGAAACTTATATCAATGATGCAAAATGTAACGGTTGGGCAACTATTTCAAACGTTTGTCAAAATTGAAAAGGCGTTTCAAAGTCAGAAAATGGATCTTATCTGATTAAATAGCTATTATCTCAGAAACGTCGGTTTATTATTACCTAAAAACGGTCTGTTTTTGAGACACCAACTGAATGAGACCTTTGCAACCAGTGCTTATACAGCAATAATTAGTCCCGGATGTACTTGGACACTATTACGCGGGGCTCACAACCGGAGAATATAATAAGCTCATCTCCCGTTTGTGTAATATTCCATGTAGGACAGCCCATGCACTCGACTAGCCCGCATTTATCGGAAATTTCTTGAGCTGTTTCATTATTTATTTTAAACCATAACCCGTTCACTTGATACGCCTTGGGTGCGCAGCAATTCGGTAAACCATTTGAATTAAGTATTACACCATCTTGTCTGAAAGTGACATTGTAATCTCCATTGACAGCAACCCATGTTGGGATCTCATTTACAATTTTTTCCGTAGCAACATATTTCCATGAGCCCACAATGCCTTCGATTTCCATCGCTGGTTTTGGATTATCACTTTTACAGGCAATTAAGACAAGGGTGAACATCAGCGCAAGTAAGAGATTTTTCATAATTTGAAGTTTTTGATAGGATGCATATTGATCCCTTTTGGTTGGAAGGATTTTTAAATTAACGTCCCTCTATTAAAGCATTGAATGACTCATTTTGTTTTTAATTTCCAACTCAGACAAGGGTCGTTTTTGAGAAATTTTTAGTGGGAAATTAGTTTATATGAACCACGTATTTTTGACTTTTGATTTCTTGTATTTTAGTGACTCAGAGAGTATTGGCAAAACATGATTAAGTAATATGAATAAGCATCCTGCATACTTGAAAAGACTATCCGTTTGGATCAATTTAGTAGCCATTACTTCCCTAAGTATTTATATATATTTTAAAACGGAGCGAAACCTTGGCGACTTCTTTCCTTTTTTGCCTTTCCTTGTTATTACATATTCATTCAGGAGTGGTTTCTTTTTCCGTGGATTAAAGTTCGACGCTCATTTTTTTTATGTTAGCGAACAACTTCGAATCCCTTTATCTTCGATACATTTGGTTAAACGTACGAACGTGTCTGACGTTTACAATAATCGTTTCCGGAAGGTTAGGTGTTTTTCGGATAAAGAACATTTTGTAAAAGAGTTGCCATCTCTAATGGATGACAATTTTGTGAGATTCCTACTAGCAGTAAAAGTCGCAAATCCATATGTTGATACAGATATTTTTGAATTCAAGCTGTACAATAACTGGATTCCGAGAACATCATGGCGACCCACTACAAAATCTAATTCTCCAGATGATGGTAAATTAGATCTCAAATAATGTTGATTTCAAACGGTGGTTTGATTGAAAAAACGACTTACACTGCAAATAACCGATATCAGCAGTATACACGCTAGTTTAGTACAGCTGAGTACTTTATTGCACGTTAAAGTGTACTATTCTAAATAACAAAATCACAAGAGTGAAAGGCCAATATAGTGAAGTTCCAGAGAATGTTAAGAACAGGTGCAATAACTGTTTCGGTGCTACGCTTGGATGTTCGGTAGCGAACGTCCGGATGTCCGGTAGCGGACACCACGCTAAAACTAGATCGAATATAAATATTTAACAATCAGTCTATTATTGATAATTTTTCTTCTGGCTCAAAAATTTAGTCAGCAAAAGTAGAAGTTATAGAAAGATATGAAACGGACCTATTTAGGTGAGTTTGAAGAAATCGTCTTGCTGGCAGTTGCGACGATGGAAGGACATGCTTATGGCGTGGTACTCATGCATGAGATCATTAAACAGACTGGCCGGGACATAAGGCTGAATCAGGTTCATTCGGCTTTGCAGCGCTTGGAGGAAAAAGGAATGGTGAAATCCGAAATGGGTGAACCTACTTCGGAACGAGGTGGGAGACGCAAGAGATTGTTTAAGGTTACAGCTTATGGACAGCGCACTTTGCATGAGATACAAAAAGTAAGGGTTAGCTTTTGGAGTAGGATTGTAAATCCATTCAAGTTGGAAATCAACTTATGAAAAGTAAAGAAGAAAGCTCTTCAAAACCTCCGAAATGGGCCAATCGGCTTCTACTTTGGCTTTGCGCTTCTGATTTGCAAGAGACCATTCTCGGAGATTTGCATGAGGACTATGCTTGGAAAGTAGAGCGTTTTGGTGAGAAAAAGGCGCGCTTGCACTATTGGCGGGAGGTTTTAGGATTTATTAAGCCAAGATTTTTAAAAAGGATATCAAGCACTACATTCCGTTTATCCAGCCCTGATATGATACGCAATTATTTCAAAATCGCTTTCCGTAATCTTGCAAAGAACAAGGGATATTCTACAATCAATATCGGTGGATTAGCTGTCGGTATGGCTGTAGCTACCTTGATCGGGTTATGGATTAATGATGAGCTTACATTTAATAATTCTTTCAAAAACCATGAGCACATTGCTCAGGTGAGGGAGCAAGGCATTTCAAAAGAGGGTAAACGTTATTCAAACAACTCGCTCCCATACCCACTTGCAACCGAACTTAAAACCAATTACGCAAGCTATTTCAAGCATATCTTGATAGCTCAGCAGCCAGAAGAGTGCATTTTGGCCACAGGAGAGATAAAATTGACTAGGAAAGGTCAATTTATTGAAGCAGGTGCGCCGGAAATGCTTTCACTAACCATGCTCAAAGGTACCTGGTCAGGATTAAAAGACCCGCATTCGATACTGCTCTCAGCATCCGCCGCGTCGGCTCTTTTTGGCGATACAGATCCTATCGACAAGCCCATTAAGATCAATACAAATATTGAGGCAAAAGTGACGGGCGTTTATGAAGACTTGCCGCACAATACGGAATTTCAAGACATCAAGTTCTTTGCGCCATTTGATTTATATACGGCCGCAAATCCATGGGTCAGAGAACAGCAATGGAATAACTGGTTTCTGTCAATCTACATAGAGATTAAACCCGGGGCAGACTTTGCTCAGATTTCGAAAATCATCAAGGATATTGAGATCAATAATATAAAAAACTTACCAGACAGCCGCGAGCAAATGGCCAAGAAACCGCAGATAGCACTGCTTCCAATGAGCAGATGGCACCTTTACGGCGATTTCTATTTGGATAATAGGGAGCCTGTACGGATGGTCTGGCTGATTGGCATCATTGGTGCGTTTGTGTTGTTGTTGGCATGCATCAACTTTATGAATTTATCAACGGCGCGCTCGGTTAAGCGGGCAAAAGAAGTGGGTATCAGAAAGGCGGTCGGATCGCTGCGCGCTCAGTTGGTCGGGCAGTTTTTGAGTGAATCTTTCATAGTTGTTTTACTTGCCCTGATGCTATCTTTTTTGCTGGTGTGTCTGTCATTGACCTGGTTCAATGATATCACATCCAAGGATTTGACTGTTCCCTGGGACACCTATTCTTTTTGGATAGTAAGTGCAGTATTCGTAATCGTTACCTCACTTTTAGCAGGCAGCTATCCGGCTTTTTATCTCTCTTCTTTCCAGCCAGTTAAAGTGCTGAAGGGAGTCATGCAAACCGGGCGCTTCGCTTCTATCCCACGAAAGCTGCTCATTGTTGTTCAATTTACGGTTTCAGTCTCGCTTACAATTGGTACACTCCTTGTATACCGTCAAATTCAGTTTGCCAAAAGCAGACCCGTTGGCTACGAAAAAACTGGTTTGTTGATGGTTGAAAAGAAAACATCTGATTTTGCAGGAAAGTATGAACTACTCAGAAGCGAGCTTAAAAATACGAGTGTTGTGTTAGAAGTAGCAGCATCAAGGAGCTCGACAACTGGTATCACGATGTGGAATGGTGGCTTTTCCAGTAACGGAAAAGAATTTGACTGTCCGAAGGGTTGTGGTACCCTGCCCGTTAGCACCCATTATGGAAAAACCATTGGCTGGCAATTCACGAATGGCAGAGACTTCGGTACGACAGGGGCAAACGACTCGACTGGCTTTGTTATCAACGAATCGTTTGCCAAACTTCTTGGCTTGAAAAATCCCGTTGGAGAAAACCTGACGTGGAGTCCGGGGCATCGCAAACCGAAAACGTATACAATCCTTGGTGTTGTTAAGGATATGGTGGCACTCTCTCCTTATAGTTCAGCAATCCCCACGGTGTTTTTTCTGGAAGACAACCACGCCTGGATCAACATAAGACTTAATCCGGCTATTGCGACCAATGTTGCACTGCCAAAAATTGAAGCAGTTTTCAAGAAAATTATTCCTTCTGCTCCATTCGATTACAAATTCGCTGACCAGGAGTATGGAAACAAATTTGCTGCAGAGGAGCGCATTGGAAAACTGGCGGGCTTCTTCACGGTTTTAGCGGTGTTCATATCCTGTCTGGGGCTTTTTGGACTAGCTTCTTTTGTGGCCGAACAGCGAACAAAAGAAATCGGGATCCGCAAAGTACTGGGTGCATCAGTCGCTAGCTTATGGCAAATGCTTTCCAAGGATTTTGTTGTGTTGGTCATCGTTTCCTGCATTATCTCTATTCCGATTGCACACTATTTCATGAGCAGCTGGTTACAGAATTATCAGTATCATACTGAGATTTCGTGGTGGATATTCGCTGCAACCGGCATAGGTGCACTGGCCTTGACATTATTGACTGTAAGCTATCAGGCAATAAAAGCAGCATTGCTCGACCCAGTCAAAAGTATCAGATCGGAATAATTGAAGCTATGCAAACAAAATCAAGCCCTGGGAATCTCGGCTTAATTTCGGGCCAGACTAACTGAGATAGCTCCAAGAACTAGAGCATCCCACAACTCGATCGAAATGATCATTTTTCTCTCATTACCCTATAAGTTAGAAGTACGCGGAAACGGTGATTTTTAGAGAATTGAGATTAAAAATTAATGTTCCAAGAAATCAGGTTTTTGTGAAATCCTCTATGCTTGATAACCGTTTTTATGTTAAGTGACGGAACACAGAACAAGAGGGCTTTTAGCTTTTTGTGAAAGTTCTTGGTTTTGTACAAGAAGAGCGCACTTCTCCCAATTCGGGGTTAAACTAAAAGATTGCACCAAAAGTACCGCGGGTTCGATAGGTATCTTTTCCTAGTTAGGTGCGTGCTACATAGGGCTAAGTAAAAGATAGTACAGAAATCACCATTACTTAACAGCGATTGAGTAATGATATCAGAATAACACCCTTCACTATTACATCAAATAAAATATACAATAAATCATACCTAAGTTAAAACCTGCATGGCAGCAAACTGCCCCTAAAATAGAACCGGAGTATTTTTTAAAAGTAATAAATATCTGACTTACAATAAACATTCCTAAAATCCATATTAAAGTCGGGACTAACAGAAGCTTCCATTGATTATCAATAAACACAAGTCCAAAGTGTGAGATATGTGTGAGCGCAAAAGCGGAACTGTCAATAAATGAAGCTTTTGTATCCCCTATGGATTTGGCAAAGCTAGAATGAACAATACCCCTGAAAAAAAGTTCTTCTCCAATTGGACTAAATATCATACCAGTAACAGCCATGATTGCGAAAAGGATCTCTTTGTCCCTGGGACTTATTCTTGTTGGTATTTTATAGGATCTGCCAATGTAATTGTACCAGTTTTCGAAAGTGTTTCCATATAGGGCTTTCCCTAGCCAATGAAGTAATAAACTGAATGCCAAACCTGCAATAAAGGCAATGAAAAGTGCTTGGTATTTTTGTGGTTTATTTATCCCGATATCTTTTCTCCCAAATTTAGTCAGGAAGATGAACGGCGCAATCGCAGAAGCAAACATGATAACACCGATAGAACCATAATTTCCTGAGGTGTTTGCTTGAAGCACTAATATGAATCTAGGTACACAAATGATAATAATTAGATAAAGTCCAAACTTCCAGTTGAAGGTAAATAATTTGTTCCAAAATGGTCTTAGTTCGTAGTTTGTCATTGAAAGGGTTTATTGTTACAAAGTAGTGAGGTCAAATTTACATTCATTAACTCCGGACGTAAAGTTTTACAAAAATTCAAAACGATCCATTATTTTCGATTCCTTAAAAAACCTTTTACATCTACCCCCGCATATTTTAAAATTTTGTAAAGTGTAGGTTGGCTTTTAATTTTAAACATCTCTCTAATTTCATCTGTACTTCGGTTATTCTTCTCATAAATCTCCTTGACTTCCGGGGCGATTTTGCGGTAGCGCTCACTTAATCCTTCTGGCCTGCCTCCTGATCTGCCCCTTGCTCGGGCGGACTCTAGTCCTGCCTTTGTTCGCTCGCGGATTATGTTGCGCTCGTGTTCGGCCAGCACACACATAAATTGAAAAAACAGATTACCGGTCGCCGTACTTGTGTCAATAGACTCAGATAGTGATTTAAGATTTACTCCTTTATTTTTCAATTCTTCGATCAACTCGATGAGCTTAATGGTACTTCTACCAAGCCGGTCTAGCTTCCATATTACAATGGTGTCACCAGGCCGGGCATATTCCATTAATTTTTCAAAGTTCGGCTTGGTAGCCTTTACTCCGGAAACCTTATCGGTAAAGACCTGTTTGCATCCTTCTTTTTTTAGGGCGTCCAGCTGAAGGTCAAGGTTCTGTTCCTGAGTAGAGACCCGAGCATATCCTAATTTGATCATTTTATGTACGAAACTTAATAAAATCAAATATATTACATTTAGTTTAATTACATGGCAATATATATAACTAAATTAGAAAGAAAATCCGGAAGTTGGGTTATGTATAAATAGGGTCGTTTTAATACATAGATGATATGGCAAGGAAAGAGTATCTGACACCGGAAGAACGAACCAGGTTTGATAACCCGCCCCAACTCCTGAGCGACCAAAAGGGACTGTTCCTCCAAATTCCGGAATGGGCAAGCGCCTATCTAAAAACTTTGCAAACGCCAACAACACAGGTCGGGTTTCTGTTGCAGCTGGGCTATTTCCGTGTAGTTAGTCGCTTTTTTCTGTCTAACCGATTTATTCAGGCTGACATTAACTATATCGTCAATGGAATTATGGTTGATCCTAATCAGATTAATTTTACTGATTATTTCAGGACTACCTATTTCCGCCATCAGGAAGAGATACTCAGGCAACTAGGCTATACCGGTTTTGATAAAAATGCTTCCCAACTCATATCCCAGGAAATGAAAAGGCTGGTTTCACTTCGGACCGAACCGGTTCTTATAATGGAATCAGTAATAACCTTTTTGGATGAACACCGTATTGAAATACCGCCATATGCCACACTAAGAGTTTTGCTTGAAAAGTCATTTCGGCAATTTGAGCAAGATTTGGAGGCAATTATGGTTCAATATCTTCAACAGGAGGACAAAAATTTACTGGATTCGTTACTCGTGCAGCATGATTCTTATCAACAAGAAGAGAAAAAACATGTGAAAGTCCAGAGATATCAGCTTACCTTTTTTAAAAGGATTACCCAGTCCATGCAACCGTCCGTAATCAAAGGAAGAATAGACAATTTTGTCAGGCTGAAGGAGATGTACTCGCAGCTTCTGCCCATTATTACCAGGCTTAATCTTCCGGAAGAAACGATAAAATTTTATGCTGAGTATGTGATTGATAACCAGATATTCCAAGTTGCCGACCGGGACAACACCCGCTACCTGCTGCTGGTCTCATTCATAATCCACCAGTACTACCAATTGGGTGACGCGCTTGTGCTCACTTTTAACCAGGCTGTTACCAGTGCCGTAAACGATTGTGAGAATAAAATCAAGGAAAGTCTGTTTGAAAACAGGATTAATACTTCACGTTTAGTGAGCTCCGTTTCTATCCGAAGCGTTACGCATATTGATGTGTTGAGCGAAGTTGAGCGGATTATCCATGATCAGGTAATGGAAGCAAGCCAGAAAGTAGAACTGATTGATGAGCTATTAAGAAAACGGAAGGTTTCTTCTCAGGTACTTTTGGAAGATCAGCAAAGGTTGAATAATTTGAAACTGGTCAATCAGCGGATCAGTGACCGGGAGGACTATTACCAAGCGCTCGAAAAAGGATCATTGCGTCTACAAATCCGCGTATCTGACTTAATCAAAGTCCTGGCATTTGATTTTGAAACGTCCCAGAAACAATTGTTGGACGCCATTGATTATTTTCAAAAGAAGGATGGCAATATACAGCAACACAACAGTGTACCGATTGATTTTTTATCTCTTGAAGAGAAACAACGCGTGATTACACCGGATGGAAAGATCAGGATATCACTTTATAAAGTATTGTTGTTCAGAGAAATGCGCGACCATATCCGGGCAGGTGCTTTAAATGTCCGATCCTCGTATTTGTACCGGTCTTTTGAAGAATACATGATTCCAAAACTACAATGGGTTAAGGATAGGGATTTTCTTTTTAAACGGGCATCACTAAGCCATCTGCAAAAGCCTGCTCCAATTTTGTTAAAACTGAATGAAGAATTAAATTTCCAGTTTAGGCTTGTCAATCAACACATAGGTAATGGACAGAACCAGCAGGTATATGTTGATGCAGAAGGGCAATGGCATATGCACCGGTACAAACCTGACGAAAATGAAATTGAGGATCCACAGAAGCTATACCTACAAACCAGGGCTGTGTCGTTGTTGGAAGTTTTAACAACAATTGACCAGATTAGCGGATTCAATACTGCTTTTCAGCATAAGGGTATTGATTATTTGCCGCCTAGACCAGCGGAAAAGCTATTTTTTGCTACTATTATCGGATTGGGCTGCAACATTGGCATTCCTAAAATGTCAATGATTTCTAAGAATATAGCAGCCAATGCATTGCAAACGACTTCGGTTCAGTACTTTTCACCTGATATGTCTTTGAAGGCCAATGACCTGGTTGTCGAATTCAGCAACAAACTGCCTTTGACTGACAAGTTCCGGATTCACCCTGGTTTTATCCATACAAGCAGTGACGGGCAAAAATATGACGTTTCCGTTGCATCGTTAAGAGCCGCATGGTCATTTAAATATTTTGGTAATGGAAAAGGTGTAACCGTATACTCTCATTTGGATGAAGCAGGTCAGCTTTTTTATTCAACAGCATTCAGTTCATCGGATCATGAAGCACCCTATATGATTGATGGCCTGATGCATAACCGTGTGATCCAATCCGACGCACATTCGACAGATACAGGCGGGTTTTCTGAGATCATATTTGCTATTACTGCTTTGCTTGGAATAGCCTTCCGCCCCAGGCTTGCCAAAATCCATGAGCATAATTTGTTCTCGATTGATTCAGCCTCAACCTACCGGGACTTAGGATACCAGGTAAAGCCAGATTCAAAGATAAACTTTGAACTGATTATCGAGCACTGGGATGAGATTTTAAGGTTTATTACAACGATAAAGCTGGGCTACTCAAAAGCGTCCACATTGATTAGGAGACTGAATTCCTATTCCAGGCAGCACCCACTTTATAAAGCGCTTAAAGAACTTGGCAGGATTTACAAAACCCTTTATATACTTCAGTATATGGATCAGCCGGCTGTCCGTAAATCCGTTGAAAGGGTTTTGAGCAAAGTTGAGAACAGTAATAAGTTCGCCAAAGCGATATCCCACGGCAACAATCAACAGCTGATCGGGGCCACATACCGCGAACAGCTTACGGCAGAAGGCTGCAAAAGGTTGATCGCCAATTCAATTAACTGTTGGAACCTGCTTCACTTATCAGGAAGTCTGGCAGAATGTAAGAAACCGGCAGACCGGGAAGTATTATTAAAAAACATACTGGCCACATCTACCCACAGCTGGGAACATATCAATATGCTTGGAGAATATGACTTTTCAGAAAAAGTAGATTTTCAAGCCTTCAATCTTGATGAAATCTTCAAAGATGGCGCTGAGATTTGAATACAGCTGATCAACTCCCCGTTAATTTTGCTACGCGAAACCCGCGGTACTTTTGGTTCTAACTTTTAATTTAACCCAATTCACACCTGAAATGTTGGAAAATGTTCCGGAACCATTATTGCGATAGAAAAAAAAGTTAGCATTGTCCGATGTAGCCTGTATATCAAGATCTCCGTCTGCGTCAAAATCTCCATAAATAAATTGATTGTTTTGCTGTACCCTTTGCGGAATATCTTTAAACGGACTATTTACACCAGACTCCTTGGCAAACACACCGTTATTATTACGAAGGAGTACATTATTGTCGCCGGTATTGTAGATAGCAAGATAAATGTCATCATCGCCATCATTATCCCAGTCAGCTACGCGGGCATAATTAGCTGATAAGTAGAATCCACCTCTGTAATCTAAGGTCCGGAATGGGTTTTGGGTATTGTCCGTCAGCTTTGTAAAAACTCCGGATCCATTGTTCCTGTAATAATTGTTTGCTGCACTTGTTCCGTCCCATGTGTCCAAATCAACATCACCGTCATTGTCAAAATCTCCGTAAATAATTTGTGTATTCTGGGTAATTACAACTCCATTAAATGGACTGTCTGATCCTTTTCTTTCTACAAATAATCCGTTATCGTTTCTGAAAAATACATTATTGTCATCGCCCCTTTTCGTAGCCAGGATGTCAACATCTCCATCATTGTCAAAATCAGCAACGAAAGTAAATGCCCGGTTGGAAAAGCCAGCCTTATTTATCAGATTTCTAAACGGATTGCTAGCCGAATTTGTCGCCTTAGCAAATGTACCATTTCCCTGATTCTGCCAGAAATCACTGATCGCATTTGCCCCGGGATATGAGTGGATATCAATGTCACCATCATTGTCAAAATCACCGCTTACAAGTTGATTTTGTGCACTTGCCGCAAAAGATTGAAGCGGACTGTTGCTCCCTGAAAGCGCGGTGAACTTGGGAATAAGTAATCCTTCGTAACCCAAAGGCGCAAGCACACTGTTATCGTCTACCGAGCCTGCCACATATTCTAAACCCCAGTTACCACCTTTCGAAGCTGCGCCGGTTAGATCTATCGAGGCGGCTACAGAGATAGAAAGTATTTTTGATAGGTGCCTGACAAAACTCTGACCTTTTTTTCCCGATGCCAGATCGCAACTATATACCAACAGCTCTCCATCACTTGAGAAATTTGAACGAAGCGTCTGCCAGAAACTTTTGTATTCGTTCATATTGCGTTCCGACAAATGAACACCTGCCAACATCACGTCACCATCAGCTCCATGGGTTAACAAATGAATTCGCTTAACGCCCGAGTGTTTTAAAAGTTTAGCCTGCAGATCAGCCAGGCCGTTATCAGCTTCTGTTGCAAAAATAACCTCAACATCTTTTGGTAAATTCTTTACTAATTGCTGATAGTCCTGAAGTGACTGATCAACAATCGCCAGATCGTACCTGGACGATAAGCGGGTCTTGTAAAAATCAATGAAAACAAAGTGGATCAGCGCTAGACTGGCCAACAAACAAGTGCATGTAAAGAAGTTTTTCATAGATAACAATGGGGGAATTTGAAGCATTTGAAAAATTGAAGTTCACTTCAACTCAAAGATAAAATGGGTGAAATTTTACTGGTTTGATTTAGTTGAAAGATTAGAAAGATCCTAATATTCAATGAGATGGCGATTTAATGGCGTTGGCTACTACCACATCCTAAATCTACTTTTCGGTACTGTTCTTTAACAGCGGTTTGCTCCTGCATATTTCTTTCAACGACAATTCAACTCCTTCAACATACAGTTTTTAAAAGTGATAAAATGAATCTCTCCAATAGCCCATAATTTACGGGCATCGGATACACTATATACCATGAAAAGAATCTTCATTACCTCAAGGTTATCGCTCCTGACGTTCCTTACATTTGGACAGGCGCCAGAAAGTAGGGGAAAGGCCCGCAGTAATGTTGAGAACTTTGAAATCAGATCTGGAAAACTGTCTGGAAAGCGCATGTAAAGGTAGGGACAATTAACGGCTGTCAGATCATATCTCTTCATCTCGAATATTTGATATAAAAAGAAAAGAGCAGCGGTGTCCGGTTTATATATGAATGCCGGAACAGCTCTATTTCCGATACGAAGATAGCAGTTTTTGATCCATATGAGGTAGAAGCATCAATCAAATCGTTAAAGAAAATTGAAGCCGAAATTGTGCCCAAACCAGCTGAACATTATACCGAAGTTTACTTCCGAAGTCGCAATGGCCTTAATGCCGGCAGCTTCTTTGATGTCGACGAAAAAGATTGGTCGAGCTTTTTGAAGGTGGAAAAGTTTGATGGAAGGTCTTATATGTTTCCAAAAGCAGCGGCTTCCCTCAACTTATTGAGAAGAAAACGAAGGCTTAAACGGTGATGTAAAACCTTAAAAAAAATAAAGAACCTCGGAGGCGAGATTCTTATTGGTTATGCCCTATCACGAGCTTCAATAATTACGGATTTGCCGGCCATCTACATTTGCTAGTAGAAGTCATCAAAAAAGTAAACTTCACAATTATTCTTTACTATTTTAACAGAATTATTTTGCACGGGCATATTTAAAACGTCGTATAAGTTCAGCTGTGAAAAATAAGAATATATAAGCTAGGACAGCTGCTAAATCCTCTACAATCCTACATGATCTTCATTAGTTCAACCACGTTCCGAACCTGCATTTTGCTGAGTATTCTCGTTTTCTGTGTGCTGATTGTGGATGGTTTTCTATTTGTCAAATGGGATATTTCGTTATTACTCATTCCCTGGATCAAATAGGTTGCAATTTCTAATTCCTTAATGGTTAATTGAAATATCGAGCCCACCGTAGATTTGCCATTTTTAAAATGATTATCAAATGATTGTATGAGTAATGAAGCATCCGCATACAATGACCCTGATAAAACCGTTTCAATGGCCTTTTCCATTGTTTGTGATGTGGATTTGCTATCGGTGTACCCCTTAACCCCTAACGTAAATAGAAATTTGGCCTCGAGCAACCCGGTGTCATCCGAGATAATAAGTACTTTGATATTTTTTCGGAAGTATTGATGAACTTCAAGAAAGTCAGATACATCGGTAGCATTTTTTGATATATGCAAAATCAGCATATCAAATTGCTCCCATTCTTTTGCGGTTGTGATCGACTTAAGGCTTTGATCGATTATAACTTCAGCATCTGTATTACTGAGCTCAATAATTCTTCTAAGACCAAAACGAAAAACTTCAATATGACTAACTACTAAAAATTTCATAATTCTATTCTACTATTGATTAAAGACCCCTGTTTTTTTAATAATTCGTTCAAACAGAGTGGTAAAGAGAAGGTAGTAATTCGGGATATTGGGATTTAAACTTTTAATTGGCAAGTAACTATGATGAGTATGTCTTCTGTTTGACTAATCCAATTCAATCGAAGATAACCGAGAAAAAGACTAACCTTGCCGAAGACTTAGATTAAATAATGCAGTTATTCAAATCAACTTCCCGGATTTCCCGGGAAGTGATAAGCAGCCATGTGTGTCGAGTGCTGATCAGCATTTATTACAAAGCAGCTAGAGGATGATTAGTTGTAATAACAATTGCTAAATGAAACAGGTAAATGGATTATTCTTGCGCTGCTGTCTTGTTGATCATAAGAGCCTGTAAGCCAAGTGTCAATTCAAATTGACATAGGTATTCGGTTATATAAAAAACTGGAAAGCACAGCTGATAGTGTGTAATTTACAGCAGATGACAATCGACCGTATCATCTGCTGTAATTATTAAAATGGTTGTATTTGCCGGTTATTTGGCGTAAGACTGCAGATGCTTTATTGCTTAATGAACTTTTGGCTCTGCGTTTTGCCATCCTGCTTCTGAAACTTAATAAAATATAAGCCGGTTGCAAGGCTTTGCACATCAATCCCTTCCTCAGGCGATGAAGCACTTTGTGATACAACATGACCTTTCCGGTCAATAATTTGGATGCTTGATGCTGGTTCGCTGATAAAAAGCCTGCTAGTTACCGGGTTGGGATAAAGTATTGACAGATCCTCATTTCCAAAATTAATAGCAACAATTCTGCTAAGTTCGGTAGAACCATCAAAATCAGTTTGTTTTAAACGGTAATAGTTATACGCAGACAGTGGATTTTCATCAATCCAAGCGTAATCTGTGACATCGGTGCTGTTTGAGCGTTTGCTTTTAACAAACCCTACCGTTTCCCACTTCCGGGCATCAGCACTACGCTCAATGGCAAATCCTTCGCTGTTTTCTTCCATTGTTGTTGTCCAGTCCAAACGGGCTTGGCTGCCGCTCTTCTTGGCTGAGAATTTAGACAATTTAACAGGTAGTACTGCGTCGCATCCTGGTAAACGGGCGCCATCGGTCGCAAAATCGTCAATATCGACTGAAATGGATATAGGCAAACCGTCGGTTTGATTCGGAATGTACCCGATTGTAAATACTATTTTCCAATCACCCGGAGCGCCATATTCGTCGGAGGTAAAGCTGAAATTACGGACTACCCCTGTTTCTACTTCATTGGGAGAAAGTGCGGTTGAGAGAATTACATCACCGGTAATAACTTGGTAGCCAAAACCACCCGGACCATAGGAAGTACCAGGGTTAGCCCTAATCTTGAAGCCACCCGTAACGCCTTCAATGGCAGTGGCGGGAATGTAAAGTGTGTAAAGATGAGTTACCGCAACATCGCTTTCTGAAGGAACAGGTACGATAGTTGCATTAAATTGTAAGCTTCCCGAGCCAGAGATAGGTGTGGTGGTATTAAGCGAAAAATTAGGATGATTGGCTAATGGCTGTACACTTTCTGTTGGAGGACCAGGAAAATCAGAAGCTAAAATCAGAGGCCCGTCCCATGCTCTAAAGCAAGGAAGTTGGCCGGAAGATAAATTTGGCCCGTCGAAGTTTTCGCTAAACTGCGCATTGACCTGCAGCGCAAAAAGCGTAATAACACAGGTAAAGAGTGCTTTAAAAGGTAGTGTTTTTTTCATGAGTACTGTTTTTGTTTAAATTGTATGACGTATTAATAAACTTGATAATCTAGATTTAAGCATAGAAAACGTTCTATGTTAAAAATCGAGTTATCGAATTTTTTCGAAAGTTATGTGTCGTGAATTTCTAAAACCGTGACATGCTATTTTTTTTTTCAAGAGAGAGAATTCTGTGACATTTTTCCGTCCAATGGCTAAAAATATACTAATGCGAAGCCGCTGCTACTTTTGGGTTTTACAAATCAATGTCGTTCAATTTTTGAACTGAATAAACTTTGAGTACAGTTGTCATCTGCAACACCATTTTATCACTTAGCTTTTTCGTAAGCCAGGTCTACGAGTTGCTGTACAGCATTTTCAACTTCCGTAATTCCTTTTTGAGTATTCATATCGATTCCACAAAACGTACTTCCATTGATCTGTGCGTTAAGAATAAGGAAATAAATACCTGCTACGGTGACAGCCATTAGTGCACGGAAATTCACATCCGTGTCTTGAAAGTAAGGATCGATCACTTCAAATAACTGTTCACCTACTCGTTCTCTTGAATCGGCTACACTTCTGGATATGTCATTTGGTTCAGTAATTTGCCACCGTATAATCTGCTGCATCTCCTTATTAGCAAGGAAATAGGCAATTTGATCCTTTAAAGCATTCTTAGCAAGTTCCCTTCCCGAATCGTCTACCTGAATGACATCATCTACATGATCCTGGGTAGAAATCCAGTAATCTTTTTGAATCAAATAGGCTTTAAAAAGCTCCTGAACATTACCGAAGTATCTATAAACGAGCACTTTGTTAACACCGGCTGTATCGGCTATTTTTGAAGCATTCAAGCCTTTGTAGCCCTTCTCCATAAAAATTTCACCAGTTGCCTTTATAAGTTTTTGTTTCGTTTCTTCTTTATTCTTCTTGTGTATGGGGTCCATTATTTTAGTTGAGCCAGGCTACAATTTAATTTAGCTTTAATAGAAATATTTTAAATTAGTTTGTCAATTATCAGTCAAGAGTTGATACGGGATTTATATTATGTGGTCACGCATTTTATAGAATTTGTACGATTAAATAATAGATGGCGTTCCATATTTATTCTATTTAGGCACAATTCTATGTTGATAGTAGCATTAATTCTACACGTGATATTTTAGACTTTTCACCGTACTGATACTGAACAATTCATTTCTGTAAATGACAAGATGGTTTTAATCGAGGATATCCGGGAATGGATCTCGTGGTTGGAAAGAGAATGATTATTCTGAATGTTCTTATAAGAAATTCAGTAAACCGTAGCTAAATTGCATCAAAAATAAACGCATGAGCAAACACGACGAAGAATTAAAAGGACTGACAGAATTTTTCAAAACAGCCAAATTTCCACCTGTACCGTTTCAGTTAAACAAATACATTTTCGTAAGTAACGTTGAAGGTTTGATTGCAAAAAGCGTAAGTGATATCAAAGGTTACAGGGGATCAGAAGTAGTTTTGGATTCCTTGTTTAATCACCTGCGTCAGTTAAAAGAACTTGCACTCAAATCTGAATAGAGATGTGGTTACCTAAATGGAATGCCCCGAAAGATGGAAGCTGGTTTCTTGCGATTGAAAAAGATTCAAAAAATGAATACGCCCCATATGAATTTGTATTCTGGGATGGTGAGCGGTTTTGTGCTGGCGTTACATCTTGTAAAGTTGACTTTGACTATTGGGCTCCACTACCGGCTCCCCCTAAGATTTACTAATCAACATACTGACGCTTGGTGCCCTCTACATTTAACATCTCCTATGAGAATTATAAGCAGAGGATCGTAAGGAATTCAGCATTTGTCACAGAAAAGATGGATTATAGCTTAAACAAATTGAGCTATTAGATATAAAGCTGTTTCGCTATTTATTAGGCTGCTATTCTGAGAAGATTTTCAAAGTAAGATCCAAAGGCTTAGTACCTGTTCTGGATTTTTTACAATCGATTTATTACTGCTTTAGATTAATTTGACGTGGATTTTATTTCGGGCATATCGTCTTCAAACGCTTTATTGCTTATTGAATGTGAGACTTCGAGTAATTGGAAACAAATAGTTTCAATTTAGGTTTTATTGGCTGATTTTTTCGTTTGTTTGCTTGATCATTGATCATAGCAATTTATCCCTTAAATACCATAACCAATCACCATCCATTAGGATGCTTTTTTGGAAAGAAATTGCTTTTATTGACTTTTGGTTGATCGGTATTTTTTTCTTGGCAAGTGGTAGGCCTGGACAGTTTCTGTATTTTAATTTTTAATCTTTAGCTAGGTAAATTGCGAAGAGGGATTGGTAATTTAATAGAACTGGGGGAATCCACTTTTGAAACCGATTTTAGAATAATTTAGGGTCATTCAACTCACACGTCAATTACCTTGTTGTGTGCCCGCTGCCGGAAAATGGCAAGATCACGATCGGAAATGAATGCATTTATGATCATAAAAACAGCGGCTAGTGGTGCTTTGGGTATGAAGTAACAGCTACAATCCTGCAAGTAAACTTTTGTGAACTTTCTAAAACTTTGGCTGCCGAAAATGCCCATTATCAAGTTCGATGGACCCTGGCGTTAGCTTACCAAAATAAGCTTAAGCCTGTACGCCGTACAAATGGCGACCAGCTAAGCTTGCAAGGGGCAGAGCCCAGTTTCCCCCAAGCTCTTTGCCTTTGGGCTCATAGCTCATTTTTCAAGACCATTTAAAAATTTCAAGATTATCGAAACAAAATTAGAAGGCAGACCAGTCAAAATGGATTGATTGTCAGAAGGTCGCAATTTTTGACATGGGCAACCAAATAAGACAAGCAGCTATTTAACCAGCACATTGAAAAAAGCGGGCTTTTAGCCAGCCCGTATTTTTAACGCTCAAGCTGAACAGCCCGGTCAAATGGAAGGTAAAAAAAGCGGTTTAATATTGTTCCTTTTAGTGCTGGACGAGTGCAGAATAAAGCGATCTAAATTTTTTTTACTTCTATAATTTAATTTATGCTGATCGTGACGGTTATTCTGCTTTCTTTTCATTTAATCCCAACGACTTTCTTTGCTTTTATCACTGTCAATCACTAAGTTGTAGTTTCATTAATTCTGCCGGCCCGTGAAGATCGTATTAAGCGCCATTCTTAAGAAACATATCTTTGTGTTGCTTTTTGGCTTAATCTTTTGCCGTCAAATCCAGGCTCAGTCTTCCGTTGTACATGTATCGGCCGATAGTCTTATTAATAAGGCCAACTGCCTGTCTTTACAAAAATACAAATGGAAGTTCCAGTCCGGAGACCGCACAGAGTGGTCATCGGCCCTGTTTCAGGACACCAAATGGAATGAGATAAAAAGCGTTTTTGGAATAGATGCGCTACCTGCAGACTGGAAAGGGATTGGCTGGTTCAGACTACAGCTTATTATGGATTCCACGCTCAATGGTGAAACTCTTGCGTTCCGGATCAATCACGACGGTGCCTCAGAGATTTACATCAACGGAATTAAAAAAGGCGGCTATGGCAAAATCGGCATGAATGCAAAGGAAACTGTTGCCGAACGCGAACCGAAGCGGCTTATTCCGTTTGACGTGCATAAAGGAGATACGGTACTGATTGCGATTCGATATGTTAATTACCAGCCTTCTTTTCCAGACTTTGTCGGGTTCGAATCATACATCGGGAACTACCAGAAATTATCTCACTCATTAAGCTCAACCTCACCAACCAGCCGTAATCAAATGCTCAGTTTTGGGGCATTATCAGCTTTCACATTGCTTCACCTTCTTTTATTTCTCTTTTATCCAAAAGAGAAAGTTAACCTATACTACGCATTGTTTGTCGCATCAGCAGCCGGGACCTTGTTATTCCGCTATTTATATGTGGAAACACCCGTGCCCGATATTCAATTGCTCGGTTCGGTCGCGTTTAATATTTCCAAAACCCTGGCGACCATATTTGGCGGTCTAATGCTTTACGAAATTGGAAAAGTAAGTGTTTCGGGAATACGACTTGCGCTAATCCTTCTTCCGGGGTGCTATTATTTAATTTTCTACGGTTTTTTTCCTTATGCTACGGGAAACCATCTCTTTAATCTTTATTTTCTTGTCCTGATAAGCGACGGGCTTTGGGTGATATGGAAGCAGTTCCGGTCGGGTAGGAAAGGGATATGGCTGATCTGGACGGGAATGTTTATCACTGCCTTATTCTTCTTTTTTGTCGGTACTGACGCGTTTAATATCTGGGAAGGCCAATATGAAGAGGCAGACGCACTGATGGCGATAGGATTGCTTGCTATGCCTTTGTGCTTTTCTATTTTTCTCGCTCTCGACTTTGCACGGACCAATAATGATCTGAGTCTGCGGCTTGTGGAAATTGAAAAGTTATCGTCGGAAAACCTTCGGGCCGAAAGAGATAAAAGGCAATTGATCGAAAAACAGGCGGAGACACTGGAAAAAACGGTAAAAGAAAGAACAGCCGAAGTACAACAGCAAGCCGATAAACTCAGGGAACTGGACATTTTCAAATCGCGGTTTTTCATCAATTTGACACATGAATTTCGTACACCGCTGACGCTAATCCTGGGTCCGGCCGAAAGGATCCATAGCCAAAACCCGGATGCGAAAACGCGAAGCGAAACGAGCCTGATCATCAAAAGTGGTAAAAGACTTTTGAAAATGATCAACCAGCTGCTGGATTTGAGCAAGCTGGAAGCGGGTAAAATGGAAGTGAACCAATCGCCCAAGGAATTGATCAGTTTTTTGAGAAGCATTTGTTATTCTTTTGAAACATTGGCTAACGAAAAACAGATAACACTTCATTTTTCATCGAACATAGAAAAATGTACTGCAAATGTGGATCGTGCCAAATTTGAAAATATTTTCTACAATCTGGTTTCCAACGCGTTGAAATTCACCACAAGCGGCGGGAGTATCTCAGTAGACCTGATATTTTCAAATGACAATGATTCAAGCCAGCTTCAAGCCAGGGTGACAGATACCGGGATAGGTATTTCACCTAAAAAACTGCCCTTTATTTTCGACCGGTTTTTCCAGGTTGACTCATCTGATAGCCGTCCTCACGAAGGCACGGGTATTGGGCTGGCACTCACAAAAGAACTTGTTGAACTACTTAACGGATCGATTCAGGTAGAAAGTCAGGAAGGCATCGGCACAACGGTTACTTTTAAGCTTCCGATCGAAATTTTACCTGAACAGCAATCGCCGGAACCAGCGTTATCTGCTACCAACAACATGCCAAAGCAACGGGAAAGAAGGGCTTCGGAGATTCCATTTCTGCAATCGGCAGATTCAAACCTGATTCTGATCATCGAGGACAATGCAGACCTGAGGGCATTTATACGTTCTTCGCTGTCTGGCAATTACCGCATTTTGGAAGCCGAAAACGGTGTAGATGGCATCACGCTGGCATTGGAGAATATCCCGGATTTGATTATCACCGACCTGATGATGCCGGGCAAAGATGGGTATCAGGTTTGTACGGCTATTAAAAGCAATGAAAGAACCAGTCACATTCCTGTCATTATTTTAACTGCAAAAGTAGATATCGCCAGCAGGATCACAGGTTTACAAACAGGTGCAGATGCCTATCTGCGCAAACCATTTTATGAACCGGAATTAATCGCGCAGATTGAAAACCTGATCAGCCTGCGCCAGTCCCTTCGTGAAAAGCACAACAGCAATAACTTGTGGCTTGTCCAGACGTCAGAGCTGCCCTCAATGGAACAAGCGTTTCTAACCAAGGTACGCAATGCATTGGAAGCACATTTGTCCGATGAAACGTACAGCGCAGAACTGCTAGGAAGTGATGTCGGCTTGAGCAGAACGCAATTCCACAGAAAATTGAAAGCACTCATTAATCAAACCCCGGGCGATCTGATCCGCACCGTGCGGATGGATAAGGCAATGGAATTACTTCAAAAAAAAGCCGGATCTGTCGCTGAGGTCGGTTATATGGTAGGGTATGGCAACCCTGCCAATTTCTCCACCAGTTTTACCCGCCACTTTGGATTCCCGCCAAGTGATGTTTTTAAAAATACCTGATTACTCGTTCTGGAAAAGCTTTTTTCCTGCAATTGGCACTTTTTCAAATGCATTTGCAACAAAAGCAAATTCTGTTTTAAATCGAATTACCGTGGTTTGTGATATCTTAAATCACATCATATGACGGTCATGAAAAATGCATTGATTTTACTTGGAAGTATTGCTGTTCTTTCATTCACATTCTCCTTCACCGTTCCGGATAACCGGATCCTGGGGCGCTGGAACAAGATCCAAAAAACACCTGACGGGCCACTAGAGTTGGTATTCGTATTCCGTGCAGATAGCACATACGATGGGATCGTCAACGGGAAAGCATTTATTAATGGTAAGTATTTTATTAAAAACGATACAATTAGCGTTTCCGACAATAGCTGTAGCATAGCTTATTACGGAACATACAGGCTCAAATATTTCGCTCAGGATTCCTTATCATTTACAGCGATTTCCGACACCTGCAAGGAGCGCTACGAAGGTGCCCATGGTTTGAGAGTTAAAAAAATGCAGAAAAAGTAACCTGAGCGACCGACCAGTGAAAGCAAAAATCTTCATTCTGACTGGCATCATTCCGCTGCTTTTTCTGGCCAGCGTCATGCATGAACCTGAGCCGGGTAGGTCTATGGAATTGGGGAAACGATTATTCTCCGACCCTATCTTATCGGGCAACCGTATGATCAGCTGCGCTTCCTGCCACAAAGAAAATTTCGCCTTTGCAGACACGCTGGCGCTGAGCCCCGGCGTAGATGGTCGCCTGGGAACAAGGAATACACCTTCGGCCATGAACATGCGTTTACAGGAAAGCTTTTTCTGGGATGGCAGAGCTTCCACACTGGAAGAGCAGGCATTGATTCCGATCGAAAATCCCGTAGAAATGGATTTACCTGTCGACTCAGCCATTGCGCGGCTAAATAGTAATGCATTTTATCGACAGTCGTTCCTGCGCATTTTCAAAGAAAATCCTTCTAAAAAGACGTTGGCAAAAGCACTTTCGGATTTTGAACGGTCGCTGGAGACTAATAACAGCCCGTTTGATGACTGGCGCGTCAATGATAATGAAGATGCAGTCAGTGCTTCTGCAAAACGAGGGTTCAAGCTTTTTAATACGAAAGCCAAGTGCATTCAATGTCATTTTGGCCCGGATTTCAATAATGTAGAATTCCGGAACATTGGGTTATTTGATGGTAGCATGCACGTTGACAGCGGCAGGTCAGCCATTACGCACAAGGAATCAGATCTTGGAAAATTCAAAATCGGTTCTCTACGAAACATAGCGGTTACAGCACCTTATATGCACAATGGAATGTTCAAATCGCTCAAAGAAGTGATCGACTACTACGATAACCCCGACCTGATTATTCCGAAAGCTATAAACAGGGACACGATACTAATCAGGCCATTGCAATTGACTGATACTGAAAAACTGGACCTGGAAAATTTTCTAATTTCACTTACCGACCGGCGTTTTCTGAAATGAAAGTGATTGGTTCATTTCACAAGAACGTACGGAATTGGCAGAAATCGTGAAATAGAAACAACAGAGCTATTTAAACTGATTAAGTTACTGATTATGAAAACGAAAATTAAAAAGACAGCAATTCTTATTTCTTTGATCTTCTTAAGCTTCGCCTGTAGTAACAAAGATGAAGAAGTTATCACCCGGGATTGCGAGAAAAATGACTACGGCATTGTAACTGTAAACTACACTTCAGGTTCGGTAAAGCATGCCATAGACATTACCATAAATGGTAGCGGGGTTGTCAGGACAAAAATAACTGCTGCGGGAGTATTAAAAGACACTTTGCACTTGAAAACGAATACTTATGTATTGTCAATAGCAAGTGTGAACAGCGCAGATCTGGTTATAGATCAGTTTCCGGCAGTAAATGTTACCACATCGAAATGTAGTGAAAGGACAATTGACACAAATTTTTAAAAATGGTGAGCGATCAGGAATGACCTTCACTTCCTTGATATAAAAGCATTTTCCCTAATCCCCAAAACCTTCCCGCTGGCAGTAATCACATTTCTGATGGTAATCTGGTCCATTTTGACATAGGGAAACTTAACCAAGCAGGAATCGCCGATCATTGCGGAACTAAAATTGATGAAAAATGGCAGGCCCTGCTAATTTTCGGATGCTGGGAATCCTTTGTAATTTTTTCAGGCATGTAGCAGTTGTAACCGAATTCACGCTGGCGTGAATTCGACCTGCAGGTCAGCCAGGCACTGAATGGTTTGCTATCAGTTGGCGCGCAAACATCAATGCGGATTAACAGCTCTCCCTGCCAGTTATTACGATAATGGAAGCATAGGTTAACAATGTTTCCTGCCATGAAGCTTAGAATCTACATTTAAACTAATTTGCTTTTGTGGTCATTTTTAAGGGCTTGATAATGAATATACTTCATCCAATTAACTCGCAATATTTACAACTATGAGACGATACACTTTATTACGAACAGTCGTTGGCCTGGCCTGCCTCTTTACATTTTTAACGCGCTCGATAGCTCAACAAAGACCGTATCCTGCGGGAATTTCGTCGGGATTAAACTCTTGGTGGGAAGCAAAAGCATTTAACGAAACAGCGATTGTCTGGTATCCGAATTTTGGAAACGTAGCACTGCTACCTTTCCTTTTTACTCCCGGACGCGCAACTTTTAAAAAAACGGATGCCTACAACGGGCTAAACTTTAACCCCGTTTTAAAGATGGCATCGGCAGGAATGTCGGCAGGTTTGGTATTGGCCAACGATCCGTCGGCTTCATATACGGTAATCACCGTCAGTCGGCCTGGTTCCTATACTGCCCCATTCAACCGGCTCTGGGGTTTCGGACAGTACGCTTCACATCCCGGCTTCTCACAATATACGCGATATGGGTCTACTGCAAGGTTCAGTGCTGCCTACATGCTCAATTCTGAAAATAATGTCGACTGGTACTCTACATCACAAGATCAGCCCAGGGAGTTTAACATCTCCGGGGCCTCATTTTCCTATGGAGAGGCTAACCGTTATTTGGAAAAAACAATCTCCATAGACGGGCAACGAAAAACCGTACACACGGGGGAACGAGCAGATTTCAGTACCATGAACTTTTATCTGAATGCAGACCCTGCAGCAACCTTCACAGAGCAGGAAACCGAATATGCGGAGGTAATCATTTACAGGAGATTGCTAACAGCAACTGAACTCAGCCGTTTACATACCTACCTGGCTATCAAATACAGTATTCCCCTCCGTATTGAAACACCCAACTCGGTGAAATATACAATGGATGGCCAAACCGATCTGTGGACAAGGACCGCTGGTTTCGATAATCACATCACTGGAATCGGGCGCCACTCCGCCAGCGGCCTCGATCAGCGGCTTTCCCTCCAGACCAGAGGAGGATTTTTACCGGTATCAACGCTTGGAGGGGGTAGTTCTGCTGCTGTACCGTTTTTGAATGACAACACCTATTTTCTGGTCGGGGATAATGACAAACCATTGGAACGCACAGTACAACTTCCACTTCCCGGGGGTACCCGGCCTGAGCGAATATTTCGTGCGCAAAACACCGGGGTGACGGATTCGCTATGGCTGGGTGTTGCGCCGAACAGGTTTCCAGCAGAAACACCTTGCAAGTCCAACTACCTGGTGATCAGCAATACGCCCGCCTTTGAAACATACTCATCTGTAAAACTAAGACCTGATGTAATCGACTCGCCTACCAGCTTTTCGCGATATGCTGTTCATGCCGTATTTCCTCAGGGAGAATCGTATTTCACTTTTGCAACCCTCGAACATCAGGTAACTCCTGTCGTAACCGATGGAGATGTTGATTCTCAAACATTTAGTAGTTGCAAAGAAACAGACGGCCTCAATTATTTTCTCGACGAACTCGGAAAGCCTATATTCTCGATCAGGGGGTTGAGTGAAACACAACTGAATGCTCTTACTGTACGTATTAAAAAGCAAGCCGGGCCGGTTCAATTTGAGAATTCTTCTTTCCGCTCCGCAATGATGGGAAGGCTGCTTACTTTGAATCTCAATGCTCCGGCTGCTTTTAACGCCACGATACGCTTTTATTTCCAACCTGGCGAACTAGACGCAACCAGGATTGCTGGCGGAACTGATTTTTGGTTTAAAAAGGAGGCAACAACTCAGCAAATACTGGATGATTTTACGCCGGACGGCACTCTCACAGCCGGAACCTATACACAGCTTACTGGCACAGCAGGTATTCAAAACGGAATATCCTACATAGAGTTTCCCAACCTCACTTCCTTTTCAACCATCGGATTTATTTCCTCAAAATCGGAAGCTCTTCCTGTTAGACTTCTGGATTTTGATGTAACAAAAGAGAAAAATGTTGCCTTGCTGACTTGGGTAACCAGCCAAGAGGTTAATGCAGAGCGATTTGATATAGAGCGTAGTGCAGATGCTAAAATCTGGGAAAGTATTGGGACGAAAGCTGCAAACGGCGAATCAGAAAACAAAGTATACTACCAATTTACAGACCACCAACCTTTATCCCAGGACAATTATTACCGGTTGAAAATGATTGATCATGACGGAACATTTGCCTACAGCAGGCTTAATTATATTGCTTTTAACAGTGATAACACATTAACCCTTTACCCCAATCCAGGCACAGATGTTGTCAAAATAAAAAAGGGCATTTTCAAACTGGTGACAACGGCTGATATCTCCATTTTCGACACGTTGGGTAGGAAAGTAATTTCATTTAGCGGCGCCACGGATACAGAATTTAATATCAGTTCAATACCAGCCGGCATTTACCAGGTGGTGGTAACGACAAAATCGGGAGATGTTCGTCGATCTAAGTTATCGGTTATACGTTGACAAAGGTTTTTATAAGAAATCGGCATCTTAAGGACTGGCGATAGCTAAGTTTGTTGTTCATTTCACACCCGGCTTAAAATAATAGAGCCGATTTCTATGTCGGCACTATATAGTTACATGAATTTTAATTTTTTATCTGGTTTTCGAAAGTATGACATCAGACAGAAGGCTTGTACCTTCTTTAACTGTTCCTATAAATAAGCCTTCTTTAGCTTTCAACGTCATATTTAAACCTTTACCATCTGGACCTAATACTAGGGTCAGATTTAACTGCTTATTTTTATTCTCATCTACAAAAGTGCCCGTTAAGGTAGTTACATCCAAAATTTTTGTACCAAATACTGATGATTTTTTTACTTTTAACGATTTTGCTACATTCTGCATATTGCTGGATGTGATGTCACCATTTTTTTTATAGAGGTGATATCCTACGATCATTTCGATGTTGTATTCAGCAATGTTTATGTCTTCTATTGCTAGATTAAAAAGAGGGGTATCGCTTTGGTTGCACCACTGCCATTTACCTACAAATCTATTTAAGGTTGGATTCTTCTTGGTAGCACCTTTGTCCATATTAATTTTTTGGCCAAAGGCAGCCGAAATACTGAGAACTAAGAATAAAATGATTGGAATTCTCATAATTTTATTGATATGGATTGCTAACAACTTAATTATTTTCTTTTTTAATTGGCTGCGAATGATTTAACTGACTATTGCCTCTAAACTATTTGAGACCTGTATTTTTGTGCTCTGGATAGTACTTGAAGCCGACTACATCTTGCTCAAACGAGTTACCCATATTAATTCCATAACTCATGGTAAAAAAACATTTTGAAATCCTAGCAAATTCCTTTAACAAAAGGTTGCAAGTCTATATCTTTATTAACTAATATATCATCAGCCGGAAGCTGAACTTTGAGCTGATTGGTCATCTTCAAGAGATTTTAAATTTTTTGTATTGAGTGGTTTTCAATGAAAGATGTTCAGTTTCGATTTATTACCGGAGATATTCAATAATTATTCGTAAGTGAAAGCTAGGTTAAAATAGTAATAATTTAAGCTAGCTGGAATGTTTTCCCCAAATAACAAGTCAAAAAGAATAGCGAAACTAGCGTCCCGATTTTCGAAGTCTTTGATAAAAGGCCAAAAGCGTTCGGCATAATGACGGCCATGAAAGATAGATGTCTGGCTGCAGGGAAGTTGCCGTCAACCCTAAGGGCACTTATTCCGTTTCCTTTTGGCTTGAAGCCGGGCCGCTTACCGTGGGCTTTCTTTTTTTCTTGTTTTTTCTTTGGGGAAAAACAATGTTGTTTTTGATTTAAGCAGACACGAGGGAAAGAGAAAATGAAAATATTTTTTCACCGGTTCTAATCTTATACGCTATGTCTCACAACATTCATTTAAACGAGAACACAGGAACTCACAGTTTTTTTGCAGTGAAAGAAAAAGCCTGGCACGGGCTGGGTCAGATCGTGCAGCAGGCACCAACAAGCGGGGAGGCGATCGGGCTGGCCGGGCTCGATTATAAGGTCATTAAAACGCCTGTTAAAACCGCTCCTATTGATCTGCGTATAGAGGATATCGGTGTCGGTGTCTCAGTGCAGGAAATGGCAGTGCCTAACCATTTTGCTACGGTCAGAACAGACTCGATGCAGCCGCTCGGTATTGTAGGTAAAGATTATCATATCGTTCAAAACAAGGAAGCTTTTTCTTTTTTTGATGCAGTTGCTCGGCAGCATCAGGTATCCTACGAAACAGCCGGAGCGCTTGGGCGGGGCGAAAGGATTTTTATAACGGCCAAACTTCCTGGTCATATCCGCGTAGGGGATGATGATTTAATTGATAAGTATATTTTTCTAACCAACTCCCATGACGGCTCTGGCAGCATCACCGCTGCTTTTACGCCGGTCCGCATCGTTTGCCAGAACACACTAAATGCCGCCATGGGAAATCTCAGTGGTGCTGTCAGGATTCGTCACACGGCCAATGCCAGAGAAAGACTTCAGCAGGCGCACAAAATCATAGGTCTTGCACAGAAGATCACGCATCAAAAAGAAGAACTTTTTAATCATTGGGCCAAAGTCCGCATCAGTGACAAGCAGTTAAAAAGGCTTATTGAAATGGCTATGGCTTCAAATAGCGAAACGCTTGGGAATTTGCTCGACGGGAAAACGTATCTGTTGTCCTCACAGTATCTGAACACAGTAGAGGATGTCTACGAATATGCGCTAAGCGATCCTTCGCAAAACCTGGCTACGACAGCCGGGACCGTTTTTGGTGCCTATAACGCGGTCACCGGTTATTTTCAAAACAGAAGAAAATACGATGATCAGGAGGCGAAAGTGAAATCCGTTCTTTTTGGCGGGACAGCGCAGCTCAGGGGACAGCGGGCTTTTGAGCTTTGTGAAGCGTTTTCGTTGAATGGAAACGGGATATTTCAATTGAATTAATAAAAGGGTGAGGCCTAAGGGCCTCACCTAAAATATCAAAGTGATGAAACGTTATCCACAGCTATCCAATACTGCAAGGACCCGCATACTTTGTCAGCTTTTTTTGGAAAAGATTTCGGTATTGCTGGAATTTACAGCGCAGCAGACTGCCGTATTTCTGGCCAATCCAGCCCTTTTTGAATTGCAGCATGATGCGCTTTTTTAAGTTTTGACCGTTTGCTGCTGTTAGCGAAAAAGGGGCAGAAGCAGCACGCTCTACGGAAGTCGTAAATTCACGGCCAGTGTTTTATCTCGCTATCTGACGGCTACACCGCCTGTTATTCCGCGCAACTTTTGACAGTTAAATAAAACCTGCGCACCATCGGTTCGCGATCACGGGCAAGCTGCTATTTATGATGTTGCCGCCCTGCCAGCAGGTAAAATTCCCAACCTTTCCCAAACAAAATCAATTCGATACAAAGTCTGGCAGCTCCCAGGCTTTGTACCATAAACTTTTTAATTATGATACTTTTAGGAAATCCTTCATACCATGATCTGCTTTGCGGGCTGCTGTTTTTTATTGGTTTCGCGCTTCGTTTCTGGGTGGCTCAAAGGCGCTTTAACAGGAAAAACGATGTTGGTAATCAGCAGTTTGAAATTTTCTTGCATGCTGTTATGATTCTTTTCGCTGAGCGGGTCTTAATGCTTATCAGCCTGGTCATGATTATTGGCGCTGTACTCTGGTTTCTTTGCAATTGACCGCTGGTTTACCATCTAAGCAGCTGGTCTGTTTGGGGCTTTATTCTGCTGGGAAGAGACCCGGCATACTGCCTTTGAAAAACGTCTGGTTATGTCCCACGCACGCAGGCTGTTCTTCGCGAGGCTCTGTGCAATAGTCCGGTTCCAGCGCTAAGATTAAAACAAAAGTAATGATCCGGCGTGTTAAAATAATTCACCTCTTCAAGGCCTTTCATTATGAACATACTAAGTCAAGCTTGTTTTTAAACTGACAAGACTGTGAAGGAAATTGTCACTGTGATACATTAAGTTGTCAAAGATGTCAACCTTTATAAGGTTTCCGCTGGCAAGGCTGCTGACAATAAAGTTATTCCGGTGAAAATAGCAAAAGCCATAAAACTGCCGGAAATCCACCCGGCCCGGACTATGGCCGGGCTGCCTTGGATAAGACCGGCTGACGGTTTGAAAGCTCAGGCTCTGAAAGCCGCAACTTTGCCCGTAGGCTTCAAGAAGGTGCCAGCCGTATCTGTTTTCAATCAGCGGAATCATGGCTGTAAGCTCAGGCCAGTTGGGCAGATAAAGATCAAGGCTCAGCTCTCTTCTGTATGGCCTGAGCCACTTGACAAAATCGTAAAGTTCAGTGTGCTTGTAGCATAAAGCCAGAAGCTGCTTCCATTGGCTTCGCAGCTCTTTGTCAAGACCACAGGGGAAGGCCTGCCGCTCGCTTTCATAATCGTAGCTGTACCAGGTCTGGATTTTGACTCGGCCAGGCTGGAAGGGATCCAGCCAGCTGAGTTTAAATTTAAAAAGGGATTGGTTTGGGTCGGGCGGCAGTACCCTCGCTCTAAGTGCCTTTTTGATCATCTTTTCAGTGTTTTAATCGGATATTAATAAAATTGAAATCTTTATCAATCGATCCATAGCTTAATCGTTCTATTGAAACGCAATGGAAAGCGCGGTGGAAAATTTCCATGAATTTTGGGCGTAGCAGCACATCCGACCAGAATACCTGGTCAGTAACGGTATGCTTTACATGTCTTGGGAATCTGCCTTCACTTCTGCAAGCGCTTGCAGAAGTGAAAAAATAGTTTTACGCTGGGTTGTTGAAATGTCAGGGAATAATAAATACTTTACTTGCCTGTTTGGGATGGTAGGAAGGATGGTAATGAATGTAGCCAAACCTGACAAGGTCGGCCATGTATTTATGATAGGTCGGAACACTTTTAATGCGGGCAATAGGCATAACGATTCTTCTTGAAATGGTAACCGGGTTGATCCCCTGGTTTCGGCGCAGCAGATGAAGAAGAGCCAAATAGGTGCCGATGTGCCATACACTGACCCTTTTGTCAAGAAGGATTCGGGTTTGAAATTGTAAGATGCTGTTTTCCATGACTGGTTTAGTTTGTGGTTTTACCTGATTTTAAAAGGACGTCAATATCAGATTGCAGATAATAAAAGGAGCCGCCTATTTTGGTGTGTTTAAGCGTGCCATTTACACGGAGCGTTTGCAATGTGCCTGGTGAAATGCGCAGCATCGCTCTGACCTGAGCACTTTTAAGCCACTCGGTCTTCGGGCTGTTTCGGCCAGCGAAATGCTGCTTGATGTCCTCGATGAGCTGCATGCGCAGCTGCCGAAGATCCTCTTTGGTGATCAGTTCTATTTCCATTTTATTTAAAGATTTGTCTGGCCGCTAGAAGGAGTTCCCCGAAAGTGCGCCATTTTTTAGTACATGAAGGATAAATAATTTATAAGCTGGTTGCTTCTTTAATTTTTTAAAAGCAGAACCTGGCTGGGTTTGTTTCGCTTAAAAACGGGCCTGTATTGCAAATAACCAAAGGCATGAAGATCATGCATGCAGCGGTAATAGGTGCTGCGGCTTGAAATCTTGCAGATATCAATAATCTGCTGGCTATATACATGGATTGTAGAGGCTGCTGGCTGGTCTTTGCCGTAATATACCAGGGCCATATATATACTGATATGGGTTGTGCTGATGCAGGGATCGCGCCGGATCGCATCAAAAAACCGGCTGACAAGATTTGAAGTCTCCATTTTCGTTTTGCTTTGTTGGGTCTTTTATATCAGGGAAGAATACTTTTGAGCATTCTTCCCGATTTACTTAAATTAGCTTACAGACAAGCCCTTGCTTTGGCTTGCCTTTTTACCCTTCGAAGGGTTGTTTTGGGAAGCTTCAACCGGCTGGCTGACCGCTTGTTTCTGGTCATCCTTTTTTACGGACTGATCCTGCCGCACTGTTTGCTGTTGGCTTTCTGATTTTTCATGCTTATTTGAAACCCGTTTCATGTTTTCATCATAAACCGTTATGGATTTAAACTGCGGAGCGGCCTGAATAAAATGTTTTTTTTCAACGCCGCCCTCTTCAAAAGTGACTACCTGCCGGTTGCCTTTTTGAAGCGATTCCATCAACTTTCTTTTGTCAAATTCTACGCCGAGCTCTTTGATAGGGTGCTTTTCAAGCGCCTTTTCCAGTTCAAAGCCATATTTCTGATGAAACTGTTTGATTTTGAAATTTCCGTTGTTTTCGGTCTGCTTGAAATCCATTTGCAGCCAGGCGTTAAATTTCTGTCCCTCCTTATTAGTAAGATCTTTATTGACCGCCCTTCCGTCCATTAGATTGTAGGCCTCTTTAAGTGTGAAATTACCGCCCTGTTTATTGACATAAAAAGTCTGTTTAACCGCTTCCTTCTGGTTTTCTTTTTTTAGCTCCGCCTCATAACTGTTTAGAAAATAAAGGTCGCTCTGGGTAGAACGCTTAAAATGCAGCTCGGAATTTACCTGGTCTTTTCCAAAACTCGCCTGGTGCTGCAAGGTGAACTCCGGCGCCTGCTTTTTAAGGTTTGTCTTCAGATCGTTTTCCAGGGACTCCCCGAAGCCGGAGTATTTGACCTGGTCCTTGAGATACTCAAAATTTTTCTGATTCATAGCCTTATCGTTTTAAGTGATTAATTAAAGTGAACTTGCTTTCAGAAGAGTCTTGTTTCGGAGCTCAAATCGCGGGTGTCTGCCGCCACCAAGTTCTGTGCACTGGATTTGGAGTTTTTTAGCATCGTCCAGTGTCAATATTGAAAGTGCATAAACTTTCACCAGTGCGCTGCCCGGCTCAATGCGGGATGAATCGTTGTAAATCTGGACAGGCTGGATTTCGAGCTGCTGCATTGCGCCGCGTTTGGCCTTTTTACTATCATTGACAAAAAATCGGATGCTTTCGATTTGGTAAGGGATGATTGATTTATTAATGATACGTAGCTGGTAATACATCATATCACCTTCAATGTAAATGCCCATCAGCTGCATTTTAACCTGGTAGGATTTATCTGAAATGCCGCGTAAAGCTCTTGGTTGGATGCTGACCTGCTCGGCATTGTGACGGATCTCAGACTGGTTGTAATCATCCTTTAAAATTACGCCCTGACCATTCTCATTGGCAGCCTTGGAAAACCCGATGTTTAACTGCAAAGGCTCCGGGCTATAATCCACCAGAAAACTGTATAGCTTACCATCTCGGGTGAGCACGGTCAGATTGGACTGCTCAAAACCGTCCTGGGCCGCTTTGAGCTGCAAAATATTACTGACCCCTTTGGCTTTTTGTGCCAGGATCCAGCGGCTGCCCTTATCGACACTGACAATATCATAGGGGAAAATAATGTTGGTTGTTTTCTGCGTCGTTATTTCAAGCGGGTAGGGAATGACAGAGTAAAGTTCCGATTTTTGCGCACTAGCCGTGAGGTTTATAATCAGCAGCAGCACCGAAGCTGCCATTGTTTTCATTATGTATTTGAAAAAAGTCATGATGGGAAACTGTTGAAGTGAAAACTAGTTGCAGGTTTATCGGGACACAATCCCCTGACCGTTTTTATCATAGAGCAGCACTTTGTAACCTTCACGGATCGAGACCTGCTGCAATTTTGCCTTCCGGCTCAGCAGCGTTTTACTGGCCTGGATCGCCGCATCTGCCGCCTGGGCGCCCAGCGAGGTTTCGAGCGAACCTACACTGATGCCGCCCGAAGCCTGGGATGCCGACTGCTTGGCAACATCACGGGTGATGGCACCTGGCATATAAATCCCTGGCTGTCCGTCCAGATCATAAACGATCAGGTTTACAGCGAAGAGCGTGTTCTGATGCCGGACCGACTGAATCTGGATATTAAGCCGCTCTCCGCTTAGGCTAGCAGTACCAAAAAGAAAACTGCCTTTGGCAACGAGCTCTCCCTGGATAAAAATATCCGTGCTGAGTTTAAGCTTGACCGTCGATCCTGAAACGAGCCTTGGGTTCTGGTCAATGACCGCTTCGATGGCTTTTTGCCGGGCGCTGCTCACAGGCTCATCAAGTGAGAAAAAACCGTTCTGCTCATAGTAACCCGGATTGTTTTGCAGTGAGTCATTTGGTGCTACTGCTTGCAGCAGGCTCGCGTCGGGCAGCTGCCGGCTCAGTGAAACGCTGCTGGCCTTCGGACTCAGGCTGTCTACCGCAATGTTTCTTTTGGCAAGTTCAGGGTTCTGGATCTGGATAATCTTATCGAGCATGCCCGAAAGTGCAGCTAATTCCGGATCACTTGAAGACTCTGCCGAATCCTGTGTAGTGGCCTGGGCAAGGATTGTTTGCAGCTGCTTTTCAAGTTCGGTATGTGCAGCCTCAGTTTGAAGTTCCTTGTCTTTTTCAGAGTCCTTGAACGAAGGTTCAGAGGCACTGCTCAGCGCAGCGTTGAGCGCTTCAAGTTTCTGATAGACCTGCTCAGGTTTAGGATCTGATTGTTTTTTTTGCCTTGCGGCACTTCTGTGGGCTGGCGTTTCTGGCAGCAGTGAGACCCCCTCAGTAGTTACCGGATCAGATGCCAGGCTATCCTGAAAATAAGGGTCTTTTTTTAGAAGCTGTGCCCGCTTGGCTGAATCCTGGGCAGCCTTTTCATAGTAGCTCAGCTTATTGATCAGTTTATCCTGGTTAATGATGGCATCGGGTAGCGCAGTGTTCAAACCCTGTTGTTCTGCCAGCGCTGGCCCCTGGTTTTTGTTGATTTTGGAGACGATCGCCCCGTAAAAAACGGTGATGAACGGTAGGAGCACTAGAGGCAAAAAACTGTAAAAACGCCTCTGTTTTAAAAACTGCTCTGAATGTGTTAGATGTGACATGATTGTTATCATTTTGGTGAGGAACTCGAAAGACTGTCATAAATAGGGGCACGCCCCAGGCTTTCCAGATACGTTTCAAAAGGTGGAGGGCTTCTGCTGGAATACGGCCGGGATTGGTCAGCTGAAAATTCCGGTAGCTTCTCACCCGTGATCCCACCTATCATAAGCCTAAGAAAGCCGAGGCCGGTCAGGCTGATCAGAAGGATCAGCACCGGCATTTTGATTTTTTCCGGAACACGGTCCGCCAGCTTTTGGATGCTGATGCGAAGCGGCAGATTGTCAGGCTGTTTTACTGCGTGCTCAGCCGCGACTCTTTTATGTCTGTTAAAATCGTAGAACATGTTGATTAGCGGTTACGGATGGAGATATCTTTATTTTCCAGGGTCCTCCACTGCTCGATCAGAAAACCGTGCGGGTTATTATCACTGCGGAGCGTGTTTCTGAGGTACCCTTCGGTGATCAGGCTGCGCGAGACGACACTGGTCGCGCGGGTGATGGTCTGCACCCCGTAGTATTTAAAGTAATAGGGGTAAGCGCGCGCATCGATCCTGATGCTGTCGCGGCTGATGCTCTGGCTGATATTCGAAGAAATAATACTGTTGTAAAAACCGGCTTCCCGAAGATTATCATACTGTTTCTTGGCCGAACCGTCCGCCAGATAAAGCGCCTTGACCACATTAGTTTGGATCAGCTTGTCATCAGGTTCAAGCGAGAAGAAATACCAGTGAAAACTGCTGACATGATCACGTGCTTCCACTGGTACATTATCTTTTCTTTGCGAAGAGAAAGCTTCCAGGATCTTTCCGCTTTCCAGGATGTACACCCTGTTTTGCGCGTTTTCAACCATCAGTGCCGAGCGGTAGAAAGTAAAGCAGCACAGCGCAATGCAGCCAAGGCTTACAACCAGCGAAAAGCTGCGTATCTGCCGGAAGGCAGTATCAATATTTTTGGCTATCCTAAACATAGTCGGTAATATTTAAATCAGGATTTTCTTTTTCTGTCGGGTACTGCGCTTTTAGCCAGGCTGCCAAAACCTCTGCCGGCAGCAGCGGCCGTGCTGAATACTGTGGTCACTGTTGATGCAAAAAGACTGGATACTTTGTGGGTAAGCGCGTTACCTCCCCCGGCATGAATGATATACCCTGCAACGGAAGGCACAGAGAAGTAGCCGACAATGCCGATGATCAGAAAGATCAGGTATGCGGTGTCATGGGCACCGAAAACGGTATCGCCCTGGGTTTTGATCTGAGAGATATCAAGCTCGATCATTTTCTGTTGGATCACCGAGATGATCGCGCCGAAAATATTAGCTACCGGAAGCCACAAGTAAATATTAATGTAGCGCGCAATCCAGCCGGTAAGTGTGTGCTGAAACCCGTCAAAGACCGAGATTCCGAAGGCCAGCGGGCCGATGATGGCCAGCACTATCAGATGGAAAGTGCGCATTGTGTTGATGCAGAGCGCCGCGGATTCAAAAATGATCTGAAGGATCTGGCTGATCCAGGCTTTGATTGCATTTTTGAAATTAAAAGATTCTTTGGCCATGTAGAATTTGACATCATTGCCAAGGCCTTCTAAAAGCCCTTCCGAGTAGCTTTCCCCGTAGGTGTATTTTAGCCATTTGTCTTTGTCACCGCCGCCACTTTCGCCGACAAACATCTGCCAGCTTTCGGACTGTTTGACGGCCTCTTCTTTTTGTTTTAAGAGTACAGCGATCGCCTGGTTGGAACCCTGCACCATCAAAGCGGTTGCTGCCACGGTTGGAGACAATATGCCGTTGATCATCGAGATGACCCTGGGGAAAATCAGGATCGCAAAACCCAGTGCAAAAGGCCGAAGCAGCGGGTAAATATCAATGGGTTCGGCAGCGGCCAGATGCCGCCAGACTCGCGACCCAATATACCAAAGGGCTGCAAATCCTGCGATGCCCCGGCCAACGCTGATCAGCTTTTCACAGAGCGGCATCATCTGGTCGTACAGATCACCCAGTACGCTTTGCAGTCCGCTAATCTGCCCGGCCAGCCCTTGCGCTTGACTAATTAGTGGGCAGAGCAGAGTCAGCAGCCAGGCAAATAGAACTATTTTTAATTGTTTCATAACCCGTTTAATTAGACTGCCCGTGAAGAGTTTGACTCATTTTAATATCCTGATGCTCCTTTTTTCGTTGCAGGGCCAGAATGCTTGTTGAAGCGTTAAACTGCCGCAGAAACACCAGTGATTCTGCCATATCTTCATAGATGTTATCGACTGCTTTAAGCCGCTCATCGTCGGACATGCGTAATTTTTTGGCGGTCAATACGTCTGTGAGTGCATCCAGGTTTTTTACGCTTCTTTTGATTAGCCGCCCGTAGACGGATTCAAGGTATTCCAGCTCATCAGGGGTCAGAAAACCCGATGCAGAAAACTGCCGCTGCGCGGCCTGGTATTCCTTTAAAAGCGCCAGCTGAAGCGTTATGATATCCTTGATCCTTTGGTAGTTTTTAACCCCAGGACTGACTTCCAGCAACCCATCCAGAAAAGTCTCATGCAGGTTGAAGTTGCTTTTCGAGAGATCGCGGATCAGCGTGTAGCCTCTAAAAAGAATATCATAACCCTGTTTAAGTTCATTAAGAATTTTTCGTAGCTGATTGAGCTTTTCGATATTTAAGATAAGCTGTGTGACCTCGGCAGTCTGCGCGTGAAGCTTCACCGGTGAGGCGAGCGTCAGTAGTAAAAGGGCAAGTAATAGCTTCTTCATGCGTTCTAATGTATGCCGTGAAGCGCACGGCCGGTTTGGATTTGGTCTGTTTCACTGGTCCGCTGTTTTATCAGCACCGCGGATTGGCTTTGAAAGGAGTTTGCGAAACGGTAATTGGAAAGCATCTGCCCGTAAAGAACTTCCAGTCTTTCAAGCCGCTGGGCATCATTCATTTTCAGGTTTCCATCACGGATCAGCGTCAGTAGCGCATATAGTATCCCTTGGCAATTATTGTAAAGCTTATCATAGACTTTTGTGATATAAGTCAGCTCGTGGGCTGTTAGCTGCCCGCCTTTTGCAAGAAGGGTAGGGCCTTTATTACAGATTTCATTAATCTGACCGTGAAGGTCTGTGATATCTTTTAGCCGCGGGCTGCCATAGACCACAGGGTTTACAATCATAAGCGTATCAAAGAAACGCTTATGGAGTTTAAACTCCCCGTTCTTGATGCTGTGAATCGTAGCCAGCCCCTCTTTGGCGATCTTGTAACCTTTTTTGGTAAGTTCCAGATAAATTTTCAGCTCCGCGATCTGGGTTTCCAGATACTTCTTCTGTGTCCGATTTTGCCTGAGCCATTCGTTCAGATTCTGGCTGCTTGCTGGCCTGATCATAATTGTAAACAGCATTAATGCTAGTAGCTTTTTCATAAGTCCTGGTTTTAGGGTAGCCCGTAGAGCGCTTTGACTGCATCGATATCCTGCTGGGTTTTGGCCCTTGAAAGACTTAACATCTTGTTCTCGCGGTTAAAACTCAGTAGATCGCTGTAATTGTTATCGACACGCGCTGCGGCTTTATCAATGAGCGCCAGCCTTTCAGCGTCTGTCATTTGCAGCGTGAAAGATTTTACTACGCTGGAAAGAAGCTCGACATTTTTAGCCGTTTCATCAAGGATCGCATCGTAAACCTTTTTCATGTACTTGCGCTCATGGGCTGTGAAGCCAGGATCCTTTTGAAGCAGCGCCCACATCCTTTGGTAGGCCTCGACGAGCTGAAGGTTCTTCTCAGCAAGCTGCTTGATTTTAAAATAGTACGAGATCACTGCTTTCACCTTTTTTAGCTCATCATAGTACTCCTTGTATAGATCCCTTTGCTTTTTGACCCAGTCTGCAATCTGTTCAAGTTTAAGTTTGGACATCGCATTTTCGAGTGCTTTCTGCGCATTTTGCAATTTAATTACCCGATTCTGCCGCCTTTGTACCAGAAGGTCGACTGCTTTAACCACCTTTTTAATCGCTTCTTTGATAATCTGCACCCAGGGAATTGCCGCCTGGGTTTGCGGTACCGGGGTTAGCATCGCTGCAAAAAATATCAGGATCATCGTCCATTTTTTTAGTGTAACGCTCATATTTATACGTATGCTTAGTTTTTTTCGGAAAGAAGCGCTAAGATCCCTTTTTCAATGCTGCCGAACCGGGCTGCATACTCATTGACCTTCATTTTTTCGGTTTGCTCCGTTGTGTAGGCCCAGTACTCGGAAGGACTCACCTCGACGCGGTAAACCTTCGAAAGCATCCCGCCCAAACTGATAAAAACTTCCTTATATCTTCTAAGAGGATCGTTAGCCTTGTTCACCGATAGGATCAGGGCTTTCTCTTTCTCGGTCAGTCCTAAAAGCTGCTGGATAGAATCAAACTTGTTTTGGTATTTGCTTTGATCGAGCAGGATCTTACAGTCGCTGTTGTTGATAATTGCCTGTTTGACAATTTCGGAGCTGATAATATCTTCCACCTCCTGGGTTACCACAATAGCCTCACCAAAAAACTTTCGCACCGTTTTAAAAAGATATTTAATGTACTGCGCCATTCCTTCGCGCGCTATCGCTTTCCAGGCTTCTTCCAAAAGGATCACTTTGCGTATTCCTTTCAGCTTTCGCATTTTCGAGATAAATACTTCCATGATCACAATCGTGACTACCGGAAAAAGAATCGGGTGGTCTTTGATCTCATCGAGCTCAAAGACAATGAAGCGCTCCTGCAAAAGATCCAGGTTCTCTGTAGCGTTTAGAAGGTAGTCATACTCGCCTCCTTTGTAATAGGGCCTGAGCACGTACAGAAAATTGGCAAAATCAAAATCCTTGTCTTTAACTTCATCCGCCTGTAAAACCGCTTTGAAATCATCGGTTAGAAAATCATAGAAGCTGTTAAAGCCGGGTGCAATTGATGGATTTTCGGCGAGCATCTGGTAATATAGTGTCAACGCGTTCGAAAGCGCGACATACTCTGAGCGCTTAAATTCCTCGCTGTCTTTTTTCCATAGTGCCAGAAGCATCGCTTTGATACTTTCCTTTTTCTCAGTGTCAAGACTGTCACCCTCGCCTATATAAAAAGGGTTGAAACAGATCGGTGTCGTTTCGGAGTAGCTAAAATAATAGCCACCGACAAGATCACAGAGCCCTTTGTAAGAGTGCCCCACATCGACCAGCACGATATGAGCGCCTCTTTCATAATAGCTTCTAATCATGTGATTAGTAAAGAAAGACTTGCCGCTACCGGAAGGCCCCAGTATAAACTTATTGCGGTTTGTGCAGATGCCCATCGAGATCGGCTCATCACTGATATCGACATGCACCGGCTTTCCTGTCAGCCGGTCTGCCAGCCGCATACCTACCGGGCTGAGAGAAGACCGGTAGCTGGTTTCCAGGTTCAGAAAACAACACGCCTGTTCAAGAAACGTATCAAAACTATCGTTCATCGGAAAATCTGCGGCATTGCCCGGGATCCCGGCCCAAAAGATCTGGGCAGCACCAGCTGTTTCGATCTTGGCAACAGCGTCCATCTGCGCAAGCGAAGAGGTGATCTGGCTTTTAAGCTCTTTTAGCTGGCTTTTCTGATCGGTCCAGGCAAGCACATTAAAGTGTGCTTTGACCGGCTGCCGCTGCTGGCTGATGGCCTCGTTTAAAAAAGCGTTGGTCGAATCAAGCGCAATTGAGTTTTCACGCGAGTAGTTTGCCAGCGATTGCAGCCTGAGCCGTTTGCTTTCAAGCCTGCGCATTGTTTTGCTTTCATCCTCCAGGAAAATATACTGGTTATAAATATGTGAGCAGGGCAGCAGCTGTCCCAGCCCGCAGGCAAATCCGATACTGAATTTTGTTCGGTCGGTTGAGTATTTATCATAGGTGATGCGAGGACTAGCCAGCGAGGGCAGATCAGCAGCATCACCCAGCGTAAAGAGCTGACAGTACTGGTCCCCGATCTTGATGCCGTCAGAAAATTCCATATCACGGAGCAGCGGCTCACCGTTGTCTTCACTCAGAAAACAGTAGCTTTCAATAAGGCCTGTTTTCTCTGCGTGGCTTTCAAGTTCAGCGCTTGTGAGCTGACGGACTTTTACGAATCCGCTGTCTGTCAGAATCCTTTTGAACTGGATGGCGCTGTCTAAAAAATCATCCAGCAGTGCCCTGCTGATGCTTTGCTCGGGCACAATGCTGGGACGGATCAGATTGGATAGTAGCGAGCTGGAAAGCTTTCTGCCTGCGGGTTTCTTGGTCAACAGCACATAACAACTGTGCTCTAAAAACGGCCGCTCATTAAAATAACGCTCACTGCTTCGGGTGAGAAAACTGCGGTCTTCACCACTAAAATCAGGCTCATACTTGCGGTCGATAAACCAGTCCTGCTTGTGAAAGACGGTATGAGCGGGTAGGATCTTAATGGCCTTCACCCAAATCTGGTGAAAGGCTTCGTACTCATGGTCTGAAAGCGTGAAGATCTCAGGAAGATCAACCCTGAACGCTACTGTGATATCGCCTTGTTTGGAAAGGATACAGTCGTGCTCGACTGTCAGGATCGGAAGCAGCTCATCTAGAAACTTTTCCATAGTTATTACGCTTTCAGGTGGGACAGATCAGAAGTCGCCTTTTTTACAAAAGGCAGCCTGCTTTTTGCTTTGATAATCTTTGGGACTTTGCTTTTTGCAAGGGCCTTGCTCAGACCATGCTCTCCGTACGTGCTGCTCAGATGGTAAACGGTGGTAAATAGACCTGCTCCCAGAAGGCCTGTCAACGCCAGGGTCAAAAAGGTATCGACCTTGGCTGTATACAGGACCACGTAAAACATAAATACCAACACCATCCCACCGCCCAGATACCAGATGTACTGGGCCTTTAAACCTTTGAATTCGATCGGGCGGTTAATGCCTTTATTAATTTCGTAAACGCTGTTTGACATGGTGGTTTGCTTTAAGTTCTGAAAGCCTTTGGACTGATGTTGTTAGTTCAGCGCCGGCCGGAACTTTTTAAACGATCCGGCCTATACGCTGAGACTGCAAACCCACTACAGATCAAAGAACGATTCAAGAACGGTTGCTACCACCACCAGGAAAATGCAGCTGCCAAACCATGCCGCGGCCACTTTTCCGGTATCATTATCGCCGGCATTCCACTTTTGAAATACCTTTATCGCGCCTACCAGGGCCAAAACTCCGCCGATACCATACATAAGCTCGGTTCCCGGCTCAAAATATTCCCGCACCAGCTCATTGGCCTGCTCTATACCGGCGCTTCCGTCCTGGGCTTTTGCAGTAGCACCGACCAGCAGCGCTGACAACAAAGCCGCACACTTTCCCTTTGACCATTTTTTAAATGTCAATCTCCTCAGTCTCATACACGCATCATTTAAAAGTGGAACATGCCTTCTTGGGACCGTCCGCTTCCTTTACTTTCCGGCTAGCAAAGGGCGGCACCGGTCAGGCTCCATGGCAACCTAAATCCATAACTCCTCTGTTTCATCCTCACTTAGGAGCATGGAGCCGTATTTTGCGCATTCCGCCTCGATCTGGTTATTGATCGAAACGCGGAAGGGCGTATCCTTCAAATAAGAATAGTCTTTTAGAAGCATCTGGAGCAGTAGCACCAGATCGTTTTTACTGTATTGTTTTTCGTGGGCTTCATCGATGGCATCTCTCAGGTGCGCAGTCAGTCCCATCACTTTTTGGAAGGTTTCTTCATCGGGAAGGGAGGGCTCTGTAGTTTCCTTTTGAACCTGCTCTGGCTCGTGTGGCTCCTCTGTTACCGCAATACTCGGTGCTGGTCTTTGTATCTTTTTTATAGGCCGGTTCTGTTTTCCCGAGAATGCAGAGCGAAGATCGTGCCGGTAGAATTTGTAACCGATAAAAATGTAGTAGCCAAGTGTTAATGGGCTGAGCACAGCAGCGTAGGTGGTCCAGGGACTATCGATGTACATGGTTATTTTGGTTTAAATTCTTTGCTTGATTCTCAAACGGAAGTTGTGATTGGCTTTCGTTTCCGGTGATTAAATTCTATGTTGCAAAGTAAACCGCGGGGAGGGGTTGCAAAAAAGTTAAACTTTTATTAACCCTTTTTTGACCTTCATTGTTAAAGGATACAAGTCGGGACACTTAGAAAGAATTCAATCTTATCTCTTATAAAAATGTTTTGCTGACTATCTCTGATTTTCTGACAATTAAAACATTTTTTTTATGTTGTCTGAATTGGTGTTGATATCAATGTTCGTGAATATTATTATGGAAATATTTAGTAAACTTTTCTGTTAGTTGGTTGGTTTTAAGTTTAGATTTGAAAAACAGAAACAAGTTTCTAATTTTTGATGACTACTTTCTGTTTTCAATAGTGTTATTTGATTTTAATTTGGTTAAGCTTGGCGACACGTTTACAATTTCAAGAAATGGCAGAAAGCAAGATTTTTGAAGCCGAAGTTTTGCTGGTGAACGGTCTTGATGATGGAGCTTTTTACTTGTGTGGATATGCTGTTGAATTTGCGCTCAAAGCTGCTATCTGTAACAGAATGGGCATTGAAATGTTCGAAAATGTTGCAATTGTAAGAGACATATCAAAGTCGTTTAAAATACACAGATTAAATGATTTGGTAATATTAGCAAGTTTATGGCCGATCTTTGAAGAAAGTAAAAGTGCTGATCAGGGGTTAAACGGAGCTTGGTCTCTGATCAGCGGGTGGAGTGAGCAAAAACGATATGACAACGGATGTGATCATGATACCGCGAATGATTTTATTGAAGCAGTTAAAGTATTTATGATATGGATAAGGAATTATTGGTAAGAAAATTGAGAGATGCTTTTGTAAATGCTCATGCATTGAAGGGGTTATATATCGACGCTTTTGGCTTAATTCCTGCGTATGGCGGGATACTAAATAATTCTTATACCCTAGGAGTTAGTGCACCTTCATTAACTGGCCTAAGTAAGATGTCAAAAATCAATAAAATTTTTGACATCATTTATGAGTCTTTGGAACAACCAGAGCGCAAAATGATAAATGTCGTGAAGGTCTTTGATAACAAGGAAGCCTTTATCAATAGTGCTAATAGGCAATTTGATGATTCAGAAGGGGAGACTTATTTATATCCTCAGAGACTTGAGGCTGATATTTTTGAAATGAATAATTAACTCAGAGGAAGATTCGAAAGCTAAAAGCGGTCATATCGACGGCTTTCGCTTTCGAATCCTTTTTAAGGGACAATTGTATTCGTTCAAAGAGTGCTATTTTAAATCGCTGTGTAAGGGTTTAAAAGGATTTGAACACAGTAAGGTATTTAAAGAGGATCATTATTACAGAATCTTAGGAACATTTAAGAGGAATACTTCTCTTAGTAGAAATGCTTATTCAGCGATAGGTTCAAAAATTATACTGTTCAGGCTGTGTTTTGTAAGAAAGCAAATTTGTCTTACAATCTTAAAAAAAACAGAAGTTGGGAACAACGTCGACTTTACTCTCAAAAATATTTTACAACGGATGAAATCTGTCAAAAATAGGAGAATCAAAAAAATCTTTTAGCGACAAATCTATCGCCTTGCAAAACTTGTATATTGAGTATATGGAAGCTCCTCTACCAGACTCAAGACGTTGAAGCATTTGCTTATCAGTATCAAGATTTTCATTTGCAAAATGATTCTGTTTCTTACCAGAGGATTTTCTTAATTCTTTAATCCTTTTGGCAATAGCTTCTTTAAGCTGTAAATCCTGATCATCTAATTTTGCACTCATGAATGCAATGAGCAGAATTTCCAAAAATAAAAAGTCAGCCATTTGGATGACTTTTTATTTTTCTTTATATTTGTTTAAGTTTAAAAACTGCGAAACTTCACAAAAAAATTGAAGCATTCGCTTAGAGTCTCACATTAGAAAACTGGTAATTTTTGGAACGAGACAATAAGTAGAATAGCTCACGACCTAGGCGTGGGTTTGCTTATTAGTTCCAGGGTATACCAGTACCTCTAATGAAATAGGTGAGTTCCCACGCCTTTTAAGGCGTTCATCAACTGCCGCACCAATGATGAAACTCACCAAAATGCTATTGTTTCACGCTTCATCGTAAGAAGCAAAACTGGTAATTGCGTTATGATCTCGATTCTCTCACTTGTCATTTGTCCACCGGAATAGTGAATATCTATTCTTGATGGTTTTTGTTTTTCACTTCGAAAGTGAAGTGGGGGAGTGTGCCCGAAATCTCTTTTAAATCCATGTTGTGTTTTAACTTGTAAACTATGCATCGGTACGCCAATGATATCTTTCAGCTAATTATCCGAAATCCGGAGTAGGGCTTTACCACCTTTGATTTCAATGCTACCTTTCCCAGGGAAGAGGACAGGTATGCCCATTTTTCACTCCATAAATACTGTTGCAATGAAACTACTTTATTGCCCCCCAGGGAAGCTATCGCCCTTTATATTTTATTTCATCGCTTTGTTACTGGGCGGGCAGTCTGTGCAAGCGCAGTCAGTCCGCATTAAAGGGCAGGTACTGGCCGCAGATCATACCGGTCCATTGACGGGCGCCAGTATTCAGATCCGCGGAACCCAGCAGGGCACGACGACGGACGAAGCAGGATTTTTTAGTTTGCCTGTCAGTGGTGACAAGATCAATTTGATCGTGTCATTTATAGGCTACCGTTCGGCTGATTCAGTTATTACGTTGCCTCTTAAAAAAGAGCTGGTTTTTTTGATGCGGCAGGATGCCGCGGTCATTAATGAGGTGTCAGTAACAGGATACCAAAGTATTCCCAAAGAGAGAGCGACAGGCTCTTTTGTCCAGATTGACCAGGAACTGATCAACCGCAGCGTGTCGACCAATATTCTCGACCGTTTGAACGGTGTGTCCAGCGGATTGCTTTTTACAGGGAGCACTTCCAATGCAAAATCAGCAAATCCGCTTGGAAGAAATCTGGGTATCCGTATTAGGGGTGAGAGCACATTGGCCGATGGGCTTCAGGTGAGCAGGGATCCGCTGATTGTACTCGACAACTTTCCTTTCGAGGGAAACCTGGATAATATCAATCCGAATGATATAGAATCGATGACAATTTTGAAAGATGCTGCTGCCGCATCGATCTGGGGAGCAAGAGCGGGAAACGGGGTTATTGTCATTGTTACCAAAAAAGGGAAGATCAATCAACCTTTAAAGGTTGAGCTTAGTAGCAACATTACTGTGAGTGCTAAACCCGATATTCGCTATGACAGAAGTTTTCTTAGCGCTCCAGGTTACCTGGATGTAGAGCAGTTTTTATTCTCAAAAGGCTATTTTGACGCTGATCTTGCCAACACTTCGAACAGACCGGTAATCTCGCCGGCCGTACAACTGATGTCTGATGCAAAAAAAGGTTTGATTTCCTCTCAGCAATTAGAGAGTCAATTGGACGCTTTAAAAAGCCAGGATGTGCGTAATGACTTCGATAAATATGTGTATCAAAAAGAGGTAAAACAGCAGTATTCGCTTGGATTGCAGGGAGGTACTGAAACGGTAACATATCACCTGTCGGCAGGTTATGATAAAAACACCTCTGCTTTGCATCGGAGTGGCTATAACCGTTTTACCGTGAATTCGCTCAATACCTATACCCCAGCAAAAGGACTGAAATTAACGGCAGGGCTTAATTACAGTACAAATAAGGCGACCGATAACAACTACCAAAATCAGTATGGATCCATTAAGCCGGGCGGAAAATACCAGGATATATACCCATATGCCAGGCTCGCCGGTGAAAACGGACAGCCGCTTGCGATTGGAAAAGATTACAGTGAGGCCTATGTGAGCAGCACTGCTGGAAACGGTTTTCTTGACTGGCAATACCGGCCTCTGGATGAGATAGCGCTTGCGGATTACACGACAAAATCTTCAAACCTGATATTAAAGACCGCTGTTTCCTACGAGTTCTACAAACATCTGAATGCTAGCTTGCAGTATCAAAACGAAAGACAGCTTTTAACGGTAAGAAACTACCGAAATGAACAGACGTATTACGCAAGAGACCTAATAAACAAGTTTTCGGTCCGTGATGCCGCAGGAGCATTTACCTACCCACTGCCCAAGGGAGGCATTCTGGAACTAAATCAAGCGGAATATAATACCAATAACGTTAGGGGGCAGCTTAACTTTGATCAGACCTTCGGCCTAAAGCATTCTGTGAGCGCTATTGCAGGTGCCGAGATCCGACAGCTGAAAACAACCGCTTTCAACAGATTGTCTTACGGGTATCAGGATGAATTTGGGATCGCAGTTAACAACCTTAATTTTTCCCAGTACCTGCCCACCAATCCGGGCGGAACAGCAATGATACCTTATCCTGATGGCAATGTATCTGGTTTTACCAACCGGTTTATTTCCTATTACGCAAATGGCTCGTACAGTTTTAACCGAAGATATACCCTGACACTTAGCGGAAGAAGGGACGGGGCTAATATTTTTGGCGCTAAGACCAACGAGCGGATTACGCCTCTTTGGTCCGCAGGTGCAGGCTGGGACATTTCTTCCGAGAAATTCTACAATCTTGGCTGGCTACCTTACCTGAAACTTCGTGCCTCCTACGGGACTAGTGGGAATGTGTACCAGGGCTCCGTCTATGTGAAGGGAAATTATCTTTCCAGTGATTTGACAGGAGCCTTGTATATCAACAACATTACCGCCCCAAATCCGGAGCTCAAATGGGAAACAATCAAAACGGTTAATCTGGGTGTTGATTTTGGCATTGTCAAAGACAGGATCACCGGAACGGCTGAGTATTACATTAAAAAAGGGGAGGACCTGATACAGAATCAGCCTTTACCACCCAGTGCAGGGTTTAATTTTTTCTATGGAAACTCGGCTGCAACCAAGACCAATGGCATCGATCTGACGCTAAAAAGCAATAACCTGACAGGTGCTTTCAAATGGACGACAACACTTTTAGTAAGCCATTTAAGTGATAAGATCACCAGGTTTGATGGCAAGCAATCAGCAACCAGCCTTCAGGGGACTAACAGTGGGAGAGTCAGTGTAGTCGGAAAACCACTTTACGGCCTTTACAGCTACCGCTGGGGCGGACTGGATCCTGCTAACGGAGATCCGCAAGGATATCTGAATGGTGAGCTCAGCAAAAATTATGCTGGTATCATTAACAACTTTTCTGCCGATAGTCTCGTGTTTCATGGTTCGTCGGTACCAACCTGGTTTGGGGCCTTACGAAATGATTTTTCTTTCAAGCGCTGGTCGCTTTCTGTAAACATTGTTTACAAGCTGGGTTATTATTTCAGAAGGCCCTCAACCTCGGTTAACTACACCGATATTCTGGCCGGGTATGCGCATCAGGATTACGAGAACAGGTGGCAGGCGCCAGGTGATGAGCTGACAACCCATGTGCCCTCGATGATCTATCCAACCAACGCACAGCGCAATACTTTTTATCAGTATTCACAGGCATTGATTGATAAAGGTGACCATATCCGTTTGCAGGACATCCGGCTTGCTTTTAGCTTGACGGGTAAAGGCAGAAAGACAATTTTTGACAACGCGCAGCTTTATCTGTATGCCAGTAATCTCGGCTTGCTTTGGAAAGCGAACAAACATGGCCTTGACCCGGATTATGTCAGTGTTTTACAGAGGCATTCGCTCCGTGTACCTACTTCTGTTTCCCTTGGTTTGCGAGCTTCCTTTTAACCTTAACCTACCTACAAATGAAAAATAGCAAAGAAAGTCTTTCAAGATTTTGCCTGATCATTTTGCTGGGCTCACTGCTTTTGGGGAGCTGCCAAATGCAGGATGACTGGCTGAATGCGAAACGTGATAAGTCCGATATTACTCCCAAAAGCCTGGATGATTTCCAGGCAGTGCTTGACAACAGTAATACCTTGAACAAAGGCTATCCTACGCTCGGCATGATAAGCACTGATAATCTGTATTTACCCGACAATATTTTGGGTTCAGTCAGCGAGCGGGAGCGCAATGCATACAGCTGGGCAAAAGACATTTTTAACGGGTCAGCCAGCAACGAGTTTGCCAGCCCATACATCGCCATCGGCTTTTGCAACATTGTGTTGGAGGGAACCCGCAGTATTAAACCCACTGATGTACAAACTGCGCAGTTGACAAATATTAAAGGACAAGCGCTTTTTCACCGCGCGATGTCATTATACAATTTATCCCAGCTCTTCTGTAAACCTTTTAACCCTTCGACTGCGGGCTCAGATTTGGGCCTGCAGTTAAAAGTAAGTTCAGATCCAAATGAAAAAGTGAAACGCTCTTCGGTTAAAGAGACCTACGAATTTATAATTTCGGATTTAAAACAGGCCATAACACTTTTGCCAGAAAAGCAGCTTTACACGACAAGGCCGTCAAGAAAGGCTGCAATAGCGCTGCTTTCCAAAGTGCATCTTTCGATGCAGGATTATAAAAGTGCGGCTGATGCGGCGAGCACTGTTTTAGGTGAGAAGCCGGTACTGCTGGATTTTAATGGGGATAAGGTCAAATCCTTAGCGACCTATGTATTTCCACCGTACAGTAACCAGATGGTTAATGAGGAGATTATATTTTTTGCTTATGGGATGAGTTTAGTTTCTATTTGGCCGGTTAACAATGTTGGGTTTGTCGATCCACTGATGTATAAGTCCTATCATGCCAATGATCTTCGAAAGACCCTTTTCTTTAAGACGAATGTGGATGGTCTGGCCAAGTTCACTGGAGCCTATACAGGCACATTTTACAATTTTTCAGGCATTGCTACCAATGAGATCCTTCTGGTCTTAGCTGAATCACTGGCCCGGACCGGACAGACGGCTAAAGCGCTTGGACTTCTCGAATCACTACTTATCAATCGGTTCAAATCAGGGACCTATCAAAAACTCTCGATCCCGGATGATCAGGTGCTGGCCACCATCCTGGAAGAACGAAGAAAAGAGCTGCCCTTTACCGGTCAGCTCCGCTGGGAAGATCTGAGAAGGTTAAACCAGGATCCAATGTTTGCCATAACGCTTACTAAAACGGTCAACGGAGCAAAAAAAGATCTGGTGCCGAATGATGGCAAATATGTGTTTCCGTTTCCGGACCAGGAAATACTGCTCAGCGGGGTGCAGCAGAACGAGAGGTAAAAATTAAAACAGACAATACTATGAAAAGGATATTCTCAATTTTAAGTTTAATGTTTATGATAGCTGGTTTCTGCGATGCGCAGTCTGCTGGCCAGGAGCCAGTATCGATTACCGTCCGTTTAAGTGACAGCGGGCCAGGTGACTCTTTGTACCTGTCCTTCAAGCCGGATATTTTTGATTTTGAAGTGAACGAACCTTCCGGTTTTATCAAGCAGATTGTAAGTGAAAACGGCGAGGCCATGTTTGTAGTCCCCGCGCCCGGTCCAAGGGGGAGATTTACCGTTTGGCGATACTTCACTATTGATACCGTGGATGGAGACACAGGAAGATCAAAGGTTTTATATCCCTTTGCTCCGGACGTTTTCTGGGAAGCAGGTGATGAATTGATCGTGAAAGTGGACCGGTACAATGGAAGGAGTAAGCGAAACTTCTCAGTCGCCTATGATTTTCATCACAGTTACTTGGGCAAGGGGGCTGAAAAAAACAACATCAGGTTTAAGGTCGATTCTGTATATAACTATACTAAATATCTGTCTGAACGGAGCCTTGCACCTTTTGACGAAAAATATAACTACCTCGATTCCCATGAGAATCAGATTGCAGCAGGCAAACAGGCTCTGGAAAACTACAAGGATAAACTGGATGATGATTTTTACCAGGCGCTTAAAGCCGATCTGATTTATAGAGGTTCTCAAATCCGGTTTACGATGATGAAAAAGTTTTTTGACGAAAAAGTGAAAACGGATCCAATTCGGAGAGAACAGTTTTTGAATCAGTACAAGGTGAACCTGGTGAAGCAGTTCGATGCCCATGCCAGCCCACTTAGTTTCGAAAGTGTCCGTTATCTTTATCTCAAAGCCAGTTTTGATGATTATGTCACAATGGGTACTTTGGAGCCGGGGCGTGTGATACAGACATTGACTAAAAAATACGATGGTGTACTTCGGGAAAGGCTTATCACCTATGCACTTTTTGAGAAAATGCCGGCAAATTTTAATGCATTGCTTGATAGTGCACTGATAAATATGAAGGATCCGGTAAGCCTTACCAGACTTAAAAAATTAGAAATCCGAAGAAAAGGGCTCACTCCATTCCCTTTCAATTTGCCGGATGCCACTGGCAATTATGTGAAGCTGGAGGATTTTAAGGGGAAACTGGTTTTTGTTGATTTTTGGTATACGGGCTGTGGGGGATGTGCAGGTTATTTCCGAACGACGCTTTCGAAGGCAGAAGAACATTTTAGCGGCAATGATAATATTGTTTTTGTTACCATTAGTGCCGATACGGGCAAATCGCTTTGGCTCAAAGGTGTTAAAACAGGCAAGTATGTTTCGGATAAATCCATAAACCTTTTCACGGAAGGAAAAGGGGACAAACATCCTGCGATTACTCACTATAATTTTAATAGTTTTCCTTCGCTGATGCTCATAGACAAAAAAGGCAGGATTCAGGAATTTAACAGCGAAGCACTCGCAAAAAGAGACCCTGATAATTTAATCAGGGTTCTTCAAACAGCAATAGAGAAAGAGTAAACCATTTTAAAGATTCCCTTTCGGGAATCTTTAAAATATCAAACTTAGTTTTTCCAATTTGTGACCGATGCCTGCGTTTTTTGGATTCGGTTATTCGCATCAGGGGCAGCGCTTGTGCTGATTTCACAAGCCCGTGTTCCTGCGCCACAGTTCGGATCAGGTGTAGTCGTTACCTGATAGGAAGAATCGTCCTCGCTAACAACAAAATAAGTTAGAAGAGCAGGCTTGCTTTTTTCTTCTTTATTTTCACTTGCCGCAAATGCTGCACCAACGGCTATCATCGCAGCCAAAACGGGAAAAATGATTCTTTTCGTTTTCATAATCGTACTTTAAGTAAACTGTGAATAAATACGCCTACTATCTTACAGGTTTTCGGCTTTCTCCTGATTCACCTTGCGCAATGGAATATCTTTAAGCGGCTTATCTATGATGTCTGGTAAATACCTGATCTGACATTGATGCTTAAAATTACCAGCTGTCAAAGCCCTTATACTGCACAAAGAGCAAGAAGTGAATCGGATTCTATAATCTTTTTGCCCGGATCCTGCTAAGCGTGTAGGGACGTATATTTAAAAAATAGGCGATGTCTTGCAAAAGAATCCTGTTACATGGAAAAAGCTGACAGAAGGCAGGGTAGGCTTTCGCGGCAGGCAGCACCAGAAGCGCTGCACGCTGGTATTGTTTTCTGCTGTCCTTGAAATGGATCAGCCGGCTCAGCTTGTAAGTTTCACTGAATGCGTGATAGGCAAATTCAATCTGTTTGTTGTGAATAGAAAGCAGTTTACAATCTTCCAGAAGAACGATGTCTTCCAATGATTCCATATTTTCCATGAACCCGCCTTTGGGTAGCACAATCTCATTTTCTTTCCAAAACCTTGTTACGATCTGCTTGCCATCTTCATCAAAATACCTGGACTTAATAAGGCCGGACAGCACAAAGAAGGTCTGGCTGAATTTTTCACCACTTTTCAAAAGTGTTGTACCTTTGGGGAGTCCTTGCCTGATCACTGTTTTATCAAGGTAGTTTTTAAACTGATCACTTAGTGGCGTAAGCGTCGAGAGATATTCGTTCAACTTTTTGTCCATAGCTGCATTGCATTAATATTCTTTGATCCATTCAATGATACTTTCCAGGGTCTTTATCAATACTTCCTTATCTCGCTGCTCGACCGAATAGGATTTGTTTCGCATACTTTCCCAGGAGAGATCCTGTTTTCTGGGGGTGGACAGATATGGAGTAATGCTTTGATAAACCAGGTTTAGTGAGCGCGCTTTCAGGATACGGAGCGAATCCATGGCCCTGAAAAGAAGTCCAATCTGGTCAACGGAAAGAAAGCATAAAACCTTAAAGCGTTCTGAGAGACTGTTGGCCGGTGATGGTGGCGGACTAAAATCCTGCAAGGGATTCACATCCCACTGGTGTTTCTTTTCCAGATACATAATCTCCTGGGCAAACCAGTTTCCTATGACCTTTTTTACATCCGCATAGTTGGGATTAAGTTTGACTCCTGGTTTTCGGTGCATCTGGTTGAACTCCTTGTAGCATAAAAGAAGCTGGGTCATCTTATCGCGGATCGGGCCGTAAGCATTTATTTTCTGGGCGAGCTTCTGGGTATAATAGTTCATAAAGGAGCGGGAATTAAAATTCAGATAAACCAGAAGTTCAATGACCGCATCATGTACCTTGTCCTCATCTTTGAGATCGTTTATTTTTTCAAGGCCTTTAATGACCTCCTTTTTGTAGAATACCTCCCGGAGCGAAATCGGTCGGTTCTGATTTTCACTATTAAAGTCGTTAAGCGCATTCAGCAGAATATTCGTCAAATTCTTATTGCCTACCCGCCGGATCAGTCCTGGCCGGATTGTATCTATCCGGTGAGCAACCTCCTTTTTGATCTGGGTAAGATAAGCCGCCGGGACGCGCTCGTCCAGACTGATGTATTCCCAGAAGTGATTTTCAATAAATGTTAGAAGCTCATCGACGCACCCAATGACCGTCTGGATGGTTCTGACAATGACCGGATTTGATGTTCTGAGCTTTAAGGCATTTTCATAGGCCTGGTCCAATAGGATCACCAGCGTACTGTGATGCTGTTTAATCAGATGCTGTATTTTTCGTTTACTCGATACAGTAAAAGTCTGCTGTTTCAGAAAGGTTTTGTTGTTATGGATCTCAGAAACCGCCTTGGCTACGATGGTTTCTGCTTCCTTTTGTCCTAAGGCATCAACGTTGGTTTTGGAAGGATCCAATGTAAAGGTGATGATCAGATCAAGCCATTCGAGGGTATACTTCTTTTCTTGCATGGTACGCTGAGTGTTTTAGTAGCTAAAAGTTATATCAGCGAGAAGGGTTGAACGTTTTTAGTTTCCTGCAAAGATCATAGCAGGCATTTTAGATTCCTGATCTTAGGTATGAAACCAGGTAAATTCAGGGACGAAGCATTAAAAGAGAAAGAATATTCTGCTGCTGCTTTGACTTCGATGGAAGTAAAATCCAAACCGCGGCCTGGTATCTGCCACGGTTTGGGAACAAAGGCTACCTGGTCTTCGGTTTCATAAGCGTACTAATCGCGCCGCAGGTCGTAATAAAGGATGTATTCTTCCCTTGATTACTTGCCCAGATGTTAAGTCCGTAAAGAGCCACCGGGTACTTTTTGATTCTCAAATCGCTTTTCATGACACTGATTGTTTTGGTTAGAGAAAATTTAACTTTTAGCAAAACAATGCACTGCTCGGTACATGCTGAAACTTTTGGTTTCATAGGTTCCAATCCTGGTCTTAATCCCGGCTTCATCCCTGTTTTATGGGACGAATGGAAGTGAGACTTCAATTTCAAATTGCTGGGGAATCTCCTTAATTTTGAATGTATGCCGGCCGGCAAAGTTCGAGTCAAGTAGCTTCTTGATACTTTGCAGGCCAATCCCTGAATGCTTGTCCTGTCTGACCGCTGTGCTCACAGTTGGTTTACTGTTACTAATCTGAAAAAGAACACCTGCACTGGATATTTTTAAAAACACATGAATCCAGTTATTTTCTGGAGGGCTGCCCACAGAATGTTTAAATGCATTTTCAGTTAATGTCAGAAGGATCATCGTTGGAATCTTTTGAGAGGGCTGAGCAGAACCCTGCTGAACAAAGGATACCTTTGGACAGATTCCTCTTCTTGCCTCTTCAAGCTGGATATAACTTTTGATACAGTAAAGTTCGTCTTCAAGCAGTATGGATTCAGACCCGGCCTGATAAAGGGAGTAACGTAGCATATCGGTTAGTTTAGCCAGGTAGAAAGCAGATTTTTCAGACACTGAATAGATTTCATTGTATGCTGCATTTATCAGGTTATAGACTAGGTGTGGGGCCAGCTGTTCTCTGAGGTTTTTCAGTTCTGTGTACAGCGCATAGTTCTCAGCAATTCGCTTCAGTGCATTTTGCCTGGAACCATACTTGGCCAGTTTCAGTCCCAGGGGTAGGAATAAAAGCTGCATCTCCTGCACATCATGGATGAAAACCAGCCAGTCAGGGCCCAGGCTTAGATTAACCGGCTTTAAATATAAACTGCCAATACTGACAAATGCAGGGGACAGATTGTAAAGCCCATAACAACGGTCAAGAAAAAAGTAAGTGCATGTAGTAATCAAATGCATTAAAACGAGTGCTGCAATAAGGCTTATCAGATACAAATAAAAAGGCCTGACCCTGGATTGTAAAAAATAAAAGATAGCCTGGTAGCAGTAAAATATTGGGATAAGCCGCAGGTAATACAAAGCATAGGAAACCTTTAAAGGCCCTGAAAGCAGCTCTTTATGCAGGACCGGTATAAAGTAAGATAAATGAAGCGCCAGGAAAATAAGCCAGAAAACGGTATGTAACAATACCTTTTGCGCAAATGGTTCGTGAGCCAAATTATACTTAATACCCAGGAACCGGTAGAAAGAATTATCCATGGAAATTTGTGAGTTTAGCTAAGACAAGCGATCTCAATTCGCGGGAAACCCGAACACGAAAGTTGTTTTTCATGATGATTTCGTTTCCGTCAAACTCTTTTACTTCCAAACGGTTTACAATAAACGAGCGGTTGGTGATCACAAAGAGCGTATCGGGAAGATTACTCATCATTTCAGAAATGGGCATCCGGGTATAGGATATTTGATCACCCCGGTAAATTTTCACATAATTTTTTGCGCCTTCTACAAAGGTTACATCGGTATATTCGATTTGCAGAATTCGTTTGTCGACTTTGAGCCACATCGAGTTCTTGTGAAAAGCTGGTAAAGTCCCTTGAAAGTTCTCATCACTTTGAAAATCAATTTCACAGGCCGGAGTAACGCAGGCCAGCGTTGCGCCTGAAGATAAAGCCATCGCTCTGTTTCGCTGGTTGCGAGCGATCATCACCGATTCAAGAAAAGTGTCAAAAAGGATCGGTTTTAGTAAAAAACCTGAAAGTTCATACCGGTAGCCGTCAACCGCAAAATTCATATGGGCCGTAGTCAGAATCACCGACGATTTGGTTTCTTTTAATAACTCAAGCATTCGCAGCCCGTTTAGATCGGGCATTTCCACATCCAGAAATAAAATGTCTGGATTAATGATGGGAATCTTATCGAGAGCATCCAGACCCCGGTAAAATCCTTCGGTGGTATAAAGCCAGGGAAGCTTTTCAATATACTGACTTAGCAATTTGTGTGCTGGCATCTCATCATCGACGATCATGCAGCTGATAGCGTCTGTGGGTAGTTCTTCCATGAGTTCTTTATTTACGTGGATGGGTAAGTAGATTCAACACAAGGAGATTTAGTACAATTTAATATATTATCGGTGACACGGGAAATGATTGAAGTTAGTTTTTTCTCATTTTGGGAAAATTCAAAATCGAGTCGTAAAACTTCTTTAAAAAATGATAAAGAACCCATTCTTGCCTTCTTTGCTCGGTATGAAACCAACGGTTTAAAAACAAATGCACCAGATTTGCGGCAAGTTCCTCAGGTGCTTTCCCTGACAGCTTATCTGCATTAGCCATTGTCTGCCGAATACCCAGGGACCTGCGATCAAAATAGTATTTAAATTTTTCAATGTCCTGTTGATTATTTGACGCTGGACTTAGAAATGAAACAATGAGCGGTTTGAACTTTCGGTACTTCTTATCAAGGGTAACCTTGTCTCTAGGGTTCTTTGCAAATTCGTTTGTAAACTGGTTATAAAGCTCTTTGATTACCTTTGATTTCTCACATTCATTTAAGCCAAGATCATCTAAAAGCTGATCGCATCCTTTAAGTGCCAAAAGCCATTTTAGATCTGGATCTGTCTGTTCACTTAATAGTGCAAGACAGTTACTGGTGCAGATACTATCCATTGAAAAGAGAGTTTCTAACTTTGCATAAGCCAGAAATTGATAACGTTCCAGCTCGCGTACATAGCTATCCGTTTTAAGGGCTGTAACCAGGCCACTGCTTAGAACCGGATCAAGCGCAGCCTGAAACTTTCTTAATACACTACTCCAAATGCCTTCTTTCTTGATCAGGTTTAAACGGATCCGTAAATGTCCCTTCGGATCGAAGTACCGGATATAGAACCATTTTTGGATCAGGCCCTGATCCATTAACCTTGTACAGAAAGGGGATATGATTTTTGTCAAAAGATAATCGGCCGATTGGGCGCTGCAGTAGATTTTGACGTACAGCCACTCGCTGCCCAGATTGTAAATGACAGGTTCAGAGATATCTGAAATTACATGGCTTTTGATTTCTTTCTGTATTTCGCTATTTAGGAATGGAACAATGATTTCGTGATCAAGGCTTTTACCACCTTGCGTTAGAAAACCGGAGCTTTCCGTACCTAGGTATTCTATAAGGATTAGCTTTGAGGTTTTTTTTAGATATGAACATAGAAGTTGCAGGGAAAATATACACTGCCCGTCGATGAGCAGTTCGTTATCGCCCAGCTGGATTTGGACGTAGCGAGGAATAGCGAACTGCTGACAAATGTTCTCCCAGGCATTTAAGACCGCGTCGGTATTTCCTGTTAGCTTTTCATGGATTTCACCATCAAGATGCCAGCTTGCTTTTTTAAGAATCAGATGCTTGTAGGTAATCCTTGGATAAAAAGGTTTATTAAGGGGCTCTTGCCAATCCCAATTCAGGTAAGCACCACCCGTTTGCTGGGCAAGTTCACATAAAAAACGGTAAAAGGGTAATCCGCTGCTGTAATTGTGGGCGCTGGTTAGCCGGGGGATAATCCTTTTACCAAGTCTTGGACAAGTCAGTATGATCTGTACACCATCCGGTGAGTACACCATCAGCTCGCTGGGCTGGATTTGAAAAGCCGGGGCAAGGCAGCTTGTTGACAAGTAAGGGATTTCATATTGGTGCAGTTTAGGGCGTTTGATCACATTCAAACTTCTAGCATCGGGTAGGTGACAGATCTCGGCTAAAATCAAGTCCGGATAAAGACTCTGTTCTTTTTCAGCTGCCTTTTGAAGTCTGGTTTCTAAATCCTGACTGCCACCAGCGAAACGTGCCATGAGGTTCAATCCCGAAGGCCCAGCCATAGCTTTCAAATCAAATTTGAAAATTCCTCGGTCGATCTCGCTTCTGGAACCGGCCATTATACTACCTAGTATATAGAAACTTTCCGGCATTGTCTTCGGCTCACTTTCACTACCCAGCGCTATGTGATCACAGGTAAGTTCTATACTTTTTAGCTTCCCATTCTTCGCTTTTTCAAGAATGGTTTTTTGAAGTATCTTTAAAGCGGAACCTGACTTGCTTTCATTTTCAGTTTCAAATGCAGAAGTTAAATCTTCTAAAAGGGGAAGTTCACTTACACCTGTTGGATTGAGTGATCCAAATCCAATTCCAGTAGCCTCATCCAAAGCAACCAGCAAGGGCAATTCTCTGCTGCCAAATCTTTGAAACAGTTTCCGGGCAAAGTTCTTTAAATCCGGGCTTTCTGTTTTGCACGACAGAGGAAGAAGCTGGCTGATCTCGCCTGTTATTACATCCAGGGCAGCCTGGCTGAGCTCACAATGGTCGGTTTTAAAATAAGTATCGGTTTGCAAAAGATCCATGGTTTTTATGGATCCGCCTGGAAGTTCGAGTACGGACTTTAATTTTTGATAGGTACTTACCGGATTAGTATCTTGTTTTAAAAGTTCATCAATGCTATTGAGACGGTCAAACTCTGGCTCGCAACCTTTGATGCCTTCCAGTTCTCTTTTCAAACGGGTCAGGTAATCTTCACCGGCTGCATTCAATGCAAAGCTACTGACCAGGATCTGGGCGCCGACAAGGGACTTTATAAAGGCAGCTGCTTGTTTTTTTGAGATCTTATGCTGGGTAAGCAGCGCTATAAGCTCACCAATTTGCAACCCGTTTTTCGCATGTTCTAAAACCAGGTTAAGGTAACGACTTTTTTTTACGGCGGAAAGCATAAATCTATTAGCAGAATCAGTCAGCCGCTCCACATACCGGTAAGTGTCCATAACTGGGTATAGAGACGTATTGGGATAGAATCTTGCCTGGTTTAAAACAGTCTCCTTTTTTAGCATAGTATCACAGACATTCATCAGGCATTCAGAGTCGAGCCGTGTATGAAGGACAAGATGGTCTTTTGACGCAAATTTAAACTTGGTTTGATCAGTTACTGTTCCAAGAGAGCAGCCGGCAAATAAGCCAAAAGGAGTGCAGCGCGTACTCATCCTGATTAAGTACTTGAACAGCGTTTGCAGGACCTTCTCTTTTCCACTTTCCAGTTTATTATCCAGAAATCTGATTAACTGCTCATGCATTGCAGGTGAGGCCAGGAGCAGCGCCTGCTGCAACCGTGCGTCCGAATATATTAGCTTTAAATGATATTCGAATAAATCCGGATTATTACTTGCCGCATGTTGAAATCCGAAAAGGATTTCATTGGAAAGAAGCGGTCTTCTCAAAAGAAAGAATCCCCGTGTTTTCATAATGTGTTTCTGATTGGTGTCATTGATTCCAATCAAATTGACTATGCTGTACGGTGAAGAAAAATTTCAGGGAGGAAAAAGCCTAGATCAGGGTCGAAGCAAGCCAAAGTCATTTCGTCCCAGGCTCTCATCAGTCTTAACGTTTTTACAGCATGCCTTTCAAAAGTAAGTCTGAAGATTCCTGACTTAATTACGCTACAAAGTTAGGCTGCGGGAGCCTGGAACGCTCATGAAATTCCGGCATAAACACTGGGGCCAGCACGCAGGGGCTTTCCTTTATTCCGTTGCTTCATGACTGTTATACTCCCTTAGCCAGAGTGAGCACCATAATAAATTCATAAACCTTAAAATTCAATGATTATGGAAAGCGCTGGCAATGTTTCAAGTTTGTATCAGTTTGCAGAAGTAGAATTGGTATACAGGAATCCGGTAAAAGCAAGTGAACGTTTTAGAATCACAGGCGCCCATGATGCCTACTCGATCTTATTAAATTCCTGGGATGAAAATAAAATTGGATTTGTAGAGCAGTTTAAAATTATTCTTTTAGACCGCAGTAATAAAGTACTTGGTCTCTATGAAGTTTGCCAGGGAGGAACCTGTGGGGTAACAGTCGATGTAAAGCTTATTTTTGCAGCAGCATTAAAGGCATGTGCCCACGGGATCATTTTAACACATAATCATCCTTCGGGAAACCTGACGGCCAGTGAAGCAGATAAGCTAATGACAAGAAAAATAAAGAAGGCAGGAGAGCTGCTGGAAATTTCTGTTCTGGATCATATCATTGTAACCAGTGAAGGGTATTATTCCTTTGCTGATGATGATCAAATGCATTAAAAAATTAGCGAAATACCGTAGGCACGAAACCTACGGTATTTCGCTTTTTACAGACAGGGTAATTCACACATTTTACTGTGTAGCCATCAAGGCTTTCAGTTTTTGGCTGAGAGTCTGCAGACCGGCCTTTTCAAGGCTGTCTTTTGAAATTTCGAACAGGAGCTCGTTGAACTCCTTTGAAATGCTTTCAGGAAGACTGGGTAATCCTGCTTTCCCGGTCTGATCAGATCCCTTCTCAATGACGTGACATAAAATAAGTACCGCCTTACGGGAAATCTTCAAATCGATCTTTACGATCTCCTCCATGCCTGGGCTGCACAGAACCGTATCATAAACTCTGGAAATTTCAATTTTTGAATCCATACATCAGCCGTTTAAATGAGCATCATTACTGGCGGTAAAATTACGGCGAGCTTGCCAGATGACCCTAAGCAATAAACAGTCAGCATGTCTAAAAACAACCGGCTGTTTCTAACTTGCCAGCGCAATAGAATAGACTTTTAGCTTCATGCTTTTAGTGCGTGTGTTTTAATAGATGAGCTATTAAGCAAGGATCAAAACAGAGATAATCAGCAAGCAAACAAAGAAGTACGAAAACAATTTTAGGATGCGCACAGAAATAGAAAGGATGTTATTAGAAGACTTGATGGAAAGTCTTAATTCAGTAAAATGCTTAAAAAATCTGGTGTAATGCCTGCTTTGCTGCAAACGGCCAGATGTCCGAATGTTTAACAACATTCTTTCTGGCCGGGTAGTCACCCGCCAGATCTGGCCCACCTATTCACTCCGAAGTCGTGGGTGGGGGAGTCTATAAAGTAAAAGTGTTTGAGACAGGGAAAGGAAAGAGAAGATGGGAAATCAAAAATCAAACAAAACAAGAATTGTCGCGCTAAGACTTAGCACACAGGAGTTCACTTTGCTGGATCGCAAATTCAAAGGCAGCACCTGCCGCAAGCTCAGCGAATATATCCGCAAAGTGATCCTGGAAAAACCCGTCGTTGTCTACTACCGGAACGGTTCTCTCGACGATTCAGTCAAGGAGCTGATAAGGCTTCGAAATGAGCTTAATAACATCGGCAATAATTTTAACCAGGCTGTCAAAAAGCTTCACACTCTGGATCAGATTGCTGAGTTTAAATCCTGGATTATAACCTACGAGCTAGATAAAAGAAGGTTGCTTTCACAGATCGATGAAATCAAAAAACAGATCAATAAAACAGCAGATCAATGGTTGCAATCATAAAGACCTGCCACTCGGTGCAGCGTAGTTTTTACTACAATGAAAACAAGATCGGACAGGGTGACGCGCAGTGTATTATGGCCGCCAATTACCCGAAGGATCTGGAGGATCTTAATCAGATGCAGCGGCTGAATATGCTTCTTAAAACAGCTGCTTTGAACGAGAATGTGAAAACAAACAGCGTTCATATTTCACTGAATTTTGATCCTTCTGAAAAGCTAAGCAAGGATCAATTGACACAGATTGCAGGGGTCTACATGGATAAGATAGGCTTTAAAGACCAGCCTTTTTTGGTGTATGAACATTACGATGCGGGGCATCCTCATATTCATATCGTATCGGTTAAAGTCCGGCCCGATGGCAGTAGGATCGAAACCAATAACATCGGAAGGAATGACTCTGAAAAGGCAAGAAAACAAATCGAAATTGATTTTGGACTCGTGAAAGCAGAAGCGCACAAACGGCAGGTCTTTGAGCTCAAACCAGTGAATGTAAGCAAAGTGCAGTATGGAAAATCGCAGACCAAGCAGGCGATCAGTAACGTCTTAAATACCGTTCTTAATTCCTACAAATATACCTCGGTGCCAGAGCTGAATGCAGTACTTAGACAGTACAATGTGCTGGCTGATACCGGAAGCAAAGAGTCACGCATCAATAAAAATAACGGGCTTGTTTACCGAGTTTTGGATGAAAAAGGACGGCCTGTCGGTGTCCCAATAAAGGCAAGCGATTTTCATTTTAATCCGGGGCTCAAATATTTAAGTGAGCGTTTCTCCCTTAATGAAACTGCGCGTCAGCAGCATAAGGCAAGAGTAAAAAATGCTATTGATTTAGCACTGATGGGGACCTCGAAACTGGATATTAGAGGACTTGCGTCAGCCCTTGACAAGCAGGGTATCAATGTGGTTTTAAGACAGAATGAATCCGGAATTATTTATGGGATTACTTACGTGGATCACAGATCCAGGTCGGTTTTCAATGGCAGCATCCTTGGGAAACAGTACAGTGCAAACGGTATTCAAGAAAGGTGCAGGCCAGCCATACTAATTCAAAATTCCCGCCAGCAAAAGGCGCAGCAGCAGGCTAATCTTAGGGTTAATCATGAGTCAGTACCTTTCAAAAGGGGAGATTCGGAAGTGTCTTTTGAGCGTGATTCCAGTGGTAGCAGTGGGCGAATTGAAATGCTAGACTCACTGTTTGAGCCTGTAAAAGATGACAGCGCACTGCCATTTGCGCTACGAAGAAAAAAGAAAAGAAAACAGAAAAACATCAGTAACGATCTTTAAACAAACCTACCATGGCTTCACAAACAGGAGAAAATCAGCAGGCGCTGCACAGGATTACCGACATGACAAGGCTGATCAGCATTCTGATTCTTGCGCTACATTTTTATTATTTTTTCTACAGTGTTTTCGCACACTGGAAACTGGTTTCCGTCTTCAGTGACCGGATACTTTCCAATATTTACAGAACTGGACTTTTCAATGGTTTTAACAGAACCAAACTAATCGCATTGGGCCTTCTTTTGATTTCTTTGATGGGAGCGAAGGGGAAAAAGGAGGAGAAGTTGAGTGTTAAAAAAGGACTTGTCGTTATCGGTGTCGGAACGCTTCTATACTTTATAAGCCACGCTTTTGTGGATAGAAACAGCGATGTGGTTATGGTTTCATTATCTTATATGCTGATCACCACAGCCGGCTTTTGCCTGGTACTAACAGGCGGTACACTGCTATCGCGTGTGATCCATTTAAAGATGAACAGCAAGGATATTTTCAATAAGGAAAATGAAACCTTTCCACAGGAGCAGCGGCTTTTAGAGAATGAATTCTCCATCAATCTTCCTGCCCGCTACTATCTAAAAGACAAGATTCACCGTAGCTGGATTAACATTATTAATCCGTTCCGGGGGCTTTTGGTGCTGGGATCACCGGGTGCTGGTAAGAGCTATTTCGTCATCCGCCACGTGATCACCCAGCACATCATAAAGGGTTTTTCTATGTTTGTGTATGATTTTAAATTCGACGATCTCTCTGTCATAACCTACAATACCTGGCTCAATAATCAGGATGCGTACAAAGTAGCACCTAAATTTTATGTGATAAATTTTGATGATCTCACCCGCACGCATCGGTGTAATCCCCTGGATCCGCACAGCCTTCTTGATATCACCGATGCGGCCGAATCGGCCCGAACCATCCTTATGGGTCTGAATCGGGAATGGATTAAACGCCAAGGCGATTTCTTTGTTGAATCACCAATCAACTTTCTTACAGCAATAATCTGGTTTCTCCGCCGGTATCAGGACGGAGAGTACTGCACGCTGCCGCACGTTATCGAGCTGATGCAGGTTCCTTATGAGAAGCTTTTTACAATCCTAAGGGCAGAAAAAGAAATAGAAGTTTTAATCAATCCCTTTGTATCAGCTTATTTAAACGATGCAATGCAACAATTGGAGGGACAGATCGCTTCGGCACAAATCTCAATGGCCAGGCTGTCATCTCCTCAGCTCTATTACGTGCTTTCGGGAAGTGATTTTACGCTCGATATCAACAACCCAGACGAGCCCAAGATTGTCTGTATGGGAAATAATCCGCAGAAGATTTCTGTGTATGGCGCGGTCCTCTCCTTGTATGTGACGCGCCTGATCAAACTTGTCAACAAGAAAGGTAAGTTGAAAAGCAGCCTGATATTTGATGAGTTTCCAACCATTTATCTAAACAATATGGATAGTCTGATCGCTACTGCGCGATCAAATAAAGTGTCAACCACGCTCGGTGTTCAGGACTTTAGCCAGCTTAGAAAAGATTACGGAAAAGAACAGGCTGATGTGATCATGAACATCACCGGAAATATTATCAGCGGGCAGGTGACTGGGGATACAGCGAAGCAGCTTTCTGAGCGTTTTGGTAAGATCATGCAAGATCGGACAAGCTTTTCCATTAACAGGATGGACACTTCTGTTAGTAAATCCAAGCAGCTGGACTCCGCTATTCCGCCTTCGAAAATTTCAGCACTTTCTTCGGGTGAGTTTGTCGGGCTAGTTGCTGATAATCCGGAGCAGAAAATTGATTTAAAGGCGTTTCATTGTGAAATTCTTAATGATCACCAGGTGCTGAAGAAAGAGCAGGATGCTTACCAAGCGATACCGGAAATACGAAAAATCGATCAGTCTGTGGTACTTCGAAATTATATGCAGGTTAAGCAAGACGTTCTGGATATAGTTGAATTTGAGATGGAGAAGATTATGGATGATCCGGCTTTGCAGCATTTAATTATTAGAAAATGATGCTATAAGTTAATGTAGGAAGTTTCTATCCTAATCCTTTTGGCATAACTCAGCAACCTATATCATGGGAGTATATCCTTTAATTATTGAAAAAATTCTACCAATAACAACTAGTCCAATAGCTTCAAAACTTTAAAATTTTTCTCTGGTATATTATCATAGATGTACAAAAATAGGGTGGTTTAAGCAAAGAATAAATATTTTAATTTAATAACATTGAAATTCTGCCTGTAAACTTTAGAATTGTTTTGCACTACTTTAACATAATTATTTTGCACAGTAGGGATCATTCAAAACCGTTGTTAAAGCATAATTTGGATGATCACCTGAACTTTGCCTTCTAAGTGAATAGGCCATACATTTCGGTTCGCTAAACATCCGGGGTGCACCTTACATAATTGAAACATCTAAGTGCAGCATAGCCGTCTCGCTTGACACTTGCGATATCATTTGCACCAACTGTTACTGCTGAAAATTAATATCCTTAGCTTTCGGCCATCCTTAACACTGATATACAGGGGTGTAGCAAAAAAGCCTAGCCAATAATGGCCAGGCTTTTAAGTAAGCATTGTTTTTGTCCGTGAGTACAGATTTACCTTTTTATTAAGGTCAAATTCAAATCACTTTGTATTGGTATATTCAGCAGCTGTTACCGGTTGTAGCCACTTGACCCTACCGTTAGCATGATTAGGCGTCACGGCCATTTGAACAAAGCCGGTTCCGGGAGAAGCGCCGTGCCAATGCGGCGTGTTAGGCGGGCATTTTACTGCATCGCCTTTTCGGAGGACTTGAATGGGTTTGCCCTTTTCCTGGTAATAACCTACACCGTCGATGGCAATAATACCCTGGCCACCTCCATGTGAATGCCAGTATGTCCTGGCACCTGGCTCGAAGGTCACAGAAGACACCGGGATGTTAAAAATGCTATCAGCTTGGATCAATGGGTGAACCCATGCTTTTCCAGTAAAATTGCTAGCTGGGGCCAGCTGTCCTTTTGGAAAAATCGACGTACTAATTTTTGATCCTGCGTCTTTTACCTGGGCGCTTACAAAGATGTGCGTTAGCGTTAGCAGGAATGCTAACAGCAAACGGATCAGTCCTTTTGATCGCGTCATTTTCTACGGATGGTTAATTTAGGTTATTTAAAATCCTGTATTCGTTTGGTGTTTGGCCAATCCGCTGTTTGAACAAGCGGCTAAAATGCTGGGGATATTTAAAGCCCAGCTCAAAGGCGATCTCGTTAACCGTTTTGTCGCTACTAAAAATTCTTTCCTTGGCGGCTTCAATCACCTTCATTTGTATGTATTCCTGGGCAGTCTGGCCCGTTTCTTTCTTGACCAAGTCACCAAAGTATTTTGCTGATAAATTGAGCTCTTCGGCACAATACGCGACAGATGGCAGGCCAATGGTCTGGGGTTTGTCTGAGCTAAAATAGCTGCTCAGAAGGGTCTCAAATTTTACCAGGATTCCCCTGTGTATGGTATCGCGCGTAAGAAATTGTCTATCATAAAAACGTGTGCAATAATCCAAGAACAGTTCAAGGTTAGCGGCAATAAGTTTTCTGCTATGCTTGTCAATGGCGTGTTCGAGCTCATACTTGATCTTGCCAAAACAATCCATCACAATCTGCCTTTCACGCTGTGACAAATGCAGCGCTTCATTGACCTGATAATTAAAAAACGAAAATTCATGCATCTTCCCGTTCAGTGAAGTACCTAACAGCAGATCAGGATGAAAGACGAGCGCGTGGCCTTTGGGTTGATAAAGCTCTCCGTCATTTTCCACAGTGAAAACCTGGCCGGGAGACATGAAGACAAGCGTGCCTTCCTGATAATCATAATATTCTTTACCATAACGAAGATCACCACAGACAACGTCTTTCAAGAAAATGCCATAGCAGCCCATGTATTGGCTGGTCTTCTTTCTGGGGCTTGCGGTTGACAAATCAATCACAGTTACCAGCGGATGCAGTGTTTCCTGCTGGTTAAATGCATTGTATTGGTTTACAGTTTCGAAACGAATGATGTCTTCCATAGTCTTAAATTTTTAGATACCCAAAGTTACCCAATTCATTACCTGCTGAAAAATCCGGAAAGGTAAATCAGGAATATTGGTAGAAAAAACGGGAATCTGTATACCATTTGCTCTCAAAGCAAAGCCGAAATTTACAATCCAATTAAACTGCGGAAATATCCAAAAAAATGAGAAACATACTTACAGGTTTAACTTTCATTTTAAGTTTTGGTTTGCAGGCCCAGCAAACATCAACCAATACGGATGCCGGCGCAAGTCCTACCATTCAAACAAGCGCTGGAACTTTAAGGGGCATAACAGAAGCAGACGCTGATGTGTTTAAAGGAATCCCCTATGCAGCTGCACCAGTCGGGCAGTACCGATGGCGGGCCCCGCAGCCTTTTCCTTCATGGCAGGGAATAAAGGATGCAACTAAATTTTGCGCAGATTGTGCCCAGGCAGGCTGGCCGCGACAGGCTGGCAAAATCCGGGAAAATACATCGGAGGATTGTCTCTTTTTAAATATTTGGAAACCGACAAATGCCAAGCCGGGAGCCAAATTACCTGTCATGGTATGGATTTACGGCGGCGGGTTTGTGGGTGGTGGGAGTTCATATCCTGAAACTTTCGGCACTCAGTTTGCCAAACAAGGCGTCATTCTGGTCAATTTCAACTACCGCCTGGGGCGGCTCGGGCATTTTGCGTTCCCTGCATTAAGCGCTGAGCATCCTACTGAGCCCAAAGGAAGTTATGCCTATATGGATCAGATCGCGGCGCTTAAATGGGTGCAGCAGAATATTGCCGCATTTGGTGGTGATCCAAAGAATGTGACGATTTTTGGTGAGTCTGCGGGCGGTGTTTCAGTGCATTCACTGCTGACGATTCCATCTGCGAAAGGTCTTTTTCAAAAGGCAATTATCGAGTCGGGCGGCGGCCGTGACGGCGTTTTATCAAGCAGGTCGATCAGTAAAGAAAATGCCGACAAATATTATCCTGTGTCAGCCGAGACAATAGGTGTAAACTTTGCTGCTAAACATGGTATCCAGGGTAAGAATGCAGAAGCCTTGGCCAAACTGCGCTCACTTTCTGTGGAAGATATTGTCGATAATGGACAAGAAAGCAATGGCCAAGGCGGGGCGCTGATTTACGCCGGGCCGATCCTGGACGGCAAATTGGTTGTAGAGACATTCGAGCAGACATATAAGGCAGGCAGGCAGATCCGTGTTCCAATCATCATTGGTTCGAATAGGGCAGAAGTACCGGCGGGCTTTGTGAATGCAAGGTCGAAGGACGAATTGCTGGCGCAGTTTGAACCTGTACGTAAGCAAATGACTGCTGCCTATGATCCGGATGGTAAAACAGACTTCTCTCAAATGCTTTCGATGGTCAACACCGATAAAGTTTGGGCAGAGCCAGCCCGGTTTACTGCGAATGTGGTAACAGCCAAAGGTGACAAAGCCTACGTTTATCTTTTCTCCTACGTTGCAGCTGCTATGCAACAGCGGATGCGTTTTGGCGCATCGCATGCTTCCGAAATCGCTTATGTTTTTGACAATCTGATCGAGCGCAACGGAGCTACAATTGCACCAACAGACAAACAGGTTGCTACGATGATGAACACGTATTGGGCCAATTTTGCTAAGACATCAGACCCGAATGGTAAGGGCTTACCAAAGTGGCCGGTTTATGATCTAGGGAAAAATGAAATCATCGAGTTCCGCTCTGACGGCTCGGCTATGGGCGGGCCCGACCCTAAAAAAGCACGGCTGGATGTGATGCAGAAGGCTGCGGAGAAATAGACTGAAAGCGGTTCTGGCATAGCTTTCCTACCAGGGTCTGACTAATCTTATACCGGGAATATTGGTAGAGAAAACGGGAATCTATATACCAAACATGCCCCTGGAAAGGTGGAACTTTGCATCATCAAAACAACGACCACTATGGAAACAGTAAAATTAAATAACGGCGTAGAAATGCCAATTCTGGGGTTCGGGGTATTTCAAGTGCCGGACCTGGCAGAATGTGAGAGAAGTGTATTGGATGCGATCGATACAGGTTACCGCCTGATTGATACGGCAGCGGCCTACCAGAACGAAGAAGCCGTAGGGAATGCAATAAAGAAAAGTGGCCTTGCCAGGGAAGAGCTCTTTATAACTACAAAGCTCTGGATACAATCCAACGGATACCAGGATACCAAAAAGGCATTTGAGGTGTCGCTGAAAAAGTTACAGCTGGACTACCTGGACTTGTATTTGATCCACCAGCCATTCGGCGATGTGTATGGAGCGTGGCGGGCAATGCAGGAACTATATAAGGAGGGTAAAATCAGGGCAATTGGTGTAAGTAACTTCCAACCTGACAGGCTCATAGACCTGATCATCCATAACGAAATAGTCCCGGCAGTCAACCAGATTGAAACGCACCCTTTTCACCAGCAGATTGATACACAGCAATTCCTGGAAGAGAACAATGTGCAGATCCAGTCCTGGGGGCCATTCGCAGAAGGTAAAAACGGCTTGTTTCAAAATGAGCTCTTAGCCTCAATTGGTCAAAAATATAACAAGACCATCGCGCAGGTAGTAGTCCGCTGGCTCACGCAGCGGGGGGTGATTGCAATCCCCAAATCGGTCCGTAAAGAAAGAATGGCAGAGAACCTGAGCATTTTTGATTTCCAGTTAAGCTCCGAAGATATGGACGCTATCAAATCTCTGGATACCAATGCCAGCAGCTTCTTTGATCACCGTGATCCTAATATGGTGAAATGGCTAGGTGAAAGAAAGCTGGACGATAAATAGCCTATAAGAAGCCTAGAAATTAACATTTAACCGCTAAATCAACTTATTACTCATGCAACTGCATTCTCAACCATTTTTCAAATCTATTTTGACAGCTACGTTTTTAGTACTGTGCTCCTTGCTGCTAGGTTCTCAATCGTCACTGGCACAAGGCGCAGCCGGTCAGGAGCAGCAAATCATTGAACTTTCAAAAAAGAAGTGGCAATGGATGGCTGACAAGAATGTGGACGAGCTGGCCAAGCTATTTGATGACAAAGCAAAATTTGTCCATATGAGCGGGACCTGGAAAAAAGACGAAGAGCTCGAAATCATCAAGACCGGAAGTATATGGTACAAAAAGGCAGACGTCAAAGATGTTGCTGTCGAGATTGTGGGTAACACGGCAATCATTTGGAGCAGGATTATGCTTTCAGCGATGGTAAGGGGCAGTGAAGCCAATACAGAGTTCACTGTTACAGAGGTTTATACAAAACAGGCCACTGACTGGAAGCTACTGGCGCTTACATTCAGCAGTGTGCGCGATACGCATATTATCAAACATTAAAACCGGCATACAATGAAATTGAACGTAAATAAAACAATCACCCGAATCCTTACCTGCCTGGTGCTTGCAGCGGGCTTGATGCTAGGATCTCAGGGAGCATTCGCGCAAGCTGAAAATAGCGCCGAGCAGAAAATCATTGCACTTTCTAAAACGAAATGGCAGTGGATGGCAGACAAGAATGCCGACTCGCTGGCTGCGCTCTTTGATGAAAAGGCCGTCTTTGTTCACATGGGTGGATCATGGGGCAAACAGCAGGAAGTCAATATCATCAAGTCCGGGGGCATTCATTACAAAAAGGCAGATATCCATAAAGTATCTGTAAACATCATTGGATCAACGGCTATCCTTTTGAACAGGATTACACTGTTAGCGGTCGTTGGCGGCCGCGAAGTCATCAATGAGTTTGAAGTAACGGAAGTGTATGTGCAGCAAAAAGAAGGTTGGAAACTGGGATCACTCTCATTTACCAAGGTGGGAGGATAATAAACAGATCAGAAAACATGAAACTAACCGCTCCGTTAGCACATTTGCTGCTGGCTTTTTTGTTTTTGGTTTCGGCTTGCTCTTCTACTCAAACTGAGCGGATCGATGCTGAAACGGGCACTGATGTGGCAGCTGGCAAGATCCTGATCGTCTATTTATCCCGCACGAAGAATACCAAGGCAGTTGCGGAAATGATCCAAAAGAACGTAGGTGGAAAACTGGTGGCGATTGAGCTGGAAAAGCCGTATCCTGAGAATTATCAGGCAACTGTCGCGCAGGTAGCCAGTGAAAACCAGTCGGGATATCTGCCACCTTTGAAAACTAAAATTGATAGTATCGGCCAGTACGATGTGGTCTTTGTCGGTTTTCCGACCTGGGGGATGCAGCTCCCACCGCCGATGAAAAGTTTTCTGAAACAATACGATTTGAGCGGGAAGACCATCATTCCCTTCAATACGAACGGTAGCTACGGTATTGGCAGCACGTTCGAAACAGTAAGGCAGCTATGCCCGAACAGTAAAATACTGGAAGGTTATTCGACCCGGGGCGGTCTTGAAAGGGACGGGCAGCTGCTGATGATCAAGGATGAGAAAGCGCGCCAGACCCAGGACGAGATCAAGCAATGGCTCGAAAAGCTTAAAATGATTTAATGCGGGCAATTGAATTAGTGCGGCGCAAATTAAATGCAATAGATATGAGAAATAAAGCAATGCTAAGCCTTGTATGTGTGGTATGCTCCATAGTTAGCTTGCAGGGCCAGGCGCAGAAAACTAAAAGTACGAAGCCTTTAATCATCCAGGAGCAGGGCACTTTTTCTGCTGGTGGCAGCGTAACCAAAAGTGAGGGTACATTCGATGCGCTCAAACCCTGGAATGTAGCCCAGGGCGGACAAACACGCCACGGGGACCATGCTGACGTGTTTTATCAGATCCCGCCAAAGGCAAAGCGACTTTCTATGGTTTTCCTGCATGGTTATGGGCAATCGCGCCGCAGTTGGCAAACCACGGCCGATGGAAGGGAAGGCTTTGCCAATGTTTTTCTAAGAAAAGGCTACGGTGTTTATTTAGTAGACCAACCCGGGGGTGGACACGCAGGGCAAACATCAAAGCCTGGGCAAATCACGGCCACACCCGATGACCAGACCTGGTTCACCCAGTTCCGGATCGGCTTGTATCCAGATTTTAATGAGGGTGTCCAGTTTCCCAAAGACAGCGTATCGCTCAATAATTTCTTCCGGATGATGACGCCCAACACGGGCAGTGTCGATGAAGCAACGATTGTAAATGCTATGTCGGCAGTGATGGATAAATCTGGCGACGGGATATTGTTTACCCATTCGGCCGGTGGTTCGCCGGGATGGAAGACTGCTATTAAAAACCAGCATGTTAAAGCCGTTGTGGCCTATGAGCCGGGCGGGTTTACCTTTCCCGAAGGCCAGGAGCCCGAAGGCAACCGTGGCGGTAAAGGAGTCCCCCTTGAGGAGTTCAAGAAACTGACTAAAATACCCATCGTGGTTTATTTCGGTGATTTTATCCCGAAAGACGAAACGAAAGCAGCTTCACTTAATTTTTGGAAAAATGTATTGGCTACCGCGCGCCAGTGGGCAAAAGTGGTAAATAGCCACGGGGGCGATGCTACTATTGTCCATTTGCCAGAGATAGGGATTAAAGGCAATACCCATTTTCTGATGTCGGATTTAAACAGTGAGCAAGTTGCAGGGGTTTTGGAGAAATGGTTAAAAGAAAAAGGCCTGGACAAGTAATCATCAGACTATGGATCTAAGCAAAATCAAATTGAGAACGAGCAGGTTAAAATCACCTTGCTTTACAGTGGTGTTAACGGTGATTTTAATGACTGCTAACAGTATAAAGGCACAGAATGTGGCCAGCTCCGAAGAAGGGTTAGACCCGAAAGAGAAGAGTATCATTATTATTTCTTCCCTAACGGCACAAGGTGAGATCCCAAAGCTAAAAAAACAGCTTGACGGGGGCCTTGATCAAGGTTTGAGTGTCAATGAGATTAAGGAAGTCCTGGTACATACCTATGCCTATTGTGGCTTTCCACGGAGCATTCGCGGCCTGCAAACATTTATGCAGGTCATTGAAGAAAGGAAAGCCAGGGGCATCAATGACAACATGGGAAAAGAAGCATCTGTTGTCCCAGTTGATAGCAACAAATATAAGCGCGGCAAAAAAATATTAGGTGAACTGACAGGAGCGCCACAGCCCGAGCAGCCTTCGGGCTATGGCGCATTTGCACCGGCCATAGATACATTCTTAAAGGAACATTTGTTTGCAGACATCTTTGAAAGAAATGTGCTGACCTATGGGCAAAGGGAACTGGTGACTATTTCAGTGATCAGCGCCATTGGCCAGGCAGAGCCTATGCTGAAAAGCCATTTGAACATTTCACTACGTACAGGTTGGTCAGTTGCTCAATTAAAAGAGTTTGCTACTGTCATTGCCCCAACAATCGGTAAGCAGAAAACGGCAGCAGTAAATGCAGTTTTAAATGAAGTATTAAGCAGTAATAAATAGAATGAAAAATATAGCAATCGCAATAATGAGCCTGTTAGTATCGATGTCAGAAGTGCAGGTAGCAAACGCTCAGGCTACAATAGCCAAAAACCCGTTTACGCTGGTTTATGATGGTGCTATTTCAAAAAATATGGCAGGCAAAGTCAACATTCACCCCGTAACCTATAAGCTGAATGGGATCGATATCGCGGCCAACATATATACACCAGCGAATTACGACCCTACCAAAAAATATCCTGCATTAGTCATCGCCCATCCCAATGGCGGTATCAAAGAACAGACAGCCGGTCTGTATGCGCAGCGGCTGGCCGGGGCAGGATACATTACCATTGCTGCAGACGCAGCCTATCAGGGAGCTAGTGGCGGAGAACCCCGTCACACCGATAAACCGGCTTTTCGAACCGAGGATATTCGTGGGATGGCAGACTTCATCACCCGCTATAAGGGAGTGGATGTGAACCGTGTTGGCGCTTTGGGGATCTGTGGTGGTGGTGGATATACGTTAAAAGCCGCCCAGTCTGACAAAAGACTAAAGGCGGTTGCAACCCTGAGCATGTTCAACTCGGGGGAAGTCCGGCGCAACGGCTTTCAGAATTCAGCCCTGGCAACCATTCCACAGCGTTTAAAACAGGCTTCCGATGCCCGCGCCCAGCAGGCCGCCGATGGCAAGATCATTTACGCCGGAGTGGCAAGCATCACTGATGAAGAAATCGCCAAGGTTTCCACAGACCTGTACCGCGAAGGGTACATTTACTATTATAGAACGCATGCACATCCCAACTCCACTTTCCTGTACCCTATGAGCAACTTGCAGGATTTGATGACCTGGGATGCTACCGAGAACATGGATTTAATTGATCAGCCCTTACTTATGATGGCTGGAAGCAAAGCGGATACGAAATACATGACTGATGAAGCATTCGGCAAAGCTACTAATTCAAAAGATAAAGCGTTGTTTGTTATCGATGGGGCAACCCACATCCAGACCTATTGGAAGCCAGAGTATGTAGATCAGGCTGTTGACAAGCTCGCTGAGTTCTATACAAAGTTTCTGTAAGTCAAATATTTGGGTTGTACCGGTTATCAGCTGTAATTGCTTTTTCGTTCTAAAAATATAAGCCTAATCTCACCATCAATTAAACCTTTTCACCATGGCCAAAATCACATTAAACATCAACAAAAAGGATTATCCTTTGGAAGCTGATCCGCAAATGCCGCTCCTGTGGGCGATCCGCGATCTGGCCGGTCTTAAAGGGACTAAATATGGTTGTGGGGTCGCGCAGTGCGGAGCTTGCGTGGTGCATTTGGATGGCGAAGCGGTACGCTCTTGTGTAACCAAAGTGAGCCGCGCGGCTGGAAAAAAGGTGGTTACGATCGAGGGTTTGTCCGAAACGAATTCGCACCCGGTGCAGAAAGCCTGGCAGGAAATTGACGTGCCGCAATGCGGTTATTGCCATTCAGGGCAGATTATGTCGGCGGCGGTGCTGCTGCGCGAAAAACCTAACCCGACCGACCAGGATATTGATGATGCAATGGCGGGTAATATTTGCCGCTGTGGCACCTACCTGCGCATTCGCGAGGCGATCCACACGGCTGCCGAGTTGCAGAAAAAAACAAGTATGAGGGGTTAACAAAATCCATTTTCAAACTCACCTTATGAAGCAAAAACCAGAAAATGGAATGAAACTATTTGTTCCAACAAAGGCCACTATTGTGCTCTCAATGTTCATTTTTATTGTTGCAGTCGGGGCATCTGCATTCCGAAATGATGCGCCGGTAAAACAGATTACATTCAGCACCATTAACCGTGATAGCGTAGAATCCGTACAAGCTTTTGAGATTGTTTATAAAACGCTGATGAGCCCGCGCTGTATGAACTGTCACCCGGCTGGCGATGTGCCATTGCAAGGCGACGACAGCCATTTGCATGCGATGGGACCCAAACGCGGCTTAGACGGAAAGGGCGTCTATGCCATGAAATGTTCGAATTGCCACCAGGAAACCAACATAGCTGGCCTTCATATGCCACCAGGAAACCCTGAGTGGCACTTGCCGCCTGCTGCCATGAAAATGGTTTTTCAAGGAAAAAGTGCGCATGAGCTGGCTAAACAGCTGGTTGACAAAAAGCAAAATGGGAACAAAGATATCAAAAAGCTGATCGAGCATGCCGATGATGGGCTTGTGTTGGCAGGCTGGGATCCGGGAGAAGGAAGGACATTGCCACCGGTAACACATGCCGAATTTAAAAAAGCCTGGATTACCTGGCTTCAAAGCGGCGCTTACGCCCCCAAGAAGTAAGACTTTCAATTAAGGATCATCAACGACAAAGTAAGAACACAATGGAAAAAAGACAATTAGGAAAAAGCGGGCTTGAAGTGTCAGCACTTGGCCTGGGTTGCATGGGATTGAGCTTTGGCTACGGCCCGGCGACAGATAAAAATGATGGCATTGCACTGATCAGGGCTGCATTCGAGCGCGGTGTAACTTTCTTTGACACTGCCGAAGCTTACGGGCCATTTACAAATGAAAACTTGCTGGGCGAAGCACTTGAACCTTTTCGGGATCAAGTCGTGATTGCGACAAAATTTGGCTTTGAAGGTGGCGACTCCAAAGGCGGGCTTAACAGCAAGCCTGAAAGTATACGGGCATTTGTTGAAGCGTCACTCAAACGCCTTAAAACAGACCGAATCGATCTGCTGTATCAACACCGGGTTGATCCCCAGGTGCCGATTGAGGATGTCGCCGGAGCGGTAAAAGAGCTTATCCAGGCTGGAAAAGTCAAACATTTTGGACTTTCAGAAGCAGGCGCGCAAACGATTCGCCGAGCGCATGCGGTTCAGCCTGTTGCCGCGCTTCAAAGTGAATATTCACTCTGGTTTCGGGATCCTGAGAATGAGATCCTACCGGCCTTGGAAGAGCTCGGGATCGGCTTTGTACCATTCAGCCCGCTAGGTAAAGGGTTTTTGACCGGCAAGATCGACGAGAACACAACCTTTGACAAAAACGATTTCAGAAATATCGTACCCCGATTCACCACAGAAGCACGTAAAGCAAACCAGGCGATGGTGGATTTGCTTAACCGTATTGCGGAGCAAAAAGGAGGAACAGGAATGCCTGCCACCCCCGCACAAATTGCATTGGCCTGGTTGCTCGCGCAAAAGCCGTGGATTGTGCCCATTCCAGGAACAACGAAGCTGCATAGATTAGAAGAGAACTTAGGCGGGACAGCTGTTCAACTTAGCGGGCAGGATCTGGCTGAAATCGAAAGTGCAGCGTCAGAAATTAAAATTGAAGGAGCGCGCTATCCGGAAGCGTTGCAGAACCGGGTTGGAAAATAGGTCGCAGCTCACCTGTCTGTCATTGATGTTGAATTTGCTCTTTCTATCTCCTATTAACCTTAATAATATGAACTATATCCTGTCAATATGCCTGGCGATGCTTGTTTTTATTTCCTGCAAGCCGAAATCAGACAATACGCCTGAGCCTTCTGTTCCCACCGGTCCGGATACTGAGCAAGCGGCAGATTCATCTGCGGTTGAGACTAGTCCGCCCAATGCTACCTATTCACCTGCTTTCAATGGGCAAACACGGATTAAGGGCGTACGCACTCAAACCGCCTATGAGGCCCGGATCATAACGGATCAGCTGGATAGACCTTGGGGGATTACATGCTTGCCTGACGGGCGGCTGCTAATTACCCAGAAGACCGGTCAAATGCGTATTGTATCTGCATCCGGCCAGATTGGAGCTGTGATCAGCGGCCTGCCTGCTGTGAATGCTTCCGGTCAAGGCGGTTTGCTCGGCCTTTGTCTGGACAGACAATTTGCAACAAACAGAATTGTGTTCTGGGTGTTTTCAGAACCAGTAACAGGGGGCAATGTGACAGCCGTCGGCCGTGGTAGATTGTCTGCTGATGAAACCAGAATGGAGAATGCTACTGTCATTTACCGGGCTACACCAGCTTATTCTGGCAGTAATCATTATGGTGGACGTATACTTGTTGACCCTACAGGGCATTTAATGGTAAGCACAGGAGAACGGGCAGATTTAGTAACAAGGCCACAGTCGCAATCGATGAGCTCAGGACTTGGCAAAATTGTCAGGATCACTACTGATGGGCAGCCCGCCGCCGATAACCCGTTTGCAGGTCAAGCAACAGCACGCCCTGAAATATTTTCTCTTGGTCACCGTAATCCGCAAGGGTTGGCACTGCACCCGGTAACGGGCGAAGTTTGGCAAAGTGAGCACGGGCCACGGGGCGGTGATGAGCTCAACCGTATAGAAGCCGGTAAAAATTACGGTTGGCCTACCATTACTTATGGTCTTGAATACAGTGGTCAGCGTGTCGGGGCAGGCATTCAACAGCAAAACGGATTGGAGCAACCAGCTTACTATTGGGATCCGGTCATTTCTCCAAGTGGGATGAGTTTTTTTGCAGGAAACTCGGTACCTGAATGGGAAAATAATCTGTTTATCGGATCGCTTAGTGGAATGCATATCGCCCGATTAGTGATTGAAAACAACCGGATCATCGGTGAAGAAAGATTATTGGCTGACCAAAGTCAGCGTTTCCGTGATATCACCCAGGCAACGGACGGTGCCTTATTTGCTATTACTGATGAAGGCCGTCTCTACAGGATTGGGCCAAATTGATATATACATGCACCTGGCCAGTTAGAGATTGAAGCAAAAACAATGATCCTTAGTTAACCATTTAAAGATATCCGAACATGGACAAAGATAAAACAGCCTTGAACAGACGCTCTTTCCTAAAAGCTTCAATCCTGTCTGGTGGCGGAATGATGCTTACCGTCAGCTGGTTATCCAGCTTCAAATCTGCTGACAAGACCCAGGCGCTGGGCTTGCCTGAGCAGTGGGCAACCCTGAATGGCTACATACAGATCCTGCCTGATAATAAGGTAAAACTGATTTGTCCTAACCCTGAATTTGGGCAAAATGTAATGACTTCCCTGCCGATGATGCTGGCCGAAGAACTGGATGTAGATTGGAAAAACGTGAGTGTCGAAATGGGGTCACACGATCCGGCTAAACTCGGGGCACAGTTTACAGGCGGAAGCAATTCTGTTCGCATGTACTGGAAACCATTGCGTGAGGCTGGGGCCGCCGCCAGGCATATGCTGCGTGAAGCTGCCGGCCAAACCTGGAATGTGCCAGCCAGCGAAGTGACGACCAAAGCAGGTGTCTTGTCGCACCCGAGTGGAAAATCGGCCAAGTATGGAGATATGGCCAGTAAAGCAGCCAGCGTGCCTGTGCCAAAAGATTTGAAACTGAAAGCGCCAAAGGATTTTACCATTGTTAGCAAGTCTAAAAAGAACGTAGAAATAAAGAAGATCACTTCCGGCAAGCCTCTTTTCGGGCTGGATTATAGTGTTGACGGAATGCTGATCGCCATGATCCAGCATCCGCCCGCTTTTGGAATGAAGCTAAAATCCTTCGATGCTGCCGAAACGCTCAAAATGCCGGGCATTAAGGATGTTTTTTCCCTAAAACTGTATGAAGATGGTTTCGAGCAAGGCGGTTTTGATACGCGCACATTCAATGACCTGCTGGTTATAGTTGGAAACAGCACTTGGGAAGTGATCAGTGCGCGTAAAAAGCTGGTCGCCAATTGGGAAGCAGCTGGTGATTTGAAGGATACAATGGGTGGAAGGGGCGGAAAAAGGGAGGTGCCCATTCCGGGAGCGCTCGAAAGTACAACTACTCAGATGCAGCAAATGCAGGAATATGCTGCCAAGCCTGCCCAGGAATTAAGAAGGGACGGAGATCCTGAAACTGCTTTCAAGAACGCAGCCCAAGTGATCGAGCGGACATACAATGGGCCCTTTTTAGCCCATAATTGCATGGAGCCGATGAATTTCTTTGCCCATGTGACCGATGAAAAGGCGCTGGTGGCAGGTCCGTTACAAGCTCCGGGTTGGTCAGAGCCTACACTTGCAAAGTTACTGAACCTTCCTGCCGACAAGATTGAGATACAAATGACGCGCATGGGCGGTGGCTTTGGCCGCAGGGCTTATGGGCATTATCTCTACGAAGCTGCGTTGATTTCTAAAAAAGTGAAAGCACCGGTGAAGCTGATGTACACAAGGGAGGACGACATGACCTACGGTATTTACCGCCCGATGTACACAGCCACTTACCGCGCGGCTTTGGACGCTAATAAAAACCTGATCGCGTTTCACGTAAAAGGCGGTGGTATACCCGAGCATCCAATCCATGCAAACCGTTTTCCGGCTGGGGCCGTTGACAATTACCTTGCAGAAGGCTGGCAGATTGCTTCTAACATTACCATAGGTGCTTTCCGGGCTCCCCGTTCCAATTTCAACGCAGCTGCCGAGCAATCGTTTTTGGATGAAGTATCAGAAGCAGCTGGCAAAGATCCGATCGCATTCAGGCTGGAACTTTTGAAAAGGGCAAAGGAAAAGCCTGTTGGTAAAAACAACGAGTATGACGCAGACCGTTACGCCGGTGTGCTGGAATTGGTGCGTGATAAATCAAACTGGAACAAGCCGGGAAATGAAAAATACAACCGGGGTGTGGCCGCTTACTTCTGTCATAATTCTTATGCGGCGCATGTGGTAGATATGGTAACGCGCGATGGCCAGCCTTATGTCGAGCGCGTTTTCAGTGCAATGGATTGCGGGATTGTAATTAATCCGGATGCTGCCACCAACATGGTGCAAGGAGCGGTCGTGGATGGGATCGGCAATGCCTTTTATGGCCAGTTGACCCACAAAGAAGGTGCCGCCCAGCAGAGCAACTTTCACAATTACCGGATGATCCGGATAAACGAAGTGCCCAAAAGCATTGAAGTCCATTTTGTTCAAAACGAGCTGGACCCAACGGGCTTGGGGGAGCCACCGTTCCCGCCAGTTTTTGGTGCGGTGGCCAACGCGCTATATAAGCTGAAAGGCAAGCGTTATTATAACCAACCGTTCAAGGATGAAACGGAAAAAGTTATCTAAAACATCCAATAAAAACCTGGTCATAACGATCAGGTTTTTTTGTCTATATAGAAAAGGTCTATAAGACATTGTGCTGAAATTAATCGGTGGTATAATCGTACTTTCAGCGTACCCACTTTTTCATCCCTTTTGGTTCTAAAAGTTACCTATTTTGTAAACTTCAGAATTGTTTTGCACTATTTTAACATAAATATTTTGCACAGTAGGTTTCAATCAAAACACGGTTTAAATGAAACCTGTTACTATTGCATTCTACCTGATTTATTCAGTAAAGACGCCAATGTATTACAGGTTAGTTCTTAGCATATACCATAGCTTGAACTATTGGATAGGGAGGATGTCTATGAGAAGCAGGCTGCTAATCTGCTGCCTGTTTACTAATTCCATTCAACCTAAAGGGTACCAGCTGTACAGACCTATACAAGTCGCCACACATGATAAGACCCGGCATCGGCAGTGAGACTACAAAACTAGGCGGCACAAATACCTTCCAATGCGGAATTAATCTTGAAAGCTAGTTTTCGCGGTAATTAGTAAACAGCGATATTCCCCTATCACAGCTAGGTTTAGATCAATAATGGTCCCTGCATTGGACTTTTTTAGCCAGATATTCTGTCAGCGAAAGGAGGGAAGGAATTGCTTTGCATCAAATCTTGCGTACGCCTCAAGAAGTTTTTAGTAGAACCTACTTTCTTTAACTAATAGATTTCTAAAAAAAGTCTAATGAGTTTTTATTCCGTCGATTGATTTTCCTTTGAAGTACACACTTTCTATTTCATAATTAGAATTAAATACGACAAAACTTGCAGAGCGGCCGCTTTTTAATAGGCCAAGCTCGTGATCCAATCCCATTAATCTTGCCGGATATAAGGTGCACATATTTATTGATTCTTGAAGTGTAATACCTACATGCTCAACACAATTTCTGATTGCCTGCATCATAGTAAGCTTTGACCCTGAAAGAACAGGATTCCCGTTTGCATCTTGGGTAACATAATGGGTAAGGTTATCAGTATGTTGATAAATTCCAGATATACAGGGTGTTGCAGCATCCGAAATTAGGTATAAAAACTCTCCAAGGATTTGCTTAGCCATAGCAACCATTTGATAGTCAACATGTATTCCGTCAACTACGATACTTGTATAGGGCTTATCCTGAAAAATTGCAGGTATGGGGCCTGGTTTTCGGTGGTGCATTGTTGGCATGCCGTTATATAAATGGGTCACCGCCTTTCTTTTTCCGGCAAGAAAATTTTTGGCCTGTTCGTAGCTTGCACCAGTATGTCCCATAGCCGTAACTACGCGCTGTGTTTCAAGATAGTTGAGCACATCTTCGCCTTGCAGTTCCGGGGCGAGGGTAAACATTTTGATTTCTCCGTCTGCACTTTGCAGCATCATTTCAATTTCCTGGATCTGCGCGGTACGTATAAATGTTTCGGGGTGAGCGCCTCTATTGTCAGGGTTTATGTAAGGCCCTTCGAGATGAAGGCCCATGAAATTTCCCATTGACGATTTGCGGAATTCCACTGCGGATGAAATTGCCTTTTCCATGGTCTGGTTGTCGTTGGTCGATACCGTAGGCAGAAAACGAATCACTCCCTCTTTTATGAGCTGAGCTTCCATGATATCGAGCGCCTCTATACTAGGATTGCCACCAAACAGCGCGCCCCCAGCACCCATGATCTGAAGATCAATAAATCCTGGGCATATAAAGGAGCCGTTAACATTTACCCTTTTAATATTGTCTGGTAGATCCGTTATAGGAATTATTTCTTCTAATGTATTTTCATTAATCAGAAGTGCATAATTTCTGATCAGACTCCCGCTGGAAATAATAGTACCATTTACAAAGGCGGTCCGTAGGTTGTTCTCTGTCATTTTCCTGTTATAGCTAAAAAACTCTTGTTACATAATGCATCTATTTCGATTACCTGTAAATATAAAGTACATCTGTCCGACAAAGTTGTCATACAAATGTACTTTATAGTAGCTCTCTAACAAGATTCAACGATCAGCTTCCCCAGAATTCATCATCGACTTGCTGGTTATCTGAAAATGTCCATACATGCATTATCTTCCCCTCTTTGACTTCAAAAAGGTCCATTCCTCCCAGATCAAAACTTTTCGATCCCTTTTTTGCTGTAAACCAGACCGGCACTGCTACGAAGCTGGCACTTTGAGTCATCTCACCGTTAGGCATTACAGTCATGTTCCCGGCTGTATCGCCCATGATGCCTTCAAACATATTGAAAATCTCGTCAAGATTGTTTTTCAGGCCTGAAAACTTGTTGTTTCCAGGCTGGCTCCATTTGGTTTGCGGTGTGAAATACGAAAGCGCTTTTTCTACTTCGCCGTTTGCCAGCGCTTCGAAGTATGAGGTTACAATTTTTTTCGGTTCCATATGATTACAATGTTACTGGATAAAAAATCCTTTATTCTCCCTTGACCACGCTTCGACAGAAGTCATCTCAATTGGTAACTTTTCCAGAATATCATTCATTCCCGGGTTGAATTTCGAAGGATATTCAGAAGCATTTTGAAGACCCTGATAATAGGAGGCAACAGCTGCGGCCCCAGCTTCTCCAACAAATGAAGCCAGGATTTTTTCTAGTTCTGGTGCAGGCAGTGTATAGTATACAATTTGCTCTCCAACACCTTTGGAAAACTGTTCTGCCAGCTCGTTGCCTTTCAGGTTTTCTAAACCGCTTACTTTAAGTGAATCCGCTTTCAAATTTGAATTATAGATTGCTTCTACCACCAGGGCGCTCACGTCACGGGATGCTATCCAGCCTACGGGCATTGCCTGAGGGGTAGGATAGGATAGTTTCTTTTCTCGAGCAACAAAGGGAGCACAAAAACCGCCTTGCATATTTTCCATGTAAAGAGTAGGCTGGATGATTACATAATCCACCCCGCTTTCAGTTAAATAATCTTTGATGTCAAGTTTTAAATCATCTGTCGGAATACCTGTTTTTTGATCATCAAGCCAGGCACTGGTATTCCAGACGATTTTTTTGACACCGTTTTCTTTGGCAGCATCAATCACGTTTTTAGAAAACTCAAGTCCGTCAAAAGGATTTGGTAAAGAGGCTGGAATCATAAAGGCGATAGCATCCATTCCTTTGGTGATTTCAAGCATCCGGGCAGCATCGCTCATATCCCCTAAAACTGGTACTGCGCCTGCCTGCTTTAATTTTTCGAAACTTTTTTCAGTACTGGTTGCAGCGAATACTTCCGCTCCTTTTTTCTTTGATTCAGCTATTACATGAAACTGCTGAGAGCCTGTGGCCCCGAATACTAATATTTTCATTTTCAATTATATTTTGTGTTTGACTTGCACAAAGTTGAGATATAACATACTTTTGTACAAGTACTTACAATATGGTATGGTACTTACCGAATGGTTAGAATTACTGATTATCAATGGAAAAAAAAGGAAAAGAAATTCTGCATTATGACGACAGCTGCCCTGTCAAAGCGTCGTTGAAAATCTTGGGAGGCAAATGGACACTAATGATTATCTTTCACATCAATGTTGATATGATGCGTTATGGCGAGCTGAAAAGAGCGATTCCAAGCATTAGTGAGAAAATGCTGATACAGGAACTGAATTCGCTTGTTGAAAATAAACTCGTCAGCAAAAAGGCCTATCCAGAAATTCCGCCCAGGGTAGAGTACCGGCTGACGGATCTTGGCTTAAAGACCCTGCCGATCATCAACGAACTTGTGGAGTTTGGACTAAAAAACTTAGTGTGATGCTTGTTTTATTTACTTCATTCTGAGTTAGGTCATGTTGCTACCACGCTGATGTTTTTTATAAATTTCTTACATACCCAATTGAGTTCAACTATCTACTTATCAATAGTTTAAAATATGTTATTTAATAAATATTATATCACAATAATTTCTCTGATAGTGTCTATTTCCAGTGTGAAGGCACAAACCCAGCTGAGTGCTGATGAATTTGAAAATAATGTCTTCGGTTCTCAGCAAGTCCAATTGTTAGATGTCCGTACAGCTGCTGAATACCAGGACGGGCACTTGAAGAGCTCAAAAAACTTAGACTACAAGTCGCCAGACTTCAAGGAAGAAATAAAGGGGTTAGATAAAACCAAACCAGTTTATGTATACTGTTTGTCAGGTGGCCGCAGCGCATTGGCTTCAAAAGCCCTTATAGAAAATGGATTTGGTCCGGTTTACGAGTTGAAGGGTGGCTACCTAAAATGGTCATCTTCCGGCAAAAAAGTGGAAGGCGGTGAAGGTAAAACCGCAAAAGGTATGAGTATGGCTGATTTAAGCAAACTAACGGCTTCTTCAAGCGTGGTACTGATTGATTTTTATGCAAAGTGGTGTGCCCCCTGTATCAAGATGCTCCCAACTGTGACGAAGTTAAAGTCAGAATATCAGGGCAAGGCAAAAATTGAAACCATTGATTACGATGCAAACAAAGCCTTAGCCATAGAATTGGGGATTGATGAAATCCCGGCCTTTTTGCTTTATAAGGATGGCAAACTTGTCACCAGAAAGAATGGGATGATGGAAGAGAAGGATTTTCGCACGCTGCTGGACAGCTCGCATTGAGCTATAATATAAAATTATTCATCCATCACCGCTTTCATGTTTCGGGGATGATTGCTTAAAAATTCAGAAATGGTTTCATTGGTAAGCGTCTTAAAAAAGCGCATCAAGTGATTAGGCTCAGAAAAGCCATATTCGTAGGCTATTTCGCTAGTGGTTTTGTCGGTATAAACAAGCTGTGATTGTATTTCTGAAAGCAGCCGGCGCTTGATAAGCTGTGTAGCAGTCACATTAAATGCTGCTTTTACACCCTTATTGAGCGATACTCTACTTATGCCTAACATTTCTGTATAGTCATTGATGCGTTGTTTTTGACGGATATGTGTTTCCAGTAGCCTTTTGAACTGGTATGCATAGTTAGTGTCGGCCTGTCCGGTCGACAGGTTGTTTTGGCTGGAATACTGCCGGTTTAAAGTTTGCAAAAGGTAGTACAATTGGGACCGGATGATGTGGGCACTATCAGGTCTGACTGATACCAACTCGGTCTTTATTTCAGTTAGAATTTCACAGGACTTTGACATCTGCTGGCTTGTTACTGCCATTTTTAAAGGATGTTGCAGCTGATAAAAATATAGGAGACGGTAGGTGAAAAGCTTGTCTGCAAAAAACTCATTAAGAAAATCTTCCTGAAAGATGAGCGAAGTAAACTCCATGTGCTGGCCACTTAAATCCCACTGTCTTTTCTGAAATGCAGATATGAATATAATGGAATTATTGCTGATCTCCAGCTTTTCGCTGTTCAAAATAACACTGCCTTCTGCCTTTTTGAAGAAAAGGATTTCAAAATAGTCCGTATTGTAAACATCAGTGTGGGTATAAGATTCTTTAACCTGATCACCTGGCAATACATTCAGAAGAAAATGAACCCCGCATTCAGTCTTGTTAAAATTAATTGTCCTCATATTAAAACTCTACAGTCATTTCTGAATTCTGATCTAAGATTTGGCTACCAAATCATCGAAGTAGCACAAAGGGATTAATTGCAAGCTAAGTACGTGAACTTCGATCAGATTATCAAAATGGTAGTAACTAGTTGCCTTTTGATAGGGCATCCCCTGCATTAGAAACCGACCTTTGTAGCAAGTTAGAGTTTCTTCCAGTGTGGAATGTGAACCTTTTCAAAATGACTCATAGTATATGAAAACACTAATTTTAGGAGCTGCATTGCTTATATCGATCGCATCGTTTGCACAGCCCAAAACAAGTAAGAACCCGTCCCTTCGGTTGATAAGGAACGCTACATTAGTAATTGAATACGCAGGCAAGAAGATTTTAGTTGATCCCATGCTGTCTTCCAAGGGGGCATTTGAATCCTTTGCCGGGGTTGAAAAAAATCCAACAGTTGAATTGAAGATGCCTGTCAAAGAGATCGTTGATGGAGTGGATCTGGTTTTAGTAACACACACCCATGTAGACCATTTTGATCCGGCCGCCAGCAATGCGCTTGTTAAATCTGTTCAGTTGCTTAATCAACCTGCTGACAAGGCATTTTTTACCAAGGAAGGATTTACCAAGGCAAATGTTTTGGACAGTAGCACGGATTGGGATGGTATCCGCATTCAAAGAGTGGATGCACAACATGGCAGCGGTAAGGTTCTCGAAATGATGGGCAAGACTTCCGGTTTCATATTATCAGCCAAAAATGAACCTACCATTTACATTGTGGGGGATGGTATCCTTACAGAGGATAATAGTAAGCATATCAAAAAGTTCAATCCTGATTACATTGTTGTTAACTCTGGGGGGGCGGTTGTTCCCGGATTTGAAGCAAACCCAATATTGATGGATGAAGTGCAGACAATGGCACTGATAAAGGAAAGCGGGAAAGCCAAAGTAATTGCTGTCCATATGGATGCGCTCGACCATTGCCACACAACTAGGGTTAAGCTAAGTCAAAAAGCTAACGAAATGAATATTGAAAAAACAAAATTGATCATCCCACAGGATGGGGAAGTCGTAAAATTGAAAATATGAGTATCAAAATTCGATAATTGCCAAGATCCAAGGCAAGCCGACTTACCTCAAAGTCAAAGCCTAGACCATCGTCTAGGCTTTTTTTATGTCCGAATTTTCAATTTTATCAAATATTAGCTCGATGAGAGTAAGTCATCTGACACTTATGAAACCACAAACTACATTGTCCCTTGTGCAAGAAAACGCCGAAATCTCACGGACGGAAAACGGTATAATCCGGATGTTTAGATTGGAGATATGATTCCAAACCCATAAGATATGTATTAAAACGAACGAATTTTTACATAACTCCAAACCCGGATATTCCTTACAATTTACTTATTTATATTGCCATGTAATTAAACTAAATGTAATATATTTGATTTTATTAAGTTTCGTACATAAAATGATCAAATTAGGATACGCCCGGGTCTCTACCCAGGAACAAAACCTGGACCTTCAACTGGATGCTTTAAAAAAGGAAGGATGTAAGCAGATTTTTACCGACAAAGTTTCCGGAGTAAAGGCTACCAAGCCAAACTTTGAAAAATTGATGGAATATGCCCGGTGAGGTGACACGATTGTTATTTGGAAACTTGACCGACTTGGACGCAGCACTGTAAAGCTCATTGAGTTGATCGAAGAATTAAAAAATAGAGGGGTGAACCTTAAATCACTTTCTGAATCTATTGATACCAGCACGGCAACCGGTAATCTCTTTTTTCAATTTATGTGCGTGCTGGCGGAACACGAACGAAACATTATTAGGGACAGGACCAAAGCTGGTCTGGACTCGGCACGGGCTCGGGGTAGATCTGGAGGTAGACCTATTGGTATAAGTGAGCGATATCAAAAAATTGCACCAGAGGTCAAAGAGGTTTATGAGAAGAATAACCGAAGCACTGATGAAATCAGAGAGATGTTCAAAATAAAAAGCCAACCTACACTGTATAAGATTTTAAAGTATAATGGTGTTGATATCAAAGGATTTTTAAAGAAGAGACGATAGCGCAGTGGTGCTTTGTATACAATATTTTTAATCTAAACCAAGATTGTACGGCAGCGGCCGTCACATAAAGTACAGTCACCACTGTTAGGAAGCTTGAATGGCGCTTTTTTACGATAATTAACTTTTGGCAAAATTTTTTTAGGCCTATATACAGCACTTTAATGGTAGAATCTTGACATCATTTTCAAAGATGGCGCTGAAATTTGAATACAGCTGGTATATACTGGGCTACTTTGCCGTGCAAAACCCGTGGCGCTTTTTGCGCTGGGCCGGCATACCGGTCAGCCGCTGCTGCACTTTCTTTTAAATTAACCCACATTGCAGCTACCTTAAAGAATAGCTTTAATTAAAGGATGCCCGGAATTCTAATGGTGATAGCTTGGTCTTCGACTTAAAAAGCTTGTTGAACGATTGAGGATGCTCGAAACCAAGCTCATACGCTATTTCACCAACGGAGCGGTCGGTTGTGGAAAGCTTTTCTTTTGATTTTTCGATGATCTTGTTTTGAATATGCTGCTGCGTGCTCTGGCCAGTGAACTGTTTTAACAAACCGCTTAAATAGCTGGCAGATACATTAAGACTGCTGGCCACAAACTGTACAGTCGGCAAACCGTTGACCGTTAGATTATTACTGCTGAAATAATCATCAAGCAGCACTTCCAGGCGTTCCAATATCTTGTGGTTTGTAATTCTGCGGGTTATAAATTGCCGCTGATAAAACCTTTCGGAATAATTAAGCAGTGTTTCTACTTGGGAAATAATGATATTCTGACTAAAAGGGTCAATATTAGAATGATATTCCTGTTTGATATTGCCAATAATACCATTAACAATATCTTCTTCTCTATCAGAAAGAAACAGGGCTTCATGGATAGCATACTGGAAAAATCCGTACTTTTTAATGGTTGTGGCTAACGGCGTATTCCAGAAAAAATCCGGATGGATAAGCAGTATCCATCCGGAACGGTCTATAATATTCTCAGGCTCTTTTTCGATCCGGAAAACTTGATTAGGAGCCATAAAAAACATCACGCCTTCATCAAAATCGAAGGATTGTTGCCCATAGATCATTTTTAATCCAAGATCCCGCTTGATAGTCACTGAGTAGCAGTTCAGGATAACAGGTTGCTCAGGATTAACAAGTGCATGGTCAATGTGCGTATAATCGATAATACTGACCAGCGGGTGCTGCGGTTTAGGGAGCTTCCACAACTTGTGAAATTCAGATATCGTCTTTAATCGTATGGGTTTCATATTCCTATCAATTAGTATCCTACCACTTGAACAACCCATTTTGTGCCAAATTCATTGGCGGCATATAGTCGCTTTTCGCATTTTCTTTTGGTAGAATGTGCTCAATTCTTGCCAGATCCTCGCTTGTGAACGTAATATCGGCAGCACTTATCATATTTCGAACCTGATCAGGGGTTCTGCTGCCAACCAGGGCCATGATGTCCTGTCCTTGAGACAACACCCAGGCAATCGCAAGCTGCGATAAAGTAACGCCTTTTTCTTTCGCAATTTCTTCGAGTGAACCTGACAGTGATATGTTTTTATTGAAATTTTCCAATACCTGCGCCGATACCATATGTTTTAGATGTTCAAGCTTGTGCTGCGGGTCCTGTCCTCCAATGATTCCAGAGAGTAATACACCAAAACCAACGACACCAATTCCCAATTCCCTTGCTGCCGGAATCAGTTCATCTTCAATCTTGCGGCTCATCATTGAATAAGTTACTTCTACCAAACTAATTGGATATGTCTGATTTGCGCGGCGTAATGTCGCTGCATCCACTTCGGAAATACCGATGCTGCGTACAAATCCCTTCTCAACCAGCTTTGAGATTGCACCGATCGTTTCTTCCACAGGAATGTGCGGATTGATGCGGCAAGGCTGATACAAATCTATGTAATCCAGACCTAACCGCTTCAATGAATAAGCAAGATAATTCTCAATCAGTTCGGGGCGGGAGTCTATGCCGTACATCCCGCCATTTGCTTTTAATAATCCGCCAAATTTAACCGACACGAAAGCCTTGTCTCTCTGCTGCCCCTTTAATGCTTCTCCCACCAGTATTTCACTCAATCCGGCATCGTAAAAGTCGGCTGTATTAATGAAGTTGATACCAGCATCCAGGGCAGTATGAATAGCTTTAATGCCATCTTCTTTATTGCCGTTCATTCGCATGGTACCAAGTCCAAGCTGGGAAATTTCAGAGTGCGTGATAGTGCTACCCGCTATATTCAGATGTTTCATTTTATTTTGCTATTATGAATTTTTGTACGCTTGTGAAAATTCTTTGGCAAAGTCCTCGATCTTGATTTTACCAGGGGTTATCTCACGCTTATGTTTTGCGAGATCTTCGTAGAGTAAACCACTATTTTTAGCTTCATTCAATTTTGCAAATCCATTAGCTGCTTGTGGGCTCATGCTGTAATTGATGTAAGCATTTTCAAGCGTCTGATGTGAAACAGTAACCCATTGTAGTTCTTTGCCGATAGCTTCGCCCAATACTTTCACCAGTCTTTCGCTGGTGACAAAATCACTGATGATGTAGCGGACTTTTCTTCCCGTAGCCTGAGCTGTTAATTCTTCGGCGGCGGCATCGGCAATATCCAATGGTGAGGCCCAGGGTTCGGCTTCAGAAGCATGATAGCTGGTAATGATGGCATTATTTTCCTTAATGGTAGGGAGGAATGCCATAATATTGGAATAAAATGATACCGGACGTAAAGTTGTGATCGTTACATCGGTTGGCAACTTACTGAGCGCTTGCTCCGCATAATAATGAAAAGTCAGCAAGCCGTTTCCTGAACTGGAATGCCCACCGATGCTGCTCAGATGGACAATTCTTTTCACTTGTGAGTTAAGGATAGCGTGCACGTATTTCATGCATATTTTTTCGTAACACTTCAACAGGTCAATTGTAGGATCAAACATATTGGCTGTCGGCTCCATGAGGTAAACTACATCTGCGCCGATAAAGGTCGTTGTCAAAAAGTCGACATCATCAATGCTTCCAATGGCGGCTTTGGCACCTAAGGTGCTGATGTCTTTTTCTCTATCAATCTGACTGCTTACGATGGTAACTGTATGTCCTTTCGCTAATAATTGTATAGCTAGAGGTTTACTTATTGGCCCTAATGAACCGGTTAAAACGATTTGCATATCTTGATATTTATTTGTGATGCAAATCTCGGCAGTAGTTATAACACACCTGTATCCCGATCAACTTTTGTTGTATCTATATGTGAACCAACATGGATTACATATAGACTTAGCTCATTACAGGTCACGGCCGGTGCTGATCCCAGGAAACGGACGTTATTTCTCTATAATTTGTCCTTCCATATTTGTAAAAACGGAAATTCACTGAACTCCGGATACCAATATGCTCGGAGAATATGACTTTTCAGAAAAGGTAGATTTTCAAACTTTTAACCTCGATGAAATCTTTAAAGATGGCACTGAGATTTGAACACAGTTCATCTATAGCCCTCCAACTTTGCTACACAAAACCCGTGGCGCTTTTTGTACTATCTTTTAATTTAACCCTGTAGAAGGTGTTCAGCGCGTTTATTATTTGGATGAGCAGGGTAGGGAGGCTACACTTGTATTTTCTTACCCGCCTTCTTTTGCAGGTGTAGTTGACTCCTTCATTTTACAGCAAAAATCCAGGTATTATTTTGAAACACTAACCCCTTGTGTTTTCCTTCGAGCTTCCTTTGCCGATTTGCAGATTCTCATGCAGAAACATCAAGCGATAGAAACTGTAATTCGTCTTGGCATTACACAAGCGCTATCAGGGGTACTGGAACGGCTTGTGGAATTGCAGTGCTACTCGTCTGCCGAGAAGTTTAAGAAATTGCTTTCCCGCAGCCCTCACATTCTGCAATTAGTGCCGCACAAGTATCTGGCAAATTATATTGGTGTGGACCCGACCAACTTTAGCAAGTTTATAAATGGCATCAAAGTTTAAAGTTGGTAAATACCAAGACGGGACAATCAAGATGTGATGAATTTTGCATTGTACAAAATCTTAATGACATGCAGACAAAACAGATTGTTAAACGAACCTCTCAAGGTTTTATCCTTCTCTCAGCATTTGCCTTGCTTTCGGTCAGTGTTATGGCCTTTGGTAACCCCCAATCGGTCATGGACCTTGTTGGAGTAAAACTTACGAACACTGACGCCTTTAGCTCGATCAGGGGTGTTTACGGCGGGGTAGGACTAGCGCTATTTATTACCCTGCTTTATCTGATGTTTCGAAATATCACAAACGGGTTAACATTCCTTACGCTGCTATGGGGCTTCTATGCGTTGTCCCGGGTCGTTACAATATTTTCCGAAGGATCACTAGGCCAGTTTGGCATGCGATGGTTGTGGATTGAATCCTTATTGTGCCTAATGGCCGTTGTGTTGTTATGGTGCCAGGTGCGGGTATCATCTTTAAAAAAGATCCGGGGATGAAATCAATTGATAAATTACCCTGGCTTGCCTTACTCGAGTCAAAAACAGAACAGCATATTACAGACGCTGTCGCACTTTTTCAAAACATGGAGGAACATTTGCTGAACAAACCTTCCCCGAGCGGTGGATGGAGTATTGCACAATGCCTTGCGCACCTTAATACTTACGGAGACTATTATTTGCCCAGGTTGCAAACAGGGTTGAAAATAGATTCTAAGATGGAGGATTCTGAGACGTATAAAAGCTCCTGGTTGGGCGCTTACCTGATCAAACTGACAGATCCCCAAACAAGCAGAATGAAGTTAAAGGCTGTCAAAAGGCATCAACCTATGACTGATTTTTCGGCGCATCAAACTGTTGCGGATTTTATTGATCAGCAGGAAACTATTTTTGCTCTTTTGCGCATGGCACACCAGGCAGATGTAAATCAATTTAGAATTCCGATGTCAATTGCATCTTGGGTCAGTCTGCCACTAGGTGATATCCTTCATTTTATGGTAACCCACACAGAGCGTCACATGATGCAGGCAAAGCGCAATATTGAATACTACCGTATACAGCAGGTGGCTGATATCAGCATTACCTGTGGCCTTTTAACTTCTACTAAACCAAAAGCACATCCTTTCGCTATCTAACGTATATAAATAGTCGGTACTGTGTTCGAACGGAATAAAATTCATCTTATTACTTTAAAAAACATCAAAATGAAAGCGTTATGCGTTTTTTACATAATAGCATTTGGCTACTTTTTATCAGCATGTCAGCCTGGTGGATCCGCACTAGTACCTGAGCCTGAGCCGCAGCTTCCGACCAAAGGAACACCCACCGAAGTAGGCAAGCCGCTCGGCGCGCCTATCCAAAAAACCATCGGCCCGGCCGGCGGCTTTATTACCACACCTGATAGTGCAGTGACGCTGGTGATCCCGGCCGGTGCATTAAAGGCAGATACGCCCATCAGTATCCAACCTACTGAAAACAAAGCCTGGGGCGGGGCCGGACTAGGTTACCAGCTAACCCCAAAAAACCTGGAACTATCCAGGTCGGCAGAGCTGGTGTGGAATTACAAAGATGCAGACCTAACCGGCTCGGCGCCGGAGGCATTGGGCATCGCTTTTCAGCAGCCCGATAACAGCTGGACGGGAAGGGGCCGAATTATTATTGACAAGATTCAAAGAAAAGCAAAAGCGAAGGTGATTGAATTGATGAACGTAGCTTTTTACGAATCCTATTTTATTAGTCCGCTCAAAAGTACAGTAGTTCCGGCAGAGCCGCTGCAGCTTAATATTTATTTTCAGGAAGGTCATTTAGATGACGAAGTTGCATTAAACCGACTCACAGAGCCTACAAAGCTCAAAAAGACTGAGGTTAGAAACTGGCGTGTAAATGGCATCGACCTGACAGATAAGTTTGACCCGTTGCTCGGTGCTCTTGCTGTCTCGGGTAATGGTGCATCAGCAAGCTACCTCGCACCTAATAAAGTACCAAAATCGAACGAGATCGCAATCAGTGTGGAAGTGATACTCAAAAATACGAAGGCCAAATTGATCCTGGTATCTAACGTGACCATCGAAGGCACCAATCATTTCAGCTTTGCCGGGGCCAAAGTGGACAGTGCAGAAGTCGGCACGATGGTGGTAGTGGATGGAGAACTTTTTCAAATCAGCCTGTCTGAGCGGAGACTTACCGGAGAAGCACAGGCAATGATGGTTTTGAGTATGATGCCTTTCGAAGGCATCGGAGATTTTAATGTGACAGGTGACGGCACAATAGGTGTCAGCGCGCAGTCCGCAAACCGTAAGTCATGGTCAGACTCCTACTATCCCAGGAGTGGAAAGAAGGTAATTGGGCCACTTACAGTCAGCATTACTGAATACGACAAAGCCAAAAATCTTGTTGCCGGCCGAATTCACGGGACACTGCATCATTACGATGAGAAGGCCAACAAGCATGAATCCACTGAGATCTCGGCCAAATTCAAGGCAGCAAGTCCTTATTAATGCATTTGAAAATTCACTAATCCATTATTTATAGCCATGAAAATTTCAGTTTCAATTTTAAGTCTTCTTCTGTTATTTACTTCTGTTAGCTGCAAGCAAAAAGATCCGGACGTAGAGCCGGGCAGTGGGCCTGTTGACTACGGAAATTCACCCAAAACGCCGATTCCTGCTGAGCTGATTTCACCAACAAAATACTGGCAGTTTGGTATCCTGTCATCCACCAACTTTTACGATTCCTATAATTCCACTTATAAAGATGGGGCGGGAGGCAGTTACATGTTTTACGATTTTAATGAAGATGGGACTTACACATCGCTGCTATACCTGAAAGCAACTTCTTCCGCCGGGGAAACGCGACAGGCCTGGACCGAGACAAAAGGAACAGTGGTCGTGGGTGAAACGACACTGAGCAATAATGTTACTTACAAAACAATCGAGCTGCATCCGGTTACGGGAACGGACCGCTGGGTTATAAATTATGGTGCCGAGACAAAAAAGGTGCTGACCCAAAAAGATTTTGATTCCAGGACATTGTTGAAGGCCAAGTTTGCTTGTGAACCGTTCGTCAGCGAGTATGGTTCGGTATCACTGGATATGCTGCGCATTGACGAGCAGCCGAATGTTTTGTTCAATTTCCATGAAGAAAAATAAGCTTCAATCATGAAAAACCTCATGTTATGTGCAATCCTGATTTCGGGATTGCACCTGAAAACCAGTGCCCAGTTTCTGGAAAACCTTGACAGGAAAGTGAAATCGCAGGTGAAGACCAGGGTGAATAATAATGTAGACCAGATTATCGATAACAATCTGGACAAGGCAGAAAAGGCCATTAAAGATAGGGCTGCGCCGAAGGCTGCAGTTGCTACCGAAAATCCTGAACAGAATGAGCCAGTTGCAGCTGCCACGCCTGAAACTGCTAGTGCACAAGCTAAGCTGGTGTCAAACACAAAATACGACTTCATTCCTGGCGAACGTATACTGTACACCGAAGATTTCGCGAGTGAGCATATTGGTGAAATGCCGGTGAGCTGGAATGCAAGTGGAAATGGTCAGGTAGTGACTGTGGGTGGTTTCAGCGGGAAATGGCTGCGCATGTTCCCGGGCACAAAATATCTGAGCGGAAATCAGAAAGAACTAGGTGAGAATTACACCATCGAGTTTGATGTGCTGCTGGACGGAACGCCACCGTCAGGAACCCGGTTCTTGCCTGAAATGGGTCTCGGAATTCTGTCCAGCGCTGGTAAACAAACCACTGACAATTCTTTTTTGCTACCCCAGGGCCATCCTGAGAATGTTACCGAGCTGTACTTTAAACCCAATGTGGACGCGATTTCAAGGATTAAGTTGGAGAGCAGGGCAAAGCATGGTGCGGTTACTTTTAAAACAGAAAATGTGGAGTTGGCCACCTTTGGTAAATCCATCGGCAAGTCTGTTCACTATGCGATTCAGGTGCAAAAGCAGCGTGTGCGTTTCTGGGTTGATGGCAGCAAAGTGTTCGACATTCCCCGTGCGATAAACCTGGCGCCGGCTTTGAACCAGCTTTATTTCGACATTAAAGAATATTGGCCTTACAATGAATCCAACTATGGCCTTTATGTATCCAATATAAAAATAGCGACGGGGCTGCCCGATATGCGGAGCAAACTGATAGATGCGGGCAAATTTTCGACAAACGGGATTCTGTTTGCGGTTAACTCCGACCAGGTTCAGTCGCAGTCCTGGGGCACCGTCCAAGCTATCGCCAATATACTTAAAGAAAATCCTGATATACGGATCAAAATCATTGGCCACACGGATAGTGATGGAGAAAGTGCTGCGAATTTGGTGCTTTCGCGTAACCGTGCGTTGGCGGTTAAGTCATTACTGGAAAAGGAATTTGATGTGCAAAGTTCGAGGCTGGAAGCTGATGGGAAAGGAGAATCTGAGCCCGTGGCCAAAGACAGCGACAAGGAATCTAAGGCGTTGAACAGACGTGTGGAATTTATTAAACTCTAAAATTAAAACTACTAAAATGAAAACAACTCTAGTCATTTTCGCATTGTGTACCTCGCTTTTGTTTGGGTGTGCCAAAGATGGAGAAATTGGTCCGCAAGGTCCGAAAGGGGACACAGGGGCCGCAGGTCAAAATGGTCAGGATGGAACTAACGGGGCCGATGGGGCAGACGGAGCGCCCGGTATTCCGGGAGCTCCTGGGACATCAGCCAATGTCTGGACATACATTTACGCGAACCAGCGGATCAGCGCCGAAACACCCGGCACACTTGATGCAGCTACTGGTAGGTATATATTTCACGGAACGAAAGCATATTCTCCTGCTAACTACGAGCGGGTGCAAAACACGGGCGTCGTATTGGTTTATTTCAGGATGAGCGGGGTTGGTAAATGGCAATTGGGCTCGTATCAGATAGAGGTAGGAAGTGAAGGAACCGGAAACAGCGGAAACGTTGAGATTACCTATTTGCAGGAACCAAAATCCGTAAACTTGCTCAGTCAGTTCAATGCATTGCTAAATAGCGGAGCGGAGATGCAGATGGCGCAGTTCGATGTGAAAATCATTTTGGTAGAATCGACTTCGGTAACAATGTCGGCCTTACGAAGTAAGGTGCCTAATCTGGAAGCAAATGCCGTGGCAAGTTACTTGAATTCAATTAAAACGAATTGACGATAACTTCCTAAAAGCAAAGTGATAATTAATTAGATGGATCTTCAATAATGGTATGAAACATATCTACTGAGCCAGCGGCTACTGAATTGGGATTAGTAATCTTGATGAAGTGGTCGCTGGCAAACAGGCAACCTCCGTTTCGTGGCAAGGTCACAAATCCATGCTGTGTATGGCGGCAGCGAGCTTGGCCCCGTTGCTACTTCTTCAATTTGTTGTTTAATCAGCATACTCGGAAACGGTACTTCTATGAGAAAGGGAATTACTCAAAAATAACGTCGGTTTTTGAACTACCCTTGCATAATTAGGATCACATGATGAGCTTGTGTGTCGGGAATACTACATGTAAGGTCGGTTCACTAAGACAGCACTTTGCTAAATCTGGCTGTACCAACAGAAACTTTTTGGTCTTATAGATTACATGTAGCCTTAGATTTTGCATGGCCGTTGGTGAGCTAAGGTTGGTGGTTCTTTCTCCCGTTTGTCGGTTTTCAATGCGCCTGCGGGAATCACCAGGGTTATTCAGCATTCTGAGGCCTTGTCGAATAGACTTTGTTTGCATTTTATTATCCCGGAAGTACCTTTTAAGTGTTATTTTGAACTAACCGGTTGGAAATGGAATAAGGAATCCGTAAACACTAGCGACCCATATTTGTACACACGAAGTCCAAGATATTTCCCTACGGTACCTGTCCCCAATTGTAAGTCTTTACCCTGTCTCAGAAAAACAATTGGCTCAACCGACTTGACATTATCCCTGGATAAAAAGGTGAACTTTCCGGATAATGTATCTCCGATAACATGACCACTGAGCGTACCATCATCTTTTGTAGCGCTATTGTATCTGATTTGATACTTACCATAAAAATGATCCTTCGAAGTTGACAATTCCAGTAATGCTGTATCTCGTGTATCCGCAGATACAGCTTGGTAATGTATCGTTGAATAGTCCGGTCCGTTACAACTTATTAGCCCTGTTATAAGCACCGGGTACTTTATATTCATGTATTTAAGGTTAATTGAGTGGGTTAATTTGGGGGTGCTGCTACACTTATGATAAGGCAGATGCTCGGTTGTAGGGCAGAAGTATGAAAATGTGCTGCTCACATCAATTTATTTTAGCTTTAATTAGCTTCCATCGGTGTCCGTCTTCGATTGAACCGCTAAATTCAAAGTTAGCCTTTTCCAAAACCCTCTTAGATCCTACATGTCCCGAAGGTATATCGGCTATAATGGATTGCAAATTTTCATTCTGAAATAGCCAGCCCGTCAGCAATTTGACTGCCTGAGTTGCAACCCCTTTTCCTTCAAAATTCTTATCAACGAAATACCCGATCATTGTTTGAGCTGATTCATCAGGTAACCCGGAGACACCAATACCGCCAATGATCACCTGCGTTTTTTTATCAACAATAAGCCAGTTCGTATACCATTCAAAAGTGTCCGGATGAGCAGCTACCTGCGGTAATAAATAGGATGTGATGCTCTCGTTGAACTCTTTAAGAAAATCCGGGTCGCTAAGTTCTAGTTCCGACGGATTGAGGTCCAAGTGTTGTTCAAGTTTTTCCCTGCTTTCAGCCAATAGTTGCAAATGATGCAAGTTCATCGGGATCAGGTATAGTTCATTTGATTGTAACATTGTTGATTTAGTTTACAAAATAAAAACTCAGCTGGTCGTTAGCCTTCAAATGTAGTATGGGAAAAGGCTTTCCGCTAGGGTCGAGCGGGGAACGTCCTACAATCTTAAAGCCCATTTTTATGTAGAATTTCAGAGCTCCCTCATTGTCCTCATTGACATCAACTTCCCATGCGCCTAGCTCTTGAACTGCGAATCGGCATAGTGCTTGGCCAATGCCTTTTCCAAAATCATCCGGCTGCACAAAAAGCATTTCTATCCTGCGGTCTGCGACCCCGATAAAGCCAGCAATCCCGCCGGCTGCAGCACGAATGCCGAACAAACTAAGAATCGGTAAATACTCGTTCAATATCAATGGTTTGTAAAACTGAATGTCGGCTTCTGAAAGGAAATGATGGCTGGCACGCACCGACGCTTCCCAAACGGAAGTCACGTCAGTGAAGTCATTTTTGGATAGCGGTGAAATGTAGAATTGCATGTTCTTAGCTTGTGAAAATTCATTTATATAAGCCCTAATATGGACTTGCGGCGTTAAACCGGGCCGTTATCTGCGTTGATTTGTGCTGGTCTGTTTTTTCGTCATAGTAATGCAATGTTCCCGAGATCTTGCCTGCAACGCGCTTGTTTTGTTTATCATACGCCAGAATGAAAACCGACAGCGGGCCGATCACTTTTTTGCCGGTTCGGGGATAGTAAGAATCTGACCACGATTTACGGTCGCGATCCATTGCAGTGATCGAAATAGTGTGATCATCAGTAACCTCGTAGGAACCCACGCCCGGAAACGGCAGCATGCTCAGCGTAACCACCGCCTGGCGCTGGTCATTCAAGTTTCGTTCGGACAAACTGATCTGGAAAAACTCTTTTTCGACGACCGATATGGCACCCACTTCGGCACTATCCACCTTGGCACCAGCAAATTGAAAACCATTGGCGGCTTCGATGACGAAATTCGATA